>JACCDR012052960.1_pt1 | contig 874703 bp, 809 predicted proteins | sample 7446431 | NCBI WGS metagenome assembly JACCDR01 (sample SAMN15323443, study PRJNA562643) | freshwater metagenome | isolation source: river surface water | place: USA:Blue River Watershed | collected 2017-08-17
AAACTATTCAATGCGTTACAAGGCCGCTTCCGGGAGAATATGTAATTGGAAGGTGCTCGGTTTGTCTTCTCTTGTTCCAATATATGAAGACATCGAAGACGGTGCCGAATTGGGTTTTGTTGATGAATGTGCAATTGCTGCAAAAACTAGCGAACGTATGATTAAGTCCAAAAAAGAAATTTTGGCTTCATTCGCTAAGTGCTAATAAGTCGCTCAAGCACCAGTCGCTTCGCTCCTCGGGCAGTTTTTAAGTCGCAGTTTTGTGGTTTTACTGCGCAAAACTATTCCACAAAACCACAACTTAAAAACTGCCGCTGAATTCGGCGTTATGCACAAAAAGGAAGTAATTCATGGGTATGTCTTTAGCACTTCATAGTGTGTCAGATGAAAATATAAAAAAAATACTGGAACAGCCAGAGCTAATCTGGAGGCTAATTGCCGCTGATGATTCCGAAAGATATGAAGAGACAGCAAAAGAAAAGGATCAAATCGGTTTTTTCTCCAAGCTTTTTGGAATGAAAAAGCCAAAGGAGATAGAAATCCAAAATCTAAATTTTGTCGAAGGAGAGAACAACAAGGATGACTTAGATAAGGCGTGGCATGGGATTCATTACTGCATAAATAAAACGGCTTATGAAGCTGATCCACCAATGGATTTTATTACTCTAGGTGGGGAAGTTGCTGGTGATATAGATGTAGGGTATGGTCCGGCGCGTTTAATCAGCAGCGGCACAGTAAAAGAAATTTATTCCCATCTATCGAATATATCTGAAGTAGAGATAGCAGAAAATTACGACCCGGAAGAAATGGACAATATTGATATATACCCAAACATATGGAGCAGAGACGGCGAAGAAGGTCTGCAATATATTACAGAATATTTTGAAAACCTTAAAAACTTCGTGACAAGTTGCGCTAAGAATAATCTGGGTATGGTGGTTTACATATGCTAAGCATAACAAAGCAATCAAACGGATGGTTTTTAAGTTGAAATTTAGATTATCTCATTACTTAAATTAATTCAGGAACGGAGACCAAGAAATGTTAGCTGGATACGTCGGCAACTATTCACGTTATGAAATTGAAAAGAAGTTTCTGCTTAAGAAGCTACCGGATACCCTACCTGAATCTTACATTGATATTCACGATCACTATCTTATAAATTCAAGCCTTAGGCTTAGAATCGAGCGATCTCCCTCCGGTGAAATTATTGGAAGGAAACTTACCAAAAAAGAAAGAGCTTTGGACATGGGGGCTGAAACAAGTGTTATAACTTCGTTAAACTTAACGGAAAATGACTTGGCTGCATTGGGGCAACTAAATGGCTCATCACTAAAGAAAAGGCGATACACCCTAGAATCTTCTGACCAAAGGGTTGTTTATGATAAATTTCAGGGGGCGTTAGAAGGCCTTTTATTGGCCGAAATTGAGTTCATAAATTATGAAGCGTTATCTAAGTTTGAGCTTAATTGCTTAGACTGGGAAGAAGTTACTGGAAAATCTGAATATTCTGGTGGAAATTTAGCTTTCAGCATCTAAGTAAAAAGCACAACATAACAAGGTGCTTCAGCTCGCGCACTACGTGCGCTGGACAGTTTGTAAGTCGCAGTTTTGTGGCTTTGACCGAAATAATATTGAATTAGAGGAGCTAAAATGAAAGATGATCGTGATATTGAGAAAGGCTATTCGACTTCTGAATTCGTGGCAAAACTTCGTCGCTTAGCTGATGCACTGGAAAGTGGCGAAAAGTTTGAAATTCAAATTGATAACGAAAGAATCTATGTTCCTGTTAGAGCCAAATACAACATCGAGCATGAGCGTAGTGGTACGGAAGAAGAAATTGAATTCCAAATTAAATGGTCGAACGAGTAAGTGTTCCTTTAGCAAGGCAATCAACACGCCTGCGGTTGAATTCACTAGCTCGCTCTTTGTCGCGATGCTAGGGTGCCCATAATATCCATAAAACCATCACGAATAGGACAGAGCCATGGTCAAACAAATATTCATCAACCTCCCTGTTGCCGATCTTCAGAAATCAATTACTTTTTTCACGTCACTCGGGTTTTCGCTTAATCCTCAGATGAGCGATGATGCTGGTGCATGCATCGTCGTCAGCGACACGATTTCTGTTATGTTGGCTACTCATAATAGGTTTCGTGAATTCACACCCAAAGCCGTTTGCGATACGAGCAAGGCAGTCGAAATGTTGCTTAACCTCAGTTGTGAGAGTCGTGAAGATGTAGATAGTCTTGTCGCCAAAGCTCTTGCTGCGGGTGGCTCAACCTACGACAAGCCGGAAGATTTGGGCTTCATGTATTCGCACAGCTTTGTCGATCTGGATGGTCATGGGTGGGGGATCTTTCACATTAATGACATGCCGGAGTAGAAATTTCCCGTGATTTTAATTCGCGGTTCTGCGCCCTAATAGATTGCTCCTGTATTGCTACTAATGGCTGCATGTTTTTATTGCGTGGTGTGGTGGCATCTTTTTGTGGTTTTGCTCAGCAATATTATTCCACAAGGATGAGCTTGCAAACTGTTGTGGTGTATTAAGAGGAATAGCTTTGATTTCAAAATTCAGATTTCCGCCACTCATAATTGTGTTTGTCTTTTGTGCTTTTATGGGTGTGTCTAATATTTATTTCCCAGCCTATCACGAAGCTTTTTGGCTTAGGTTATTGGTGTCATTGTTCTTTGTGGGTATAGGTGTTTTATTTGTCGCTTTCGGTGTCATTCAATTTAAAACACATAAAACGACGATAAATCCTTACAGGCCCGAATCATCAACGACGCTAGTTAAGACGGGTATCTACTCCATAAGTAGAAATCCCATGTATGTTGGATTTGTTTTTCTTTTAATAGGTACGGCATGCATTTTTAGTAACTTAATGTCTCTTTTTCTTATTTTCCTCTTTGTGGTCTATATGAATTATATCCAGATACCTTCTGAAGAAGTGGCATTAACTACTGTGTTTGGCGATAGCTATTTGGATTATAAAGTTCGAGTTCGTCGGTGGTTGTAATTAACTTGCATAACAAATCGCTTTATTCTTAATGTAGATTTTTGCGTCAGCTTAAAATTTTTCAAGCCACCGCATAAAAGTGTCTTAATGGTTTTGATTGATTTTTAAGTGTGGTCATTATCAATAGTAATAGGAGATACCTATGAAACGTGTTACAGGAATCGGTGGTATTTTCTTTAAAGCTAAAGATGCCCCTATGTTGCAGAATTGGTATAGGGAGCATCTCGGTATTGATGTTCAAGTATGGGGTGGCACTTCATTTGAGTGGGCCGATGCGGAGGGTCATCCGATCGCAGGGTCAACGATTTGGTCTATCAGCTCAGAACAAAGCGAAAACTTTGCGCCTAGTCATGCGCCTTTCATGATTAATTATCGAGTTGAGAATGCGCGTGCATTGGCAGCTATTTTAAAGGAGGAAGGGTGTAATGTACTCGATAAGATTGAAGAATCGGAGTACGGTGTGTTCGCGTGGGTGATAGATCCAGAAGGAAATAAAGTAGAACTCTGGCAGCCCCCTGCGGGTGTTGACCCTGAATGATGAGTTGAGGATAGGAACACAATAATCCCATAGTGGACAGAAATATGATAAGCCAAGTATTCATCAACCTCCCTGTTGCTAATCTTCCGCAATCAATTGCTTTTTTTCAGGCGCTTGGTTTTTCACTCAACTCACAGATGAGTGATGAAGGCGGTGCATGCATCGTTATTAATGACACCATGTCTCTTATGCTGGCTACTCATGCTAGGTTTCGTGACTTCACACCTAAAGACATCTGCGATACGAGTAAAGCAGTGGAAGCCTTACTCAACCTCCGGTGTGAAACTCGTGAAGAGGTAGATAGTCTTGTTGCAAAAGCACTTGCAGCGGGCGGTTCAACTTACGACAAACCAGAAGATTTAGGATTTATGTATTCGCACAGTTTTGTGGATCTTGATGGTCATGGATGGGGTATATTCCATGTAAGCGATATGGCTGTTTAAAGAATGCAGCTTCTCGATCATGTCTCCATATCTGTTAAAAACCTCGAAAGCTGCGTCGATTTTTATGATGCTGTTATGGATGCGCTGGGTTGTGAAAAAGTCTTCGAATCTGAACAAGCATTAGGATATGGCGTGCGCTGTAAAGCAGGTCATGAATCTCACTCTTACATAACTATTTATGCTTCTGAAAAAGCAAACACAGATGATGCAAGGCATTGGTGTTTTAAAGCCTCATCGCGAGAAGCCGTTGAAAACTTTTATCAAGCAGGTATGGCAAACGGAGGCTTATGTAATGGTAAGCCCGGTATTCGCGCTCATTACCATGAAAATTATTTCGGTGCGTTTTTGCGTGATCCATTTGGTAATCGAGTTGAAGCTGTGTGTCATGGTACATCTCCAACATTTTAAAAATCTCAATTTGCTTTGCAAAAACCTCTATAACAAAACTTTTTAAATGTCGGTTTGCTCGGTATTATGAATCGAGAGCATTGAGGATTACTTATGTTCAAAGTAGCGAAGACCCAGCATGTATTGGCAGTCAATGATTTTGATTCTGCCGTGAGATATTTTACAGAGAAACTAGGATTTACTCTGGAAAATATTATAGGTGGCTGGGCATTTTTATGCCTTGATCAATTTTATCTTATGGTTGGCGATTGTCGGGGTGAAATGACTGCCAAAGAAACAAACAATCATGCTTTCTTTGCCTATGTAAACTGCGATGGTATTGATGAGCTGTATCAAGAATACCAGAAGAAAGGCGTGGTATTTAACCAAAAGATTGCCGATAAACCTTGGGGGTTGAGGGAGTTTGGTGTTGAAACTCCGGAAGGGCATAGAATTATGTTTGGGCAAACCATAAACATACAAAAATAATGGTAAGAATTATTCCTGCCACACAATAAATGGGTTTTCTGCAGGGATAATGGCGTACGGATGTGCACCTATTACCCGTGCGGTAAAGTCGTGAGCGGCGCGATTATTAGGCAGTTGCCCTGTGTAAATTACGTTGTGGAGTTTGTGAGTGGTGACGCAGGGTTCATGCTGTTGCAGCGCAAGAGCAATCACACAGGCTGGATGTTCGAGAGTTGGATCGGCGATCACTTGTACAGCAATATCCTGAGGCGCAACACCACCCAGTTGCACATGGATTTGTGCGAGCCAATGATTTTCGGCCTGCGTTAATTGCAATTTTCCTAAATGTATTTCGTGGCCGTGTTGTTGCAGTCGTTGTTGCCAATTCTGCAGTTCTCTTGCCAGCGTCTGGTCATGCTGTTGGCGCTGATGAAAATGTTGTGCGGCGGGCAAATAATAGTGATCCAAATAATTCGCGAGCATGCGATTGCTACTAAAGCGCGCGGTGAGTTGTGCCATGCTGGCGCGCATGCGTTTGATCCACGCGCGGGGCAAGTTTTCACTGTCGCGTTGATAAAACAGTGGGACAATTTCCTCTTCTAATAAGTGGTAGAGTTGTTCGGCTTCGATCCCGTCCTCGTCGGCAGTATGTTCTTTGCCGTCGCCCAATGCCCAGCCGAGATCGGGCGCGTAGGCTTCTGCCCACCAACCGTCCAAACTCGATAGATTAAGTCCACCGTTAACCAGTACTTTCATACCGCTGGTGCCGCTTGCTTCCCAAGGGCGGCGTGGATTGTTGATCCATACATCCACACCCTGTACCAATTGTTGGGCGAGGCTTATGTCGTAGTCTTCGATGAATACAAGACGTTTGTGAATTGTCGAGTTTTCCAGAACCCGCTGCCATTTTTGCAGTTTGATTTTGCCTAGCTCATCCGCGGGGTGTGCTTTCCCAGCGATCAGTAGTTGGACGGGATGTTGGTGATTGGTCAGCAGGCGCACCAGCCGTTCGATATCCGTGAGTAACAGATCAGGACGTTTGTATTCTGCAAAACGACGAGCAAATCCGAGGGTGAGAATGTTGGGATCGAGTGGCATTTCGGTGGTGATATCGCACTGCGTGGAGTTGAGGGATTCTTGTCGCCACTGATGCTCAAGGCGCGTACGGGCGTAGTCCACTAAACGCGCGCGATTCTCGTTGGCAAGTTGCCACAGTTGCTGGTCGGTTATCGCGTCGAGATCCTGAGGCTCAAGCGCCGCCAGATCGCGCCGCCAGCGCTCTTTGCCGAATGCCTGTGTCCAGAGGGTATCGGCAAACGGTGAATCCCACGTGGGAACGTGTACGCCGTTGGTGACATGCCCAACGGGAACCTCCCATTCAGGCCAGCGCGGTAAAAGAGGCTGAAAAATCCGCCGGCTCACTTCCCCGTGTAAGCGGCTCACGCCATTACTGTAAGCGCAGGTGCGCATGGCGAGCCATGCCATGTTGAAGGGCTCGTTGAGATCCTGTGGGTTGGCGCGACCAAGGCCGAGGATTTCGTCGGCGCTAACCCCCATTTCGAGGTGGTAGCTGCCTGCGTAGCGGTGGAGTAATTCAACGGGATAGCGATCGAAACCCGCGGCGACCGGTGTGTGAGTGGTAAAAATATTGCCGGCCCGTGTAGCCCAGAGCGCTTGCCAAAAGTTGGTGTTGTGGCGCACTGCATAACTGCGGATGCGCTCTAGCGTCGCAAAGGCAGCATGGCCTTCATTGAGGTGGCAGATGTCGATATCGAGACCGAGGGTTTCTACCAAACGCCAACCGCAAATGCCTAACGCGATTTCTTGTACCAGCCGCAATTCGGTGCCGCCGCCATAGAGCTTGCTGGTGATGCCACGATCACGGGGTTGGTTGCAGGGGTGATTACTATCCAGCAAGTAGAGTTTTACTTTACCGACTTGCGCAACCCAAACACGAAAGCGAATTTGCCGGCAGAGAAAATGGGTTTCGACATCGAGCCAGCTGCCATCGCTACTGCGCAGGGGTTGCAGGGGAAGGCTGCCAGAGTCATTGAATAAATAGGTTTCCTGTTGCCATCCATCGGCAGAAAAACTTTGGTGGAAATAACCTTCTTGATAAAACAAACCAATGCCTATTAAGGGCACACTTAAATCGCTCGCGGTTTTTAACAGATCGCCCGCTAGCATTCCAAGGCCACCGGCATAAATGGGTAAGGCATCGCAGAGGCCAAACTCCATACTGAAGTAAGCAATACCTTTTAAAGGAATAGGTTGTTGGACAGCACGCAAATAATGTTGTGCATACCAACCGGGATCTTGTTGGTAGCGGTGGTGTGCGGCGACCAGAACCTCTAGTGCCTGAAGGAAGGATTGATCTTGTGCCAACATTTCAAATTGTGCATCGCTGGTGAATTGAAGCACGCTGACAGGATTGCCGGTACTTTCCCAGATTTCTGGATTCAACCGCTGCCAGAGTTGGTCGCTGGCATGGTTCCAGCTCCAATGCAAATTCACTGCTAGCTCACGAAGAATAGCCAAACGGGGTGGAAGTGTGCGCTCATAGATCGACATGACTATTCCTGACTCGGTTTGGTGATGGTTTTTTTATGCGGTCACTAAATGCGCCTTATCCCAGGCTTTTTGTTCCAGATGACTGAAATTATTGACGGTGATACTGGCGATAGCCGTTAATGCTTCGCGAGTAAAGAAAGCTTGGTGGCCCGTGATAACAACATTGGGAAAGGTGAGCAGGCGTGCGAACACATCATCTTGCAGCAATTGATTGGATTGATCCTCAAAAAATAAATTAGCTTCTTCTTCGTAAACATCCAAACCTAGGTAGCCAATTTTTTTACTCTTTAAACCATCAATAACGGCACGCGTATCAATCAATCCGCCACGACCAGTGTTAATTAACATCACCCCATTTTTCATACTGTGAATGCTTTCGCTATTCACCAGATGATGGGTGCTGGTGTTGAGTGGGCAGTGCAGAGAAATAATATCAGCCTGTTGCCAGAGTTCATTCAAGCTGACAAAGGGCACTCCCGCCGCGATCAAAACCGGATTGGGTTGTGGATCAAACGCAATCACTTTGCAGCCAATACCTTGCATAATGTGCGCAAAAACCTGGCCTATTTTTCCAGTGCCAATCACACCCACCGTTTTACCATAAAGATCAAAGCCCAATAGGCCATTGAGCGAATAATCGTTCTCGCGTACACGGTGATAAGCGCGATGTAAATTGCGGTTGAGCATGAGTATCAAGCCCAATGCATGTTCCGCAACGGCGTGGGGTGAATATTCCGGTACGCGCGCGATATGCATGCCATATTTTTTTGCTGTGACAAGATCCACTTGATTAAAGCCAGCACAGCGCAAGGCAATAGTAAAAATTCCCATCGCGGCTAATTGCGTGAGCACCTCGCTATCAAGGTGATCATTCACAAAACAACAGACACCCGTACATCCTTCTGCCAAGCGGATGCTTTGGCTACTGAGTTGCACTTCGTGAAAAATAAATTCATGCGGTTGCTGCGCCGCTGTATTGGCTGCGACTAAATAATCGCGGTCATACGCTTTGGTACTGAAAACGGCAATTTTCATAAGAGTTTGTTTCTCCCTACTTAGTAATCGCTGTGAGGTTATGACACAGACTCTACTCCTTTATTGCGTGATGTGTTTGATGCAAATTAACTTTATGAAAATGAGTGGGTGTCTGAGGATCTTTTTAAGGTGCTCGTTGTGTTATTGAGGTCGGGTTGACTCTGATTCATGTGTAGATGGCGTGTTAAGTGCCTTGTTCATTTCAGTAGCCAACTGCGCTAACAATTCACTGTAAGCAGTGGCCATGCTAAGGGCACTATCCTGACTTTCTACGCTGCGTATAAAGTGGTGTTGCTGCAACCGTTTTTTCTGTGTGTTATCGAACAGTTCCCAAGTGGCATTTATGCTAGCGAGTCCATCTATGAGTTTTAGTTCGTGAATATGCAAACGCACACTGCGTGTGGGTTTACTATCGCTGCGCCACGGGAAAGGGAGTAGCACGCGCGAGCTATCTTGCGCCGTTAAATGCAGCGCTAATACCCGTGTTATCCCCGTATCCAGCGGTTCAGCCCAATAATGGTTGTCTGCGAGGGTTAATTTATTGTTGTTGTTATGAAGAACCATTTGCGGGCGCTGTAAATACTCAGGTAATTCAATGGGGCCAATGCCGATCGCCTGAGTGATTTCACGGCTGGTTTCTGTGGAATAGGTTGGGCCGCTGAGTAAATAATAATTTTTCTGTGGCGATTGCTGGCAACCCATTAATAGACTGCACAGGGCGATACTTAATAAAGTAATGCGCATGGTTATTGCTCCTTATCCGCTGATGCTTTTCCACGCCAAACAGCTTCGGGTTGTTGTTCAAGGGTTTCACTCAGGCTGCGAAAGGCACGTGCTGATTCGCTGATGTCTTCCAGTGTTTTATTGAGCTGATTCGCGAGTGGTGCATCTTCGGAAAATGTGTGATTAATGGTTTGTGTCACTTGAGTGAGTTGATCAAGGCTTTGCTGTAACTTTATCAAATTCGTGTTCAGGTTTTTGGTGATCTCTGGTGCTTGGCTGTTAAGCGTTTTTAATAACACTGAGAGTTCATTGCTGGTAACCGTTATATTTTTATGGAGCTCGTCCATATCCCTGCCCACTATATCGGCATTTTTTTCGACAGCATTGGCGGCGCGATCAATACTGGTTAAGGTTTTTTCAATATTGCCACTGGCTACAATTGAATTAAATTGGGTGGCGAGACTATCCAAGCTGCTGACCAATCCTTTGACATTCAATTCTTGTAGGTTTTTGGATATTTCTTCAAAGTCGGTGGCAACTGTGGGTATTTCTAGTAGATCATCTTGAATGTTGTATAGGTAAGCGGGGTTATTGGGAAAGAAATCCAATTCCACATAGAGCAATCCGGTTAAAAAACTTTGGAAGTTGAGTTGCGCGCGTAAACCTTTAGCAATTGATTCGGTAAAAAAATCATTACTAACACTGCTGCCTTTGCTGATGATGCGTTTCATCACAATCTCAGCGGTCACTGCCGTCACTAAGGGTTGGTTGTCGGTTTGAAAGTTGATTTGAATATCGCTAATTTCCCCGAGCACTACGCCTTTGAGTTTAATAGGGGCTCCGACCTGTAGGCCTTGCACCGAACCATCGAAATACATAATAACTCGCTCTTTCGGCGAAAACAGTTGTCCACCCGAAAAAAAGAGCAGGGCGATAAATACCAGTAAAAAAGCGCCGACAATAAATGCGCCTATGGCGAATGACTTACGTTTACTCATGAATTCTCCGTTGAAAATTCTTAATACTGGGATGGAATGAATAGCTCCTTATTTCAGACACGCCGTAAATACATCCCTGTAGGCTCGTCAAAAAGGTTCCTCTTTTTGACGGTCTGAAACAAGGAACTATTCATTCCAAGTGCTCCGTTAGTATTTCTGCTAGTTGTTTAAGGCTGTTCCGGCACGACTTAAGAACTGACGAACTTTTTCTTGTTTGCTGTTGTGTAATAGTTGTTTTGGGTCGCCACTGTCCAACATGGTTTTTGCTTGGGTATCCAAAAATACACAATGTGTGCCAATCGATAAAATACTGGGCAATTCATGGGACACGATAATGACCGTAGAGTTTAACGCTTGGCAAATTTGTACAATTAATTGATCCAAGCGTAGCGAGCTGATGGGATCTAAACCCGCCGAGGGTTCATCAAAAAATAATAGTTGCGGATCAAGTGCAATTGCACGCGCTAGACCGGCGCGTTTATGCATGCCCCCACTAATTTCTGCGGGATAAAAATGTTCAAATCCTGCTAAACCCACCAGTGCTAATTTATAAGCTACCGTCTCAGCAATCTGTTTCTCCGATAAATCGGTATACAACTGCAAGGGCAGGGCGACATTTTCTGCCAGCGTCATACTGGAAAATAATGCACCAGATTGATAGGTGATGCCCCAACTTTTGAGCAATGCTAATTGGGTTTCTTCGTTAGACTGATAATAGTTGATCCCCTCGTATAAGATTTCCCCAGCGCGAGGCTCGATCAAGCCAATCATGTGTTTAAGTAAGGTTGTTTTTCCACAACCACTGCCGCCGATAATAAAAAATATATCGTTTTTGTGAATATCAAACGTCAACTTTTCTTGCACCACGCGGCTGCCATAACCGATGCTAAGATTGCGCACGCTGATAAAGCTGTTTGAGTTCATTAAATTCCCAGCTTGTCATACAAAATATTAAACGCTGCATCAGCAACAACTAAATAAACAATCGCACGAACGACTGCATTTGTTGCTGCCATACCTACAGCATCCGAATTACGGCCACAATGTAAACCAGCTTGGCAGCCAGCAATGGCAATCAATACACCAAAAAAAATACTTTTTATGAGGCCAGTAGTAATGTCTACCCAATCCACGGCACCCTGACTTTGCAATACATACTGCGTAATGTTTACATCCATACTGGTAGCAACAATTGCGCCTCCCATCATGCCCACGACGTTGGCGTAAATACATAAAAGTGGCATGACAAAAACCAACGCGAGCAAACGCGGCAGCACTAAAAATTCCACACTCGAAATACCCATGGTTTTCAGTGCATCAATTTCCTCATTCACTTGCATGGTGCCTAATTGCGCGGCGTATGCTGCACCGGTTCGGCCAGCCATAATCACCGCCGTCATCAGTGCCCCCATTTCACGCACCATACCAATCGCTACCAAATCGGCTACGTACACTTGCGCGCCTAATTGCCGTAATTGTACTGAACCTAAATAAGCGAGAATCATCCCAACTAACAACGCAATGAGTGTCACAATCGCTAATGCTTTTGGTCCCGCTTGGTCGATAAAAAAAGCGATATCTCCAGAGCGTGTTTTTGCCTTGCCGCGCAGCCATTGTAGGAATGCTAAGCTAAGATCGCCGATAAAAATGAGACTGGTACTAAACCCTTGCCATAGAGAGTCAAACGCCTGTGCAACACGAATAAAAAAATGATTTTTAGGTTGCGCTGGGGCTGATGTATAAGCGGGAACAGCCGTTGCAAGTTTAAGCAATTGCTGTAGTCCCTCAGGGGCTGAATGAATATCCAATTCAATCTTATTGGAATCGCTCCATTGGGTAACTTGCAACAAGGCAATCACTAAGCTGGAGTCCCAGCTGCCTAAATTTTGTGTATTCAATAGGATGCTTTTCGCGCGCGTGCTAGATGAAAATGAACGTGTTGATGGCGTTGGTAATGAAGTAGCTGATAATGAAAAAGCGGAATTCAACGCGGCACACATTGCATCGCCATCCGGTGCGCTGCCTAATTGCCAATGGCTGCTAATGTGCAGAGTACAGGCTTCATTGTCCTGTTCAATGGAGAAGTGTGTACTACTCATATTTCTGCCTTGATCGGAGCCTTGTCGGTGGAGGATCTCACGGCTGTTTTAGTTGTTATTGATTATGTTAAGGGGAGATCCTTAAGACTAGGCAATGTATAACACAGATAAATTGATTCACAACAAACTCTATCGCAAAAACGGTGAAATTAGAAAATCAGAATTAAAAAGGCGGCTTGCACAGAGCACAAGCCGCCTTGGGGTGATACGCAAGTTTGCGTTAAATCTTGATGCGCGCGGTTAAGAAATGGATGATCTCATCGATTGCGATTTCTTGCTTCTCGGCATCGCGACGGCCTTTGTACTCAATAGTGCCGGCTTCCAAGCCGCGGTCGCCAACGACTATGCGATGAGGAATGCCCATTAGATCGGTATCGGCAAGCATACCGCCTAAACGCGCTTTTTCTTCATCCATAAACAATACATCAATACCGGCTTTGGTGAGTTGTGCATAAATTTCTTCGCACTTGCTCGCCACAGCTGCGGATTTATTCATATTGATGGGCACAATGGCTACATGGAAAGGCGCAATTGAATCGGGCCAAATAATGCCGTTGTCGTCAAAATTTTGTTCAATCGCTGCGGCAACCACGCGTGTTACACCAATACCGTAGCAACCCATAATCATGGTTTGTTCTTTACCATTTTCATCCAGCACTTTGGCTTTCATCGCCTCAGAGTATTTAGTGCCCAGTTGGAAAATATGGCCCACTTCAATGCCGCGCTTAATTTCTAGTGTGCCTTTGCCACAGGGGCTTGGATCACCAGTAACTACATTGCGAATATCCGCAACCATGGGTGCTTGTGCATCGCGCTCCCAGTTCACCCCCGTGAGATGGAAGCCGTCTTTATTGGCGCCGCATACAAAATCAGCAAGGTGCGCGGCAGCGTAATCCACAATCACAGGAATGGTTAAGCCTACGGGTCCAATAGAGCCGATACTTAAACCCAATTCCGCTTTAATACGAGCCTCAGGTGCCATAGTTAAGGGGGATGCAACACCGGTCAGTTTCTCCGCTTTGATCTCGTTTATCTCGTGATCGCCGCGCAAAACCAATGCAACCAGTGGTTGGGTTTTGTCGTCGCGCATTGCTCCGAGCACGATGAGGGTTTTCACCGTTTGCTGCGGGCTAACATTTAAAAATGCGCTCACCTCTTCAATGCTGTGTTTGCCCGGTGTGGCGACTTCTTGCATAGGCTGGCTAGGCATGGCGCGTGGTGCTTTAGGTGGTATGGCTTCGGCTTTTTCAATATTGGCGGCGTAATCGCTGCCGTTACTGAAGGCGATATCGTCTTCACCGCTATCGGCTAATACGTGGAATTCGTGTGAAAAGGCGCCACCGATTGAGCCTGTATCCGCCAACACGGGGCGGAATTGCAAGCCTAAACGGGTGAAGATGCTGCAATAAGTGCTGTGCATAACATCGTAAGTTTGTTGCAAGGACTCTTGATTGGTATGAAAGGAATAGGCGTCTTTCATAATGAATTCGCGTGAGCGCATCACGCCAAAGCGTGGGCGAATTTCATCACGGAATTTGGTTTGAATTTGGTAAAAATTAGCGGGTAATTGTTTGTAGCTTTTAATTTCACCGCGAATTAAATCGGTGATGACTTCTTCATGGGTGGGTCCAAGGCAAAAGGCGCGTTCGTGACGATCACTCATGCGCAGCAGTTCAGGGCCATATTGTTCCCAGCGGCCAGATTCTATCCAGAGTTCACTGGGTTGTACCACGGGCATTAATACTTCCATAGCGCCGGATTTATCCATCTCTTCGCGCACAATTCGTTCAACTTTGCGCAATACCCGCAGGCCCAGCGGCAACCAGTTGTAGAGACCAGAGGCCATTTTGCGGATCATGCCCGCACGTAACATTAACTGGTGGCTAATCACTTCCGCATCGGCGGGGGTTTCTTTCAGGGTGGCAATTAAAAATCGGCTTGAACGCATAGTAGTGACTTCTTGGTGTCTATAATGATGGTTGAAAAGTCGCTTATTCTACGGTTGTTGACGTTTCCGGTATAGCTAATGAATCACTGAAAAACTAACTTGTTTGCTCTGGCTGCGTTAAATTTGTTCTCGAAATGCTCATTTATTTCAATAAACTCCGCTTTTTCGAACAAATTTGCCTTAGCAGAGCTTTACCGCAATCGTTTTTCAGTGATTCATAACAATAATCAGGTCGCACAACTTCTTATTACACAAGGTGGTTATTTATGTTCGAAATTCATCCGCGCTTGGCGCAAGACGCAATAATTATCGGCGAATTTGATTTGTCACTGCTTTTACTGAGCAAAGATGCCAATTTCCCATGGTGTATTCTGGTGCCCAAAGTAGAAGATGTGTATGAGATTCACCATTTAAGTGAAGAGGAGCAATTACAATTGATCCGTGAATCTTGTCGTTTATCCGAAGTCATGACCAGTGTGTTTGATGCGGATAAAATGAACGTGGCCGCATTAGGCAATGTGGTGCGTCAGTTACATGTTCACCACATAGCGCGTTTTACCGATGATCCTGCTTGGCCGCAACCGATATGGGGTAAAGTACCTGCTAAAGACTATACGCCAGAACAGCGAACTGAGCGTATTAAGCGTTTACACAATGCATTGGTGGGTGAGGGATTTACGGTTAGATAAATGCTCCCAAGACTAGCAGCCATAAAAAAACCCGCCGTAGCGGGTTTTTTTATGGAAGAGAGGTTGTTAATTAAACAGCCATTTCTTTCAATTTTTTCAATGGGCGTACTTTTACAGAAGTGCTTGCTGGTTTAGCTTTGAACATCACTTCTTCACCCGTGAATGGGTTGATGCCTTTACGTGCTTTAGTCGCTGGCTTCTTAACAGTGGTGATTTTCAACAGGCCTGGCAATACGAATTCGCCTACACCCTTCTTCTTGATGTGACCTTCAATGATGTTGGTCAACTCATCCAATACAGCTTGAACTTGTTTTTTACTCAGTTCAGTTGCATCAGAAATTTGTTGCAGCATTTGGGTTTTGTTTTGACGCTCAGCAATTGGCTTCACAACGGCTGGCGCTGCTTTTGCTACTGGGGCTTTTTTAGCTGGAGCGGCTTTGGCGGCAACTTTTTTAGCGGGAGCAGCTTTAGCGGCGGGAGCTTTTTTTGCAGCAGCTTTTGGAGCGGCGGCTTTTGGAGCAGCTGGTTTTTTGGCGGCCATAAGGTATTCCTTGTAATTATTGAGTCAGTTAAGAGTCGTTTATGTTTTAAACAAAATGGCAGATATTGCAATTTTGTTTTGTAATGTCTGCTAGCGCAATCTGTTGGGTAGAGTGCTTATAGCATTCACAAGGTTTTACATCTAAAAATACAAAAACCTCCTATTTTTCTAGGCTTTTTTAGCCCCTAGTGAGGTTTGACGCTATATATAATGGATAAAAATCCAATCGGCAACTGAAAACTGTATTTTTCTCGATGAAAACAACATTTTTTCAATGAATGTGAAGTTTAGCAACAGCGACTATCGATTGATTGTGATCTGACTTAGCGATTTGGATTGTGGCAGCGGTTGGCTCATTTTAATGGGGCGTCGTTAAAGATGGAGAATTTGAAATTCTGGATCGGCTTCACCGTATTGCCATACATAGTCAAATTGCTCACGTAATTGTTTTACTTCACGCAAAGCGGCGAAATTGGCGAAGCCACTATAAGTGCTTTCATCGTTTTTATACAAAAGTCCATCGGTATCAAACAATATAAATCCCACGTCTTTTTTATCCAGTTCGACGGTCATTTTGCGTACGCTGATTTTGCTGGGAAGTCGCTGTGCTAAACGAATTAATTCATGGCCGCGGTCTTTAGCGGGTTTGGTATCTTTTATTAATATTTGGATGTGTGCGTTACGGCTAGTGCGTGCAAGTTTGGATATGCTGTTAATAAAATGCGTATTTTCATAGACCAATGCATCCAAATCGCGGGTTAAGATGGCAATATGGCGGCGTGCACGATTGGCGAGTTTGAGGGAGTATTCATTAAAGTCCTGCACACCCTCGAGCATCCATAAGTCTTTAAATCTGGGCGATTGTTCAGCCATCGGGGTCTCCTGAATCGCGCTTGGAACGGGTTTATATCGCAAACCGTAGAATCAATTGTCTATGCTCTGTGATCTCTGTACCACATTGCAATGTGAGGAATTCCGGCATCCAGAAAAACCTCTCCTTGCGCGACAAATTCCAGCTGCTCGTAAAAATGCTGACGACTGGTTTGTGCGTATAAATATATAGCCAATTCTGAGTTCTTTTGTTGGCAGTACGAGAGAATATAGCGCATGAGTGTAGTTCCAATGCCTTGTGCCCGATAAGCTGCTAGCATCGCAACACGTCCGATATGAAACAGGGTTGCATCTTGCTGCTCTTCCAGCAGCAAGCGTGCGCAGCCAATCGCGTCGCCTGCTTCATTGACCACTAAAAAATGTGTCGCAGTTGCATCCTGCGCATCCCACTCATCCGCAATCGGAACCTGCTGCTCTTTTATAAACACTTCTGTTCGTATTTTGCGCAGAGCCGGTTTATCGGCTTTCCAGGTGGTTGGTTTGATCGTGAATGAGTGGTTCACACGTTTTCCTGATGACTTACAGAATTATTGTTAGTTGATTCACTTTTTATTCGTCAACCAGTAAGGTTTCTTGATTAATGAGGTTGGTAATCAAGCCTCGGTCTGCTTGATCACTGACAAAGGGTTTGATTTGTGCCCAGCTAATTTCGACTTCTTTACAGAGTAGTTCAGCTAATTCGCGTGAGCAACAACCCGCGCTACCATCGGCAAACAGCAAGGTGCCTTTTTCATCGGTATGGAACGCTAAACGCGCCGCAGGGTGACGCCACAGCATATTGCCCTCGGCTAACGCCGCTAGCCAGTCGTCGGCATCCAGCTCTTCTTCAGGTTCTGCTTCATCAAATGCGTATTTGCGTTCGGTCATGTGTTTACCAAACCAGACTGCAATATTTTCAGCGGTGAAATGTTGTTGCAAGATTTGCTGAATGTTTGCGATGGCTTCTGCACCGATTTCACCTGGATTTTGTTGCAGCGTTAAATGCGGGTCGCTGAAGCGCAAATCGTTGGTGAGTGTGCTAGCAATCTCATGACTTAACTCATTGATAATATCAGCTTGGCTGGGGGCACGAAAACCGATGGAGTAGGTCATACAATCGCCTTCAGCCACGCCCAAGTGAGCAACGCCGGGCGGAATATAAAGCATATCGCCGGGTTCCAGTAGCCATTCATCTTGCGTGTTAAATTCTTGCAGTATGTTTAACGCAATACCTTCAATGCGCGGTGAATTCACATCGCATGTTTGCCCAATTTTCCAGCGGCGCTTGCCTAAACCTTGCAGTAAAAAAACATCGTAATAATCAAAATGTGGGCCCACGCTGCCTTTATCCGGTGCGAAGCTAATCATAATGTCATCAAGGCGCCAGTTCGGAATAAAACGGAAGTTGTTTAATAGTTCGTGAACTTCGGGCACCCATTGATCAACGGCTTGAACTAAAAGTGTCCAGTTAGTTTCAGGCAGCTTCGCAAAAGTTTCTTCATCAAATGGCCCATGACGTAATTCCCACGGTGTTTTGCCTTTCTCCAACACCAAACGCGATTCCACTTCCTCTTCAAGCGCTAAGCCAGCTAATTCATCACCATCAATCGGTGATTCAAAATAGGGGAGTGCATTACGAATTAACAGCGGTTTTTTTTGCCAATAATCACGAAGGAATTCTTCGATAGGCATAGTGCCGAGGTGGGTGAGGGGAGTTGTCATTTTATTTCCTGCGAATTGATGTAGGTTGGGGTGAGTTTACGAACCCCAACAAGATGCGATGGAAAATCAGATTGTGTGAATTTTATGTTGGGGTTCGCAAGCTCACCGCCAACCTACGATTAAATTTCGTTTTCCGAAATTTTCTCCCATACGGAATAAAAGCCTACCTTTTTCATATAGACGGAAATTTCATAATTTAAATCTGGGAACATTTCGCTATTATCCGTGCTACCTAATACAGATACATCATTTTCTTCATCAGCATTCATTTGTTCTACCATTTTCCAAACGAACTTTGAAAGCTTTTTGGCGTCTTCTTCAGTCAATACGCCTGCATTAAATATGTGGGATATTTCTGCATCACCAATTTGATGAATGTAATGGCTAAATAAGTCATTGATGTGAGGGTATCTATCGAATTTAATCATAGTATTTTAGCCCCTGCTCTTATAACGCTCATTCGATAAGCGACCAATTGCAGTTTGGTTATTAAATCCTCAGTTTTCATTTTGTGGGTGACGGTAAGATAATAATGATCTGGCTTTTTGTCATCTTGTACAAACTCCAAGCCTAGTGGTATGTCGGCTTCAGATAAGACCCAAAACACATCAATAGGTTTTTTCTTTTCTCTTTTGGCATACATGCCCAGCACAAATCTTAGGTTGCTCCATGAGGCCGAAAAAGATAAACCCATTTGTCTGTCCGGCAGCACCCAGCGCTCATCGGTTGAGAATTTATAATCGCAAACGCGAATACCCATGACTGTTCGGTATTTTCCTTCTGTGCGATCTTCATACAATGTTGCATGTTTTCCACGTACAGCCGGTCTGGCTCGTAAATTTTTTATTTCGGAAATGAGTTTTTCCAGGTCGGTCAGGCATTTGAATTGTTTTATCTCAGTCATGAATATTTCCTTTGATCGAGAGCGTCATCATTACCGTTTTAAATTATCTGTTGTGGTTCGCAAGCTCACCGCCAACCTACGGGAAAAATAAAGGGCTCTTGAGAGCCCTTTATTTCGAAGTTTAGATCGCCTTCGCCTGATCCACCGCATTACCAATATAATTTGCGGGAGTTAAGTCGCGCATGGTTTGTTTTGCGTGTTCGGGAATATCCAAAGTCTCCACAAACGCTGCCAATACTTCGCGATTAATAGTTTGGCCGCGAGTCAGTGCTTTTAATTTTTCATAAGGTTCGGCCACATTGTAGCGGCGCATAATAGTTTGAATCGGTTCAGCCAAGACTTCCCATGAGTTATTTAAATCTTCCGCCAAGCGGGCACGATTAATTTCTAATTTACTCATACCTTTCAAGGTGGATGCATAAGCGATCATGCCATAGCCAAAACCTACACCCATGTTGCGCAATACGGTTGAGTCCGTGAGGTCGCGCTGCCAACGTGAAATGGGGAGTTTTTGTGCGAGATGTGTAAACACTGCGTTAGCAATACCTAAATTGCCTTCGGAGTTTTCAAAATCAATCGGGTTAACTTTGTGCGGCATGGTAGAGGAGCCAACTTCGCCTGCTATGGTTTTTTGCTTGAAGTAACCGAGAGAGATATAGCCCCAGATATCGCGATCAAAATCGATAATGATTGTATTGAAACGGGCAATGGCATCAAATAATTCCGCAATATAATCGTGCGGTTCAATTTGCGTGGTGTAGGGGTTCCACGTTAAACCGAGGCTTTCCACAAAGGCTTTTGCGTTGGCTTGCCAATCAACATCGGGGTACGCAGAGAGGTGTGCGTTGTAGTTGCCGACGGCACCATTAATTTTCCCTAATAATTCTACGGCTTTAACGGCGTTAAGTTGGCGACGCAAGCGTGCGGCTACGTTAGCCATTTCTTTACCAACCGTGGTGGGTGATGCGGTTTGACCATGCGTACGTGACAGCATGGAGTCTTCAGCGTAGTCATGAGCGAGTTTAGTGATGCCATCAATTAATGCTTGGGCATCTTTTACAAATACCTCACGGCCTTCGCGGAGCATTAGGGCGTGAGATAAATTGTTGATGTCTTCGCTGGTGCAAGCAAAATGAACAAATTCTAACACCGCTTCGAGTTCGGCATTGCCTGCGAATTTATTTTTTAGAAAATATTCAACGGCTTTTACATCGTGATTGGTAGTGCGTTCTATATCTTTAATCGCTTGTGCATCGCTTTCACTAAATGTGGTGATAATGCTATCGAGAAATTGATTGGTTGTCGCGCTAAATGCCGGGACTTCAGGAATTCCAGCATGACGGCTAAGTTGTTGCAACCAACGAACTTCCACTTCCACACGGAAACGAATTAAACCGAATTCGCTAAAAATATTGCGCAGTGCAATGGTTTTGCTGCCATAGCGGCCATCAATAGGTGATACAGCATTCAGTGCGGAGAGGGTGTTAAAAGAGTTTTCCATGGTGGTTCTCGATTGAAGATTAAAAAAGAATAAAAGTAAAACGAATTCTGTTGTGTATTTTGTAAGGGCTCTCAAAGAAAGCACTGTGTTCAGTTAAAAACCGTCGGAGACAGGATGTCGACGGCGAGCCTACATGGACGTATTTACGGCGGGTTTTTAACTGAACACAGTGCTTTCTTGTGCCTCATTCTATCCTTTAGCTACATGCGACGTAAAAAATCATCCACCTGCGCAGCAATATTTTTGCGATTTAATAATAACTGCCAGCGGTTGCCGCCAACTTGTCGCCACAGCATGGCGGAACGTATCGCGGCGAGTAACAGTGCGCGAATTTGGTTGGCAATACGTTGTTGTTGCAAATAGTTGTAATCGCCGTTTACTTGTATACGGAAACGGAACGTGCTTAGCGTTTCGCTGTAAAGGTTGCCCATATTACCAATCACATTTTCATGAGTGGTTGAAAAATGCTGTGCCTGTTGGGTGATTTGGCCAATTCGGCTACCAATGACATTCAGCATATCCTTGCGGCCGGCGAGTTTTTTTTGCAGGTGTAAAACACCTAACCCGTAACGCAAAGTCTCACGATATTTTTGTGAATTAGGCTGCAACAATTCACGCATAACCTCTAGGCCTTGACGTAAATTTTCGGCGCTACCGCTGTATACGGCCAGCGTATTGGCGGGGTTGAGTTCGAGAATACTTTCAATACTGGTTTTATAGGCATCGGGCGGTACATGACCAGTTTTAGCCACTTGTTCTACCAATGCAGTTGCTTGAAAAATGCCAGCAAGGGCGAGGGTAATGTCGTGCCAGTTTTTACTCACAGTGGGCTTCTCTCGTCTAAAAAATGAATGAAGACCTAATGATGATCGGTCGATTGGTTTTCAGTTGAATGATTGTCCGTTGACTGGATGACTGCGCCACCGAGACAAATATCGTCCTGATAAAAAACCACAGATTGCCCCGGTGTAATTGCGCGCTGCGGGTGATCGAATAACACATCAACTACGCCGCCCGCTAACACCCGTACCACACATTCCTGATCAGGTTGGCGATAACGAGATTTAGCTGTACAGCGGAATTCAGCGCTTGGTGCTTCAGAATTAATCCAATGTGCTTGCTGCGCAATTAAGTGGTTGGTGAACAACAGGGGATGATCTGTACCTTGCACCACCACTAATATATTGCGAGCCAGATCTTTCTGCGCCACAAACCAAGGCTCTTCGTTTGCACCTTTCACGCCGCCGATCCCTAAGCCTTGGCGCTGGCCAATGGTGTGATACATCAAGCCAGCATGCTGGCCGATCACAGTACCATCGGGTGTTTGGATCTCGCCGGGTTGTGCGGGTAAATATTGTTGTAAAAAGTCTTTAAAGCGACGTTCACCAATAAAACAAATGCCCGTGCTGTCCTTTTTGTTGTGAGTGATCAAACCGTGCTCTTCGGCGATACGCCGCACTTCGGGTTTTTCAATATCACCTACAGGGAATAGGGTTTTGGCAAATTCGGCTTCACCCACCGCATGCAAGAAGTAGCTTTGGTCTTTATTGGGATCCAGACCCTTCAATAAATAGGTATGACCATCGCGGTCGGCTCGGCGCACATAATGACCAGTGGCGATCAGTTCGCCGCCAAGCATGCGGGCATATTCCATAAAAACTTTGAACTTAATCTCGCGGTTGCACAGAATATCTGGATTAGGGGTACGCCCAGCCTTGTACTCCTCAAGGAAGTGCTCAAAGACATTATCCCAGTACTCCGCAGCAAAATTGGCCGTATGCAGCTTGATACCAATCCGCTCGCAAACCCGCTCGGCGTCGGCTAAATCAGCCTTGGCGGTGCAATACTCGGTGCCATCATCCTCATCCCAGTTCTTCATAAACAGGCCTTCAACCTGATAACCCTGCTGCTTAAGCAGCAGGGCGGACACAGAAGAATCAACGCCGCCGGACATTCCGACGATTACCAGAGGTTTAGAAGCTTGAGTCATAGGGCGAAAAATGGGCTTGGGAAAAGAGGCGGGCATTTTACCTGCCTTTTAGAGGTTATAGGTAGTTTGTTTGCAGTGTTTAGATGGTGAAATGTAAGTGCATAGAAGCCTGATAAGAATTGAAAAGGGCGCAATAAATGCGCCCTTAATTGACTAAAACCCCTCTCTCAAAATACGCGAGGAGAATAGTCATGCATTAACCTGAGCGCTTACCTGTGATAGTTGGTGATGTGGTTTTCTGTAAGCTAGTGCTTGTTGATGCTTTTGCTGTAGATGCTGCTGATGTATTTAGCGTATTAATAAATGCTTCAAAGTCATTTTTCCTTGCTGGAATAAATACAGTTTGCAGTGCGGGTGAAATATTAAATTTACCATTGTTTATAGATTCACTCACATGTACAAATCCAAGGGTTCCTGGCCACACTTGATTACTGCCTACACTATTTGGTGAGGTTAAGCCAAAGGCTGAAGGTTCGTGACATCCGCCACAAGTCATAGCTTCCGCACGATTTATAACCTGATCAGCAGTTAGGTTGCTACCTAGTTGAGCGGCACGAGCTTGAATGGCATTTTTAAAATCTCCATTGCCAAGGTTGGTATGTTGGGTGAAATTGTTTTCACTTGTTAGGCTTCCACTAGCATGGCTTTGTCCATTATTGTGAGTGTCACTTTGAACAATAAGGCTAAAAGTAGATAAATCGCTAATCAACAAACTATTCATATTGTTTAGAAATTGATTACGGAAATTCACTGCCAATGCATCTGTGCGGCGGTTGTCGAATAATGGGCCAAACGGGTTTGCTTTTACAGTGACCGGTTTGATAATGCTGGTGCCACCCTCAACAGCGACTTTAAATTCACGCAGTAACCATGAAGAGCCCATAAATTGATTGGTTCGAATTTGTCCTGTAGTTTGTGAGAAATTACGAGTATCAATAACTGCTCTTACATTTTTTGTGGGGATGCCGTTAAAGTAAAAATTACGCAAAGCTACAGCTCGAGTTGTTGCATTTGTTTCAGTTGACAGGTTGGCCCAAAAGCTGACGATAGGTGAGCAGCCGGCAGCTGAGCCCGGTGTCGGGTTGGGAACTTGTGCTTCAAAAATGATGAAATTTCTACCTGAACGCCCCGTCATTGCATAAACAATACGATACTCGCCACAATCGTTGAAATTGACTTTATCTCGCAAATCAAAACGATTGACTAATGCGATTGGAATATATGAGTTTAAAAAGGTTGAATCTTGCGCTTGAACCCCTTCTGCTGCTCTGCATTCATAAGGAAATCCATTCAAAGAGTTAGTACATTTTGGGCCGCCAGCGATAAAGCCTGGAGCCAAATTTTGCGTGTCCCAAAAGCGAGTAAATAGTTTCGTACTGGTGACCGTTTCAGATGGATTTGATGCGTTTAGTTGCGTTGCCAATTGTGCCAAAACACTATTTAAGCTGAAATCAGCAGCATTTAATGTGGCTTGGTCTCTTATGAATAACGAACGTTCACTGTCAACAACATTTGGTATGGGCTGAGTTGCAGGCACTGTGACGGCTAGATTATTCCAACTTGAGCATGAAGTTTCAATACAGGCGGTGACACCTACACCATAAGTACCAGGGGTAACATTTGACCAAGTAAAAGAGTTTGTATTTGTTACGGTTACAGTGCCATTTTTAACAACTTTAAAACTGGTCGCACCGGTGCTCCATGGCCAGTTAAGAGTTATTGTCGAGCTAGATATTATTGTTGTAATTGGTGATGGTTGTGGTGGTGGAAGTTTAATCGCAAGGCTAGTTTTCCAATCTGAGCATAGGTTGCCATTACAGGCTTTTACTCTATAAGTATAAGAGGTTCCTATTACACCCGTTGTATCATCGAAGCTAGTGACGGAGCCTGATGTTATCACACTGTTGTTGCGTTCAAGAACGTAACTTGTTGCTCCTGCTGATATTGCCCAGTTTATTTTAATGATGTTGTTGTTAATGCTTGTTGTAATGGTAGAGGGAGCCTGTGGTGCGCCAACAATTGGTACTGTTGCTGATGTGTTTTTCCAATCAGAGCATCCTGTTGCATCACATGCTCGAATGCCGTATCCGTAGCTGGAGCCTGATGTAACAGCCGTATCTATAAACGTTGTAACATTCCCAACATTACTTACTGTCCCATTTTTGACCATATCATAGCGCGTGGCTCCCGTTGATCCGGTCCAGGTAAGTGTAACGCTAGTGGTGTTTGCTGTTGCAGTAACTGTTACGGGGGTTGCAGGTGCGGCAAATGCATTTGTTGATGTTAAAAAGGTGGTTGTAATGGTTATTATTTTGAGTACAGATCTTAAATTTTTATATCTGACTTGATTTGTAAATAATTGATATATCCAGGCGTTTGATTTTTGCATAATAAATTTCCTTGTTTATGTTTGTATAGCAATTTAAGCCGTCTGCTTTTCCACTATTAAAAGTTTTTTTACAAAGTAAAAATTAATGAAAATGCATAATGACAAGTGCGTAAATTTAATATTTAGCAGAGAGCTAAGAGTAAAAATCATTATTAACTTAAATAGGGATTTAATGATCTAAGCTTAAGATCATCGTATTACGCAGATTTATTTGAATGTGCGGAACAATTAAATCCATTTAGTCAATGGGTGATAGATACACCGTAGCTTGGAAAGAAAAAGCACTACCCTGCCAGTTCGTATCATATTTGAGTAGGGGGGAGGCATACAAGCTTTAAGTTGTTTTATCCAACAACATCCAACGAAAACCTTTTCCCCGCACGATACTCTTCAATAATCTGCAACGTCATCGGGCTACGCAGTTGCTCTTTACGAGCAAGAATTTCTTCATATGTTAACCAGGCCGCTTCAATAATTCCGGTATCCAACGGGCGCGACACATCCTGACTTATGGGTGTGGCGATGAAGGTTGTACGGAAGTAGGTGACGCCATTACTGGGTGCTGTGTAGAGATGAACACCGACTATGCCAGTTAACTCCACCGTCCAGCCGGTTTCCTCAAGAGTTTCACGAATCGCGGCTTCTTTTAGCGTTTCGTTAGGGTCGAGGTGGCCTGCTGGTTGGTTGTAAACGAGTTTGCCATCGGCCTCTTCATAAACCATGAGGTAGCGATTATCACGCTCAACAACAGTTGCGACAGTAACGTGCGGTGCCCAGCGGTTTTGTGAATCGGCAGATGGCGACATAATTTATCTCATTAAAATAAGGTGTATATAAATGTTGCCAGTGCAGATTGTTGACTGGCTACAACGAGCGCGCCAAGCAATACTAAAATAACAATAATGGGCAGCATCCAGAATTTTTTGCGCACTTTTAAAAAGCGCCAGAGGTCTTGCATAAATTCCAACATCAGAAGGGGTTCTCCAAATCGTTAGCGGTGAGTCGCTGGTTGCGAGGGATTTTATAGGTTTCAGCCTGAGGTTGGTAACCTGTTGTGTAGTGAAGTTTGCCGCGTGTGCGTTGTACCCAACCAATGGGTGCGATGAGCAGATAAAACAATACGCCCAGAATGATGCGTGTGTTGATCCAACCCAGCACGGCACCGATGCGCATCCACATTTTTTGTACAGGAATCAAACTCGGGGGGTAGATAAACGCTTGCAATAAAAAGATGGCTGAAAGCGCAAGCGGCCAGTAAGGAATTTTATGAGAAAACAACCAGGGCAGTATTAAACAAAAAATCACTGGAAATGCACCAGCCATAACATAAGCGAATTCACGCAGTTCTTTGGTGGTGGGTACTGCCGGTGTATGAGTGTTATGCATAAGTTAATCCGCCGCAAATTCTTGTTGGCGAGCGAGCTTGATTGCTTCGGCCGATTGTTGTTGTTTGTCCAATACATAATTACCTAACACCAAGTAATCCATCTCGGTTCGCAAAAAACATTCATAGGCTTGTTGTGGGGTGCATACCGGTGGTTCACCGCGCACATTAAACGATGTGTTGATCAGCAAGCCCCAGCCCGTTTTTGCTTTAAACGCGCGCAACAATTGTGTGAATTCAGGGTTGGTGCGCTCAGTCACGGATTGCACGCGTGCGGAATAATCCACATGGGTAATGGCGGGTAATTGTGAGCGCGGATGTTTGAGTTTTTCAATCCCAAACAAGTGTTCGCTGGTTTCCGGCAGGCGCCATTGTTCAGCAACTTGTGCAACCAAGAGCATGTAAGGGCTGCTGCTTTCCAAATCAAAATAAGTGCTGACATCTTCTGCTAATACGGCGGGAGCAAAAGGGCGGAAGGATTCGCGATATTTGATTTTGAGATTCATGATGGATTGCATGGCTGCTGATGCAGGATTACCCAGAATTGAGCGATTACCCAAGGCGCGCGGGCCAAATTCCATACGGCCTTGAAACCAGCCGATCACTTTGTCATCCGCCAAGGCTTGGGCGATGTGTGGATAAAGTTGATGGTCATCTAAGCGCTCATAAGGCGCTTGTAAGTGTTTCAACGCGGTCTCAATCTCATCATTATTAAAAGAAGGGCCGAGGTAGGCGCCTTGCATTGCATCTTGCGGATCCACGGTGCGGGGCTGATGTAGATATTGATACCACGCTTGCAGTGCGCCACCTAAAGCACCGCCTGCATCGCCTGCTGCCGGTTGAATCCAAATATTTTTGAAAGGCCCTTTGCGCAGCAACTCACCATTGGCAACGCAATTAAGTGCAACACCGCCTGCGAGGCAAAGGTTTTCCATGCCGGTTTCTTGGTGCAAGCTGATCGCCAATTTCAGGACAATGTCTTCAGTAACTTGTTGGATAGAGCGCGCCAAATCCATATCTTTCTGTGTAGGACTGGTGTCGGGCGAGCGTGGTGCTCCGCCAAACAGCTGATGGAATTTCTCATTGGTCATGGTTTGACCAGTACTGTAGTTGAAGTAATCCATATTCAGGCGAAAACTGCCGTCAGTTTTCACATCAATCAAATGGTCATAAATCTGCTGGACATATTTAGGTTCACCATAGGGTGCTAGCCCCATCAATTTATACTCACCGGAATTAACGCGGAAACCACAGTAATAGGTAAAAGCGGAATAGAGCAGGCCGAGGGAGTGTGGAAAGTGTATCTCCCAGAGTGGTTGTAAATCATTGCCTTTGCCAAGCCAAGCCGATGTAGTTGTCCATTCTCCAACACCATCCAGACAGAGAACGGCAGCGTCATCGAAAGGGCTGGGATAAAAAGCGGATGCGGCGTGCGATTGATGATGTTCGGTGAATAATAGTTGAGGTAGAGATGCTGCTTTGTCGCCGATAATCGCACGGAGTTCACGGCGCAGAATGGTTTTTAAGAAGAGCTTTTCTTTTAACCAGATGGGCATGGAGCGCAAAAAAGAACCAAATCCCTTGGGGGCGTGCGCCAGATAGGTTTCTAGCAAGCGTTCAAACTTGAGCATGGGTTTGTCGTAAAAGACAATCGCATCTAACTCACTCAAACTGCATTGACCAACAGCCAAACAGTACTTAACGGCTTCAACCGGAAAGCGGGGATCATGTTTTTGGCGGGTGAAGCGTTCTTCTTGAGCAGCAGCGATGATTTTTCCATCGACAATCAGTGCTGCAGCACTGTCATGATAATAGGCAGATATGCCAAGAATACGTTTCATCTAAACCAACCAAAATCAACGAATAATAAGCGGGCATACTAAAGATGCCATTAGCTTGATGCAATCATTGCTTTTGGTTAAGGTGTGGCACCTTTTTCTGCTCGGCACAGTTTTGGAATCGATTAATGAATACATCTAGCCCACAAGGTACTCGCAAAAACGTTTTCTGGTTCATTTTGTGCCTATTGCCGCTGATATTTTTTGCGCTATTGGAGTTGGGTGTGCGTTTAGCGGGTTTGGGTAAAGAGTACCCTCTATTCATCCCCTTAGAGAACGAGCCTCAGTATTTACAGCCAAACCCCGATGTCATTAAGCGCTTCTTCTCACGCCCCGAGCTCGCCCCGAGTGTGAGTCCGGATACCGTTTACTTTTTAGCTGAAAAACCAGCCGACAGCTTACGTATTGTGGTATTGGGAGAGTCGAGTGCTGCGGGTTTCCCTTATGGTCGTTTTGGTTCGCCATCAGGCATGTTAGAGCAACGTTTAAAGCCGCTTTATCCTGAAAAGCACATTGAAATAATCAATGTGGCAATGGCAGCCATTAACTCTTATACCATTCGTGATTTTACCGATGAAGTCTTAGCAATTAAGCCAGATATAGTCTTGATCTATGCTGGGCACAATGAATATTTAGGTGTGATGGGTGTCGGTAGTTCTTTAGCCGCTCGAGATAGCCGCTGGAAAACATTAAGTTACATTGCATTGCGCCAATCGCACTTGTTCCAAGTGTTGGATTCAGTTATTGCGGGTTGGCGCATCGGCGATCAACCTAAAAAAGAAATGAATGACCGCACGTTAATGGCAACAGTTGCGGAGAATAAAAATATTCCAATGGGCTCACCTGTATATCAACAGGGATTGCGTCAGTTTGAAGATAATATGCGTGATATTCTAACGGCGTACAGTGAGGCCAAGGTTCCTGTTGTGATTGGTACGCTTGCGAGCAATGAGCGTGATCAGGTGCCGTTTGCAAGTGAGGGTAGCGATGATCTCGAGTTACAAAAAGAATTAAAGTTGGCCAATGAGTTGCTGGCTTCTGGAAATTCTGCACAAGCAGAAAAAGAATTATTGCGTTTGGTAAAGATTCATCCTGGCGCCGCGGATGTTCACTTTTCCTTAGCAAAAACCTATGAAGCTTTGAGTAAGATAAATCTTGCTCAAAAACATTATGTTGTGGCGAAGGATCTAGATTTACTTCGCTTTCGCGCTCCTGAATCTATAAATGACATAATTCGTCAATTGGCAGCTTCATCTGAAGTGTATTTGGCAGATGTACAGCAGCAATTGCGTGAAAAAAGTCCCTATCAAATTATTGGATTTGACATGATGTTGGAGCATCTTCACCCAACCGCTAATGGTTATTTTTGGTTGGCTGAATCCTATTATCAGGTGTTAGTGAATAATAAGCTTTTACCCGAACATAGATTTAAGTTGTCGTCTGAACAGGCGCTCATATGGCGTCCGCTAAGCGATATCGATGAAATAACATCAAGATGGTCAATTGAACGTTTGACGTCGGATTATCCTTTCACGAAAGAGCCAAAAGATTTCCAAATGGATGTAGATAATACGCCAGAAAAAAAAATCGCGGAAGAGCGTTATTTGGGCAAGGTCTCTTGGCTTGAATCAACAAAAATACTATTCGATTATTATCAAAAGCAAAAAAATTGGCAGGCAGCAATTATTGTTGTCGGTCAACTAAGTGATGCCTTGCCGATGAACGCAGATCTTGCTTTGATAGCAGGAAATATTTCTATGGATCTCGGTTTAACTCAATTAGCTTTATTTTACAGTGAGCGAGGCTTGCGAGCACAGCCACAAAATCAAGAGTTGTTAATGCTTAAAGCATATAGCTTTTTTTTAATGGAGCGCTACGTGGATAGTAAACGTATGTTAAAAAAAGTATTAATGATTAATCCTGAACATTCCATGGCGATGCAATTTATTAACGAGCCTTGGGCGAAAGAAGCCGAAGAATACGAAAAGAAATTACATAAAAACTAAAAATCAATAGAAAGTTAGAATGGTAGATAAAAATAAAGTGGGGTAGTGTTATGCGCATTTGGTTTTTTAGATTTATTTTAATTGCTATCCCTTTTTTATTTTTTATATTGATTGAGCTGGGATTGCGGCTTGGTGGTTTTGGTCATTCCTACCCGTTGTTCATAACAGATCCATCTCAACCCGGATTCAATGTTGTAAATCCAGATGTCATCAAGCGGTATTTTGCAAAACCTGAAATGGCACCGCCTGTCAAAATTGAATCAACCTATTTCACTCAGCAAAAACGACCAGATGCATTGCGTGTGGTAGTGCAAGGGGAGTCAACCACTGCGGGCTACCCGTATGGACTGGGCGCATCACTTGCCGGTATGTTGCAACAACGCTTGCAGCATCAATACCCAGATCGTTATGTTGAGGTTATTCAAACCGCAATGGCTGCTGTGAATTCTTATACCCTGTTAGATTTCAGTAGTGAAATTCTAAAAATTCAGCCAGATCTAGTCGTTATTTACGCAGGGCACAATGAATACGTGGGTGTAATGGGCGTAGGTTCTGCTTATGCTAATCATAATCGCGCCTTGACGTTGCTGATGCTTAAACTTAAGGATTTGCGTATCTATCAAGCCCTACAGCGCATGTATATCAGCATTAAGACTCAACCTGCGGATACCGATAAAAATGATACTCGCACCCTTATGGCAAAAGTGGCGCGCGAAAAAAATATCGAAATTGGTTCTCCGCTTTATCAACAAGGGTTAGAGCAATTTAAAGGGAATATGGAGTTATTGTTAGCTCGTTATCGCCATGCGGGCATTCCCGTTTATGTAGGTACTGTTGCCAGCAACTTACGTGATCACTCTCCTTTTAATAGTCCCAATGATGATCCCACGTTGCAGGGGATGTTGGATCAAGTGGCCGCTCAACTGCATTCAGGTATAGAGTCAGGTGCTGCACAAGTTGCTGCTACAGAACTTACTTCTCAGTTGGCTAATCGCACGAATGCATTGGCAGCCTATCGATTAGGGCAATTATTTGATGTGGCGAAAGATTACGAGCAAGCCAAAGCTTGGTATATCAAAGCTCGTGATTGGGATCAATTACGATTTAGAGCACCTAGCGAGATTAATAATATAATTCGGCAGTTGGCCAAAGAAGATAATGTATTTCTCGTCGATTCCGAACAAAAATTAATAGACCATTCATCGCAAGGAATTATTGGCAAAGAATTAATGCTAGAACATTTGCACCCTAACGTGGAAGGTTATTTCTGGCTTGCAGATAGCTATTTTCAAGTGTTACTGAATAACCTACCTCTAGAGCCTAAAAAACCACGTGTTGATGTTGCCTTGGCTCGACAACAAATCCCTGTTCTTCCCGCTGAGGATTACACGGCACGTGCGAGTATTGAAAAATTATTGGCGGATTATCCCTTTAGCGCAACGCCACGTGCCGTGCGCCAAATACCTGTCACTAACTGGCATGACCAATTAGGTAAAGATATGCTTGATGGCCGTTTGAACTGGCTTCAAATGGTACAAAAAACATTACATGGCTATCAACGTGAAAACAATATTGCAGGTACTGCGACTGCTGCCTTGTTGATGACGGAGGCTATGCCTAATGATACGAATGTGAATTACTTTGCAGGCACAGTATTGATACAAGCGCAGCGCTTGGGGGAAGCGATTCGAGTGTTACAGCGCGTCATTCGGGGAGAGCCTAAAAGCATCAATGCACACTTGGCGTTGGCTCATGCGCGTATACTGTCAGGAAATATCCGTGAAGGACTAGTGTTGTTGGATCAGGTCTTAGTATTAGATCCTAAAAATCAAACAGCACTCAGCGTTAAACAACAATTAGCGGCACATAAAAAATAATCAATTTCAAGGCGCATCAATGAACACACCAGATAAGAAAAAAATTCTCATTGTTGGTGGCGGCACGGCGGGTTGGATGGCCGCTAACTTAATGGCCAGCTGCTGGAAACCCTTAGGGTTTGAGATTGGGCTGCTCGAGTCGCCTGAAATCGGGATTATTGGTGTGGGAGAGGGGTCAACTCCGCAACTTAAAAGTTTTTTTGATTTTCTACAGATTCCAGAAAGCGAATGGATGTCAGCGTGTAATGCCACTTATAAAACAGGTATTCGTTTTAATCATTGGTCAACTAAGCCTGGCTACGCATCCTACTTTCACCCCTTTAATTCTGAGCTGGATGTGCACACTCAGTCAGCCTTTTTTTATAACTGCGATGTGCGCCGTAAGTCTGTTAACGTTTATGCACATCCGGATCGTTTTTATGTGAATGCCGCATTGGCGGCTCAACATCGTGGCCCTCATCCGCAAGATAATTTCCCGTTCAAAATGGGCTATGGGTACCATTTTGATTCTGGTTTGCTGGGGCAGTTTTTACGTGATAAAGCAAAAGCCAGAGGTGTCAATCACTATCAAGCAAAAGTAACCCGAGTTAATCAACAACCAAACGGTGATATAGCCAGTGTATCCAGTGATACTGGAGAAATATTTGCAGCAGATTTTTTTATTGACTGTTCTGGCTTTATTGGATTGTTGATACAAAAAACCTTACAGGTTCCGTTTAAAAAGTTTTCTGAAAACTTATTCAATGACTCTGCTGTTGCTATGCCATCTGCTCAAACAGAAGTAATAGATTCTCAAACTATATCTACAGCGTTGAAATATGGCTGGGCTTGGGAAATTCCACTGACTAATCGTAAAGGTAATGGTTACGTCTATAGTTCTGCCTTCTGCAGTGCAGATGAAGCAGAAACTGAGCTTCGAAAAAAATTGGGTCTATTAGATAGCGATGTCCAGGCGCGCCATTTAACGATGAACGTTGGTCGCGTTGAGAAGCATTGGGAGAAAAATTGTCTTGCGGTTGGGTTGTCGCAAGGGTTTATTGAGCCGCTAGAAGCTACTGCGTTGCACATTGTGCAAGAAACATTACAGGGTTTTATTGATGCCTGGGAGTTGGGCGGATTCACGACTGTGAATCAGGATAAATTTAATCAGCGTATTAATGCTCGCTTTGAGGGGGTGCGCGATTACATAGTGGCGCACTATATTTGCAATTCTCGCAATGATACTGAGTATTGGCGCGCTAACCGTCAGCATCAAAATGTATCGGAAAATCTATCCAAGGTTATGCAAACGTGGATTAATGGTGGAAATCTACCTGAGCTGATCTTAAAGCTGGATATAGATCGTTATTATCAAGCTATGTCATGGTATGCGCTTTTGTCGGGTTACGGTATTTTTCCAGAGCGACATCAGCTCGTTGAGGGTTCCGCTAAAGCTCATAAGCATGATTTATTGAGTTTGGATAAGTTCATAACGGCTTGCGCCAGTAATTTCCCGCCCCATCGACAGTTGTTGCCTCACGCTATTCTCTCCTGACATCTTCTGGTAGCCCAATTGATCTATCCTGCTCGCTTGCGTAGGGCGAGTGTGGTTTGTATTAATTTTTGTTAATCCCTGAATATCTCTTGGACAAATGCCAAAAACCCCTTATTATTCCTACCGACCATTTGGTCTGAAGTTGATTTTTTGGTTACATATTGTGACAAAAATGCAATTTGGCTCAGCAGGAGACTATGTAAGAATCCTGCGCCCAAATTCTATGATCCTGTGGTAGAGGCTTATGGAGTCTCAATAAGTGAGTTGTTCCACAGTGATTCTTTTCTTAATGGTTCTCTCTTGATGGTTCTTTCTTATGAGTAACGTGAAATCCATTGGTATAGCACTAGCAAGCCTTGCGGGGATTGTGTTGGTTGTAGGTGGGCTTAAAGGCGTCCAAATTTTTGCGATGGTGCAGGCAGGGCAAAATACTCCTGTACATACAGAAACGGTCAGTACCGTCACGGCTGAAATACAACAGTGGCCAAACTCTTACACGGCGATGGGCACAGTAGAGGCATCGGAAGGAATCATGATTTCTGCCGAAGTTGCCGGTAAGGTGCAAGAGATTCGCTTTAAATCGGGTGAGCGCGTCAAAAAAGGCACTGTAATACTCGTGCAAGAGTCTGGTAATGAACAGGCACAACTGAGTGCGGCCGATGCACGTTTGCGTTTGGCAAAATCTAACCATGAACGATTGGTTCAATTGCGTCAGAAAAATACGGTATCGCAAAGCGAGCTGGATTCAGCGGTGCAACAAATGGAATCGGCACAAGGTGAAGTGGATAATTTAAAAACGACACTTGAGAAAAAACTGGTACGTGCCCCTTTTGATGGCCGCTTAGGTATCCGTCAAGTTGATTTGGGTGAGGATTTACAAGTGGGTGGAGAAATTGTCTCCTTGCAAGCAACTAATTCTGTGCGTGTAAATTTTCCCGTGCCGCAATTTTGGCTAGTGCAAATGACTCGCGGTTTAGCGGTTGAAGTCAATGTTGGTGATGGATCAGATTCTGTTATTAAAGGTGAAGTGACTGCCATTGGTGCAGAAATTAATACCACAACCCGCAATGCGATCGTGCAGTCCTATTTAAACAACGATAAAAATCAATTAATTCCTGGAATGGCTGTTGAAACCAAGGTGACTTTATCTGACCCACAAGCTGTATTGGCCGTACCTAGTACAGCCATTATTTATGCTCCTTTCGGTGATACTGTGTTTGTTATTGAGCCGGGTGAAACAGAAGGTTCTTACAAGGCCAGACAACAATTTGTACGTTTGGGGAAAGCGCGCGGTGATTTTGTTGAAATTCTGGATGGATTAAAAGCTGGAGAGCGGGTTGCTAGTGCGGGGGCATTCAAATTATTAAATGGCCAAAATGTCACTATTGGTGAAAAACCGGTACCTGAATACAAATTAGAGCCTACACCAGCTGATAGTTAATGCATCCTTGGGCCTTCATGCGCGAGAGTTTATAGATTATGAAATTTACCGATATTTTTATTCAGCGCCCAGTACTCGCGATAGTAGTAAGCCTGCTGATTTTAATTGCAGGTATTCAGGCCGGTACTAATCTCAGTGTGCGCCAATACCCACGCAGTGATATTGCGGTTATTAAAATAGAAACCGTTTATGTGGGCGCGAATGCGGAATTAGTGCGTGGTTTTATTACTACGCCCATTGAGCGAGCGGTTGCCTCTGCAGGTGGCATTGATTACATCGACTCTACCAGTGCGATGAGCATGTCTACGGTTAACGTACATTTGAAATTAAATTATGACCCGCTAAAAGCCATGACTGAAATTTCAGCCAAGGTAAATCAGGTGCGCGGAAATTTACCCCCGGAAGCCGAAGTTCCTTCGATTAGGATTGAAGCAGCGGATACACAGTTTGCAGCTGCCTATTTAAGTTTTAGTTCTGAAATTCTAGATCAAAACCAGATTACGGATTTCCTGACTCGCTCAGTTCAACCGCGTTTAACTGCGGTTGCTGGTGTGCAAAAAGCTGAAGTTTTAGGTGGTCGTGTTTTTGCGATGCGCATTTGGCTAAAGCCGGAGCGCATGGCTGCATTGAATGTAACACCCGTGCAAGTACGCCAAGCATTGGCAGCGAATAATGTTCAGGCTGCTATTGGTCAAACTCGTGGTAGTTATACGCAGGTGAATTTGAGTGCCGATACTGATTTAAAAAATGTAGAGGATTTTAAGCAGCTCGTTATTCGCAATTCTTCCGATGGCATTATTCGTTTGAGTGATATTGCTGATGTAGTGCTCGGTGCTGAAAACTACGATGTAGTCGTGAACTACTCTGGTGATACTGCGGTATTTATGGGGGTTTGGGTTGCCCCCAATTCTAATTCACTCGCTGTAATGAAAGCAGTTAACAAAGAAATGGAGGCTATTCAGTCTGAATTGCCAACGGGTCTATCCGGTGTGGTTGCTTATGATTCTACAAAATATATCGATGCAGCAATCAATGAGGTCATAAAAACGCTTGCAGAAACACTCGTCATTATAGTGATCGTCATTTTCTTATTTTTGGGTTTCAGTCGTTCAGTCATTATCCCTGTATTAGCGATTCCACTCTCGTTAGTGGGCGCCTTGTTCATTATGCAATTGTGTGGATTTTCTCTGAATTTGCTGACGCTTTTATCCATCGTGCTTTGCGTAGGCTTGGTGGTGGATGATGCGATTGTGATGGTAGAAAATATAGAGCGTCATATACAAGATGGATTGAAACCTTTTCAGGCGGCGATTATTTCTGCGCGTGAACTGGCTGGGCCTATATTGGCCATGACCGTCACGTTGGCATCTGTTTATATTCCTATAGGTTTACAAGGGGGCTTAACAGGAACGCTGTTCCGTGAATTTGCCATTACATTGGCGGGAGCTGTAACGATTTCAGCGATTGTTGCCATTACCTTGTCGCCTATGTTGGGCTCGCGCATGTTGAAACCCCATGGCTCTACTAAAGCGCCTTTGGAAAAACCCTTTGAACGCTTTCGTAATTGGTATTCTAAAAAACTGGATGTTAGTTTGCAGAACCGTATGGGTATTTATGTATTTTGGTTTTGTATTGCATTGCTATGTTTTCCGCTGTACAGCATGTCACCTAAAGAGCTTGCCCCTCTCGAAGATCAAGGTGTTATTTTTGGAATTGTTGAGGCTCAATCGAATTCGACAGTTGATCAATCGGCATTTTATGGTAAGCAAGTTAATGAGGCCTTTACCAGCGTTCCTGAAACGGAATTTACTTTTCAGTTGACCATGCCGTCTGGCGGTTTTTCGGGCATGGTTACTAAACCTTGGAGTGAACGCGATCGTACTGTGTTCGAAATGTTGCCAGAAGTTCAGCAAAAGCTGGGTGCTATTTCCGGTATTCGCATATTACCTATCACGCCACCCTCATTACCGGGTGGTGGACAATTTCCGGTAGAGTTTGTGATTGCATCCACGGCAGATTCAAAAGAAATCTTTGAATATGCATTGAAAATACAAAAAATCATGAACGAAAGTGGTATGTTTTTCTTCAATGTGATGGATGTAAAAGTCGATCAGCCCGATTACAAATTGAATATCGATCGCGAAAAAGTGGCGGATTTAGGTTTAAATCTACAAACGGTCACCAACGATATTGGCACCTTATTGGGTGGTGGTTATGTCAATCGTTTTAATATGGCTGGGCAGAGTTATAAAGTCATTCCTCAGGTAAAGCGTAGTGAGCGCTTAACGCCTGAAGATTTAGCGAGTTTGTATGTAACCGGTCCCGACAATAATTTAATTCGTTTAGATCAAGTTGCCAGCCTAAGTCACTCGACAGAGCCGCGCACTATTAATCGCATGCAACAGTTAAATGCGGTGAAAATCAGTGGTGTGTCAGGTAAACCATTAGGTGAAACACTTGCATTTTTGGAGACGGAAGCGCGTAAGATTTTGCCAAAAAGTTATACCATTGATTACACGGGTGAGTCGCGTCAATTGAAGAGAGAGGGTAATACCTTTTTGCCAGCATTCTTAATGGCATTAACCATGATCTTTTTAGTATTGGCTGCACAATACAACAGTTTCCGTGATCCATTGGTGATCTTGGCTGGTTCCGTACCTTTAGCAATGTTTGGTGCGTTAATCTTCACCTTTTTGAAAATACCCATGCCCATTCCGTTTTTTACTAATGGTTTTAGCAGCACTTTAAATATTTATTCGCAAGTGGGCTTAGTCACCCTAATGGGACTTATTGCTCGCAACGGCATTTTGGTCGTTGAATTTGCTAACAAATTGCAAGAGCAGGGCATGGCGAAAATAGAAGCCATTCGAGAAGCATCGGTGTTGCGTCTGCGTCCGGTATTAATGACAAGTATTGCTACTGTTGCGGGTCATACGCCCTTGATCTTTGCAACGGGTGCTGGTGCTGAAGCGCGAAATTCCATTGGTATTGTGTTGGTGTTGGGTATGACCATAGGGACAATTTTTACCTTATTTGTGTTGCCTGCTGTTTATTTGCTTATCGCAAAAGATCATCAACACGATCGAGAGAAACTCGAAGAATTGGCTCAGGTGACCTAACGACATCAATCGTTTTTGTCAGAAGAGGGTGCCAATTGGCGCCCTTTTTTGTTAGTTTACTTTTCTGCATTTTATGTGTGTTAGTGTGCGTTGAGAAAGCCTGCTAATACACAGGGTATTTTTTCTGAGGTGTACAACATGATGACTCGTTTACAAATAGAAACTCAATTAACGCAAGTGATTGAGCCTAGCCTTAATCGTGATTTAGTGAGTCTGGGCGCGATTAAGTCTATTGAAATCAACCATAATAATATAAAAGTACATGTGCATTTAGGTTATCCGGCGAATTCCTTACGTGAACAAATTGCAACGGCGGTCAATCATGCTGTTAGTCAATTGACGGATGTGGAATCAGTCGATGTAGATATTTCATGGTGTGTGGATGCCAATCCCGCCGCTAATTCTCAGCAGGCTATTCCACAAGTAAAAAATATTATCGCCGTTGCCTCTGGTAAAGGCGGTGTTGGTAAATCTACCACTACCGTTAATTTGGCCTTAGCACTTGCCGCCGAAGGTGCGCGGGTGGGTATTTTGGATGCAGATATTTATGGCCCTAGTCAACCGCATATGCTGGGTGTTGGTCAGCGTCGCCCCGAGGTTGTCGGTGAGCAGGGTAAGCAACAAATGTTGCCTATTTCTGTGCATGGGATTCAATCAATTTCCATGGGATATTTAGTAACGGAAGAAACGCCAGTGATGTGGCGTGGGCCTATGGTCAGTGGTGCTTTGCAACAATTATTAATGCAAACCCGTTGGGATGAATTGGATTATTTATTAATTGATATGCCGCCAGGCACAGGCGACATCCAAATCACATTAGCGCAAAAAGTGCCTGTTACGGGTTCTGTGATAGTGACAACACCTCAGGATATTGCATTATTGGATGCTAAAAAGGCCATTGAAATGTTTCGCAAAGTGAATGTGCCTGTATTGGGTGTGGTTGAGAATATGGCGATTCATATTTGTTCCAACTGCGGCCATGCGGAGTCTATTTTTGGTGAGGGTGGCGGTGAGCGCATTGCGCGCGATTATCACACCGAATTGTTAGGTTCATTGCCGTTGGATTTATCAATTCGACAAGATGCCGATAGTGGTAAACCTTCTGTCGCGGCCAATAAAGAATCTGCGATTAGTCATTCATACCGAGCTATTGCACGTAAACTCGCCGCGAATTTGTGGATGCATAATATGAATACACAAGCGATTCCTGATATTGAGCTCTCAGATGATTAATATTTCATGCCCATGAATCATAAAAAACCTGCCGTAATCGACACTTGGTGATGGTCGTTACGGCAGTTTTTTAACTCCAATTCAGTTTATGTTTGCAGGATTGTTATTCGGCTGTTTTTTCTAATTCGGGGATTTGTGTCGCTTTTTTGGTCTTGTCAATTTTTTCATTCAGTGGTGTGGTGATCTGATTTTCTGCTGCCTTACCGCTTGTCACATCATGGATAATCTTCTGCGTGTCTAGTAAAGCTTTCTGTTTTTCTTCAAGTTCTTTTTTCTTGTTTTGCGCGGCATCGTAAGCCGCTTGTAATTCTTTTGGTAGAACGGGCGTAATTTTTTCTTTGGCGCCTTCCACTTGTTCAGAGAGTATTTCGGGCGTTCCATCTTTGATTAACATCACCGCCATTTGATTGGTGTCTGCATTCCATACCATGGCTGCTTTATCGGTAATCTCTTGAAATTGTGGTGGTGCGTAGCGTGAAGCCACATAAAACAGTGCGCCTTCTTGCTGAATTTCTTGTGCTGTTTTTAACAGCTTCATTGTCGGTTCGTATTTATCGCCCAGCAGTGCGGTCATACGATCTTTAATCATAGGGTTTTCTAACAGCTTGACTTCATTAGGGTCAAAACCAACCAGGGGTTTTAGCAGTGACCACATCAATTTGCTTTGGACTTGATTGCCAATCAGCAACGAAGAAATGCACGCGGATAAAAGTAGACAAAGCAAACTAATTGAAATGAAACGGGTCATGCGCATAAAGTGTTTACCAGTGTGAATTAATGGGATGCTGTTTTTGAATGGCTATCGACTCAGTTTATATCTGCCCGTCAATTTTGGCACTATCGTTTAAAGCGTTATCTGTGTTGGATTTGACGACATGTATCGATATTAACCTTATTTTTCCTCAGAGAAATAGGTATCTGTGAATTAATCATCAGGTTAAGCGAATTGGTCTCGCTATAATAACGGTCTCGATTCAGGTGAAATATACCTGACACCTCTTAATTGTAACTAAGGAAAGCTGCTTGAAAATACTTGTCGCCGTAAAGCGGGTAGCGGACTTTAATGTTCGTATTCGCCCCACATCCGATGGTCAAGCGATGGATATCGCTAACGCCAAAATGTCATTAAATCCTTTTTGCGAAATTGCTGTTGAAGAAGCTGTGCGTTTAAAGGACCGTGGTGTTGCAACGGAAATCCTTGTGGTTTCTATTGGTAGAGCACAATCACAAGAGCAATTGCGCAGTGCGCTGGCCTTGGGCGCGGATCGCGCCATTCTGGTCAATACAGACGAGGCTTTGGAACCTTTATCGGTTGCAAAATGTTTACACGCAATCGTAAAGCGTGAGCAGCCTGATTTGATTCTCTTGGGTAAGCAATCCATTGATGGAGATCATAATCAAACGGGCCAAATGTTGGCTGCACTTTGTGGTTATGGGCAGGGGACTTTTGCATCCCAGCTTCGTATCGAAGGAGATGAGGTAGTGGTGACGCGCGAATTGGATAATGGTCTTGAAACACTCGCGTTACGTTTGCCTGCTGTTATCACCACAGATTTGCGTTTAAATCAGCCGCGTTACCCAACTATGCCAAATCTTATGAAGGCGCGCCAAAAAACCGTGGAGCAACTCACACCGGATTTGCTTGGCATTCAACTCAGTCAGCGCCTAACCACTCTAGGGATTGAATCACCTGCTGTACGCAAACCTGGTATCAAAGTGGCGAGTGTTGAAGAATTGGTTGTGAAATTAAAGCAGGAGGCAAGGGTGATATGACACAAATAGCTGATGGAAGAGTATTGGTGTTAGTTGAACACGACAATCTTCAGTTGAGTGCAGCGAATTTACATTTATTAGGTGCGCTGGTTGAATTAAAAACACATCGGACACTAACCATCGATATGTTAGTGGCAGGTCATGAGTGCGCGCCAGTGGTACAAGCTGCTTCACGTTTACCTCATGTGCAACAGGTGTTGGTTGCAGATGCCCCCACTTGCGCACATCAGCTTGCAGAAAATCTTGCCCCTCTGATTGCAGACTTGGCAATAAATTATAATTATGTCGTTTCACCTGCAACAACCTGGGGTAAAAATCTATTACCTCGTGTTGCCGCGTTAATGGATGTACAGCCTATCACCGATGTCATTGCCATTGTCGATTCACAAACTTTTAAGCGTCCTATTTATGCAGGTAGTGGTGTTGCGACTATTACAACGCATCAACCCCATTGTGTACTGAGTATTCGCCCTAGTGCTTTTCACGCAGTAACGCCAGTTTTTACATCCGCCCCAATTAATTATTTGCCACCGCCTGAAGATCTGGCGTTAAGTCGATTTATTGAGCAGCAATTAGTGACTAGTGAACGCCCTGAATTAACAGCGGCTCGGGTTGTAATATCGGGTGGGCGCGGTTTGCAAGATGGCCAAAATTTTTCGCTGCTTTATGCGTTAGCCGATAAATTAAATGGTGCTGTTGGTGCATCGCGCGCGGCGGTCGATGCAGGTTTTGCGGCCAACGATATGCAGGTAGGGCAAACAGGAAAAGTAGTTGCACCTGAGCTTTATATTGCTGTGGGTTTGTCAGGTGCAGTCCAGCACGTTGCGGGTATGCGAGAATCAAAAGTCGTTGTCGCTATCAACAAAGATCCGGATGCGCCTATTTTTCAAGTGGCTGATTATGGTTTGGTGGCGGATTTATTTGAGGTGGTGCCTGCGTTAATTAAACTGCTTTAAGTCTTGGGCTTTATTGGGGTGGATGATTGTGTAGGAAATATCCTACACAAAATGGCGCCAATTTCTTCTTTTCAGGTGGCGCTTAAATATTTATTCTGCGCACCGTACGCCGTTGGAACGGCGTATACCAACCTAAATCTTACAAGGAGTTTTATCATGAAGTTATTCTTCTCTTTAGTTTCCGCCAGCATTCTTTCTCTCGCTATCGTACCTTTTGCCAACGCTTTAGACGCTAATCCTGTACCCGCCGCCAAAGCGCAGGTTCAGACTGTTGTCAGCCACGTGGTGGTTAATGAGGATGCGATTAATATCAATACTGCTGATGTGCAAACATTAACCAAGTTGAAAGGTATTGGCCCCAAAAAGGCTGAGGCGATTGTGGCGTGGCGCGAAGCCAATGGTGACTTCAAAACGGTAGATCAATTGTTGGATGTGAAAGGCATTGGCGAGGCCACCTTGGCTGCTAATCGCGATAGCATTCGTATTTGATCATTCCATAACGCAGTTGCTGCGTTGTCGTGTGTTTTTTGCTTTAATGGGAGCCTGAGTTTATAACTCAGGCTCTTTCATTTTATGAGGCAATTAAATGCAGGTACAAGTTCCGCGAATTGTTGTTGCAATGGATTTCGATAATGCCAATACCTGTTTGGCGATGGCGAAGCGGTTATCCCCTAAGGATTGCCGCTTGAAAGTAGGGAAAGAGCTGTTTACTACTTGCGGCCCCATGATTGTTGATCAATTGATGAACTTGGGTTTTGATGTTTTTCTCGATTTGAAATTTCATGATATCCCTAATACGACCGCCAAGGCGGTGAAGGCCGCGGCCGATCTAGGGGTGTGGATGGTCAATGTTCACGCTTCTGGTGGTGAGCGTATGATGATCGCCGCGAGGGAAGCCTTGGAGCACCGATCTGGTTCGCGGCCACTGTTAATTGCAGTAACCGTACTGACTAGCATGGAGCAGTCTGATCTTCTTGGTGTTGGTATTCAGTCAAGCCCTGAAGAACAAGTGATTAAACTCGCGAGCCTTACCCATCGCTGTGGTTTGGATGGTATTGTCTGTTCTGCGCAAGAAGCGCCTATGATGCGCACTCATTTCGGTAATGATTTCTGCTTGGTAACACCGGGTATCCGTCTTGCATCATCACCGACAGATGATCAACGTCGAACACTAACTCCCGCCGCTGCCATTGAGGCTGGCAGTAGTTATTTAGTGATTGGTCGTCCCATCACCCAAGCTCCTGATCCTATTGCTACCTGTCAGGCTATTATTCAAACACTTGGCACAAATGCCTAAGGAATCTTTGTGAGTGAATCAAACACCAACAGCCCCGTGGTAGTTACCATCGATGGACCCAGTGGCTCAGGTAAAGGGACTCTCAGCGTAATGCTCGCCAAACATCTGGGCTTTCATTTACTGGACAGCGGCGCACTTTATCGTTTGGTCGCCTTGGCAGCTATGAATCAAGCAATTGATATACAGGATGAATCTGCAGCCGCCGAGATTGCTGCACATTTAGATGTCTATTTCAGTGTGGAAGGTGATAAAACCTGTATCCTCCTTTCTGGTCTGGATGTCAGCGATGCAATACGCGCAGAAACCGTAGGCATGAATGCGTCGGTAGTGGCGGCCTATCCAAAAGTCCGTGCTGCATTGCTGGAGCGCCAGCGCGCATTTGCGATGGCGCCCGGCCTGGTGGCAGATGGCCGTGACATGGGCACGACGGTGTTTCCCAGCGCACAGACTAAGCTGTTTTTAACGGCCAGTGCCGAAGCAAGGGCAGAGCGACGTTTTAAGCAATTGGTGGCAAAAGGCGCCGAGGTGGATATGGCTGCTTTGGTGAAAGATATTCGTGAACGCGACGAGCGTGATTCCACTCGGGCAGTGTCTCCACTTAAACCAGCGGATGATGCCCTGTTTATTGATAGCACTAATCTGACTATCGAACAGGTATTTGCGGTCATGCTGTCCGCGGTGAAGCGCTAAGCAGGGATTATCCTGTACATCTATTTTTATCGGTAGGCTAAAAATTTATGCATCTAACGTGTTTCAAAGCTTACGACATTCGCGGCAAGCTCGGCAGTGAGTTAAATGAAGAGATTGTTTATCGTATTGGCCGTGCCTGCGCAAAATTTTTACAATTAAAAACGGTAGTGGTTGGTGGTGATGTTCGACTCACCAGTGAACCCTTGAAAATTGCCTTGAGCAATGGTTTGCGTGATGAAGGTGCCGATGTTATTGACATAGGGATGTGCGGCACAGAAGAAATATATTTTGCCACTAGTTATTTAAAAACCGATGGTGGAATTGTCATAACTGCTAGTCATAATCCCATTGATTACAATGGGTTGAAATTAGTTCGTGAGGGTTCCAAACCGATTAGTGGTGACACTGGCTTACATGATATTAAACGCTTGGCAGAAGAAAATAATTTTGCCGCTGCCGCGCCAGAAAAACGCGGCTCATATACCCAGCAAACTACTCTCGATGCCTACGTTCAACACCTATTAACCTATGTGGATGTTGCGCAATTAAAACCCCTTAAGCTGGTCGTTAATGCGGGTAACGGTGCGGCAGGGCATGTCATCGATGCGTTGGAAAAATATTTGCCGTTTGAGTTTATTAAAATTCACCATGAACCGGATGGTACTTTCCCTCATGGTATTCCTAATCCATTGTTGCCAGAAAACCGCAGCTCTACGAGTGCAGCTGTTGTAGAGCATAAAGCCGATATGGGAATTGCATGGGATGGAGATTTTGATCGCTGTTTTTTATTTGATGAGCTAGGGCAATTTACGGAAGGTTATTACATTGTTGGCTTGCTCGCTGAAGCCTTTTTGTTAAAAAATCCCGGCGCCAAGATTATTCATGATCCTCGCTTAACGTGGAATACCATAGATATAGTGAATGCTAGTGGTGGTGTGGCGATCCAGTCCAAAACGGGGCATGCTTTTATCAAAGAGCGTATGCGCGAAGAAGATGCCGTTTATGGTGGTGAAATGAGTGCGCATCACTATTTCCGCGACTTCTTTTATTGTGATAGCGGCATGATTCCTTGGTTGTTGGTTGCGGAATTATTGTCTCGTAAGGCGGTTCGGCTATCAGCAATGCTGGAGGATCGAATCGCTAAGTTTCCATCACCGGGTGAAATTAATAGTCAAGTTGCTGATCCTAAATTGGCAATTGAACGAGTGTTAAGCTGCTATCAAGCAGATGCTCTTGCGATTGATAAAACTGATGGGATTAGTCTTGAATTTGCACAATGGCGTTTTAACCTGCGGATGTCCAATACCGAACCACTCGTGCGTTTAAATGTTGAAAGTCGTGGCGATCAGTCATTGGTTGATACAAAAACAGCAGAAATTTTAGCGTTACTCAATAAGTAAAAAACCTTCTCTCAAGGATATATGTATGCATATTAAAAAAGCGGTAATTCCGGTAGCCGGTTTGGGAACTCGTATGTTGCCAGCAACAAAAGCTATTCCAAAAGAAATGTTGCCGGTAGTTGATAAGCCATTGATTCAATATGTGATCGAAGAAGCTGCCGCCGCAGGCATAAAAGAAATCGTATTGGTTACACACGCCAGTAAAAATGCCATTGAAAACCACTTCGATACCAGTTTCGAATTGGAGGCGCAATTAGAGGCGCGTTTGAAACGCTCATTGTTAGCAGAGGTACGCTCTATCACTCCACCGGGACTAACGGTCATTTCTGTGCGTCAGGCTGAAGCAAAAGGCTTGGGACATGCCATTTTGTCTGCTAAAGCTGTAGTGGGTGATGAGCCTTTTGTGGTGCTGCTCCCTGATGTTTTAGTGGACAATGTAGCGTGCAATTTAAAGCAGGATAATTTGGCCGGCATGGTCAAGCGTTTCGAAGCCACGGGCCATAGTCAAATTTTGGTGGAAGAAGTTCCGCACAATCAAGTTGACAAATACGGCGTTGTTGATTGCTCAGGTATACAAATCGCTGCCGGTGATACGGCTCCTATTAAAGCGATGGTGGAAAAACCACCTATCGACGAAGCGCCGTCTAACATGGCAATTGTGGGGCGTTATGTGCTGTCCAAAAAAGTATGGGAATTACTCGCGAAAACTATGCCTGGTGCGGGTGGGGAAATTCAACTCACCGATGCTTTGGACACTTTGTTGGGCATAGAAACCATCGAAGCTTATCAGCTTGTGGGTCGCAGTCACGACTGCGGTACCAAAATTGGTTATTTAATGGCGAATGTCATTTACGGTGAGCGCCATGCTGAAGTGGGCGAAGCCTTTAAAACTTTTTTGAAAACACGCTAGTGAAATCAGGGTGCAACAATAAAAAGGGCGCCTTGTACCATTATTAAGGCGCTCGTGATTAAGGCGCTCATGTTTTTTGGATTATACACCTATAAATTATGAGAAAATTTAAATGACATATAGTGTTAAATTACATGTACAGGGGAATTAAATGATTATTCCTGTCATTCTTGCCGGTGGTTCAGGTACACGCCTTTGGCCATTATCGCGTCAACATTATCCCAAACAATTGCTCAAATTATTTGGCGATACCACCATGTTGCAACAAACGTTATTGCGTTTAGTCGGCTTGCCGGACTTGGCTGCTCCTATTGTTGTTTGCAATGAAGAGCATCGTTTTATGGTAGCCGAGCAGCTGCATGAAATCGATCACGTCAATGCATCTATTATTCTTGAGCCAATGGCTAGAAATACTGCGCCAGCACTTGCACTTGCTGCGCTTCATGCCGCTACCATTTCGCCAGAGGCTATTCTTCTGGTCTTGTCAGCGGATCATATGATTCGCGATGTGTCCGAATTTCAAGCTAAAGTGAAGGTTGCTGTAGAGGCCGCTCATCTAGGGCATTTGGCGACATTTGGTGTGCAGCCAACCTGCCCTGAAACAGGTTACGGTTACATTAAAACTGACTTTGCAAAAAATATTTCACCTAGCACAAGTTTTTTTCCGGTTGTGCAGTTCGTTGAAAAACCTGATTTACCAACAGCTCAACGCTATTTGGATGAGGGCTGTTATTTTTGGAATAGTGGAATGTTTGTTTTTCGCGCGGATGTGTTTTTGCGTGAATTACAGGCACAAAGTAGTGATGTGGTTATCGCAGCAGAAAAGGCAAAAGCCAAGGCTGTACAGGATTTGGATTTTATTCGCGTAGATCGTGAAGCATTTTCTTCTGCGCCGAATATTTCCATTGATTATGCCTTAATGGAAAAAAGTGCCAATGTAGTATGTGTGCCATTAGATGCTGGATGGAGCGATGTAGGTGATTGGAAATCTTTTTGGGATCTTTCCGAAAAAGATACATCAGGTAATAGCCTCATCGGTGACAGCATTGATATAGGTTCTACTAATACGTTAGTGTTTTCCCATGACAAATTAGTCGCTACTCTTGGTGTTAATAATTTAATGATTATTAACACGCCAGATGCTGTTTTGGTTGCTGATAAATCACAAGCGCAACAGGTTAAAAGTATCATCACACAAATACAAAAACAAAAGCGTTCCGAGCATCTGCAGCATCGAGAAATCTATCGTCCTTGGGGTTGTTTTGATGCCATTGATGATGGTGATCGTTATCAGGTAAATCGTATTCGTGTGAAGCCAGGGGCAAGCTTATCGCTCCAACTACATCATCACCGTGCAGAGCACTGGATTGTTGTAAAGGGCACGGCACTCGTGCAAAAAGGTGATGAGGTGATGCTGCTGTCAGAAAATGAATCTACCTACATTCCTGTGGGCACCAAACATCGCCTGAGCAATCCGGGAAAAATTCCGCTTGAGATTGTAGAAGTTCAATCAGGGTCCTACCTTCAAGAAGATGATGTTATTCGCTACGAGGATAGTTACGGGCGTTCTTGATGTCGAAAAAATGAGTAAAGAGGGGCTTTCCCCTCTTTACTTACGAATGTTTCCACTACCTCTTTACTTACGAATGTTTCCACTACCTCTTTACTTACGAATGTTTCCACTACCTCTTGGCTTAATCCTTTCTTTGCGATTTAAAAAAGTTGAATTTTTCTACATTATTAATCCGCTACTCATCATAACTCATTGATACATAAAGCACATTCTGCTACCCTTTCGCGCCTGCTGAGTCTTCATTCCTCTGATTTCGATCAAAGTAACGATTTTTTAGCAGCGGCGATGGTTACTAACCCCAGCCTGAGGGAATCATCGTCTCACATTAACTGACCCGCATGACTGGCCGTGCGGAACAAGCAAGATGTGCATTTGGCATCTGTGCTTTTTATTAATAGGTAAATCCATGAGCATGAATGAAAGTTTTGCTGCGTTATTTGAAGAAAGTTTAAAAACCGTCGATATGGTGCCGGGCACCATTATTACTGGCGTAGTTATCGATATCGATAAGGACTGGGTGACTGTTCACGCTGGCCTGAAATCAGAAGGTGTTATTCCTGCTGAGCAATTCCGTAATGAATTGGGTGAGTTGACTCTCCAAATCGGCGATGAAGTACAAGTAGCGCTGGAAAGCGTAGAAGATGGCTTCGGTGAGACCAAGCTTTCTCGTGAAAAAGCCAAGCGTTCAGAAGCTTGGAAAGTGCTCGAAGCAGCCCATCTTGCAGAAGAAGTTATCAAGGGTGTTATCAACGGTAAAGTTAAAGGTGGTTTCACCGTTGATGTTGCTAGCATTCGTGCATTCTTACCGGGTTCTTTGGTTGATGTCCGTCCAGTACGCGACACCCTGCACCTTGAAGGCAAAGAGCTTGAATTCAAAGTTATCAAGTTAGATCAAAAGCGCAACAACGTAGTGGTTTCTCGCCGTGCAGTGTTGGAACAAGCGAACTCTGTTGAGCGTGATGAGTTGTTGGCTACCTTACAAGAAGGCCAAGCGGTTAAAGGTATCGTTAAGAACCTTACTGACTACGGTGCTTTCGTTGACTTGGGCGGCGTAGATGGTTTGTTGCACATCACCGATATGGCGTGGAAGCGTATTAAGCATCCAGGTGAAATCGTAAACGTTGGTGACGAAATCGACGTTAAAGTATTGAAGTTTGATCGTGAGCGTAATCGTGTATCTCTGGGCTTGAAACAACTCGGCGAAGATCCATGGATTCAAATCACCAAGCGTTATCCAGAAGGCGCCAAGGTTAAGGCTAAAGTAACCAACCTCACTGACTACGGCTGTTTTGCTGAGTTGGAAGAGGGCGTTGAAGGTTTGATCCACGTTTCTGAAATGGATTGGACCAACAAAAATATTCATCCTTCAAAAGTTGTTCAATTGGGCGACGAAATTGAAGTTATGGTATTGGATATCGACGAAGAGCGTCGTCGTATTTCTCTTGGCTTGAAGCAATGTCAAGAAAATCCATGGGATGCATTTGCTCGTACTTGCGCGAAAGGCGACAAGATCAGCGGCAAAATCAAGTCAATCACTGACTTCGGTATCTTCATTGGTCTTGATGGTGGTATTGATGGTTTGGTTCACTTGTCTGATATTTCTTGGCACGAAGCTGGCGAAGAAGCCGTGCGTAAGTACAAGAAAGGCGACGAGCTTGAAACCGTTGTATTGGCTATAGATCCAGAGCGTGAGCGTATTTCTTTGGGTATCAAACAACTCGAAACCGATCCATTCTCAGAATACGTTTCTGTAAATGATAAAGGCGCTGTTGTTAAAGGTATCGTTAAAGAAGTAGAAGCTAAAGCTGCTGTTATCACCTTGGCTAACGATGTCGAAGCGGTATTGAAAGCTTCTGAATTGAGCCGTGAGAAGGTAGAAGATGCACGCAATCTTTTGAAAGTTGGCGATGAAGTTGAAGCTAAGATCATTGCAGTAGATCGCAAAAATCGCAGCATCAATCTCTCTGTTAAGTCAAAAGATGTGGAAGAAGAGAAGTCAGCACTGAAAGATCACTCAGCTAAGCAAACCGAGCAAACTGCTCCGGCTACCTTGGGTGACTTGATCAAAGCGCAAATGCAAAACAAAGAGTAATTTTTGTGATGCCAGCGGTGACCAGATTTCTGGTCACCGTTTTTAATTTTTAGCCTATATAATTCCCTTTCTGCTGCTACGCTTGTTGTATTGAATTTTGTAATAAGTGTTTCGTAACTAGCTGTTTTACCCTAAAGTTTCCATACCTGAAAGCTTCTGACACCGAGAATTTCTAACAATAGAGGGCCGGTCATGACTAAATCAGAATTGATTGAATACATCACAGAGAAACAAAATCAGCTTCCCATCAAAGATGTTGAGATGTCCGTAAAGTTGTTGCTGGACTATATGTCAGATATCTTGGCCTCTGGTGAGCGTATAGAAATACGTGGTTTTGGGAGTTTTTCACTTCATTATCGCGCCCCTCGCACGGGCAGAAACCCTAAAACAGGTGAGTCTGTTGTTTTAGAAGGTAAGTATGTTCCCCACTTCAAGCCCGGTAAAGAAATGCGTGACAGGGTGAACGAAAGCATCAATAAGTAGTGTCGCTGCGTGCTTTGTGAGTTTTTGTCTTACTGGTTTTCCTTCTTTTTTATAACCCTCAATTGCTAACTTTCTCTCGATACCGATGAGCGGTCTTTCGTTATATAAAGCTGCTTGCACCATTATTGAGCTGATGTTTCGGTGTTGGGCTTATATAGGGTGCAATTTTCTCGCTTTTATTTATTTATTTTTAATTAACTAATTGATTAATATAAAAATATTATTATTGGTTTGTTTTTTGCTTTTGAGTGAAAACTTGTTTTTTTAGGCTTTAAATAAACAATTTATGCATTTTATTGGTGCGACTATTTTTTAAGTTTCACCATCATGAGCGTTTTCATCCATCCTAAACGGCTAGCTTGTTTCAAAATGGAGCGATCTGACCCGCTACAAAGGATTTATGAATACAAAAAATAACCACTATGAGGTCACTATGAAGAAGCCATTACTAACTTCCTTTTTAGGTGCTGGTCTTTTGATCGCTTGCTTAGGTCAAAGTGCTTTTGCAGATGAGGTTGCACTTAACGGCGCGAATACCTCCTGGATTCTTACATCTACGGCATTGGTTCTGTTTATGACATTGCCAGGGCTGGCCCTTTTTTATGGCGGTCTGGTGCGCGTAAAAAACATTCTGTCTGTGCTTATGCAGTGTTTTGCTATCGCTTGCATGGTTTCAGTATTGTGGTTCATTGCAGGATACAGCTTGGCTTTTGGTACAGGCAATGCTTGGATTGGCGATTTGAGTATGTTTTTCATGGCTTCGGTTACCGAGGATGCAATGGCGGGTGATATTCCACTAAGTCTCCATGCTATGTATCAAATGACCTTTGCCATCATTACACCCGCTTTGATTGTGGGTGCTTTTGCCGAGCGTATGAAGTTCTCCTCCATGTTGTTGTTCTCTGCACTGTGGTTATTTGCTGTCTACGTTCCGGTGTGTCATTGGGTGTGGGCAAGTTCTGGTTGGTTGTTCAATATGGGCTTGCTGGATTTTGCGGGTGGTACCGTCGTGCATATCACGGCCGGTGTTGCTGCTTTGGTTGCTGCCATAGTTATCGGTAAGCGCAATGGATTCCCTGTTAACGCCATGCCCCCTCATAACATGACCATGACAGTTACTGGTGCCGGTATGTTGTGGGTCGGTTGGTTTGGCTTTAATGCCGGTAGCGCCCTGGCAGCCAATAATAATGCAGCTATGGCAATGCTGGTCACGCATCTATCTGCAGCGGCTGGTGCTCTAGCGTGGATGACAATTGAGTGGATGAGATACAAAAAACCAAGTGTATTGGGCATTGTGACAGGTATGGTAGCCGGTTTGGGCACTATCACGCCGGCTTCTGGTTATGTTGGGCCAGCAGGAGCTTTTGTAATTGGCTTGTCGGCAGGTGTTATTTGTTTCTATATGACGCAATTGGTTAAGCGTGTATGGAAAATCGATGATTCATTGGATGTTTTCCCTGTTCATGGTGTGGGCGGTATTTTAGGAACTATCTTGGCGGGTGTTTTTGCGTCAACTCAATTGGGGGCATTTAGTGGCCAGGGTTTTGGTGCAGGTATCAGTACGATGGGAGAGCAGTTAGGTGTCCAATTCCTTGGTGTGGTAGTGACATTCTTCTATACCGCCATAGTGACCTATGTTCTGCTTAAATTGACAAGCTTGTTCACGGGTGGTTTGCGTGTGAGTAAAGACGAAGAGACTCTCGGTTTAGATCTCGCGTTGCATGAAGAAGATGGTTATAAACTCTAAAAAATGAAGATTCTGAGTGTAGAAAGAGGAGCCTCGGCTCCTCTTTTTTTATAAATAAATTTTTATGATCGCTTTAGAGAATGTTATTTTGTGCGCGTTGAAATATTTTTTAGGAAAAAAGCCTAGCGAAAGGCAATCAGTGCTGCAGTGACTGCGACGTTTAAGGATTCTACGCCATTATTCATTGGAATTCGAACCGACGCATTACAGAGTTCCTCTACTTCGCGTGAGACACCTTCGGATTCATTTCCTAGTACATAAATGCAAGCGCTCGGAGGATTAAATAGTTTGAGTTCTGTGTTAGCGTGAGAAGATAAAGAGCACAGGGTAACGCCCTTTGATTTAAAGGCGACTAAGGCGTCTTTTAAATGCTGACAGCGAACCAGTGGTGCGCGAAATACCGTGCCAGCACTGGCTTTAATCACCAATGGATCAATTTGAGCATTACCTTTCTGTGGCAACAAAATACCATCAATATTTCCAGCACAAGCAGAGCGAATAATCATGCCGAGATTTTGTGGGTTGTGAACGCCATCTAAGGCTAGAAGCGTAAATTTTTTACCACTGTTTTCCGTTAAAAATTCCTCGTAGATTTTATAGCCGCGCAACTGTAAATCGGCGGCGACACCTTGATCTTGCGCCGCGTTTTTTGAGATTCGAGACAATGCATTGCGATCATGATAAACCACTTCAGCGCCTTTTTTTTCGGCCAATGAGAGGATCTCGTTGAGGATACCTGCAGGTTTATTGGATTTGGCGAGGTGCAAGCGATATATATGGGTGTGCTTGTCTTCAAGAGCCTCCAGTACAGTTTTGCGGCCATAAACTGTCATCAAAGAGTCAAAAAAACGTTTTTTCTCTAAGTAGGCTTGGCTGTCATCGCGCGTATTGTTCATGATGTTATCTTATTGAGTGCACAGTTTTTTATAAGCAATAACAGCATTCTTGAGCCCCATGTTGATTGCATCCACTGTTAAGGCGTGACCTATAGACACTTCCAATAATGCGGGAACTTTACGGAAATGAGATAAGTTCACTAAATTTAAATCGTGACCCGCATTTAAGCCTATGCCTATCTGTTGAGCGTGTACTGCAGCTTGATGGTATGTTTCGAATAAGGATTCAAACTTTGTATCCTTATTTTTAAAAGCTTCCGCATAAGGGCCTGTGTAAAGCTCAATACGATCAGCGCCTACTTCTTTGGCAAGGTTTATTTGTTCAATGTCGGGATCCATAAAAAGACTCACGCGAACTCCAAGATCCTGCAGCTCGTGAATAATAGGGCGTAATTGATCAGCCGATTTTTTTAAATCAAATCCATGATCCGATGTCAGTTGCTGATTAGTATCAGGCACCAATGTGCATTGATCGGGCAGGGTATCTCGAACCAATTTTATAAAGCCTGGAAAATTTCCAATCGATTCCGCAAAAGGATTGCCCTCAATATTAAATTCGATATTTTGGCGAGAGCGCACCAGCTCACTCAATTCATACACATCGTGAGGACGAATGTGTCGCTGATCTGGGCGTGGATGAACGGTCAATCCATCGGCTCCTGCATTAAGGCAAATTTCACCGTGAGCAACGACATCAGGGTAGTTACCTTCCCGTGAGTTTCTGATTAGGGCGATTTTATTGAGATTAACGCTTAGTGCCGTGTAATTATTGTGTGTACTCATGGAGTCGTTGATGTACCAGCTGAGGTATTGATAGGCGATGTTTTTTGCGTTGGATCAGTTGCCGAATGATTTACACGCGTTGCGCTCAGAATACGAACGGCATAGTTAGGTGCTTCAGGGTAAGCTTTAAACATGCCGCGTGGTTCCTTTGCAATTTTTTCAACAACATCCATGCCTTCAATAACTATTCCAAACACGGTATAGCCAGCTTTTGTATCTGTGGCGTTGAGGTTGGGATTTGATTGTAAATTGATATAGAACTGGGAGGTAGCACTATCTGGATCTGAGCGGCGCGCCATGGCGAGTGTTTTATAGTCATTTTTCAGGCCATTAAACGATTCATTCTTGATCGCGTCCTGAGTTGCTTTTTCTGCAAAATCAAATGTCATGCCTCCGCCTTGCACCACAAAGCCGGGTACAACGCGGTGAAAAATAGTGCCATCGTAAAATTTACTATCCACATAATTGAGAAAGTTTTTTACGGTGATGGGCGCTTCTTGCTCGTAGAGTTCAATCACAAAAGTTCCCAAATCTGTCTTCATTGCAACGCGTGGCTTTTCATTAGCGTAGACATGATGAGTGATTGTAAAAAGCGTTAGCAGAATAATAAAAAAACGTATAAGTGGCATGCGTTATAAATCCTAACTAATAATTGAAAAATACTTAGCGCCATTCAGAACGGCGTTTACGGCGTCCGAGTGCTTGTAAAAAGAACGAAAGTATTACGCCGGCAACAACGAGAGCGCCACCATAAATCCAATGATTAAAGCGATCAGTATCTTTTAATTGATCATTCTCAGCTTGCAATACATCTGCACGGGTTTGAAGAATCTGAAATTCTCTGTGAATGCGTTGATTATCTTCTTCAAGATTTACAGCGGTAGTCGCTGCTTGACGCATATCTTCAGTATCTGTAAGCAATTGCTGATGCTCTGCCTGTAATTTTTCCAGCTGTTCTTTGAGTTGGGTATTTTCCGCTTGCATTGCCAATTGGTCACGAGAGCCGCTCGATAGATTGGCCAGTTGCATGGCAGCCGTAGGTTTGTCGCTCAAGTTTTGACTACGCACCCAACCTTCAATACCTTCAGGGGTTTGTACTAGTGTCCATGAATTATTATCGGTGCCTGTTTCTTCGCGAATAACTTGTAATTTAGTGCCGCTAGGAACCCCTTGTTGCAAAATCTCTGCTTGTGGATTTTTATTGCTGCGTACCGGAATATAAATCATATCGGATACGTATTTTTCTGCAGCCAAGGTGTGGGTGCTGAAAAATGAAGTGGCAATTAATGACAAGGTGCCGCCAAGAAGGATTATTTTTTTCACGGTCGCTCCGATGTGTAAAAGTGTTGGTGGTAGCTATTTCAACGAGTATTTGTGAATCGTTATGGGAGTACTTTTTTAAATGGTTTTACCATGACCTTGGCATAAACCCCGGCATCGACATAAGGATCTACGGCGGCCCATGCTTCTGCATCAGCTAAAGAATTAAACTCGGCGATCACTAGGCTTCCCGTAAAGCCTGCTTCAGCAGGGTTTTCATTATCAATCGCTGGATGAGGCCCTGCAACAAATAACCGTCCTTCATCCTTTAGCTGTTGTAAGCGTGCGAGATGGGCAGGGCGGGCAATTTTACGTTTTTCCAAGCTGTTTGGAATATCTTCACTAATAATGGCGTAGAGCATTTTCAAAATCTTTCGTTGGTGTTGTTAAGAGACTGGTGGTGTATACGGATGAGAAATAGATTAATCGTCACTACCATCGTTGATAACATCTTCGAGTGTTAAGTGGGTAAGAGTGCGAATACTACGAAACACATAAAACAAGGTGCCCATTAAAATGACCATCATTGGCAGTGCAATGATTGGGTAACTAAGAGCGGTCATTTTACCCAGTTCTGCATTAAATTCAGCGGTTCCAGGAGTGCTCACCAAGAGTACCTTCGCCAGCACATAATTGAGAATGGATGAAAGAAAAAATGAACAGGCGATCATGAGTGATGCATTACTGAGCGTTCGCTCAAAACGCTGTTCATTGTTGTGCTGCACGAGCGCTGCGGATACTTTGTGAATTTTCAGAACTTTGTCGTTGTAAACGAACACTTTTACCAGAGGAAAGCGAGTTTTAATGGAAAAGAGTGTAATCAACCCTAAAAGTCCAGGAATCGCAGCTTCTTTTATCGCGATGTATTTTGCATCCAGATGCAACAGCCCCATGCCGCCAGTCAGTAATACACTGATGATCCCCAGCGCCGAAAAAATATTGACTTTTTTATTGATCATAAAATCGCGCAAACCATAACCTAGCGGAAAAGCCAGCGCCACTACCAAACCCCAAGTTGCCCCTAGATACTCGTCGCTACTGAGCTTGGTCAAAATAAGTGTGGGTAACACAATATTCATCAGTAAATTGGCAAAAAAACTTTCTTTTTGTGGTTTTGATGGTGAATTAGTCATTTGGGTTTCTTGCTTATCGGATAATATAGGGAATTGTCGTCGTTATTTTTGGTGGGGTTTTAGTGGTTTTTGATTTACACAGTCATACAAATTTTTCTGATGGCGCCTTAAGTCCCGAAGCGCTTATTTTGCGCGCCCGCGAACAGGGTGTTTCGGTGCTCGCCATAACCGATCACGATACCATAGCTGGATTGGAGATTGCACACAAAGCGGCGTTAGAACATGGAATTACCTTGATTAATGGCATTGAGTTTTCCAGTCAGTGGGGGCGGGCGGGCGTCCATATCCTTGGCTTAGGGGTTGATATTCACTCTGTGGCGTTAATGGATGCCGTTAAATGTCAGGAAAGTGCGCGTACTAATCGTGCTCTGGCGATTGCTGAGCGTCTTGTCAAAGCCGGATTTCCCAATGCCTTGGCAGGTGCTCAGGAATTGGCCGGTGAAGCCACAGTAGGGCGCCCGCACTTTGCACAGTATTTGGTGGCCATAGGTGCTGTTAAAACGATCAATGCGGCGTTTAAGAAGTACTTGGGTACAGGCAAACTAGCGGATGTGAAATATCAATGGCCTACAATGGTTCAAGTTATTGAATGGATTCATGCATCTGGTGGTCGAGCGGTGCTTGCCCATCCTGCTAAATACGAGCTAACTCGCACAAAAATGTGCGCGCTGATTACTGATTTCGCTCTGGCAGGAGGTGATGCAGTGGAAGTGGTGAGTGGATTGCAGGTATCTGGGCTGACCGACGACTTGGCTAAAATTGTTAATTCGCGCAATTTATATGCATCCTGTGGTTCGGATTTCCATATGCCCAATCAACCTTGGCAAGAGCTTGGACGCTTTTCTCCTTTGCCGCCATCGGTAAAGCCCGTTTGGGAATTGCTCGGTTGGGCGCATAATAGTGTTTGAGTTGATTAAGATTTTTTTAGGGCGCTGTAATGGCGGCCCAGCGGTATAGAGTAATTTTTATGGCACAGTTTTTTCAGATTCATCCCGAAAATCCTCAGCATCGATTGATTTTGCAGGCAGCCGATATTATCCGTAAGGGCGGAATAGTGGTTTATCCAACAGACTCGGCTTACGCGCTAGGTTGTCACATTGGTGATAAGGATGCGCTTGAGCGTATTCGTACTCTGCGTAAATTGGATAAAAACCATAACTTCACATTAATGTGTCGTGATCTCTCTGAGATTGCGACCTATGCGCGGGTGGATAATCAGGTATTCCGCCTGATCAAAAATCATACTCCTGGCGCTTACACGTTTATTCTCGAAGCGACAGCCGATGTTCCGCGCCGTTTGATGCACCCTAAGCGCAAAACCATCGGTTTGCGTGTGCCGGATAATGCTATTGCCTTGGCTTTACTGGAAGAATTGGGTGAGCCCTTGATGACCAGCAGCTTATTGCTACCAGGCGATGAGCTTCCAATGACGGATCCTTATGACATACGCGATACCTTAGAGCACCACGTTGAGCTGGTGATTGACGGGGGTTATTGCGGCTTGGAACCTACCACCGTGATTGATTTAACCGGCAATGCCCCGGAGTTGATCCGTCAAGGCAAAGGTGATTTCTCAAGTTTTGATGCTAACTAACTGAAAAATAATGACTATTTTTGTTTGGTCGCAGTGCTGTCCGCCAGTCGGCTAAATGGCTATAATGCCGCCCTTGACTTACGTGAGGCATTTTTGCCCGCGTCATTTACCGATTTGGAACCTACCCTCAGAGTTTACCGGCGTGAGCGACATCCTCGAACATCAGCTCGAATCACAAACAGCGGAAGCATCTACTGGCGATGCTCATTCTCCTTCTGCGGCTAATACAGTCGTGGGTGAGGCTGCTGCTGTTGACGCTGAAACGGAAGTTACTCTTGAGGCCGACCAATCCAAAACGCCCAAGCAAGGTGAAATGCCATTTGCGATGGTTCACGGTAAGGCCTACACCCAATTACCTCAAGACTTATACATACCGCCGGATGCACTCGAAGTGTTTCTGGAAGCGTTTGAAGGTCCCTTAGATTTATTGCTCTATCTTATTCGTCGTCAAAATATCGATATTCTCGACATCAACGTCTCGGAAATTACCACCCAATATATGGCTTACGTTGAGCTGATGGATGTCAATCAGTTTGAATTGGCTGCCGAATATTTGGTGATGGCGGCGATGTTGGCAGAAATTAAATCGCGCATGTTGCTACCTCGCTCGGCGGAAGAGGAAGAGGAGGGTGAAGATCCTCGCGCTTCATTAATCCGTCGCTTGCAAGAATACGAGCGCTTTAAGCAGGCTGCTGAAGATATCAATGCGTTACCGCGTATTGCGCGTGATGTGTTTCAAGCATCGGCAGCAGCGCCGGATCGCAGTTTGACTCGCCCCGATCCCGATGTGGAATTACAAGAAATTTTATTGGCGCTATCGGAAGTATTGCGCCGTGCGGATATGTTTGAAAGTCACCATGTTTCCAAGGAAAGATTGTCCACCCGTGAGCGCATGGCGCAAGTGTTGGACAAATTGGCAAACAATCACTTTGTTCCCTTTGTAAGTTTATTTACCGTGGAAGAAGGCCGTTTAGGCGTGGTAGTGACTTTCCTCGCGGTGATGGAATTAATTAAAGAATCGCTGGTAGAAATCGTACAAAGCGAATCCTTCGGATCTATTCACGTAAAAGCCAGAACGCAATGACAAAAGAACCTTTAATTGCTGACACGCAAGATGAAACCCTGACAGATTCTGTCGTGGATGAAACTACTCTCGATGACAGCAGCGTCAATGAAGCTGATGACTCTGTTGTGGAAGAGTCGGCTACCGTTCCTGCCACACAAATGCCGGTGGATAGCGAACTGCTGCGTAAAATTATTGAAGGTGCGATTCTCGCCTCCGGTCAGCCAATGACTGTTGCGCGCATGCTGGAATTATTTGACGAAGAAGTGGCTCCCAGCAAAGAAGATATTCAAGCTGCACTGGAAGCTATCCAAGCCGACACACACATGCGCGGTTTTGAATTGAAAGAAGTGGCATCTGGCTGGCGTTTTCAAGTGCGCGAAAATTTAGCTCCGTGGGTCAATCGCTTGTGGGATGAAAAGCCACAAAAATATTCACGTGCGTTGCTAGAAACTTTGGCACTCATCGCTTATCGCCAGCCCATCACCCGTGGTGATATTGAAGAGATTCGTGGTGTGGCAGTAAGTTCGCACATCATGAAAACTTTGATGGAGCGCGACTGGGTAAAGGTTGTTGGTCATCGCGATGTTCCTGGTCGTCCATCACTCTATGCAACAACCCGTCAATTTTTGGATTATTTTAATTTAAAAAGTTTAGAGGAGTTGCCATCGCTCAGTGAAATTCGCGATTTGGATGATTTGAATCCAGTATTGAATCTAGGGGAAGAAGGTATCGGTGAAAAAGATACAGATGCGCCAATTCCAGATGAAAATCCTCCCTCGCTGATAATTGATCCAACACTCGATAATGCAACAGCATTAATTGAGGATGGTTTTGTCGATGGTGAAGAAGCATTTGAGGATGTCATTGAACAGCCTCCTCTCGCAGAAACTAACCCCAGTGACATGAATAACAATGTTACTACTGAAGATGTCATTAATGAGGAAAACAACAACGTCTAATCGTTGTAAAAAGGTATGGTAAAGAAAATTAACCACGATAAACCTGAACACTCTACCAAGGCTGTGAAGCCAGTAGTGGCCGGTAAAAAAACCGCTAGTGCCAAACCCGCATCCTCTCAATTTGCAAAGCAAAGTGTTGCTAAAAAAGAGAATGCTGGAAGAAAAGACTATTCAGAAAGCAAGGAATCATCATCCCGATTTAAAGAGGATGATGCCAAAAAAATGCGCGCTAAAACGAGTAAATCCGCTAGTAACGGTGTGAGTGTCGATAAATCTGCAAGAGTTGCTTCAAAAGTAGCTTCTACCAAATTGTCTGCTACAAAAACATTCACTAAAGCATCGACAAAAACATCGACAAAAGTATCTGTGGATGATTTTGCGCTCGATCATGCTGATCCATCGGTGTCAGCTAAGTCGGCACCTACCGATGAAAAATTGCAAAAAGTATTGGCTCGTGCTGGCGTTGGTTCTCGTCGCGAAATGGAGCGGGCCATTGAAGCCGGGCAAGTGAAAGTGAATGATCGCATTGCCACCTTGGGTGATCGTGTGACTGTACACGACAAAATTTTTGTTAATGGCAAGCGCATATTGCAACGTACAGAGGTAACACGTCGCCGCGTTATCCTCTACAACAAACCAGAGGGTGAAATTTGTTCGCGCTCTGACCCCGAAGGTCGCCCGACTGTATACGATCATCTGCCGCCGTTGAGTGGCGAGCGTTGGATTTCTGTTGGACGCTTGGATTTCAATACCAGTGGTTTATTGCTGTTTACTAACGATGGTGAATTGGCTAATAAACTTATGCACCCCTCGTCAGTTATTGATCGTGAATATCTCGTACGTATTCAAGGTGAAGTGGATGACGAAATGAAACGCCATTTGTTAGAAGGTGTTTTGTTGGATGATGGTGTGGCTCGTTTCACCGATATTGTTGACGGTGCAGGCGAAGGTAAAAATCGTTGGTTCTATTGTGTGGTAATGGAAGGTCGTAACCGTGAAGTGCGTCGCTTATGGGAATCGCAAGGCGTAAAAGTGAGTCGGTTGAAGCGTGTGCGCTACGCGAATATTTTTATTCCTTCGCATGTGCGGGTTGGCCAATGGATTGAGTTGAGCGAAAAAGAAATCAGTGATTTGTGTATGACAGCGGGTTTTGATAGCTCGACCTATACTCGCATGATGCAGCCCACACGTGATGAACAAATGCAACAACTTCGTCACGATAAAAAACTGCGTGCTGCATCGGTAGCACCTAAACGCGTAAAGGCGCCACCCCGTAAGCGCCCACCGATTGTTGAATAATCCATAATAAAAAAAGCCGCAACTGCGGCTTTTTTTATTGGTATTGGAATCGTGTTTTAATCCGTTAACACGCTATCATCACTCGTCATCACGCAGTTTCTGCCGGCGGCTTTGGCGCGATAGAGCGCTTTGTCCGCACGATCAAATAAATCGTTAATGTGCTCTTTTTGCCCGTAGAGACGGGTTGCTATGCCAATACTCACCGTCGGTCTAACTGCTGTACCGTTGTGACCTATGGAGGTGTCGGCAATTTGTTGGCGAATGCGTTCAGCAATAATGCCCGCCCCTTTGGTTCCTGTCTTACCCAGAACCACTACAAATTCTTCACCGCCGTAACGGAAAGTGATGTCAGAGCCGCGACAAACACTTTGAATAACTTTGGCGATTTCACGCAATACGGCATCACCGCGGGTGTGGCCATATTTATCGTTAATGGCTTTGAAAAAATCCACATCGATCATTAAAAGAGACAGTTCATGGTGGTGACGTTCTGCCAATTGCAGCTCGCGACGTAATGCACTATCCAGTGCGGCGCGGTTGCCTAATAAAGTGAGTGGATCTAATAGGGCATGACGCATGGCCGTTTGATAGCGAACGGCATTGCGCAAGGGATACACCAAAGAGCCCAAGAGAATTTCTAAGGTAATCATTTCATGTTCAGCAAAACGTTTGCTGCGGCTGAAAATGATTTCACCTAAGTAACCGTCATCGGTGGTGAGGCGATAGTCGCAATGGTGCAAGCATTCGCGACCGATTTTGACGGAATCCATAGGTTCGGGGAACGCAAAACTGAGGCCCGAAACATTCACCAGTGTTTGAATGTGTTTGAAAAACAGTGACAAAACTTCGCTGGGTTCCAGTGTCATTTGAAGCGCTTGCGCCAACTTAGCTCGCGCTGCCAATTCTTGTTCTGGTGTTAAGGGGCTGAGGGCGGTGGTAGCTGTACCCATAGCTTTTTGAGCGTTGGTTACCATGATCATGTCCCGCATAGTCGTTACCTATAGCACTGAGTGGATTCTATGGGTTGGCACTAAGCGTTGCCGCTGTTTGCCTATTTCCCGTCTATGTGATGGATTTAGCGAAATCTATGCCACTTACACCGTTAATTAAAATATCTTTATAAATCATATAGATGTAGATATTTTTAAAAGTGTTTTTTAGTTTGTTGACGTTTTTTTCGCCAAAGGCTTGTCTGGATTTTTGAGGAGAAGCGGAAAAAGATTGCCGCCAGTCAAAAGATTGTCGCTGGCGTTAGAAATGGGACTGAGGAGCTGGGGGAAGGAAGATTAGGATACTTTGTGAGGCAGTAGAACTCCTAAGGTTAATCCACCTTCAGGACGATTGAATGCCCAAATGCGCCCCTTGTGAAGCTCAACACTCCGTTGCGAAATGGCCAACCCTAAGCCGTAGCCACCGCTTTCTCGAGCACGCGCTTGGTCAGTTCGGAAAAAAGGCTTAAAAATATCGTCCAGTACTTTTTCATTAACGCCCTGACCCTGATCGCTGACGAGTATCTGGTAATGACGAAGGTCATCTGTTTCGGTTAATTCAATCGTGATGGTGGAGTGAAGTTCGGTATACAGCAGGGCATTGCGTAAAATATTTTCAAATACCCCCACAAGCATATTGCCGTGAGTAGCCACCAAGGCTTCATCTAGTGTACAAATAAAACGGATGGTAATATTTTTTTTGGCGGCTTCAGTTTGGTAGTTATCTATCAGTGTTTGCAGCAAACTGACCAAATCCAGAGCATCATCCAGCGACCAATTTTCTTGACCTTGCATGGGTAAGGTAAGGATATCGGTAATGATATTATTTAAGTAATCGGCAGCTTGTTTAATTCTGGTTAATTCATTATCAACCAAGCCATTACTGCGTTGTTGCGCAAGTGCGAGTGCAATTTGCAAACGTGCAAGCGGAGAGCGTAGTTCGTGCGATACATCTTTGATTAAACGCTGTTGTTCCATCATAGATTTTTCAAGGCGCTCGGTCATGTTATCAAAATCGCGGCCAAGTGCTGCAATCTCATCTTTGCGTCCGCGAAATTGATGGCTAATACGAACACTCAAATCACCTTTCGCAATTTTATGTGTCGCTTGTTGTAATGTATTAATACTGCGCGTGAAATGTCGTGCCAGAAAAAAGCAGGCGCTGCCGGTCACTAAAATAGACACCAGCAACAATGGCCAAATATTGTCGATAAATAATTCAAGAATAATATCGCGATCAGGACCAGCATCTTCGCCGGCAGAGACGGTGATAAGTTTAATGTTAGTACCATCGTTGAGCGTAATGTAGCGTCCGAAGAGTTTGCGATTGCGATCTTGCACTTTGGCAAAGGGTTCATCGCTGTTAAGGCGAGGGGCTAAAAAATTCACGCCAGGCGGTACGTGACGATCCAGTAATTCTCGGTTTTGCTCATCGATGGCGTAAACAAACCGGATCGACCAATCCGGCATTGCGTGCAAGTCTTCAATCAATTGTTCGCGGTTACGATTAACCGCGTTTCCTACTAACTGAAACAGCAAGCGTTTTGCGGGCGCATCATCATTAGCAACTTTGTTGTACTGCAGGTTTCCTTCTGGAGTTATATCAAACCACTGCGCAACTATATTGGTGCCAACAATAATCACTGCGGTAATCAGCCAAAATGTAAAAAAAATCCGTAAGTAAAGACGTGTCATCAATTTGTAGAGCCGTCATCAAGTGTCAACATGTAACCCGCGCCACGCACATTAATAATATGATCTTTGGTAGAGCCTGCGGCCGCTATTTTTTTGCGAATATTGCTGACATGCACATCAATACTGCGGTCATAGGCAGTCAGTTTTCGATTTAACGCCTGCTCTGTCATTTCATCTTTGCTAATTACCTGACCGGCACGACGCACTAAAATTTCTAACACGCTGAATTCGGTTCCGGTTAGTGAAATCTCATGATTATCCCAACTGACGCTGCGCGTACCTAAATGCAGTGTCAATTTACCGGATATCAATCGCTCTACGGTAGGAGCGCTTATGTCTTGATGCGTACTGGCGCGACGTAAAATGGCACGAATACGAGCCACTAACTCCCGAGGATCGCAGGGTTTGGATAAGTAATCATCGGCACCAATCTCTAAACCAATCACACGATCAACGGTGTCACCTTTGGCCGTTAACATAATAACGGGGGTTTGTTGGTGAAGGCGCAGCTGTTTAAGCACATCAAAACCGTTGCGGATGGGGAGCATGACATCGAGCACAATCACCGCATAGGTGTTTTTGAGTGCCATTTCGAGCGCGACTTGGCCGTCATGAGCCATATCGATCGCAAAACCTTCGGTGCTTAAGTATTCGCCCAGTAGGTGGCTGAGCTCTTTGTCATCATCAATCAAGAGAATCTTGAGCATAAGTGGAATACCCTTCTTGTTATTGGTGTTGTGAGTGTGCACGAGTAGATCTGTAGAGTCATGATTGTCAGGGGATCATTACGCTTCTTAACATTAGTAAATAACTCCGGAACCGCCAGCATGTTTAGGCGCCCACACTGAGTTCACTCATCTGGCGATTTTAGATGGGCTACCGTTTATTTACTGAGCGCCATCTTGCGTCTATAGCATAATGTTGGGAAAATCCGCCCCTGTTTTTTATCCCCCACGTGAGGTGGTTGTGTCTAAGATTGGTCTGTTTTTTGGTAGCGATGAAGGTAACACAGAACGAGTTGCCTACCGTATTCAAAAGCGTTTTGGTGAAGATGTGGTTGATGTGCATGATATAGCCGATGCCACTCAGCTAGATTTTGCAAATTACGACAAAATTATCTTCGGTATACCCACATGGGATTTCGGCCAAATTCAATCCGATTGGGAAGAGTTTTGGGACGACATAGCCGCTGTAGATTTTTCAGGCAAGCAAGTTGCACTGTTTGGTTTAGGGGATCAGTTTGGTTACGGTGATTATTTCCTTGATGCCATGGGTATGCTGCACGATGTCATTATCCAAACCGGGCCGGAAATTGTTGGGCATTGGTCTACTGCCGGTTATGAATTTGAAGCATCCAAGGCAGAAATACCCGGTGCTGGTATGTTCGTGGGTTTAGCACTGGATGAAGATCAGCAAGAGAATTTAACGGCGGATCGCTTGAATCAGTGGTGTGCGCAAATTCATGTGGAATTTGGTTTGGATTCGCCGCTTGAAACCATCGATGATTAAGATGGCTTGAAGGCAAATAGAAACGGCGCACTGAGTTCAGTGCGCCGTTTTTTTATTCCCCTATTTAAACTTCAGCCACAAACACCGCGCGGATCGGAGCTGGGTGGCCTTCCGCGGTGAGTGCTGGATTAGTAGGATGCAAAAATTCTGGTAGTGAGTGAAAGCGCATCCACTCTGTAGCTCGTTGCTCTTCTGTAGTGGTAGGGCATACATCAACAACCCGGGGATTATTGAATCCCATTTTACGTAGCCATGAGAGCATGGTGTCGCAGCTTGGTAAAAACCACACATTACCCATCATGCCGTAGCGGCCTTCGGGGACTAATACATCGCCGAGTTTGCCTTCAATCACCAAGGTTTCTAAGACTAATTGCCCACCGGGGCGTAAAGCCTCTTTTAATTCACGTAAGTGATCCATGGGGGAGCGACGGTGATAGAACACACCCATGGAAAACACGGTATCAAAGGCTTGTAATTTTTCCGGTAGATCTTCAATACCCAGCGGCAATACATCAATAGGATATTGATCGCCTGCAAAATGTTTGATCATATGAAACTGCACCACAAAACGTGGTGAGGGATCTATACCGATTACGCGACGGGCGCCAGCACCTAACATTCGCCAACAATGATAGCCATTACCGCAGCCCACATCGAGAATCAAACGATCATGTAAAGGTGCAAGGTGCGGTAATACGCGGTCCCATTTCCAATCTGAACGCCATTCAGTATCAATATGAATATCGTGAATAAAGTAGGGGCCTTTGCGCCAAGGGATTAACTCTTGTAACGCGGTGCGAATCTCATCGCGTGTTTTTTCGTCGCAATCATCCTGCTGGCCAATACGAACCTCATTGGTCAAGTGCACGCTCTGTGTGGCGACTTTCGGTAATTTGGCCAGCGATGTTTTCCATGCAGGTAAATCTCCAAAGCGTTTTTCGCACAGGCCTGCGGCAATTTGTTTGGGTAATTGTTCAGCCCATACCGCAAGAGGTGTTTCTTGCAGAGCATGAATCAGGGAATCGTAATTGATCATATAAGATGACTGTCGCAGAAATTATTTGATAGCAATCAGAGAGGCAAAATTAAAACATTGGAACCACACATCCACACTCTGAAAACCGGCATGGCGTAAGCGTTGACGATGAACATCCAAGGTTTCTGGTACTAAGTAGTTTTCGATAGCGGTACGTTTTTGCGCAATCTCCAAATCGCTGTAACCATTGGCACGTTTAAAGTTGTGATGTAATTCGGTCATTAAGTGTTGATGAGGCTCGTCATCGAAACAGACTTTTTCCGACAGGATTAATACGCCATTTGGCAGCAAACCCTCATGAATCTTGCGAAGGACACTCAGACGCTCATCCACGGGAATAAATTGCAGGGTGAAATTCAGTACGGCTATAGACGCGGACTCTATGTCAGTATCTTGGATATTTCCCTGTAGTAACTCAACGGCTATTTCCCCACTGTCGGCGGCGATGACCTGTTGGCAGCGCGCAATCATGGCAGCGGAATTGTCTATTCCAATAATCTTGCAATTGGCCGCTTGAATGCGGTGGCGCATGGATAAAGTTGCTGCACCTAAAGAGCATCCCAAGTCATAACAAGTGCTATTCGGTTGTGCATAGCGCTCCGCTAAATTGCCGATCATATTAATAATCGTGGCATAGCCGGGCACTGAGCGTTTAATCATGTCGGGAAACACGTCAACAACACTTTGATCGAATGAAAACTGAGAAACTTGCGCCAAAGGGTTGGCATAGAGGGTGTCTTGCTGGGTGTTGTGCATAATGATGACTTGTCTCGGGCTAAGCCAGGTGTGCTTTTAATGAGCTCATTGTAGCGCGTTCGGCACTATTACAACACATTGATGCGACACGGGTGGATCCTTGTATTTTGCGTGTGGCTCTTTGCGAACGTTTCAATTTTTAGGGCGTTTTTAAATTTTTAGCAAGTTTTTCAATATTTTGCGAGTGCTAGGCTATTCTTAAGCTGATTTTATAGTGGAGGACGAGTAATGCCTGATCTTGGTTATTACAAGATGCACGCGCTGATTGTGGATGATTTTGAAAGTTTTCGCAGCACGCTCAGCAAAATGCTCATGGATGTGGGTATAGGTAATGTAGATGCAGCCCATACTGGAGAAGAAGCGCTGCGTTATGCCAAAGCACGATCCTACGATTTAATTTTGTGTGACCACAATTTAGGCAAGGGAAAGACTGGCCAGCAGGTGCTAGAGGAATTACGGGTAACCGACAATCGTTGTTCCGATAGTTTGTTTATTTTGGTGACTGCCGAGTCCAGTAAAAGCATCATCATGGCGGCCGCTGACTATGAACCTGATGCCTACCTTGCCAAACCCATTACCCCTAAAGCACTCGAGCAGCGTTTAAGTCGTTTATTTGAGCAGCGTCATGAACTCAAAACCATTTACGCGCAACAAAAGCAAGGCAATACAGAAGAAGCTATAAGGCTATGTAAGCGTTATATTGCTGAGAATGGTCGCTATGCGAATAGCTGTCAAAAATTATTAGGGCAACTGTATTTAAAAGAAAAAAAATTAGCGGAAGCGGAGGCGCTATATCGCAGTGTGTTAGATGTGCGCGAGTTAGAATGGGCGCAATTAGGCATGGCTCAAACCAAAATTGCCCAGGGTGATGTATTGGGCGCACAGCAATGGTTAGAAAATGTATTGCAAACTAATTCATTGTGTATGAAAGCTTATGATTTTCAAGCTGGCATTTATCGTGAACAGGGCGATTCATTAGCCTTGCAGGATGTGTTGCAAAAAGCCACGGATTTGTCACCACTGTCTATTTTACGGCAACAATCCTTGGGCGATGTTGCTCAGCAAAACAGCGATCTCGTTATCGCTGCGAATGCACTCAGGCGAGCAGTGAAATTGGGCGATAATTCTTGTTTTGATAAGCAAGAAGTGCACTTACAGTTTGCACAAGCCACCATCGATTTATTTGCTATCGATAAAGACTTGGCTAAGCCTATTTTACGTGACGCCTTAAAGTGCGCCACTGATTTAGAAGATAGATTTGGAAAAACACCTGCACAGCGTGCAGTATCACATTTTCTGGAAAGCCAATTACATTTTTGTGCTGGCGAGGAGCGCAAGGCATTGGATGCATTGTCCGTAGCGCAATCGGCATTGACGGAATGCAAAGATGATCCGAAAACCTTAAACGCAGAAATTGAATCTGTTCGCTGTTTGCGTATGCTGGGTAGGGAAGATGAAGCCCAAGCACAGCTTACTGAACTGTTGCAGCGTTATGCCAATAATGAAGAGTATCTGCAAAAATTGGATGTGCTTCTTGAAGAACCCCGCAGCGAAAAAAATAAACTCATGGTGGCGGAGATTAATAAAAAAGGAATTGCACTTTACAACGCCAAAGATTTCATCGGCGCGGCCAATGCTTTCAATAAGGCCATTCAAAAGCTCCCCAACCACCTTGGCTTACGTTTGAATCATGCGCAGGCTTTATTGGATGCACTGAAGTTGCAATTCGATATAGATGTAAATGGAAAAGTAGAGAAGGCATTTACTAAAATTAATGCGCTCATTACACAACAAAACCCTCAGTATCAACGCTATCGTCAATTGCATGATTTATATAATCGTGTTGCCAAAGATCAACATAAAGAAAAGCGAGGTTAATTGTGAGTAACAAGCCTACAGAGTCCTACTCGCAGAAAGATGATTATCGGCACTCGCCCATTGATTTTTCATTTGTGTTGGCGTCCAGCGTTCATGATATGAAAAACTCTTTAGGGATGTTGCTATCAACCTTGGCGACGATGATGGAAAAATCGCCACCGGTTGATTCACAACAGGCCGCTTTTTTTTCGACGCTTGAATATGAAGCGGCACGTATAAATGGTGAATTGGTGCAATTATTAGCCTTGTATCGTATGGATGAACAAACCCTCGCCATTAAAATTGATGAACACCATGTAATGGATGTTGTTGAAGAACAGTTGGCGCGTAATGATACTTTGTTCAAAACACGTCACATTGAAGTTGACTTGATTTGCGAAGATCATCTGGTTTGGTATTTTGATGATGAAATGATCGGTGGGGTGCTCAATAATGTATTAGTGAATTGTGCACGCTACTGTCGTAATCATTTGCAGATTAGTGCAGCAGTCGAGGGCAGTTATTTGTGCATATCGGTTGCAGATGATGGTGCTGGCTATCCAGAATCTATGCTGATTAATCCTTCTGTACAGGAAGGGATTTCATTTAGTTCTGGTAGTACCCGCTTGGGTTTATTATTTGCTCACAAAGTGATGGAGTTGCATAGCGCTAAGCAAGGGCAGGGCTATTTGGTTATTGCGAATAATGGCCCATTGGGTGGTGGCGTCTTAAAGCTCTATTTGCCGTGACACCCATTTCATCATTGATATAAAAAATGTCAGCGCAATCTGCGGTTGAAAAGCCCGCAAGCCTATTGCATTATCACCGCTCTAGATTTTTAGGTTTCGTCTCATTGGGGATAGGTTAGTTTTTATGCTGAAAATCCGCTTCAAAGATAACAAATACAATGCCGTGTGGTTGGTTGAACCTAAAATCACCATCGGCCGGTCGGCAACTAACGCCTTGGTGGTTGATGACGACTCGGTAGGGGATGTACACATTGAAGTGTTGGTTGATCATGAGAATCTAACCCTCAAAAACTTGATTCCCTCACGTCCTGTCAGTGTTAATAATCTTGAAGTGACCGGTGCTTGCGCCTTGAAGGCAGAGGACATAGTGACCATCGGCTCCGTTGAGTTGATTGTGGTTGACCCTAAACGCGAGGCTAAGGTCATCGCGCAAGAGGCTGGTAATGCAACGCAGTTGCGTACACCTAAACCCAGTGGTTGGTCGCTCAAGGCCAATCACACCGCTTTGGCAAACAGAGTGTTTCCTTTAAAAGAAGTCACTGTTGTAGGGCGTTCTAACGATTGTGATATTTGTTTGTCAGCCGCACACCTTTCTCGTCGTCACGCACAATTACAAGTGATTGATGGCATGTTGTTTGTGCGCGATTTGGGTTCTGCGAATGGTACGTTTCTCAATGGCAAGCAGGTGGCAGAAGCGCGGGTTAAGCGCGGCGATGAACTGCGTTTTGATTCCCTGAGTTTCGGGGTGATTGGCCCGCCGGATGAAATGGCTAAAACCACCGTACGTAAAGTGGATGTAAAAACACAAGCTGCAGAAGCTCGTGCGGCAGCACGTGTTAACTCTATGGCTACACCTGGTGGTGTGGCGCCAACTCGCTCATCCTCCATGGATCAGCAGGGTTTTAATTTCAAACCAAAAACCAATGAAGAGGGTAATAAAGGTAAATTCGGTTTGATTTTCCTGGGTGCTTTAGCGGTTGTCGTTATAGCAGCACTGGTTTTAACCCGTAAATAAGTCTTTAAGTTTTGCTAACGCTGGCCGATAACCTGTGATACCCGTCCTCCATGTGATGTATCACAGGTGATTTATGACTATTTCCTCTCTTCCTAATGCTCATCTAGTGCTACCTCAAGTTCGTAGCAATGAATCGCAAGGTTCGCATCAGCTCAATTCCTCTGCAGGTAAATCAGCGGGAGCTAGCCTGCTCACGCAAAGTTCTGCGGTGGTTGAAGATAAGCAGCAAACCGCGTTGCAGATTGTTAATCGCACGCTCACAGCGGCCTATGAAAAATTAAGTAGTCGCGGGCAGCTAACGGAAGAATATAAAACGTTTGAACCGCTGACCGCCGAAAAAGTCGCTAATAATATTTTGGGATTTATTGAGCGTCGCTTACAAATGGATGTGGCAGAGGGTGCCAGCAATGAAGATTTACAAGCACGCCTTGAAGCAGGGTTATCTGGTTTCAAAAAGGGGTTTGCTGAAGCGAGTGAAAAACTGGAAGCATTGAGTTTGTTATCGCCTGAGATTAAAGCGGATATCGGTAAAACCTACGATTTGGTCACTCAAGGTATCGATGATTTGCGATCTAGATTTATTACCGCTGCCGATGCTCCCGCAGCGCCTGTCACCACCGCATCCTCTGTGAAAAAAACACCCGATTCCTTAAAGGTGCCTGATTTTTTACCGGCTGCCAACAGCTCAATGACGTATGGCAATTATGAATACGCTAGCGCGCGTCAATTCAGCTTTTCATTAACCACTAAAGAAGGTGATAAACTCACCATTAAAGCGACTGCAAGCGAAGGTTTAGCGGTGGAAGCTGGGCGGGCTAATCAGGGCTCAAGTTCAGTGGGATTTTATAATGCCAGCTACAGTGCAGATCAATCCATGTCGTGGCAAGTGGAAGGTGATTTAAACGAAGAAGAGTTGAATGCGATTAATGATTTATTAGGTCGTGTGAATGAGCTTGCGGGGCAGTTTTTTTCTGGCAATCTAGATGCTGCGTTCGAGCAAGCGGTTAATTTAGGCTATGACGATAGCCAGATCGGAAAATTTGCATTAAACCTCAGTCAGGTAGAAATTCAGCAAGTGACACAAGCCTATAAAACCTTTGAGCCTCGTGCTGATTTAAGTGATAACAATGATGCGAGACTGTTTACTGAACGCTTATTGCCACTGGGCAATTTCATTAAAGATTTGTTGGATACCTTGGATCAAGCATCAGTCTTTGCAGAGCCCGCTTTATTGGTCACTAGCATCGCAGAAAATATCGTGGGTGAAGAACAGGTTGCTACTCAGGGCTCGCGTTTCAGTCAATTTATACAAAATATTTTTAACATGGATTTAGCGAGAACATGAAGGTAATTTATCTTTACTCAACACCCGGTTGTCATTTATGTGATCTGGCAAAAGACATTCTTTGGCCGTTATTAAATGACTACCCATTGCGTATGGAGGAAATTGATATTGCTGAGTCTGATGAATTACTAGAACGTTATGGCGTTAGAATTCCCGTTGTTGCACAACCGCACAGTTTGAACGAATTAGGTTGGCCCTTTGATACTGCAAAAGCACAGGTGTTTTTGCGGCAGGTTTGTGAAGCCAGTTAATGTTCGTTATTCACACCTAAATTTTGCATCATGGTGCTAACCCACTCCAATGACTCCAAGTAACAGCGATTGATGGTGGCAATATCCAGTTGATGTGTATCTAAATAATGCCAATCCAATAAATGCCATTCCGCTTGCTCGTAGGCTTTAACAATACTTAATAATTTCCCTTCGTTACCCGAGCCTTCCATTATTGCGTTTGCCGTTGGCATTTCAAGCCCAATGATGGGTAAGATTTTGCTGAGCGGCTCATCTAAAAAAGCACTCAAGGTAGAGGCTAAACCTACGGTGAAATAACTATCGCTGCGTGCACGATTGTTGAGTGTTAGCGCCAAGGATTCACACATGTGCGCACGTGTTAATGCGATTACTGTTAATTCATGCGGTTTGTGTTTTAGGTTAGAAAGAATCAATAGATTGGCAATATTTTTTAGTTTATCCAAGCCAATTAACATAATTGCCTGACGTAAAGACTCTACTTCGCGCACGATTCCTGTTGCTGCTGAATTTACGATGTTGAGAACTTTTTGGCTAAGCTGACGATCGCGCGATAATACGCGTTCAATCTTATCCAGTGGCGCATTGGCATCATGGAGCGCGGAGATGGTATCCACAAGAACACGTTTGTTACTTTCAGATAATGCCGTAGTGTTATTGCTGGATGTGGTTAAAAAGTCCCCTTCAAATAATTCAAAACCCCGTGTTTTACAGCGATCAAACATGGCGTAATCCTTGACGTGTTTCGCCATGAGGGTGATGCCAAATAAGGATACATATTCAATGGTTTCCGCTAATTGTTCATCGCTCACTTGACTAACATTCATGCTGATTATATCGGCATAGGCCACCAAGCTTTCTGTCTCGGCATTTAATACAAAATCGTCCAATGCAATGCTGTAACCTTTAGTGCGTAGGAGCATGATACTGTGCAGTAAGGTGGCATCTATATTGACGCTGTCACTGACCCAAATAACAGATTGCTGGCGACTCAATGGCGGTGGAGATGCCAATAGGGTTGGGCTGAATGGGAAAAAAGTTTGTCGTTTACCAACTAATCGCTCTAGCGGAAAATCATCAAATAGTTCTGCTGACCACAGTGGAGTCTTCGGCTCATAGCCTGCATCGTGGCGATGACCACTCTGTAAAATATAAGCCGCAACATGTAGTCGAGAGTTCACGACTGGGCGTCGGCTAATCATAAATCCTGACGGGAGCATTCTATCTGGGCGCCAATATAGAGGTTTTTATTAGTGTCATGGTCTGTGATAGCGGTGGCGCTAAAATACAGCGGCAACTCTTCAATTCACGCTCATTGAAGTGTAGCTGGCAGATTTTGTATTACCAGATTTATATCCCCTGAGCACATTTTTAATAACGATATTGATAGCGGAATTTCTGTCTTTTTCAGTTTATTGCCTATACTCACAGTATTCACTGAAGGGCGACCTTTCGCGCCCCAAAAAAATGATGGTAGTTGCATGTCCAAGTTATTAGATTCAATTGATCAGCGCACTCGCTTAGTGGGAGAAAACCGCTTAGAACTGCTTATGTTTCGGCTGGGTGGTCGTCAGTTGTTTGCTATTAATGTTTTTAAGGTGCAAGAAGTGGTGAAGGTTCCGCCTTTGCGCTCAGTGCCCCATAGCCATCCCCATATTCGTGGGGTTGCGCATTTACGTAATCAAACGGTGCCTGTCATTGATCTGAGTGCGGCTATTGGGTCGCCTCCTTTAAAAGAAGATCCCGCCTGTAATCTGATTGTTGCTGAATACAATCGTTCTGTGCAGGCGTTTATGATCGGCCCTGTTGATCGTATTGTGAATTTAAACTGGGAGTTGATATTGCCGCCACCCAAGGCAACGGGGCGCAGTCATTTTTTAACGGCTATTACTCGTATTGATGATCAGCTGGTTGAAATTCTTGATGTGGAGCGTGTACTGGCAGATATTATTCCTTACAACACGCAAGTTTCTGCGACAGTGCTTGATAAAGATCTTGCTACGGAAGCTCGTAAACGCAAGCTCAAAGTATTACTGGCGGAAGATTCACCTACCGCGGCAAACCAAGTTAAAGAAACGATGAGCAATTTGGGAATAGAAGTCATGGCGGTAGGGGATGGCTTGCAGGCGTTAACCCGCTTACAGCAATGGGTAAAAGAAGGCCGTAAAGTAACCGATGAAATTCTCATGTTGGTGACCGATGCTGAAATGCCGGAGATGGATGGATATCGTCTCACCACGGAAGTTCGTAAAGACCCCAATTTAAAAGATTTGTACGTAGTACTACATACATCACTCAGTGGCAGCTTTAATAAAGCCATGGTGGAGAAAGTCGGTTGCGATGAATTTCTCTCTAAGTTTCAGCCGGATGAACTTGCGAAAGTTGTGCAAAAAAGATTGTATAATTTTTTAAATACGCCCACCTGATTTCACGAAAATATTTCCAATCCGTAAAACCTCAACCTCAAAGCAGTAAAACTTACGCGGCATCATAGCTGCTGCGTAAGTTCTTTCTCGGTCAAAAATTTTGTGGTTTCGCCAAGTCTATAGGCATATATTACCGAGAAAGATAATACGTTTTGTACGTATCCTCTTGTCTCTTTAAAGGGGATGGTTTCGATCCATACATCAAAAGGCAATTGGCCTTTGGTTTCCCTTTGCCATTGTCTGACTCGGCCTGGGCCAGCATTATACGCAGCGGCTGTGAGTATGCGGTTGCCATCGAATGAGCCTAACAATTGATTTAAAAAACGGCTACCTAAAGCGATATTTTTTTCGGGCGTTAATAAATCATTCGGTTGAAATGCTAAGCCGCTTTTCTTCGCGGTTTCTTTTGCGGTGGATGGTAAGAGTTGCATTAATCCCATGGCTCCCGCAGGTGATTTTGCATCGTGCATAAAGGCACTCTCTTGACGAGTGACAGCAAAGATAAACAATGGATTAACAGAGGTTTGGGCGGCGGCTTTTTTCACGTGTTCTTTATAAGCAACGGGAAACCGCACTTGAAGATCATCCCAATAATTAGCATCCACCATTGCCTGAATGCCGTGGCGATACCAGCCCCAGCGTTCTGCTAATCGTCCCGCCATGACGATTTGTTCCGTAGGCATTTTGCGGGTCGTATGAAACCATTCCCGACCTGCAGCGCCCAATTCACCGCGCGCATAAAATTCGCGTGCGCGTTGTATGCCTGGAGCATTTTCTACCTGCGTTAATTGCTCTTCAGTAAAATTCATCGGGCGATCTAACAGGTGATAATCAATACCTGTTTTGTCAGCAGCAATAAAACCATAAAAGCTGCGGGTAGGAGCGATGCTGGCATAAATGGCGGCAGGTGTTTCGCCATTGATTTCTTTGATTTTTAATTCTTCCATGGTGCGGGCTTGCCAGTAACGCCAGCGTTCGGTTTTTTTCGCTGCTTCTGGTAAGCGGGCTAGCCATTCATTCACTTTTTCCCAATCTTGTTTGCGCATGGATTCACGGATTAACCATTCAATCAAATCCACGCGTGAGAGGTTCGCGGTAGCGGAAACTAATTTTTCAGCGTCTACTTCGTGATCCTGCGCGAGCAGGCGCAGTGCAATGTGGTATTTAATATTTATGCGTTGTTCATCGCTGAATAATTGTTGGGCATCATAACCATGCCAGAGGGATAAGGCGGTTTTAGCATCGTTACGCGCATACTTTTCCAAACCGTGCAAAATAACATCCTGCATTTTGGGCGATTGCTTGGAAAATTTTGCGTGTTGTTTTAAGAGTTTGGGATTGGCATCCACTTGTTGATACAGGAGTGCGAAGGGTTTATCCGCTGCGGGCAATAAGTTGGCTAAATATGCCATCATATTTTTATCGCCCGCTTTTACGACTTTACGGTGTCTATCCCAAATAATATCCGGCGTCATGCGCCCAGCTTTTTTCCAGGCAACAAACACAGGGTCACAAGATTTAGATTGGGTTTTAGCAACATTCCATAATGCATCTGCTTCATTGAGCGCAGTGTTATCACCTGTTGCTAGACGAGCGCGCAGATTGAGGCAAGCTAATTCAGGGTCTGTGAGGCGCGCGTCATAAAATTGCAGATAATCTTTCCACTGCTCGCGTTGAGCTAGCGTACGCAACCAGCGATGGGTTAAGCGTTCTGCCAAAAAAGAATCCGGGTAGCTCGTTAAAAATTGGCTGACATCTTTTTTAGGTAGTGTGATTAAGCGTTTAATCAATTCATCGTATTCGAGATAGGGGAGTAACGGATAGTTTTTCAATTGATCGTGCAATTTGCGATATTCGCCCATGCTTTTGTTGGCGAGTGCTTTTTGCGCTTGAAGATATTTCTGCCGCTCTAATTGACGTTGTGACTGTTGTGCGTCAGGTTTTTTGGGGGCTGTGTTGGCTGTGGGTGATGTAGTGGTTGGAGCGTTTGTTGTCGCGTTAGCACCGAGAGTGATACAGCCGATAAATACGCTGGCACTGAGAGTGAGCGGCCAAAGTATTGTCGAAAACCTCATGGGAACCTCAATGTAAAAAGTCGTCTAGCAAAAATGCGGATTAGCTAAGCCGCGTACTAGCTGGTTTCGCTCAACTCAAATCCTGTTGCAGGTTGGTTAAGTGGTATCAGTGGGATATGATGCGGCGCCTTTAAGAATGATAGCTCATCAATTGCCTTGCCATCATCATTTTGTTGTAAAACTACCTGAATATTATCCTCTATGTCACTGATTAAAATTGAAAAAGCAGTATTAACCTACGGTTTACAAGTATTACTGGATGGGGTGGAGCTGACGATCGAAAAGGGTCATCGCCTCTGTTTAATTGGTCGCAATGGTGCCGGCAAGTCCAGTTTGCTAAAAGTGATCGCTGGCGATGTGGATTTGGATAAAGGCGAAGTCATTCGCCAGGGTGGTATTCGTATAGCGCGCTTAGAGCAAGATCTGCCGGAAGCGGATGAGCGTAGAGTGTTTGATGTGGTTGCCGCCGGACTGCAGGGCGTGGGGGAGATGTTGGCCGAATATCGCCATTTGTCCCATGCGAGCAATATCAGTGAAGCCATGCTGGCACGGATGGCTGAGTTGCAACATGAGATAGAAGCGAAGGACGGCTGGGCGTTGCAACAAAAAGTGGATGCTATTTTGTCGCGTTTGGAGTTGCCCGCTCAGCGTTATATGCGTGAGCTGTCTGGAGGCTGGCGTCGCCGTGTGGCCTTGGCTAAAGCGCTGGTGCTGGAGCCAGATGTATTGTTACTGGATGAGCCCACTAACCATTTGGACATAGCCGCTATTGATTGGCTTGAAAAACAACTGCTCAATTTCAGTGGTGCGTTGGTGTTTATTACCCACGACCGTTCTTTATTGCAAACTTTAGCGACTCATATCGCCGAATTAGATCGCGGCCATTTGCGCTATTGGGCAGGGGATTACCCCAGTTATTTGGTTTATCGCGAACAGGCGCTGGCGGAAGAAGCGCGTCACAATGAGTTGTTTGATAAAAAATTAGCGCAAGAAGAAGTTTGGATTCGACAGGGCATTAAAGCCCGTCGCACTCGTAATGAAGGCCGCGTGCGTGCGCTCAAAGCCTTGCGTGAAACTCGCTCAGCGCGACGTGAATTGATCGGCAAGGCGAATTTTTCACTGAACAGTGGCGAAGCGTCAGGCAAGTTAGTAGCCGATCTCAAGGGTGTTTCTTATGCGTGGGGCCATAAAACTATCGTCAACGATTTTTCTACCACCATTGTACGCGGTGATCGTATAGGCTTGGTGGGCGCCAATGGTGCTGGAAAAAGTACGTTACTCAAATTGATTTTGGGTGAGTTGGAGCCTCAAACGGGTTCAGTAAAGCTCGGTACTAACTTAAAAGTCGCTTATTTTGATCAACTGCGTGATCAATTGGATTTGGATAAAAGTGCGGTCGATAACATTGCAGAAGGGCGCGAATTTATCGATATCGATGGCAAATCCAAACATATTTTTTCTTATCTCAGTGATTTTTTGTTCAGTGGCGAGCGAGCGAGAACACCGCTGCGCACTTTATCGGGTGGCGAGCGCAACCGTGTACTCTTGGCAAAGCTGTTTAGTAAATCAGCCAACTTGTTGGTGCTGGATGAGCCAACCAATGATTTGGATGTGGAAACACTGGAATTACTGGAAGAAATACTAACGGATTATGATGGCACAGTGTTGTTGGTCAGCCATGATCGTGCATTTTTGAATAATATCGTGTCCAGTGTGATTGCCTTTGAAGGGCGCGGAAATGTACTTGAATACGTGGGTGGTTACGATGATTGGATTCGCCAAGGTGGAAAATGGACCGAATCAGATGTGCCAGAAACCGCTGTGAATAGTGCGCCGGTTGTTGTTGAAAAAACACCGGTTGTGGCAACAGTTTCTGCACCGGCGCGTGCGGTGTCCAAGAAAAAACTCAGCTACAAATTACAAAAAGAATTTGAGGATCTTCCTCAGAAAATCGAGCAGCTTGAAGTCCTTTTAGATGGTTTGCAGAATCAAGTCGCTGATGCGCATTTTTATGACCAAACACCTGCCATAGTCGAGGCAACCTTACAAAAATTGGCTAGCGCACAATTGCAACTGGATGCATGTTTTGAGCGGTGGGCCGAGTTGGAAGATATGCAGCAAGAATAAACTCGAGACGCTTGTCATAGCTTCGCTAAGATTCGTTGGTGAGTTTCTTAACTAATACGGCAAGTACATCGCAAGTGGCACCGTGCAATACACTATTGGGGGTCGATCCCAACAGAAGCGCCAGCCCTTTTTTGCCGTGACTACCCACAACAATTAAATCAGCCTCTTCTTGTTCCGCTAAATAATGCAATTCAGCGGCAGGCTGTCCTACTAGTACGTGGTGTTGTTGGATAGGGTAGTGGGTTGCCTTTGCGATTCGCGTTAATTCCACTTCCGCTTTGTGCGTCTGTTGCTCTTGTAGTAGTGGTAAATCGACGGGCATATCACCGCCATAGGCAAAAGCAACAGGCTCAATAACATGAGCGAGGGTTAATTTGGCGCCACACGCTGTAGCTATGCCTACAGCCCGTTGAATAACTTGTGGGCAATCGTCAGTGAGATCAATACCGACAATAATGTGTTTATAGGGTATAGGCGCTGTTGTCATGGTCATTTTCCTTAGTGTTTGTTTTCTCAATGATAGTCTTAGTTTCGCTGAACACCTAACGTAGGGGCATGGTTTGTGAATATTTGGTTGGTTGTTATTTTAATCCTGGTAGTAGCCTTAATAGTGGGTCCGGTAATGATGTTAAAACCAAACCCGGCACAACAAAAAAAAGAGCGTTTACGAATGCAGGCTCATGAGCGCGGGTTGCGATTTACCATGCGATCTCTTCCGAAATTGGCTACTGATATGGAGGCGCCTTTACCCTTGCCCGTGTATTATTTGCCGCCCACAACATTGCCTGAGGATGTGCGTGACTGGATGTTAATACGTACCAGCTATGCTCATGAAAGTAACTTTTATCAGGATTGGGATTGGCAAGGGGAGGCGCACGCCAATCAAGCCACACAGACCCTTTTAAAAAACTTTTTGCCACAAGCGCCAAAAGGCCTGCATGCGATAGCTGCAGGGCACCAGGGTGTCACCATTTATTGGGATGAAAAAAATGGGGAGGAGCTATTGTCGGATTTAATCAGCGTCATGGAAGCGGTGGCACAGAGCCAGTCACTCAGCTAGAAGCGCGCGCCCCCTGAATCCTGCAAGTCTCGGCTCAGGCTTGAACGCGACCCATCAATCATTTCACTTAGCTCTTTGATTAATCTGAGGCGGCGCGGGTCTTGCTGCAGCGATTCCATCAGTAACTGCTGGGCTTTGCGATAGAAAGCTTGTGCCGAAAACCGATCGCTAATTGCCATGGATTTATCGCCTTGTCCAATGTAGGACATGACTGCCACCATCAAGTGTGCCCAACGTAATTCGGTTAAATAAACCTCCATCTCTACCTCACTAATTCGCCCTTGTGCGGTTAATTGAGGTAATAAATTGATGGCTTCCATTAAATGTAATTGGGCTTTGGCAATTTGTGCATCACTATCCCTTTGATAGCTGGTATGCACTCGCTCTTTAGGGTCAGCGAGCATGTTTGAATGGGCTTCCGCTTTTTGAATCGCGGTTTCTATGTGCTCGGTGTTTTTTGTCTCTAGGCGGAGAATGTTTTGCAACAGGCTGATAACGACATCATTGAACAGTTTGGCAATGAGGCGATTGGGTAGTGTTTGCTCAAGACACAGAACAACTTCACTCAATTCTTCCGCTTGAAGGCGTATGTGACGCTGCTGTAGTCGCCGCAAACGTTCTTGTTGCTGCACACGATTAATTCCGCTGACAACTAGCAGCGCAATTATCATAAGTAACAGGAGACCAACAATAATAACCATGATGTAATCAGCGACAGTCGATATAAGTATGGGATCAAATTGCGATTAGGTGAATTCGTTAATATCTTTTAAAAACAATAAGATATTGGGCATAGTTAAGGTGGTATAACATAAGGGTGATGGCCAAAATAAGCATCTGCCTTTGGTTCCACAGGACCACATGCTTGGAAATTATAGCTTGACCCCTTGGATTTCAGGTCTTATATATGCGCACCTTTAATTCGCAGTCTAGTCTGTATTGCTAATATTGCTTGGCATCATTGGCGGCAATAATGCAGTTATTGAGCATTTAACGGTCAGTTCTTTCTTCTTATATATAAGAGATTTTATAAATCGTCATGGGTAAATCCTTAGTTATCGTTGAATCGCCTGCCAAGGCGAAAACTATTAATAAATATTTGGGTAATGACTTTGTCGTTAAATCCAGTATTGGCCATATTCGCGATCTGCCCACCAGTGGTGGCGCTAAACCAGTAGACGCTAAAGAGCGCGCCAAACAAGCAGCCGCAACGCGCAAATTATCCCCAGAAGAGAAAGCGGCTTATCAAGCGAAGAAAAGCAAAAGTCAATTGATCAACCGCATGGGGATAGATCCTGAAAACAACTGGGAGGCCCATTACGAAATACTTCCCGGAAAAGAAAAAGTCGTTGAGGAGTTGAAAAAACTCGCGGAGAAAGCCGATACGGTTTATCTCGCAACCGACTTGGATAGAGAGGGAGAAGCCATCGCATGGCACCTGCGCGAAGCAATTGGTGGTGATCCCTCGCGTTATCGCCGCGTTGTATTTAACGAAATTACCAAAACCGCGATTCAAAAAGCCTTTGAAAATCCAGGCCATTTGGATCAGGACCGTGTGGATGCCCAGCAAGCACGTCGCTTTTTGGATCGTGTTGTGGGTTACATGGTATCGCCACTGCTCTGGGAAAAAGTCGCACGGGGTTTATCTGCTGGCCGTGTGCAGTCTGTTGCAGTGCGCTTAGTCGTTGAGCGCGAGCGCGAGATCCGCGCGTTTGTGCCTGAAGAATATTGGACCTTATTTGCCGATTTGCAGGCTGATAAATCCCAATCTGCCAGTTTTGAAGTGAAAAAACAGGGTGATGAAGCTTTCAAGCCTGTGAATGAAGCGCAAGCGATGGCTGCGGTAAAAGCCTTGCAGGGCGCTAGCTACAAAGTGATTAGCCGCGAAGACAAGCCAACACAATCCAAACCTTCGGCCCCTTTTATCACATCCACATTACAACAGGCTGCTAGCACCCGTTTGGGCTTTGGTGTCAAGAAAACCATGATGATGGCGCAGCGCTTGTATGAAGCGGGTTACATCACTTACATGCGTACCGATTCAACCAATTTGAGTAAAGATGCGGTTGATGCATGCCGTGAATACATTGTTGAAAATTACGGTAAACGGTATTTGCCAGAAAGCCCTGTTATTTATTCCAGTAAAGAGGGTGCGCAAGAAGCGCATGAGGCAATTCGTCCTTCTAATGTTGCAGTGATGCCGAATCAACTCAGTGGTATGGAGCGTGATGCGGAGCGTTTGTATACCTTAATCTGGCAGCAATTTGTGGCTTGCCAGATGAGCCCTGCTGAATACACAAGCACTAGCGTCGTTGTGAATGCGGGTGATTATGAGTTGCGCACTCGTGGTCGTGTTGTGCGCTTTGATGGCTTTACGAAAGTCTTACCGCAAGTCGCGAAAAAAGATGAAGACATTGTTTTGCCCGATATGAAAGTTGGTCAGATACTGCCGCTCATCAAACTGAATCCACAACAGCACTTTACGAAACCAACAGCCCGTTATACCGAAGCAAGTTTGGTTAAAGAATTAGAAAAGCGCGCTATTGGTCGCCCATCCACTTATGCAGCGATCATTTCTACCATTCAAGAACGCGGTTATGTACGTCAGGAAAATCGTCGATTCTATGCAGAAAAAATGGGTGATATTGTCACCGAGCGTTTAGTGGAGAGCTTTGATGACCTAATGGATTATGGCTTTACCGCTAGTATGGAAGAGTCTCTGGATGCGGTTGCGCAAGGTGGTAAAAATTGGCGTAAATTGCTCGATGAATTTTATGCGGGTTTCACAAAAAAATTATCGCTGGCGTCGAGCGCACAAAAGGGGATGCGTGCAAATGACCCCACCGATACTGACATCGCTTGTGGTCTTTGCGGGCGTCATATGCAAATTCGTACGGGAACTACAGGCGTTTTTCTGGGTTGCTCCGGTTATGCTCTACCGCCAAAAGAACGCTGCAAAAACACAATGAATTTAGTGTCCGGTGATGAAGTTATCGATGACGATGCTGACGAAGAGGCTGAATCACGTCAACTGCGCTCCAAGCATCGTTGTAAGTTATGTAATTCGGCAATGGATTCTTATTTGTTGGATGAAAATCGTAAGCTCCATATTTGCGGTAACAATCCTGATTGTCCGGGTTATGAAGTAGAACAAGGTACATATCGCTTGAAGGGCTATGAAGGTCCAACGATTGAGTGTGACAAGTGCGGCAGTGAAATGCAGTTGAAAACGGGACGTTTTGGTAAATATTTTGGCTGCACTAATACAGAATGTAAGAACACACGTAAGTTATTAAAAAGTGGCGAAGCTGCGCCACCGAAAGTCGATCCGATTGTGATGCCGGAATTACGCTGTGAGAAGGTCGATGATCACTATGTATTGCGTGATGGTGCGGCAGGTTTGTTTTTAGCGGCAAGTCAGTTCCCGAAAAATCGCGAAACTCGTGCGCCTTTGGTGGCGGAATTGTTGCCCTATAAGAATCAGATTGATCCGAAGTATCATTTTTTGTTGTCGGCCCCTGTAGCGGATCCCGAAGGGAACAAAGCCATTATTCGTTTTAGTCGAAAAACCAAAGAGCAGTATGTTCAAACCGAAGTCAATGGAAAAGCGACAGGGTGGAAGGCTTTTTATAATGCTGGTAAATGGCAAGTGCAAAAATAAGCTATTGCTATTCGGTAATGCACGTTCTCACATCAGCCGTGTTTATCACGGCTGATGTTTTTAGAGACCTGTTAACAACACGCCTTGCAATCGATGATCCAAACCAAGAATTCCAACATGGCTATTACTCATATTTCGCTCGTTAATCAAAAACTTGCCTACGTAAAAGCGTTGGAGGCTTTGCTTGTGGCTGATGAGCATGGCTTAAGTCGGTTGCAGCAGCAAGCGCTAATTGATGCCTGCGTGTTTCACTTGGTTTCTGCTTATCGTTTTTATTTGCGTGAATTGGGTGAAAACTATCGCGTAAAAAATCTTGCATTGATTAATAATATCGAGCAATTAATCATTGCGTTGAATGCTATTGATAAATCACCTTCAGAAGCCGCTGAGATCGCTATGTTGGAGGCTGAGGCGGAATCATGGTTGGCATCATTGCTGAGTTACTACGATCTTTTACAGCAATCACCTGTTGCGGTGAAAGAGGCAAAAGCCTTCCCATCGGATGGATTAATTCAAGTGGTGGATCTTACGGAGACACCGTCAACCTCAGCTTCGCCATTAACGACTCACCATATAACGGCCGCATTGAATAGTTTTCGTCATCTTATCCAGCGTCAGCGAGAGACTAGCGCAGAATATTGATAAATTGTTGAACCAGTCAGATGACTGTGGCACAATCTGCACCCTTCGCGAACGGAGCTGATGATTTTTTGTAAATAATTATAGAAATCAACCAGTTATATAATCGCAACCTAAGAGTAAACGCTTTTTAAGCGACTGTTTAAAGAACATGCGGACGTGGTGAAATTGGTAGACACACCAGGTTTAGGTTCTGGCGCCGCAAGGTGTGAGAGTTCGAGTCTCTCCGTCCGCACCATATTCTCGCCGCACTCTGTTTGCAGGGTGTCTGATAACTGCAACTTACTACCCGTTACTTCATGAGGCACATATGCAAGTTTCACTTGAAACGACTTCTGGTTTGGAGCGTCGCCTGACAGTTGGCGTACCTGCTGCGCAAATAGAAAACGAAGTTGAAAATCGTTTAAAGCAAGCTGCTCGCAGCGTCAGCATCAAAGGATTCCGCAAAGGCAAAGTACCTCTTTCTGTTGTCAAACAGCGTTTCGGAGCGGGCATCCGTCAAGAAGTGGTTGGTGATGTCATCAGTCGCTCATTCTATGCAGCCGTTCAAAAAGAAAATGTTAAACCTGCTGGTCAGCCTGCCATACAGCCAAAGCAATTGGCTGAAGGCAAAGATCTTGAGTACACAGCTACGTTTGAAGTTTACCCAACGGTAACCTTGAGTGATTTATCATCTTTTGAAATCAGTCGCCCTAGCGCTGAAGTTACCGAGACTGATGTCAATAATATGATTGAAGTGCTGCGCAAGCACCAAGCGAGTTGGTCTGTTGTGGATCGCGCCGCAGCGGATGGCGATCAAGTAAATATCAACTTTGTTGGGACCAAAGGCGGTGTAGAGTTTGCTGGTGGTAAAGCTGACAATCACAATCTAGTACTTGGCTCTAAATCCATGATTCCCGGTTTCGAAGACGGTATTGTCGGCTTAAAAGCGGGTGATACTAAAGTGCTGGCGTTGACTTTCCCGGCGGACTACCAAGCCGAAGAGCTCAAAGGTGCTGCAGTTGAATTTGCGATTACGGTTAACAGTGTGTCAGCGGCAGATCTTCCAGCGTTGGATGAGAGCTTTTTCCAAAAATTTGGCGTTGTTAGCGGTGGAGAAGAGCAATTCCGTAAAGAAGTTAAGGCTAATATGGATCGTGAGCTCTCAAATGCACTCAAGGCAAAAGTGAAATCACAAGTAATGGATGCGCTAATTGCTTCACACACTACGGATGTACCTAAGGCTTTGGTTGCTAATGAAATCAATGTGTTGCGCAACCAAATGTTGCAGCGTTTTGGTGGTCAAAAGCAAAACTTCGATGTCAAATCCTTATTGCCCGACACCATGTTTGATGAAGAAGCCAATCGTCGCGTCACTTTAGGTTTGATTGTTGGCGAAATAGTCAAATCTGCCAAGTTGAAGCCTGATGCCAAACGTGTAAATGCGATGATCGAAGAAATTGCTTCTACCTACCAAGAGCCAGAAGAGGTTGTTCAATACTATAAGAGCAACCAAGATTTGATGGCTGGTGTCGAATCAGCGGTTTTGGAAGATCAAGTGGTTGACCACATTTTGAGCCAAGCGAAAGTGACTGAAGTTACCAGCAGTTACGACGACGTTATCAAAGCCAAAGCTCAACAGTAATCGTTTAAAAAAGCCGCAAAACGTTCGTTTTGCGGCTTCTCCCGCCGTAAATACTCGCCTAATTTCCTCTTTTGACTGGCATATAATCCCATCACGGGTTAAGCTCTTTATTGTCAAAAAGTTCATTTTCATTGCATATCAGCAACGCTGTTAGTCTGCATAAGGATAAAAAAGCAAGATGTCATACGATTCTATAAAACCACAATCAGCTCTTATCAATAGTGGCTTGGTACCCATGGTTATCGAGCAAACCGCACGCGGTGAGCGCTCATTCGATATCTACTCACGTTTACTCAAAGAGCGCGTGATCTTTTTGGTGGGGCCCGTCGAAGATTACATGGCAAATCTTGTGGTAGCACAGTTACTATTTTTGGAAGCCGAAAATCCTGATAAAGACATTCATTTGTATATCAACTCACCGGGTGGTTCCGTTACTGCTGGCATGTCAATCTACGACACAATGCAATTTATCAAGCCAGATGTGAGCACCATGTGTATTGGTCAGGCTTGCAGTATGGGGGCATTCTTATTAAACGCGGGTGCCAAAGGGAAACGTTTCTGTTTGCCTAACTCTCGTGTCATGATCCACCAACCCAGTGGTGGCGCTCAGGGGCAGGCATCTGATATACATATTCAGGCACAGGAAATTTTAAAAATCCGCGCGCGCCTCAATCAATTAATGGCGCAGCATTCAGGCCAAAGCATTGAGCGAATTGAACTTGATACTGAGCGCGATAACTTTATGTCTGCCGAGCAGGCTAAAGAATACGGCTTGATTGATTCTGTTATTGATAAGCGCGGTGCAATCAGCAAATAACTGCTGTTAACGTGGCTATCACCAACGGTTATCTTAGCTACCGACAGGATCATTACGGAACTGCTTATCGCGCCTTCTGCTGTATTCATAACGCTGTTTTAGATGAGAGACGTGTTTTCGGATTAGAGTAGGCGCTTTACATCAGTTTGATAGATTAAAGAATATTTAGACGGAGTGGTTTCAATGACCGATCACACCAGTGACGCTGGCGATAAAAATGGAAAACTGCTGTATTGCTCATTCTGCGGCAAGAGTCAGCATGAGGTTCGCAAATTAATTGCGGGGCCATCAGTTTTTATTTGCGATGAATGCGTTGATCTTTGTAACGATATTATTCGTGAAGAAATTCAAGAAAGTGCTCCGGAAGGTGCCTCAGATAAATTGCCCAAACCGCATGAAATTTCCGCCATTCTTGACCAATATGTGATTGGTCAAAAACGTGCGAAAAAAGTCTTGGCTGTCGCTGTATACAACCATTACAAGCGCTTACGTCTTGGTGAGAAGACGGCAAAGGACAAAGAGCCTGTTGAGCTAGGTAAGAGTAATATTTTGTTGGTTGGGCCGACTGGCAGTGGTAAAACATTGCTTGCAGAAACACTGGCGCGTTTACTAGATGTACCTTTCACAATTGCTGATGCCACAACCCTGACCGAAGCCGGTTACGTAGGCGAGGACGTTGAAAATATCATTCAAAAATTGCTGCAAAAATGCGATTACGATGTTGAGAAAGCGCAGCAAGGTATCGTCTATATTGATGAAATCGACAAGATTTCGCGCAAATCGGATAACCCCTCCATCACTCGAGATGTGTCTGGTGAAGGCGTACAACAAGCATTATTGAAATTGATCGAAGGTACCGTTGCTTCTGTTCCTCCACAAGGTGGTCGCAAGCATCCTCAGCAAGAATTTTTGCAGGTAGATACTTCCAATATTCTATTCATTTGTGGCGGTGCTTTTGCTGGGTTGGACAAGGTTATTCGTGATCGCTCCGAAAAAGGCGGCATAGGATTTGGTGCTGAAGTCAAGAGTAAAGATGATAAGCGTAACTTCGGTGAAACCTTACATGATCTCGAACCGGAAGATTTGGTTCGTTATGGTTTGATTCCTGAATTCGTTGGTCGTTTGCCTGTAATAGCCACACTGGATGAATTGGATAAGCCTGCATTGATTCAAATTCTCACTGAGCCGCGCAATGCATTAACTAAACAATATGCTCGTTTGTTTGAAATGGAAGGCGTTCAAATTGATTTCCGCACTGATGCACTTGAAGCCGTTGCAGAGCGCGCAATGCAGCGTAAAACCGGTGCTCGCGGATTGCGTTCGATTATGGAATCGGTGTTGCTCGATACTATGTATAAAATTCCATCTGAAGAGAATGTGGTAAAAGTGGTTGTTGATGAGTCGGTGATTAAAGGTGAGTCAGAGCCTATCTTGGTTTACGAAAGCCCCGAAAAACCAGCAAAGGCTGCAGCGGATGAGTAGTTTATAATTTGCTCTAGCTGTGTAAGGCTTGGCCAGTAATGATAAAAAGGGCGCAATATCGCGCCCTTTTTATTTTTTTGTTGTCGCAAAACTTGTAATTGTCGTTTTTAGACCCCAATCTTATTTTGTAATCGGTGTTTAACCGTCTATTTAAAAGAGAGGAAATAATGGTCTCTGAATCCGTTGCCCATTCGGTCATTAATGAAATACCACTGCTGCCTTTGAGGGATGTTGTTGTTTATCCTCACATGGTAACTCCACTGTTTGTCGGGCGCGGTAAATCTATCGAAGCGCTAGAGCGAGCCATGGCGAGTGATAAGCAAGTGCTCTTGGTCGCGCAGAAAAATCCTCAGCAAGATGACCCCAAAGAAGATGATCTCTATGGCATAGGTACTGTTGCCAGTATTTTACAATTATTAAAATTACCCGATGGCACAGTGAAAGTTCTCATTGAGGGTCGCGACAGGGCGCGAATCGATAAAATTGATGATCTCAACACATACTATTGTGCAAATGTTGCCATTATTAACAGTACCGCTGTTGAGGGCGGGGAAGAGCGGTCCTTAATTAGTTCTGCGCTGAGCCAATTTGAGCAATACGTTAATCTCAGTAAAAAAGTGCCGGTTGAGGTGATTACCTCATTGTCTGGAATCGATGATCTTGGTCGTTTAGCCGATACCATTGCCGCGCACATGTCCCTTGATTTGCCCAAAAAGCAAGCCATTCTCGAGTTGGCTGATGTTCGTGCACGTATCGAAGAATTGCTCGGCATGATGGATGCAGAGGTTGATGTATTTCATGTTGAGAAAAAAATTCGTGGCCGCGTCAAAAAACAAATGGAAAAAAGTCAGCGTGAGTATTATTTGAATGAGCAAATAAAAGCCATTCAAAAAGAGCTCGGCGATATGGGCGAAGAAGTTAATGAAATTGATGAACTCGATAAAAAAATTACCGCGGCGGGTATGCCTAAAGACGCAGAGGAAAAGGCTCGCACCGAAGTTAATAAATTGAAAATGATGTCTCCAATGTCGGCAGAGGCATCTGTGTTGCGTGCTTATATCGATTGGATGGTTAAAGTACCTTGGAGCAAACGCAGCAAAGTACGTCACGATCTTGCTCGTGCCGAAGAAGTACTAAATAAAGACCATTTCGGTTTAGATGAGGTTAAAGAGCGTATTCTCGAATATTTGGCGGTGCAACAGCGAGTTAAAAAAGTAAAAGGCCCCATCTTGTGCCTTGTTGGACCACCGGGCGTAGGGAAAACATCCTTGGGTGAATCTATTGCTCGTGCCACAAATCGTGAGTTTGTGCGAATGGCATTAGGTGGAGTAAGAGATGAGGCTGAAATTCGCGGACATCGCCGAACTTACATAGGTTCTTTGCCGGGCAAACTTATCCAGAAAATGGCAAAAGTTGGCGTTAAAAATCCACTCTTTTTGCTCGATGAAATCGACAAGATGGGAATGGATAATCGTGGTGATCCTGCTTCAGCGCTTCTGGAGGTCTTAGATCCAGAACAAAATAGCCATTTTAACGATCATTACTTAGAAGTTGATTATGATTTATCCGATGTAATGTTTGTTTGTACCTCTAACTCAATGAACATTCCTGGCCCACTGTTGGATCGCTTGGAGGTAATACGCATACCGGGTTATACCGAGGATGAAAAGCTTAATATTGCTTCCCGCTACTTAATTCCAAAACAGCTTAAGGCAAATGGCTTGAAAGAAAACGAAGTTGATATCAAGCCCGAAGCAATACGCGACATAGTGCGTTACTACACTCGTGAAGCTGGAGTTCGAGGCTTGGAACGTGAGATTGCCAAGCTTTGTCGTAAAGTAGTCACACGTCACGTTAAGGACAAAAAATTAACAACCGATGTTATAGATTCATCGGTGATTGAGGAGTTACTGGGAGTACATAAATTCGACTTCGGTAAAGCTGAAAGTAAGGATCAGATAGGGCAGGTAACTGGCTTGGCTTGGACCCAAGTTGGCGGTGAACTCTTGACGATTGAGTCATCAGCTGTGATTGGTAAAGGTCGCATCATCAAAACTGGCTCTTTGGGCGATGTCATGCAAGAGTCCATACAGGCTGCGCTCACCGTTGTGCGTTCACGTGGTCAAGCATTAGGAATAGCGCCGGATTATCACGAGAAAGTGGATATCCATATCCATGTTCCTGAAGGTGCTACACCGAAAGATGGCCCCAGTGCCGGTATTGCCATGTGCACCGCGTTGGTGTCAGTACAGACTGGGATTCCAGTGCGCGCAGATGTTGCTATGACCGGCGAAATTACATTGCGAGGAGAGGTGTTGAGGATTGGTGGTTTAAAAGAGAAGCTACTGGCTGCTCATCGTGGTGGCATCAAGACCGTGATTATTCCTGCTGAAAATGAGCGTGATTTGAAAGAGATTCCTGCGAATATCAAGGCTGATTTGACTATTAAGCCGGTCAAGTGGATTGATGAAGTTTTGGAAATTGCGTTGCAATATAGCCCAAAGCCTTTGACTGATGAAGAATACCGAGCTTTGGAGAAAAAGGCGCAGAGCACAGAAACGGATAATCGTTTAAGTACGCATTAGCCTATTACCTCCGCTGTTATACAGAGGAGGTAATGTTTTTGTCGTAAATTGCGTGTTTTATGACCAACCCTTGAAAGGAATTGGATAAACAACAAACCTTTCCTTGACCCTGTCAGTCTCAGTTGGTATAAATCGCAATTCGTTTTCTACGTAAGCAATGCGGATAGATACACATAATCAAACTTGTATCTGCATTGCCTATTTTTTATCGCAACAAATAATCAAAAAGGGGTTAAGTGTGAACAAAACTGAGCTGATTGAAGCCATTGCCGCGTCTGCGGATATTCCTAAAGCTGCTGCCGGCCGTGCCTTGGATGCAGTCGTTGAAAGTATCACTGGCGCCCTCAAAAATGGCGATTCTGTCGTGTTGGTAGGTTTTGGTACCTTCTCTGTTAAAGAGCGTGCTGCGCGCACTGGCCGTAATCCACAAACTGGTCAGGAAATTAAAATTGCTGCTGCCAAAGTGCCTGGCTTTAAGGCCGGTAAAGCTTTGAAAGACGCAGTAAACTAAGTCCCTGGCTTAGTGCTTTTAGCGAGCAGTTGATCCTGTAGGTAGTTAAAAGCAGAAAAGGCGCATCTCCGGTGCGCCTTTTTTTTGTAAGCCTCTTTTTTACTGTTTTCTATAAGTTGTATTTCTACTTGTTAGTTTTGGAAGTAATTTTTTGAAAACAAGTTTGATTTCAGAAAATTCGGTTAATGATTTTTAAGTAATAAATAGTATTTAAATTTAATTCAATAATGACATGTTCTAGCGGTTACGTTTTTCGTAATTGCCTATGACTTCAAGACCCGCTACAGCGTTAGGAGTTTACAATGCTACAAGATCTCAGAGACAATTCCAGAGGGGTTATATCCTTTATCCTAATTGGATTTCTGGTGATTATTTTTGCCCTAACCGGTGTAGATGCACTTTTTAACAGGGATGCTTCCAGTAAGGAAGCTGCAACTGTTAATGGTGATGAAGTTACTGAAGTGGATGTTGCTCGTGCAATAGCCATGCAAAAGCAGCAAATGATCAATCGCTATGGTGATCAGGTGCCAGCGGAATTTTTGACAGATGAATATTTGCGTAAGCCAGTTATTGAGAATTTAATTCAACGTCTTGTGTTGACTCAATCGGCAAAAGAGTCTGGCATGGTGATTGGCAATAAATTTCTTGGCGAACAAATTGCAAGTTCACAGCAATTTAAAAATGAGCAAGGTGTTTTTGATAATGCGCGTTATCAACAAGCATTACGCAATATGGGTTTCACCCACAGTACCTACACCAAATTGCTAGGCGAAGAACTGGTTATTAATCAACTCGAAGCTGGCGTCACTAGCACCGCTTTTACAACACCTTCACAACTGGATGATGTGATTGCGCTGAGTTTCCAAACTCGTGATTTACACTATGCGGTTATTCCTGCTGAGAAAGTTCGTGAATCAGTTACCGTTGATGACGCTGAAATTAAGGCCCATTACGATGCTAACCCACAGACATTTACTAGCCAAGAGCAGGTTGCGGTAGATTATATTGAACTCAATGTTACCGATTTAATGAAGGGAGTCAGTGTTTCCGAAGAGCAACTGAAGAAACAATATGAACAAAATGTCGCCACATTTGTTGCTAGCCCGGAGCGTCAAGCAGCTCATATTTTGATTGAAGGTGATAAGCCTGAGAAAATCAAAGCAGTCACCGACAAACTAGCCGCTGGCGAAGAGTTTTCAAAAGTTGCGCAAGAATTATCCGATGATCTTGGCAGTAAAGACCAAGGTGGTGATTTAGGTTTCAGCAAAGGCGATGCTTTCCCTAAAGAGTTTGAAACAGCATTATCGGCGTTAAAAGTGGGTGAGGTATCTGCGCCCGTAAAAACTGATGCTGGCACCCACATCATCAAATTACTTGCTGAAAAAGGATCACAAGCACCAACCTATGAAGAGCAGCGCGCAAGTATCGAAGAGCAATTAAAACGTGCAGAAGCTGAAAACTTATTTGTTGCGCAATTAGAGAAATTAAAAGAGCTTTCGTATAACGCTGAAAGCCTTGCAGATGTAGCTAATGATTTGGGTGTAAAAGTACAAAACACCGGTTTATTTGATCGATCAGGTGGTAAAGACTTGACGGCAGATTCAAAATTCATCGAGGCGGCTTTCTCTGCTGAAGTCATGCAAGAGGGTAACAGCAGTGATGTTATTGAATTGGACTCAACGCATGTTGTGGTGCTGAAGAAAACCGAGCATAAACCTAGTCAATTACGTCCGTTAGCAGATGTAAAAGAACAAATTACGACGACACTGAAAGATCAAAAAGCCCGCGACCTGTTGTCACAACAAGGTGCAGCACTGATTGCGTCACTCAACTCTGGTGTGGCTTTTGAAGAGGCCGCAAAAACAGCTGGTGTTGAAGCGAAAGCAGCAAAAGCTATTGCCCGTAGTAATTCTGAGATTGATTCTGATGTGGTTCGTTATGCGTTCTCTTTGGCTAAACCACAAAATGGCAAAGCCACAGTCGGTGGCGTGATGACCTTAAAAGGCGATTACGCGGTCGTTAGTCTAACGGCAGTGACTGCGGGTACTGAAAAAGTGACTCCTGAACAAAAGACAGCGGTATTATCTCAATTGGCTTCCATCTATGGCCGAAATGATTTTAATAGCTATCAAAAATTCTTAAAAGATGCTGCTGATGTAAAGCAGCATTAATAAAAAGTACTCAATAAAAAACCCCGCCGGAGTGATTCGGCGGGGTTTTTTATTGAGTCAATCTACCTACTGTTTTATGGTGGTTAGCTAGCCATAGTGCATCGATTGCGGCCGCCTTCTTTAGATTTGTAGAGCGCCTGATCGGCACGTTCAATCCAGTTACGGTGGTCATGAAGACTATCGTTTAATTCAGAAACCCCAAGACTGATAGTAAACTTAACTTGGTGCCCTTCAGCCACTACCGTTAAGTTTTCGATTGCTTTTCGTAGGCGTTCAGCAAATACACAAGCGCCATCGCCATTGGTATTCGTTAAAATAATTCCGAACTCTTCACCACCGTATCGGCCGGCAATATCTAAATCCCGCACCTGTTCTTTGATCGCTTTGCTAACGCAACGGATCGCTTCATCGCCTACTGTGTGGCCGTAGCCATCATTAATTTTTTTAAAGTGGTCTATATCCAACATAATCAAGCTGGATGGTTGTTCATAGCGGTCAAAACGCTTGAACTCTTGAATTAAACGAAGTTCCCAGTAGCCGCGATTGAATAAGCCGGTGAGGTGATCTGTTCGACTCAAATTTTGTAATTGTTTGTTGGCTTGTTGCTGCGCCAGTTTGTTAACCGCAGTATCGGTGACATCGTAAATTATCAAACAAATATGATCGACATGACCTTTGGTGTCCGCCAAGGGGATAATCGTACTGTTTTGGTACATGTATTCGGCAGTGCCGGTAATTGGGCGGTAGTGAGGAAAACGAAATAGGTAAGGGCGCTGCTCCCACGTGGTGAAGGTAGCATTTTGGAGTACATAAACCGCTTGAGCTTTATGTTTGAACCAAGGTTCGGATAATTCAGGAAATACATGAAAGATGCTTTTTCCTAAAACAGCTTCCGGGCTTTTGCCGCTGTGGTTTTGCATAAAGCTATTCCACACTTCAATTCGGTAGTCTTGATCCATTACTACCAAGCCCACGTCAATATTTTGCAGAATATCCATTTGCCAATGGACATCCTTAAAAATCTTGCTGATATCTTCACTCATCGCCATTGCTATTATTCAACTTAATCAAGTAAATAGTTGAGTTTTTCTATGAGTCCAGAGATTGAGTGCTCTGCAATTACTAATAACAGATCGCAATTAATCTTATGGTTTTCAATAGAGTAGTTTATTTCTACCACTAAAGCCTGTTTCCATTTCATATTATTATTTTGAAGAAGATCGGCGATATTGCAATGCTGGCCCAATAACATTGGTGGGCCAAAGCTAAAATGTGTATCCAGTTGCTCGGCCATGCCTCTCAAGCATGCACCATTAAGCACATTGGCGGTATCCATGAGAAGCTCGTATTTTGCTTGCTCATCGGGAATACGGTCATATTTCAGTAGCTTGGATAAATCGTTGAAGTCAGTGCCGTTAAAAATCAGCATGGCCTCACCCGCAATTCCACCACCAATGAAGCCCTGGCATACGCCGTGCACCACATCATGTTGGCTTTCGCGGTTGAGGGATTGTAAAGCCATGGCAATATCGGTCGGATTCAACACGCTGACATGCGGTATGGATAACACAACAAAGACATCCAATAGTCTCGCGAGGCGATCGCCTGCTTGCCCCATGGCAACATTGGTAATTTCTTGGAGGCAATCTCGCTGCTCTTCAGTGAGTAACAATGGGCGCATATATCGAATCTTGTTAGTAAAGTTCTAATAAGTTAACTGAAGCTTAGCAGTAATCTATAAAATTGTAGGAAAAGATAGCGTGAATATCGTGGGCTATCTGATTTTTAGCGCGTTTTTACCATATGAATGCCCCAGTGTGATCGTTTATTGATCGCCAATGGTGCGCTAAGTCCCTAAAAAACCTCAAATTTTTCATGCCTTTGTTTGTGCTGGAAAGTGTACTAACATGAGCCCCAGCTTGCCTATCTGCGCTATAAAAATAGCGGGACTGGTTAACAAAATGGCATAAAAATCAGCTTCATAAAGGCTACCAAGGGGGATTTGATGAGAAGTTTTATGGTTGATTCTACAAAGGCACATTTATTTCAGAGCATTGTTTCTGTCTTGACACGTGTCTTGCCTTTTTCTGTGGCGCTATTGGTCGCTTGCACCCCTGATACCCCTCAAAAACCAACGCAAACACCCGCAGAGAATACAAACGCGACTGCTACAAACATAGTCTGGGCAACGCCTGCGAGCGAAGAAGCAGTGAGTTATATAAAAGCATGTCAGCAAGACTATGAACAAATAGTCGCCAAACTGGCAGAGTTTGCCGACACGTCAACGTCTTTTGATACCCCGACATTGCTCTCCGCGATCAATCAGATGGATATATTGCTCGATAAACAAATGAATCTTGCCAGTCTCTATGCGAATGTTCATCCCAACGCCGAATTGCGCACGACAGCTGAGTCTTGCGAACAGCAGTTTGTAACCTTAATCAGTGAAATTAGTTTGTCTCGTTCATTTTATGAGCGCGTTGCTGCGATTGATACCGCGACTCTTGATGCCTTAGATAAGCGTTTTGTTGAACATATGCTTATGGATTTTCGTCGTTCTGGTGTTGATAAAGATGAAGCAACGCGTAAAAAAATTAAACAATTAAATGAAGAAATTAATCTGGTTGGTCAAACCTTTGATAAAAATATCCGTGAAGGTTCGCGTAAGCTCATTGTTAATTCTGTGGATGACTTAAAAGGTTTGCCTCAAGATTATATTGATAAACATAAACCCGACGAGAATGGAAAAATTGTTTTAACGACGGCCTATCCTGATTATATGCCCTTTATGCAATATGCCGAGAGCGATGATTTGCGCAAGCAGTTTTATGTGATTTTTCGTCAGCAAGCCTATCCTGAAAACAAAGCGGTACTTCAGCAATTGCTCAGTAAGCGTCATGAGTTGGCAAAGTTACTGGGCTATGAAAATTATGCGGCGCTAATCACCGAAGATAAAATGATAAAAAATCCGGTGAATGCGCAAGTTTTCATCGACAAGGTATCTGCAATTGCCAACCCGCGCGCGCAGACGGAATATGAGACTTTATTAAAACGGTTACAAAAAATTAATCCGCAAGCCACCAAAGTTGAAGATTGGCAAAAAATTTATCTTGAAGATTTGGTTAAAAAAGAACAATACCAAGTCAATGCACAAGAAGTTCGCCAATATTTTCAATATAACAATGTGCGGCAAGGTATTTTTGATTTAACCCAAGCTATGTTTGGCGTTACCATAAAACCATGGGATACCAGCGTCTGGCACGAGTCTGTAAAAGCCTATGAAATATGGGATGGAGAGAAAGTGATAGGTCGCTTCTATTTGGATATGCACCCACGGGATGGAAAATATAAACATGCGGCCGAGTTTTCTATTGTAAATGGTGTTAACGGCATTCAATTACCTGTAGCGGCTCTTGTTTGTAACTTTCCAGGAGGCGATGGCAGCGCAGGGTTAATGGAACATTCTGATGTAGAAACTTTTTTGCATGAATTTGGACACTTGCTTCACAATATTTTTGCGGGCACCAATCAGCGCTGGATGTACTTTTCTGGTATTAAAACTGAGTGGGATTTTGTAGAAGCTCCCTCACAAATGTTGGAGGAGTGGGTGTGGGATGCGGAGACACTCGCGACTTTTGCACGCAATGATAAGGGTGAGGTAATCCCTCCTGCACTAGTGGAAAAAATGATTGCTGGGCGTGATTTTGGCAAAGCCATGTGGACTAAGCACCAACTTTTTTATGCTGCGCTCTCATTGGGCTTTTACAACCAAGATCCCGCAACTTTAGAGTTAGATAAAGCGATGGCGGCAATTCAATCCACGTATTCTCCATTTGGTTACGTAGACGATACGTATTTTTATACCAGTTTTGGTCATCTGAACGGTTATTCCGCTATTTATTACACCTATATGTGGTCGTTGGTGATCGCTGCGGATATGCACAGCGAATTTGCCAAAAAAGGCCTTCGCAATCCCGAACTAGCACACCACTATAGAAAAACAGTGCTGGAACCCGGTGGCACCAAAGACGCTGCCGATTTAGTCTCTGATTTTTTGGGTCGCCCCTATAGTTTCGATGCTTTTGCAGAAGACTTGGCCACACACAAATAATGCAAGGGCGCCGTTTTCGGCGCTTTGTTTGTTACAACCTGTTGAGCAAAGAGCACACATTGCTATGAAACTTCTTTTATCTATTGCGCTAATGATTAGCTGTATTTTTTTAGGTGCTTGTGAGAAGCGCAAGACGTTAGTTGAATTGGGAAATGAAAAACAAATTTTGTACATTGCCAATGGAGCCGACCCAGCTGATGTTGATCCTCAAATCACTACAGGTTCTGTGGAACATAGAATACTAAGCACATTATTTGAACCATTGGTTACTAAAAACTTAACGACTTTAGAGATTGAACCTGCAATCGCTGACAAGTGGAGTGTTTCAGATGATGGATTGGTTTATGAATTCCATATTAGAGACGGCGCTAAATGGTCTAATGGTGATGAATTAATTGCTGAGGATTTTGTTCAGTCGTGGAAGCGCATACTATCCGTCAAGTTGGGTAGCGAGTGGGCTACTTATTTATATGTGATTAAAAATGCAGAAGCTTTTCATACAGGAAAGATTAAAGATTTTTCAGATGTTGGCGTACGAGCGTTATCCAAGCAAATATTGCAAGTAACTTTGTCAGGGCCTACTCCCTATTTTTTACAGCTGCTTGATCATAATAGTATGTATCCAGTGCATATTAAAACCATATTAAAACATGGTGAATTTGATGAGAGAAGCACTCCTTGGACTAAACCCGAAAATTTTGTCGGCAATGGGCCATTTGTGCCGACCCAATGGGTTCCGAATACTTTATTCTCGGTAAAGAAAAATCCACATTACTGGAATCAAGAGAGAATTAAATTATCAGAAGTTCACATTCTTCCTGTTCCTGATACTTTATCTATGGAGCGAATGTATCGCGCTGGACAGTTACATATTGTGGAGAAATTATCACCTCAGAAAATTGCTAGCTACAAAGGAACCCCTGATCTTCGCTCTTTTCCACTTTATGGAACCTACTTTTATCGTTTTAACACCACCATTAAGCCTTTGAATGATCTTCGGGTAAGGCAAGCTTTGTCTTACAGTATCAATCGCGGAGCTATAACAAAAACTATTACTAAAGGAGGGGAGCCTGTTGCAAAATCATATATTCCTCCAACTCCCACTTATCAACCTTCTTATGAGATACCTGAGGATATAGAACTCGCCAAACAATTGCTTGCTGATGCGGGTTATCCGAACGGTGTTGGGTTTCCAAAATTAACATTAATTTACAATACTCTTGAAGAGCATCAACGTATTGCAGTAGCAATCCAACAGATGTGGAAGAAAAATTTGGGTATTGATATCGAACTGCAGAATCAAGAATGGAAAGTATTTTTGGCCAATCAGCATCAAATGAATTATGAGATTTCGAGAGCCTCATGGATTGGTGACTATGTTGACCCTAATACATTTTTGGAAATATTTACGACCACAAGTGGCAATAACGAGACTGGCTGGGCTAATCCAGTATTCGATCAACTTTTACGTGAAGCAGCGATGGAGAAAGATTTACAAAAACGAATAAAAATTATGCAGGAAGCGGAAAAAATTCTTTTGACAGAGCTACCGATAATGCCGATATATGGATATTCATGGAATAGAGTGGTTTCGCCAAGCGTTAAAAATTGGAAAGATAATTTACAAGATTATTTCTCTTTTACTGATGTATATCTTGAATCAGGTGCAAAATAATTATGCTTTTATTTATCCTTAAACGTATTTTGCAGTCGATTCCTGTGCTACTTTTTGTATCTGCGGCTACCTTTTTTATGGTGAGAGCTGCTCCTGGGGGACCTTTCGATGCTGATCGAGCAGTTCCTCCGGAAGTATTAAAGCATTTAAATGAGCGTTACCATCTTGATGATCCCCTGTGGAAACAATATTTAAATTACATGGGGAATTTAGTGCAGGGGGACTTTGGTCCATCCTTTAAATATCCAACGCATACAGTCAATGATCTGATCGCAGCAGGCCTTCCCGCAACGCTTGAGTTATCGCTATATGCCATTTTATTTGCATTAATAATCGGTTTGTTTGCCGGCATTATGGCTTCATTGAGAACGAATACACTACAAGATTATGTTCCCATGTCGGTGGCGATGATTGGTATTTGTATGCCTTCGTTCGTGTTGGGGCCGATTTTGTTATTGGTATTTGGTATTTGGTTGCAATGGCTTCCCGTAGCAGGTTGGGGGCAAATACCGGGAGATAAAATTTTACCCTCGATCACTTTAGGGGCTGGTTATGCCGCTTATATTGCGCGTATTAGTCGTGGCGGCATGCTGGAAGTACTCTCTCAGGATTATATTCGCACGGCAAAAGCCAAAGGCTTATCAACAGCGCGCATTGTATTTGTTCATGCTTTGCGTGGAGGGATTACGCCGGTTATTTCATTTCTGGGGCCTGCACTGGCGGGATTGCTAGCGGGTTCGTTTGTGGTAGAAACCATTTTTCAGGTTCCTGGTTTGGGGCGCTTTTATGTGATGGCCGCGTTTAATCGCGATTACACCATGATTTTGGGTTGCACGATTTTCTTTGCATTCTTAATCGTAATGTTTAATTTGTTGGCCGACATTATTTTAGTGTGGCTCAATCCCAAATTGCGACAAGATATGAGTGAGAGGGCTTAATCATGCAAGAGTTTGAAAAAGGCCGCTCTTTAACTCAAGATGCGATTGCACGTTTGCGTAAGAATAAAATGGCCATGTTAGGTTTGTGCATTTTGCTTTTTTTTATTGTGATTGCATTGCTAACACCTTGGATTGCTCCTTATGAATATCAAGAGCAGAATTTAGAGTTGGGGGCGTCGCCTCCTTCTGCAGCGCATTGGCTGGGAACAGATGTCTTAGGTCGCGATCAATTGACGCGTATTATGTATGGCAGCCGTGTTTCATTGATGGTTGGTTTTATTGCAACTTCTGTGGCGCTTTTAATTGGTGTGCTCTGGGGAGCTACCGCAGGTTTTTTAGGTGGCCGAGTTGACGCGTTAATGATGCGCATTGTCGATGTGCTCTACGCTTTGCCATTTACCATTTTTATTATTTTATTAACGGTGATTTTTGGTAGCAGTATGTTGCTGCTATTTTTGGCGATAGGTGCGGTAGAGTGGTTAACGATGGCGCGTATCGTACGCGGTCAGGTACTAACCATTAAGCGCCAAGAATTTGTTGAAGCTGCCATTTCGATGGGCCTGTCATCGCGACAAATTATTACCCGTCATTTAATTCCCAATGTGCTTGGCCCGATCATTGTTTACACCACCTTGACCATCCCCAGCGTTATCTTGCTCGAATCTTTCTTGAGCTTTTTAGGTTTAGGTATTCAGCCCCCGCAAAGTTCTTGGGGTTCATTAATCTCAGGCGGCGTTGAAACCATGGAAGAATATCCTTGGTTGCTAATATTTCCCGGTTTGGTGTTGACCTTAACACTATTTTCCTTAAATTTTTTGGGCGACGGTTTGCGTGATGCTTTAGATCCGCGCGCCTCGAAGGATTAAGTTATGAGTGAACAATCTTTATTACAGGTCAATGAGTTGCGTGTGGTATTTAATACCCGCAATGGCCAAACGGTTGCTGTCGATAACTTAAGTTTCTCACTCAATGCCGGTGAAGTGCTTGGAATTGTAGGCGAATCTGGCTCTGGTAAGTCTGTTGCTTGTTATAGTTTATTGGGTTTGATTCCCATGCCGCCGGGAAAAATTGAATCTGGCCAGGCTTTATTTCAAGGCGCGGATTTATTGCAAATGAATGACACGGAATTACGTCGTATTCGCGGTAATAAGATTGCGATGATTTTTCAGGACCCTATGACATGCCTGAATCCTTATATGCGTGTTGTTGATCAATTGGTAGAGGCATTGCTGCAGCACCATCGTCTCTCCAAGGCAGAGGCTCGGGCTCGCGCATTAACCGCACTGCATGAAGTCGGCATTCGTGATGCAGAGAAGCGAATGGATGATTATCCGCATCAATTTTCAGGTGGTATGCGTCAGCGAGTCATGATTGCCATGGCACTGATGGCTGAGCCTGAGTTGTTAATTGCGGATGAGCCCACGACGGCACTTGATGTGACCGTGCAGGCACAAATTTTGGCGCTCATCAAAAATTTGCAGCAAACGCGAAAACTTGCCGTGATTTTTATCACCCATGATTTAGGGGTTGCGGCACAAATGGCTGATCATTTGTTGGTGATGGAAAAAGGTAAGTTGATCGAGCAGGGCGTTACCGCCGAAGTTTTTAAAAATCCTCAACAGGGTTACACACAAAAATTACTCAGTGCCGTGCTAACAACCGCCAAGCCCGTTCGGAGTTTGGTCAATACTGATCAAGCACCATTACTTGAGGTTAAACATCTCAAAACTTACTTCTCCTTAAATGGCGGTGGCCTTTTTAGGCGAGTATTGAGCGTTGTGAAGGGTGTTGATGATGTCAGCATTCGTATCCGTCGTGGTGAGGTGCTGGGTGTTGTTGGCGAATCCGGTTCTGGTAAATCAACATTGGGCAGAAGCATTATTCGTTTGGTACAGGCGCAATCAGGCGAGGTGTTATTTGAAGGCAATAATTTGTTGGAGTTATCTGCTACAGCGTTGAAGCAATCGCGTCGTAATTTTCAAATGATTTTTCAAGATCCCTATGCGTCACTCAACCCTCGCATGACCGTCTTTGATACCTTAGCTGAGCCGTTACTGACACATGGATTGGCGGATAACAATACGGTTGTCGAGCAAGTTAATGAGTTGATGGATGATGTTGGTTTGGATCGTCGTTTTATTCGCAAGTATCCTCACGAGTTTTCAGGTGGTCAGCGTCAACGTATTGCTATTGCGCGAGCGATTGCTTTAAAACCCAAGTTAATTATTGCCGATGAGCCTGTGTCCGCTTTGGATGTCACCATTCGTGCGCAAATATTAGCATTGCTGTTGGATCTCACACAAAAACATAATCTCACCATGCTATTTATTTCACATGATATGTCGGTGGTGCGCTATATGTGCGACAGAGTGGTTGTTATGCAAAAAGGTAAATTAGTGGAGGAGGGCGAAACGGAAACGCTGTTTGCTTCTCCAAAAGAAGCCTATACAAAACAGTTGTTAGCAGCCATTCCTACACTCTAATTAACGAGTCGCATATAAAAAAGCCCTCGATAGTTTCGCTATCGAGGGCTTTTTTATGAGGTGCTGTTTAACATCAATTATTCGATGTTAAATAAATAATCAATTCCTGACCTGGATGAATGTAGCTCTCATCCTTTACTTTGTTCCAGCTAAGAATATCTTTTTTGGATACATCAAACTTGTTAGCAATTTTTAATAAGGTATCGCCACTTTTAATCTGATAGGTAATTTTGTTGTCGTCTGCATGAGTGGTGGTTTTATTGACGACCAATAATTTTTGACCGGGTTTTAAGTGCGCATTTGCACTTAGCTCGTTCCATTTCAGTAAGTTATTCACCGTAGTTCCATGTTTACGGGCAATAGTCCAGAAGCTATCACCGGATTGAATGGTGTAGTAAGTGCCCGTTGTTTTGGTATTGCGAGCTGTAATCTCTTTTTCGGCTTGCGCCGCATATTGGGACACGATGGTTTCTTGTCCGGGGATTTGCAAGCGTTGGCCAACGCGTAAATTACTGCCCTTTAAACTATTTGCGGATTGGATTGCGGCAACGCTGGTGCCAAAACGTTTGGCTATGCCGCCTAAAGTGTCCCCTGATTTTACGCTGTATTCACCAGTGGCTTTTACAGGGGCTATTTTGGGGAGTTTGTTCAATGAAAGCGTGAATTCAGATGCATCGGCAACAGGTACTAGAACTTGGTGTGCCCCTTGATTGGTAATCCATTTGCTGTAGCCAGCGTTGAGAAGTCTCAATTCTTTTGGATCTATATTGGCCATACGGGCGGCTTGCGCTAGATCAACCGCTGAGGTGACATTGACGCTCATAAAGTAGGGGGCATTAGGAATGGCGTTGAGTGTTAATTCATATTTCGCGGGATTAGCGATCACTTTAGAGAGTGCAATTAATTGTGGAACATAAGACTGTGTTTGTTGCGATAGGGGTAATGACCAAAAGTCTGCTTTACGGCCTGCCTTTCGGTTTTTGTCGATGGCACGGCGAACTGTACCTTCGCCGGCATTATAAGCCGCAACGGTGAGTAACCAGTCGCCATCGAACATGGTGTTGAGTTTTTTCAAATAGCGAATGGCGGCATCAGTTGAAGCGATAATATCGCGACGGCCATCGTACCATTGGTTTTGGGTAAGCCCGAAGTTGCGACCCGTGAGGGGAATGAATTGCCACACGCCTGCGGCGCGGCTAGGGGATACCACAAAAGGGTCATAAGCGCTTTCTACTATAGGTAACAAGGCCAGTTCCATGGGCAAATCATTTGCGCGCATTTCATTAGCGACGTAATAAAGGTATGGCTTACTTTGCTCAGTAATCCGATCAATATAACGTTGATTGTTGGAAAACCAGCGGAGGTGCTTGCTGACCTTGGCATCTTCTACCGGAGGAAATCCGTATTCTGAGACCACATCTTCCCATAGGTTGCCATGATTGATGGGTTCTTCTGGTGTCACAGCAACATCAGGTGCTTGAGTTTGCTCAGCCGTGGGTTCAACGGCTACTTTTTCATCATCAGCAGTTTTAAAGCTATTACAACCAGCCAAGGATAAGACGCCGATCAGCAATAAATGTGGTGCGATAGTTGGCAAAGGATATTTAATCATCATAGAGGTCACGTCATGTGTTTGGTTATGCGCTAGTTTTTATAGTTACTTTTTTTTAGTGACTTTATTTATAGTTACTTTTTATTAGTGACTCTTATTCTGGAGAGTCGATTGGGTTCGTCTCTAGGATACTTCAACCAAAAAATCTAATAAAAATAGCGACTTATGAATTAAACCTACCCTCTAGAGGGCCATGGATTTGGGATTCTAGGTGCTGAACTCCGGAGGGTCAACGCTTTTAATGGAATAAGGCGCCATCTCTGCATGGGTTGTTTGTCGCACAACTTATGCTCTACCGATCAACGTACCGAGCGCTTAATGTCTGTTTATTGGATTCTTTGCTTGTGATTCGGCGGTATAACCCCTATATAAAGCGTGCCTCTAGGTGCCGTCATTAGAGTCGATGTCTTTATCAGAAGATGTGTGGAGCCCCAGCGTTTATGAACCCATCGGTCAGCCTTGAGAACTAACATGCATCGCAAGATAATTCGTGCTCCCCATAGACTAATCACCCGCTTTTCTACCCTCTGGAGGAAGCGCTTTGGCGTTTTGCCTATGCGGGACGCTATTGATGATGTGACGACTTGGTTCGCCAGCCCCCTCGGTAAAGCATTGGTCGAAGCAGAACAGCAAGCTATTGCTGATGCAACCCATTCAGTGTTCGGTTATCACTTGCTGCAGCTGGGCATAAGCGGACAGTTGGATTTAACCGAGGCTAGCCGGATTTCGCACCGTTTTGCGCTGCATCCTCGGCCAGAACCCAACACTCGTTTGAGTGCGCTTGCCGATTTCAATCACCTCCCGTTACCGACGGAAACCTTGGATGCAGTCTTGTTGCATCATGTATTGGACTTTAGCCAAAGTCCCCATCATTTATTGCGTGAAGCCACCCGTGTTGTCATTCCACGGGGTCACTTGATTATTGTTGGTTTCAACCCGTGGAGTTTGTGGGGTATTGGCTCACGTCTAGCGCAACTGTTTTCGTGCAAAGCACGTTGGCGACATCAATATCTCCGCCTAGGGCGCCTTTTGGATTGGCTCAAATTACTGGATGTAGAGCCTATCGATATTTATCAAGGTTTTTTTCCTCCTCCATTACCGCAAGAAGGCGCGATTAAACATTTGCAATGGATGGAGCGCTGGGGTAAAAGATGGCACTTGCCTTGGGGTGGCTTCTATTTAATAGTGGCGCGCAAAGATCATGTGGCGTTAACGCCCATCAAACCTACTTGGTATAGATACCGGCCTTTGCGCGGTTTGGCGGTCACTCGTATTCTGGGGCGAGTCACCTACAGCCACTCTGTCAGTAATCAAGCTGCCGGCGCAAACGCTAAGGCTAGCGAAAGATCTTTGGACGATTAATGTGAAGACTGTTGAAATTTTTACCGATGGTGCCTGCAAGGGTAATCCAGGCCCTGGCGGATGGGGCGCTTTGATTCGCTATGGTGAGTTTGAAAAATCGCTTTATGGTGGCGAGCGAGAAACAACCAACAACCGTATGGAGTTATTGGCGGCTATAGAAGGCTTAGGAGCACTCAAGGAACCTTGCATTGTTATTATGACGACTGACTCGCAGTACGTCCGAAAGGGTATTACAGAGTGGATGCATAACTGGAAGCGGAATGGGTGGCGAACTGCTGCTAAAGCTCCGGTTAAAAATGCTGATTTATGGCAACGTCTGGATGAACAAAACCAGCGTCATAGGGTTACTTGGAATTGGGTGAAAGGCCACAGTGGCCACCGCGAAAATGAAATCGCCGATGAACTCGCCAATCGCGGCATTTTGTCTACAGAACAAGGTTAAGCGTTATGCGTCAAATTGTACTTGATACTGAAACCACCGGCTTGGATCCCTCACAAGGCCATAAGATCATCGAAATCGGCTGTGTGGAATTAATGAATCGTCGATTGACCGGGCGTCATTACCATCAATATATCAATCCAGAGCGCGAAGTAGATGCCGGTGCTCTGGCAGTTCATGGCATTAGCAATGCTATGTTGGATGACAAACCTGTTTTTGCCCGTATTGCCGATGCATTTTTGGAATTTATCGGCGATGCTGAATTAATTATCCATAACGCGGCGTTTGATATTGGTTTTATCGATAGCGAACTTAACCAGCTTCGTCCAGGTTTTGGCAGCATTACCCGTCGCTGTAATGTGATAGATACACTGTTGATGGCCCGCAACAAGCATCCAGGGCAAAAGAATAATTTGGATGCACTGTGTAAACGCTATGGGGTTGATAACTCCCAGCGCGACTTACACGGTGCTTTGCTCGATGCTGAGATTCTTGCCGACGTATACCTGCTAATGACTGGCGGCCAAACCGCCTTATCCTTGGGGGGCAATCAAGGCAAAGCGGATGGCAGTGGAAATCAACAGGCAGAAATTCGTCGTTTGCCCGCCAATCGTAAACCACTGCCAGTTATTCTGGCCGAGCAGGACGAGCTAGTACGACATGAGGAAAAGTTGGCGGCAATTAGCAAGGCCAGTGGCGGCAATTGTGTATGGCTCCGCGAATAATTCGCCTGAGTTCACAGGGCATGCAAGGGCTTATTAAAAACCACTGTTACGGTGGAATATTGGCCAACATGGTATAGAGTCAATAGAACGAGTACTAACAACAAGCAGGTGCTGGCCTTCGTCATGCGCTTTGACTTACACATTAGGATATTCATGTGAGCACACCAGAAACCTTAAATCTTGCATCCTTAAAGATGGTGCATGACGAGTTAGTCGCCACCATCGAACAAGCCGCTATACGTTTAGAGCAGTTCTCTCAGGATCGCAATAATGGCGAGCTTCTTCAAAACTGCATCGATGGCATTAAACAAATTCGCGGTATTCTTAACCTCATACAATTGAGGGGCGTTGATCTGTTGGCGGAAGAACTGGTGATTCATATCACCGATATTACGCTAGGAGAAGATGAAAAAACTAACAGTAAACTTGAGCTACTGTCGGCCACTTTCTTTATTCTGCCGCGCTACTTGGAGTACTGCACACAGACCTCTCGCAGCATGGCGATTTTACTCATCCCTCACATCAATGAACTTCGGCAGGCACGTAAAGCATCACTCTTGCCGGAAAGTTATTTCTATTCGCAAGATCTCATTCGCCCTAATCGTAAACACGATAAAGCTCCCGCCGATATTCAGGAAGATATTACTTTGGTGGTGCGTCGTCTTCGTCATATGTACCAAACGGGTCTGCTCAATTTATTAAAAGGTGCACAAGTAAAACCATCGCTGGGTATTATGGTGCGGGCATTGGAGCGTTTGGATTCTGTATCAGCCGTCAGTAAGTTGGGAAATTTCTGGTGGTTAAGCAGTGCCACGTTAATGGCGGTTAGTGAAAAAGGTTTAGCAATATCAAAAAGTCGCAAATTAATGTTTAGTGCGATTGAGCGAGAAATAAAACGCTTTCAGTTTGAAGGGCGCAGTGTTTTGGAGCGCGATATAGAACCAGCGTTACAAAAAGAGTTGCTCTACGTGCTCGCGCTGTCACATTCCATATCAGAAAAATCTCAATCAGTCATGATTGCTTACGGTGTGCGCCCCTTGAGCTACACCGAAAGTGAATTAAATCGCGAAATGGAAATGCTAAAGGGGCCCAGCGCGAATACGATTAGCTCAATGGTGTCGGTATTAACGGATGAATTGCGCGGCTCCAAAAATATTCTGGAACGTGCAGCTCAAGGTGGGGCGGAATTACTCAGCGAATCGCCAGAATTATTAGACACTCTGAAAAAAGTCGCTGATATCCTCTCGATTGTCGGTTTGGTTTCACCAAGTAACAGTCTAAAGCATGAAATTGAAAAAATTAGCGCGTGGCAAAAAAATCATACCTCAGTCTCACCGGATGAGCTGATTAGTGTTGCAGATACGCTGCTTTATGTTGAAAGCACCATCGCCGGTTTGGGCAAAGCTAATTTATCGGAAGAGAAAATTGCTCAGATAAATGCGCTCTCCCGCGATGATGCCATGGCAAACAATCAAATTGCCGAAGCCGAAAAAATTGTCATCGATGAAGCTGAAACGGGTCTGGCGTTGGTAAAACGTGCACTGACTTCTTTTGCAGAGTCCAATTACGACAAGGGGCATATTCGCAATATTTCTTCAACCTTAGATGCGGTACGTGGTGGCATGTTTGTATTGGGTTTGCCGCGAGCTGCGCAGGTTTTGGCGGCCAGTATCCGTTTTGTGGATGAAGATTTATTGCAAAATGAGCAACATCCCGCTATCCAACATATGCTAGAAACCTTTGCCGATGCCATTATCAGCTTAGAATATTATTTGGATAGCCTAAAGCTCGATAAAAAAGCCGATACCAGTGTTCTGCAAATTGCAGAAGAAAGTTTACAAGCCTTGGGTTACAACATCTGACATGAATGAGCGCTTTGAGCTTGCCTCGTTTGAATTTACACCGGCAACCATAGCGCCGAACTTGTCGTCTACCGCAAGAGCTACCGCCGAACAACAATGTTTTATTGTGGCGGAAGTAAATGGCCGCTGCGATCAAATTCTGTGTGACTCTCTGGGTCAACTACATCTTTCTACGCTTGCTGATGCGCAGTTACTGGCGGGATCACGGCTATCATCCCAACACTACTTAGGGTTACTTGATTCCAGAGAACTCTGGGTTCTTGTCGTTGAAGGGGTAGAACCATTTGCTTCCTACCAATGGCTCGGATTACGTTCGCAATCAGGATTGATACCTGAAGCATGGTTTTTATTAGCGGGCAGGGCTCTACAAATTGCACAATGGTTCTATGATCATCGTTTTTGTGGGCGCTGTGGAAAACCGACGGAAACCGATTCTTTTGATCGTGCACATGTTTGCAAACCTTGTAACTTACGCTTTTACCCGCGAATATCCCCCTGTATGATCGTACTGGTCACTCGTGGCGATGAGCTGCTCTTAGCCCATCACGCTCGCGCCTCCCGACCTGTGTACACCACGCTTGCTGGATTCATTGAGGCTGGTGAACGAGTCGAAGATGCGGTGCACCGTGAAGTCATGGAAGAAGTTGGCGTTAAACTTTCAACGCTTGAGTATTTTTCGAGCCAGCCCTGGCCATTTCCGGGGCAATTAATGCTGGGCTTTGTGGCGGATTATGAATCTGGCGATATTTGTATTGATGGCATTGAAATTCTAGATGCACAATGGTTTCGTTACGATCAATTACCGCAGACACCTTCTGCTAACAGCATTGCAGGGCAGCTTATTGCGCATTATGTTCGTCAGCGTTACCTATTTCATGCGGCGAACACTTAAGGTTTATTTGCTGATGATAACTCTGCGTAAAATACAGAGCAAAAAAACAACTATCTACAATAACAACGAAGACTATGAAAGGTAGGGAATTATGCTTTACACATTAGCCGCTATTCTTGTCGCATTGATTGCACTCTATATTGCCTACCGTTCATGCCGAATGCTGTGGGTAAGTAGTTGGTTTGTTGGTTTTATTCGTGGGCTAACAGGCTTGGTGCTGTTGAGTCTTGCGGTTTTCATCGCCTTGATGGCGTTCGATATTTATAGCTACAAACAAATTTTGCAAGAGCAGGTGATTGCCACGCTCACGTTTGAAAAAATAGAAGATCAACACTACAGCGCAACCTTAGTGGATAAAGAAGGGAATCAAAAACTGTTTAATATTCGTGGAGATCAATGGCAATTGGATGCGCGTATTATTAAATGGCAGGGGTATTTTGCCAGTTTTGGCATTAAACCAGCCTTCCGTTTAGAACGTATCAGTGGTCGTTATTATGATCTTGAAAAAGAGACCACGGCAAAACGTACAGCCTATGCAATACACCCGAGTCTTTATGGGTTGGATTTATGGCATATTCTCAATCAACATCCTAACTTGGTTCCCGTGATTGATGCCATTTACGGCACAGCAACCTATTTGCCTATGAAAGATGGCGCCTTATTTGAAGTTACTTTATCTAATACCGGTATACTGGCTCGCCCGCTCAATGAGGCGGCGCGTGAGGCGGTAGCTGAATTTAATTAATTATTTTGTATCATGGAGTCTGTGTTTTGGAATTTTTAACTGAGTACGGTTTGTTTTTGGCAAAAGCGATTACTTTTGTTGTGGCTGTGTTTGTAGTCTTGAGTCTTGTGGTTTCCATGGGAATGCGCAATAAAAAATCGGATAAAGGACAAATAGAAGTCACCAAATTAAATGAAAAATTTGATGCGATGCGCGACACATTGCGCGATGCCATGCTCGATGAGGAAGGCTTAAAAGACGCTGAAAAAGCGGAAAAGAAACGCCTAAAAGAAGAAAAGGCGCAAAAGAAAAAAGAAGCTAAAGCCTCCGCTAAAAAAGGAGAGGAAGATGCAGCAACCCATCAGCCAGCTAAAAAACGTGTGTTTGTTCTTGATTTTTATGGCGATATGAAAGCGTCTGAAAATGATTGCTTGCGTGAAGAAATTACCGCCGTGCTGAGTATTGCCCAACCAACGGATGAAGTCGTGGTAAAAGTAGAAAGCGGTGGCGGAATGGTGCATAGCTATGGTTTAGCCTCCAGCCAACTTGCGCGCATCACCCACAAAAATATCCCCCTTACTGTCTGTGTCGATAAAGTTGCTGCCAGTGGTGGGTACATGATGGCCTGTGTAGCGAATAAAATCGTTGCCGCACCTTTTGCCATTTTAGGTTCTATCGGTGTGGTTGCTCAGTTGCCCAACTTCCATAAACTGCTCAAGAAAAATGATATCGATTACGAAATGTTTACGGCGGGTGAATACAAACGCACGGTTACTATGCTGGGTGAAAATACTGAAAAAGGTCGTGCCAAATTCGTAGAAGATTTAGAGGATACCCACCTGCTGTTTAAAGAGTTTGTCAGTGAGCATCGGCCTCAGGTAGATATCGCCAAAGTAGCCACAGGTGAGGTGTGGTTTGGTCGTCGCGCAAAAGAAGTGAATCTGATTGATGAATTACAAACGAGTGATGAATATCTCTTGTCACAAGCCGATACGGCGGATATCTATGAAGTTGAATTCACCCATAAGAAATCTTTACCGGAAAAACTGGGTCTGGCCGCTCAGGGAGCTGTAGATCGTCTCATGCTAAGCTGGTGGGAAAGGTTGCAAAACAGTCGCTGGTTTTAGTCGCTGGATGTAATGTCACGCAGATTTCAAAAGAACGGCACTCATGAAGTGCCGTTTTTATTGATGGTCAAACCCTTGTGGTGTTTATTCTTGAGGAGCGGGCGCTTTTACTTGCGGAAAGTGTCGTGTAATTTTTTTGATTAATTTATCTTGCTCGATGGGTTTTACCACATAGTCATCCACGCCTTCATCAATTGCTTCCCGAATCAGTTTCGCTTCGGTCACGGCGGTTACTAGCATAAATACAGTGCCCATATAGCGCTCGGCCGCACGCATGGCATTATGCACATCGATACCCGATTTTATCGGCATATTCCAATCGCAGAGTACCAGATCATAAACTGGATTAGCCTCATACATCATGCTGATACCTTTCATCCCATCATTCGCGGTGTCAATTTGGCTGATGCCAACAGCGCGCAAAAAGGCACAGAGTATTTCGCAAATAAAATTATCATCATCCACCAAGAGCACTTTAATATGATGTGGAGAAAGTTGTTGGCGCCTATTTACGGCTGCTTGTCGAATAGGTGATGTTGTTTTGTTGGAAATATAGTGTGCAATTTGTTCGCGAGAGCCCTCGGTGTCACCCTCATTAGCGTCGGTTGCCTCATGGGTAGTGCTTGAGCTGCGTAATTGTGTTGTTAGTTTTGCCAGAGCGCTTTCAATGATTTGCAGTGTTTTTTCATTTTGGGTTTTGTTATTGGCATGTTCAGGTTTGTGAAGGTTTTTGCTAAGCCACTCGCGTCGCTGCGCTAGCGTTTGGCCTAGCACCTGAAGCTCTTGCTTAGTGAACATACAATGACCTTGAAATAATGAAGTAAGTTATGGATGTTAAGCCCGTATAACTTCTTTAATATAGCCCAGAAATTTACCTTGGCCAGAGTTGAATGGCTGGCGCACTGAAAGGAACTAGAAGATGGCCGAATTCGATCATTTAATAACCCGTCTCGAACAGTTGATTGACCGAGTGGACGCAATACTACCCAATAAACTACCGGCACCGGATTGGTCTGCAACCGCTTTTCGTTGGCGCTTGCAGCCTAACGGGTATGGATATTTGCAGGCGGTTAAGCACCCGCATCAGGTTGATTTGGCAGCCTTGCAGAATATTGAACCTCAAAAGCATGCCATAGTGCGCAACACTGAGCGTTTTGTTGCTGGCTTGCCTGCCAACAATGTCCTACTGACTGGCGCACGCGGTACCGGTAAATCAACGCTTATCAAAGCCTGCTGGACACATTTTGCCACTAGCGGTTTAAAGTTGATCGAAGTGGATAAAACCGATTTGCTGCATCTTGCAGACATTGTGGAGTTAGTGGGAGACCGCCCAGAGAAATTCATTATTTTCTGCGATGATTTGTCGTTCGAAGCGGGGGAAATTACCTATAAAGCGCTTAAATCGGTATTAGATGGATCTATTTCCGCACCGTCTGCGAATATGTTGTTTTACGCAACCAGCAATCGTCGTCATCTCTTGCCACAAACCATGCGTGAAAATCTTGATGTTAGCTATGAGGATGGAGAAGTGCATCCCAATGATAGCGTTGAAGAGAAAGTATCTTTGTCAGAGCGTTTTGGTCTGTGGCTGAGTTTTTATCCATTCTCACAAGATGAGTATTTAGCAGCCGCTTGTTATTGGGTGGTTCAAATGGGCGGGAAATGGACGACAGAAGCCGAGCAGGCGTCACTCTTGTGGCATCGAACACGTGGTGCACGTAGTGGTCGCGTGGCATGGCAATTTGCAAAAGATTATGTTGTTGCTGATCTGTAACAAATTAGCGGGTTGTGATTCTGAGTAAACTGCTGCTACTGATAAGCAGATCTGTTGATGTATTCACATTACAAGGGCGTATTATGCATACCGGACAAGCCACGTTACGTAAGCAAAAACAAGATTCTTCCATCGGACTTCATTTTTCACCTGCAACGGTGTTTGAGGAGAATAGCTCTCTAGAGAAAACACTCTTTGCGCGTACCCCTCATTTACGCGATGCTGATGAAGCTAGCATGCGTCGTATACTTCGCCATTATTTTGTTTCCACTTTCAATCGTTACGAATCCTTATTTGAGTGCTTGGCCTGTGACGAGGCTTACTATGTAAAGCCGATTAACCTGCGTCATCCATTAATTTTTTATTTTGGTCATACGGCCACATTTTTTATTAATAAATTATTGCTTACGCGCATGATCAGTCAGCGTATCAATCACAAATTTGAATCCATGTTTGCAGTGGGCGTGGATGAAATGAGTTGGGATGATCTTAATGATGCTCATTATGCGTGGCCGAGTGTCGCTGAGGTAAAAGCCTACCGTGATCAAGTGCGTACCCTTGTTACTGACCTTATTGATACGGCGCCTTTGCAAATGCCGATTGATTGGCAAAATCCCTGGTGGGCTATCATCATGGGTATTGAGCATGAACGTATTCATTTGGAAACATCCTCTGTTTTAATTCGTCAACACAAGCTGGCTTATGTTAAAAGCTCTTCCCAGTGGCAGCCCGCTCGCGAAACAGGCACTGCACCGCATAATAGTTTGGTGCGCGTTGCTGCAGGTACAGTCAATCTCGCAAAAGATAAAAACAACGCGTATTACGGTTGGGATAATGAATACGGAACTCATCATGCTGAGGTGAGTGAATTCGAAGCCTCAAAATACCTAGTCAGTAATCAAGAGTTTTTACAATTTGTAGAAGCGGGCGGTTATGTCAATTCGCATTACTGGGAAGAGGAGGGTAAGGGCTGGTTGAGTTTTTCCAAAGCCCAGCATCCTACATTTTGGGTAAAAAAAACAACAGGCTGGCATTTACGTTTAATGACTGAGGAAGTTGTCATGCCGTGGGATTGGCCTGCAGAAGTTAATTATCATGAAGCGAAAGCTTTCTGTAATTGGAAAAAATCTGAAGCAGGTTTACCTATTCGTTTACCCACAGAGGACGAATGGTATCGCATTTACGCCGTATCGGGATTGCAACACATAGGTGCGGAGAAATCTCACGCCAATATACACTTGGATCACGCCGCCTCATCTTGTTCTGTGAATAAATTTGCCCAGGGCGATTTTTTTGATGTGGTTGGTAACGTATGGCAGTGGACCGAAACGCCTATTTACCCTTTTGACGGTTTTGAAGTTCATCCTATATACGATGATTTCACAACGCCCACGTTCGACGAACGCCACAACCTTATCAAAGGTGGCTCTTGGATATCCTGTGGGAATGAATCCTTGATGTCATCGCGTTATGCATTTCGTCGTCACTTTTTTCAGCACGCGGGCTTCCGCTATGTTGTTTCAGGAGAGGTAAAACCCTTGCCTAGCTCTCATTACGAAACCGATAAGTTAATGTCTGAATATGCAGAATTTCATTACGGTGATGAATATTTTGGTGTCCCCAATTTTTCCAAAGCTTTAGTTGATCTTGCCATCGCTACACTCGGCACTAAGCCTAAAATGAAAGCGCTTGATTTAGGGTGCGCTTCAGGCCGCGCCACCTTTGAATTGGCTCGTCATTTTAATCATGTTACGGGGATAGATTTTTCCGCGCGTTTTATTGGTCAAGGCGTGCAACTTAGTCAGGGTGAAACCTTGCGCTACACCTTGGCGGAGGAGGGCGAATTAGTCGCTTACAAATCGCGCTCTTTAGCGGATCTAGGCTTAGATCAGGTAAAAACAAATGTAGAATTTATGCAGGGCGATGCTTGTAATCTAAAACCTCAATTCAGCGGTTACGATTTTATTTTTGCTGCTAATTTAATTGATCGTTTATACAGCCCTGCTAAATTTTTAAACCAAATACACGAGCGTTTAAATCTGGGCGGTGTTCTGATGCTGGCATCCCCCTACACGTGGCTGACTGAACATACCCCGCGTGAAGAGTGGATTGGTGGCTTCAAAAAAGATGGTGAAAGTTTTACCACCTTAGATGGCTTACAAGCCCACTTACAAGAACATTTTCGCTTGATATCTGAGCCCACTGAAGTGCCGTTTGTGATTCGTGAAACCAAGCGAAAATACCAGCACACGGTTTCGGAAGTGACTTTTTGGGAGCGGATTCGGTAATAAGATGTTGTTCCAATCCCAACAACTGCTTCACTTGTGACTGTTCATGCGACATTAGCCCTCTTTTACCGAGGGCTTTTTCATGTTTAGAGAAACGCATTCCCTGCAAGCATGCCTTTAAGGCTATCTTAATTTTCCTCAACTAGTATGAAATGGTAACTTCAGCTAAGGGTAATCTATTGCTCATTAGAGGATTTCCACCCTTTTACGATGTGAAACTTTTCACGCTGATACGAGATTTGTATGATTCGTCAATTACTGCTTCTGGCCTTGTTGGTTATTTGTTTCGGTAGTCCTTCTGCGTTTGCTCAAAAAGGCCAAGATAAAACCCTTGCCCAGCCTAGCACGGCACCATTGATTGAAGAAATTACCGTCAATGTCCATCCTGTTTTTGATGAGACCAACCCTAAAGAAAATAATTGGTTATTTCGTTTGGTCAATCTGTTACACATCAATACAAAAAAACGAATTATCGAAAAAGATCTCACCTTTAAAAAGGGTGAGCGATTAGACGAACATTTATTGAAAGAAAGTGAGCGCATCTTACGCGCGCGTCGTTATTTTGCCAATGCAACCATTAAAACCGTCGAAAAAGACAATAAGCAAGCACAGGACGCGGAAACCAAGGTTGCCGAACCTTCTACAAGGGTTCAGGTTGATGTACGTGAGGTGTGGACCTTGGTTCCCAAAATAACTTACTCAAGTGCAGGGGGTAATACGCATTACGGCTATGGATTGTATGATTCCAATTTTTTAGGGCTTGGTAAGACAGTCAAAGTCGAACACAGCTCAACAGTGGAACGTACTAGCGATATTGTTGCTTATAGAGATGCCAACTTTGCCAATCAAAAAGAGTTAGCCTTCGCTTATTCTGATAACAGTGATGGTAAAGCGCAGGAATTTCACTTCAGTAACCCTTTTAAATCGATCAGAACTCCTTGGTCAGCAGGGGTAGATTTTGAGGATTTTGCGCAAGAAGATACCCTCTATAATGCAGGAAAAGAAGTTGAACGATTTGGTCATGAAAATACTTCGTACCGCGTATTTTATGGCAGACGACTTGACTCATCAGACGATGATAGAACACATCGTTTCATCATCGGTATTGATGATGTGGAGGATACTTTTTTTACACTACCGACAACCGATTCAGCCGCGCCATTGCCGTTTGATCGTAATTACACCATTGCTTGGGTTGAGTATGCTTATATCCACAATAAATTTTTAGAAGCCAGTAATATTCAACAAATTAATCGGATAGAGGATATTAACCTTGGCTCCGAGTTTCACGTCCGAATAGGTCAGGTAACGGCTGAAGATACTAGGTTGGATCAGACCAGTTTTATAAAACTGGACTATGAGAAAGCATTTCGACTATCACCGTCGCAATTGTTGTTAGCCCAATTAACCAGTTCTGGCTTTTATAAATCCACTGAATCGACACAATCTATTTCTCAAGGCAATGTAAGTTATCACTGGAGTAATTTTGAGCGAGGTCAATTTTATATTTTGGGCACCGAAACCTACGGTGAGAATCTTTTCATGGATACTCCTCTAGAGTTGGGTGGTGATACGGGATTGCGCGGTTATCCAGCACGATTTGCGGCAGGAGATCGCTTGAGTTTATTGACTGTGGAGCAGCGTTATTTTGGCGAAAGAGAATGGTTTTCTTTATTTCATTTAGGTGCTGCAGTTTTCTATGATCAAGGACGTGTTTGGGGTGATTCAGCTGTCGAACAGGATTACCAAGGAACCTTACGCGATGTTGGGATAGGTTTGCGTATTTCAGGTACTCGAACCGGTGGGCGAGATGATGGTATTCACAATGTAGGTCACATTGATCTTTCTTATCCGCTCGATGGTGGCTCAGAAATCGATAAATACCAATTGTCGGTCAGAATAAAAACCAGTTTTTAATACCTATGAAAATCTTGCGTGGTGCCCTCATTTTCATAGGTATCTGTTGGCTTATTTTTTCAGTGTAAACGCATCACGCACCTTCCATTTGGGTGACTCTTCCGCATGCTTCTCTACCCATAAAGGGCGATCTGATTCAGGGTTTAGTTTCCATGCTTTGGGAACGGTATCGGTTCCAATCATGTAGCCGTGTAAGTTGCCATGGGTGTCTATACGGAAACGTAGAAAGCCTTTGTAGCCTTGATGGGCGAGTGTTGAGAAGGCGTTGTTGGCCATAAGCCCGCAAACCGACATCAGAAAGAAAAAACAACCGAATAAAAATCCACTTAACACTACGCCAGCGCCTGCTAAATACAAACCTTGTAGGTATGGGCTATCTTCCCGCAGAGTAATTAACCAAAAGAGTGTAGGCACCGCTACAACTTGCAGTACGCCGTGAACAATGCCTGCACCCCATGACATCCACCCATCTTCTTGTGCAATAAAAAAACACAATAAAAAAATCACTAGATGTACCACTAGCGCAAGCGGGCTGAAGAAGAACGCCTTAAACCATAACCCTAAAAACTCACTGAGGAACAGGGAGCTGATTTGGCTAGCGGGGACAAAACCATTCTCCACAAAGGCCGTGCTAAATACAAAACTGTTACAGTAAGCGGCTAACCAATACAAAAATCCGAGTGTAATTGGAAGCATGATATTGCCAGCAATCATCCAATTCCAAGTTTCACCTATTCGCTGAACTGCGCTGCCAATAATGCCTTCCGTAGGTGCTGAATATAAATCGCGATAGGGCGAGGGTTTAAACAAGGCACCGAAATTATGAATGGACAACCATCGGCTTTTTCCTTGACTGGGGTAGCTTGCTGAATGGCTATATTCGCGTTGCGATACGGATGTTTTTTTCTCGCAGGTTCCCACGCGGGTGCGATGGATTAAGTCTGGCGTGAGCGCTCCTGCCTCTTCAGTGCGATCCATGACTTTTGGTTTGGTAACTATTTTGGCGTGTGTGGGATGCAAAAATGCGCCGCCACTGCCACAGGTAATTAACATGTCTTCATATTCTACACCGGCACCCTGTGAAGCAGTCGCACGGTTGTAGTGATGTAAATCACCCGCTAAACGGATTCGAATTTTTACACCATGCTCTAGTAAGATATGTTCAAGGCGCTGATATCGCTTTGGATAACCTTCACGCGCATTGTCACCTAAGGGGCGTGTCCAAAAAGGTTCAGGGTAAAGCAAAATAGCATTATCTCCGGGCTTCATCTGGCTTTTTATTAAATCCATAAAGCCATCGAATTGTGCGCGATCCAAATCGCCGACTAACGCAAAATCAAATCCCAGTAGCCACCAATCTTGTGGCAGCCGTGCCGCAAAATAGCTGCGTGTTTGTGGTGTGTCGGCATTTAAAAATTGATCTTTGTAATCACCAATAAAATGACGATTAAATGTGGAGATGTTGTCAAACCAATCGTGATTCTGCGGAATTGCCAAGAGGGTGCGTATATCATTTACAGCAGGGCGCGCTGCTTCCCACATTTCGGTAAAACGATATTGATATTCTTCTGTGCTAGCGCCTGGGTAAGCGAGATCGCCCCCCAGTACCAATAAGCTTCCCCGTGTGTGGGGTTTGAAGGGAATTTGAATATCGCCATCTTCTATGGCTAATTCATAGGCCTGCATAGCGCGCGCAATCGTGTAGGAGGCATTGCCGCCATCGCCAGAATCCGACATAAAATCCCACCAAAAATCTTCCAATGGGTTTTGGATGGGAATCTCAGTGACACCAAAATCACCTTTAAACAGTTCACGCCGATCGAGATTGCGAATTTGATTGGCGGTGGCAACCATTTCCCGCGCTGAACGCATCAATACGGCGGGGTTGTACCAGGCCACTGGCCAGCGCTTGTGAGGTAATTCATGAATACCAAATTTATAGTTCGCCATGGCAATTGCTCCTTAACCAATGAACTGGCTGCATTTATTCTGTTTGAGTTACCTTATCACGGTCTTTAGCGATTATTCCATTCACCCTGTGTTTGCGCGCGTTGAACTGTGCAAACAGGAATACCATTAAGCTCGAATACAAACACCCCTTAATACAAGCAGCGACGGAAAAATCCAATCGCCATTTGATAACCGAGTAATTGTAATTCGGCATCATAACGCTCGCCCTCATCGCGCATAAAGGCGTGCACACCATTGAATTCATGCCACGTAAAATTCACAGCGTTCTCAACCAGATTTTTATACACCAGTGCACGGCCTTCTGCGGGGATGTGCGGATCTTGTTTTCCCCATATCATTTGCAGTTCGCCTTTTATGTCTTTGGTGCGTGTGAGGCTGTCATTGCCCGCTTGCGATGGCGTTAAACCTGAGTGGATATCGGTGGCGTAAAAACAACTGGTTGCTGCAATTTCAGGGTGCATTGCCGCGCGATAGGCTAAGCCTCCGCCCAAACAAAATCCCATTGCACCTATCTTGCCGGAATAGTAGGGCAGAGTTTTTACATAGTCGATCATGGATTGGGTGTCGCTGTCGTGCGCTTCTAAAAATTTAGTGACTTTATCCGCATTACCTTTTTCGCGTCCTGCATCGTCATACCCCAGCACTGTGCCTATGGGGTTTAATTCATGAAATACTTCAGGAACAACCACAATAAAACCGTGCCCTGCCATGATTTGGGCACTGCGTTGAATGGGTGTGGTTTGTTGAAAAATTTCGGAGTAGAGCAGAATGGCCGGGAATTTTTTACCGGTAGTGCTGGCATCCTCTTTGGGGCGATAGATATAGCAACGCATAGTGCCGGTGGGAGTTTCTAAATCTACTGGGTGGTTTTGGATAAGCATATGGGTTCTCTTTTGATTAAGTATGGTGTACTTGACGATTCGCACTTAGTTTTCTGAATGCGGGATCACTCATCAAAACCCTCAAGTCAGGGACGACTTGAGGGAGCTATATGGGTGTAGTGAGCATAAAGCAAAACATGTTTTGCGCTCACGTAACGCCAGCAATTTATTGCTGGCAGGCTCCGCTTGCGGATATTCATGCGTTTTTGAAGAGTGATCCCGTGTTCAGAAAACGGACTAATTTAGTTATGTATTTACAGCGATGAATAAAACTCGCGCTCCAGCGTTTCCATCAATACTTTCACCTTGGCGATACTTTCCTGATATTCCTTATCCGATTCAGAATCCGCGATAATTCCACCACCGCCCCAGCAGTGAATCTTATCGCCGTCACACACCAACGTGCGAATCGCAATGCTGGTATCCATTTGTCCATCCACACTGATATAGCCAAGGCTGCCGCAATAAAGTGAGCGGCGTGTGGGTTCGAGCTCTTCAATAATTTCCATGGCGCGAATTTTCGGTGCGCCCGTAATGCTGCCACCGGGAAAGCTATCGCGCAGCACGTCAATACAACTGGCGGTGTCATTTAATTCCGCCGTCACCGTACTGACCAAGTGGTGCACATTGGCAAAGGTTTGAAGTTCACAGAGTTTAGGCACACGTACTTGTTGGCAATGTTTACTCAAGTCGTTGCGTAACAAGTCCACAATCATCACGTTCTCAGCGCGATTTTTGAGGCTGTTTTGCAACCATTCCGCATTGACTCGATCTTCATCGGGTGTTGCACCGCGCTTAATAGTGCCTTTAATTGGCTTGGTTTCCACGGCATTGCCGCGCACTTGAATAAATCGTTCGGGCGACAGGCTTAACACGCTTCCTTCCTTCAATTGCATAAAACCGGAAAAGGGGGAGGGGAGGGCAGCGCGTAGTGCTTTATAGGCGATAAAGGGATCGCCGCTGTAGTGGGCGCTGAAACGTTGGGCGAAGTTGATTTGGTAACAGTCACCAGCACGGATGTACTCTTGAATACGGTCAAAGGCTCGACCATAGTCACTCACATTAAGATTATGCTTAAACTTATTGATTTTAAATGAAAGTTCATTGCTCTTAAGGTGTTGTCTAGGGGCGTGAAACATTGCGTTTTGTGCTCTCGCTGCACAAATACTCTGAATTTCTAAAAAGTTATAAGCTGCGCCCAAGTGTTGGTTTTGCACCAGCCAAGCCTCTTGGCGTTCGTGATCCTGAATAATTGCCCATGGGTAAATACCAATGCACATGTCCGGCAATTGCATATCCTGAAGAGCGATTTGCGGTAGCTGTTCCAGTTGACGAGCAAGGTCGTATCCAAAATACCCTAAAGCCCCACCATAAAAAGGCAGGTCTCCAAAGGCTTGTTTTGATGGACGGAGTTGCTCTTGAAGTAATTCAAAGGGATTTCTGGATGATTCGGTGCTGGAGCCGTTCAAGGCAGTAATACGTGTTAGGTCGTCGCGAGTTTCTAGCAGGGTTTGTGGTGCGGCGCTGATAATGTCGAATCGGCCATACTGACTTACGGGTTGCCCTGAATCTAACCAAATGGCATAGGGTAAATGGCGTACAGCCAAGAACCAGTGGGTTGAATCTGGCGTGTAAGCTAAAGCGGTAATTGTTACGGAAGGGATTGGCAGCATCTGTATAGGTAATCGCAAATCAGTGCATGAACCATTTGGCCATTCAAGGCACAAACATGTGGGCTGCATTCTACCTTATACTGAGACCCTTTTTGGGGTTTCATTAAGGGGTTCCCCTAATTCGATTGAGTGAGGCGCAATGGATATTTTGATATTTCTGGTAGCAATGATGTTAGGTGGTCTAGCAACATGGCAAGTGTTTAGCGGGTATTACCGCAAAAAACTCTCCTCCGCAAAACCGGATGTTGCCACCGAGTCTTATGTGCTTTTGGAACGCATTGAAAAGGTTTTTAAAGTGGTATTAGCCGAAGGTTATTTCACTGAAATTTATGACCACAACACGAAAAAGGATTTTATGGGCATTTTTAAAACCAATAGCAAAGCACTTGTGGTTGTAAAAGCCAAAGTGGCCGTGGGTTATGATTTTGCCAAAATGCGTTTTAAGCGTGACTTTGCTTCGCGTACCTTGGTGATTGAGCATTTTGCGGAGCCGGAAATTATTTCCATTGATACCGATTATAAGTTTTACGATATTAATCAAGGGCTATTGAATAAGTTTGATAATGAGGATTACAACGTCATTCTTGCCGAGGCGAAAAACTTAATGCAACAAAAGGCACAAGAAAGTGATTTGCCTCTGATTGCTCAAAAACAAACGCGCGTCATGATGCAGCAGTTATGTGCATCCATAGGCTGGTCACTCGAACAGTCACCTATTCTTGAGCCGCTCAAAACCGTTCAAGTCATTACAGATGATCGCAATCACTAAATTTTCTTCAGTAGACTCAAGACAATAACAACAAGGATTTTTATGGCACAAGTTATCATCTTAATGATTATAGGCTTGGCAGTCGGTTCTGCTGCAGGCGCCGGAGTCATTGGTGCGGCAGCAGGGTTCTTAGTGGCTAAATTTATCGAGATGAATGGAAAAATCACTCGGTTAGAGCGTGAACTTACTCAGTTGCAGTCACGGCAAAAACAAGATCACGCAGAACGAAAAACGGTATCAGAAATTACTCAACCAGAGTCCGTTTCTGTTGTAACCAATCCAGCGCCTGCACAGCCTAATCCGTGGCTTCACGATGCTATACCCGCACAGTCACCCCCCGTAACAGCGGCAGAACCTTTTGAAGCAGAAGCTATTGAATTAACTATCACCGATGCGGAACTTGAGGCCTTAGCGCAGAGCACTTCACAAGTTGCCGACGCCAATCTTCAATCTGCAAAGTCATCAACATCGCCGCAACAACCTACAACACACTACGCTGCGCGCGTCACGCCTTCTGGGGAAACGACTCCCATAGATAAAGCAATTGTTTTTTTGCGCCGTTTTTTTACCGAGGGCAATCCCATCGTACGTGTGGGCATGGTGGTGATGTTTTTTGGTTTAAGTTTTTTGGTGAAATACGCATCGAGTCAGGGCATGTTGCCGATTGAATTACGTTTGGCGGCAGTGTGTGCGATTGCCGTTACACTGATTGTGATCGGCTGGAAAACCCGAGCGAAAGCGGGCGGTTATGGTCTAGTGCTGCAAGGTGGCGGTGTAGGTGCACTGTATTTAACCATATTCGCCGCCGCAAAAATGTATGCACTCATGCCAACGGGTGCAGCTTTCGTTTTGATGTTTATTGTAGTGATCTTGGGTGCGGCATTGGCTGTGTTACAAAATGCGCAAGTGCTGGCATTGATGGCAACAGCGGGTGGCTTTTTGGTGCCCATACTCACGTCTGACGGCTCTGGTAATCATGTTGGTTTATTGAGTTTTTATCTGTTATTAAATATAGGCATTCTTGCAATTGCCTGGTTTAAAACCTGGCGCTTGTTAAATTGGATTGGTTTTGTCTTTACATTTGTCATTACTTCTCTGTGGGGTGTGCTGAAATATGAGCCGCAGTTATATGCAACGACACAGCCTTTTTTAATCGCTTTTTTTCTACTGTATCTTATCGTTTCTATTTTATTTTCGCTCAAGCAGCCACCGAATTTAAAAGGCTTGGTGGATGGTAGCCTCGTATTTGGTTTGCCAATCGTCGGTTTTGGTTTGCAAACTGCGCTGTTAAAACACACTGAATATGGTTTAGCGATTAGCGCCATTATTCTTGCCACTGTTTATATTGTCTTGGCGCGTATCCTTTGGGCGAAATATCAACAAACACATCGTATGTTGATTGAATCTTTTATCGCACTGGGTCTTACTTTCGCCACCTTAAGTATTCCCTTAGCCTTAGATGCGCAATGGACATCTGCTAGTTGGGCACTGGAAGCCACGGGTTTGTTGTGGGTAGGTTTACGTCAACAGCGATTATTGCCGCGTGCGGCCAGTTATATTTTGTATGTAGGTGCTGCCATTTCATTGGCGATTCACGGCATTGATGTGGGTGAAGTACCAATCATATCCGGCGATTTTTTAAGTCTATTGATTCTTTCTGTATCCGCTTTCTGCATGTCATATTTGCTCTATCGATTTACCGAGCATTGTGTAAGGGCCGAAAAAGGCCTGGCATCTATGGCGATGGTGACGGGCTGGCTGTGGTGGTTAGGTGCTGGTTTTATAGAGCTGCAAGGGCATTTAAGTGGTGAGCCATTATTTCCTGCCTTAATTATCTTTTTTACCTTATCGAGCATGTTACTTGTCACACTTAGCCAAAAAATAGATTGGGAAGAATTGGCGCGCGTCGGTTTTTGGTTGTTGCCACTCACCGCACTTTGGGCCATGCGTAATTTAGGTGAAGCATTATTTTTACATTACGATTTGTATCCATCACAAGGGTGGGGTTGGTTAGCATTTGTCGCGTTTTTTGCCGCCAATTATTACTTCCTGCGGTTACAATCCAAAAAAGAAATCCAGCCATCTCAGGGGTTGTTGAGTGCATACCATGTATTAAGTGCGTGGTTTTTATTTGCGTTGGTTTATTGGGAAGCCAGTTGGTGGCAGCAGCATTTCAATTGGTACGGTACGAGTGCGGCGGTGTTATGGTTCGCCTGTTTAGTCTTGCCGTTAATCGCACTCATTGTGCTTACCCCTAAAAAAATCTGGCCATTTGATTCTCATACGAGTGATTATAAAAATCTTATTCCTGCACCTTTATTATTGTTGCTCTTTGCGTGGTTTGTAAAAGCATCTACTTATTCGGGTTTAACGCTCCAGCTTTATCTGCCCGTGCTTAATCCATTGGATCTTGCACAAATTGCAGTTGTGGTGTTGTTTGTTTATGCCATTAAGCGCAATTTTATCGGCTTGGGAGAATCACCTGCTGCAATTCGCTATGGTTTGTTAGGCGGATTGTGTTTTGTGTGGATTAATATTGTGTTGTTGCGTGCGATCCATCACTACACAGGCATTGCTTACGAGGCGGGCATCATGTGGAATTCCGTTGTTGTACACATGGCACTTTCTATTTTGTGGGCAGTGTGCGCACTCATCGTCATGAATATTTCACGCCGCATTCAGGTACGCCAGCTATGGATGGTGGGTGCAGGGCTATTGGGATTGGTGTTAATTAAGCTTTTTACCAAAGACTTAACCGGCACAGGTACGCTGGCACGTATTGTAAGTTTTATGGTGGTCGGTGGTTTGATGCTATTGATTGGTTATCTCTCGCCAATACCGGCAAAACATAAATCTGTTGCTGAAGAAACACATTAATCAATGTGTGCACACTCATTGTTGAAGTAAAACCTATACAGGTATAGCTCATGCGTTGTATGACCAAAATAATTGTGCTTCTTATGCTGTGTTGTAGCTTAGTCGCTCAAGGGGCTGTGACTCCTGTGTATCAAATAACAGAGGATAAGGGAGCTTATTTACAAATCACACTGACTCACGATATTCACCGCTATTCAGCCATGAGTGATTTAAGTGATCTTGTCGTTTTGGACAACAAGGGCAATAGGCTTCCCTTTAGAGTCATTTCTCCCACTGTTGACGTCAGCGAAAAAGCTGAATCCATTCCTGTGCGATTTTTCCCCGTTGTGGTAGGCGCCGCACCTGAAACTTTATTGGCATTAAGTAGTGCTTCGATTCGTGTAGATGACAATGCTATTTCTGTCAGTGTTGAAAAAACCACAAAGGATGAATTAGTCGATAAAACGGCTCCTGTTGATTTTTTTGTGGTCGATATGAGTGAGCTAAAAACCCGTGCCGATAAGTTAACGCTGAATTGGCAGGTGAGTGAGGCGAATCGCTATTTGGAGGTAGAGGTAAGTGGCACAAATGATTTACAGAATTGGAACAAGATCACTCAAAGTACCTTGGTGCAACTAGAAAAAGATGGTCAACAGCTTATACGTAATGCCATTGCATTACATTTAGCAGAAAGAGAGTATGCCTATTTACGCCTCAAATTTGCGCGTGGTGGCGATAATCTACACATTATTCAAGCGACAATTGATAACACTGAAAAGCAATCACTTCCTACACCTGTTGATCTATGGAAAATCCAAGGTGTACTCGCGGAAGATCAAGAGTCTGTAGTACGCACCTCTGGCACTGTTAGCGGTGCATCTGTCGCTGCATGGGAATTTACCCGTGATGAAATCGCACCGATTAATCACATGAGTCTTGAGCTAGGTGCCCATACTTATGGCGACATGATTACAATATTCTCGCGCCCTAGCACCAAAAAATCATGGCAATTGGTGTATCAGGGGATTTGGTTTAATGCTCAAGTGGGCAGCGATTGGCAACAGAGTGACGCTATTCATCTGCATGGTAATAGTGATGCGCACTGGCGCATTGAATTAAACGAAGAGGCAAGAACCGGCCTTGAGCCAAAACTAGTTCTTCACGGTCAGCCGCAGGCTTTACAGTTTATCGCCAATAATAATGCTCCTTACGCTATAGCGATTGATGACAAAGCCGCTACCAATAACAAACACACCAACGAACACATTTTTTCACAGCTGATTAGCGGTAAAGAAATAGTGTGGGCGGATGTCAACTTCATTGAACTAAAGCCAGATATACATTCGTTGTCTCATAAAATGATGAACGTTAACTGGAAAACCTATGTGTTCTGGGGAATTTTATTGTCCGCTTTGGGTGTGTTACTAGGTGTAGTGATTCGGTTAGTTAAACAAATGAAACATCAAACTAGCCAGATGTAGTGGTGATTGATTGGCATGCGTTAAGGGTTTGTGTGAGTTCATTTTTCTAACGCATTAATTCATACATACAAATATTTACCGCCGTTGCCAAATTCAATGATTCAATAACACCCGTGCCCGCAATCGTAAAGGCGCTTGCGTTCAGTGAAGTCAATTGGTCACGTGGCACGCCGCGCGCTTCGTTGCCAAACAAATAACAATCAAAATGTTTAAAATTGGGTTCGCTCAAGGCGCTGCCTTGCATATCTAAATACGCGATATTCTTGAAACGTTTATTAAGAAAATCGAGAGGTACATCCAATTCCATCGGCACATGGAAAATAGCGCCCATGCTGGAGCGTACAACTTTAGGATTGTAAGGATCCACCGAATCCGGGCTAAGCAAGAGGCGAAAATTTCCGAACCATGCGATGGTGCGCAAAATAGTGCCTAAGTTGCCAGGGTCTTGTACTTCGTGAAGATAAATAGCGCGTTCAGTCGCGGATTGTTTATTGGGTGCTGCGATTAGCGGGGCGACAGCAATGATACCTTGCGGTGTTTTGGTGTCCGATAGCTGTGCCATCTGTTTTTCGCTAATAATGTTTTTTTTGAACGCGCTTGGCCAATGGGCATAATGTTCAGTGACGAATAATTCACTGCTTTGCAAGGCTGGATATTGTGTTGCCGCTTTTGCTAATTCCAATACTAAATGTTCGCCCTCCACCAAAAAATAACCCAATTCATTGCGATATTTTTTGTGGTGAAGTTTTTTAATGTCATCCATTTTTAAGCGCATTTTTATTGCTCCCGCATATCGGCTAGCATGGCCTTTGCAACCGCTTCGGCGACTTTAATGCCATCTACGCCTGCCGATAAAATACCGCCTGCATAACCAGCACCTTCACCCGCGGGATACAGGCCGCGCGTATTTAAACTTTGCAATGTGTCATTGTCGCGCGTTATGCGCACTGGTGATGAGGTGCGCGTTTCAATACCAGTGAGCACGGCATCATCGCGATCAAAGCCGCGGATTTGTTTGCCAAATTCGGGAAGGGCTTCACGAATAGCCTCAATAACATAAGCGGGCAGAGAAGGTGCTAAATCACCTAAGAGTACGCCGGGTTTATAAGAGGGTTCTACATCGCCTAATTTTTGTGAGCGTTTGCCGCGAATAAAATCGCCGACCAATTGGCCGGGTGCACAATAATCACTACCGCCTAATTCAAAGGCACGCGATTCCAATTGTTCTTGCAGATCAACACCGGCAAGTGGGCCACCGGGGAAATCTTCGTCGGGATTAATGCCCACTACAATGCCGGCATTTGCGTTGCGTTCGTTGCGCGAATATTGACTCATACCGTTCGTAACGACGCGATTCGGTTCTGAAGTTGCAGCAACCACAGTGCCACCGGGGCACATGCAAAAACTGTAAACGGCACGACCATTTTTCGCGTGATAAACCAATTTATAATCCGCCGCACCAAGCTCGGGATGACCGGCATATTTTCCTAGGCGGGCATGATCAATTAATGATTGAGGGTGTTCGATACGAAAACCCACCGCAAAAGGTTTTGCCTCGATAAACACACCGCGAGTGTGCAACTTGCGGAATGTATCACGCGAGCTATGACCGAGTGCGAGGACGACATAACGGCTGCGAAGTTCTTCGCCCGTGGCGAGAGTGACACCTTCAATACGACCATGCTCAATTAAAAAATCGGTGACTTTACTTTCAAAACGAACCTCGCCACCGAGCGCTTTAATTTCTTCACGCATAGTGGATACCACACCGGTTAAACGGAAGGTGCCTATGTGTGGTTTACTCACATACATAATTTCTTCGGGCGCGCCTGCACGCACAAATTCATGCATGACTTTACGCCCATAGAATTTAGGGTCTTTAATTTGGCTGTACAGTTTCCCATCCGAAAATAAACCCGCACCGCCTTCGCCAAATTGCACGTTAGATTCGGGCGTGAGAATTTTTTTACGCCACAGTGCCCAAGTATCTTTTGTGCGGCTGCGAACATCTTTACCTCGTTCAAGAACAATGGGTTTAAAACCCATTTGTGCCAAGGTTAACGCGGCAAACAAACCGCAGGGGCCAAAACCAATCACTATGGGGCGCTCGCTTAAATCAACAGGAGCTTGTGCAACAGGGTAGTAGTTGGTATCCGGGGCTAAACGGATATTACGATCATCCGCAAAACGTTTTAGCACTTGCGCTTCATTAGTCACTTTCACATCAATGATGTACACAAAAGTAATTTCACTGTTTTTCTTACGTGCATCGTAGCTACGCTTGAAAACGGTGAATTCGAGCAAGTCAGCATCTTTGATTTTTAAGCGCGTCACTATGGCTTTGCGCAGGGCTTCAGCGGGGTGATCGAGTGGTAATTGCAGTTCGGTAATGCGAATCATCGTAACTCCTGGCCGGTGACTCCGGCAAAGGTTTGGCAAAGGATCTGTGTCTTGTAGCAAGCCGAGAATTCTACGCGCGTTAAGCGACTTCGTCACTTCTGGGGCTGGATTTTTGCCTTACTTTGGTGAAGGAGCTGTCATTAAAGCTTCATCAAACCTACACAGTTTATTCATCTTTCATGACCACTCTTGGCGCCTAGTTGTTCTTTTTCTTCAATAAAGCCTTGAGGTTACGCATATGACTGACATGAAAAAATTACTCTCTGTGGCGATTCTTGCTTCACTGCCCACATTGTTAATTGGTTGCGGCGGTGATGATGGTAAAGATGGCGTGAATGGCGCCAATGGTGCTAATGGATCCAATGGTACCAACGGTGCAAATGGCACTAATGGCTCCAATGGAGTTGATGGTCTTAAAAGTTTGGTGAAACAAACGCAATTAATGGCGGGCGATACACAATGCTTTAAGGGCGGATTAAAAATCGAATCGGGATTGGATGCTAATAGCGATAATAGTTTGCAGTCTATTGAAGTCAGTCAAACGACCTATCAATGTCAACCCAGCGCTGTAAATACACAGCTGCATTTCAATCGCATAGCCACCATCGCAAGCTGCATGCAAATCAATTCAACTTGTAATACCTCCACAGCCACTGCTGCAGAAATTGTGGCTGCCAGCACTGACGGCATGACACTGATTTATACCGATAGCCCACAAGATCAAATTGGTTTTGTGGATATTGGTAACCCTAACAAACCTCTCGCGGATGGTGTGTTAGCGATGAATGGTGAGCCAACGTCTATTGCTGTGAAAGGCGGCTATGCCTTGGTTGCGGTAAATACATCCGATGATTTTGTAAATACATCCGGTGAACTCGTGGTGGTTGATATAGCCACTAAAACCGTTGCGCATAGCATCGATATTGGTGGCCAACCCGATTCTGTTGCTATTAGCCCCGATGGTAAATTTGCCGTAGTCGTGATTGAAAATGAGCGCGATGAAGACTTTGGTGATGGCGCGCCGCCACAATTGCCAGCAGGGAAATTGGTCGTGGTTAATGTAATGGCGGCTCTGCCGTCCGACTGGACACAATCTAATGTGGACTTAACCGGTTTGGCTGCCTTGTATGCCGCCGACCCGGAGCCAGAATATGTCGATATTAATAGCGACAATATTGCCGTTGTGACGCTGCAAGAAAATAATCACATTGTATTGGTGGATTTAGCGAGTAACTCTATTCTCAATCACTTCTCCGCAGGCAGTGTGGATTTAGTGAATGTTGACCTCACCGATAATCGCCCTGCATTGATTAGCACTACCGAGGTTCAAGATGACGTGATGCGTGAACCCGATGGTGTGAGTTGGATTAATAACGAATATTTTGCCACCGCTAATGAAGGTGATTTAGATGGCGGCAGCCGTGGCTTCACCGTGTTTAATAAAGCCGGCGATGTGGTGTGGGATTCGGGCAATCAAATGGATGATATAGCAATCCGTATGGGGCACTATCAAGATCGTCGCTCAGATGCAAAAGGCAATGAACCCGAAAATATCGAGATGGGTATTTATGGTGAAGATCGCTATTTGTTTGTGAACTCTGAGCGCTCCAGTTTGGTTTTTGTTTACGATGTCGCTGATCCAACCAAGCCTGTCTTCAAACAAGTATTACCTGCCGCTAAAGCACCCGAAGGCGGTTTGGCAATTCCAGCGCGCAATTTGTTGGTGGTTGCATCGGAAGAAGACAATCGCAGCCTTGCCATACGTGCAGGCATTACTATTTATAGCTACAACCTAGTTGCTCCCAAATATCCAACAGTGCAATCCGCTAACAGAAATGATGGCAATCCCATTCCATGGAGTGCACTGTCAGGTTTAACCTCAGACCCTATGAATCCAGAGTTTTTATATTCGGTTGAAGACAGCTTTTTTGCATCAAATCGTATTTTTACAATGGATGTTAGTAGCAAGCCCGCCATGATTATTGCGGAAACCAAAATCATGGATAGCAACGATGTGTTTGCGGATTCCGCTGTTGATACTTATCTAACGAGCTTCACCGACATTGAGTTGGCAGCCATGATCAATGCTGACAAGTCAGTCAATATAGATCCTGAAGGCATCGCTAAAGCCGCTGATGGTGGTTTCTGGATTGCCTCCGAAGGTTCAGGGGCAGCAGCAGATGCAAAATCTATCAACCTGATTTTTAAAACCGATGATTATGGGGTGATTGAGTCTGTGATTCATTTGCCAGAAGCGGTCAATAATTTACAGACCAATAATGGTTTTGAAGGCATCGCGGAATACAACAATAGCCTCTATGTTGCCTTCCAGCGCGCGTGGGCAGGTGAAACTCATCCGCGTATTGGTGTTTATGATCTCAATACAGAAACCTGGAAGTTTGTGTACTACCCATTGGACGCTTATGCATCGCAATTCGCAGGCGGTTGGGTCGGGCTGTCGGAAATTACATCATTAGGCAATGGCGAGTTTATGGTGCTTGAGCGCGACAATCGCGGTGGTAAAGATGCAGCTATCAAGAAGCTGTATAACATCAATCTACAAGCGGTGACGGACGGCCAAACCATCACCAAAACGCTAATTAAGGATATTACTGCTAATCTGGCTGCTCCTAAGGGCAGCCTCATCGAAAAAGTAGAAGGTACAGCCGTTATGACCAATGGCGATGTGTACATAGTCACTGATAACGACGGCGTTAACGATCACACCGGTGAAACCCAGTTGATCAATCTCGGTAAACTTTTCTAATCACCTCTGTAAGACCGATGGGAGTCGCCTAGGTGCGGCTCCTGTTGCGCTGTTTTTCCCCGCCTTAACCCCTTACAATTACCCATCCGTTTAACGGCAGCAATTTCTTCTGCCGATTCATTCTCTCGTTTTCCCATTTTTTGTATTTACAGTGATTAATTCATGGCTCGATCCAAAAGCAGCAATCGTTGGCTGGAAGAACACGTCAACGACCCTTACGTCAAACAAGCACAAATCGATGGTTATCGCGCGCGCGCCGCTTACAAACTCCTCGAAATCAATGAAAAAGACAAGCTCATTCGCCCCGGAATGTTAGTAGTGGATTTGGGTTCAGCACCGGGTAGTTGGTCGCAAATTGCAGGGCGTTTGGTGGGTGTTAAAGGCCGCGTTATAGCATCGGATATTTTACCGATGGATTCCCTCGAACATGTGGATTTTATTCAGGGTGATTTCACGGAAGAAACCGTGTTCGATCAAATTGTGGATTTGCTGGGGGGGCGTCAAGCGGATGTGGTTATTTCTGATATGGCACCTAATATCAGCGGCGTTGATGTCGCAGATCAAGCCTCCTCCATGTATTTGGTTGAGCTGGCGCTGGATATGGCGAGTAAAGTATTAAAACCAAAAGGTGATTTTGTCGCCAAAGTATTTCATGGCGAAGGTTACGATGATTACGTAAAACAAGTGCGCACGCATTTCGACAAGGTCGTTATTCGTAAACCCGATTCATCACGCGCGCGTTCGCGTGAAGTCTATGTCGTAGGCAAGGGTTTTAAAGCGTAAAACGAGTTAACTGTTTATTAGGTGATGCCATGTTTTTTACCTCACAAAAAATGCAAATGCCAACGCGTGAACAATGTTTGCCGGGTAGAGCGCAAGCATTACCCGTTGACGATACTCATGCGGTTAAACAGGTTTCTATAAAGCCACCATTTCCTACCGGTTTTGAAAAAATCATTTTCGGCTTAGGGTGTTTTTGGGGAGCAGAGCGCAAGTTCTGGCAGCAAGAAGGCGTTTACACCACGGCGGTAGGTTATTCGGCTGGTTTTACGCCCAATCCCACTTATGAGGAAGTGTGCAGTGGTTTAACCGCACATAACGAAGTAGTGCTGGTTGTGTTTGATCCTGCAACAATATCGTTAGAAAAATTACTAAAAGTATTCTGGGAATCTCATAACCCGACACAGGGTATGCGCCAAGGCAATGATCGTGGCACCCAATATCGTTCCGGTATTTATTATTATACCGATGCACAACGCGATCTGATTGAAACAACGAAAGCTGCCTATCAACAAGCGCTAAATGAAAAAGGTTTCGATCAAATCACCACAGAGATTTTACCGGCAACAGAGTTTTATTACGCCGAAACTTATCACCAGCAATATCTGCACAAAAACCCTAATGGCTATTGTGGCTTAGGTGGTACAGGGATTTGTCTCCCATAACTATTTTTTATTCATAATTGGATTGTGTGTTTATGTATATTTTTTCCGCCAACGGCAAAGCAAAAAAAGCGTTTGATGATATTAAAGAAGGGCAACAAGTTCCGTTTATTGTCTATATCAATTTTAAGGATTTATTCGGTGCTGAGCAGTTGTGTAAGGTTTATTTAATGCGCGCTGGCTTTACTGAAATTGACATTGAAAATCGTAAATTAGTACCTAGCAATCTCACCAGTGATCCACGTGTTATTGCTGCCGATAAAGCTATGGCAGAAGCTATTAAAGATGGTTATATGATTCAGATGTTTGATGAATAGCTGATTATATCTCTAAGAAAGGCATATTTTTCTTTTCCTGACCCTCGGAGGCAGGAAGCCGACGAGAAGCGTACAGGGATGTATTTACAGCGTGTCAGGGAAAGAAGAATATTCCTTTCTTAACGCGCATTATTCCAAGCATAAAAAAAGTGGCCACAATGGCCACTTTTTTATTACAACAAGAAAATCGAATGACGATTAGTCAAACTTCTTTGGGCGAAAACTTTTTTTCGCATCGCCTGTTGCAGCTCTTGGTTTGTCACCGAAGCTGGGTTTGCTACGTGGCTTATCGCTGTTTGAACGCGGTTTGTCGCCAAAGCTGCGTGGCTTATCAAAACTGCGAGGAGCTCGGTCACCAAAATCTCGTCCGCCATTAGAACCACCTTGATCAAGACTGATTTCTAGTGGGCGATTACGCACGCGCACTTTCTTCAATTGATTAAGTACGTCAGACGATAAACCTTTTGGTAAATCCACCGTTGAGAATTCATCATGCAGTTTGATGTGACCGATATTGGCACTTGAGATGCCCGCTTCATTGGCGATAGCACCTACGATATCGCCAGGGCGAGCTTCGTGATTGCGGCCCACTTCAATACGGTAGCGTTGCATATTTTCATCGTTGCCACTTTCGCGACGAGGACGATCTTCACGCGGAGCGCGATCACGTGGACCACGCTCATCGCGGCCACGACTACCACGATCCTCACGGCCGCCACGCTCTTCACGGAAACCACGATCAGAAGAGCGCTCGGCTTTTACATCGGTAAATTTCACCTGTAATGGACGTTCCTTTTGTAACAAGAACGCTAAGGCCGATGCGATTTCTTCAGGTGATACATCATTTTTGTGACTGAATTCCGCTAACAAATCATTGAAGAAACTTAAATCAGGATTTTCAGCCAAGGTGGTGGTGATTTGTGATGTAAACTGATCAATGCGGTGTTTGGTAACCGTTGCGCCGCTTGGTAATTCCATCAAAGTAATAGGTTTACGTGTAGCTTTTTCAATGGTGTAAAGCAGACGTTTTTCACGTGGCGCAACGAATAAAATAGCTTTACCAGTACGACCTGCACGCCCGGTACGACCAATACGGTGTACGTATGCTTCGCTGTCGTAGGGAATGTCATAGTTAACAACATGGCTTACGCGCTCTACGTCAATACCACGCGCTGCAACGTCGGTTGCAATAACGATATCTAACTTGCCTGTTTTCAATCGATCAATCGTACGCTCACGTAATTGTTGATTCATGTCGCCGTTTAATGGCGAAGCAGAATAGCCACGGGCTTCTAATTTTTCAGCAAGTTCTACGGTGGCGGTTTTGGTGCGCACGAAAATAATCATGCCGTCAAATGGCTCGACTTCAAGAATGCGGGTCAGAGCATCTAACTTGTTGGTGCCGCTTACCATCCAATAAACCTGCTCGATATTATCACCCGTTGATTGGCTGCTAGCGATGCTGATTTCTTTGGGGTTGGTTAAATAATTATTCGCAACATGACGAATTTCTTTGGGCATAGTGGCAGAGAATAACGCGGTTTGACGAGATTCTGGCGTGTGTTCCAAAATCCACTCAACGTCATCAATAAAACCCATACGCAACATTTCATCGGCTTCGTCGAGCACTAAGCTTTTTAAATTGTTCAAATTCAAACTGCCGCGACGCAAGTGATCCATAACGCGACCAGGGGTGCCAACGACCACATGTGCACCACGCTTCAATTGACGTAACTGGCTAGTCATATCCTGGCCGCCGTAAATGGGCAGTACATGGAAGCCTGGGATTTCAGAGGCATATTTTTGGAAAGCTTCGGCGACTTGAATAGCGAGCTCGCGCGTAGGTGCTAAGACTAAAATTTGTGGGTCAGCTTGTTTAATATCGATGCGTGACAGCAACGGCAATGCAAATGCTGCGGTTTTACCCGTTCCTGTTTGCGCCATACCCACAATATCGCCACCTGCGAGCAGAATCGGAATGGCGGCCGCCTGAATAGGCGAGGGTATTTCATAGCCAACGTTTTGAATGGCTTTAAGAATAGGAGCAGAAAGGGCTAAATCGGTAAATAAAATGGGTTCAGACATGTAATAACCTGTGATTCAACAATAAACATCAAGCGCATAGAAAACCGCACGTGATAAATTTCCAAAAGATAACTTTTGAAAGTCACTCGTGTGTCTAATAGCGTATGTTTTTTTGATCTATATAGTGTGTGTTTGCAATAACATTGCCGTGAAAACACCGCAATAGTGAATGGGCAAACACGATAAAGTGGGAGCGATGATCGGATCGCTAAGTGCAGAACGATTACTCGTTATACAAGGGTTCAATTGCGGGTGAAATATAACTTTAAGAGCTAAAGTCAGGGCACGACGGCAATTGTAAAAGGCGATTTAATCAACGATACCCGCGTGGCTGGTAAAACTTTTACGCAGTCACAGTGCAATCCACAAGCATCCAACTCGGAAAAAAGATTGCGCACTTTGGGGCAGGCTGAAAAGTAACGATGGATTCATTCCAGTCTTATCAGCAAAGAAAATTTACCAGCGATTTTACATATGTTGATGTAGATGATTGGTAAACGGGCAGCCCTCAGACATCCTGTGTCTGTTCAGCATTACCCCAAGACAAGACATTCACGATCCAGAGAGGGGTTACTGAAAGTGCGCGTACTATAGAGGTTTGCAGGGTTTTGTGCCAGCAATATTTGAACTGAGTAGCAAATTCAGCCTATTTAGCACCATTGATGGGCGTGTATAAAACAATCCACTGCAATCTGTGGGGGTTCCGTTTGTGTTGATTATAAGATGGCAGCAGTGCCTAGATAAGGATCGGTTTTATGAGTGAATCCTTATCAGTTACACTCCGTACAGCATTTAAGGATCTCATTATGGCTGAAAAACACATATCAACGACTGCATTAGCGCGTCTTTTGGGAAAGGAAAGCAAAGAGTTATTTATGTTGCTGACGGGGGGCGGCTGGATTGTCAAAGTGGATAACCATTGGCATCTCACTGAAAAAGGTAAATTTGAAGGCGGCATTTATGTGAATCACCCTAAATACGGTGAATACATTGCATGGCCCGAAACCATTATCGATCACCCCCTATTAAAACTCTTGCCAGAAGCGCCACTCAGTGCAACCAATTTGGCTCACAAGTGGGATATTCCTGCACGTTTGGTAAATGCTTTGCTCGCTGAAAAAGGGTTAATTAAAAAACACGTTCGTGGTTGGTTACTCACCGAACAGGGGAAATGGCAAGGTGGTCAACAACACGAAGCTGAGCAATCTGGCATTCCCTATGTAACTTGGCCGGAAACTGTGTTGGATGAACCCAGTCTCCTTCGTTCTCTTTTACAAATTCGTGGTGATGAGAGTTTGCAAGGGCATCCAACATTGGATGGTCACCGAGTTAATAACAGCGTTCAACGCCGCATTGATAATTGGCTTTATGTAAATCGTCTTGTACATGCCCGGGATTATCCATTGGAGTGGAATTTGGATAGCACTTGCGCTGATTTTTATTTACCGGAAATACACTTTTGTATTGAGTGTTGGGCCGATGCACTGGAGCAACAAACCAGTCGAGCCAATGTGATTGCGGGCGAATTAGAAAAGCATGCGATCTATAAAAAACATAAAGTCGCCTACCTAGAGTTTAGAGACGAAGACATTCATCAAATTGATGACATTCTTGCGCGTGAATTGTTGCGACGTGGCTTAGCGGTTTATTAAAGGCTTAGCGGTTTATCAAAGGTGCGGCGGTTTACTAAAAGGTTAAAGCGTTAATAAGTATTTAGATTTTTATAAAAATGTGAGGCATGAAAAATGGCAAGCGTATTTAGTTTGATTATGGCAGGAAAGATTCCCGGTAATTTTGTATGGAAAGATGACATAGCAGTAGCGATTTTAACTATTCAGCCTATACGTCAGGGGCATGTGTTGGTGATTCCTCGCGTAGAGGTAGATCAATGGAGTGATTTACCCGTAGATGTGATGAGTCATCTCACACAAGTGAGTCATAAGATTGCTAACGCACTGAAAGTAGGTTTTCCCGCAAAACGTGTAGGGATGATGATTGCTGGTTTGGAAGTGCCACACACACATATTCATATAGTGCCTATGGATTCGATGGAAGATTTAAGTTTTGCCAATGCGAAAAATGCGGATGCGACTGAGCTTAAACAAACTGCCGATAAGATTCGCCAGATATTGCAATCTCAAGGTCATACACAGGCCATCGAATAACAATGGCCACTTACGATTTTGATACCATCATTCGCCGCGAAGGTACAGGAGCCGTCAAATTTGATGGCCGAACATCTTATTTCGGCACACAAGCGGTAACGCCGCTGTGGGTGGCAGATATGGATTTTGCTGTGCCTGATTGCATTACCAATGCCTTGCAAGAGCGCATTGCTCATCCGGTATTTGGCTACACCCTTTATCCAGAGAGTTTGTATGACTCTATCATCGACTGGTTTGCGCGAAAGCATCAGTGGCATATTGAACGCGAATGGATTTTGATGGCGCCGGGGGTAGTACCTTCCTTATTTGCAGCGGTAAAAGCCTGTGCTCAGGAAGGCGAGGGCGTTATTGTACAGCCGCCGGTGTACTTCCCTTTTTTTTCGGCAGTGAAGACTAACCATCGCCAATTAATAGTAAATCCGTTGATTGAACAGAATGGCTACTATGAGATTAACTTTTCACAGTTAGCAGACTGCGCAAAACAAGGTGCACGCTTATTGTTACTCTGTACACCTCATAACCCTGTTGGGCGAGTGTGGACTGAAAATGAATTACAACAGTTGTTACATATCGCACGGCAATATGACATGACTATTTTATCCGATGATATTCATTGCGACCTCACTTTTTCAGACACTGAACATATTATGCTAGGGCGCCTCGCTCAAGCGGGCGATAAAATTATTACCGCCATTGCTCCCAATAAAACGTTTAATATTCCCGGTCTTGGCCTTTCCGCCTTAATTGTTCCCGATGCTAAGCAGCGCAAAGCGCTCAAAGAGGTATTTGACAGTTTGCACATGGGAAATTCCAATCCCTTGAGTATGGTTGCGTTTGAGGCTGCCTATCGCGACGGAGATTCATGGTTGCACGCGTTAATGTTGTACCTTGAAGAAACGCGGGATCTCGCCATTAACTTTATCAACACACAGATTCCACAGATTAAATGCCGCAAACCGGAAGCAACATATCTGCTTTGGCTGGATTGCCGAGGCTTAGGGATGAATGATGCACAGCTGCGCGATTTTTTCATTCGTCAATGCAAGCTTGGATTAAACCCTGGTGTTGTTTTTGGCGACGAAGGGAGTGGTTTTATGCGGATGAATATAGGCACAAGGCGTGCGGTAATTCTTGAAGCGCTAGAGTTAATCAAAGTCGCCATCAATAACCACAAAAAGTGATGCGCATCACATTAAAATACTTGTTTTTCTGAGTTTTTCCCTGCTTATTTTTTATTAAAAGTTTCTTCACATTTATAACAATTCTTTGATCTTAAAATAATCATGCTCATGCGGATGGAGTTGCTAGGCTATAAGCAATAGCTGTTATGACGACAGTCTATACCGGTACCTATGGTGCGACACCGGACTTGTAGTAAGACTGAATATCAACGTTGCAGTTTTTAGCTTATACAGGAGTAGTTATATGTCAGACCAACATAACGCAACACGATTAGGTGACATATTAATTGATCGCGGAGTGATAACGCGTCAGCAACTACGTGAAGCCATAGAGATTCAACAAGCGCGCCGTTTTGTCGGTGGTAATGACTCACAAGCCGCGCATGAAAAAACAGCGCTGGGTGAAATTTTAATCGAGTTAGGATTTATTGATCGCCAACAATTAACGAGCACATTAAGTTGGCAGCGCCGATTACGTAAAGCCACCTTGATGATGACATTTGTTGCGCCTTTATTAACAGCAGCCTGTGGTGGTGGCGGTGGTGGTGGGAACACGTCTGGCAGTAGTATTCTGGACAATACTAAACCGAATGTTTCCTCATCAGTATCTTCTGTGATGGTAGATGATTCCTCCTCATCGTCCTCTCGCTCATCATCATCGTCTTCTCGCTCAACATCTTCTGCGCCAGCTCAAGCGTCGTCTTCATCAAGTTCGTTACTCAATGCCTCTTCCTCGATGTCGTCTTCATTGGCCTCGTCTTCATTGGCCTCGTCTTCATTGGTCTCGTCTTCAGCAGCATCCTCCACGCCATCTGTTAGCCTCATAAATGGCCCAGTATTGATGAATTGGAATATTCCCGCATTGCGTGAAAATGGCGATCCATTAGAAGTGTCTGAAATAGGTGGTTACGAGTTGCGTTACAAAACCCGCAATAGCGACACCTATACCAGTGTGATGATTAATGGCGGTGAGGTGAACTCCCATTACTTTAATCATCTGGAAGGAGAGTTGGAGTTTCAAATTGCGGCATTTGATGTCAATGGTCTTTATAGTCGCTTTGTGCCAATACAACCTCACTTGAATTGATGAGGTGTATTCATTTTCCATGACAGCTTTTTTAACACAGTTGTGTTTGACGACATAATTGCGCGCTCGATTGTCGCCAAAGTTTGCATCATTACTGTTTTGGTCGGATGAGTGCGCATCATCATAAAATTTTCTCCACCATTATCTTCAAAATCTCGTCATCAATCTTTGCGCGTTAATCCCTGTGCCTGTGTTTGCTTGTGCATTAGTCGCTGTGCCTGTGTATCAGTCGCTGTGCCTGTGTATCAGTCGCTGTGATAGTATCGCGGTATATTCACAACCGCGCACTTATTGGAGAAGTGTTATGCCTAAGTATCCTGATGACAAAATGATTGAGTTTAAGAAAAAACTGAAAGCAGCTAATCCAAAAATAGAAAGCGGACTCGCTGCTAAAGCGTTTGGAAAAAGTAGTTTGCAACCCTTGATGGCTATTTTAAAAAATGCGAATGGCACTGCCACTGACGTCTATAAAGCAATTGCCGTTTTACCAACCATTAAAGCGGATCGCTATAAATTAGCACTCGACTATTTATTAAAAACCTATCCCGGGCTCAATGATTTTGGCATTAAATTTGAGGACTTGCGGTTATCCGCTACGCGCGAAACGGAAGCGGCACTCTATACAAAAACGGTATTGCCCGGAAATTTTAATCCACAAAATGAAAGAGGGCAGGGGCAATTTGTAAAACCGCAATCGGCGCTCTTACATAAATCTGTTGTGCGATATATTTTGGATAATCCAGCAACCACAGGAATTCTTCTTATTCATTTAGGGGAAAGTGATTCAGCGGGGATGGATCAATCATTCAATGGCCGCACTACGCTAAAACATATTAAATCGGTGATGCGTGTCGCTCGGGTGATGGGATGTCCTGTGTGCGTACTTTCCATGGCAAAAGAAGGGCAGAGCCATCTATGCGCCACCCTGCAACAACAATACGATCAATTTGATAAATCCAAACGCCAAGTCATACACGAACCCAAATTTCATACGGCAACCAATCAGCAAGATATGGTCGATTTTATGAAAAGTAAAAGCGAGATTGTGGTGATGGGTTTTGATGCGTCTATTTGTGTGTTTGCAAATGTGTTTGGGAGCGCCGAAAAAATGTCAGATCAAGATGATAGGTATCGTCCTCCCTTGATTACTCTGGCCAATATCATCATGTCGCGCGCCACCCTTGTTATCAAAGGCCCATTGAACTGCAAAACCTCCACTTTTGGGCAGGCTGAGTATGGCCCGCTCTTTAACCTTGGCTAAGATCGGTTTGTTAAATTAGATTGGAGAATCAATTTTGATAAAATAAAGCTATTGATCGATTATTGAATATCAATTCGGCATAGCGATAGACGTGGATTAGAGTGATTACTGAGTAGTGATAAACCAGTCTCAAGCGATTATCTGAATTCATCTGCATTACTGGATGGATGAAACCTGCTGAGGTGAGTAGTAATCGTTTTGGGGCTTCCAAAAGTAACGACACAATCATTAACGACACAATCCTCGGTGATAATTATGGACAACAGTGATTCTAAAACAGCGGGCAAATGCCCAGTCATGCACGGTGCCCTCACCAAGTCAGCGGCGGGGGGAACCTCTAATCGCCATTGGTGGCCTAACCAATTGAACCTTGGCATCCTTCATCAGCACACGTCTGCATCTGACCCAATGGGTGAATCCTTTGATTATGCGGCGGAGTTTAAAAAACTCGATTTGGCTGCCGTCAAAAAAGACCTGATGGCTTTAATGACCGATTCACAAGACTGGTGGCCTGCAGATTATGGTCACTATGGACCCTTCTTTATTCGCATGGCATGGCACAGTGCCGGTACTTATCGCACTTCTGATGGCCGTGGCGGTGCGTCCTCTGGCTCACAGCGTTTTGCGCCTCTCAATAGCTGGCCAGATAATGGCAACCTCGATAAAGCACGTCGCTTGTTGTGGCCTATCAAACAGAAATACGGCAAACAACTTTCTTGGGCTGATTTAATGATTTTGGCCGGTAACTGTGCGCTGGAATCCATGGGTTTTAAAACCTTTGGTTTTGGTGGTGGCCGTAAAGATATTTGGGCACCCGAAGAGGATATTTACTGGGGGGCTGAATCTGAATGGCTTGGCGACAAGCGTTACAGCGGTGAGCGCGAGCTGGAGAGTCCACTGGCCGCGGTGCAAATGGGATTAATTTATGTGAATCCCGAAGGTCCCAACGGCAACCCTGATCCTATTGCTTCCGCACGCGATATTCGCGAAACCTTTGCGCGTATGGCTATGAATGACGAAGAAACCGTTGCCTTAGTAGCGGGTGGTCATACCTTTGGTAAAGCACACGGTGCGGGTGACCCAACACTCGTTGGCCCTGAACCTGAAGCGGCTGATATTGAAGAGCAAGGTTTTGGTTGGAAGAACAGTTTTGGTAGCGGTAAAGGCGTTCATACCACAACAAGCGGTATAGAAGGCGCTTGGACTCCAACACCAACGCAATGGGACAACAGTTATTTCGACACATTGTTCGGCTACGAATGGAAATTGGTGAAGAGCCCCGCCGGTGCGCATCAGTGGATTCCGACGGATGCATCAGCCGCCACGACAGTGCCAGATGCGCATGACCCCAGCAAATCACATGCGCCTATGATGACGACCGCTGACCTCGCACTGCGCATGGATCCTGCCTACGAGCAGATCTCGCGCCGCTTTCATCAGAATCCCGATGAGTTTGCTGCCGTATTTGCGCGAGCCTGGTTTAAGTTAACTCACCGCGATATGGGCCCCCGCTCGTGTTATCTCGGTGCAGAAGTACCCGCTGAAGACCTCATTTGGCAAGACCCCGTGCCCGAAGTTGATCACGAGTTGATCACTGCTCAAGACGTTACTGAGCTCAAGCGTAAAATAATGGATTCAGGTCTTTCTATTTCAGAGTTAGTTTCAACGGCATGGGCATCCGCTTCCACTTTCCGTGGCTCCGATAAGCGCGGCGGTGCTAATGGCGCCCGAATTCGGCTTGCGCCGCAAAAAGACTGGGCGGTAAATCAACCAGATCAATTGGCAAAAGTCCTACACGTGCTTGAAGCTATTCAGCATGATTTTAATCATGCTCAGTCCACGAACAAGCGTGTCTCCATGGCCGATCTTATTGTTCTGGGCGGTTGTGCGGCTGTAGAAGCGGCGGCAAAGAAAGCAGGGCATAGTATTGAGGTACCCTTCACTCCGGGCCGTACCGATGCTTCACAAGCGCAAACCGATATTGCTTCGTTTGCCGTGCTTGAGCCGATTGCCGATGGATTCCGCAATTATCTCAAAGGTCAATACAGCGTATCTGCCGAGGAGTTACTGCTTGATCGCGCGCAGCTGATGACCTTGACTGCGCCCGAGATGACCGTATTAGTAGGCGGTATGAGAGCCTTGAATGCAAATGCCGGTCATTCACAGCATGGCGTGTTTACCAAGCGACCTGAAACACTTAGCAATGACTTCTTTGTCAATCTGTTGGATATGAGCACCCAGTGGCTCCCCATTTCAGCGACTAAGGATGTGTTTGAAGGCCGCGATCGTAAAACGGGGCAGGTGAAATGGACTGCTACTCGTGTCGATCTCGTCTTCGGTTCAAACTCTCAACTGCGCGCCTTGGCAGAGGTTTATGCTGCGAGTGATGCGCAAGAGAAATTTGTCCGCGATTTCGTGAAAGCATGGAATAAAGTCATGAATGCAGATCGCTTCGATCTTCACTAGTCAACCTAAGAAATATTCAGGTGCCACAGGCATCAGCGTGGTACCTGAATGTTTTGCTTTTTTGTAGATGGTTTTACCGCAGAACGCTGAAGTAAATTTCGCGCAATACCCATCCCCCGCATGCAAATTCACCCTTAACCGCCTACAATAGCCGCCTTTTTTGACTTATCTGCCCCAGAGACTTTATGACTGTAAATACCTTTGATCCGTCACAAACTACCACCTTGGATACGCCGGCTAAAACACTTGCCAGCCAAGTAAAGGCCAGTAACAAGGGCAATACGATTGGTTTTGTGTCGCTTGGTTGTCCCAAAAACCTGGTGGATTCAGAACGAATCCTCACCCAATTGCGCACGGAGGGTTACAACATTGTGCCCACCTATAATGATGCGGATATGGTGATTGTAAACACGTGCGGCTTTATCGACAGCGCGGTGCAAGAATCTCTGGGGGCGATTGGTGAAGCCTTGGCTGAGAACGGTAAGGTATTAGTCACTGGCTGTTTGGGCGCCAAAAAGGATGAAATTATCCAGGTTCATCCGAATGTTCTGGGTATTACCGGCGCACACGCCTATGAAGAGGTGCTGTCCCAAGTTCATGAACACTTGCCGCCCAGTCCAACGCACAATCCATTTACAGATTTGGTACCACCGCAAGGTATTAAGCTCACGCCACGTCATTACGCGTATTTGAAAATCTCCGAAGGCTGCAACCACTCCTGTAGCTTTTGCATCATTCCTGATATGCGCGGCAAGCTGGTTAGCCGTCCCATTGGTCAAGTCATGGGTGAAGCTGAGCGTTTGGTAAAGGCGGGGGTTAAAGAGTTGTTGGTCATCTCTCAAGATACCTCAGCGTATGGTGTGGATATTAAGCACCGCACTGATTTCTGGGACGGTCGCCCCTTAAAGACCGATATGTACCAATTAGCCGCTGCATTGGGTGAGCTGGGTGTATGGGTGCGTTTGCACTATGTGTACCCCTATCCTCATGTGGATAACATTATTCCGCTCATGGCGCAGGGCAAGGTATTGCCTTATTTGGATATCCCATTTCAACATGCCAGTCCCACATTGCTACGCAAAATGCGTCGTCCGGGGCAGGTAGAGCAAACCTTGGAGCGCATTAAAAGCTGGCGCGAGCAGGTGCCCAATCTCACCATCCGCTCAACCTTTATTGTCGGTTTCCCAGGGGAAACTGAAGATGATTTCCAGCAATTGCTGGATTTCTTGCAAGAGGCACAATTGGATCGTGTAGGCTGTTTCCAATATTCACCGGTTGATGGTGCCAAAGCGAATGATTTGCCCGATCACGTACCGGATGAGATCAAGCAAGAACGTTATGATCGTTTTATGCAATTACAGCAAACCATTTCCACCGAGCGTTTGAAGCAAAAAGTAGGGCAGACCTTACAGGTATTGATTGATGAAGTGGATGATGAAGGGGCGATAGGTCGCAGCTTCGCGGATGCTCCAGAAATCGATGGCTGCGTTTATTTAAACGGCGAAGACAATGTGAAGCCCGGCGACCTCGTGAATGTGTTGATCGAACACTCTGATGAATACGATCTTTGGGGTACTAAGGTGTAACGCAGAATAGTATTGCGCTCAAGAATCCCCCACTTATTGGGGGATTTTTTTATCTGTCAGCTACAATACAAGTACTTATCCTGAGTCGCCATTCATCATGAATATTCAGCACCTCCCCGATCAACAGCGTTTTATTATTCAGCATGAAGGCAGTGAAGCAGTGTTAGCTTATCGCTTACTAAAACCGAATGCGCAAGGTGAGGCTAGTGCAATTGATTTTACCAGCACCTTTGTACCACCAGAATGTCGTGGTAAAGGTTTGGCTGAAAAATTAGTTCGAGCAGGTATTCAATGGGCGAAAGAGCAAGGCTTTGAGTTAAATGCCAGTTGTTGGTATGCCGCTAAATTTATACGTTGATAGTTGTTACAAGGACACAAAATGCAATCTGCGCGCGGTTTTACCCTAATAGAAATTATCATTGTGCTCGCCATTATTGCGATTTTGGCAACCCTTGCTATCCCCTCGCAAGACCCTGTTATAGTGCGTAAACAAGTGCTGGAATCTTTAGAAATTATTGAAGATTATAAAAAACTGGTTGGGTTTTATCACAAAAGTACGCTGACTTTTTTAAAAGATAATAAAGAAGCGGGCATTCCTCCGGCTGATAAATTGTTGGGCAACTATGTGGATAGTATCGTCTTAAAAGATGGCGCCTTTCACTTGCACTTTGGCAACAAAGCACATCCGGCGATAAAAAATAAAACGCTCAGTGTGCGACCTGTTGTTGTTAAAGGTTCACCACAAAGTCCTATCTCGTGGATTTGTGGCCTAGCGGCAGAGCCAGATGGCATGGAAGCAGTTACTGACAACAAAACCGATATAGAGCTACGGTATTTACCTCTGGGATGTAGAATTTAGTACATAATGTCATTCACTCTAACCTAATTAAAAGACTACAAAATGAAACACTTCATACTTTGGGCACTGGCAATAGGGATATTTTTAAATTGGAACACTATTCGCGAGCAATTGAATCCCCCACCGGATTTTTCAGCAGCACACCCAGAAGGTGTCGTACTCTATGCAACCGATTGGTGTGGCTACTGCAAAAAAGCACGTGAATTTTTCAAGCAACATAATATTGCCTATGTTGAATACAATATTGAAAAGTCTGAGGAAGGAAAAAAACAATACGACCAATTACATGGCAGCGGAATCCCCTTAGTGGTTATTCGTGGTGAAGTGCTGCGTGGATATAATCCTGAAGCGATGAAAGCGGCGCTAAACTTGTAATAGGTACTGACATAAGCATTATGTCAGCAAAATAGAAGGTTACCCTATAAAAACGCCCAGCAAAGCTGGGCGTAAAAACATTAATAAATCCAATCCCCGATTAAGAAATCGCTTTATCGACTATCACTTGCGCCTCTGCAATCAGCTGTTGCAAATGCTCTTTACCTTTAAAGCTCTCTGCATAAATTTTATAAATTTCCTCAGTGCCTGATGGGCGTGCCGCAAACCAACCACTCGCCGTTATCACTTTAATGCCACCAATAGCGGCGTTGTTGCCGGGCGCATGAGTGAGAATTCTTTCAATTTTTTCACCCGCCAATTCAGTAGAGGTAATTTGTTCTGCCGACAATTTCGACAAGGCTTTTTTCTGCGCAACATTAGCGGGAGCTTCCACGCGGCTTTCAGCAGCATAACCATAACGATCAGCCAAATCTTTATAGCATTCACCCGGATCACGACCTGTGCGCGCTTTAATTTCAGCGGATAGGAGTGAAGGAATGATGCCATCTTTGTCGGTTGTCCATACAGTACCATCAATGCGCAAAAACGAGGCTCCCGCACTTTCTTCCCCACCAAAACCGAGAGAACCATCGTACAAGCCAGGGGCGAACCATTTAAAACCCACGGGGACTTCGTGCAAGCGACGACCTAATTTTTCACTCACGCGATCAATCATCGCACTGCTCACCACGGTTTTTCCGATGGCGATTTTTGAATGCCAATCAGGACGATTTTGAAATAAATAATCTATGGCAACCGCAAGATAATGATTGGGTGGCAATAAGCCCGTGCTAGGTGTGACTATGCCATGACGATCGTGATCCGCATCGCAAGCAAATGCAACATCGTATTCATGGCGACGTGCCACCATAGATTGCATGGTGTATGACGAGGATGGGTCCATGCGAATTTTTCCATCCCAATCCGCGGTCATGAACGAAAAGGTTTTATCCACGCTGGTATTCAATACTTTTAAGTTGAGATGGTAAGCATCGGCTATAGCGCCCCAATAATTGACGCCTGCACCACCCAGTGGATCGGCTCCCATCAATACATTGGCACCGCGAATAGCATTCATATCAATCACGTTAATTAAATCTGCCACATAATGACGGATATAGTCGTGATGATGCGTTGTACTCGACTTGATGGCTTGGTGATAATCCATACGCTTCACATCGCGCAAATTATTTTCGAGCAATTCATTCGCCCGCGCTTGCATCCAATTCGTAATGTCGCTGTCAGCAGGACCACCATTTGTGGGGTTATATTTAAAGCCTCCGTTGTCTGGAGGATTGTGCGATGGAGTGATAACCACACCATCTGCCAAGCCCGATGTGCGACCGCGATTATAAGTAAGAATAGCGTGTGAAATAGCCGGAGTCGGCGTGTACTCACCACCTGCAGCCAGCATAATGTTTACGCCATTTGCGGCGAAGACTTCTACCGCATTGATTTGTGCTGGTTCGGAAAGTGCGTGTGTGTCTATACCCATGTACAAGGGGCCATCAATACCGGCTTGTTTGCGGTAATCACAAATGGCCTGGCTAATCGCGAGCACATGATTTTCATTGAAGCTGGTGTTAAACGATGAACCACGATGCCCCGACGTACCAAAGCTAACGCGCTGCTCGGGAATATTCACATCGGGTTTTTTGTTGTAATAGGCATCAATAAGTTGAGGAATATCGACCAACAAATGACTAGGCAATAATTTTCCTGCGAGCGGACTAACTGACATGGATAACTCCTACACGGGGTTTTATTATTCACATTGAGGTGTGATTATATTTATTAAAAATATGTTGAATTATTCTAATAATTGCTCATAAACAGCTACATAATCTTTGGCGCTGACGTCCCATGAAAAATCTTTACTCATGGCATTTAATTGTAATTTTTTCCAAACGTCGGGGTTTTGATACGCAGTAAGTGCGCGCACTAACGCCGCGTGCAAATCATCTGGCGTTGCTTTATGAAACACAAAACCGTTTGCTACATCACCCAAATCATCCCAGGGTTTTTCGAATACGGTATCGCGCAAACCGCCAACGGCATGTACAACAGGTAAGGTGCCGTAACGCAAGCTGTACATTTGGTTGAGACCGCAGGGTTCAAAAATAGACGGCATTAAGAAAATATCACTGCTGGCTTCAATACGATGAGCAAAACCTTCGTTATAGCCAATAGTGACAGATACCTTTTGTGGGTGTTGCTGGGCAATATTTTTCAGGGCTTGCTCATATACGGGGAAACCACTGCCTAAGAAAACCAATTGGCAATCGTGTGCAAGCAGGCTGTTAATTTGACCAAGTATGAGATCCAATCCCTTTTGATCAACCAAGCGACCAATAAAACCGATTAAAGGTTTGCTCCCATCCACTACCAACCCTAGTTCTTCTTGTAGTGCTGTTTTATTTTTCGTTTTATTGGCGAGCGTTCGGCGATTGTAATTAACTACCAAGTTTTTATCAGCACCTGGATTCCATTCATCCATATCGATGCCGTTTAAAATACCACTCAGGCTATCACTACGGTAACGCATTAAGCCATCTAAGCCATAACCGAATTCGGGTGTTTGAATTTCTTGCGCATAGCTTGGGCTAACCGTGGTCACGTAATCGGCAAACGCCAAACCACCTTTCATAAACGACATTTGGCCAAAAAATTCCAAACGTTCATGATGCCAAAAGCCCGTTGGTAAATTTAGTTCTGCAAAGGCTTGGTGAGAAAACAAACCACGATAGGCAAGATTATGAATGGTGAATACGCTGGCAGGACGGTTTTGATGCAGTGATAAAAGTGCAGGCACCAAGCCCGCTTGCCAATCATTGCAGTGAACAATCTGCGGCTGCCAATCGAGATTAATTTTGTTCAGTGCAATCAATTCAGCAGCTTTGGAGAATAAATAAAAACGTTTGTGATTATCGGGCCAATCATTGCCATCGGCGCCGCAATAGGGGTTGCCGGTGCGAGATGAAAACGCAGGAATATCCACTAAAAGCACACAGACTTTAGTACCGGGAATGCGCGTTTGCTTCAGAACAATATTTTGTCCATCCACGACAAACTGGGTGATTTCTTTAACACCAACCGATTCTGCATTTTCCAACACGCTAGCGTAAGCAGGCAATAACACCTTTACATCGTGACCCAATTTGAGAAGGGCGCGAGGAAGGCTCGCCGCAACATCGGCAAGCCCTCCGGTTTTAATTAATGGATAGGCTTCGCTAGTAACAAAAAGGATGTTTAACATTGCTGTTCCTTGTTGCAATCAGGTTGCAATAAAAATTCTGAGATTCAGATTACTTCACTTTCAATATCAGAGCACCTAAGGGTGGCAAATTGATCTCCAGTGATTGCGCGTGGTTCATCCAGGAAATAGGTTGGGTATGCAAGTTGCTCCCATTACCTAAATTACTTCCTCCGTAGAAATTGGAGTCGGAATTTAAAATTTCCTCATAGCTGCCTGCAACGGGAACACCAATGCGATAACTCATGCGCGGCACAGGCGTAAAATTCAAAATAACAATCACAAATCCTTCATCACTTTTGCGAATATAACTGATGATAGATTGCGTGCTGTCATGACAATCGATCCACTCAAAACCATCACCGCGATAATTGCGTTGATGTAAGGAAGGTAGATTTTTATAGTGCTTGTTCAAATCGCCAACAAGGGTTTTCAATCCTTTATGACTATCGTAATCCAACAAATGCCATTCTAATGTACCTTTGTGTGCCCATTCACTCCATTGACCGAATTCGCAACCCATAAATAACAATTTACTGCCGGGGTAGGTGTACATGTAGGTGTAAAGCAAACGCAAATTGGCAAATTTTTGCCAATCATCGCCGGGCATTTTTTTGATCATGCTGCCTTTACCATGCACCACTTCATCATGAGAGAAGGGTAATTGGAAATTTTCGGTGAAGGCGTACATCATGCCAAAGGTCAATTGATTGTGGTGATATTGACGATGTATTGGCTCTTTACTCATGTATTCAAGCGTGTCATGCATCCAACCCATATTCCATTTCATGGAGAAACCTAAACCACCAACCCAGGTCGGGCCTGTGACTTGAGGCCAAGAAGTGGATTCTTCTGCAATGACCAAGGCACCTGGATGCTGACCATGGCACAACACATTTAATTGTTGCAAAAAGGCCATGGCTTCGAGGTTTTCGTTGCCACCGTATTTGTTAGGTATCCATTCGCCCGCATTGCGCGAATAATCCAAATGAAGCATTGAGGCTACCGCATCCACCCGTAAACCATCAATGTGATATTCCTTCAACCAGAAGAGGGCATTGGCCAACAGGAAATTGCGAACTTCGTTGCGGCCATAGTTGTAAATTAAGGTGCCCCAATCGCGGTGCTCACCCAAACGGGGATCTTCATGTTCGTAAAGCGCAGAACCGTCAAAGCGGGCGAGGGCATGGGCATCCTTAGGAAAGTGAGCCGGCACCCAATCCAAAATAATGCCGATCTCATGTTGGTGAAGATAATCCACAAAATAGCGGAAATCATCAGGCGTTCCAAAGCGACTTGTTGGTGCATAGTAGCCTGTCGTTTGATAACCCCATGAATCATCCAGAGGGTGCTCACTGATCGGCAAGACTTCAATATGAGTAAAGCCCAGCGGTTTGACGTAATCCACTAATTGATGCGCCAATTCACGGTAGTTCAAAAATTCGCCAGCCCAACCGCGTCGCCACGAACCCAAATGCACTTCGTAAATCGCAACAGGTGCTTGCTGCCAGTTCCATGCGGCGCGTTTATCCATCCAGCCTTTATCCTGCCATTCATAAGCTGAAGGAGCAGTCACAATAGAACTGGTTTGAGGACGCAATTCAAATGCTTGGCCATAGGGATCGGTTTTAAGGAACACCGCTGAGGTTTCCCGATTGCGCACCTCAAATTTATAAAACACCCCAGCCCGCAAACCGGGAATAAAAATTTCCCATAATCCGCTACCCCCACGGACACGCATAGGGTGATGACGGCCATCCCAGTCGTTAAAATCACCTACCACACTGACTCGTTCCGCACTTGGTGCCCAAGTCGCAAACAATACACCCTCGATACCATCAACCTGATAGGGGTGCGCACCGAGATGTTCATAGATGTTCCAATGTTGCCCCTCAGCGAAGAGGTGTATATCGAGATCGCCCAATTGTGGTGCAAAGCTGTAGGGGTCGTATTCGAGATGCTTGATATTGTGGCGGTCGTACCATTCCACTTGATAATAGCCGGGCACCAGTTTACCTAGCCCGCGCCATTCAAAAAAATCTGTGCCTTCAATGCGCTCCAGAGCATAGGGTTGATCTTTGATTAATAAAGAAGCCGTGCGTGCGCCAGGAATATATAACCGAATGAGGGTATCACTGGCTGCTGTAGCCGCTGCTCCCAAAGGGTGCTTCCCCAGCACTTCAAAAGGATCATGGTGACAAGCAGAGATAATTCGCATTAATTCGTTTGGCAAGCGCTGGTCTGACTTCGCATTCAACATTCAGTCTATTCCTACATGGATGGGCGTGACGCATAAAACATCTTTCTGTGAGTTTTAAACGCCATCATTAGTGACACATTGCGTAATAATATCGAGTCACACTAGCTTAGCTATTCTTTAAACTTTTTGTTGCACGATTATTTCGCAAAAAATCACGCAAACAAGAAATATTTGCAGATTCAATGCCAAATTTTTGTCTACACTAGTGGGGTTTTTCAAATATCGCCATCGCTGCATGAAAAATACACAATAAATTTTGTGTTTCTGTGTGGAGTTGATGTTAGTCAATGTATTGGCATCGATATTGCTCTTACTCTTGCATGAACACAATAATTACCTACCGCATTTGCTAAAGGAAGCGTTTCAATGAGCTCAAACCAAACCTCTGGTCGTTTTGTAAGTCGTCTAACAAGAGAAACTCTTGCAATCATTTTAGCGGGTGGTCGTGGCTCGCGGTTACATCAGCTAACGAATTGGCGCGCTAAACCAGCGGTGCATTTTGGTGGTAAATTTCGCATCATTGATTTCCCTCTTTCTAATTGCGTGAACTCCGGCATTCGTCGTATCAGCGTATTAACTCAGTACAAATCTCACTCACTTGATCGCCACGTACAGCGCGGCTGGGGTTTTCTCGGTGGTGAATTAGGCGAGTTTGTTGAACTCTTGCCTGCGCAACAGCGCTTGAATGAAAATTGGTATGTAGGTACTGCAGATGCGGTTCTACAAAATCTTGATATCATCCGCAACCACAATCCTGAATATGTTCTTATTCTCGCAGGTGATCACATTTACAAAATGGATTACGGCACCATGATTGCTGCGCACGTAGAGCGCGGTGCAGATATCACCGTAGGTTGTATTGAAGTTCCCATTGAAATTGCACATGCATTTGGTGTAATGGATATGGATAAAGATAATCGTATTGTAAAATTCACTGAGAAGCCTGCGAACCCAGATCCAATGCCTGGCCATCCCGATAAATCACTGGCATCCATGGGTATTTATGTATTTAGCACCAAGGTGCTTTTCAACGAATTATTAAAAGATCGCGACAATCAAAATTCGTCGCATGATTTTGGTAAAGATATTATTCCTTCCATGATTAAAACTCATCGCGTTATGGCATTCCCATTCCGCGATCCAGTATCCGGTGGCGAAGCTTATTGGCGCGATGTAGGAACGGTTGATTCATTGTGGGAAGCTAATCTGGAATTAACCGATATAGATCCTGAATTGGATTTGTACGATGCTGAATGGCCAATTTGGACTCATCAAGAGCAAGTGGCACCCGCAAAATTTGTATTTGATGATGATGGTCGCCGTGGCCATGCCGTAGATTCATTAATCGCTGGCGGCTGCATTGTGTCTGGTTCAAAAATTAATCATTCATTACTTTTCCCCCGTGTGCGCATCCATTCCTATTGTGAAATTACTGACTCGGTATTATTTCCAAAAGTAGAAGTAGGGCGTCATTGTAAAATTCGTAAAGCACTGATTGATCGCGGCTGCAAAATTCCTGCGGGCACGGTCATTGGATACGATTTGGAAGAAGATAAAAAACGTTTCCATGTATCTCCCAAGGGAGTTGTTCTCGTAACTCCAGACATGTTAGGACAGGATCGAATTTATGGTTAATAGCAGCAAGACTAAAGTCGTATTTTTATGGCACATGCATCAGCCTGATTATCGCGACATCATGACCGGGGAATATTATTTTCCTTGGACGTATCTTCACGCTATTAAAGACTATGTCGATATGGCGGCGCACATTGAAGAATATCCAGAAGCAAAAGCGGTGGTGAATTTTGCACCGATTTTGTTAGAGCAACTGGATGATTATGCGCAGCAAATTACCTCGCATTTAAAACATCACACCAAAATCAAAGATGCCGTCTTGGCATCTTTGGTTGAGCCTGTATTACCGCAAGCGGGCACTTTAGCATTTTCAGATCTTGCTAAAAAATATTTGCGCGCAAATCGCGAGCGCATGATTGAGCGTTTTCCCGTTTTTAAAGAGCTGGCAGATATTGTTAATTCTTTTGCAGAAAAACCTTTTTTAAGTCGTTACTTGAATGAGCAATTTTTAATTGATTTGGGTGTTTGGTATCACCTGAGTTGGATGGCAGAAATTGTTCGTCGTAATGACCCTCGCATACAACGCTTACAAAACAAAGAACGTGGCTTTACCATTGAAGATCGCCGTGAACTTTTATCCATTATTGGCGAACTACTTGCGTCAATTGGCCCACGTTATCGCAAGTTGGCTGAATCTGGTCAAATTGAATTGTGTATGAGTCCTTATGCACATCCTATCGTTCCTTTACTGATTGATTTGAATAGCGCTAAAGAGGCCATGCCGCAAGTTACACTGCCTAATGCGCCAAGCTATACCGATGGTCGCAATAGAGCTAAGTGGCATTTGCATGAAGGCATAAAAACCTTTGAAAATTATTTTGGAAAGCGTCCTCGTGGTTGCTGGGCTTCCGAAGGTGCGCTCTGCAACGAAACCTTAAAGCTACTCAATGAAACTAAATTTGATTGGGCTGCAACAGGTGATTCGGTATTACACAACACCTTACGTGCGCCAGAAAATGCTGCGGTGGCGCACAAATTACAAACCACGAATGGTTCACTACACAGAGCCTTTGAGTTTGCTAATACCTCCATCAACACTTTTTTCCGTGATGACGGGCTTTCCGATCTGATTGGATTTAAATATGCGACCTGGCATTCCGATGATGCTGTTGGTGATTTGCTCAATCACATGACCAATATTGCAAACGCCAGCAATGATCCGAAAAATACTGTCATCTCCGTCATCATGGATGGTGAAAATGCGTGGGAATATTTCCCAGAAAATGCGTATCATTTTCTCTCCACCTTATACCGTTCATTGATTAAACATCCGCAACTGGAGTTATCTACTTACAGTGAAATTTTAGATAAACAACAACCGGAACAACTGAAAATTCCGCGCTTGGTTGCAGGTAGTTGGGTTTATGGAACATTCTCCACGTGGATTGGTGATAAAGACAAAAATCGCGGCTGGGATATGCTCTGTGATGCTAAGCGCCAAGTCGATGTGGCTTTAAGTAAACACAGTTTTACCCCCGAACGTATCGCACAAATTGAAAAACAATTGGCTTTGTGTGAAGGCTCTGATTGGTTCTGGTGGTTCGGCGATTACAATCCATCACAAAGCGTAAGTGATTTTGAATATTTATTCCGCCGTCATTTGACCAATTTGTACGCACTCATCGAACAACCAGCACCGGCTTATTTAATGCAAGTCATCAGTGTTGGCACCGGCGATCAGGCGAACGGCGGCGTTATGCGTCAAGGTCACGCCAACTAATTGAACGCTTCCTAAACGTGTAGAAACAGGAACTTTATCCATGGGTGAAGTATCACCGGAAAAATCTCATTTATTTAAAGCGCGCAGTGCCGGTGTTTTATTGCATCCCACCTCCTTACCTTGCTCTGAGTCTTGCTGGAATACGCCTGACTCAGAAAATGTAATCCGCGTCTCTACCACGAGTAATTCCGAGGCGAACAGTCCTGTTGAGGCGACTAGTCCTGTTATAGGAACTTTAGGTAAAGACGCTTATCGTTTTGTAGATTTCATGGCCGACGCGGGTTTAACCATTTGGCAGATGTTGCCGATGGGGCCAACGCCTCCCGATAGATCGCCTTATCAATCTATTTCTGCTCATGCCGGCAATCCCGATGTCATTAGTTTGGATTGGCTGGTAGAGCAGGGCTGGGTGAGTCATGAAGATATTCAGCTACCCAAAAAAACGCTCCAAGGTTTAGCGCAAGCGCGTGCTGTTTGCGCTAAACAATTTCACGCAAAAATGAAACGGGAAGAGGGGGCACCTCTGCGCGCCGCCTATGAACATTTCTATTCTGAGCAAGCTTACTGGCTGGAAGATTTTGTGCTTTTTTCTGCAATACGCGAACATTATCACTACGTGTCCTGGGTTGAATGGCCGGATGAATTGCGCAAACACGAGGCGGATGCGCTCAAAAAAATAAAACCGTCATTACAAGAGAAGATTGATGTTTTTTTATTTGAGCAGTTTGCATTTTTTAGTCAATGGCAAGCACTCCGTCATTATGCAAATCAAAAGGGCATTTCATTTTTTGGGGATATGCCTATTTTTGTGGGACACGACAGTGCCGATGTTTGGGCTCAACAACATTATTTTCAATTGGATGAAAAAAGTAATCCACGCACTGTTGCTGGTGTTCCACCGGATTATTTTTCTGAAACAGGCCAGCATTGGGGCAATCCCCATTATGATTGGGAAACAATGCAGGCGGATGGTTTTCAGTGGTGGCTCGCGCGCTTGCGCACCCAACTGCAATTATTTGATCTGATCCGTATAGATCACTTTCGCGGTTTTGAAGCTTATTGGTCCATACCAGGTGATTCCCACGATGCCCGTTTGGGACATTGGGTCAAAGCGCCAGGCGAAGCTTTTTTAAAAGCGTGTTTTGCGGCTTATCCAAATTTGCCATTAGTTGCTGAAAATTTGGGTTTGATCACTGATGAAGTGGAAGCCTTGCGCCATCAATTTAATTTGCCCGGCATGCTTGTGTTGCAATTTGCATTCGATGGCAATACCAATAATCCTCATTTGCCACACAACCATGCGGCTAGCGAAGTGATCTACACAGGCACTCATGATAACGATACCACCGTTGGTTGGTATGAAAACTTGCCTCAGCATAGTCGTGAGCAATTACAACAGTATTGTTTTAATACCACCGATAAAATCCCATGGCTGCTGATTAAACTCGCGCTAGCATCCGTAGGTCGTATCGCAATTATCCCTATGCAAGATTTTATGGAACTTGATGGACGGCACAGGATGAATATGCCGGGAACAATGGATAACAATTGGGCGTGGACTTTTTCGTGGGATCAAGTTGATCCCCAATTAGCAGCCAACATTCGGCCGCTTTTGGCGAGTTATCATCGGCTTGGTTGAGTCGTTGTCAATTCAGACTAATCATTTCAACGCATATAGGAATCGTCATGGAACATAGATGCAGTGAACGTCTTCCAGCGAACATCACAATCCTAATTTACAAATACGACATTCCTGTTGCTATAGGTCGCATCAAAAATGGGACACGCTATGGGTTACATATAGAATCTGACATGGCAGATGTCGCGCCATTACAGCAGCTCGGAATTGAAATTTTGGTTTACCGAGGTAATGCCAATAAACTGCAGCGTTATAAATTTGATTCCATTGTTATTCACACAACCGATCATGGTTTTGGTGTGGAGCTGGATGCACTAACTGAAGAAACTGGCGAGCAACTTTGGGAGCTGTTACAGGCAAATCCCAAAACGCCTCAGGAAAGCGAGCTATTTACAATGGTGGCCAACGCTTAATCCCAAGGAGAGGTGTCCATCATATCCACAGCATCTGGATACTCAACACGGAAAACCCAGTAAGAGAATCGAACATGATTGCGCATAATGTATATTATGTTAAATCGCAGGTTTAGATAAGGTTCTGATATCTAAGGGAATATGTATCGCTAAGTTGCAACAGCAGCTTCGGGCATACCAGTTTTAGGATGATTGGAGCTTTCTTTACTGGGACTGAAATGTGAATGAATATCCGTGCACATTAATTTTTTAAGTGACAGATTATGAAACACTCACAACTGTTAGAGCGTTTATACGCAGAAGTCGAAACAGTCATATTAAGTAAGCAACACCCTGTAACGGGATTGTTGCCAGCGAGTACCGCTATCAATAATCACGGTGATTATACAGATGCATGGGTACGCGATAACGTCTACTCCATTATTTGTGTTTGGAGTCTTGGGCTGTCTTTTCGTCGCAACGGTGAAACTACGAGAAGCGATATCCTTGAGCAATCCACCATCAAACTAATGCGTGGTTTGCTGCAATCCATGATGCGGCAAGCCCCAAAAGTTGAAGCGTTTAAATATTCGCTCGACAATCGTGATTCCCTACATGCGAAATACGACACGGCTACTGGTTTGCCGGTGGTTGCAGATCATGAATGGGGCCATCTACAAATTGATGCCACTTCGCTCTATTTGTTGATGCTTGCGCAAATGAGTGCATCTGGTTTACGGATTGTGTGTACGCCAGATGAAGTCGATTTCATTCAAAATTTGGTTTACTACATTTCCAGCGCTTACCGCACACCCGATTATGGTATTTGGGAGCGTGGCAACAAAGTTAATAACGGTAAAACCGAAATTAATGCCAGTTCCGTAGGCATGGCAAAAGCGGCATTGCAAGCGTTGGATGGATTCAACTTGTTTGGTAAGCATGCCGATAAAAGGGCGGTTATACATGTTATTGCCGATGCTATTTCTTTAGCCAGAACCACCCTAGCCTCCTTACTTCCACGCGAATCCTTATCAAAAGAAACAGATAGTGCGTTACTGAGTATTATCGGATTTCCTGCTTTTGCGGTTGGAAAAGAAACACTTGCCACCCAAACACGCGATGCGGTACTCACCAAGCTCGGAGGCAATTACGGTTGCAAACGTTTTTTGTGGGATGGACACCAAACGGTATTGGAAGAAAGTTCACGTATTTATTACGAACATGCCGAGCTCGCCAATTTCGATAATATTGAATCTGAATGGCCGTTATTTTTTACCTATTTATACATTACGGCATTGTTCGATGGCAGTGATGCTACAGCAAAACATTATCGCAAAAAATTAGAATCATTAATGGTGAATGTGGACGGCGTAGGTTTACTGCCCGAACTTTATTACCTGCCTAAAGAAAATATTGAAGCAGAAAAGAAAAATCCCCGTTCACAAACGCGTATACCCAATGAAAATATTCCGTTGGTATGGGCGCAAAGTTTGTACCTAACGGGCCTGATGCTTGATGAGGGTTTAATTACCAGCGATCATTTAGATCCATTAAAAATGCGTCGTCGTTCAACACGTTTTATAAAATCTAATATCGCTGTCGTGGTATTGGCAGAAAATGATTCCATCAAACAATATTTGGCAAAACATGGCGTTATCGCAGAAAGCTTGCAAGACATTAAACCCATGGGTGTGGTTTCTGCATCTGGCTTGATGGAAGCTTATGCGCATATTGGTGAAAATAAAGCGCTGGGTTTGACTGGTCGTCCGCGTCGTCGCGTACAAAGTTTGGCGACATCGCAAACCTATGAAATTAATAACAAAGTGTATTTATGTTTGTCATGGCTGCAAAGTGAGCGCGAAGATTATCGTATGTATGATGCGCAATGGCTCATTGAAAACATCATGCAAGAAATTCACTTTATCCATAAAAACTGGCTGAGTTCAGAAGTGGCTGTGTTCACATTAATGATGGATCAGCGGCTTTATAAAATTCCGAACGCAGAGTTATTGTTTCAAACATTGCGCAATCTACAATTACGCAGTGAGCATGAATTTGTCGGCTATGCATCGGCAAATCTTGCTTACCGTGCATCGCGCGTGAATAGCTTATCCATACCCTACTTCCATATTGCGTCTATGAATACGCAAGCACTCTCCTCCATGGCAGTGAATGATGGGCTCATTCAACCTAAGCAATTAGAACCTGTGGCGCGGGCGTTACTTGAGAATTTTTATACTGAAAGCGACATTATTACCTACAGAAAATTTGCGCTGTATGTCAAAAAACATGAGCTAACCGATAATATAGGTGTTGATGGCTACAATGTTACGGTTAAAGAATTTATTCGGGATATTTTTTATCGCTCACAAAAAGTGAACTATTGGCTGCTCGCACGTTTCTGTTTCTCGCAGTTTAATTACACACTGATTGATCTGTCTGACAGCTTAACTCTGTTAGCGGCACGCAATTTAGTTATCACGGTCGGTGACAACAATTATACTGAAATTAAAATTGATCAGTCGTTCTCTAACACCACATACTTTGAAAGCGTGAAAGAGTTATTTCCCGATGTGTTGGAACGCACGCTTGTGCAAGAGTTATTATCCGCTACCGGCTCACTCATGCGCGCCGAACCTAAACTGTTTGATGGTTTACATTCGGTGCAATTGCGTAATTTTATGTTGCTGTGCGCCATGGATAAAGGCGATGCAGAAGATGTCACTATGCTTGAGTGGCTTGGATTACAGTCGCCAGCAAAACTCTACAAGAAAATTAGAGCAATTCTGGCATCACGTAAAAAGGTGTTTTCGCAAGGCATCAATCATGTCACTCCCTATCGTATTCATCATCAGGATAATCTGAATGATGAAAACCCGATGTTGGCCAACACCATGGATACCGATTGGTTAGAATGGCGCATGGCTCGCGGCTTAATCACTCATTTTGATGAAAACTTCTTAAAAGATATTTGGCACAGCTTGATGTTTGCAAACACACTGGTGTTTAGCAATCCAAATGGACAAACCTTTGTATTGAACTGCGAAGTGACTCGCAGCTCCATGACGCCGGGCGAGGAAAGTTTTGCGCATTATATTGATAAATTAACCCATCAATTACACCCTGCCTATTATAAAAGTGCGGTGGTTGAATCCCTTTATGCGTATACGCAATTTTGTATTAATAACCCACAAGCACGCTTTAATCAGCCTGTTGTTTTTAGGGAAATACTTGAGCGAGCCGCAGAGCGTTATGTACAAGAACGCAAAACGACCATGAAGAGCCTTGGTTCTAGCACGGGATTAACCTTACTGATGCAGCAATCTCCGCACATACTTAACTTGTATGTCACCTTGGTGTATGCCGAGCTAACACAACCTTATTAAGTCCCCAATCCTCGCTGCTTTCTTTTTTCACCGCTGCCCTTACATGAAGATGTAAGAGCAGCCGTTGTGGGATCAGGCTTTTACGAAATATATATCCTTTCACCATAGGCTAGAGCGAACTGAGCGTTTAAAATACCCTCCTTTGTGTTTCCCTAAAGTTGATACCTATGAGACTGCTTGGACCAACATTGCTGATATTGGGCGCAATTCTTAATATTCTAGCGCTTTTCATGTTAATCCCCCTGTGCCTATCTATTGCTTATGAAAGCGACAATCAACTTGCCTTTTTTTTATCGGCTACGATAACCAGTGTCTGCGGCATTATTTTTTTACTGATTGGTAAAAAGTCCAACTTGGATTTTATGCAACCAAGACAAGTATTTTTAATCACCACTAGTGCGTGGACGGGGGTATCTTTATTTAGTGCACTGCCCTTTCTGTTGATATCCAATCCACTCAGTTTTACCGATGCCGTTTTCGAGGCTGTGTCGGGAATTACCACGACAGGAAGTTCGGTAATGTCAGGGCTTGATAGCTTGCCGAAAGATATTTTGCTCTGGCGCTCACTGCTTAATTGGATTGGCGGTATAGGTATCATTGGTATGGCGATTGCCATTCTGCCATTTTTACGGATTGGAGGAATGCGCCTATTCAAAACTGAATCATCCGAATGGTCAGACAAAGCGATGCCCCGTGCGCGCAGCTTAATTGCGATGATTATTTATTGCTATATTGGTTTGTCGTTTCTATGTTGCTTTCTATATTGGTTGGCAGGGATGGACTTTTTTAATGCCGTGAATCACACAATGACAACCGTTTCAACGGGAGGACTTTCAACGTCCGATAGTTCTTTTGCACAATTTGATAGTTTATTAATTCACTGGATTGCGATTGTATTTATGCTTGCGGGAGCCTTTCCCTTCGTATTATTTGTGCGCTTAGTCGTTCACAAAAAGTTTGTATTTATGCGCGATACCCAAGTGCGCGGATTGATGTTAATTGTTTTGGTGTCAACCACTATAGTGTCCATGCAATTAATTGCTACCGAACAAATGGAACCACTCAGAGCTATCACTATGGCTTGGTTTAATTTGGTATCTGTAATTACTACAACTGGTTTTGCTTCTGGCGATTACCAATTGTGGGGGCCATTATCCGTTATTATTTTCTTTTTTTGCATGTTTGTCGGTGGATGTTCAGGCTCCACAACGGGTGGGATTAAAGTATTTCGATTGCAGATTTTTGGAGGCTTGATGAAAGAACAAATTCTCACTGCAATACATCCACGTGCCATTATTAGTCGTCGTTACAACGGCCGCTTAATCAGCTCTGAAATTATTGCCTCCTCAATTTCCTATATGTTTTTGATGATTACTTGCTTGGTGATTATTGCTGTTATTTTAGCCCTCACCGGCTTGGATTTAATCACTAGCTTCACGGGTGCAGCTACTGCTGTCATGAACGTGGGCCCAGGTCTTGGGCCTATTATTGGCCCCGCTGGAAATTTTTCCAGCCTGAGCGATGTTGCGAAATGGGCACTCTCAGCTGGCATGCTTTTAGGCCGCTTAGAGTTCCTTACTATTTTAGTGCTATTTACACCTGCCTTCTGGCGTTCGTAATGATTACCCCCCGTTGGCTACGCAAATTTGCTTACCCGATAGGAATTTTATTTCCATGGTTGTTAACGCCCGTCGCTTTTTTAATTGCTGATTATTTGCCAAAAGCGAATATTCCATTGCTGTATATCACTATGGTGGTGTTTATCGCCATCAACGTGACGGTAGAGCTGGCCATCATTAATGCCTTATCTAGCTTCTTTGCGTTTAGTTTTTTCTTCGCGGAACCTTATGGTTCCATCATGATTCATCAGGATGAAGACCTGCTGACTATATTGTTATTTTTGCTAACGTCAATTCTGGTGGGCTATATGGCCACCAAACACAAGAAAAACATTCAGAAAATTCGCATGCGTGAACTCATGACGGATATTGAACTGGAGTTGTTGGAAAAATTACCTAAAGCCTTGAATACTACCGATGTGGTAAACGCCATGCGCGAAGCTTTAACGCCATGGAAAGATAATTGCGTATTAATTACCCATGATGACAAATGGGTAACACACCCCATGATTCGCCGCTTGACTAACTTACGAAAAACTTATCTTGAGGAATTGCTGGAATTAAAATTAACTCCTGAGGTGATTCAACAAATTCCTAGCTTAGAAGAAGAACATGATGTGTTTTTTTTATACAACTCCAGACAAGTGATTGGGTTATTAAAAATCGCAGTGGAGAATATTAAAGATTTACCGAAAGACATTTTTTTATTATTACTGCATCAAGTGAATATTTCATTGGAGCGAACACGACTTTCAGCAGACCTAGAAAAAGAAAAAATTGCAAAAGAAAACGAACTGCTGCGCTCTGCCCTCCTTTCATCGGTGTCACATGATTTCCGTACTCCATTAACCACCATGATTGGGGCCACCTCTACCATCATTGAATTGGGCGAATATTTAGATAAAAAACAAACGCGCGAGTTATTGGATACGGTATTAGAAGAAGCTCAGCGCTTAAATCGTTACACACAAAACTTGTTAGATATGACGCGTTTGGGATTTGGCCAGCTACGCCTTGAACGAGACTGGGTGAGTGTGGAAGAAATTTTGAGTGTGGTTAAAAAGCGCTTAAAACCGCTACTCATTTCCAATGATTTAAAGTATCAGATTAGCCCCGACCTACCACCACTTTATGTGCATGCAGCCCTATTGGAACAAGCCATCTTTAATGTCATTGATAATGCCATTAAATTTTCGCCGGAAGGTGCAACAATTGATGTGTGTTGTACGCGGGAAGATAACCATATTGTTATCAACATCTATGACAAAGGCCCGGGCATTCCCGAAGATGAACGTGAGCGAGTATTTGAGCGGTTTCATACCGCAGAAAAAGGTGACAGGCGTAAATCGGGTAGTGGCTTAGGGCTGACGATATGTCGAGGGATGATTGCCGCTCATGGAGGAACCGTGACCATTCACGATGGTTTGAATATATCACCCAAAGGCTGTTGTATGCGCATTAAAATTCCTATCAATGCGCCTGAAAACTCGCCGATCGAAGCAAACTCAACATCAGAATTATCATGAAGCATTACGGAGATAAGCATGAGTAAAATTTTAATCATTGATGATGAGCCGCAAATACGCCGTTTTTTGCAGATAGGCTTAACCGCACAAGGTTATTCTATTATTGAGGCAGAGGCTGGAAGACAAGGTCTTGCACTGGCCGCAGAAGCTGCACCTGATTTAATTATTTTAGATTTGGGGTTGCCGGATTTAGATGGTTTTGTTGTTTTGCAAAAGCTGCGTGATTTTTTCCATTTGCCGATTATTATCCTGTCTGTGCGCGACCGCGAATCTGAAATTGTGCAAGCCCTTGATGCTGGCGCGAATGACTATGTGGTAAAACCTTTTGGTATTCAGGAGCTGTTAGCGCGTATTCGTGGCCTGATTAAAGCTTTTGGGCCTACCGTGGAAACCATTAAATTTTATCAAGATGAAAAAATTTCTATTGATTTAACAGAAAGAAAATTAGTGGTTGATAATGAGGTTATTAAGCTTTCACGTAAAGAATTTGAATTGTTGAAACGTCTTATAAATAATGCTGGGCGCTTGGTAACACAACAACAATTGCTACGTGAAATATGGGGCGGAACTCATGTGGAGGATACTCACTATCTGCGTATTTTTATTGGCCGATTGCGTACAAAATTAGGGGATGATCCATCCAACCCTCGTTATATTGAAACTGAGCCAGGTGTTGGTTACAGGTTTCTACCTAATATCGATAGCATTTGATGCAAAAAATCGCGGCTAGGGAGCACTAGCCGCGATCAATCTAGACTACATCCTGTACACACACAAACGAATCAATCAACGATCACTAGCAAACACTAACTCGGTGCAACTCAAAACACTCAGCGACAAATCGCACCGACATTTTCCACAAGTCCGGAGGCCGCCTCTCCGATACAACCATTTTTGTTGTCAATAAATTGCGCACCAACCATCATATTATTAATACATGATGCATCGTTGGCTTGAATTCCCATACCACCTGAGCGTGAGATAACAACACTGGTAAAAGTATTACCGGTTGCTGCTTTGGTGGAATCTGTATCAACTTGCGCAAGGAAAATACCGTGTTGTTCACTGTCCCTTATGTGCAAGTTGGTAAAGGAATTATCGAGCGAATCGCGCATAAAAATACCAACGGTTTTATTTTCTGAAATTGTCACGTCATAAAACTTGTTGTTATTAAATTTAATATCCGTTGATATGCCTGCGCCACGATTGCCATAAAGAGTGATGCCCGAAAAGGTACTATCCTCCGTTTCATAACCTGCAAGACCATCAAACTCGTTATCGTATGAGGTGTAATCGCGCACCGTTAAACGACGACATCCTAATTCAGTCACCAACCCACCAGATATAGCACCATAGACAGTGACAGAAGACACGGTGCAATCAACACAACGTCTGAGAGAAATACCATTATTTCGTAGCGGAAATTCAGCACTGCAAGGTCCACCCATACATTCGGACGTTTGGTTCGCGCGATTACCATCGATCATTAAATCGCTCACACGCAAATACCGAGTGGCTTTACTGGGTATGTTTTCCGTGGATCCCATCACAATGACGGGCGCATTAATATTATCGGCAAGACGCAAGATGGTTGATGTACCCTCACCACGTAAGGTGATGTTGTTGCGGTCAAGCACTATAGGTTTTGTGCAGGTGTATTCACCCGCTGCGACGCGCACTTCACCACCCGCTGCCGGTAATTTACTAATAGCCGCTTGAATAGAATCACAGCTTTTATTACTGGTCACACTGGTGGCGCTTGTTGTGGCAAAACTTGAAAGAGATACACTCGAAAGTAATATGCACGCAAGCGTCCAAACAAACCGTGGTCTATGATCAATTTTCATAGGTTACCCCCTTAAGAACGCCGAAGGAAAAAGCCCTCCGTTAATTAAAGGGTAGTCTCGTTTTTTTTAATTAACAGTAAAAATGCGCCAATATGGCAAAAAAATATAATTTTTCTTTTTTTGGTTATTAAGCGCATAAAAAAAGGGGAACATCGGTAATGATGTTCCCCTTTTTCACACTTTCTACACACTAGGGTTTGTTTGGTAATATGGGGTTACAGTTTTTGATGGTTAATTTACCTTCCAATAAACTACCTTTTGAGTATTCACTGAAATAACAGGTATTGGTAGCGGGATCATAATTTTCAATCCATAAATTTTCATCTTTCCAGGTTGCCTGCATATGAACCTGACCTTCCGGAACAGTGATGGACATAACTCCACCCAGATTTTTAACAAAATGTTGTTCGTAATGAAAAAAATACATCGCCCAGCCGATTAGAAAAATGGTAACTCCAGCAGACAATCCCACTTTCCAATGGAAATAACGACCTACTCCCCAGAATACAAACAACGAAACACTGATAACGGCAATCCAGTAGAGATAAGTAATCATCGGCGGCTCCTTAGCGGTTGGTTATGAGTGAATGACGGTTATTTACGAAACCATCTTGTGAACGATAATAGGCTCAAGAGGAGCAAGCTAAATAAACCAAGACCACCACTGGAGCTATCATCATCTTCCTTACCAACAAGAGTGTTGGGTGTTGGTGTTAAACCATCGGCTGTGTCGGGGCTGCTATTCAGCACCACTATATTATCGAGCATTACCAAATTGTCGGCAGTAACAAGTTTATTGTTTTGGGCGTCTTGAATGGTGTAATTCCTGAGAGGAATTGAAGCTAGTGCCCCACCCATATTGAAACGATTGAGCGCCGCTATAGCATCTACAATAGCCATACCGTTACCGGTTACCTGTCCAAACACGGTGAAACCGCCGTTTGAGTCGTCAATATCAGCACTGTTGTCTTTTAGATTAATAAACCACTGACTGGTTGCACTGTTAGCATCTCCATCCTGTTTTGCCATCGCAAGAGTACCGCGGACATTTGAAAACTTTGGTTCATTCACCGGGTGAAGCGCCTCTGTGGTATTACCATCTTTATCAATATCATCCACATCTCGGCGAGAGGGAATCGCGACTACCGGGAATGACCCTGAATAGGTGTAACCGCCGCCTTGGATGACGAAATTTTCTTGGCTACTGCTTTTCACTGAGCGGTGAACAATATTGTTTTCATAGGCACCTGCATTCACATAAGCCAAAAAATTTGCCACAGTTTCGGGCGTAGCTTTATCGTAGAGATTGACCTCAAAATCGCCCAAAACAGTTTGGAATTGCACAGTAGTCGCTTGCGTAGATGCTGCGCATAAGAGCATTCCTGTAAATCCGACTATACGCGCCGCGGCTTTGATGGATAGAACATGAGTGTTGGCAAAAACGGACATGTGAAAACAACCTCTTACTGGGCTAAAAATGCAGTGCACACAGGGGCACCAATATAAAAGACTTGCGCATCTTAGCTGGTATAAGCTTCAGTGGGCAGGTCTATTTTTGTAGGACTTTGTAACTTACTCATCAATCACTTTAAGCCAGCGACCATTGGGTTAGCCATTAGGGTTAAAAGTGACCTCAAAACGCGCCTATTGACGAAACTCTGAACACAAGCAAATACCTTTCGCATAAGCTCCGGAACCAGCCACCACTTTGTAAATGATTTGATCTTTTGAGGCATCCTGATGTTCAGCGGCATCTATGACTTGGCGCACGCTCCACAAGTTCCCTAATTTACCGTTGCTGTATGGCCGGCGATAAAGCTCAATCGTCTGACACGGCATCGCCCTAAAGTAGAATGGGCGTATCTGGCAACTCATTATTATTTTCTGTTGTGCATGGATAATGTTGGATGAGCTGGGCAGTCGTTTCCTGCACACCTTTTAGTGCGCCATCCAAATACTTACCCAGTTTGAAATCAACTTCCATTAGGCGACAAATTTTTTCCCATTCACTGCCGTCAACTTTCGCATTAATTCCTCGATCAGCAATAATTTCTACAGCGCGATCAGCAAATAACATATAAATCAACAAGCCATTATTTTGTTCAGTATCCCAAATTCGCAATTGTGAAAAAATATCTATCGCTCGTTCGCGAGCAGAGACTCCTTTAACAAGAGCGTGAAAACCGAGAGAAGACTCTATAACAAAACGAATCTCTCCTGAGTGCGATTTTTCACTGGTATTAATAGCTGCATATATGGCATTGAGCGTTGATTGTGAAAAAGCGCGATTAGCAGGCCAATCAGCCAGAAGCAAATGTTGTATAAAGCGTTTAATATTCATAATTACCATCTCCCCGATGCACCACCGCCGCCGAAGCTGCCACCACCACCGCTAAATCCTCCACCGCCACTATAGCCTCCCCCTCGACTTGATCCACCACGGGATGATCCCCCATTTGAATCATCACTCGCAAGACAAAAAAGAAATGATAATAGACCTGCAATTAGTGCGAATAAGAAAACACCGCTGAAAATCCACACAAGAAAAAAAATAACGCCACCCGTAATACTCGCACCAACTAATCGCCCGAGTACAACTCGCAGACAACTTCCAATGATTATGATTGCAATAATAATGATGGGAAATGAAGGTGCAAATTTATCTATAGTCGTTTTAATGCTGGGCGCAGGTAAAGGTTCCCCATTAATCACCCGAATGATTTGCTCAACACCCGCTGTAATGCCTCCGTTGAAATCACCACGCTTGAAATAGGGGGTAATAGTCCCATCAATAATTCTCTTACTGGTAATATCTGTTAACGCCCCCTCCAAACCGTAACCAACTTCAATACGCAAAGCTCGATCCTGTTTGGCGATAAGCAGCAACACCCCATCGTCTATTTTTTTTCGGCCTAACTTCCATTTTTCAACAACACGTAATGAATACTGCTCAATCGTTTCTTGCCCTGTTGTGGGCACGATTAAGACAACAACCTGGCTCCCTTTGCTAGCTTCAAATGCAGTTAATTTTTTTCTCAGCTCTGCCTGCTGCGATGTACTGAGCGTTGCTGTTAGATCAACCACCTGGCTTGTCAGGTTGGGGATCAGAACCTCAGCGATGGCATTGTTTAGCGTGAGCAGCCATATGCAACAGAATATAAGTGCAGACGTGCATGATTTTATTATTGTCGTTGTCATCAATTAGTCTCTGTGTTTGCACTCGATGATGCTGGCGCCATATCAAAATTAACACTCGGTGGTTTAGCGATCTCTGTTTCATTTTCTACAGTGAAATTAGGTTTTGGCTCAAAATCAAAGAACATGGCAGTGAGATTGGAAGGAAACGAGCGCACGGTGATATTGTAATCTTTTACTGCTTTTATGTAGCGGTTGCGAGCTACCGCGATGCGATTCTCCGTGCCTTCCAGCTGTGCTTGTAAATCACGGAAATTAGCATCTGACTTTAACTCAGGGTAGTTTTCCACAACGACAAGCAAGCGTGATAACGAACTCGTCAACTCACCTTGTGCCGCCTGAAATTTAGCTAAAGGGGGCTCTAGAGAGGTTCCGCCAAATCCTGCATGAGGCTCTTGAAGGCCTTGCTCCACATGGCTTTCAGCTCAAAAACCTTCATGCTAGTTGGTTACTTTTCCCCAGATTTAAAGGCTCTTTCATGGGGTGCCAGAGCATTTCCGCCAAATGTTACATAGATTGCCTGTAAGCCAGACATAGCAAGGGTTTCACTTAAATAGTCTGTACTTAAAAACACCTTATACCACTACGTTGGTGCCTACTTTAAAATGATTCAAAGCGGGCACTTCTGGCTGCCACGTATGCCGCTGACACCTCTGGATTTTCTCTGTCGGGCTCAAGGGCAAATTGATAGCCTGACTCTCTTTTTGACCATGAAAGACTCTTTTCATAACGTCCCCATTTGTACTTTGGATGTTCGTTTTGATATTTTTGAAAGTAATATTGTCTATCTAAGTCAACCAACGTTTTGCGACGGTCTTCCGTATCTTCAGATCCTACCATGGCGTCAGGAAACTCATCGCAAATGAATGGCGGCAAATCAATTTCCATTGTCCAGTTCCAGATATAGAAATCATAAGCCCGCGCCTCCCACATATGATGGGCCTCACCACCAAATGCCTTCATTTTGAAACCCTTTGCAGGCCACTCGCCAAAGCTTCTGCCTTTAAAAATTAGCTCTTCTGTATTCATAGTTCCTGATGCCAATATCACTAGCTTGCAGGACTCCGCACTTAATCGAAATGCTTTTTTTATTTCAATATCAGTAGGCTCTGAGCTTCCCCCAGTTTAACGGACAGTTTTAAAGAGAGGCGCGATGCCTCTCGTATTCTGCTGGGCTGACGTAACCCAAGTATGAATGCCTTCGTTGCCGATTGTAAAATACTTCAATATATTCAAATAAACTTTGTTTGGCTTCCGCTTTGGTTTTGTAATCTTCGTGATCACATAATTCTGTTTTCAATGTCCCGAAGAAGCTCTCCGCCACCGCATTATCCAAGCACTCGCCCTTACGACTCATACTACAAATCAGTTGATGAGAGAGTAATTGCTGTTGATACATGGACGATGCATAAGTACTGCCTCTATCAGAGTGCACAATGACATCCTTTACTTTGCCTCGTCGCCATATAGCCATTGTTAATGCATCTTGCACCAACACTGCATTATTTCTATCGCCCATCGACCAACCAATAACCATACGTGAATATAGATCTATTACCACCGCAAGGTATAGCCAGCCCTGACGTGTTTCTATAAACGTGGTATCCGTTACCCATGCCTGATTTCTGTCGGGCATCGAGAATTGTCTTTGTAGATGATCAGGCGCTGGAGCCAATGTATTTTTTGAATTCGTGGTAATGACAAACTTTCTTGCCATTTTCGATTGGATTCCATTGGCTCGCATTAGGCGCTCAACACGCTTGCGATTTACCTTTTCACCCTGCGCAACAAGGTCTTTATGGATTCGTGGTGCCCCATAAATGCAACGACTTGCTTTGTGAAACAGATTAATCTTGGTCACCAATGCTCGATCGGTTTTAGCTCGCGTACTTTCTGGTCGAACCAGCCATGCATAATAGCCACTCGAAGAAACCTCTAGTACGCGTACTAACCGACTGACCTTATGGCACTGGCATTGAGCTTTGATAAAGGCGTACTTCACTTCAGCGCGCGCGCAAAGTACGCTGCGGCCTTTTTTAGAATTTCAATCTCTTCGCGCAAACGATTGTTTTCTTGCTGTAGCGTCGTGAGTTCGCTTTGATTTTCCTTCTTCGGTCTTCCGCGACTTTTGAAAGCCTCATCGCCCTGCTGAGCAAGCTGCTCTTTCCATTTGTACAACTGATTTCGGCGAATGCCTAGCTCCATAGCTATCTCAGTGGGCGGGCGGTTTGATGTCTCCATCAATCGCACCGCCTCTTGCTTGAACTCTTTGGTAAAGGTTTGGTAGGGCTTGCGTTTGTTGTTCATTGGGATACTCCTCTAGCGATATTGTCGCTGATTAAAGGTATCCGTTAAACGGGGGGAGGTTCACTCTGTACCCTTCACCTCAAAGAAACAATCAAGTTGTGGCAACCAAAAATCAGGTAAATATGTATCCCCTGTAGACAGCACAAATCCTTCTTTTTCGTATTCCCAAATGATGCCTAATGAATCAAAAAATACTGCCCATCTAGCTTCTAATCTGGAACGAAATTTACAGCCTTTATAAGATGTTTGTATTGGCTTCATTCTTAACTCTTATCTATTAAGGTTATAAGTTTTCAAGATATTCAGCAAATTGCTTGAATCCGAATATTGTTTTACAGTTTACAAAAGCACTTAGATCAATGCGATTGTCGTGGATAATGTGATACAAGCGTTTATCGGTAAAAAATGCATCCGCCTCTGGCAATGCGGTAGCTGCGGTGAAAAAATCTGTTAGATCTCCTTGCTTGTAAGGTTTGTTATTATCAACGCGCATTAGCCCATGAAGTGATGAATGCACTCTTGCGAACGCAAAATGTGTGGATTTTGGATGAGCTTTCCAGTGAGTGATGATAGACAATAAATATGCCAGTAACTCAGTTGGAGTTTCCACTAAACTCTCGATTGTTCCTCTAAGCTCTTGAAGTGCTGTGACCTTTATTTCTGGGGCGTAATTTTTAATTTTATCAATGTTCATCTCAGCTATGCCACTGCGGTTATCCCATTTTTCCAGATCGCTTTCCAACGCAAAAGCTAACTGCTGAGAAATACTTAGTTGAGATAAGGCATCATAGAACGCCTTCTGAAATGTATTTTCGTCAATACCAAATAAATTATCTCTGTGATAATTTAACTCGGGAATTCCGTATATTTCAAATGGCCGCCTCAAGCTTGGCTGCCGTTTCCCTTGTGGTAATGTATGTGATTTATTGAATGCTGCTTTTTCCGCTTCGAGAATTTCGAATTGAGAGGCAATACATAAGTTTGACGAAAACTCATCAATGAATTCTGCAAAACTTATTACGGTCAGGGGATCATCCATTGATTGCAATTCAAATAGCGTTGATAGCCCAATGGGGAAAACGCACTTTTGTAATATGTCTTCTGACGTAATCGACTTGCAAAAAGCTAGCATATCGGCAGTCAGCGTTTTATTCCCTCTTTTGAAGTCGCTTACGCATTTCCATGCGTTTGTATCCAGATAAATGACTTTACGATTTCCAATGACAGATAACAGTTCTTTACGCCTATTGGCGACATGTTCGGAAAAACTAACATTCATTGACTGTTGGTGAATTTTAATGAATTCACTAAGCCGTGCAGCGGCTTGTTGTTTTGCTTGTAGTATTAATGCTGTTGATTCATTCATCATAAGATCCTTGGGAAATCTTTACTTAAACTGTTCGCTATGTGTTTCAACAAGAAAAATTGCTAGCGTGGATGCGGCCCCAACGGCTAGTTTCGCATGACGAGAACTTAGCCCTCTCGACGTGGCACTTTTTCCATGTCCAGTACCGTAACTATTTCTTAATTCCGCAATGCCATAGGTTATATCAGCAAGATTTTTCAATAGCCGCTTTATGCTTTCACTTGCTTTAACTTCATCAGGAATATCTGAAGGAGTTAGCTTTAATTCTGCGGCTGTTTGTTTTACAAGTTTTGGTAAATCGAGATTGCTTTCTAGCGTTTTGCCTCTTTCTTCAAGTATGGTTTTACAGACTGTTTCAACAAGCTCTTTAGCAGTGCCTATTGCTAACCCTGGGTCGTTTTCAACAGCACTTTCCATGCGTGTAATTTGCGTATTAACGTAACTTGCATCGGCCGCTAAAAATTCTTTTTTTAATGAGGTGAGATTTAGCTCTGCGGATAGCGCAATCTGACGCGCAGCGTAGAGCTCTCTGTTACCAATTTTTGTTTTAGGAACAATTTCATAACCATCATTTGCCAACAATAAATTGTAGGCCTGCTTAAGTTTTTCAATTTCTTCCTGTGATGTTCTGACAACAGGATGAAGTGTCTCGCATAAAAAACGTAGAAATACATCATCAGGTGCGTGCATGAGGTCGAATCTAAAATCGGTAAATACCCAATCAGCATCCCAATCGTAATTATTAACTTGATGTTGCCATATATCACCGTATGCGTCCTCGAAGCGTGAATCTGTCGATGGCATTTCCTTTAAGTTATACAGACGTGAAAGAAACTCCGGCTCTTCTAGTCTTCCGCTCCAGGCAATATTTTCAATAAGGATTAGGTCAGATATATCTCGACGCGTTGCCTCAGTAATTTTTATGCTAGTCATCTCGTTACATTTCCCTTTTATTTTTTAATTAGGCGCTGCGGATAGCTTGGGCGAATTGGCCTCCGAGAGATTCCAATAATTGGCTCTTCACATTAAGCTCGGTGGTAGTTGATGCCAATTGGATTTCAAGCTGTTTTATCACCTGCTTATGATCTAATAATTCTATGGTAATACGTTGATTTTCAGAAAGTGATTCATCCAACCTTGCTCCCTTATGGCTAGCGACAATTAGCTTTTCTTCATTGTCTTTTAATTGCAGCTCTAACTGATACTGTTTATTGGTATTTTCTGAAAGTTGTTTACGAAGCTCACGAATTTCTGTTGCAAGCCTGGAGTTGTCTGCGTTGAGCTGGGTAACATCAGTTTGTTTGATAGAAATGGTTTGGTTCAGTAGTCGGATTTCAGCTTGCAGTTGTTGCACTTGGGTTTCGTGCCTGCGCTGATCTTGTTCGCGCTGTTCTTTAACTGATTCGCGGTAGTGCTCCAGTGCTTGGCGTGAATGCTGGTGCTTCTCTTCCAGGGATTGAATGTGGTCATTTTTCGCGGCTATTTGTGCATCCTTATCGCGTAACTCTTGTGTCAGTCGCTCGATAGCCAACAGATGGTGCTGGGACTCATTAAGCACTATTGAGCGAGTCTCGTTGGCTGACTTCAGTTGGGTTTCCATCGTATCAAGCCGAGATCTTGCTTCCAATAACGCTTGCTCCGTAATACGTACCTTTGACTGCAATACTTCAATGGCGGCCTGGCTAGACGCCTTGGCATTCTCCACTACATCAGCAGCTTCCGCGTGTAATTGTGCAGCCAAGCCTGCAACCAGTTCGCTAAGGGTGTCACTCAGCGCAATTTTTCTACCATTCAACGTATCGGACTCTTCGTTTAACTCTTTAAGGTAGCGATGTATGGTGTTTTTTGAGCCGGTATTACCCAGTTCTACCCGAACAGAATCAATCGAAGGATGTATGCCTCTAGCAATCAGCGCATCACGAGCCTTTTTAACTTGAACCTTATTTATCCCTGCGTTTGCCATATCAGTTGCCTCCGATTATTTCGTACTGTGGTACATACCATGTATTTACATACTAAATTAACTATTTTAAATGGTCAAATAATCATCATTTATGACATTAGATAATCATGGATTATTTAATGTTATATGGTGTTGTCTATGGCAAATAAGCTAAAAGCCGTACATATGGCCGATTCATTGCTTCACGGGAACTTAGGTAATGCCAAATCAAACTCATAAAGCTACATTCGAACCATGACTCGATTCACCGCAATGTTTGTGTTAATTCTCAGTATCCTGATGCCTTTACAGGTTATGGCAGAAGCCTTGCTGTCTGCATCACCTTGCCAGATGGGAATGAAAATGGGCGATATGGATAGCAATGAAACCATGCCCTGCTGCCTAGACAAGACCGAGCTAAGTAGCATCAACTCTTGTAAAACCACTAAAAGTTGCCGTTGGTGCGAATTTACTTTCTAACCACAAAGTACATACTCCCTCAGCAGATCCAGCCGATGAAACACCCAAAGTGCTCCATTGATACGACCCCATGGTGCCTGACCAGCATTTTGACAACCCGGGACAATCGCCGTTCTTATTGTCGTTATTTTTATTGCCGGTGGTTTATCAAATATTGAAGCGACCTGAACCACCGAAAGAGAGCTAATCACCGCTGGGATCATTTACGGAAAGAGCCATCTCGACCACAATATTGGCCAGGAACAATCAACAAATTGTGCACTTTTCAAAAAGGAGCTTGCGTTGCGTAAAGCTGATCGTCTATTTCAGTTGGTGAATTTAATTCGTCGCCAGCAACCTGTCTCTGCAGTCAAACTTGCCGAACAGCTACAGGTGTCTGTGCGCTCGATATACCGTTATATCGACGACCTTTCAGTGACAGGAGTTCCTGTCTATGGAGAGCCAGGGCTTGGCTACCGTCTACAACCGGGCTTTGAGCTGCCGCCATTGCACCTGTCTCCTGAAGAATTAGATGCGTTACAGCTCGCGGTGAGTATTTTATCGCGGGTAACCGGGCGAGAAATGGTCGGCGCGGCACGCAGTCTCTCTGCCAAAATTCTCGCCAGTCTGCCCGATGAATACCGCCACTCCGAAACTCCCCTTTTTTCGTTTGCAACAGGATTGTCTGATCAACACAAGGATTTTTGGGATCAGCTTCGGCAGGCAATTTCAACTGGTCAATGGGTGTCAATAGTTTATTGCAGCCTGCAAGGGCAGATATCGGAGCGGAAAGTCTATCCCCTCGGACTATTTTACTGGGGCGGCAAATGGACACTCGGAGGTTGGTGTGTATTGCGTGCAGAGTATCGTGATTTTCGAGTTGACTTGATTCAACAACTCACATGTTGTACCGCGCCAATTGCACTACCTGACGCGGTGAACGTCACGGCGTATATCAGCCACCAAGCTGCTGCGGGAAAAAGGGCATCCGAAAAAATTGCGCCATAGCTGTTGGCTGTGACATAAGGCTGTCAGTAGTGCGCTGGCAGACTGGCGGCTCCTCAACAATAGTCAAGGAGTTACCCATGAACAAAAGTCACGTTTTAGAAGTTGCTATTTTTAAAGCAAAACCTGATTCAAATATTTCACAGCTGCGCGCACAATTGCGGGAATCTTTGCGCAGTTTCCCCGGTTTAATTGAATTCTGCGGTTACTGTCCATTGAGTGATGGCCAATACGCCGATTTGGTGAAGTGGGATTCTCTCGATAGCGCCAAAGCTGCCGCAGCGGCTTTTGAGGCAGGAGACCCACGGTTTATGCCTTATATGGAGGCTATTGAGGAAGTGGTATTTATGGGGCACTTTCATCCAGAAACATTAAGCAACTGATAGCACTTTCTGGCGCATAGTACGTATGAGAAGAAACCATCAATGCCGCACGTTTTCTCTTTGAAAGTTGTGCGGCATCGGTAAGCTCATTTAGCTCGCACAAAACAACCCTATCCCTGACGTCAATTACATCACATGACACCAACGACCAAGGTAGGACCTTAGAACGAATGTACTGCTGAGAATTTAGCGTGTATTTGACCATGAATAATTGAAGGCATAGATCCTGAGGTAAACTCGCCACAGAACCTTGACTGTCTATGCTCACAAAAAAGAGATGGGCAACATCTAGAATATATTGTTCTTATTTTTCAGGCAGTTGTAATTTAAAGTTTTTAACCAACCTGATCAAAAATCCAATCTCGAAATGCCTTCAATTTTGGCAGACTTGCACATTCAGATCGATATACCACGTAATACGCAAGGGGAGACGCATATTCGATGTCTGGGAAAAGTCTTATCAGTCGTCCTGCGGCAAGATCGTCACGTGCCATGACACTACGAGCTAGTGCGATACCTTGTCCCTCTATCGCCGCCTGAAGCACCGCCGCTGAATTATTGATTTGCATCCCGCGAGCAGCCGTGGCATCTAAAACACCTACTTTACTAAGCCATGTTTGCCATGATGGAAACCCGGTATGAGCATCCATCGACAAATCGTGAATCAAGGTTTCATGTGCGATATCAGCAGGGTTATTAAATTGACCTTGTTTGTTTAACAATACCGGTGAACAGACAGGATACACGTCCTCTTCCATCAGCTTTTCTGCTACAAGACCAGGCCAATTCCCAAGGCCGTAACGTACACCAACATCCACACGCTGCACTGCAAAATCCATTGGCTTGAGGCTGGTATCAAGTCGCACATCCATATCTAGCCAAATACTTTGAAATTTGTCGATCCGTGGTAGCAACCATTTAGCAGCGAATGCCGGACTGACGGTAACGGTGAGTATTCCGCTGGAAGAAGTTTCTTTCAGCTGCTCCATACCTAATGCCAACCGGTCAAAACCCGCACGAATATCTGTTAACGCGCGCTCCGCCGCTTCGGTTGGTGCCAATCGTATTTTCCCTCCATTGGCGCGCTTGAATAATGGTGTACCCAAGAAATCCTCCAAGGTACGAACCAGTTGACCGACTGCAGCGGGAGTGACACTTAACTCAACAGCTGCACTAGAAAAACTTTGGTGGCGTGCACTAGCCTCAAAGGCTTTCAATGCGTTCAGATAAATGGGTGCTTTCATATCAATAAAGATTTTCTTTTAGGATGAAAAACATTATCTCGTTTGCCTCCCAATGTAAATCAGAGAAAAATGGCTTTTAAGGTTTAGTAGACCGCATGCAGGTAATTCGCAGCGGTATGCGCCTCCCAAAGTTCAATTAAGTTTTTCTTCTTATCCTATACATTATAGAGGGGTAGTCATGAGTACCGAATTTAAAGGGAAAAAATTGCTAGTCGTTGGTGGCACCAGCGGGATGGGTTTTGAAACTGCACGTAAAGTTCTCACCAAAGGTGGCGCCGCCGTGATTGTGGGTAACCGTCCTGAGAAGGCAGAAAATGCCCGCAAAACATTGGCGTCTCTTGGTCAAGTGGATATGCTGACTGCAAACCTTTCTCGTGAAGAAGAAGTCACCGCTCTACTCAAAATCATTGATGAAAAGCATCCGGATATTGACTTATTAGTGAATGCTGCCGGGGTATTTTTTCCAAAACCTTTTCTAGAACATCAGAATACGGATTACGATCAATACATGAAGCTGAATAAAGCGATCTTTTTCATTACCCAAAAAGTTGTTGCCAATCTGGTAGCCAGAAACCTTCCTGGTGCAGTAGTAAATATCGGCTCAATGTGGGCCAAGCAAGCAATCGCGGCAACACCCTCCTCCGCTTACTCGATGGCAAAAGCTGGTCTGCACTCGCTGACCCAACACTTGGCAATGGAATTAGCGTCGAAGAGAATACGTGTCAACGCCGTCTCACCTGCGGTCGTAGAAACTCCAATTTACGAAGGTTTTATACCAAAAACTGAAGTACATAGCGCCTTGCAGGGCTTTAACGACTTTCACCCAATTGGTCGAGTGGGAACCCCACAAGATGTCGCTGAGGCGGTCACCTTTCTGTTGTCTGAAAGAGCAGCCTGGGTCACTGGTGCTATCTGGGATATTGATGGCGGTGTAATGGCTGGACGCAATTAATTTTTTGTATAGCCAAGTGTCCCCAACTTGGCTTTCTATTCAAAAAAAACTGAAATAAACAATATAATTATCAACTTCTCACAACAAGTCACGATTATCCGTTTATGAATATCCAGAGATTATCTCAGGTGATCGACATGCACTCTATATCTCAGGCTAGCCATCTGGCTGGCCACTTTCCGGAGAAGCTTTAAAGATTCGTCACGCATATCGCCGTACTTTAATGGGCACAACTTCCAATTCAAACCAGCATAGCTCCTCGATTAACCCGCACAGCAAGATAGCTCTGTCACATCCCAGCTAAAAGTCTGCGCACAAAGCTTCAAACCTTCAACCATGGTCAGATAAGGAAACAATTGATCTGCAAGTTCACTTACAGTCATGCGATTGCGGATAGCCAGTGCTGCGCTTTGAATTAACTCCCCACCTTCGTGCGCCAGAATCTGCGCGCCGATTAACCGTCCGCAGGCCTTCTCAACAACCAGCTTGATAAAACCGTCTGTTTCAAAATTGGCCAATGCTCGCGGCACATAAGCCATATCCAGTACGCGACTGTCGGTTTCAATACCTTGTGCCTTAGCTTGAGCTTCTGAGAGGCCAACGGTGGCGACTTGGGGATCGGTAAAGATCACCACTGGCATGGTGGACAAATCCAGCTTAGCCTCCCCGTCGGTCATATTAACCCCTGCGCGACTGCCCGCTGCCGCAGCAACGTAAACGAATTGCGGCATGCTGGCGCAGTCGCCAGCGGCGTAAATACCAGGAACGTTGGTTTCCATACGCTCATTGACGATGATCTCACCATTATTTCCAATCTGAACTCCGATGGCATCCAAATTGAGCAATGATGTATTCGCATGCCGACCGGTACTGATCAAGAGTCGGTCGCCGTTCAACTGACCAGCCCCACTTTCTACTGAGTGGGTTTCGAGGATGAACTGCCGACCATCATGGGAAATTTTTTCTGCCTTGGTTTGTTCGAGAACACGAATGCCTTCTTTTTCAAAGCATTCAACAAGCTTTTCACCGAGCAAAGGTTCTTCCCCAGAAAGCAGTGTATGCCGCGCTAAAATCGTTACCTCGCTACCTAAACGACGATAGGCTTGGGCGATTTCCAACGCGATGACCGATGAGCCAATTACGATTAAATGCAAAGGCAGTTCTTTGGCAAATAAGGCTTCTGTGGAAGTCCAGTAAGGCACTTTCGTTAAATTCCCAGGGGCCAGACCGTTAATGGGTGGAATGGTCGGTGTAGAGCCAGTGGCGATCAGAATTTTATCGGCGTGAATTTCTTGATCCGTGCCCTCGCCATTACTGACTATCAGGGTGTTTGCATCCTTAAACTGTGCCCAGCCTTTCATTAAACTCAAAGCCGGATTGGAATCCAGAATGTTCTGGTATTTCGCCGCACGTAATTCCTCGACACGAGAAGTCTGCTGTTCGGCCAACAAGGCACGACTCAATTGGGGCGCATGGTTTTCCAATCCGGTAAAGGGATTGTTGCGTTGCTGCTCAACAAGTTGCGCAGCACGTATAAGAATTTTTGAAGGCACACAACCAACATTCACACAGCAGCCGCCAATGACATCGGCACCTTCGATAAGAGTAACTTTGGCTCCGCCTTCAGCGGCTTTGATAGCACAGGCAAAAGCCGCTGATCCACTACCAATGATTGCCACATGAAGCCGACCCGCTCTGCGATTATTTTTGCCATCACATCCGCATCCACTCATTTAACATTACTCCCTAACGGACGCAGGAAAGCCAGCGTTGGTGGTCGCGTCTATTAATGAGGCGATGCTGGTCTTTTCATCGTCAAAAGTAATGACGGCTTCTTTTTTTTGGTAGTTTATTTCGACGCTAGCCACGCCATCGATTTTCTTAAGCGCTTTTTTTACCGTGATAGGACACATGGGGCAGTTCATGGTAGGTAAGTTCAACACAATGTGTTGGGGCGCAGCCATGGCCGACAAAGCAGTTAGCATCAGCGCGAAAATAAAAAAGATCTGTTTCATTGATAATGTCCTCGTGTGGTTAGGCAATCAGGGGTATCCAGTAGGCGCTGCTCATCAGCAACAGCGCAGCAACTAAACTGATCCAAAAAATTATCTGGCGGCGTTTACGAACCTGAGGCACTGCACAGACAGTGTTTGGTGCACAGGCTTCAATGGGGCGATAAACTTTCCATCCGGCCCAGGCAAATAACATCACCACAGCAGCCATAAACAAGGGTTGATAGGGTTCAAGCAGAGTCAGGTTACTAATCCAGGAACCACTAATGCCCAACAGCAATAATAGGAAGGGACCAAGGCAACAAACACTTGCACCAATGGCTGCAATAAACCCGGCAACAATCGGTACATTGGAATCTTTGCGGGACATCAGTCACTCCATAGATTTGAAAGATGGAGCAAGTGTAAATGCCGTACCAAGGTACGGAGTCAAGAGAAAATTTACCTGAATTATCAGCCAAAAATTGCAGATGCTTTTTAAAGGAAAAGACGGGAGAGAGAGTCAAAACAGTTCTATTTATTTTCTGATAACAGTGACTCGATAATAGGGCAACAGGCTTGGTTGGTATTTGTGGCGCACTGGGATACCAGAGAACTGAGGACGATTTCGAGTTTTAGCAGATCCCTGATTTTGTCGCGCACACTCACAAGTTTATGTTCAGCAAGTCCTTGTACGGTAGCGCAACTGGAATCACTGATTAACAGTAAATTAGCAATCTCATCGAGCGTGAACCCCAGCTCCTGGGCTCGTTTGATAAACAGAATTCTACTGAGAGTAGTATGCGGATAGCGTCGATAGCCATTACCCGGTTTCTCGGGCTGTTCAATTAACCCTCGGCGCTCGTAATAACGCACTGTTTCCACGCTAACAGAGGTAGATTTTGCTAACTGACTTATCGAGTACATAGCCAAGGTTACTCATTTTCGATTCAGTTCGGACTTAACTTACTCAAAATAGATTAGCGTCCTTGATGTGCGAAATTGACGAACACTCCACCCTCTGTAAGCTCTGTAACAATATTTTGAATATGTCGCGCAAAATTATCGTCGGGTGTCGAGTGCAAGTGATCTGCCATGGCTTTTGCCAACTCATCAACTGATATGGGTTCGGGTTTTATAAGCTCCACCAATAAACTGGTAGCCGCGTTAAGTTGCATAAACTTAACCTCGTCACGTTCGTTTCTGAAAACGGCAAGAAATGTAGGCTCCCGATGAGTTGGAATAAACTCCGGGCTTATCTTATGCACGGGCCACTCAAACGCATGATTTACCAGTGCTGGATTGGTGCAGATTTTAGATGGTTCAAAATCGCGGCACTCAACCTCCAAGGTTTCAACCTGTAACTCAATCCATTCATAATGAGCCAGTTCCAGATACCACTCTGGAAATTCTGCCAACACATCACTGGTGCGTAGATACTCAAGAAACTCTTTAGGGATGTCGTAAAAATAAGGGGATTCCGCCCTCCACTCTCTAAAAAATCGCCGGACAAGTAATTGCCATTGCCTATCGCCTGTTAGCGATTTGCAAACAGGGAAACAGGTATTGATAAACCCACACAGGTTGTTGAATAAAAGTTCTTCATAAACGAGCGCACGCCGGGGCTCAATACCCTCGGGTAAAGATTGAGAACTGGGGTCACGCAAATAGCGCCCAAGTGATAGCTGAAAGTTTCTAAGATGGTTACTCATTGCAAACCAGCTTTACAACAGAAGATTGTTGATACTGCCTAATTATTTCCACTTCTTTAATCAAGCTGGACACTTCTGGAAAATTAAAATCCCGTTCCAGGCAGGTAGGGATATGTGTGTTAGTCATCTTGTTATAGGCGCTAGCAAGAAGATCCCATACTGGATCTATAACGTTCGCACCGTGCGTATCAACAAGCAACCCATCCGGCTCAGTATAATGTCCGGCAACGTGAATATATTGCACGTGATTTAACGGTAGTCCACGAAGATATTGCTCGGCATCAAAGTTGAAATTCTTGCTGTTCACATAAATATTGTTGACATCCAAATGCAAAAAACAACCGGAAGATTTAACAACTGAATTGATAAACTCAACTTCAGTCATCTCGGCATCGGGATGCGCTATGTAATAAGAAACATTTTCCACACCTATCTGCCTGCCCAGCAAATCCTGTATTTTCTGTATACGACCCACCACCCAATTTACCGCCTCTTGTGTACAGGGTATCGGCAATAAATCGTAGAGATGACCATCATCCGTGCACCATGATAAATGTTCCGTATAAATGGGTATCTGGTAGTCATCAAGAAATTGTTTTACGCGAGTCAGGAATTCTACGTCTAGCGGCTCAGTGCCGCCAATTGATAAAGATAGGCCGTGGCAAACAAAGGGATAGTGCTCCATAAAATACTGAAGTGCCATTTTGTGTTTGCCCCCAACTCCAATCCAGTTTTCGGGTGCGATTTCAAAAAAATCAACAGGTAGACTCCCATACTCTTTAAAGGTGGGGATGAGCTCTCGACGAAACCCCATGCCGACACCAGACAGTTTTTTTATGGATTGGGCCATGAATTTCTCTTTGTTTAACAAAGTTCTATTTCAATAGAATACGAGTGTTGTTGGGAGCACATATACGAAAAAGCTGACACCGAGATTAGCGTCAGCCCTCCAAATCATCAGTGCAATTTACAGCAGGGAAATGGCCAGGGCTGTATAGCCTGGTCACGCATCACTGACTTTCCCATTGTTTAGCCTTCGCTTTTTTTGCTGTCATCTTTAGCACCACACTTACCTTCGCCGCACTTACCTTCAGCTTTTTTGCTGTCGTCTTTAGCGCCGCACTTGCCTTCACCACACTTGCCTTCAGCTTTTTTGCTGTCGTCTTTAGCGCCGCATTTGCCCTCACCGCACTTGCCTTCACTGGATTTGGAATCGGCTTGGGCTAGTTGATAGCCGCTCTCCAAGGTATTGGCAGAAAACGGATTCTCGCTAGCAAGAGTGGCATTTGACAGCATAGCCAAGGCTATAGTGGCACTAAGGGATAATCCGGTTTTAATAGTCGCTTTCATGAATAACTCCTGGGTTGTTAAAAATGGGTTGGTAACGCTAGGGATAAACAAACTTTCAGCTAAAACGTATCTGTTACGTGAGACTAGTCGTCTTCACTTGCAAAATTCTTACACCATTAGAACCTTGACTTTGTTACGCATGGATTCGGTCATTGCATCTACCGATGTCACCAGAGAACTGGCCAAAGCAGCGTGGGCTTCGGAGCAAGGTTGACGTTCATGTATTTTTTTAACGGCAGCAATGGCGATTTGCTGGGCGCGCTCGGCATTTTTCATCAAATTCATTAGCGCCATACTGGCATTAACATTCGCTTCACGCGGATGCCAACAATCATAGTCCGTTACCATCGCAAGCGTCGCATAAGCTATTTGCGCTTCACGTGCCAGCTTTGCCTCCGGCATATTGGTCATTCCGATCACCTGAGCGCCCATTGATCGATACCAATTAGATTCTGCCAAGCTGGAAAATTGCGGCCCTTCTATACACACATAAGTTCCGGTTGGATGAAGGTTAATCGGCCCGTGCGACTCACTCACCTGCGCCACAGCATCTTTTAACGCTCGCGCAACTTCCGAACAAATAGGGTTTGCCATGGAAACATGTGCTACCGCTCCACCACCAAAAAATGTTGACTCGCGGCGTTTGGTTAAATCAATAAACTGATCCGGTATCACCATATCCAGTGGCGCGATTTCTTCAGCGAGAGAACCGACGGCAGAGAACGAGAGAATGTAACGAACCCCCATCTGCTTTAACGCAAATATATTGGCCCGGTAGGGTACTTCTGAGGGTAACAGCCGATGCCCTTTGCCATGTCGCGCTAAAAATACAACTGGTATGCCATCAATAGTTCCACTCACCAATGGATCTGAGGGGGCGCCGAAGGGGGTTTCGATGACATGTTCACGAACTTCCTGTAGCGCCTCCATTTTATAAAGACCGCTGCCACCAATAAGTCCAATCAAAGGGTTAACCATAATCATTATTCCTAAATTACAAAGTGATGCCCCTGTGTCGCTTAGCAATCAAGAATTCTTACATGAATTAATCTCATTCGATGTAAGAAAAGGGTTTATGGCACGACAAACAGTCTAGATAACATCGCTTGCTCCCACAGGAAGAACATTATGACTACCACGGTACTCTTGGCTCGCCCCCACCCCTTTATCGTCAGCGATATGAAACCACTGCTTGCGCAAGCGGGATTTTCAGTATCGCGCCCCGAAACTGTGGCTGACATTGCGCCTCTGGCTCGCCAGAGTACGGCGGCGGTGATATCACTGGCGGTTACATCGCCATTGAATGCATCCCCGGAGGAGGTATTCCGCTTGGTTCATCAGGTATCCCCCAAAACACGTTTGGTCTTTGCATCGTTGCTCCCGTTTGAGCGCACAGTTGAGTCCATCAAACACCTGGCTAAAGCCGAAGGCGTTAACCTTCAGGTGGTGGGAATTAATGCATCCGCTCAAGAAGAGGCGCTACTGGGGAAACCCGATGCTTGTCTGTATTTTTCTAAAGAGGATTTATCCAACTCCCAGCACCGGGAACGCGCGCTGAAACTGATTACACGCCATTTTGGATAAACTGACGCCATGAAACATCTAGTGCTAGTTGGCGGCGGACATTCCCATTTATTTGTGCTTGAACATTTGGCACATATCACGCTGCATGATGTGCGGGTTACGCTAATTACCCCTTCCCGCTGGCAGGAATATTCTGGAATGCTGCCGGGATGGATGGCGGGTACTTATCAACTGGATGAATGCCGCATCAATCTATTGTCTCTGGTGACGCAAGCTGGAATTCAATTTATCGAAGACAGCATCAGTGGTATGGATGCCGAAAAGCGCTGCGTGTGCCTGTCCGACGGCACCCATATTCCCTATGACTTGTTATCGCTGGATGTCGGTAGCGAATCCGATTTGGAATGGTTGCAAGCGCTCGGAGATAAGCTCGTTCCTTTGCGACCCTTAGCGGAGTTTCGGACAACCTGGCTGGACATAGTGCGTGAATGCCGCGATCAAATCAGTTTTAAATTGGCCATTGTTGGCGGAGGTGCCGCCGGTATTGAAATCGCCTTAGCAGCAGCCAAAACACTGCGCGAACAAAACCCCGCCAGCCAAATTGTATTGGTTGCCGGTCTGAGGGGTGTCCTGCCAGACCATGCCCCTCGTGTGCAACAAGCAGCGTTAAAGGCGCTCGCTGAAGCGAATATCGATGTCATTAATGAACGCACCGCAGGAACCAGCAATTCCCTCTTACTGAGTGACGGGCGTGTACTTAATGCCAACAAGGTGATTGCCGCAACCGGTTCAAAACCGGCGCTTTGGCTCAGGCTGTCCAAATTGAATTTGGACAGCGAGGGTTACGTTCTCGTTGATGAACATCATCGAAGTCTCTCTCATCATAATGTTTTTGCAGCAGGTAACGTGTGCTCGCGTATAGATGTAAAACTGCCGCGCTCAGGCGTTCATGCCGTCCGGGTTGGACCAGTATTAGCGCATAACCTTCTGGCAGCGCTTGAGCGGAAACCGTTGGTGAATTATCAGCCAAAACCAAAGTCCCTCTACCTTCTATCCTGCAGCAATGGTCGCGCTATTTTTTCCTGGGGGGCATGGAGCACAGCGGGACGCTGGGCGTGGTATCTGAAAGACAGGATCGATCGTCGTTTCATCAAACGCTTCTCACACCAACCCGGGCAAAGGACAAGGCTATGAATATTTTGCAGCGGTTATTCCGGTTCGATCATGACTTAACGACCTACAAGGTTCAGTTCGCCCGTGAATTAATGACCAGCTTGTTGTCTATGGCCTGGTTTGTAGAGGCGCGCGACCCTTACACCGGCGGTCATTTATGGCGAGTATCCCGTTACTCACGCCTTCTTGCCGAGGTTGCCGGGTTAGATGAAACCGAAACCGCACGAGTAAGCCTGGGCGGATTCCTGCACGATCTGGGAAAAGTAGGCGTGCCTGATGCGATACTGCGCAAAACCGCTCCACTCACGGATGAAGAGTATGAAGTCATTAAAACCCACCCTGATCTGGGGTTGAGAATGTTGGCCAACCACCCTTTGGCGAGTTTGGTCAAAGATGCAGTGGGTTTACACCATGAGCGCCCGGACGGTAAAGGCTACCCCCTTGGGCTAACCAACCTGGACATTCCGCTGGATGCAAGAATCGTCGGTATTTGCGATGCCTTCGATGCCATGACTAGCCACAGGCCTTACCGTCAGGGCATGCATCTCAACAAGGCACTGGATAACCTTGAGCGCGGAGCCTGGCAGCAATTTGATGCCATACTGGTTAAACAATTTGTGGCTTTAGGCTTGGCGGGCGAGCTGAATCACATTATGGGCCACAGCGATGACAATATACCGCTGGATACCTGCCCCATGTGCGGCCCAACGTTGGTGATACAGCGCACGCATCAAGAGGGTCAGCATATTTTCTGTCGCAATTGTACCGGTGGTTTTACGTTGGTGAAAAAAGAGGGGCAATTACGTGCCGATCCACTAGGTATTAAAGGGTCAGCAGCAGATTTGGAACCAAGTCTCGATACCGATTTAATTCTGCGCTTGCTCGAATCAACCATACAGCATCTACCCATCAATGACTTATTTGGCGATGCACAGCCGACACCAGGAATTCTGCTCAATGACTAGCTTTTTTCAATTAGCCCTAAGTCGAAACATCTTAAAAAACTCGGTCAAGATCGCGGTAGTAGTTGGCTTGTTGCTAAACCTCATTAATCAAGGTGGCAATATTTGGGCGGGTACAAATATTTCCTGGCCACATATTTTTATGAATTTTTTAGTACCCTATTGTGTCGCCACCTACAGCGCCGTAAAAAACGATCGCACTGATAACTGTGAAAAGAACAAAAAAGAAGGAAATCGTTATGAATAGTAATCCTCCTACATCAACTGAAAATAATGACAACACCAACAATGCGTTGATTGCCGATGACGCTTATCTCCAACAAGTGCGCCAACAAATGCTCAAATTCGCCACCTTGCAACTGGGCGATGCAAACCATGCTGAGGATGCGGTTCAAGAGGCGCTGATTGGTGCGTTTAAAAATGTGCGCTCGTTCGGTGGTCGCGCTGCTTTCAAGACATGGATCTTTGCAATTTTGAAAAACAAAATTGCGGATATTCTTCGCCAGAAAAAACGACTTAATGAAACAGGGCTACTGGTTTACCCCGATGAAGATCAACAAACACTGGACGATCTATTTAATGCCAAAGGTTTTTGGCATAAAGACGAGCGCCCGGCCACCTGGGGCAACCCTGAGGCCGACATGGAAGACCAGCATTTTTGGCGAGTATTTGATGGCTGCTTAAATCACTTGCCGGGGCACCAGGCGAGAGTGTTTATGATGCGAGAGTTTATCGAGCTCGACAGCAAAGAAATTTGCGCAACGGTTGGAATTACCGAAACCAATTTGAATGTATTGCTTTATCGTGCTCGCTTACGTTTGCGCGAATGCCTGGAAAACCATTGGTTTGCCCAAGGAGCCCAACATGCTTAATTGCCAGCAAGTAACGCGCCTTCTCTCAGAAGCACAAGAGCGCAAGCTAAGTATGCGCGAACGCGCCGAATTAAAAATGCACCGCATGATGTGCTCTGCGTGCAACAACTTTGGCAAACAAATACTCACTATGAGCGTTATCGCCAAAAAATATGCCAGTGATAAAAAAGTGGATGATTATCTCAATGATAATGACATCGACAAGAGCAGTAATCCCTAATACGGATGCTCAGCATTTGCCAGAACAGTAACAACATTATTTTCCTTCCAGATGGTCATTGCGAAATGCTGCTCGTATATGACTTTCGGTGTGTCGCCTTGGTTGATGTCAGGCAAATTGCCAAAGCGTTTTTGATCATAAAGCGCCTGATAGTAGGTGACTACCTCGCCCTTGCTCGACAAAAGACGAAATTGTAAAGCTACGACGCCCTGTAGCGTACAATAGCGAGCTCCTAAAAGACGAAACTCACCTTCCTTTAGCTGTGAAGAAAAAAACGGAGAAAACTCCAGTCGTGAAAAAAAACTTCTCAGGGCGGTAATAGAGTCAGTTTCAATATCCAGCGTTTTTATTTTTAGATGATTGGTCAGTACTTCATGTGCAATACGTTCTTGTATCGCAGTGTGACTCTGCACTTTTAAAAAAGGCCCAAGCATTAACATAAACGTCAAGCAAATTGCCGCCACACCAATACCGGGTAAAAAAAACCTCTTCCAGCCGTAAGCTTCAGCCTTGTCAGCGTTAGCCTCCAGCATCTGCCGTAGCTGAATGGCCTCTTGCTCAGTCAAACTATCTTCCTGAAGGAAGTTTTTCAGTGCACTTCGTAGTGGTTTTTTACTGTTCACCGAATCCTCCTGACATAAGCGGAGATGTGTCTTTAATAACTCGCAAGCGTAAACGGCGCATACGGGATAAGACTGTAGCTCTGGGGATCTCAAGGTGCACAGCAATTTCAGCGGCGGAAAGATCTTCCACAGCCCATAAAAAAATGACTTCTCGCTCGCCGGCAGACAATAACGGCCACACCCGCTTAAGGGTTAACTCATTAACCAGTAACGTCTCCAAATCTTTCTCGTCACTGACAATCTCGTCAGCACTTTCCAGTACATCAAATTGGATTATTTTCTTACGGCGCTGCAAATCAAAAAACCGGTTACGTGCGATACGTTTGATAAACGCTTGCGGATTGGTAACCGGTGAACCGTTTTTGGATAGATATTTTTCGAGTGAATCCTGCAGCAAATCGTAGGCGTCATCGCGCTGGCCGCACAGAGCCAAACAATAATGAAATAATTTGTTAAGTGCTGTGCGGTCAAATTTCACAACGAAAGCGCCCAGTCTGGGAGATATTGAAGCGCGTAGGTTTCCAGTACTTTGTCAAACCCGGTAAGCACCATCAACCCGAGTAACAACAGCAACCAGCCCAGAACCATTTTAGCGGTGCCCACATTATTACCTAAACTATTAGATAAGCGCGGGCTCCAAACACTCAGTAGCTTCCCTGAAAACAACGCGGCTGCAATTAATGCCGACGCCGTCCCCAGACCGAAAGCAAACATAGTGACGAACGCTATGCCCATATCCTGACCCACTGAGGCCAGCGCAATCGCCGCACCCAGGGTTGGTCCAACACAGGGAAGCCATACAAGCCCCAATAGCATTCCAACACCAAATTGTCCTAGTGACGTGCTAGCATCCGGACTACCTAGATTCAGACGACTGCTGAGAATAGATAAACGCAGACTGACCCAATCGGCCAAGGGTTTGACGATAAGAATCAAACCAATCAGCACGAGAAGCGCAGCAGCAAACCAGCGAAACGCATCCGGATCTAACCCGGCATTAAGCAACAAGAACGTCAGCAAGCTACCGGCGATGGCGAAAGCGCTACTGAGCCCCAGGGCTAAGTAGAGCGGCCCCCAGCGACCCTTGCCCGCTGCCGATGCCATCACAATAGGTACAAGCGGCCAGACACAGGGCGACAAAATACTCAGCACACCCGCAACCCATGCCAGCGGGATGGAGGCTAATTCCAAACTCATGACTTAGGTTTGAAGTTAATGGCTTTGTCCAATACTGCCGCGATAACATCTGGTCGCGTTTCGGCAACACTAAACCAAAACTGCTCTTTGCCTTTGTAGATCAACAAGGTTGACTGACGCGGGGCACGGAAGTGACGCACAAGGTCTTTGTTCTTATCAAAATCGACCACCAATATCGTAAATTTCTTTTCCGGATTAGCACTGCGATAGGCTTCCAACGCCTCTTGCTGCTTTTTACAAGTGGGGCACCAACTGGCATAAACGTCAATCAGCACGACTTCGCCAGCGGCCTGGAGGGCGTCAAATCGCGCTTGTGAATACGCCTCCTTTTCCAAAGCCTGCGCACTGCCCACTGTAAAAAATAAAATTCCAATAGCGAATAACTTGTGTATCAACCGCATGGTAATCCCCCAAGAGTGTGATTAAAAAAAGTAGGGCGCACTAGCAATCATGTATAGATTGGCAAGCTGCACCGATAAGACGATCCAAACGAGGATTTGATTGCATTATTGTTGAATTTATTCAAATCTTCGTGAATCGGCCTTCCCATAAGCACCATCAGTAGGGAAATCGCCTTCGAATAAACGATTCAACCACAGCAAATAAACCTTCAAGAAATTATTATTCTCGTTCAAAGTGGTTATGCCATTTTTCAGAGAGATTGACTATTGCAGCACTTTTTTCAATGTTATTTGCTGACCCATCTATAGCCGACTTGGCTCCCGCGAGAAAAATACCCATGTATTTTTTAACCTCAACAGACTGTCTAATCTGCAAAGTCAAATCATCATTAATTTTTGCAGAACAACTAATGAATTTATTGATTGAATCCTTTACGAGCACATTAGTTGCCCCTAGCCCCTTCTCACCATTATCAACATCCTCCAAGAGAGAGTTCATGTTGTGTGTGTGTTCGCTTACATTTTTGTGAATATCAGTTTGTAATCTGTGGGCATTTTTCAAAGTTTCAGTAATTATGTTGGTATACTTTGCCGTCCTCACTGCCAGCTCCTTCACCTCATCAGCTACGACCGCAAAACCCCTACCACTCTCGCCCGCTCTAGCTGCTTCTATAGCGGCATTCAAAGCCAATAAGTTCGTTTGATCTGCAATGTCCCTGATTTGATGAGCCATGGAGACTATTTGTTGGAAATAGACTGAAAATGACTCAACAATCGCTACCATTTTATCGCTCCATTGCACTGACCCTCGAATTTCTATTAAAAGTCGCTCAGAACTTGAGGATACAGATTTAAAATTCACCTCAAGCTGCTTAAATTCATTCAGCATTTTGGTGATTTCAGTAGCAATCTGACTTGCCTCCTCGGTAACCAGAGAAGACAAGTCGCTTGCGCGCTCACTTAACGCCACCCTGTCTTTCGAAGCCTTATTTACATCAATTGCTGTATTATGAATCGTGCTGGCAATCTCTTGTATCTTTGCAATATCAGTAATCAAACCATTAATATCGTATTCATCTTTTGTTGTGTAAGGAACTTTTATGTCGTCAGAAATTCGGCGGCTAAAATCCGACAGCAAAAAAAAGGCACCTACTGACAATATGCAGGATAAACCAACATAATCATTTACGTAGATAAAAAAGCAGATTGAAAAAAGTAGCGAAAAGATTCCTGATACAAAATATATTTTTTTCATTTTATTAAAAGGGAAGTGATTCCCCCCCTTTTCCTCTTATTTTTTAAGAAAAAAACTATGTAAAAACTCACCATGGGTTATTGGCGCAGAAAACATAGGCCAATTATGAGTTATCGAACTCTTGTATTGACTCATCCCAATGGTGGCGGAACAATCTGTAAGTCCAAATACTTTGTATCCTTTGTCATAAGCCGTCCTCATTGTAGACTCAATACATATGTTGGTAAGCTGCCCCGCGATTGCTAAATTGGATATTCCATTCGCCCTTAGGTAATAGTCAAGGTTTGTACCACAAAAGGCATCGATATTTGATTTGTTTTTGACAACGTATTCACCCGGATGTGGCGCAGCAAAATCAGCAATTGCACAACCCCATGTACCTGATTTCAGAGCCCCAGCACTTTTCACAATATTCAAAATGCCCTGTGGGGACGGCCCCATTTCCACATAATCATCAGAGAACTGAATGGGAACATGAATAATCATAAAATCTCTTTGTCTTGCACCAGCAATTAAGCCTTTCAAATTATTAATTACATTAACTTCATCAATTACCTCTTTAAGCATTGGGGCAATAACTCCACCATCTGACAAAAAGTCATTTTGCAGTTCCAAAAGAATTAATGCAGTGTTCTTGTTGTTCATCTATAAGCCTCATCTATTTGCTTTTAATTTGGAGTTGAAGGTGTCATCAAGAAGTCATTCGCTGGCCTCTTGATGCAAATGTTTTTCTATAATAGAAACCAATCGAATTGGAGTTTCAAACATTGGAAAATGTCCAGAGGATTCGATTAAAGTAAATTTCACATTGCATAGAATATTCAATAAGTTAGATTCATAATATTCTTTCTGAAACCCCGGAAGATCATTTTTTCCACCAATAACCATAGCTGGGGTATGAATATTGGATGCCTTTACAATTTCTAAAAAATTCTCGTCCAACCACATGGAGAAATAAGCTTTCATCGCGTCCAGCCTTATAACATTAGAAATTTTATTAACTATTGCATCAGCCCACTTGTTGTTGAGCATTCCACCTGTAAGAGCGCTCAATGCCATCTTAGTAGTAGTAACATCCGACATCGAGCTATAGAGAAACTCTCGATCTTCCTGCGTAGCAGGATATCCATTTGGTGTAACAGGTGTAATAGCAACAAAAGTCTTTATTCTTTTCTTATTTTTCCAATCAAGCATCAATGTTTTTATACCAGCGAGACCATTCATAGAATGCCCAATTAAATGAAACCTTTCCCATTGCAAAAAATCTGCAAGTGCCATTACATCACTAGCAATTTCATCACTTGTAAACTTTCCATCTATAGCTTTAGAAAGCCCATAGCCACGAATATCTACGAAAGCATATGTAAAAACACTTGCGTCAGCCCAGCGACAGAAATCCTCATAGTCAGTTGAATCGCCCATCCAACTATGAAGAACGATTACTTTTTCACTACCTGCTCCAAATATACGATGCCCAAGAATCGGATTTTCAGAACCAATAGGATTAAAAACATAAGCCGATTTATTAAGAATATTACTCATAATATTTTTCTCTCCGAAAGAATGTATTGACAGTTCAATGGCAAAATATTCCAATAGAATCAGTTTCACAAGTACGCACAAAATCAGCACTAAGTGAAAAAAATGTCACTAATGGAGTCATTATGAATACAGACTTTTCTTCAAAACCCAGGCATAGCAACGAAAGCGACTGCCCTGTTGAGGCAGCACTAAATCGTATAGGCGGAAAATGGAAAGGATTAATTATATTAAGGCTACTTATCAAACCAAGGCGCTTTAATGTGCTCCTTAAGTCATTACCCGGATGCTCACAGCGAACACTTACCAATCAATTAAAAGAATTAGAGGCAGACAAAATAATTAACCGAACTGTTTATGCAGAGGTTCCACCCAGGGTTGAATATTCCCTTACAGAGATGGGAAGTAATCTGCTGCCTGTTATCAAAGCCATGTGTGACTGGGGGCAATTTTATGTTCAGGGTGTTCAGCCAGATTTTGAAAAAATTTTGAAAAGCGCGACTTAAAAAAACATGGTGCCTGCAAACGCAGGCACCACCTGAAATCACAGGCCTCATTTAAAATATCTATGCTTCAAATAATAATGAGTCCAGCTTTTTATCACGATCCAAAGCGGCCAGATCGTCAAAGCCGCCGATATGCACATCATCAATAAAAATTTGCGGTACCGAGCGACGACCGGAACGCTCAATCATTAGCGCCAGCTGTTCCGGATTGGTATCCACTCCGATTTTCTGCAAATCAGAAACCCCTTTTTGCGCCAACAATGCCTCTGCCCTGCGGCAGAAAGGGCATTGCGCTGTACTGTAAATCACTACTTGAGCCATATTTCTATCCCCTTGGATGACCTGAACCTTATTTAGCGCGAGAGCATTGCTTCCGAAAAGCCTACGCGGAATGCACCTCTAATCATTTAGTCGCCTGAGCCTTCAGTTTCTTACAGTGTCAAAAAGCCGTATTCCGTTGTAAGAAAAACCCTGAGGGGAGAGACAAAGGAGAAAACCAACCAATTTTAACGGGCGATCCACCTGCCTTTATCAGTTAAGGAATCACCATGCACGCTACCTTACCGCTCCTTGAAGTATCTGATTTTCCGTCGATTCGCCGCAGAAAGCTGACCACCCTACAGGTCAACCTTGGTTACAAATGCAACCAGACCTGCGTGCATTGCCACGTCAATGCCGGGCCGAACAGAAAGGAGATGATGGAGCCAGAGAATCTCGCACTGATACCGGCAGTATTGACCGCCCGGCAGATACAGACACTGGATCTCACTGGCGGCGCACCTGAATTGCATGAGGGTTTTCGCGATTTGGTGCGTGCGGCGCATGCGCTGGGGGTAAAAGTCATTGATCGCTGCAACCTCACTATTTTATTTGAACCAGGGCAGGAAGATTTAGCGGAGTTCCTTGCCGCCTATCAAGTAGAAATTATTGCTTCCCTGCCCTGTTATTCCCTTGAAAATGTAGACAAACAACGCGGCAAAGGTACGTTTGATAAAAGTATTGCGGCACTGCAAAAACTTAACGCACTCGGCTACGGCAAAGCGGAAAGTGGGTTAACGCTCAACCTTGTGTATAACCCTCAAGGTGCAACATTACCCCCAAACCAGAAAAAACTGGAAGCAGATTACAAACGTGAATTAAAAAATCATTTTGATATTGAATTTAACCAACTGTTTGCGTTAACGAATATGCCCATTCAACGCTTTGGTTCAACACTGATTTCCAAAGGCACCTTCGCAGGCTATATGAAACTACTGAAAGATAATTATGCTGAGGCAAATTTGGGCAGCGTAATGTGTCGCGATTTAATCAGTGTGGATTGGCAAGGAACGCTGTCTGACTGCGATTTCAATCAACAATTAGGTTTATCAATTCCGACCAATGTGTTTGCATCAACACGTCCACACTTACGTGATTTATTGCGCACCGATCCTGAGGGTGGTGCGATACGTGTAGCCGATCACTGCTTTGGCTGCACGGCAGGCAACGGTTCAAGTTGTGGCGGCGCGCTGGAAGGAAATTCCTGATGAAAAAAATAATTCCAGTAATGCTGGTGATAGGGATTGTGATCGCATTTTATGCCCTGGGTTTGGATAAACATTTTACCCTGCAAGGCTTGAAAGCCAGCCTCAATGAATTTACTGCATTGCGCGATAATCATTTACTGTTAGTCAGTCTCTTTTTCTTTTTGGCCTATGTACTGATCACGGCGGTGTCGCTGCCCGGGGCAGCAATCATGACATTGGCCGCAGGCGCACTGTTTGGCGTCTTGTGGGGAACCCTATTGGTGTCCTTTGCTTCCAGCATTGGTGCAACCCTAGCATTTTTGATGTCGCGTTATGTGCTGCGCGACAGTGTTGAAACTCGCTTTGGCGAGCGGCTCGCCACGATCAACAGCGGCATTAATCGTGAAGGTGCATTTTATTTATTTACCTTGCGCCTGGTTCCCATATTTCCATTTTTTCTCATTAATCTGGTGATGGGTTTAACCAGCATGCGTGTGCTGACCTTTTACGTGGTCAGTCAAATTGGCATGCTGGCTGGCACCCTGGTATTCGTCAATGCCGGTACTCAAATGGCACAACTCACTAGTCTTTCCGGAATTTTATCGCCTTCACTGATTGTTTCGTTTGCACTGCTGGGGATTTTTCCGCTCGCGGCAAAACACATGGTGAAGCTATGGCAAACCCGTCGCCTCTACTCTAAATGGCAACGCCCTAAAAAGTTTGATCGCAATATTATTGTTATTGGTGCGGGTGCGGCAGGCTTGGTTACTTCCTACATTGCGGCGGCGGTAAAAGCCAAGGTGACCTTGGTTGAAGCACACAAAATGGGTGGTGATTGTTTAAATTACGGTTGTGTACCCAGCAAAGCCTTAATTAAAAGTGCCAAGATAGCTCATCAAATTCGCCATGCAGAACACTACGGGCTAACGAATAGTGAACCTAGGTTTTCCTTCAACAAGATAATGGCGCGAGTGCATGACGTCATTCACGAAGTTGCACCTCACGATAGTGTTGAACGCTACACAACATTGGGCGTCGATGTAAAACAAGGTTATGCACGCATTCTTGATCCCTGGACGGTGGAGATTTCATTAGCATCAGGCACTAAAGAAATTCTCACTACACGCAACATTGTGATTGCCGCCGGTGCAGCCCCGTATATTCCGCCTATTCCCGGTTTGGATGCAGTGGGCTATTTAACGAGTGACACTTTATGGGATGCCTTCGCAACACTGGAAGAAATACCCAACCGCATAGTGGTGTTGGGTGGCGGCCCCATCGGCTCTGAATTAGCTCATGCACTCGCTCGCCTTGGCGCAAAGGTTACTCAAATCGAACGCGGCGAACGAATTCTCGCGCGCGAAGATAAAGAAGTTTCTGCATTAGCGACAACAGCGATGATGCGTGACGGTGTCACCATTTTAACAAGCCATACCGCGGTTGCTTGTGAACGTGAAGACAACCAAAAACGCATTCTGGTTGAACACTTGGGCGAACAAAAAGCCATAGAATTTGATGCGCTAATTTGTGCGGTAGGACGTTCACCGCGCCTGACCGGATTTGGATTGGAGCAGTTGGGAATTCCGGTAGAAAAAACGGTTGTCACCAATGAGAATCTGGAAACACTTTTCCCCAATATTTTTGCCGCAGGCGATGTCGCCGGCCCCTATCAGTTTACCCATGTGGCGGCACATCAAGCTTGGTACGCGGCGGTAAATGCGCTTTTCGGCCGCTTTAAAAAATTCAAGGTGGACTATCGCGTTATCCCCTGGACAACCTTTATTGACCCGGAAATTGCGCGGGTTGGGCTTAACGAGCAGGAAGCAATAGAAAAAAATATTCCTTATGAAGTCACTCGCTATGGCATTGATGATTTGGATCGTGCTATTGCCGACAGTGCCAACTACGGTTTTATCAAAGTACTGACAGTGCCTGGAAAAGACAAAATCCTCGGCGTGACCATTGTGGGTGAACATGCCGGCGATTTATTAACTGAATTTGTATTGGCGATGAAATGGGGGCTGGGGCTCAATAAAATCCTCGGCACTATCCACACCTATCCAACGCTGGCGGAATCCAATAAATACGTGGCGGGCGAATGGAAACGTGCACATACACCGCACCAATTATTGCGCTGGATTGAAAAATATCACCAATGGCAACGAGGTTAAGTTTTATGTTCAACGCCCAATGGATAACACCATACGTCAAGCGTTTTTTAATTGTTCTGTGTTGCATGCTGAGTCTGGCTGTTTCAGCGGAAGAGCCACTCTCGGTTCCCGACCACAAACTGTGGAACCAGCTACTAAATAACTATGTGATTAGTTTACCCGGTGGCAAATCCACCCAGGTTGATTACACCGGCTTTGCCAATGCGCAATCCACCCTGGATAGCTATTTACAATCGCTTTCCAAAGTTGACCAACACAGTTTCGACCAATGGGACAAGGCAGACCAACTTGCCTTTTTAATTAATGCCTATAACGCATGGACAGTAAAACTCGTCCTTAAAGACTATGACTCCATTCAATCCATAAAAGATTTAGGCAGCCTGTTTGAATCGCCATGGAAAAAAGTGTTTATTCCTTTGCTTGGAAAAACACGCTCACTGGACGACATAGAACATGGATTAATTCGCGGCTCTGGCCGTTATCCAGAACCCCGTATTCATTTTGCCGCAAACTGCGCCAGTGTGGGCTGCCCCGCCCTGCGCGAAGAAGCCTACGTGGGCCATAAATTAGACGCTCAACTTGAACAGCAGGCCCATCGTTTTCTTGGCGATAGAACCCGCAATCGCACCGAAGAAAAATCTTTAAAAGTATCTTCAATTTTTAAATGGTATCGCGATGATTTTGAGGCTGGTTGGCGTGGCGCACATACGCTAGCGGATTTTTTAGCGCTCTATGCCAAACCCTTGGGCTTGAAAGAAACACAGATTAGGCAATTACAGCAGGGCGACATGGTGATTGAATTCCTGAATTACGACTGGCGACTCAATCGTAATTAATCGAATTAAAAGGCATCAATATGACACTGCAAAAAACCGGAGCCAGCGCGCTAAAAGTATCAATTATTGTTCCGATACTTAACGAGGCAAAAATGCTGCCAGAATTGCTGGAACATTTATTGACGTTCAAACGTCAGGGTTGCGAAATTGTTTTGGTAGATGGCGGCAGCCATGATGGCTCCATCGCTATTGCGCAGGCTATTGGTTTTCCGGTGATTACCAGTGAGGCAGGACGCGCGCGCCAAATGAATAAAGGTGCGGCGTTTGCCACCGGGAATCTGTTGCTTTTTTTACATGCCGATACCCGCTTGCCTGCCAATGCCATTGAACTCATCGCGAACCTTACTGGCAATTGGAAATATGAATGGGGGCGCTTTGATGTATCTATTAACGGGAAATCGCCGCTGCTTAATCTCGTTGCCTGGATGATGAATTGGCGCTCCGCCTTCAGTGGAATTGCAACCGGTGATCAAGCCATTTTTATTAGAAGATCAACATTCTTTCGCGTGGGTGGATTCCCTGAACAACCACTGATGGAAGATATTGAATTATGCAAACGCTTAAAAAGAAAAATGGCTCCGGCACGAATACATGAGCGAGTGGTAACGTCCGGCCGCCGCTGGGACGAGCGCGGCGTATGGAAAACTATTTTCCTGATGTGGCGTTTGCGCTGGCGCTATTGGCGCGGCGTGTCCGCAGAAAAAATTGCCGAGGCATATCGCTAGCCTGAAGCAGCATCGTTTTAAAAAAGCGACATGAAAAACGGTATAAAAAAGAGCATATGAAAAAAATCAGAATCATTGTTATGGCCAAAGCGCCTGTCGCGGGCTTTGCAAAAACACGCCTGATCCCCGCGCTAGGTGCAGCGGGCGCGGCGAATCTGGCACAACGATTATTACTGCACACCATCAACAATGTTACTGAGGCAAATCTTAGCGCAGCCAGGCTTTGTGTTACTCCGGAACCGGAAAATCCGGTGTGGGACACACTACGAACAACCGCAAACATCGAGTGGGAAGCACAAAGCGATGGTGACTTAGGCCAGCGCCTGGCAGCGACAAGCAAGCGCGCTTTAGCAGCGGGCGAGTCAGTAATACTAATGGGCACCGACTGCCCGGCATTAACGGCTAAGGTTATTCGTCAAGCCGCGCAATCTCTGGCGCAATTTAACGCCGTTATTATTCCCGCCACCGATGGTGGTTATACCTTGCTGGGCATTAATGAATTTCACCCGTCTCTGTTTGATGGGATTAGCTGGAGCACAGACAAAGTTTGCAGCCAAACCCTGCAGCGAATTCGCTTATTGCGCTGGCGCGTAGAGGTGCTTTCACCATTACAGGATATCGATGAGCCCGATGATTTACGGTGGTTACCTGAAACCTGGAAAGCGGATATATATCCATCCGCTAACAAACATTAAATTCATTATTTTTTACAGTGTGAGAACAAAGTTATGCATGAATTAGTACAAGATTATTACGGCAAACAACTGCAACAAACGAGCGACTTAAAAACCTCGGCCTGTTGTGACATCAGTTTAATTCCCCAGTGGCTCAAACCACTGTTAGCAAAAATTCATCCTGAAGTATTAAGCCGTTATTACGGCTGTGGTCTGGTATGCCCACCCTTGCTAGAAGGCTGTCGTGTGCTCGATCTTGGTTGCGGCTCCGGGCGCGACGTTTATGCGCTGGCCCAACTGGTGGGTGCTACTGGTAAGGTCGTCGGCGTTGACATGACCGATGAGCAACTCGCGGTTGCCGAAACTCATCAGGCTTATCACGTTGATGCGTTTGGTTACGATAATGTGCGTTTTATTCAGGGCTTCATTGAAAAACTGGATGAACTAAATCTGGAGCCTAATAGCTTTGATGTGATTGTTTCCAACTGCGTAGTGAATTTATCACCCGACAAACTTGCTGTGCTCAAAGGTGTTAATCGTTTATTAAAACCGGGCGGCGAATTTTATTTTTCAGATGTCTATGCTGATCGCCGTGTACCCGAATCGGTAAAAAATGACCCAGTGCTCTATGGTGAATGCCTGGGTGGCGCGCTTTACTGGAATGATTTTTTAAGGCTTGCCAAACAAGCCGGGTTTATTGATCCACGCCTGGTCACTGATCGTCCACTGGAAATTACCGATCCAGAACTCGCGCCACGCGTCGGCAAGCTGCAATTTTTTTCCGCTACCTATCGCTTATTTAAACTCGATCAATTGGAAGATGCCTGTGAAGATCACGGTCAAGCTGTCATCTACAAAGGCAGCATTCCTGAACAAGCCCACCAGTTCGATTTAGATGCACATCACGCAATTGAAACTGGCCGAGTATTTCCGGTATGTGGTAATACCTATCGCATGCTCAATGAAACGCGTTTTGCGTCGCATTTTGAATTTATAGGCGATTTTAGTCGTCATTTTGGTTTATTTGAGGGCTGTGGCTCAGAGATGCCTTTTACACAAAATCAAAAAACTGAAGGAGCTGGCGCATGTTGTTAAGTGAAACGCAAAGCAAAAAAGTGAGCACCTTATCTATGCACAAACCACTCAACCTATTGGTGCTCTGCACGGGCAATTCAGCACGCAGCGTTATGGCTGAAGCTCTATTCAACCAATGTACCGCAGGATTATTTTCAGCACACAGCGCAGGTAGCCATCCTTCCGGAAAAGTGAATCCATTTGCCATTGAGCAAATTGCACCTTTACAAATTGACTATCAACCGCGCAGTAAAAGCTGGGATGAGTTTGCACAACCCGACGCGGTGAATTTGGATCTGGTGCTCACGGTTTGTGGCAATGCCGCGCAGGAAATTTGCCCCAATTTTATTGGCGCACCACAACATGTGCACTGGGGATTACCCGATCCTGCGGCAGTCACCGGCAGTGACGATAATATCCGGCGCGCATTTTATGCCTGTTATAGCGTCTTTGCATGGCGCATCAACAAGTTAATGGATTTATATGCAACCACACCCAATGCCAATCTGATTGAGTTGATGCGCGACCTTGCCAATCAATATCCACTTTTACCAGAGATTAATGAGCATGGATTTACGTCAGCTATTCAGTAACTATCTAACCTTATTATTTGTTGGCGCCACTTTTTTAAGTGCGTCATTAGCAAACGCCGGGGAACAACGGCTGGTATTAACCGGTTCAAGCACTATCGCACCTGTTGCACTGGAAATAGGCAAACGTTTTGAGGAGCAAAACCCGGGCGTGCGCGTAGATGTGCAAACCGGTGGCTCTTCGCGCGGTATTGCTGACGCGCGTTCAGGCATGGCCGATATTGGCATGGCATCGCGCAAGCTGGCCCCCTCCGAGCAAGATTTACACGCATTTCCTATCGCACTGGATGGCATTGCACTGATTGTGCATAGCAGCAATGTCATCAGTAATTTATCCAACCAACAAATTATTGATATTTACACCGGCAAAATCACTCACTGGAAACAGGTGGGTGGCGCGGATAAATCGATTACGGTAGTGAATAAAGCCGAAGGGCGCTCTACCCTCGAATTATTTCTGGGCTATTTCAAATTAACCAATAGCCAAATCAAAGCCAGCGTTGTTATTGGAGACAATCAACAAGGCATTAAAACAGTGGCGGGAAATCCATTTGCTATTGGTTATGTTTCTATTGGCACTGCGGAATATGAAGCAAGCGCCGGTATCCCCATCAAATTACTGCCGATGAATTCCGTCATCGCCAGTGTTACGGCAGTTCAGCAAGGTGAATTTCCTTTATCGCGTCCGCTGAATTTGGTAACACGAGAAGCCCCTTCCGGATTGGTTAAACAATTTATTGATTTCGCACGCTCGGACGCCGTGAGTGACTTAATTCTTGATCAATATTTTGTGCCACTACAGGCAGCGAAAAAACCGTGACCTCATCTACTACCAACAAGATATCTATTACTTTGGCAGTATGGTCCAAAAACTTATCGCGCGATGGCATTACCAAAATGGTATTAGGCCTGATCGCGAGTGTTGCGGTGTTATTGTTGGTATTGATTTTATTTTTTCTGCTATTGCAATCCTGGCCAGTACTCAACACCTCATATTTGCCGTTATTTTTTAGTAGCGATAGCTGGCATCCCCTGGAGGGAAAGTTTGGCTTGCTACCCATGCTCTGGGCAACCCTGGCCGCCGGGCTGGGCGCACTAGTGATTGCATTACCGCTTGGATTGGCAACAGCCATTTTTAGCCTTTACATGGCGCCTGCACCGCTCGCTCGCAGCCTGAATCTGATAGTCGCGATACTGGCCGGAATTCCCTCCGTTGTTTATGGCCTTTGGGGCTTAACCGTGATTGTCCCGCTCATCAATCAATGGCAAGCGCCCGGCGCAAGTTTATTGGCGGCGATGTTGATATTGGCATTGATGATTTTGCCCAGCATCGCCATCACCACGCGCAGTGCTCTGAGCGCCCTGCCCAATAGCTTGCAGCAAGCTGCCGCCAGCCTCGCGCTGAGCCGCGCCACCACAATTACCCAGGTGTTATTGCCCGCCGCCAAAACCGGTATCAGGCAAGGTGTACTTCTGGCACTCGCGCGCGCCCTGGGTGAAACCATGGCGGTACTCATGGTCGCGGGCAATGTGGTGCAAACACCACACAGCCTGTTTGACCCGGTGCGGGTACTTACCGCGAATATTGCGCTGGAAATGCCCTATGCCACTGACCACCATCGCGCTGCATTATTTGCCTCTGGTTTGTTATTAATGGTACTGGTCAGCATTACTTTGTGGCTTGCCGTCGAACGTACAAAAAATACTGCGAGCGCGCGGCCATATGCGTAGGCTCAATCATCTTTTCACCATCGCCATCAGCCTTGCCACACTCCTTGTGGTAAGCGCGTTTATCTGGTTGTTATGGGATTTGGTTGCCCAAGGGCTGGATAAATTAAGTTGGGAATTTCTATCGCAAGCGCCCAAACGATCAGGGCGCGAAGGTGGTATTTGGCCAATGATTGTTTCCACCTTGTGGATTCTTATTGTGGCCATTGCGGTAGTAGTACCGCTGGGTTTGGGTTGCGCCATTTGGCTGGCAGAATTTGCCCGGCGCGATCATCACTGGCAGCGGCGCTTAGGTGTTGTGCTGGATGTGCTGGCGGGTGTTCCATCCATTGTGTTTGGTTTATTTGGCTATGCGTTTTTTTGTGTGTATTTAAATTTGGGTTTTTCCATTTTGTCGGGCGGTTTAACGCTGGCTTGCATGATGTTGCCAATCCTTATCCGCACCGCTGAAATGGGCATAACCGCTGTACCCAACGAATGGCGACAAGCAGGTGCCGCGCTGGGTATTAGTCGCACCACGCTGCTGCGCAAAGTCATTCTTCCCTATGCAGCACCGGCAATTACAGCGGGCTTACTGCTCGCCATAGGTCGCGCTACTGCAGAAACGGCCGCGCTCATTTTTACCAGCGGTTATGTGGACCGCATGCCCGGCTCAGTCAATGATTCAGGCCGTGCACTCGCCGTCCATGTTTATGATTTAAGCATGAACGTGCTCGGCGGCGACCAAGCGGCATATGCCACCGCGCTGGTGCTGATTGGTTTAATTATTGTGATTAATCTCGGTGCCAATCTGTTATCCGAATACTGGGTGGAGCGCCGTGTACAACGTACTTGATGCACCCTGGTGTAAGAAATCCTTTAGTGCTGGCGACAAAATCCACAGCTACTCTATCAACACACCCTTTAACGCACGTTTTACCACAATACAAAATTTATGTTCATTGATTTATAAACGGAGAGACCACCAATGCAAACCATCATCAAACTGGGCAATCGATTATTCGATTTTTTAGACAAATTGCGCTGGACAGATTTTGTAGGCCTATTGGCATTGCGTATTTATTTAGCGCCCATCTTTATTCTGGCAGGCTGGGGAAAATTAACCGCGCTGGAAGATACTGCTTACTACTTTGGTGAATACCTCGGCATGCCTATGCCCTATTTAATGGCATCGCTCGCGGGACTCACGGAATTTTTAGGGGGCATTGCGTTATTAATCGGATTCTCTGTTCGTTTATTTGCCTTGCCGCTGATGGTTACAATGGTTGTTGCAGCGACTACCGCCCATTGGCAATTCGGCTGGCATGCGCTGCCGGAATCAACCTTGACTGTCCCCTGGGAGTGGCGTACGGATTTAATTGATGAAGCACAAACACGAAAATCGGCAGCGGTTTCGCTGTTAAAAGAACACGGCAATTATTCCTGGCTTACTGAGGCCGGCAATCTCACGGTGCTGAAAAATGGGATTGAGTTTGCAGCCACCTACTTTGTCATGCTTCTGATTTTATTATTTTACGGTGCTGGACGTTTTATCAGTCTGGATTATTGGATCGCCAAATATTTTCGTCTGCAAAGCGCTGCGATAAAAAACCATGGATAATTCCAGTACTGCGATTTATACCCTCGGAAAAATAGCGCAAGGCACACCCTGTTGTGTGCCTCGCCCACATATTGCAGTACGTGATTTAAGTGTGTCCTATGCGGGCAATACCGTACTAGGAAATGTCTCTCTGGATATTTACAAAGGATGCATTACGGCATTAATAGGCCCCTCCGGCTGCGGCAAATCCAGTTTTCTGGCAAGCCTTAATCGCATGAGCGATTTAATACCCACGGCAAAAGTGTGTGGAACCATTGAGCTGGAAGGTACAAATATCTTAACCGCATCTACCAGGGTCGATCAGTTACGTCGCCGCATCGGCATGATTTTTCAAAAGCCGAATCCATTCCCTTTATCTATTCGCAAAAATATTGAATTGCCGCTACAGGAGCACGGCCAATATAAACGCAGTCACATTGGGGAGCGCTTTCAACAAGTGCTGAGCGATGTAGGGTTATGGGAGGAAGTAAAAGATCGCCTTAATGATTCCGCGCTTGCGCTATCAGGTGGCCAACAGCAACGCTTATGTATTGCACGCGCACTTACACTTGAACCTGAAATATTGTTGATGGATGAACCCTGTAGCGCACTTGATCCAATTTCATCGGCGGTTGTGGAAGACATGATAAAAAAACTCAGCGGCCGTTACACAATTGTTATTGTGACGCACAATCTCGCACAAGCACGGCGCATAGCGAATTATGCTGCATTTTTTTGGATGAAAGAAAAAGTAGGAAAACTCGTGGAGTTTGGTCAATGCCACCCACTGTTTGATACACCGCAAGACCCACTAACAGCAGCTTACGTTTCAGGGATAACCGGCTAAGAAAATATAAGATCGGTACGCCAAGCGATGTTTTTAATACTTTTCGACATCGCTAGTTCAGCATTCACATCTTAATATGGAATCTCCACCAACCAACGGAGATTATCTAATGAAAATATTTACCCGCTTTTTAACTGTACTTTTGCTTGGCCTTGCGAGTGTTGTATCTTTTGCTGATGTACCAAAAGCAAATGCCGATGGCGTTGTTGAAATTTATTTGGATCAATACGGCGGCTACTTTTCCGCGAAGGATACATTAGCCTCCTTAAAACCAGGTAAATATCAGTTTATTGTTTCCAACAAAACATCGAAAGTGGTTGGTTTCCAACTACAGAATTATAAAACCCACGCTCAATTGGATATGTTCCCACTTGATCCAGGTCAAACCAAAAAGAGCGCTGTCGTAACCATTTCAGAAGACGGCTTTCGCTTCCGCTGCCCGATCAACCCAACCCCTTGGTATGATCTGGATGCGATCAGTAAATAATTTACTGGTATAGTTAATAAAAAAGCATCCAATAACGGATGCTTTTTTATTAATGAAAGTCAATCTAGTTCTTAACAGAATTTTTAATCATATAATCAATTGCATCAAATATTTCTTTATCGGAACAATCTGCACAAGTACCTTTTGCAGGCATTGAATTAAATCCTTTCAGCGCATGGTCTCTCACCCCATCCAGCCCTCTTTCATTTAATCGCTTACTCCATGCAACCGCATCACCAAATTGTGGAGCCCCAGCAACGCCTAGCGAATGGCACACTGTACAGGTGGTTTCGTAAAGCGTTTTTCCATCAACCCCTCTTTCTGCGTGAGCATAGCCTGCCAAAAACAATGCACTTGTCGCCATTAACATTACGGTCTTTCTCATTTATTTTTCCTCGTTTTCGATTTATGTAAAGTGTGTGTAAAGCAGCCTTTTTGTCTCCTGTTAAGCGACAAACATTACACAAAAATATAATTTTTTATTTGTGTAATAAAAACAACAACTGTACGACTAAGGCACATTTTTATAATCGATAAGAATTTTATTTTTAAATATTGTGTAATAAATATTGAGGTAATAAAGACAAAGGCACCTGATGGATAAAATTTTGTAAATTCCCACAATCCATCTCCATCGTAATTTTTGCGCCAATAACTGAATAGGAGAAAATATTGATGCTACATAAAAATAACATGCTGGGGTCGATATTAATTTCGACGCTGGTATATATCCCTTGTCTGCATGCAGAGGAAAACATCCAGCCGATTCCTCTGGCCGATACAACAAACATTAACGACACCGAATACCAATTTTTTAAGCTGGGCACAAAAAAGGATTATCTTGAAGCAGAACGCTGGCGAATCGTCGATCAAGTGGAACAAGCGATAATGCCTATCTATGAACCTGTAAGACCTTTTCATGGATACACACTTGCACCTGGCGCTTTTCGTGTTGATTTATCGACAGAAGTCGCGAATAACTCGGGGGATTTTGGTAGCGATGATTTTTATTCCCTGTTCTTTAAAGATGTCCAAGTACGCACGGTGACTACGACCTTAAATTTTGCCTACGGCTTTGAAGCATTTGGCGTAGAAGATCTGGTTGCACAACTTAGCATTCCCTACAAACAACAGAAGACCTCTGGCACAGGACACCCCTTCCGAATTGAAACCATGGAAATGACCATGGAAGGTGCAGGAGCAGGTATTGGTGATATAAGCGCCACCATCAAGAAAAAATGGATTGACCAGGGAAATCACTTTCTTACCGTATCAACCTTCACAGGCATTATTTTTCCTACCGCTGAAGACGAGCAGGAATTTAACGCATCACAAACTATTTTTATGGATGGCATGCCGCCGATGGCAGTCTCCGCTGAAGTAGAAGGCAATCCTGCCATCGACATTTTTGGGCGTGAAGCAGGTGATCGCTTTTTCCCTCGTGTTGCACAACCAGGCAATGGTAGTTGGGGATTTAGATTTGGTGTTGCTGCAACAAGACAGCTGGAACGTGGCGCTCTTCATGCTGGTTTTATTTATGATGCTCTTGCTGACAATGACGGCATTACACCCGGTGATGAATTACGCTATGGCATTTCCTACGTCACACCGCTTACTGATAGCGATCATATTTTATTAGACCTTTCTATCGCAGGTCGATGGAAGGGAGATGAATCCTTTCCTGGACAAATAATGCATGCCGAACGCGATCCTGCTACAGGCGGCGCAATGATGAATCCTGACATGTCGATGAAGATGGTGGTAACAGACCGACCAGACTTTAAACATGGCAACATCACATTTATTAGCCCCTCATTGATTTTTATTCCCTCGCCAAATATCAAAGTGTTTGCCAGTCCTTCTTATCGAATTTCCGAACCCGAACAGGGACCTTCACCAGAGTGGACTTTTTCACTCGGCACTAACTTCGTTTTTTAACGGCAGAGACAAAGGAAAATAATTATGAAACTGACAAAAAAGACACTTGCGCTATTAATCACTGTTTCTATCGCAAGTTGTGCAAAACTTGATACCCAGAATCGAACTGATGCTGCAGTTCCCAATATTGTGGAAGGCACGAAACAACTGGATCTCAAAAGCTACAGAACCCCGCTCAATATCGTATCTATTGATCGCCGATTTACGACTGTCGATGCGATGTATCTAGCCAATGAACTTGAAATAGGGTCGTTTGAATTCCTGATGAAAGCTGCTGCTGCAGGGATCCCTGTTGATAACGACTTTGTCCATATGACCACAAAAGAAGCTTATTGGTATTCCCGTTACAATATGTCTGCACTCACTACGGAAAGCAGATTAGGGGTGGGGGTTATATTCAGTCCCTATATCAGTGAGTATGCACTGCGTAAAGGAAACTCCGCCATAAACCGTGATCGAGGCGAATACGTTAGATCAAACAAAGGCGTTTTCTTACAAGATATTATTCCATCCTATTTACAACAAACCGGATTCCCACGGCGCTTCGAAGACGCTTCACCCGTCATGCTACATTTCGAGTCAGGTGACCCACACTACATTCGTCCATTAGACAAGAATGGTGCCTTCGAAAGCGAAGAAAATATCGCAAGAAATGAACAGCTAAAAAAACTCTACGGCGAGGACCAACCAGAGCTGATTTATGGCATCGGCAATTCCCCCACAAAGAATTGGAAATACCGGGTTAATTATCGCGAGAACTTTCTCAGCTTACGCTGGAACGAAGATAAGATGGATAAAGTTATCAACCTTGGTGCTGAAGGCCAAGCGCTTATGAAAATGGTGCTTTGGTCAGAGTTTTTCTTTGGTGGAAAAAACACGGGCAATAAATACCTTGGTATAACACCCGAAGATGGATTTCGCGGTGCCATGCTGAACTTAATGGCCGTCAGTAAAATGCTAATGCTGAAAAGTTCACTCGCTTACGATGGTGAAAAACTCACAGGGTTTGATCCGCGTTCCGCTAAACCCGGCCAATATTATTTCCCACATCGGGTCGGAGTGAAATTGCGTAAGGTAGGTGATGCCATGCCTAGACCGGAGCAATTTGAAGTAATAGATCCATCCAGTCATCTGTTTGATCAGGCATCGTTACTCTGGGGATTGACGGAATACTACCACTACTCTAACCCTGCAAATAAGTCAGCGTGGAATGATGTTTTTGGAGAAAACACGCCTTATGACGGCTCACTGATGGAACAAAAGTACACCGTATTGGCACAGGCGCTTGCGGACACTTTGGTGAATAACATTTATGTCATGCATCGCAAATCACCTACCAACTATGCATCCATTCACACTGACGATAACTCCGTGTCAGCACGCGATGTAGGCATGAGCATGGTGGCATTGGCCAATTACATTAGCCGCGTGAAAGTCAGTGATGATATGCACAAAAAAGCAACGCAAATGCTTAATGAAATGGCATCGCTGCTTACTCATAAACTTCAACACACATCAGGTGCAATATCTGCAACCACTGCAAATGCTACCGCTAATAGCTATGAACTTGAAGCGCAGGGTTTTGCGATCAGAGGTTTGCTGGAGGCATATAGGGTAACAAGGGATGCAACCTTGCTGAGCGCTGCTGAGCGCATTTTCGATTACATGAATACGTCGCTCTGGGTCGATAATGTAGGTCTTTACCGTTCAAGCAGCGATCAATCACAGATTGAGCTTACACCAATGAATGTTGGTGTAACACTCAGTGCGATGCGTGAATTGGTACTGGTCACTAAAAATCCCGAAATTATCCAACGATATAAACGCTACTGGAGTCAGGCTGCAAATAGCAGTGGTCTTCAGCAAAGTGAGTATGAGGAAACAGGAGAAGTTGACTTAACGAAACCCGATGGTGACGGCGATGGCGTGCGGCGCATGGAGTCGGCTGGTGGCAAGTATGGTATAGCACCGGTGTTTGCAACTAAGGTAGTAGTGGCACCTCACTAAAACAAATCGCATCCTGATCTAATCGGTCAGGATGCGATTGTTTAAGCTTTTCAATAGGGCTCTACAACTTATGGCAATGCCAAAGAAAATATTTTTGATCTTTGCTCTAGGGCATCTTGTTTATGCCCTACTTCACTCTGACCACTTATATTTGGCAGTTCCTGGAATAGCATTTTTCACGCTATTAGCGATCAGAAGACCGTAATTTACTTTTTTAGAAGTATTGGATCACTTGCATTAATAAATTATTTTTTTCTTACCTGCCCCGCATTTACATCAAACGCTTTCTTAAAGGCTCGCAAAAAAGAAGATTCGGATTTATATCCTATTTTTTCAGCGACGCTATAAACACTATCGCCTTCACTTAAATAAACCCAGGCTAATTGCATGCGCCACCAAGTGAGGTATTCCATCGGCGTCAACCCACTCACTTCGCGAAACGTTTTTGCAAACTGTGTACGAGATTGCGCCGCGTGTTTTGCCAACACTTCCAGTGTCCAATCCTGCTCTGGATTTTTATGCATAACATTGATCGCAATTGATAAGCGCGGATGAGCATAGAGCGATAGCACACCAGTTTGCCCTGGATGAGTGGCAACGTAATGGCGCAAGGCGTACATAAAAACAATTTCAGAAAGGCGATCAATAATCACATTTGATCCCGCTGAGCCGGATACACTTTCTTCAACCATAAGCTGAACGAGTGGACCAAGCCAATTGCAGCCCGCGTCGTTTGGAATGATAAAAACAGGAGGCAACGCAGCCAACAATTGATTGCTTGCCCGATGTTGAAAACGGACTTCACCGCAGAGCATACCGGTGCCATCAATTGCAGACGCCTGTGTATAAGGTAAGTGAACCTGAGGCCCCGCTCCTTCCTGCAGCGGCTCCATGGTATGAGCAATCTCTTTAGGGAAAATTACCAGATCCCCCACATTGAGCGTTGTATTCAAATAGCCCGGAACCTCCATTTTGCATCCGCCCAACGTAACCATATGAAAACAGGTAATCCCCTGTTCCTTTTCATGCAGACGCCAATTACCGCACACCAAAGCGTTGTGATAAATGGAGACATTCAAACGGATAACTCTGAGTAGATCGGAGAAAGCATCCACAGTTCGGTACTCCGGGACATCAATGGTGGACTTTAAGTCATTCAGGGTACGCCAGATTATCACTATAGTACAAGCCATCTGAGCAATTTAACCTCAGGTAAAAAAACTCAACCCTGGAGAAACCAAATGACTGCCTTTACTGCCTATACCGTTGAATCCGCTACGCCTGAGGCACAAAAAATTCTGACCAACATCAAAGCAGGTTATGGCTTTGTACCCAATCTTTTTGCCTATATGGCGGAAGCTCCGGTCACCCTCGAAGCCTACTTAACACTAAATCAACTCATCGGAAAAAGCTCACTAACACCTGCTCAGGCGCAGACTGCTTTGCTGGCTGTGAGTGTAGAAAACGGGTGCGATTTTTGTTCGGTAGCTCATAGAGCCATGGGTAAAAAAGCGGGTGTAAAGGCTCAAACAATTGAAGCAATTCTTGCCAGCACAGCAATTGAAGACGCCAACGATCAGGCGCTCGTGAATTTGGCGCAAACTATTGTTCGTGAGCGTGGATGGGTACCGGAAACCACACTTGAAGCATTTTTTGCCGCTGGCTTTACCAAGCAACAAGTATTTGAAGTTATTTTGGTGGTCACCATCAAAACACTGTCAAATTACACCAACCACCTGACCAAGCCAGAGCCTAATCCTGAATTGCTAGCCATGCTGTAAGTCAAATTACACCTCTACTACACCATTCCCTTCCATAAAATGAAGGGAATGGTGTAAGTCTTCTGTTGAACAGGAACTGATCGCATGCGTAATCCGTTAAATTTTTTTACTGAGTTGCTTGCTCAACCCAAAATCGTTGTCGTTTGGGTTGGTTATTTAATGATGATCAATATGGCAAGTTTATTATTTTGGGAAATTGAATTATCAAGGATAATATTCTTTACGTTTCTTGCTTCATCAATGTTGATGATGACGCTGTATTCGTTTTTCGGTTTTAAAAAAATACTGGGGCTAGGTCATATCCTTTGGCTCCCTCTACTCTTTTACATTTTTTCAAACCTGTTGATTGCTACAGGTGTTTTTTATAGCTACTTGCTGGTGCTATCTATCTCAATATTAATTTCGTTGTTTTTTGACGTGATTGACGTATATAAGTTTTTTGAGTCGATTCGTTAAATTAGAAACGTGTATCCCAAAGCCTTGTTTTGTCATAGATAATACCTTGCTGATTTTCTGTTATAAATTAATGCTATTGTCGCATCGCAGCAATTGTATTTGCTTCGCGCTATCGGAAAGATCCCAAGTCCGTATGGCAATCTAATTTTTGGCCGACCAAAATACACATTCAAAGAGATTCAAAAATGCCCGCCTATATTACCGTCAATTTCACCCCGACCGATAAGGAGAAGCTACAACAATACGTCGCCGCAGTACCGGCCACACTTTCGAAGTACAACGGTGTATTTCTGGTTAAAGGCATACTCGAAAAACTGTCCGGCAACACCGATTATGAGATGCAGGTTATCCTGGCTTTTCCCTCAAAGGAACAGGCTAAAGGCTGGTATCATTCACCGGATTATCAGGCATTGATTCCTCTGCGCGATGCTGGAATGCGCTCGCAATTCCAATTGATCGGCACATAAAGCCAATAACCAAACCTCAGCCATCCAGAAAAAATCTGGATCAATCGCTATCTGCGCCACATCACCGTTAGTTTAAAGATTTGTTAGCTCGTAGACGGCTCGCCATTAGATCAATAAAGCTACGTATTTTTGTTGATGCATGGCGCCCCTCACGATGCACGATATGAACTGGCAAGGATGGCGCTTCATATTCGGCCATAATAATTTTTAATTTCTCCTGCTCTAATTCAGGTGCTATTTGATAAGACAGTAATCGCGCAATTCCAACTCCATTCACTGCGGCCTCAATTGCTGAATCATTACTCGTGACAGTTAATCGCGGTTTAATACGCACTGAAAAAACCTTGTTGTCGCGAGTAAATCGCCATTCGATGGTAGACCCAAGGTTGCTCGCAACAATAATTTTATGCTTGGACAAATCTTCTGGCGTGTGAGGAATACCATGTTGTTCAATATAACCCGGCGATGCACAAAGCAAACGCCTAACTGTACCTACTCGTAACGCTTTAAAACTGGAATCGCTAAGTTCACCTATCCGCAACGCAACATCCACTCCCTCTTCCATTAAATTTACTACACGGTCTACAAACATGGCCGAAATTTCGGTATCAGGGTATTTCTGCAAATAATCAACAATGCCCGGCATAACATACATACGCCCAAACAACACCGGTGCCGTCACCGTTAAATGGCCGCGAGGCTCTGCATTGACACCGATGGCTGCCTCATCTGCTTCGTCTGCTGCCATCAATACCCTTCGAGCATCCTCCAAATAGCGCTGCCCGGCTTCTGTCGTTCGTACATAACGAGTCGTACGATTCAATAACTTTACACCCAGACGTGCCTCCAGCTCTGCCACTGCTCGCGTCACCACGGGTGGTGAAATATTTAAACGGCGCGCGGCTGCAGAAAATCCCTCACTTTCAGCAACAGCAATATAAATCTGCATTTCGGAAAAACGATCCATAGGATTATTCCAGTTTTACGAATAATGAATTAGCAAATGTGAGTATTCTTCATTTTTATAGTAGTTGGCAATATGAAGTGGTTATTGATGACGAGTGTCAGCAATAAAACCTAGCTTACTTAATTCAAATCGAGGATTCCTCCATGAGTCGCATTACTACTATTACCAATGAAACCGCCACCCCTGAACAGGCAGCACTCTTCGAAGCCATTCAAGCCCAAATTGGTATGGTGCCCAATTTTTTGAAAGTCTTTGCGAATTCACCGGCTGCACTGCGGGCATTCCTTGGCCTACATAGCATCGCCAATGAAGGCAGCATTGATTTACCCACTCGCGAGCGCATCGCACTAGCGTTAGCCCAACAAAATTCTTGTGAATATTGCCTCTCCGCACACTCTGCTATTGGGAAAAAAGCGGGATTGGATAACAGCGAAATTAACGCAAATCGCTCAGGCAGCAGTAATGACAGTAAAGCGGCGGTAGCGGTTAAATTAGCACGCTCTCTTGCCGAACATAGCGGAGACATTACCACCGCCGAATTAATCGAAGCACGCAATGCTGGCTACAGCGATGCGGATATTGTTGAAATCATCACCCATGTGGGTATGAATATTTTGACAAACATTCTCGGGAAAGCGAGTCGCGTAGAAATAGATTTTCCAAAAGTATCATTAAATGGCTGATGAAAATTCCGCTGCATTTCTCCAGGGTGCGGCGGAACCTATTATTTGATGAGGAGTTTTTATGTCACGCGCATTTGCTGATATTGCATTTACACCAAGCGTAAAAGCGGCACAAACTCAGTATGGCAGCCGAGAAAGCAATGAGGCTTTTGAGTTAGCAGAAGATCCCCGAAATCAATTAACCGAAGCAGAAGCTAATTTCATTCATTCCCGCGATAGCTTTTACCAGGCTACAGTAGGAGAAAATGGCTGGCCTTATGTACAACACCGAGGCGGGCCAATAGGATTTTTGAAAGTACTAGATGAGCGAACTATTGGATACGCCGATTTTCGCGGGAATCGTCAGTACATTAGTGTCGGCAACATAAACTCAAGCAGCCGAATCAGCTTAATATTAATGGATTACCCAAATCGCAGCCGATTAAAACTATGGGGCACGGCGCACATCGTTCATGAATCCGAACAACCTGAAATCGTGGCCAAGCTTGAAGTAGCATCCTATCGCGCGCGCATTGAACGTGCAGTCATTATCAAGATTGAAGCCATTGAATGGAACTGCCCACAGCACATAACACCGCGCTTTACGGAGGCAGAAATACAGCAATTGGTCGATCCGATCCTTCAAGAAAATAGAAATTTAAAACAGCTATTGCAAAAGCCATTAGATACAAAGCCAGAATTAGCCAGCTTTGGTAATGGAGAATTAACCCTTGTCATCTGCGGTATTCGGCAATTAACTCCACGCGTTCGCGCATATGAACTACGCACCGAAAATGGGAAGCCATTGCCATTCATTAGGGCGGGATCACACCTAAAAATTCCCGTCAGCACACCAAATGAAAAGCCAGGGTTTCGTCATTATTCAATTATTTCAAACCCCGACCAGAGGGACACTTTTGAAATAGCCGTACAGCTTGAACCTGAAGGCTCTGGAGGATCTGCCTTTATTCACAAAAACTTTTCGCTTGGAACCATACTAAAAACCCAAGAGCCAGAAAACTATTTCCCACTATCGGATAATAGCCAACACGTCGTCCTGATTGCGGCCGGCATAGGGATAACGCCCATCAAGTCAATGCTTCATGTACTTAGATCACGTAATACCTCATTCGAGCTGCATTATGCAGGCCGGAACCGTGAGAGCATGGCATTTTTAACCGAGCTAAAAAGGGAGTTCCCATCACAACTTCATGTTTATATAAGCAATGAAAGCCAACGAATTGATCTGCCTTATTTGATTAAGAAAGCCCCGAACGACAGTGATTTTTATGTTTGCGGTCCAAATAAACTCACCGATGAATTTCATCAATGGGCAGCACAATTTTCAATACCGGCCACTCAAATTCATACAGAAAGATTCACAGCTTCGATTAGCACCCAAGACACTGCGGTGGAATTATATTTATCGCGCTCACAGAAGAGCATTCACGTAAGTGCCAATGAAACGCTATTGGATGCCCTGGAAGATGCCGGTATCAACCTACCCTTTAAATGCAGAGTGGGAAATTGCGGAGCCTGCGCGGTAAAACTACAGAATGGAACCCCTGACCACAGGGATCAGATCCTATCGGAAGAACAAAAAAAACAAGGCATGCTGTGTGTATGCGTATCACGTGCCATCAGTAAAAACTTAACCTTAGATTTATAGATACTTACGTCAACTCAACTAATCCAATTCACTTCTGGGAAAAGCTATGACTGATATACGCCCACCACTACCGCCCTTCACTTACGATACTGCCGTACAAAAAGTGCGTGCAGCTGAAGATGCCTGGAACAACCAAGACCCAGTAAAAGTTTCTCTCGCTTACACACTCGACAGTCAATGGCGGAACCGAAATGAATTTCCACGAGGCAGACTTGAAATAGTGGCGTTTCTGACTAAAAAGTGGGAAAAAGAACAAGAGTATCGATTAATTAAGGAACTCTGGTCCTACACCGATAATCGGATTGCGGTGCGCTTCGCTTATGAATGGCGCGACAGCAGTGGGCAATGGTATCGCTCTTATGGCAACGAAAATTGGGAGTTTGATACTAAGGGCTTAATGGAAAAAAGATATGCCAGCATCAATGATTTAGCAATTGCGGAAACAGAACGGAAATTTTTATGGTCTCAAGGCAGAAGACCGGATGACTATCCCGGGTTAAGTGACATGGGGTTATAGTCGCTGCAGGTAATTATTGAAGCTATCTATTTTTCTGGGAGGACTGATGCTACGCAGGGTTAGCCTTCCTCTTCTACCGATTTAATCAAAACATCTAACCCTTCATGGGGATCGACACCCAGTACCTGGCAGTACCTCACAAACTCAAGCACTTCAATTTTCCGTCGATCCTGCTCCATCTTGCCCAGCACAGAATGATGCCGCCCCATTGCAAGAGACGCCTCGCGAAGTGTCAAACCACTAGTCTCCCTCTGCTTTTTCAGCCAGAGCCGGAGCTTTTCGTAGTGAAGTGAGTAAGGAGATGATTTCATTGTCTCGATGATAGAGACAGGATAGAATGGCGCGAAATTCGAGACATGAAGCGCCAATCTCTATCATGAAATCCCTCACCGTTAAGTCCGGGCTGGTCTCGGCATTATCAACGCTGGTACACCGTGAGTTCACCGTACACGATCTCACAGAAGCTTATTTGAATGATCCGGGGTGTCTTCACAGTTCCAAAAAAGCTGCTCGCCAATTTGTTTATCGCAACATGCTTCGCCTTATTAATAATGGGGAATTGACTCGTGTCGTTGTTGAGAGCGGCTGGCCTTTGTATCGATTAACGACTCGGTTTAGAGCGTTGGGGGAAGTTCCCGTAATAGCTGCCGCACCGCTAGCAACTCCGGAAAAAGCTACAGTCGCGAGAGATAACCCTCGCCTAAGCCTGCAAGAGCGGTTGAACAGGCACAAATTGGAAATGCTGTCCGCGATGGGTGAAACCGAGGAATACGACGCCATTTGCAGTGAAATGCCCGAGCTAAGGGATGATGTGCAACCCCTTTACAACCAGTCCCGCGATAAATGCTCCAAGTTGCTTGGGCGAGTTAAAGCCCTGGAAAGTCTATTGGCCAGGGAAACAGGTTTAGCGCAATGAAGTTAAGGCGCTGGCAATCCAGATGTGTTGAACAGGCTCTTGTGAAGTTCCGGAATGAAGAGAATCACTTCCTGTGCCTTGCCACACCTGGCGCCGGCAAGACAGTCATGGCGGCGACCTTGGCTCAGCAACTTCTTCAGTTGGGAATGATCGACCTGGTACTGTGTTTTTCACCCTCGATTATTGTGTCATCCGATTTCCAGCAAGCGCTGGAAACCCATACCAGCTCCCGGATGGATGGCCGTCTCGGATCAAAAGGACAGTCATTGACCTATCAATCGATGTTGAGCTTGGGGGACGCTTTTTGGGCATTGTTTCAAACCCATCGCGTCCTGGTGATTTTTGATGAGATCCATCACTGCGCCGGTGACAACCTTGAGAATGCCAATGCTTGGGGTCAAACCATCATCCAGCATATCCAGGGGCGTGCAGCCTATACCATTGCTTTAACCGGCACACCCTGGCGCTCTGACCGAATCCCGATTGCCCTTTCCAGTTATTGCCAGCACAACAAAATCCGCTGTGATTTTATTTATGGAATGGCGCAAGCTATCCAAGAAAATGTGTGTCGGGCACCCAACATCACGTTGGTGGACAATGATCGCATAGTTGTAAAACGCGGCGATAAAACAGAGAAATATTCATCTTTCGCTGAATTACTCAAACTATCAGTTTGCTCTTACCAACAACTGATTGATAACGATGCACTGATTGTGTACTTGTTAAAACAATCGTCGAAAAAATTGATTCAAATTCGCAAGCAGCATCAGAATGCAGGTGGCCTTATCGTGGCAGCATCGGTAGATCATGCCTATAAAATTGCGACGTTACTGGAGCGCCACTTGGGCCAACGCGCCTGTGTTGCTACATATATGGATGAAGACGCCCACGGAAATATACATACCTTTAGAAACAGCACCCAGCCCTGGATTATTTCTGTCGGGATGGTGAGCGAAGGCACCAACATTCCACGTTTGCGCGTGTGCTGTCACCTGACCCGAGTCAAAACCGAATTGCATTTCCGGCAAGTATTAGGACGTGTTTTACGCATGGGAGATATTCCCGGTGAAAGTTATTTGTATCTACCGGCTGAACCTAATCTCGTGGAATACGCGAACCGTGTCGCGGAAGAAATACCGGAGTCTGGAACCATTCGACGAGAGACCATGCCGGATAAGGACGATGAAAAACCATTAGCGATCAAACTACAAGAGCCGACGCTCGCCGATGAAATTACAGAAATTATTTTTGAAAATATGTCTGTAGGCGAGTCGCAACCTAACACTGAAAATCCGCACCCCATTCACATTTCCATCCTGGCGCAATCATATGACACCACCATTAATGTGTTTGGCCGGTTTCGTCAGGAGTTGTTGCAATTGCATCGACTGTATACCCGTGAACCTGGAAGCTCCTTATAAACAACACCACTCAATCCACGCTACACTATGGGTACGTTTATCGATCGTATCCTGCACATCTTAAAAAATGAAAATTGCCCTTATCTCTGATGTACACGCCGAGTTTTATAAAAACGAGCCTGATTGGCTACCACCTCTACCTGAAAGTCCTGATGTGTTAGTACTCGCTGGAGATATTCACATCGGTAAATCACTCATTCATTTTATTGAGCGAGTTAGCAAAGCTTTGCCCGGCACCCACTTGGTCGTTATTTCTGGAAACCATGAGTTCTACCGTCAATACCGTCTCGCAACCTTGAAAGCCTATCGAGAAGCATTTGTTGCACATTCACGCATTCATTTTCTTGAAAATGATTATGTGGATATTGATGGCGTGCGTTTTATAGGAGCCACTTTATGGACAGGGTTTCCATTGCATTCCACTCAATTCACTTCCGAACAGGTGATGAATTATGCACGGGATAATGTCTCTGACTTTAGTTTGATTGCAGAGGACTCAGGAGATAACGTGGTCGTCTTTAGTCCAGAAATGGGCAAAATCCTTTTTGATGAATCAAAAGCAAAAATCACACAGATATTGAAAGAATCCGACACGAAGAAATGTGTTGTCGTTACTCACTTTCCTCCAGCAAAAAAATTGCGCCACCCAAAGTTTGCACTCGATAAGGTGACGTCCTATTTCACTTCTGGCTGTGAGGATATTATTGAAACCCATCAACCAGCCTATTGGTTTTACGGCCATAATCATTGGTCATCGACAACCCGCATAGGCAACACGATATTAGTGAGTAATCAGTTTGGTTATCCTAATGAGCGCTGGAAAATGGGCGGTGTTTTTAATCCCAACCTGATAATAGAAATTTAATTTAAAAACCACAGATAGGGATCTGTCTATTGCTTCAGGAGACACTCCAGCGCACTATTTGCATCATAAGAGCAAATCGTAATTCCACCATGGCCACAGTAGATCAATACATCAATGCCGCCACTCGTGACAATACGAGGAAAAGCTATCAATCCGCGATTGATCATTTTGAGGTTCAATGGGGTGGATTTTTGCCCGCAACGGCTGACTCAGTAGCACGCTACCTGGCAGACCATGCCGGGATATTGGCAATCAATACATTAAAACAACGGTTGGCAGCCCTTGGGCAATGGCATATAGACCAAGGCATGCCAGACCCCACTAAAGCTCCGCTTGTGAAAAAAGTGTTGCGAGGTATTCGTGCGACACATGCCACTCAAGAGAAACAAGCAAGACCATTGCAACTGTCAGAGTTAGAGCAGCTTGATACCTGGTTAAGCCAACAAATTGCTCAGGCAGCATCCCAAGGGAATCGAAGGCTATTATTGAAACATCGGCGTGACCGCGCCCTGGTGCTGTTGGGATTCTGGCGTGCGTTTCGAAGTGATGAACTGAGCCAGTTAGAAATCAACCATATTGATCTCATTCGCACGGAAGGGATGAGAATATTTTTACCCCGCAGCAAAACGGATAGAAACCATCAGGGAAAAACGTACGCCACTCCAGTTCTATCCCGCCTTTGTCCTGTTACGGCTTACCGGGAATGGATTGATGAGTCCGGGCTCACTGCAGGCCCGGTGTTCCGAAGTATCAATCGTTGGGGACAGATAGGCACTGCTGCGTTGCATCCCATCAGTATTATCCCGTTGCTTCGCGGGCTATTGTTAGCCGCTAATATCCTGGATGTGGAGCGCTTTAGCAGTCATTCCCTTCGTCGCGGTTTCGCCAGCTGGGCGAATGCCAGCGGTTGGGATTTGAAAACATTGATGGATTATGTGGGCTGGAAGGATACGCGTTCAGCCATGAAATACATTGATACGCCAGATCCTTTTTTGCAAGACCGCATTAACAAAGAACTGGACAGCTCAACGCCAAAAACCCTCACCATCATTCCGGCCGAGCAGCACCAGTAAAGCCTCTATCCTCAGAAAAACCACACACCAATTTTTCAATCGATCTTGCAATAACGTACCCCTAACATCTGGTAATCAAGGTGGGTGATCTCTTGTCCGAATTGTGGTTAAAAGTACGATTAGTAGGGGTGTCTCATTTACAAACAGCCCAAAGAAAATTAAGGTACGCTAATCCACGAGTAGGAAACCATTTAAAAGCAGATAAATTAATTAATGTTGTATTTTTGATAATTTATTTAAATCGATAAGCGCAAAATTGCACCTTTTAATTTCAAAAGGGCATAATAAATTTATTTTAAATAACTAAATATTGATTTCTCTGGATCGTACGATCCAGAGAATTGACTGGAATTTGATCAATGCGGACGCCAACAGAAGAATCTTATCGCCCATTTGAGGAGGCCTACAGCTTCTTCAACCAGCGATTATTTGGCGGCGAGTTACCGGATTGCCTGATTACGTTTCAACGTCAAAAACGCATCATGGGATATGTTTCGCTCGAACGATGGGTAAACAACCAGCAAGAGTATAAACACGAGTTAGCGATAAACCCAGAGTATTTTGCAAATTATCCCTTGATTGAAATATGCCAAACACTTTGCCATGAAATGGTTCACGTCTGGCAATCAAAATTTGGCACCCCTGGTCGTCGCGGTTACCACAACCTGGAATGGGCCGAAAAAATGATTGCCATAGGGTTGATGCCATCCACAACGGGTGAACCCGGTGGCGAGATAGTGGGAGAGCATGTTGCCGATTATATTCTTGCCGACGGTGCATTTAAGGCGGCATTCGATGAGTTGACTGCAACAGGATTTCAACTGACCTGGATGGATCGTTACCCGGTTGTTCGCCAACAAACTCCCATCCTATCTTATACCCGCTTTGGAAAGCCCATACAAATCGAGACGCCCAACCAACCGGATAAAACAATAGATGCTCGAAGCCATCAAACCGACACTGCCATACAATCAATGCATCCGTTACCTTACAGTTTTGAAGAACTTGATGCCGCATTTACGGCAACACTTTCACCACAACTGCCCCCTGCAGTACAACTGGCACCCACAACCAAACCACGCAACACGGCTAACAAACACAAATACCGCTGCCCTATGTGCCATCTGCAATTGTGGGGCAAACCTGATCTCTATGTTATTTGCGGTGAATGCAATAAAACCTTGCTTGAAATTGAATAATCTATTGCTGAACGTCCCGAAGTACCAGCTGCTGAATGAGGTCTTCAATGTTTATGCGTTGCCCATCGAATGAAAACGAATAGCTCCCATTAAAATTAATATGGGTCCACGCTACCGGCGAGTAATGTTTAAATGCCTCAATTTTTTCTGTCTGATTCATTTTTTCATAGATATCCAACATGCTCGACATAATACAAGCATTAAAATAGATGACGCAGTTTGCGAGCAGGCGGGAGCATTCGTACCACAGTTGAATTTCCCTATCCGACTTTCCGCGAAATTTACCGCCGTTAACATCTTCAATTCGGCGTTGCAATTGATGATAGGATTCAACTCTGTTCAATGAGCGGGTTATATTGCGCTCAAACGTTTCATTGTTCATAAGGTCAAGCATATAAATGCACTTGATAAGCCTATCGTATTCCAACAATCCTTTCAGGCTTTTCATTTTATTTTTGCGGTTTGCAAGCTTTCTCACGATAGTCGACTGCGAGGCCTCTTTAGAGTGAAGCGTCATCAAAATCTGCTGTATCTTTCCCCAACCGTCGATGATGACTTGTTCATTGATAGGTTGACGGAGTTTAACTGACAACGCATCACCATCCTCAGTACACGTAAATAAATCAGCCAATACTTTCCCAGTGTCCGCATATCGCGGCGCATGTAGCCACCCTGACAAATCCAGCAATGCAAAGTTAACACGGTTAGTCCCATGGGTATCAGTAGAAATAATATCAGGCTTTATTTCGGATGAGTTGTTGTAAAGCACGTCAAACAAATAATGGGATTCATGTCCTGTTTGTTCCATTATTTTTGCATAGATTGGAACATGGTTAACGTTTAATGTGACAGCGGAAATGCCTTTTCCACGACCAAAATATTTGGAGGAGAAGCGAGTATTAATTGTGTTAAAGCGGCTTTCCAACCGCTGCCCGTCATAACTGGCATGCACAGCATGCTCTTGAATGTTGTAGTGCTTGAAAATACTTAATTTAGCTATCGCGTTACTGATAATGTCGTTTGCCTTGCCAACTGTCTCGACACGCAAGAAGTTTTTCTCGGTTTTTATCATTTCGTCGTAAGGGATATTGCACAATGCGGACATGTGATGGACACCATAACGTGTTCCATTGGCCACGACACAGGCAATGACGGTGTTCAGGTTCGGGCATTGTTGTTTATGCTTGATATGCACTAATTCGGAAGAGAATTTCGTCTGGCGCTCACAAAACTCAATAATATCGCCGATGTGAGTTTTACTTAGATTATGAAAAAAACTTTTGTTGTTTCTATCATCATTTAAGCGCGGCCTTCGCTTTACAGTCCATTTTACCGTGCCATTTTTGTTTGAAAAAACCACAGAAGGATTTTCGCTATCGGTTAATCGCTGACTGGCTTGTTGAATTTTTTCATTCAGCAATGCCATTTTTTCCTTAAGCAGAGCATTTGGCGTCATCTGTAACAGTGGCAAATTGCTAATACCAACAAGGTCGGGCACTTTACTCGCCTCGACAAAATCATCATCTATTGACTGAAAGGATTGGCTATCCATTACATTGAATTGGTAACCATGTAACTTTCCTGCCGTTTTGATATACAGCAACATTTCAGCACGAGGATAGTTAATCTTGGCGTCACTATCACTTTCATTTGGTATCAGGTAGGGCTTGTAGCCACGCGTTAACCGTTTATCAAAAGTACTCATCTTACCATGCATGATGAGCTCATCCTTAGTCGTTAAGGCTTGCTCGAGCAATAAATCCTTCTCGTCTTGGGATGCATATAAATCAAGGCAAAGAAATATTTTACGTAGGGTTTTTATGATTTTATTGTGATGTTTCTCATAGTATTCCCATTGATATTTTTTAGTGCTTGATTCTATATCGTTAAAGTAATTAATAATTGCCGGCATTTTATCTCTTGGGACAATCGAGTACACATGAGCAAGAACATCACAAAATGGCGTATCCTCTTTAAACTGGTCACTGACAAACGTCTGTATTAGTGATCCTGTCTTTTTAAAGTTTTTAGAAAAATCAGCAATCTCGTCGAAAAGCTGCTTTTTGGCTTCTGAACTAGACTCATCAACTATTTTTTGTGTGTGGTATTTGAATGCATGCACCAAAATATCTGTCATTTGCCTGTATCGCTGATAAAGATAGCATGTCATGTATAGCGCAAATGTTTCCTTCGATAATTCCCGCAACCTAGTAATTGTATAGACATGCACTAATGATGAAAAATATTCAATATTTTGTTTTGAGATACCTATGGTAGATATAGCTTCTTTAATGGCAGGAAAAATCGCCTGCAATTTTTCATAAATTTTTATCTCATGGCTTATTTCAGTGTATTTGAACGTTTTTGGCAGCTTCTTGATTTGGGTGATTAGGGGTTTATTGGCTTCAGATGACGCCATAGCCCTGAGTGCTTTATAGGTATCGTTGTTAATCGTCTTGATGAGAGAGGATTGTAATTTGTCATGCTCCAAACGAATGCCTTTTGCAATGACTTTTTGCAGCGTCGAGTACGCTGGTATAACAATTTTATGGTCTGAGAGATAACCAATGCAGCGATCAAAGATTTCTTTTGGGTATGTTATTTCCTTGGAGACCCTGCTGATGAAGTCGCACAAATGATGCTTTTTTTCGTCATAAAATGAATGACCGGTCAGAGCAAAAATCGCAGAGTACATTCTTGTTTTCTGGGAGCTATCCAACATCGTTCGTGGAAGCTTGAAATGGAGGGTATCTCTTTTCCTGATGAAGTCCAGATCCGCCTTGATCTTATCGACATCAAGCGTCAAAACAACAGGCTTATACTTGAGGTATCCCAACAGAAGTATGCGGTAAGCCTTGTAAAGCGGATCGATGCTGTCAGGGATTAGATCCTTTTCCAGATCATTGAGGGTGAAATAGTCCGCGCGTAGTTCTTCGGTGAAATTGGGTATCGAGTAGAGCTCATCAATTTCAGACTCTGTAAGCACTTCCAATCTATTATCGTTGCTAGACATCTGTACACCTTTTGCTCAAAAGTGGGCGATGCTAACAGCCGATTATTTATGCAGTAATACCCAAGGCACAAAACGTAAAGGTATTTGTTATATTAGAAACCATGGACACCAAATGTAGTTTTTGGCGTCACATTTTGGGTCGAGTTTTGACTCAAACCCTTACAAATTATGGCTTATAGGGGAGGTATGCAGGATTTGGCGGAACCTCTCCAGACCCCCTAAAGACTGCGGATCATTTATCAATTCTGGTGTCGCTTGAATCGCACCAACTTTTGCGCGGGCATTGGTGACCCCCAGTAATACCGCTTGTTCTTGTGCTGCAAATCCTTTTACTGTGTTCACCAAATTCGGGATCAAATCAGCACGGCGCTGATATTGATTAAGCACTTCCGACCAATTCGCATTGATTTCTTCATCGGTTGCCTGCAACTTGTTGTATCCGCAACCCGAAACACTCAGCACCAGAGCGATAATCAAGGGTATCCATAATTTGCGCATTCAATTACTCCTCGTATAGTTTTACTGTGGGGTTCACTAAAAATGGCATTAATAAAACACATCATGGCTAAGTAAACCATAGCTTTCATGGCTGTTTTCTTGATTTGGTTATAATTACTGCTCTGCTTATTAATATTGACTGCAAATTAGTTGTTGACCTTCCCACCATGGTAATCCTGATTCTGGTATTAGTGACCACAACAGAGGAATATGCCATGTACCAATTCACTATCGATAATATGACTTGTCAAGGCTGTGCCGCAGCGGTTACTCGTGCGATTTCTGCCATTGATAAGACTGCGCAGGTAAAAGCCTTCCCTGCCATACGCCGTTTGCAAGTGGAGACATCTATCCCCAGCGAACAATTGCTAGCCTTGTTAGACGATGCCGGTTATCCCGCGCAACCAGAGGAGTGAGCGCCATGAGCACAACAACACCTGAATTGGATCTCACCATTGAAGGCATGACCTGCGCCTCTTGCGTTGCCCATGTTGAGCGCGCGCTAGCCAAAGTCGATGGTGTGAATCAAGTGAGCGTCAATCTGACCACGGAGCGTGCTCACTTAACACTATCCTCCCCAGTACCCGTTGCAAACTTGATTCAAGCCGTTGTGCAGGCGGGTTATAACGCACATCTCATGGTGGCGACGGATGAAAGTGATACTGCAGAGCGCCGCGAGCAAGAACGGTTACATCTTGCCAAACTCTTCAGGTTCAGCCTGATTGCTACCTTGCCGGTATTTGTGTTGGAGATGGGTGCACACCTGATTCCCGCTTTTCATCACTGGCTAATCATTAACCTTGGCGGCTGGAATTGGATTATCCAAGCGGTGCTTACGACACTGGTGATGTTCGGCCCCGGTTGGGTGTTTTATCAAAAAGGCTTACCGGCTTTGGTGCGCTTTAAGCCAGATATGAATTCTTTAGTTGCCTTAGGTAGCCTGGCGGCCTGGAGCTATTCGCTGGTAGCGACCTTTTTACCCTCAGTGTTGCCCGAAGGAACCATTAACGTCTATTACGAAGCCGCTGCAGTGATAGTTACCTTAATTTTGCTAGGCCGCTTATTGGAGGCTAACGCCCGTGGTCGCACCAGCGATGCCATTGCCCGCTTAGTAAAACTTCAACCTAATACCGCCACGGTGATACGTGATGGCCAGCAGGAGCTAGTTGATGTGGCAAGCTTACAACTGGGCGATTGTGTACTGGTTCGCCCCGGCGAACGTGTGCCGGTAGATGGCGAAATCATCGAAGGTAGCTCTTTTATTGACGAATCCATGATGACTGGCGAACCCATTCCCATTAGCAAAACCATCGGTGCAGAGGTCATTGGTGGAACGCTTAATACTAACGGCTCTTTTACCTACCGCATCACCAAAATCGGTCAGGACACTTTATTAGCGCGCATTATTCAACTGGTAGAAGCTGCTCAAGGTTCAAAGTTGCCGATTCAAGCCTTGGTCGATCAAATCACTCTTTGGTTTGTACCGGCGGTGATGGCGATTGCTGCTCTAACCTTTTTGGCATGGCTATTCTTCGGGCCAGAACCCGCACTCAGTTTTGCCTTAGTGAACGCAGTAGCCGTACTTATCATCGCCTGCCCTTGTGCCATGGGTTTGGCAACACCGACCTCCATCATGGTGGGCACCGGTCGCGCCGCTAGTTTGGGCTTATTGTTTCGTCGCGGCAGTGCGTTACAAACCTTGGCAGAAGTCAACACCATCGCATTCGATAAGACCGGCACTCTCACCCTTGGCCAACCACAGCTGACGGATTTTGTGGTCGCTCCCGGTTTTGAAAAATCCAGCGTATTAGCACTGGCTGCCGCGGCTGAACAACATTCGGAACACCCTATCGCCAATGCATTAATAGCAGCAGCAAAAGATTACCAGATAACTCTCGGCAATTTGGAATCCTTTGAAGCTATTCCCGGTTATGGTCTTAAAGCACAAGTATCCGGTCAGGAGGTATATATAGGTGCGGATCGGCTGTTCGCTAAGCTCGATATTAGTGTGAACGACCTCAGTCCCCTTGCTAGTACATTGGCGAACGAGGGCAAAACACCCATTTATATTGCGGTGAACAAACAACTGGCGGGCGTGATGGCACTGGCCGATACCATCAAACCCGGAACACCCAGCGCTATTCGTGCATTACATCAATTGGGTTTTAAGATCGCGATGATTACTGGCGATAACAAACGCACTGCCGATGTGATCGCAAAACAACTCGGTATCGATATTGTTGTTGCCGACGTCTTGCCCGACCAAAAAGTAGCGACAGTAAAAAAATTGCGCGCAGATTACGGTGCTATTGCGTATGTTGGCGATGGAATTAATGATGCGCCTGCACTTGCCGAAGCCGATTTAGGTTTAGCCGTTGGAACAGGAACCGATATCGCTATTGAAAGTGCGGATCTGATATTGGTCAGTGGTGATTTACAAGGCGTACCCAAAAGTATTGCGTTGGCGCGTGCGACCATGCGCAACATCAAACAAAATTTGTTTTGGGCATTTGCTTACAATGCGGCATTAATTCCCTTAGCAGCTGGCGTGGCCTACCCTAGTGTTGGGTTGTTGTTATCGCCTATGTTGGCAGCCGGTGCAATGGCGCTCTCCAGCGTATTTGTAGTCACTAATGCCTTGCGCTTGCGTCATTGGCAACCTGATACACAAACAGAATAATTCAGGAATTGTGAGAAAATATATGCACAATACTCAGCGTAATTTACGAAAAACGAAAAATTCATCACTCGAGCTTGCTGATGCCCACGCACATGGTTTGCACACCATTGGTGAAACGTCAAAGCTCACGGGTGTTAGCGCAAAAATGATTCGGCATTATGAAACGCTCGGTTTGGTCACACCCACGGATCGCACTTATGCGAATTATCGTGTCTATCAAACGCGAGATATTCATTTGCTTCGTTTTATTAAAAGCGCACGCGATTTAGGGTTTTCAATGAAACAAATCGCAACACTGGTCAGTCTCTGGCAAGATTCAGCACGCAGCAGTGCTGAAGTAAAAAAAATAGCGCTTGAACATATTGATGAAATGGATGAGCGCATTAATGCCTTGCAAAAAATGCGACAAGCCTTAAGCAGTTTGGCGCATCGTTGTCATGGGGATGATCGACCCGATTGTCCAATCTTGGACGGCATCGCCTGTACACATCACCCAATGTAATTCAGTGACTCAACACCCAGAACACCATGAAGGGTTTAATCATGAACCAACCGATTTTTCGCACGAGTCTATTACTCATGGCTAGTTTAATGGTCAGTGCCTGCTCTACCACTCTGCCGAAAAATTCGATAAGCAGCGTGCAGCAAGCGTTAACGAAAACGCATCCGGCGTACTCGCTCAATACTGATACCTTCTCAAACACGCAAGTGCCTGCCATTACCAGTCAACCACTGAGCTTGCATGACGCTGTACAAATACTGCTTAGTCATTCACCTCAAGTGCGCGCGCAAATTGCCGCTTTAGGTATTGCCGATGCGCAACGCTTACAAGCTGAATTAATGAGTAACCCGCATTTATCCATAGGCGCATTAAAACCAGAAGACGGTGGCCGCTGGCAGTTGGATGTCGGATTAAGTCAGCCACTGCTTGAATTATTCACGCGCCCTTTGCGTAAACAATTAGCAGAAGAGGCGTTACTCACTGCCCAAGTCGATTTGCAAAAGACATTACAGGAGTTAATCGCAGAAGCCAGTGATAAATATATTGATGCGGTAGCAGCACAACAGCATTTACATATTCAGCAGCAAATCCTTGAAGCAACCAAAGCAAGGCAAGCCTTAGCAGCGGCGCTGTATAAAGCCGGCAACATGTCAGAAAGTAATTTTTTGTATTACGATAACGAGCTACGTAATTTACAACGACAAATTAATAAACGCACATTAGCAGCCAATCAAAAACAACTAGCGTTAAAGACCTTTATAGGATTAGAGTCCACTCACCCAGTTTCACTTCCACAACAGCTTCCACACATACCGGAAGAAACATTTTCGCGTGATCTATTATTAACTCACGCTAAACAAGAACGATTAGATATAAAAATTGCTCAACAAAAACTCAACCTACTACAGCAACGACGCGCCTTAATTCAGAAAGAATACGGCTGGCGTGACATCAATCTTGGTATTAATGCTGAACGTGAATTTGATGGTGCCACCCACATCGGCCCTGAAATTGAATTTGCTTTACCCCTCTTTCATCGAGGCCAAGCAAAGATTGCAGCTCTTAATGCCAAAATCACGGAAGCGCAAGCAGAAATAGACATGCTCGCCTTAACCGCCGACAAAGAAATTGCGATGTCGATAGATGAAGCCAACTCATCGCGCCAACAAATAACGCTTTTGCAGCAAGCCTTAGTTGTTGCCAAAAAACGGGTTGAGCTTTCTGGGCGTGAAGTCAATTTTATGCTCACCAGCCCTTTTGATTTGCTGAATATCAAACGGCAAGAAATTCAACTCTCGCATGAATTAACGAATGAGCAGAATAATTATTGGCACGCGCGAACACGCTTGGAGTTAGCCATAGGGCGAATGATTGAATTACCGACGGAAACCGTCTTACCAAATAATCAAGAACATCAACATATGGATCATTCTAACCATATGGACCACTCTAAACATATGGATCACTCTACCCATAAAAATCACTCAAATACTGAAGACACTGTTTCTGAAGATCACTCAGCCCACGAGGGACACTAAGATGATTAATCGTCGCAATTTATTATTAAGCAGTGCCGCAGGATTAGTCGCAGCCAGTTTACCGCTCGGTGCGCAAGAACATTCTGCGCATACGGCACCCCAACCCAAAAAATCAAATGACACGGAATCAAACATCGCTGAAAAAAAACTTGCCACCAGCGAAAATAAATCTACAAGTTCGGTTACTAAAACAGTACAAGGCTATACACCGGTAATCACTCCCAACGGTCGCACCCTCGCCTATCGCATGAATAATGGCGTAAAAGAATTTCATTTAATTGCCGAGGAAGTTGAGCACGAATTTGCTCCCGGAACCACCATAAAAGCGTGGGGCTATAACGGCACCACACCAGGCCCAACCATTGAAGCCGTGGAAGGTGATCGTGTTCGTATTTATGTCACCAACAAATTACCAGAGCACACCACCATACATTGGCATGGCATTTTATTGCCGTGGGGAATGGATGGCATCGGCGGCTTAACTCAAACAGCCATCAAGCCGGGTGAAACCTATGTGTATGAATTTACCTTGCAACAACACGGTACGCATATGTATCACCCACATGCGGATGAAATGGTGCAAATGGCGTTAGGTTTAATGGGTTTATTTATTATTCATCCCAAAGAACCGGTAGTCCCTACGGTTGATCGCGACTATGCCATCTTATTGCATAACTGGGCGGTTCATCCTGGCACTTATCGTCCCGATCCCAATGTGATGACGGAATTTAATTTATGGACAATGAACAGCAAAGTATTTCCTGCTATTGAACCCATGGTGGCACAAACGGGCGAGCGCGTCAGAATTCGCGTGGGTAATTTATCCATGTGGAATCATCCTGTTCATTTACACGGCGTGCAATTTGATATCACCGGTTCCGATGGCGGTCGCTGGCCGCAAAATCAATGGCGTAAAGAAGTCACTGAAATTGTCGGTGTAGGGCAAACACGTGATTTAGAATTCACTGCCGTTCCCGGTGATTGGGCATTTCATTGCCATATGAGTCATCACACGATGAATGCCATGGGTCACGATGTACCCAATATGATTGGGGTAAAACAACCGGAAGCTCAAATCAATAAAGTATTACCGAATTATATGGCCATGGGTGAAAATGGAATGGCAGAGCATCAAATTCATACGGACATGGGGCATATGCCCGGCCCTGAAAATACTTTACCCATGATGATGGGGTCTGGGCGTTATGGAAAATTGGAAATGGGCGGTATGTTTACATTAATAAAAGTGCGCGATGAATTATCAGATGATGCAGGCTGGTATTTACCACCAGAAGGAACTCAAGCGAAAAAAGTAACTTCAGTACCCAAGGACATACCAACCTAATTCACATAAGCCTAGAAATAAAAAACGCCGCAGAAGGATTTATCACAGCTCAAGCATTCTTGAGCTGTGAACTGCAAATTTCATAAGCTACATCATTTCATAATAAGGGCCGCTTCCTCCTTGAGGAGGAGACCAAGTGATATTTTGTAGCGGATCTTTTATATCGCAAGCTTTGCAATGAATGCAGTTGGCTGCATTAATCTGTAATGTTTGGGTTTCATTTTTAGTAATCACTTCATAAACACCGGCCGGACAATAGCGTTGCTCAGGCGCAGAATAAATAGCAACGTTAGTGGTGATTGGCACATCACTATTGCCCAGCCGTAAATGTACCGGCTGATTGTCTTCATGTTCTATATTGGCCAAATAAACAGAAGACAAACGATCAAAGGTTATTTTTCCATCGGGGACTGGATAGCGAATCGGTGTAGCTAGATCTGCAGCCACCAAGGTTTCGTGATCCGCTTTTTTATGTTTGAACGTCCAAGGCACTGTAATACCCAATGAACTGAGCCACATCTCTAGGCCGCCGTAAAGAGTTCCTCGCAGAGTACCCCATGCCGATATTGCAGGTTTGATATTGCGCACGGCATATACATCCCTCCACAACCAAGAGTCCCGTATTTTTTGGGGATAGGCGTGAAGTAAAGACTCAGGTTGATGTTGAATGATTGCATCCATGATAGCATCTGCTGCGAGCATTCCGGATTTCATGGCATTGTGAGAGCCTTTAATTTTCGGCACATTCACAAAACCAGCCGAACAGCCTATTAATGCCCCACCAGGAAAAATCAATTCAGGCAATGATTGCACGCCACCTTCATTAATCGTGCGCGCACCATACGCAAGGCGTTGCCCATTTTCTAACAAAGGTTTAATCGCAGGATGGGTTTTGAAACGCTGAAATTCTTCAAAAGGATTTAAATAAGGATTGGTGTAATTTAAATGCACCACAAACCCTACTGCAATTTTATTATTCTCAAGATGATAAATAAATCCACCACCGCCGGTGCTATTATCCAAGGGCCAACCTAAAGTATGCTGCACAGAACCTTGTTTATGCAGCTGAGGATCTATACTCCAAATTTCTTTAAAGCCTAAACCGAATTTTTGTGGTTCTGCATGCGCACGTAAATTAAATTTTGCCTCTAAGGATTTAGCAAGTGAACCACGAGTGCCCTCTGCAATTAAGGTGTAACGCGCAAGCAGATCGATACCAGCTGAAAAATTACTTTTATGGCTGCCGTCGCGTGCAACCCCCATATCGCCCGTAGCTACGCCTTTGACTCTGCCTTCTTCCGTATAAAGTATTTCGCCGCCATTGAATCCGGGAAATACATCAACACCTAAGGATTCAGCCTGAGTTGCCAACCACCGACATAGTTGGCCAAGACTGACTATGTAGTTGCCACGATTACTCATCAGCGGCGGCATTAACCAAGCAGGAATAGGCTGCTTACCATCTTCGGTAAGCCACAAAAATTGATCTTGTTTTACTTCATTAGTAACCGGTGCGCCTTTTATTTTCCAATCGGGAATTAATTCGTTAAGCGCAACAGGGTCAATCACCGCACCGGATAAAATATGTGCGCCAACTTCTGCCCCTTTTTCCAGTACGCAAACACTGATGCTGTGCCCTTGTTCTGCAGCGACTTGTTTCAAGCGAATGGCCGCAGCTAACCCTGCGGGGCCAGCACCAACAATAACGACATCGTATTGCATCTGTTCACGTTGGTTCATAACTGCCTCAAACTATCCTGGTTAATATAATCCGCCTTAGGGTGACCGCGTGTTTTCTACACGCTACGCCTTATGAAGCCAATGAATACTGGCCAGAAAAATAAACAAACACCACGAAAGTACCAATAAGACCCAAGGCAACCGAGACGACCTCTGTATAACGTCAATAGACTCTAGGATATTCTCTTCAGCATTTTTAGCGACAGTTGCTTCGAGCTGTTTTACTTTTTTTGCTCGCTTATCCAACTCGCGTGCTTTTTCACTGTGCTGACGCATAAATAACTCAATGCCACGCTGAACGCCATTCGCAATGGCTTTAGTCGTCGCTTTATCCTGCCCTTCTATTTTAATACTGTTCGCAATCTTTAGAGCTTCAGCGCGAATATCGCGTACATCTTTTTTAGTTTTTGGTTTTGTGGCGGGTTGGCTCATATTTTCTCAGTCGTAAATGGGTTAAAGAGATGTTATTCAGAATTTTTAATTCTTGCTTTATAAGAATGCAATAAGATAAATAAGCCAACAGCCGCCGCAATATGTTTTAAAGAATGACCGCTGATTACCCCCAATAAAGAGTGTATCTCCGCATCATAATGCTCAAGCAGCTTGGCTATCAGATAAGCAAAAAATAACCACCAATAACCTTTGGATTGATTGAAGCTCGGTGTAAAACACAAGATCATTACTGGCATTGCTAGGATTGGAAAAAATTGAACCACTATATATGGTCGCAAATCCCCTGCCCCATTTGCTTCGGTAATGTGCCAGTAAACAACTGAAGAGAGCCCTATGAGAATGAAAGGTATAAATGAAAGTCGCCCTAATTTTATCGAGACAAATTCCGTAATCACAATCGAAAATAATGCCATAAAGGCAACAGTCATTGGCAATCTATCCCATAACAATGTTTGATTGTTTGGCCAAAGGTGATAATAGCCAGAGCCAAATGCGACTAATGCGGAACCTACAAATAACGCGTAATAAGCGATTTTATTTGCATTAATAATTTTTAATTCCGTATTTTTTACTAATGCTACAACACCTAATATACCTACTACTAAAAATGGAAGATTGGATAACACATTCAATGCATTAGGAATGGATATAATTTCACTCTGATCAGAAAAATGATGGTAGCCCTGCGGCTGAGGAATTGGATCAGTAAAAAATAACCCCAGAAAAACGGCTAATAAAAAAATCGCTAAGATAAAGATCCCGCATTTTTGCTTTAAAGTATTCACTCTAGCCTTCCCCTATTATTTCCTATCGACTTCAGCATCCCACACATCACCAAACCTACTTTTTCTAAACAGCCGCTATTTGGTATATTTAAGCCCCCTCAACCTCTGCCAAAAAATCCAACGCCGCTTGCTGGCGAATGGTCCTGCGATGATTCGCCATCAGTTTCTGGATTTTCTCCTGATCGCACACCTGACGATCCAATACTACCCTGCTTTTTAATTCACCAACAGGTTCAGCCGTTGGGCATTTGCTGAAGACGAATTGGTTGGAGATTAAATCCATAAAGGGACCAGATTTACTGCTTGGCATAATAAACAACAACTGCAACCCAAGACTTTCCGTTAGGTAATTAATGACTTCACGCGAACGATGTTCATCCATTTTGGAGAAAGCCTCATCGACTAACACCATACGTAAATGGCTATTCCCTTCGTTAAAGCGGAAAGCCGAAGTAATTGCAGCGCTGCGAATAATATACGCGGGCGTTTCTAACTGACCACCAGAGCCGGTGCCATACTGGCTGAGTGCAATAGGTGCTTTTCCTTCTGGCTCTTTGTAAATTTCATAGCGACGATAATTGCGATAATCTGCGATTCGCGTTAATTCGCGCAAGGCTTTTTGTTCGTCCTCGTCCAACAGCATACTCATTAAGCGCTCGCGCACTTTTTGATGCTTTTCATCTAATCGCATATTAAACAGTGTCTCACCTTCACCTAAGGTGGGGCTATCAATCACTGCCTTAAAAAATTGCCAGTATTCTTTATATTCCGGCACCCACTCCCAATCAAAACGGAATCGTTCACGATCAGCACCAAAACGGTGATGCTCCAATTCTTTGTTGAGCTCTTCTAATATTTTTTTACCGTCGTTAATGGCTTGGTAAATGGAGTGGCACAGATTAGTCACAAAAGCATTATTAAAACTCAGGCGCAAGGATTCTATTTCTTGATGGCGCTGTGCCAGTATGTGATTTTTGTCGCGATTATAAAGTGCATCGAATTGACGGCGACTTTCGCAAATAGCACGAAAATTTTCGCTACTCAATTCGTCGCTGTAATTAATGGTTAGTAAAATGGAATCGGCACTGGCACAAAACTGATTGTGCTGCATCACCGCTTGTTGCATACGATGCAACAGTGATTTCAATTCTGCACTTAGGCTATTTAAGCTGGTTTCGAAATAACCTAGTGAATGCGCATGGATACTTTCATCCGCAGCGAGGAGTCGGGCTTCGGTATTAAAATCCGGCCAATTTTCAGCAATCGCATAGAGATTGGTTTCGCAGGCATCCACAATGGCTAGGGTTTTATCTTGCTCCGCATCCAGCTTTTGGCATTGCTGATCTGCAAGTTTTAATTCAGCTCGACAATCGATTTGAGCATTATTGAGCTGATTATAAACTTGCGTTTGCTCTTGCAGTTTTTCGTGTAATTCCTGCAATTCACTTTCAAGTTGTTGCGTGTCACTCAAATCCAGTTGCTGCAAACTTGTATTAATAGCTTCAATGCGATGCTGTGCAACTAACATAGCTTGTAAAGTATCTGCAAGACTGAGCGGTTTTAATTTATCCAATGACAATAATAGATTCTGCGCCTCGGATAAATACTCTTGCGATGATTGCAGTTCAATATTGAGCTGATGAAATTCCTGTTGTTTAGCATCGAGCGCGCGTATACGAGCGGACTGGCCGAACACTAAATCTGTATCCGACATATCACAGCGGAACATGGCGTAATTGCCGGAACCCATGGCGTCTTTCGTAATGCCACGACGTGTATTTTTTAATTGTTGGGCACTATCGACTCGCTGCACCTGACCATAGCTGGCTTTAATGTAGGCTTCCGCTGTGGCGTGTGAAAAACGCATAATGCTAACAATGGAATTATCCGGTAAGTCGCCACTTTTTTCGGCATCCTTACGTGCTTTATCACCTTGAATAATACGCGCCCGATTGGCCTGCCCTGCCATAGTGCGCACAATCGCAATCGCGTCGGCTTCGTATGCAGGTTCAACAATAATGCCAAAACGTGCTGCACCTATGTAGCCTTCTATGGCGGCTTGCCATTCAGCATCCTTCACATCTACATAATCACAGAGCACACGAGCATCCGCTTTAGGGCATTGTGCAGCAATAGCCTCTAAAGCGGTTCGCACAAAGCCAGGGTAATTTACCTGATGCGATTGTAGTGTTTGAATTTCGCGGCGCTTTAGCTCCGTTTGTTTTTGTAAGCGTTCAACGTGAGCTTTGCGTTTATCGCGTTCCTGTGACAACTGATCACGCAGATTAAACCCTATGCCATTTGTATGCGAATCCACCGAAAATAAACTGTTCACAAAGGTATTGTGATTTTTTTGCAGCTGTAGGGTTTTATCCAATTGTTGTGCCAATGGACTAACATCAATCCAATCGCGATTCAGTAATTGATGAATGTCTAAACCCTGTGTATTGGCTGATATACTTTTAGCCAGCTGCAGTAAGCTTGTATCTTTTAATGCCGGAATTTCGAGAGTTAACGAGGTTTTTAGCAGCGCTTGAACAAACTGTTGGGCAGCATTCATATTTACCTGCAATTGCTGATCTTGTTTTAACAGGTCAGGCACTTGGGCGTGAATAAATTTTTCTTGCTGGATTTTTTCTTGTTCAAGTTGATCTTTATTGCGTAACGCAGGAACACCTAAACGACGCGCTGTAGCAGCAAGAATCAGTTGATTAATTTCATCGCGACGAGTTTCGCAAGCAGCCAATGATTGCTGATGAGCAGCCGAGGTTTCGCGCAATAACTGCTGTTTGTGTTTGGCTTCCAAATACAGACTTTGCGAATCGTTGTAACGGCGCTTGGCATGCGAGTATTGCAACACCTGCTGCTCTAGCCAGCCGGCAATAAATGAGTCAGCTAGCTGACGCGCATTAGACATTCGTTCAATGGTGTGACGCAATTGGCGCGCATCATTTTCCATAGTGTGAATGCGTTTTAACATGGTGGAAACGGTACGAATGGCCTCACCAAGATCGCGATATTCCAAAATCTCATTGGCAACAAATTCATCAATCCCTTTGATTGGTTTGTATGCCATAAAACGGGAGAAAGCGCGCGCCGCATTCATGGCTTCACGTTCGGAAATTGCATCTTTCTTGCCGCGTAAGATACCGTATAAACGGCAGAGATAAGATTTTTTCTTATCGTATTTCTCTACGTGATCTTGCCCATACTGGCGACGCAAGCTGGCATAAATTCGATCCAGCGGCACGACATACTTGTGGCTTTTTTCCTCTTTCAATAAATCATTCAGATTGAGTGATACATCGTTCAAGATAAAAAATTGCGTATCATCCAAACGTGCCACTTTTTGTTGTTGCGCGCCCTGCCCTGTGGTTTCTAAAAAGGCGCGCATACCAATCAGTGCAGTAAATGGCTCGGCTTGCTCCCCCGGCGTAGGATAAAAAATGGCCGCCAAATAACCATCGCAACCTTGTGGGCGCGAATAGGCACCATCATCACAACCCAACACATAAGAACCCAGAGTGCGCACCAATTTACCACCGCGACCGCGCTGACTGGATTCATCTTGCCCCGGATTGAAATGAAACAGATTATCGTGCGCTGCGGTCATAATGGTTTGGATAGCATCCGCAGCGGTGGTTTTTCCTGAGCCATTACCGCCCGAGAATAAATTGATCGGGCCAAAATCAAATTCGGTGTTGGGCACATTGCCCCAATTGATATAAATAAACTTCTTTAAATACATAACTTATTCTTCACGTGCGAAGAGCGATTGAGTGAGGTGTGGCGCAGATTTTTTAGGCGTTGCTTTTTTCGGCTGTTCAATATCGGTATCTTCATCAGCATCATTAGCAATCAATAACGCGTTATCCACCAAATGATTGCGAATTTGTGCAAGCCATTCATTACTCACTAAATTAATAATTAAGGGTCGGATTTTGATCCAGCTTTCACCGGAATCTATATCAGCTTCGGCAAAAAAGTTAATCAGTCGTAATTGGCGTAAGCGTTTGAACGCTTGCCGCCGCTCACCCATATTTTCTGGCAAGCTGCGGCGCAATAAACTTTTCATCGCAAGCGCAATCGCTTCTAGCGATAAGGTTGCACAACCCTGTTCATCAATACTGCCTTCACGCAGAGCCTTGTCGTATTCCGCACGCAACACCAAAATCAACGCAATTTCATGTTGATGCAAACGGCTGCGTAATCCCGTGTTAAATGAATCATCACTTTCATCTTCCATACCCGGTAAACGCGCTCCCGGTGGTAGCACACGCACAAAACGAAAATGGGGATCATGCTGAAAGCGTATGCCGATCAAACTGAAATAATCGTCTACCAGTTCTGGAATACGCACAAAACGATCATACAATTCTGCTTCCACCTGGCTATCATCGCGACACAAAACTCCATAATCCAACAAGCGCTGTATCAATTCGCGCCAGTTATCCAGGGAGATATTGTGTTTATCCAATTGTTCTTCTAACAACTGGCTAAGAGTTTGACTCATGGTTCTTTTCCATCATCGAGCAGCGCAATCACAAATTCATCACGCTGTTTAAAATAGCCGCCATCATTTATACGCGGTTCTGCGTGCAACCATTCTGGCTGTTGCTGAACCACAAAACGAAAGCGCGAAGAGAGATTATCCGCCGCGCCCACTTCAATTGCATGGGATAAGTTTAATAGCTCTTGCATGGTGTTAGCGTGTAAATCACGACTATTCACCTGCCCTGTGCTGACTAAGGCTTGTTGAACATAGTCTCGCACCTGACTGGATTGCAATATAAAAGCCTGATCCAGCACTTGTTGTATATAGATCGCTTTTTGGGCCTCAGAATCCAGCAATTGGTTTTCATCAACCTGTGAGCGCACGATTTGTGTTTGGCGTGGTGTGCGCAAATAAATTTGTGCTGGATCGATAAAGCCCATATGAATAGAAGCAATATCTGCACTTTGCTCAATAAAAAGTTGATCTTGTTGATCGGTTGATAAATGTGCGAGCGAGTTATACACATCCATCATGTCGTCACGACCACGGCTGTTGATGTAACTTAATTGCCGAATAATAATGTCGGCGCGTTGAGTGAAGGTATTTAAGGATCGACGCAGTGCGGGCAACATGATGTCGCAGGCATTTTTTAAACGTGACTCAATAGTCTGTAATAAAGTATCTAACAGCGAAACCCCTTGAATAACACGCTGCGGTAAAGCTTTTCGCAACCGGATCTCCATCACCGCACGCCAATCTTTCGCTGCTGTGTCTGCGTCACCTTGACCATATTTACGCTTGCGGCGAATTTTAGTGATGATGTCAGATATTTGATCACGGTATTTTTCAACACTATCTGCCGATAAACGTACTTCCAGATCCGGTTTAAACACGGTTTCCATAAAATCAAAGAACTCATCACTCGCCTGCTGAATCAGTTGGCGCGACTCAACCTCACGCACCAATTGGCGTTTACGCTCTTCCAATTCAGAAATGACATCGGTGAAATCACTGATAATACGTTCAGAATATTCATAAGCATCCAGCAAATCGTGAATTTCGCCTTGCTCATAAAACGCTTGCAGACTGTTGCGGGTATTGCGGGTATTGCGATTGCGGGTACGAAATTGATTAGCATGATTATCAGCAAAAGGCTGAGTAAACAAACGCCCCATTCGGCTAAAACCATAACTACTTTGAAGGCTGGTTTCATCCACTTGTTTTTCGATCCAGCCATTATCAATCAAACGATTAATAATAAAACTGGCCAGATCACGCTGGGATTTAAAGCGCCCTTCACTGCCATCATCCATCTCATCGCTGCTCGTATCTACCATACTGGTATCAAGAACATCAGCATCCAAAATAGGTGCGCGGGCAATGGCCTCTTTGAAAATATCCACTAATTGTTCACGATTAATAGCATTACCGTAATCGCGTAAGTCCGTATACAAGCGTTGATACAATAGACGTAAACATTCAGCTACCAGCTCACGGTACTTTCCTGTCAGTGGGCTAAAAAAATGCTGGCGGGAATCGCTAAAAAACATGAAGTCAGTTCGCAGGCAGGGAATTATTAAATGCAGTGTTTTGCAAACAACGTCTGCTCATCAGGAGTCCATTGACTACTGTCTTTTACCATCATCCATTCACACCAATCGTCAGTTCCTACTTCTGGTTCTTTACCGTTAAAGCTAGTGACTTTAGCAACCGATGCAGCTGGTTTTATATCCGCAATGGGTTGAGAGGGTGATTGCACGAGGGTGCTCTGCAACTCTTGGGTTGCCATATTGGCGATAGTTTGCATAGCATTGAGTTGTGCTTGCTCTTTTTTTGCCGCATGTGCTTTTTGTTGGTTACTATAAATGAGCCCAACACCAATAAGCACAACGACAACGCTAACCATCAATAGAAAACTAATCAATTTTTGCTCACGAAAAAATCTTACGCCACTCATACAAACCCTTAAATCCACTCGGCCATTTTTTCAGCGTAGTAAGTAATAATCATATCGGCACCTGCGCGTTTAAATGCAATCATAGTTTCCAACACAATTGCCTGCTCATTAATCACGCCCGCTTGTGCACCGGCTTTAATCATCGCGTACTCACCACTGACATGATAAACCGCTAAAGGTCGTGATGAATTCGCACGAATATGCGCTAGCACATCCAAATAGGCGATACCGGGTTTGACCATTAATATATCGGCGCCTTCTGCTTCATCTTGCAGCGATTCCGCAAGTGCTTCGCGACCATTGGCTGGGTCCATTTGATAGGTGTTGCGTGTTCCTTTGAAATTACTGTCTACCGCATCGCGGAATGGACCATAAAATGCGGAGGCAAATTTTGTGGAATATGACATCACGGGGATATGTGCAAAACCCGCTTCGTCAAGCGCATCGCGAATCGCACTAATCATGCCATCCATCATGCCCGACGGTGCAATCATATCCACGCCGGCTTTTGCAGCTATCACCACTTGTTTTTGCAAATTAGCCAGTGTCTCATCGTTCACAACGTCGTTTTCAGAGACAACACCACAGTGTCCATGGGTTGTGTATTCACAAAAACAATTGTCGCTAATCACTAACATCTCTGGCTGTGCATTTTTGGCGGTACGTATCATCCGCGCCAATAAACCATGCTCACACCAAGTATCGGAACCTTCGTGATCTTTATGTGTAGATACACCAAACAAAATCACGGCGCGAATACCTTTACTCCACGCACGGGTTACCACATCAGCGAGCATCGTTTCGGGATAACGATAAACATCCGGCATGCTTTTGATAACAACAGGCTCATCGATGCCTTCTTCCACAAAAATGGGAAGAATAAAATCGCTCATGTGTAAATGGGTTTCGCGCACCAATTCACGCATGGCAGTTGTTTTACGCAAACGGCGAAAACGAAAATCGGGCACAGCTCGTAATTCAGGCATAACAGTCTCTTTAAATACTTAATGAACCTTCGTGGCTCCATTCGCAACGTACACGCATATCACCAGAGCCGGGCTTATGGTAATTACCACTCGCTTCCCACGTAAATGTATGCGTACCCGATAACTCTGTTTCTAAGTGTACTGTGGCGGAAACCCAATACATTTTGCTAAGCAGCGATTCAAACTGGGCGATCCACTGATCCCACTCGTATTCAACCGCCTTGTAAGAGGCGCCAAAGTGCATAACCTCTGTTTGATAATTGTTATTGGGCATTTCTATTTGTGGAATAGAAAACATTTCCTGACTTAAAAATGGCCACTCGTCAGCATGAGGTAGAGACAACATGGCATTGCGATTGGTTTTAATACGTTCGGAAACCATGTGCGTTGGTGCCATGTCTTTGATGCAACCATAAACAATAGATTCTTGATCCATAGTTACCCTCATGTTGTTTGCTCGCTGTAAAAAATGAAGATTAAAACGGCCACAACCAACCGCGTTGAAATGTTTTTTCACACTCACGCAATTGTTGCGAATAAGTTAGCGCGCGATTAGAGACTTGCTGCGCAGTATTCAATAACCATTTCTTTTGCCGATAGCTACCGCGATTGTACCCACCGTGACCTTCGTGATAGGCCAGATATAAACGGTAAGTATCATGCAGCGGAATTTTGCTACGAATTTGGCTTTGCTTGTTGTACCAACCAATAAAATCGATGGCATCTTTAAAGTTGTCACGCCGCGACCAATCGTTACCGCTATTTTCTTGATATTCATCCCACACATCGCCCTTCGCTTGCGGATACCCATAAGCATCGCTCAAACGCGGCCCAGGAAATATCCAGAGTATTTTCGATCGTGGCGGACGCGCATTGTGTTTAAATTGTGATTCTTGATACATGATCGACATCATGGTCGGAATCGATGATCCCCAACGCTTTTGGGCTTTATGAGCCTGCTTATACCAAGACGATTTCTCACTGAATATATCGCAAATATTATTCTTTTTTGTGGGCGGCAAACTGGAACAGCCGCTCAAAAACACACACGTCATCAACGAGAACACGACAAATACGTTTTTCGCTATTCTATAGACCCACATCTTAGATCTGACGCCCATGTTCACTGAGCATGGCCAGAAACGCGGATTCATCAAGCACCGCTACACCCAGTGCTTCCGCTTTTTGCAACTTGGAGCCTGCTTCTGCACCCGCGACGAGGTAGTTGGTTTTGGCTGACACACTGCCTGCCACTTTTGCCCCTAAGGCTAACAAATGGGCTTTGGCATCCTCACGGGATAATGATGTCAGTGTACCCGTTAAAACATAGGTTAACCCATTCAGAGGCTGGCTATTGGCTTGGGCACTGACATCAATATTCTCCCAAACGATTCCCGCTGCTTGCAGTGCGGCAACAGCATCGCGGTTATTTTGCTGTGAGAAAAATTCCTCGACGAAATGAGCCACAACGGGGCCTACATCGGGTACCTGCTGTAAGGTTTCTTGATTGGCTGCAGCTAAGGCTTCAAAGCTACCAAAATAATGAGCAAAGTTACGCGCTGTTGTTTCACCGACTTCACGAATACCTAAGGCATAAATAAATTTTGCGAGTGTGGTTTTTTTCGAGTTTTCTAATGCCAATAAAATATTGTCTGCTGATTTTTCACCCATACGATCCAAAGCGGCAAGCTGATCGCGATTCAATGAATAAATATCCGCAAGATTATTTACCGCGCCTATATCAACCAACTGTTCCACTAACTTGTCACCAAAACCTTCGACGTTCATGGCTTTGCGTGAGGCAAAATGTTTTATCGCTTCTTTGCGTTGCGCCGCACAAATTAAACCGCCGGAACAACGAGCAACAGCTTCATCGGCAACCGTTTCAACCGGTGAATCGCAAACAGGGCAATGTTCAGGAAATATAATATCGCGAGCATCCCCTGGGCGTTTACTCTCTACAACCTGTACGATTTGTGGGATAACATCCCCCGCACGACGAACAATAACCGTATCACCAATTTTTATATTCAAACGAGCAATTTCATCACGATTATGTAACGTTGCATTGGATACCGTCACACCGCCGACAAACACAGGCTGCAATCGTGCAACGGGAGTAACGGCTCCTGTTCTACCGACTTGAAATTCAACATCCAACAAAACAGTGGATTCTTCTTGCGCTGGAAATTTATAAGCAATCGCCCAACGTGGTGCGCGCGAAATAAAACCCAATTCATCCTGCAATGCTCGAGAATTGACTTTAAACACAATACCATCGATGTCGTAAGGTAAGGATTCACGCTTTTCACCTATGCGGCGATAAAAATCCATAGCTTCTTCAATATTTTTAGCAACACAGGTTTCACGATTAGTGAGTAAGCCCCAGTTTTTTAATGCAGCCAATATACCGGTATGGGTATCAGGTACAGCGCCACCTTCCACCAAGCCAATACTGTAGGCACACATTTCCAAGGGACGCGCAGCAGTAAGACGTGGATCTAATTGCCGCAACGAACCCGCAGCCGCATTGCGCGGATTAACAAACAGTTTTTCATTAGCCGCGCGCGCTTTTTCGTTGAGTGCGTTAAAACCTGCTTTCGGCATGTAAATTTCGCCGCGTACTTCCAGTAGTTGCGGGTAACCTTCGCCAATCAGTCGCAGAGGAATTGAGTTAATGGTTCGTACATTTTGCGTGATATCTTCGCCGTTGGTGCCATCGCCTCGTGTTGCGCCACGTACCAATACCCCATCGCGATACAACAGGCTTACTGCAATTCCATCGAGCTTTAATTCGCAGGCATATTCAATAGCGGCGGTTTTTTTTAAACGATCTTGTACACGTTGGTTGAAAGCCAACAAATCCTCATCACTAAATGCATTATCCAATGACAACATCGGCATTTCATGTACCACGGTGGTAAATGCAGACAGCGGTGCAGAGCCTACCCGTTGAGTGGGTGAATCTGTAGTTATTGCGTGCGGATATTGTTCTTCCAATTCACGTAAGCGACGCATTAAACGATCGTAATCAGCATCGGTAATTTGTGGATCATCCAAAGCATAATAGCGATAGTTATGGTGCTGAATTTCTTTGCGCAATCGCGCAATTTCTTCGGGGAAATCATCAAAAAGTGAGAGGCTAGACATGAATGAAGTAATCCTGAGGTTCAACGGTGGCGATTATTCATGCCTTGAATAAGGACTTGGCGCGCCTCCTTGCGCAGAGGTAAATCAATCAACGATAAATTAACGTGGACGACGAAATAAACGTTTGCGTTCATAATCGCGAATACGTTGACGGCAATGTTCAACGGTTTGACGAGTCATAACGCTGCGTTGTTCATCTTTTAATTCGCCATCGAGTGTTTCGGCAATCGCTTTTGCAGTATCCAGCATCAGGTCAAACGACTGCATAGCATCGGCATTTAACGGCAAGGTCATAAACAAACTAACGCCGGGTGTTTCAAATTCATCCATAGCATCTAAATCAAAGGTACCTGGCTTCACCATATTGGCCATGCTAAACAGTAGAGTGCCTTCACCTTTAGCGTCGCTGTAGCGGTGGAAAATATCCATACTGCCATAACGCATACCGCACTTTAAAACGATGTCGAGTAAATCACCGCCGTTGAACATTTCGCCTTTAAATGCCATCACATTAATAATCAAAACCTCTTCAGGTTCTGCGGGTTGTTCTGCGGCTAATTGTTGGTGAGATGCCGATGTGGATTGTGGTAAATCATCATCTTCTTGGCGGTATTCTTCATCAACAAACTCATCGTCTTCTGAGTTTTGCTCGCTTTCTTCGTATTCTTCTTCGACTTCTTCTTCGTAAGGGTGATCATCCTGTTCGAAATCTTCCCCTTCATATTCGTCGTTTTCTGGCGGGTAATTTTCTTCTAATTCTTCATCGCGCGATGCAGAAAAACTAGGCTCTATTCGCTCTTGGTCGAGCAAATCATCTACTTCATGACGATCGGTTTGGCGCGCTTGGGCATCTTGTACGGACTCCATGAGAATCGGTACAGACTGACCTAAATTTAAACTAGCCTGTTCTGGCTCTCGTAAATTTCGACGGGTAACCTCTGTGTGCAGCAGCTCCTGACGATTATGTTTTTCAAGGTAGGATTTCGCAGCCGCTTTCTTTTCAATACTGGGCACAGCAATATTAGGATCGCGCTTAGCCACAACGCGAGCGCCGCCATTAGGCAACTCGCTGGTGTAGCTCGGTGATTCCAGAGGAAGATCCTCTTCATCGTCGATTTGCTTCGCACGTTTTTTTAATGAGCGAGACACTTTTATATTACCGTATCGCTCATTGCGTTTGCGTCTGATTCCATCGATCACAATCGCCAGAATCAATAAAGTACCTATAATGATGACCCAATCTTTCATAAGGTTATCCGCTATTTTAATTAGTCAAATTTAAACAGCTGCTAATTCAGCTGCTTCGTCTACATCCACGGTCACTAAACGGGATACTCCCGGTTCGTGCATGGTAACGCCTAATAATTGGTGCGCCATTTCCATCGCATTTTTATTGTGTGTGATATATATAAATTGTACGTGCTCTGACATTTCTTCCACCATGCGCGCATAACGACCCACGTTGGCGTCGTCCAGCGGCGCGTCTACTTCGTCGAGCATACAGAATGGCGCAGGATTCAAACGGAAAATTGAAAATACCAATGCAATGGCTGTTAAGGCTTTCTCACCGCCCGATAGCAAATGAATGGTACTGTTGCGCTTGCCCGGTGGGCGAGCCATGATGGTGATACCGGTATCCAATAAATCTTCGCCCGTTAATTCCAAGTAGGCATGCCCACCACCGAAGACTTTAGGGAATAACTCTTGCAAACTTTTATTGACTTGATCGAAGGTTTCTTTAAAGCGCGTACGCGTTTCTCGATCAATACGCTTGATCGCATTCTCCAAGGTTTCCAAGGCTTCCATCAAATCTGCATTTTGCGCATCGAGATAATTTTTGCGTTCGGATTCAGTTTTGTACTCATCAATCGCTGCCAAGTTGATGGGACCAAGGCGCGAGATTTTGCCAGCTAAACTTTCCAGCTCTTCTTCGAGCGGTTTTACTTCCGTGCCTTCTGGCATTTCTGCCAAAATGACATCGAGATTTAAGTCATCGTCTTGCAGCTGCTCAACAATTCCAGCGCGCTGTACTTCAAACATTTGTGCCGCTAAACGCTCTTGCTCCAAATGGGCACGCACTGCCTGCACTTCTTGTTCAGCACGATTGCGTGCTTGTTCAGAGTTACGCAACTCATGCTCAACGGTTTCTAATGCGCGGCGCGCCTCAGTCAATGAGGCTTCTACGGACAAGCGTTTGGCGAGGCAAGCTTCCAGCTCTAGCTTGTATTCTTCCACGGGATCGCGGTTTTCACTCAAATTCACAATGAGTTGTTCGCGACGCTCTTGCAAACGCGCCGTTTGTTCACGCAAACGACCTATACCTAAACGAATCGCATCCAATTGGGTTTTTACCGATTGGAAACGCATCGCCAATTCGTGTGCTTTGTCTTTATCGTGTCGAGCGCGTTGACGTGCCGCATCCAAACCTGTGCGAATATCATCGCGCTGCTGTAATAGATTTTCACGCAGATCAGTGTCCTGCCCCATCATTTCAATTGCTTCGCTTAAAATCATGCGCGCTTCAGAAAGATGCTCTGCCTCTTGCTCCATTTGTTCGCGCGCTTCACGAATTTCGTTTTCAGCACGTTCACGACGCATATTAATTTGCTCAATGCGCACTTGTTTGGCGCTGAGTTGCGAACGCAATTCACCGTAGCGGCGGCTTTGTTCATCCGCTTCTCGGCGAAGAATTTCGCGATCTTGTTCGTATTGCTTAATACGCGCACGACCTTCGTCAAGTTGCTCGTTTAACAATTCAACCTGCTCTTCGGTTGCAGAGATCGCTGCGGCTAATTCTTCTAACTCCTGACGACGGGCAATCACACCCGAGCTAGCATCAGAATCACGTGCTACGCGGATCCAGTGCGCGCCAAGCCAAATACCATCGCGTGTTATAACGGATTCGTTAGCGGTGAGTTGTGAGCGTAATGTCAATGCAGCTTGTAAATCATCGGCTGTATAAATCCCTGCCAATAATCCAGCAGCATCCCATGATGCAGTCACTTTGCTGCTGAGCAATGTGGCTTTGTTTGCTGGAGTAGCGGCTGTTGTTGCTGAAGTATCAAATAAAACCAGCTCGCCTTGGGTGAGGCTGCCAATAACACCGGCAACAGCATCGAGATTATCCACACAAACAGCTTGTAGCGTAGTACCCAACACAGTTTCGAGCGCTTTATCCCAACCATCAACAACACTAACCGACTCAGCTAAACGCGATTTATCGCTGAGTTGTTGCTGTGCCAGCCACTCCGTAACGGCTTTATTTTTTTCCCCTAGAGCCGCCTGCTGCAATGCTTCTAGCGATGCATGACGACCGCGCATGGTTTGCAACTGACTACGCACCTGATCCAATTCGTTGACAATACGATTGTTGTCATTGCGAGTTTGATCAAGTTGTTCAGAAATCTTTTCAGCTTGTGCGCGTTTTTCGTCAGCAACCAAATCCAATTCGGCGAGCTGTTCAGTTAATTGGCCGATTGATTCGTCTTCTGAACCATCTTGTAAATTCGCTTTTTCTTCACGTAATTTTTCGATACGTTGCAATAAACGCTGCTGCACTTGTTCGAGATGTTGAATGCGCGATTGTTGTACTTCGGCTTTTTGACGTGGCTCAGCCGCGCGTTGGTTGAAAGCGTCCCATTCATTTTGCCAACGCTGCATGGCCTCTTCTGCATCAATCAAGGTTTCGCTGGAAGTCTCTTCCGCGGCCTTGATCATTTCCAACTCGGGTTCTATGTGCAATAACTCTTCTTCCCATGTCTCCGCTTTTTGTGCATCGATCAAGAGATTCTCTTCCGCTTCTTTGCAATCGCGATTAGTTTGATCTAAATCGGCTTGCAACTGACGCGCACGCTCATTGGCATGTTGAATACTTTGCTCAAGGCGAGCTATATCGGAACCAATCGAATAGTAGCGACCCTGAACCTCATTAAATTTATCGCCCAGTTCCGTGTACTGACTGCGGTATTTTTCGATTTGGGTGTCTTTGTTTACCTGATCGGTAATAAAAGACTCCATGAGCAATTCCAAATCACGAATATTGGATTGTTTGGCTTTGGCTTGGATATCGAGCTGTTGGAACTTCAATGCTTGCAGCTGGGCTTTGAGTAAACGCTCTTCTTTTTTGTATTCCGAATATTTTTCGGCTGCTTGAGCTTGGCGTTGTAAACGAGAAAGCTGACGCTCTAATTCATCGCGAATATCGGTCAAGCGTTCTAGGTTTTCTTGGGTGCGACGCATACGGCTTTCGGTGTCGCGACGGCGCTCTTTATATTTGGAAATGCCCGCAGCTTCTTCGATATAGATACGCAAATCTTCCGGCTTCGCTTCAATCAAACGCGAGATCATGCCTTGCTCAATAATCGCGTAACTACGTGGCCCTAAACCAGTGCCAAGGAAAATGTCCGTAATATCGCGTCGCCGACATTTAGTACCGTTTAAGTAGTAATGGTTTTGTGCATCGCGCGTTACTTTACGCTTGATAGAAATTTCGCTGAAGCTGGCATATTCACCCAGCAGTGTGGAATCACTATTGTCAAAGACTAATTCGATGGAAGCCTGACCGACGGGCTTACGACCGCTAGAACCATTAAAGATTACGTCAGTCATATTTTCGCCGCGCAGGTTTTTGGCGGATGATTCGCCCATCACCCAACGTACAGCATCGATAATATTGGATTTTCCACAGCCGTTGGGACCCACAACAGCACACAGGTTGCTAGGGAAATTGACCGTCGTTGGGTCAACAAAAGATTTAAAGCCTGCCAGCTTGATACACTTTAGCCGCATAAGTCCGTATCACTCTTCTTTATTCATTCAAGGCCGGTTTATTGGCCATTTTGTTCGAGGCTTGCGGGGTCAATCGCTACCTACGACTCAGTTAATAATGGCCAGCCGCTAACCAGAGCCCATCATGGCTGCTAGCTGGTTGATTTACTTAGATTTTTAGGGGCGGCGTCAAGGCAAAAATGAGACGCACAGAAAACAGCTAAGGGCGGGATTCTACACACTTGTGGCGAGCTTTACACCCGCCCTATTCTGGAAAAATGCAATCATCACAAAGGATGAATTGAGGCTAGCCAAAGCTGGTCACTACTTAACCAGCACTGACTCAAGGAACCTGGTGATCAATGGTAATACTCAAACCCGCCGGAGGCGATGCCGCATCTACAGGGCCTACAGCGCCTTGCCAGTCCCCTGATTTGGCGTTAGCGCCGCCATCCTGAGAAATGCGCGCCACCAATTCAACTTGTGTTGCCTGCGCCAAACTTAACGATGGAGACATAGCCATTGCTTCTGTCAGGAGTACCTGTGCGGGCAGATCAGACACTTTAATACGCGTAATGGCTAAAGGCATTTTAGCGCCCTGCCACGCGCGCGCATAAACGTATACCAACTGGTCAGGGCTTGCAGAAATACCTGACGGGAGATTAACGGTTACAGCAATTTGACGCCCATTAATGGATTCTTGAAGCGATGCCTGATCACCGCCAGCCGCAGCGTAAAGCGTTAGCGCCTGATCGATTCCCGCTTCAATACTTTGTGCATCCGGAGAGTTAGGGTCGCTAACGGCTAACACTCGTTGCCAGTACTTTACCGCATTGGGATAATCCTTCCGACTAAACGCATCAATACCAGCAAGCCCCAAAGCCATAGCATTGTTGGGATCTCGCTCTAATGCTTTGTTAGCAAGATCGGCAACGGGTGGAGTCATCTTATTGCCATCGCGTAAAAAAATAGCTTGAGCCAACTCCGCCATGACTAAAGGCGCCTCTTTATCCAGCTCCAATACTTTTTGGTAGGCAGTCACTGCTTTAGCAAAATCATTCAACTCCATAGAAGTGCGCGCTAGAAAAAACCAATACTGCAATTGCTCTGGCTTATCAGCAAGGCGAGCTTCCAAAAGTTTTACCAAATCACGCGCGCGATTCTTATCCGGTGCGCGGTTTTGTTTCATATCCTCTATATCCAGTGTTTGTTTTTCTACAATGACTTGTCGTAACTGAACATCATCACTGGCGCCAAGGTGTTTATACAGCAGCAGAGCGGCGAGAACGACAGCAATACCGATCAGCGTAAAACTTTTCCCCCCCACCTTGATAACCGCAAGAGATTGCGTGCGCTGGATATTGGCCTCATCGTCGAGCAACCCTCGCTCTTGCTCTAATTTAAGTTGAGCGTGCTGTTGCTCATCCAAGCGACCAGCCAATAATTGCTGATCCAATTCGGCCATATGTTCACGAAATAGACGTATGTTTTCTGCTAAACGATCGGCAACATCGTCTTCTGTTAAATGATTTTTTGCTCGACCAAACTTTAATAACGGCCAGACTACAAAAGCAAGTGCACAAAGCGCCAAAAGAGCAATAGCAAACCAAAGTGATATCATTTTTGTGAACCTTTTTTAGCAGCCGATTTTTGTTGCTGTAGTTTATTATCTTGCACAGGGTTGGTTTTTTCATCAGGCGCAAATTTGTTTTCGAGCAGAGATTTTAATTTTTCTTGCTCCAGTGCCGATAAACTGGTTGATACCTCTGTATTTGCCATGCGCCGCTTGCGCACAATGAGCGCCAATACGACACCCCCTAATAGCAACAACAACCCGGGAAGTGCCCATAATAAAATGGTTGATGGAGAAAGACGTGGGCGATACAAAATAAATTCGCCATAACGCTCCACCATGAAATCCACAATTTCCTTATCGGAGCGACCATCTTTGATCATGGAATAAAGTTGATTACGCAAATCAGTGGCGATGGGAGAATCCGAGCCTGAAAGATTTTGATTTTGGCATTTAGGACAACGCATTTCATCGATAAAACTTTGATAGCGTTCGCGTTCAACATCGTTGGCAAATTCATGTACATCGATTGCCGCCAATGCAGAGACACTGGAGCCAAGCAATAAGCCAAGATAACAGCAGCGGAGCAATAAAAACCTAAGCATAAAAAGCTCTCCGGCAGGCAAAGGAAAAGATTTAAGCGAGTATAACAACTCATAGAGCCGTGCGGGAAAATTTACCCGAGAAGGTGAAAAAGCGCTCACTCGAGTTTGTTTTTTCACCATTTTTTTGGTTTTTATATAAAAAGAAAAAAAGTTTTGAAAAAAAGGTTGACCATTGTGCTTACATGATTAGAATACGCGCCACCAACAAGGTAAGCGCTGAAAAGCGTGTGACGTTGGGCGGTTAGCTCAGTTGGTAGAGCAATGCCCTTACAAGGCATGGGTCACAAGTTCGAGTCTTGTACCGCCCACCACTCTTACTCATAAGGTAATAGTGATTTCAACATACAGCGGACCGGTAGTTCAGCCGGTTAGAATGCCGGCCTGTCACGCCGGAGGTCGCGGGTTCGAGCCCCGTCCGGTCCGCCACTAATTTCGTAAAAAGCCCCACATTAGGGGCTTTTTTTATGGGTTATTGTTTTACTCCTGCATTCTTAGGCTTTTACTACACCTGTTTGATAAGCCGCAGCCCATAAAAAAGCCCCAATAAAGGGGCTGCAAGCATGTGACTTTACATCAATAAATATTGCGTGATAAAAATTTACAAGCGAGCACAATCACGGGCGACCAGAAGTCGGCCGCTATAAACTCATACAGTTTTAGTTTTTGATTCGTTATCGAATTTTGCTGACTCAGCTTTAATATGTTTGTAGGCATAAATCCCCACATAAGTAATCATGATGCACGTCAGGGTTACAATCACTAAACCAGAAACAACTACCGTATCCAAGTACATAATTAGCACCTCCGAATTCATTAGACACCTTCAGTCTACGTAATTCACGGAAGTACAAATTGATTGAGATCAAACAAGCATCGCTTAAAGGCTTTCGACTATTGGCTTGAGAATCTCATCCCACACTTGTTGATTGATGTCCCCTATATGTTTGTAACGAATGATACCTTGCTTATCAATCACATAAGTTTCAGGTGCACCAAAGACACCTAAATCCAAACCAAAGCGGCCGTCTGCATCCACCACACTGAACACATAAGGGTTGTGCAATTCTGCCAGCCATTGCTCCGCCTCCTCATTTGCATCTTTATAATTCACACCATAAATAGCGATGCCCTGTTGTTTTAACAGATTAAGAAATTGATGCTCTTGACGGCAGGTAACACACCACGTTGCCCAAACATTCAGCAAACTCACCCGTCCTTTTAATGATTCTTGAGTTGCGCTTGTCATGCCCGGTGGATTTTCACTGGCTGGCAATAACGGCAAATTAAATGCCGGTACTGGTTTATTCAGTAAAGCCGACGGCATTTTGTTGGGATCAAGCGATAAGCCTCGCCAAAACAAGACGGTTAATACCGCAAAAAAAATCAGCGGTATAAATAATAACGCGCGCTCTTTATTCATGCTGCAGAGCTCCTGCAGGCACTGATGTTTCTTTTTTCGCGCCAGCTACTACATCGGTTTGTTTAATGATTTTGCGATAGCGCTTATCCGCTACCGCCAATACTGCCCCCAGTGCCATCATCAATGCACCCAACCAGATCCAGCGCACCACAGGCTTAACATATACGCGCATTGCCCACGCCGTTTCGTTGAGTGGTTCACCCATAGCAACGTATAAATCACGAAAAAAACCAGCATCTAAGGCGACTTCGGTCATGATATTGCCTGAAGCCATATACCGACGCTTTTGTGGGTACATATATTCCAGAAATTCACCTTTGTAATACACAGTAATATCCGCTTGGTCCGCTGTGTAATTGGGGCCTTGAAGTTTACTCAGTTTGGTTAACTCAAATTCGTAATCCAACAGTTGTACTTTTTGCCCTACATCCATTCGCAAATCACGATGCTCGCTGTAGATACTGGTTAAACATATGCCAATGAGAGTTACCGCAATACCCGCGTGAGCAATCACCATTGCAAAATAACTAAGACTTAATTTTTTCAACCCCAGTACTAAAGACTCACTATGGCGAAGGCGATAAATAAGGTCAGCAACCAAGCCCGTGACAATCCAACTGGCTACAAAAACACCAATAGCAGCAAGAACTTCATAGCGCTTACCGTATAACAAAGGGAACACCGCACCAATAATCACACTAATCATCCAAGGCTTGGATAATAATTGCCAGAGTTGTTTAGCTGAGGTGCGCTTCCAGTTGGACACAGGCCCTAAGGCCATTAACAAACATAAAATCCCCATGAGGGGTAAAAAGAACATATTAAAATAAGGCGGCCCAACAGAAATTTTACCCAGACTCAAGGCATCAGCGATAAGTGGATAAAGTGTTCCCAAGAGCACGGTGACCATCACCACACAGAGCAAAATATTATTGCCAAGCAACAATGTCTCGCGGGATAACCAGCTAAAACCTGTTGAGCTTTTTACGACAGGAGCACGCAACGCATAGAGTGTTAATGAGCTGCCTACTACTACAAATAAGAATCCTAAAATAAAAACCCCTCTTTCTGGATCATTAGCAAATGCATGCACCGAAGTCAGTACGCCAGAACGAACCAAAAAGGTACCTAGCAAACTTAGTGAGAAGGTAAAAATGGCCAACAAAATGGTCCAGTTTTTAAATAGGCCACGTTTTTCCGTTACCGCAAGAGAGTGGATTAATGCAGTACCAATTAACCAAGGAAGGAAAGAGGCATTTTCTACAGGATCCCAAAACCACCAACCGCCCCAACCTAATTCGTAATAAGCCCACCAACTACCTAGCGCAATACCAACGGATAAAAAGCCCCACGCCATAATTGCCCATGGGCGCGACCAGCGGGCCCATGCACTATCCAAACGGCCAGTTAAGAGCGCTGCAATAGCGAAAGCAAAACTGACTGCGAAGCCCACATAACCCATGTACAAAACAGGCGGATGTATGATCAGACCTATATCCTGCAACAAAGGATTTAAGTCGCTACCCTCTTGAGGAGGCATTGGCAAAATACGATCGAAAGGATTGGACGTCAGTAAAATGAATAACAAAAAACCAACGGCCACAAATCCCAAAATACTTAATACACGTGCCTGCATATCCAGCGCTAAGGATTTGCTGAATACTGAAACCGCCAGGGTCCAGCCTGCCAACATTAAGATCCACAAAAGTAACGAACCTTCATGACCGCCCCAGACGGCACTGACTTTGTAATAAACAGGCAGCAATGAATTGGAATTCGAGGCAACGTATTTAACGGAAAAATCATCTTGAACAAAGGAATAAACCAAGCATAGAAAAGAAAAAGCAACAAACAGGAAGAATCCAGTCGTTAACGAGCGGCCTGTATTCATCAGTAAACTATTGCCTAAATAAGCACCTGTCATCGGTAAAATAAATAAGGCGATACTGAAACAGAGCGATAAAATGAGCGCGAATTGTCCTAGCTCCGGTGCGAGTTGAATTAAATCAAGCGCCATATTTTAATCCCTCACAGGTTGCCTGATGTTGGCCAGTATCTTTCATGGTTTCTGCAACCTCTGGAGGGACATAATTTTCATCGTGTTTCGCCAATACTTCTGATGCCATAAGCTCACCGTTTTCGCTAATTACACCATTAATCACTGCAGCTTCGCCCTCAGCAAATAAATCGGGAAGAATGCCGGTGAAATTCACTTTCACATCAGCAGTGCCATCGGTAATGACAAACTTCACTGCCAGTGTTTGTTCTGAACGGACAACGCTACCTGGTTTTACACACCCACCCGCACGAATACGTGTGTTGTGAGGCACATCACCGGCTGCAATTTTGCTGGGCGGATAAAATAAATTGATGTTTTCACGTAAGGCGTAAGCCATAAGGCCCACAGCAATACTGGAAAACACCACAATAAAAACCACAATCATTAGACGCTGCTTGCGAAGAGGATGCATAGTCATAACACCTACTCAGGATTAACTGATGTTGATGCAGAAGAGCCTGCCGTTATTTTTTGTTGTAATTTCTGTTGCTCATTAATAAAGGCCCGATGTTGTAGCATGGGATTTATCAACAAATAAGCAATCGCAACAAAAGTGATTGCATAAGCAGCCCATACATAGGGACCATGACCATTCATCGCCATAAATGCTGCAACATTTTCAAATTGAAATTTCATGAGTGAGATGCCTTGTTATTGGTGACTAAATCACGCACCCATTGAGTACGACTTTCGCGACGCAACACTTCTACGCGCGTGTTTAATATTAAGACCAGCGCATACAAACAATAAAAACCAATCACCATCACCAGTAACGGATAAAGCATGGATGGGTCTATGGTGGATTTACCTACAAACTTAATAGTTGCAGGCTGATGCAAGGTGTACCACCAATCGACAGATTTATAGATGATCGGAATATTCACCGTTCCAACCAAAGCCAAAATCGCACTTGCTTTATCTGCGGTATCGCGGTGTTGAAATGCCTGTTGCAGCGCAATAATGCCGAGATAAAGAAAAAACAAAATAAGCATCGAGGTGATGCGTGCATCCCACTCCCACCAAGTTCCCCAGGTAGGCTTTCCCCAAATGGAACCTGTAACCAAGGAGACGAAAGTGAGTAAGGCGCCAATCGGTGCTGCCGCTTTCATCACCATGTAAGGCAATTTCATTTTCCAAATTAGGCCAACAGCACCTGCAATCGCCATAATGTAGTAACCCGCCAATGCCAAAAAAGCAGCAGGAACATGAATGTAAATAATGCGATAACTATTGCCTTGTTTGTAATCGGCGGGAGCAAAAGCAAGCCCCCAAATACCTCCAACCAATAAGAGAGTGATGGTAACCAGTGTTAGCCAAGGTAACCAAGGACTGGTTTTTTCATAAAACCAACGCGGAGAACCTAAACGATGAAACCATTGCCAACCCATAACTTGACCTTCTTTATTATTGAGCCTGTTTACTATTAAGCCTGTAACTATCCATTACTGCTAACACGCAAAGAACCTACCGCAGCGAGCGGAGCTAAGACAACGGACAGCGCTAAAAATGCCCCTAATACTGCAAATTGCATAGTGATTGCTCCTCCCTGCACAGCTGCCTGAACGGCACTCGCCCCAAAAATCAGTACCGGTATGTAAAGTGGCATCACAATCAACGACAGCAATAACCCGCCCTTACGCAGGGAAACGGTTAATGCCGCACCCACCGCACCAATCAAACTCATGGACGCCGTACCCAAGAGAAGCGACGTCACCAAAGGTAGATAACCTTCAATCGATAGATTCAGCATTAAACCGAGCACAGGCGCCAACAGTGTTACCGGTAATCCGGTAGTAATCCAATGCACCAACACCTTAGCCAGTACACTGAAGTACAAGGATTGGGGGCTAATTAATAGCTGCTCCAGTGAGCCATCATCAAAATCACTGCGGAATAAACCATCTAAAGACAATAAAGTGGCTAGTAAAGCCATCACCCACAGTATTCCCGGCGCCAATAATGCAAGTACCGCTTTTTCAGGGCTGACCCCTAATGGAATTAAGGTAATGACGATCAAGAAAAAGACCAAGGGGTTAAGCAGTTCGGTCTTATGACGAGCGGCCACCAAAAAATCACGGCGAAAAGTAGCGTTAAAGCCAGCAAAGAGCGATTGATTAGCGGTTGTCATCCAACTCTCCCCTTCTCGCTTGCTGCCACTCTTCAAGGCTCGTGTAATCCTCTCGCGGTTGATAATCCTCTAGATTCACTACTCGCAAGTTAGAGAGCGTTAAATCTTGATGAGACGTGAGCAAAACCAACCCGCCTTGCGTGCATTGCGATGCAATAAGCGCTTCCAGCTCACTCACACCGGATTTATCGATTGCGGTGAAAGGTTCATCTAAAATCCAGATGCGCGCCGAACTTACATGCAAGCGCGCCAAAGCCACCCGACGTAATTGCCCGGCTGAAAGCTGATAACAGGGGGTATCTTCGTAGCCATATAAACCAACGGCTTTTAACGACTCTGCAATACCCCTCTTGGCGCCCGCTTGCGCGGCATACCAGGCCAGATTTTCGAAGGGTGTTAATACCTTTTTGATGCCGGGCAAGTGCCCCAGATAGAGACAATCCTGACGAAATTCCCATTCGCAATTCTGGATTGATTGACCGTTATAACGAATGACACCTTGATAATCTTGACTAATGCCGGAGATGGCTCGTAGTAGCGTCGTTTTGCCAGCACCATTAGGGCCGGTAATTTGCACAGCTTCGCCCGCAACAAAGCGAATACTTAAACCAGCAAAGAGCAATCGTTCATCGCGCTCGCAGCTTAGATCGCAGAGTTCAAGCAAAGGGGTTATGGCAGTCAATCTAGGTTCTCTTCTTATTAGAAAATGGCTGTGACCTTGCTCGCGAGAGCAAATAACAGCTGAATAATATGTTTTTGCTGCCGCTATACTCTATAAGCGTTGAAATCTATGAGGTTAGCGCTCGCAACGCAGCCAAGAGGCTGCAAAACTATGGCGATTATAGCGAGCTACGCACGCGCATATCACCCTAATTTACCCTTTTTGGGTGAAGACATGCTCAATTAGAGATGAAATATGGATGCAGGTTCCATTAACGAGACACTATTGAAAGGTTTGCAGCAAGCACAGTTCGATCGTGTTACTGCGCTGAGTAAAGTTCTCGGTCTAAAAATAGGCAGCGAGCTCATGGCCGAGGTGCAGAAAATAACCGATGCATCCCCAGAAGAGCGCGCTCAGCTTCTCAAACAAGTCGATGAAAACTTGGCACAACTGAATAAAAATTCAGCGGCACCCGCTGTAAAAGCATTAATATCCCAACTGCTTGATCAACGACAACTTGTGCAAAACCCACAATTGAAATTGGTCGCACTGCAATTGCTTGGCAATAATTTAATAACCAATCAACTACTTACCTATACCGATAAACCCTTAACACTGGGACAACAATTATTGTTGCGCCTAGTGGACGGTCAAAAACTCGTGATGTTGGATGCGCTTAACCAGGCAACGGCGACCGCAACTTCTACCACCCCGTCTACCGCATCCCTCCCCCTCACCTCATCTAGCGATATCAGCAAGCTGGCAGCTTTACTGAGTGCCACCGGTTATTTGAAAGAGCCCGACACCAAGCCACCATTCAATACTCAAGCAACCAATACCCAAAACCAATTACTGGACAACAAAATCTACACCCAAGCGATGAGTGATAGCTTGCGCAACTTGTTGCCTAAAAAAGATCAAGGCCAAGATCTCCTCACGGCACTCCCGAAGATCACACAATTCATTCAGCAGTTGCCCATGAACGAACGCTCTCAGTGGCTATCAAGCAATGTGCAGCAAGCACTGAAAACAGTCGCAGATCATTTACGCTCTCCTGCACAACTCACAAATCCACGATTGTTAGCCATGGTCGTCAACAACAGCGGCATACAATTTGAAAAAAAAATCGCGCAATATTTGTCAACATCAAACAGCTTATCAATAACTCAAAAACAGCCTGCTCAGGCGTTGACAACCTCAAGCATCGAACACATTACCAAGCAAGATCTTAAAGGCGCGCTCTTGGGGTTATTACATCAACTTGATAAAGATGTCGCGACCGCCACACGCGGTGTAAATGTGCCATTGCTAGAATCCAATCAGTCGCAAGCTGATAACCTCATGCTGTTACTCGGGCAATTGGTGAGTAAGAAATCACCGGAACTAAGTCAAAAAGTCTTACGTGCGCAATTGGCGATGTTGATGCAACAACACACCTTAGGCAGTATTGCAAAAATACAATTGCAACAACTTCACACCTTGAATAACCAGCATATACAGGCAGACCCTAACAGCCCTAGTCAATCTTGGCAGGTGGAAATACCTGTGCGCAGCGGTAACGACATTCACCCACTGCATATGCAATTTGAACAACACTGGGTTGAAGATGAAACCGCATCAGAAGAAAAAAAATCTGTTCGTGTAAAACAATGGAATATTATGCTGACGTTTCAATTGCCGATTGTAGGTCAATTCTTTGCGCAACTTATCTTGATAGGAAACAATCTCTCCGCAAAGCTCTGGGCTGAAAAAACCGAAACATTGGACGAAGCCAAAACAAAAATCGATCAATTAAAAAATAACCTAGAAGAACAAGGCATTCAGGTAAAACACATTCAATGCCTAGCTGGTACACCACCGCAACCCAAAATGTCACTTAGCTATTCATTAGTGGACATACAAACCTGAGTACACCTATGAACCAACCCTACACCACCAAAGAACTACAGAAAGCGGTTGCGCTTTTTTATGATGGCAATCATGCTCCCCACGTCAGCGCCAAGGGAACGGGCGAAGTCGCCGAGCAAATCATGGCCATCGCGCGCGACAATGGTGTACCCCTTTGTGATAACGCCACGCTGGTAGATTTATTAGTCACCTTGGAGCTGGGTGATGAAATTCCTGAATCACTTTATGTAGCTGTGGCCTACATTATTGCCTTTGCTTATCAACTAGAAGGCAAAATGCCAAACTCATAACCACCATAATCCACAAAAAAACACGCTAGCTATTTTCAACCTGCAAACGAAATGCGAATATGAGATTACATCCCGTAGAGCATCGCCACTATGAACCCTCTCATTACTGCAGCGCAATTAAAGGCTCACGGCAACAAAAATATTGTCATTTTTGATTGCCGCTTTAATTTGATGGACAAAACCCTCGGTGCACAACAATATCGCGAGGGACATATACCCGGTGCTTACTATCTACATTTAGAAACTCAACTATCAGGCCCCGTGCAGGAACATGGTGGACGCCACCCATTACCACAGATTGAAAACTTCACCAAAACGCTGCAAGCCGCTGGTGTAAATCAGCAAACACGTGTTGTGGTTTACGATGATTCACGTATGGCCTATGCCGCACGCGCTTGGTGGCTATTACATTATTACGGGCATCAAGATGTTGTCATTTTAGATGGGGGATACAGCGCATGGGTGAATGCAGGTGGAGCCATTGACAAACGTTCCCCCTCGCCCAAAACGGGGAATTTCAAAGCGAGAATACACACAGAAGGAGTATGTCACTATGTTGATATCGTCCAGCATTCCTCCGCTATCACCTTAATCGATTCGCGCGATGCAAAACGTTTTGCCGGCGAAGAAGAACCTATTGATCCTGTTGCTGGACATATTCCGGGGGCGCTTAATTTTTTCTGGCAAGAAATCACCGATGAAAAAGGCTTCATCAAAGATAAAGACTTCCATCAGGCACGATGGAGTGAATTGAAAGATAAGGAAAATATTGTGGTTTACTGCGGCTCAGGGGTAACCGCCTGTGCTAATTTACTGTCTTTGCAGCTTGCCGGAATAAAAGCGAAACTTTATCCCGGCAGCTGGAGTGATTGGTGTTCTTATTTGCAACATCAACAGATCACAGAAACGCCTTAGCGGGATCTGATTAATTCAAATATTCATATTCAATGCGCACATCCACGGGCGCGCCATTATCGTCATCAAGATTTGAGCGCCCTTGGAAACGCATTAAATATTTTCCATTAGGATCATAAGCCAGAAAGATAGGGCTAGCGAAAATAGACACGAGCTTCTGTGCAGGTACAATCCGCAAATACACCCAACCCGAACCAACATTGGCACTGTAAACAGGTGATTCACGCGGCTCTATTCTACGCACCTCTAAATTAATCGTGCTCAAACGATTTGGTAATGCAAACTCAAAAGTCATACGCTTTTTCGCATTAACTATGTTATCCCAATTCATTTGTATATACGCATCAAATCCGGCATCTATGACGAGGCGGGCGTTATCCATAATGATTTTATCGCCGGTATCTCCATTCGTAGTATGCGACAAGACGAGACGCGCACCTTGAAACTGCGCTGAAACAGTTTCGTTATCACGTTTATCGACTAAAACAAAACTTGGCTGAAAGTATTCACCTTGATAGGTTAAGGTTTTAGATGCGAATGTTGCTCCCTCAGGGCTGACATAATCGACTCTAACCTCACTCGCATCATTAATCGCTGTATAAAGTTCGCGATACAATAATTTATTGGTTTCAATACTGTATGCACTGCCCGCGGTGACGTAATTGTCTTGCGCACCAGCGAGGCTGCTCATGAAACCGACGGCGATCAAGGTCGCTATTTTCAATGGTGGTAAATTAAAACGTGGTAGATGTATTTTTGTTGGCAACATAGGTCAAGATCCTCAAACTAAGCAGGCGATGCAAAGGTAGCACCAGCAACCACATTAATGCGATAAGTGGAATGGCCGCCATTATAGGAACAATCTCCAAGTGTGGGCTAGACCACTCGGCTGCGGATAATTTCACTCCCGCCACATAACTTAAGGGTCCGGATACTGCGCCCAAGACACCAGACCACAAAGGACGAGAATAGATCCATTGCATGGAGTGGTTGAGTGTAATTCCTAATAATGCCCACAAGCATATAATCCACAATGGCGGCATTATTGTGGATTCCACAAAGACTATATGACCCGTATGAATCAGCACTGAATCGTGAATAATGCCTAAGGCTACGGCGATAATTACCGCAATCACATCGGCAAGACGCGCGGAGGATTTACTGAAATGAAATAACAGCGCAGGGACAGTAAAAATAATAGCAGCCAGATTGCCCCATAAAATACACACAAACCAGCCAGCCTGAAATATCAAGGCATTGGTAATGGTAAATGCCAATGCCCTGTTCATTAGCTAAAAAAACCTGTTCGATATTGCGGTTTTGCCATTAACACTTGTGCCGTGCCAATACTTCGTTCCATAAAACCGCCTTCGCAATAACACAAATAAAATTCCCACATGCGAATAAAACGCTCATCGAAGCCTTGGGCGCGCACTTGATCTAACTTATCCATAAATCTGTGGCGCCAATCTTTTAAGGTTTTGGCATAGTGCTCACCGATATCTTCGATATGCAAAATATTCATGTCGGTTTTACGCTTCATCCACTCGGTTATTACCGCAATAGAAGGTAATGAGCCACCCGGAAAAATATAGCGTTGAATAAAATCAACCGACTGACGTGCTTGTTCGTAACGCTGATCCGCAATAGTAATCGCTTGCAGCAACATTAATCCGTTGGGGGCTAACAACTTTGAACAGGTGGCAAAATAGGTGGAGTAGTGCTCATGACCTACTGCCTCAATCATTTCAATAGAAACCAGTTTGGTAAATTGCCCTTCTAAATCGCGATAATCATCAAATAGCACGGTGATTTTATCGCTCAAACCCGCTTCAGCAATACGCGCCAGCGCACAATCTCGTTGTTCTTTGGAGATGGTTGTGGTGGTAACTCGACAGCCGTAATGAGTAGCAGCATAAATCGCCATGCCTCCCCAGCCGGTGCCTATTTCAAGCAAGTGATCATCTTGCGTTAATTGCAATTTTTCGCACACGCGCCGCAATTTATGAACGGAAGCTTCATAGAGCGATGATTCAGGCGTGGGATAAATTGCCGATGAGTACATCATGGTTTCATCTAAAAACAATTTAAAAAAATCATTGCCTAAATCGTAATGTGCAGAAATATTTTTGCGTGAACCTTCTTTGGTATTGCGGTTAAACCAATGAAAAACTTTTAATAACAGCTGACCAATAAACGATTGACTGGCATCCATCGCATCCAAGGCTGCCATGTTGCGCACAAACAAGCGTGTTACTTGAGTGAGATTAGGTGTAGTCCAGTGGCCACTCATGTAAGCCTCACCCGAACCTACCGAACCACCAAATACCACATCGGAATAGAGCTGGGGATCATGCACATAAATATCAGCCACCAAATCCGTCGTTTCTAGCGCCTGACCAAAACTGTGTAGCTGTCCTTGATCGTGAATACGCAAACAGCCATATTCAATGCCTTTTAACAACCTAAACAAGAGTTTGCGTGCAATAGTTTGATTGCGATTTAAATAGGCAAGCTGATGTTTTGGTAGCACTCTAATACTGGATGACTTCACGGTTTTTCCCCCGTCGCTTTTAATCGAATAGCTGCAAGACTGTGATCAGTCTTGTCGGTCTTTTTATGAGGATAGAAAGGTACGCCTTTAACAATCAACTTAAGTGCCTGCCAATATATCGCAATCGGCACTTTAATTGCCAACCATGGCTGACGCCACAAAATGTGCTGTAATGCTTTCGCCGTCCAAGGGTGGCGAGTCAAGGTCAGTGTTGCATCCATGTGGCATTGCATAACCGTGGATGCTGCATCTTGCTTGTGGTTTTCCATGTGCACCAACAAATGCTCTGCAGGGTTTGTGCTAACCCAGTGGTACTGCATGTCGAGTGGATTAAAAGGCGATACATGGAATGCTTTATCAAAAACATGTTTTGCTTTGCCGGTTTCCTCATCACACATCACGACATAAGAATGACGCTCATTCCACGGCGTATTATTCACTTGTGCAAGAATGAGCGATGGTTTATCAGCATCGCCAGTGAAGACATAATATAGAGTAACCGGATTAAAACAAAAACCAAAAATTCGTAGATTAGTCAACATCCGTATGGGGCCCATCGGGCAGTACCCCATAATTCGCGTTACTTCCGCACGCACAGCATCTTTTAATGGTAGCGTCTCTTGCAATGTATTTTGTGTGTAACCCAAATAATCTTTCCGCTGAAACGCACCTAGGTTAGGTTTGTTCAGCGACCAAAATCTTACCTTCGCAAATAATTCAGGCAACTCATCCAGATCTATATAAAACAGAGTGGATGAATAAGTAAATTCATGGGCTTTCGGAATAAAACGACGGTGCCTTAATGTGCCATGATAAATTGCGCTATGCATTTACCACACCTCACCTAAGGCCTCAGCAACACGAATCGCTGAAACAACGCCATCCTCGTGAAAGCCATTCCGCCAGTAGGCGCCACAAAAATGCGTGTGGTGTTTGCCGCTAATTTCATGCCAACGAGCTTGAGCTGCAACAGATTCAGTTGTAAATAGCGGGTGGCTGTAGGTGTAATTGCCATAAATTTTTGCAGGATCTATAGCATCACTAGCATTTACCGTTACGCAAAAAGTTACTGGTGCAGTAAGGTTTTGTAGGATGTTCATGTTGTAAGTCAAAGCCGCGGTTTCTGCCGTCGCTTTTTCCTGACCCAATAACAAATAATTCCAACTCGCCCACGCCCGTGTGGAGCGCGGCAATAAGTTGGTATCAGAATGCAGCACCACGGAATTTTTCGTGTAAGGAATAGCTGACAGAATGTCCTGTTCTTCCGGAGTTGAATCAAGCAATAGTTTCAAGGCTTGATCGCTATGACAAGCAAAAATTACCTCATCAAATTCTTGCTCAGAAAAACGACTCGTGCGAACCATTACCCCAAGGTCTGTTCGCCTTACAGATTCGACAGGGCAACGAGTAAAAATTTTATGCTGAAACGGATGAGTTAAGGGTGCGATATAAGATTTAGAACCGCCAAGAATGGTATACCACTGAGGCTGTTGGGTAACCGTTAACAAACCATGGTTGTGAAAGAAACGAATAAAAAATACCAAGGGCATGGCCGCCGCAACACCTAGACCCGATGACCAAATGGCCGAAACCATCGGCAGAATATAATACTGTTGAAAGTCGTCAGTGTAATTATTTTCACGCAAGTAATCCCCTAAGGTAATCCCCTCGGGAATCGTATTTGTGTTGTATAAACGCGTGCATTCTTTATTAAAGCGCAAAATATCCGCCAACATTTTCCAGTGGCGAAAACGTAGGATGTTTTTACGCTGTGCGAACAGCCCACTAAGAGATGTACCGCTATACTCAAACTGGGTACGCTGACAGGACACACTAAAACCCATCTCGGTGGGCTGATAATCAACGCCAAGTTTTGCTAGCAGTTTTAAAAAATTGGGGTAGGTCCTATCGTTAAAGACAATAAAGCCTGTATCTACCTCATAGTTTCCACTTGGCAAGGAAACGGTTTTTGTGGCGGTATGTCCACCGATATAGTCTTCCGCTTCAAATACAGACACATCATGATGGCGCGACAACAAATAACCACTGAGTAAACCACTAATGCCCGAGCCTATGATGGCAATTTTTTTCCTTTTTTGATCTGTCATTGATTTACCGTCTCATCACGAGTTATTTTTTGCAGCAGAAAGGTTTGCCAGCATAAAGGCAGCCAAGAAATAAAACGCATAATTGCCACTAACGGCCAAGGAAATTGAATAATCCATTTATGCGCTTTGATACCCTTGATAATTTTTTCGGCGGCTTGTGCAGGAGTCATAATAAAAGGCATAGCGAAATCATTGCGATCTGTTAGCGGTGTTTTTACAAAGCCGGGACGAACTATAGTGATATGAATGTTTTCACCGTTCAAATCCACACGCAATGAATTGAGCAAATACTCTAAGGCTACTTTTGAAGCACCATAAGCTTCGGAGCGTGGCATAGGTAATAAACTCGCCATGCTGGACACACCGACTAATTGCGCACCTTTTCCCTCCGCAGCGGTAAAGCGCAACAAAGGCAATGCAAACGCCAGTGTGTTTAGAGTGCCCTGCCAATTGATTGCCATGACCTTTTCAAATGGCTCAAGACTAAATGCTTTCACATTAACGTACTCACAGGTGCCCGCATTTAAAATCACCACATCAAGACCCGAAAAACGTTCGGCAATGGTTCTACCAACATTTATTGCCGCGTCTTTATCCGCCAAATCGACTGAAATGGCCACACAGGTATCAGGGAAAGCCTCCGCTAAACTATTCAAACTGTTTTGCGAGCGCGCGAGCACAATAACTTTGTGCCCTTCTATCAAATACGCCTTCGCCAATTCATACCCAATACCACTGGATGCGCCAGTAATCAGGATTGTTTTTTGGCTCAACAGTGTCTGCATAAAGTGCTCAATAAAAAAGGTTAATGATTCAGTGATTTAAATAGTGCAATGGTGTCTTTTCGACTTTCACCGAGATCAACAATAGCCGCTGGATAAGTTGCCATCGCAGGAGGATTATGAATCGCCTTATCCGACAAATGCGCCAATTCTGGTAGCCACTTACGAATAAATTCACCCTTTGGATCAAAACGCTCCGACTGACTGATGGGATTAAAAATACGGAAATAAGGCGCCGCATCGGTGCCCGTTGACGCACTCCACTGCCATCCCCCGTTGTTAGCAGCAAAATCCCCATCAATCAGTTGTGACATAAAATACTGTTCACCCAAACGCCAATCTATTTGTAGGTTTTTGGTAAGAAACATAGCCACCACCATGCGCAAACGGTTATGCATCCATCCGGTCGTATTTAATTGGCGCATGGCCGCATCCACAATCGGGATACCCGTTCGACCTTCACACCATGCTTGAAATAAGTGCTTATCGGTTTTCCATGGAAATGCTTCCGTGTGGGCTTGCATAGCATTGAATTTACACACGGCGGGATAATCCACTACCAAATGTTGATAAAACTCACGCCAAATAATTTCGCTAATCCAACAACTCGCGCCCGCATTGCTATCCCATTCACCGTGTGTGTAGGTGAGCACAGCATTCAATGCCTGACGCGGAGAAATAGCACCCACAGCCAAATAGGGCGATAAAGTGGAGGTGCCTTCGATAGCGGGAAAATCGCGCTGATCTTGGTAGTGAGTTATTGAGGTATCTATAAAGTTTTCTAACCGCTGATACGCTTCTTGCTCGCCTGCAGGCCAGAGTTTGGAAAGATCACGCAAGGCTTGCGCAGAAAATAATCCATCTATTTCAGCTAAGGATGCCGACTCAGCAGTGACCGCATTTTTTTTCTGTTTAGCGGGCAATCCGAGTGGCTGAAGACTGAGAGGCATTACCGTTTGTAGCCATTTCTTTTTGAATGCGGTAAACACTTTATAAGGTTCGCCTTGACCGTTACGAATCATACCTGGCGGAACGATTACACGATCGTGGCAACGCTTTACTAAGATACCGGCATCGCGCAAGTGCTGATTCACGTGCAAATCGCGATTGATTTCATTGAGAGGGTATTCAGCATTAAAAAAACAATGGGTTACCGATAGCGACTTACTGAGCTTTAATAACGCAGGCGTAATTTGTGAGGCCTTTTTTACGCCTAAGACCACCAAAGGAATATTGAGTTTGGCCAAGTCGTTTTGTAGTACCCGCAAAGTACGACGAATAAAATCCAATTGTACTGGCGCAATGGTATGTAATTTAACGTAGGATTCACAATGAATGTAAACCACCACTGTGCCAGTGCCATCTGCTGCGCCCTGCTCTGCAGCTTTGAACAGTGCGGGGTTATCGTACACGCGTAAATCATGACGGAGCCATACCAATGATGTCATCAAGCACCTATTCGCTGTTTTACTTTTCGAATTAAAAAACCCAGCAGCGGTATGTGCTCATAGAGCATGGCGCCTGCATCAAAATAATCGCGGTGATAATACACTTTATCCTTGTACAACAAGTGGCTATTGCCATTCAGCCGTAAAGGTTTACCACCGGCTAATTTTTTATGACGATAATGCATTGTCCAAAACAAAATAGCTTCACCGCGCTCTGCCGATTCAATTGAGTGATGAAACTCAAAACGGCACTCAAGTAAATCACCCATCATGCCTTCATAATATTGCGTCAGTGCAGGCAAGCCATTGATAGCGTGTAACGGATCTTTGAATTGAATATCATCGCTATAAACATCTGCCAGTAATGGAATTATCTTCGCATCAAAACGTAAATACAGACTGCGTATTTTTTGTGGGACACTAAGCATGGTGTTAGTCGCTCGCCTTTTTTAATAAGCTATTAATTTGCTTCAGGGCTTGTTGCTGTGTATCACAGGGATAAATATGTTGTGCATCAAGGCCCGCTGCTCTATACAGCTCGGCCACTCGCCCCACCAACAGGATAGGCAGTGAATGTTGCTCACTCCATGGCTTTAAGTGTAGCTGCAATTCACTGGCATCCAGCACTTCATAACCTGTTACCACTAATGCTTTTGCATTTAATTTTTGTGCGCAAAAAATAGCCTCTTGGGACGGTAGATAGCCCAAAAATTCTGCGTGAAAAGCATTCACCAACAAACTGTAATTAAATAATAACGGTAAGAGCCTGCTGTCATGGGTATGACAAGATAAAACCAACACCGTTACGGCGTTAGCGGTGTGGCGCTGGCGATTTTGCACACGGTAAACTTGCTCAATTAACACACTGTTTAAAAATGCCAAACGCGAAGGTGCTGAGTAAACGCCATTTTCCAACTCACTCAAGAGTGGTGCTATCAAAGCATCTGCAATCATTTCTGCTGGGTAGATGGCGAGCAACTCATCAAACAAACGTTCTAAAGGTCGCCGCTGCAATTCCACTAAAGCCAAACGCATTTTCTGCGCGATTTCCGCCCACACTGAGTCGATGGCATCAACAACGCCTGTGTGGTGTTTATTGGCTAAAATCGCATTCACTTTACTGATAGCAAGTCCGCGCCCGAGCCACACCTGAATTTCTTTGACTTTTTCAATATCGCTGCGGCTGTAAAGGCGATGCCCTTTGCCGGTTCGCTGAGGTTTTAATAAACCATAACGCCGCTCCCATGCTCGAAGCGTTACCGTGTTAACACCCGTCATGCGCGAAATATCGCGTATGGGGACGAGATCGGCAGTGATGGCAGTGTCAATGTTCATCAATGTGACTCAATAATATGATTTCGCAGCCCCAAGTTTTCTGGATGCGGTGACCAAAACGTTTGCGACTTTAAGTAAGGATTATCGAGCTTAAGCAGGTGATGCTTGAGTAAGGTTAAGGGCACGACGAGGGGCACCCTGCCTGCATTGTAGGATTCAATCAGTGTCGATAGTTCTTGTTTGTCTTGAGTATCAATATGCTGCTTTAAGTAGCCACGTAAATGCATCATCGCATTAGTGTTGCCTTTACGAGTTGCATGATGCGATAAGGCCGTCATGAATAATTGAAAAAATTCACGGCAAGAAGTTTCAATATCGCGCTGCGCCAAATTCGCCAAGTATTTACCAATGGAGAAATAGCTCGGCACATGGTGCGCCATCACTTGGTATTTATAACGGGAATAAAAATCGATGAGTTTTTTTGCACTAGGCTCGGGGGCTACACGAGTTTTCCAATCGTGATAGGCAAACACTCGAGTGATGAAATTATCGCGTAGGCCTGCATCATTTAAACGTCCAGCCTCCTCTACCGGTAACAGGGGCATTAATTCCATCAAACGCTTGGCGTAAGCGCCGCGCCCTTTGCTATCGATGGAATAACCATTTTCGCCATAACGTTTCATGCCAAACACACCACAGCTGGGCGAGTTTTGCATGAACACATAACCGCAAATATCGGGTAATTGTGAAACTGCCAAGTCGGCTTGCTCGGTGAGCGCATCTGTCACATCAAGATCGGCATTCTCAACGCCGCGCACACGAGTTTGGCCATCGGTAACAATCAAGCGAATAGGTTTTCGAGGTATGCCGAGGCCTATAGCGACTTCAGGGCAAACACCGTGAAAATCCATGTACTCACTGAGCACGTCGGTAATGTAACGGCTACGTTTGTGTCCACCGTCAAAACGAACCTGTTCACCCAACAAACATTGACTCACACCTACCGGGATCTTGCTCATAGCCAACCTATACAATGTGTTTTGTTTGTATAAGTTTTACGCTCAAAAGCTATACAGGTCAAACGATTTGTATAACTTTATTTTTTCTAAAAAATGATCCAAAAAAGAGCTGGTTTTTGACTAGAAGTAACACATGAAGAATGAAAGCTAATACACTGATTTTAAAATAAAAAAGGCTGGATTAATCCAGCCTTTTTGTGCAGTAAACACCGGGGCTCATTAATGCGTTGGAATTTTAATTTTTTCGAACAATTCATCCAGTTCTGCACGACCATGACGGTTAAACGCCTCGTTAATTATGTCTTTGGTCAGGTGCGGTGCAAACTTCTCGATAAAGTCGTACATGAATCCGCGCAAGAAAGTACCACGGCGGAAACCAATCTTTGTGATGCTGGATTCAAACAAGTGGCTAGCATCCAGTGCGACCAAATCACTATCCGTGGTAGTGTCATAAGCCATAGAGGCGATGATCCCAACCCCCAATCCTAAACGAACATAGGTTTTGATCACGTCAGCATCAGCCGCCGTAAATACAACTTTAGGCGCCAAGCCGCGGTTAATAAATGCTTCGTCTAACTTGGAGCGACCTGTAAAACCAAAGACATAAGTCACAATCGGGTACTTGGCGACATCTTCCAAGGTGATACTAGACAGCTGCGCCAATGGGTGATTTCTAGGGACCACTACCGATCGGTTCCAGCGATAACACGGCATCATTATCAGATCGCTAAAAAGCTCCATGGCCTCCGTGGCAATCGCAAAATCCACAGTGCCATCGGCAGCCATTTCAGCGATTTGCATCGGTGTGCCCTGATGCATATGCAGCGCCACTTCAGGATATTGTTTAATAAAAGAACCAATCACAGGCGGCAAGGCATAGCGCGCCTGAGTATGAGTGGTGGCGAGCGTCAAAGTACCCTTACGCTCGTTACTAAATTCTTGAGCAACTTGTTTGATGCTCTCTACTTTGCGCAAAATTTCGCCAGCGGTTTTTAAAATAGCCTCGCCGGCAGGCGTGATGCGAGTCAGGTGCTTACCACTTCGGGAGAAAACCTCCACGCCCAGCTCGTCTTCAAGCAAGCGGATTTGCTTACTGATACCCGGCTGTGATGTGTATAAACTCTGAGCAGTGGCCGACACATTCAGATCATGATGTGCCACTTCCCAGATATAACGTAATTGCTGTAATTTCATAAGCCCTCCGCTTGGCTCATTGACATTGACACAGATCAGCGCAAATCAGTGTAGTCACTGGCCAACACCCTGACGAATATCAGGAAAATCAAATCAGTTATTAAGTTCAGTCGTATAAAGATTGGCGACTCAATTACCGCCTACCATAATCATTGGTGATACAGGCCGGTCTTGTTACAACTTTAGACCATATCTAGAAAATGCAAAGTTTTCAGATAAGGATTATGACGAAAAGCGCAAAAAAACCCCGAACCATTACCTTAAAACGCTATATACGTCATAAAAAAATAGTTTAAAGGGAGCGATTGGCGATCCCGTGGGGTACATGGCCGGTAGCCACATGTTCACTGGCCGAATCACAATGCATCCGCTGATCATCAAAAAACACATCGGCCCCATAGGCCTTTAGAAAGGTTCCCTTTGATAAGCCCCCAAGAAACAGGGACTCATCGATACGAATATTCCATGCTCGCAAAGTACGAATAACACGTTCATGGGCAGGTGCTGAACGCGCCGTGACCAAGGCAGTGCGTATTGGACAACTGTCACCAAATTCCGATTGCAGTCCCTGTAATGCAGCCAAAAACTGCTTGAAGGGCCCACCACTCAATGGCTCCTTTGCAGCGGCTTTTTCACTCTCTGTAAATGCCGACAACCCTTGCAGCTTGTAAACCTGTTCAGCTTCATCGGAAAAAATCACTGCATCGCCATCAAACGCAAAACGCAATTCATCTTCATGGTCGGTCTTGCTGTTGGAAGCAATTAAGGTTGCTGCGGCTATCCCATGATCCAAGGCTTGTTTAACATCCTCAGGCTCCGTGGATAGAAACAAATGACAACCAAATGCCGAGGCATAGCGATAAGGCGATGTACCGCCGCAAAAGGCCGCACGACTGATCGCTAATCCGTAATGCTCAATAGAGTTAAAAACCCGCAACCCGGTATCTGCGCTGTTACGCGACAACAGAATGACTTCAACGCGCGGCTCACCACCCAGGCGTTCATTCAAACGCAGTAATTTTTTCACCATGGGGAAGGCATCCCCCGGCGCTAATATTTCATCTTCATGTTCAATTTGATATTGCGCATAAGCGGCTAAGCCGTGGTTTACATACACCTGATGGCTTTCATCCAAATTGAACAACGCACGAGATGAAATGGCGATGACTAATTTATCTCCGAAACCTTTGGGCATAATGATTCTCGATTCTCAATTCTTGGTTGATGTATCAGTAACCGCGATTTCCAACGCGCTAAATTTGCAACGTAAAATCATCCGCATCTAAATACGCAGGAAATTTTTCACGGTACTCGCGCAAACGATCTGCGAATAACTCAACAGAAATACAACCACCTTCCTGACTCGTGGCAATAATTTCACCCGCAGGGCCGTAGATACTCGAGTCACCCGCATAATGCTGTCCTGCTTCATCCATACCGACGCGATTAACACCGGCAACATAGGCTAAATTTTCAATTGCGCGCGCTTGTAATAACCGATTCCAATGCAAAGCACGCACGCTGGGCCAATTTGCCACATAAATTGCCATATCATAATCGTTGCGATTGCGACTCCAGACTGGAAAACGCAAGTCGTAACAAATTAATGGCAGAATTCGCCAACCGTTTAATTCAACCAGCACACGCTCAGTGCCAATTTCATAGCGCGTATGTTCACCCGCCATGCGAAATAAGTGGCGCTTATCGTAGTGGGTATAGCTACCATCGGGGCGCATCCACACTAAGCGATTAAAATAATGATCGCCCTCTTTCACCACTAAACTGCCCGTCATAACCGCGCTGTGTTTACGCGCTTGTTCAGCCATCCATGCATAAGCACGACCATCTACCAACTCAGCATGACTCCGCGCACTGGCGCAAAAACCCGTGGTAAACACTTCCGGTAAAATAATTAAATCTGTTTTTTGTAAAGTGTTGAGCGTAGTCGCCAACACATCCAAATTATGCTGTGGGTTATTGGGTTCAATCACTTCCTGAACCAAGGTGACGTGTAAATTGGAGAGAGGCAAATTGTGCATGATTAACTCCGCCGTTCTGGAGGCGCCCTATGCACACCCAGATAACCAATAACCCAAGCAACAAACACAAATGCTGCCATTAATACAAATGTGAGGCTAGCACTGAGATCCCATAAAAATCCACCGATCAATGCACCGGCTGCACCACCAGCACCATAGCTGAAGGAACTATAAAGTGCCTGCCCTTGGCCTTGATGCGCCCCTTTAAAGTGAGTGCGCACCCATTCAATTGACACCGCATGGGCGATACCAAAACTACAGGCATGTAACAACTGTGCAACCAATAAGACAAAAAGGTATTCAGCATACACACCAATCAGCAACCAGCGAATGACTGTTATTGCCAAGGTAAATAATAGCAAGCCGCGCAAATCAAATCGGTGCATGATCTTGTGCATGACGAGAAAGATGCCAACCTCAGCAAAAACACCTAAAGCCCACAGCAATCCTGTCGCCGTATTGCTATAGCCATAATGCTCCACTAAATAAAGCGAATAAAAGGTGTAGTAATAACCATGGCTTAATTGCAACAAAAAACTGACCGCTAAAAAGCACAGCGTACTTGGCTGAAAAACCAAGGATAAAAATCCTTGTGATGCAGAAGAGGACTGATGTTCTGTAATATTTTTCAAACTTAAACTGGAAAGCCAAATCAACACTAAAAAACTTAGAATAAACAAGGGCAAATAACGCACCGGCATAATATCGAACAACCAACCAAGGCCGACGACGGCGGCAATAAACCCGATAGAACCCCATAAACGGATCAGACTATATCGACGATATTCATTGCCTAAATAACTTAAGGTAATCACCTCAAACTGCGGCAACACTGCATGCCAAAAAAATGTGTAGCAGCTAATAACCAATACCAGCCACCAATAGCGCTGATCGAGCAAAACACCTGCAAAAAAAATACAGGCAATCAAACTGCCGCTACGAATAATTTTTAAACGCTGCTGCGTTTTATCTGCCACCCAACCCCAAAAATTCGGCGCGACGATACGGGTTGCCAGAATAATTGCACCTATCACACCCACATCTTGTGATGAATACCCGAGTGATTTGAGATACAAGCCCCAGTAAGGTGTGAGCGCACCGACTACGGCGAAATAGAAAAAATAAAAACTGGATAAACGCCAGTAAGGAAGGGATTGTGGCGTTGAGGATTCAGACATAGAGGACAACTATTTGGCGATACAGAAATGAATACTTCTTGTTTCAGGCCCTCAAAAAAGGGACTTTTTTGACGAGCCTACAGGGACGTATTTACGGCGTGTCTGAAACAAGAAGTATTCATTTCATGTGCCTAGTTAGCAAAAACTAATTTATTAGGATTTAACCGTCGCTGGAATCACCGGTACAGAATGTTTTACCGCACCATTTTGCCCGCGATGACGCAACAAATGATCCATCAACACCAAGGCCAACATAGCTTCCGCAATTGGGGTTGCACGAATACCCACACACGGATCGTGACGACCTTTAGTGATCACTTCCACCGCATTGCCATGCACATCCACGCTACGACCTGGAATATGCAAACTCGATGTGGGCTTGAGCGCGATATTCGCAATAATGTCTTGACCAGAAGAAATACCGCCCAAAATACCGCCAGCATTATTGGATAAAAAACCTTCCGGTGTCATTTCATCACGGTGTTGGCTGCCCCGTTGCTCAACCACCGCAAAACCTTCACCAATTTCTACGCCTTTTACCGCATTAATACTCATCAACGCATGCGCGATTTCTGCATCCAAGCGATCAAAAATGGGTTCACCTAAACCTGGTGGAACATTGGTGGCTATTACGGTAATTTTTGCACCAATTGAATCACCTTCTTTATTGAGCGCCTGCATAAAGGCTTCCATCTCTGGCACCTTGCTCGCATCCGGTGAAAAGAATGGATTTTGGTCAACTTGATCCCAATCCACGGTTTCAATTTTGATGGGGCCGAGTTGCGACAAATAACCGCGTACTTGAATCCCATGGAAATCTTTTAAATATTTTTTCGCAATCGCGCCAGCGGCAACACGCATCGCTGTCTCGCGTGCAGAGGAACGACCACCACCGCGATAATCTCGCACACCGTATTTTTGCATATAGGTGTAGTCGGCATGTGCGGGGCGAAATTGATCTTTGATATTGGAATAATCTTTTGAACGCTGATCGGTATTTTCAATCATCAAACCAATCGGAGTACCTGTTGTTTTACCTTCAAATACGCCCGAAAGAATTTTCACCGCATCTTCTTCACGACGCTGAGTGGTATAACGAGATTGACCGGGTTTACGGCGATCCAAATCCCACTGCAAATCTGCCTCAGTCAATTCCAACCCCGGTGGACAACCATCCACAATCGCTCCGAGGGCGATACCGTGACTTTCGCCGAAAGTCGTTACTGTGAATAATTTCCCGTATGTATTTCCAGACATGATGAAAACCCAACCAATAAAAATCAAAAAGTGCGCGAATTATACGCGATTTAAACCACAAGCACGATTCACACTCAGGCTAACGTATTAGAGCAATCCCCGTTCACGCGCATCGCGCAATTCATGGGCCTGCAATACAAATACACCATGCCCTCCATGCTGAAACTCAACCCATGTAAAAGGTACATCGGGATAAGACTCCGCTAACGCCACCCATGAATTACCGACTTCTACGACCAACAAACCATCGTCAGTTAAATAATCGACGGCTTGTAGCAACAGCGAACGGGTGAAATCCAACCCATCTTCACCGGACCCTAAACCAATCTCAGGTTCGGCATGATACTCGTCCGGCATATCCGCCAAATCCTCGGCATCCACATACGGTGGGTTAGAAACAATCAGATCAAACCGTAAACCAGTGAGGTTATGAAACATATCCGATTGAATGGCAAAAACTCGCTCAAACAAATTATGTTGTTGGATATTCTCTTCAGCGACAGCCAGCGCATCAAACGAGATATCACTTAATTGAACATCAGCATCAGGAAACGCATAGGCACAAGCGATACCTATACAACCGCTACCCGTGCATAAATCCAAAATCTGTTGCGGCGCTTTGGTTAACCAAGGTTCAAATCGGTTCTTAATCAACTCTGCAATAGGAGAACGCGGCACTAATACACGGTTATCCACCACGAAGGGTAAGCCAGCGAACCACGCTTGACCGGTGATATAAGCCGCAGGAATGCGCTCATCGATACGGCGTTGCAAATTTTCCAACACTCGCTCGCGTTCGGCACGTGTTAAGCGCGCATCCAACCACTCATCCGCCAGAGGCGGGGTTAAATGAATGGCGTGTAGCACCAATTGTTCTGACTCATCAAAGGCGTTATCAGTGCCATGCCCAAAATAGAGTTTTGCCGCCAAAAATTCACTGGCTCCCCAACGCAAAAAATCACGAATGGTGATTAATTCGTCACTTAACCGGTGCAGATGTGTGGTCATAGGCTGAATCCAATGAAAATTAAGACGGCCATTCTAACCAATAAGCGCCAATTAGCTAACTAATCGGGCTTAATTAGGTTGAACATATTCGTAGAAATTGACGCGACGCGGTAAACTGCGCGGCATTATTGTGACAGGCAGCCCTAAGTGCTGAGGTGAGGAACCAATGAAAGAACATTTTGCGAGCATTATTGCCAGTGTTGGCGAAGATTTAACCCGCCCTGGCTTGGCTGATACCCCTGAACGTGCTGCCAAAGCTTTTCAATTTTTAACACGCGGCTACCATCAAACGCTCGATGAAGTCATCAACGGCGCCCTCTTCCCGTCAGATTCGGAAGAAATGATCATCGTGAAAGACATTGAGTTGTATTCGCTCTGCGAACACCACCTACTGCCGTTTATCGGCAAAGCGCATGTGGCTTATATTCCAACGGGTAAAGTTCTCGGCTTATCCAAAGTTGCACGTATAGTGGATATGTTCGCCCGCCGCTTACAAATTCAAGAGCAACTCACCGTGCAAATCGCAGAATGCGTACAAGCAATTACCGGCGCATCCGGTGTTGGCGTCATCATTGAAGCTAAACACATGTGTATGATGATGCGTGGGGTTGAGAAGCAAAACTCATCCATGAAAACTTCTGCAATGCTGGGGAGTTTTAGAAGTAACCAAGCAACACGCAATGAGTTTTTGTCGTTGTTGAGATAATTGTTGCGATAATTACTGAAATAGTTTGTACAAAAAACAAAAAAGCCGCAAAAAATTGCGGCCTTTTTATGGTCGTTTCCTTCACAGGAATTACAAACTCAACTCACGATTACTCGCTTTGATAAATTCTTTCTTCAAATCTTCGTAAGTGTGAACGGCTGGGAATTGTGGGAATTGATCGATTACATTTTGTGGCGCATGGAAAAGAATTCCTTGGTCAGCTTCGCCCAACATAGTGGTATCGTTGTAAGAATCACCCGCAGCGATGACACGGTAATAGAGGGTTTTTAAAGCAAGTACAGACTGACGCTTCGGATCTTTTTGGCGCAGGGTGTAACCAACGACCATTCCACGCTCATCTACATTTAAACGATGGCACAACAAGGTGGGGAAACCTAATTGGCGCATGAGAGGTTGGGAGAATTCGTAGAAAGTGTCCGATAAAATAATGACTTGGAAACGCTCGCGCAGCCAGTTTACAAATTCTACGGCGCCATCGAGTGGTTTGAGGGTAGCGATTACATCTTGAATTTCTTTTAAACCAAGATTGTGTTGTTCCAAAATACGGATACGCTGCTTCATCAATACATCGTAATCAGGAATATCGCGGGTGGTGGCTTTGAGCTCTTCGATGCCAGTCACTTTGGCAAATTCGATCCAAATTTCCGGTACCAATACACCTTCCAAATCAAGACATGCTAATTCCACGATAACCTCCAACAATGGTTGAAAATAGGGCGTTAAGCCTACAAAAGAGTGGCGGCAATCTACCTGTTTTAGGGGGGCAAAGCAAATTTCACCGGCTAAAAACCTCATAATTATTGGGGGATCAGCCCAGCTCTGGTATCCTGCGCGACACTCCTTCAGTCGCTGAGATCCTGAGTACACATCATGACCGAAAACCTGATAAATATTGTTGATGTAGAAGCCTCACTACAACATGAAAGCCCACAGAAAATCCTGAAATATGCGTTGTCACAATTTGACAATATTTCAATTTCATTCAGTGGTGCGGAAGACGTGGTGCTGATTGAAATGGCACGCAACTATCGCCCCGATGTGCAGGTGTTTTGTTTGGATACTGGTCGATTACACCCAGAAACTTATCGATTTATTGAAAAAGTACGCAAACATTACGGCATCAAGATTGATGTGGTATCACCCGACGGCGATGCAGTACGTAAACTGGTGCAAGAAAAAGGGTTGTTCAGTTTTTATGAAGATGATCATAAAGAGTGTTGCGGTATTCGTAAGATCGAACCATTACGCAAAAAACTGTTAACTGTTGATGCGTGGATTACCGGCCAACGTAAAGATCAAAGCCCTACTCGCGCCGAGATCCCCGTTATTCAAAACGACACTTTGTTTGCACGCCCTGGCGACAAACTGACTAAATTTAATCCGCTGGCGAATTGGTCATCAAAAGAAGTCTGGGATTATATTCGCATGAGCGAAGTGCCTTACAATGAACTACATGAGCGCGGTTTTATTTCAATCGGCTGCGAACCTTGCACGCGCCCTGTTGCACCAGGACAGCATGAACGCGAAGGTCGTTGGTGGTGGGAAGAAGCCACTAAAAAAGAATGTGGGTTACATGCGGGGAATGTAAATTAAAATAAGATGATGCGAGTTTGACGTTAGGATCTTTGTTTCGAAACCCTCAAGTCAGGGACGACTTGAGGGAGCTACAGGGATGTATTTATGCGTTTTCGAAACAAAGATCCTAATGGCAAACGTATTCGAAGTGCGTTTAAGGTATTAATACGATCGAAAGTACAACAAAATTTCTATATCCATCAAACCGTCATCACCACACGCAAGGCATCCAACCGCAATTTAGCTTGCGATAAAAAGTGCTGGCTTGCCACTAAACGCTGTTGCAAATAATCAATCTCTTCCTGTCGCACATTGGGATTCACTTCCGCCAATGCTTTCATGCGCGCTAATTCACCGTTAATTTGCGTGCTGACAAGTTGTTGCGCACTGGCAATAAGTTCAGCTTGTTTACCTGCGGTGATTTGCTCAGCATTTTGTAACATGGTCGTTAATACAGGGCGAGCATGTCGCACTAAATCCTGTGCATTATTGCGTGGGACTTTTTGCAAGAGTTTACTGAATTGATTAATACCTAATACTGCCGTTAAATCCTTACCTTTGTCGTCCAGTAAGACACGCAACAATGATTGCGGCATGTAGCGGAATAATTGCAATTCTGCGGGCGCTGGGCAATGCAAAACAAACAGTGCTTCAAGTAATAAAGTTCCTGGCTTTAAAGGCGGCAATTTCAATGTACAAAATGCCGTATTGCCAAATTCGCTGAGCGATATTAAATCCTGCGCACCACGCACCAGCGGGTGTTCCCATGTCAGGAATTGCATATCCTCACGGGATAACGCTTGTTGGCGCTTATAAGTTACCGTCAAACCGCCTTCAGGCAAGCCGGGAAACTGTTCGATGCGCATATGATCACTGGGGTGTAATACCAAACTGTGTTCACTGTGTTTTTCGAAATCAATGCCAAAGCTATCAAATACAGCTTCCATATAATTGGCGAGGGCACCATCTTCATCGTTGGTTGCTAAAGCATCCACTAAGGTTTTTGCTTGCGCCGGCTTGCAGGAATTTAGTTCCAATAACCGGTCACGCCCTCGCTGTAATTGTTCAACCAAATCCGCCGCAAAAGCCTGCGTTTTATCCAATAATGCTGAGAAGGTATGATCATCAGTGTTGATTAGCGCAGGCAATAACTCCTCCGCATACTGCACATAAGCCGCTTGGCCAATGGCGCAGGTTTTTTCAAACGCATTCAAACCCTGGTGATACCACTGCATGAGTTTTTCTTGTGCTGTGTTGCGATAGAAAGGCACATGAATATTCACTGTGGCTGTTTGACCAATACGATCCAAGCGACCGATGCGCTGCTCCAGTAAATCGGGATTCGTTGGTAAATCGAATAACACCAAATCCTGCGCAAATTGGAAATTGCGCCCTTCACTACCAATTTCCGAGCAGATTAACACCTGCGCACCATCTTCCATTTCGGCAAAATAAGCAGCGGCACGGTCGCGCTCGATGAGATTTAAACCTTCGTGGAATACAGCGGTTGTTAAACCTTTACGTAAACGTAAGTATTCTTCGATATTTTGAGCAGACTCCGCACTGGCACAAATGACCAACACTTTTTTGCGACGATGTAACCGCAGCCATTCTGCAAGCCAAATCACTCGCGGATCTTGCAGCCACCAATCACTATCCGTTTTTTTCGACCAATAATGTTCTGCACAAATTTGTGTGGCAAGCGGCTCTTCTGTTATCGCCCCAAAATCTTCTGCAACCAATTCCAGCGCATGTTGGTGAAGTAAGCGATACGGAAAACCGCTCACAGAGTTGCGCGTATTGCGGAATAAGACACGACCTGTGCCATGCCTGTCTAACAAATAACTAATCGCGGTATCTATAGCACTACCGAGGGATTCTTGTTGCGCCTGTTGCTGTAATTCTGCAATGGTATTTTTAGGTAAATAGACGGCCAGCTGCTTGATTAAACCCGCTGCAATTTCACCGATATCATCGCTGTGATCTTGTAACAGCTCTTGCACCAACTCATTTAAGGGTTGATAGGCTTGCTGTTCGGCGATAAATTTTTCCAAGTCGTAATAGCGATCTGGATCCAGCAAACGCAAACGAGCGAAATGGCTCTCAACACCCAATTGTTCAGGTGTTGCTGTTAACAACAATAAACCCTTGGCAACTTTTGCTAAACCTTCAATACATTGATATGCCTTACTTGGTTTCTTTTCACTCCACTGTAAGTGGTGTGCTTCATCCACCAACAATAAATCCCATTCGCACTTCAGTGCTTGTTCATAACGATAGGAATTTTTAGTGAGGAAATCGAGCGAACAAATAATTAATTGTGCCGTTTCAAACGGATTGGAATTATCCGCTTTAACTTCAACATCATCCTCAAAATCATCCACGTAATCGATCGATTCTTCAACGCTGTCCAAACCGACTAGCGCATTACAACGCGCCTCATCCAACAAAGTAAATGCCAAATTAAAGCGGCGCAGCATTTCCACTAGCCATTGGTGTTGCAAACTTGCGGGCACCACAATCAAGGCACGCTGCACACGCCCACTGATCAGTTGTTGATGCAAAATTAAACCGGCCTCGATGGTTTTACCTAAACCCACTTCATCCGCCAATAACACACGTGGCGCATGGCGCTGTGAAACTTCGCTGGCAATAAATAATTGATGAGGCAATAACTGAACACGTGGCCCCGCCAAACCATACATCGGTGATTGGCGATGCTGGTGTTGATAATGCAGGGTTTGATAGCGCAACGTGAAATGATCGTGCTTGTCTATTTGACCCGCAAATAAACGGTCCCTCGGGGTGCTAAATTGTACAAAACTATCTAATTCAAATTCGGGTATCGATAACTCTTCATTATCTTTAGTCAGGCCGACGTACATTAAACAACCGGCCTGTTCCACCACTTTGGTGATTTTTATTTTGGTGCCATCCTGATGGCGAACTGGCTCGCCCACCTCGTACTTCACACGACTAACCGGCGCATTATCCAGAGCGTAGGTGCGGCGCTCACCCGCGGCCGGAAAACTTAACGTTAATCGGCGGTTAGCTACATCCAATACAATGCCCAACCCCAACTCTGCCTCTGACTCACTGATCCAACGCTGACCTATCACAAACGAGCTTTTACTCACGCCAATACCTATCAAAAATTGTTCACATAGGGGATGTTTTAAAAAGGCGTGCATGATACTGGCTTACGTGACACAAAACCAAAAGAATTTGGCTGCCAAGCTGACGGCTTTTCGTTAAACTCCACCTAATGCTTAACCAAGGTGAGTCTCGCCATGCACATCAACAAACTTGATCAAAACAGCACCCAAGCATTAGAAAAACTAGTGGCTCAATGCGACTTCCTCCGCTTAACTAGCAGCACCGATTTTTACCCCAATTCTTTGGGCTCGGGCCTACCCTTGCTGGTTGTAGAAACCGCACTCTGTAGTGCTGTGATCTCTTTACAGGGCGCACATTTACTGGAGTTTAAAACCACTGAGGGCGACCCACTCTTGTGGCTTAGCCCAAACTGCAACTTCACGCCTGGGCATGCCCTGCGGGGCGGCATTCCCGTATGCCTGCCTTGGTTTGGTCGAAACCCCAATGTCAGCAAAGAGTTAAAACACGGTTATGCGCGCAATAACTTTTGGCAACTGGGCGACGCACATCTATTACCTAACGGCACCGTAGAACTTGAATTCTTATTATTGAGTGATGCCAACGAATTATTTCCCTGCGATTTTTCCGCTGAGCTGCGAATGACACTGGGTAATAGTGCCAAAATCGAGCTTACGATTAACAATACCGATACCGAAGATATGGAATGCAGCTGGGTGCTGCACAATTATCATCGCGTTGAGTCTTTACAAAAGGTTCACGTGGAGGGATTAAACCCACGCACCTATCTTGATAACCTCGAAAATCATAAAGAGAAATATCAAGCGGATCCTGTAACCTATTTTTCAGCCGTAGATCGTGTATTTCCTAATGTGGAGCAAAATGTAAAAATTATCGGCTCACCCAGTATTGAAATCAGCCATTACAATTGCCCTAGTGTAGTCACTTGGAATCCGGGTGCTGAGACCGCCAGCAAAATGGCTGATATTGGCGCAGGTCAAGAAGAATTTTTTATTTGTGTAGAGCGCGGTGCGGTATTAGGCGAAAAATGGCACTTGCCCGCTGGCACCAGCAAAAGTGCGTGGATGGAGTTTGCGCAAATATAAAAAATATCGCTTGGAATAATACGAAGTGCATAAAAAACAAAAGCCGCGGCAATTTACTTGCAGCGGCTTTTTCGTTAAACCTGTTTAGTATTTATTAAGCAGGTAACAATTCTTTTACGGCATCGCGCTCTTCTTGCAACTCTTTCTCAGTAGCGGTCATACGCACACGCGAGAATTCATTGATAGTTAAGCCTTGTACAATTTCCCAATCACCATTTTTACAGGTTACTGGGAATGAATAGATCAAACCTTTTTCGATTCCGTAACTACCATCGCTATAAACGCCCATGCTCACCCAATCGTTTGCCGGTGTGCCTAAAGCCCAATCGCGAATGTGATTGATGGCCGCATTCGCCGCTGATGCAGCAGATGAAGCACCACGAGCAGCAATAATAGCAGCGCCACGTTGTTGAACGGTGGGGATGTAATCAGCCTCATACCAAGCTTGGTCGATCAAGCTCATTGCCGCTTTACCGTTGACTTTTGCTTCATGTAAATCAGGGTATTGGGTAGATGAGTGATTGCCCCAAATGGTCAATTTGGTGATGTCGTTAATGCTGGTGCCGGTTTTTTGCGCCAACTGAGTCAAGCCACGGTTGTGATCCAAACGCGTCATGGCCGTGAATTGACGAGGGTTGATGTTTGGCGCATTGCGCTGTGCAATCAGCGCATTGGTATTTGCGGGGTTGCCCACTACCAATACTTTAATGTTGCGTGAAGCGAAGTCATCAATCGCTTTACCTTGAACAGAGAAAATCGCCGCGTTAGCAGCCAACAGATCCTTGCGCTCCATACCAGGGCCACGTGGACGAGCACCCACTAACAAGGCGTAATCAGAATCTTTGAAAGCAACGGCTGGATCATCCGTTGTCACAATGCCAGCCAACAATGGGAAAGCACAGTCATCCAACTCCATTGCCACCCCTTGCAATGCTTTAAGGGCTGGGGTGATTTCCAACAATTGCAGGATCACTGGTTGATCTTTACCCAACATATCGCCAGCTGCGATGCGGAACAACAATGAGTAGCTGATTTGGCCAGCGGCGCCAGTAACGGTAACTCTAACGGGTGCTTTCACGATGAGACTCCATTTATACGGGTGATAGTGGATAAGAAACGAATGTGTGGCATTGTGTGCCGATTTTTAGATGTATATATGTGCAAAGACGGGTGGGCATTATAGGCATTTGGCTGAAAAATTCACCCTCTAAATGAGAATTGATCGCGGAATTAACCGGATATTTACGCAAAATGCGTTAGTTATGAAACCATGCTCATTGCAGGGCAAACAACGACGACATGATTACCGAGTTGAAATATTACTAACCCAAGGATAACCAAGACGCCCTTGATGTTGAGTCACTATAACATTTCCCGATCCAGGTAAATAACGGTAAAGACTTGAGGATACTTGCAATTGGTAGTTACCGCAGTCGCAATTCCAATCTTTAAAAACAACGTAATAATTTGTTCTGCTACGACTACGACGCCCGCTCCCTTTCTTCGTATATTTATCAACAATTTGAGTTTCATAGTATTTAGGGGCGCTGATATCCATCTCCATATTAATATCTCTTAACTCAACAACAGTACTTGCAAAAAAACCAAATGCACCAACAGTGAGCAACTCAATTAATACGATATGTGTTCGCGCACTCCTGCCCAACCAAAAAATCGCTCCAACAACAAACGCACTAAACATCATAAGTGCATACAGAATTGCATCATTAACCATCAATGAATGATTGACCGTAAAAGGCACAGAGCCAAAACTTGCTCTGAATAAATGAATTGCACCATTAATTGCCAAGCCCGAACTAATCGCAAGCAATATAGCGGCTTTAAAGACAAATGGATCACGCCAGCGCGAACCAGAAATTTGCGCCACTTCGTTAATCGATTTCTTTAAAGCATCAAAAGAATTCAATAATACAGTGGCAACATCCCCAATGCTGCCATCAGCATAATTTGATCCTACATCGAACTGCACCCACAATCGACCATTCCTACAATGAATATGTGTAGCCTCAAGGGTAGACGCAGTTCCATAATCCATAATACTTTTTACGGCCAACCGAAATTCAGCAGAGTTAGCTAAAGCGTAATGCAACGTTTTATTATCAGAAATCAAATACACCACATCATCAAACGATGCATCGCCCGTTTCAAATTCATTAGCGATACCAATGCGCTTGAAAAAACTGTCGATTCCCGATTGACGTTTTATCGAAAAGTTGGGACTACCGTGGCAATTAATACCCAGCAATAAGGTTGTTATCTTTTTCTTTGATCGCTCATGCCGATATTGAAGACCAACAAAAACACCCTCCGGCTTCCAATGGGAGGCGTGCCGCCGCCAGAACTCAAACGTAATGCAAATTGAAATGGTTAAAAACCCAAACAAAAACCACATGACGAAAACTCCCTGTCATCCATATTACTTCCCGTAACGCACCACCAACGCTTGATACAACTCATCCTTAAATTCTGGTTTGGTAGCATCCAAACTTAACACAGCCTCTACCAAATGCTCATTATCTTCACGGCCATCGTGCCAGTGTTTACGGTAGCTGCCATCTTTATAGCCATGATCTTGGCGGAAGAAGTTGAGGACATTTTTACCGACATAACCGCGATAAAGCTGCTCAAAACTCATGTTGATGCCCGCCATTAAGCGACCAAACAAATCAACATGGAACTCACGATCCCCTAAGGTTGCGGCGACGAATTTTTCCAAATCCAAACGGAAGTCTTTTTCATCGGTGTGAATCACCAATTGCTTTTCAATGAGGCTAACAATTTCCTCAATAGGTTTACCGGATTGCAAAAGAATGCTTAAACCAAAATGCCAAATATCAATTAATTCCAGAGCTACCTGCTCGGTATCGGGTGATTGTTTTTTCCACCATTTCCACCCGTAGTGATCTAATAACTCAGCACATTCCACCCATATGGCGCGATACCACTCGTAACCTTGAGCTTGCCAATTGGCGTTAACTTTGGTGTTCATGTTGTCTTGTAGGCTGAGCATGATTTTTAGTTGTTGGGCGTGTAGTGTCATGGAGATCTCGATATTCAGTCAATGTGGGCTTTTGGTTAACATTAATTCGGCAAGTATTGTTTTGCTTTTGCAAATAAACGATAAAAATTGTCGGTGGTTTTTTCAGCTAATTCTTCGAGCGGAATACCACGCACATCAGCAACAAACTGTGCGACTTCCCGCACATATTTTGGCTCATTCGGCTTACCGCGATAGGGAATCGGCGCAAGATAAGGTGAATCCGTTTCCACCAATAAACGTTCTATCGGCATTTGGCGAACCACATCACGAATTTGTTCAGCATTTTTAAACGTGACTATGCCGGAAATTGAAATGTAATAATTTAAATCCAATGCAGCTTTGGCCATTTCCCAGTCTTCAGTGAAACAGTGCAATACTCCACTGTGCTCAAGACTGCCATGCTCTTTAATTAATGCGAGTGTGTCAGCTTTTGCTTCGCGTGTATGAACAACGACAGGTAAACCGATTTTTTTGCCTACATCCAAATGCATAGCAAAACTGTGATGTTGTAATTCTTTGCTTTCGGTTTCGTAGTGATAGTCCAACCCCGTTTCACCGAGCGCAACTACCTTGGACTGACTTGCCCATTGTGTTAATTGCTCTGCGGTTGCGGCGCCTTCTTTTACATCGCATGGGTGAACCCCCACCGAAGCCACTACACGAGGATGGGCTTGGGCGATATCGATGACTGTTTGGATATTTTCCAAACTGATGCCAATGCACAACATTTGTTGAATACCGCGTTCATGTGCAGCGGCGATGGCATCGGTTAGACCGCCGGGATAGCGATCAAGATTGATTCGGTCGAGATGACAATGAGAGTCGATTAACATCTTGGGCTCAAAACAAGGTAGGTGAATAGGGTTTATCAAAAACAACAAAGCCAGGCATTACCTGGCTTTGGGAAATACGCGATGGGAAATTCTACATGGTATGTGTAGGCTTGTCAGAATTGAGCATACCCGCCAAATAATTTTCAATTTTATTGACGGCGGTATTTTCCTGATCGGCAAACTGTACACCTATGCCAGCCGCGCGATTGCCTTGTGCGCCCTTGGGTGTTACCCAGACTACTTTACCCGCGACGGGAATTTTCTCGGGTTCATCCATCAAGCTGAGCAACATAAACACTTCATCGCCTAATTTGTAGGTTTTACTGGTAGGTATGAACATGCCACCATTTTTTACAAAAGGCATGTAGGCTGCGTAAAGTACGGCCTTGTCTTTAATTGTTAGGGAAAGAATGCCATTACGGGCACCACCGCCAATCGGTTGCATAACGAATCCTGTGGTCAATTATTCAGATCATGGATGAACACTAATAGATTAGCCTAGTGCTGTCCAGACGCCATTATTCTATTCGTGCTTTGGCTCAACTTATTCATACTAGCGTACGATTCTTTCATACTAGCGTGCGATTCTTGTTGCACTACTACGCAGTAAAGCCCCCCAATCAAGCAATAGTTCTTCTAGTAACAGTTGCTTATTGGGGTTTGCGCCGCTCAATAATTGTTTTTTCGATTGCAGAATTTTTTCCATATAGCGGTGCAATAAAGAGACATTAAGCTGCGCTAAACGATCACGCCACTCAACTGGCGCCTGTTGCATTTGTGGATCATCCCCGCCCGCCCGCCAACGCGCTACGCTATGAAGTAGCGCCAACAGCCATTCGATTAAAGCGACGACATTGCCGGTGTGCCATTGCCCCGCTAGTTCAATCGCTGACAATTGACCTAAAGTGAAACGGATAAATTGCTGTAATTGCTGATCGCGCTGCTCTAGGGCATCGCCTTGCAATAAGGCTAATGCTGTTAGCGGTGCGCCACGAGCAGCAATTAATAGCTCATCGGCTTTGATGCTATTTCCCACTAAGAGCGGCGAGAGCCAATGAATCACTTGCTCCGAACGCGGCATGGGTAATTTGCGCAATTGGCAACGGCTGCGGATAGTCGGCAATACAGCACTGGGCGTGTGGGCGATGAGAACCAAAAGCGTATCTGCCGCGGGTTCCTCCAACGATTTGAGCAGTGCATTGGCCGCATTACCATTCATGGCTTCAGCAGGCTCCAAAATCACCACCTTGTGGCCATTTTGCTGCGCCGTTTTACTGAGGGATTCTGTTAGCTCACGCACCTGATCCACTTTGATAGCCTTGCCTTCTTCCTCTGGCTCCAGCCACATCAAATCAGGGTGGGTTTGCGCTTTGTTTAACTCACAACCACGGCATTTACCACAGGCCTTGCCCTCAATCGGTGAGCTACACAACAGCAATTGTGCTAGGGCATCAGCCAAATGGCGCTTACCAATCCCTTTGGGGCCGGCAAGCATCATGGCGTGAGGCAGTTTTTTGGCGGCGATTTGCTGCAACAGCTGCTGCCATTCACTTAATTGCCATGGGTACGGATGAAGGGGAAAATCACTCATGCTAATGCTCAGATGCGGCGGGCGAGCAACTCACCCTAAATCCAGTTATAAATCATTAAAAATACCATTGGGTGAAGCTTACCAAATTTGCCATAATCCGCGCCCTCTTATTTGCTGCTAAGCCCTAGGCCTGATTACCATGACCGAATCACTGCTGGATATTTTGCATCTTGATGATGATTTAATGATCGTCAACAAGCCAGCAGGCCTACTAACCGTCCCCGGCAAAGGCCCTGATAAGCAGGATTGTCTGATCAATCGCGCCTTAAAATTCAATCCAAATGCCCGCGTTGTTCACCGTTTGGATCAAGGCACCTCTGGCATTGTGATGTTCCCGCTCAACTATATGAGCCTCAAAATTCTCACCAAACAATTTGAAGCACGCGGGATTCACAAACGTTATGTCGCCGTGGTTTCTGGTTTAGTGGCAGACGATGAGGGCGAAGTAAAACTGCCCCTCATTTGCGATTGGCCAAACCGACCGCTGCAAAAAGTCTGTTACGAACATGGCAAACCCGCACACACGCGCTATACCGTACTAGAGCGCAATCAAATCACCAACAGCACTCGGGTATTGCTTGAGCCAGTCAGTGGTCGCACCCATCAACTGCGAGTGCATATGCTCAGCCTTGGGCACCCTATGCTCGGCGATCAACTCTACTCCCCTCCCGACATTCAAGCGCAAGCACCCCGCTTACTTCTGCATGCCCAGCATATCCAACTTACTCACCCCATCAGCCGACAACCCATAGAGGTTGAATGCTTGGCTGATTTTTAAAAAATTCCCATCGCTTAAACCGGCTCTTTAAAACCAAAAATAACTGTAAGTAGATTATTAAGAAGAAACTCTTCTTATGCGGTAATAAGTTATTGCCTAAACTCAGAATTAATGTGAATTTTGATCAACATCACACACAAGCAGTTATAAGCCTCTCCCTCCTCAATAAGGAAAATACTCCATGAAAAAAACGCTTCTCAGTCTTGCACTCATCAGTGCATGTGGCACAGCAACCGCAACTGAACTTTATAACGGTCGTTTGAGTGGTATGTCTGGCGCGGGGTATGTTACCAGCGGCTATGTTGATGGTGTTTTACTGAACCCCAGTTTGGCAGCAGCTTATGGGGAAAAAGACGATTTTGCAGTGGTGACTAATTTCGGCTTACTCGGGTCGGATAAAGACGGGGTCATTAAAGGTATTGATGACCTTATGGATCATGTGGACTACCTGAACGAGGCTAATATTCAAGATCTGAGCCAAGCAGATGCAGACAAACTCATTAACTTACTCGAAGGGGTGGATAGCAAATCGGTGGATGTGACCTTCGGTGGTAGCATTGTGATCGCAATCCCAAACGACATGATCTCTATCGCAATAATCAGCAAAGGCTCTGGTGCTGCCACCATCATGGCGGATGTAGCGGACGAAGATTATGAAGCCATCGAGAATGCCATCAATGCCCCTTTCGATCCTGATGATTTGGTGTCTACAGGTGCAGCCCAAGGTGCGATACTCACAGAAGTGGGCATCGCCTTAGCAAAAACAGTTGCTGAAGCTGAGGATCATAAAATTATGGTTGGCATCACCCCTAAAAGGGTATTCGCTGAAACCTTCATTTATTCAGATCAAATTGCCAATTACGATACCGATGACTTTGACGGTGATAATTACACGGAAGATAGCAGCGCTACATCTATGGATGCAGGCGTGACCTATATCTCTGGCAAGACACGTTACGGCTTGACGATAGAAAATCTCATGAGCAAAGATTTTAAAACTGTCGATCCAGACACAAAATTTGAGCTATCACGCAAAGCGACTGCCGCCATAGGTTATACCGGCAACTGGTTTACGGCGGAGGCCGCATTGGATTTAACGTCCGCTGAAGTATTCGGCATCCAAGGCGATTCAAAAATGCTCCGTGCAGGTATCGAATTGCGCCCATTCAGTTGGCTGCAGCTTCGTGGTGGCATGCAAAGAGATACAGAGGACACTCTTGCAGACACCTACTCTGTGGGACTGGGCATATCTCCTTTTGATTTGATCAATCTCGATCTGGCCGCCTTCACAGGCAAAGGGGATACGATGGGAGGCGCCGTGCAATTAGGGTTACGTTTCTAATCATCGCGGGAACCAAGCATCGCAAAAAACGCACCTCACGTGGTGCGTTTTTTATTTCAGTAGGCTCCCTAAAATCCTGTCGATATCATGCTGAACCGCAACTAATTCTTGACCCGCATTGACCAGCGCATAACGTGATGGAGATGATGCAGCACGTTGATGATAGGCACTACGGACACGCTCGAAAAAATCCATCGTTTCACTTTCAAAACGATCCAATTCACCGCGTTGACGCGCACGGTTGAGACCGAGTTCAACATCAATATCCAGAATCACAGTAAGATCAGGGCGCAAATCACCTTGCACTAAAATTTCCAACTGCAAAATAGTTTCAACACTTAATCCGCGACCACCGCCTTGATAAGCAAAGGTAGCATCGGTAAAACGATCACTTAACACCCAAGCACCACGCGCTAGCGCAGGTTTGATGACCCGAGATAAATGTTGGGCCCGCGCCGCAAACACTAACAACAATTCGGCCGTTTCATCCACCGCCTCTGCACGCTTGGCCAGCAAGAGGGTGCGAATTTCTTCTGCCAAAGGAGTACCCCCTGGCTCGCGCGTAACGACAACCTCAATACCTTTCGCTTGCAGCCAATCGCGTATGAAAGCCAAATTCGTGCTTTTGCCGACACCTTCCGTGCCTTCAATGGTGAGAAATTTACCGCGCTGCATACTCATTAACTCAATCAAAAAAATTAATCGGATGAATCATTCCTTCGCCCGAAGCGAGCGCGTATCATACTCGCTTTTTCACCGAGGGAGACTTACCCATGATTACTTTGCACACAAACTATGGCGACATCACTATTGAATTGGATTTTGAGAAAGCGCCAAAAACTGCCGCTAACTTCAAACAATATGCTGAAGATGGTTTCTACAATGGCACCATTTTTCACCGCGTGATCAACGGCTTTATGATTCAAGGCGGCGGTTTTGATGAGGATTTCAAACAAAAGGAAACCCGCGCACACATAGAAAACGAAGCAGACAATGGCTTAAAAAATGTCACTGGCACCATCGCCATGGCTCGTACCAGTGACCCTCACAGCGCAACTGCACAATTTTTCATCAACGTAAAAGACAACGATTTCCTGAATCACACTAACAAAAGTAATTCAGGTTGGGGCTACTGTGTATTTGGCAAAGTTACCGCCGGAATGGAAGTTGTTGATAAAATCAAAGCGGTAAAAACAGGTAGCAAAGGTCATCATCAAGATGTCCCCAAAGAAGCCGTTATTATTCAACATGTCACTCTTGCTTAAATCATATTATTACGCTGATGCGCACCTTATTCATTTCTGACTTGCACTTACACGAATCACGCCCGCAATTAACACGGGCGTTTTTTCGTTTTTTGGAAGAACAAGCCAAGGGCGCAGAAGCTCTTTATATTCTCGGGGATTTTTTTGATGCATGGATCGGCGATGATGATGATGCTGAACTGGGGCTAGATGTTGCACAACGATTGAAACAATTGAGTAACTCAGGTACCCGGGTTTATCTCATGCACGGCAACCGCGATTTTTTACTGGGGAATCAGTTTGCCAGCGCAGCGGGGGCCACATTAATTGCTGAATTCACCGTCATTGATCTATATGGCACACCCACGATTCTGCTTCATGGCGATAGCCTTTGTACAAAAGACATTGCTTATCAACAGTTCCGTCTTATCGCTCGGAATACAAACTGGCAACAACAACAACTTTCACAGCCTCTAGCGGTACGCCGTCAGATTGCGGCGCAATTGCGCGAAAAAAGCCAGAGCATGAACAGCTTAAAAGCAGAAGATATTATGGACGTTACGCTTGAAGAGGTGGTTGCACAAATGAAAGAAGCCAAGGTGATGCGTATGATACACGGGCACACACACCGCCCTGCTCGGCACGCGTTAACGATTGATGGGAAAGCAGCAGAACGTATTGTATTAGGCGATTGGCATCACGAGGGTTGGTGTTTAATAGCCAGTGAAAACCACCTAGATCTACAACACTGGACTATCCCTCAGTAACACCACATATACACGGACAATAAAATAGGTTCAAAAAATGAATATCGTTTTATTTAGTGGTTTTATTAGTCATCATATAAAGGCCGCCAATAATTAAAAATACTGGCCACCAGACTAAAACCGCAAGATCGAGCAATATTAATAAACCCAAGGTAATAATTGCCGCCGCTGAGACAAGTGCGTTGGCAACGTCCATACCCCAACCACTCCGCAACATCAACCTAAGTGCGCGCGATAGTGGCGCAAGGGATGCCAGCAAAATAAATATTGCCCACCAGTTGTCGTATTCGAAAATCGCTAAATGAACACCTAAATTGCGCGCTAATAATAACGCGCCAATAAACACAATCACCAAACCTAATGCCCAACTGCCACTAGAGCTAAAGGATGTACTTTTATTGCTAGGTTCAACGGGTGGTTGTTGATCGCTCATCACATTCTTCCTGTTGTCAATTCAATAATTACTCACTAGACGCGTGCGACAAAACACCCGAGTGAAAACGAAACTCTTCATCGGCACTTTCGATAATCGTTTTTTCCAAGGCTAAAAATTCCTCTACGCGCCCGTTGATATCAGCACCCTCTGCAGCGCGCTTAGCCAGAGTCAAATAATCTTCATAATGACGTGATTCAGACTTTAGTAAAGATAAATAAAATTTTTGCAACTCTTCATCCAAAAATGGCGCCAGCTTAGCAAAACGTTCACATGAACGAGCCTCGATAATTGCACCTACAATCAAGGTATCTATATAACGACCTGGCTCCGACGTCCTTACCAACTTTCGCAATTCACCCGCGTATCGCCCCGGTGTTATTTGCTCATAGGCAACACCCCTTGCTTGCATGATATCCATCACCTGCTCGTAATGGCGCAACTCTTCACGTGCAAGGCGTGACATCTTTTGCATCATGTCAAAATCGCCCACATAACGAAACATTAAATTAATTGCCGTCGATGCTGCTTTCTTTTCACAGTTTGCATGATCGAGCAACAACAATGCCGGATGTTCCAAGGCATTTTGAATCCAGGCATCGGGAGTTTCGCAATGCAGAAATTGTTGAATTTTGGTTAAAGCATTCATAATAAAAAGTCGATGTTCAAACGAATTAACGGGTCGATAAAGGTTGTTCCGCAATCTCCAAGGCATCCGTCATCACAAAACACGGCGATATATAACGCTCATGATGTGCGCAGGACAGCGCGTAGAAATCCTTATCAATATTGTCACGAATCTCAGTTAAGGGGGTGTTGCGCCAAGCCAATTGCAAACTTACGCCATAAACACTTAAATCGTGAATCTGGCTTGCCCCTGCACGTAACAAATCAAATATCCAACAATAAGGATCTTGCTCTTGTTTAAAGAGAATCTGCTGGTGCTTTATCTGCTCTAATAACAACACCTCGTTGTTAATTTCAAAATAATTTTGTACGAGTTGCGATAAAAAACTTTCTAAACGCTGCGCGATAATCAAACGTTGCTCATGGGTGTAAGCATTCCAATCAATGACCTCGTGCGCAAATCGCTTACAACCACGACACACGCTGTCGCCAATACCGGTTGAGCAAATACCCACACAGGGTGTTTTAACGGCTTTAAATAGCGTCATGAAGGATTTACTACTCCTGAGACTCGAGCAAATGGTAGAATGCAATATCAACCCCGTTAGTCCAGCCAAAGCCATCTTGATTAGGGTAATTACCACCGCCAGCTTTGAGCTGCGTATCCACCACATTGTATTTTTCCATCATTTTTCCGTCTTCTTTATAAACACGTTCATTCAATGCTAACCAACGCTTAGCAATATCCAGCGCCAGCGGTTTTTCGTTGTACTGCAGCAAACCTTGAACCGCAATGTATTGCATGGGCGCCCAACCATTGGGGTAATCCCACTGCTCTCCCGATTCCGTCAGGGTAGTAACCACCCCACCCGGCTTTAAGAATTTCTCACGGATAGTCTTAGCAACGCCTTGTGCGGCCTCGGGGGTGGCGGCATTAAAAAACAATGGAAATGCCATAGCGATGGATAACTGCCCCGTATGCTTGCCCGTGATGTAATTGTAATCCTGATAAGTCTCTGTCGCTGGATCGTAATGATATTGCTGAATCAATGCTTTGCGTTTTTCTGCGCGCTCTGCATAAAAACGTGCTTGCTCTGTTTGTTGCTGATATTGATATAAATCCGCCAAGGTTTTTTCCAGCGAGTAAAGCAAACTGCTTAAATCTACCGGAATAACATCCATGGTATTAATCGTGGCTTTGGTTTTTCCATCAGCAAACCAACGGCTACTAAAATCCCAACCTGACTCACAGGCCGCTCGCAAATTACGAAAGAAAAGTGGCTTGTCAGTAATATTCATGGTGGTCGCCCAATTGCTTTCTTTATTAAAAGCCTCTGCCCGTGGCACATCGCGAGAACCATAATAACGATTGAAATAATCACCATTATCCAAGGTAATTAAGTGTTTACCGACCTGATTCGGGGGCAAACTGACAGATTGATTATCCATCCAAAACGCATATTCTTTTTCTAAATGGGGCAGATATTTCACAATAGATTGAACACCATATTTTTGTGCATACAACTGCAACATAGCGGCAAAAAACGGTGGCTGAGAGCGACTTAAAAAATAGGTGCGATTACCATTGGGAATATAACCATGCTGATCTAACAAATACGCAAAGTTATCAATCATATCCAGAGCCAGTTTATCTTGATCTGATAGCATTAAACCCACAATCGTAAAATAACTATCCCAATAAAACATTTCACGGAATCGACCACCGGGAACTATGTACGGATTAGGCACTTGAATGAGCGTCGAGTAATCACTGGTTTTTTGTGGATTGCGTAGCAAATTAACCCAGTGCGCCTTTAAGTGAGTGAGCATATCGCTCTCGCCTTTTACTTCAGTGACAGGCAAAGGTTCAGGAAGAATAAAATTGGCTTCTACAAAGACCTTCAAATCAAAACCAGGCTTATCTTTCTCACGTTGATAGAGCGCCATGATTTCTGCAGGCGTTGCTTTTGGAATGGCATCTACAAACGTTTTGGAATCGGGAAAGATCATCTCCATTTGCACACGTGCAAATAATTCAGGAATATCAATATCAGGTTGATACAAAGGAGCAGCTTGTATTTCAGATGCCACCTCTTGTACGTGGATTGGCTGTTTTGCAGCAGAAGCCATAGCGTCATCCGATTTTTTTTCACACGCCAATAATGTGGTTGTCATCATTACCAGAAAAGCGCAACGCGCCACAGAAAATTTCATACGGGTTATTTCCTATGTTAATTATTCACATCAACTGATTAATACGCGGAGCCCATAACATCCAATTCTGTTTTCCAGAGCGCTCCCGCCCCCGTTATAAATAAGGTTTTGCCTTGAGCACCGCCAAAAGCGACATTTGTTACGTTCGCATCCACCCTAATGGTCGCTAGCTGTTCGCCTTGCGGATTAAATACACGGATACGTTGTAAGGTGTGCTCAGTGACATAAATATTGCCGTGACAATCTATGGCCATACCATCGGCGTATGTCAAACCGGTGACTATATCTCTACCGGTTTGAGGCACGCCATTTACCACCGCATAAGCGCGCAATACACCTTGCTCACCATTACCATTGACATAAAGCACATCGCCTGTAGGCGATAAAGAAATTCCGTTAGGGTTGTTTAATGTGTCATCCACCATAGAGACAACGCCATCGGCTGCTATACGATAAACACGTGTTTTATCTTGACCGCCTGCTGCTGCATCCCGCTGAAAATCTGGGTCAGTGAAATAAACTGTGCCATCTTGTGCAATCGTTAAATCGTTGGGCGAATTAAACACATTATTGTTGTACTGCTCGGCAATATTGTTGCGCTCAAGCGTGTGCATATTAAAGCGCGATACACTCTTGTACTTATGAGTGCCCGCGACTAACGCACCCTGAGCGTCTACCGCCAAACCATTACTACCAGAATCTTCCAAAAATGTACTCAATACAGAGTTACTATCAAAACGCTGAATGCGCGATGGAAAACCTGCACCAAAAGTAAAATCCGAAAAATACAGCGCATCTTTTATCCACACAGGCCCTTCATATAACCCGGGCTCACCACGCGTACTGTTTGCGGTAAAGAGTCGCTCTGCCACTAACTCACCGGCAGGTGATGCACCACACACAGGCATGGCCTTTGACGCCTTGGCTGAACTGGCTACCACCACAGTCGTTTCTTCACTTTTTTCACACCCCGTTAATAAGGCGACAAGAACGACACACATCAATGCATGGTGTTTTGTGGACATAGAGCTCTCCAGATTATTATTGATTTAAACAAACAAATTCACAGGTGCAGTATTCCAGCAGGTGATAATTGATGAGGCACCCCTTAACGAGGGCGCAAACATACCATATCAATTTGCAAATTACCTGAGCCCAGATCCAAATAAATAAAAGCCTTATTAAGCAATGCGCATGGGCAATTATTGGCAAGGAAAAATTCTTCGCAGGTTACGAGCATCGAGTTAACAGCATCGGTGGCTTCATGTATACTTTCCGCCCGAATTACCGCTCCCCGAGAGCACTTAAGTCAGCGGCATTTCCTGAACTGACTTAATTCATCCATGAAGGTCATGGATAGCCTCCAGCGGCAGAGATCCTGCCAAGGGAGTAAACCCACACTAATGAGGATAAAACTGTGCTTGAAGCCTATCGCAAACACGTCGCCGAACGCGCCGCAGAGGGTGTTCCACCAAAACCACTGAATGCCGAACAAGTTGCCGGATTGGTTGAACTCTTAAAAAATCCCCCAGCCAATGAAGCTGAAGTATTACTGGATTTAATCACTAACCGCGTTCCCCCCGGCGTTGACGAAGCCGCCTATGTTAAAGCCGCTTTCTTAAGTGCAATTCTGAAGGACGAAGCAAAATCCCCCCTCATTGATAAACCTCTTGCGATTAAACTGCTCGGCATGATGCTCGGTGGTTACAACATCGAAACACTGGTAAACCTCTTAGATGACGCTGAATTGGGGCAATTGGCTGCCAATGAACTCAAACACACCCTGCTGATGTTTGACGCATTCCACGATGTTGAAGAAAAAATGAAAGCGGGCAATAAGTTCGCTAAAGAATTGATGCAATCCTGGGCTGATGGCGAATGGTTTACTAGCAAACCTAAAGTACCTGAAAGCACCAAGCTGACCGTATTAAAAGTGACCGGCGAAACCAATACTGACGACCTCTCTCCTGCTCCTGATGCATGGTCTCGCCCAGATATCCCACTCCACTCGCTAGCTATGTTCAAAATGGCGCGCGAAGGTTTAACGCCTGATGTTCCAGGCTCAGTGGGCCCTATCAAGCAAATTGAACAACTTAAAACCAAAGGCTTCCCACTGGTGTTTGTGGGCGATGTGGTTGGTACAGGTTCATCGCGTAAATCTGCCACTAACTCGGTATTGTGGTTTATTGGTGAAGATATTCCGGGCGTACCTAATAAGCGTACCGGCGGCGTATGTATCGGCGGCAAAGTCGCTCCAATTTTTTACAACACCATGGAAGATGCTGGCGCACTCGTGTTTGAAGCACCCGTTGAAAAATTGAACATGGGTGATGTGATTGAAATTCGCCCTTACGATGGCAAGATCCTGAACCAAAACGGCGATATTATTTCTGAGTTCAGCTTAAAGTCTGATGTACTGTTGGATGAGGTTCAGGCGGGCGGTCGTATCCCATTAATCGTAGGCCGCGGTTTGACCACTAAAGCTCGCGCCGCCTTGGGTTTACCAGCAAGCACCCTCTTCCGCTTACCTGAAGCACCTGCTGATACCGGCAAAGGTTATACCCTTGCGCAAAAAATGGTGGGTAAAGCCTGCGGTGTGAAAGGTATTCGTCCTGGCACTTATTGCGAACCCTACATGACCACCGTAGGTTCACAAGACACCACTGGCCCAATGACTCGCGACGAGTTGAAGGACTTGGCTTGCTTAGGTTTCTCTGCCGATTTAACCATGCAGTCTTTCTGCCACACAGCCGCTTATCCAAAGCCTGTAGATATCGAAACTCAGCACACTTTACCTGACTTCATCATGACCCGTGGTGGTGTTTCTCTTCGCCCAGGCGACGGCATCATCCATAGCTGGCTGAACCGTATGTTGCTGCCCGATACCGTGGGTACCGGTGGCGACTCTCATACCCGCTTCCCAATTGGTATTTCCTTCCCAGCGGGTTCTGGTTTGGTAGCCTTTGCGGCAGCAACAGGTGTTATGCCATTGGATATGCCTGAGTCAGTGTTAGTACGCTTCAAAGGTGAATTGCAACCCGGTATTACCTTGCGTGATTTGGTCAATGCCATTCCTCTATACGCCATTAAGTCTGGCTTGTTAACCGTTGATAAGAAAGGGAAAAAGAACATTTTCTCTGGTCGTATTCTGGAAGTAGAAGGCCTGCCAAATCTTAAAGTAGAACAAGCTTTCGAAATCTCTGACGCATCAGCTGAGCGCTCGGCTGCTGGCTGCACCATCAAGCTGGATAAAGCGCCTATTATTGAATACATGACCTCCAACATCACCATGTTGCGTTGGATGATTGAACAAGGTTACGGCGATATTCGCACCCTTGAGCGCCGCGCTCGTAAAATGGAAGAATGGATCGCCAACCCTGAGTTAATGGAAGCGGATAAAGATGCCGAATACGCTGCGGTAATCGATATTGACTTGGCTGACATCAAAGAACCCATTCTCGCCTGCCCAAATGATCCAGATGACGTGAAAGTATTGTCTGAAGTGGCTGGCGACAAAATTGATGAGGTGTTCATTGGTTCTTGTATGACCAACATCGGCCACTTCCGCGCCGCCGGTAAATTGTTAGCCTCCACAAAAGACGAGCTTTCAACTCGCTTGTGGATTGCACCACCGACCAAAATGGATCAACACCAATTGGTGGAAGAAGGCTACTACAGCATCTTCGGTGTAAAAGGCGCACGTACCGAAATGCCTGGCTGTTCCCTGTGCATGGGTAACCAAGCGCGCGTAGCGAAAAACTCAACCGTTGTTTCTACCTCCACGCGCAATTTCCCTAACCGCTTAGGTGAAGGTGCCAACGTGTACTTGGCATCCGCAGAGCTTGCTGCTGTCGCGGCAGTATTAGGAAAACTTCCAACACCCGAAGAATACCTAAACTACGCCAACAAGTTGAATAGCATGAGTAGCGACATTTACCGCTACCTCAACTTCAACGAAATTGAGAGCTACCAAAAATCAGCGGATGAAGGTAAACGCATTGCCGCCGTAGAAATCCAAACGGTTGCCGTGTAAATCCTCTTTTCTTCGCAAGACCAAAGCCCGCTAGCGAAAGTTAGCGGGCTTTTTTATTGCCTTTGTGATCAACACCGCATAAGAACATGTCATGGCGATTCTGAGGATCATGACTATACTTCTGGCATAAAAGCTGCTCAATGAGTAGACAAGCCAATCAACGCCAAGAAATTGTCGTGCGATTTATTGACGTATAAGCGAAAGACCAAAGGGCGCCCCTACGATGGACAACATACAACAATTACTACGCCAAGCTGAATTACAGCAAAAGAATATCGAGCTGGACATGATGTTCCAAAAAAATATGGCCTTTTTTCAAGAAGCTCAGCCCTCGATTTTCAACAAATACCGCAACTACACGCCCAAAGAATTGCAACTGGTCTTTACCGATGAAGGCTACATTAATCTTTACAATATCACGGGCAACAAGCTTCCTGTCTACAGCAAAGATCCCCGCGAATTCTGTCAAGAATATGTGGACAAATACCAAGATATGCCCAGTTTTTTTCGCGTTACCGCGCGCACCACAAAAGCGATAGATCCAGAAAACGATGCGCACATTCATAATATGAACCCGCTCATCGACTATATGAATAGCAAAGAAGTCAAAGCCACAAGTATTATGCCGCTAGAACCTAAAACCCAATTTATGTTGGTGCACGGTATTGGTATTGGCTATCACATTCCGATGATTTTAGAAAAAACGGATGTACAGCACATGTGCATTCTGGAACCCCATGAAGATAATTTTTATGCATCACTCCACACCATTGATTGGCGCAAACTCTATGAATATTTCGATCGCGAATACAGCACGTTAAATCTGGTACTCGGACAACCCCCTCAAGCTAGCTTTCATATTATTCGTCAATATTTAAACCAAATTGGATTGTTTAACGCCGTGAAGCCTTATGTGTTTGACCACTTAAGCAGTCCGGAAATGAAAGAATCGAGCGCGGTATTTTTTGAAAAATTACCGACAATGATTGGTGCCATGGGCTATTTTGATGACGAACAAGTTAGCCTTTCACATACTGTGGCCAATTACCGTGAGGACCGCTTAATTCTGCGCGACCATGTGCAATTAAACAAACGTGTGTTGGATCGACCTGCTTTTGTGGTTGCCAATGGCCCTTCACTTGATCACTGCGTAGAGTTCTTACGCACACATCAACAAGAGGTGGTGATTTTTTCCTGTGGCACAGCGCTAGGCTCACTGTGCAAAGCCGGCATCAAACCTGATTTTCATATTGAAATGGAACGTACACGACCCGTTGTCGAATGGATTGAAACCTCCACCACACCAGAATTCCGCGAAGATATTATTTGCTTGGGATTGAACACCGTTCACCCTGATGCCTACTCACTGTTTAAAACCACGGGCATGGGCATGAAGAGTAACGATGTAGGCACCCATTTTATTTGCCAATACATTGGTGAGAATGAATTCATCGTTAATTTTGCGCTATGCAATCCAACCGTCGGCAATACCGGCTTAGCATTCGCTGCGGCACTGGGTTTTAAAGAGGTGTATATCGTTGGCATGGACTTAGGCTTTGCAAGCGATGGCAGTCACCACTCTTCCCTGAGCAAACACTATGATGTAAAAGATGAACATCAAGACAGCCTAAATCTTTATAAAGCCGAAACGGCTGGCAATAAAAAACACGCCGGCAACTTTGGTGGCGAAGTAACTACCACATCGGTGTATGCACACTCCCGTATTTCGGCAGAAACATTACTGAGGCAAAACCCTCATATCAACTGCTATAACACCAGCAAAGGTGTGTTCATCGCCGGCACCACACCGAAGCCTATCAATGAAATTGAAGTGAGCAACAAAACCCCTTTCGATAAAAAAACCTTCTGCCATGATCTTTATAAACACTATTTCAACAACAAAGGCTTGAAAAAAATATCTTCCAATGAACAAATAGCGGCGCATTTTAAACCTGCAATAGAACTCTGCGATCAAATGGCCAAACTCTTCTCGCGCAAAGCCAAAAATCGTGCAGATGCATTCCACATGCTTAGCACACAACACAAATACGCCATACACACTGGCCTGAATAAAAAAACGCAATACGCTTACTCAATCATGAAAGGCAGCATTCACTCTTTTGATTTTGTGCTCGCCAAATGTTTATATAATGGCAACAACCCAGAAGAAGGCGTGGATATTTTTAACGAAGGGGTTCAACACTACCAACGCTTTCTAAAACAAGCCATACAAAAAATAAAATCAAGCCTGCTCAAAAAGGACGAGCGCAGCCGGAATTTAGCGCAAAAATTAAAAAGCAAATAAAAAAACAGGTATTTAACAAGAAAAAAGGTGTTTTCCGCAGGGAAAACACCTTTTTTAGTTTAAAACCCATTATTATTTTCTATAGACAGAATCTACCAACAGCAGCATTTTTGAGAAAAACTCTTGTGACTTCTGTCCGAGCCTTTCATTCAACGCCCTATTCTTTTCCTTAGCAGCCACCCTATCAACTTTCAGCGCAGAAATAACAGCGTCTAGCTGCCCCACAAAATCTCCACGATTAATAAATACTTCACGCTCTATTAAATCCAGCTCTTCATACAAATCGTGAAGTTTTGGATAACTGATTAACGGTATTGCAGGAATATTCATGGCAATTGAGCAGACATTGGTATGAAAACGCATCCCCATCACAAGCTCACAATGCTGATACAGCGAAAAAACATGATCGCAGGCTTGCCATCCACACGCGAATGGAGCAACAACAATACGGTCGCGACAGAGACGATCATCCAGATAGGTCATAAATTCTCCGATGGAAAGTACATCGCGAAAAATATGAGGGAATAAAATAATCTGTAAATCGGGTTGCGCCACTAAAGCTGATTCTAAATACTGGGCAAAACTTGTTAAGAACTGCTGCCAGGTTATATAACCTGCTTTGCCTGCAGGAAAACGCAGAGATTCCATATCGGAAGCAATATTAATGCCCCAGAAACGCCCTTTGGGCAGATAGTTTACGGGTGCAGTCTCCACGGCATAACGAAAGCCACCATCAGGAACAACATTAACGCCAGTGTGTAAATCGGTGCGATTAGGGTAGGCAATTTTTAAATTTTTAAGGGAGCCATCATTTCTAAACGAAACCAGAATGTTTGGCTGCTGAATACAGTGCGTTAAAAAATTGGCGAACTTATCAAGATTTTCTTGTTTGCAACCTTTGTGAATATCAAACCCTACACCAAAAAACACTAAGGGTTTGGTGATTTTCTGTAAACACTGATTGGTGATATCAATCGTAGTAGCCGTAGCCGATTCATCTAACCAAGGCTCAAAGAAATTACCGCCACCAACAATAGTAAGATCATGCTGATTAGCCAAATCAACAAAAGCATCATCAAATGTCCAGCGATGCTCGCCTTTATAAATACGATAGCAATAACGAATTTCAAGTTCAGTATATGCTGGTTTGGTGTTGAGTAACGCTTCTAATTGCGCACGCATACCCGTGTGATTGGCATTATCACCAATATTTCCGGAAAAACTAGCAACATGTAGTATCTTCATTAAAAACTCATATCCACAAAGGTTTTTTGTTTATTGGTTTTCCATAGCTCTTCATGTTGCAAAATAGCAAAAAACTTATGGCTACTATCACCCTCACCAAAATGACGAATAGGCTCTGGGTGTAATTCCACCACTTGCTCTATGGCATGCTTAATCCGATAAAAATCCGACTCACAGTTAATAACACTTTTTAAATTAGCGCGATTTGATTGCCGTGTGCCTATGTTAATCGCTGGCACGCCATAATAAGGTGCCTCCATTAATGCCGAGCTGGAGTTTCCGATAATAAATTCGGCGTTTTTTAACAAGGTTAAGAAATAATCAAAACGCATAGAAGGGTAAACTTTAAAATTGAGTGTGTTTTTTTCAATGCGAGCATATTCAGCAATGATTTTATCGCTCCCGCTGTCATTATTGGGGTAGATGACCACATAATTTTTTTGTGAATCTATCACGGCATCCACCAATTCACGTATTTGACGCTCCACATCTTCTACTTCCGTGGTTACAGGGTGGAACAACATAACCGCGTAATTTTCAAAGGGAATACCGTACCAACTTTTCACTTCATCCAAATTAGGCAAGTCTGGCGAAAATAGTGAATCCACATCAGGCGAACCTATGGGATAAATATTTTTATCGATTTCACCCAGCTGCATTAAACGCTGCTTAGCGCGATCATTGGTGACAAAATGTAAGTGCGATAACTTGCTCACCGAGTGACGAATCAAATCATCGATAGTGCCAGAAATTTCACCACCTTCAATGTGAGAAACCAACACATTATTTAAACTACCCACTATCGCACCCGCCAAGGCTTCTACTCTGTCACCGTGTACAACAAGCATATCGGGTTGAATTTCTTTAACGTAGTCCGATAAACCCGCAATGGTTTTTGCCAGTACGGAATCCATGGTGTCGCTGTAATTTTGATTGATGTATTGATAAATATTTTTATAACCACGCCGTTCAATTTCGCGACAGGTATAACCATATTTACGCAGCATGTGCATACCGGTAACAAATATATGCACCTCAAATTCCGTAGAGTTTTGCAGCACATCCAACAGTGAGCGAATTTTACCGAAATCGGCACGAGTGCCAGATAAAAACACAATTTTTTTACGCACGCTTTAAACCCTCAACATCGGCATAGGCCAACAACTGGTCGGCCGCCACATCTACGGAGGCAACTTTGCCGATAACATCGTCGTAGTATTCTGCAAGTATTTCACCCGTGCCTGGGCGTTTTACCCAAATATTATCTTCCGTAAAAGACTCGCCTTTTTTAACGGGCTTAATAGTTACCACCGTCGCATAAGCAAAATTAATGGTGGGCTGCTCCTCTTTCACGATACCTTTACGGCCACCGCGCGCCTTGTGCAACACCGCTGAACCACGAATTAATTCATTCAGTGCTTGCGGGTCCATAGAGCAAACAATATCTGGACCTTCACGCGTCATTGAATCGGTAAAGTGGCGCTCTAAAATATCCGCACCTAAAGCAACTGCACCTAAGCAGGCAAAATTACCTACCGTGTGATCGGACAAACCGACAACCGCATCAGGGAACTCTGTTTGTAATTCACGGATTGCCTCTAAACGAACCAACTCCGGTGGTGTTGGGTAAATATTGGTACAGTGCATTAAGGCGTAAGGAATTTTATAGTCGCGAAATATAGCGACGGCTTTACGAATACTCTCAATGGTATTCATACCAGTGCTAAGAATAATGGGCTTGCCTTTTTTGGCGATGTGTTTGATTAGCGGATAATTATTACACTCACCTGAACCAATTTTGTATGCCGATACTTGCATACGCTCTAAACGCTCAACCGCAGCACGTGAAAATGGGGTGCTTATAAAAATAGCGCCCTTTTCTTCCACATAACTTTTAAGTGCAATTTCATCCGCCTCATTGAGTGCACACTCTTCCATGATGTTATAAATCGGCTTATCAGAATTACCGGGCTTAATACGTTTGGCTTCGCCGGCCATTTCATCTTCTACGATATGCGTTTGATGCTTGATAACCTCAGCACCCGCTGCAACAGCGGCATCCACCATTTCTTTGGCAATCGCGAGTGAGCCATTATGATTAATGCCGATTTCAGCAATAACCAGTGGTGGATAATCAGGCCCTACTAAACGACCGCCGATGTTAATAACATTTTTTTGCATGATGTCACCTGTTGTCATTATTGTGCTGCTTGTTCGGTTTGCATGGCGAGTAAGCGTTGCTCTGCCAGTTGTAAATCCTCGGGAGTATCTATATCGAGGCTTTCTGTTTCGCTCATAAGATACGGAATAATATGGGTGCGTGGAATTTTTTCTTCGCGCATAAATTCAGCCACACTAAAAATATAGAGTGCGCCGTTGGGCATATAGAGAGAGGGTAAATCTTGACGGCGAGTATAGGATGTATGTTCACCTGCCACTGGATGCAAAAATTCACCACCACCAACATAAGCTTTTAAATACTTGTTATTTAATTCATACACACTGATCAAACTGTGGCATGTGGGAAAATCGCGGTATTCCGCCAACGCCTCACGGATATGTTGTGCAGTACGCAAGGGCGATGTAGGTTGCAGAAGTAAAATAATATCTTTGGGCTGCAATTGCGCCTTTTCAATAAATTCGGTGATCACGGGATCGGTGGGCGATTCATCACGCGCTAAAGACGGATCGCGTTTGATCAACTCCGTACCATAGTGTTTAGCGACTGACAAGATATTGTCATCATCGGATGAGACATAAACACGGTTAATAACACCTGACTCCAAAGCAGCATCAATTGAATAGGCCAGTAGCGGTTTGCTCGCTAGATCGACGATATTTTTATGCTTAATACCTTTAGAGCCACCGCGAGCGGGGATAAGCGCAACTACAGTATTCATGGCGATTCCACGAGAGAAATAGGGTTAATGCAGCACCGTGTGTTTTTTGACGCTATGCCGATTTTATGAATGCTTATAACTTTTATAGCAAAGGATACGCCAATCGTCACGACATTGGCGGGCATAAAAATCTAATCGGCAATAATAATTGATGAAGAATAAAAAAATGCCATTCTGCGTTGTAGGCAGAACGGCATCTGAATCATCAATGCTACACCAATAGCCCTTAGGTTTAACCGCTCTTCGCCGTAAAGGGTAAGCGATCGAGAATACCATCTAAGAAATCGCCGGTAGAATTCAAGCTGCGCACGATCGACTCCATCGCGCTGAACTGTGATTGCAAACGCGCGCGATAAGCTTCGCTGCGACGATCGAGCGCTGCTACATCTTTATCAACTTTTTCAATATCTTTGTTAATAGTGCCTTCACGGTTTTTAATTAAGCCGGAGGTTTTTAAATAATCGTTAATGAGATTCGTCATGCCACCCGCAAAACCGCGCGAGAAGGTGATGGTGCCCGATGTCGTACCCGGCTGCACGATCATGCTTAAACCTTCCGCATCACTTCCTAATGCGGGCAAGAGCACATTACCGAAACCGAAACCTGCCACACCACCGACGGTACCGCCCACATTAGTACCTGCAGTGCCTGAAGCAACACTGATGCCTAAATCCGCCATATCCGCACCTACGGCGGTGAATTTCACTTCACTACTACTGCCATAGGCATCGGAAATAAACACTAATTTGTTATTCACCGTGTCGTAATTCACGGAAACGGTTGCCTTGGCATCTTTTATCGCTGGATCAATATTAATGAGACTTTGGAATTCCGCCGCTAAGGCCGCGCCTGTTGCGTAGGTTTTTGCCGAAGGTAAGGAAATGGAGGCTGATGTAGCACCATCTAAACCAAACGTAAAACTATAAGCCTTCCCCGTAGTATCGATGGGAAAGGTGGATACTAATGCGCCCGCTGTTAATTTGCCCTTGCTGGGTTGCTGGGTGATAACAACATCGTAGGTGCCGGCTTTACTTTTTGCACTGAACTTGGTGACATCCAGATTGGTAGTACTGGATGACGTTTTAGGAATAAATAAATCGCGTACCGCATCAAAATTCTTATCGATAGCAGCGCGAAATCCCGTGTTACCTTCATCTTCAATAATTTTCAACGTGCCATTTAATTCTGTGCGAATACCTAAATTCGATAGCGTAGAAAAATCGCTGCCAATAGCCGGTACGGAGGCAGAAATATTACTGCGCAAATTTTGCAATAAGGTTTTGGCGAGTGGATCTTTACGCAGGCTACCAAATTCTTTTGTCTCTGCATCAAAGCCAGTTAATTTTCCGGTTTCTTCTAAAAATGTGTTGTAGGCAGCCACAAAATCACGAATGGCCGTTTCTGCAATCGATTTATCTTCTGTAATACCCAAACTAACCGTTTCGGTGGTTGAGCTGGCAAATAAATCAAACTCCAATCCCTCTATCACATCGGTAATATGATTGGATTCACGATTGACCAATAAACCATTTACGCGCACTTGAGCATCCAACCCCTCTTGCTGTTGGGTGAGGCTGCGTGTCGTTTCATTAAAATTAAAACTGCTTAAACCCGATGAACCACTATCCTCGGTCGCCGTAATTTCAATTTCATTTTTTGCACCGGATTTCGAGGTTAGCAATAATTTAAAACTACCTGAATCACTGACAATACTCGCGGTTACGCCTATATCCGCATCATTAATTGCATCACGTAAACCGACGAGCGAGTTGTTATCATCATTAATAGTAATTGTGGCGCCCGTTTTGGTGTTATCCACTTCAAAATCATTGACGGCAGCATTCCACGCGCCAAGGCGGATGGTCAATGTACCCTTACCGATGGGTGACGTTTGTGCCGAAAAAGTGCCCGAGCTAACCGATTGCGCTTGAGCAACCTGCTCTACTTTTAAACGATAATCTCCCGCAACCGCTTTGGCATCTAATTTAGTGATGGTCAACAAAGAGGTTTCCGGTACAGAGACTGCTTTAGCATTAAAAGTATCTTTATTGCCCAGTGCGCTAGTAGCTGTTTCTAATTTAGAGAGTGAACTCCGCAATAAACCAAAATCAGAAATTTGAGTTTCTAACAGCGTTTTTTTCGTGGTTAAGCGTTGTGATTGAGCGGCCTTGTTAATATCAACCAATTGATTCGTTAGGGCATTGGTATCAATACCCGAACCAGTCCCCAAGGCGCTAATAATGCTAGAGCCTGTGGATGCGTTGGTATTTTTGGTACTGGATGATACTGAATCCACCATGATGCCTCCTAAAACAATTACCGCTTAATGTGTTAGCGGCAGGCCATGAATAAACTTTAGTCAATTTTGCCGCTTTCTTTCGATTATTTTCCTATCTACAACGACTCTGCACAAAGCACGCCAAAAGCCTGTATTCACTTTTATCATCAAACTTTCTAATGCCCAGTAACAAAAAACCGCAAGGTATTAGCTTGCGGTTTTTAAGTGTTACTTAGCTCACCTTATCTCAACAATGACAACACTTGCTCTGGTCTGGCGTTGGATTGCGCCAACATCGCCGTTGCCGCTTGTTGTAAAACTTGCGCACGGCTCAGTGCAGCGGTTTCTGCCGCAAAGTCTGCATCCACAATCCGTGAACGCGAAGCCGATGTTTTCTCGGACACGTTCGCAAGGTTGGACATGGTGAAGTCTAACCGGTTGTTAACCGCACCGAGCTGTGAGCGCGTATCGTTGATAGTCGTCAACGCCTTGTCGATAACGCCAATCGCTTTTTGAGCACGTGCAGCGGTATCAATACTGATGGAGGCAATCGCTGTACCGAAGGAACCGCCCGCGAAGGAGTTAGCTTCCAGCAAACCAATTTCATCGGCATTAGCATTCACACCCAACTCGATACTAATGGGCGAGCCATTGGCGCTGGTTAACTTCAAGCCCGCTTCCACAAACAAGCCTGCACCGGCGGTAGCTGCCGTGGTAATTGCTGCACCACTAGCCATAAATTCGACGAAGTTACCGCCCGCCAAACCTTCTGCTGTACTCGCAAACACAGAAGTTCCTGCGGTATTGCTGTTAAAGATAATCGCGCCTTGATCTGATTCGAAGATGATATTGTTGCCAGACACCGAGGCGATTACGCCTGTATTGTTACTCGAGGCATTGATGGCCTCTACCATTTCCTCCAAATCTGTCACGGCGGAGAGATCAATATCAACACCGTTAATTCCGATAGAGTTCACAGTACCGGCGAATGCGGTCGCGAGTGATACACCATCCAATTCCAAGCGCACGGTCGCAAAAGCATTGGCCGTTACACCGGTATCCTGAGTGGATTTGTTAATCGCATTGACCTTACCAATAAGACTGTCGGTGTCTTTATTGCTGATGGTGACACCATTTATTTTGACATCACCTACACCCCAGGCCACATCGGCGGCAGCGGTAGAAATACCAGCGCCTTCAATTACACCCACTCGCTCTGACTCACGGAAACCAAGGTTATGCAAATCCGTTTCATCACCGGTTGGGCCACGGCTAATGGTGATTGGCGCATCATCATCCGAGGTCAACACAATTTGACCGCGTTGACTTAATCCATCACCCGTACCGTTCGCCATACCTAAGGCGGCTTGTAAATCCAAACCACCGGAAGCTGATACCGTGATGGTATCGCCCGTGTTATTACTCAAGGTGAGCAAGCCATTTTCACCAATGCTTGCCGATACAGCACCACCGGTAACGCGACCAATCACTTCGACCAACTCATCCAAGCTGGTGGTATTTTCACGCACTTGATAAGACTGGGTTCCGCCATTCAGCGCACTGACAGTGATATTCAACCCCTGCCCGGCATCGTTATCAATAACACCACTACCTAATTGGGATGCGCCTAACTGAGTAATCGCCGAGGCCGTAATACCGAAAATACGATCGTTAATAGAGTTAACCAAATCGCTCAAGGTGTTAGCATCACCAGAAGTACCGGCATCGAAAGTGCCAATGCTTTGACCATTAATCAAAATATCGCCATCTTTAAGATCCGTATCCAGAGAGGCCGCAAAGAGTGAAATACTCAATTCTGCACCGAGGATGTCAACGCTGACTGAACCCATACCCAGCGTTTTGGCATCCATCGCTTGTACTTTCAACTCAATGGTTTGATTAGCATCGGCGCCAACTTGCAGCTGCACTTTACCGAGCGAACCATCCAGTAATTTTTGACCGTTAAACGATGTGGTTTCAGCGATACGATCCAATTCCAAAATCAGCTGTTTCACTTCCGCATCCAAGGTGGCGCGGTCACTGTCGCTATAAATACCGTTCGCCGATTGAATAGAAAGTTCACGCATACGTTGCAAAATGTTCGTGGTTTCTTGCAGCGCACCTTCAGCCGTTTGAATCAGAGACACACCATCGTTGGCGTTACGAATGGCTTGATCCAAGCCTCGAATTTGTGATGTCATGCGATTGGAAATCGCTAAACCTGCGGCATCGTCTTTTGCAGAATTAATGCGTTGACCTGAAGACAAACGCTCGGTAGCTCTATCAAGCGCGCTGCCTGAGTTCATCAATTGACGCTGTGAATTCAAGGACGCGACATTGGTGTTAATGACTAAAGACATAATAAATCTCCTAATGAGTGTTCCTGTTCACAAGCGATATGTGCTGTGACAAGTCGATTGATGAAGTTCAACAACGTCACCATCAGAACTTCTTGGCAAGACTTGTAAGAAATAAAATAACTAACAGGATTTCTTTACGGGTTGCCTAAATCGACTTTTGCACAGACTGTGCCAAAAAAACTCAAGAAGAATTTTACTACTACAAAAATGCCCTCATGACGTCATCATTTTTAGGCAATTACATCATCAACATTTCATATTAATTTTTAAAAAATATTTTTATTTTTTTAAAATTTTTCATTACCAAAAACCAAAAAAAAGAGAGCACCTTTCGGTGCTCTCTTTTTTAAAACGGGGTTTGTTAAGACCCCAGTAACGCAATCATAACCAATTGATTTTGCTGTATTTTATGCCTGCGCACTAAACAACTGAAGAGGCTGCTCAGGATCAAGACGCTGCGCCAAACGCAAAAATATTTCATCAGGAATTTGACGAATAACTTCTTGCGTAGATCTATCTAACACTTTCACCACAGTTTCGCCTGAACCCGGGTCATACGTGAATGATAAATCGCGTTGTGTTGACTGAATATACTCGTTCATTTGCGCAACAGCTGCCTGAACCTCTTCCTCAATTGCCGAATGATTTACGACGCTTGCAGGTTGAGAAATTGCCGCTTCAGCGGCAGGCGGCAAACTATTGCCGGTTTTTTGACCTTTAGCACTGTCAGACAATGAGGAAACCGGTACAGATTTAATCTGCACCGGACCTACAGCTATTTTGGTGACTTCGTTCATAACTTAGTCCTCATTAATTTCCCGCCGGGGTTATCTCCGGCGGGATCGATCAGCCAATTATCTCAACAGTGACAACACTTGTTGTGGACGTGCGTTGGATTGAGCCAACATCGCAGTTGCCGCTTGTTGCAACACTTGTGAACGGCTGAGGTTTGCAGTTTCTGCCGCAAAGTCCGCATCGGTAATACGTGAACGCGCTGCCGATGTTTTCTCAGAAATGTTCGCCAAGTTAGACACAGTAAAGTCTAAGCGGTTGTTGATCGCACCGAGGTTTGACCGTACATCGTTAATCGTGGTCAAAGCATTATCGATGATCTTAATCGCTTTCTGTGCGTTTGCTTGAGTATCAATTGAAAGCGAGGCAATCGCTGAACCGAAAGCACCACCCGCAGTATTGTTAGCCTCAAGGATACCTATTTCACCCGCAGTAGCATTGTCACCCAACTCAAAACTAATGGGGTTGCCACTAGCACTGGTAAGCTTGATACCCGCTTCCACCACTGTTGTTGCCGTTGCGGTAATTGCTGTTGCCGCCGTAGTCACCTCGCCTAAGGTACCTGCCATGAATTCAACAAAATCCACACCAGAGAAGCCAACGCCATCTGCGGTAGTTGCATTGAATACCGAGTCAGAGGTATTACCCACAAAATTAATAGCACCTTGATCGCTCTTCAGGATAATGGTGTTACCGTTGAGCTTGGCTGTTACACCGGTGGTATTCGAGTTGTCATTGAACACGTCCACGATACCTTCAAGGCTATCAACACCACTCATGGACAACTCAACGCCATTAATATTCAACGTATTGAGAGACCCACCCGCAAACAAGCTGCCAATAGACACACCATCAAAGTCCATAGTGACTGTCGCAAACGCATTGGCGGTTACACCCGTTTCTGAAGTGGACTTATTGATTGCATTGATTTTGCCAATCAGGCTGTCAGTGTCTTTATTGGTGATGACGACACCGTTCACTTTAACGTCGCCTACGCCCCACGCAATATCGGCACCCAAGGTACCCGCACCTATACCAGCACCTTCAATGACACCACCTTGCGTAGATTCACGGAAACCTAAATTACTCAAGTCTTCCAAGGTACCAGTACCGCCGCGGGTAATAGTGATTGGCTTGTCATTATCAGAGGTCAATACCAAGCGGCCACGTTGTGATAAGCCATCACCCACACCTGTTTCCATACCCAAGGTATCACCTAAATCAAGACCACCTACAGCGGCAACGGTAATGGTGCTACCGGTGTTATTGCTGAGAGTCAATTTACCATCTTCACCGATAGAGGCACTAACCGCACCACCCGTTACACGACCAATGGTTTCGGTCAGCTCCGCCAATGATGTGGTGTTTTCACGAATTTGATAGGTTTGAGTAGCGCCATTCACTTCAGCGACAGTAATGTTGAGACCTTCGCCGGCATCATTGTCGATAATACCGTTACCCGCTTTACTGGCCTGTAATTCAGTCAGCGCAGACGCGGTCACACCAGTAATACGCTCATTGATAGAACTTACCAAATCAGACAAGGTGTTGGCATCGCCTGAACCACCGGTATCGAAAGTACCAATAGATTGACCATTGATTAACACATCACCATCTTTGATATCTGCATCCAAAGAAGCTGCAAATACGGTTGCTGCTAAGTTGAGCTCATCGCCCAGCAAGTCCACAGCGGTTGAACCCATACCCAAGGTTTTTGCATCCATGGCTTGTACTTTAAAGCTGATGGTTTGGTTAGCATCGGCACCAATTTGCAAATTGACTTTGCCTAAAGAACCATCCAATAATTTTTGGCCGTTAAATGCCGTTGATTCAGCGATACGATCCAATTCTGATACGAGTTGTTTCACCTCGGCATTCAGAGTAGCGCGGTCGCTAGAAGAATAAATACCGTTCGCTGACTGTACAGACAGCTCACGCATACGTTGCAGAATGTTAGTGGACTCAGAGAGCGCACCTTCCGCCGTTTGAATCAGTGACACGCCGTCGTTGGCGTTACGAATAGCTTGGTCGAGACCACGTACTTGAGAGGTCATGCGGTTTGAAATCGCGAGACCGGCGGCGTCGTCTTTTGCTGAGTTGATGCGTGCACCTGAGGACAAACGCTCAGTTGAACGATCAAGAGAGTTGCCCGAATTCATCAACTGACGTTGTGCATTCAGAGAGGCGACGTTTGTGTTAATTACTAATGCCATGATGAATCTCCTGGATTAATGTCTGTTCGCAGTTATTATTTGCTGCAACAAGTCGGTTGATGAAGTCTGAGGTCAACGACTAATCAGCACTTCTAATCAGGTTATCGACACATACCTTAGGAGCTTGAGGATTTTTTTATGGCGGATTTAAAATATTTACCGAGGTTTTTATAAATTTCGAGAAGAAATCGCTATATGCAAATGCACCAGCGTCAATTTAACGACTGTAGGCATCAATGGCTCTAGCGGCTTGAGCTGACTGACGCAATTCCGACGCAATTTGCTCGCGATTCTGTTGCGCCAAGGTAGAGAGGCGCTGATTGATGGCTTGAATATCATTAATGATACTGGCTGCCTTGGCATCCAAATCTGCTTCAGCAACCGACTTTAAATATTCTTCATCCGTTAAAGACAGCAAACCTTGTTGACGTTGTTGTACTAAGGTTTCAAAGGATTCCCAATCACCAGCTTCCGCTAAAGACAACAATGCTTGCGATTGACTAAGTGCACGCTCAAGGGGGCTTAGCAAAGAATGGGCATCCATAGACTACTCACTTAGGAAGAAGATAAACAGAAAGTTACCGGAGAACTTATACCACGACTGAGTATATAGAGTAGCAAAAGATACGACGTCTATCGCCAGCAATTATCGCATAGCAATCAATAAGATCACCCGTTACAAATAAGAGAACAAGCTTAATTGGCTTACCTTCACAAAACTTTGTTGCGAGGCACTGAGCACAAAGGATTGCATAGAAAGCTGAATGGATGCCTCTGAATAATCCAAATCCTGCAAACTTGCCAATACTTGTTTACTGAACAATGTGACATCTAAATTCAAATCTTTTGAGCTTTCCAACGTATTCAAACGTGAGCCGACCTCACCTTGCACTTGCACAATATTGGTAATACTTTTTTCCAGATTTGTTAGGCTCTTGGCAACCAGTTCTGCGAGTTCGGCTTTACTTTCGGGGGTATCCACCACGTTATTCATTGCATTACTCAACCGAGTTAAGGTGGTTAAGAGGCTTTGCTTATTCGTAGATTCAACAAAAAATGAATCTCCAGGCACGAGCAATACACCTTGCGTTGATGAGGTGCCGCCACCTTGCGTACTTAAACCTGTCACACCATCCAAAAAGGTATTGCCTCCACTGATTGTCACTTTGGCATTACTGGTAGAAACAATACCATTAGCGGTCACGGTTAAACCCAAGCGCGCCAATTGCGCGGCATTCGCGGGATCATTAAACGCAGCCGCGAGATCATTCTCATCGGTCACATTTTGATTAAAGGTAATATTTTCTGTTCTGCCATTCACCGACAACTGAAAAGTCACTGGGCTCAGACTAAAATCGTTCGGTATCACCGTATTAAAGGGTAAGTTTACCGATGAGGTGCCAGTATTTTGTGTTGCGAAACCTAAGGCCGTATCCGTATTCGCAGTGCCACCACTCACCACAATATTAAGGCCTGTTGGTGAATGAAACCCTGTGTCATCAACCGTAATCCCTAAATTGGTTAATTTATCGAAATTGCTGTTAGGCGCACCTACTGCACTATTAAACGCAGCCGCCAACGTGGTTGCATCTGTCACCGGTTGATCCAGCGTTAAAATTTCTGTTCTGCCACCCACACTGATAGAAATTTGCGAAGGCGTTGCAGAAAAATCAAAAGCGGCAACCGTACCAAAGGATAAAGCGGCAGGAATTGCCGCATCACCCGGATAAGGATTGCCGAGTATTTGGAAGCTCGCGCCAGCAACTTCAATATCCTGCCCGGCTACGTAAGGCACATTTGCCAGTAATTGTTGGCCCGATGATTTCTGCGTGACGGTGTAATTAACACCGGCACCATTTTTGGTAAACGTAACCACCAAATCTTCAGGGTATAACTCATCAAAAAGCGCCTGATCCACGACTTCACCAACGGTAATAATCGCAGGCGGTAAAGATTTATTCGATGCGCTAGCCGAAGTAATAAAGGTGTTGTGGCTACTTGGAATATCCACGAATAATTTTTTCCCAGAATCACTCACTGCTACAGTCACCGAAGCAGAGGCCTGTAAACGCAACTGCCCTTCGTCGCCTTTGTAGGAATAATTACCCCCACCGTCGCCCACAAAGGGTTTGGTATCACCTTGATAACCCGCAAAAATATATTGCCCAGAGGCATTACGGGTATTTTGCAAATTCACCAATTCATTGATTCGCGTATCCACTTCTGCCGCTAATGCTTTGTAATCGGATGAGGTAAATACAGCCGTATTACCGGCTGATACGGCAATTTCACGCATACGTTGCACTAAATCGACAATCGTTTGCAAACTGCTTTCTTCAAGACTCAAGCTATTATCCGCCACATCAATATTCTTTTTGTATTGCTCTGTGCGCGCTAATTCTTGATTAAGTTGCAAAATATTGGTGGCGGCAACAGGGTCATCTGCCGGTGATAATACACGCTTGCCGGTTGCCATTTGCTCTTGGGTTTTTGTAACAGCCGATTGCGCTTGGCTCATGCCCAAGGTGGCGATGTTATAGATTTGTGATGTAGATACGCGCATGATATTTGCCTCGTTTCCGACGATATCAATCAGATACCAATATCAATGCACAAAGTGATCCAATTTTTATTTTTATAAATTATTTTTTGTAACGCGCTTAGAGCGCGTTTAACAAGGTATCGAACAATTCACGGGCAACCGAAATGACTCGCGCATTAGCGTCATACATTTGTTGAAATTTAATGAGATCAGCCGCCTCTTCATCCAAATTCACGCCTGACACACCATCACGCAATGTTTGACTTTGCTCCAGTAAACCCTTGCTTGCATCGGTATTAATTTTTGACAGACTGCTTTTGGTGCCCACCTCTTCGACTAATTTGGCGTATCCACCGTTAAAGCTCAGAGTGCCATCCTGTAAAACAGCTTTGGTTTCTAATGCAACCAGTGCCAAGGCATTGCGGTTATCATTTTTACCGTTGTTGTTAAAACCAACAGTGAAACTGTCACCCGCTTTGGGTTGGCCACTGATAGCAACTTGATATCCCAAAAAAGACGATTGCGCAAAAGTGGCCAGTGAACTATCACCAAACAAGGGGCTGTTGGAAGGCGATGTGTTCAAGCTAATTCCATTTGCCATCGTAATATCAATTCTTCCGCCTACGGTAACCGTACTTTGCTCACCGCCACCTGTATCCATACCGTTGAGACGAACATTAGGATTACCGGTACTGTCATTCACACTAATATTATTGCTATTTTGCGCATTGGCAGGTGCTGTTAAACGCACATCCAAATTAACACCGGAGGACGCCACTAACCGCAACTCAGGGGCGCCCGTAATAGCATTACTGCCACTTTGCGCGCGAATGCCCAAGGACATTAAATTGGGATTTTCATTAATACGTTTAGCTAAATAATTATTAAACTCGACTTCGCTAAGATTCAGATCCGGCACATCGGAAGCAAAACTGTTACCGGAGAAATTGTATTCCAGTAAATTTTCACCGTTCAGTGATATTTGTAATGGCGGCGTAAAATCAGCTGCAGCAATATTAATATCGGTGATAGTAGCGGTTGTAAATGCCGTAGCAGATACGCCTGACAACGCACTGATTTGCGTCGCTGTTTGCGCAGCGGATGCACCGGGCGATGTGGTAATGGTACGTGTGGATACTGCACCCGTTTCAGGATTTATCGTGGTGAAACGTAATTGTTCAGCCAAATAACCATTCGATTGCGCGGTGCTAACCGCCGTCATTGGATTACCGGGAATATCCGGCAAGGTTGTTAAGGTTTGTGCGGTACGACCAGAAGGTAAACCAAGGCGCTCACCATTACCGGTTATGCGCGTTTCACCAATATCCCCGGTAAAAATATTGTTGCTAGTACCTGGAACAAATACCTGCTCACGCATAGCAGGATTTAAGGGCACAGGATTCGCCGGATCAGAGTTATCCAAAACATCGTAGGTTGTTTCTGACGTAAAACGAATAAGAATAGGCGGCGTTAATTGCCCCGGTGTTGTAAAAGCTGGCAAACGATTACCATCAATATCCACCAAACTTAATACTTCGCCTGGGCTGATTAAACCACTACCTGAATTACCTGAATTGGTAGCGGTACGTATGGGTGCCGCAAAGGCTAAATCTTCAGGGCGTGAAATAACCGCAGCCATATCCCGAGCGCCATGGCGTGTTGGCTGTAAAATAAAGGAATCGCCACCCTGAAATGAACCGCTGGTTAAATTAAGACTAATGCCATCAAATTCAATACTGGTTGGATAGGCTCCAGACAAAGTCCCTTGGCTCACAACTTCTTTATCCGCTTTGCGTGTAATGGTGTAGTTGCTGGAACCAGGACTGATTTCAAAATCATAATCACTGGTCGTAATCTGATTGGTATCCGTAATAGTAACCGACATGATCCGATCAAAAGGTTCAGCGTTATCGCCAGACTGCACTACCCGATCGGCCGCCAGCACTGGATTATTAATATCCATAAAAATGTTGTTGCCATAATCGCCATCCAAATCTAAACCCTGTTGCTGCTGGGTATTAAATTGATCGGCCATTGAGAGCGCAATACGCCCCATTTCATTCATGGCGGGATACAGGACTTCTTCGCGAAAATTTAACAAGCCACCTAATTTTCCACCGGAAATCTGTGCGGTAATATCCGTTGCCAGCACATTCGTTTTTAATTGAATTTTTCCATCGTTGGTCACGTTAAAATTACTGACCGTGGTGCCTACCACTAAAGGCTGTCCATTGCCAATAAACACATTGATATCACCACCATCCTGATTGATTAATTGAATAGACACCAATTCCGATAATTGGCGAATCGCTTCATCACGCTTGTCTTGTAAATCGTTGGGTTGATTGCCATTACCAGAGGCTGTTTTTTCCGCTATCGCCTGATTCAGATCTGCAATAGAGTTCGCCAGAGAGCTCATTTGTGAGGTGATTGTTTTAATCTCACCATTGATACTTTTTTCTATATCGTTTAAACGTTCATAGAGGTTATTAAAGCGCACACTCAAACTATTGGCTTCGGTGACTATCAATTGACGACCAGGAGTCGATGCGGGATCGTTTGCGCCATTTTGCATGGCCGCAAAAAAGTTTTGTAAGCCACCCGATAAACCTGTGCTCGCATCTGCAAATAGCTTATCTATTTTTCCAATATTGACGTTGTATTGATTTAACTGATTAAACGTTGAGGTATCCAACCGCACTTGATTAGTGACGAATTGGTTAACGACACGCTGAATAGAGGTTGTGGTAACACCCGAACCCACATAACCCGCACTGCCAATATTTTGTTCAGCACGAGTAGCGTAATTGACTTCCTGACGAGAATAACCTGCTGTATTCGCATTAGAAATATTATGTCCCGCCGTGCGCAACGCATTTTGGCTGGATTGCAAGCCGGAAATAGCGTTAGAGAGAATGCCTGACATAGCCTTACTCCATCAATGTCTGGCGCGCACTAGCGGCCATGGATAATAAGCGGTTGCTGTTTGCGGACACATCCTGCGTGAGTTTGCGCAGATCGCGAATCACATCGCTATTTAACAGCTGTTTAATTTTGCTAGCATAAGCAGGGTCAGTGGCATAACCTGCCGACTGCAAGGCTTCTGCGTAAGCTGCTGAATCTTTACCCGTTTGCAATACCTCTTGATAGCGAGGACTGTTTTTCATCAAACGAACATAGTCTGAAAAACTTTCTGAATAATCGTTGTATTTACGAAAATCTGCTTTTTCGATAGCAGCCACACCACCTTGATATTCCAAGGTCGATACATTGACCTTTTCGCCTTGCCAGCTGCGACCTGCTTTGATATTGAATAAATTAAAACTGTTTTCACCATTTTTATGATGAATCACATGTTTTCCCCAGCCCGTTTCCAAAGCCACTTGCGCAATTAATACCTCTGGATTGATATTTAATTCTTTTGCCGCTTTCTCAGCGTGAGGTTTTAACAAAGCCACAAAATGTTCAGGCGACTCCGCAATACCTGCTTTAGTACTTGTTGCAGGTGTGCGCGGCATTTGCAATGCAGGCTTTAATAACAATGGCGGAATAGCGAGTGTTTGCGCATCTATCGCATCGGTTGTTGTTTTAGCATCTAACGCGTGACTATTTGTATTATTCACATAAGCATTCATCCACTCATCCAACGCTGAAGGCGCTGATGCTGCATGTATCATGGCGGATTTATCTGGCTCGGTTTGATACTTAAACGGAGTAGCAAGTTCGCCTTTGAGTTCGGATGGCGTTTTATCAGCGGCTTCGGGTTGCCCATAAGCTTGAGACATTTGTTGATAAAACTGGGTAGCCAATCCAATGCCTGCCCCGCTGGTTAAATTCAACACCAACTGTTGATCCATCATATCGCGATGAAAACGTGATTCCTGACTATTAAAATAACTGTCTTCAGCAAAAACATCGTTAGCGTCGCGCATGGTTTTTAGCATTTGTTGTACAAACATGGCTTCAAATTTTTTAGCGACTTCTTTTAACGCTTGAGGATCTTTATCGCGACCCAAGGCTTTAATCGAATTCAACCCTTGTTGATCCAGATAGGAATCCTGAACAACGGGCGCTTTTAAACTTGCATCCATAGGCAACATTTAAATCACCACTAATTCAGCGCGCAATGCGCCCGATTGTTTTAAGGCTTCGAGGATTGCCATTAAATCACTGGGAGATGCGCCTACATTGTTTACCGATTTCACAATGTCATCGAGGCTTGCACCAGGGGCAAATTTAAACATCGGATTATTTTCTTCTGAGGCTTGGACATTACTGCTTGGCACCACGACTGTAGTACCACCCGCCAACGCATTAGGCTGACTCACGGTTAAACTTTCGGCGACTGAAACCGTGAGGCTTCCGTGAGTAACTGCAACAGGCGAAACGCGTACATTTTTTCCAACCACAATAGTTCCGGTGCGCGAATTAATAATCACCTTCGCCACCTCTTCGCCGGGAGTCACTTCAAGATTTTCCAGCATGGCAATAAAATCCACACGCTGTGCTGGATTTACCGGTGAATCCACCATAATGGATACTGAATCCAAAGGGCGTGCTACATCAGGGCCAAGCAAACCGTTGATGGTTTTTGCCAATTCATTCGCGGTGGTAAAATCAGCGCGATTTAAATTAAAAACGATAGGTTGACCACCGGCGAAATTATTTTCCACCATACGTTCAACCGTAGCTCCACCGGGAATGCGACCAGCACTAGGAATATTGACCGTAATTTTTGAGCCATCATTTCCCGATGCACTTAAACCACCGACAATCAAATTACCTTGCGCCACAGCGTATACTTTTCCGTCCAAACCTTTTAAGGGGGTAACCAATAAACTTCCACCGCGTAAACTTTTGGCATTACTGATGGATGACACAGTGATATCCAAGGTTTGCCCTGGTTTTGCAAAGGGCGGCAATTCGGCTTGAATCATGACGGCGGCCACGTTTTTCATTTGCATACGGGCACCCTCTGGTACGGTGATGCCAAATTGTTTCAACATGCTGTTAAACGATTGGGTGGTAAAAGGCGATTGCGTGGTCTGATCGCCCGTACCATCCAAACCAACCACCAAACCATAACCCACCAACTGATTTGAACGAACACCCGCTACTGTCGCAATATCTTTAATGCGCTCAGCCTGTGCAGCATAGGTAGAACACAAGAGTGCAATGATGGTGATGATGCGTGTGATTAACATATAAACCTCTTTTGCAAACCAAAGAATCGAACGCGATTAAAATGGCCAGTAACCACTGTTAAAAAAACGCGACATCCAACCCATGGATTGAGAATCTGCCAAAGCACCTGTACCACTGTAAGAAATTTTGGCATTGGCTAAACGAGTCGAAATAATGGTGTTATCCGGTTCTATATCTTCAGGGCGAACTATGCCGCTGATGCGAATAAATTCATCACCACGATTGAGCGTGATCCATTTTTCGCCGCGCACAATTAAATTACCGTTCGGTAAAATTTCGGCAACCGTGACGGTGATATTGCCCTCCAAACTATTACTTTGGTCAGCATCTGCATCGCCTGCAAAACTACGCTTTTGTGCAATAGCGGTTTCAAGCCCCAAGCCTTTGTAACTGGGTGCGGCTGCGCCTAATATCGTGCCTGCATCCATATCAACACTGCTGTCTTTTTTAACCGCAACGCCGGAAGATTTTTTGGATACCGTTTTTTCACTCAAGGTTACGGTAATGACATCGCCAACATAATGCGCTTTGCGATCATTAAACAATGACATGCCATAAGAATCTTGATAGAGAGAACCTTCAGTACGCTGCGGCACAGGCATGTTGGCCGCCACGGTTGGCGCATAAGCAGGATCATCTGCCATAGGTTTTTTATTGGTCATGCAGCCGCTCATGCAGAGCGAACTACACACCAGCAACCACAACAGCGACATGACTTTCGCATTCATGATCAAAACTCCATTAGAGATTTTGCGTAATGTATTGCAACATTTGATCGGCAGTTGAAACGACTTTGGAATTCATTTCATAGGCGCGCTGCGTGGTAATCATATTCACCATTTCTTCAACGATATCCACATTAGAACTTTCCAACATGCCTTGCTTTAAACTGCCGATACCGTTTTCACCGGGAGTGCCTTGTGTAGGGTTACCACTCGATAAGGTTTCCGTGAATAAATTGCCACCAATGGCTTGCAAACCCGATGGATTTACAAAATCTGCCAAGGTGATATCACCCAATTGTTGAGGATCTGCGACACCAGGCGAATAACCATTCACTGTGCCATTGGTGCCGATAGTAATTTTGTTGACCCCTTCCGGTATGGTGATGGCAGGTTCTAATAAATAACCATCGGCATTGACTAATTGGCCTTCACCGTTAATTTGTAATTGACCATTGCGCGTATATGCAATTGAGCCATCGGGTTGTAAAACTTGTAAAAAACCACGACCATCAATCGCCACATCCAACGCTTGCTCGGTCACTTGCAAATTGCCTTCCGTAAATTCTTTTTGCGTAGCAACCACACGGGTACCTGTGCCCAATTGCAAACCGGAAGGGAGTTGCGTGTCTTGGGTTTCTTGCGCACCGGGCTGACGTTGATTTTGATAGAGTAAATCCTCAAAAATAGCGCGGTCGCGTTTAAAGCCCACGGTACTGGCATTCGCCAAGTTGTTAGAAATAGTCGCGAGCTGTCTATCCTGTGCGGATAAGCCGGTTTTACTAACATAGAGAGCTGAGTGCATGATCTGTTCCTCGAAGAAAAGTTCTCAGAAAATTCTGATAAAAGATTAAGAATTCTGTAACAACTGTGCCGATGCCGCTGAATTTTCTTCCGCTGTTTTCATCAATTTCACTTGCATTTCATACTGACGAGATAAACTTAAAATTTGCGTAAATTCATTAATCGCATTCACATTACTGCCTTCTAACATGCCAGTTTTGACACGAACATCAGCCGCAGGATTTGCATTTAAACCATCGCGTTGACGAAATAAGCCATCGTCACCTTTTTCAAGATTTTTGGTATCAGGATTCACTAAACGAATGCGCCCTACTTCGGTCATGGCTTCAGCACCCTGCCCTAAACCAACAATCGAAATAGTACCGTCGCTACCAATGTGAATTTTTTCATTTTCAGGAATAGTGATGGGGCCTCCACCACCAATCACGGGAAGGCCATTCGCGGTGCGCAACATGCCGGTTACGTCCACCGCTAAATTACCGGAGCGTGTGTAAGCCTCGCTGCCATCCGGTGCTTGTACCGCGATAAAACCAGAACCTTGAATTGCAATATCTAATTCATTGCCGGTGTCGATCATGGGACCTGGGGTAAAATCCGCTGCAGGTGATTCAGTCATTGCATAGGCGCGTGTGGGTAATCCATCGCCGTAATACACAGCCATACTGCGCGCTTGTTCAAAGTCCGCACGAAAACCCGTGGTGTTTAAATTCGCCATATTGTTGGCGTGATTGGTTTGCGCCAGCATATTGTGCTTGGCACCTGTCATGGCAATGTAAAGGGCTCTGTCCACGATGCATTCTCCGCAAATGTAATGACCGCTATTTTTTTGGCGTTTTTGCCGTTAATAGTGGAATTACTAGGAGTTTTGCAAGAGAGGTGCCAAGTACGTACAACCGAGGGCGTTTACAATATTGAAAGGATAAGTAACTGAAAATAATACGAAAAAAATCGACAAACACACGGTATCTGCATGTAGATCGTTCCACAAAAACAGCAGCAAAAAACAACAGCGGCAAAGATTTGCCGCTGTTGTGAGTGAGTTTACTTAACGTAAATTGATGATGGTTTGTGTAGTCGCGTTTGCGGTCTCAATGGTTTTAGCATTCGCCTGATAATTACGTTGCGCAATAATCAGGTTAACTAACTGCTCGGACAAATCCACATTCGATTCTTCAACGGAACCGGCAGTGATAGCCCCCAAAGAGGATGAACCTGGCTCACCGATAGTGGCTTCACCCGTTTCAAAGGTTTGCGCCCACATGGTATCGCCTACTGGCTTTAATCCTTCCACGTTATTAAAGTTTGCCAAGGCAACTTGACCCAATACTTGTGCTTCACCATTGGTAAAACGAGCAAAAATAATTCCGCTGGGGCCCACATCCAATCCTGCCAAACGACCCGTGGTGTAACCGTTTTGATCCAACTCTTCCACAGCAAACACGCTACCAAATTGAGTACTACCCATGAGTTCAATTTGGAAGTTTGAACTTGTGGGTGGCTCAGTGACGGGAATGGTGCCGCCTTGCAATACATTCAATGGCCCAAGGGCGCCGAGCGGTTGACCATCTTGATCCAAGGGAGTCCAGTTAGAAATCAACATGGAATCTGTCATAGAGGTATTCAGCGTACCATCGGGCGAGAAATGCACATTGAACATCGCCATGGTGGGCTCGGTGTTTTGTGGCGATGGTAAGGTTGGATCAGGATCACCCACATTTTGACCATCAATTTGTACATACATCCGCCAGTGATTAGGGGAAGTTAATGGGTCAGACGTATCGTAAGGCTGCTTCACAAAATACTGACGCATGATGTGGGAGTTACCCAAGCTATCAAAAATAGTAGCGGATGTTGCATGGTTGTAAGTGTCTTGATCATTAGGATCAAACGAGTTGATAGGTACTTCCGTAAAAAAGTTAGGTACATTAATTGAGCCAAATAAACTTCCGCCAAACACCGGTGTCGTTGGCTGACTACTGGTTATGCTGTAGCCCTCTTGCATGGTGATGGTAATTTCGCCACCAATTTTTACTTGATTTACCGCATCGTTAACAATTTGAGATGCACCTTGGCTACCTTGTATTTCTGCTTCACCACCGGCCGCACCAAAACCAAATTCAAGATCACGACCTGTTGCAGACGTAATTTCCAAATTGCCATTGGAATCTATCTCTGCACTGATACCAAATAACTGGGAAGAACTTAACGCATTGATTTCATCCCGTAAGGCCGTCATATCGGGAACATCCGTAGACGTTAAATTCACACCATTCAAGGTGAAACTTCCGTTGTTACTGAACGTAGTGCCTGCAACAGCGTTAGTGGCATAAAGTGTTGCAGTGGTTCTTGCCGTGGCGCTGACACCAGCCAAGGAGTTTAATTCCGATGCGGTTTCATCCGCACCAGCACCGTATTCACTGATATACGTAATAGGCGCACCCGTTGGTCCTTGAATGGTTAGGGTGTGAGAGCCGTAATTGTTATTGACTTCCGGAATACCCGTTGTCAAGGTTCCGCCTGCCCCGAGCGCCGTAGTTAAGGGGTTAGCATCAGATGCAGGGTCCAATGTCACTGCGATGGTTGAAGGAGAACCTGTCGCCAGATCGCGAAACCTGAGCGTATTGGTCGCCGTATCTGCATAGGCTTCAACATTCACTGGGGTAGCTGAGTCAAAGTTTGCTGAGTTAATAAGATTGGCAAGGCCAGTGAGTGACGTAGCGGCGCCGGCATTCAAGCTGATATCGACATCCGTAATGACACCGGTGACTGGGTCTGTACGCGCCAAATTAAACGTGGTGGTATTGGTTGCATCAAAAGTGATGGGCGTAGCAACGGCACCTAAATCCAATGTTGAGGTAGTTGCTGTTTTTGCACCGAGTTGTGCCTCATTAATTCCAGTGCCATTGGTAGAAAAGCGCGAGCCAATACTTTCCAACACAGGCTCATTGGAATCCAAATTATAAGACCCTGCAACATTCGTGGTTTGACGTGGAGACTGTGAACTGACATCGACACGTAAATTACCTAATATGCCACTGACGGTGCCGTTATCATCCGCAGGAAAACCTTGCAACAATGCACCAGTACTATTAACAATATTGCCGTCTTTATCTAAACCAAATGTGCCTGCACGCGTGTAAAGTTGATCGCCATTTTTACTGACGACAAAAAAACCGGCACCATTCACGGCCAAATCCAATTCATTTTGTGTGAATTTCAAATTGCCTTGTGTAAATTGTTGTCGAATAGCCTGAGTCGTTACACCACTACCGGGCGTATTAGAACCACCACCTAATAATGTGCTGGTGTATACATCACCAAATTCAGCGCGCGATGATTTGAAACCAATAGTACTGCTATTAGCAATATTATTGCCTGTCACTTGTAAATCCGTGTTGGCTGCGCGGATGCCACTGAGTGCGGTATTGAATGACATGACTTACTCCTCGGTATGTTGCGAATAACTCGCCGACTACACACATTTTTTACTGCTGTTTATGACGATTGACTACTCATTATTTGATGCCTGAATAAAACAAACCTACCTTAGTTAAATTGTTTTACTTCACTCACATTAACCGCACCTATACCGGCAAGATTTAAAATCAATGCGCCATTGTCGCCGATAGTTACACTATTCACGTTGGCGCTTAGGGATGTAGCCAGCGCTTCTTGCTTACCGTTTTGAGTTGCAGTTACTTCAAAACGATACTCACCCGCTGTCGCTGCAGAGTCACCCGCATCCCAATTTAATAACTTGCCATTCACTTCCAAATGTTGACCATCCCAACGGAATACATTTTCACCTTTGGCCGCATCACCCACAGGTATGTTCTGAACAAGTGAGCCTGCTTCATCATAGACTTTTACGGTTAAATCATCGGTCGCATAGGTTAAATCAACACTACCCGCCACAATGCCGCCGTTTTGCAATACGCTGGTATCGCTTTCAACCGTGACATTGCGTCCCACTAAAGATGAAGCCTGCAATGCATTGTTTGACATAAAACTGGTAAAGTTTTTATTCAAACGTTCCAAGCCTTCCACTGAACTGAACTGCGCCAATTGCGCAACAAACTCACTGTTATCCTGTGGATTCAATGGGTTTTGGTTGTTCATTTGGGTAATCATCAATTCTAAAAATGCAGCCTGCCCCAATTCGTTGTTATTTTTTTTGGTATCCTGACGCTTGGTAATACTTAAATTATCCGTCACGTTAGAAGTCGTGTTAGCTGCAGATGCAATACTCATGGTGCGGCTCCTTATTGACCTAACGTAAGAACACGTTGAACCATTTGTTTGGCTGAGTTCATTACTTCAACATTCATTTGAAATGAACGAGAAGCGGAAATCATGTTAGTCATTTCTTCAACGGGATTCACATTCGGATAAAACACATAGCCGTCTTTATCCGCTTTAGGATGGGTGGGTTCATAACGACGCTGCAAAGGAGCATCACTCTCGACAATACCCATGACTTGCACACCAGCATTTGCATCCAATTCATTTTGGCTGTAAGCACCTTCGCTCACACTTTGACGAATGGCGTCTTGCTGAATAGCGGCAAACACCGGCTGACGACTACGATAAACTTCATCCACACTAGAACTGGCGGATTGTGCATTCGCCAAATTACTGGCAGTTGTATTCAAACGCAGACTTTGCGCATTCATACCTGTACCAGCGATATCAAAAATATTTCCAAGTGCCATGATTATTCCCGCCCAACATTATGTGTGGAATGATGTTTTAGTCGCCGCGAATTGCAGAACGCAAACCCTGAAATTTACTGTTTAAAAACTGAAAACTTGCCTGAAACGCCAAGGCATTTTTCATGTATTCGGCGTGCTCAATTTGATCTTCCACGGTATTACCATCTATAGAAGGTTGCTGTGGTGTGCGATACAACACATCACCCTCATCACCCGCAAAAGTGCTACCGCCAATGTGCATTTCATTGGTGGTTTCAACATCAAAACGGCTGCCTGATTTCATTTGCTGATTTAGCGCTTGTTTAAAATCCAAATCCTTAGCTTTGAAATTAGGGGTATCTATATTGGCTAGGTTATTCGCCAACACTGCAGCACGCTCAGAGCGAAAATGCAGCGCTTTTTCATGGATTCCCAAGGCTTTATCGAAGGAGATAGACATAATCGTTTCCACTCTGTGAGACTAAAGCCACGAATGGCCTTTGTTGATGTACATAAAGCAATGCTTATGCCAAACCCACGAAATACGATTATTGTGTTGTTTTTAAAGGGATTTTTAAGAAAAAAGCGGCGTCAAAAAATTCATCACATCTAAGCGGCAAGCGGCAAGCGGCAAAGGTTTACCGCTATTAAGATCCTTGGTTTACCGCTGTTAAAATCCATAAAATTCAGGCGAGCGGCAAGGTGAGCTTGCCGCTTGGAGATTTGAGGTGGAATTTTCTAACAAAGAACTGAGATAAAGAGCAACAACGCTATTCACAGACTCATTTAAAAGCAGGCACAACCAATGAGGTTAAATTGCCTTATAGAGAATACCCGGATCGCAGCGCACCATATCAAATAAATCCGCAGCGCCTGCAAGACCCTCAGAGGAACCTAAATACAGAATGCCTTGTGGTTTTAGTGAGGCATGAATTTTTTGCAGAATTTGACGCTTGAGATCAGCGTTAAAATAAATCAGCACATTGCGACAAAATACAATGTCGAATTTACCCAGTGATGAATAAGAATCCATGAGATTCAATGAGCGAAAATCAATTCGATCTTTAACGCTATTTTTGACTCGCCACACATTTTCCGACGTATTGTCAAAATAACGATCCAAACGCTCAGAAGATAAACCCCGCAACACAGAGAGTTTATCGTATTCGCCTTTTTTCGCTTGATCGAGCACAGTGGAAGATAAATCCGTTGCAACAATTTGCACTGGGCGCGGTAGATTCAACGCTTGGCGCTTATACTCTTCCACCATCATACTAATAGAATAAGGCTCTTGCCCGGAAGAACAGGCCGCAGACCATATGCGCACAGGGCCAAACATTCTATTGTTGCCCGCCATTAATTCCGGCAGCAATTTATTTTTGAGATGATCGTAAGGATAATTATCGCGAAACCAAAAGGTTTCGTTGGTCGTCATAGAATCAATAACTTGTTCGCGCAGCTTGCGATTGATACCTTGCTTCAGCACACGAACCAATTCAGCAAATGAAGCAATATTATTGTCTTCAAGTATGCGACGTATACGATTGGTGACAAGGTATTGCTTATTGTCACCCAATGAAATACCGCAGGCATCTTCCAGAAATTTTCTGAATTGATCGAACTCTGCAGGATCAATATTATCGCGATTCGTGTTGTTGGCTATGGACGACTCTTTATTAATCATAATCTCTCATTAGGGCTACCTCGCTCGCTATTGCAAACCGCCCCCATTATTCTTACGAATTACGCCTCTTCAGGCGGCAATAGGCTTTCGCCGGTAATCGCCAATACGCGATCATTCACGCGGCGAGCTAATTCATCCGGGTGGAATTTCGCTAAGAAATCATCTGCCCCCACCTTACGTACCATGGCTTCATTGAAAACCCCGCTTAATGAGGTGTGCAAAATAATGTGCAGTTTTTTCAAATCCGGATTATTGCGAACTTCCGCCGTAAAGGTATAGCCATCCATCTCCGGCATTTCGATATCACAAATAATCATCACGAGTTCTGAATAAGGATCTTTGCCTTCCGCCATTAAGCCTTTTAAGTAGGCCAAGGCTTCCGCACCGTCTTTTTTGAGCGTGGTTTTAATACCCATGCCCTCGACCACACGCTGAATTTGTTTACGCGCAATAGTGGAGTCATCCACGATTAACACATGCTTCTGAATAACCTTATCCGCAATACCATCTTCAATGACGCCGGCACTCACCTCTTCTCTGGGTGGTGACACTTCGGCAAGAATCTTTTCTACGTCAATAATTTCAACTAATTGACCTTCCACTTGGGTAACGGCTGTTAAATAGTGTTCTTTACCTGCCCCTTTTGGCGGTGGATGAATATCACCCCAGTTCATATTCACTATGCGCTCAACTGAGCGAACCAAGAAACCCTGCGCGGTACGATTGTATTCGGTAATAATCACAAAGCAGCTTTCTATATCGGGTAAAGCACGTCGACCAATGGCCAAATTCATATCCATAATAGGAATGGTGCCGCCACGAATATGTGCCACTCCACGCACCACCGAATTACGCCCAGGAAGTGCATTCAATTGCGGGCACTGGAGCACCTCTTTCACTTTAAAGACGTTGATGCCATACAACTGCTGGCTACCTAAACGAAATAACAATAGTTCTAGACGATTCTGCCCCACCAGCTGCGTGCGCTGATTGACACTATCCATTACGCCGGCCATGCCACTACCTCATTATGCTGAGACCTACTAGAAAGCTGTGCACTTGCGGCACAGACTTTGCTTTATACCTTTTGAAACTCTTTAGCGGCCAAAAAGCGTCAGTCTTTAGTCGTTTTTTTACTTAGCATCACACTGACGCAGCGCTTATACCCTAGAGAATAGGACAAAATATGGAACTTCCTAGTTTTTATAGAATTTTCTTTCACATTATTTTGCAGGCACTGCAAGAAAGAGGATTTGCCATAAGAAAAATAGGGGTAATGAGGCTGCTAGTCGTTACAAGCAGCATGTTTGCGGGCAGCAATGCATTGAGCGCAAACACTGTCAATCTGCTGCAATTAAAAAAGGATGTCGCCAGTTTTTTGGCGGAAAACTATGCAAACACTGACTATAAGCGTGTGGACATTCAGATCGGCAATATAGATCAACGGCTGCGCATCACCCCTTGCGATCAGCCACTCAACATGACTACCCAAGACAGCACAGGACTGGGTGGCAACATCACCGTCAATGTTCAGTGCAGCTCACCGCATCGTTGGTCGATACATATTCCCGCACAAGTTTTTATTTTTGCGACAACACCCGTCGCCGCAAAACCTCTGACCCGAGGAAATGTGATAACCGCAGCGGATATCACCGAAGCGCTGATCAATATCAGTTTGATTCGCCAGGAGTTTATCGCATCACCTCAGCTAGCCATCGGCAAAGAAGTGAAACGCAATATCAACCAAGGTGAACCACTACGCAACGCGCATTTGGATGCACCTACAGCAGTTAAACGGGGTGATCTCATCGAACTGAGCTCCGTTGCAGGCAGTATTCGGGTAATTACCACGGGCACCGCCATGAGCGATGGTCGCATTGGCCAAACCATACGCGTCCGCAACAGTCAATCAACCCGGGTAGTCAGCGCACAAGTGATAGCTTCTGGACAGGCACACGTGGAATGATGATTTTTTTTGAAGAATTGCTAAAGTTATGCTCGACATGGCCGATAAACCCTACAAGGATTCTCTCAATGTTAGTATTTGATGCACATATTGGATGCACATATTGAGAGTTGACTTCACTGTCTCGACCATTTTCGTCCGACATAGCAACGCGACACACTGGGGAACAAACATGAATTTTGATATCAACAACTCACTAGGTTCCGTAGGGACCAAAACTACCAAGGGTAAGGCTGCCAGCCCCATCCCTGAAGTTAAATCGTCTACGCCGGCCAAAAGCTCCACTAAGGCAGATGCGAAGGATCAAGTTGTGCTTAGCCAAGAAGCGCAAACCTTAGGTCGCTTACAAGCCAAAATTAACAGTTCACCCGATGTTAATTTAGAGAAAGTTGAAGAAATCAAACGTGCAATTGCTGAAGGCCGCTTTGAAATCAACGCCGACCGCATTGCCGAGAACATGCTCAATCAAGACGATTTACTGGCATAACCCACTGCTTAATCACAGTTTCTGCCAGCGATTACGGGTGTAATCAGAATTAAAGCCCTTCCCCAGAGGTCACTTTAGTTCAGTGTTTTTACCGATAAAATACAGAGGTTGCTATGTCTCTCGATATTTCTCTACTGCGTAACATGATCTCGCAGGATGCTGCGGCGATCCAACAACTCAAATCGCTGTTATTGCGTGAACGCGAACAGCTAGAACAGCGTAAACAAGATGAATTACCAGCCATCATCGAACAGAAAGCCATTCTGATTGATCAACTCAATGCCAGTGCCAAACAACGGCAGCAGGTATTACAAACACTAAACTTGCCTAACAATTCCCAGGGTTGGGATTTATTCTTGCAACGTAACACCGCCACTATGGTATTGCGTAATGAATGGCAAGCCTTGGTGACTGAGTTTGAAGAATGCAAAAGCATGAACGAAGTGAATGGCAAAATGGTGGCTCGCTCGCGTCAAACCTTGAACCACTTACTTAACTTACTTCGTGGTCAAGTCGCTGCGCCGTCACTCTACACCTCAAGCGGCACCAAGTCGCAACAAAACAGTTCTTACACGGTTGCCAAAGCCTAAAAAAATCTCAGCTATCCAAGCGATTCTCGCAGCCATAGGCCTGCATGAATCGCTTTTTATTATCGTCATCATCCTCACAAAATCTGTCGCTTGGATTCCGAAGCGAAACTTCTTACAATGGCGCCCGCTTTACGCAAGCCACCCTGCTCCGGTAGCTCAGTTGGATAGAGCAGCCGCCTCCTAAGCGGCAGGTCGGACGTTCAAATCGTCTCCGGGGCACCATCCTTCATTATTTTTCAGGCGCAGCAATGAATTTAGTCTTACTCTCTGCCGCCGACATGCTCAACACTGAACGGGCTGTAGTGCGCGACCAACGTCGCATCAAACACATCATGGATATTCACGGCGCACAGGTGGGCGATGAATTAAAAGTCGGACTTATCAATGGCGCCATAGGCCAAGGGATTATTACTGCGCTTACCGACAATGAAATCCTGCTAGATGTACAACTACAAAAAAGCAGCCCCTCACCGCTACCGCTCACACTGGTGCTTGCTTTACCGCGCCCCAAAATGCTGCGGCGCATTTTGCAAACTGTTGCAACACTTGGCGTGAAAAAACTGTATTTAATAAATTCTTATCGCGTTGAAAAAAGCTACTGGCAAACACCTTTCTTGCAACCAGAAGCAATTCACGAGCAGCTTATACTTGGGCTTGAGCAAGGGTGCGACACTCACTTACCGGAGGTGCATTTACTAAAACGTTTTAAACCGTTTGTAGAAGATGAATTACCCGCAATAATGACCAACACCCAAGCCATAGTGGCGCACCCCTATACAGACAAAGCCTGCCCTCGCCATATTGATCATGCGGTTACACTTGCCGTTGGGCCAGAAGGGGGATTTATTCCTTACGAAATTGATTTATTAAAAGCGTGTGGATTTGAGGCTGTACATGTGGGCGAACGAATTATGCGCGTTGAAACTGCAATTCCTTATTTGATTGGACGATTGTATTAATCGCAAAACAAGATCAATAAAATGACTCGAACCACTACAGCCAAATAAAAAGGCGACCGCTGCAGTCGCCTTGTTAACCTGACAATAATCACTCGCTACTAATAACCACTCAATACTAGAGATTTTCTAGCTTCTGATCTGCGCGTAAAATGGCTTCAAAGGCTTCGATTTTCACCGCAGGACTGGATAAATAACCTTGATAATAGTCACAACCAAAGGATTTTAAAATCGCTAACTGTTCCGCCTCTTCCACACCCTCGGCAACTAAAACCATATCCAATAAACGCCCCATCGTAATAATAGTTTCTACCAGAACACGGTCGTTGCGATCCTCAATAATGTCACGCACAAAACCTTTATCGATTTTTAATGTACTCACGGGCAATCGCTTCAAGTAACTGATAGATGAATAACCCGTACCAAAATCATCAAGCGAGAAGCTAATACCTTTTTCACTCAGCGTTGTCATGGTGGCAATGGCGTCATCCACACGCTGGATAACAATACCTTCGGTAATTTCCATATCCAACGAATCGCGCGCGATGGGATATTTAACCAGAATTTGCAACACATCATCCACAAACGCAGCGCGCCTAAATTGTCGCGGGCTGATATTGATGCTGAGTTTCATTCCCGCTTTCCACAAGCCGCTTTCTTGCCACTTCACTAACGTCTTACAAGCATCCTCCATAACCCACTGCCCGACCTCAATAATCATTCCCGACGTTTCAAGCACAGGAATAAAATCCACAGGGGACACCATACCTTTTGTGGGGTGCCGCCAACGTAACAAGGCCTCAGCACCCACCACTCGCCCACTAACCACATCAATTTTCGGCTGATAAAATAATTCAAAATGGTGTTCATCCAAGGCTCGATGCAAATCGCCTTCCATCACCAATTGACGACTCACCTTATCCGCCATTTCTTCGTTAAAGAATTCAATCGAATCGCGACCTTTCTCTTTAACCTGATACATTGCAGTATCGGCGTAACGTAAAAGTTCGTGTACCGAATTATTTTTATCGGGATAAACCACCACACCAACACTACACGTAACACGCAATTCCATATTGTCATGCATATAGGGCTGGGAGATAACCGAACGAATCTTTTCGCTGATTTCACCGGCGCGTAAGGCTGCAGTTTCGATATTTTGATCCAAGACTGTGAGCACCACCACGAATTCATCACCACTTAAACGCGCCACCAAATCTTCTTCACGTACAGTTTGCTGCAAGCGTGTGGCAACGACTTCCAAGACTCGATCCCCCACTGGATGACCGAGCGAATCGTTAATGGTTTTGAATTGATCTAAATCGATAAAGAGTACAGCACCAAAATAATTATGGCGTTCCGCGCGACGCAGCTCATGCTCCAAGCGCTCAACCAATTGCACTCGATTTGGCAAACCAGTGAGCGCATCGTGGTGCGCCATAAATTCCATTTTGGCTTGCGCATTTTTGCGTTCGGTAATATCTACCGACACAATCAAAGCAACTTTTTCATCGTAAAACGCCAAGGGCATGATGTGAGTTTGTAAAAATAATTGTTTGCCGGTTGCCGTAATAAAACGCTCTTCAATCACGTCTAATTCTTCGTTACCACGTATAACGCGATAATCATTTTGCAGCATGGCATCTATATCGAACACAGAATTTTTTAAGAGTTGGCGCACATGTAAATTGCGCATTTGATCTGGCGTATAACCCAACTCAGTGGCTAACGCTTTATTGGCAAACAAGTAATATCCAGCAATATTACGGGCACCAATCATGACAGGGAGATGATCAATAATCTGACGTAAATGCTCTTCACTTTTACGCAATGCCAATTCAACAGCACGACGTTTAGCAAGGGACAGCTCTACCACATCAAGTAATTGATTGGAGCTACTGATGAGCTGCGCCAATTCATCTTTGCGTTGTGCCGGCAAAGAGGTGAGACGATTGACACCAGGATGATCGGGATTAATGCCATTAATTTCGCGCGCCAAGCGCACCAAAGGTTTGGTGAGTGTGAAATAAAATACAAAGAAGAGTAACAGCACCAAAAACATGTTGCGGAACACACCCGTCACTACCGCCGTTTGTGAGCGGTTGTAAAAACTTTCCAATGCCAAATCCATATCGACGGAAAAGCGAATACTGCCAGAGGTGCCATCGGTGTAGCCCGGCAACAACAAATTAGCATCATACTCTCGGGTATTGTCGGTAATTTTGCTGGTCAGCCAACGGGTTTTTAAATCCGGTCGAGCACTGCTGCCTTGCGCCAGTACATTGCCGGTATCATCGTAAATAACAACTTCATAAATAAAACCGTAACGCAGCAAACCGTTCACTACTTCGTAAGAAAGCTCCTCATCTAGCGTAGATACTGAGCGTACAGCTGGAGGTGTGGCTACTTGAATAACACGATCAATGAGTGAATCTAATTCTTTTTGTTGGTTTAAAAAATCCAAATAAAACTGCACTGAGCTTAATAAAAAGCTCAGTACAAACGCCAGAATAATACCAATTTTGGCAAGCTGAAATGATATGCCATTAAAAAAAGCAGGCGCTTTATCTCTCATCGGCCTGAGCTACCTAAGTTATTTTTTTTCATGTTGTTATATAACCAAAATGAAGACAAAACGAGCAATCGCCATCGCAAATAGACTCTAATGTGGAGTGAGTATAGTTCAATATTCTTATTCAAGCGCCAGACTATAACTTTATTTACTAATAAACATATATAGATCATTTTAGTGATAGCGTTGCATCAACATGGGGTAAACCGAAGGATGCAGCGACAGCAAGATGCGTAATCGCGCCCTTGTGCACATTTAAGCCGTGTAAAAAACCTACATCATCCCGCAATGCCATTAAGCCTTTGTCCGCTAGGCGACAGATATACGCCAAGGTCGCATTGGTTAACCCCAAGGTAGCCGTGCGCGCAACCGCACTGGGAATATTAGCGACGCAATAATGAACGACGCCCCCTTCTATGTAGGTAGGATGTTGATGCGTGGTAGGACGAGATGTTGCAAAACACCCCCCCTGATCAATAGCCACATCAACTATCACACTGCCTTTGAGCATTTGCTCCACATGATGTGTTTCTAATAATTTAGGCGCCGCTGCACCCGCATTCAAAACAGAGCCTATGATTAAATCGGCTCCCATCGCCAATTCGTGTATGCGCGCTTGTGTCGCATATTCACAGATTAATCGGCCACGCCAGAGTTCATCTAACTGCCGGAGACGTGGAATGGATTTATCCAACAGCGTAACTTGTGCGCCCATGCCCGCTGCTACAGTAGCAGCCTGCGAGCCCACCACACCGGCCCCCAGAATAAGTACCTTTGCTGGCGCAACGCCCGGAATACCACCCAATAGTACACCGCGCCCGCCCTGCGCTATTTCCAAGTGATGCGCACCCGCTTGTACCGCTAATCGACCGGCAATTTCCGACATTGGCGCTAATAAAGGTAAGCGACCCTGAGTATCCTGAACGGTTTCATAAGCGATACAACTGGAGCCAGACGCCACAAGCGCATCTGTTAACCTTCGATCAGCCGCGAGATGTAAATAGGTGAATAGAATATGATCCGGCCGCAACAAAGGGTATTCAGCTACTTGCGGCTCTTTAACTTTGACAATTAACTGCGCATGACCGTAAACCTCATCCAAACGATCAACAATATGAGCGCCGGCTTGTTGATAGCTCTGATCGTCGAATCCAACGCCATCTCCAGCATTTTTCATCACCCATACGGAATGCCCTGCCCGCACCAACTCGGATACACCTGCAGGAGTCATAGCAACCCGATGCTCTCCTGACTTTATTTCTTTGGGTATGCCAACACGCATAATACCTCCTGATTTCACTCACCAATGACGAGTCGTATTTGAAGTATAGGTGTTCGAAAGACGAGGGAATAAAAGATGTGTGGGGGATAAAAAATAAAGGCCGCCGAGGCGACCTTGTTGAAAAGTATGCGCTACGCAAAAATCCGACTTAATGAATATCCAAGATATCCACATACTGCACGGCATCTGCCTGAATTCCCACGGCAGGTAGAATACCGCAGCTATCTAATTCTTGTTCATCATCGGTTTTTTGAATTTCCAAATGATTGAAATCGAATAATTTAGTGTCCGCCAGTTGGGATGGCTGCACATTGCGAATGGCAGAAAAAATGGTTTCAGTGCGCCCGGGTTGCTGCTTCTCCCAGTTATTGAGCATCTCTTTAATGACCTGACGCTGTAAATTTTCCTGCGAGCCACAGAGGTTGCAAGGAATTATCGGAAAACCTTTCAAGGTGGCGAACTGAGCAATATCCTCTTCAGAGCAATAGGCCAAAGGGCGAATGACGATATTACGTTTATCGTCTGACAACAATTTAGGAGGCATAGCCTTGAGTTTGCCGCCGTAAAACATATTCAAGAACAGAGTCTCGATGATATCGTCACGATGATGACCTAGTGCAATCTTGGTGGCGCCAATTTCATCCGCAAAACCATAAAGCGTGCCGCGACGCAAACGCGAACAAAGGCCGCACGTCGTTTTTCCTTCGGGTACAACATCTTTCACAATGCTGTAGGTATCACGCTCAATAATATGGAAAGGCACGCCTAACTTACTCAAGTATTCAGGCAGCACATGTTCGGGAAAACCGGGTTGTTTTTGATCCATATTGACAGCCACTAGCTCAAAATTAATGGGCGCGGTTTGCTGCAAACTCATCAAAATATCCAGCATGGTGTAGGAGTCTTTACCACCCGACAGGCACACCATAACCTTATCGCCATCCTCAATCATGCTGTAATCCACAATCGCGGTACCCACCAAGCGGCGAAGACGCTTCTGCAGCTTATTAAACTCAAGGCGCTCTTTGCGGACATGTAACTCGTTCATAAGACTTCACTGACTGAAAAGTAAATAAGGGCGCAGCGGTTGATAAACCACCTACGCATTAACAAGGTCGCGCATTGTACGGATTTTGGACGCAACTTGAAAACAACCTCGTGATAGCGACTTATCTGTGAGCCGTTGCCGCTCGCGTCCACACCCTGCCGGTGAGAAGCGGCAAGCCCTTGCCGGTCGCACTTTTGCGATGCATAGTATTTGTACAGGCAATGTGAAAGCCACGCTCAGAATATAGATTTGGCGCACCTTAGCACCTATGGCACAGCACTTGCTCAACAGGATTAAGAGTCGCTCCAAGTACCTTCCTTCGTCAGATGAGCCTGTTTTACCGCGAGGATTATTTATGTCGTTTTTTAAAAACCTCTTTACCAAAAATGCCATATCAAGCATCGAGGAAGACAAGAATCTACAAACGACCCATTCGGCAGGGATGATGCTAGCGAGCAATATTCCTGATCAATATCTACCCCTCTGGTATTTGCAAAAACAGCGTCAATTATTGGAAGTGAAATTAGGTGATGCGAGCCGCATTTATCAAAGCATGATTATCGCCATTGATATTGAGCGCGGCCTTTTGTGGCTGGACGATCTTTTCCCACAGCAATTGCTGGTTGAAATAGGTGATCACATTACCCTGCGCCACCATCGGAATGGTGAGGAATTAGTCATCCGCGCCCCCGTAGTCGCGCTTGGTGCGAATTTTGGCGCAACCGGTATTGCGATCATGTTGCCAGAAACCGCTCAGTACCTCCCCCGACGCAAAGCTCCACGCTTCAGTGTTAACAGTGATTCTCCGTTAATGGTAAAAATTCGCACCCTCGGTCAAGAACCCTGCTACGGCACGCTTCAGGATATTTCCATCGGAGGTATTCGCATCAGCGTGGCTGGAAATCTATTGAGCCAATTACGCCACGGAGCTTTACTACCACTGTGTGAAGTGACATTGCAAGATAGCTTTCAACTACGTTGCCGCGCCAAAGTCTGCGCCTTTCGTATGAATCGCAGCCCTTATCGCAGTACCCAAATCAGTATGGAGTTTATTGATCTCGCCGATAATAAGCGCGAAGAACTCATGCAATTATTAAAAGAAATAATGCATGTGCCTAACAGCGAACATTGTGCCGCTTAAAAAACGATTCCAGATAATTTATTGATCACTCACTAGAGTTCTCAGGGTTTTACACTAAGCTTTAATAACAAAAAGCAATGGATAACTCATGACTATTCTGAGACCCAAATCCAAAAGGCCAAAACACCCAATAACCAATGGGAAGATCAGTAGCCATACTGATCACTGTGAATAAATGTAGGTAGACCTCATACAGGACGATAGATATGCGTAATAACGGCCATGTTACCGGACGAGAAATTAGTTTATCCACTAATGATGAAATCGTTTCATCGTCAAATTTACGTGGTGATATTGAGTATTGTAACGACACCTTTTGTCGAATTTCTGGATACACCTACGACGAACTTATTCATCAGCCACACAACATTTTGCGCCACCCACAAATGCCACCCGCCGCTTTCGACATGTTATGGGGAGCGCTTAAATCTGGCAGACCTTGGATGGGGATGGTAAAAAATCGTTGCAAAAATGGTGATCATTATTGGGTAGATGCCTATGTAACACCTCTCAAAGATCGCGGCCAGATTTACGGCTATGAATCCGTACGGGTAAAAGCAAATCCTGATGTGGTTGCTCGTGCCGAATTGGTTTACGCACGCCTTAATGAGGGCAAACCGCCCTACTCATCAACAGAAAAACTCTGGGGCAACTACGGCTCAAGCATCATCAACAGCATCATAACCTTCGTGCTACTGCTTGCAGTAAATTCACTATTAAGTGATGTGACCATGGCAAGTATGATCGCTTTTGCCGTTGTCGCTATCATCGTATCCACAGTGGCCTTTCAGGTTCAGCAAACTCGCCTTTCACAAGCTTTACGCGAAGCGCGCGAAACAATCAACGATCCTTTCGCCGCCTATATTTACACAGGCCGTTGCGACGCACTTGGTGAAATCGAATTGGCGCAACATGCCATTCGCGCACGCTTGCGAACAGCACTAGGGCGTTTTGGTGAATCCGCTAAAGAACTACAACATAAATCCGAAGCCGCACATCAACACGCACGCAAAACTTATACAGGTATGAGTGCGCAGCAGCGTGAAACGGCTAATGTTGCCAACGCCATGCAACAAATGGCACTCGCCGTACAAGAAGTAGCTACTGGCGCTACACAAACTTCATCGGCTACGAGTATGGCCATCGATGAAGTTGCCAAAGGCAATCGAGTTATCGAAGGTGCCCGCAGTGCGATTGATGATTTATCCCACACCGTTGGCGACTTAGGTGGTGTAATGAGCAAGCTCTCTGAAGACAGCGGTAAAATCGCCAGCGTTGTCGATGTTATTCGCGGCATTGCTGAACAAACCAATCTCCTCGCACTGAATGCTGCGATTGAAGCAGCGCGGGCAGGCGAACAAGGGCGAGGCTTTGCGGTAGTGGCGGATGAAGTGCGCTCACTGGCGCAACGCACACAAGAATCTACGCGCCATATTCAAGAAATTATTGGCAATCTCGGCAAGGCAACAGACGATGCCAGCACCAATATGAAAAACTGTTTGGAGCTTGCTGACAGAAGCGTAAATGAAATGGGCAATGTGAGAACCGCATTGTCCTCTATTTCACAATCTGTCACCACTATTGACCAAATGTCGCATCAAATCGCAGCGGCGGCGGAAGAACAATCTTCAATGGCAATGGAAATTGAACGCAACACTTCATCAATTGCTCGCATTTCCGATCAAACACAACATGAAATTAACACAGCCGATCAATTAAATAACGAGATGGCAACTCTGTCACAAAAACAACTCGATTTAATTATTCGCTTTAATTGATAAAGTAAGCACCCGGCCGAAACATTAACGATGCAATTATCTAACAAGATTTTTACGCGTAAATTGAGTAAGCTGGTGCTAATATTTTTTTAACTTTATCGTATCGACCGCGGACTTTTCATGCCCACACCTGTAGAACTTTCGAATAACGAATTACTGACACTCGACCATCAACACATTTGGCACCCCTACACATCCTTTATCCATCCCACGGCTGTTTCAGCCGTCAGCCATGCGCAGGGCGTGAAGCTACATTTGGCCGATGGCAAAGTACTCATTGATGGCATGTCATCGTGGTGGAGCACCTTGCATGGCTACAATCACCCCGTATTAAATAACGCGCTCACTGATCAGCTTTCCAAAATGGCACATGTCATGTTTGCAGGCTTAACCCACGAACCTGCCGTTAAACTTGCCACTACACTCGCACGCATTACTCCCGAAGGCTTAAACAAAGTTTTCTTTTCTGATTCTGGCTCAGTCGCTGTCGAAGTGGCATTAAAAATGGCCATTCAATACTGGCACTCACAAGGACAAGCTCAACGCACCAGCTTTTTAACCTTAAAGCGTGGTTACCATGGAGATACCTTTGGAGCTATGTCAGTATGCGACCCTCACTCAGGTATGCATCATTTATTTCATCACACCTTATCGCATCATTTCTTTGCTGAAGTACCCGCTTGTGGTTTTGACGAGCCTTTTCAAGAATTTCATATCGCCAACTTTGCACAACTTATTCAGCAACACCGACAAAAAATCGCCGCGGTTATTTTGGAACCCATTGTGCAAGGTGCAGGAGGGATGCACTTTTATTCCCCCGTTTTCTTAAAGCGGGTGCGCGAACTCTGCACTAAAAACGATATTTTATTAATCGCCGATGAAGTCGCTACTGGATTTGGTCGAACCGGAAAATTATTTGCCTGCGAGCACGCCAATATCAGCCCGGATATTCTGTGTATCGGCAAGGCATTAACGGGCGGATACCTCACACTGGCTGCAACACTCTGCAACGATAAAGTGAGCAACGGCATATGCCAAGGCGCGAACCCCGCACTCATGCATGGTCCAACCTACATGGCCAACCCATTAGCCTGCGCAGTTGCTAATGCCAGTATTGAATTACTCTTAGCCGATGATTGGCAGGCGCGTGTCAAAAAAATCGAACTGCAAATGCGCGATGACTTATCGCCCTGCAACGATTTTTCTTATGTAAAAGAAGTTCGCACCCTCGGCGCGATTGCGGTGGTAGAACTACTAAAACCAGTAGACACTCAACAACTCTGCGCACAATTTGTTGAGCTGGGTGTATGGATACGTCCATTTGGCAACATGATTTACTTGATGCCCCCCTTTATTATCGAACCCGATGACTTAAGTAGGCTCACCTCCGCCATTTTGAAAGTCGTAGCAAAGTTAACTAAACATTGATCGCTGAAATACCGTTTAAGAAGATGCAAAAAGGCCGATGATTGCATCGGCCTTTTTGTAGAGAAATAGATGTAGTCTCAGCTAGTCATTTAATCGGTTAGCATCATTTGCTATGAGGGCAAAAACTCGATTGGATAGGTAATCGTAATCGGACCAGCGCCATTAGTGCCAAATTTAAACTGTTTAATGCGACTCACAATCCGTGATTCAAGGGATGGATTATTCAGAGTACTGGATACCATTTTTACATTCGTCACATCACCTGTTTTGGAAATGGTTATTTCCAACACAATTTTACCTTTTAACCCCGGTGATTTACGGCGTTCACGATCATAAAGAGCATAAAGGCTACCCTTATTTTTATCAAAAATAATCGTGGCATTTTCTTCATAGGATCGGCCACCTGCACCAGCCTGCATGTTTTTAGTATCTGCTGCCGCTTTATCCCCCGATGTAGGCTCTTCGAGAAGTTCACTTTTTGCAGTGGCAATTTCCCGCGCGGACAATTCGGTTTTACCCACCGTAGAACCATAGGCGGCCGCATTAACCGTGCCGCCTGTTGTAGCAACATTACTCGTAATAACATTGGCATTATGACCGGCTGTTTGCGAACCAGCGGTTGAGTTATTCTCTAGCTTACCGGCAACTTTTTGTGCCACATCACCTGAATCAACCAAGTCATTCAATTCGTTCGATAAGGCCAATAAGCCACTTGAAGCTGCCGTTTCACGCGCTTTTTGCTGTGTCTCCGTTAGCGGTTTTTGCTCAACCACTTCACTCGGCTTTTTACGCTCGATTGTTGGCTTTGGCTTCACTTCAGGTTTGGGAGGAAGTACGGGCTTCACCTCAGCTTTAGGCTTAGGCTTTTCAACCGGCACAGGTGGTTTGGCCTTTTGCGAAATAAATTTCGCAATCCGATCAGGTACCACCGTTACTACACGACGTTCTTTTTCAGGCACAGAGACAACCGTCAATATGACGGCCATGATGATAGTCAGGAAAAGCACCAAAGCGCTGATTCGATAGAATTCGCGCTCATTGGTATTCGATGGCTGCCAATCCAACGCTACCTGCTTGTAGGCTATCGTGGACATTAGACCTTCACCACTCTGTTCATTAGATCACCCATGACGACCCTTTTATTTTTTCGGTTGAAGCTTTTGAGTGGCCGCAAAAGCAATCTTTGTATATTGAACTTCCTGACAGGTCGTCAGAATTTTTTTGATGAGATCATAGGATGTATTTTCATCTCCCATAATCGTGATAGCTTTCTCACCACCCTCTGCAGGCAACTTGGTACTCTTCTTATCCAAATAAATTAACTCTTCTTTTAACGCTGGAATATTAGCGTCTGTACTTTTCAGTACCGAATCAATTTGGCCAACGCTAACACCTTCAATTAATATTTCTTTTTGTGTTATTGCAATCAGTAGAGTTTCTTTGGGCGCAACTTCAGACATGCTATTAGGCAACTTCATGTCCTTGCGGCTGGGTAGCTGTTGTGTGTTTGATGAATTCACCAAGAGAAAAAACACTAAAATCGTAAAGATATCCATCAGGGATACCAGATTCAAAGGCGGTGTTTTTGATTTATTGTGTTGACGCTCCATGCGGCGAGCACGACGAGACATTCTCATGGCTGCACCTCTGGCGCCGCTTCGGTCACATCAGCGGATTCCACAATGTTGATGTCAGGAGCATCACCAATTGAAATATCAGGAAATAATTCTACGTTAACGACGTCTGCAATTTGTACCACATTGGTTGAACGCACATGATCCATGACTTCAATCATGGTTTTGTAATTAACGCCAGGTTCCAGTAGTAATGTGATGGATTGTTCATTAGGAAACCGGGATTTTATTTCCAACATGACATCCGAAAACAATTTCCAATCCGTTTTATCCGCACTGCGCTCGATACTTTTTATCAGGCCTAAATTTGCATCTTGTATATCGTAACTTTTTTCACGAACCACCAGCTGCAGAGCCAGTTTAATTTCTTGTTGAGAATCCCCCTGCGCATCCAACGCTGGTAAGTTTAACTCGATCACACTCATGCGTGAGAACACAGCAGTAATCAACAGAAACGGCACCAGAATAACCATCAAATTCATGAAGGTGGTAATGTTTAATTCAACCGCCTCATTGAGGGATTTTTTGCGCGGAAACTTCATGCTTATTCATTAACCATTAGGTTGGAACATTTAACCGCGGCCATTTCGATAGTGTCGATTACCTTGCTGGTTCTGGTTGCCAAATACGAATGAAATAGCAGTAAAGGAATTGCTACCACTAGGCCAAACGCAGTGGTATTCATCGCAACGGAAATACTTGCAGACAGCAAATCTGCTTTTTCTGCAGGATCTGCCGCCGATACCGCGGTAAAGGCTTCGATCAAACCGATAATAGTGCCGAGTAGACCTAACAAGGTAGCAACGTTAGCTAAAGTGGCAAGATAATGAGTTCTCTGCTCCAACTCGGGTGTCACCTCCATGACTCCCTCTTCCATAGCGGCCTCTAATAATTCACGTTTAACATCTGGCTTGAAGCGAGCAAAACCGTAACTCAATACGCGCGCCAATGGATTATTGGAATCACTAACGGCTTGTTTTGCGCGTGCGAAATCACTTGCTTTTAACATGGGGGTAATTTTTACCCAGAGTTTTGTCGATGCAGACAGCGTTCTGGAAAGATAAATCAAACGCTCAAAAGAAATGGCAAGACCAATCGCCATCACCCCTAAAATAGGGTACATAAAAAAACCACCCGATTGGAAAAACTTAACAAGTTCCATAACTACACCTATTCAATTTCTGATAACGGCTATTTAAAAAACAGGGCTTCTAATAACACAAATAATTAAAGGGATAATTTTTCGGCAGGGGGGCTATTATCCATACTTTGCGCACCATTAAATTCCCGATCCATTTGATCGATGAGCAACTTACGCTTGGCGCGATATTCTCCCATAGTTAAATTTCTTTTGTAATATTCTTGAAAGAGATTCTTTATGGTTGGTGTGTAATGTGTTTCTGTCACGCTATCACCTGTCATGGTTTTAATTTATATCGTTTTATTAGCAATTAATCCTGCACTTCACGTAGAACGCGAAATCCAGTGAAATTATCAGCGCTACCGGAGTGCGGCAATTGCTTATTGAAATCACACTCCTGCATCTCGGTATCGTAAGAACCACCGGCGGCGAGGTATTTACCCCCTCGATCGGTGACTAATTCTTGAGCATTGCCTAAATAATTAACCACACCCCAAGTATTTTGCTGCCCAATAGATGACTTGATCAAATCGCCACCTTTTTGAATACCACGCGAATTCAATTTACAGTTGCGATTCGGGTCTACCCTGCCCGCACCGGCTTTGGCCGCATATTGCCATTCAATCCAAGTGGGTAATCGATACTTACGATTGGACTTTTCACTTAACCACTTCAAATAAGCATTAACGGAACTTACCGATACATCCGTGACCGGCATGCTTGCATCCTTCGACGTATTGGCTCGACAACTGCCGGTGTCCTGACAGAATTCATTAAATTCATCCACAGTCACTTCATATTTGCCAAGTGCAAATGGCTGAATACTACCTTTTGCTGGGATAACCACCATTACAGGTGCCTTAACGGCGCCCGTTAATTTGTCTTTACAACTGGAGCCCATTCCACGAGAGCCTAAACCTGCGATGGATGTACTACAAGGATCTTTTGCCGCAATCGTGATGGCCATAATTGTTGCATTACCTTTAAAAATACGCAGTGCATACTTTTTAGCTTCTTCACCTCGCTCAGGAAATGAACCACCAATTCGCTCTATACAACGCGCGAGGGAGCCAGTGATTTTAGGCTCCTCTTTGGTATATCGCCCTTCATTGAGAGAACGCAACTTTGTAATGGCAATTTCAAAGTCTTTCATATCAAGATTACTGCGACATTCGAGTTGTTTTTCCACGCTAGCCAAGGCCGCCTCATAAGCCGAATGTTTTTGTGCCGCCACGGCAGCTTCTTGATCTGCACTTTTTTTCGCTTGAGCTTGCTCTTGTTCGGCAAGTTGCTGTTTCAATCGCAGCTCTTCTTCTGCTTTTTGCTGATCGATAATAGCCTGCGCGATACGTGTTTTGAAGGATTCCAATGGCGAGGGATCACTCGTATAGCGTTGGGCATTTTCGGTGAGGGTTTGCGCGAGAGTAAAATTTTTATCGACTATATTTTTTTCAATAGCGGCCAGATAAATCCCATAAATATCTCGCTCTTTTTGCTGTAGCCACGTGTCGCCGCTACCTAATAATTGCCTCAACTCTTGCACATCAGCCCAGATTTGAGCCTCCCATGAAGGACTCATATCGGCAGCAGCCAATAAATCCTCTAAGGACTTCATTTTTAATTCTACTCTGAGCTTCTGCTCAATCTGGGTTCTTACTTCATCCTCAGAAAAGCTGGGCACTTGTTCTGGCATATAGTAATAAACACCGCCAGCAGTAGCACCAACGGTGAATAACAAACCCAAAATAACTTTGACGGTATTGGATTTTTTCTTAGTAAATTCTTTCCAAAACGCATCAACGGATTCAGAACGATCTTCACGTTTAAATGCCATCGCACGTTCAATCGCTCGCCATTGATTACGTGTTAACCCAGGAATTTTGGCTGGCTTTATTTTTTGCCGCTGCGCCTCATCAGCATGCATGCGGTTGTAAGGATGCTCTCCCGTGAATAACTCATAGGCAATGCAACCCAGTGCATAAATATCATCTCGAACATCGGGAGCTTCGCCTTCCAGCATTTCCAAACTGGCATAGGCGGGTGTAAGCGCCCCCAGATTTCCCGCATCAAAGACCGTGCGGTCATCTTGACTTTCTTCACGATGTTCCGCTTTTGCTACCGCGCGGGCGATACCAAAATCAAATACTTTGGCAACACCCTTGTTGCTCACAAAAATATTGCCCGGTTTAAAATCGGAGTGAATAATATTTTGCGCATGGGCATAAATGAGCGCGGAAGAAATACCTTCAAGAATTTTTAATACATCTTCAGTGGGTAAACCCACAGAGCGATATTGATTAATCAGCTTATCTAACGGCTTACCTTCCATGTATTCCATGGTCATGAAAACCGTGTCGCCATCGCGGTCAAAATCGTAAACAGTAACGATATTGGGGTGAGCAATTTTTTGGGTTTTGCGTGATTCACGCTGCAAGGCAATAAATGCTTCAGGGTGAGCCTTAAATTCATCACTCAATACTTTAATGGCAACATAGGGCTCACGATCTTTGGCTTCAATTTTGAGGAGATCTTTCGCCTTATAGACAACCCCCATCCCACCTGCACCGAGTACCTCTTCAAATACAAAGCGATTTTTTAAAATACCATAGTCACTTCTCGCTGCTGACTCGGTAGTAGGGACGCTTGTACCAACCTTGGTAGCATCGTTGTTAACAGGTACTTTCTTGGGAGGAATAAACCGTGTTTTATCACTCGGCACATCGGAACTGGCGAGTGAATTTTTAGATAGGATTTGCGTTTTATCAGCAGCAATCGGCGCAGCTGACGGACGAGCTGGTTTGATTTGTGTTTTATTCGCATCACTGGTACTGGTAGATGCGGGAGCCTTATGCGCAGGTGGCATAAAACGAGTCTTATCATCGCTATCCTTAGACGTGGACGCAGTCATTTTGATGCGTGTTTTGTCGCTTTCATCCGAATCAGTCATATCAATACATCTTCACTTATTTATGTGTACACCTAAGCCATTCCGGCTGAGGAAACTTTCCCTAGATTGCCTTGCACCACAATCACAGAAACATTGTCCTTCGCACCATTTGCAAGTGCTTTATTCATGAGTTCCGCCGTGCTTTGCTCAACATCGCGCAAGGCTAACGCCTGTGTAATATCTTCTTGAGTAACTGCATTGTATAAGCCATCACTGCAGAGTAAAAAAGTATCGCCTACTTGCGTGGTAAATAGATTGATATCAACATACACAGGAGATTCAACACCGACTGCCCGCGTAATGACATTACGTTGAGGATGATTTTCAGCGTTTTCTCTCGTGATCAAACCCATATCAATCATTTCTTCCATTTGGCTATGATCTTTTGAGAGCTGCACCAATTGTTGGTTGCGAAAACGATATAAACGAGAATCTCCCACCCATAGGCATACACCTACGCGGCCTTTAATTAGCAAAGCCACCAGCGTACTACCGATAGTGCCATCATCAAACATAATTTGCGCATATTCCAACATGCGCTCATTGACGTCTAATATACAATCTTCAACGGCATCGACAAACTCACTCAAGTTAGTGCGAGGCACCACAGCGTCTAACGCGGTCACTATTTTATGACTGGCAACATCGCCAACCTGATGCCCGCCCATACCATCTGCAACAGCCCATAAACCAATATCTGGCTTGGCAATAATAGAGTCTTCATTTACTTTTCTAACAGCACCGACATCAGTGAGGGCACCGCTATTCCAAATAATAGGACGTCTGTAGGTTGTATCTCTCATCCAACATTTCCACTTATTTAATACAACAACGTCTGAGTTATTGTGAAATAGGTTTTAAAGAATAAGGCTCGTGCCAACCCCACTGTGACCACTGCCCATCTAACATGGCAGCAATACCGCGCACTTGAGGTAAACCTCTACTGTAAAAAAGACAAGGCTCTACTCGATCAGAACCTTGTGTAGTCCATACGCTATAACTGGATAAGCTTTCCTTCAGAGAGGAGCTTAATAAGTAAGAAAATACTGATCGAGGAGACTGCTCCTCGAAATCCATTTTTATTAAAGTGCCCTGTTGACTATTATGCGTTTGCATAGCGGGTATATAAGCCATGACATTTTGCAAAGGGTTGCGATTAATCTCCTCGAGTAAATCATCAAGAACCAATTGACCATCCAATGCTTTAAGAGCCGCTGATTCAATCGAATCAAACCAATTGGATTGAGTGATGATCTCCAGTGGATTGGTGATACCAGGAAGACGGGTAACCACCGAGAAGGGAAAATAACGCCCTACTCTATCAACACTTGGCAACACAATGCCAGCCCACGCGTGTTGATCAATCACACCCTCAGATAATGCAAAGCGCCAAATCGGACTCGTTAAATAAACATCTAACCATGCCTCACCTATTTGTTCCTGTGAGCAACCAATAAAGCTTTGTAACCACGTATCCCATGCATTGATAAACGTAGTCGGCAAATCACGATAGATGAAATCACCGTGTGCAGGTAGCTTTCCAAATAGTCCCACAGGTTTTAGATGGCTCACTTAAATAGACTCCGGACATTTGAATACGCTTAATAAATCGTTTTTGAACGGATTGTGAATACTTGTTGCCTTACCTTCGTAAACAATGGTGCGTTGTGCATTGGATGCATCCGTGCTACTTAAACTGAACGTAATTAAATAAATATTGGATTGTGCTGTTTGTTTAATATCGGAATCATCCATTAAACGGAACCATGCCCAAGGGCCAACATAAGATTTATCCGTAGAGGCGCCGTTTAAACTTTCAAAAATAATGCGTATACGACGCGCATCGTTATCGCCCGCCCAGGTAACGGAATTCCAGAATTTGGGGCCATGATTATAAGTAAGGCGTTGCGATCCCATATCGAGAGTAAACTGCGCCTCATCTTTGCTCATGTTAAATGGACGCAATTCAAGACTGATACTGGGTGTTTCAGGATTGGCTCTAAAAAATACGCTGCGAATGCTCGCTGCTTTTTGTAACTGCGCAATCGTAGCCGATGAAAAACCCATGGTGTAGCCATCCACTTCACGGTTATTCCAACCACTTCGTGTATCAATAAAAGGCTCCACAAATTCTTTTGCAAACGCGTCCAATGTGCCTTGTGGTTTAAAGAAGGTACTAAAATCCAATAACGCCAACTCGTCACTGGATGAACGATTCAGAGGATAACGGCCAGCTAGTCCTTGGGCATAAGGCGTGTAGACTTGTGCATTCCATTCCACATTCACATATTGATGAGCCGATGAAAGTACAGCTCGCCAAGCCTCATCAGAAATACTCGTGAGCCAACGATCAACCGGCTCAGGCGTTGATTTAGCATAAGCACGCAAGGCCGTGATAGGATTTGCCGCGCCGGCTTGATAGCGTGCTTTAGCAACCTCAAAAGCTTTTTTACCGGGATCCGGTGCCATAGAAATTTCTTGGATAAAATCCCGGAGCTGCGATAAACGTTGCATGGCTCCGTCTGCAGGAGCGGGACCACGAGCCGATTCACTCACATACAAAATTAAATCATTAAAGCGTTTATCAACAATCGTATCTTCCACTTTGCTGGCGATAAAATCCAAGGCTTTACCTTTTTTGGTTTCACCGGCTTTATCGGCAAGATTATCCAATACCGGCGGGGTCAATTGCGTATTGGTTTTACCCACCTGCAATACCGATAATAAGGGCGAATAAACTGGATCCACAAAAGCAGCAAGAGCATCATTCAACTCACGCAATCCATTGAAATTAGCGATATACAAGCTGTTATAAACATCGCCCCATACACGACTATAATCGGCTAAATACAAGGATTTAACTTGGGCACTAATGTCATCGAGATCTTGGTTCATAAAATCGAGATTTTTATCGTCGGCATCAGCGAGAATCCAGCGTTCATTTAACACATCCGCAATTGCAGGCGCATCAACCGAAAAATCAAGATTTTTATAGCCTTGCAAAGTAAACAACGCAGGGATAGATAAAGCGGCAAGTGCACGATCATCCATTTTGAAAGAGGTGCGTATAGCTTCACTATAGAAATTGCGCAAATCAATACGTTCGTTATATTCCGACTGAGCTTTAATGCGACTATAAACTCGCTGTGCCACAGGCAAGCGCAGTAAAACAGAACGCGTTTGTGATACAACAGTGTCGTTTAACTCTGTAGGCTGCAACTCAAGCGCAAGCAAGTTATTGAGGTGTTTTTTTAATTCATCTCTACGCACTGCATCATTGCGTAAATTTTTATCCCAGTAGGATTCAAACCACGTTTTTATGGCTGCCTTATCCATATGCTCAAGCTTGTTGAACATAATATAAAAACTGAAAGTGGTATATAAATCGCCTTCAGGGTCACCCTGACGAATGACTGCCTCCAACGTCGATAATAATTTCGGAATAAACAACACTTTTAATTTTTCTTCGTAGGCTTTATTGGCTTCGTTATCCACACGACTGTCATAGAGCCCGATACCCGTCAGCCACGGATGATTATGCTGGTTATAAACATCGCTTGCGCTTGCCAGAGCATTAAGTGCTGGCAATACCGTTGTTATATCGCCACTCCACCGGCTAATCCGTTTTTCTTCCGTTTGATACTGGTCTATGTAGCTACTTACCTCAGTGAGATACATTTTATTGCGCGTTAAACTACCGCTCCACACCAAAACAATCAGCAAGGTTACAGCCGCGAGCCCGAGATAAGCAGCACGCTGAGACCAACGCATAATTTTTTCGTAGCGCATGTTGGCGCCAACCAATTCCGATTCCGGAAAAATGACATCCCGAAATAAACGAGAGATAAAAAAACTTTTACCTTGTTGCGATGGCAAATGAGACACTTCTCTGGAAAAACCAAAATTCGCCGCAACCGATGACATCAATCGATCAATAGGGGTTCCATCTTGTGTGCCACTGGAAAAGTAGACTCCGCGCAAATATGGCTGCAATTGAAATCGATTTTGTACAAACGTTTGATTGACAAAGGATTCTACAATCGAATGTAAGTTTTCCATTTGCTGAGGAAAACCTTGAATAGCTGCAGCACGTTTTACATCACGCTCTTGATGCATACGCCATAACACCCTATCGTATAAACGACTGGATAATTTGCGTAGCTCTTGATGGAAAAACTCAAAATCTGGGCACTGTGCTGGTTTAGAGGCATTGGGTAAAGATATACCCCACACCTGATCGCGCTCTTCTTTACCTAAATCCTCAAAGAACTCACTAAACCCAGACACCAAATCCGACTTAGTAAATAGCAGATAGATGGGAAAGCGTATCTCCAATTTATCCATTAATTCGTCCAAACGCATACGAATTGTTTTAGCATTCAGTGCGCGCTCTTCTTCTGTTTGAATCAGGAGGTCATGCAAACTGATGGCAACAATGGCACCGTTGATCGGTCTACGACGACGATTGCGTTTTAATAAATTTAGGAAACCTTCCCATGCAGAACTATCCACAACACGATGGCTATCTTGCGTTGTATAGCGTCCGGCCGTATCAATTAGAACGGCATCATTGGTAAACCACCAATCACAATTACGGGTTCCACCAACGCCCTGTAGGGCTCCCTTGCCAAATTGATCCGCAAGCGGGAAATCCAAACCAGAATTCACCAATGCAGTTGTTTTACCAGAACCTGGTGGACCAACAATGATGTACCAGGGTAATTCGTAGAGCGCTTTATTTTTTCCGCCGCCATTGAATTTTAATTTTTTCAGTGTTGCCAGTGCTTGAGTAAAACGCTGATTGATTTGTTCAATCTCTTCAGCGGCCTGCCCTGTGGCAGGATTATATTGTGCATCCTGATTATTACTCTGTAGATCCTGCACCAAGCCATTGTTATTTTTATTATTCATGAACTGAATGCGTAAATTATTCAGCCCCCATAAAACCACTGCCACCATAATTGCAATTAAGCGAGCAGTTTCAGCTCCTAAAGGAGCAGAGTTGTCTGCGCCAAACTTAACAAGGGGCCCAGCAAACCAAATCAATAAAGCGACCAGCAACAAGCCAATCAGCGATATAACAATAGGATTAGTAAAAAAACGTCCAATTTTTTTCATAGAGACTCTATCTCACAATATTCTTAGATTCATCCAATGATGGATGAAACCCCGTCACAGATACTACTTTTCTTCTGGTTTTTCAGTAGTGATATTAATCAACTGCTCAGCCACGGGCGTTGCTGATTCGTGTAGCCAATATCTGAATCCGGTGTAACTGAAAAACAAAACAGCAACGGCAAATGCGATAACCACCCAAAGTGGAATGTATTCAGTAAGCGGGTTACGCGTTTTACCCAAGCCGACCCAACTAGGGGATAAAGCGCGCTCATACTCACCACGATAGCGGCGGATAATGGCAAATAATTCTTCTTTGATTTGATCAATCGCATCGCGACCGCGTTGAATTAAGCGGTACTTACCTTCAAAGCCTAAACTTAAAAAAATGTAAAAGAGTTCGATGATATCGAGATTTTCCGCGGGACTTTGCCGCATACGATCAAGGATTAAAAACGATTTCTCGCCACCCGATGTTTCTCCATGAAACACGGTCAGTAAGGTGCGTTGCGCCCAAGCACTTTCGCTACCCCAAGGGGTATTTAATACTGCTTCATCTAACACCGAGCAGAGCAAATACCTTGCAGATAAAATAATCTCTTGGCGAATGCCTAAATCACGGGCCTTGGCTTCAAACGCGCGAATTTCATTATTGAGACGCTGATGCAAACCACCCACATCTGGATGACTCATGGATTGACGTGTTTTTTCAAATACCGCAATCAATGTAGAGGCAGCATTAACGAGGGGATTCAAACCGCGATCGGTTCTGAAATAGGCGGCGCCTGCATCGACGGGCAACGATCTTGGTGGCGGCACAGATGCCCTACCGGGCTGAGGAATCGCACTCGGTGCCGCAGTAGGTTGCTGCGCACCCACAGAGCGCCCCCCCGGCATTGGACGCATGACGGTACGATCGCCACCAGGAATGGGTTGCTTAAAAACGGTTTTATCAGAATCATCCGACGTCATGGAGCGACCCCCTATTCTTTACTCTGCAAATACTTGCTACCAGCACATATCGACGAGTACGAGTAATGTTAAATATCGATTGTGATGTTAATCCGTCGAAGAAACTTTCTCGCCGTTATCACAAATAGATTTGAGATTGATTAATGATTGTGATCTCCGTAGAGACGCATAAATTATTGACGTATTGCCCAAAACTCCATTTCTATACCCGGAAAATCACCACCAAGATGCATAGCAAAACCACCGGATTGTTGAAGCTCACTCCAGAATTCACTGTGGCGATCTAGTTCGAAGTAGCTGTATCCAGTACGAAACGGAATTTGACGCGGAGCAACAGGCAAGGGCTTGATTCCAATACCCGGCATGGCCGCATTCACCAATTGTCTAATTCGTTCAACAGGGCCAATTTTCAATTGTGCAGGTAAGCGCATACGGATCACGTCCTCTTTAACATCTGCGCGTACCGCCAATACAAACATAGATGTTGTTAAAATTGAACGATCCGTAATTTCTGATACACGAATACCGTATTTTTTCTCAACCAAATTTAATGCAATTGCGGTTTGCTCGTACACCATAGATAAACATTCACGCAATGCAATCATGATAGGTGCAAATGTTTGTTGAAGATTGTCGTGAAGATAACCAGCAAATGTCGCTGGTCGCTTCGATTTAGTGACAAACGTAGAGAGCTCACCAACCATTTGCAATAACTCGCCGTAAAGCGCTAACGGGTGCAAGCCCTTTACCGTTGCCAAATGGTTTACATAAGGTTCTAGACGATTAATTAATTGCAACAACATATAGTCAGCAATTTCAGCAGTGCCGCCACGTCGTGCATCCGCCAAACGGCCAGCAATAGATTCTCCCCGGTGATGCAGCAACCCTACTAACTCCGCCACAAAACCCAAGAGTTTCGGCACAGCTCGGCAATCCAAACACGTGGCAAGGTACTGATCATCCAGCAATATATCTTTGTCTTCTCGTGCCTCGGCGACACGAATAATGCCAACACAGGCATAGCCACTTAAATCATCAGTATCCAGCAATAACCGCAGACGCAATTTGGCGATATCTAATGATTGTGTATCGCCACCTTCGGTAGTGACATCACGCACACTGATTGACGACGAATAATAACGCGCTAGGCCCTGCGTATTATCGAGTGGCAAAACATCAACTGCACCGGGACGACGAACAGGAACCCCCAAATAAACCACGGAATTATGAATACCGCGTGGCACTTCTAGAACGGGTGGCGCATCATCTGTTTCAGGAAAATTAAACGGCGTACCGTCAGGAAAAATTCCCTTAGCACGAAGTAATGAAATTTTACCCAATTTTAAGAGTTGTTGATCGACGTCAAAATCATGAACACCCCAAGCATAAGCTCCATAGGCAGAGCATTTGCTGTCGATATATCGCTCTAGGTATCTATTTTGCTGCTGAAAATGCTGAGGATTCAGAAACATTCCTTCAGACCAAACCACTCTGCTATCTAGTGACATACCAATCTCGCTATTTTTTATAAATCAACAGGCTGCTGCCTAAGCATTCAACAGGAATTTTTTAATCGGTTTTACTCTTTAACCAACGTCATACGCGTACCCGATATTTTAATGGTCGCTTTGTTTTTGATGACATTGTTTTCAGTGACCGGAAAAATCACTTTAAAAGCGGAACCAGGATACTGAGAAAACTCGGCGTAAAGTGCCACATAATGCGTTCCGCTCTGTAACACCAAACGTTCTGTACGGGTTTCACTGGGTTTCAGTGGCTTCAAAGATTGCTTGGAAATCATATCTCCACCCAACACTTCCTTATCACGCTCGTAAATATCAATAAAATCAGCTTTATCGAATAACGTAGGTGATTTTAATTCATACATCCGAACAAATACGGGGGACGGAAGTTTGTTGTCATCTGGATTGATATCAGCATCCAAGATAAAGGTGAGTTTTAAATCCGTATCAAGATTTAATGCACCACCAACCCTACTTTTAGAAGAACTGCAGCCACTTGATGCAATCAAGACAACACAAGAAAAGCAAACTAACATCATTCGAGCGACAGCATTCATCCTAAAACTCCTATTTGATATCAATAAAAAACTTATTTATTTTTTTTCCGCACAGCGGCAAGCTTACGGAGCTGGTTTTCGTAGGCATGTACAAAATCACTACCAAACAGATGCTGAAAAGATGACTCCATATTATCCACATAGCCTTTGTAGTATTCGCTGTAATTGCTCCAATACTTGGCTTTTTGCATGCCAGGAATAACGCCCCCTTTCCCTTGCTTATTGAAATTTTTCTCTAATATTTCAGGGTTAAAACGTTCCATCATGCGCTCAAAACCATGGCGTATACCAGCAATCATGGCAACCTGGTGCTCACCGATCTCCTGAAAACCTTCACGGAAAGCATCTATAGGTTTTTTATAAGCATTACTTTTCTTGATGAACATATTTTCCAAGGCTTCATCAACCCCTACAGAGAACTTTAACGGGTTATTTTCCACTGGCTGTATAGTAGTCACATTCATACGAAATTCGTTTTTGATACTGGTGCGCGAGCGTAATATTTGCATCATGCCATCCACAATCTCACGCATGAGCTCGCCGGTCATCTCACTAATTTCTTGAATTTGCTCATGACTCAAGCGACTGGGATCAAGCCCCATTGCTGTAATTAATCGGTAATCCACACCGCTAGCTGCCGGAGATACCACTCCTTGTGTTGTAGATACTTGTGCTGTCGCTGTTTGCGCTGCCGGTACCTGCACTGAAGGTGCAGATGTTGTCGGCATAGGAATTGGTTGAGCATTGGCTTGAACGACGGACGGCGCCGGCATATCAAATGTCGGAGTAACTGGAGTCGCAGATTGTGGTACTACCGATGGAGCCAGCGTTATTTCTGGAATGATCTCCGGCGGTACAACTCTAGCAGGCCGAGAAGGTGTTGGAATCGCCACAGGTGGAATAGGAACCTGCTTAGCACCAAATGGAGTTGAATGAGAGGGCTGTGGGCCGCCTAACAGATCATCTTCCCAATCATCTGGTATTAGGTTTTCCTGCGCTGAATCTGGCCAACTTATGTGCTGATCCATCGATGGAGAAAAATCCATTGTGCTACTGCTTGCAAACGGCGATGACGTCGGAACACTGCTGATTCGCTCTCTAAGTGTCTGACCACCAAATATGTCCGCATCCGCTGTGCGCCCCACTTTATCCAACGCCAATAGAGGGTCGTTAATTTCAAGATCAGGAGAAAGGGATATATCACTCAATAATGAAGGGGCACTACTTCCAAAAGGATCAGCAAAACCAGAGCCTGAATGATTGCTTGATCCAAAAATGTCATCAAATTTGGCCACCGAAGGTGCCATACCAAAGGGCGACGCAGCATCCAAGGATTGATCATTAGTATATTTTGCTGAAAAACGATAATCACCCATTTCAAAAAAATGACCGTCGCCCAGCAAAGTCTTCACACCTTTACCTATAGGCTCAGGTGAACCATTTAAAAAGGTACCGTTAGTGCTCACATCAACAATGTAATAAGAGTTTGCTTCAAATAATATTTGGCAGTGGCAGGTCGACAAAAATTTATCGGGATCAGGCAAAACCCAGGTATTGCTTTCACCTCGGCCAAGGCTACCGCCCTGTTCATTGAAGATGTGCGATGTTCTGGATACAGAAACCTTTCCCGGTGCTTTCACTAATGTAATCTGTAAGGCCATTAGAATATTATCCTGATACGATCCGTCTATTTAAAATACATATGATTTTCAACCAGTTGAACTCATCACCAACTCTTGGAGTGCAAAGTATACCTTCGGGCAGAATCGGGAACCAAATAGTAACACGCATCAAAAAGCACATACTACAGCCTGAGCGAGGAATCAAAGTGACGGGTTAACTATTAAAATCCTATTTTGTTGTTAATTTATAAGAATATTTGTGCTAGGTTAGGATCTCAGTTAAATAGAAAGGCTTCTGGACACACAGTATTGGCTTAAAAATACTGGTGACTCAGTACGAAGTTGTGCGTGCCAGTTAATATTGGCTAGCCAATAACCACTACGTCAGCATTTACAATACGTAAGCATTTATAAATAGGGATTAGAACTTAATGGCTTCGCCCCACATCCTCAATTTAGATACTCTTTTAGCGCCCATATCGGATGAATCGCCTACCGGGATAGATATCCGTCAAGATTCGTCGCCTACTTCAAAGTACCAACAAATCAAACTCGCTCGCTCCGCTGCGCGCGCCGCCGAGCGTAAAAGCATTCACGACGGAGACTCATCTGAGTCCGATGAACACTGGCGAAAAATTTCGAGTTTGGCGCCAGAGATTCTTTCCACTCAAAGTAAAGATCTTGAAATTGTGAGCTGGCTCACAGAAGCAATGGTTCGTCGCCATGGCTTCCAAGGTCTCCGCGACTCGTTCAAACTTATTCATGGACTCATAGAAAGTTTTTGGGATAACCTGTATCCGATGCCAGATGAAGATGGCATGGATACACGTACCTCTCCTCTTTCTGGATTAAACGGTGAGGGTGCCGATGGCGTTTTACTGGCCCCCATTCGTAAGGTACCGATTACAGAAGGCCATCAGCCTGGACCTTTTAGTTTGTGGCAATACCAGCAAGCGTCCGAAGCACAGCGAGCCGCAAATGATGATGTACGTGAGAGCAAAATAGAGAAATTAGGCTTCAGCCTAGATACTATTGAGAAAGCAGTCAGCGAGTCCAGCGATGAATTTTTCATCGATCAACTCGATGACATCAGCGAGACTATAGACCTCTGCAAAAAAGTCAGTGCATTGTTAGATCAGAATTGCGGTGCAGAAAACGCACCTTCGATGCGAAGCATTATTGAAGTACTTGAAGAATGTCGCAGCGCGGTTAGCCACCTAGGCAAACATAAGTTACCTGTTGCGAGCGCAGAAGAGCCTTCAGTGGAAGCACCTGTGGGAGCCACTGGTCAAGCTACACCAAAACCAACGGCTCAAGGTGTCGCGTTTGGCGCCGTAAATTCACGTGAAGAAGCCTTCAAGCAGTTATTGGAAATATCTAAATTTTTTCGTAAGACAGAGCCCCACTCACCAGTTTCTTATGTGCTTGAGAAAGCTGTAAAATGGGGAAATATGCCGCTCAATGAGCTGATTATTGAGCTAATTCCAGACTCTTCATCTCGTGAGCGTTTCAGTGAACTCACTGGCGTAAAAAGTGAAGATTAATTAAAACCAGCCAAGAGGATTGGAGATCATGTCAGACAGCATACACGATAAGCTTAAAAGGGTTAGAAAACCAAGAGTTCATATTACCTATGATCTTGAGACCAATGGTTCTATCGTTGAAAAAGAAATACCTTTTGTAATGGGTGTGATGGGCGATTACTCTGGCGACAACACTGAAGATAAAAAAGCGCTAAAAGATCGCAAGTTTTCACAAATTGACAGAGACAACTTTAATGAAATCATGTCAAAAGTGAACCCTCAATTGCGAATGAAAGTTGAAAACATGCTTGAAAATGACGGCAGTGAAATGTCCGTTAATCTTGATTTCAAAAGCATGGAAGACTTTGAACCGCACAAAATCGTTGAGCAAATTGAGCCACTCAAAAAATTGATGGAAACACGCAATAAGCTAAGAGATCTTCTAACAAAAGCCGATCGCTCTGAAGATCTTGAGTCAATTCTTGAAGATGTATTGAGCAACACCACTGCGCTCTCTTCATTATCAAATGAGTTAGGTATCCAGAAAGGTGATAAAGATGGCGAATGATCCTCAACAATTAAGCACACAAACCGCTGAAGCGGAATCGCAAGAACTGAGTTTTCTTGAACAAGCAATTAGCGCAACCAAGCAAACATCTCGCGATGAAACTGAAGAGTTACTTAGAACCCTCACTCAGGAAGCCATGAAGGGCACTGTGAAATGGGACAAAAACTTATCAGTCACTATTAATGCCGCGATTGCAGCTATCGATAAGGCTCTTTCAAGCCAATTAGCTGCTGTTATGCATCATGCAAAATTCCAGAAACTCGAAGGTTCATGGCGCGGACTCAATCACTTGGTGATGAATTCTGAAACTGGCTCTCAGTTGAAAATTCGTATGTTAAATATTACCAAGAATGAACTCGGCAAAGATCTTGAGAAAGCGGTCGAATTCGACCAAAGCCAAATCTTTAAAAAGATTTACGAAAGTGAATTCGGCACAGCGGGTGGTCAACCTTATGCTGCGCTGATTGGCGACTATGAATTCTCATCGCATCCCGATGATGTTTCTATGCTCTCAAAAATGTCGAACGTGGCTGCAGCAGGTTTCTGTCCATTTATTTCAGCCGCCGCACCAGAAATGTTTGGTTTTGATAGCTATACCGAGTTATCAAAACCACGTGACTTGGAAAAAGTTTTTGATTCAGCTGAATATATTCCATGGCGTAGCTTCCGCGATAGCGATGACTCTCGCTTTGTAACCTTGGCCATGCCGCGAGTTCTAGCTCGTCTGCCCTATGGCAGAGCCACCAAACCGGTTGAAGCATTTAATTACGAAGAAGTTGCTGTTCATGAAGATGGTCGTCATGCAGCTACCGATCATGATGACTACTGCTGGATGAATGCCGCTTACGCGCTGGGAACCACCTTGACTCAAGCTTATGCCGAGTACGGTTGGTGCACGAGCATACGTGGTGCAGAAGGCGGAGGCAAAGTACAAGGCTTACCAAGCCATACATTCGTGAGCGATGATGGCGACGTTGATCAAAAATGCCCAACTGAAATCGGCATCACTGACCGCCGTGAAGCTGAATTAAGTAAATTGGGTTTCTTGCCGCTCTGCCACTATAAAAACACTGACTATGCTGTGTTCTTTGGTGCACAAACCACGCAGAAACCGAAAAAATTTGATGATCCAGATGCTACAGCAAATGCCGCCATTTCTGCTCGCCTTCCTTACATCATGGCAACTTCTCGTATCGCCCACTTCTTGAAGGTGATGGCACGCGACAAAATTGGTTCCTTTATGGAAGCGTCGGATGCTGAAGAATGGTTGAATCGCTGGATTAGCGGTTATGTAAACGGCAGCCCAGGTGCAAGCGCAGAGATGAAAGCTCGCTATCCACTTGCAGAAGCTCGCGTAGAAGTTCGTGAAGTTCCTGGCCAACCCGGTGTTTATAACGCCGTAGCTTGGATGCGCCCTTGGTTGCAAATGGAAGAGTTGACTGCATCATTGCGACTTGTTGCCAATATCCCTAAAGCGGGTTAATTGTCAGCCTTCAAATCAAGAGGGGGCTTGCCCCCTCTTTGCTTTCATTGAATGGATCATGTCGTGTCATCACTTACCGATCAACCTGTGTCATCCCATCATCAATCGTTGGCTGAACAGTTTAGCTTGGATGCTCTTTATTCGCGTGATGCCTATATCACGAACCTCAACGAATTCTTAGCGGAATCTAATACTCATAAAGCCCTATCCTATTGGTTAAATGAGTTCGAAAACACCAAACGGTTAAAGACTAGCGAAGATATTTTTCTAGCCGTGCATAGCACTATTGCTCACATTGACCACCTCATCAATGAGCAACTCAATAAAATTATTCACCACCCTCATTTACAGAAGCTCGAAGCTTCATGGCGCGGCCTTTGGTATTTGGTCAACCAAGCTGATGGCAATAGAAATATTAAAATTCGCTATCTCGATATCAGTTGGGCAGAAGTGGCCAAAGATATTGATCGTGCACTGGACTTTGACCAAAGCCAACTGTTCCAAAAAATATACAGTGATGAGTATGGAACACCCGGCGGTGAACCTTATGGTGTCATTATTGGCGATTATGAAATTACCCATAAACGCTCCGAGCGACATCCATACGATGACGTTGCTACCTTAACCGGAATCGCAGAAATTGCAGCAGCAGCGTTTGCGCCTTTCATCGCATCCGCATCCAGTGAGTTATTTGGCTTGGATGATTTCTCAACTTTAGGCATGCCGCTGGATTATCAGACCATTTTCGCACAAGACGAATATATTAAATGGCGCGCATTACGCGATAAAAGTGATAGTCGTTTTATTGGCTTAACGCTACCACGCATTTTAATGCGCTCACCCTATCGCACTCAGCCGGGAACCTACAAAGGTATTTTCTTTTATGAAAAGCCAGAAGATAAAAACAACAATGGCTATTTATGGGGAAATGCGTGTTACGCATTTGCAGGTGTATTGATTCGTGAATTTGCGAACGTAGGATGGTTCGGTCATATTCGAGGTGTTCCAAGGGATCAAATTGGAGGAGGATTGCTCACTAATTTAGCCACCAGCGTCTTTGATACGGACACGCATGATATCGCCCTTAAACCGATTACCGATGTACTTATTACCGACAACCTTGAAAGAGAAATCAGTGACCTAGGCTTAATTCCACTTTGCCAATGCTACGACACTCCATTCAGTGCGTTTTACAGCAATCCATCCCTGCAGAGACCTCATAAACATAGCTCACGCAATGAAGAAGTTAATGCAAAACTGTCAGCGATGTTGCAACATGTACTCTGTGCATCACGAGTCGCTCACTACATAAAAGTCATGATTAGAGACAAAATAGGTTCCTTCATTACTGCGGAGGAATGCGAAAGTTTCCTCACAACTTGGCTATTTAAGTACACCACAGGACGCGAAGATCTTGATTGGGAAGAACAAGCACGCTACCCCTTGCGACAAGCTGCCGTACGAGTTAACGAGCATCCGGAAAAGCCTGGGCAATATCTATGTGTCATTCACTTAGTCCCTCATTATCAATTAGATCAAATGGTCTCTGAATTGGAACTCGTCACCGAATTGATTCAAACGAGTTAATGTGAAATAAGATGAGAAACTAACCAACATGCGAATCGATAAAAAGAAAGAGTTACGCCCTTCCATCCTCGATCGCTTATTGGATGATGAACCACACATTCAAGTTGAGGCCGATAAAAATCGACACCAACATCTGCGTGAATTGCGCAATAGCGTAAAAAGAGACTTGGAGAGTTTATTAAATACACGTTATCGCATGATCGAACCACCTGAAGAATTTCAAAATTTGGAAGTTTCGATCCTCAATTACGGACTGCCGGATTTGGCAACAGTTAATATTGCCGACATGGAAAAGAAAAAAGCATTTACCAAACACTTGGAAAAAATTTTGCGGGACTACGAACCACGCTTTAAATCGGTAAAAGTCAATCATATTAATAATAAGGACACCACAGACAGAACCTTAAGATTCAGAATAGATGCCACTATGTACGCCGATCCAGCGCCTGAAATTGTGATATTTGATTCTGTTTTAGATCCCGTATCCAGAACTGTTAACGTAGAAGAATCAAAACATGGCTGATGAGTTATTACCCTACTACGAAAAAGAGCTGGCGTTTATTCGCCAAATGGGCGCCGAGTTTTCTAAAGAACATCCGAAAATTGCCGGACGCTTAGGTATTAGCTCAGAAATTATTGAAGATCCACATGTATCGCGCTTGATAGAGAGCTTCGCCTATCTCAATGCCCGCATTCAACATAAATTAGATGACGATTTTCCTGAATTAAATGATGCGCTGTTAAACGTCTTATTCCCCCACTACAACCGCCCTATTCCGTCTATGTCGATTGTGCAATTTGTAGCGGATGATGAGCAACTAGAAGCCAGCTATCACTTACCCAAGAACACCTTACTGGAAACCGAACATTTTCAGGGTGAAAACTGTCGTTTCACCACAATTTACGACACGGAATTACTACCGATTTCCGTAACAGAAGCTAGCCTCATGGGGCGACCTTTTTCTACACCAGGCTCAACCAGTATTCGCGGTGCTAGTGGTGTATTACGTTTGCGTTTAAAAACCTTTTCAGAAGCCATTAGTTTTAATGATCTTCGCCCCAACCAATTGCGTTTTTATTTAAAAGGACAATCACAACACATACATCCTTTGTATGAAATGCTGTTAAATCAGTGCCAAAACCTCGTCATCACTACGGCTGATAATGACACTTCCCCACTCTTCATGGGTAAAGATGCTATCAAAGCGGTTGGCTTTGGAAGCGACGAAGGCCTCTTTCCTTATCCACCATCGTCTTTTACTGGTTATCGATTATTAACTGAATTTTTCGTTTTCCCTGAAAAATATATGTTTATTGACATCCAAGGTTTGGCTGATGTGATTCCAGCCTATGCGGCACAGGAATTAAATCTCTATATTTATGTCAATAATTCCGATGTAGAACTTGAGCACAATATTTCTGCAGACACTTTTGTTCTGGGCTGCTCCCCCGTTATTAATTTATTCGAACACAGAGCAGACCCAATTAAAGTGGACCACACACGACTTGAATATCAAATCGTCGCAGACACTCGCCGCCCCCTTGGTTACGAAGTTTACTCAGTAGATAAAGTTATCGCTTCGACGCCAACAGGTGACAAAAAAGAATTTTTACCTTTTTATGGGTTAAAACACGAACACCAAGACAGACAACATCATGCTTATTGGTTTGCCTCTCGCCGCCACGCCAAACTCAACCATGTAGACCGTGATGAAGGCACTGATGTATTTTTGAGCTTAGTGGATTTACAGTTCAATCCCAACATCCCTGATGATCGCACACTGGTGATTGAAACCACTTGCAGCAATCGCGATCTACCCTCAAAACTACCCTTTAATCGTGAACAACCAAAATTACAGTGCGTGAATGCAGCACCGCCCTGCGAGCGAATTCGCTGCTTAACCCAACCTAGCGCCACTATCCGTCCACCCATGCGTGATGCGGCACGTTGGCGTTTGATCTCTCACTTAAACCTCAATCATCTCTCTATTACGGGTGGTAGCAGTGCCACTGAAGCGATGAAAGAAATTTTACGACTCTACGATTTTAAGGAGTCCTCGGCTACTCGCGCCTTGATTGAATCCATAAAATCACTGAATGCTCGCCCTGTAAGTGCACCTTTAAATATTGATGGCCATGCCACTCTCTGTCGTGGAATTGAAATTGAAATTGAAATTGATGACTCACAATTTACCGGCAGCAGTAGTTATTTGTTTGCCTCCGTGTTAGAACATTTTTTTGGGCTGTATTGCTCCATCAATTCTTTCACCCGAGTTCTTGTTAAACGCAAAAATAAAGAAGGCTATTTGAAAAAATGTCCACCCAGAGCCGGCGAAAAAATTCTTCTGTAGTTGATCAACTACTCAGCTCGCCTCATGCCTATTCATTCTTTCAGGCAGTGCGGCTCATTGAGCGTTCGGTTCATCTAGAAGCCACGGAGTCAACGCTTGGCAATAGACAACTGAACCCCAAAAATAGTTTGGCTAGCTTTGTCCCACCCGCCACAGAAGTCATTCGTCTACATACGCATCAATCGTTTAAATTTCCGGAAGCGGAAATACAATCAATTGCTCGCGGCCAAAGCAGCAATTCGACAACGCAATGGTCGATGCATGTTAACTTTATGGGGTTAACCGGTTGCATGGGAGTCATGCCCTATCACTACACCGAGATGATTCTGCAACGACTCAAACAGAAAGATGAAACCTTAATTCACTTTTTGGATTTGTTTAATCATCGCATCATTTCACTCTTTTATCAGGCATCGACAAAATACCGCCTGCCCATCGAGTACGAGCGTAAAAAACTCAACCCCGGTATTAAAAAACAACGCGACATGCAAACCCAAGCGCTACTATCGCTAATGGGCCTGGGCACTCGCGGTTTGCAAGATCGCCTGCAAATCAAGGATGAATCATTACTATTTTATAGTGGCTTGTTTACACAGCAGATCCGAACCTCTAGCGGGCTAAAACAAATCCTGCAAGATTACTTTGACATTCCCGTACACATACAGGAGTTTGTAGGGCAATGGCAGGAGCTGATTCCCGATATTCGCACGCGCCTAGGAAGTAAATTAATGCCTAAAGGGCAAAATGCTCGCCTAGGTCAATCTGCAATGCTTGGTCACAAAGGTTGGTTCGCTCAGGGTAAAATTCGCATATCATTAGGCCCCTTAAATCGCGAACAGTTTTATAAATTTGCGCCGGGCACTAAGGCATTAAAAGCCCTGAATGATATGGTTCGGTTATATGTTGGCATAGAGCGTGATTACGATTTTGTTATTGAAGTCAATAGAAAAGATATTCCACCTAAAATAACCCTACAAAAAGGTGCAAATCCTATTATGGGATGGAATACGTGGCTTTCAGCGAGTGAAAAGCCCGCTCAGCAACAAGATGAAATTTTAAAAATTACCGTTTCCTCGAATCGTTTGAAATAGCGTTATTGCATTACATCAGTTTCGACCCAAAAACCATTATTTATTACTTTTTATCTCAACCTGTTAAGGACAAAAAATGATTAACATCGATCTTAAGTCGCTGGTAGGAAAGTTAAACGAACCTTGCCGCAACGCACTCGAAGGTGCGGCAGGACTCTGTTTATCCAGAACTCATTACAATGTTGAAATTGAACATTGGTTATTAAAGCTTCTGGAAATTCCCGATAGCGATATAGCTGCTGTATTAGAAAAATTTGAGGTCAATATTGGTACCCTCGCGAAAAATTTAAATCGCGAGTTAGATAAAATTAAATCGGGCAACTCCCGCGCGCCCGCTTTATCGCCAACCATCGTAGATTTAGCAAAAAATGCTTGGATGCTCGCGTCTATTGAGTACGGTCACACGCAAGCCACTTCTGCGCACATTTTAGCGGCGCTAATGCTAGATGAAAATTTACGCCGCACGACGGAAGTGGCCTCTGGCGAATTGAAAAAAATCCCCCCTGAATCACTCAGAGATTTAACTCGCGCTATTGTAGGCACCACCAGCGAATCTAAAAATAACTACTCAGGTGAGTCAGGTAGCGATTCGGGCGCACCTGTAGGCGCCCCCAGCAAATCGCCTTCATTGGATAAATTCACCGTCAATCTTACTGAAGCAGCGAAACAAGGAAAAATTGATGCGGTACTAGGGCGCGATGATGAAGTGCGTCAGATCATCGATATTCTTATCAGACGTCGTCAAAACAATCCAATCCTTACCGGAGAAGCGGGCGTCGGTAAAACTGCTGTTGTAGAAGGTTTCGCATTACGTATTGCATCGGGTGATGTACCGGATCAATTAAAAAATGTCACTATTCGCAGTTTGGATCTTGGCTTATTACAGGCAGGCGCCAGTGTAAAAGGTGAATTTGAAAACCGTTTGAAATCTGTGATTGCCGAAGTAAAAGCATCACCTGAACCCATTATTATGTTTATTGATGAAGCTCACACCCTCATAGGTGCAGGCGGTAAAGAAGGCCAAGGCGATGCAGCTAACTTATTAAAACCTGCTCTAGCGCGCGGCGAATTACGCACCATTGCGGCAACGACCTGGGCAGAATATAAAAAATACTTCGAACGCGATCCTGCACTCACTCGCCGTTTCCAAGTGGTAAAAATTGAAGAGCCGAGCGAAGAAAAAGCCATCAATATGATGCGTGCAATTTCTGAAATGCTCCAGAATCATCACCGCGTTAGAATTATGGACGAAGCCATTGTCGATTCGGTAAAGCTATCAAGTCGTTACATTACTGCGCGTCAACTACCCGATAAATCAGTCAGTTTGTTAGACACAGCCTGTGCGCGCGTCGCATTAAGTCAAAGCGCTACACCTTCCGCCATTGAAGATACCCGTCGTCGCATTACCCAATGTGAAACCACCATCCAATCACTCGGCAGAGAAAATGCGTCACTTGGCAACTACGAAGAAAAAATCGCAGAATTGATCGCCGAAAAAGACGAGTTGCACGTTAAACTGCAACAACAAGAAGCACAATGGGATAAAGAAGTCACCAAAGTCAAAGAAATTCAAGCACTGCAAAAACAGATAGAAGATGATTTCTTGGCCGCAAATTTAAGTGCGGAAAAAGCAAAAGCAGCAAATGCACCAAAAGCATTAACTGAAGAAGAAAAAGCAACCGTTAAAGCATCGCTTAGCACCTTGCGCGAAGAACTTGCCGCATTGCAAGGTGAAACGCCCATGATTCAGGTCAATGTTGATAGCCAAGCAATTGCTGAAGTGGTGGCCAACTGGACGGGCATTCCCGTTGGAAAAATGGTGTCTAACGAAATTAAAGCCGTACTTGAATTGCAAAATGCATTAGGTGAACGCGTGATTGGTCAACCACATGCGTTAGAAGCCATTGCACAATGCATACGTACCTCGCGTGCTGGTTTAACCGATCCACGCAAACCGATCGGCGTCTTTTTTATGGTGGGCTCGAGCGGTGTTGGTAAAACGGAAACTGCACTGGCCTTGGCAGATATTTTGTACGGTGGTGAACAAAATATTACCACCATCAACATGTCGGAATTTAAAGAAGAACACAAAGTCTCTATGCTGCTAGGTTCACCACCAGGCTACGTAGGTTATGGTGAAGGCGGTGTATTAACCGAAGCGGTGAGACGCAAACCCTACAGCGTTATTCTGTTAGATGAAATGGAAAAAGCGCACCCAGGTGTTCAAGATATTTTCTACAACTTGTTTGACAAAGGCACCATTAAAGACGGTGAAGGTCGCGATATTGATTTCCGCAATACCGTTATTATCATGACCTCCAATGCTGGCGAAGAACATATTCGTGCGATGTGCGCATCTCAAGAAGAATTGCCTGAACCCGATGTCTTGCTAGACAACTTCCGGCCGCAATTATTACGTTTCTTCAAACCTGCTTTCTTGGGCAGAACTACTATTATCCCCTACTACCCCTTGGGCGATGATGACCTCATGAAGATTTGCGTGATCAACATGAATCGCATCAGAAAACGTGTGAAAGAACATTACAACGCTGAATTCAGTTACGATGAAGATGTACTCTTACACATAGTGGCGCGCAGTCAGGAAGTGGATACAGGTGCACGAAATATTGAAAACATATTAACGCGCACCATGCTGCCTGCATTGGCAGCAGAATGTCTCTCTAAAATGGCAAACAATGAATCTATCACCAAAATTCATGTTGGCGCCGATGAGAATGGTCACTTTAATTACACCATTCAATAACCAAACGCTGGTACAGGTGCAAAACACCTGTACCAGCCGTAAACAATTAATGAGCTCTTGACACTCAACAATCACGCTATTGTTTAGTTTTATATCGCTAGTGGTTTTAACGCAAATTAATGGATTTACCGTGAATTTTATTCTTACCAATCTATTGCACCGCTTTTTAAGAGCCATGGATTGCTCCATGGTCGTAAATTCACGCTTTATAAAAAGCCTCCAACTTTTATGTGTTATCGGCATGGCATTACTTACCAATAACCTCTGGGCTGCAAACGAAACGAATACGGAACTCAGCAAAACAACTCAGCCCGCAAACACGCGGCTAACGCAAGAATTTCAATCAATTACCACACTTACCTATCGAGACCTTACTAAAAACGCTGGTATTTTTAGAGCACAAAACTCCCTAAAAGAACTACAAGAAAGTGTAGCTTCCGCAGATAAGAATGATAATTCCAGCTTAGCTGTTGGTCTTATAGCAGCGAACCTAGGATTAATTACTCACAACCTGAATGCGGATGCATTGCAGTTTTTCGCCAAAACATTACTTAAACATCATGCCGAATTATTGGCAAAAGAATTATTAACTATTGCCGACAATAATGGCGATAGCTATATGGTAGGCCGTATAAACTTCGAATTAGCTAAGCATTATGCCGAACAAAATGATTGGAAACTGGCGACAGACACTCTCGATAAAATTGACATAAGCAACAACTTAATTAGCAACGATGCCGACGAGGCATTTATCATTCTCGGCGCCGCATTGCAGCAAGAAAAAAAACATCGTGAATCCTTGGCTTATTACAACAAAATAAAACCTGCATCAACACAATATCGCATCGCCCAACTCAATACCGCGATTGCCTACATTCGTCAGGATTGGTGGACTGATGCACAACTCGCGATTGATAACGCTTTAGCAGCAGACGTTAAAGATAACGATGGCCTAACCAATCGACTGCATACGGTACTGGGTTTCTCGCAACTGCAAAATGGGTTTTATCGCAACGCCCGCGAAAGCTTCCGCAACGTTCAGGTAAAAAGTGACTACAGCAATCGCGCCTTACTCGGCCTGGGGATGGCTGCACTGCACCAAGAAGATTTCATCGGTGCGCTCAATGCTTTTAATCACCTCAAACAAAAAGATCCTACCGACATATCGGTCATGGAATCCTATTTACTTAGCGCGTTCACCCTAGAAAAACTCAAACAACAAAAAACAGCCACCGCTAGCTATAGCGAAGCAATCAATTTTTATGAACAAAAGCATCAAGATTATGAAAATCTTCGCAATAAATTGGTAGCTCAAAGAAGCAATGGCGTTATAGAACACCATCTCGTTGAGGCCATCAACAAAGATTTACATAAGATTCAACCACAACTCACCACCCTATTTTCACAAATAAAAATCATCAACCAATTGTTGGCATACAACCCCAGCAACAACCAGCAGATTGCACTTAAACAACTAAATTCTCGTCTTAATGATTTTTATGTCGCATTGGCGAGCGATGCAATCCAGCAAAAAATCAACATTCTTAACAGCTATCTCAGTCAATCACGCTTTGGCTTGGCCAAACTCTACGACGCGCCCTAGTATTTATGCAAAAAACAACCTTACTCATTTTTATGTTGCTGTTATTGACAAGCTGTAGCAGCCCATCGCCCCAAGAAGAAACACTGGGCAGCTTGGATGTTACTCAAGACGGTAGAAAACCAGACGCCGTTTTTGTAAAGCCTAAAACGGAAGAGGAAATTAAAAGCGCCTATTACAACTATATTAAAAGCGCGCCTGCTACCGATAAATCCCGCTTATCGGCCATTAATCGTTTGGCAGAACTGGAAATTAATCGCCTAAACAACATGGTTAAAAATGCGGAGGGAGATAATGCGGATACAGCCGCAGAAGATGCCCTGTATCAAGAGTCACTCCTAAAAACACTCAACCTATTGCAAACCTCGCTCCGTGAGTATCCAGACGCTAAAGGTAATGACAAGACCCTTTATCAGCTTGCCCGCACCCTAGATCAATTAGGTGATGCCGATCAATCCATGGCAACACTCCAACAATTAACGGAAAAATATCCTGAGTCCGCTTATTACGCCGAAGCCCAATTTCGTATTGGCGAACAGGCTTTTATTGCGGGTGACTACATTACCGCCGAAAGCGCTTACACCGAGGCCATTTTAACGGCTGGTAGCGATATATTTTATGAGCGCTCGCTGTTTAAACGGGGCTGGGCACGCTATAAACAAAGCTTATATGCGGAATCAGCGGATGACTACATCACTGCGCTAAAACAGCATAAATTTGATGATTATGAAACGCTCTCTGTCAGTGACAAAGATCAATTTGATGAGTATTTTCGTGCAATTGGTTTAGCTTTCGCTAATTTGGAAAATGCCGAAACATTACAAAGCTATTTTACGGATGAAAGTGACTTCAAATATATCTATCAAACCTATGCGGTTGTTGCTGACATTTATTTGAAGCAAGAACGTTATTCTGATGCAGCTGATGCATTAACGCAGTTTATTGCAGCCAATCCTACTTCACCTAAAATCCCACTGGCAGAATTAAAGACCATTGAGATCTGGAAAAAAGGCAAGTTCAAAACACGCGTAGAAGATTCTGTTGAAAAAGTTTATGCCCTATACAATCCTAAAGCTAGCTATTGGAATCAAAAAAATGCAGATCTGGATCAAAAGAAAATTTATGAATCTCTGCGTGAATACATTTTATTAGTAGCCAACTATCATCAAGAAATTTATCAAAAAGAACATAAAAAAGACGCCTTTAACCGCGCCAATATCTGGTATCAACGCTACCTTGAGCACTACTCTGCTTATGCACGGCAAGATAAGGTTTACACGCTCTATGCAGAGCTGTTAGCGGCTGAAAACCAAAACAAAGAGGCTATGACCTATTTTGAATTAGCGGCTTACGATGGCGACATTATTTTGGACAAGGAAGCCGCCTATGCCACTATTGTTATTTCTGACAAACTTCATCAGCAGGATCCCTCTAATGTTGAATGGCGCAATAAGAACATTCGGTATTCCTTAAAATCAGCACAACTCTATCCTACCGATACGCGCTATCAAACAGCCGCACTCTACGCCGCACAAATGGCATATAAAGAGCAGCGCTATGAAGATGCCATTGCACTTAGTAATACCCTGCCAGACTCAGCGACTGACAAAACACTTTATGAAGCCAATGTACTGAAAGGTATGGCGCATCAAAAATTAAAACGCTACCAAGATGCGGAGATTATTTTTGCCGACCTCATCAAACAAACGACCGACAAAAATGAACAGAAAAAGCAACAGGATAATTTGGCGTTAACGATTTATGAACAGGCACAGCAAGAACTGAATAGCAATAATACTGAAGCTGCCATTCAACACTATGCACGTATTTCTCGCAGTGCATCACAGTCTGAGATAGCACCTAAAGCGCTTTATGAGGCCATCGCCTTATCCATGCAACATCAGCAGTGGAATAACGCCATTACCTATATTCAACACTTTCAGAAGCTCTACCCAAGCCATTCGCTGCACAAAGATGCCACGCGACAACTATCCACAGCCTACTTGAATTCCGGCCAAGGTATTAAAGCCGCACAGGCCTTTGAACAAATATCCGCGCAAGAAGAAAATCAGGATGTAAAAATGGCCGCACTCTGGCAAGCAGCTGAACTGTATGAATCCAAAAACAATACCGATGCCGCCATTCGCGCGTACCGCAGCTACACCACGACTTACACCCGCCCCTATCCACAATATGTAGAGGCCATGTATAAACTATCCAAACTTTATGAAAAAACTAACGAAAAAGACAAGATTGTTTACTGGCAGGAAAAAATTATCAGCAGCGATAAACAAGTAGCGAAAAGCAGTAAAACCGATAGAACCAACTATATTGCAGCAACCGCATTAATGGCGCTTGCGGCGCATAAACAAAAACAGTTTTCACAAGTTCGTCTCGTAGAACCGCTTGCGAACAATCTGCGCAATAAAAAAGCGTTTATGCAAGATGCCATTGCTCTGTACGGCCAAGCCTCTGTGTACAGCATTGCAGAAGTCACCACAAAATCAACGTACGAAATTGGTCATATTTACCAAGAGTTTTCCAGTGCTTTGCTTAAATCTGAAAGGCCAAAAAATCTTAGCGCAGATGAATTGGAGCAATATGATATTTTAATTGAGGATCAAGCATTCCCCTTTGAAGAAAAAGCCATTGAGTTTCATGAGATCAATATCGCGCGGGTTAAAGATGGCACCAGTAACGAATGGATTGCACAAAGTTATGCTCAATTAGGCAAACTCTTCCCTGTTCGTTATGGCCGTGCGGGTAAAATCAGTATTTATCAGGATCAACAACCTTAATATGAAAAAATTATGTACTTTGGTATGGATGTTCAGCCTGTGCATTCTGATAACTAGCTGCACCAGCTCCCCCACACCCAAAACAACAACACCAAGTGCAGGTATTGGTGCAACACCTCTCTCGCCCGCCGAGCAAAAAAGCTATGGCCAAGCATTATCACAGTTAAGTAATGGGAAATCGGAGAAAGCTGAAAACATACTGGTGAAATTAACGGATGCTCACCCAGGCAATCTTGGCCTATGGATTAACCTTGCCAACGCAGCCTATCAAAATAATCACCTCGACCTCGCAGAGAAGGCGCTCAATCACGCACAACCACTGCAACCGAATGTCGCAGAGTATTACAACATTTCTGGCTTGGTTGCCGTAGCACGCGGCAAGTATAAAGAAGCTGAAAAACACTATATAGCCGCATTAAAACTCAATGATAATGAAGCCAATGCCCATTACAATCTCGCCTTACTTTACGACGTGTTTTTTCAGGATATTCGTAATGCTATCCCTCATTACGAACGCTACTTAGCACTCATTAATCAAGCAGATGAAGAAACGGCGAATTGGCTGGAAGAGTTAAAACTGAATGTCAACAAAGGCAGTAACGAATGAAAAACTTTATCTCACTATTGCTGATGATGGCATCAAGCACCCTCTGTATTGCGCAAGAAACCGAAACACCAAAAATAGATTTCGAAGTGGAAACGACAACCATTAAATCCAACCAAGAATTACCTAAAATTCTCTATGTGGTGCCATGGAAAGATGTCAGCGGAACAACCCATCAGACTCAACAAAAATTATCATTGCATGATTTTTTTGGGGATTTATATGAGCCTTTAATACCCTCAAAACTTAACTCAAGTGCTGATATAAACCTCAATAAAGAAGATGACAAATCGGCGAAAAAAGACGACGAGTAAAATAATCGCTACACACTTTTGCGTATGTAATAAAAATACTTTTTATTCTCTGTTTTTTGACTTAATAATTCATGACCAAGGAACAGACAAAATTTGGGAATATCACGAACGGTAGAGGGATCTGTGGCTATGACTTCAATAACCTCCCCTATCGCCGCCTCTCTGACTACTTTATGTAACATCATCACAGGTTCTGGACACAGCAAACCTGAAGCATCTAATTGTTTATTAATCGGCTCATTCATAGTTTTAAATCGTCTATAAGTTTTCTACGAAACACACAAAGCATTGCTATGCTTACAGTAATGGATGGATGGATAACCCAGAGTTTTATTCCACTTACGGGGAACACCTTTCGATGTCCCGGAACTCATACAATAACTATATGCCGTCAGACTTTTTCAGTCACCAAGCTCTCGAGCTCACCTTCCGGCTATTACGTAACAATCACCCTTTATTGGCGAATGCGATAAAGCATACGATTGATCAGGTAAAAACTGTTCCTTATAACCAATTGCACTCTGCCTATACCGGTGAAATGCTGTTGAATATTGACGTCATCGATTCACTTAAAGCCCATACCATTGGACAAATCGTATCAACGCTAACTGATATTGTGCAAACAGCACTGCATAAGAATGATTTACCGCACGAGCACATGACAATTTTGCGCAGCCTTATCGAAGATTGGGTGCAACTCACGGAATGGATACTGACTCACAACCATGGCGACTTGAACGATAAATCTGCTTATCACTAATGCGTTATTTAGCAACTATTGTTTAACACGTAAATAGCCCGTGACCTCTTCACGATCGTGATACAGCTGTTTGAATTGAATTTCCACCTTCAGCCCTAACTTTTCCAAATCACTCACAATGCGTTCTTCACACTTTTTAACTTCAGCATAACGTTGCTTCATAGGTAATTTTAAATTGAACACCGCTTGACGACAGTAACCTTTACCAAACCATTTAATAATCATGCTAGAAACACGTGCAGGCTTATCTACAATATCGCACACCAACCAATGCACAGGCTTTTTGGGTTCGTATAAAAAACCGTCCATTAAAATTTGTATGACCTGACCCGACTCCAAAAGATTTTTATCCATGGGCCCATTATCAATGGCTTCCACATACATGCCACGCTGAACCAGTTGCCATGTCCAACCACCGGGCGCGGCTCCCAAATCAACCGCCTTCATACCTGAAGCTAGGCGCGTATCCCACTCCTCCGCGGGAATAAAGTGATGCCAAGCCTCCTCCAGTTTTAATGTGGCGCGACTGGGTGCTTCTTTAGGCAAACGTAAACGTGGAATTCCCATTGGCCAGAACGAACTATTATTCAATGGGCTTACACCCAAATAAGCTTCAGTGCCAGTGATGAAAACCAAATGCAAACGCCATTTATGTTTTTCTTGCAGTATTTTTTTATCGCGCAGCGCTTTGCTAAAAGGTGGGGTAAATTTTTTACTTAAACCGGACAGCTCTTTGCCATCATTGGTATCAACAGTTTCAATGATTAACTCACGTGCAGCAGGTAAATCTACTGCTGCAGCCAATAACGGAGTTACGCGATCGGCAACGGGTAAATTTGAAATGGGCGCATGACCTGCGAACCATTGGCGAGTAAAAATAAGTTTGCGAAAAGGAATAACTCTTATGAGATTTTCCGCACCATGAGGCTCCTGTGTAATAAAAACTACATAAGCGCTATTATCTTTGGTCTTACTATAACCATAGATACCCGCACCAGCGGCTAAATCGGTTATTTCAGCAGCACATTCTTTTTCAAAACCGGCACGACAATGTAAAAATAAATGATTCACTCTGTTCTCTTTTTATCAAATTAATGGATTAACTGCCCAACATGGCCGCATCATGACGCGTCAATAAACTCACTGACTCAGTGGCGGGATCAAAAACAATAACCACATCACCACGCTTTAGTTGTTGCCTGACTTGTTCTACTTTGGTGGCTAGTGGAACTTCTTCCCACCCATAATCAGTACCTTCACGGGTAATAAACTCTTCTATTAAACCCGCAAGCGCTTCAGCAGATAATTGTTCGTAAGGAATTATCATTTTATTCAGACCTAGGACTCTATGATGAAAACCACGCTCAGTGGTATGGCAATTAACTTGTCGCCGCTACTCAAGCAGAGTAATCTTTGGCATTAGCCTTTCCCATCGACCCATAAAAAATAAGGAATCAGCGTGAATACACAACTCGTTTTAACCGTCATTTGTGACGATCGACCTGGTGTTGTTGAACAGCTCGCACACACTATTAGTCAACACAACGGCAACTGGTTGGAGAGCCGTATGGCGCAACTAGCAGGCAAGTTCGCGGGCATTCTGCAGGTGGCTGTGGCGGATACCGACCAAGCACCGCTGCGCGATGCCTTAACGAAGCTCAGCGACAAGGGTTTTAAGATTGTCATTGAAAGCGCTAGGTCGCACACTAAACCTGAATGCCGCGAATTTAGCTTCAGCGTGGTGGGCAGTGACCGCCCAGGCATTGTTCATGAAATTGCGCAGGCCTTTGCTGCCCGCAATATTAACATGGGCGAGCTGGAAACGGCGTGCTCAAGTATGCCTTGGTCGGGTGAACCCTTATTTGAGGCAACGGGCGTGATTGAAGTGCCCAAGAGCGTCGATATGAATGACTTGTATGATCACATGGATAAAATTGCGGATGAATTGGCCGTTGATATTCGCCTGGAGTCCTCTACGGAAAGATCTGCTGCTTAAACTTTCATCGCAGACAACAAACAGCCCTGTGCTGCTTGTTTCTGCGTGATAATGACTTCAACAAATTATTGTATTTTTTCTCGCCAATAAATAATACGGTCGTGCCCACGGTAACTACCAAACCCAAAACGAGCTGTTGGTAAACTCGTATCATCGCTGAAGTTACCATTCTGATTCCAATCAAAACGTAACCAGTCATACGCTGTCAAATTAACATTTACCTCAAAACTGCCCGTGGCACTTCCAGTAGGTGCTAGAAAATAATGCTCAGCATCACCTTCTTTAAAATAAATTTCTGTCGGCGTATTCAAAGGGTTATTGTAAACACCCGTTGTTGAGCCACCACTCAAAGTGACTGTTCGATTGGTATCGGTTAATAAATTACCACTCGGGTAACTAATGGCACTGCGTAATACTTTGCTACAGGAATCAACGGTGTTTTTAACAAAAAAATTCCCCGCCCAATATTCAGTGGTGAATTCAACCGGTAGGTTGGCCGTTTCTGGGCCAAAACTATCTTGTAGCCGTAATCGACCATAAAGTAAATGTAAAGGCGAACCTAAAGTAATGGCATTACACCCAGCACCAGAACAGGTTCCTGTTGTAGTTGCGTTCATATTACGAGCATTTAAAACACGAGAATCCAACACATCCACCAAACTTAATCCAAGCTGCAAGCTATTGTAGGGGCCATCTGGTGCCGCTAATGTTAATGCTCGTCCAAAAGTAGCCGTCGATGTATTCAATGTGAGTATGCCGTTATCCCAAGTCGTACCAGGCAGAAGAACGCGTGAACTTAACAGTGAACCATTACCGCCATTCACATTCTCTGCAACATAATTAGGTGTAGCCGTACCTGAATAAAAAGTAGGTTGATTGGTATTATCATAATTAGTCACAACTACACCGCTCAATGATTCCGCTTGAACAGCATAATTTACTGTGATGTTCGGTTGCCCCATATACGAGAAACTGCCACAACCATTGCTAGTGCTTGATGATGCCAACCGATAATGATCTGGATAAAAACGCCCAACCGTACCACTTTGAATAAAGTTGGGAATATTACCGCCACCTAGATAATCACCATCGTTTGATGTCGCAGGATTAGCATCATCAAATGCGGGCAACAGTGTAATGCTTCCCACTTGATTCCATAAAATACTTGAATTGATAAACGTACCCGCCGGGGTGGTAGCGGTAAAGGTTCCACTGTTGGATAACGGGGTGAGCGTTCCACCACTCGGATAAGGAAGAGAATTCGCTACAAGGGTTAAATTATTTTTTTCTGAAACAATTTCGTTACCAAAATTAGGCGTTGGATTTCCCGCCGCATTGCGTGACTGTACGGATACTTTAAACGCCTCACCTGCTGCAACAAAACCGGTTCCACTGGTCGTAGTACCGGGATTAGTGACATTGCTAGCATTGGTAACAGCACTCACAACCATTGAATGAGGTTTAACAACAATATCATTACTGGTGCCGGTCAATGTATACGCAGGCTCACCACCCGATGCACTCAAGGCCAATCGTGCCAATATATGTACTTGCCCTACATCCGTATAATTAAATGGAATCGCCGCTGTACCATTCGCATCAAACGTCAAGGATTTATTGGTATACACAATACTCGCTGGCAAGACACTATTCGCATTACTTTGTACACCCGTACTCGCCAAACTTAACGTCTGCCCTGCAATACAGGTGGTTGGATTGACGCAGCGATAGGCGAGCTGAACCGTTTGTGGTGAAGCAAAACGTGCAACGCAAGTTCCCGTTGTGGTATTGGTTTTGACTGCGCGCAAGTAAACACTATTGTCAGTAATGCCCGCAATTTGCGTAGGAATATTACCGCTGGCCGTGGCGCTATTCGAAAAAATAAATCCGGCGGTTTTAAATTGCGTACTACAGCTATTCGCCACTGTACAACTGGATGTTCCCGTACAACATTTACGCGCATTCACCGCGATGGTTTGCTCATTCGATAAGGTAAGCGTTGCGGTTGTTCCATCAACGGCTGTCGGAAATAATAACTTCGTGGTAGCCTCACCAGCGCTTAAGGTTAAGGTAGTGGCATTTAAACTACCGGCCGTAGTCGCTAAGGTAGTGTTTGTATTCACCGATGAATCTTTTGTGCAGGGAACAAGACTATTCGCACAAGCGCGAACAGTGACAGTTGCACCTTCACAGGCAACACTCTCGCTGGCTATTTGCACTTCGTAATGATCGGGACCAGCACAGGTACGAACTGTACGCAGTAAGGTTTCAATACTCGTTTGCGATAAAGCACCCGAATAAATATTCACCTCATCGATATTGCCTAAAAAATGCCACGACGTTTGTCGCCCTTCCGATGATGCGGAAGTTTCACCGCCGATCGCCGCTGTACCTGTACCATCCGTCCAAGTACCGTTATAAGCTCCCGATGTTTTGGCTTGCAAAACACCGGATTGATTATAAACATAGAGCGTAATAGTTTTTGCGGTTGTATCAACCGCAGAGGCAACGTAATACCACGCATTACTGGTTAACACGGCGTTCGTATCAATACAAAAAACACCACAACTAGGATTTGTACCCTGCCCCGTTACTGCACCATTATTCGTAAGATTGCGTGCAAAAAAACGCAGCTTAGGTTGCCCCGTACCGTCCGCTAAACTTAACCCCCAGCCATTATTCGCATCGTCACGTACCAAAATTCGTTGATGTTGTGCGCTCGCGTTGGTTGAACGAATCCATGCCGCAAAAGTAAATCCATTCGGCAAAGTTGGAAAACCCGTTAGCTCTACATACGAATAAGTTCGCACAGGTGCAGTAGTTTTATCAAAACTACCGTAGTAACACGTATTTTGATTAGCATTGGTAAATGCTGGTGATCCTGATTCTGTGGTTGGAAAACTTGTTGAACCCGCCGCAATTTGTGCGCGACCGTGGTTGGAGTTGCCACTGCTATCAAGCACTTCATTTGCAGTGCCATTCCAAAATCCTTCATCCATACGCCAAGAACCTAATAACACTGGCGTTATACTTACACCACTACACAAGGGAGCAAAATCTGCGGAGCTTAACAGACTACCTTGATAATTTACGGTTGCCTGCCCTGCGGTGGATGACACATTGGCACCGGCTACAGCTCCACTGATCACAGCACCGTAATCCAAAGTGACATTACCACCTGCATATAAAAAGGCTTTTAGATTGACAAATTGATTGGTACTGATGGTGCCCGTTGCATAAATTAATAATTGATCTGATGTGAAATTATCCGTTGTGACTTGATAACCAATTGAGACATTACCGCGCACAAAAATACGGGTGCTGCCGGTGGCGGTAATGCGCCGCAACACAGTTTCCTGACCAAGCGTTAAATTACCGTCAATCCAATAATCGCCCGTTCTTAAACGCACTTCTGAGCGATAGCCGGTTGTAAATGTTCTGGTGTAATAGAGACCGCTATTGGTGTTAAAACGTAAGCTTCCCTCTTGTGCAACATCCACTGTGCCATAGTTTCCCGAAGAGACAGTTTGACTTCCTTGGTAGGGAATACTGATCGCACCATTAGCCGTATTAGCAGTTTGGAAGCTTGGCGTTGAGGTAATAGCGGGAACGCCCGTTGCTGCACAACTAAAGCCACTGCACGCCAAAATAGTCGAATTATCGGTCAGGGTTTTTGCGGCAAGGGTCGCTGAACCGCCCGTAATTTTAGATTGATAACCAAAATTAATATTGCCATTAGTCGCATGTGCTTGAATGCCATTACTAAAAATATCCGAACAGGCTGCCGAAATAGCGTGTTGTGACAATCCCGCTGTTGTTAAACCCAACAGCATCGCTAAGCACTGGATAAATCGTAGAGAGTGGCTCATAACATTACCGATTTTTTGCAATCTTCTCATCAAAACTTTCTAGTTCAATATTGATTGCTTTAGTGGAAATATTCACTTCATAAAAAGAAAATAAAAGTGATACCACCAATAAAAGTAAACTGCTCGCAAATAAAAACTGACCCAACACATACCAACCCAAGAGCAGCGAAAACATTGCCAGCGTACAGAAAACAAAAGACAGCACACCGAATGCTTGCATCATACGAATCACAGAAATCCGTAAACGGAGATTGTCCAATTGACGCACAATCACATCCTTAGGCGTATCGTCATCCAAGTGACTTAACTGTCGAATGACATTCGCCAATACGACAAAACGATTGGTATAAGCCAGCATCAATAATGAAATGGCTGGAAACAATAAACTGGGCGTGGTGATTGTCATTTCCATATTTGGCATGGTTCTATGAACCTCATTAATTAGGGTGTTAGTTCTTGCTCTAAAAAGGCTCCGGCCTGAATCGTTCGTTCAGCGCGAAAAGCTGCTTGACCACAACTCGCAATACTTGTGATGGTATAAAAACTGTTGGGTACAGTGGTTGTAGCCGCGTAATTTGTCGCGGTTGCGGGCGCACAGGCTGCACCATTGCTATAACGACAAAGACAACTGACTTGCGCACTGCAATGTTGTAAACCGACAATGCCGCCAAAATTATAAGTTTGGCTCATAGTGGCACAACGGTTATCCACTGTTTGGCGCACACGAGCATCAGGAAAAAATAACAGTTGCATAGCTTTCTGTGCACCACTTTCAGCCGCATAAAATGCTTGTACGCTCAATAGTTCCTGAACACTGGCAGCGTTAGTTTGGGTGCTGGTGCGCGTTATTACCAAGGCTAAGAATCCAATGACTACCACAATAAATAATGCGAGTGGGATTAAAAAACCCCGCTGCATCTTGTATGAATGATTCATCGCTTGTTTAGGGCACATTGCGAATACTCACGCTATGGATAAACTCTAGCGACTCATCACCACTGGCAAATTCAATGGCGATGGTTAAGGTAGCGTTACGATTTTCACTGCCCAGTTGCAATTGAAAAGGTTGCGTTGCCTGCACATCGATCGCCATTACACTGGAAGCTGCACTGAGATCTACCTCTGCAGCATTCACATTGATGCTATCGTAAAAGCGCAGTTGATTATTGGTAACACAAAATGCCGCAGGATTATCCAGTAGATAAAAACGACGGCTAATTGAATTACGTGACCATTGTTTCGCCGCTGATAAGATCAACGAAGTACTCGTGGATGACGTGGAATATCCCGCGCGCGAAGCAGCACTGGCACCATAAATTTCAGCCGCACTCATAGCGCCTATAGTAACGTAGCGTGGCGTACCAAAATCCACCGTGTAAGGAGATACAAGAATAGTGCTTTGCGCCGCTGCGCCATTTTCAGAATCCGGAACTGGGCTAAGGTAATTACCACCCGCCGCAATGGGCATAAATTCTACGCAGTTACCTGAATTCACCACTCGCACAGAATACGGTAAAGCACCGCGCAATTGTCGCGTCATACGTTCTAATGCAGGGCGCGCTGTATTAATAATTAACGCGCGTGTTTGAGTGCTGCGATAAGACTCAGCAGCAGTCACCACAAACCGAGTACCCATAGTGGCTAATATGGCAAGGATAACGATAACGACAATTAATTCGATCAGTGTAAAACCCACCGTGTGTCGCTGCGATGAATAAAGGTGAATGCGTATGGAGGCTGAGCGATTCATCAAAAATTCGCTCGCTCGGCGGCTAAGGTAATGGCATCACCGCCGGGCATGGTGACAGTGACACTAATTAGCTTAATGTTATTATTTTCAGACACGCTAACGTCACGCGTGTACCCCGTGTAAGGGGTATCACTAAAACCATGGTAATCATCAACATCGTTCATATTACCATCGGGATTATTGTTGCAAGGATCAGCCCCCACACTGTTGCAAGCAGGCACACCTCCCGTCGGTGTTATTTCATCGTATTTGAGCGCTAAAATTTCATCGAGCCTAGATTGAGCGGCCTCAATCGCACGTACTCTTATCAGCGGATCGACATTGGCTCGCGTTGCGCTCTGGTAAGCACCGAGTAACGCCAGTAAGGCAATACTGACCACCACCATAAAGACAATCAGCTCAATCAAGCTAACGCCTTTTTGCCATGCAGGGCAATGCTGGCGACACTGGGATTTAATTGGCATGAGCATACCCCGTCGCTTCAACCACTATAGTTGCCGAGGTGCCTGCCGTACTGCCTGAGCCCGAAAGGGTGATAACACCCGCCGTGGTTCTTCCCAGTTTGTCGTAGGTAAACGTGTTTTGGGTCGCTGACAAAGTGACGCCGCTCGGCATCGCCAAGGGGTAATATCCACTTCCTACCGCAATAGGCGCACCATTTTCGGTAACGCTGATGGCCGTAGCAGACACCACAACCTGGATGTTGGAGCGCACCATGGCGGTTTGTTGTGCAAAAAATAAGGCCGCGATGACATCATCGCGGCCCCCTTGAACAGCAGCAGTATTAATACCGCCGATGCGAGAAAAAAGTGTCACTGAGACTATACCGAGCAAAATCATGACGGTAATTAATTCAACTAAAGTAAACCCCTTCTCGCGTCGGTACATAAATACGCATCATTACAATCGATCTTATGGTGCACCAACACCTTGGAAGGTCGCAGTCTTGCTACCCTGCCCAGTAATAGTACATACGGCTGTTGCACCTAAGGTTGCCAAAGCACCTGCCGTAATTGTATAGCCTGTCGGCAAACCACCTACCAACAAAGAGCCGCCATCATCACAGTTATCAACACTCACAGGAGGAGTGGAAGCCATATTCAAGCCAGCATCTTCTGCAATAGCACCGGCATAGTTCAATGCCATGGCGCTGCCCAAATTGGCAGCTACACCATCCACAGCTGCCTGTTCAGCCGCATCAGACATGTCGATAAAACGGGGCAAGGCTGTGGCAGCCAAAATACCCAAAATGACAATAACGGCAATCAATTCAACAAGAGTAAAACCTGATTGGTGTTTCATAAGTAAAGCTCCAAAAAGTGTAAGCACTACAAGAAAAAGTGAACGTCTCATCACGAGCCGCTCAGTCGAAACATCCCTGAAGCTTGTAAGCACGTTTGGCACTCACAAACTAAAACTCACGCGGTTACATGGAATATAGTTGAGCAATTCAAAAATGCCAGTTTATAGACATTTTAATTCTCAAAACTTGTGCCCTCAGGAATAGATAAAAGCACGCGACCATCTAATGGAAAATAATCAAAATAATAGGTGTTATTTTTATTATCTCCCACCAAATAATAACGACAGGCTTTACCGTAAGTGGCGACATGGTATTGACGACTACCGATGGGATTAACGCCTTCTTTAGAAATAGGCGCAGGGTTTTGAAGTAACATCATCCATAAACCGTAACAATCATCAACACTGGGCTGAAAGTTTTTATTCACAACGCCATGAACAGACGCGGGCCACGCTTGAGGCGAAAAATACAGGGGTTTATCGGAGATGATCAAAGGTGTCGCTTGTTGAGTAGGCTCTGCGTTAATTTGCGATTGCAACAACCATTGCACACGCGCATCCGCGGCGCCTTTCATAAAATGATGAGAAATAATTTCAAATCCAAGATTGCGCGCTGAATCCGCCAACAAGTGATAACGCCCCAAGCCCACCAATGCAATAACCGCAATCACGATGATCACAATAAAAAAACCATAACGGCCTTGGCTATAACCTTTGCTCACGGTTAACTCACTTTTGAATGGCGTACATATCCCACATGGGCAAGAAAATACCTAAGGCTAATACAGTGACGAAGCCCGCCATAATAACAATCATAATGGGTTCAATGCGATCACCTAATTGTTTAACATCGTACTCCACTTCGCTTTCGTAAAACTGAGCCACTTCTGCCAAGAGCGTATCCACTTGGCCGCTTTCCTCACCCACGGAAATCATTTGCAACACCAAGGGAGTAAACATACCGCTGACCAAATGCGTTTGAAATAAACCCTCACCCCGCTCAATGCCCGCACGAATGCCGCGAATTTTATCGCCTAGATAAGGATTATCGATGGCACGTGCGCTAAGCTCCAGTGAATTCGATAGAGGCAAACCTGCACTCAACATTAAACCAAACGACCGCGCATAACGCGCCAAGGAGGCACGTTCAATAATGTCACCAATAACGATTAATTTTAATTTTTTACGACCCCAAACACGACTGCCCTCCGGCGATTGTATGTAGCGATAAACCCACACCACTAACGCCGCTATAGCAATCAACATATACAACCAATAGTTGACAAAAAAATCCGATATGCCAATTAAAATTCGCGTGGGCAATGGTAATTGCGCGCCAAATTTTTCAAACATACCCGCAAAGGCCGGAATCACTTTCACATTGATAATTACCATAGCCACACTGATCGCAATCAACACAAAACTGGGATAACGCAATGCAGTTTTAATACTTTTAACAGTCGCTAAATCTCGCTCCATGTATTCACTCAGCTGCTTAAACACCAAATCCAATCGGCCTGAGTTTTCACCTACACTCACCAAACTCACAAACAAATGATTAAATATTTTGGGGTGATAGCGCATGGCGGTAGAAAGCTCTATACCTGATTCCAATCGCTCTACAATATCATTGAGCGCGGCTTGAAAAGTGTAGTTGCGTAAGGATGCCGATAAGCCACGCAAACCTTTAACTAAAGGAATACCGGCACGGGAAATCGTGTGCATTTGTCGACAGAACATAATCAATTCAACAATATCCACACGGCCACGATTCGTCGAACGATTAAAACGCTCCAGTAAACTTAGCGATTCAGTAAATTCATCCACCGCAACCGGCGTAATATTACGCCCCAGCAATTGATTGACTGCAGCATCTTTATTCGAAGCATCTAACTGACCTGTAATCAGCCGACCTTCGCTATTTCGACCTTTGAATTCATACATTACCATAATGATTTTTCTTAAAATATTAAGTTCAGTGATGCGAGTTACAATTCATCAATTTGCGCCGATATGGTCATGACTTCATCCAATGTGGTTAAACCTTCCACGGCATACTCCAAAGCAACTTCACTTAAGGTCACAAAATTAGGGCTTTCGTAAGCGGCGCGGGTAAAACCATTAATATCACCCATACGCAAAGCCTCAGCCATAGGTTGATTTAATTCCAACATTTCAAACACACCTATGCGACCACGGTATCCGGTATTGTTGCAGTGTGGGCACCCTGCTCCCGCTTTAAAATCTACTTTGCTGAAATCACGTCCTTTGGCAAGAGTGGCAAGCAACTGACGTTCATTAGCATCCGGCGTATAGGGCTGAATGCAACTTGTGCAAATTTTTCGCACGAGCCGCTGTGCAACAATGGCTTTCAGTGCGGTGGCCACCAAATAACCATCTACACCTATATCCATTAAGCGTATTGCTGATGTCACCGCATCATTCGTATGAAGCGTTGATAACACCATGTGGCCGGTCATTGATGCCCGCAATGCAATTTCAGCAGATTCCGCATCGCGAATTTCCCCCACCAACAAAATATCAGGATCTTGTCGCAAGGTAGCACGCAGCACACTCGCAAAGGTTAAACCAATTTTTTCATGCAACTGCACTTGGTTGATGCGCGGCAAACGGTATTCCACCGGATCTTCTACCGTAATAATTTTTTTCTCCGGTTTATTTAACTCAGACAATGCACCATAAAGTGTGGTGGTTTTACCGCTGCCTGTTGGCCCTGTGACTAATACCAAACCGTGGGGGCGTGAAATCACTTTACGAAAGCGTTCCATAATGTGATTCGGCATACCCACTTTATCCAGTGTGCGCACACCATCGGTTTGATCCAATAAACGCATCACAACCGATTCGCCAAACTGCACCGGCATGGTCGAAATACGCACATCAATGTTGTGGTGTTTGACTTTTAAATTAAAACGACCATCTTGCGGTAAGCGTTTTTCGGAAATATCCATGCTTGCCATGAGCTTTAAACGAACGACTAACGCACCCGCAATACGCTTTTCATTCATCACTTGCTCAATCAGCACACCATCTATGCGGTTGCGAATGCGTAATACTTTTTCATCCGGCTCAATATGAATATCCGAGGCTTTGGTATTTACCGCCTCTTCAAATATTTTTTGCAGCAACTTAACGACGGGGGCTTCGCTATCGGTAGCATCCGTAACAAAATCAGCCAAATCCAATGCGGAACCTTGCAACTCCTCATCTAACTCACCAGCCAAGGTGGCAATTTCGCTGGCGCGGGTGTAGGCAATATCCAAAATATCCAGTAATTCTGATTCCCGTACAACGGCAGGCTTTAGATTTTTTTGCAAAATACGCTGCAATTCATCCAAGCAGAAAATATCGGTAGGGTCTGCCATTCCTAACAACAAACCATCAAAATCTTCACGCAATACAATGACGCGATAACGACGCGCACTGGTCTCAGGTAACATCTGGATAACAGACGCATCAAAACGGAATTGCTTTAATTCCACAAACGGAATGGCCAGCTGATCTGATAACAATGTTAACAATGCATTTTCAGCAACATAACCCAACTCAACTAACGTAGCGCCCAATTTACGACCGCTGAGTTTTTGTTCGTGCAACGCATGTTGTAATTGCGTTTCAGTAATCATATTTTTTTCGACGAGCAAATCGCCGATACGAATACGTTTTTGTGGATTACTATTTATCATTCGTTTATCACTCACTAACCACGTTATAGGGCTAATTCAGCTATGCGTTCATTGATATACTGGCGAACTTCTGTTTGCAGATTAGAAAATTCAGCCACACGCTGATATGCCTGCAAGGCACTGGGCTTTTGCCCGAGCGCATCCAATGAAAGTGCGAAACCCAACCAATAGGCAGGCTTATCGCCAAAAGCCGTTATGAGTCGGCGATAATGGCTAACCGCTTCGGCATAACGAGCTTCACCTTGATATAAACCCGCCAAAAGCGCGCGATAACTCTCATAATCTTCCGCTTCACTCAAACGCGATTCCAGCAATCGAATAGCTTCTGTTCTGTGTGCTTTTAACGCGGCCAGTTTCGCACTGTAATAAGTACGTTCAACGGCGGGCAAATAACTGGCATCCAATAACAACGATTCCATGTCATCGGCTGCGGCTTGTTGATTGTAGAGATCCAATAAAAAACGTGTTGATGTGACGGGATTTTCTGCGCTTTGTATGTAATTTTTTAACAAATGAATAGCCGCTGACATTTGATTATTGGCTATCAAGTCTTGTGCTTGCGTTACTGTTTGTTGATCTTTCCACGCCGCATTAGGCAACACAGAGAGATGCTGCGGCGCTGCAGATTCCGCAAAAGGTTCGACTATGCTGACCGATGCTGAAGCTTGCATTTCTCGTTCAGGATGAGATGGAGCGTCCACACCCATTTCATCTGAACTCAATAATGGAGATTGCACATGATTACCAGCAGGTGCTGTGAATAAAGAAGAGGTATTGGCGTTGGTTAATACACGGGCTTCATCTTCACGCAATCTCTGTAAGCGTTCCACATAGATCGCGATAGGAGCATACTCAGGTAAGACTTGCTGCGCACGTCGAATTAATAATTCGGCGCGATCAATATCTGCTTCTTGTATTTTGGTATCCGCCATCGCCAAATACCGTTCAGCAATATTCACCACACCTTTTTTAGCGGCAGGATTGTTGTTATCTAAAGCTAATATTTGTTGATAGTAGCTATAAGCATTATCCTCGCGCGGAGTCATTAAACGATCCATGGTAAAGGCGCGCGTTGCCGCCTGTAATAAATCATAAATTTTTATTTGCACCGCTTCGGTATTATTGTTGGCATTAAGATTCTGTAGCGCGATCGCAGGATGATTGGTTGAAGCAACACTGTCATCAACCGCGCTCACCGAATCAGAAATATTTTCAGCCCTTTGGGTGTTGTCGGCATTTACAGGTGAATGCTGCTCATTGAGGGGCGAGGATAATGTTTTATTGGCGACTGATGGGTTATTAGCATACTGCACGTAGAGTGATTTTATAGCGGTGATTCCACTCAGCAATAAAACAAACACGAACAAACTTAATGCGACTATGACAACCACTTTGAAACGATTATCGGCGGGAGCCATAACCTTGGTGGATGTGTAGTGGAAATCTTGTTGCTGTACTTTACCCGCTGCATCCGCGAGCGTATCTTGAGCTATCAAGCTAAGATCAGCGTCACCAGCCATAATGTGGCGATTTTTTTGTTGCTGCGATAAATCGCGCAACATGTCATTTAACAAACTCATGCTACACCAGCCATAAACTGCGGTAAGAATGCAGCAATCACAGCCGCACAGGCTGCAAGTAACGGCCACAACCAGTAATCGCGGCGCGCTAAAAATCGACCATAGGAACGGCTCTCTGCGGTATCCATAATCGCACGCACCATATGTTGCCGTTTTACTTTGTCACTCGCCTGACCATAGGCTGCCAACATTGCTTTGTGTGCAATCACATTGATTAACCGCGGCACACCTCCAGACGCTTTGTATAACAAGGCAACCGCCGTCGGTGAAAATAAAAAAGTACCGCGATAACCCGCCGACGTTAAACGATAGGTTAAATAATCCGTAAGACTTGCTTTAGGAATAGTCTGCAAATATTCAGCAAACACAATACGTTGTTTTAACTGACGCAAATCAGGACGATCTAATAATTCATCCAATTCTGGCTGACCAAATAAAACGACCTGCAAGAGTTTACTTTTTTCAGTTTCCAAATTAGTGAGCAAGCGCAGCGACTCTATGGTTTCACGTGGCATGGCTTGCGCTTCATCCACAATCAGTACCACTTGACGCTTTTGTTGTGCAAGCTCAACTAGCCGCAAATTAATATCTTTCAGTAATTGATAGGATGGAATTTCCGGCGAATAGGCAATACCAATTTCTTCTGCCAGAAACCATTTCAATTCATCTGGCGTTAGATAAGGATTGGGAATGTAAGCCGTGATAAAGGTATCGCCTAAACTGGCCAATAGTTTGCGGCTTAATAACGTTTTTCCGGTACCCACTTCACCCACAATTTTAATAAACCCTTCACTGTGGCGCAGCGCAAGCAATAAAGTGCTTAATACTTCGCGATGACTTTGACTATTAAAATAAAATTGTGTGTCAGGCGTCAGTGAAAATGGATGCTCCTGTAATCCAAAATGTTGACGGTACATGTAAAACCTCCAGCACGCTTAAGCAGTGGCGTGCATTATTTATTGCGGTAGGCTTCACCCATTTTCTGCATAGTCGATTGCGTTTCCTGCAGTTGCGATGCCCATGTTGCATCGTCCACCACGATCGGACGCAAGAGAATAACCAGTTCCGTTTTGCGCTTAGCTTTATTTTTGGTTTTAAACAAACTATTGAGTAGAGGTATGTCACCCAAGAGCGGACGCTTACCATCCTGATTATTGCTGGATTCTGTCATGAGGCCACCTAATACAATGACCTGACCATTAGCCGCTTTTACAATACTATCGGATTCACGAATACCCCGGAGTGCCAGCGGTAAAGCAAACTCTTTACTACCCACGGTAAATGTTTTTTCTTGATCCGTTACCTCGCTCACCACTGGGTGAATATGTAAAATGACCTCACCATGTTCAGAAATTTGTGGTGTGACATCGAGCGATATACCGCTGAAAAACGGTGACAGTTCAATGCTAGGTGTTTCAGTCGTCGTGGCAGCATTCGACGTTTGGTTATTGGCGATACCGGTGACGAAGTATTCATCGGAGCCTACGCGAATCACGGCCTTTTGATTATTCACAGTTGAAACACGCGGGCTTGATAACACCTGTACGGTACCTTGGGTCTCTAACAACGACAGCACTTTGGTAATATCAGCCACTTGAAAGGCTGCCGCAAATAAATTATCAGCGGGCAATTCATAGGACTCGCTGGAATCACGGGTCGCAGAGAGCAAATTCATATTGCTATCATAGGCACGCGACATTGAATCAGAAATGGTTTTTACTCCAACACCGCTGCCATCCGCAAAACCCATTTGCCCACTCAAGGCTCCCCAATTCACGCCCGCTTCAAATCCTTCGCTTAAGCTCACTTCTAGAATTTTGGCCTCCAAAATCACTTGGCGTTTAACACTCAATTCAGAGCGCTCTAAAAATTCACGCACAGCACTTAACTCATGGGGCAAGGCTTTCACGACAATCATGCCTGCTTGAGGGGTAATCATCACGGAGCGGTCTTCTGTGGCGCCACCAATAATGGATGTGATTGTTTTTTCTAAGGAGGCCCAAAAATCGGTTTTATTTAACGTTTGTACACGCGACCCCGGTGTTAAGGCCGATCCGCTATTTTTATTTTTGGAAGTGGATTCAATCATGTTTAATAAATTAGCTGTATCCCCTGCGCCACTAGAACCGCTGGAGTTGCCTGAGCCATTATTGGAATTATTTCCCGACGAATCCGCCCGCCCGATCATGACACTGGTATCCGATACACCCACACGTTGGACATCCAAATAATTGATCTGAAAAACCTCAGTGCGCAATTCATTGGCATAAATGGTATAAATGCCACGATCATGCTTATATTCATAACCATAAATATCGCGCGTTACACGCAACACATCATCAATAGTGACATTATTTAAATCCAGAGTGACGCTGCCGCTTACACTGGGATGAACAACAACATTTACCCCTGTGCCATTCACTAACCCTAAGAAAAAATCTTGTGCGGCAACATTTCTAACAGATACATCGAAACGCTCAGATGATTTTTTAGCAAAGCTACCCGCGGACAAAGATTCATTGCTTAATAAAGCTTGAGTCACTGCTGTGGGAACCTGTGTTGAACCCGTTTGCTTTTGTTGCTGTTGCTGCGCAATCACGTCGTCCATTGTTTTTTCAGCAGTTAATTTTTTTTCGTCATGGGTACTGCATGAGGTTAACACCACAAGGTTTGCCAATATCATGGCTGCCAAGGTGCGTGACTGTGCACGGGAATTTGTTGTTGTAGTATCCGGGTTAGTGAACATGTTCACGGCCTCAATATCGCTTAATGGATTAATGCTTTCTAATAGTGGTGGGAGACAATATAAGCTCCCAGCGTTTTTCAGCTTGTTGTAAGCTCACTCGCTGTGCAGAAATACGCGTGACTCGTACCCCAGAGGAGCCTTCAATAATCTGCCCTTCACGCAAGGCTTGACCATTAATAATCGCCAGTTTGCGTTGCGCGCTGATTAATATGGAATTCAGTTCATAAGTCGTGTTCGTCATGACTTTGCCTGCAACCATTTTATTTGCTAGTGGTGTAGTAGGATCACGCACAGGATCAGCCTCTTGGGCAACAGATAGGATGGAAGCAAAAAACAAAAAGACCACCAACATGAATTTAAAGGTTAATTTAGACACCGAGTAATCCCTCATCTGAACTCAAGGTAAATACACGAATGAGAATTTCGGCCTGAGGGTATTGAGTCACTTGATAATCTAAACTTTCCCAATAAAACTTCCATCTCAAGGCTTCTATTGTGGTAAGTAATGTGAGTAATTCACTGTAGGTGCCCGAGACTTTTAGAACCACGGCATGTTTATAAACCCCTGTTCCCTGCTGCACCGCTTGGGCAGCATCAAGCGCGGCGGGATCCACTTTGGTCAATAGCAACTCAGAGGCCGGTAAGGTTTTTACAGAGAGCAAATTAACGCTCGCCGTACGCAGCAATACCTCTTGCAAAATATTGGGTAATTCTGCAGCACCAATAAGACCTTGTGATAAACCCGATAATTTTTTATCCACTTCAGCAATTTGTTGCTTGAGCATGTCAATTTCTTTTTGCTTGAATTTTGCCGGATCGGATGCGGCAGCCATGGCAAAAGTGGTTAATTGCGTTTCTGCTAACTTTCTTTCTGCGGCTACTTTTTCTATATCTAAGCGCAATATTTTTATTTTTTCATCAAACCTGGACTGCACCAACAGATTCCACAGCATAAACACGACAGCGAGCGCCGTGAGAAACAAGAGCACACGCTCACGCAACATGCGCGAATCAATTTTTTCTTGTAATGCTTCAAGTGCAGGTAACATTATTCATCACCCTCTGCGGTTACACTCTTTTCAAGCAGACTTTGCACAGCGGTTTTGTAGAGTGTGTTGTCAGTTTCTTTATCGCTGATTTTAGCCAGTGAAAATTCCAGCACACCACCCGCTTTTGCTGTTTGTGTTACCTTTAATACACCGAAGGCCACTTGCTCAAACACAGGCTCTGAGCGCAACTTCTGGACATAGAGTGGAATTTGATCTGCCGCTTCCGTTTTGCCGGCAAATTCGACATAAGTGCCACCTTTTTGCAGCGAGAATACCTCTAAAGAGATTGACGGAAGTGATTGACGCCCCAAGGCTTTGATGTGCTCAGAAAAACCCAGGTTATTACCCAGATTTTTATTGGCGACTATGCCAAAAATTTGATTTCGGCGAGCCAAGCCTTGAGTTAAGTGAAGAATTTCTTCATCGAGTGCCGCCAAATTACTGGTAGGTTTTTTCTCCAGCATCATGGCTACTTGTGCATTGATTTTTTCCAACTGAGCGCGATCACTTTCTAACTGGGCTTGCAAAGTTGATTGAGTCCGCATTGACATAAACACCAACAGCAGCAGTAGCCCTAAAAATACCGCTAATCCCCACGCCATATGAATGCTACGCAAGGGTTTACGATTAGGTTGAAATTCGGGGAGATATAAATTGATTTGCTGCATCTTAATTGCCCTCTACCGCATCTTGACGCAGGGCAACACCTAATGCCGTCAAACAAAGTGAAACACTATGCGCTGGCACACCATCATCAATTTGTATGCCGTTAGGCAAATCTAATAAATGAATACCCACTGCAAGTGAGTTACGAATTTGATCGGTTAATTTATCGGCGGTGACATTTTCACCACACAAATACACATGGCTTGGAGGTGTTTGACGCATTTGACGCTCGAAATAATCCAGCGAGCGTTGTAATTCCAGCACGAGAGCATCGGCAGGTAAATCATCCAGCAGCCCGGCATTGTAGGAGAGTAAAAACTGACGCGATAAATACACATTTCCATCGCGAATAATTTGTAAACTACCGCCGCCTTGCACCAATTTAACCAAAGCCACACCACGTTTGGTATCACAGCAGGTTTGCGCAAGATTGCGCAGCGCCAATTCAGGAATATCAATCGCTTCTAAACTTAATTGCGCAGCGCGAGCGTAATTAACCAAGGTTTCAATATTTTTTCGTTGAGCCACTACGGCATAGGCCATACGACTGGTACCGCGCACACTGTCTTCCGGCAGTAAAAATGCATCAACAATGGCTTCGGCAATCGGAAACTGAACTAAATCTTTCACACGCCAACGTAACGCTTCCGCAAGCTCCTCCTGTGGAACCTTGGGAGCTTCACCGAGCAACAACTGATAACTACCTGAACTCATGACAATATAAGTCGGTATACGTTGTAAACCCAATTTAATCAGGCGGGTTTTTAACAACTCCGCTGGATCGAGCCCTGGCTCAAGCGTCAAAAAATCACAATGCACTAAGCGTGGTTGCTGCGTAGCCGGACGCACAATATGCGCAAAAGCTACTCCATCGGCACAGAACTCAACGCCGATAACCTCATTTTGATTGCTTGAACGCTTTACGATTGCGCTTATTTTTTTAACAAATTGCTTCAACCCATGCCTCTCAGGCTAGCTTATGGTTAAAAATCATGCTGAATGATGGCAAACATGCTTTCGGCCACCGGCAAAAAATATCGCAGCTACTTAATCACAATGGGCGGGCTAATAACTCTTACTTATAGCTGGCCGTGAAAACATAACTATTACAAAGAACATAGTCCATAAAGGTTAAAAACGCCAAGTCTTAAGCCTTATTAAACTAAATCTGTACACCGAGACGGGTAATTGAAGTAGATGAGTCTGCTAAGAAGCTGATAGAGGTGATGAAGCCCTAGAGTAAGAGGAGGTAATCAAAGAGAAGTTTATAAACAGTGGCAGCGGTATCAATTAGCAACCTTGGCGACCTTCGCGACCTTTGAAAAGTGCCAATAAACACGAATACCTAGCAATAGGAGAGTGATAAGTCCAAATACCGCTGCATCCGTATAACTGGAACGCACCTGCCAAAACACGTGAACCCACGCCAACACAGCGATCAGATAAATAGATTGATGAAGCTTTAACCAATTCTTACCTAGCCTCCGCATCATCGCTTGAGTAGACGTCACACCTAGAGCGATTAAGAGTAATACCGCCGGGATCGTTACCAGAATATAAGGACGCTCAACCAGCTCTTTACCGAAGCGAGATAAATCACTGCCGAGAATAAATATAAAGTACGACAACACATGCAGCAATGCATAAAAGAGTGTGAAGAGCCCCAACATACGACGATGGGTTTGCAGCCACCGAAAGTGCAGACGATTGAAATTCACCAAGCGTCGCAATGGCGTAACGCTTAAGGTTATAAACAAACCATAAATCGCCCATTCACCCGTAAAGAGTAGGATTGTTTTGGCAGGGTCTGCGCCCAGCTGATTATTGATCGTTTTAAACACCAAATAAGCGAGCGGAATGAGTGCAGCAATAAAAATACAGAGTCTTCGCCAAAGTACGGGCATCTTTTCCCCACCAACAGATTATCGAGACAATCGCGACAGATAACGCAATTAATAAAACTTTTTCAGATCCAACTCTTTGTACATGCTCGCTACTTGTTCTGCATAGCCGTTAAATAATTGAGTGGGAATCAGGTTGGGTTTAAACAAACCGCTGGGCAAACGTCGCTCTTGCGCTTGACTCCAACGTGGGTGATCCACTTGCGGATTTACATTGGCGTAAAAACCATATTCATTGGGCGCAATCATATTCCATGTGGTTTTAGGTTGTTTTTCGACGAATTCGATTTTCACAATGGATTTAATACTTTTAAAACCGTATTTCCACGGCACCACTAAACGCAAAGGCGCACCATTTTGATTGGGCAATATTTTGCCGTATAAACCCACGGCCATCAGCGTTAAGGGATTCATAGCTTCATCAATACGCAGACCTTCGCGATACGGCCACTCAATGGTACTGAAGGCACTTTTTTGACCCGGCATTTCTTCAGGGCGCTCAAGTGTGGTGAAGGCAACATACTTGGCCTTGCTGTTCGGCTCAACACGTTTGATTAAATCCGCGAGTGAAAAACCAATCCATGGAATCACCATCGACCAAGCTTCAACACAGCGTAAGCGATAAACCCGCTCTTCTAAATCCACACTTTTTAATACATCTTCCAAGGTATATTGACCCGGTTTATTCACTTCACCTGCAATCTCAACCGTCCAAGGGTGCGGCTGTAAGACGTGGGCTTTAGCAGCAGGATCGGTTTTGTCGTAACCATATTCGTAAAAATTGTTGTAGCCAGTAACATGCTCATAGGGTGTCAGGGATTCGGTGATGAGTTCTGTATTGGCTTTAGCCGTAGCGATTTGTTGTTTTAACCACTGGGGACCTTTTACATCTGCCGCATCGACATGGGTTGGTGCAGCCATCAAGGAGGGGGAAATGACGCCACCAATGCCGACAGCGACAACCCCCATAGCACTGACACCTATAGCACCGCGCATAAAATCCCGTCGGGCATGGTAAATGGCTTCCGGCGTTATTTCCGATGGCAGAATATCACTGGGCTTTTTGATTAACATAAGGACCTCAATTCAACAATCAGTGTGAGTAACGCATCACGCTTATAGAGCCGCAAAATTAGGTTTTGTTACAAAACCTAAGCTATTTATTTTTTATCGAAAATAGTGCTCTCGAAAATATAGTTGCGCCCTTGGTAGGCGCACACAAATCGAGCTTGCGTCAGCAACTGGCAATTATCAATCGCCAAGGCTGCTGGTGCTTGCGCCGCCTCACTAACGCCCATGCTGGCCTTATCTTTCTTGAGAAACTTATACATAAGTTCAAAACGCTCTACAAAATCTAAACCTTTAACCTGAATATCCTGATAAAGAATACTGAATTTACCAAATGTCATGGTTACGCCACCCAAACCTATAGCGCACATTTTCTCAATATATTGTTCATACGCCTGACTCAGGTATTCACTCAAGCCCTGCCCCGACTCATAAGCTGGTAAAGCCATTTTATGCGCATCACTCAATACATTCTCAGCTAAATGACGATTATGTTTATTACCCACGAGCTGATAGGTTTCTGCACCGCATTGAATTTTATTATTCGCAAGAAAGCATGAATTCCTATTTATAGAATCTTGATTAACTATACGTGAAGGTGATGCTCTAGGTTCAGCGGGCTTTGATTGATCAGTGGACTTTGATTGAATAGTAGCGGGCGTCTTTAATTCGGGGGTTGCTGGAGCCTGCAAAACCAATTCGACCGGTGCTTTAGCAATCGGTCTTTTTGGTAATGGCAATTTTACCCCATTACGCTCGGCAGGCCGCTTTAATAAAGAGGCCTGCACTTGTTCACTGTTTTTTTTGAATTGGTCAAAACTGGGCAAACCTTTAGTTTGTGCTTTGACTTCTAATTCACAATAAATTTGTTCGTAAACGGTTTGCGCAAGGGCAGAGCAAAATTGATCCGCTAAGGCGCCGGGAGTAATGAATAATAAGATGCAGAATGTGTAGAGGTGTATCCGCATTGCCTGCCTCGTGTGATTTTTATTACTCGTGTGATTTTTATTAATTGGCGCGAGAAAATATGTGCGACGCTTGGATTAGGGCATTCCTTCTGAGACACGCCGTGAATACATCCCTGTAGGCTCGTCAGCGGCATCCATGCCGCTGACGGTCTCTGAAGAAATACCCTAATCCGCTTGGTAAGTTTTGGCTTCGACTAATGGGTGATCAACCAACACTGATGTATTTTAGGGTTGCGTTTAAAATCTTCATCAATCGTTTGTAGACTAATATCTTTAATGGTGTAAGCATTAAGTGCTTCTACATCCAATTTAAACGTGCGCAAATTATTGGAGAAAATCAAGGTACCGCCGTCTGACAAGGCGCTCATAGCTTTATGAATCATATCCACATGGTCACGCTGAATATCTAATACATCTTCCATACGCTTGGAATTGGAAAAACTGGGTGGATCAAGCAGAATCAAATCGAATTGCTGATCATTTTCTTCCAACCACTTTAAACAATCTGCTTGTTCCAAGCGATTGCGTGATTCACTTAAACCATTTAATGCAAAATTTTTGCGTGCCCAGTTCAGGTAAGTATTCGACATATCCACGCTAACCGTATAGCGCGCACCGCCCATGGCCGCATGTACACTGGCAGTTGCGGTGTAGCAGAATAAATTCAAAAAGCGCTTATCTTTAGCCATGCTCGCAATCATGGTGCGCACAAGGCGATGATCTAAAAACAATCCTGTATCCAAATACTGCCACATATTAATGTGTAACTTGGCTGCACCTTCTTGCACACTGAATAAATCACCCGTTGGTAATTCAGTCAGTTTTTCGTATTGCTGGGTGCCTTTGTTGCGACGACGTTGTTTATAGCTGATATTGGCCGCGGGAATATTTAAGGCAAAGGGCACTGCCAATTCGATTTCTTTAAAGCGCTGTGCGGCTTTATCTTCATCCACGGATTTTGGTGCGGCGTACTCTTGCACATTGGCATACAGTTGCTCGGGTCGCCCCGGCTGGGTTTGACCGCGATAAATATCGATAGCGGCCGAATATTCAGGCATATCGGCATCGTATAAGCGATAGCAACTAATATGGTTTTTACGCGCCCACTTTTCTAATTGCTTGAGATTCTTTTGCAAGCGATTCACCAACATCTGTGCACCATTAGACAGTGCATCCGCCTGCTCTTGACGATTGGTTTCGCGCACCATCGCTTCGGCCGCTTGGCGTTCTTCGTGATCGCGACTGAAACGACCATCCTGCTCCACCCTGCTTTGTACAAACGCATCGTTATCAATGCTGAACATTAATAATTCACTGGGAATGGTGCCGTTAAATAATTTGTATTTTTTCTCCGCACGCAATCCCATTTGTTTACCAAGCTCAGGGTTGCCTGTAAACACACCTGCGCGCCAACCTTGAAATTCGTTGCGCAAGCGTTCACCTAAATGGGCATAAAGCAATTTTAGCGATTCAATTTCCCCCAAACGCTCGCCGTAAGGTGGATTGCTTATCACCAAACCATTTTTAATATCGGTATGGGTTGGTTTTTTAAATTCAGCGAGCTCTTTGCGGCTCACCCGTAACCAGTGATCCAATTCAGCGCTAACAATGTTTTCTTCTGCGGCGCGAATGACTTTTACATCGGCATCGTAACCGCGAATTTCGGGTAAATCTTTAGCGAGACCGATACGGCGACGCTCGTGAGCTTCGTCGCGCAATTCCAACCATATATCGTTACGATGATTTAACCAGCGCTCAAAACCAAAACTCGCGCGCGCGAGTCCCGGTGCAATATCTGCCGCCATTAAACCGGCTTCAATTAAAATTGTGCCTGAGCCACACATGGGGTCGAGCAATGCGCCGCCTTCAGCCGCGATTTGTGGCCAACCAGCGCGCAATAAAATTCCTGCAGCCAAGTTTTCTTTCATGGGCGCACTGCCCTGCTTTATGCGATACCCACGGCGATGCAAACTATCGCCCGAGAGATCAATGCTGATAATCACTTTATCTTTGGCGAGGCGTGCATTCACGCGCAAATCAGGGTCACGTTTTGCAACCGATGGTCGCTCGCCCGTGAAATCGCGCAGGCAATCGACAATTGCATCTTTTACTTTTACCGCACCAAATTGTGTATTGCGAATAGTGTCGTTAGTGCCAATAAAATCCACCAGCAAACTACCGCTAGGACTGATATGCTCTTGCCATTCAATCGCTCGCACACCGTCGTATAAATCATCTTGACTGGAAATTTCAAAACTCGAGAGAGGCAATAACACCTTGTTCGCCAACCGCGACCAAAGGCATACGCGATAGGCCAAACGAAGACTGCCCGAAAAATAAATTCCGGCGACAGTTTCACGCAATTCTTCCGCACCTAGTTGCGCAAGCTCTGTCAGGAGCAAGCCTTCCAGGCCTTTAGGGCAGCTCGCGAAATATTGGTGATTGGTGGTATCGGTGGCGTGAATCATGGAACTCTCTTGGTGAATCATTGAACTTTCCTAAATAAGGTTTGACTAACTCAAGGTGAGCGTCATCAATTTGTCAAATTGTTGTGCTAGGCCGTTATGCCATATCAGATGGCTTTAGTATAAGAATTTAATCGTTCACTAAGCCGGGTAATTCTGGTGTACTTCAAACTCCTGCCATTAACTAACAAGAGGAACTCGAACACAGTAACCGCAAGACCGCTTTATTCGTTTGTTAAAAGACGATAATCCACAACATAGAGGTGCTTTAACTGATGAAACGTCAAAAACGTGACCAAACAGAACGCGCATTCACTAAGGGGTATCAAGCAGGTATTGAGGGGCGTTCACGCAGTCTTTGCCCACACGAAACCGGATTAGCTCGCCAGCAATGGCTCAACGGTTGGCGCGAATCGCGCATCGATCAGTGGGATGGTTTTAACCGTTTGGCTCAGGTTCAAAAACTTAACAATTTTCATTCCATGGCCGCGAGTGGCTAAACAACAACTCAACAATTTCTTTCGGCGCCTTAATACGCGCAATCAACGTCATAAACGAACAAGCCCGCTCTCGCGGGCTTTTTTACAACCTCAAAGAACATCCTTTTGGTAGGCCGCAATCGCTGCGGCTGCTTGGGCCACTAAAGCGGGCCCTTCGTAAATAAAACCGCTGTATACCTGTACCAAACTGGCACCCGCACGGATTTTATCCACCGCACTCTCGCCATCAAAAATACCACCCACGCCGATAATAGGAAGTTTACCGCCAACATAACTATGCAGTGTTTTAATCACTTGTGTGCTCTTATCGCGCACGGGCACACCACTCAAGCCACCCGCCTCATTGCCATGGGTATATTGTTGTACTGCGTCACGACTCACGGTGGTATTGGTGGCGATCACCCCATCCATACCCTGCTCGATCAACACGCCCGCTACCTGCGCGATAGCGGTATCGTCCATATCCGGCGCAATTTTTACGGCAATCGGTACATAGCGCCCCTGCGCCTGATTCAACACTGCCTGCTCTTTTTTCACCGTTTCCAGCAGACGACTCAAAGAATCACCGAACTGTAAATCACGTAACCCTGGGGTATTGGGTGATGAAATATTTACCGTAATGTAATCAGCGTACTCATACACCTTGCGCAAGCAGATCAAATAATCATCTGCTGCTTGCTCGACCGGTGTAGTAGCGTTTTTGCCAATATTGATGCCTAAAACCCCTTGATAACGGCGCTTTTTCACCCGCTCAACCAAGTGATCAACACCTTTATTGTTGAACCCCATGCGATTGATGATGGCTTGAGCCTCAGGAATACGGAACATGCGCGGTTGTGGGTTACCGGGCTGTGGGCGCGGGGTGATGGTGCCAATTTCTACAAACCCAAAACCGAAGGTGCCTAGCGCGTTGAAATAATCGCCATTTTTATCCAAACCGGCCGCTAAACCCACGGGGTTAGAAAAGTTCAATCCCATAACCTTCACAGGATTCGCGGGAATTGTCTCGGCAAATAGCCCCAGAATCTTCAAACGCTCGGCCGCACCGAGTAGATCCAAGCTGAGGTCATGAGAGGTTTCTGGATTTAAGCGAAATAAAAGATCGCGAATATGGCTGTACATAGCAGGCTCTTTGAGTGATAACAATGAGGGGAAATAAAAGTGGCGCAAGGATACTGGATTGCACGCAGCTAGTCGATTTTAACTCATCGACGCTTACTCATGGAGAATAACCACGGTTAGTAAAGACGCTTAATGGCCTTAAAGCGGTTATCTTCATCAAAATCAATTTGAAAAACACCTTTAACACCCGAATGTAAAACAAAAGGCCGCAATATGCCCGCCGGAAAACGAATTCGTTTTCCATCCGTGCTGTACGCCAAGACTTCTTTAGCCGTTCCGCGATAAAGCCGTTCAAACTCATCGGCAGGAATGGATAAGGCAATCACGGTGCTTTTCAAGAATAGAAACCTATTAAATTCTGATGATGGTCGGTAAAACCTCTGCGAATCACTAGTTTAACCTGCCCAGCATTATTTTCTAGATGACGGTAATGTCCGCATGCTGACTCGCCTGAGCCAAATCTAACAGATCGCGCAATGCCACAGAAAACATCGCAAAATCGGTTCCACTGACCGCCTGCAACTCATTCACCATGGACTTCCAACGGCCAATTAATAATTGATGTTGCTCGCTCCATCTTGCTACCACCGAAGGAATAGCGGATTCATCATCCACAAAACGAATTAATGAAACGCTCAGACTACGTAATTGTGACTCCAAATCATCCATATAAGTTTCGCGCGCCATGGCCTGCCAAAAATTATCCACCGTCAAATCCGATATTTGATTCGAGAACCAGGGCAAACTTAAATAATTACCTACATAGAAATATACACTAGCGACTAAAGCTAAAGGCCGCTGCGATAGACGGGCAGATTCCGCCACACTTAAACCAGAATATAAATTGGCTGGTCGTGCAGCTGCATCGACCAAAAACTCAGGCAGACCTGCATCCTGTAATTGCTGCCGATTCTGCTGCCACTCCAGCAAGGATTCATCCTGTAACAAACGCGACAAATTCAGACTGATTTCCGTCAATGCAGGTGCAAATAACGCCACTTCCGTTGCGGCATCCAAATGACTACGGCGATTGCGCAAAAACCAACGAGCCGCGCGGCGTACTTTACGAATCATGCCATTCATTAATTGCAATTGAATCTGTGGATCTACCAGATAATCCACCGCTTCTATTTGCTGTAAAAAATCATCCATCCGATAAATATCGCGGGCAATAATATAAGCTTTGGCCACATCACCTACGCACGCACCGGTGGACTCCATCAACCGCTGCGCAAACGTAATACCCATATTATTAATCATGTCATTGGCAACTTGTGTGGCCACAATTTCACGTTTTAAGCGATGTTGTCGTAATTGCTGCGAGTATTGCTCACACATTTTTCGGGGAAATGCGCCCTCTATAAAATTAACAATGTAAGGATCATTCGCAATATCCGCGAGCGCTAAATCCTCTTTCAAAACAGCTTTCGCGTAGGACATTAAAATAGCCAACTCAGGGCGCGTTAAACTTTTACCGTGTGTTTGGCGCTCTAATAACACATCATCGTTCGGCAAAAACTCTAACTTACGATTTAACCGCCCGCTGCTCTGCAAGGACACCATAAAGCGACGATATTCTGCACTGCGATTTAACGCCTCTGAATAGGCCACACTGATGGCCTGTGTTTGGCGATAATTATTACTGAGCACAAGCTGTGCAACATTGTCCGTCATGTCTAATAACAACTGATTACGTTGTTTTTGCGTAAGATCACCGTTGGCAACGATTTCATTCAATAAAATTTTGATATTCACTTCATGATCCGAACAATCAACGCCTCCCGCATTGTCGATAAAATCTGTATTGCAACTACCACCTTGCAAACAATATTCAACCCGTCCGCGCTGGGTCATGCCTAAATTGCCGCCTTCGCCGAATACTTTACAGCGCAGCTCATCGCCATTAATACGCAAACTGTCATTGGCTTTATCACCCACATCGGCATGGGTTTCCGTACTGGCTTTGACATAAGTACCAATACCACCATTCCAAATTAAATCTACGGGCGCCTTCAATAAAGCGGTAATTAATTCGTTAGGTGTTAAAGAATCCGCCGAGATATCCAATATTTTTTTCATTTGCGGCGTGATAAGAATAGATTTTGCCGACCGATTAAATACTCCACCACCTTCACTGATAAGATTTGTTTGATAATCAGTCCAGTTAGAACGTGGCAATGCAAACAAGCGCTGGCGTTCGGCAAAACTATGTAATGCGTCGGGCGTTGGATCAATAAAAATATGTACATGATTGAACGCAGCGACCAAATTTACTGTGGGCGACAATAACAAACCATTACCAAACACATCGCCGGCCATATCACCAATACCCACTACACTAATAGGATCTTGCTGTACATTGATGCCACGTTCTTTAAAATGGCGTTGTACCGAAATCCATCCACCACGCGCCGTAATTCCCATGGCCTTGTGGTCATAACCTTGACTACCACCTGACGCAAAGGCATCCCCTAACCAAAATTGGTATTCTGCTGAAATACTGTTTGCAATATCAGAAAAAGTTGCCGTACCTTTATCGGCAGCCACGACCAAATAGGGATCATCCTCATCAAATTTTAAGGTATTCGCGGGTGAATGAATTTTTCCCTCAACATAGTTATCGGTTAAATCCAACAAGCCGCGAATAAATGTTTTATAGCAAGCAATACCCTCATTCAAAAGTGCTTCACGACTTGCATCAAGGGGCGGCTGCTTGCATACAAAGCCTCCTTTGGCGCCATTGGGCACAATCACTGCATTTTTAACTTGTTGAGCCTTTACCAAGCCTAAGACTTCCGTGCGGTAATCTTGCAGCCGATCGGACCAACGCAATCCTCCGCGAGCCACTTTTGCGGAACGTAAATGCACACCTTCAATACGCGGTGAAAAAACAAAAATTTCATAAAGAGGCCGAGGCTCAGGAATGTCATCTATGCGACGAGGGCTTAATTTAATCGAGAGATAGTCTTTTTCTATTCCCTCAGCATTCAGCTGAAAATAATTAGTGCGCACACTATTATCGATAAAGGTGAGATAACGGCGGATTATTCGATCTTCGTTCAGATTCTCTACTTGTGTTAACCCCCGTAAAATTTTTTGCCGACAATTTTCAATCACACCTTCGTCGATATAATCCGTAGCCGGCATCATCGAACGATTAAAGGTTGGATCGAACTTGGCTATAAACAACTCAATCAACGCACGGGTTAAATCGGCATGATTCGCTAAGGCAGTCGCAATATAAGCATCACTAAAATGAAAGAGCGTTTGGCGCATGTAAGCTGCATAAGCCCGCAACAACACCACTTCGCGCCACCTTAAACCACAACTTAACACCAAACGATTGAAAGGGTCGCTATCCATTCGTTTACGCCAAATAGCCGCAAAAGCATCTTGAAAGTTCTGTTTAACCTCCTGCGCCACCACATCCGTACGCAAGTGATGCTGCAAGTGAAAATCATGAAGCCATATGGACGATGCGTGGGTGCGCTTAATGTGATAGGAACTTTCGGAAACGACACGTAAACCTAAATTTTCCAATACAGGGATTACGTCAGATAACTCCAAGGTACTGTGGTAATGAAATATTTTAAAACGCAGCGCATTAGCAACCCTACTGACAGGCTGGTAAAAACTCATGGCGATATCGTTAACCTCATCGACATGGTTCATACTTTGAATATCCTGCACTGCCATACGCGAATCAAAATGTTCTTGATAAGCGGATGAAAATGCTGTGCGATATTCTTGTAAGAAACCAACCGCTCGCTCCTCACCAAACGTTTCCGTGAGCGAGTACTGCAGCTGATCTTCCCATGATCGGGTGATATCCACAATTTTTGCTTGTAGGCTTTTTATATCAATATTCACATCAACCGGTGCGGCAACTTTAAATACTAAATGCACACGCGCCAATATAGATTCAGAAAAGTAGGTGGTGAATTCACATTCGGATGCGCCTATTGCATCACCGATAAGCCGCTGAATATCCAAGCGAACCTTGGTGCTAAAATAATCACGAGGAACATAGACAATACAAGAAAAGAACTTACCAAATGGATCACGCCGCACAAATAAACGAACCATGGCCCGCTCATTAATTTTTGCAACGCCCATTAAGGTTTCATACAGCTCACTGCCACTGCTTAAGAATATTTCATCACGGGGGAAGGTTTCTAAAATTTGCGCGAAGCTTTTTCCGTAATGCGTGGCTGCATCCAACCCCGTCAGCTCAAACACTTTGGCAACTTTTTCACGGATTAAGGGAATGTTATAAGGACTGGACGAATAAACCGCCGATGTATAAAGCCCAATAAAGCGATACTCTCCAATCACCTCGCCTGCGGGGTTGAATTTCTTAATGACCACATAATCAGAATAGGCATAGCGATGCACCCTGGAGCGCACAGATGATTTTGAAAAAGTGATCAGGTGCGGCACCAAATAAAAACGCGCCATACCTTCGTTAAAATGTTCGACGTGCGTAATCCCTTGTGGTGATTTGTAAGCCGCAAAAATACCCAAACGCTTATCGGTTAGCTCCTTCAGGATTTTTTTATCGTTTTCATCTGTTGAAAATTCATACTCCGAAAAACCTAAAAAGGTAAAATGGTTCGCCATCAACCACCGCATATACTCTTGACTTTCGGTGGTGTGTTGAGCCATTACCGATACTGACGAATAGCGTAAATTTTTTTCAACGGCAATCGCCGCTTCTAACATTGCCTTATAGTCAGCAACAACGACCGCAACATCTTGCAATACAGAGGCGACCGCCTCCTGCAACACCTTTAGATCCTCTTCGCGGGTATGTAGACCAATCTCAAAAAAAATCAGTGCTTCTCGCGTTATAGGGCTATCGGCATCAGGGATTTCCATCAACCGGGCTAGCTCGTACTTTTCATTACGCACCACATGTAGCACGGTACTTTTTAAGCTGTGAATAGCAATATTGCGGCGATTTAATTCAATGCGGATCGAATCCACTAAAAATGGCATATCTTTTTGCAGCACAATTAATGCAGTATGAGGGCATACCCAGCCATCCTCCGCGAGGCTAGGATTAAAGATGCGAATTTTGGGGGAGGACGAATCAAATTGCTGAATGTAACGTCGCCAATGGCACATAGCGCCAAAAATATCACTGAGATGTCGCCCTACCAACTCTTCCAAGGGGTAATAGCGGAAATAGAGTTGCGCTAACACATTGAACTGCGCCGCATCATCCGGCGGCAAACGAGTTGACGCATAGTCACTCAACTCGTCTAAAAATTGTTCCAAATGGTGCTGGCTAATCAGTAGCGTTTCCATCGTCGACCCCATAGAGTGACACACTCTATAAGACTAGTTGAAATTACGCGTGGTATAAAAAACAACCACAGAAAATCAGAGAGTTGAAATCGTCGGAACCGCCTCCACATTCCATGGTCTATCCACGCACTCTGCTAACAACCGTCATTGCGAGAAGGTATCTGAAGCCATGCAGGCATACTCACAAATTCAAACACTTAACACTTGGCTGAACGATCAAATTATCGGGCAGGAACACCTCACCCAACGCTTGCTGATTGCGCTTTTGGCGGATGGACATTTATTAGTGGAAGGTGCCCCCGGTCTCGCCAAAACCAAAGCGATTAAAACCCTGTCGCAAGCGATTGAAGGTAACTTTCACCGTATTCAATTTACGCCTGACCTACTGCCTTCGGATGTAACAGGTACGGATATTTATCGCCCGGAACAAGGCACCTTCACCTTTCAGCCCGGCCCCATATTTCACAATTTGGTATTGGCCGATGAAATCAACCGTGCCCCTGCCAAGGTTCAGTCGGCGTTGCTTGAAGCCATGGCGGAGCGCCAAGTCAGTGTTGGCAGTAAAACTTACCCGCTGCCTAGCCTGTTTATGGTGATGGCGACTCAAAACCCCATAGAGCAGGAAGGTACCTATCCTTTACCTGAAGCTCAGCTGGATCGTTTTTTACTGCACGTGGTGGTGGATTACCCGAGTGTTGAAGCGGAACGGCGCATTTTGAAATTAGCGCGCAATGAAGCCGCAGCAGTTTCTGTAACGGCGCCTGACACGATTAGCCAAGCAACGCTACAAACAGCGCGCCAAGAAGTCTTAGCCATTCATATGGCCGAGAGCGTTGAGGAATATATTGTCCAACTGATCAATGCGACTCGCCGCCCTGCTGCTTATTCACCGGAGTTAGCCAATTTAATTGAATACGGTGCCAGTCCACGTGCCACTATCGCACTCGATCGCTGCGCCCGCGCACATGCGTGGTTACAGGGTAAAGATTTTGTTAGTCCCGATGATGTGCAAGCAGTCATTCATGATGTGTTACGTCATCGCTTAATTTTGAGCTTTGAAGCAGAAGCCACGGGCACCAATGCCCAACAAGCCATCGATAAATTATTGGCCGCTGTTCCAGTCGCCTGAGTAGGCTCCTATGGCCATTACACCTGTCACTCAGTTGGATAACTTAAATCCGCGCGGTGCATATACCGAGCTGGCCAATTTATTGCGCTGCCGTTTTGCCGCACAGGATTTAAAACTCTTTGCCCACCGGCCTGCGCGCAGCTTGCTTTCCGGCGGTGAGCGCACCCGTTTTCGCGGGCGCGGTATGGATTTTGAAGAAGTGCGACTCTATCAAGCAGGCGATGATATTCGCTCCATTGATTGGCGCGTGACCGCTCGCACGCAAGTGCCACACACTAAAATTTTCCGTGAAGAACGGGAACGCCCTGTGCTGATGGTAGTAGATCAGCGCTCACCCTTATTTTTTGGCAGCAGCCATTGTTTTAAATCCGTATTAGCAGCACACATTGCCGCACTGTTTAGTTGGGCAGCGCTCAGCAATGGCGATCGTTTGGGCGGATTAGTGTTTGGCGATTATGATCAACGCGATATTCGCCCCCGCCGCAGTAAGCATGCCCTACTCGACTTGTTGCATCAGTTGCAGGATTACAATCACCGTTTGCAATCCCCCATTACACCCGTTAATACCCACAAAACGGCCATCAGCTTACGCGACATTCTCACGGATACACGTCGCATTGCGAAACCAGGGTCCGCGGTATTTATCATCAGTGATTTTCACGACCTTGATGAAACCACAGAACACTCTTTATTTGATCTCGCTCGTCATACTGATGTCACACTGATTCATGTGTACGACAAACTAGAACGGCAATTAATTAACAACTCGCCTTTAACCATCAGCAATGGTTTACAGCGTTTGCAACTGCCAGCGAATGAAAAAAAATTTCAACAAGCGTTCACACAGCAATTTGACCAACGCTTGGAGCAACTCACACACACTTGTAAACGCCTTCGTATTGCACTCTTGAGTTATGCCACACAAGACGATGTGCATGATGCCTTACGACGCGCTTACAGCTACAAGAAATAGTTGATGCTATGCCAGAATCCAATCCATTAAACGATCTTGCCGATATTCATTTACCCGATGGCGTTAGCTGGTGGCCACTGGCTCCCGGCTGGTGGGTATTGATCGCATTGGCCATGATTATCGCCATCGCACTCTATTATGTGCGTCGACATCGACAACGGAATTATTATCGCCATTTATCGTTACAAGAATTGCTAAAGGCTTACCAACAACAATCGTCGCCTGCGGTGTATTTACAACAAGTGAGCAGCATTTTACGCCGTACCGCGATGAGTGCTTACACCAAAAATTTTAACAGCAGTATAAAAGGCGATGAGTGGTTGCTCTGGTTAGATGCGCACTGCCCTGCAACAGCAGATTCTTTTGCTCAAGGCACAGGCCGCGCATTACTGGTAGGGCCTTATCAAAAAGCACCTGACGTAGATGTAGCGGCTTTGCATCAACTCTGTACGCATTGGGTTAAACATCACCGCAACCAATGGCAAACCATAAAACCACTTCCCGTAAAAAAAACGGAGGCTAGCCATGTTTGACATGCAATGGCCGTGGTTATTATTGTTAGCACCACTCCCACTCTTGATGCGTTTTATAAAACCAAAACAACGCGTGGAAGCGGCTTTGCGTGTGCCTTTTTATCAGCAAGCCAGTGAACTGCAATTTCAACAAGGCTTTCAAGGCAAAAAAACTGCTGGGGTACTCGCCATACTCTGGGCAATATGGTTGTGCTGTGTATTGGCGGTGACAAATCCGCAATGGGTGGGTGAACCTACCAGCATGCCCAGTAGCGGACGCGATTTATTATTAGCCGTCGATATTTCCGGCAGTATGGGCACCTTGGATATGAGCTACCAAGGCAAAACCATTAATCGTTTGATGGCCATCAAAAAAGTCATCGGCGATTTTGTACAGCGCCGCGACACGGATCGTTTAGGTTTAGTGTTGTTTGGTAGCCAAGCCTATTTGCAAGCACCACTCACTTACGATCGCAACACCGTTTTTAATTTATTACAGGAAACTGAAATTGGTTTTGCCGGTGAACAAACGGCCATTGGTGATGCAATTGGTCTTTCTGTAAAACGCCTGCGCAGCCGGCCAGATGCCAGTCGAGTACTGATTTTACTCACCGATGGCGCGAACACCTCTGGTGAGCTTTCGCCCGATAAAGCCACTGAATTAGCCGAGCAAGCAAACATAAAAATTTACACCATCGCCTTTGGTGCTGAAACGATGGAAGTACCCGGTATTTTCGGCAATCGCACGGTAAACCCTTCGCGCGATTTGGATGAACCTACCATGATGATGATTGCCGAAAAAACCGGCGGCCAATATTTCCGCGCACGCAATTTGGAAGAGTTAGATAATATTCATCGCGAATTAGATCGATTAGAACCTATCGAAATAGAAGCTGAAACCTTTCGTCCGGTACAAACCTTATTTTATTGGCCACTCGCCTGTGCATTTATACTTAGCGTTTTGTTTGCAAGCGCATCTTTATTGCAAGGCTGGTTATCGCGGAGGCTAACACATGAATAGCCTTGATCTTATCAGCAGCCAATTTCATTTTTTACGCCCGCTCTGGCTTTGGGTTATTATTCCCGTCGTGATAGTTTTGCTTCTGCTGTGGCGACAAAAACACAATGCTCAACAATGGCAACAAATGATTGCGCCCGAATTATTGGGCTATTTAATCGACGGCAAAACCACGCGCATTAAACCCTGGCAATTACTCGGGTTATTGTTCGCATGGGTTATTGCCTGTATTGCACTCGCTGGCCCGACTTGGGAAAAACGCCCCATGCCCGTTGAGCAAAATCAGCAAGCATTAGTGATTTTGTTGGATCTTTCCCCTTCGATGATGAGTGAAGACATTAAGCCCTCTCGTTTGGTACGTGCGCGTCTAAAAATTGCTGATATTTTACGTGCCCGTAAAGATGGTCAAACCGCACTCATTGCTTACGCCGGTGAAGCGCATGTGGTTACACCACTCACCGACGATGTGGAAACCATTAATAATATAGTGCCCGCACTACACCCTAATGTAATGCCACTACAAGGCAGTAATACCGAAGCCGCCGTAGCGCGCGCATTACAATTATTGAAAGATGCGGGCCTAGATCAAGGCGATATATTATTAATTACCGATGAAATTGCTGAAGAAGCACAACCCAGCATTCGCCGCTACTTTAAACAGCCCACTCAATACCGCTTATCCATTCTCGGTGTAGGCGGTTTATCACCTGCGCCTATACCCACAGGTAAAGGCGGCTTTGTACGCGATAATCAACGCAATATTGTCACTACCAAACTCGATGCTGGCACGTTGAAAAATCTAGCGGAAACTACCCTGGGACGTTACGCCACCATCGCCAACAACAATAACGACATTGATTATTTAATGAATTTACCCGCACCTAAAAAAGAAGAAACCACGCGCGTAGAACGTGAATTTGATAATTGGTATGACCAAGGTCATTGGTTAGTATTTTTCATCCTGCCTATAGTGCTCTATTGTTTCAGACGCGGTTTGCTGATGGTGCTTATTTGCATTCCACTCAGCGGACTCCTACCACAAAAAAGTTACGCGTTTACGTGGGATGATTTATGGAAAAACAAAAACCAACAAGCCATTGAGCAATTTGAACAAAACAATAACAGCGCGGCTGCCGAAAAATTTACCGACCCTAATTGGCAAGGTAGCGCCAACTATCGCGCCGGTAATTATGCCGAAGCCGCACAACAATTTGCGCAATCCGACGATGCGCAAGCGCATTACAATCGTGGCAACTCGCTTGCCAAAAGTGGTCAATTGGATGAAGCGATCAAAGCCTACGATGAAGCCTTAAAACGCGATCCAACACTGAGTGATGCCGAAAAAAATCGCGGGCTGGTAAAACAAGCGATTCAACAACAGCAACAACAGCAAGGTAACAACAGCAACAAGGATCAGAATAAAGAAGATGGACAAAAACAAGACCAACAGAATCAGGATCAACAAGGCAATGGCGACAAGAAAGAAGGTAATCAGCAACAAAGCGATCAACAAGCATCTAACGACCAGAACAGCGATATAAATAAAGATCAGCAACCATCTGATCAAGAAAAACAATCCGAACAAGACAGTCAAGCACAAGAAAAAGAGAAACAAGCGCAAGAAAAAGAATCTGCGCAACAACAATCAGAACAGCAACAATCGGAACAGCAGAAAGAAGAACAAAAAGCCAAAGAGGATGCTGAAAAACGTGCCGCGCAGAAATCCAAAGAAGAGGCAGAAAAAGCAGAACAGGAATCCATGCAAGCTGCTGAACCTAAAGACGATGGCCTGACGGATGAACAACGCCAAGCGATGGAACAATGGCTACGCCGCGTACCCGATGATCCAGGTGGTTTGTTACGCAACAAATTTAAATATCAGTACTACAAAAATCGGCAAGACATGCACAACGGTGATTTTCAACCACCGGAAAATGATGCCGCCGATCGCTGGTAAACATCAATTCACAAGACTCATTTAATGATGAGCTTTATACAATATTGGCTAGGTTAGTAATTCAATGATGACAACCTCTTTACAACACATACTCGCATCCCTGTTGCGCTTGGCGATTGCAGGTTTATTGATCGCACAATTTTTTGTAAGTGCCTTTGCCGGCAATCTCACCGCCAGTGTTGATCGCGATACGATAGGTCTTGAAGAAACCTTTACGCTAACCCTGCGATACGATGATCATATCAATGCGTCGCCTGATTACGATGTGTTGCGTCGAGATTTTGATATTTTGAATACGCAAAGCGGAACTCAAATGACAGTTGCCAATGGTCAGGCAGAAGCTAACACCCAATGGCAAATTGCTCTGGCGCCGAAACGTGTTGGCAAACTGTTAATTCCCTCATTTAATATTGATGGTGCCATAAGCGACGCCATTGAGATTACGGTTGAAAGTAAAAGCCGCAATCCACAAACAGGCAGCAGCAATGTCAGTGTGGAGTTGGAAACCGATAAAGACAGCGCTTATGTGCAAGAGCAAATTATTATTACGGTTCGCCTCTACACCTCCGTAGCCTTAAGTGGCGTGAATCTGGAACCACTGAATATAAAAGATACTCTTCTAGTACAGCTGGATGAAAATCAATATCAAACCAATATTAATGGCCGCCCACACGTGGTAGTAGAAACACGCTTTGCACTCTATCCGCAACAAAGCGGCGAGTTAGTTATACCCAGTTTGTTGTATCAAGTTTCTATTGATAATGGCCAAGGCGGCATGTGGAATAGACTCTATGGCAATAACAATAATGTGTTGCGCTTACGCACCGATGAGCAACGTATTAATGTGCTGCCAACACCGGATGAAGCCAAAGGCAACAGTTGGCTTCCCGCAAAAGAAGTCACCATCAGCGAGCATTGGAGTGCGGGTATAGACACCCTCAAAGTCGGTGAACCCATTACACGCAGCATTACGATCAAAGCGGATGGTTTAAGTGCAGGCCAATTAACGCCACTGAACTTGCCCACGATTGATGGTTTAACTTTCTATCAAGATCAAGCACAAACCGACGAACAAAAAACCGAAAAAGGCGTTCAAGGTACGCGCACAGAAACGATTGCCATTATTCCCAACCGCTCCGGCAAAATTACACTGCCAGAAATTAATTTACGTTGGTGGGATACCGAAGAAAGGACCTTTAAAACCGCCAGCTTGGCTTCCGTCACCCTCAATGTTACCGGTGGCTCAGTACTCCCTGATAATTCACAAGCTGCTCTTGATACCAATAATGAAGACACTGTGAGTATTAATACTGACCTCAGCAGTGTAGAGAAACCAACAACCCAGCGAGTTGAAACCATTCCTCTGTGGGTGTATGGGTGCAATCTATTAACCTTGTTAAGTACACTGATATTTGCTGTGCTTTATTGGAAAAATAAGCGTGAATTGACAGACATTTATGCAACCCAGAACGATGAGCTGACCGAGTCGGCAAAAAATGAACAACACGCATGGAATCAACTTAAAAAAGCAGTTTCTACCAACGAGGTCATGTCTTTGCGCTCCGCGTTAGTCGCTTGGGCACAACGACACTGGCACGATGAACAGCTTATTAACTTGCAACAGCTTCGCGAAAAAGCGAATCATCCATCATTAAGTGAACAGCTCATCAAACTGGATGCCGCAATCTACAGCGGTAAAATACAGGATTTCGATCCGCTCATGCTCTTGGAAACGCTCGGCAATTTACGTCGAACGAAACATAAAAACGCGGCTCAAGAACAGCTACAGCCACTTTATAAACACTAATCATTCCCTCACACGCCCTCAACACCAAGTCGGCAATGCCCTTGAATAAGGGGGCATTGGCGCTTTTCATTCCCTTCATTTTTATCACTCGCCAAAGTGCCCAAAATAGAGATTGCGGGTTATTAACATCAGAATAAACGCTTAAACACCATAGGCTTGATTCATATCAGAATAAACGGTAATGACAGTATGGTAGCGTTACCATGCTGGTTATCGGAACGCCAAGCTCAAGGAAATACCTATCCAATAAGGAAAGCTCAGTTCCCCCTATGATTACTAACAGGACTTTTCTATGAAAGCGACATTAATGACAGGCGCAATGCTCGCCCTAGCGAGTGTAGGTGCCCACGCTAATGACTGTGGAACATCGACTATGTTTCAACGCGGCACCAATAATGCGTGGGAAAAAAATGCCATGGTCTGCAACATCAAAGGCCAGTGGCAAACCACGGTTAACTTCGCCACTACCGGCAATTTCAAATTCGATGTCACTGGCGATTGGAGCGAAAACTACGGCGACAACAATCTGAACAACTCAACCGCTGATCGTTCTGGCACTAATATTCCTGTAACTCACGTTGGCAGCACAGGTATTCACTTTGATTACCGCACCAAAACCTATTCCGTGAGCCGTTGCAATGGCAACACACTTTTTCTTGATGCGGGCGGTTTCCCCCCCACTCCACGCGCTATGGGCTGTGGCGCTGACGGCAACTGGTCTGCCGATCTACTGTTTGCACCCAGCCGTTTTGTGAATACTGACACTAGCAGCCCGTGGCCAAACGGCTTGAGCAGCATTACGCTCATCACCGATACATTTGTGCCCGGCCCAATGTTTTCACCCGCCGTAAGTGGCCGCTATCGGCTAGCGGCACAGGTAAATCCAACCACGCAAACACTAACCGCTCAATTAGTCCCCCAAGACTGCGGTGGTATGGGTTTGAATTTGTCATTTGTTGGCTTCACAGGTAAAGAACAAAACTTGCCGATGACCTGTGATTTACAAACGAAGACTTACAGTGTCGATTATGATCCAGCCATGTCTGGCAACCCATTTTTCCGTTTTATCGATGGTACTGATGTTGCCTATGGCGATAACTTGGCCGATGGTACTTTGGATATTTCCGGTAACGGTATTACCGTTCCTGGTCGCAGCCGCATTACCATCAACCTCCATGCAAAAACTTACCAAATCGTATCACTGGATCAGCCTTGTGGTACGGCATCCCTATCATTACTCGCACCCAGTTCAACCGGCCATGAACAAGCCAACCCCATGACTTGCGGCACGGATAATAAATGGCATTTCACCATCAACACTCAAACAGCCGTACCTTTCCGTTTGCAAGATGCACAAGGTGCTTTCTGGGGCGACAATGAACCTAACGGCACACTCGATAACTCCGGCAACTTGATAATCGCTGAAGGTAATACAGAAGTCATCGTTGATTACCTAAGCAAAACCTATCAGTTAAAAAATGCCTCCACATGGAAACGCACGATTGTATTTATGTTTGGCCAAACCACCACAGGTCAAGATATGTTTGTACGTGGCGGTATTGATCACGCGTTTGCACAAGCCAATCTTGGTGTGAATTGCACGGCAGAAAATAAACTCTGCGCGATTCCCATTAAACACCGCAATTTAAAAAACACCACCACTAGCCCTTGGAAAGCGAACGACAATTTCCTTGACTGGTACGGCTCTGAGCCCAACCAAAGTGCAGTGGCGCAAGGCTCACCTCTCGACTGGACAACCAACCTATGGCCAACCTCTTGGGGAACCAAACGCACACTGGAGATTGATGGTTTTGGTGAAACGCCACTGAATTTATGGGGACAACACTACTGGATTCTGGATGTGGATATGGATTGCTCTAAAACCGTTAACGGTTGGTTTGAACTGAAATCTTTCATCAGCAACGGACCCAGCTGGGAAGGCGACATCAACCAAGCTGGCGCACCTTACGTGAGTAAAAACCACTTTGCCCAATGCGGAAAACTCAACAAGTTTGAACGCGGCTCAAGTGCCGTATTGATTAAAGATATTTAAGTTCTAGCATCAGAAAAAACGCCGTAATCCAGCAATGGATTACGGCGTTTTTTTAACATTTCAGCTACACGCCTTTCGATTCCAATACGACTAACATCGCTTTATTCACCCCAAACAATACTCGCCCGATTGCCTGCCAAAACCTAGATATGTGCTAGAGTCTAAGACACTAATGCAACAGATCAACCAACGTCATGAGGCACAGCTATGCGAAATACATTCACTAGACTCATTGTAATGATCTTCTCCGCCGGGCTAATCGCCCAATTAAGCGCGTGCGGTACTATTTTACACCCTGAACGCAAAGGTCAACGCTCAGGACAAATTGACCCTAAAATTGTGGTTCTTGATGCGATAGGTTTATTGTTCTTTTTTATTCCGGGAGTCATTGCCTTCGCGGTAGATTTCTACACCGGCACTATTTATTTACCAGGAGGACGACGCGCTAGCCTAAGCCCGCAGGAAATGGAATACATCACTCATAACGGCAAAGTGGATCAGGAAAAACTGACTGATTTATTAAAGGATAAAGGTTTAATCAGCGCACATATCAACACCGATGCGCTCGATGCAAAACCTGTCGCTTCCTTAGAAGAAGCTCAACTACATTTAGCAGCAGCCAACGTACAGTACGCTAGCAAATAAATATTCAGCGTTGGTGGTTTGTAGTTTGTAGCCACCAACTTTCTCAAAGATTACACGGTATTTAATAGCGATAAAATTGTAATTGATCTATCTGTTGATCAAATTGCTCTAGCACATGCTCAATGCACCGCGTTGCCACATTAAAATATTCCATAGCGGCAATATTTGGTTTATCAATCACCAATTTTGTGTCAATACAATACAAGAGGTAAAGAATATCACTGCGTGCTTTTTCCGGCCAAGATGGTTCAATATTACAGGCGATTTTATGTCGCAAATGATTGAGCTGGACGCGCAATACATTGGTACATTCCCCCTTTATCGCAACACCCATTCCCAACGCACGCGCCTGGCCAATATATTCAGCAATCGACAATAAATGACGCCAATCGGTATCCGTGTTAGTGCCAGATTTTTTTAATAAATAATGATCATCCGCAACATCTTCTATTAAATATAAAATATTGGCGATGAGAATATTATGTTGCCGAAAATTATTATCCGTATCTGCCTGTTCGTAGGCTTTGGAGAGGCGCTCCCAATGATCCACTAAACTCATCCATTTAGTATTATGGTTCATCCAACTACCAAAAGATTCTATTTGCTGTAGTGTTTTATTCACTTCAGTTGCAATAGTATCGATTTCTGCTTGTGCTTGTAGATCACCATTAATGATAGCGGTAGTCATTCCCCGATGACGTTGCACGTAAGTGAGTAAAACACGTAAAGGTTTAATGTATTGAATGCCTTGCGAAAATAAACGTTCCCGCTGGCGCTTGGAGTGCCGAATAGAAACTGCAATAAATATCAAAAACCCCACAGGTAATAACAGGAGTATTACCACCAGTGACACAGGAGTTTCCATAACACCACTCCAAGACTTAATTATTATTGATCATTTATACAAGCCGTTAACCTGAAAAATCCACATGTGTTTTTGCACCACTCTAGAGCAGTGACCACAGCCAAGAACAATACCTAAGAACAATAACTAGGCCAAGAGTCATCACTCTCGCGCCAATATCGTCAGATAAACTATACACATCAACATTCGTGCCAGAATGCGAGCCAAAGAGGTAGGAAGCCAGAGTTGAGAAATAAATACCTATCACTCACCCATAGTGCAAAGGGAATAAAATAATGAAAATTACAGAGATCAGAGATTACTAAGAGAAATTGCACAGACACGCTGCTCCCGTGTCTGTGCAGCAGCCGTCTTTACACTAAACTTTTGCTAACCACTTCAAAGACATCTTTCGATAATTTCGGCTCCGCCATAATTCGTTGCAATTCGCCTTTCATTAACACTTGGCGTGCAGGTGGATATTTTTTCCATTTGGTTAAAGGCGTCAAGAGTCGTGATGCAATTTGAGGGTTCTGAGCATTCAGTACAATAATTTGATCCGCCAAAAAGCGGTAACCCTCTCCAGCATTTGCATGAAAGTTAATAGCATTGCCGTTGCAGAAACTGGAGATGAGCGCACGAATTTTATTGGGATTTTTTCCATCATAGGCAGGATGCTGTTGCAATGCTTGCACTTTTTGCAACGTATGCGGCAACACACAAGTTGCCTGTACGCTAAGCCATTGATTCACCACTAAGGATTCATGCTGCCAGTGCTCATAAAAATCTGCTAAAGCAGTCACGGCCAAGGTTTGCGCAAGTGGTGCTTGTGCATTCACCAACTGTGTCAAAGCGGCAATAACATCGGTCATGTTATTGGCCGTGCGATATTGTTGCTCGCAAGAGCGAATCACAGCATCGTCATTCAACAACATTAAATAACCCAGCGCGACATTTTTTAAACTGCGCGCGGCAATGGCATCAGCGGTTGCGGCATAAGCTTGCTGATGATCATAGTCATGATAAATTGCCAAAAATTCAGCACGCAACTCATGCGCAATATGGCTTCGCACTGCCGCGCGACTATAATGAATAGCCTCCACATCCACGACATCCGCCAGCTCAGTCATATAGGCTTCTGTGGGTAGAGTGAGCATGTAAGCTACCATGGCTTTATCCAAGCTCTCATCACGCAATACCTGACGATAAGCATTAACGAGTGAGGGATCAATACTCACCGAAGTAAGATGTTGATCGACTTGGAACTGGGCAATAACATCATTAATAATGTGCAAACCTAATTGCTGACTTGCCTCCCAACGATTAAAGCCATCACTATCGCGACTCATTAATATCGCTAAATCAGCACGCGAATAATCAAAAGTGGATTTCACGGGCGCCGAAAAACCACGCAATAAACTCGGCACAGGTTTTTCTTGTACATGTTCGAAGACAAATGTTTGTTCGGCTTGTGTTAACTCTAATACCCTGTGAGTGTTATCACTGGTTTCAAAATCAGGCTCAGCCCCTTTCAGCACCAAAGGCAGATCCCCTGCACTACCTAACAAGCCCATTGCAATGGGAATATGAAATGGCAGTTTGTGTTGGCATTCAGGTGTAGGGGGGCAAGTTTGTTTAATGGTGAGTGAGTATTCTTGTGTGCTTTCATCGTAACTATCGGTGATATGTAACCGTGGCGTGCCTGCTTGTGAATACCAGCGTTTAAATTGTGTAAGATCGCGACCAGAGGCATCGGCAAGTGCGGCGACAAAATCTTCTGTCGTTACGGCTTGGCCATCATGACGATCAAAATATAAATCCGTTCCCTTACGGAAATTTTCTTTGCCAAGCAAATTTGCCAGCATACGAATGACTTCTGCACCCTTTTCATAAATCGTCATGGTGTAGAAGTTAGAAATTTCAATATAAGATTCAGGGCGAATGGGATGCGCCATAGGCCCCGCATCTTCTGCAAACTGCAGTGTACGCAACAGGGATACATCTTCTACCCTTTTTACCGTACGTGACCCCATATCCGCTGAAAACTCTGAATCGCGATAAACGGTAAAACCTTCTTTTAAACTCAACTGAAACCAATCGCGACAAGTAACGCGGTTGCCGCTCCAGTTATGAAAATACTCATGCGCCACGACTCCTTCTACACGCTGGAAACCAGCATCTGTCGTCGTTTCAGGCTTAGCGAGCACACAGGATGTGTTAAAAATATTAAGGCCTTTATTTTCCATGGCCCCCATATTGAAATCATCAACGGCAACTATCATAAAAATATCTAAATCGTATTCACGCCCATAGACTTCCTCATCCCAACGCATGGAATGTTTAAGCGATGTCATGGCATGATCACACTTATCCAAATCCTTAGGCTCAACAAAAATCTTTAATGCAACCTTGCGCCCTGAACAGGTTATAAAACTATCTTCAATATGCGCCAAATCACCCGCCACCAACGCAAACAAATAGGCTGGTTTTTTAAAGGGGTCGTGCCAAGTCGCATAATGACGATTCTCACCCACATCCCCCTGCGCAATTAAATTACCATTCGAAAGCAGTACAGGATATTTTTTATCCGCCACGACCGTGGTGGTAAATTCACTCATGACATCAGGACGATCTAAATAATAGGTAATTTTTCGAAAGCCTTCCGCTTCACACTGGGTGCAATACATAGTGCGCGATTTATACAACCCCTCGAGCGAGGTGTTTGTTTCAGGTTTTATTCTGGTAATCGTGATCAAAGAAAATTCTTCCGGTGTGTTAAATACCGTCAGACTTTCTTCGCCAAATGCATAATCAGTAGTTTCCAGCAGGCGGCCATCAATCGCGATAGATACCAACTCTAGATCAGCACCCTGGAGGGTTAACTGTGTTGCTGGAGAACTGGCGGCCGGATTGCGATATAAATGCAACATCGAACTCACGAGCGTTTCACCATCAGTAATTTCAAAACGCAAATCCGTGGTTTTTATCAAGTAATCAGGCACTTGATAATCCTTGAGGTAAGTAGTCGTCGGTTGCTGCGTGGGTTGTGTTAATACCGTCATGGAAGTACCTTTTAAATACAATCAAAAAAATACGAAATGGTTAAAAAATTATTCAATCCATTTAATGGGTTTTTCGTTAGCATGATCATGATGATCGTGATCGTCATCACCACAAAATGTATGGGGTTCAGGTGGAATATAACCTGTATGCTGATCTGGCGGTAAATTCTTGTGTTCATAAGCAATCACCGCTTGCATACACAACTGACGCTGCTCAGCACTCAAGCGATTACCATCCGGCCATTTACCTAACTCAACAGCACGTTTTAAATTTTGATAAATTTCCGGTGTTAAGCTAGAAAGTAATTGTTGTAGATCCATGGAATATCTCAGATAAATAATTAACGATGATATAAACGACGTGTAACAAACGCATAAAGCATACCTGCCACCAGCCCACCCAAATGGGCAGCATTTGCGATAGATCCATCAATAAAGTAATCCACAATACCTGTCATACATAACACTAACCAGAACAGCATAAAGCCTATTAGCATAGGCGGCACGTTCACTAAAGGATGCGGCGCAATACGCTGACGCACCGCAATAAAACCAACCAATGCATAAACTACCCCAGACATACCGCCAAATATAGCTGAACCACTCCACAAAAACTGAGCCATATTTGATGAGACACCGGTGAATACAAAAAACAACAAGAAACCTCGCATTCCTATCAGCTGTTCCAATCGCCGACCAAAGTCCCATACACATAGACTATTGAACAGCACATGAAATAATCCAAAGTGAACAAAAGCCGGCGTTAACAACCGCCATACCTCACCTGAAGCCAAGGTTTGGCATAAAGAAAGAAAGTTCCTGCCATCAAAACTCAAAAACATAAACAGCGGAAGCCACTGATTACCCCATTTGGTTTGAGTAAGCAGAGCACCCATAATGCTGAATAAAATCAATGCAGTCGCAATAGGAGTACTTTTTATGCTGTCAATCAAAGAGGCGCCTTGCGCAACGAAGGCTGGCTCTATCGAAGATGAAACAGAATCAAATTCCACTCGTCCCTGTTCGTAATCATTCAAAAAATTCTGTAATGAAGGAATCACCTGTGGATCAAGTACAGCCAACAATTGCTGCCCATTTTCCTCGGTTATACGATGCACCAAGCCTTGGTGACGTAAATAGCTGGTTAATTCACGTAGATCTTGTTCAAGTGGAAAATATTTTACCGGAAGCCAGTTCAATGTATGACCTTATTGATGCGTATTTATAGGTTCAACGAGAATATGCGGATAGCCAAAGAAGTACCCCTTCAAATTTCTATTCAAGCGGCGCCAAGGGCGTTTGCTCGATTCGCACTTTCATCATTGGACTGATGACATAGTTCGATACTCTACCAATAACCCTAAAATTTCATGATCGCTCGTCGTGGACTTTAGCGATTCATTAAATGACGGTCGTTGTGGCAAGTGAATATTAAATTTACTGCGCAGTATTTCTGCTACTTCTTTATCACAATGTGGATCGAAAGGCTTGCCGGCAAAATTGGTTAAGCGCTGCAGCATAAAATCTTTGTTTGACATGAGTTCTCTTTTATTAAACGTTAGGGCCTTACAAAATAGGAAACAACCTCGATTAAGGATCGACATACACCCAGACAAACTTATCAGGATCTAATTGCGCCTCACCATCCATACGATAGGCAACTAATTTTCCAAACTTCACCGCACTATAATCCAAACAGGCTAAATTCGGCGTGAGTGGATGCGGGTGACCTTTCATCCAATAATGGCCGATAAAAAGTGGGGGCTGCTCTGAATCGTAATACACCATTTGCGAGCGATGTTCAAAGGTTATATCGGCTTTTGCAATGTGCTCCGGTAGTGGATCTGGCTGAAACAGTAACTCACCGTATGTCCGCGCTTGGCTTGCCCAAAATTTAGTACGGAATGCACTGCGTAAATAACCATCCTCTGAGGTGATTTTTACTCCATCCGGCAAAGGAATATCAACACCACCCGTTAAACGCTGCTTGGTTATTGCAGATAGGCTATTTTTTTGCACCGACTCTACAACAAAAGCCCAATCAATACGACCGTCACCGTATCGCGCACAATGCTGCTGAATTAAATCAGGGTCCCAGCAGGCATGCACTGCACGAAAGCATTGCTTCGTATGGGGATGCTGAATTTCAAGAAATAGCGGCAAACTGACAAACCAACGGAGAAAGTCTTGCCATTCTTGGGAGTGATTTGCAAACTGCGTCAGAGTTTCTGCGACTTGTCGTGTATTGCTCGAGGTGTGGGGGCGTAAATACTCATTGCTACCGGGCATAACAGGCGTTGAGTAGGTTAACGCATTAAATTCATGGTTGCCCAAAATCATTAGCGCATTCGAAGTTTCCACCATGTTGCGCACTATGTGCAATGCTTCGCGAATACGCGGGCCACGATCAACAACATCCCCCAGAAAAATAACCTGCCGACTGGGGTGCTGATAGACACCTGACCTTTTTTTATAGCCCATTTGCTCCAGCAAACGCACTAAGGAATGCGCACAGCCGTGGACATCACCAATTAAATCATAACCACTGGCTTCACCCAGGAGTGGCTGCAGAGACGATATAAGTGGCGATGAGTTTGTCATAAAAGATTAATCGAGCAGATGGCCGCCCCAACCTAATTTTGAGCGACAACGCTCATAAAAGTTGTAGCCTATGGGGTGCAACAATTCCAATAAGTGTTGTTTTTTGTGAATACAAATCTCATCACCCGTTTGCACTTCCGCGTGTGAATGTCCATCACAAGTTACCATAGGTTCAGCGCGATTATGCTCGCCAACAATAATGCTAATTTCACTATCCCCTGCCACCACTATGGGTCTACTACTGAGCGTGTGGGGATTCATGGGCACTATGACGATGGCATCCAGCTTAGGATGCAATATAGGCCCACCACCACTGAGCGAATAAGCGGTTGAGCCGGTCGGCGTGGAGACAATCACGCCATCAGAACGTTGACTCGTTACAAAAACCCCATCCACGTGAATTTCAAACTCTAACATGTGAATAAATTTACCGGGATGTAACACAACATCGTTGAGCGCATCTGCCGTTTCGATAATGGCGCCATGACGTTTTACGTTCATATCTAATAAGAAACGTTTTTCGGAAGTAAATTTACCCGCCAAGACATCATTAACTTTATTTTCGATATCATCGGGAGTGATATCCGTTAAAAAACCTAACCGGCCGCGATTAACACCCAGTAAGGGAACACCGTATTTCGCCAGAGCCCGCGCACCACGCAACAAACTGCCATCACCTCCCACCACAATCACCAAATCACAGGATTGCCCCAACACATCCATATCAACTATTTCTTGAGCGGCTTGTGTGAGTGTTTTATCAGCAATGAGTGCGGCGGTCTCCGCCTCCAATACAAATTGTTTTTTGCGCTGCTGTAAAAAACGAATCAAGCGTTTTAAAGAGTAAACCGCACGCTCGTTATTGAGATGACCTATAAGGCCAACCGTTGAAAAGTAAGTCATAGTAGCCTCAATGAAGGTAACTCTCGCGCACGCACGAATAATTGCCGGCCAGTGGTAGTGTTCAGGTATTATACCCAAGGTGAACACCGCACACACGGGTAAAAAGTCAGCGAGATTTTTAACATTATCCTGAAAATAAAAAGGCCGCTATGAAAAGCGGCCTGATCAAAGCTAAAAGATTAACCACAGGCTTATTGCCCTGGCGCTGCAACGCCATCGCGCAATACGTAGTTACTGGTGTCATTCAGCAGTGCTTGCCCTACAGGTGTAAACAAATTACCACAATCATCCAACGCTAACGCATGGTAACCTTGCTGCGCAAGCAAATGCGCAGCAGCTCGACTGCGACGACCTGTATCGCAATAAAATATATAAAGCCGATCTTTGCTTAATAAACGCGACTTAATAGCCAGAATATTCAGCGGTATATTAACGGCATTTGATAGGTGAGCCTCACTGTATTCCTCTTCACTCCGAACATCTACACATACAGCGCCATCGTTTACTGCGTTTGGTAAATCATAAAAAGCGAGTGTGGCTACATTTGGTTCTTTGAGAAGTCGATAGAAATCTTGTTTACCCAACCGCATTAATACACCATCAGTATGCATAAGCACGGTCGCGTTACGCGGTGCTTCATTAACCAGCGCGTCTTCACCAAAACAGCGGCCCACACCAATAGTAGCCAAGTGCTGGCGCTTACCGTCTATATTACGCAACACATCCGCCTCACCTTCTTTGATGAAATAGCACTGATCGCCGATTTCACCTTGGCGAATAATCACATCGCCTGCGTAAACAATTTGGGGAATGAGGCGTGAAAAAATTTGCTCAACATTCAAAGGAGGCACTTTAAAAAACAGGTTGGATTTAAGCACCGTCATCATCCAATCTATGTCTTCATCCAAATCACGCTGACGGGAAATATTTAATTGCAAGTAGTCCGCAACCTGACTCCAGGTGAGCATTTTGTCCAAACGTTCACTGTTGATACGCAAGATGCTGCAATCTGAATCTGCAACGGCAGTGACCTGACGAGGCTGGTGATGCGCTATAGGAAAGAGTGTCTCGCGACCTTTTACGTGGGTAAGGCTTCCATCGTTCGCAACCAATGAGACATTACCATGGAGCAAGTAAACATGCTGAGCATCGTAACTGCCATTCGTGAAAAGCGTTTGGCCTGCACACACGACTTCTATAACAGCATCGTCCAGCAGCGCCAATAAATGGCTTTCGCTCATATCTTTGAGCGGCACCAGTGTATGGGTTAAATTCAGATCAAAATCGACCGATTCTGCTTGCGATGATTGTTGTGCGTGCATACTTCATCCCCAAAATAATTGTGCTCATACAGGTAGGCTAAGGGGCGCGAAAACCTCTTCGCCCTTGCAATCCACCCGTATGTACCGCGACCAAACGCGCTCCCTTAGGCCAATACCCTTGTTGAGCCAAGCGGGTTATTCCCCACAGGAGTTTAACGGTATAAACCGGATCCAAGGCAATTCCCGCCTCTTGCTCTACTTCTTGCCAAAAACGATACAAGTAGTCTGGATGCTTTTTGCCGTAGCCGCCAGCATGATAACCAGAAATAACTCGCCAATTACTCGCCAGTCCCGCTCTGTTATCAAGCTTGGTCGACGCCATACTTTTTTGTTGCTCGTCGGATGGGCTTATCAAACCTTCAAAAGTGCTAGCTACCCTCACACCTAAATCACCATCGCCTTTTAGCACTGAAAATCCAACCGCAAGTTTATGGGGTGTAATGCCCGCTGCCACACCTGCCAAGCTGGTGCCCGTGCCACAAGCCAAACACAAGGCGGTGTATTGTCCGTTTAACTGCTGCTCAGTCACTTCACCCAACAACTTCATTCCTAAAGCCCCATTCAGATTGGCTCCTCCTTCTGGAATCCAATAGGCGCTGCCATAGTCTGCGGTTATCTGTGCCTTAAGTGCTGCACTGGCTGGCACATCTGGCTGTTGCACAACTCGATAGTTATCGCGCGATACAAATACCAAACGCATCCCCCATGCCTCGGCATCTTGCAAGGTAGCGCTAAGCACGTCGGGGCGCTCGCCGCGCACAATGCCTACTGTCTGAAAACCGTATCGACTCCCCGCTGCTGCCAAAGCATGTAAATGATTAGAGTAAGCACCACCAAAACTCAATAACTGACGATAACCCTGTCTTTTAGCCGCTATGAGATTGTAGAACAACTTGTAAAACTTATTGCCCGAGATCTGCTCATCGATAAGATCATCGCGCCGCAACAACAGCTCGATGCCCGCGTTTGCCAACAACCGACTTTTCACGGGCTCCAGTGGGATAGCCAAGGCGCGCTGACGCAATTCATCACCATTCAAGTCACTACCAGCGAAGTTAACAACATTATTTGCTGACATATTTATCAATGATCGAACACACTAACGTCGCTCTGCCAAGAGCTGATAACTTACGGTTTGATGCTGCTCACAACGATCACTCTCGCCCAAATGAAACGCTAATGGCGATTCCACTGGCACGACAGGTTTACCGCATACATGGCCGCGATGATCCACCGCATTACAACAAGGCAAATGATGATGATCCAACCATGCCAAATACAGCGTTTCATCTACACCAGATTTTTCCGCTGCATAGGATTGTGGATTTTCTAAATACTGACTCAAATCATCGACCGGAATATTCAACTGTCCAACACCGGGCTGGAAGCTCACAAAACTAATACCGGCTTTGGCTAAACGCCCTAATAACTGCTCACTACCGTTTTTAATTAAATCCTGATTTTCACGTTTTATATTCACAATTTCTTCTTTTAATGCGCTTTCATTTTGGTGGCGATAAAACAATTCCACCTCGCGCATATCCAACATCTCACGCAGTTCAGCAGTAGCAGCTTGGATTTTTATATCCAACTCCAATGCAAAATTATCTTGCAGTGCTTGTAGCTGACTATTTTCATCCTGCTGAGCCGCTTTAAGCTTGTGCGTGAAATAGTCGCGCATGCCTTCAATTTTGTTCGCTTGTACATCAAGGCTTTCTTTTAAATGACGATTACGCTCTTCCAATTCTTTTTTGCTTTGCTCAAGCTCGCGCAATTTTTGCTGATAGGCTAATAAACGTTGTTGATGCTCATGCTGCATAGCATGAACCTTGGCCTGATTTTGATTCATTAACGTCGCAATACTTAAACGATGCTCTTTCACCAAGAGCGCCATTTTGTCGCGCACTTCTTTCGAATAATGTTCGTGAAGCTTCTGCTGTAATGCCAATTGTTCTCGCTCAGCATCGGCAGATGAACGTGAACTTTGAACAACTGCGGTATCCGCCATCGCACTTTCCACAGGTGCTGAGCGAATAACCAAACCTAAACGATTAGCCTTGAGCGATTTTTTCATCAGTAAAAAACTGTTGTGCCCAGGATGCATTAAGGGATCCCACAGATTTTTCTGATGCCACTCAACAGGGCATTGGCTATAACAGGCCAAACGAATGGGTCCTGCTCCGAGATCTGGTCCAGCTCCAGCAGAATCCGCTAATTGCTGCAAAGGCACATTCCAACGGCGATCAACCATCCCCCTCTCATCAAATCCCAACAAGAAGAAAACGGCGCCAGTAATGCACAAATGACTGTTGATTTGCACGTAAACGGCTTTGGCGGATGCACTGATAAAATCCGGTACGGGTATAAACCCATCTAAAATCGCTTCAAATTCAGGGTAGAGCAACTCACGCGCAATCTGATCATCTTTAAACAGATAAACAGCCTCGAGCTGATCAGCGGGAGAATTTGACATAGGCAGTTTTCCCAAGCAAAAGCATAAAATGTAAATTTAACTGCCTTCAGTATAGGAGAGGGTCCAGCAGGAAAACGTGAACAGATGCCCAGCGACTTGGGTTTTTATTAATAATTGCGGCCTATTCGACGATTTTTGTGCGGCGACATAACAAATAGGCACTAAAAAATCGTCTTTGGCAAATATGAAGGGAAAATACAGCGATGAAGAAACAACCTATTTGTTATAAGTCTGAATAATCCTCCGCAATCTCGTCGTCGTTTTCATCATAAATAACGTCTAATAAATCTTCGATGTAATCTTGCATGGTCGAACCTCTACTCATCTCTTGTTGTTGATATGTTGTCTTTACTGCGACCCACCAAATCTCAATGAGTTCCCAGCGCAACGCTTAATACGAAAGACTACTACTGAAAGATGACAGAATCATGTAAGCCAATGATTAAGGTGTGAACAAACATAAAGCAGGATTAAAGAGATGTGAGATCCAGCTAAATACAGAAAGGCGGTTAAGCAGAATTGTGGCGCTTAAAAGCAAAAAACCTGCAACAAGTGCAGGTTTTGGGAATTAGTGGCGGACCGGACGGGGCTCGAACCCGCGACCTCCGGCGTGACAGGCCGGCATTCTAACCGGCTGAACTACCGGTCCGCAAAAATGTTACTCTCTCAACCATTCCAAGGAAGTGGTGGGCGGTACAAGACTCGAACTTGTGACCCATGCCTTGTAAGGGCATTGCTCTACCAACTGAGCTAACCGCCCTTGTCGAGAGGTGCGCATTCTACCTAATTTCATTTGAGTGTCAAACATTTTGAGAGAAAATTATCACATCCCCTACCCTCGTTTAATGACCTATTAATGGACTGGATACTCGGTAATTGATGAAACCCCTAGCGTAACGAGCCAGAAAGCCTACAATTTCAATCACACTGACCTACCGCTCAGCTTTAGCCTATGGCATTAACCATGTTCGATCCTTTCGTATCTTTTAAAGCGCTTCCCTGCACATTGCTGATATGGGCAGCGCCTTTAATGGTGTATGCAAACACATCCTCTGCCATGCCCGATGATGACTCAGGCTACACGCCTTTTATGAGCATTACTGTTATCACCCTATTAATATTACAAACCTTGTTGATTATTGGCTTACAGCGCAGCCGCTTAAATAACAAACGCGCCAAAAAAGCACTGCGCGAGTCACAAAAGGAATTAGCGGCACGAATTGAAGAACGCACTGAAAGCCTACACAAAACCAATCAGTTACTGATAGACGAGGTAAGTCGCCACGAAGCCACGGGCTACCAATTACGTGAAACCAAAGAATACTTACAGAGCATGATCAACTCCATGCCCTCTATGATCATTGGCGTGACGTCAACCGGGACCATTACGCATTGGAATGCCGCTACTGAACATTGTTTTGAAATTTTTTCGCAGGATGCACTCGGTCGTTACATAGACTCGCTATTACCCCACTTGCCCATAACAACCAAAATCATTGCATCATCGATAGATGCGGGCGAACCTTACTCACTCCAATACAGTAGCCAAGATAAGGACCACACCAAACTCTATTTTGACATTACGATTTATCCCTTGATTTCAACCAATCAACAAGGCGCCGTGATTCGCATCGACGATGTAACTCGCCGAGTGACCATTGAAAATTTAATGATACAAAATGAAAAAATGTTTTCTCTGGGTGAAGTAGCAACGGGTATTGCTCATGAAATCAATAATCCTTTAGGTGCCATCTTACAAAACACCCAGAATATTTTTCGGCGGATTGACAAAAACTTTCCCGCCAATCAACAAATTGCTCAAGAACTGGCGATAGATCTTAACCACGTAGATAGCTATTTAAAAAAACGCGAAATCATCGATTTTTTAACAGCCATTCGTGATGCCGGGGAACGCTCAGCGACCATAGTGAATACCATGCTGGAGTTTTCACACAGCAATCATCGCAAAATGGAACTGACCGATATTAATCGTTTAATCCATCAAACGATCAATATCAATAATACTATTTACAATACACCGGCTAACCCAATCACTACCGATATAGTGCTGGAGCTCAGTGAACAACTGCCTGCCATACAATGCTCCAGCGCCGAATTGCAACAAGTGTTATTAAATTTACTGCGTAATGCCAAGCAAGCTTTAGCAGAAAAAACCAATAACAATCATCCCTGTATTAGAATTAAAACTTACAACCATGAGCAACAGCTTGTCATTGAAGTGCACGACAACGGCATAGGCATGACAAATACCGTAAAAAATCACTTGTTCGAACCCTTCTTCACTACCAAAAATTCGGGCACAGGAACCGGGTTAGGCTTATCTATTTCGTATTTTATTATTACAGAACGTCACAAAGGCAGTATTAATGTTGTCAGTCAATTAGGCGAAGGCTCCACTTTTATTATCAAATTGCCAATCACCACCAGCATCTAATTAACATCACTACTCACAGAGGGCATAACATGAAAATAAACCACATCCTCGCAGGTGCACCATTAATAGCAGCACTTGTATTCACCAGTGGCTGCACGACTAAAGTTGAAAATCTTTCAACTACGGCTGTTGCCGATGCAACCGAATTGGTGCTCAAAGAAGCGGTCTACTACACCACACTGTTTAACACTTGTGCGAGCTTGGGCGACGAACAAGAAGTTGCCGCTATTGATAAGCAGCAAGATTGGCTGAATGCGAATGAAAGCCTCATCGCTGCGGCTGATGCACTTTATAGCCAGAAAATAGCCTCTAGCGTATTAAATTATGACAACAAAAGTATCTCTCCCATCGCAGTGCGCCTTGCACAACAAGCCCGTGCGCGAGCACTGGGTGAGCTCAGCCTCAAAAATCGCAGCCCCAATAATCAGCGAAAAACCTGTGATTTTCGCCTCGCACAAATTACACCTGCGACGATCTCTTTAACTAATGATGCCCGCATACAAGCGGCACGTGCTGAAATCATGAAATCAGCACCCGTAACCTCGCCTGATATAGCCTTAATACCGACACTGGCTGCCAATATAGACCTCAGCATTCCACCAGGACGCACTTATTACACCCTCAACAAAGCTCTTGAAAAAGAATGCGACGCACCCTTAACACTCACACTGGCTAATAACTGGCCCAATGAAGCCTATGCCAATTTCTGCGAAAACAATTTAGTAGAAACTCTTATTTGCGAATGGGGCAAATGCGAAGCGAAAAAGCTATAATGCCGCTTTTTTAGCGCCGCTCCCATTGAGCGGCGCCATTCAGCAATGGCCAACCTCTATTTATGACCACCAACTATTCTACAGTCGATTACTCAATTACCTCCTACGAAGCACAACTCGCAGAAAAACTGGCAATCATCCAACAAGACTTTGCAGAATTTCAATTGCCGACCATTGACGTGTTTCGCTCACCCGAAAAACATTACCGCATGCGTGCCGAATTTAGAATGTGGCACAAGGGCGATAAAGTCACCTATGTCATGTTTTCCAATGATGAATACAAACGCCCCTATGATTTAGAAAGTTTTCCTGTCGGCTCAGTGCTCATGAACGAGCTGATGCAAAAACTCCTGGCCGTATTGAACCGCACACCCATATTGCGCGATAAATTATTCCAAGCCGATTTTCTCACTACACTCAATGGCGATGCCTTAATTACACTGATTTACAACAAGCCCATCAAACCTGATTGGTTAGACGCCGCAACCGCAGCACAAGAAGAGTTGGGCGCGGGTTTAATTGGCCGCAGCCGTGGCGTTAAGTTAGTGGTAGGTCGCGATCACGTTATCGAAAAATTTACAGTGAATGATAAAGTGTTCAGTTACCAACAAATTGAATCCAGCTTTACACAACCCAACGCCATAGTCTGCGAGCAGATGTTGAGCTGGGCGGTAAATCAAAGTAAACACTTTGGTGGGGATTTGGTGGAGCTGTATTGCGGCAATGGTAATTTTACCTTGCCCTTAGCGCAGAATTTTAATCAAGTGCTTGCCACTGAACTTGCCAAACCAGCGGTGCAGTCAGCGCTGTTCAATATCGCACTCAATAATGTCAATAATATAAAAATTGGACGTATGTCGAGTGAGGAATTTTCACTGGCGATAGATGGGGTGCGTGAATTTAATCGATTAAAACATGTCAACTTGAATGACTATCACTTTTCCACGATTTTTGTTGATCCGCCACGCGCCGGTATGGACCCGCATACCACCAGCATCACGCAACGCTTCGAGAATATTATTTATATTTCCTGCAATCCGGACACGCTGCGCAATAACTTGCGCACCATGACCGAAACCCACGACATCACGGCATTTGCGGTATTCGATCAATTTCCCTATACCTATCATCTTGAGTGTGGGGCAATCTTAAAAAAGAAACCTTAATACCTTAGCGATTAGTTGCTCAAGGAACGAGTCATATAAAACGCTGGCCCTGCATAGCTTGCCAAGCGCTGCAGTTGCACCATTGGTAACTGGTTGTATTCATTAAAACCAAATTTCTGCCAAAAACTTTTTGAATTTTGCACAGCAACCAACGCAGCCGCTTGCAAAGAGCATTGCTTTGCATAACTCAAAGCGCAATCCACCAAGGCTCTCCCCACGCCTAAACCAATGGCATTTTTACCAATCGCCAAATCGTGCAAATACAACGTGTTTGCATTAGGCTTATGTACAAATGCTCCCCCCCAAGGAGTCACTTCACCTAAAGCGGATTGATAACACACCAAATAGCCACAGAGATTCCCACCAGACTCGGCAACCCACGCAGTATCAGGCGCTGCATTAAAACGTGCACGAATGACTTCATCGGCTTCTAAGATTTCATCAATATAGGCTTCCGCTTGAATCGCGATAACGGCCGCAATATCGCTTAACTGCATAGCACGACAAACCACCGATGTCATCATTAGAAATCTCGCCCCACAATACGTTTAGCCGCATCCATGACAAAATCATTATAAGTGGCTTCATGGCGCAAACGCTCTATATCAAAATCGTTTTGTTGTTTACGTTCCAATTTTTGCCACTCAGTCAAAATGGGAATATGTTGGGTTAAATCACGCAACTGATAAAACGCCGAGAATTCCTGTTTAATCGCCTCATCCACATCCAAATGATCTAACAAGCCCGCAATACGCATACAAGCCTCGGTCAGTGACAACTCATCCTGCTGCACCGCCAGCGCGATAATTTGAATACTTTTATTAGTACGCTCACGCTGTTCTTTCATCGCCAGCTCGTTGGCCACTTGTTGTTGGCGCAGCTTTTCAGCATTCACTTTTTGTAAACGATAAACGCGATAGACCAAACGCCCAGCAATAGCACCCAGAATGGCAATAATTAAAACCGCAACTACTAGTAACACCACAGTGACATTCATTTAATACAACCTTTTAGCCATCACAGTTATAAACAACATATTAGTCATCGACTTTTGAATCCGACCCTAATAACAGATCATTTCCACCTAGGTTCTCATCCACATCTACCCCTGCATCTTCCAATAAATGTGTTCCTATAGATTTTTTGGTTTTGGCACCTAAGCGACGAATATCATCCACCTTCTTCACCAAATTACCGCGCCCTGTTTGCAATCTATCGCGCGCCTTGTTGTAGGCTTCTTGTGTTTTTCCTAAATAATTGCCAATACCATCCAAAGATTCTAACAACAATACAAACTGGTCATGGAGAGCACCCGCCTCTTTAGCGATACGCTCCGCATTTTTATTTTGTTTTTCGTAGCGCCAAATATTTTCAACGGTGCGCAAAGTGGCCAACAGTGTCGTTGGGCTCACCAGAATAATATGACGCCCATAAGCCTCTTGATACAATTCCGGCGCATGCTGCAACGCCATTAAAAATGCAGCTTCTATAGGAATAAAAATAAACACAAAGTCGAGTGATTTAATACCCTCTAGCTTCTCATAATCTTTAATGCTTAATCCTTTAATATGGCTGCGCAGTGAATTCACATGCGCACTCAGGTGTTGCTTACGCTCATCCTCATCATCTGTGGAGCAATATCGTTCATAATCAACCAATGAACATTTGGCATCGATAACAATATCCTTTTGTTCCGGCAAATGAATAATTACATCGGGTATTGATCGTGAGCCACTTTCACCTACAAAACTCACTTGCGTATCGTACTCACGGCCTTTCTCCAGTCCAGAGTCTTCTAGCAATCGCTCTAACACTATCTCGCCCCAATTACCTTGAGCCTTGCTGTTACCCTTTAAGGCCTGCGCCAATTTAACAGCGTCTTCACCAATCTTTTGTGCCTGTTTTTGTAGCTCAATCACCTGCCCTGAAAGACGATTGCGATCAGCATTTTCTTTCTCGTAAACATCTTCTACTTTTTTGCGGAATTCAGTGAGCTGTAATTTCAATGGATCAAGGGTCGTATCCAACAGGCTTTTACTGTTCTGTGCAAACTGCTGTTGTTTGTTTTCAAAAATCTTATTGGCGACATTTTCAAATTCTTTGCTTAATTCCACTTTTGCGTTCTGTAATAACAAAAGTTGCTCAGCAAAGTTTTTACGCTCTTGTTCCAAGCGGGTTCTTAGTTCCGTAGATTCTTTTTCCAACACAGTGAGTTGTTGTTCTTTACGCAACAACTGTTCTTGCAGATCGGCATAGTGGCTATTTTTTTCACGCAACCCAGCCACATCCTGCTGGGCTTGGCTCAACTGCTGTTGCAATTGCACCGATTCGCTCTGCTTAACCGATAATTGTTGTTTTAATTGATCTTCGATATTGCGCAGCTGCTGTAATTCCTGCGCCATGCTCGCTTGGCGCAATTCAAAGCCGTGCTCCAACTGCTGCTGCGCCAATGCCTGCTCTAATTTCAGTGCGCTGATCTGCTGATCACTACGGCGATGAAATAACACATAACCCAACACCAATCCGAGCAGCATTGCTGCTACAGCCACTATCACCATTACCCATAATTCATTCACGTGTTACAACCTCACTCAGCGGCAATAAGCCTGTTAGCCGATTTGTTATTCAAGTGCGCTATTCAAGAGTAGGTTTTCAGCCAACCCACAGGTACAATTTGCGGCCTATTCTACCCTAACAGCTAGCCATGCCGCTGTTTAAAACAAAGCGCATTGCTCAAAATTAGATCGACGCAAGCCATTTCGGGAATTTTATGCAACAAGAGCCTTCTACACCTCCAGAGCAATCACCAGCCGCGCCGCGCATTCTGGTTTTTGATTCGGGCGTTGGCGGTTTAAGCATCATGCAGGAAATTCAAACCCGTCTTCCGGCTGCAGAATTTATTTATGCATCCGATAACGCGGCATTTCCCTACGGCACCAAAACCGAGGAAGAGCTGATTGTACGGGTGAGCAAGGTCATACAGGCACTGACGGCAAAATACCCCATCGATATTATGGTGATTGCCTGCAACACTGCGAGCACACTCACCCTGCCCCATTTACGCAGCCAATTTTCGCAGCCGATTGTAGGTGTAGTGCCCGCCATTAAACCCGCTGCTCTACTTACTAAAAATGGGGTGATAGGCTTGCTCGCTACGCCTGGTACCGTGGCGCGCCCTTATACACACGATTTAATTCGCGAACACGCACCTAATTGCAAAGTTATTTCCGTCGGCAGTAGCGAGCTAGTGCATATAGCTGAACAAAAATTACGGGGCGATAATTTTTCGATGGAGAAGATTGCGCAAATTACCCAGCAATTATTACCCGCTGATGCCGGACAAAAAATGGATACACTAGTGCTCGCCTGCACCCATTTCCCGTTACTGCGCAATGAAATTTCCGCCACCTTGCCCAGCGGTATCCAGTTAATAGATTCCGGCGAGGCAATTGCACGGCGTGTTGAATTTTTATTGCAGCAACATAAAAAGTGGCATTCTGTTTTAAACGATCCACAACAAAATCCACAACACATCGCCGTATTTACCCAAGCGACAAATGATGTTGCGCGACTTGCACCTGCGCTAGCACAATTTGGCATACATCAGATTGATTATGTTTTTTAATGGGCGACTTCATTCAGGGTTCATAACATGGTAGATACCTATTTCGATATCTCCGCGATATTGCCCGCACTTGAGCAACAACAACTCGTGCTCACCGCCAACAATCGCCTGCGCAACCATATGTTGCGTGCCTATGCTAAAACGCAGATTAACCAAACTTATCCCAGTCCACGCATTTATTCATTGAGCCAATGGTTTGAAAACCTGTGGCAACAATTAATCCGCCGCGCCCATCCCGCGGCTTGTCACATGATTGCCAATTCCGCGCAGCGACAATTGCTCTGGGAAAATATTATTCAGCAGTCATCATTAGCAGAAGGTTTATTGCAACCTGAACCACTTGCACAAGCGGCAGATAGCGCACTGCGTAATCTCGAATTGTGGCAATTAAATGATGATGCGATCCGCGCCGCAGACCCGATGATGTCGCCACAAAGCAATAGTTATTGTTTTTTACACTGGCTCGCCGAGTTTCGCGCACGTTTGAGTGCGCAAGGTTTCATTACCCAGGAAAGTGCATATCACATTGTGATAGATGCCATTCGTGCAGGGACTATTGCGAAGGAGCCAGTCATTTGGCTGCAAGGCTTTGATGACACTCCCCCGCTGCATCAGGATTTAATTAATAGCGCTTGCGATCAATTAAACATTAGCGAACCGCACATTAGTTACAGCACCCACTTGCAACGCACCGAGTGCAACAACAGTGAACATGAAATTCGTGCCGCTGCACTCTGGAGCAAACAACAACTGGAACAAAACCCAGCGGCGATGATCGGTATTATTGTGCCCAACCTCGGGCAGTGCCGCGCTCAGGTCGAGCGGTTATTTACCGAGGTATTTGAACCGCTCGCTGCATTACCCAGCACCAAGCGTCACACATTACCGTTTAACTTTTCGGCGGGAACACCTTTAGCCAGCACACCCATTATCGCCGCCGCACTTTCGCTACTGGAATTTCAAAAGCCCAGCTGGGATTTAGAAACTATTTGTGCATTACTGCAATCGCCTTTTTTTGGCGATGTATTTAGCAGTGACCATAATGAACTGGTGTTCCGCGCCTTGCTGATTGAGCGTTTACGCAAGCAAGGTAAATTGAACATCACTATTGGCGACTTGCGTTATCACAGCCAAAAATTATCAGAGCAGTTGTCACTGGCTACCAATGAAGATTTGACAACGGCAACACCAACACTAAGCGCGCGCTTTATCCAACTGGAAAATTATCGCCGCCAAACTTATGGGCAAAAAAATTCCGGGGCATGGGCGGAGTTTTTTCAACAGCAATTGGATTTACTCGGCTGGCCGGGCACGCGGCGTTTGGATAGCCAAGAGCATCAACAGTTAGTGTTATGGCAACAAGTAAACGAACAATTTTTACAATTGGATAATCTCGGCATTACCTTTACTTACACACAGGCCTTACAACAGCTGCGTACTATTGCGGGCAAAACCCCCTTTCAAGCGCAAACGCCGCATTCGCCAATTCAAATTCTCGGCGCACTTGAGGGTGCGGGTCTGCAATTTAGCCACTGCTGGGTCATGGGTTTACATCATCGCCAATGGCCGCCGGTACCATCACCCAACCCTTTATTGCCAACACCCTTGCAACGCAATTACAAAATGCCGCACGCCAGCGCTGAACGCGAATTGATTTTTGCACAGGCGCTCACGAATAATTATCGCCAATGCGCACCTGTCGTTATTTTCAGTTCTGCCCATAACGATGAAGAATCTGAACTCAACCCCAGTGCGTTAATTCGCTCAATACAACCAACACACCTAGAACAATTGATTGGCAACTTACAAAGTGCCAGCGATGAAAATCAAACACGCCTTAGCGACAGCAAACAATTTGAACTGGTCAATAGCGCACAAGCACCCGCCCTTGTTATCAACAACGAACCTGTGCGCGGCGGCGCGAATATATTTAAAGAACAAGCCGCCTGCCCTTTTAATGCCTTTGCCCGCTTGCGTTTAGGCGCGATTGAAAGCGATGCACCCATGCCCGGCTTTTCCCCCATTGAACGCGGCAATATGCTGCACGATGCGCTGGCCATTATCTGGCGAGAATTAAAAGATCAAGCAACACTGATAGCATTAAATGCCGATGAATTATCCGAATTAATTTCGCAGAGCGCACGCACGGTAATAGATCGCCTTAAACAATGGCGCGGCGCATCTATTGGTGCCTTTTACTGTGAATTGGAATTTGAGCGCCTATGCCGTTTACTCAGTGAATGGCTCGAACAAGAAAAGTATCGCCCTGCGTTTACCGTCATTGCGATTGAGGAAACTATTCAAGTGGAATTCCAACAATTACCACTGACTCTGCGAATTGACCGTATCGATCAATTAACAAATGGTGAATGCATACTCATCGATTATAAAACCGGTCAACCCAGCGCTAAAAGCTGGCAAGGTGATAGACCGGATGAACCGCAACTGCCACTTTATGCCATCACCGCCACTCAAGAGATTGCGGCCATTGCTTTTGCGCAAATCAATAGCAAAGCGATGAAATGGATTGGCGCAGGCAAACTCAGTAATAATCATACCGGCATTAATACCATTGAATGGCAGCCACAGCTGGATGAATGGCAGCAAGTATTAACCCAACTCGCCCAAGATTTTATTCAGGGCGATGCCCGTGTCGATTTTAAAAATCAGCAAGCTCAGGATTACGCCGAAGAATTAATTCCCCTCAACCGCATTTGCGAAGCAGAAACGATTGAACACTATATGCAGCTGCAAGCGCAGAGCGAGGGAAAATAATCATGCAACAAGATTTTTTTAACAACTCGCAATCAACAATGCAAACATCACCACAGCCTGTCGATCAGCAAGTTCGTCTTGATGCACTTAACCCACAAGTATCTTTTGCCGTAGCCGCACCCGCAGGTTCAGGTAAAACCGGTTTATTAACCCAACGCGTATTAACCCTGCTCGCCTATTGCGATGAGCCGGAAGAAGTTTTAGCGATTACCTTTACGCGCAAAGCCGCTGGCGAAATGCAAGACCGCATTTTGCAAGCGCTCTGGCACGCCGCCGAACAACCAGCACCGCAGGATGTACATGCGCAGCGCACATGGCAACTAGCACAACGCGTACTAAAACGCGATGCAGAACGCAGCTGGAATTTATTACAAAGCCCGCAACGTTTACGCGTGCAAACTATCGATAGCCTCTGCCGTTCCATTACCAAACAACTACCACTCGCCAGTGGTTTAGGTGCGCAGCCGGATACGTTGGAAAATCCAGAAGAAGCCTATCGCCTTGCCGTGCGCGAACTCTTTAAAGCACTTGAGCAAGAATCCCCTTTGCGCGATGACCTTGCGCAGCTATTGCGCCATTTGGATAACAATTTACCCGCCGTTGAAAACTTACTGATCAGCTTGTTGGCAAAACGCGAACAGTGGTTAGGCGTGTTGATGCAAGCACGCTTTGAAGATGCGCGTCAGTATTTAGAAGCTGTATTGCACAATGTGGTGATAGAACATCTGGAACAATTGCACAGTTGTTTACTACTTCACGCCAGCGAGATTTGCAGCATCGCCGATAAGGCCGCACAGAATCTTGCACAAGAAGGTGAAAAGAAAAATCGCATTCATGAATTATTAGGCATTGATGATTTCCCCGATGCAGCCCCTGCTGCAATGCCACAATGGTTAGCACTGAGCGACTTATTACTCACCAATGGTGGAACCTATCGCGCGCGCTTAACCAAAGCCGAAGGCTTCCCCGCCGGTAAGGAATTTGCAGATTTAAAAAATCAATTCAGTGAATTAATTGGCGCACTGCGCGAAACCCAACCCGAAGCTGAAGCGATATTGCAAGGCGTGCGCGAATTACCACCCGCCACTTACAACGAACAACAATGGCAAATACTCGCAAGCCTTACCCATATTTTGCCGCAACTCGTCGCGCAATTAATGTTGGTATTCAAACAACTTGCCGCCACCGATTACAGCGCCATCAGCCAAGCTGCCCTACTCGCCTTAGGCGATGAAGATTCACCGAGCGATATTGCCCTGCAATTGGATTATCGTATTCGCCATATATTGGTGGACGAATTTCAAGACACCGCCAGCCCGCAGTTGGAATTATTGAAAAAATTAACCCAAGGCTGGCAAGCAGGCGATGGCCGCACCTTATTTATCGTGGGTGACGGAATGCAATCCTGTTATGGATTCCGCAATGCCAATGTGGGTTTATTTTTGGATGCCCGCAAACACGGCATAGCGTCAGTACCGCTCAGCGCTACAGATTTGCGGGTAAATTTCCGCTCGCAATCTGGCGTGGTGGAATGGGTCAATGAAACCTTTGCGCAGGCATTTCCACAGCAGGATGACATTAGTCGCGGCGCCGTAAAATATTCGCCCTCTATCGCCTTTAAACCCAAGCTTGATAATAGCGCAGTTAATTTTTTTGCCTGTACTTATACAACAGAAAAATCAACCGACGACGATAACGACGAAGACTATAACAATAACCAACAGCACCATGGCCAAAACGATAAACGCACAGCGCAACAACAAGAAGCCTTAAAAGTTGTCGAGCTGGTAAAAACAGCTCAAGCTGAAAATCCTAATGGCAGTATCGCCATTCTCGTTCGTAACCGTTCACATTTATCACAAATATTACCCGCACTTGCGCAAGCAAATTTAAGCTACCAAGCCACCGAAATTGATAGCCTCGCGAGCCGCATGGCGATTGTGGATTTACTGTCATTAACGCGCGCGCTTTTAAATCCAGCCGACCGTATTGCATGGTTGGCAATTTTACGCGCGCCTTGGTGTGGTTTGAATTTGGCAGACTTGCATGCGATTGCCACTTACGATTTAGGCACACTCAGCCCCAGAACCGCTGAACACACCTACCCCGTTATTTGGCAACAACTGCAACACAGTGAAAAAATAATCACCCTCGGTAATGAAGGCAAAAAAATACTCGCGCGGGTGTTACCAACACTTCAACAAGCCTGGCAAGAGCGTTATCGCAAACCTTTGCATCAATGGATCAAGGGTTTGTGGTTTGCCTTAGGTGGCACAGCAACATTGCTGGATAGCAACGACGAAAAAAATATCGATAGTTTTTTTGCGCTATTGGATAAACACGAACAAGGCGGAAGCATTGGCGATTGGCGTGCATTCCAAGACGCCATCAATCGTTTATATGCCGCACCCAATAGCGATGCAAACCCCTTATTGCAGGTAATGACCATTCACAAATCCAAAGGTTTGGAATTTGATACGGTGATTATTCCGGGGTTGGAACGCAAACCGCGCACAGACGATAAACAATTATTACTCTGGCAAGAACGCCTTAATGCCCAAGGCCACAAACAATTACTGTTAAGCTCACTCGCCCCTACCGGCAAAGAGGATGACAAGCTCTACACCTTTATGCGTAGCGAGGCGGAAAAACAACAACGCTTTGAAGCAACACGGTTGTTATACGTTGGCTGCACGCGTGCGATTAAACAATTACATTTACTCGCCTGTATCAACACCAAAGAAGCTGAGCTTGTAGCGCCGAGCAAACAATCGCTACTGAGCAGCATTTGGCCGCAAGTAAAAGAATCTGCACAGCAGGTATCGGCATCAAGCGCCCTGATTCGCACCACCAATAACAACACCACTGATAGCGATCCTTACATCAATGATCGCTATCAAGCTGGCTTGCAGCACATTGTACGTTTACCAGTGGATTGGCAATTACCCACATTTACCGATGTAAATTTATTAAAAGCCTATCGCGGACACGAATTCAGCATCAGCGGCACAGAAAATTCATCGCCAAACCATTTAACATCAAGCGATTTATCCACAAAACAAGCACTGAATATTCCCGAAATAGAAACCACCGCTGCCCGCCTCGCACGCCACACAGGCACGGCGATTCACAATGCATTGCAAGCCATAGTAGAAAACCAATTGGTCACTAACAGCCATTGCATTGCTGCCGATACCTTTATCAACCAGCAACAACATTTCTGGAAAATCCAACTGCAACAACACGGCTGGCACGGTGACAACCTGAAGCGTGCCCTGCAAAAAATCGCCCACGCCATTCGCACTACTCTCGCTTCGCCCCAAGGCCGTTGGCTACTCAACAGCAACCACGAACAAAGTGCCTGCGAACTCTCGCTCATGCAAAGTGACAAGCAAGACGTAAAAGAATCCATCATCGACCGCACATTTATTGCCGATGGCATACGCTGGATAGTGGATTACAAAAGTAGCGAACTGGAAGCTGGAGAAACTGAAGCGGCGTTTATTACGCGAGAATTGGAAACCTACAAAGCGCAATTATTACGCTATCAAAAACTACTAGCCGCAACAGAAACCCTGCCAATAAAAACGGCGCTTTATTTTGTGAGTATTGGGAAGTTAGTTGAAACCCTATAAACAAAAAAACCGAGCAACTATCGAGTATTTTTATAAACTGATCGCCTCTGGGAACCCCCATATATTCTTAAAAAGCACACACATAACAATTTATTGCATGCAATAACATCATTGAAGTAGTGATCTTATTCATATTTTCTCATTAATAAGTATTCGCAATGGTTATTTGTAAACATAATTTTTAGTTGAAGCCACAACGTCATCCTTATTAGCATTAGCACGTTTTAATAAGTAAACCCTAAATATAAATGGTCTTGAAATCTCGTATTTCTTATTATTTTTAGTCAACAAGCTATTAATAGGAATGGAAATATGTTTGACGCCAGCACCGGAAGTTAAGTAGCTCTTTGTATTACCGATCACAGGATCAGTGGTTACACTTTCATCATTTGTATTAAACTGTACGGTAAGGGAGTATGTGCTCCGCGAAAAATTTTCAATATCATACTCAACTGTAACATCAATTACAGAATCATCAGTAATCGGAGATCCCGGAGCAGGGGTTATACTGATAACAGCAACACTATCAACCAGTTTTTTTTGATCATTATTATAATCAGATGAATAATACGAAAATAATTTAAACAAACAAAATATCGTCAAACCACCCCAATAAAGCATCCTAAGTAGATTTCCATTATTATTTTCACTTTCAACTTGCACTGGCTTTGCGTGCTGCGCTGTCGCACCGCGAATGAGTATTCCACCTCGAACACCCTTGGTGCCATCATTTTGGCGATAACCTTCCTCTAAACTTACGAAAATAAAGTTGCATTTATCTTCACCAAATTCTTCAGCTAAATAATATGCGTTATTTCTCCATGCAAATAGCTGATCGCAATACTTGGTAACGCCAGATGGTATTGTGCAACATGAATCTTGCCCATCGCCGCCTACTTGTTGTGTATTGGAATACTCTATAAATAAACGAAAAATTTCTTTGCCTATATTCCAGTTAAACTCATCCTCTAACAAATAGGGAGTTTCCGTTAAAAAAAACCATCCCTTAGCATCATCAGTTATATCACCACTTACCAAAACAGCCTGAACCTTTGCAAGAAGTTCTTGGTAATTTCGTATCCACTCCTGTCGAGCTTCATCGACTGCAACCTGTTGATTTCCCTCAAGATATTCCTCAAAAATTTTCTTATTATCTGCCGTGATCACAGCTAACTCAGAAAGTTCTCCCCCCTCTTTAAACACTTCATCTATTAAAGAATCATCATCCGTATAAGGTGAGTCAATGACAGCATTAATTAGACCACCGGGAGAGTGCATTTGTGATGATGAATTACCGTGTTTAGCATGATTAAGTGCCATTTTGTATGCACGATGAAGCTGCTGAAACTCTTCCGGCTTCTCATCAGGCTTGGTTATTTTTAACTTAGCCGCATAGGCGCGCTTAATCTCTCTTGCGTCTACTGTGCAAGACAGACCCAAAATAGTCCATGGGTTCATTACAACCAATCCTCAGTATCCATGCTATCTAAAAGTTCCTTCATTTTTATTTGTGTTTTTTTTATTTCCGTAGGGTTTTGTCGCTCCAATACGGCATCAAATTGTGCAAGAAGTTCTGCTATTTTTCGACGTTTTTCCCCCAAGCTTGACTCATGTAATCGTTCACCTTTAGCAATTAATACACGATTAACTTCATTTTCTCGTGGATGAAATTTTAAAGCCGATAATTTTTTCAGTGATTCTGCCTTTTCACTGTCCGACATTGATCCAAGCACTCTCTCGATCAACTTGGTATATGTTTTATTAGTAGAAACAACCGTAACATCCACCTCCAATAAACCATTCATATCATAGGTATAACGAATATCTACCTCCTCTTGGCCACGCGGAGCACTAGGGACTTTAACATTGACCGCCCCTAAGAAAATATTTTTATTAACTAACCGATTTTCCCCTTGATAAACTTCTACCAAAACCTCAACTTGGTTATCCGCAGCTGTAGCTACACGTTTTACGACACTGATAGGCACAACCGAATTACGCTCTATTATTGGTAACAAATAGCTTCCTAATTGGGGACTATCTTCATTGACCACAGCTGTACCAAGCGTGTAAGGACATACATCTGTAAGAACAACATCATCTAATGCAGAGCTCTTGCTTAATAAACCTGCTTGAATCGCCGCACCTATTGCAATGGCCGTATCTGGATCAATGTGTGTAGCGGGTAATCGACCAAACATTCTTCCAATGGCAGCGCGAAATAACGCCATTCTTGTTGAGCCGCCCACTAAAACCACATCACTTATATCTGAAAGCGACAAAGCCGCATCACTCATTGCTCTTTCAATAGGCTGTTTAGCACGAAGAATTAATGGGGTGGCAACTCGAGAAAACCAATCACGGGTTAGTGTCCATATAATAGTTTGCGCTCCATGCACCATTGAAATTTCTTGACTTTCCACCTGACTCACGCGACGTTTTGCTGATTCCATTTGTACATAGAGTGATTGCAAAACACGGACATCGACCGTTGATTTTTCTATATCATGCTCTCGAAGAAATACATCTACCATTGCCTCAACAAAATCTTCGCCACCCAAAAAGTTATCTCCCGCACTGGCGTGAACCTCCATAATTCCATCAAAAAATTCAATGATAGAAACATCAAATGTACCGCCACCCATGTCAAGGATAATGAACGTTCCCTCTTGTTTTTCATGTAATCCATAAGCAATAGCTGCTGCCGTAGGCTCATTAATAAGCCGATCCACCTTCAAACCTGCCAGCTCACCTGCAATTTTAGTGGCATGGCGCTGATTATCATTAAAATACGCTGGCACACTAATGACGGCTTCTGTAATAGGCTCGCCAAGAAAAGCCTCAGCATCTTCTTTAAGTGATCGCAAAATCAATGCAGATAATTCTGTTGCTAAAAATAACTTATCGCCCAATATAACTTTATGATTAGTGCCCATCATGCGCTTAAATGCAGCAACTGTTTTATTACTATGATCTACCAGCCGCTCTTTTGCCGCCTTACCAATAATAACTTTTCCCGATTCATCCAACCCAACAACCGATGGAGTCAGCAGTTCGCCCAGCCTGTTGGGTATGAGCTTTACTCCTTCGTCAGTCCAATATCCACAAGCACTATTAGTCGTCCCCAGATCAATTCCAATTACTGTCATATTTTCCATTCTCACTACAGTTTTTAAATATTTACATCTATTTATATAAAATTGTTCGTCAACTTTTGGAAGAATAAAACGAAAAAGATTTCAGCTTTAAACATCAGCACTACAAATCAACCGATAAATAAATCAGCGTATAAACCCTATTGATTGACATTAACTCTGGAATTGACTTTCACTTAAGGCGATATTTTCGCGCTCAGCTTTCGAAATATATTTAGGCTTATTAGTAACGCGTAATTTAGCATTTTGTTTTTTAAGTTTTTTATTAAACGCATCGTTAAGCTTTTTCTTACGGTTCATCGTATTTCTTTCCATATATCAGCTAATAGATTGACTAGCGGGTGTATTGCAGGCATTTGTGCAGCAGCCATCATAACTGAATATAAACCAGCCTGAATACAGCGGATTACCACCCTGCCCTTACAACCTATTGACCCACATCAAAACCCCACCCGCCACACCTGTTTTAATAGCTCCACCTAAACGGAGCCAACTATGAGACAACGTGTTTACAAAAAAATGGCGGGAACTTCTGCCGTGTTTATCCCTGCCAATTTTAACCATGCATCACCCGTTGAGCGCGATGGATTGACGTGGACGGATACAGAACTCAGCATGCCGGAAAGCCCGCAGGGTTTACAGTGGAAACCGCCGCTAGATAGCACCTTGGCGCTGGAAGGCTTGGAGGAGTACGAACCGCCGGTTGCGGGTGATGCGCGCTATGTAAACAAACTTGGAATTGCGTTTGTTTACATTGGCAAAATTCGTGGCTGGGTGGCGCTTACGGATTATGTTTAGGGCGTTAAGCCTTTTTGCTCTTGCCCTGTTTCCCACGCCTTACGCAATAAACGCCCACAAGAAACTGAACCTAATGCAGGGCGTTTCATGATAGGTTCGTTGCGCGCCACAATACCGTACAAAGTTTTGCTGGCATTGATCCACGGATAAAAACCAAAAGCACCGGGGCTGCTGAATGCACCATCACCTACCTTTGGATCTGTTTCTACCCAATGGCCATAGGAGTAATGCCAGTGTTCTTTTTCCCAATTAATTCCTACGCCATTACCAGTGATGGGTGTTTGTATTGCGTCGCACGTTTTTTTGGTTGGATCTACCCATGCGCATACGGAATCGGCACCGAGGTATTTGCTGATGACTAATTCATTTTTCAGAATTTTTTGAAGAAATTGTGCGTAATCTCGCGGTGACATAGCCGCACCACCCGCAAGATTTGGCGATTGATATATGAAGGTTGGATAGTCGCCAATAAAGCGTTTTATTTCTGTGGCTAACAAAAGTTTGTTAGTTTTCGCATCGTTATCTACATAATCCGCCAAACCTAAACCATGAATGGCATACATCTGCATATGCCCACCATCGTAAGAGTAATGAGTGGCGCTATCGGCATTAAATTTTTTTCCTTTGCGTGTCACACAATCACCGACACTATGATCTTTACATAAACGTCTGCGTTCGTTGTCGTAACCGCTGGTGAAATTTAAAAAGCTTTTTTTCGCGATGGTGTGGCCATCAATCGTTATAGATTGCTGGCTGATATTGTCATAACCTTCGCGCTGCAACGCATAAGCACCAAACAACCATTTGGAGGCAGAAGCAATGCGCATGGCTGATTGCGCACCTATACCTTCTGCTTGCAGGCTATTAGCACTTGCAGGTTGTTTTTTGCCTCCCCAACCCGCTGCTAATTTTCCATTTTTATCGCCAAGCTCCCAGTAAAAAATATCCAGACTATTGCATTGCGTGTTATTAGTGACTGTCGCTTTAACCGCATTATGGCGAATATCGATGGGTTCATTTGCCAAGACAACCTGACCAAGTATTACACCGATGGATACCACTAAAAAATTCTTCACTGACATAAATTAATCCTTTACGGGTTTATGTAATCGCTAGAACTAAAATGAATACTGCAAACTCATACCTAATTCGCTGGTGGGGTATTCCTCTGCACCCAGATAATCGCTCATATAAACATGTAATCGCCATGCGTCGCTAAAGGTCACATCGACATAACCCGCAAGATTTTTAACATCGTCGCCATCAACTACATAAGATTGCTCAAGATTGTATTCGGCACCCAGCGTGAGCCATTTGTTAATCGCGTAGCCAATATTGGCGGATGCTATGGCATAGTCTTGAATATCTACGGGAGTATCGGTTGCATTAACGGCTACATAACCCACCGAAAATTGTGTTTGCCATGTATCGGTTAAAGAGCCGAGTGTCAGTGCAAGAGTTGCGTCTGTTGAGCCACTGCCTATACCTGTATCCACATCACCATTATCAAATTTGTAATCAAGACTAGTGGCTGCCCACCATACACCAGCTTCATCTAATGCGATGGTGTGGCTAACAGAGATAGAAATATCACCTATTCCAGATTGAGTATCTTCTAATTTTCTATTTTCATTCTCGTCTAACAACTTTTTACAATGTGCCAAAAGCACCAGCCTGCGCAAAGGCTTTTCACCTTTGATGAATTCCTGAATTTCCTGCTCCGACATCTGTTTCAACTCATTACACTTACTTGCAAGACGAGGCAGAGTACCGTTAACAAAATAATCACCTTCAATACGGTAAGCTGGAAGCACAGCTGAAAAATTCCAATTTCCAGCCTGCCAATAAGGTGAAAAAACTAGACTGCTCATATCAGCATCCATAAATTCAAATTTTTGATGCTGACGCGAAGCAGAAAAATCAAAACCTACCGAGGAGTTATCGTCCTCTGCTTGTACGATAGGAATTAAAAACAGAATCAATATTAAACCACCAACAACATTCAATACTTTCATGATAAAAACCCTACTCACATTAACGGTTTTTAAGTTGACGTAAACGGATAATTTTATCGCGCGCTAGTTTGCGTTGCGCGGGCGTCATTTCTTTAAAACGCTTACGCAGTTTTTCACGCTCATCGGGCGATAGCGATTGCCAGTGTTCCCGCATGGCTTTTTTATCTTCATCGGATTGTTGATTAAACCATTCAACACGCTTGCGAATTTTTGCTTTTTCATCCGGCGACAGTTTTTGGTAGGCTTTGTGACGCGCTCTTAGTTCCGCTTTACGTTCGGGCGATAATTGTTGCCAACGGTTAAACCGCTCCATGACTTTGGCTTGCTGCTCTGGTGGCATGGCTTTGAATTTTTCGGCTTGCCGTAACATTTTCGCCCGATCATCAGGCGATAAATTATTCCAATATTTCGCCAAACCTGAAAAGGTCGCTTGTTGTTCGCTGTTAAGATCCGCCCATTCATTGTTAGCGGCCATTACTTGAGCACTGAGCACCACACTCAAGCATAAATAGATTGCTAATTTCATAGACCGCAAGCTCAATTTACTCACACGATTGCTAAGTGCTGGTTTCATAAAATCGCGAATAAAGAGTTTCATAAATTCGCCTCGTTTTGTTCGTTGTTAATATCCATCTCACTGGATGAATGTTGTTTTGTCGCTTTGGTAGATTTTTTTTCAAGATCAGCTGTTACTGCATCCTCATTGTTGAGGTTTTCAATAGCCGCCAAGTCTTCCGGATCCATCAGCTCGCCTTGTTCATCGCTAAATTCCAGCATGTACTGCCAAAACTCTGCGGAGGGTGCTATTGCGGTTTCGGCTTTTACCAATAGAGGCATGCACAACAAAAATGCTCCCCAGTGTTTTCGCTTGCTGAATTGTTTATGCATCGCCATCCACTTCTCCCATGGCCATGAGCATATCCATATCCTCTAACAGCTGTGGATCAACTTGTAGATAGCTGAGATCATCAGATTCAGGTGACTGAGTCGAAGACAATTGCGCATTCGGCAGAATAATAACCGCCGCAATACTGGCTGCGGCTGCGGTGGTAATCCACGCAACGCGCTGCGTATTTTTTTTGCGCTGCATCGCTTTTGCTAAAGCCACTTGTCTCGCTTGTTGTAATTGCAAACGCGTTTCGTCATCAATATCCAACAAACTCTTATCCAGAGTGTGTTTTATGTTATCTGCTAATTCTTGATCAACAGAGGATAGTGATGACTTATCGTTTTTTTGTGATTGCTCATTTTCTTGTGACATAGGTTTGTCCACTTATATAACTGGTTGCCCACTTATTCATTCACACCTTAATTCGGTGATGGCAGTAATTCGCGTAAACTTTGTATCGCTCGAAAATAATGTGTTTTCACGCTTCCCTCACTGCACTCCATAGCATCGGCGGTGGCGGCTACATCAAACCCTTCCCATGCCCGCAGTAAAAATGCCTGTCGTTGTCGCAAAGGTAATTGCTCTAACGCAGCAATAACACTTTTTACATCCTGTGAACGTGCGATTAACTCTGCTGGATTTTCTGCACGCTCATCCACGACATCCAAAATCTCACTATCGTCTTCATCCTGATCATTAGGCGCTTGCCAGAACCAACGTCGCTGTTTTGCTTGGGCGCGATGCCAATCCATGATTTTGTTGTGCAAAATACGCTGCAACAATAATGGCCACTCACTCTCATCGCGGTCGCGATAATATTGCACCAGCTGCAACATAGTATCCTGCACTATATCCAACGCATCCGCTGATTTTTTGGTGGTTAAGATGGCGGTGCGATAAAGGCGCTGTTCTGCACTGGCAAGAAAAGTATCAAGACTTTTTCTTGCCGCGAGACCCGCTTTTTCATCGAAATTAAGTATTTGCGCCATTCGTTTTCTGCACACCAAAAATGTAGATTCTTGCCAGTCTAGCAAAGTTTTCCTTTGTCAGACTGGCACAAGACTAATTACTCACTAGCACCTGCTGGTTCACTTCCTGTGCGGCTTTTGGTAGTCACTTTCGTTGTTGTGGTGACTTCTCCGTTAGGGCGCGTAACACTCACATTTTTTGTCACAGAGCCTGCCTCTTTATCAACGACAACATCGGTAGATTTACTGACGGTTTTACCCTGTGCATTGGTGAAACTGGCGTCGCGAGAATAACCGTCATCTGTTTTTTGAGTGACTGCTTGGCCAGAATAACTTCCGCCCGCAAAATTGGTACCTTCCACGGTGCGTGTACGTGTACCGGCTTCTTTATCACGCGTTAAGGTCATGTCGCGTGTTGCTGTTTCACCCTGTGCGTTAGTAGTGACTGTGTTGCGCACAATCCCATTGGCTGTTGGTTTTTGCTGAACTTGGCGAGTGAACTCACCCTGTAAATTTGCACCGGCACGTAAGTGTTTGCCTTGACGAGGTTCTGCATTAACAGATGTGGCTGCCAAGCTGATAAGTACTAAACCACTGAAAATTGCTTTTTTCATGGCTATTTTTTTCATGACTATTTTTTTCATGAGAATGCTCCGTTAGTGTAAGAAAAAGGTTAATAAGCGCGCTTTCACTAGGATTAACGGATGAACAGCAATTCGGTTGACAGGATTTTAAAAAAATTTAATTAATAAAAAAGCCGCCTCAGTTGCCCGAGGCGGCTTTTTTGAATCGCTAACTAGAAGTCTAGATTAGAGACCGATAACGTTTTCAGCTTGTGGGCCTTTTTGGCCTGGCTTAACGTCGAACTCAACTTTTTGGCCTTCAGCCAAGGTTTTGAAACCTGAGCCAGTGATAGCGCTGTAGTGAACGAATACGTCTTGACCCGCTTCGCTTGCGATAAAACCGAAACCTTTAGATTCGTTGAACCATTTAACGGTACCAGTACTTCTAGCCATAATAAACCTCGATGATCTTTACAATAAATAATTGAATACTCCAGGTGGAGCCTTGCTGGTGGATTCAGATGTACTTATGAAGAACAAAAACGAGGTGCTAATAGATGTACTGCTAGAACAACGGTTGAGACTTACCATAAATAATGCTGCGGATTAACCAGCTGGGGCAATATATGCCCCATCCTGCTGTATGTAAAGGCTTTATTGCGAAATTCCTACCCCAAAATACCCACAAGAATCCATGCCGCTCTCGTTTCAAAGCCGTAAAAAATGCAACTCAAAGATACAAATGACTCGACCTTTATCGATGTGATTGCGTTTAGAATGCGCTTCGGCACACTGGCGCCACCTATAACAGCGTAAAGGAAGCAAATAATGAGTAGTGTTCACAGAGTTGTGGGGGCGATCCCCTTTTTTATTGCGGTCTTCTTAAATGCCTTTGTCGATTTAGGTCATAAAATCGTCATTCAAAATACTGTCTTCAAACTGTATAACGGCAATGAACAAATAGTACTCACAGCTATTGTGAACGCCATGATGCTGCTGCCTTTTATTCTGCTGCTCAGCCCTGCTGGATTTTTGTCCGATGCGATGCGTAAAACGCAAGTGATGCGTATGGCGGCATGGATGGCAGTGATATTCACCCTGCTAATTACCACCTTCTATTACCTAGGCTGGTTCTGGGCTGCCTTTGGGATGACGCTGCTGCTGGCTGCACAAGCGGCTATTTATTCGCCGGCAAAATTTGGCTATATCAAGGAGCTTTTTGGCAAAGAGCGTTTAGCACAGGCCAATGGTGCTGTGGGTGCGCTCTCGATGATAGCGATTTTGTCGGGCATCGCCATCTTCTCTATCTTTTTTGAAATGGGTTACCCAACTGGGGCTAAGAGTGAAAAAGAAGTTATTCAGGCCCTAGCACCTCTAGGTTGGTTGTTGGTACTGGGCAGCGTGATTGAAGTCTTTATGGTGTACCGCTTACCCTCGCGTGACGCCAAACTCACTACCGAAAAATTCTCCACCAAAGCCTACTTAACCGGAAAGTTATTTGCGGAGGATATGGCGCCTGTGATGCGTCGCCGTGTGATTCGTTTATCGGTAGTGGGCTTAGCTATTTTCTGGGGTGTTGGCCAAGTCATGCTGGCCGCTTTCCCCGCCTTTATTAAAGAAGAATTGCATATGGATAATGCCATGATCGTTCAAGGCATTTTGGCTTGTAGCGGGATTGGTATTGCGTTGGGCTCGTTAATGGCTGGACGTTTTTCACGCAACTATATTGAAACAGGTTTATTACCACTGGGCGCATTAGGTTTCGCCATCGGCTTATTGTGTTTACCCCATTTGCATTCTTACACCGCCTTTGTTGTCGCGTTTTTATTTATCGGTTTCAGTGGAGGTGTGTTTACCGTTCCACTCAATGCGTTAATTCAATTTCATGCAGGCGAAAACGAATTAGGCCGCACACTTGCCGCGAATAACTGGGTACAAAATGTGGTGATGCTGACCTTTTTAGGGGTAACTGTTGCCTTTTCGTTTGCAGGCTTAAGCAGTAAAACCTTACTGGAAATTATTGCCGTCATCACATTAATTGGTTGTTGCTACACCATTTATGAATTGCCACAAAGCCTAGTGCGCTTTGTGTTTTCCGGCATAGTGTCGCAACGTTATCGCGTATTAGTGCAAGGCATGAAAAATATTCCCGCTACTGGCGGTGTATTAATGCTCGGCAACCATGTCAGCTGGATCGACTGGGCAGTGATTCAATTAGCCAGCCCGCGCCCTGTGCGTTTTGTGATGATTCGTACTATTTACGAACGCTGGTATTTAAAATGGTTTTTCGATTTGTTCGGCTGTATCCCCATTGAATCCGGCGCACAAAGCCGTCGCGCATTGGATACGGTTGCAGAAAGTTTAAATAAAGGCCAAGTGGTTTGTTTGTTTCCGGAAGGTGCGATCAGTCGCACAGGGCATTTAGGTGAATTCCGTCGCGGCTATGAACGCGCTTGTGAAAAAGCCAACGATGATGTTGTGATTGTACCTTTCTATTTACGCGGCTTGTGGGGCAGCCAATTTTCGCGCTCATCCAGTCGATTAAAATCACAAAATCGCCCGCTATTAAAACGCGATTTAATTGTCGCCTTTGGTAAACCACTACCGAAAGACACGAAAGCCGATGTACTGAAACGCCGTGTTTTGGATTTATCCATTCATTCATGGCAACACTATATTGATGGCCTGGATACCATTGGCAGACAATGGATTGATAGCGCGAAAAAAATGGGTAATCAAATCGCGATTATCGATACATTGGGAACACAATTAAGTGCGCACAAAGCCCTGGCGGGCGCCTCGGCGATGGCAAGTCGAATTGCCAAATTGCCAGATCAAAATATCGGTGTACTCTTGCCAACGAGTGCGGCCGGTGTGCTCACGAATATGGCGGTAGTGCTCACCGGTAAAACCCTGATCAATTTAAATTACACGGCCAGTCAAAGTGCGTTTGCATCTGCCGTGCAACAAGCCAACATCAAAACCGTTTTCACATCTCAACGATTTATAAAAAAACTGGAAGGCAAAGGCATTAATGCCAGTGAGCTGTTAGCCGGTGTCAATGTGATTGATTTGGAAGATTTTGCCAAAACTATTTCAACTGCCGAAAAAATTGCGCGCTTGTTATTGATTAAATTACTGCCTGCCGCTGTATTAAAATGTTTATTCAGCCGCAAGCAGTCTGCCAATGATATTGCTGTCATTTTATTCTCTAGCGGCAGTGAAGGCATTCCTAAAGTCGTGCAAATCAGCCACAAAAATATTCTCGCGAATGTGAAACAAATTAATGATGTACTCAATGTAGAAGATCGCGATGTGATTATGGCTAACTTACCGCTATTCCACGCCTTTGGATTAACCGTAACGCAGTTCATGCCGCTGTTGGAAGCTGTGCCTATGGTGTGTCATGCCGACCCTACTGATGCACTCGGCAGTGCCAAAGCGATTGCACAACATAAAGTGACAGTACTGTTCGGCACATCCACCTTCTTGCGTTTGTATTGTCGCAATCACAAAGTGCATTCCTTAATGCTTAGCTCTTTACGTTTGGTGGTTGCAGGCGCAGAAAAATTACAAGAGGAGGTGCGCACGGCCTTTAATTTAAAATTCAATGTGCCAATTTACGAAGGTTATGGCGCAACGGAAACTACACCAGTCGCCAGTGTGAATTTGCCCGATAAAATTGAGACCCAATACTGGTCGGTGCAAACCGGTCATCGCACTGGTTCCGTTGGTATGCCCTTACCCGGCTCTAGCTGCATGATTGTTGACCCTGTAACCTTTGAAGAATTGCCCACAGGTGAAGCCGGCATGATTTTAATCGGCGGCGCTCAAGTGATGGTTGGCTATTTAAACAATCCGGAAAAAACCGCCAGCGCCATTAAAGAATTACATGGCATGCGCTGGTATGTAACGGGTGATAAAGGTGTGATTGATGCCGATGGATTTTTATTTATTCAGGATCGCTACTCACGCTTCGCCAAAATTGCTGGCGAAATGGTCAGCCTTACTTTAGTAGAAAGTGCGTTGAAAAAAGCCATCAATAACGATGCCATCGAAGTCATCGTTGTCGCGATTGAAGATGCGAAAAAAGGCGAACGCCTGATTGCCATCACCAATGCGGAAGTCGATAAAGATGCCATCCGCAGTGAAGCACAGAAACAGGGTTTAAATGCCTTGGCAATTCCAAGTGATTGGATGCAAGTACCCACCATGCCACTGCTAGGCTCAGGGAAAACCGATTTCAGCTTAGCGAAAAAATGGGCACAGGAGTGGACACAAAAAAGTCATGATGTGGACGCAGAAACAGCAGAGTAAACCCATTAATCACCGAGGGTAAGGATACCCTCTTGTCTTTGACCTATATCAACTATTTACCGACTCCTCTAAAGCTGCAACAATCACCTAGTTGAGTGCCATCACCCTATTTACGGAGCATGGCGTATTTTCAGGGGTTTTGTCGTATGACCATTAAACAAACCATTATAAAAACACAAGATTCAAGCTGCCCGCACGATAAACGCGTTAGCTGCGGCAACTGTCGTCTCAATACCATTTGCCTGCCGATCAGCCTTCATATTGAAGACATTGATCGGTTAAATGGCATTATCCAGCGTGGCAAACCGCTACAAAAAGGGGATTATCTTTACAGAGCAAATGACCCCTTTGACTCGGTTTACGCTATTCGATCAGGCGCCGTGAAGGCGCTGACACTGAGTGATAGTGGTGAAGAACAAGTCACTGGGTTTTATCTACCGGGTGAAGTGGTTGGGATGGATGGTATTGCGGATAACCGCTACACCAACTCCGTCATCGCATTAGAAACATCCTCCGTGTGTGAAATTCCGTTCAATCGGATGGAAGAATTGAGTTTGCAAATCCCGAATTTGCAGCGTCATTTTTTCCAACTAATGAGCCGTGAAATCACACAAGATCAACAAGTGATTACGCTGCTCAGTAAAAGTAGCGCTGAAGAGCGCATTGCAGCCTTGCTGTTAAGTATTTCCAGCCGGAATAGTCGCCGCCAGTTATCTGCCAATGCCTTTCGCTTGCCAATGTCGCGCACAGACATTGGTAATTATTTAGGTTTAACGATTGAAACTGTGAGCCGCATTTTTACTCGCTTACAAAAACAAGGCGTGATTGATGTTGATAAAAAAGAAATTCAGATTACCGATATAGAATTACTTCGCAATATCGCCAGTGGCGATGCTAGCTGTTAAAACAGGACATTCGATGCACGATTCACGTTTAGAAAAAACCTTAGCCGCCTTTGATGAAGCTAACCTGCAAGACCCCAACATAGAAATGGTCGATGGCAAACCTGTTGCCAAAGAGTGGATTTATGCCCAACGCATGACCACTCACTTGCATCGCTTTTGTGAAAACCCATCAGAGGCGCTTCAACTTGCTGCACGCAGCCAGCACATTTGTCGCTGGAAAATACCCCGCCGTGATTATCCTATGGATAAACAAGGTTATAAAAAATGGCGCTTGGATCTCGCACAATTTCACGGCGATACCGCAGGTGCCATTATGGCAGCAGAAGGTTATGACGAAACCATGATTACCCGCGTAAAAGATTTGTTGCTCAAACGCAGTTTAAAACGTGATGACGAAGTGCAAGCACTGGAAGATGTTATTTGTTTAGTGTTTATCGAATTTTATTTGGCGGAGTTTGCCAGCAAGCACGATGAAGAAAAGCTAATCGATATTATTCGCAAAACATGGAATAAAATGTCTGAAAAAGGTCACGCCGCTGCGCTCAAACTACCTCTGTCTGAGGATATGTTGGCGCTGGTGGGTAAAGCGCTTGCAGCTTAATATCACCTCAACCCAAAACACCACTAGAATATTTTTCAATAAAGGACATCACCGTGTATTTATTACTTAAACATCTTCACCTTACATTTGTTGCACTCGCCTTTTTGGTTTTTTTGATACGCGGCATCTTGCTGTTCATGAATTCAGCACTGCTGGATAAAAAACTCCTCAAGATTGCACCCCACATTATCAATACCATTATGCTCATTAGCGGTATTGTGTTGGCGGTTCATCTGGGCATGTCGCCGGGTGAACAACCTTGGTTGCTGGCGAAAATAATTGGTTTAATTTTGTACATAGGTTTGGGAGTCGCTGCGTTTAAAGTGTCTAATCCGCTGGCTCGAAAAGTACTGTGGGTCGATGCAATCATTGTATTTGCCTATATTGCCAGCGTTGCGATCACTAAAAGCCCTACAGGATTTTTCTAACGATTTGTTACCTCCCTTACGGGCATTCACCTGAATGCCCGCACTCCACACATTCAGTATTTCTTTTTTACCCAATTTCTCTCCTTTCATAAGCTCGCATGGTCATATTCGCCTCAGAAACTTGACGGCATAAAAAAAGTGACCTATATCACATTCTATACATTTTACTTTTCTCGGATTAACCACGGACCATCGCCCATGATTAAGAGAATATTACTCGCTCTGGCACTACTCGCTCTGGCTCAAACCAGCTTGGCTTGTGATGAAGCGTGTAAGCGCGCCAAGGCTGAGGAAGCCAATAACATTAAGTTTGGTGCCCATTTGAGTGCTAAATATTGCAAAACCACAGCAACCGACTTTTTGATCCAGACTCGCAGAGCCTTGCAAACATACCGCGATAAGCAACTACCTACCGCACATCGCGGTGGTGCGCGCAATATCCGCAGCTTTATTTCACAGCGAAAAGATTGGCTTGTGGAATGCGATAAATATTTAGAATTGACTGAACAAGGGCGCGTTTTCCGCGATAAGGAAACTACGGATAAAATCATTACCAGCATGACCAACCTTAACAATGAATTACACAAAATTATGATGCGCCCCAAAAATCCCGATGAGAGCAAAGAACTGGTGGTATCCCCTGCGGGAATGAAGTTTGATGAGCTATTTCAGTTGATGGATGATCACTATTTAGACCTACAAAAACGCGGCATGTTATAGCGATAGAATCACAAGGTAATACTGATAAAAAACCCGGCAAGTATAACTTCCGGGTTTTTTATTATGGGTCATTGCTGCTGGCTGAGATTAGCGTTTTTTCAGCGAAAGCACAGAACGTTGAGGCTTGTCTTCACGCTCTGCAAAACGTTTGGCTAATTCTTCACGGGCTTTAATAGCTTCGGTTTTTGCATCTGACTCTGGTGATGAAATCCACGATTGAGAACCCGTTGCTGCCGCTGATTTAGCTAAAAACTCCAAACCAGACCGCAACAAACGCGCCTGAGCAACAAAACTCAACTCGGGCGGAAACTTCCCTGGATGAACGTCTGAAGGATCTTTAGGGTTGCCTTCAATACGTATACTAAAGCCGCTCGCGTGAGTTGCTGTGCCTGTAGCCATATCGGCTACCCAATCATCAAAATTCATAAAGACCACTTAATTGATTAACAGGGTTTGCATTAAAGCATAAAGTCTTTCTATGACAAAAGCGTAACAGTGAATGACTAACAATTACTACTCGCCACTGGTTGCCCCGAACCCATCAAGGAAAAACGACGCTGCTCTTCGCGCTTCTCTTTTTTCTGCAATGCCCGAACCTGACGTTCAGGGGGCAAAGCGCCTATGTGGGGTTCATTACGTGCTTTGGCCAATTGGATTTGTTTTTGACGCTCAGCAAAACGGGCTTTCTGCTCATCCGTCAGCTTGTCGTAACAACGAGGACAACTCACGCCCGCCATGTATTGTTCAGACAATTTGTCTTCTTCGGTAATAGGATGACGACAACCGTGGCATTGATCATAAATGCCCTTTTGAAGCTTATGATTTACGGCTACGCGATTATCAAAGACGAAACACTCCCCGCGCCACAGGCTTTGCTCTTCAGGCACTTCTTCCAAGTATTTGAGAATGCCGCCTTCCAAGTGATAGACCTCTTCAAAACCTTGCTCCTTCAGGTAGGCCGTGGACTTTTCGCAGCGAATGCCGCCGGTACAAAACATGGCTACTTTTTTGTGTTTAGCCGGATCAAGATTCTCTGCCACATAGGCTGGAAATTCACGGAAGGTCTCAGTTTTAGGATCAATCGCGCGCTCAAAGGTGCCTATGTCATATTCGTAAGAGTTACGGGTGTCTATGACTACCACGTCGGGGTCACTGATTAAGGCATTCCAATCCCGTGGCTTAACGTAAGTACCGACGATTTTCTGTGGGTCTATACCCTTGACACCCATGGTGACGATTTCTTTCTTGAGCTTCACCTTCATACGATAAAAAGGCTGTTCATCATAAAGGGACTCTTTATGGCTCAAATTCTCAAAACGCCCTTCTGCCGCCAGAAAAGCGAGTAAACCATCGATACCTTCACGGGTGCCTGAAACGGTGCCATTGATACCTTCTTCCGCAAGTAGCAGGGTTCCTTTGAGCCCTAAGCGATCACAATGCTCTTTTAAACGAGAAGCAAGTTGTTGGTAATCGGGAAGTTTTACGAATTTATACAGTGCAGCAACAACAATTTGGCTCATAGACATCACTTACAGTTAACAATAGAGATTCTTGGGACGCGCGAGGTGGCGCATTATAGGCGTTTACTTTTTGAACAACCAGAGGCTGGCGATAAATCATTCCCGATCATGCTTACTTCCCCCTAAGCACTGTGGAGATGCAGGCACCTGCGCATTCGCTTGCCATTCATCCGTACTAAAGGTGTGCAGCGCCAAGGCATGAACGCCCTGTTGTAACTCCTCTGCCAAGCAAGCATAAACGGCTTGGTGACGCTGCACCTGCCGTTTTCCCTCAAAAGCTGCGCTAACCAAGGTCACTTTAAAGTGAGTTTCAGAGCCAGCAGGTACCGAGTGCATATAACTTTCATTGAGCACCTGCATGAAGATAGGCTCGAACCTAGCCGTGAGTTTTGAGACGATTCGAGTCTCCATGGGTTTTGTAGCCGTTGAATTCATAGTTCGCCAACATAGCAACTGAGTTGAGGGGATTGCATGATATGGGTATTTCAGTGCATCAGGGACCTCTCGGGAATGAGAATCGGCTCATGATTTGCACAATCTTTACGCAAAAAGCAGCGGCATTTTAACGGGAAAGATCTACACTGTGTTGACCTGAAGCAAATGCGCGTCAATTAAGCTGAAAATAATAAAAGCGATGCCGTTAAGCTTAGATCGATCGTTTAGTCTGTGGTAAAAGACCTATTTAATCGTCCTTCAACCGCATCACTATCAACTTTGCTATTAAACCCTAACATCATGAATGAACATCACTTCTTTATAAACCGTCGTAAAGGACCTGATCGCCGACTGGATCGCGATCCCTGCAAACATTTGCCGATGGATCTTTACCATCGCAAACGTCGTAAATCCACGGAGCGTCGCGCCAACCTTGGCATAGAGGCAGACTACATGGCTTATGCGGCAAAAGATAAGCAGCCCCATCTTCATTGAGAGGCTGCTTAACACCCTATTCCGTTTCTGCAATCTCTATGTTCATGGGTCCTTAACAACAAAAACGGTTATAAGCGACTACAGCCCAAACAAACACTAATAGCATCAGGCTCACAAAAACTAACGCGGAACCTATGTCTTTAGCGCGCCCTGAAAGTTCGTGCTTTTCTGAACCCGTGCGGTCAACGACAGCCTCTACCGACGAATTCGCCAGTTCTGCCATGACCACCCAAAACACACTGGCAATTAACAAAATCAACTCTATGTGAGTTTGCGCCAGCCAGAATGCAGCCGGGATTAACAGCGTACCCAATACCACTTCCTGACGAAATGCAGCCTCATATTTCCATGCAGCGTGAAAGCCCTTCATGGAATAACCGAACGCATCAATAACGCGTGCGATTCCCGTTTTACCTGGTTTACCCATTCACCTTCTCCAACGTTTTAGGTTTGTCACCGACTATTCACTGTCTCGTCACATAAAGGTCATAAACCGATGATATTTCTGATTCAGTAAAGTTTTTGATTGATTAATTTCATTCAACAAAGGTGGTGAATCATGAACACATTTTTACAAAGAGTCCATCACTTGGACACCTTGGCATTCTTATGGGTACATGTGACAAAACGTTTTCAATATCGAAAATCGGTTCGATTTATTTCGCACACGGGTGATGGCCACCTTTATTTGGTAGTGGCCTTGATGTTGTTATTACTGGAATCTACGCAGGGAAAAACATTTTTTTGGGCAGGGATTATCGCCTATGTGTTTGATGTCAGCCTGTACCTTTTATTGAAAAATCTTATTCGTCGCGATCGTCCCGCGGTCAAACTTGACTGCTACAAAGCATTTATCACCCCCTCGGATAAATTTAGTTTTCCATCCGGCCACACAGCAGCGGCATTTTTGTTCGCCTGCCTACTTGCCAGTTTTTATCCGGTCTTTGCGATACCCGCATTTATTTGGGCGACCTGCGTTGCCATAAGCCGCGTACTCCTCGGTGTTCATTACCCTACAGATTTAGTGGCAGGAGCACTCTTGGGAACAGCCTGTGCGCACTGGGGTATTTATTTGCACTCACTGATCGTTTCTATTTAGTGAATTACCCAGCTAGTGAGTCGCCAAGTGCCATCTAGCCGTTGAATCAAACCTTATCACAAGCCATACACTAATCACTTATTAAAGCGAGAACACATGAAAATATTGTACGGGGTGCAAGGAACTGGAAATGGTCATGTAACACGCGCACGGATCATGGCAAAAGCATTTGCTGAACATGGAATTGAGGTTGATTGGGTTTTTTCTGGCAGAGAACGTAAGGATTTTTTTGACATGGAAGCCTTCGGCGATTTTCAATCCTACCGCGGCCTCACCTTTGCTACACGCAGTGGAAAAATTCTTTACTTGAAAACAGCACTGACATCCAATATTCGACAGCTTTTTGAAGATACGAAGAAAGTAAACGTCGAAGGATACGATTTTATTATTAACGATTTTGAACCTGTATCCGCGTGGGCAGCAAAACGTGCCGGAAAAAAAGTCATTGGTATTTCCCATCAAAATGCGTTTTTTTACGATATTCCCAAAAAAGGCAATAACCTGTTCGTTGAATGGTTTATGCGTAACTTTGCACCCGTCACCCACCCTATAGGTTTGCATTGGCATCACTTTAATCAAGCCATTTTACCGCCGCTAGTTGAACCTTCGCATTATCCTAACACCTCTACGCCCAAGCATTATCTCGTGTATTTACCTTTTGCTGGGTTGAATGACATAGTGCCGCAATTACGCGCATTTTCTGATTACGAATTTTTTATCTATCAACCTGTACCCCAAGCTTACGATGAAGGCCACATTCACATTCGTCCTTTTTCACGGGAAGGTTTTCAACAAGATCTACACCGTTGTGAAGGTGTTATTTGCAGTGCAGGTTTTGAATTGCCGAGCGAAGCTATACAGTTAGGAAAAAAATTATTGGTGCGGCCTGTCACAGGGCAAATGGAACAGCAATCTAACGCACTTGCACTTGAACAACTGGGTTATGGTTTTGCCGCTAAAGAACTCACGGTTACAACCATTGGTCAATGGCTTCCCCTCAAGCCACCACAACCCCATCCATTTCCGAATGTTGCCCATGCGCTAGTGAATTGGTTGATTAAAGAGCGCGGTGAAAATATTGAAAAATTGCAGCAAGAGTTGTGGAAGGATATCCACCAACAAATACCTCAGGCATCAATCATTACGCAAAGTGCTTAAGGTTGATTTTATTCGGTGGGAATAAATCGACGCGCTGCTTTTACATTACCGCGTAGGGTTTTGCTGTCCATACGCTTTTGTTTTGATGCATATGTTGGCTTAGTGGCATGGCGAGCTTTTTGAATTTTAATGGCATCAAGAATAATGTCTTGCAGCCGAGCGAGAGCATCATCGCGATTTTGTTCTTGGGTGCGATGACGCTGGGCTTTAATGACGAGAACGCCCTCGCGTGAAATACGATTGTCATCCAACGCGAGTAATCTGGATTTACAAAACTCACTTAACGATGAATTGGGGATATCAAAACGCAAATGTATCGCACTCGACACCTTGTTGACATTCTGTCCACCGGCTCCCTGCGCACGCATCGCGGTGAGTTCAATATCACTCAGCGGAATACAGATACTGGCATTCACCCGCAACATATTAGTGCTGGCCAGCTGTCTCAAAAAAATGCAAAGGCTCTCTGTCGTCTACCACCACTGGCTGCAAGCGACTATCAAAACGTGTTCGATAGGCATGCCAACGCAATATAAGACCACCGACGATTAAACCTGCAAAAGCACTGAGCGTAGTGATGAGTTCGTTCGCGAAAAAGTGATGCGCAGAGAGCGTTGCCGCGAGGAGTGTTATTAATGGCAACAAGTAAACCAGCATGGCGCCTTTAGCAATAACCTCTTCTGGTATGCCTAATTTTATTTCATCGCCAATTTCATAATTCGCAGGATTGCGTCCTTCCAACAACACCCAAATATAAGACGTATGGCCGTTCCATTTGGCAAGTAAACTCTGACCACAACCCTTTTCGGCTTTGCAGGAACCACAGGTAGAACGCTGAATGGTTTCAACCCAAAGACCTTCAGGTTCAATGGATACAATACGACCGGTTTCAAGAATCACAACACACCTCAGATTACGCGCCGCTTACAATAACGGGACCTTAACGCCCCCTGACATTCTGCGCAATTTTTTGCGCGGCGGCGACAGGTATTTCACCCACAACAGTTACGCGATAGTTTTGACCTTGATAGCTAAAGGCGTCCATAACCGCTAAGGTCGCACCGCGCTGGGCAACTCCTTCAGGGATAACAACACCCGCGGCGGGCTGTACAAATACGGAGAAGGTACTCAAACCATCGGTATACATGAGCATATCGATATTGTCTTTCATGGTGCGCTGACCCACAAACGCAAAACCAGCAGGCGACCAATTGACAGCCCAGCGCTCCGGTGTCTTCAACACCGTCAGTTCACAATCACCCACATCCGGTGGTGTCGCACGATAGGTTTTAGCCGTCGATGACTCACTCATCTGGCTTAAATCGGGATTCAACACCAGCTCAACAAATTGATATCGCTCCAAAGGCCGAGCCTTTTCATCCACTAACCAAGACTTCAGGACTAAACCTGTTTCGTCGTCGATACTTAAAAAATAACTGTAACGAAAAGGATCGAGCGGCAACGCTAAAAGTACGGTTGCAGCACGACCCGCAACACGCTCTGGGCCGCGAATATCAAATTTATAGAGCTGATCTAAACCAGCAATACTGGGGTTCAATTTGCCCAAGTTACCTTGCAACAATTCATCGCCCAATGAACCGCAACCCAATTTTCGCCCAGAACGTGTTATTTCCCGTTCGGGGCCATTTAAATGCTGTAGCCGATCATGTTCGATGCCATTTTCCACCCAATGGATAATGCGAAAACTCTGCAGGGATGGATTGTCTTTGTGTTGATAGGTAAACGTGCCTTGATAATTAAGCGCATGTGAGGTTTCAGACATTTTTTTTAGCAACTGCGCAACCTGAGGCGAATGCACGCTCGACGCAGGTGAAACTTCGGTTGCCGGTGCGGGCGATTCTGCATAGGCCGCCATGGAGGCGGTCCCTATTACTGGAAACAAGGCCGCCACAGAAAAAGAGAGACTGGAACGAAACAGAGTGTAAAGGCTCATGATTAGCTCTTGGTAATATGGAATCGGGTGGCCTAGGCCACCCGATTTAGAATTGCAGTGTCATAACTTTATCAAACATAACGACTAGGACTTACTCACTATCTTCCGTCAGGATGACTCGCGTGTAGGGCAACATCCCCTGACCGCTGTTCAGTGCTGCATTATCAGAGTGAGCTTCGATCAATTGATTCACGTAGGTGCTAATTTCTTCATCATTCACCGAAACCGCTTCTTGACGTGGTACGAACATGACGCGGCGATTTTCTTGTGGACGAGACTCATAACCACTTTGTACAGCAACCGTGCGTGCTGACAGTGCAGGCGCATTAATACCTGAAGGCAAATCAGCTGCTTTCACTTCGGTATTGACGGGTGCTACCGCCGGAGTTGTAGCCGCAAATTCTGTTGTTTGTGGTGCAATCGTTTGATATTGCTGAATCCCCAACACGAGGGCGCCCGCAACCGATGCCGCGATAGCAACACGGCTCATCTGTTGCCACCAAGGAGCAGATTTCGCCCGCTGCCCAGAGGTGTTTTCCTCAATCATTGATACTGATGAAGCAGCGGTCGACGCCGAATAAGTCGGCTCCGATTCCAACGCTAGACTGATCTTTGCAGCAAAATCACTCGGCGCCAGCAGAGGTAAATCACCACGCAAGGAGGCACTGGTGAGTTGGTATCGTGACCAGGTGGCTTTGAGTTCAGGATCGCTATGACAGGCTTTTAATAGGCGCTGTAACTCTAGCTCTTCGGCTTGATTATCCATCAATGCCGATAGGGATTCCGCCAGCAGGTGTGATTGGTTTTGCTCAGTCATTCTCGCAAGTGCCTCTTGATATATGCATGATCTATGCATGATCTATTTATGATCTATGCATTGATATGTGCATTAACGTGTAAGTGCATTAACAATCAAAATTCATGGTCTAGCTGTAGGTTGTTACTCGAGTCAATCAAGATCAAAAACCTCTTATCACCTGTGACTTAAAGCCCACTTATTGGTTCAAACATTCTTTTAAAATTGTTAAGTTTTTTAAAGCCTGTCTCGTTCTGTAACAAGGCAATGGGGAAAGACCCAAAGCACCGCCGCAATAACGAGGTCAAAAAACAATCACCATGGAGTCACTTAATACTCCGTTACCAATGGCTTGATACGTTTATCAATCGCCTCGCGCGCGCGAAAAATGCGAGAGCGCACCGTACCAACAGGACATTCCATGACCTCGGCAATTTCTTCGTAACTCAAGCCATCCATTTCACGCAAAGTCACAGCCGTACGTAAATCATCAGGCAAATCCTGAAACGCTTGCGTGATCGTATCCTGCAACTCATCGCGCAATAAATTGTGTTCCGGCGTATTCATTTCATGCATGGCATCGTTGCCAGCAAAAAATTCAGCATCATCCACCTCCACATCGCTCGCCGGTGGCCGACGGTTACGTGCAACGATATGGTTTTTGGCTGTGTTGATGGCGATACGGTAAATCCACGTATAAAACGCACTGTCACCACGAAAATTGGGTAAAGCACGATAGGCTTTGATAAAGGCTTCTTGTGCAACATCATGCACTTCAGCGTGATCGCGAATAAAACGGCTAATTACAGCAATCAGTTTGTGTTGATATTTAATCACCAACAAATCAAATGCGCGTTTGTCGCCTTTCTGTACTCGCTCGACCAACTGTTGGTCAACATCGGGCGCTATTGGCGCTGTCATTCTTAAACCCCCAAGCACCCCAGCTTTCACATCTGGGGTTAGTTTCCAGTTCAGCGATGAGCTGAACTGGACTATGAATCTGTAGAGTATGAAACTCTATCGAATTAGCATGACCTCATAGACTAAGAGCAGCCTAAAAAGTTCAGCGATTGATTATACGGGGATTAATCGAACTTAAGACAGTTTCGTATAACCCCTTGCAGGCTTGTTATACTGCCCATCGTTTTACATCATCGAACTGCGAGATCATTGCATGAACAAACACTATCATCACGATGTACTGGTTATAGGTTCTGGCGCTGCCGGTTTAACGCTGGCATTGAGTTTAGCCAAACACGCCAAAATTGCTGTTCTCAGTAAAAATGCGGTGAATCTCGGTTCCACATGGTTTGCTCAAGGCGGTATTGCCGCTGTACTGGATGATCAGGATTCTATAGACGCGCACGTAGCTGACACCCTTATCGCTGGGGCTGGGTTATGTCATGAAGATGCCGTCCGCTTTACCGTCGAACACAGCAAGGCAGCGATTCAATGGTTAATCGACCAAGGCGTAAATTTCACCAAAGAACATCAAAATGGCGATTACCATCTCACCAAAGAAGGTGGTCACAGCCATAGGCGGATTATTCACAGTGCCGATGCCACCGGGCAAGCGGTTCATTCCACACTCATCGAGCAAATCCAGCGGCAACCCAATATCGAGCTCTTCGAACACCATGTTGCGCTGAACCTGATCTCTCAGGCCGATGCAGACTCACGAAAATTACGCTGCACTGGCGCTTATGTACTGGACAGCACTGCGGATACTGTTCACGTGTTTCAAGCCAAAGTGGTAGTGCTCGCCACGGGTGGTGCTAGCAAGGTATACCTCTACAGCAGCAACCCCGATAGTGCGAGTGGCGATGGTATCGCTATGGCATGGCGGGCTGGTTGTCGCGTTGCCAATATGGAATTTAATCAATTCCACCCAACCTGCTTGTATCATCCCAAAGCCAAAAACTTTTTGATTACCGAAGCCCTGCGCGGCGAAGGCGCCTATTTACGCTTACCAAGCGGGGAGCGTTTTATGCCGCGCTTTGATGAACGCGAAGAGCTGGCACCACGCGATATAGTCGCACGCGCGATAGACCACGAAATAAAACGCCTTGGTTGCGATTTTGTGTATTTGGATATCAGCCATAAATCTCCCGAATTTATCAGCGAGCATTTCCCCACGGTAAAAGCACGCTGTTTGGAGTTTGGTATCGATATCACCAAAGAGCCCATCCCTGTAGTACCTGCCGCACACTACACCTGCGGTGGCGTAGTAGTTGATCGCAACGGTCATACCGACCTGCAGCACCTCTATGCTATTGGTGAAACCTCGTTCACTGGCTTACACGGTGCCAATCGTATGGCCAGCAACTCTTTGCTGGAATGTATTGTGTACGCACAATCTGCTGCTGAGCATATCCTGGGAAAATTGGCTGACATTCACACACCCGATGAATCGCCACAATGGGATGAATCACGGGTCACTGATTCTGATGAGGACGTGGTGATCTCGCATAACTGGGATGAGTTGCGTCGATTTATGTGGGATTACGTTGGTATTGTGCGCACCCATAAACGCCTTGAGCGCGCGACTCACCGCATTAAACTTTTGCAGAAAGAAATTGCGGATTACTACAGCAACTACAAAGTCAGTAGCGATTTGATTGAACTGCGCAATTTGGCCACGGTAGCGGAGTTAATCATTCGTTCAGCGCATGAGCGAAAAGAAAGTCGCGGCCTGCACTTCTCTCTCGATTACCCCGAGAAGTCCCCTATCGCCCGCGATACTATTTTGGTGCCCACCAACTTTGCAGGGCAGGATGTCATCGTGAGTAAAGAGCTGACTTGAGTCAGCTCTATGCAAAAGCCTTACGCTGTTAGGCTCTGGGTATTAGGCAAGCCCTCAACCAAGTACGCAGGCGCGAAAAATCAGCCGATGAAAGACTGTCTGCCGCAATTATTAAATAACGTCTCCGTCTCGAGCCAAGAGCGATAAATGGCAAGATCACCAGCCCTGGCCAGATCAACACCTCACCGCTGAGCATCCATCTGTGCCTGATACCTTCGGGCGTCGTAAACACCCATCCATGTGATGAATAAGCCAAGGACCCCCGCCATTGCTGCTTGAACGCTTTTAGCACAAGGTGTCTTGCCCATAAGGCGGAGGCCAAAGGAATAACCGTTAACAGGGGATAAAGGGAGAGATACGGCCAAAACGCTGCACAAATGCACAGGACAAAAGTGATATAACTCAAGAGAACGAGATATCGCAGGGATTGCGAAGGACTCACAACCATAGGAGCAAGTAGCGGCAATGACGTGGAGGCTGTCCTTACCGCGATAGCCGTAGGATGCTTAGGCTGATTGAAGTCCGGTGTTTGCACGAATAAGATCCACAATCCGTTGTAGTTCAGTATTAGCAGGGTCTTCACGACGCATAAACCATGCGTACATATCTTGATCCTGCTCTTCCAATAAACGCTGATATAAGAGTTGATCTGCAACGGCCAAGGTTGGATACACATTTTCAAGGAACGGCATCAGAATCAAATCCAATTCCAACATGCCGCGCCGACTACCCCACCACAAACGTTTTGTATCCACTTACACACCTGCCGCTTTCAGTTGTCGATCATCAAGTTACCTGCGGCATTATATGCAACTTACTACAAAATAGTTGCTACCATTAGCGTCAATTTTATCAGCGACGATGTAATAGGCACCACCCATGAATACGCAATCACCAGACAACACTTACTACTGCACACTCACTCAGCGCGGATTAATGACCCTCACCGGCTCCGATGCCGCCAAATTTTTGCAAGGCCAAGTCACCTGTGATGTTCGCGAGCTTACTCAACCCACCACCCGCTTGGGCGCTCAATGCAATTTAAAAGGTCGCGTCATGGCTAACTTCCGCGCGTTGCAAAAGTCACCAGAGACTATTGCACTTTACCTCGCCCGAGATTTAATTCCTGACACAATCGCAAGCCTCAATAAATACATTGTGTTCTCAAAAGCGAAGCTGGAAGACTCCAGTAACCAGTACGTACTGATCGGTGTCTATGGCAAGAATGCGCAACAACTTGTTGCTGACTATTTTGGTCAAACACCCAGCAATCCTGGTGATTGGATTGGCTACGAGGATAGCCTTGCCATCAAACTGGATGATCTACGCTATGAATGTTGGATGACTCATGCTGCAGCCAGGGAATTCGCAGGATACATCGCTACAAACGCAACGGAGGTCAATCAAGCATTGTGGGATTTGTTGGATATTCACGCTGGCATTGCGTGGGTTACTCAAGCTACCCGCGAGTTGTTTACACCCCAAGCCTTGAATTACGAATTGATTAATGCCGTTAGTTTTCGTAAAGGTTGCTACACAGGCCAAGAAATTGTGGCGCGCATGCATTATCGCGGCAAATTAAAACGTCATACTTATCGCTACCAAACATCAGGCGATTTATTACCACTTCCCGGCAGTCTTGTTTACGCCAGTCCAAACGACAGTCCTCTCGGTGAGGTCGTCAGCGCTGCCTTCAATGGGGAAGGTGAAATTGAGCTGTTGGCTTCTATTAATGGCGAGCTCACCGATGGGTTATATCTCGCAAATAATCCTGAAAAATTAAAACGCCTTGCCCTTCCCTATGCTATACCTTCTGGTGAGGAAACTCCGTCCAACACCTAGAACAAAAATTAGGAAGCCCCCATGAGTCAGATAGTCGAAAAAGTTCGCGAAGAAATTATCACCGCGATAAAAAATGACCAACTCGTGTTACCAACCCTTCCCGAAGTTGCATTAAAAGTACGCGAAGTTGCTGATGATCCAGATACTGACATTGAGAAGTTATCTTCCGTTATTGGCGGTGATGCGGCGCTCAGTGCCCGAATCATCCGTGTTGCGAATAGCCCACTTTTACGCGCTAGCCGCGCTATAGAGGATTTACGCACCGCTCTCATGCGCCTAGGGATTCAATATACCTGTAATATCGCTACTGGCTTAGCAATGGAGCAAATGTTTCAGGCCACCTCAGACTTAGTCGATATGCGCATGCGCGAAGTCTGGAGTCGTTCCAGTGAAGTGGCAGGCATTAGTCACGTACTGTGCAAACACTACACCCGCTTACGTCCCGACCAAGCAACCTTGGCAGGTTTGATCCATAAAATCGGCGTGCTGCCCATTCTTACCTATGCTGAAGACCATCCAGCATTGCTTAAAGACAGCCTGACGCTGGATGCCGTTATCGAATCGATTCACGCACCTATTGGCGATTTAATTCTACGCACATGGGGCTTCCCCGAAGAGCTGGCACACATACCTACACAACATCTTGATTTTACTCGCGACATCGCAAAAGCAGATTATGCCGATATAGTTACCGTTGCCATGCTGCAAAGTTATGCAGGTTCGGATTCAGCCATGGCAAAAATCGATTGCAAACAAGTGAAAGCATTTGATCGCTTAGGCTTAGATCCTGAAATGCTGGTCAGCGAATCGGAAGATTTAAGTGCAGATATGGAAGCAGCTATGTCGTTACTCCTATAATCTCAAAGTCGTTAACTTGTAATCTCAACCAAAATTTTCTAGTAACTAAAAAGGCGCCGCAGAATTCTGTGGCGCCTTTTTAGTTTTTTACAGCTGATTATCGTAGTTTTTAACAACCGATTATCGATTGATTAGCAATTAGCGGCGATTAATACGATTAATACCATCCAATGCCGCGATACGATATGCCTCGGCCATGGTCGGATAGTTAAAAATATTATTCAAAAAGTAATGGATATTATTGCCTCCACCTTTCTGGTTCATAATCGCTTGGCCGATATGCACAATCTCAGCAGCTTCCGCACCAAAACAATGAACACCCAAAATTTCATGCGTATCAATGTGGAACAGAAGCTTCAGCATACCCACTTCTTCGCCACTGATTTGGCCTCGCGCGGTGTATTTAAATAACCCACGCCCTACTTCATAAGGCACTTTGGCTTGTGTTAATTCACTCTCTGTTTTACCGATAGAACTAATTTCCGGCAGCGTATAAATCCCAGTAGGAACATCACTCACCACACGGCATTCATCACCAAAAATACCACCAGAAACTGCGCGACCTTGACCATAAGACGCACTCGCTAAACTCGGCCAACCAATCACATCACCGACAGCATAAATATTATCGACTTCGGTGCGATAACAGTTATCCACTTTTAAATTACCACGATGATCTGCCTTTATGCCTACCGCATCCAAATTTAAGGTATCGGTATTACCACTACGGCCGTTACACCACAAAATAGCATCGGCCTTTAAACGTTTACCCGATTTCAAAAACAGCGTTACGCTAGTATCGTTGGCTTCAATCGATTCAAACTCTTCGCCGTGGCGCACAGTCACGCCACTGTCACGCAGGTGATAACTCAGTGCATCAGAAATTTCATCATCCAAAAATGACAACAAACGTTCACGGTTATTGATTAGATCTACACGCATTCCCAAGCCGGAAAAAATCGAGGCATATTCACAACCGATAACACCCGCACCATAAATAATAATGTGGCGTGGCGTATGCTGCATTTCTAAGATGGTATCGCTGTCGTAAACACGGGGATGGTTGAAGTTAACATCCGCCGGGCGGTAAGGACGAGAACCCGTTGCAATGACAATTTTATCGGCACGAATAGTTTCGCGCGCACCATCGGCCAGCAGCAAACTGACGGTATTGGCATCGACAAAAGACGCTTGGCCGATATGCACGCTTACGCGATTACGCACATAAAAATTAGTATGCAGCTCCACTTGTTTAGGAATGACTTTAATAGCGGATTGCAACACACGAGGAAAGGTTAAACGACGGCTATCACCGATTTCGCGAAAGAGATTGTTCGCTTTAAATTGAATAATTTGCTTCACAACATGCCGCAATGATTTCGACGGAATAGTACCTTTATGTGCACAACTTCCGCCCACCACTGCTCTATTTTCAATCACAGCCACTCGCTTGCCCACCTTAGCAGAAGCGATTGCTGCACTTTCCCCCGATGGACCAGAGCCAATAACTAAAAGATCATAATGATGGTCTGCCAATTTTTTCCCCTTAACCAACAATAAACGATGCCATTAGTTTAGCAATTATTGTTCCTTTTGCTTGGATGCATCGTACGAGAGATCATCCGGAGTCTTTTTCACTACATCCTTGAGCTTTTCGGCTTCACATTTCGCTTCATCACCACCACAAAGCTCGCAGACATAATTAGGGTCACCCAGTGCCTTACCTACGCCACCACAGGAACCCGTGATAGGCTTTCTACCCGCCAACACACTGATCGAGAGTGCCAACGCGACAAATAACATTACGATTAGGGTCACAATTAACGTAGTCATGTCACCTTCTCCATATATTGCATACATTGATTGATACGACACCCTTAAATCATGGGTGCATTACCATGAAACACAACAGCAAAAGGCAGAAAAAAACGAGGCCGGTATTACCAGCCTCGTTTTTCTATTTAGCCGCCGAAATCGTCGAGCAAAATATTTTCATCTTCTACACCCAAGCTCTTGAGGAGCTTGACCACCGCCGCATTCATCATTGGTGGACCGCACATGTAAAACTCACAGTCTTCAGGTGCTGGATGATCTTTCAAGTAGTTTTCATAAAGTACATTATGAATAAAGCCTGTTAAACCAGTCCAGTTATCTTCTGGCTGTGGATCAGACAAAGCGATATGCCATTTAAAATTAGGATTCTCAGCTTGCAACTGATCGTATTCTTCTTTGTAGAACAATTCGCGCAAAGAACGAGCACCGTACCAGAACGACATTTTACGGTGGGTCTTCAAACGACGAAGCTGATCAAAAATATGCGAACGCATAGGTGCCATTCCCGCACCACCACCGATAAAGACCATTTCAGCGTCAGTCTTCTTCGCAAAGAATTCACCAAAGGGGCCGTATACAGTGATTTTATCGCCTGGCTTCAAACTAAACACGTAAGATGACATTTTTCCGCACGGAATACCTTGCGATTTTGGCGGTGGTGTTGCAATACGAATATTGAACTTCACGATACCTTTTTCATCGGGATAGTTCGCCATTGAATAAGCACGAATCACTGGCTCATCCACTTTTGATTCCAATTTAAAGAAACCAAAACGCTCCCAATCACCACGGTATTGCGCTTCAATATCAAAGTCAGCGTATTTCACATGGTGTGGTGGACACTCTAATTGAACATAACCACCCGCACGGAAATCAACACTTTCACCTTCTGGTAGACGTAGAGTCAACTCTTTAATGAAGGTCGCGACGTTTGGATTGGATTCCACCGTGCATTCCCACTGCTTCACACCAAACACTTCTTCCGGAACATGAATTTTCATGTTTTGTTTTACCGGAACCTGACAGCTTAAACGCCAACCTTGATTTTGTTCACGACGACTAAAGTGTGCTTCTTCTGTTGGGATAATCGAACCGCCACCCTCATCTACAACACACTTACATTGCGCACAGCTACCACCACCACCACAGGCTGAAGCCAAAAACACGTTATTGGCTGCCAGAGTTTGTAAGAGCTTGCCGCCCGCAGGAACGGTAATGGTTTTCTCATCGTTGATAAGAATCTGTACATCACCGCTATTAACCAGTTTTGCTTGCGCAATAAGAATTACCACCACCAGTGCAAGCACTATGAAGGTGAACATTCCTATACCTAAGAGAATTTCTGTATTCATTCGATGTTATTCCTCGCTTAGCCTAGAGGGATATACCGCCAAAGGACATAAAGCCCAATGACATTAATCCCACGGTGATAAAGGTAATACCTAAGCCACGAAGACCTTCAGGTACATCTGAGTATTTCAACTTCTCTTTAATGCTCGCCAACACCACAATGGCAATCGCCCAACCGGCACCAGAACCAAAGCCATAAACAACACTTTCAGAGAAATTGTAGTCACGCTCGATCATAAACAACGAACCCGCCATGATTACGCAGTTCACAGTAATCAGTGGTAAAAACACACCCAGTGCGTTGTAAAGCGCAGGCAGGTATTTATCCATCACAATTTCCATGATTTGCACAATCGCCGCAATGACTCCAATGAAAGAGATAAAGCTGAGGAACGTTAAATCGACACCTGTTACGCCAGCCCAAGCCAAGGCATCTTCTTTGAGCAAGTAGGTGAGAATCAAATTGTTAGCAGGTACAGTTAAGACTTGCACAACAATTACCGCGATACCCAAACCAATTGCCGCGTTGATTTTTTTAGACATGGCCATAAAGGAGCACATACCCAAAAAGAATGCCAACGCCATGTTCTCAATAAAAATGGAGCGCACAGCCAAGCTTAATAAATGTTCCATTATGCGATCTCCTGATTCACTGATGTATTGGGCGCAATCTTGAAATCAGCCTTCTCAACTTGATTTTTCTTCCAACTACGCATAGCCCAAATAATCATCCCGATAATAAAGAATGCGCTTGGAGGAAGCAGCAACAGGCCATTAGGTACGTACCAACCACCTTCAGTGACTGTTGGTAATACTTGAATACCAAACCACTTACCTGCACCAAAAATTTCGCGGAAGGTCGCGATTACTATTAATAATGCGGAGTAACCTAAACCATGACCAATACCATCAAGGAAACTAGGCACAGGTGGATTTTTCAGAGCAAATGCTTCTGTACGCCCCATTACAATACAGTTAGTGATAATTAAGCCCACAAATACCGAAAGCTGCTTGCTGATATCGTAAGCAACTGCTTTCAATACTTGGTCAACCACAATAACCAACGCAGAAATAATCACCATTTGCGCAATAATACGAACACTATTGGGCAAATAATTACGTACCAAAGACACGAAGAAGTTAGAAAAAGCAGACACCAGCGTTAAGCCAATCGCCATTACCAAACTGACTTTTACACTGGATGTAACTGCCAATGCAGAACAGATTCCCAGAATTTGTAAAATAACGGGGTTATTTTCCAATATGGGTTTTACAAGGAGATCTTTTGTTTTAACGCTCATAATTAAGCTTCTCCATTTTTTAAGTTGCTGAGGAAAGATTTATAGCCACTGTCGCCCATCCAAAACTTCATCAGGTTGCGAACACCATTACTAGTGAGTGTTGCACCTGACAGTCCATCGACTTTGTACTCAGCCTCTACTGTCGCAGCGTCAACATGACCTTTGATGACATCAATTTTTACATCACCAGATGCTGAGTAGATTTTTTTGCCGACCCAAATTTCTTTCCACTTTGGATTATCGACTTCACCCCCTAAACCAGGGGTTTCGGCATGTGAGTAAAAACCAAAACCAAGAATAGTGTTGAGGTCTTTATCTAAAGCCACGAAACCAGACATGGTTGACCAGAGACCATAGCCACGCACAGGCAAAATCACTTTTGCCAAACCATTAGCATCATTCACCAAAAACACTTTGGCATATTTTTCACGACGAATGATTTTTGCAATGTCTTCCTCTGAAGAGAGCTTGTCAGATGTTTCCGGTTTTTTAGCCGAGGCGTTTTGATCGAACTTTTCAACATCGGCAATAGCATCGGTGAAGCGACCTGCTTCCAGATCAACAATTTTGACTTCAACTTGCTTGAATTGCTCCTCAATAGGTTGATCCGCTTTCAAAATACCGGCAATCGACAATACGTTGCGCTTGAAGTCGAGCGCCTTGTTAGCAGCTTGGTGCGGACGAAGTAATACCGCCGAACCCGCCACTAAGATAGAAGCCACAATACACATGATGAGTGTGACTGTGATGGTGTATTTAGCTGTTTGTTGATTAGCCACGCGCCAGTCTCCGCTTAATGTTGGATTGAACGACGAAGTAGTCGATGGTAGGAGCAAACATATTGGCAAACAAAATCGCCAGCATCATGCCCTCTGGATAGGCTGGGTTAACCACACGAATAGTGATCACCATAAAGCCAATCAGCGCACCAAAAATCCACTTACCTGTATTAGTCATCGAGGCAGATACGGGATCAGTTGCCATAAAGAACAAACCAAAAGCGTAGCCACCAATCACCAGATGCCACCAGAAAGGCATAGCAAACATGGGGTTTTTACTGTCCGCACCTAACCAGTTGTAGAGCAATACCGTAGCAATGGTGCCTGCCAATACTCCCAATACGATGCGAGTAGAAGCAATACCCATAATCAGTAATGCAATACCACCAATCATCAATGCCAGCACTGAGGTTTCACCGATAGAACCCTGCTCGAAACCAAGGAACGCATCCATCCATGTGATGTGACCAGATAAGGCATCCATACCCTGTTGAGCAGCTATCGATAATGAAGTTGCTCCAGTGTAACCATCAACGGCGGTCCACACCGCATCACCAGACATTTCTGAAGGGTATGCGAAGAATAAAAATGCACGACCTGTTAAAGCAGGATTGAGGAAGTTTTTACCCGTACCACCAAAAACCTCTTTACCGACAACCACACCAAAACTAATACCGAGTGCGGCTTGCCACAAAGGAAGATCAGGTGGGCAAGTTAATGAAAAGAGAATAGAGGTCACAAAGAAACCTTCATTCACTTCATGACCACGAACAGTCGCGAAGACGACTTCCCAAAAACCACCCACGATAAACACGGTCATATAAATGGGCAGGAAGTACGCAGCACCAAGAACCAAGTTATCCCAAATACTGTCTGGGTTATGGCCAGCAAACCAGCTTGCTAAAACACCATGCCAGTTATCGATACCCGTAGCCCCCGTTGCAGCCAAAATAGTATTGGCCTGCAGACCTACGTTGTACATACCGAAAAACATGGCAGGAAAAGCGCAAAGCCATACAGTGATCATAATACGTTTCAAATCTATACCATCACGTACGTGTGAGGTGGATTTGGTGACGTCAGCAGGCTTAAATAAGCCGGTGTCTATGGCTTCGTACAACGAATACCATTTTTCATAGCGGCCGCCTTTGTGGAAATGCGGCTCGATGCTATCCAGTAAGCTTCTTAAACTCATCAATTAGCCCTCACTTTCAATGCGGGTTAGGTTGCTACGCAACAATGGACCGTACTCGTACTTTCCAGGGCATACGAAAGTACACAGAGCCAGATCTTCTTCGTCTAATTCCAGACAGCCCAGTTGTTGTGCCATTTCGGTATCACCGACAATTAACGAACGCAGCAATTGGGTAGGCAGAATGTCCAGTGGCATCACTTTTTCATAGGAGCCGACTGGAACCATCGCGCGCTCGCTGCCGTTGGTAGAAGTGGTGAAATCGATTGATTTGTTTCCCAGTAATTTGGAAATGTAAATGCCCATTACCGAAAACTTATTGAAACCAGCACGCAAGTAATGAAGCATTTCGCGCTCGCGACCTTCAAGCAATACACTTACTTGGGTGTGGAAACGACCAAGGAAAGTGAGATTGCCGTGTGAACGACGACCACCAAACACCGAGCCAGAAATCACACGATTTTCGCCTGCTTTGGTTTGACCTTGAGTTAATTCGTTTAAATTTGCACCTATACGAGTGCGAACTAATCGAGGACGTTCAACCTGTGGACCAGCTAGTGCAACGATGCGCTCAACTAACAATTTGCCGGTAGTGAACAACTCACCCATAGCAATGACATCTTGATAGCCAATAGTCCAGACTGACTTGTGGGCGTTAACTGGATCAAGGAAGTGAATATGTGTGCCGGGATTACCCGCTGGGTGGACACCTGAAAAAGTTTCAACGCTAATGTTTGCACCCTGACCCTTAGGTAAGTCAACACCTGGAGCTTGGCAGACAAACACTTTGCCTTCAGTCAGGCGAGCGAGCAGTGTCAAACCATTGGCAAATGCTTCTTTTTTGGTGTTGATAACAACAACAGGGTCAACTGCCAAAGGGTTGGTATCTATAGCCTGAACAAAAATGGAGCTTGGCTTTGAATCTAACGCAGGTGCTTTGCTATAAGGACGCGTGCGCAATGCTGTCCACAAGCCCGATTGCACCATATTTTGTTGGACTTGTTCGCGTGATAAGCCGGCCAAATCTGCAGTTGGGTATTTAGCAAACTCAATAGTATCATCGCCTTCAACATCAATCACTATGGAGTGAAATACACGCTGATCACCACGATGGATGGCACTGACAGTACCTGCGGCGGGTGAGGTATAAATCACGCCAGGCGTTTTTTTGTCAGAAAAAAGTTCCTGACCTACTTTGACTTTATCGCCAACCTGTACCGCCATTGTGGGCTTCATACCGTGGTAATCAAACCCGATTAAAGCTACCTGGCGAACCTGAGGGCCATCCTCTATAGATTGATTGGGCTTGCCAGTAATGGGCAAATCCAATCCTCGACGAATCTTTATCATACGTCTCTGCCTAATCGTTCGTGTGGATGTTAGCTTGGTGTACTACCAAGCCGCGTAGGATGCAAAAGCCACTGAAGATCAAAACCAACTATGACTACACGTTACTTCCTGGCGGGAACGGACAGTCAACTTCGGGTGAACTCACACTTTTGCAGGTTGCTCTGACCGCTAATTACGTACACCAGCGGCAGCTAGAGCATTGAGGCTAGGAACATTCGCATCAATATCTCACTATTGTCGTGATAAACACACACAAGAGATTGATTTATGGGAAGTTTTCAACAGCCTTTGGTAAAACGCGGCGATTATAATCGCCGCATGACCTAATAACCATAGCAAGCATAGGATTTGACGGGCTATTTATGGTTCTCATGCTCGTTTTCTTCTCTTAATGTTGCTGCCAGCAAAAGTCTTACGACATCAATGCAAACGCTTCTCAACTAAGATCTTCAATATTTATCGCCTAGCTTAGCGATTTAACACTGAAGCAGTCACGCAAGATGGGTACAATACCCCCCTATAGCCTCAGCAATTAAATTTGCATTCTTATTGATACCATCGCAAAACCTCTTGAATAACTATGACTGAATATCTTCCCAGCACCCCACCTATTTCAGAACGTCCCGGCAATCGCCAATACTGGGGGCAACTACATGGCAGCACTCAAGCCTTAACAATTTATAATGCAGCCTGCTCTTACAAAGGACTCAGTGTCGTTATCACCGCTAACACCAGTGCCGCCATTCGGATGGAAAGTGAATTATCGTTTTTTGCACAAGGCAGTGAGATTCGTGTACTCCACTTGGCGGACTGGGAAACCTTACCCTACGACACGATTTCACCCCATCAAGATATTATTTCTGAACGACTCAGTACTCTTTATAAGCTACCCAGCCTCAAACAAGGCATTTTAGTAGTGCCAATCACTACGCTATTACAACGCTTAATGCCGCAATCTTATTTGGTCGGCAATAGCTTGATGGTTGCCGTAGGCGAAAAAATTGATCTAAACACCCTACGCGCCAACCTTGAACGAGCGGGTTATCACTGTGTGGATACAGTTTATGAACACGGCGAGTTTGCTGTACGCGGCGCATTGATGGATATATTTCCGATGGGTAGCCAAGTGCCCTATCGCATCGATTTATTCGATGATGAAATTGAAACCTTACGCACCTTCGATCCTGAAACACAAATTACCATCGACAAGGTTGATAAAATTCAATTGCTACCCGCAAAAGAATTTCCACTCAACAAAAGTGGTATCAACTTATTTAAGCAACAATGGCTAGAGCGCTTTGATGTCAATCACAAAGCCTGTCCGGTATTTCAGGATATAAGCGCTGGCATATCGCCACCGGGGATTGAATATTATCTGCCATTATTTTTTGACGCCTGCAGCAATCTGTTTGATTACTTACCATCAAATACACAAATTTATGCACTGGGCAATATTGAAAAATCTGCTGAAAATTTCTGGGTAGAATTATTGCGTCGCTATGAGAGCCGCCGTGTTGATCCACAGCGCCCAATTTTGCCACCGAAAGATATTTATTTAGCGATTGATGAATTTTTTTCTCATTTAAAAAATTACTGTCGCACGTTTATAGATTCTGCCACGCTGGATGAACGCGCAGGCAACTACAATTTTGCCACACAGCCACCACCTTCATTACCCATTCACGCACAAGCAGATAATCCGCTCGCCGCTATTCAACGTTATTTAATGGAATTTGATGGCAGAGTGTTGTTTTGTGCTGACTCAGCCGGTAGACGTGAAACCTTACTGGAATTGCTGAGCCGCATTCGGATTCGCCCCACCGTCGTGGAAAGCTGGGCTGATTTTTTACACAACAGCGACAAAGTATCCATAACGATTGCACCTCTCGAACAAGGATTAGTGCAAAACCAACCCAAAATCTCGCTTATCTCAGAATCACAATTATTTGGTGAGCGCGTACAACAGCAACGTCGTCGCAAACAAACACAAGACAATGCCGATCTCATTGTTAAAAACCTCACTGAATTAAAGGTGGGCGCAGCGGTAGTCCATATTGATCATGGTGTTGGTCGCTATCGCGGTTTGGAAACCATCACTGTCGATGGACAAACCAATGAATTTTTAACCTTGGAATATGCGGACGAAGCAAAACTCTATGTTCCTGTCACCAGTTTGCATTTAATCAGCCGTTTTAGCGGCGCCGAGGATGATTTAGCACCACTGCATAGACTAGGCAGCGAAATATGGCAAAAAGCCAAACGCAAAGCCGCAGAACAAATTCGTGATACAGCCGCAGAATTATTAGAAGTCTACGCCCGCCGCGCTGCACGCAAAGGTCATGCTTTTCCTGATCCACAACTTGCGTATGAAAATTTTGCATCCAGTTTTCCCTTTGAAGAAACTCCTGATCAGCAGCGTGCCATTGAAGCCGTCATAAAAGACATGTTATCGCCAAAACCTATGGATCGACTTGTCTGTGGAGATGTTGGCTTTGGCAAAACTGAAGTCGCTATGCGCGCGGCTTTTATTGCCAGCCACAGCGGTAAACAAGTAGCGATCCTCGCACCCACAACACTTTTAGCGCAACAACATTACGAATCACTAAAAGACCGTTTTGCTGAATGGCCAATTACCATAGAGGTGCTCTCACGTTTTCGCACCACAAAAGAAGTGAATCAGGTCTTGGAGCGTTTGGCTGAAGGCAAAGTGGATATAGTCGTTGGAACACACAAACTTTTATCACCTGATATTAAATTCAAAAATCTTGGTTTATTAATTATCGATGAAGAGCATCGCTTTGGCGTTCGTCAAAAAGAACAAATAAAATCCTTGCGTGCCGAAATCGATATTCTCACGCTAACGGCCACACCAATTCCTCGCACACTCAATATGTCGATGGCCGGCATTCGCGATTTATCTATCATCGCCACACCACCGGCACGACGCTTATCGGTAAAAACCTTTGTACGCCAGTACGATGAAGCTGTCATAAAAGAAGCGATGCTGCGCGAAATTCTACGCGGCGGTCAGGTTTATTATTTACACAATGAAGTGGATACCATTGAGAAGGTCGCTCGCGAAATACAAGAATTAATTCCTGAAGCACGCGTCGGTATAGGTCACGGTCAAATGCGTGAGCGGGATCTTGAACGCGTCATGAGCGATTTTTATCACAAGCGATTCAACATTATGGTGTGCACCACCATTATCGAAACCGGAATTGATATACCCAGCGCGAATACCATCATTATTAATCGCGCCGATAAATTTGGACTCGCACAATTACACCAATTACGTGGTCGCGTTGGTCGGTCACACCACCAAGCTTACGCTTACTTATTAACACCCGATCGCCGCAGCATGACTAGCGATGCAGAAAAACGTTTGGAAGCCATCAGCAATGCGGAAGACTTGGGCGCAGGGTTTACCCTCGCCACTTACGATATGGAAATTCGCGGCGCAGGCGAATTATTAGGTGAAGAGCAAAGTGGTCAAATTGAGACTATTGGCTTCTCGCTGTATATGGACATGTTAGACCGTGCAGTCAAAGCAATTCGTGCCGGAAAACAAGCCGACATTGAAAATGCATTCAATGATGCTATTGATATTAATTTGCGCATACCTGCATTAATACCCGCTGATTATTTACCGGATGTCCATACACGTTTAGTGATGTACAAACGCTTAGCCAATGCCGACAATGAAGAGGGCTTGCGCGATTTACAAGTGGAAATGATTGACCGCTTTGGTTTATTACCCGAACAAACCAAAAACCTATTCCGTGTAACTCAGTTAAAATTAAACGCGGAAAAAATTGGTATCGTGAAATTGGAAGCCAATAGCAGTGGTGGAAAAGTGGAATTTTCGAGTGATACCCGTGTGGACCCACTACAGATTGTAAAATTGGTACAAACACAATCTCGACTCTATAAACTCGAAGGTGCAAACCGATTAAAGTTTTCTATCCCTATGGAATCCACTGAAACACGCCTGCAAACCATTAAAGATTTGCTGGATTACCTGACACCAGCAGCCGTATAAAACATTACTCTGGAAACCACTATGAATCGTTTTATGAGTTCCCTACTTACTCAACAAGTTAAAAAGATTTGCTTTTGGATCACGGCAATATGCTTGTTAAATATCAGTGCCGTCACTCATGCGCAACAATCCAATCATGAGGGCTGGTATCAAGTAGAAATGATTGTTTTTGCTCGCAAAGATGATGCGGGTCAAGAACATTGGCCAAGCAATATTACGCTGCGCTACCCTAATAACTGGGTAGAGTTAAAAGATCCAAATGCCGCTCAACCCGTAGCGGAGCCCTCATCTGCGGTTACCAATAGCGAGACAGAGGTAACCGCAACCTCTATTGATCTCACCAAAGAAGCCTTCTATTGGCTACCTGAAAGTGAGCAACAATTGAATAATGAAGCAAAAAAACTGATGCGAGACTCCCGTTTTGAGTTGTTATTTCATCAAGCCTGGCGACAAATTATTGGTCATAAAAACACAGCAAAAAGCATCATTATTAATGGCGGAAAATCTTACGGCAAACACCAGTCTTTAGAAGGTACTATTACCCTAAGTGTGGCCACCTATTTGAAACTACAAACCAACTTATGGTTTTCACAATTTGATATCAATATTGGCCAAGAGCAGACCGTGCAATGGCCAAACATTCCTCTGCGACCAAACTATCGTGGACCCACGCAAGATGCCTTGACATTGGATGCCGAGGTAGACATTACAGCAGCATTAGAAAAAGAAAATAATCAATGGAATGAAAGCGATGCTTTATCAGCGAGCGAAGATGAAAAAGACGATTATGTAACACGGCAAATTATTTTGATCAAACAAGCACGCGATATGCGCAGTAATGAGGTTCACTACGTGGATCACCCCGTAGTAGGCATTATTATCAAAGTAGTACCTTATAACGCCACAGCTTCCGAAGCACCAGCACGCTAATCCACTAAAAACAACACCGGCAATTGCCGGTGTTGTTTTGGAGAGTGCACAGAAAACGGGTTACCCTACCAGCACCACATCTTCCGCTTGTAATCCTTTATCGCCTTTTTGTAACTGGAACTCTACATGTTGACCTTCAGCTAAAGAGCGGTAACCTTCCGCACGAATATTTCTGTAGTGTACAAAAATATCTTCATCTCCTTCTCCTTCTCCTCTGGTTATAAATCCATATCCTCGCACGTTGTTAAACCATTTAACCGTGCCGGTCTCACGATCGGTCATATCACACACCTACTACTTTATTGTTATTGAATGGGTTGCGTCATCCGTTGATTACCAGAATGTACTGGCTTTATTCCTATGCTAAATCGCTCTAAACCGCTGGCATAGAACCAAAAACTCAGCATTTTGCGATATTAGCAAAATGGAAATATAAGCGGGAAATATTTTTGCTGGATTTTTGCCCAGTCACACTGCTTTGTAGAACTATTTAGCATTCAATCCCATGGGGATCACTCGCCGAGATCTTCACGGTGATTGGGCTTAAGTTAAGGATGCACTACTCAGGAGAGGAAAGTTTCATGGCGTAAATGCCAGGGGCATTACGCCAATAATTTTGATAATCCATACCATAACCGAACACAAAACGATCAGGAATCATTAACGCGGCATAATCGGCACTAATCGGTGATTCATAATTTAGCAATTGCTTAACACCTAAGGCAGCTATAGCCACACTCAGGGCACCTTGTTCCCTGCAAAAATCTGCAATCGCCTTCAAGGTTACGCCTTGATCCAGAATGTCATCCACCAGCAGAATATGACGCCCCGCTAAACTGACTTCCGGTTTACGCTTCCACAACAAATGACTCCCTTGCGTTTCTCCACGATAACGAGTGGCATGCACGTAATCCACTTCCAATAAAAATGACAAGCGAGGCAATAAAAATCCCAATGTTGGCAAACTGCCATTCATAACACCCAGCACCACAGGATGTTTGTCGGCAAAATCGCGCTCAATCTTTGGGATCAATCTTGCTAGTGCCTGCTCTACTTCCGCCAACGTATAAATACATTCGGCATCACTAAAGAGATTATGTAAAGACTCGTGTGAATTCATGAATTACACGCTCGGTTGTGCGCGTTTTGCCATATAGGCCGCGTAATCAGGAATTAAACGCTGGGACTCTGTACTAAATAAAGGCGATGAAATTAAAAAATCCGCAGAACTTTGATTACAGGCGATCGGTATATTCCATACGGCAGCAATACGCAAGAGTGCCTTAACATCAGGATCATGGGGTAAGGGTTCAAAGGGATCCCAGAAGAAAATCAATGCATTTACCTTATCTTCTGTAATGAGTGCACCCACTTGTTGATCGCCGCCCAAAGGCCCGGAAATCAATTTATGAATGGATAGTCCTGTATCCTTTTCAATGATGGTACCCGTTGTGCCCGTGGCATAAAGGGTATGTTGTTGTAATTCTTGCTTGTGAGTTTGGCACCATAGAACCAAATCTTTCTTTTTATTGTCATGAGCCACTAGCGCGATAGATTTAGCAGCGGGCAAAGTAACATGTTTGAATTCCATACTCGATTCTCGGATAACCCATAAAAAAATGACCTTATCTGATTATAGACAAGGTCATTTCGATTAGTAGCTAAAGAATACAACTATTCACATACTAGCCTTAATGGCTTAATTCCAATAGCAACTTATTCAAGCGCTGGACATAAGCAGCGGGATCTTGCAATTGCGCACCTTCAGCAAGATTGGCTTGATCAAAAAGAATGTGCGCCAAATCACCAAAGCGCTCTTCACTCGATTCAGCTTCCAATTTTTTGACTAATGGATGCTCAGGGTTCAATTCAAAAATGGGTTTTGAATCTGGCAGCTTTTGCCCTGCTGCTTCCAAAATACGACGCATTTGCGCGCCCATATCGTGTTCAGCAACAACCACGCACGCAGGAGAATCCGTTAAGCGATGTGTAATGCGAACTTCCGCCACCTGATCAGACAATGCCGCCTTGACTCGCTCCAGCAATGGCTTCAATTCTTCCGCTACTTTTTCTTGTGCTTGCTTTTCTTCTTCTGAATCCAGCTTGCCCAAATCCAATTCGCCTTTACCCACATCTTGGAACGACTTACCTTCAAATTCTGCGAGATGGCTCATCAACCACTCATCCACACGATCACTCAGCAGCAAGACTTCGATGCCTTTTTTGCGGAAAATTTCGAGATGTGGGCTGCTCTTAGCGGTGTTGAAGTTTTCGGCGGCAATGTAGTAAATTTTTTCCTGTCCTTCTTTCATGCGCGCTACGTAATCTTCTAACGAGTTAACTTGCTCGGCGGTTCCATTATGGGTAGACGCAAAACGCAATAATTTCGCAATTTTTTCACGATTAGCAAAATCTTCTGCCGGGCCTTCTTTCATTACTTGACCAAACTCAGTCCAGAATTTGCTGTAATTTTCCGGCTCGCTCTTCGCCATTTTCGCTAACATATCCAATACACGTTTTGTCAATGCTGAACGCATAGAGTCAATGTTAGGATCTTTTTGCAAAATCTCGCGCGATACGTTCAAACTCAAATCGTTAGAGTCTACAACGCCTTTAATAAAGCGTAGATATAACGGCAAGAACTGCTCTGCATCATCCATAATAAAAGTACGCTGTACGTACAACTTTAAACCTCGCGATGCATCGCGGTTGTACAAGTCATAAGGTGCACGAGCAGGAATAAACAGCAAGCTCGTGTAATCCAAATTACCTTCTACACGATTATGACTCCAACTCAACGGCTCAGTAAAATCATGGCTGATATGCTTGTAAAATTCTTTATATTCTTCATCAGTAACATCACTCCGCGAACGCGTCCAAAGCGCAGTAGCCGTGTTAATCACTTCATCTTCTGGCTCACTCGCTTCTTCGCCAGCGGGATTTTGTTTTTTCATCACTACAGGTATAGCGATATGATCAGAGTATTTTTTAATAATGGAACGCAAACGCCAATGATCTGCAAACTCCAATGCATCATCTTTTAAATGCAGCACTACAGTCATACCACGATCGGCTTTTTCAACGGTTTCAACACTAAATTCAGCATCACCTGAGCATTCCCAGCGCACAGCTTCATTCACTGGAGCACCAGCACGGCGAGTAGTCACCACCACTTTATCGGCAACAATAAATGCCGAATAAAATCCAACACCAAATTGGCCAATCAATTGTGCGTCTTTCTTCTGGTCGCCAGACAACTTCTGCATGAATTGCGCTGTACCTGACTTCGCTATAGTGCCGAGATTTTCCACCACCTCTTCGCGCGACATGCCAATACCGTTATCGCTAATAGTAAGGGTCTTGGCCTCTTTATCAAAACTGATGCGAATTTTTAACTCGGTGTCACCCTCGTACAAATCACCATTCGACACTGCCTCAAAACGCAATTTATCTGCAGCGTCCGACGCATTGGATACCAACTCCCGCAGAAAAATTTCCTTGTTCGAGTACAGGGAATGAATCATCAAATGCAGCAATTGTTTGGCTTCGGTTTGAAAACCACGGGTTTCTTTACGAGCATCTACGGTCATGAGGGAACTCCTGAATCAAAAACAAACGACGATTAGCTAAGCCAGCTAAAACCATGTCCGATAGATGGGGCATTAGAAAGAAAATTCAAGAGCAATAGCTCAAAACGACAGCGACATAACGCTGAAAATAAAAAAGGCGCTTATCGGTGATAAGCGCCTTTTAAAATCAAATTTGGTAGGACTAAGCAGACTCGAACTGCTGACCCCCACCATGTCAAGGTGGTGCTCTAACCAACTGAGCTATAGTCCTGGAGATCTACCCTAACAGGGTGACAGGGCGCGCACTTTACCAAGCTGCGCCCTTTCATACAACCCCAATGTGAATTTTTTTGTCCACTGGGGATTGCAGTATTTTTATGCTAAGCCACGTGCCAAATCAGCCTTGAGGTCATTAATATCTTCCAAACCCACGGCAATACGAATGAGATTTTCGGTAATACCCGCCTCAGCTTTTTGTTCTGGGGTTAAACGACCATGGGTGGTGGTAGCCGGATGGACAATCGTGGTTTTGGTATCACCCAAATTAGCGGTGAGCGACATGATACGTGTTGCATCGATAATTTTCCACGCTTCTTCACGCCCACCCTTCACACGGAAAGATAAGACTCCACCGAATGCTGATTGTTGTTTTGCTGCCAACTCATGACCCACATGTGTGGGTAAGCCAGCATAAAATACTTTTTCAATTTGCGGTTGCTCATTAAGCCATTCAGCTAAGGCTAAAGCGTTGCGAGAATGAGCCTCCATACGCAAACGGAGAGTTTCCAAACCTTTCAAGAAAATCCATGCATTAAAAGGGCTTAAGCTAGGGCCTGCACTACGGACAAAACCCAGTACTTCATCGACTAATTGTTTAGGGCCTGCCACTACACCGCCTAAACAACGGCCTTGGCCATCGATATATTTTGTGGCGGAGTGAATAACTAAATCCGCTCCCATTGTTAAAGGAAGCTGTAATGCTGGGGTACAAAAACAATTATCAACCACTAACAACGCGCCATGCGAATGAGTGATGTCAGCTAAACGCTGAATATCAATAACATCGCACAATGGGTTGGAGGGGGTTTCTACAAATACTAATTTGGAAGCAGGTGTAAATGCCGACTCCCAAGCCGCGTAATCTGTCGGCGCAACAAAGGTCGTTGTTACACCAAATTTTTGTAAAAATTTGGTGAAGAGTACCGTGGTAGTGCCGAACACACTGCGAGAACAAACGATGTGATCACCAGATTTTAATAATGCGATGCAGGTGCTGAGAATAGCAGCCATCCCCGATGATGTACCTACTGCAGCTTCCGCACCTTCAAGTGCAGCAATTCGCTCCTCAAAATTGCGCACTGTGGGGTTGGTATAGCGTGAGTACACATTACCCGGCTGATTACCAGCAAACCGATCAGCCGCTTCTTGCGCATTCTCAAACACATAACTGGATGTGAGAAACAAGGCTTCACTGTGTTCACCTTCGTGCGAACGTACCTGCCCTGCTCGAATAGCAAGAGTGTCGAGTGCTGCACCAAGCAGAGGATCTTCAAAATCGTCCATCACAATACCTTTATCATCAAACGCCTGTGTTTGCGACAGGCGTGAAATCGTTAACCGCGCGCAGAACCGTTGTGCAAGCCAATTGGTAATTCAATTTGTTTATTATTTTTTTTACCGGATTTTGCACTGTCATTGCGTGCTGCAGCAATTTTGTTCAAGTATTCCGGTGTAACATCACCCGCACAATAAACACCGGTAAATACAGCACAATCGAACTCTTTTACTTTGCTATTGCCTTCTGAGGATGCGGCAATTAAATCTTCCAGGTTTTGATAAATTAACCAATCAGCGCCAATTTCATCACACACTTCTTGCTCTGTACGGCCATGAGCAATCAGCTCTTGCGCCGTAGGCATATCAATACCGTAGACATTCGGGTACTTCACTGCAGGCGCAGCGGAAGCAAAATACACTTTACGCGCACCCGCTTCTCGAGCCATTTGGATAATTTGCTGGCAGGTAGTGCCGCGCACAATCGAATCATCCACGAGCAACACATTTTTTCCTTTAAACTCCAACTCAATGGGATTGAGTTTTTGACGCACTGATTTTTTGCGCTGTTGCTGCCCCGGCATAATAAAGGTACGGCCTATATAACGATTTTTTACCAAACCCTCGCGGAATTTCACCCCGAGTTTTTGTGCAAGTGCTTGACCAGCTACGCGACTTGAATCAGGAATTGGAATAACGACATCAATGTCATGATTAGGATTTTCACGCAGGATTTTTTCGGCAAGTTTTTCACCTTGACGTAAACGAGCTTTATAAACAGAAATGCCATCCATAATAGAATCAGGACGCGCAAAATAAACATGCTCGAAAATACAGGGACTGAGACGTGGATTTTTAGCGCATTGGCGATGATGGAACTGACCATCCTCTTCGATAAAAATCGCTTCGCCCGGCGCCACATCATCAATTAAATGAAAACCCAACACATCGAGTGCAACGCTTTCTGATGCAACCATGTATTCAGTACCCTCTTCACCTTCACGACTGCCATACACCAACGGGCGAATACCATGAGGATCGCGAAAGGCAACCAGACCGTAGTTAGCAATTAACGCTACAACAGAATAACCGCCAGTAACGCGATTATGCACACCCGCCACGGCCGCAAAAATATCATCTGCCGTAGGAACAAGCTTGCCTTGCATTTGCAGTTCGTGTGCAAACACATTGAGCAACACTTCAGAATCTGAATCGGTGTTGACGTGACGTAAATCCGTTTTAAATAAATCTTCGCTGAGCTTATCGGCATTGGTTAAATTACCGTTGTGCGCGAGCGCGATTCCGTAAGGCGAATTTACGTAAAAAGGTTGCGCCAATGCAGGACCCGAACTTCCAGCGGTTGGATAACGCACATGACCAATACCCATGTTGCCAACCAAACGCTGCATATGGCGGGTTCTAAATACATCCTGCACTAAGCCATTGGCTTTTTGTTGCGTCATGCGGCCATCTTGGCAGGTGACCATGCCTGCAGCATCTTGACCGCGGTGTTGCAAGATGGTCAAGGCATCATACAGCTGTAAATTAACATCGCGCTTGCCCACAATACCTACAATACCGCACATAAAATTGCCTCAATGTGTTTAAAGAGTTTGTTCTGTTTCAACCCTTGCAAAAAGCGTGGTCAGCAACTGACTGATAGTATCGTAAGCAGCTTTAGACCAGTCTTCGCAACGTAAAAAATAAGGAATTAATTGTGATTCTTTCCACCAGCTATCTTCAATAACGGGTAAAAAACCAGGCAACAAAATCAGCACAGCCATGACGATAATAAATGCGCGTATAGCACCAAATATCATACCCAGTAATCGATCTGTACCAGATAACCCCGTGACACGAATTAACGTACTAATTACATAGCTGAGCATGGCACCTAGTAACAGCGTGCTTACAAACAATATTGCATATGCCGTCATTAAACGTAGAGATGGGGTTTCAATATGGCCAATCAAGTATAAGGACAACTGCTCACCAAAAAGCTTAGCCACCAAGGCAGCGCAGATCCAAATAACCAGTGACAAGGCTTCACGCACAAACCCACGAATTAGACCGATAACACAGGAGAGAGCGAAAATTGCAATGATTGCCCAATCTGCCCAATTCATGTGTCGATCTGCTCCGAGGAGTAAAAGGGGGATGCTGAAAGTGCTTTTTCAGAGGCGCGTATTCTAGCAGAGCTGAGGCGCTTGTGGCTCAAAAAAACGATTAGGGTTTAAAGGGCAATACCATTGAATTGACTTTAAAGCGCTTATCCAATTGTGATTTCAACCCAAGCGCTTCGTTTTTATCCAACTTAGGCCCAATAAATACTCGATGAATAGAGGTGCCCCCATTAGAAACTGAACGAATAAAGGCTTTTTGACCCTCAGCTTGCAACTGATCCCGCAGTTTAGAGGCGGCATCCAGATTACTGAGGCTCGCTACCTGTATGACCCATGCATTTGGTAAGCCTTCAGTGTTTAGTGGCATCTCAGGCACCGCTGGATTTGCAGCCTTTGTGGGGATTGATGATTGGGCTGAGACTGAAGCAATTGGTTTAGAAGTGGTGTCTAAGCCAGGTTCTGACGGAGGCACCACCGCAGAGTTCGCATGAACTTCTTGTCCTTCATCGGCAACAAACATAGTTTCGGGGGCAGGAGCAGGCTCTATGCCCTCTACGGGTTTCGGTTCATTAAAATCAACCGCCGTAATACTGGGGCGGCTGGGAATGTGTGAACTGGTATCAACCTCATAGGCCTGTTGGTCTTTGAAAAAACTGGGCAAAAACAATACCGCAACAGCCGCAATGACTGCAGCACCAATCAAACGATGTTTTGTGGCTTCTTTCACCCGTTACCTCGCCCACACATTAACATTAGGGTTCACTACTCATGAGCTCAGATGCGATTACATCTAACCCTGCAGCGACTGTAAAAAAAGAACCAAAAATAATGATGTAATCACCGTGACGCGAGCGACCCATCACTTCCGCAATACATTCACTCACATGGCCAGAAAAGTCATCCTGCACATTCAGATCCTGCAAGTTTTGACGCAATTGTTCAGTGGTTGCCGCACGCGGAAGATTTGATAGCTCCGCTAGGTACCAGTGATCAACCACATTGACCATATTGCGCAGACTTTCATACCGATCTTTGTCCGCCATCATCGCCACAATGGCGTAGGTGTTGGAATCAGCATTGAGTTCGAGAGCGCTTAATCGCTCCGCCAGATAAGCGGTCGCTGCAGGATTGTGTGCAACATCCAGAATCACTGTGCGGCCTTGAATATTCACGGTTTGAAAACGACCAGGCACCCGCAATACCGATAGACAATTAAACGCATCAATAGTCGCGAGTTTAACACCGATTAGACTAACAACTTGCAAAGCGGCCGCCATACTAGGCAGCGGCAAATGCGGTAAAGGTTGACTATCAAAACGTTCTTGCTCATTCCACCATGACCAAGAGATGCCTTCTTTTTGATAACTAAACGTCTCATTTACCAAGTGCAAATGCGCACCCAGCTGAGTGGCATGATCGATAAGCGATTGCGGAGGGTTGTGATCAGCGCAGACCACTACACGGCCGGGACGCATTATGCCTGCTTTTTCGTAACCAATTTGTTCGCGGTCATCGCCCAACCATTCTTGGTGATCAATAGCAATACTGGTAATCACCGCAATATCAGCATCAATAATGTTGACTGCGTCTAAGCGTCCGCCCAATCCTACCTCTAATACCATCGCACTCACTTGATAGCGACGGAAAATTTCCAACGCGGCCAGCGTTCCGTACTCAAAGTAAGTAAGGCTTAGAGGCTCATTATTAAGGGTACGAATTTGTTGACATGCGGAATGAATGGCTGCGAATGCAACACAGATATCAGCATCACTAACAGGTTTTCCATTAATGACGATACGTTCGTTATAGCGCAACAAGTGCGGTGACGTGTAGACACCAACGGAGTGTCCAGCTGCGCGTAATAGCGCTGCAGTAGCGGTAACGCAGGAACCCTTGCCATTGGTGCCCGCAACCGTAACCACGGTTGCTGAAGGCGACAATAAATCAAGCTGCGCTGCCACTCGCTTGATTCTATCCAATCCTAAATCAATTTCACGAGGATGACACTGCTCTAACCAGTGTAACCAAGCAGAGAGAGAATCAAATGGCATAGCAGTTTCTGGCAAACGAAGGCCTATTCATTCAACAGATTAAACCGCAGCGCGACGCGTAAATTTAGCGAGTAACGATGCCAATTTATCGCGCATTTCACCACGATGAATAATCATGTCGATGGCGCCATGCTCCAATAAAAACTCAGCGCGCTGAAAACCTTTCGGCAATTTTTGACGGATGGTTTGCTCAATAATACTAGGCCCAGCAAAGCCAGCGCGTGAACCCGGCTCAGCGACATTAATATCACCTAATAACGCCAAACTTGCCGAAACACCACCGTAAACCGGATCTGTCATAACAGATACGTAGGGTGTACCTTGCATTTTTAAGCGTTCAATCACTGCACTGGTTTTTGCCATTTGCATCAGGGAAATGAGCGCTTCTTGCATACGCGCTCCGCCGGTGGCAGAAAAACAGACGAAAGGAATATTTTCTTTCAGGGCCACAGTGGCTGCACGGGTGAAGCGCTCACCAACAACATAACCCATTGACCCGCCGTGAAAAGCGAATTCAAACGCAACAGCAACAACCGGCATGCCTTTTAATTCACCACGCATAGCGACCAATGCATCTTTTTCACCCGTTGTTTTTTGCGCATCCGCTAAGCGATCTTTGTATTTTTTTACATCTTTAAACTTCAAGCGATCAATCGGTTCAACATCCGTCGCTAATTCTTGACGATTCTGTGGATCTAAAAACATACCCAAGCGCGCGCGCGCACCAACACGCATGTGATGATCACACTTAGGACAAACATCGAGATTTTTTTCTAATTCAGGCTTATACAACACCGCATCACACTTGACGCATTTTTCCCAAAGACCTTCAGGCACTTTATTACTGCGCTTGGTTTCGGAGCGGGAAACACTGGGGATAATTTTATCTAACCAACTCATGTCGTTTCTCTTTTTACTTGAGGTTTTTACTTGTGGTTTTTACGTGATATTTTTATGTGGCTAAAATGTAGCGTTTCAGGTTTTTGCGAAGCTGCGTCATTACAAGCTATCTATCGCCTGGCGAATGCCGCCGACTATCTCACCAACAGCGGCTGCAATAGCCGCGACCGGCTGGTCAGCCATACTGCCCATTTTCTCAACAAGAACACTACCCACCACCACACCATCAGCTAAATGAGCAATGGCTTTGGCAGTCTCTGGATCTTTAATGCCAAAACCCACACACACAGGCAGACTGGTTAATTGACCAAAATCAGCAAGCTTGGCCTTTACCGAGTCAACATCCAAATGACCCGCACCTGTCACACCTTTGAGAGATACATAATAAAGGAAACCGCTAGCATGGCTGGCAATTTTTTGTGCACGCTCAACGGTCGTTGTTGGCGCCAACAGGAAAATATTATCCAAACCATTGGCATCCAATTCTTGTTTAAGTATAACCACTTCTTCTGGCGGCAAATCAACCGTTAACAAACCATCAACACCCACGTCTGCGGCAGCTTTGGCAAATGCGCTGTATCCAAAACGCTCAACGGGATTGGCATAACCCATGAGTACAACAGGGGTAGTACTGTTGGTGGCACGAAACTGTTTAACGACTTCCAAGGTACCTTTTAAGCTCGTGTGATGTTCCAGTGCGCGCTCATGCCCTTTTTGAATCACAGGACCTTCCGCCATGGGGTCAGAAAAAGGGACGCCCAACTCGATAATATCAACGCCCTGCTCTACCAAGGCATGCATGGTAGGCAGAGTGGCTGCTGGAAATGGATCGCCATTCACTACGTAAGCAACCAAAAGTTTTTTACCCGCCACTTTTGCTTGGGCGACAGACTGAGAGATACGACTCATTGACAAACAATCCTAAAAATTTTGCAACTGCCAGCTAATAGCACGGCACCCCAATAAACCTTAAACGGTGATGCCATCAAGCGCAGCGACCGTGAGAATATCTTTATCACCACGACCAGACAAATTAGCGATAATCACTTGATCTTTGCTCATGGTTGGCGCTAGCTTTTCAACGTAAGCTAACGCATGGCTAGATTCGAGTGCAGGCATGATTCCTTCGGTCAAGGTCACTTTGCGGAAGGCAGCTAAAGCCTCGTCGTCATTCACTGCCACATAATTCACACGACCCACATCTTTTAACCACGAATGCTCAGGCCCTACACCAGGATAATCCAGACCAGCCGATACCGAATGGGTTTCGATAATTTGACCGTTTTCATCTTCCATTAAATAGGTGCGGTTGCCATGCAACACACCGGGAATTCCTTTACTCAGAGGCGCTGCATGCTTTCCGGACTCCAAGCCTAACCCACCCGCTTCAACACCAAACATCTCAACACCATCATCGGTGAGGAACGGATGAAACAAGCCAATTGCATTTGAACCGCCACCCACACAAGCAACCAACGCATCTGGCAATTTACCCGCTTGCGCCAAAGACTGGCGGCGAGCCTCACGACCGATAATGGATTGAAAGTCACGCACTAGTTGTGGATAAGGGTGTGGGCCAGCGACAGTGCCAATGATATAAAAAGTATCATCCACATTCGTTGCCCAATCACGCATGGCTTCGTTCATTGCATCTTTTAACGTGCGAGAACCCGATGTGACCGGGAATACTTCCGCACCTAATAACTTCATACGATAGACGTTCAGTGCTTGTCGTTTAACATCTTCCGCACCCATATAAACACGACATTTCAGTCCTAAACGTGCAGCAACCGTTGCCGTTGCAACACCATGTTGCCCAGCCCCCGTTTCGGCAATAACGCGAGATTTACCGGTAAATTTGGCCAACAACGCTTGACCGATGGTGTTATTAACTTTGTGAGCGCCCGTATGATTTAAATCTTCACGTTTAAGATAAATCTGTGCACCGCCCAACTCACGAGTCCAGCGCTCGGCCAAATAGAGCGGTGAGGGACGCCCAACATAATGCGCCATATCTTTATCGAATTCGGCTTGAAAATTCGCATCATCTTTCAAGCGAGAATAAATATCTTGCAGCTCGTCCAACGCATAAATCAGCGTTTCAGAAACAAAACGACCACCGTAAGGGCCGAAGTGACCTTCCGCATTAGGAAAGCTACTGTAATCAATGGCAGAATACTGCGGAGTTTTACTCACCGTTCAATCACCTATATGAAGTAAAAATTTTCAATAAAGTAAAAATTCTTAACGTGAAACAAAATTGTCACGCCAAAATACTTATCCAAGAAACTAGTTAGAGTTTTGCTTGGGCATTACGAATAAATTCTTCCACTTTGGTACGATCTTTTTTGCCAGGCGCTGATTCTACACCACCGCTCACATCAACCCCATAAACATCTGTCGCGGCAATTGCAGCAGAGACATTCTCCGGCGTTAGACCGCCCGCCAAAATAATGGGCTTGAGAGAATTTTTCGGTACTCGTGCCCAGTCAAACGTCTCACCGGTGCCGCCGGGAACACCCGGACGATATGCATCCAACAAAATAGCGGATGCCCTTGGGTAAAACGATATGCTCTCCTGTACATCTAACCCCGGCTTCATACGCAGGGCTTTCATGTAAGGACGTCCAAATGAGTCGCAGTAAGCACAGGTTTCATCACCGTGAAATTGCAACAATTGCAAGGGTACCTGAGCTAATACGGAATGCACAAACGCTGGATCAGCATCCACAAACAATCCCGTTGTAGTCACAAAGGGGCCCACAGCATAAGCGATGTCTCGCGCCTGCTCGATGACTACTGCACGCGGACTAGCGGGATAAAACACCAGACCTATCGCATCCGCACCGGCGGCCACTGCTGCTTGCGCATCATCAATTGTGGTGATACCGCAAATCTTTACACGCACAGGTTTCACGCAATCAACCCTCATACCCTATCCACTCAAGCGCCAAGGGCTAAAAAATTAAGCGGCGATACTACCAGAGTTTGCCATCAAAAACCGCAAGCTGTTGTAACTTAAGCGGGATCGTACCTGCAGAATCAAATACCAAAGCCCCCCAGCGGCTCAGGAAAATAGAGCGGCCCCGGCAATAAAGAAGGCAAATTAAATGTATGGGGATAATCCACCGCCACTAAATACAATCCATAAGGTTTTGCTGTTACCCCACCAGCACTGCGACTTCTTGCGCTCAGCACCTCACCCACCCATGATGGGGGTTTATCGCCAGCACCTACCGCCATCAATACTCCCACTATGTTGCGCACCATGTGATGCAAAAAAGCATTAGCTTTAATTTCCATGACGATCAAATCACCACGCCGAGCAAGATGAAGATAATCAATAGTACGCACTGGGCTTTTGGCTTGACACTGAGTGGCCCTAAAGGAAGTAAAATCGTGCTCACCTAACAGGTAAGCAGCGCCTTGACGCATGAGCTCAATATCTAATGGACGCGAGGACCAGGTGACTTGATCGTACAACAAGGCCGAAGAGGTTTTACTATCCGCCAACAAGTAGCGGTATGTGCGATGACGCGCACTGAAACGTGCGTGAAATTGCGGCACTACGTCTTGCGCCCAACGCACGCTGACACTATCAGGCAAATGGGGACGCGTACCTTTAACCCAAGCTTTTGAGGGGCGCTTGGCGAGGGTGTCAAAATGAATCACTTGATTAGTCGCGTGTACACCGGCGTCTGTTCGCCCAGCACATACCAATGTCACCGACTCATCGGCCACAATGGACAATGCATATTCCAAGGCCTGCTGTACCGTTTTTACCCCATTAGGCTGCACTTGGAAACCATGAAAATCGGAGCCTTTGTATTCAACTCCCAAGGCAATTCGTTGCATACCTTCTGGCCACGGCGTATCCGCCACCACCTCACCATTACGCTCATAAGGCTTCGAGGTAGGAATATAGTTTTCATTCATAGGAAATTATCAGTATTTAAAAATTCTAAGGGAAATGATTAAAAATATCGTCACTGAAAACAAAAAAGCCTTGCACAGAGAGCTGTGCAAGGCTTGATAGACTTCCAATCACTTAAACGTCGATGCGACTTAGCAGATCAACTGCATCTTTACGTTGTTCGTCATTACCTTCGTGGACCACTTCAGCAAGAATATCTTTTGCACCTTCTGTGTCACCCATGTCGATGTAAGCTCGAGCCAAATCCAGTTTGGTGGCTGCTTCATCAGCATCCGCCAAGAAGTCCAACTCCGCATCCATATCATCATCCGACAAATCCACCGCATCGCTACTGAAATTATCCACATCAAAATCAGAAGAATCATTTGAGAAATCAGACAGCGCCTCTGAAAAAACATCATCCTCAACCGCTTCTGCCTGCTCTGCTACCGTTTCAGCGATCGGAATCTGCTCATCCGGCACATCTAAACTGGTCAAATCATTATCTACATCATCATCGACAGAGAAAGCTGCAGTTTCCGCTGAATCCAAAGAACCCAAGTCTACTTCCATTTCATCCAAACTGAGATCATCACTGCCGTCAAGCTCAAGTGTCAAATCATCATCGGACATATCGATAGCAACAGATTCCTCTCTGAGACTTTCCAATGAGGAGGCAGCATCATCTTCCGCAAACGCCGCATCAAGATCGGCAAAATCATTATCCAGATCGGCCTCGAACGATGGCGCGAGCGCAGACTCACCCAGATCGCCCTCCTCATCAAAGTCAACATCCAAACTTTCCATTTCATGATCAAGTGCCGCTAAATCTACACCACCAGCATCTAAATCAAGATTGAAATCATCCGCAGCCACATCCAGCATTTCTGCAGACTCTATTTCTGACTCTGCGAACTCTTCCAGCGGCTCTTGGGCATTTGCAGCAACATCGTCTTCAAAATCAACACTAAATTCATCTTCAAGTGACGGCGTGCTAACAGTTACGTCTTGCGGCATCACGTCAGCATCTAAATCATCCAAAGCTAAGGACAATTCAGATACATCATCAGCCGTATTTTCTGCATCAAGGTCGAGACTTAAGTCAGAACCAACATCGTCAAGATCCAAGGTAAATTCGTCATCGCCTGACTGCAAAGATGCTGCATCCAATTCCAGCTCTGGCTCATAGCCACTGGATGTTCTCAGGACAGTATCCGTGGGAGATCCAACATCATCTAAAGACGCAAACTCATCGCTTAGATCCAAATCGAAGCCAGTATCTGCCTCATTTGTTAGGGCTGAGTTGTAGCTTGAGGCTGATGTATCTTCCGCTAACTGGAAGTCATCCAATGCAAAATCATCTAATGCGGACTCTTCGTGTGGCAATACACCATTTGAATCAGCTGTGAACTCACCGGCACCATCAATATGATCACGCAATTCAGCGGCACGAGCTAAGACCGCACCGGCTGCCAAAGGCAAGAGTGCAGCGTAATGTTTATCAAAGCCGCTCGCATTTTGTTGCTGAGAGTAGACTTCAAGCAATTTCATGCGGATATCAACAGACTGCGGATCTTTCTGCAGGCCGTTTAAGAGCATTTCTTCTGCTTGATCTAATTTACCGTATGCAATGTAGATATCAGCCTCACCCACCACATCGCCTGTCTCGGCGATAGCAGGGGCTTCCTCTTCCGGAACCTCAAAGGTTTCCTCAGGAACTACATCTTGCGCAACATCATCAATGTACTGGTCTTGACGATCATCAACGTCAGCCATATCAAACACATCTTGCTGCTCTGCCTCCTGCTCAAGCTCCTGTTGCTTGCGACGACGATAGAAGTATCCGGCACCCGCTACACCCAACACACCTAACACACCCAATCCAATCCAAGGTGCATTCGCGACCAAAGTATCGGTCGTCGAGGGCTGTGGTGCAGGAGGTGGAATAATTTTCTTCGGTTGAGCGGGAGCACTCGATACAGCGGCGCTGGATTTGGCAATCTCTGAAGCAGCCACCGCCGTAGTAGCGGTATCAGCAGTAGAAGATTCTGCTTGGGATACGGGTTCTACCGCAGGCGCTTCAGTTACCACAGGCTCTGCTGCTTTTGTTTCGGCAGCCACTTTTTGCTGATTTGCCGCCACTTGCAATGAACGAAGCTTTTCATTGCTCACATCCACCAAGCGCTGCATAGTATTAATTTGTGCTTCCAGATCTTTCACCCGAGAACTCAACTCGGTGTTTTCGGCCTTAGATTTATCCAATTCTTCTAGGGTTGCTGCTAACTCTGCCTCCAAGGCCTTGCCTGCACCATCATTTGCGCCACTACCCAAGCCGGCTCCACCGGAACTTGCGGATGGCGCTGCTAACTTTACACGACCACTCACCTCGGTAGATTCCGAGCGAGGAGCACTTGTCCGACGAGAGGCATTCAACTGTGCGCCCAGTGAGGAGTCGCCGGTACTGGCTTGTGTAAATTGACTAACGGCCTCACTTTTGGACAGACTTTTCATTTCATCAGCCGAAGGAACACGCAACACCTGTCCACGACGCAACATATTGATATTGCCGTTGATAAAAGCATCAGGGTTGGCCTGATATAACGCCATCATTGCTTGATGAACAGAGACACTACCATCCGCACGCGCGTTTAAAGCAATTTCCCAGAGAGTGTCGTTACTGCGCACCTCATACTGATCACCAGAAATAGTAGGCGATGCTTTTGGAGAACTAGTACGAGCTGGGGCTGATTCAGTATTGGCAGATGAAGCGCGAGACGGAGATGTCACCGAAGAGGTTCTTGTGGGTTCCGGGCTTGGCTTGCTGCTAGCACGTGCAGGCTGTGCCGATACTTCGCCAGCATCTTGCTCAAACGTGGGCAGATCCATCAGTACCGTGTACTCGCGCAATAAACGACCCGCGGTCCAGCGAGCTTCTATCAAAAAATTCAAATAGGGTTCACGCACAGGGTTGCGTGTAGTGATCAGCACTTTGGGGCCGTCGGCGGCATTTAATACCACCTCAAATTGAAACTCGGTGTAGAAATACAGACGGTCAACGTTATTTCGTTCAAAGTCAGCAGGCGATGCTAAGGCGACCAGAATTTGATCCGCGGTAAGATCGCGGGTATCAAGAAGCTTAACTTCGGCATTCAAGGGCTGATTGAGGGTTGACTTAAGCTTTACCTCACCAAGCCCCAGTGCACTGGCATATTGCGACAGTACAAACGAGGAAAAACCACAGGCTAAAACCAACTGACGAAGACGCATAGCGCTATCCTTTTATTATTTACAGCAACTGCTTGAATTTAGTTAGTCAGTCTAGCTGATCATAACCATTTCGCACGTCGCCGGATGTTGTATTCTGAAGCCACTAAACCTCGAATGTATCTTCAGTATCTTTCGTAAGTATTCATTATAAATAGCTTTTTATCAATACTCGGGGTCTTGACAATCCCTTCGATGTGACACTTTTTTGGTATTTTTGTATATTATTTAATCAAAACAATACAAAAAAATAATGCCGAAATCATTATCAGGACGCCAACCCGCAACAAAAAAGCAAAAACCCCGAAGATCGAAGAACTTCGGGGTTTTTGCTTTGAGCCATGAAAAATAATCTACAAACAGATAATTTGACCTATGACTTACTCTCTTTGAGGATGCGAAGCATACGGCGTAAAGGCTCCGCTGCACCCCACAACAATTGATCACCGACAGTGAAAGCAGACAAGTATTGCGGCCCCATATTCATTTTACGCAAACGACCGACAGGAATATTCAAGGTGCCTGTCACTTTAGTTGGCGTCAGATCTCGCATGCTACTGTCGCGATCATTTGGCACTACGCTAGCCCAAGGATTTGCGTTTGCAATCAAGGATTCGATATCTGCCAAAGGTACATCTTTGTTCAATTTGATGGTCAACGCTTGAGAATGGCAGCGCATTGCGCCAATTCGCACGCACAAACCATCCACAGGGATTGGATTGCCGTCGCGACCAAGGATTTTGTTGGTCTCTGCTTGGCCTTTCCACTCTTCTTTTGACTGACCGTTTTGCCATTGTTTGTCGATGTATGGCAACAAACTACCCGCCAAAGGATGACCGAAGTTAGCCTTTGGCAAGTCATCGCTGCGCATGGTTTCAGCGATGATGCGGTCGATTTCCAAAATAGCGGATTTTGGATCAGCCAATTTATCCGCCACAGAAGCATACAAGGCGCCCATTTGTGAAATCAATTCACGCATATTTTGTGCGCCAGCACCTGACGCCGCTTGGTACGTCATTGAACTCACCCACTCCACCAAACCTGCATGAAACAAACCACCCAATCCCATCAGCATCAAACTCACGGTGCAGTTGCCGCCGATGTAATTTTTAACGCCTTTTGCGATACTGTCTTTAATGACATCCATATTTACAGGATCGAGTACGATGATGGCATCTTTTTCCATACGCAAACTGGAGGCCGCATCAACCCAATAACCATTCCAACCAGCAGCGCGCAGTTTTGGAAAGACGTCGTTGGTGTAATCACCGCCTTGGCAAGTCACAATAACATCGAGTTGTTTTAAGTCGTCAATTGAGAAAGCATCTTTCAGTGCAGGCAAACCGCTAGCAACCGCTGGCGCAGCACCACCTACGTTTGATGTAGTGAAAAAGACCGGCTCGATCTCGGCAAAGTCATTTTCTGCTTGCATACGCTCCATCAATACCGAACCAACCATCCCGCGCCAACCAACAAAACCTACTTTCATCTCATCTCTCTCTTTAATTTACGCAAATTCGATTTTAATTCAGCGCAGCTACAACAGCATCGCCCATTTCTACCGTAGACACTTTTTTCATACCATCGGTGTAGATATCTGCTGTACGGTAACCTTGATCCAATACTTTTCCAACAGCCACTTCAATAGCATCAGCAACCAGGGGCATACCGAGTGAATAACGCATCATCATAGATACCGACAAGATAGTCGCTAACGGATTCGCAATGCCTTTGCCTGCGATGTCGGGCGCCGAACCGTGACAAGGTTCGTACATACCGCGACCATCTTTATCCAAGGATGCTGAAGGCAACATACCAATTGAGCCCGTTAGCATAGCAGCTGCGTCGGACAAAATATCACCAAACATATTGCCAGTCACTAATACATCGAATTGTTTTGGCGCACGCACCAATTGCATAGCGGCGTTATCCACATACATATGCGACAGCTCAACATCGGGATACTCTTTATGCAGGGTATCCATCACTTCGCGCCACAACATAGTGGCTTCTAACACGTTAGCTTTATCCACTGAACATACTTTTTTATTGCGTTTGCGCGCCATTTCAAAAGCAGTGCGACCAATGCGAATAATTTCACTCTCTGAATATTTGTAGGTGTTGTAACCTTCACGCTCACCATTTTCCAACACACGAATACCGCGTGGCTCACCAAAATAAATACCGCCAGCCAACTCACGCACGATTAAAATATCCAAACCCGAAACTACTTCTGGCTTCAATGAAGAGGCATCCACCAGTTGTGGATACAAGAGTGCTGGGCGCAAGTTCGCATACAAACCTAATTGCGAGCGAATCTTTAGCAACCCTTTTTCAGGGCGAATTGCACGATCCAATTTATCCCACTTAGGGCCACCCACAGCACCTAATAAAATCGCATCCGCTTTGCGGGCTTTTTCGAGCGTTGAGTCTGCCAAAGGCACGCCATAGGCATCAATCGCACAGCCACCCATAAAATCATTTTCAAACGTCAAACCTAAATTGAATTTAGCGTTAACCACATCCAGCACTTTACGTGCTTCTTTTACGATTTCCGGACCAATGCCATCGCCTTCCAGAATTAAAATATGCTTACTCACAGAACACTCCAATTAATCAAACATTAAAACTTTCGATAGCTTCGTTAGCCAAATAACCTTCACCAATCTTGCAAACAGCACCGGACATAGTCGCAAAAAAATCATCTGTAAGTGCAATATCAATCACGCCACCCGGCATATGCACTGACAGCTCTGAATCACAAAGACCCAATGCAAATGCAACAGCAGCAGATGCAGTACTACTGCTACCGGATGCAAATGTATACCCTGCTCCACGCTCCCAAATTTCAATTTTAATATTGTTACGATCAATCACTTTTAAAAATTGAACATTAGTACGATTTTTAAATTGAGGGTCATATTCAATCAATGAACCGTATTTCTGAGAAAGCTCTGGAGATAACTCATCCACCAATATTACACAATGGGGATTGCCGACATTAGCTGGATAAAATTTAAAAATTCGTCCTGCAACCTCTATTGATTTAGCTTCAATATTTGGAGCAACACATAACTCATGAGTAAATCTAACCTTACCCATTTCGACCGATACTCTTTTACCCGCATCAGTCACAATAGAACTTACAATGCCGCCTTTAGTTTCAATTTTAAAAGACTGCTCCTTGACGAGCTCTTGATCATACAAATAACGAGAGAAAATTCGCAGGCCATTACCACTTTTTTCAGCCTCACTGCCATCAGGATTAAAAATCCTCAACGCAAACTCAGCTTCAGCGCTAGATATTGGGCCAAATAAAACACCATCAGAACCAATACCATAATGCCTATCGCAAATGACTTGAATTTCAGCCTGAGCAATATCTCGCCCCAAATCCTTTGGGTCAACGACAATATAATCATTTCCTAGTGCATGGTATTTTGTAAATTTCATGCTATTTATTTCACCACATCAAACAACCAAGGTGCTTCCACGCGTTTTTTCGCTTCATAAGCACGAATCGCATCGGCATGTTCAAGTGTTAAGCCAATATCGTCCAAACCGTTTAACAAGCAATGTTTACGGAATTCATCGACTTCAAAGGCGAAGCTTTCACCGCTCGGTGTTTTAACAACCTGTGCAGCCAAATCAATCGTTAATGGATAGCCATCAGTGGCATACATTTCTTTAAACAATTGATCTACGATAGCATCACTTAACACAATGGGAAGCAATCCATTCTTAAAGCAGTTGTTGTAAAAAATATCAGCAAAACTCGGCGCTATCACACAGCGAAAGCCATAATCATCCAACGCCCAAGGCGCGTGTTCACGACTGGAGCCGCAACCAAAGTTTTCACGGGACAGTAAAATTGTCGCGCCTTTATAGCGTGGAAAATTCAACGGGAATTCGGCATTGATAGGACGACCTTCGCAGCTTTGATCCGGTTTTCCTTCATCCAAATAACGCAATTCATCAAACAAGTTTTTACCAAAGCCAGTGCGCTTGATAGATTTCAAAAATTGCTTAGGGATGATCATATCCGTATCGACATTGGCGCGATCCATAGGAGCAGCCAAGCCTTGCAATACAGTAAAACTTTTCATGGTTTGCTCTCCTATTAATTAAAAGTACGAACATCTACAAAGTGGCCCGCAATCGCCGCAGCGGCCGCCATAGCGGGGCTCACCAAGTGTGTGCGGCCACCATAACCTTGACGACCCTCAAAATTGCGGTTGGATGTTGATGCACAATGTTCGCCATTGCCCAACTTGTCGGCATTCATTGCCAAACACATAGAACAACCAGGTTCGCGCCACTCTATTCCAGCCTCAATAAAAATCTTATCCAAGCCTTCTGCTTCCGCCTGCGCTTTTACCGCGCCAGAACCTGGAACCACAATCGCTTCTTTTACGGATGCTGCTTTGGTACGACCTTTCACCACTTCTGCCGCTGCACGAATATCTTCAATGCGCGAGTTGGTGCAAGAACCTATAAATACACGATCCACATAAATAGAAGTAATCGGCTGGTTGGCTTTTAAACCCATGTATTGCAAAGCGCGAATCATACCTTCACGTTTTACCGGATCCGTTTCTTGCGCAGGATCAGGTACTTTATCTTCTACCGAAACCACCATCTCTGGCGACGTTCCCCAGCTGACTTGTGGCTTGATATCGGAACCGTTTAATTCGATCACCGCATCAAACTGCGCCCCCTCATCACTCACTAACTCTCGCCAACTGGCAACAGCTTTTTCCCACAAATCACCCTTAGGCGCATAGGTGCGACCCTTTACATAATCAATAGTGGTTTGATCGACAGCGACCATCCCAGCGCGTGCGCCAGCTTCAATCGCCATATTGCATACGGTCATGCGCCCTTCCATGCTCATGTCTCGGAAAACTTGGCCGCCAAATTCCATCGCATAACCGGTTCCGCCCGCTGTGCCGATTTTGGCGATGATGGCTAATACCACATCTTTAGGGGTTACCCCCAAGCCAAGCTTGCCATCGACTTTGATCAACATGTTTTTCATCTTTTTGGCCACCAAACATTGCGTCGCCATTACATGCTCCACTTCGCTGGTACCAATACCATGTGCCAAGGCGCCCAAAGCACCGTTGGTCGCGGTATGAGAATCGCCACATACAACCGTCATACCCGGCAAACAAGCGCCCGTTTCTGGGCCAATTACATGCACGATCCCTTGGCGATTGTCGTTGATTTTGAACTCAACGATGCCGAACTCATCGCAGTTATCATCCAAGGTTTGTACCTGAATTAAGGACACAGGATCTTCAATTCCCTTCACCCCATGAGCACGTTCTTTTTGTGTGGTCGGCACATTGTGGTCGGGTGTCGCAAGGATCGAATCCACACGCCAAGGTTTACGACCCGCCAAACGCAAGCCATCAAAGGCTTGGGGGGAAGTTACTTCGTGGATGATGTGACGATCTATATAAATGAGGGCAGAACCATCGTCGCGCTGTTGCACGAGGTGGGCATCCCACAATTTGTCGTAAAGCGTTTTAGCGGTTGTTGTCATGATGCGCTCCCTAATTAGCACACAAGAAAGTGGCTTACAGCCTGTTTGTTCAGTGATTCCATACTAAGACGATACAACCTATAAAACAAATTTATCTTTTTTATAGTTTGCATTCCTATTTGGAATAGAATAAAAATAGAGGAATGGATACTCAACATTTACAAGCATTTGTAGCGATTGCTGAAAACGGGTCATTCTCGGCGGCAGCAGAAAGGTTACATCTCACTCAGCCTGCGATCAGCAAACGCATAGCCTTGTTGGAAGATCAGCTGCGCGCGCCCCTGTTCGATCGCATTGGACGGCAGGTTGCATTAACCGAGGCCGGACAGCTCCTGTTAAGCAAAGCTAAGCTAATCTTAAATGAGGTGATTGCTGCGCAACGCGCCATCGCGGATTTGCGGGGTGATGTGCAAGGCAAGCTCAGTATTGCCACCAGTCACCATGTAGGGCTCCATTACTTACCGCCCTATCTACGCGAATTTTCGACGCAGTACCCACAAGTAAAACTGGATTTACATTTTTTAGATTCGGAGCAGGCTTACCATGAAATACTCCAAGGCAGATTCGACCTCGCCATTGTTACGCTCGCGCTTCAACAAGATGCGCGGATCAACAGCCACACCCTCTGGCTCGACCAACTCCACTTCGTCGCCGCGCCCAACCATCCACTTGCAGCGCAATCGCATCTTCGCCTGGCCGATTTAAGCCCGCACCAAGCGATAATGCCCGATACCAACACTTACACAACACAGTTGATTAAAGGATTATTTGATCGCCAAGGGCAAACACTGGACATCACCATGGTGACCAACCATTTGGACACCATCAAAATGATGTTGAGTATTGGATTAGGCTGGGGCGTTTTACCTCGCCGATTGATTGATGACCAATTGCAGATATTGGATGTGGATCATCCGATGATTGAACGACCATTAGGCTATATTCATCACGAACAACGCAGCCTTAATAATGCAGCACGAATGTTTTTGGCGTTATTGCGTACTCATCCATTTCATTAATCACGCACGAAACCATTAACGGCGACAATTCACTCCACACAACGCACATTTTGTAGGAGTAACACCACAGAGTTTGTAATAACCCGTTACACTTTTTAAAAATCATTACGTTCACACTAAGCACTATTACCTTAACCCTTAATCAACAGGATTATGATGATGAAAAAACACACACTTGGGCTCAGTATTGCGGTTTTATCCTCTACTTTTGCATTCAGCAACCTTGCTCACGCCGATACTATTTTGGGTGTGTATGCCGGTGCAGGAAGTTGGCAAACAGAATATAGTGGTGAAGCCGGCGACCCTGCATTAACCGCGGATCAATTAGGTATTGATGAAAAAAACAATACTTACTTCTACATCGCCTTAGAGCACCCAGTTCCGCTGTTACCCAATATCAAGTTACAGCAAACCGAATTAACCAGCGACCAAACAGCCACCATTACAGAAACATTCAGTATTGGCGATGAAGATTTTACCGCCGGCACCGAAGTCGCTACCGATTTCGATTTAAGCCACACCGATGCAACCCTCTACTACGAAATTCTCGACAACTGGTTGAATGCCGATGTAGGTATTACCGTTCGTAAATATTCTGGTTATTTGAAAGCAGAATCAGAATTACGCAGCGAAAGCGTTGATGTCGATGCCACACTACCAATGCTCTATGCCAAATTCCAATTCGATTTACCCTTTAGTGGGTTCTCGGCAGGCTTTGAAGGTAATTACATAAGCTACAGTGATAACACCTTGTCGGATTACAGCGCAAAAATTGGTTATATGTTTGATTCCGCGTTGGACATCGGTTTGGAATTAGGTTATCGCCAATCAACTTTAACCTTGGACGAAGATGATGTGACGACCGATTTAGAATTAAGCGGCCCTTACCTTGCTGCATTGTTTCACTTTTAACCACAACGGATAAAAATATTGCGCGATAAAAAGGCCTTGCATAACACAAGGCCTTTTTATTTGAGAAAAAATTAAAAAGCACCGATTTGAAAATATAAATTAAAATCTCCACTCAACGTAAAACCATAACCTAAATAAGCAGGCCCCAAAGGGGTTTCGCCACCCAAATAAATAACAGCTGAATTTAACCAATCTTTCTTTTTTGTCATGGTGTAATTCACACCAATATTTGCAGCCTCAACACCAAGACCTAAACGCATGTCGCCACTCAAACCTAAGGGCATACGACCAATAATACGCTCCGTACGCAGATGGGAGTAAAACACATCATCCGCCAAAATTTGATTACTCGCGTAGCCAGACATATTTAAAAATCCACCTAACATAACGGAATCATAAAAAGGTAATACACCATCAATTGCGGTACCGTAATAACTTCGAGCAGCTAGCACTGTATCCTCTAACGAATAAGCCGCTTGCAGATCGACAGAAATCTTTTTATAACCAACATCATCCGAATCGAAATAATTAACTTCGCTCGACCAACCACGGGAAGGAAAATACAAACGATTGCGTTTATCCAGCACTAACTCAGCAACAAATCCGCCATAACGCTCGTCGATATTAGGCAATGCAAGTTGACTAATATCCGCCTCACCTTTCATATGATAATCTCGCCACCCCAACTTCGCCTGCCCCACAATACCCATATTCCACCCTACCGCAATATCCGCATAAGAGGTAAACAAACGGTATTCTGCAGATTTTTCATCGTTGACAAATAAATTAATCGTCTCACGTCCTTTGTAATAAGAAGGCTCAATAAAATACTTATGACGCTTATCCAAAGGCTGATAGAAGGAAATTTCTACCAAAGGTTTACTGCCAATATCTGCAGCGGCGAAAAATTCGCCGCCATAATTATTTATCCACGTATTACGGTAAGCACTGCGCAAATTAAAGGTAGAGCCTTGGCGATACTCACTATCAATAGTAAAGCCGAAGGTTACATAATCCGAACTCCAGTTTTTTTCTTTGGCAATAATTTCGAGCGTATTTTTTTGATCCTGCGTGTAAATTCGATAATCTACGCTTTCATAAAATCCATCGCCGTAGATACGAATCAAATCCTGCTCTAACTGAGCACGATTGAGCGGTGTGTTTTCCTGTTGACGAATTTGACGCGCGATAAATTCAGGATGCACATGTTTGAGTGGAATGATTTTTATATGGTCGATAGTAATTGTTGGCGCCCGCCTATCTTTTTTCCGCGCTCGCCAAGCACGGTAATCAGCCTTGCTAACCGATAATTCACGCAATGCGGTGAGCTGCTGCTCCGCTGTTTTTCGACCGATCGCCGCTGTTTCAACATGACGATCAAAATCTGTCGCTCTGATGTCACCTAAATCGGGATAGAGATAAATATCCTGCTCCGTGAGTGTTGCTAACGACCTCTCTACATTTTGCTGCGTGAGTATGCCGATCATTTGCCCGCTCACGCTCAATAAAGAACTTACCTCTTCTGCAGGTTTTAATGGCGAACCCACATTCACCGCAATAACCCGAGTGGGCTGACACAAATCGCGCGCAACTTGTATAGGTACGTTATCGACTAAGCCACCATCCACTAATTTACGACCTTCATATTCCACCGGTGCCATAAACCCCGGCACCGACATGCTTGCACGCATTGCTTGGGTCAAACTACCGCGACGAAAAACAACTCTTTCACCTGTGCCAATATCGGTCGCGACTATCGCGGTGGGAATAACTAATTGCTCAATATCACGTTCACCCAAATCGGCGGCCACTAACTGATTAAAAAACAATTTTATTTTTTCACCCGCAATAACACCCGACTGTAATTGCAAGCCTTTTTTTGTCACGCCCACTTCCGCACCGGATAAATAACGCTTTGTGACACTCTTTTTACGATAGCTAAGTTGGGAATAATCGGCCCCATCCAAAAACATATCCGTCCAGTCCGCTTCCGCGAGTTTTTTGCGCATGACCTTAGGCGATAGACCCGCTGCATAAGCGCCTGCAACCAAAGCACCCATGCTCGTTCCCACCACGCAGTCGATGGGAATCCGCTCGCGCTCAAGCACCTCAAGCACGCCGATATGCGCAGCACCACGAGCACCACCTCCGCCCAATACCAGTGCCGTCCGATGTTGAGTGGCTTCCGGCTCAGTCGCAGTCACTTTTGATGGAAGCACAACCCCACAACACATAACCGACAATATCACCGACAAAAAACGGGTTTTCTTGAGCACAACTGAATCCTTGATTTTTGGTAACTGATTAGCCACCTGTTTTAACAAAATTTCAACCAATTTACGCCACCCAAGAGGATACTCTTTCTAAAAAAAATCCATTTTTAGCCTATTGAGCAATAGATTTAGCGTTTATTAGGTGATTTATAAACAAGGCATCACCCAAGAAAAGCAAAATCAGTATTTTCATCCTTATTTATCGCATCAATTGAATATTTCATCCCACTTTTTATTATTCCTTAGGTACAATAGCCCACGAATTGACCTTTTTATGGAATAACATCATGACAAACCTGCAAGTAGATGATCTCAATGTTGTATCACAAGAGCTGCTGATTGCTCCGGCAGAACTGAAAAAGAAAATCCCATTAACGGATAAAGCCCGTGATGTAGTGACCCAAGGCCGCGAAACCATTCGCAACATCTTGGATCGCAAAGATCATCGCATTTTTGTGGTTATTGGTCCCTGCTCTATTCACGATGTAGAAGCTGCCAAGGATTACGCTCAACGCCTGAAAAAAATCGCCGATGAAGTGAGCGATACCATTTACATCGTCATGCGTGTCTACTTTGAAAAACCACGCACCACCGTAGGCTGGAAAGGTTTAATCAACGATCCTTACCTCAACGACTCCTTCAAAATTCAGGAAGGCCTGCATATTGGTCGCCAATTGTTGCTGGATATTGCCGAATTAGGCTTGCCCGCCGCAACCGAAGCACTCGACCCTATTTCGCCACAATACCTGCATGATTTGATCAGCTGGTCAGCGATTGGCGCACGCACCACTGAATCACAAACCCATCGTGAAATGGCGAGTGGCTTATCCTCTGCCGTGGGCTTTAAAAATGGTACTGATGGCGGCTTAACGGTTGCGATCAATGCCCTGCAATCCGTATCCAAACCACACCGCTTTCTTGGTATCAATACGGAAGGCCAAGTGGCGATCATTCATACACGCGGCAATGGCTATGGTCATGTGGTACTTCGCGGTGGCAACGGCAAACCTAACTATGATTCTGTAAGTGTTGCACTCTGCGAACAAGAGTTAGCTAAAGCCAAAGTAACCGCCAATATTATGGTGGATTGCAGCCATGCAAACTCCAACAAAAACCATGAACTGCAAACTCTGGTTATGGAAAATGTTGCCAACCAAATCCTTGAAGGCAATAAATCCATTATTGGCCTCATGGTGGAAAGTAATATTGGCGCCGGTAATCAAAGTATTCCCGCGAATTTGTGCGACCTAAAATACGGCGTATCCGTCACCGATGCGTGTATTGACTGGGAGACCACGGAGAAATCATTGCGCAAAATGCGCGACACTATCAAAGAGGCTTTGGCACAACGCGCTCAAGCATAAATCACTTCACGTTATAGCTATAATTCATTGATACTTAACAATAAAGCGTCTCTCAATTCGCGCTTTTGTTAAGTATCAATCAATCCCACCCCCTCAAAAAACTTCCTCGTATCCAACATTTTATGGTGTTTGGGCTAGCGTTTTGATAATGGCACTGCTATTTTTTAAACGCATAGGAAAACCTAACGCCGGACGCAATAAACCATTCAACAACAATAATGAATAACGAAGTCGAATAACGCGTTCTCGGTTTGGGTTGATACAGCTTTAACATCCTGCCCGCTATCACAACCCAAAACAACAAACTCGTTTCGCTTCCGCCTTTTCATTGACTGAGTGTTTACTCAACCATGTAGCGGAGTTAAGAAGATGGCGCAACCCCAGCAAATAAAACAGGCTTTAGCAAGCTCCTATCATTTAGCGACTAATCACACACAACCCACCCGCATTATGAATCCACACAATTTTGAGGTGGCCAAAGCGGTTCAGGCTGGACATTTAACACTCAGTGTAAGCCCATTACTGGGTTGTGATTATGCATTCGTACACCACAAGGGGTCTTGCGATCTCTTAAACGAATCCAACATCACCAGCAGCATTCAAGAATTAATTGAAATTCTGGAATTATCACCCCGCCAAAGTGTGATCGTGAGTGTGCATGAAATATCCGATGAGGAGATGAAATTCACGCGTTATGATTATGCGTGGAACGACCATCATGTCACCCAAGTCATCGCCATGCCTGTGACACATCAGGAACAAATTGATTTCATGTACATGATGCTTAACTGCAGCACAGCTTGCTAAGCTCCCTGGCAATACCCATGCGGTATTGCCGAAAATTGCCTCTGCCACTGAATCATCGCCGACACAAAGAGACTCACAAGAGTAAAGCCGGTGATCTTATGGCATCCAAGCCCCGTTAACCCTGCCTTTGTAGAGGTAATTCAGCTATAGTAAGCAGCGTATACGTAGTGGCCATCTTTCTTACTATGGCCTTAGACTTGTTGAGACACTTAATATGCCAATGGTTGTTATAAGATCGTTAAAGCTTTCAATATTCGGTCTTTTCTTTGCTTTTTCCACATTAACCCTCGCCGATGATATTCCTCAGGTCAACCCTACCAAAGATCAGAGTAAAGCGGCGGTAGAAGTGGTGCAGCGTCTTAATACCGAGCACTACCGCGATCAAGAGTTTAATGACGCGCTCTCTTCTCGCTATTTCGATGAATACTTAAAAGCACTGGATGGCTCAAAGAATTTTTTCCTACAGTCCGATATTCAAGAGTTTGAAAAATTTCGCAAAAGCTTTGATGACGATTATCAAAAAGGCAAATTAAGCAATAGCTTTGCTATTTTTAACCGTTTTAATGAGCGCATGATTCGACGCCTAGAAAAAGTTGTCGCCCAATTGGAAGATCCGAAAACGGTTTTTGATTTTGACAAAGAAGAATCGATTGTTATCGATCGTAAAGATGCCCCTTGGCCTGAAAATGAAGCCGCGGCAGACAAACTCTGGCATCAATATTTAAAATCCAGCTTACTCAACTCCATGCTCTCTGGAAAAACACTTGAGGAAAGCAAAACGACGCTGCGTAAACGGTACGTTAACCAGTTACGTCGTGTTAAACAGCAACAATCAGAAGATGCATTCAGCATTATGATGAATGCGTTAACAACACTCTATGACCCTCACACCAACTATTTATCACCTGAAAATGCCGACAACTTTGACATTAGCATGTCATTGGAGCTGCAAGGCATAGGAGCCGTACTGCAAAGTGATGAGGACTACACCAAGGTAAGTAGTTTAGTGGTGGGAGGCCCAGCGCATAAACAAGGCCAACTAAAACCCAACGATAAAATTATTGCAATTGCTCAAGGTTCTGAAGCGGAATTTGTTGATGTGGTTGGCTGGCGACTCGACGAGGTCGTAAAACTGATTCGCGGCCCTAAAAACACCTTAGTTCGCTTGGAAATTATTCCTTCTGATCCAACCGCAACGGGTAACAAAATTATTACCATCAAACGCGAAACTGTGAAGCTGGAAGATCAAGCCGCCAAAAAAGCAGTATTCGAGATTAAAGATGGGGAGAAGACATTCAAACTGGGTGTTATCGACATTCCAACCTTCTACATGAATTTCGAAGCCTACCAAAAAGGCGACCCTAATTACAAAAGTACAACCCGTGATGTGTACAACCTGCTGAACGAATTAAACAAAGAAAAGGTTGACGGCATTATTATCGACCTTCGCGATAATGGTGGTGGTTCTTTACCGGAAGCGGCCATGCTCACCGATCTATTTGTTGACCCAGGTCCGGTTGTACAAATTCGTCAAAGTGACGATACCATATCGCGTAACTATCGTGCGTTTCAGCCAGCTCTTTATCGCGCCCCCATTGCGGTACTTATCAACCGTTTAAGTGCATCTGCCTCAGAAATATTCGCAGGTGCGATACAAGATTATGGTCGCGGCATTATTATTGGCTCCACTACGTTTGGTAAGGGCTCGGTACAAAATCTTATTGATTTGAAACACGGAAAACTCAAAATTACTGAAGCCAAGTTTTATCGCATCTCTGGTGACAGCACCCAACATCGCGGTGTGATTCCAGATGTTGAGCTACCCAGTTTATTAGACCCAAACGAAATCGGTGAAAGCAGTTATGACAATTCTCTACCATGGGATCGCATTCACGCCGCGCCGCATCAAAATTATTACAAAATTACTGACTATCTACCCAAAATAGAAGCCGAACACGCAGAGCGTATTGCAAAAGATCCTGATTTCATTTTCCTAAACAAACAAAGCGCCTTATTCAAAGAAGCAGCGGCAAAGAAGGAAGTATCATTGCGCCTCGCCACTCGCGAAGAAGAAAAAAAGAAAATTGAAAAGACTACCCTCGACATGGAAAACGCACGTCGTATCGCCAAAGGAGAAAAACCTTTTGCTGATTATGCGGCGCTGAAAGCAGAAAATGGCGATGATGATGAAGATGAACCTAAGCCAGAAAAGGATAAAGAAATAAATCCTAAAGAAGACCCCTATCTCACAGAGGCCGGGCACATTCTTGCCGACTTTATTGAGCAACTAAACAACAAAGAAACAAAAGTCGCAAAACAATAGTGATTACTTATTCGTTTCACCCGAATGTCTGACAAACACCTGAATAGCAATGTTCGGGTGTTTTTTTAATTACATAGATAAAAGCACTATGCCTACGAGAAGACTATGAAAGTGATTTGCTTTAACGTAAACAGTATCAGAATGCGTTTACATCAATTAGAGGCTGTGATCAAAAATCATCAGCCAGACTTTATTGGCTTACAAGAAACCAAAGTAAATGACCCAGATTTCCCTTTAGAGGCCATTCATCAACTGGGCTATCACGTTGAATTTTTTGGGCAAAAAACCCATTACGGCGTAGCTCTTTTATCCAAGCACCCTTTTAAACAGGTAATTAAAGGTTATCCTACTGATGCAGAAGATGCTCAGCGTCGTTTTATAGGTGGCGTTTTTGATACACCGCTTGGAGAGATTACATTATTGAATGGTTACTTTCCCCAAGGTGAAAGCCGTGATCACGCCGTTAAATTTCCAGCGAAACAAAAGTTTTATAGTGACCTAATGACGTATCTCACCACCTATCAAGATGCAAACAAAGCATTGATTGTCATGGGCGATATGAATATTTCTCATCAAGACTGCGATATAGGCATTGGCGAAGAAAATCGTAAACGCTGGTTACGTACTGGTAAGTGCAGCTTTTTACCTGAAGAACGCGAGTGGCTTAATCAGTTGTTGGCATGGGGTTTAAAAGATACTTTTCGCGAGCGCCATCCCGACATCAACGACAAATTCAGTTGGTTCGATTATCGCAGTGGCGGATTTGAGGACAACCCAAAACGCGGTCTGCGTATTGATTTGATTTTAGCAACACAATCACTGTTGGATAAATGCGTAGAGGTTGGAATCGATTACGATATACGAGGAATGGATAAGCCATCAGATCACTGCCCTATTTGGGCGACGTTTTCCTAACGATTTGACTTTACACACAACACCCAAGATCACTGCACATGCGTCCTAATGAGCAGTGATCTTTGAAGGTTATTCTTTATTTAACCAGCGACGCAGACGCCCTTCCAAATCATCGTAGCGAATGGGTTTAGTAATATGATCGTCCATTCCTACTGATAAGTAGTTTTCTTGATCACCTTCAGAATAAGTCGAAGTAACAGCCACAATGGGCAAACGTCTCAAGGCATGTGTCATGCGTTCATAATCACGAATTTTTTGAGTTGCCAAAATACTGGCTTGCTCTTTCATATCGTAATCCATCAGCACCAAATCAAAACGTTCTTTTTCAACAACTTCAACGGCTTCCATACCATTCTGAGCAATTTGTACATAGCACCCCAATTTTTTTAACATGGCACTAATCACCATTTGATCAACACGGTGATCCTCAACCAATAATACTTTTTGTACCACACCTGAAGAAAGCACATCTTTATCCTGCGCACTTCGCTCATCATCCACCACTTGTGGATTCACTAATCGCTGCACCGCAAGATCATGTAAACGTTTGCGCATAATCGGCTTTTCGATTACGCAAACTTGTGGATGTGTGCGCAAATACACTTTCATTTCTGGACTATCGCTTTGCAAAATGCTCATCGCAATGATTTGTTTAACATCTGCAAAATCGGCCCGCGACGCTATTTCACGCGATATTGCCAAGCCATTCATATTGTTTAATTTGGTATAAATCAGCACCAAATCAATCGGCAGTTTATTGGCTACCTGCTCCTGCAATTTAGCCAAAGCCTGCTCTTGCCCTACAACACTAATGGTACTCATGCCCCAAGCGTTAATTTCATCCGCTAAGGCGTTAGCATTGTTATCCGGTAAATCTACCAGCAGTGCGCGCTTACCACGAAGTTTTTGCTCGGAGCCGAAACGACGATCCTCATGAGAAACAATCTGTAGGGCCACATTGATAAAGATACGATTGCCGCGCATTTTATTTTCGCGCAAGTGAATACTGCCACCCATACACTCGGCTAATCCTTTACAAATCGAAAGACCTATACCTTTGTACTTACTTTCTTGAGAACCATCAACGGGATTATCTTCACTTTCTTTATCAGTGGATTTTTCACTGTCACTGATGATGACTTGCAACTCACCTAAGTCATCTTGCTCTTGCTCAAAACGCGCCTCAACAAACACATGCTCAATTCGACTCGCTTTAAGCGCATGATTTAACAGCGTACTGAGAATTTGATTTAACCGTAATGCATCACCCTTCACTCGCAATGGCATTGCAGGGTCAATCATGTAATAAAGTTCTATCCCTTGCTGATGCGCATCCAGTGAAAAATCTTGCACTAACTTTTCCAACACACGCCGCAAATCAAATTCAATTTCTTCTAAGACTAATGTCTTGGTAGTAATTTTAGAAAAATCGACCACATTATTGACCAAATCAATTTGTCGACCAGCTCCTTTGGTTGCCATAGTCAGTAGCTCGCGATGATGTTCAGACAATTGACTATCATCAATTAACTGCAAGGTACTCAATACATCACTAATAGAGGCACGAAACTCCTGCCCTAGATTTATCAAAAACTCATTTTTTAAATCGATTTGAGCTTGCGATGAGCGCTGCTCTATTTCCAATCCTTGTGCGCGCTCACGCAATGAAAGTATCGCCTCCAAACGCTCCCAATAAGCAATTGAAGTGACTTTCCCCTGATGATTCAACATCAGATAAAAGGTGCACATGATGCAACCATATAAAATACCTTCGGCATCGCCCAACAAAATTGCGGTAATTGCCGCCGGTATTTGTCCAATGGCCAAATACAATGACAAGAAATGACGATAAGGCGCAAAAACATTAGCAACACTCGAATAAAAAACAACCGAGTAAAGCCACATAATCAGCGTTTCATCTTGCATACCCAAATGCCAGGTGAGAGTTACTAAAATTACACTCCACCATAAGGCACCAATACAGGAAGCCAGAAAATACTGATTACGCCAACGCGCTGGTGCACGCGCATATAACGTATCAAAACGGAATAAATAGTAACTGCGCCACAAGGTTACTAAGAGCAACCCTGTCACCAGTACGATGGCGGTGTTATGTTCTGTTTTCTGGAAATCACCAAAAGCTAAACACAATAGAAAAACAATAAAATTCAGCACCAACCCACGACGACTATATTTAGCCACCCGCGCATCGGTTTCGCGCATGAGTACGCGATCTTTTTGTACTTTAGAGGTGGGAACAAAAAAATGAAACATAACAAGTTAACTCATAGTAAGACGGTGCGATTTACAATTGGCCAGCTACCCAAGCAGATGAACCGCAATTTCTTTAATCACAAATACCATAATGGCCAAGCCTAGTACGCCAAATAATACCAAGGTCCCAAACTTCCCAGCTTTGGATTTCTTTGCTAAGTCCCAAATGATAAAAAACATAAATATGACCAAGCCGATAACACATATATACAGCGACCAGGTTTCAAATTGCTCTATCGTCATAATAACGCTCACCATGTTCGTTTTTCATAAATTCAGCATCAATTGTTTGGCATTAATTGCTACTCTAAACACATTCAAGACAAACAAAAAAGCCTCAGTTATTCACTGAGGCTTTTCACAAGCAGCAAGTTTATTTGGCAACCACCTGCTTTAAATCAATGGCACCCCAGTGTGGGAAATGCTTGCGAACCAACGCATTCAGTTCTAATTCAAACGCACTGAAATCAGTAGAGGCCACAACCGCTTTTTGATCCAACCGACTCAACACCATGCCAGCACCCACGGTGATATTGGTGATACGATCAATCAGAATAAAAGCACCGGTAGCACGATTATGTTTATATTCATCGAGTATTACAGGTTGATTTAAGAGTACATCTACCACGGCAATATCATTTAATTGCAATTGTTCAACCTGAATGTGCTCTTGGGTGTTCACATCTACACGGTAATGAATAGTATCCACTTGGCCATTAACAACCTTGCTGGCAAACTTAAACAAATAATCCGTATGGGGGTTTAATACTTTTTCGGTCATCCACACGATATGTGCTTGCAAGTGATTGGTTTGTGGAACCACATCATCCGCTAAGGCAATCATATCGCCACGGCTAATATCAATTTCGTCGGTTAGTGTCAGCGTAACAGCTTGGCCAGCAAAAGCTTCCTGCAAATCACCATCGTAGGTCACGATCGATTTAACGCGACTGGTTTTTCCAGAAGGCAGCGCTTTGATGGCATCGCCCACTTTAACAACACCCGAGGCTACATTTCCGCAAAAACCGCGAAAGTTGAGATTAGGGCGATTAACATATTGCACAGGGAAACGGAAATCAGAGAAATTTTTATCTCCTGCAATAGGCACATTCTCTAGAATTTCCATGAGGGTTTGTCCCCCATGCTTTGGTAAGGAGTACCAAGGCGAGCTTTCCGAACGATTCACCACGTTATCGCCATTCAATGCTGATATAGGGACAAAGAACACCTCTTTCATACCAAGCTTTTCAGCAAACGCTAAATAATCTGCTTTGATTTTGGTAAATACGGATTCACTGAAATCCAATAAATCCATTTTATTTACCGCAACCACAATATGCTTAATGCCAAGCAATGAGGCTATATAGCTATGACGACGAGTTTGTGTCACCACACCATAACGTGCGTCAATCAAAATAATCGCGAGATCACAGGTAGAGGCACCCGTTGCCATGTTGCGCGTGTATTGTTCGTGACCCGGAGTGTCCGCAATAATAAATTTACGCTTGGTCGTTGAGAAATAACGGTAGGCCACATCAATGGTAATGCCCTGCTCACGCTCAGCTTGTAAGCCATCCACCAATAAGGCTAAATCAACTTTTTCACCCGTAGTACCATGCTTGGTACTGTCAGCACGTACTGCATCCAATTGATCTTCATAAATCATTTTGGAATCGTATAACAAACGGCCAATGAGGGTACTTTTACCGTCATCCACACTGCCGCAGGTTAAAAAACGTAGCAATTCTTTTTGCTCATGTTGCGCGAGATAGGCATTAATATCTGTTGCGATTAAATCTGACTGATGGCTCATGATCGTCTCTTGTGCACGTAATAATGTATAGAAATGTGATTGCAGAAATTAGAAGTAACCTTCTTGTTTCTTTTTCTCCATCGAGCCCGAACTATCGTGGTCAATCACTCGACCTTGACGCTCTGAGGTTGTTGTTAGCAACATTTCTTGAATAATATCTGGCAAGGTGGTTGCTTCAGATTCAACAGCACCCGTTAATGGATAGCAGCCTAAGGTACGGAAGCGCACCATTTTCTCTTCCACTTTGTCATTGGGACCAATCGGCATACGATCATCATCAACCATGATCAAAGTACCATCACGTTCAACTACAGGACGTTTTGCGGCAAAATACAACGGCACGATGGGGATATTTTCCAAATGTATGTATTGCCAAATATCCAACTCGGTCCAATTCGACAAAGGGAATACACGAATACTTTCACCTTTATCAACACGACCATTGTAAATATTCCACAATTCAGGACGTTGGTTTTTGGGGTCCCAGCGATGATTTTTATCGCGGAAAGAGTACACGCGCTCTTTGGCGCGGGATTTTTCTTCATCGCGGCGAGCACCACCAAACGCGGCATCAAAACCGTATTTGTTCAGCGCTTGTTTTAAGCCTTGCGTTTTCATGATATCGGTATGCTTGGCACTACCATGGGTAAATGGACCAACGCCCATATCAACACCTTCTTGGTTGATATGCACAATTAAATCCCACCCCAATTCTTTAATACGCTGATCACGAAACTCAATCATTTCTCGGAATTTCCACGTGGTATCCACATGCATCATTGGAAACGGCGGCTTGCCGGGATGGAAGGCTTTCATGGTGAGGTGCATCATGACTGCTGAATCTTTACCAACAGAATAAAGCATGACGGGCTTATCAAACTCAGCCGCCACTTCACGAATAATATGAATACTCTCAGCTTCAAGTTGCTTTAAGTGAGTCAAGTTGTAATCTGACATTAAAAGTTACCAAGTAAAAAAACAAAATTATATGTATATCGGACTGTTGAAAACGCAGCAATTATAAACAGTCGTTACACACTTGTAATAACAAAAATCTTTTAAGCTTATTCCGGAAAGTATTGTGACTAACGGCTATTGTTTGGGTTTTGCTTGTCGTTGGCGTTGCGCCAACATGTGGGTAAATTCATCGCGCGCATCTTTCGCACGAGTGAAAACATCCAGTAAATAATTGCTATCCTCTTGTTCGATACTGCTCCGCAAGCGCGTGAGATTGTCAATAAAGGAATCCATAGATTGCAAAATAGCGGATTTATTTGCCCGCATTATGTCATGCCACATGACCGGATCACTGGAGGCTATACGAGTGAAATCGCGAAAGCCACCAGCGGCATAGCGAAATATATTGGGGTTGGTAATATCGTGTGCGAGCGTATCCACTAATGAATAGGCAATAACATGAGGCAGATGACTTGTCGCCGCTAGCACTTCATCATGCTCGGCGATAGACATATTCAACACTTCCGCACCTACGGCTTCCCACATGGCAGTGACCAAATCGATATGGGCGGATCCCGTTGATTCTACCGGTGTTAAAATAACGCGGTGGTGCTCGTAAAGATTGGGGTTTGCCGCAGTGACCCCGCTCTTTTCAGAACCCGCGATGGGATGTCCCAAGACTAATTGGGGCGGCATCCCACCAAATATCGATTCTGCAGCCTTGGCCACACTACCCTTTACGCTCGCACCATCAGTAATGGTCACATCGTGAGCAATACAGTCTTTAACCTCTTGCAATACACTCGTCACCGCTAAAGTCGGCACTGCAATAAAAATAACATCGCCAGCACTCAACTCGTGAGCAACGGCCGATAATGATGTGTACGCACGATCTACTACACCGTGCGCAATCGCTTCTCGGCAAGTTTCTTCGCGATGTGCAATACCAATTACTTCAGAACACACACCACGTAGTTTTAAACCTGTCGCCAAACTACCGCCAATTAAACCGATACCGACGACGACAAATTTATTAATGAGGGGGGATGTCATGATCAATCACAACTACAACACAGCTTTTGGGTATGAGCCAAGGAGCTTCAAATCCGCGCAGCGGGTTGCAACTTCTTTCATCACATCGCTGATCAGTGGATCCTTAACATGACCGACAAAATCGATAAAGAAAACATAAGTCCACGCACCTGTGCGCGACGGACGCGTTTCTACGCGGGTTAGATCAATATTGTGACGATGAAATGGCTCCAACAAATTATGTAACGCGCCAGGTTCATTGCGCATGGCAACGACAATAGATGTTTTATCAACGCCGCTCGCGGGTACATCTTGATTACCAATAATTAAAAAACGCGTGGAATTATCGGGTTGATCTTCAATTTTCTCGGCAAGAATATTTAAACCATAAAGTTCAGCCGCCATAGTTCCCGCAATAGCAGCCGCATTCCATTCACCTTTAATACGTTTGGCGGCTTCCGCATTACTATTAACAGCAATACGCTCAGCTTTGGGATAGTTAGCATCTAACCATTTACGACATTGCGCGAGTGATTGGGAGTGGGAATAAATACGCGAAATATTATTGGTACTCGTTACATCAGAGACCAATAAATTTTGGTGTATGCGTAATTCCACTTCTCCGCAAATTTTTAAGTTGGAGCCCATGAAATTATCAAGCGTATGGTTCACCACACCTTCCGTGGAGTTTTCCACTGGCACCACACCGTAATCTACTGCACCAGCTTCTACTTCACGAAAAACTTCATCAATGGCTGATAAGGGAAGTGCAATTGCCGAATGACCAAAGTGTTTTAACACCGCCTGTTGCGTAAACGTACCTTCAGGCCCCAAAAATGCCACTTTGGTAGGATGCTCTAACGCCAAACAGGCCGACATGATCTCACGAAACAAGCGCGCCATTTCTTCATTACTTAGTGGGCCTTGATTCTGCTCCATGACTTTACGCAGCACTTGGGCTTCGCGCTCAGGGCGATAGAATTGAATGGCAACACCCTGAGGTAAATTTGCTTTTTTAACTTCAGCAACCTCTTGCGCGCACACTGCACGCGCAGAAATTAATCGACTGATTTCTGCATCGATGCCATCAATTTTTGTGCGTAACTCAAGCAGTTTTTCTGCTTCTGTTTGTTGAGCTGCCATAGAATTACTCGTCATTGCCTTCATCAGGTGCGACGTCAGTATCTACACCGTCATCGATTACGCCATCATCCAGTGCTTCTTCACCCTCAGCGGCTTCGGCACGAGCCAATTCGCGCTTAGCGCTTTCATCAGCACTTTCTTCGATGCGCTCTAAGCCTTGCATGCGCTCGCCTTCTTTCAATTTGATGAGGCGAACACCTTGAGTATTACGACTGAGTACAGATACCTCATCAACACGCGTGCGAACCATAGTGCCTTGATCTGAAATCAACATGATTTCTTCACCATCAAACACTTGTACCGCCCCCACTAAGGCACCATTACGCTCCGTAGTTTGCATGCCGATAACACCTTGTGAGCCGCGGCCTTTCGCAGGGAACTCACCTACTTCGGTGCGCTTACCGTAACCGTTTTCACTTACCGTTAGAACTTGGCCGTTTTCCATGGGGATAACCATACCAACAACACGCTGACCTTCTGCCAAACGAATACCGCGTACACCGCGCGATGTGCGCCCCATTGCACGCACTTGCGATTCACGGAAGCGTGCCGCTTTGCCAGATGAGGAGAATAAAATCACATCGCAAGAACCGTTAGTAATTGCTGTGCCCACCAGGGTATCGCCTTCATCCAGTTCAATCGCGCGCAAACCAACGCTACGTTGACGAGAGAATTGTGTTAGCGCTGTTTTCTTCACAGTACCATTAGCAGTCGCCATGAAAATAAATTTATCGTCATCGTAAGATTTCACCGGCAAAATGGACGTAATACGCTCTCCCTCTTCCAGCGGTAGCAAATTCACCACCGGACGACCGCGAGATTGACGCCCCGCCACTGGAATCATGTAAACCTTCATCCAGTACACTTTACCGGCATTAGTAAATAACAAAATGGTGTCATGCGTGCTGGCGATCAAAAGATGCTGAACATAATCTTCATCTTTAACCGCAGTAGCCGATTTACCCATACCACCGCGACGTTGCGCTTGGTAATCATCTAACGGCTGACTCTTCGCATAACCACCATGAGAAATGGTGACCACACGATCTTCAACGTTAATCAAATCTTCCGTGGTTAAATCTAAGGTAGAAGCAACAATTTCCGTACGGCGTTTATCACCGTAATCGGCAATGACCTGTTCCATTTCTTCACGGATCACTTGCATCAAGCGTACAGCATTGCCAAGAATTTCGAGGAATTCAGCAATTTGTACGAGTTTTTCATCGTACTCAGCGAGCAACTTATCGTGTTCCATGCCGGTTAAACGATGCAGGCGCAATTCCAAAATCGCTTGCGCTTGTGCTGCTGATAAATAGTAACGGCCATCGCGCATGCCGAACTCTGCGCCCAAATCTTCGGGGCGACAGGCATCTTCACCCGCACGTTCAAGATAAGGCGCCATCTCGGATGCATCCCACCCGCGGGACATCAAACCATCTTTTGCATCAGCAGGCGACGCAGAGTTTTTAATCAGTGATATCACTTCATCAATATTGGAAATAGCAACCGCTAAGCCTTCCAAAATATGACCGCGTTCGCGCGCTTTACGCAACAAATACACAGTACGGCGCGTAACGACTTCACGACGGAATTTAACAAAGGCTTCCAGTAATTCTTTAAGATTCAGAATTTTTGGCTGACCATCATCCAACGCAACAATATTCACACCAAAAGTAGTTTGCATTTGTGTTTGTAAAAAGAGATTGTTCAGCAAAACCTCTGCCGATTCTGTCTTTTTCACTTCAATCACGATGCGCATACCGTCTTTATCAGACTCGTCACGCAATTCGCTAATGCCTTCGATTTTCTTCTCTTTCACTAACTCAGCAATACGCTCAATCAAACGCGCTTTATTGAGCTGATAAGGAATTTCATGAACGATAATCGTTTCGCGGCCTGTTTTCTCATCGCGCTCAATTTCGGTTTTAGCGCGAACGATAATGCTGCCACGACCTGTACGATACGCCTGCACAATACCGGCACGGCCATTGATGATGGCGCCCGTAGGGAAATCAGGGCCTGGAATAAATTCCATTAATTCATCGATGGTGATATCTGCGTTATCGATCAAAGCCAAACAGCCACGCACAACCTCACCCAAATTGTGCGGCGGAATGTTAGTTGCCATACCAACGGCGATACCCGATGAACCATTGACCAGCAAGTTAGGAATACGCGTTGGCATTACCGCTGGAATTTGTTCAGTGCCGTCGTAGTTAGGAACAAAATCGACGGTTTCTTTATCCAGATCGGCCAATAAATCATGGGCAATTTTTGCCATGCGAATTTCGGTATAACGCATCGCCGCGGCACGGTCACCATCGACCGAGCCAAAGTTCCCTTGGCCATCCACCAACATATAACGCAGAGAGAATGGTTGAGCCATACGCACAATCGTGTCGTATACAGCGGTATCGCCATGAGGATGGTATTTACCGATAACGTCACCCACCACACGGGCAGATTTTTTGTAAGGTTTATTCCAATCGTTATTTAACTCGCTCATGGCGAATAACACACGACGATGTACGGGCTTCAAGCCATCGCGCACATCGGGTAAAGCACGCCCTACGATAACGCTCATGGCGTAATCGAGATAAGACTGCTTCATTTCATCTTCAATACTGACGGGTGATATTTCTTTGGCGAATTCGACCATGGGGATACAGCGTTCCTTATTTTGGTAAGTGCTAGTTATGGTGAGTGCTAATGGGTAATGACGCAAAATTGAGGCCGCGATGGTACCACAAAATCAACAGGCATAAAATCAGCAATATCGACACTCGATTATGGTATTTAGTGGTTCAATTCCATGCGTAATTCCTCAACATCAGTAAGATCACAGATGATAGGCGCATGGGTTATACTGCGCGCCCTTATTGGCCGCTTTGATAACTAAAAAAGGCACAGCACTCGCATGTTTTCTGATCAACCCACGACACCACCAAACGATTCAACTGTTGATTTGATCATCAAAGCACGCTGGATGGTGCCGGTCGTGCCAGAAAATCGCCTGTTGGAAAATTGCGCATTGGTGATAAAAGATGGCTTGATTATCGCTCTTGTACCGCAAGATGAAGCCGAACGCCGCTTTAAAGCCTTACAAATTATTAACTTGACCAACCATATCCTTATTCCGGGTTTGGTAAATGCCCACGGCCATGCAGCCATGAGCTTGTTGCGTGGTTATGCGGATGACCGACCTTTGCATGAGTGGCTCCATCAACATATTTGGCCGACAGAAAGCCGCTGGGTGAGCGATGACTTTGTGCGCGATGGCACTCAGCTAGCCATGGCTGAAATGATTAAGAGCGGTACCACCTGTTTCGCGGATATGTACTTTTACCCGGAAGAGGCTGCGCAGGCCTGCCTCGATGCCAAAATGCGCAGCCAAATCAGCTTTCCGGTATTTGACTTCCCTACCGCGTGGGGCTCGGGACCGGACGAATATATCGCTAAGGGCATCGCCCTGCATGACAACTTCCGCGACAACCACTTGATCAATATTGTTTTTGGGCCTCATGCGCCCTATACGGTGTCCGACGAGCCACTGCGCAAAATTGCAATTCTGGCGCAAGAAATGGATATGCCGTTGCAAATCCATCTTCATGAAACCGCTTTTGAAGTGACTGAGTCCTTAAAGCTACATGGCAAACGGCCCATTCAACGCTTGATGGATTTAGGCTTGTTATCACCCTTAGCGCAATGCGTGCACATGACGCAAATAGATGACAGTGATATCACGCTGTTACAACAAAGCGGTGCACACATTATTCACTGCCCAGAATCCAACCTGAAATTAGCGAGCGGTTTTTGCCCTGTTGATAAGTTACTCAAAGCGGGCATCAACGTCGCCTTAGGTACCGATGGCGCGGCAAGTAACAATGATTTGGATTTATTCAGCGAACTAAAAACTGCCGCCCTACTCGCCAAAGCCGTTGCCAATGACGCTGCCGCACTCGATGCACACAGCGCTTTACGCATGGCGACTATTAATGGCGCCAAAGCCTTGGGACTAGAAGAAAAAATTGGCAGCTTGGAAGTAGGCAAAGCCGCTGACATTACTGCGATTGATCTAGGCGAATTGGAAATGCAACCGCTTTATAATCCGGTATCGCAAATTGTATATACCCATGCCGGTCAACGTGTTACTCACGTGTGGGTCGAGGGCAAAGCGCTGTTAGTAGATCGTCAATTACAAACGCTCAATGAGCGCGAAATTTTAGGCAAGGCCAAATGGTGGCGAAAACAAATCGCTACGGTTTAGCCGGTCGTATTACTGAAGTCAAAGAAATGAATACTTTCTGTTTCAGACCGTCAAAAAAAGGGACTTTTTTGACGAGCCCGCAGGGGTGAAGTGTGCGTTAGCAAAGCATGCTTTACGCACACGTAACGCCAGAAATTTATTTCTGGCAGGCTCCGCTTGCGGATATTTACGGCGTGTCTGAAACAGAAAGTATTCATTTCATGCACCATGCTAATAAACTTTTTGCTTTCAAACTTTTGATGAATTGGAAACAACATGGCTAATGTAGATACCGCAGAAATTGCAAAATTTGAAGCGCTCGCCAGCCGTTGGTGGGATAAAAATAGCGAATTCAAACCGCTTCACGATATTAATCCCCTGCGCGCTAATTTTATCGACCAGCGCTCACCCGTTGCCGAACAAAAAGTGATTGATGTTGGTTGCGGTGGCGGCATTTTAGCTGAAGCCTTGGCACAACGCGGTGCGCAAGTGACAGGCATCGACATGGGCGAAGCGCCGCTGAGCGTCGCACGTTTGCATGCCTTGGAATCAGGCGTCGATGTGATTTATGAAAAAATCCCAGTGGAAGAAAAAGCCGATCAGATGTGCGGCGAGTTTGACATAGTGACCTGCATGGAAATGTTGGAGCATGTGCCCGATCCAGCTTCCGTCGTAAACGCTTGCGCAACCTTGGTAAAAGACAATGGTGATGTGTATTTCTCTACCATCAATCGCAACCCCAAGTCCTATGCCTTTGCGATATTGGGTGCGGAATATATATTGAAATTGTTGCCCAAGGGTACCCACGATTACAGCAAATTTATTCGCCCTTCCGAACTAGCCACGTGGATGCGTGCCGCGGGTCTGGAACTGCAAAGTATCACAGGAATGACTTATAACCCGATTACCAAACATTACAAACTTAATCCCAACGATGTGAGCGTAAACTATTTGGTTCACGCTAAAAAAATAGGCGTTTGAGACAATGGCCCAAAAAATACGCGCCGTTATGTTTGACTTGGACGGGACGCTGTTAGATACCGCACCTGATTTTATTGTGGTTGTGAATAAACTGCGCGCAGAATATCAGCACTCGCCACTGCCAGATGACATGATTCGTAATGGCGTATCTAATGGTTCCAAAGCGTTAATTAAATTGGCCTTTGGTATAGACGAGAGTGCCGCCGAATTTGAACCATTGCGTTTACGATTGTTGGAACTGTATTTAGCCAACATCGCCGTTTACACAGCTCCCTTTCCTGGTATTACTCATTTGCTGGCGAAATTGGCTGCGCATAATATTGATTGGGGTATTGCGACCAACAAACCAGCCGCTTATACAATTCCGTTAATGGCAGCGCTAGATATGCAACCTGCGCCCCAGAGTGTCATTTGCCCTGATCATGTATTACGCAGCAAACCAGCCCCAGAAGCATTGTTTTTAGCGAGCCAGCAATTAGGTTGCGCCCCCAGTGAGATTATTTTTATTGGCGATCACAAACGCGATATAGATTGTGGAAAAAGTGCAGGCAGCATCACTATCGCAGCAGCTTATGGTTACATCGATAATAACGATGACATCAGGAGTTGGAATGCTGACCATTGCGTCAATCATGCCGATGAAATTTGGCCCATTATCCAACAGTATATTTAAACGCCATCATCCATAAAAAATCACAGTGAAAAAAATGACAAAAATACCTGACAATTACCGCAGCAAACCTCACTGCCTTGCCGACAAAATTATACTTGTTACGGGTGCTGGCGATGGTATTGGCCGCGTTGCTGCAAAGACCTTCGCCGCAGAAGGGGCAACGGTTGTACTCATGGGACGCACCTTGGCAAAACTGGAACGGGTTTACGATGAAATAGAAAAGGAAGGCCACCCACAACCGGCTATTTTTCCGATCAACTTTGAAAGTGCGATAGAAAAAGATTACGACGATATGTGCAATACGTTGGAGTCAACCTTTGGTCGCATTGATGGCATTTTATACAATGCGGCCGATTTAGGTGAGCGCACCCCTATCAGTAACTATTCCGTTAACGCGTGGCTGCGCTGCATGCACATCAATGTCAATTCTCCATTCATGATGACACAAGCATTGCTGCCCTTACTGGAACGCGCCGAGCACGCGAGTATTGTATTTACTAGCTCTAGCGTGGCCTTTCAGGGTCGCTCTTTTTGGGGTGGGTATGCAGCCTCAAAAGCGGCTGCCGAAAATTTAATGCAAACTCTCGCCGATGAATTACAAGGCACCAGTAAAATTCGCGTGAATAGTATTAACCCAGGTGGCACCCGCACCAAAATGCGCGCCGCTGCCTATCCGGGGGAAGATCCTACAACAGTAAAAACGCCGGAAGCACTCATGCCGAGTTATTTGTATTTGTTGAGTGATGATTCAGTAGGTGTGACGGGGCAATCATTTCAATATGCAGCACATTAAGTAGCGGCTCAAGAGGATTAAGTATTAATCATACTTGGGCTCTAACTTAAACACCTTGCGATTATGCTTGATAAATTCTTCTTCGCCGCGCTTAAACGCGGGCATGCTCAATAACAGCTCGTCAAAGCTGCCATCCTCAATGGCAATTTTCAAACCGCGCTCAATACGATCCGCCAAAGCGACATTATTTTTATTCACAAAAAAATAAAAAGGAGCGGGATAATGCAAGAGTAGTTTTTCTTCAATGGCTATGTTCATATCCTTGCGCTGTTCATAATCATCCCAAGCCTCAAAGAGGCCACGTGGAAACACATCAAAACGATCAGCCACTAACATTTTAAATAAGGATTCATAATAAATAGAAGTGACAATGGTAAATCCATTATTTTGCAGTAACTTCGCATCAGGCCAGTGGCCGCCTATACCAACCTTAAATTTCCTTAAATCATCCAAATTTTTTACTGCATCAAACTGTGATTGTTCACCTTTGCGAATGAGCAGCACACGATAATCACTCAGTTGTTTAAGCAACGAAATAGGCACATAACGAAAATCACGTTCACGATCAGCACTGGTACTTGTCCATACCACATCCATACCATCGTTATTTTTTAGCTTCGTCAAAATACGCGCAGAGGATAGCGAGTGCGGATAATATTCGGTGATAAATGGCCCGTCGGTAGCTTCTGTTTTATTGAGCGCAAGATTGAGGAGCGGGTAAAAATAATGTGCATCAGCCGTAGTAGCAATATCGCGAGTGGGCACGACAAGGCGCAAGGGTTTTGATGATGATGGCAACTCAGGAGGGTTAGCATAAACGAATGAAGAAAAAACAATTGCTGCTACAGATAGGCCTAAACCCTGTAGAAAACATCGACAGCGAGATAAAACATACTGAGTGCACAAAGGCAACATAAGGTTAGGCATCAATTACACTCGATTAACAGATACTTTTGTCACTCCCTGCCCGACGACTCTATTTATCGAGAATTTTTTTGCATCATTTCTAAAAGAGACGCTTCTGCGCGCGACAATCCACAACGACGAGCCACTTCATCGCAATCTATTCCCATTTTAAACAATTGTGCAGCTTGGGAATACGGCTGAAATTCTTCGTCGTTATAATAATCTATTTTGTCGGCTTTTTTGTCTTGAGTTTGCAAACGTTTTTCCATAGCAATCAGTCGTTGTCCCATACCTACCGAACCACTCGTGGAAGCCGCGATGTCACGCATGACTTTTTGCAATAATTTTTCGGTTGTTTGCGCCTGTTGCTGTACACGTTTTAGGCAGATAAAGGCTATGACCATACTCACGCCGCTAATCATCAGGCTGAGCAGTAATCCTATTTCCACTATTGTCATAACCTTACCAAACATTCATAGGTATATACGACTAGACGTCTTCTAGTTCAGACCATTCTTCACTGGTTAGCAGCTTATTCAATTCAATCAAAATCAACAACTCATTATTTTTGTGGCAGACGCCCTGAATAAACTTGGCGCTTTCTTCATTGCCGACATTGGGTGCCATTTCAATTTCGGATTGGCGTAAATAAACCACTTCAGCAACGCTATCCACCAAAATACCGATAACATGGCGATCCGTCTCGATAATAACAATTCGGGTATTATCCGTGATCTCTCCGCTGGGTAAGTTAAATCTGTGGCGCGTATCTATCACCGTGACTACATTACCACGCAGATTAATAATGCCCAGCACGTAGGAAGGTGCGCCAGGTACAGCGGCGATTTCCGAATAACGCAGCACTTCTTGAACCTGCATTACGTTGATGCCGTAGGTTTCTCCATCCAAGCGAAAAGTAACCCATTGCAACACTGGATCATCAGTGCTCTTACTTTTAACTACATCATTAGCCATGTTCTATTCCTCTACAGCCGCTACTAGCAGCAAACTGGGTCAATATCGCTATAACTATAGTCGAGCTGTTTTGCTCTGCCACTTTTCTTTTTGGGATAAGCCGTTTCGCCAACTGAGCGCAACAACTCTGTATTAATGGACCTATTATTTACGGACGTGAACGTCCAAAATTTTTATCGGCTTGAATGAGCATTTGTCCAATACGCGGAATATCCAGAAGTACGCACATGTGGTCCTTCACCGTACCGGCCAGCCAAGGACGTTTGGTGCGATCAGTACGCCATTTCACATCTTCAGGGTAAAGAGTGATGGGCTGGTTAACTGAATCTACCGCCAAGCCCCAAGGTACACCGTCAATCGAGACAACATATTTAGCGGTTTTTACAAAGTTTTCGTCGTAGCGCTCTGGCATGACAAATTTTGCGGTATTGACGGTGCTAATTTTTCCACGTGAAGTTAGCTGAAATCCCATAAACCAATCAGCCTGACCAAATAAAGGGGTTAACTCTTCTGTAATCGGCTGTATTTGGCCGAGAGAAATGAGCGGTACTGCCAAGGTCAAACCTGATACCTGAAATAAGAGCACGTCAAAGCGTGCTTGCGCCCACTGAGGACGACCATTTTCCATCCATTCAACACCCTCGAGGTGATAGGTTTCTACTTCCGTCACCGCTGTTTTTTCTTCCGCCATTGTTGGCTCTGCGACAATGTGATCGCAGCTCACAGAAACGGTTTCTTCAGATTCAGCAATTGCGGTTGTAGTTTCTATTACCCAGTCTTGGATTTCATTGGGATCAGGTTTAAATGCTGTCCGGGTTTGTGGTTGAGTATCCAACTGTGGTTCAGTTTTTACTTCAACCGGTGCCGTCATTAATAATTGCGTTCGAGCGGTTTGTAACAGCTTTTCAAGTTTTTGTTTTTGCTCAAGCGTTTGTACATGATCTGGCTCTGCAAAAGGTTGCCGCTCGTGTTTGGGAGGCTGCAGATGACGTGTTTTAGGCTCCAGATGTTTTTCGTTTTCCGTAGTATTGTACGCAGATGGTTTGCCACCAGATGTTACGGCAGATTTGGCATTAACCTGCGTTAATGAGGCTGCTGCCGTGTATTTTTCATCGGCAATTTTAGTCATATTTTTTGTGGGTAAAACCACGATATTGGCAGCTACAGGCGTTGAGGCTGGTGAGACCTGTAGTTCCAAATCTTCTTCGCCACTGAGCAAATCATCGAAATAACTGCTCAAGCTGTCCTCTGGCGGCTTGATCGTGGTCACGATACTGCTCCCGTTTTAGGAGCCATGGCAGGTGTTAGCGATGCCTTTTCATCACCGATAATTTTTTTCTCCAACCAATGCCATAGAGATTGGTAAGCCTCAACGCCACGACTGGCGGGATCAAATAAATGAGGTGGAACACCCGCTTTGCTGGCATCGCGAAAACGGGTATCGATGGGAATATGCCCAGGCCACACGTGTTCAGCATAAGAATTGCGAATAGTGCGCAAACTGGTAACAGAAGCTTGTGTGCGGCGATCATACATAAGAGGCACTATGCTGTAATTCAGCGCCTTTTTGCGAGAGCGCGACATCATCGTGAGAGTATTCACCATTCGCTCCAAGCCTTTCAGTGCCAAAAATTCGGTTTGTACAGGCACCACCAAGGTTTGACAAGCGGCGAGCGCATTAATCATTAATACCCCCAATAAGGGCGGCGTATCTATCAACACATAATCATAATCATCGACAATTTGCGCTAATGCGCGGGTCAAGACTAAACCCATCCCATCTTGACCTATGGCTTGACGCTCCAGCGTTGCCAGCGCCGTGGTTGATGGCAGTAAATCAAGGCGAGGAAAATCTGTTTTTTGAATCAAGCGGCGCACACCGTCAGGCGATAATTCTTTACGCTCTTGAAACAAGGTGTAACTACTTAATTCAAGCCCATCAGATTCCAAACCAAAATAACTGGAGAGCGAACCATGGGGATCTATATCCAGCAATAGCACACGATTCCCCGTGTCAGCGATAAGCCCGCCGAGGGAAACTGTGGTGGTGGTCTTACCTACTCCACCTTTCTGATTGGCTATGGTTATTACCCGCACTGGAGAGTTCTCATTCAAGTCAAACACAAGCCCTTGGCGTCAAACACCGGACATTTTTCCTGCTGCAATCCTATCCAGCAATCTTTGTGCCGTTTACACGCATTGATACGCAGAACACATCAATAACAGAGCAATAAATAATCAGCCTGCTCACTTAATCATATCAGACAGTTTCCAGCAGGCTTTTTATTTTTCTGAAATTGCGATCTGATTGATGAATGAAGTATGCCAAATTAAGACGGGTTATGAAGGCAATAAAACGCGGCCATAAGATCGCGCTTCAGAGATTATCAGGGTGCCAGCGAAGTGGCCGTGGAATCCTGTAAGGTAGTTTTGGGACGATCCATTTTTCGCTTGGCGACCATAATCGTTACTCGACGATTTTGCGCCCTCCCCTGTTCTGTATCATTCGATGCTGCTGGTTGATATTCGCCGTAGCCAACGGCAGATAAACGATCTGGCGCGACCCCTTTACTGGCTAAGACTTTTACAATGGCGCTGGCACGCGCGGTAGATAATTCCCAATTTGTGGGGTAACGCGCGCTATTGATAGGGACATTGTCAGTAAAACCTTCGACTTGCACCGGGTTTGAATAATTTTTCAAAATGCCGGCAATTTCATCAAAAATGTTGAGTGCTTGCGCGCTGGGATCAGCACCGCCGGACGTAAATAAAATACTGTCTTTCAATTCAATTTGTAACCAAAGTTCGTTGCTGGATACTTGCACTAATTGATCTTCAATCAGTTGCGTGAATTTTTCACTGACCAAGTCAGAAATTTGTGTGAGTTCATCGCTAGTTTTGACAGGCTCTTCTGGTTTGGGCTCATCCAGTGGTGGCACTGTCGCTTTTTCTGAGTGATCGCTAATAATCGGGGTCTGCTCATCGGTTGTGGCTTGCGTCACTGCCGTCTTGCCGATTTGCACGGGTGTAATGACATCGTTGGAAGGATTTAATTGAGTGTTGGGATCTGGGTTCGATTGTGCATCGTTTTGCTGATTAAACGCTTCCACAAAAGTTTCGGATAATACGCGATATTTACTGTCGTTCACTTGCGAGATGGAGTACATCACCACAAAAAAGGCAAACAATAGCGTAATGAAGTCGGCGTAAGAAATCAGCCAACGCTCTTGGTTTACATGCACTTCTTGCCGTCTGCGACGCATCATGATTTGACTACTGTAAAATACTCAGGGAACCACAGGCATTAGCTAAAACTAAAATGGATGTAAATAACCGTTTAATTTTAATTCGATCGAGCGCGGATTTTCACCATCGGCAATCGCAATAATACCTTCGATGATCAGCTCTTTATATTGCGAGTTTTCACTCACACACATACGCAACTTATTGGAGATGGGAATAAATAATAAGTTGGCCAATGCAACGCCGTAAATGGTGGCAACAAAAGCCACTGCTATGCCGGGACCCAGCGTAGAGGGGTCGGCCAAATTATTCATGACATGAATTAATCCCATCACTGCGCCGACGATGCCAATGGTGGGCGCATAACCGCCCATGGATTCGTAAAATTTTATCGCATCGTAATCGCGCTGCTCTTCCACAATTAAATCCGTTTCCAGAATGCGACGAATCACTTCCGGTTCATTGCCATCAACCAGTAACTGCAACCCTTTTTTTGCAAATTTATCTTTTTCACGCTCGGACACATTTTCCAAGCCGAGCAATCCATCTTTACGTGCTGCTGCAGCCCAGCGCACAATATTGGCAATGCCTTGCTTAAAAGGAACATAGGGCGGCTTAAAAACCCAAACCACAATTTTCAACGCACGCTTTAAACTCGGCATTGGTGTTTGCAACATGGCAGCACCCAAGGTACCACCAATCACTATAAAAGCAGCGGGGCCATTCACTAAAGTGGCTATGCCGCCACCTTCTAGCATGTTGCCACCAATAATGGCTGCAAAACCGAGAATGACACCCAGAATACTGAGGATATCCATTACACGACCTCACGGGCGAGTCGCGGGCCTATATCCTTCAAACTGAGTACGCGATCCGTTAAGCCTGCTTTTGCTACCGCCATTGGCATACCGTAAATAACGGAACTGGCTTCATCTTGCGACCAGAGGGCCGAACCCGCATCTTTTAATAAGCGCGCACCGTTGCAACCATCGGACCCCATTCCGGTAAGCACTACACCCAATACTTTATCGCCATAGGCATTAGCCGCTGAGCCAAAGGTAATATCGAGCGAAGGTTTGTAATTCACACGATCATCATCAGGATGAACGCGCACACAACCGCCATTGCGTTTATCCAGAAGGAGTTGTTTTCCACCGGGAGCTAACAATGCCAACCCAGGTTCCAAGATATCGCCGTCAACCGCTTCTCGCACACGAATTTGGCACTGCTTATTCAAACGCTCGGCAAACGCTTTGGTGAAATTTTCAGGCATGTGCTGTACCAGCACGATTGGAATTGGAAAATTAGCAGGCAGCGCAGTGAGCACTTCACTCAGTGCAACTGGGCCTCCTGTAGATGCCCCTATCACCAACAATTTGGGTGGCCGTTTTAAACGATAGTTATCCGCACTGACCGGCTTGGGTGACGCACTCGCCGCTACGCTTGTTGATGCGAGCGTGTTTGTTTGCATTACGCTAGAGGCAGCATAACCGGCAAATTGATTTTGATTCGCCGTTGTTGTTGATGCGGGCGATACTGCACGTGCAATAGGGACAGCGGCAGTCATTTCAATGGGTGCAGAAACAGGTGAAGAAACGGGTGCACTCATCGATGCAGACGCAGCCATGCCGCGTCGCGCCAACGTAATTAATCGCTCATGCAGTTTTTTCTTGAGTGAATCAGAATTGCGTGAGACTTCGGCAAAATCTTTGGGAATAAAATCAAGCGCACCGGCTGCTAACGCATCCAAGGTAATTCGAGCGCCTTCATAGGTAAGGGATGAAAACATTAAGATAGGTGTGTTGCGATTAGCCATGATGTGTTTGATAGCGGTGACACCATCCATCACCGGCATTTCAAAATCCATGGTAATAATATCGGGACGCAACTCAGCGGCTTTTTCGACAGCTTCACGGCCATTGCTGGCTATGCCTATCACCTTGAGATCTGGATGCTCATTAATAATATCTTTCAGTCGATGCTGAAAGAAATTCGAGTCATCTACCACTAATACCCTCAAAGGCATCGACACTACTCCGCAACCCGGGTTACTGATTAACAAAAAGGATTTACTGACGCAGGACACCAATTGCTTACAAGATCACTTAAGGATCAGATCATTAAGCAGCAACTACCCTAGCAGCCATTGTAAATAAGTCTGGCGAGTTTGGCTGTGAACTAGGTATGGCCCCAAGAGGTTGAACCTTTTGTGTAACGACGCAATAAACTCGGTATATCCAAAATTAAAGCGATAGTACCATCGCCAGTAATCGTAGCACCTGCCATGCCCGGTGTACCTTGTAACATTTTACCAAGAGGCTTGATGACCACTTCTTCTTGTCCAATTAATTGATCCACCACAAAACCAACACGCCGTGTACCCACAGTAACAATAACCACATGCGCATTTTGCGGACGTTCGCCGGGGGCATTTTTAACCAACCACTCTTTCATGTAGAACAGCGGAATCGCTTGATCGCGAATCGCAATACAATCCTGACCATCTACCGTGTGAGTTTTGGTTAAATCCATATGGAAAATTTCATTAACACTTACCAGCGGGAACGCAAAAGTTTGACCCCCTAAAATAAACATCAGGGTGGGCATAATCGCCAAGGTTAAGGGCACCTTAATCACAAAACGTGTGCCTTTACCCAATACCGATTTTATTTCTACACTGCCGTTGAGTTGGGTGATTTTTGTTTTCACCACATCCATACCCACACCACGGCCAGACACATCGGAAATTTCTTTTTTGGTTGAAAAACCTGGCGCAAAAATTAAATTGTAAGCCTCGTTATCCGATAAGCGATTGGCAGTGTCCTCATCGAACATGCCTTTTTCAACCGCAATGCGACGCAATTTCACAGGGTCCATACCGGCGCCGTCATCACTGATCGACAATAGAATATGATCGCCTTCTTGCTCTGCCGCCAAGACCACCAAACCAATACGTGGTTTACCGCAGGCTTCCCGCACATCCGGGAACTCAATACCGTGATCGACGGAGTTGCGTACCAAATGGACTAAAGGATCGGCAAGGGCTTCTACTAAATTCTTATCCAGATCAGTTTCTTCACCCACCAATTCCAGATTAATTTCTTTTTTCAAACTGCGCGCCAAATCACGCACCACACGTGGGAAACGACCAAAAACTTTTTTGATCGGCTGCATGCGAGTTTTCATTACCGATGTTTGTAAATCGGCGGTGACCACATCCAAATTCGCTACGGCTTTGACCAACTGCTCGTTGTTGGACGAATTACCCAATCTGACTAAGCGGTTACGCACCAATACCAACTCACCCACCATGTTCATGATGTCGTCGAGTCGCTGGGTATCAACGCGCACTGTCGTTTCAACTTGTGGTGGTGGCTCTTTTTCAGCAGAGGCTGCGGGCGCTGACGCTGCAACCGGTGCGGGAGCAGGTGTAGGTGCCGATTTTGCTGGCTCTACTTTCTTAGCCACCGGTGCTGCCGCTTGAGGCGCCGGTGGCGGTGCTTTCGGAGCCGGTGCGGGTGTAGGTTGCACTGCTGAAGAAGCCGATGGCGCTGAACCGGCAACGCTGGGGCCTTTGCCTTTGCCATGCAACTGATCGAGCAAGGCTTCAAATTCATCGTCGTTGATAACATCCGATTGACCAGCAGCAGGGGCTGCTGTTACAGCGCTAGCGGCGGGTGTCGCGGCAGCAGCCGGTGCTGCTGCAGCAATACCGGGCCCTTTACCCTTACCGTGTAACTGATCAAGCAAGGCCTCGAACTCATCCTCACTGATGTCATCTGTGCTGCTATTTGCAGTAGTCGAGGAAGCGATAGGTGTCGCAACAGGTGCCGCTGGGGCGGGTGTAGCAACCGTTTTTTCCGTCGTGCCGGGACCCTTGCCTTTGCCATGCAATTGATCCAGCAATGCCTCAAATTCATCTTCACTGATGTCATCGCCACCGACGGAAGGCGCGGCAGCAGCAGAGACAACCGGCGCTGCTTCTACGGCTTTATCGCTCGCAATGGCATCTAATAATTGTTCAAATTCAGCATCCGTAATATCGCCTTCGGGAACAGGTTCACTGGCAACAGGTGCCACCGTTGTTTCTGGCTCTACGCTGACTTCCGGTGCTGCGATTTCGGCAGGTGCTGCCGCTTCGGCCGCGGCTGCTTCATTTAAATCATCGCAGGAAACTAAACGCTCTAATGCAGAAATGAGAGATTGTTCAACAGGAGGTAACTCTTCGCGCTGCGAAACCAATTCAAATTGTTGGTTTACCATATCCAACGCTTGCAGTACCACATCCATTAATTCAGGGGTAACGGTACGCTTGCCATTACGCAAAATATCGAAGAGGTTTTCAGTGACGTGACAGCACTGCACCATGGGAGTTAGCGCGAGAAAACCCGCACCACCTTTCACCGTATGAAAACCGCGGAAGATGGCGTTTAATAAATTTTTATCGTCAGGACGTTGTTCAAGATCAACGAGTTGTTGTGACAGGCGCTCCAGGATTTCGCCCGCCTCAACTAAAAAGTCTTGAAGAATATCCTCGTCATCACCGAAACTCATGCAACATTCCTCTAGTGACTAGACATTTTAGAAGCCAAGACTCGATAGCAAGTCATCCACTTCATCCTGTCCAGAAACCACATCAGCACGCTCTTTATTAATTTGTGGACCTTCTGCTTCCGTTTTGCGTTTTTGCATAATTTCCATATCGTGTTCGATGGTTTCTTTGTTATCGGCCAAGCCCGCAATTTCTTCAACCTGACCAGCAATGCGCACCAAGCTAACCAGATCTTTTTCAACATCTTTGATAAGACCAATGACTCGTTTGAGCACTTGTCCGGTTAAGTCTTGGAAGCCCTGCTCTAGCACTATGTCTTGCAGGCTTTTACCTAATTGCTCTGTGCCTGTTACCATTTGGCCAAGAAAAAGATCCATACGATCATACAAATCACGAAATTCATCTGGCCCCATTTCGCGGCGCTTTAACCGTGCCCATTCATTGCGTAATACACCGGCTTCTTGCCCTAAATTCATGGCGATGGGCGCCGCTTCATCCACCATATCCATGGTTTTTTCAGCGGCTTTTTGCGTTAATTCAATCACGTAATTTAAGCGACTGGATGCATCATGAATGTCGGAACCATCAACTTTCGGAGGCTCACGCGTTAAATCCGCATCCACATGAAAATTAACAATCGCATCATGTAAACCACGCGTTAATCGCCCAACCGATTGGAACACGTGTTTATCGCGTGTTTTGGTAATTGACTGAATGAGTACCGATGCTTCTTCGAGCTGATTGCTTTGCAATTTTTCAGCGAGCAATTTTGCGCACTCTTTGAGTTCGGCAATAAATTCAGCATTAATGGATGTTTGGCTTTCAGATACCATGTGGCTACGCCTTTTTATTATTTAACCGCGCGGCTGTTGACGATTAACCTACGCGATCAAAAATTTTCTCGATTTTTTCCTTGAGTGCTTGCGCTGTAAAAGGTTTGACCACATAACCATTTACACCCGCTTGGGCAGCTTCAATGATCTGATCTCGCTTCGCTTCTGCCGTTACCATTAATACCGGTAAGGTGCGTAATTTTTCATCGGCACGTACCGCTTTTAATAGATCTATACCGGTCATACCTGGCATGTTCCAATCTGTCACCAGAAATTGAAAATCGCCATTTTTGAGCATCGGTAAAGCAGTCATGCCATCGTCTGCCTCGTGAGTGTTGGCAAAACCCAAGTCACGCAGTAAATTTTTTATAATCCGTCGCATCGTTGAAAAGTCATCAACAATCAGGATTTTCATGTTCTTATCCAATGCAACCTCCACTAACCCTGGCGGGAATTTCATTTACTCTCAGTCTAGTCGGAGTTGATACTTCAGCCAGTTTTCAGGCCTAAATAATCAACTTTTCATGCAAATTTTAAGTTCTCAAATCGCCTACGCCGATGTATTGGCGAAGATTTAAACAATTCATGCAGTATGGGGTCACTATCGAACCGTCATTCAACTCGGCTGCCAAGATTGCAGGCGTTGCCGTAAACGTGCAGCTGCCTGACTGTGAATTTGGCTGACGCGCGATTCACTCACCCCCAACACCAAACCAATTTCTTTCAGGTTTAACTCTTGATCGTAATAGAGTGCGAGCACCATGCGTTCGCGCTCCGGTAGTTGCGCAATTGCCTCAGCTAAGGCGTTTTTTAAACCCTCGCGCTGAAGACCTTCAAGCGGACTCACAAAAGCACTGCTGTGCTCCGACGCATCTATGTTGCTGTCTTCTTCACCAAAGGTTTCTTCATAGCTGTATAGACGGCTGCCGCTGGAATCTTGCAGCATGACAAAATATTCATCGAGACTTACGCCTAACTCCGCGGCAACTTCAGTATCTGTCGCATCGCGACCCGTACGTCCTTCGACAAGGGCGATGGCTTGGGAAACGCGGCGAGCATTACGATGTACGGAACGGGGCGCCCAATCACCGCGACGCATTTCATCCACAATGGCACCACGAATGCGAATACCCGCATAGGTTTCAAAACTGGCTCCGCGCGAGGCGTCGTATTTTTGTGCAGCTTCAATGAGGCCGATCATGCCTGCTTGGATTAAATCTTCCACTTGAACACAGGCTGGCATGCGCATCATCATGTGGTAGGCAATACGCTTCACCAAAGGTGCGTAGTCTTCGATATTGATGTCGTTATCGAATAACTGTTTTTTATCGTACATGGCTAACCCACTGACTGCGGCCATTACTCAGCACCCTTTTTGTTGCACAACGCTTTTTGGTTACACAGCGCATTTTTATCTCATGAACACATGCTTATGTTGCATGCTTGTTTTACACACTTATCTGCCATTCGCAGCTTGCAATAAACGCTCAACAAAAAATTCCAATCGACCTGTGGGTGAATTGGGCAGAGGCCATTTATCAACAACCTGCGCCAAGGCACGGATCGCTACCGCCGCTTTAGAGGTAGGCGCAAATTCGAGTAGCGCTTTTTGTTTTTGTACCGCTTTACGCACATTTTCATCGAAGGGAACCTGCCCTACAAATTGCAGAGTCACATCGAGGAAACGCTCGCACACCGTATTGAGTTTGTTAAACATGTTGATACCTTCCTGCGGCGTGCGCGTCATATTGGCGACTACACGGAAGCGGAAAACGCCATACTCTTTATTGAGTAATTTAATCAGCGCGTAAGCATCGGTGATGGAGGAAGGCTCATCGCACACGACGACAATAACTTCATTCGCCGCACGTACAAAACTCACCACCGTATCGGAAATACCGGCGGCAGTATCGATGACTAAAATATCCACTTGATCGGATAATTCGTTGAAGGCATTGATAAGACCGGCGTGTTCCGTCGTGCTCAATTCAGCCATGCGCTGCACACCGGAGGATGCGGGAACAATTTTGACGCCGCCAGGGCCATTGACCAGAACTTGACTTAGGCTATGGGTCCCTGCCAATACATCTGCCAAGGTATGAGTCGCTTTGATGCCGAGTAAAACATCCACATTCGCCAAACCTAAATCTGCATCAAACAACACGACCCGACGACGCATTTCAGCGAGCGCGATACTGAGGTTGACGGATATATTACTTTTGCCTACCCCGCCTTTACCGCCGGATACCGCGATGACTTGTACAGGTCGCATTTGACTCATCGAACATTAACTCCACGCATTCTATTCACTGGCTGCCTAAGCCGTTTTATGAGGCTATTCGAGGCAGTAATGTGAACTGAGTATAGATACAGATTTTACATCTGGCGGACTAATTTCTGATTCACTGACCTTTTGCAGGGTTTATAACCAGATTGGACAATTAAGGCGCCGTTTTTGCCGCACTAAGACGCCGCCATCGCTGGATTGGTCTTGAGTAAAGCCACCGCTTTGGATACCAATTGATGCGCTCGGGCAACATCAAGATTTTTCGGAATATCCTGACCATCGGTGGTATAGGCAATCGGTAATTTATTTTGCATCGCCACCCCCAAAGCCTCACCCATACTGGCTGTTTCATCCAGTTTGGTAAGAATGCAGCCCTGTAAACGCGCCGCGCCATAGGCATGAACAGACGCTTTGAGCATTTGCTCCTGACTATTGCAGGACAACACCAAATAACTCTTCACTTGCGGTTGATCGGCTAAGGCTTTGAGCTGGGCTTTCAAGTGTGGATCGCCATGACGGAAACCTGCCGTATCGATCAAGACCAATGAGCAATGGCGCAGACTGCGTAAGACACTGTCGAGCGAATTGCTTTCATCAACGACTCGCACAGGTACACGCAAAATGCGCGCAAGTGAACGCAATTGATCGTGTGCCGCAATGCGGTAGGTGTCCGTGGTGATCAACGCGACTTTATCCGCACCGTGCTGCAATACATAACGAGCGGCTAATTTACCGATAGTGGTTGTTTTACCCACACCGGTAGGCCCCACAAAAGCGAAAACACCACCTTGATCCACAATATCGCGACTATTAATGGGGAGCTGGTGTGCGAGGTTAGCGAGTGCATCTGGCCAAGCATCGCTCAAGGTTTTGGTTTTACTGCAAGCCGACACGACTTTGCTGATGATATCTGTGGGCAACCCCAAACGCTCTAGACGACGGCTGACGCTACCCAGCACGGGAGAGTCAGTAGAAAAACCCGATTGCCCCGTTAATCGATCGAGTTGTTGCTCCAGCAAGAAACGCATATCCGCGATTTCCGCTTGCAACTCCGATAACTGGCTCGATGAATCTTGTGAGCCATGTAGAGCCGAGGCGTGACTAGAAGAGCTGGCTTTAGCCACTGGCGCATCATCCACCAAAGGATATTTTTCAGCGGCACTTAACCCCGTTTTAGGCTTGGCCGCAGGAACCGCTGCATTACGCGGAATACCGGCATTCACCACGGTATTTTTACCTACCAAAAATTCTTTCGCTGACTCTTCCGCTTTACGGCTGGCCATCATACGTTGGCGGGCTTTTTCAATTTCATCCGCTAATTGCGCACCGCTTTTACCGGCATTGGGGTGTTTACCGGCAGGGGTGAACGCGTCCTGGGCGTTATCCGCTTTGGGGCTCAGCACCGGCGCCGCTTTGGGCTTAGCGTAACGTTCGGCCGCCATGGTTTGACCAAAGGAAGCATCACTCAACAGCGGCGAACTGCTGAGTCCCATACGCGCCAAGGGTTGTTGTTGCAACTGCATCAACTCGCTGTCGCTACCCATAGTCGTCAGCAGCTCTACCCCTTCAGGAATTCGGTTGCTGGAGAGAATAATCGCGTCTGGACCCAAATCCTGACGCACCAGTTCTAACGCACGGCGCATATCGGCAGCTACGAAACGTTTGACTTGCATATCCAACTCCTACCCAGCATCTGGGCGACGTTAACCTGTGTTGCAAAAACCTAAGCGACAAAAACCAAGGTCTTGCGGTTTATTTTTTATCGGCGCCAACACTGGCGTCGATACTGATTTGCTTGTTGTCTGGCACTTCGGTGTAAGCCAATACCCGCATATCCGGAACACTGTGGCGTACAAAGCGCGACAACATAAAACGTAAGGGTGCAGCGACCAGTAAGACCAAAGGTTTGCCCGCGACTTCTTGTTTTTGGGCGGCTTTCACCAATGACTGCTGTAAACGTTCTGCCAAGCTCGGCTCAATGAAGGCACTATCGTCAGCGCCAGCTTTTTGTGCCTGCTGTACGGTGTTCAGCAATAACTGTTCCAAACTGGGTTCAAGCGTGATAACTGGCAGGTTGGTGTCGTTTCCAATGATGTTTTGGACGATTTGACGACACAACGCCACCCGCGCCAAGGCGGTTAAAGCGGCGGGATCTTGACTCTTAATACCACTACCTGCCAAAGCTTCGGCGATAGAGCGAATATCACGGATAGGTACGCGTTCGCGCAGCAGGTTTTGCAACACTTTAAGCAAGACATTAATGCTGATGGTATTAGGCACCAATTCCTCGACCAATTTTGGCGAGGTTTTCGCCAGCATATCCAGCAGCTTTTGAACGTCCTCATGGCCGAGTAACTCATAGGTGTGCTGCTGCAAAATTTGGTTGATATGGGTAGCCACCACCGTGCTGGGATCAACCACGGTATAGCCCAAGGTTTGAGCCTGTTCTTTTTGACCAGCGTTGATCCATATTGCATCCAAACCGAATGCAGGATCTTTGGTTTTAATCCCCTCCACCGAACCAAACACTTGGCCGGGATTGATCGCCAATTCGCGATCTGGGTACACATCGGCTTCGGCCATGGTGACACCCATCAAGCTGATGCGGTAACCCGTTGGGTTCAAATCCAGATTGTCGCGAATATGTACGGAGGGAATTAAAAAACCCATTTCTTGGGATAGCTTTTTGCGGACACCTTTAATGCGCCCCAGTAATTCACCACCTTGGTTTTTATCCACCATAGGAATGAGGCGATACCCTACCTCCAAACCGATCACATCCACGGGCTGCACATCATCCCAACCCAACTCAGGTGCTTCAGGTGTTCCGGGAGGTAAAGCAGGCGCCGTGCGTTGTGGTGCTAGACTGGCCGTTTGACCACTGGGAGGTGCGGCATTGAGCTCCGTCGCTAAACGACTACCAGACGGAATAAAGGCGCCTTCATCCACAGGCGCCGGTTGTTGTTTTTTCCAGTGGATGTAGTAAGCCAAACCCACGCAAAGCAGACCCAAGCCAAGGAAAGCCACATGAGGCATACCGGGAATAGAACCCATCACCACCAACATAATGCCGGCAACGGCTAAGGCTTTAGGCGATGTAAACATCTGGCCGATGACCTGTGCTCCCATCTCCTGCGACGAGTTAACGCGTGTCACCAAAATAGCGGAGGCTACAGACAATAAGAGGCCGGGGATTTGCGCTACCAAGCCATCGCCAATGGTGAGAATGGTGTATTTCTCAAAAGCTTCACCAAAAGGCAAATCGTGCTGCAGCATCCCAATGGCTAAACCACCAAAAATATTAATAAACATAATCATGATGCCCGCTACCGCATCACCGCGCACAAATTTACTCGCACCGTCCATAGCACCGTAGAAATCTGCCTCGGCGGCGACTTCTTGTCGACGAGTACGCGCCTGATCCTGATCAATCAAGCCCGCATTCAAATCAGCATCAATCGCCATTTGTTTGCCGGGCATGGCATCCAAGGTAAACCGCGCACTCACTTCCGAAATACGACCCGCACCTTTGGTGACGACCACGAAGTTGATGATCATCAAAATAATGAACACCACAATACCCACCGCCAGATTTCCGCCAATCACTACATGACCAAAGGCCTCAATCACTTTACCGGCAGCATCGCCACCTTCATGTCCCTCTAATAAAACCACACGCGTTGAAGCCACATTCAACCCCAAACGCAGCAAGGTCGCAATCAACAAAATGGTGGGAAAAGCCGCAAAATCCAGCGGGCGTAAGGCATACACACTGGCGAGTAAAACCACCAATGACAGGGCAATATTGAAGGTAAAAAACACATCCAACAGCAGCGGAGGAATTGGCAATATGATCATCGCCAACAGCATCATCAGCAATAAAGGAATACCTAAGTTACCGCGCCCAAGCCCCTTAATAGACGCAAAAGCACTCTGCCCGCCGACGTTGTTTAACTGACTGAAAGTAGGTATAGCCATAGCACGGATTCTTGACGTTAATGAGCTCTTTACAGGGCTATGGCAAGAAGCGTACCGAGTTTGAATAGATTAGGGGTTATTTAGGTTAGAGGTGATGTTTCAATAATGAAAAGATCCCACAAATTTTAATTATTGCTCTGACCCTGCTATCGTATCCCTTAAGTGAGAAAAGTCCGCACCGCCAGCTAAATGAGAAAAGACTATGCAATCGATAAAACAATCTGCACATGAACTGATTGACCATTTGCCAGAGCAAGCCACATGGGATGACGTGATGTACACCCTGTATGTACGCCAAAAGCTAGAGCGCTCTTTAAAAGCGGTGAGCGAGGGCAAAGTGACGTCGCATGAAGACGCCAAAAAAAGGTTGTTGGGTAATGATCGTTAATTGGTCTGATTTAGCGTTAGATGATCTTGAAGATATCAAACATTACATCAGTAAAGATTCACCATTTTATGCTCGCGAATTTATTGAATTGATTTTTACAACGGCTGAACGCTTGGTGGATTTTCCGCTCAGTGGCCGTGAGGTGCCAGAGGCAGAAGACAAGTCAATTCGAGAAGTGATTGTGCAATCATATCGAGTCATGTACCGGGTAGAACCAAATTGTGTTCTGATGCTAGCAGTGATACATGGCAGTCGCGATTTAACCAACCCTAAAAATCAGCCGTGGGAAACCCACTAGTCTCCGATAGACAATCCCCCCGAAAAATAAAACACCCAATTAGTAGACTGATCGGGAATTAGACAACTGTTTTTCCAATTCAAAAATCAACAACACAGTACAAATTTCAAGTTTTACTCCACCTCTCGATTTCCCGCAGCGCAACCAAAAAAGGCGAGCAGGCTCAGCTAACTCACTGATTTTATTGAAGTGTCATAAAGGTTTCAGGCTTTTGTCGGAAAAGTGTCGTAACATTCGCTGCTCTCAGCACCCTACTATTGGCTCGGCAAACGCGAAGGATTTCATATGATGTTACGTAAACTCCGCCTAGATCGCGGCTGGTCACAAGAGCAATTAGCGCGATTGAGTGGGTTGAATATCCGTACTATTCAACGCATAGAGCGTGGCCACAACGCGGGGCTGGAATCGTTGAAATCCTTGGCGGCAGTCTTTGAAATTGATATTTCCGAACTGAACCCACTGCAGGAGCAGCCCATGAAGAGCCAATCACCAAACGATACAGCACCCGTTGAATTATCTACAGAACCTCACTTACCCACTACTCACACATCTAACCATAGCTCGTACATGAATCCACATACCCGAGGCAAACTGATTAAGTTATCCATACGTTTTGGATTAATTATCACCATGCTCTGGGTAATTAATCTGATCACATTTCCTGCGTATCTCTGGGCAATATTCCCGACGTTGGGCATGGGGTTTGTCTTGCTTTATGTTGCTGCATCAGCTTTTACCCCACAGGATCCGAATGAGCAAAAACTCTTGGATAGCATCGATTTAGCCATGACGGGTGAGGAGCAGAAGGCAAACAAGAAAAACTAGAGTCCTTACCGATTCAATTTCATTCCGCCTTACCCGACGCATCAAACTTCATATCGTTTGGCACAGGTATATTGCGTGGGTATTTGGGTTTCTCACCACGGCCTTTGCGGTAATTGCGGAGCTGGAATACATAAGCGAGCACTTGCGCAACGGCAAGGTATAAACCGGAGGGAATTTCTTGATCGATTTCGGTAGTGTAGAAAATGGCCCGTGCAAGCACAGGGGATTCAATCATTTCAATATTGTGTGCTTTCGCAATTTCGCGGATTTTTAAGGCCGTGTGATCGCCGCCCTTCGCAATCATGATGGGTGTTTCCATAGTTGCTGGATCGTATTTGAGGGCGATAGCAAAGTGTGTTGGGTTGGTAATCACCACATCTGCTTGGGGCACATTGGCCATCATGCGGCGCTGTGCCATTTCACGTTGTAATTGACGAATACGACCTTTGACTTCCGGTTTACCATCCGTATCTTTGGATTCGTCTTTTTGATCCTGCCGCGACATTTTTAATTTTTTGTTGTATTCATAAATTTGTAAGGGCACGTCAATCGCTGCAATCACAATGGTGGTCATGCAGAGTGCGATAAATGCAAAGATAGAAATCTCCAAAGAATGAATGATCGCACTGGGGGTGGCTTCGTCAACCATGCGAAACATATCCTGTGCGTAGAATTGTAAAATCCAAATGGTTGCACCTAAAATCAATCCCACTTTAGCAATCGATTTTAATAATTCGATCAGTGCGTTTACCGAGAACATGCGCTTTAAACCGGCGATGGGGTCCATGCGATTGAGTTGCGGCATGATGGCTTTACTACTCACATTCCAGCCACCTAGTGCAATAGGCCCCACAATAGACGCCACCACTAACAAGGCCATCAAAGGCGCCATGCTCATAAGGCCCTCGTAAATAGCGTGCGCCAAATGGGCGATCATAGCGTTGGGGTCAAAAATACTTGCACGACTCAGAGTAAAATTATCGCGTGTGACATTCAGAATTTTTTCGCCCATAAAACCGGCGAAGCCATAAAGGCCTACAGCAGACAATAACAAAATAGCGGTGCTGGTAAGGTCGCGTGATCGAGGAACTTGGCCTTCTTCACGCGCCTTCTCAATCTTTCGCGCACTGGCCTCTTCCGTTTTTTCCTGACTGCTGTCATCGTCTTCGGCCATTAGCGCACCCCGACCAGTTGACGCAGCATACCCATGCCCTCTTCCATGATTTCAAAATACAAGGGTAGAAAATTAGCGAGTGTGTACCACATTAAAATAAATCCAAATAATAATGTGATGGGAAAACCAACCGTGAATACGTTGAGCTGCGGAGCTGAGCGACTCATGACACCAAATGACATATTCACAATCATGAGTGAGGTAAACAGTGGCAAGGTAATTAATAACGCCGCACTGAACATCCACGAGCCCATTTGCGCAATGGCCATAAATTCAATCGACCCAAAGCCACCACCGCCAATGGGAAACGTGGTGAAACTATCAATCATTAATTGCAAAACCACCAAGTGGCCATTCACACTTAAAAATAACAAGGTAGTCATTAGCAAATAAAATTGCGAGAGAATGGTGACACTCACACCATTGGAAGGATCATTCATGGAGGCAAATCCTAAACCCATTTTCATGGCAATAAATTGCCCTGCCAATAAAAAGACGTGCATAACAACTTGCATGAGAAACCCCATGGCTAAGCCGATGAGCACCTCTTGAATAATCATGATAAAACCCGGTAGCGATAAAAAAGACACTACGGGTGCCGGAGGCAACACAGGAACCAATAAGAATGTGGTCAGCAGCATCAGTATCAAGCGCACCCGCGCAGGCACCATACGCGCACCAATAATAGGAACCGCAAAATAAAAAGCGCCTATGCGCAACATCGGCCAAATATATTGACCAATAAATTGCATTAGCTGCTCTTCACTAATAATCAGTTCCTGCATGGTGGTTTAATGCCTGTTAGCCAATCAAACTCGGCACACTTGAAAAAATGCGATTGAATAAATCCATAAACTTGGTTAACAACCAGGGGCCTGCCATCATCAGCGTGATGATGGTGACTATAAGTCGCGGTAAAAAACTCAGTGTTTGTTCGTTAATTTGGGTGGCCGCTTGAAACATACTCACGATTAAACCCACAATCAAACCGGGGCCGATAATCACCATCAACATTAAAATGATCAAATAAAAAGCTTCGGCAAAAATATCCATTACGACTTCGGGCGTCATGATGACCTCCGGCTAAATGCCATAACTCGCGGCAAGGGTTCCTACAATCATTGCCCAACCATCCACTAATACAAACAGCATGATTTTAAAAGGCAACGAAATAATTAAGGGCGATAGCATCATCATACCCATCGCCATCAGCACACTGGATACCACAATATCGATCACCAAAAAGGGAATAAAAATTAAAAAGCCAATTTGAAATGCGGTTTTTAATTCACTGATGATAAAAGCCGGCACCAAAATACTGAACGGCGTCGCCTCAGGTGTTGCAATCGGTGGGTGTTTGGCAATACCCACAAAGAGTGCAATATCGGATTCGCGCGTTTGAGCAATCATAAAGGCATGAAACGGCGCCGCTGTTTTTGCCAAGGCTTCTTGTGCGCCGATTTGCTGATTAATGTAGGGCTGTAATGCATCCTGATTTACCTGATTAATCACCGGCTGCATAATAAAAAAGGTTAAGAATAACGCAAGCCCAATCAGAATTTGGTTAGAAGGCGACTGCTGTAAACCTAATGCCTGTCGCAAAATGGAAAACACAATAATAATGCGCGTAAACGAGGTCATCATCATTAACATTGCTGGCAAAAAAGTCAGCGCCGTCATGATGGCTAAAATTTGCAGCGTAACCGTGTATTCCTGTGAACCATTGGGGTTGGTTTTTACGGTGAGCGCAGGTAAGCCCGGAATCGCGGGCAAAGAACCTAAATTACTGGTGGATACACTCACAGGCTGCAAACTATTTTGCACAGTATCCGCAAGAGGAGCTGGCGTGGTTTGAGCAAAGACGTTACCGCACAGCAGCAGTATGGCTAATACACCTATCAGAGAGGCAAGAGTATGTTTGCAATGAACAAGATAATTCTTCATAGGGCTAGCCTGCCGTATTAGGGGTATTGTTATTGTGTGAAGAATGACCGCTCGATATATCGGTGGTATTTTTTTGTTGCAATACTGCCATGAGTTTTTTGCTGAACTCGGAAGTCATATCTGTTTTCTCTGCCACCGCAATCGGTGCCTTCAATACATGCAAGGTATTAATCGTTGTTGCGGTAACACCAATCAATAACTGCTCGGTACCCACTTCCAATAAGACCACTCGCTCGCGTGTGCCTAAGGGCATAGCCGAAAGCATTTTAATATGTGAGTTTCCTGACATAGCACCTTGCGTGAACCGTTTTACAAACCACGAGAGTGCGAAGATCAAACCAATGATCGCCATTAAACCCAAGGTAACATTGAGCAAATGAGCACCACTGCCAATTGGCGGGGCACCATTGCTAGCATTTTGATAAAAAGGCGTTACGGATGCAGCTTGCGCAGCGGGAGTTGATTGCGCAGCAGGAATTGATTGTGCAGCGGGAATTTGATGTGTAGCTTGACTGATATTTTGCTCAGGCTGATTCGCTGCGATTGAATCAGCGGCTGGCTCAGCAGTATTAACCGCTTGGTTTGCTTGTTCTGCCGCTGGAAGGGTTGCCAGCTCTTGCGCTGTGGTGAGTAGCGAAAACGTCATTGCGACGGCAAGAACAATGTGGGTTATCAATGGAATTTTTTTCATAAATCACTCGCGCTCGATAGATCGCAGCGAGCCTACCACTGCGCTGTATGGAGTGCGCGAATAAAACACAAGGTCTTAACGCGCACGCCTGCAATAATTAACGCAATTTTTTAATACGCTCTGCGGGGCTTATGACATCGGTCATACGAATACCGAATTTTTCATTCACGACGACCACTTCGCCATGCGCAATTAAGGTACCGTTAACCAGTACATCTAAGGGTTCACCGGCTAAACGATCCAGCTCAATCACAGAACCTTGGTTGAGCTGCAATAAATTGCGAATGGTAATTGAGGTACGCCCTACTTCCATGGAAATGGATACGGGAATATCTAAAATCACATCCAACTCAGGACTGGATGTACCTTGCCGGATGGGTTCACTTTTTAATTCATCAAACGTCACTGCACTGGCCATTGCCTCATCGACATCCGCCTGTTCAGCCATGGCCGCAGCCCAATCATCTGCCATTGCATCTTGATCAAGATCATCATTTGCCATGAGAATCACCTTTAGTTCCAGTTATATTGTAAGCATTACTGCGATCAATAAATTCACGCACTTTTAACGCGAGATTACCATTGTGTTGACCGAGCTGTGTTCTGAACATGGGCACACCATTAGCCGTAAGCACATGATAATCAGGAAATTCGATAGGAATAATATCGCCCGCTTTTAAATCGACAATATCGCGCAAGGTAATATCACGTCGAACCACATCACATTCCAAATCGACTTTTGCCGCCAGCACATCTTCACGCAAGGCTTTCACCCAACGCTCATCTTGTTCATCGCTATCACTTTGCAAACCTGCATCCAAGACTTCGCGAATAGGCTCCACCATGGAATAAGGCATAGTGATATGCATTTCACCACCACCACCATCCAATTCAATATGAAAGGTGCTGACAACAACCACTTCACTGGGGCTCACAATATTCGCCAGCGATGGATTTACCTCAGAGTGAATATATTCAAAATTGATGGGAAAAACCGCTTTCCAAGCTTCTGCTAAATCAATAAACGCTTGATTTAATACCATTTGCACCACACGCAATTCAGTGGGTGTAAATTCACGCCCTTCAATTTTGGCGTGACGACCATCACCACCAAAAAAATTATCCACTAATTTAAATACCAAACGCGCATCTAAAATAATTAATGCAGTTCCGCGCAGTGGGCGAAACTTCACCATATTTAAACTGGTGGGAACGTAGAGCGTATGAACATATTCGCCGAATTTTTGAATTTGAATGCCGCCCACGGAGACATCAGCCGTGCGACGCAATAAATTAAACATGCTGATGCGTGTGTAACGGGCAAAACGCTCATTGATCATTTCGAGCGTAGGCATACGCCCACGCACAATACGATCCTGACTGGTGAGGTCATAGGTTCTTACCGTACCGGGTTCAAGTTCCGATTCGGTATCTATGTCTCCATCGTCTACGCCATGAAGGAGCGCATCGATTTCGTCTTGTGAGAGTAAGTCTTGCACTGTCGTTTCCTTTTTATTGCATTACAAAATTGGTAAACAACACCTGTTCTACATCGGGATACTCGGGTGCTTTTTTGGCTTCTTCAGAATCATCGTCCTCTTCCTTCTCTTTAGCGGCGGCTAGCGCCTCTTGCTCTTTCATGAGAATGTCATTAACGATCTCTAAAGATTCTTTGCGCAATATTTCCTTGCCTTCCGGCGTTTGCAACTCATCAAAATTTTTACCGCTAAACAACATGACTAAACCATTGCGAATGGCAGGCATATGCAGAGTCAGTAATGGATCGATCGTGGCATCGCGATACATCAAGGTGACTTCGGCTTGCAAATAACGCTGACGTCCATTCACATTAAAATTAATGGTGAAATTAGGTTTTAATGTTTGGTAAATCGCTGGCGCTAATACCTTGGCTTCTTCAGCGACCTCTTCCTCTGCTTCTGCTTTTGAATCTGAGGGCGATAGCATTTTAAGTGTTAATACTGTACCGCCAATAGAAAGTGCTACTAAGCCTACCGCCAAGCCGATCATCATGAATAATTTCTTTTTCTTCTTACTACTTTCATCACCAGCAGCATCTGGAGCTTTATCGTCATTGGCTTTTTTGTCATCTTTGGCTTTTTTGTCATCTTTGGCCATGTCAAAACTCCGTCACTTTCTTTTGCTAATAGGGATTGAGCAATACCTATGCCAGTATCGCCTCTATAGCTTAGCAGTGGTTGAAAGAAAATCGAGGTAAAAGCAGATGCCAGTATGCGGATAGAAGGATTCGCACACTGACATAAAGATGCGGAGAAAATACTGCGGAATTAATCCGTATGGAATCCACTCAACATGGAGAAATATTACGCATAATGATCCACTAATCGCATGTTAATCGCCGATGAGACTGCCACAGCTTGCATTTCATCCTCATCGTCCACGGCGGCATTTGCGCTAGAGCCTGATTCATTTTTTTCGCGCTCTTGTTGCGCGAAAGATTTATCTGATACATCCACATTCACGAGATTCAGCCCTTGCTCGGCAAACATTTCCCGCAAACGGTTCAGCTGTTGATCGAGCACTTCACGCACAATCGGATGTGGACTGGTGAAACTGACCGTTGCTTGATCCTGATTGACACTGACTTTTACACTCATCGGCCCCAAATCCGGTGGATCGAGACGAATTTCCGCCGCACTCACATTTTGCGCAGCAAGCCACAAGACTTTATCCCCCACCGCCTGACTCCACTGCGGCTGACCAACAGGCACAGAAACCGCTGTTTGAACGACGAACGCCCGTGCCGATGGTGATGATTGTGCCTCACTCAACCGGGTTAAGGCCTCTAGTGCGGGGCTACCCGTGGTAGGCGCCAGCTTGGCCGCATCCAGTGTTTGCCCCGCTTTTTCTCCCGATGCCGTCGCATTCAGCAACGCGGCATCCATCAATTTATTGAAAGTTGTTTTTGTTCCAATTAACGCATCAGTGGCGTCGCCCGCCTCCGCATCCAAGATCGCATTTGCATCGGTAGTTTGCAGGGCAGCGTCACCTAATTCTGCGTCGCCGCTTAGCATTGCGGCTAGATCAAAACCCATCGCCGTTGAACCTTTTGTTCCCGCACTTGCAGTACCACTCGCCGTTTTCGGGTCAACCAATAGATTGGCACTTTGCGCCAGCGTTGAAGCAAGCTCTGTAACAACGCCGAGCTGATCAGGCGTTACATCCGTGAGCAAAGGGGTGTCCGTCTCGGTTGTGAGCGAAAGGGCCGATAACTCCAGTGGGGATAATTCCTCTTCAAGGTTTTCCCCCTCAATAAGATTCTCGGCAAGCGGATCTGTGGCAGCAAAGCCTAGTGATGAATGTTCAGCGAGCGCATCCTCAGTCATAGATTCTGACACTAGCTCTTTATCAGCAACTTTATTATCGGTGGGCGCCGTGGAAGTTTCTGCGGACTTAACGTGGTCATTCTCGGAAGGTTGAGAAGTTTCTGCCGCTGAATCTTTTTGGGGGTGACGGTGACTATCCACTTCATCCGTCGCTTTGGCGTTAGCCCGTTCGCTGCGCATGGATTTAATCCGCGCCTGCTCTTGCGACTCCGCAGCCGCTTTTGCGCGCTCATGATCGTGAGCGACTCTGTTCGTATCTATTGAATTGGGTTTAGGCTCATCCGCAGGTTTTACCTGCTCGCGACGCTTGATTGCAACCGTATCACGAGCGGCAATCTCTGGCCGTGCTCGCTGTAAAACCTCTTGAAAGCGATCAGCAGAATCAACCTGCGTTTTGATGGCCATTTTTTTTGCGCCTGCAGCCGCATTGCCAACAGAACCCAGCAGATTATTCAGCAGGGATGCTTTATCAAAAGAACTATGAGTCATGGCTTGAGGCTCCTAAACGAAACAAATCAGAGCAGGACTGCGGCAATCGTTTGCCGCTTCATCCGCTACTTCAGTGTGTTTAGGAGGGTAATTGCAAGGGAGGTGCCAAGTACTACAAACGGGTAATGCAGATGATCAAACCATACCCTGCAATAAGTCACGCACTTGCGCAAACTCTTGCTTAATAGTCGATAAATCGTTCTGTAATTCCGAAAGATTTCCCGCAAGGGCTTTCTTTTCCAGATCAGAACACAGAAAGGTGAGTTGGGCGGCGCCTACGTTACTGCAACTGCCTTTAAAACTGTGGGCAGCACGGCGGATAGCATCTTTATCATCGGAAGCGACAAGCGCTTGGAGTTTTTCGATACGCTCGTTGGAATCTTGAATGAAGGTTTCTAACAAAAGAATAAAATCATCTTCCATAACCTCTTTTAGGCTTTCTAATACCGTGTAATCCAGATGATTCATAGATTTTGCTCGCTGTAACCGTTAATCATCACTTACCCAAGAGAATTCGACCTCGACAATATTGCCGCACCCCAGGTAGCGTACCGCACTACACATTTTTTCAATCAAGGCGATTCCTCTTCCACTATAACCGAAGGTATTTAAATTGCCTTTCATTTTTTTGCTGAAATCGAAGCCTTTACCACTATCCTCCACCCGAATTCCCAAGGTTCCACCATTTTCACTGGTCTTGTTAGTGATATAAATGCGTACAAACCCTTCCGAGATGTTATTGATGCGCTCTTCGCGCAAGGAATAATACTCCGCAAATCCTTCCGGCGTTTGTTTAAGTTTTGAATCTAGCTGCAGCACACCATGCTCTAAAGCATTGGAATAAAGCTCAGCAAAAATCGTGTAAAGCGTACTGTTGAAACCGCGCAGTTTTGGCACTTCCATCAATACATTTAACAACATGGGTAGCGGGTCAAACACTTTGAAGCTAGTAGGGTTTACTTCAAAGCTCATTGACCACTCAACCTCTGCATCACCAAAACGCTCACTGGCCTCTTTGGCAAAGGCATTGACATTCTCAGGCTCTTCCATGCGAATTTCGAGCAGCGAAAGATCATCATCTTTTTCACTGACGCCAACGAATTGCTGAACCCCTACCAGAATGTCATCAAATAAATGTTCAGGTTCTTTATTGTTGATAAAAATATCTTTAAGACGCTCTTCACCGAACATTTCACCACGGCTATTGCGCGCCTCGTGAATACCATCCGACCATAAAAATAAGCGATCGCCGATATCTAACTCAAAATATTCGCAGTTGTCTTTAAATACGCGATTGGATAAAACACCCAAGGGTAAGTGGGTCGATTTAATCGGGGTAATGCTGCCATCTTTAATGTGATGTAAGAAACAATCTGGCAAACCACCGTTCCAAATTTTTAATCGTTTTTTACGGAAGTTAATGTCCAGCATAGTGGCGCAACAAAAAATTCCCACTGGGAGAATATTTTTTAATTTGCCATTAATTTCGCGCAGTATATCGGTCATGGAAAAGCCTTTAGGCACCATGCCATAAAATGTAGACGCGAGTGGCATAGCGCCCATGGCAGCAGGCAATCCGTGACCGGTAAAATCACCCAGCAATACAATCATGCTACCGGAGGGTCGCATGGCAGCAACCATCACATCGCCATTAAATACTGCCATGGAGGAAAGAAAATAACGCACGTTATTGGCATTCAAACAGCCACTGTGCGCAACGTTGTCAAACACATGTTTGGCAACCGTTTGCTCTTGAAGTAAACGATTGTTGTACTGAATAATTTGATCGCGCTGCGTGAGCATGGTGCCATGCATTTCACGCATACGATTAAAGGATTTTATTTTCGCTTGTAAAATAACGCGATTGTATGGTTTTGATAAGAAATCATCCCCGCCCGCATCCAAACACTGAACGAGTGATTCGGTATCCGAGAGCGACGTGAGAAAAATAATGGGGACAAGTTGATCGCCCGCTAATTCTTTTATTTTACGCGCCGCACCGAAACCATCTAACTCGGGCATTAAGGCATCGAGCAGTACAATGTCAGGCTTTTCTTGCTTGTAAACTTCAACGGCTTCAATACCGTTGCGCGCCAGCACAACATGGTGCCCTTCTTTACGCACAATACTTTCGAGAATTAACCTATCAGTATCTGTGTCATCGGCGACGAGAATTTTCAAACGACGAACATCATTCATAAGAGAGCTTCCATACACAGCTCAGCGCCAAACGTCAGCTGACCACTCGTCTTGTACACTACTGAATATCAAACAATTGTTCAAAATTAGAAATTAACAAGATCTTTTTAACATCGGGAGTGCAATTAAGAATTTGGATATTGGATTGATCTCCACCGGCATAATCGCGCAATAACAGCAGCATACCCAATGCCGAACTGTCTAAATAGGAAGTGCCTTGCAAATCCACACGATAGAACGAAGGTACGGGTGTTAACCGCTCATAAGCGCCGCGAAACTCTTGGTGCGAACTGAAATCGAATCGACCCTGTATGTAAATGGTGACTTGATTGCCATCAGGGGATACTGTTGACGTGATCGCCATGTCTTACCTCTGCACAATAACTGCTTAACATTCCTGAAATGAGCCTATTTTTTAGTCATAGCCCATTGTTTAATTGTTTGGGTCGCTGAATTCAACTCACCCACTACACTATGATCACCCGATCATAATGACAACCTAAGGATAGCCTATACCAGTTAGTTTGCTCAGAACAATTACACGGTGAAAAAAACCATAATAATCACCGAATTTGTTCACTTTTAAAGCAACTTTACAGGGTTACACTGAAAAATAATTGATTGCGCGATCACTCGTTAATACGCCGCTGTAGCTGCTGCGCACTCAATTCATCCAACTCTTTTTGCAAGCGCTTATCAAGCACAAGGTTTTCCTCTTGATGGAGTCGAGCAATGAGGTCTTCAATGGATTTTCGCTTTTGGTGTTTTTCACGCCATAGCTGTTGCAGCTGGGTAAGACTTAGCCTAGTTCGCGCTATTTTGGCTTCCTGCTCACGGCAGGCCTCAGTTAAACGACCTATAAAATGACTGTAGTTAATGAGTTCTTGTGCGCGAATACCCGCACGCGGCTGACCCTGGGCGTTTACATATTGATCTTTATAAGCGACTAATTCGGCTAATTGCCGCTCTTCGCTCGCGAGTAAATCACGGTACTCGCTCAAACGTTGGGCAGCATCGTCCTCGTGGCGCTGCGCCAATGTTAGTACCACTTGCATACGCTGGGCGCGCGTTTCAGCCATCCGCTTTACCTCGCCTTATGCGGTTTATACTGCCGGTTGAATTACTATTTGGACCTATGCTGTGCCGCTAAAGGACTATTGGTTTTGCTGTTCGCAGGCGGTTTTAGCAAGGCTTTTAGATTTGCAATCGCCTCAGGCATGTGGACGGCTTGGCGTATACCTTGTTGAATAAAAGCGCGCAAATGCGGGAAGCGCTCAATCGCCATATCGGTTTCAGGATCTGCACCGGGGCTGTAGGCGCCAATCGCAATCAAGTCTTTATTTTGTTGATAACGTGCAGAGAGCTGTTTGAAACGCTGCATCATTTTTAAATGATCGTCATCCACAATATTTTGCATGGCACGACTGATAGAAGCTTCCACATCAATCGCGGGATAGATCCCCTCTTCTGCTAACCGACGCGATAAGACCACATGACCATCCAGAATAGCGCGCGCCGAATCGGCGATGGGGTCTTGTAAATCATCCCCTTCCGTTAATACGGTATAAAACGCTGTGATAGAACCCTCGCCTGCTGCCGCATTACCGGCGCGTTCTACTAGCTGAGGGATTTTTGCAAATACCGACGGTGGATAACCTTTGGTAGCAGGTGGTTCACCAATCGCCAAAGCGATTTCACGCTGAGCTTGTGCAAAGCGGGTGAGTGAATCCATCAATAACAAAACATTTTTACCTTGATCGCGATAATATTCCGCAATACGACTGGAGAGTTGCGATGCACGCAAGCGCATAAGCGGAGCATCATCCGCTGGCGATGCAACAACAACCGCACGACGCAGACCTTCCTCACCCAAAATATGATCGATAAATTCTTTCACTTCGCGGCCACGCTCGCCGACCAAACCCACCACGACTATATCGGCCGTGGTGAATTTCGTCATCATGCCCATGAGCACACTTTTACCCACGCCCGAGCCTGCAAATAACCCCAAACGCTGACCTCGGCCAACCGTAATCAAGGCATTAATGGCACGCACGCCAACATCGAGAGTTTCACTGATGGGATGACGCTGCAGGGGATTAATTTCGCGCGGATTAAAATCAAGAAACTCATCGCCGATGAGTGGGCCTTTGCCATCCAAGGGTTGCCCAATACCATTTACAACACGTCCTAATAATTGCGGACCGATACGCATGCACATTTGCGTTGCCACAGGAACAACGCGCGCGCCCGGCTGTAAACCTTCCACACGCTTAATCGGCATTAAAAAAACTTTGTCGCCGGCAAAACCAACCACTTCCGCCTCAATGCGGCGACCATCGCTATTTACGACTTCACATTGACGCCCTACAGATACATTTAAACCGACAGCTTCTAATGTTAAGCCAACGGAGCGAGTAATACGCCCTTCTGCTTGCGGCTCAACTACCGCTAATTTTCGCGGTGCATAAGTTCGCAGGCGGCTACTGATTGTCTGGCGTTCAGTCATACCCTTTTACTTCATTGTCGAGCGTTTGATCTTGTTCATCATCAGGATCATCGCCGCTGGCTAGCTGTTTAGTCACAAATTGTTCGAGTACCGTTTGTAGGCGTGAGGAGGCGGAAAAATCCACGCGACTTTCTGGTGTATCTATGCGGCAACCACCGGGTTGCAAACTCGCATCGCCAAAAAATTTCCAATCCAATTGTTGTTCTTCGGCATAGGTTTCCACGGCAGCCAAATCGTCGGGGTTTAAACACACCCGAATATTTTTACTGCCCACCGGCAGAGCTTCTATGGCTTGTTTTACGAGATTAAGAATCTGTGAGGAATCCGTAAGCAATTCACGCTGCACCACACTTTGAGTCAGCGTACAAATAACATCTAACAATAAATGTTCAATATCATCGTCTTGTTCGTTGAGCGGATGCAATAAGGCCTGCGCTAATTTTTGAAAACGCTGTTGCTCCGCGACTAATTGCGCACGCATTTCCATTAAACCTTGCTGACGCCCCGCTTCGTATCCTTCTGCATTACCTTTAGCAAAACCTTCTTTGTGGCCTTGCTCAAAACCATCCTTTTCGGCTTCATCAAAAATGGCCTGCATTTCTTGCGCTGTCATACCCACATTCGCAGGCGGTTCAGGCATTTCGACGGTTTGAATGGATTCTTTGTTGCGTTTTAATAACGCATTGCGACGCTCTCTGGCTTCTTTCTCAGCAGTGGATAACACTCGTCCGTTATCGGTAATCGGTGGCAACATCCACGTCTGCACATTTTCTACAGACTCTGCAGGTATGCGACTGATAATCGTTTTTTCAGTCATAGCAATGGTATCTCAATAAAATAGCGGTTGGCACCAACCATGGAATTACACCATTTGATCGCCGGAACCACCAAGCATAATTTCACCCGCATCAGCCATACGACGTGCGGTGATAAGAATTTCTTTTTGCGCGGCTTCTACATCGGACAAGCGCATGGGCGGTTTGGTTTCCAAATCATCGCGTAGCAATTCAGCCGCACGTTTGGACATGTTTTTAAAGATTTTTTCTTGTAATTCTGTATCTGCACCTTTCAGGGCAACTACCAACACATCGGAGGACACTTCACGCAACAAGGCTTGAATACCGCGATCGTCCACCTCTTTGAGGTTTTCGAATACAAACATAAGATCCTGAATTTTGTTGCCCATATCCTCGTCGAGTTCTTTGATGCCTTCCATCAATTCTGCTTCAACCGAACCATCGAGGTTATTCATAATTTCCGCGGCGACTTTGTAGCCACCCATCGCTTTGGTTTGCGATGCCGCATTTCCAGAGAATTGTTTTTCCAAAATATCGTTTAATTCTTGTAAGGCGCTAGGCTGTACAGTATCGAGTGATGCAACACGCATCATAATATCGAGACGCACTTTTTCTGGAAAAAAACTCAAAATTTCTGCGGATTGATCCGCATCCAAATAGGCAATCACGATAGCTTGAATTTGCGGGTGTTCGTTGCGAATAATATCGGCGACCGAGCGCGCCTCCATCCATTTTAAGGTATCCAAACCGGTCGTATTGCCACCCAGCAAAATACGATCAATTAAGCCATTGGCTTTATCTTCACCTAAGGCCGTTACCAGCATTTTGCGAATGTAATTATCAGCGCCCACACCAAGCCCTGTGAGAGTGCGGACTTCCTCTAAAAAGTTCCCCATCACGACTTGCACATCAGATTGCTGCACATTTTGCAGTTGCGTCATAGCAGCACCAATTCGCTGAACTTCTTTTGGCCCCATGTGCTTGAGAATTTCAGCAGCATCTTGCTCGCCAAGGGACATCAATAAAATCGCCGCCTGATCCACATAACGCAGTTTTGTTTTGGATTTATCAGCATTTTTATCGTTAGCGTTTGCATCAGTCATCGCGGTTTATCCACTTTTTAACTACTTGAGCCACACGGCCAGGATCATCGGCAATTAAACCTTTGATCGCATTAATTTGATCTTCGTAACCTTGTTCCGGCCCCGCCAGCATTAAGGCGCTACCACCGGTTAGGGTCACAGTTTCATCAGACATACCGTTCAAGCCACCACCGGCGGCTTCAAGCGCTGCCAACTGACGCGCCTCTTCTTGTTCAGCAATACCACCGCCCGTGCGCGCCAAACTTTTGAACATAGGGCGCAATAAACCAAAGATAATCGCCAGAATAACCAACACACTCGCAATATATTTGATGTTGGGCATAATCCATTGTTGCCACCATGGAATTTCTTCCATCGCCGTCAGATCTTCCTGTACGCGATCGGTAAATGGCGAGTTAAGTACGTTCACACTATCACCGCGTACCGCACTAAAACCCACTGCATCTCGTACCAGTATAGACAAACGTTCTAATTCATTCTCCGTCCAAGGTACGCGAGTTTCTACGCCTTCGGCATCTTTCACCACCTTATCATCAACAACCACGGCGACAGTCAGACGTTTTAGAGTGCCTTGCTGATGCTTGGTGTAGCTTACGGTGCGATCCAATTCATAATTACGGGTTGCTTGCTCGCGATTATTCGTGGCAGGTTTAGCTGCAGCAGGCTGACCCGTAGCCGGATCAATTTGCTCTGGCGCTTCCGCTGTTCCCGGTGGTTGATTGGTTAATGCCCCTGGAATTCCACCTGCAAGATCCCCACCTGAACGTTGCTCATTGAGCGTTTGCTCGGAACGAATAGCCGGCAATTCTGGATTAAAGGTTTCTGCTGCTTGCTCCACTGCGGTGAAATCAATATCGGCACTGACTTCCGCTTTAAATTTACCGCCACCCACCACCGGCTCCAAAATACTGTTAATGCGTTTAACAACGCTGCTTTCGACTTCTTCGGCGTATTGGTGCTGCTTGCTGGCTAAAATTAAATCAGCGCTGTCTTCACCGGTGGACAATAAATTTCCTTGCTGATCAACCACAGTGACATCTTTCATATTCATGTCAGGCACAGAAGAAGCCACCAAATTCATAATGGCTTTCACTTGTGCAGGATCAACACTTCTACCTGCAAATACCTCTACAAAAACAGAGGCGGTGGGCTTAGCGGCATCACGAACAAATACGGTTTTTTTCGGAATAGCCAAATGCACGCGGGCACTGCGAATACTGGTAATACTGGTAATGGTACGCGCCAATTCACCTTCAATACTGCGTTGGTAACGGGTGTTCTCTACAAATTGGCTAGTACCTAATGGCTGCTCTTTATCCATGAGTTCAAAGCCTTGATTTTGGCTGGTTGGCAAACCAAACTCGGCCAATTTCAAACGTGCCATATGAATATCGTCGGCGGCCACCAAAATCGACCCCGTATTGGTATCCATCTTAAATTTAATGTGGTTTTGCTCTAACACTTCAATCACATTGCCTGCATCCAAATTATCCATGCGGCCATACAAAGGGCGATAATCTTCACCCTGCATCCACATGACCACTGCAAAACCAATCGCCACGCTCGCCGCCAACGTAATCATCAAACCAATTTGGCGAAGTAAATTAAGGCTGCTAAAGCCTTCCAAAAAATCACCGCCCACTTTGGATTGTGCGGGTAATTTTGCTGAATCAGACGTTGCTGCTGTTGCCATAGCTCAAACCTTCTTTAATCAATTCTTCGCGAGGATGACCAAAACATCACCCTATTAGATAGGCATGTTCATCACGTCACGATAAGCTTCGATTAGCTTATTGCGCACTTGAACTGTCGCCTGAAAAGCAACCGATGATTTCTGCGATGCAATCATCACATCCGTAATATCCACACCTGCCACACCACGCTCGTAAGCATCCGCCATAGCGCTAGACGTTTTTTGTACTTCATTCACTTTATTCACCGCCTGCGACATCAGATCACCAAAGCTGGGAACTTTCGTCGGACTTTCTACCGACAAACCGCCAAAATTCCGCGCATCTTTTACATCGCCCGCTGCCAAACCTTGTGGACGTTGAAACACCTGCGCTTGCGACTTCAGCGAACGCATATCGTGCAATAAACGGTTAATATCGACACGGTCAGTCATGATGTTTATCTCGCTAACAACACTTATCCGGTGACAATAATTTGGCATTTCACTCGCCAAATCTGCCTTTAGTAGGGTTATTGCACAAAGTAGGCCAATTCTTGCCGCTGGCAATTTACTGCCCTAGCGCGCCCTCCTTGAGGACGAAGGAAAATACAGGCAAAAAAAAATGCGAGCACGAGGCTCGCATTTTTAGGGATTAGCGTGACTAACTTCTTCAGAGTTCCATCAAGCTAACATTTCACTCTCATGAATTGAACTTCCACCCCATTTCCATAGCGATACGCTCTAATCCAGCTATAAATACCTTGAAGCTTTTCGAGGTATTATGGTCTGCACTATTCAAAAAAATCCCCATTCGCCTTGCACCGCTACCTTTTTGAAACTCAGGAATCATGCGAACCACCTCAACAGAAGGTTTTTGCCAATCATCAGGATTAACAAAACGCTTAGCATTTTTAGAATTATTAAGCCTAGGATTATTGTAAGCATCTGCCAATCCTTTCAAATCCCCTAAATACCATCCTTCCAACTCTTGGCAAACCAGTCTTACCAATGTGTCTCTACGGCCACTATCTTGACAGACTTGAAGCAAATGAGATTTTAGTTCTGTGCAGTTAGCATTATCGTTATCACGAACAATTACAAAGCGATCATCGGGGTAGTGCCATGCCCTCAGTTTTCTAGGAATACTCAGATCTAAATCACTTTTACCTTGATGAGAAACACAAAGAAAATGCTCTCGCTCAACCCAACCTGGAAAAAGTCTTGGTAATAAGCCCTCCAAAAAAATTTTCATAGAAGGCTCCTCTAACAAAAAAATTAACCGACCTTGCATCAGTTTAATCCCTCAAATAACCCTTGTTTCCAAAGATAACCTGGTAAATCACCCGCCTCAAATAATGCTTTTAAGTTTTCGGAATCATTTGCACAAGTGACGTTGGTAAAACCAGACTCTTTTCGCAAACAATAAATCTCTGCCAATGTGAGAGCATTCAAAAAATCCGGGGAATGGGATGAAATAAATACTTGTCCACCTCGCCGTGCATAGTCACGAAACTCTTCCGCCAACTCTGGCAATAACTCAGGATAGAGCTGATTTTCAGGTTCCTCTACAGCCAACAACGGAAAGGGTTTTGGATCGTTCAATAGAATTAGATAGGCGAACATCTTGATAGTACCATCGGATACATGCCTAGCAATAAAAGGATCTTTAAAGCTGCCATCCTGAAAGCGCAACACCAAGCGACCATCATCAGTTTGTTTGGGCTCGACAACTGAAACACCTGGCACCCGCGCCTGCATAGAGCGCAATACGCGTTTAAAATTTTCAGGATGATGCTCAAAAAGATAATTTGCGACAACAGCCAAATTTTCGCCACGAGTTGATAAATGCTCAGCAAAACCATCTTCTTGGCTTGGGCGAGCCTCAGATACATGAAAATCCGAGATGTGCCAATTTTCAATCATTAGACGAAATGCACTAGCCGCTTTAAATCGTTCAAACTGCCCTAGTCCTTTAATAGCTAAAATATCCGGTGAATCTAATTCTTGCTCTTCGCGTTTTAGCTCTTCATCAGGCTTAGAGAAATCTTCCTCATTTACGATTGAGTATCCTTTACCATAAGTAAAATCTAAAAAATGATATGGCTTACCATTAGCGCCACGCTTGTAGCGCAAAATCTCACGCGCAATCACCGCCCTACCTGTATCATCAGGCTCCATCCTAAGAATATAAGTAACCAAACGATCATAGCCAGTAATCTCCATTCTGAATTGCAAAGTAATTTCAATAGGCTCAGTAGAAAAACCTCGACTGGCAAGCTCTTTGTATCCACCTCGCTTTGAAACAGCTTTGCCTACATTCATAGATAGTGCATCCTTCAGAAAAGAAAACACATCAAACAGTGTCGATTTTCCTGTGCCATTTGCTCCTACCAACACGCATAAACGAGGTATATTCGTGAGTTTCGCATCACGAAACAATCGATAATTTTTTACTTCTATAGATTCAATTTGCATAATTCTGACCTTATAACGACGGGCAATCCAATTCAAATAAAGACTGGATAATTGGTACCCTATTTAACACTAATTGATCTTCTTCACTAGTATTTTCACTATAGGGCATACTACTTAAACCTGCCCCTATCAAGAAACACCTCTGCTGGCGTTCAATTTACCGTAAATCGACACTCAGAATAGCCCTCCATAGGTTAAGAATTAAACAGCGAGCTACATCCTATACAGGCCCATGATACAGGCAATAAAAAATGCGAGCACGAGGCTCGCAATTAATCACCGATCAACTCACTTTTAACACATCGAAACGTTCACCAAGAGCACACACATCAACACAGAAGATAGCTCTAGCAATCACTCCGTAATTTCATAACCCTCTTCCCGCAAACGTGCGATTTTATACCGCAGGGTACGTGCGCTTATTCCTAAACGTTCAGCCGTATTTTTGCGGCTTCCGCGCTCCATGTGCAGGGTATTCATAATAATTTCATATTCACGTTGTTTTAAATCATTTCCCAATGCGGGATTATTTAAGGAGGAATGCTGTACGGGGGTATTGCTAATTAAAGCGATATTTTCAGAATTTACGCTTGCCACAGAAAAATTCGCCGATTGAAATGACTGTGCATACGCAGGGTGATTTTCTTGAGCCACCACAGATGTGGCTGGCTGTGAGCTCTGCACCACTTGCGCAGCCTGTAATAAATTTGGCTTTTGGCTGTAACCGGTTGGATGTTGACTGTAAGGGCCGCTAGCATCCAAACCCAAATCTTCAGCTTGAATAGTTTTACCGATTTGTAAAATCAACGCGCGCTGCATAATGTTATCTAACTCGCGTACATTGCCGGGCCAAGGGTATGACATTAATACCTGTTGTGCCGATGACGACAAACTGACGCCGCGACGATTTTGTTTGTGTGCGTGTTTTTGTAAAAGTTTTTCTGCTAAAGGAATAATATCTTCAATGCGATCACGCAGTGGTGCCCATTGCAAAGGCAATACACTTAAACGATAGTACAAGTCTTCACGGAATTTGCCGGCGACAACTTCACCGCGCATATCGCGGTTAGAAGTTGCTATTACCCGCACATCTAACTTAATGGTTTTGCGGCCACCCAAACGCTCCACTTCGCGCTCTTGTAATACACGCAATAATTTTGCTTGCAAACCAATATCCATTTCTGAAATTTCATCGAGCAATAAGGTGCCGCCATTCGCTTGTTCAAATTTACCGGGGCTGCTGGTGTGCGCACCGGTGTATGCGCCTTTTTCATGACCAAACAACATAGCTTCCAACATATTTTCAGGAATGGCTGCGCAGTTAATGGCGATAAAAGGTTGATTGCGTCGTGGTGAGTGATCGTGAATATACCGCGCCAAGACTTCCTTACCTGTACCTGATTCACCCACGATTAATACCGTAGAATCCGATTGTGCAACACGCTGTGCCAGTTGCAAGAGTTGGCGACTAGATGGCGCTTGCGCAACGGGTTCATCACCAGAAATTTGTGCCACACCTAAATGACGTGCCACAGTTTCTACTAAGGTTTGAGGTGCAAAGGGTTTCACCAAATAATCAACCGCACCTTGTTTCATCGCATCCACTGACTCGCTGATGCTGGCATAGGCCGTAATTAACATCATCGGAATGTGTGGATAATGCTGTTTCACTTCGCGCAATAAATCGTGGCCGCTCATTGCACCCATATTCACATCAGACACAATCATGCGAATATCGCTATAAAGCGCCAATTCCTTGAGAGCATCTTCGGCACTATTCACCGCCAGCACGGCATAATCTGCCAATTGCAAGGTATCGGTTAAAGCTTCGCGTAAGTTGCGATCATCTTCCACAACCAACACTTTAATAGCATCTTCGTAATCAGCAGTTTGCAGTGCGAGAGCCATGATATTCCTCTGAATAATAAAGTGGCTTATTACATGAATAGTTCTTGTTTAAGACCGTCAAAAAAAGGGACTTTTTTGACGAGCCTACAGGTACGTATTTACGGCGTGTCTGAAACAAGAAGTATTCATGTAATCAATCCAATAACTAAACGTGATTAAAAGGCATCAAAATACTGGCGCAGGTGCCCTGCCCTAATTTTGATTGCACTAGAAATTTACCTTGATGCGCACGCGCCACGGCATGCACCACACTTAAACCTAAACCTGTACCCTGCGCTTTGGTTGTTACAAATAAATCGCCGACGTTCGCTAAGACTTCTGGCGACATTCCAGGGCCTTTGTCGCACACACGAATCCACAATTGGTCAGGTTCATTAGCAATTTTCGGATCATTTAACGCTTGCGGATAGCTATTAAATTCAATGCGCAATACCGCTTTATGCTCAACGGCTTGAATGGCATTGTTCACTAAATTCATGAGGGCGCTGATTAACGCATCGCGATTGCATTGAATGGTTTTATCGGGGCAATGCATTACCCACTCACAAGTGGACTCACTGGTCATTAACGGAACTTCCATTGCCTCTGCCAAATCACTTTGCAATTCGGCGACTGTCATCACATCATCCAAGGGTAAGTCGCCTTTGACGTAAAACAGCATGTCTTGCACTTGGCGTTCGATATGATTTAAACGACCGAGAATTTTTTCTGAAAATTGTTGGCGGCGCTCGTCGTCCAACTTGCCATCGCACAAATGGCCTGTATATAAAATGGCAGCAGATAAAGGTGTACGAATTTGATGCGCCAACGCACTCATCATTTTGCCCAATGCAGACAAACGTTCATGGCGACTTAATTGACTTTGTAAACGGCGCGTTTCGGTTTGATCGGTCAACAGAATAATTTGACCATCTTCCCCCAAATTACGGGTTTGAATACTGATGCGACGACCATCCTGCAAAGACACTTCGTGACCATCATCTTTACGCGGTGCAAAAGAACGTTTAATCACATCGCGCCATAATTCACCTTGCAATGGCTCACCCAATAAATCGAGCGCCGCAGGATTACATTCAGATACACGACCCGATGAATCCAACACCACCACACCACCGGGTAAAAAATTCAGCAGGCTTTCCAAGCGGTGCGCGAGCTTTTCTTTTTCAGCAAGTTCTTGCAGGCGCTGATCGCTGAGGCTAGTCAGCTCATCATTCAATTCAGTAACGCGGTTTTCCAACAGATAATAAGAATCGGCCAACTGTTGTGACATTTGATTAAACAGCGCAAAGGCACTTTTCAGATCCTGCCCTTTATCAACTGACACAGATTTATCCGCCACCAGCGGTAAAGGCGTCACATTGTGTTTAGCTGTCGTCATTGCCTGCGCCATAAAAACCCCAATCTTTCCAAAATGTTGTGCTGAACCGGTAAACCGTCAACAAATCAACGTTTTTTGTGTTGTTACTTGGGTAATTGCAAGCACAGTGCCAATCCTATTTTTATATTAAAATCAATTGGTTACGAAATATTAACAGCAAGGGGTCAAGGGTTTGGCGCAGAAGTTTAATGAGAAGACAGGGTTATTACTCAAAAGCAACAGAGGAAAGATTCCCATGATTATGAGGCTAAGTGGAATGATGGCTAAAATTTGTAGTCATCCAAAATGGTAGTGGTCATGAGCCAAATAGCGCTTATATTGAGTATGACTCTAGACCTGTAACCATTTATATTGCAGTAGCAAATCCTCAATAAATGGTGTTGATGCACATCGAGAGCTAATATCGACGCAATAGCTGCTGCACATAAAAACGGCGCAAGTGTAAAAGTGATTATGGGTTCAAGTTGGGGGAGCATCTATTGAATACAACCAACGCCTATAATGTTGATTTGGATGTAACTATTAACGCATGGTGAAAATGAATATGATTTATTCAGAAATCGCGCCAAAATTTCGTTCCAGAAAGGCCTTTGTTACTGCAATGGAAAAGGCTAAGTCCTCAATAACTAATCGAGGAGATTATCAAAGCTATAAAGATATGGTCGATAGTTTTATAAATTCCAACAGTAATAGCGACACTTTTGGTTATGGAATGGTAGGTTTTTCTTCACCATCGAAAAAAAATAGATATTTATTGATCATAAATACTATAAAGGAATCAAAGTGGGATTTAGTGGCTTATCGGAATGTATGGATTCGAATATTTGTCGAATATCAACTTAAATTTTATATTTGTTTAGATGCTCGAAGTAGGTTTCATGACAAACAGGTACGGTCAAGAATTTGTGTTCATCAGTCATTTGGTGATTTAATTGCGATGATTGCTATATTTGGTAATAGAGCACTATTTGAAAACGCTACCAAATTTGTTTTTGATGTATTTGATTGTGATTTGGTGGGTGGGGACGTTACTAGTCTTACTCAGTTATTTATGCTTCGGTTAAGTGAAAAGTTTTTAGGCTTTACGCCGAGGGAATGGTTAAATCACCAGTATTGGGGTGTTGATCCGCGAATAGAAGAGCCACTTTTTGCTGAGCTTTGGAGTCACTGGGATGATGAAGATACGGAGATTTTAACTCCAATTCTTATTCAGCTTTTAAATCGCCATACCTTTCAAGCGAGCCGCAATAATAAAGATGGCGGCCGCGACTTTGAAGGGCATTCCGAACAATACCCAATGGAAGTTCACTTTATTTTCCGCTTGCGCGAATGGCGTGGTTTAACCAACCCTGTGTTAACACACCGCTTAATGGAGCCGCCCTTCGATGTACTGCCTGAGCCGATGCAAGAGCTGGTGTTTGATGAGCAAACCATTCATTTTGTTAAAAAGGTTCGCGAAGTTTTTCCAGATTTTGACACAATTGTAAATAATGCAAAAATTCGGGATTGGACAATATTGTTGTAATGCATGTTGGTTCGTTATGACTATGCGTGTGTACCTGCATGGGTAACTAAACCCGTACCTACACCCGTAACCACACTATTGCTGGCTTATATTGAGTAATAACTGTACTATGCGCGCCCGGCACCCTTAAGGTCAGTGTCGCCCTCCTCTGCCAGCCTCAATGCTGGTCTTCTTATGCTCGCCAGACCTTGCCCGCCCTGCGGGAGGCCGAGCTACAGGAAATTATGTATGTCTTTCGAAACTCTCGGCTTGCGAGCCGATATTCTGCGCGCTATTGCCGATGAAGGTTACAGCACGCCAACACCTATTCAATTACAAGCCATTCCAGCCGTATTAAAAGGTGGCGATATTCTTGCCGGTGCGCAAACCGGTACTGGCAAAACTGCCGGTTTCACGCTGCCGCTGCTGGAAAAATTAACCGCATCAACCAAAGTGACGACGGGACGTCGTCCAGTGCGGGCGCTAATCCTGACTCCAACTCGTGAGCTTGCGGCACAAGTGTTTGAAAGTGTGCGTGGGTATGGCAAGTATCTCCCACTGCGCTCAACCGTGGTTTTTGGCGGTGTGAGTATTAATCCGCAAATGATGAAGTTGCGTGGCGGCGTGGATATTCTGGTTGCTACACCCGGCCGCCTGTTGGATTTAGTGAATCAAAATGCGGTGAGCTTGCGCGATGTAGAGATACTGGTGCTCGATGAAGCCGATCGCATGTTGGATATGGGCTTTATTCACGACATCAAAAAAGTCTTGGCATTACTACCCAAACAACGTCAAAACCTGTTGTTCTCTGCCACTTTCTCTGACGAGATCAAAGCGCTAGCCGATAAATTGTTAAATCAACCAACATTGATTGAAGTCGCACGCCGCAACACGGCTTCTGAACGTGTAGAGCAACGTGTTCATCCAGTTGATCGCCATCGCAAGCGTGAATTGTTGTCGCACTTAATTAATCAAGGCGATTGGCAACAAGTGTTGATTTTTACGCGCACCAAACACGGCGCGAATAAACTAACAGAACAATTGAATGATGATGGCATTAGTGCCGCCGCGATTCACGGCAACAAAAGCCAAGGTGCCCGCACAAAAGCGTTGGAAGATTTTAAAAACGGCGCTATTCGCGCCTTAGTAGCAACCGATATTGCCGCACGCGGTATTGATATCGACCAATTACCACACGTGGTGAATTATGAATTACCTAACGTGCCGGAAGATTATGTACATCGCATTGGTCGCACAGGTCGTGCCGCTTGTGAAGGTGTCGCTGTGTCGCTGGTGTGTGTCGATGAAGACAAATTTTTGCGCGACATTGAGAAATTAATTAAGCGTGATATTGATAAAGTTATCGTTGCCGGTTTTGAGCCAGATCCCAACATTAAACCCGAGCCTATAGTGCTAGGTCGCCGTATGACCATAGGTCAAGGTGCTGGAAAAAGTGGCAGTGGCCGCAATCATTCCGGTAAGCCTGCATTAGGCGCAAAGCCTAAAAATGGCAGCAGCAAACCTAAACATGGCTCACTGAAAAATGGCAATGAAACCGGTCAACGCCAAGGCAAACCACACCACGGCAACAGCAATAACAGCAAACCCAAACATGCACATCACTCAAAAGTGGCTGTATAAAAAACACTGAGTAGCTGAATTACCTTATAAAAAAATACCTGCACTGTGCAGGTATTTTTTTATTCACATCTTGATTAAATCCAAGGCTCTGTTGCCCATGTTTTTATGGACGCGCCAGTATCGGTAATCGCTGCAGGAACATATCCGCTGATCATGGCAGCCATCACACTCGCCGATATTTTTTGCGAAGTCTGAATCCTACGCTGTACCTTTTCCCATTGATGTTTTTCAATCAATGGCCCCACTATGGACATGGAATTCCAAAACTCTTCGTAACTATTACGCCGCTCACCGTCTGGATTTTGCATTTTCCACCCAGGTACGCGAGTTAATTCAATACTCACGCCCCGTGCATTTAATTTATTCAACATCCAGAATAATGCAATATTGGATAAATTCGCATCCACATAACCACCACCTACATTAGAATGCGCCCCCGTAAACCACACTTCCTCCACGCGCTGCGTTTGCACTTTAGGGGTGAAATATTCTGGTAAAAATTCTTTGCGCTGTTCATCCAGCGCCAACGCTTGGCAAAGGTACTGAATGTTGGCTGGATTTAACTCGTGAAAGTGATTAAATTTTTCACCAAATGCTAAGGCTCCCACGGTATCCCACACACCAACAAAATCAATAGTTGCAGCTTGCATATTTCCCGACAAACTATGGCTTTTCGGTTTATCGCGATAAGATTCAAACAACGCAAATAGTTCTACCTCACTGAATAAACGTGGGCGCTTGGGCAAACCCACGTAATCGATAAAACCCATTAAGCTGCGAACAGCAAATGCACCTCGACTAAAACCAAAACCCATAATACGATCGCCGAGCTGCCAACGTTCTGCCAAGAAACGATAAGCATCCATAATACGCTCTGAAGTGCCAGTGCCTGTTGTTCCTTCAAAACTACGCCAATGCTGTGAGCCCATACTCCCCACACCATTCATATAACAGACCGCTCCCGCTGAGCTGACTAATGGCTCAATACTTCCGTAGCTATCGTTAACCACTAATTTCTTTTGCGTGAGCGCTTCCCATAGAATTTGCACATTCGTTTTGGTTTCTGCTTCGCGATGATCTATTGGGTCATCGTCGGTTTGCCCCGGCATATTCCATGTGCCATCAATACAAACTATCCACGTATTACTCATACTGGAATCCTCAGTCATTGTTAACTGCTCATCATAAAAACAAAAAAGGCGGCCAAGCCACCTTTCTTTTTTGTTTAGAACGATAATCAATTAACGCGTCATATCGTACTTGCGCATTTTTTCCACCAAGGTGGTGCGACGCACACAGAGTTTATCCGCGGCTCGCGCAACTACACCACCACAATCATTTAACGCCTGCTGAATTAAACTCATCTCTAAATTGGTGATGTATTCCCGTAGATCAATGCCTTGATCAGGCAAGAGCGGAGTGTCATTTAAACTCACGTAATTAGCATTTCCATTAGCAACAGTTTCGGTGGTTGCTTTGGGCGTGAAATCTTCATCGGCAACATCCACATGGCGATATTTAGCAGGCAAATCTTGCACACCAATCACGCCATAAGGATGCATGATCGCCATACGCTCAACCAAATTGGCAAGCTCGCGCACATTGCCGCTCCATTCATGTTGGCAGAGGGACATAATGGCCGCGGAATTAAAACGAATCGAACCACGCTGCTCACTTTCCATGCGATTGACTAATTCGTTAATTAACAAAGGAATATCTTCCGAGCGTTCTTTTAACGATGGCAACTCGATGGGAAATACATTCAAACGATAAAATAAATCTTCGCGGAACGTATTATCACTGATCATTTGCTCAAGATTACGATGGGTTGCCGCAATCACTCGCACATCCACAGGCTGGGTTTTATTACTGCCCACACGCTCAAAACAACGCTCTTGCAACACACGCAAAATTTTCACTTGCATGTTGAGTGGCATATCACCAATTTCATCTAAAAATAACGTGCCGCCTTCCGCCATTTCAAAACGACCTGCACGCGAATTGATGGCGCCGGTAAATGCGCCTTTTTCATGGCCAAATAATTCACTTTCTAATAACTCTGCCGGAATAGCTCCGCAGTTAACAGGCACAAAAGGTTTATCGCGGCGCGGGGAGTTGTAATGCAAATTGCGCGCAACCACTTCTTTACCGGTGCCAGATTCGCCGGTGATTAACACCGATACATCTTTATCCGCGACTTGCGACATCATCTCGCGAACATTCTGAATTTCACGGCTGGTGCCCACCAAACTGCGAAATAAATGCACGGGACGACGTTGCGGTTGACGTTTACTGGCTGATTGCGCCTCGCGGTATAACTGCGCGCGATGAAGGGTATCAATTAATTTATTGTACGTGAGGGGAATCTGAAGTGTTGCAATCACCATAAAACGATAGGTATCTTCGAGTGCATCCACAATATTTTGATGCTCATCGCCCAAAAGCACTATGGCTAACTCATCGTTCCACGAGCGGATTTCTTTTAATACTTGCGCCAGTGTTTTTTTACTATCGCGACAATCGCCAATAAAAATACCTACATAATCTTCACCGCCATTTTCTTCAGCAATAGCAGCCTGCCACGTATCACTGGAAGTCACTAAAGTCGTTTCACTCAAAAAATCCAGCAGGATTTTTACATCGTGTCGGCGTGATTGATTATCGTCGATTATAAGTACTTTATTATTGCGCCACATACACCTAGACCTTTTTCATTTTGTGCTCGAAAAACACGCCGATCGCGTTAGGCAATACGCGTTCGAGGCAGCATCATGACTGATTGGAATAAGTAATAGACGAGGGTCTGAGCTTAGTCAAATTTATGGCGGAAAGTTTTTTGGCGTTTTGTTGAATTTTAATCAATGCGCATAAATAAACGCCAAATTTATGCCTTAAAAAACCAGAACTACTCAATAAAAGAAAAAGCGGTTATAACAAAAGGAAATGTGAGCACAATTTTAAGCGGGAGCAATTTCGTCCCAACCTGATTTTAAGGTTTTGATGAGTTGCGTCACCTCTAACACTTTTTCAATATCATTTTCAGCAGATGCTTCCAGTAAACGGAAGTTGATGTATTCGTAAAGACGATCCAGATTTTCTGCCAACTCCCCCGTAGACATATCCAATGAGCCGCGCAAACCGGACACTATGCCAATGGCCTTACTCAACGCTTCACCTTTTGTAGCAATATCACCACGCTCCAGCGCACCCTGAGCAACCGCCAAACGCCCCAGAGCGCCTTCAAAGAGCATTTGAATTAAACGATGAGGAGAGGCGTTCGTCACCTCAGATTCAATACCTAAGCGACGGTATTGCTTGAGGGCTTCTTGCGGATTGTAGTTGGACACAAAAGATCTCCTGCTAGCGAGGGTAAAAGTACCCTAAGGCTAGCAGGGCTCAATGATTTTTGCGAGGCTTGCTATAAAAGAATCATTTTAAAAACCATAAGCACTAATCACTTCGGTATTATTGCGCCATCGCCGCAACCTCACGTTGACACTGGGCAATCATACCGGCGTACACTCCTTTTAATTCGCTTAATGCCATCACCAAGGTGCTTTTGTCATCACGGTTAGCGGCAATGACTTTTTCAATCAACAACACACATATCGAGTCCAGACGGCGTACTTTATCCCAATCATCTGCTTGCAACGCCAGAGTTAATTCACGTTGCAAACTACGCATGGCCAACACGCCGGCTTCACCTTGGTAGGATGGTGTTGTTACTAATTGCAGACTCATAAATCACCTCACCATGAATAACGTTTTACACCTTGTCGCCTATTGCATCCCAGCCAGCTTTAATTTCTGCAATTAAACGACCGCACTCATCCAAATAATCTGGGTTATTTTCAAAATTCGCTTGGGTGAGGCGACGGATAATATAGTCGTATAACCCATCAAGATTCGCGGCAAGGCTGCCGCCTTCTTTATCATTGAGGCTGCCTTGCAATCCCCCAACAATATTGACTGCCTTACCAATTAACTCCCCTTTTCGAGCAATTTGGTTTTGCAGCATGGCGCCCTTGGCTTGCGCAATTCGCTCGAGAGCCCCCTCAAACAACATTTGAATTAAGCGATGAGGTGAAGCCTCCTCAATACCTGAATGAACTTTCACACTGGAGTAGCTTTGTATTGCCGAATAAGAATTCATAGACCACCACGAATAGTTTGTTAGCATCATTCATTTGTTATCATCAGCGCTGCAAACGCCAGCGCTTACTCCTAAGGGTAACGGCAGCAACCTCTAAACCTTTAACCAGAAACCATCACAATGACACAAAAATCGATCTTGATTACCGGTGCATCGAGCGGTATCGGCTACTACTGTGCTCACGCATTACATAAAGCTGGCTATCAGGTTATCGCCTCGTGCCGCAAGGCGGCCGATGTTGAACGGTTAAATGCTGAAGGCTTAACCACTCTACAGATCGATTTAAATGACTCATCCTCCATTCAAGAAGGAGTGGCAAACACACTCGCTATTACTGGCGGCAAACTTTATGCACTTTTCAATAATGGTGCTTATGGGCAACCCGGTGCCGTAGAGGATTTAACCCGCGATACCTTACGCCAACAATTTGAAAGTAATTTTTTTGGTTGGTGCGAAATAACCAATGCCGTCTTACCGATAATGTTGCGAGAAAATGAAGGCCGAATTATTCAAAACAGTTCTGTTCTGGGTTTTGCCGCCATGCCTTTACGAGGCGCCTATAACGCCAGTAAATTTGCGATTGAAGGAATTAGCGACACCTTACGTTTGGAATTAGCCGGCACCAATATTTTTGTGAGCTTGATCGAACCAGGTCCTATTGAAAGCAATTTCCGCAAAAATGCTCTTCATGCGCTAGAATCGAACGTCAATTATTTGCAGAGCCGCCACCAAAAAATCTATCGAGCAGCCATAGAACGCTTGCGTAAAGAAAAAAGCACCACACCTTTTACGCTCGGCCCCGACGCTGTTTATCAGCGTCTTCTGCATGCTCTAGAAGCCAAGCGTCCGCAAGCTCGTTATTACGTGACTTTCCCAACCTATTTTGCAGGCGTCATGAAACGTGTACTGCCAACTTTTCTGTTCGACAAATTATTAAAAAAAATGGGCAGCTAATTCATTTCGGGTTCAGGTTTGTCATAGGATGATCTCCCATAGCACGACGAAACATCCGCGAAACATCCAACTACAACATGTTTGTTGGATGCTCTCCATCAGACAATGACAAAACCGGTGAAGATATGAAAAAAATTCTACTGTCTATTCTTACCTTTTTAATGACAACTGCAGCCCACGCTGAATCCATGCGCTGCAATGGTGATTTGATACAGCTTGGCGACATGAAAGCTGAGGTGATTGCGGAATGTGGTGAACCCATAATGAGGGACAGTTTTTGCCGCCCTGTTGCAAAAGGTGCGCAAATACAGGCCGTCCAAAGCGGCAACCAAAATGTACAAAATAATATCGCCGTACAAACCTGTGAAGATGTGGATGTATGGACTTACCACCCCGCTAAGGGTCAATTTGTCACCCACCTCTTCTTTGTAGAGGGCGAATTGCAAGAAATGAAGTACGGCGACAGGGTTAAATAATCGCCGAATAGAAAAACTATTGCACAACCAAGAATACTGTATATAATCACAATAACTGTACAAATACACAGAGTGCTTTGTGACTATAAACAGAATCCTTGGAGTGCATCATGCTTGATCTAACATCCCGTCAAGAGCAAGTTTTAGGGCTCATCAAACAGTATGCCGAAGAAACCGGTTACCCACCCACACGTGCTGAAATCGCCCGCATTCTGGGGTTTAAATCGGCCAACGCCGCGGAAGAACATATCAAAGCCTTAGCGCGCAAAGGAGCCATAGAAATCATCCCCGGAGCTTCGCGCGGCATTCGCCTCCCCGACGTTCAAACCGGCATCCCCATTATCGGTCGTGTAGCCGCCGGTAACCCGATTCTTGCGCAAGAGCACATTGAAGACTACTGCAACATTCCCCACCAGTTCTTCTCACCTTCGGCGGATTACTTCTTGCGTGTACACGGCATGAGTATGAAAGACGCAGGCATATTGGATGGCGACTTATTGGCTGTTCACAAAACAGATCAAGTACGTAACGGCCAAATCGTTGTTGCGCGCATTGGTGAAGAAGTCACGGTAAAGCGCTTTAGACGCATAGGCAATCGCGCACAAATTGAGTTGTTACCCGAGAATCCAGATTTCGACATCATCCACGTGGATATGCGTGATCAGGACTTTAGTATCGAAGGCTTAAGTGTGGGAGTAATTCGTCGTGACTAATACCGCTCGTATTTTGCCAAATGCTAATTCTGCACATACATCAGGCAACCATTCGCGTCAGCAACCCAGTAGTGGCGTCACCGAACTGGTACTGACCAGCGATGCACCAGAGCAATTGGTACTGCTGCTCCCCATGATCGCCTTTCTCAGCAACAGCTGCAGTGATCGCTGGATTACCTGGGTAGCACCACACAATGTGGATCGCGAACTGTTGGAGTCCTACGGTGTAAATACTCGATACATCCGCATGATTCACTGCACCGATGCACAAAACGCCTTGTGGATCACATGGGAAGCATTGGCAGCAGGCAATAGCCACACCGTGATCGCCAGCCCAGGCAAACTCACTGATAAAGAATTAACACAATTAGAAATAGCGGCCGCTAAAGGCAACTGCCAAGGCTTGTTGTTGCGAATACGCTAACACTGAAATGCCCTAAAACTAAGATTCGCTCAAATAAGATTCGCCTAAAGTCAGGGCAAGAAGAGAAACACAGACTGTAGCGGTATGAGTAATCGCCATGGAAGGCATACAGAAAAGAGATATAGGTGCTAGGGATGTTGGTGATGAGACCAAGGTAAACACAATAGGAGCAAGGATCAGCTGAACTAGTCGTGACTTGATTCAGTGAAGCATCAGTTTTTCGTAATCGCTCATCTCATCAGTGAAGTCTTCAACCGAATCACTCAACATCAACTCCGACTGCTGTTCAGCTAGGTCGCCAGCCGCTTCCATACCGGCTTCGATCATTGCTTTAGCGACATCAAACTTGGCTACGCCGAGAAAAGCAAGCGACTCTTCAGAAAAACGAATGGTTACTAAAGGCTCGTTTTTCTCATCGTCAGGGCGTTGCAAGGCCACATCGCCATTCATCAACTCAACAATTTCGTAAAACGACATAACTACCTCATTTAGCATCCTGAAATTCGGGCGGCATTCTAGCACTCAATATCCGTTATACGTACTGAAAAAGCTGTCAATCACGCCATGGATAGCTAGAGGGGTAAAGAAACTAGCGCTAAGCAGTCCTCAATTGCAGAAAACGTCACACAACCCAAACACGCCGGTACAAAACTCGCCTGACCCACACCTAATGAGATAGCGTTATTCACATCAACCTTACCTTGTAACACCATGACCAAGGCATAGCCCTGCAGTTTCAGCTCAAGATGGTTATTCGCCGCTATACCCATACGACGCACTTCAAAATCATCAAACTGACACACTCGCTCTATGCGCGCACCGGGTGTAGACAAGAGCAACCCCAATGGTTTTTGTGGCGGGGAATCTAAAGATGCTTTTTGAACAGCAGGCTCAGTATCCCAATGGCTTTGGGTCAACACTTTCTGCGCAAAACTTAATATCAGCCGTTCATATACCTGTGTTTGAAACTCCACGACACGTACGCCATGTTGTAGCGAATGCGGTGTTAAACAAGGCACGGTCACCACATCACCCACCTGTAAAGGCAGCTGCGCTATAAAACTGTTCATTACTGTACGTAGCTGTTGCTCACGCGATAACAATGACGCGTGAGTAGCATCTTGGGATAGCTCAGCGAGCCACTGAGTAAGTTGATTCGCGGTTACAGGTGCATGCAAGTCAATGCTTGATGCAATCCGTTTTTGATCCAGCAGATCATCAACTGAACGCCTCACCTGTTCATAGTTTTTTACGCTGAGGAGATAGGCTTGTTTGAAAGCCTCTTCATTGTCAAAAGGAGAGCGCTTCTTTTGATCAAACCCAAATTGCATTGCCCCCACACCTTGCGGCCAAGCATTTTCATCCACATGAGTTACCACATACACTTCTTGTTTTTGCTCATGCATTTCAAAATACAAATCGCCATAAACTTCATCAGGCAATGGATCTAGAACTTTCAACAAGTTAATAAATCGCTCGCGCCCAGCCGATAAATATTCAGGTAAGAGCGCTAATACCCATGGCAAAGGAATGGAAAAACTTTGCGCACTCACACGCGACTGCCCACGCGCCTCTATTCCGGTATACCAAATTTCTTGACCCCATGGCTTGGGGATATGCACTGGCTCAAGCATCAAGGGCGCAGAAAAATTCAGCCAAGGCGTTTGATGTTGTGCAGCAAAAGTTTTGGCTGCAGAAAGCTCCGCTGGCAATTCGGCTATTTGTGCTAACACCTCAGCAGTTGCACGAAAAATAGCCCCCTGTATTGATACAGTAGAATTATTAGATTTTCCTGTAAGACATATCACCGCAACCAAGTCCAACAAGGGTTGTTGCGGTAAATAATATTGTTCGTGGATGAATTTAATAGCAAAAATGGGCGCTTCAGATAAAACCTCGTCCATAGCGTTTGAATGTTTAAGATAATTGCTTAAAAACACTTCAGGATTGAGTAGATTATCGCTATGTATCTTCACTCTGACATAAACTCGATGATGGTGAGAATGCTATTAACGTAAGAACTTATTTTCTTCGCCAATAATACCAGACAAACACCATTCCTAAACCTGCCAAAAACAACCAATGAATAAATAAGTGGCTCGTATTCTCTGTCAGTGAACGATTTTCGTTAGCATCTGAATTTTTGGGGTTAGTGATTTTTACTGGCTCATCTTGCGTAGGCATATCTGATATAACGAGCGCTGCCGATGACTGGGCATTAACAACCTCGCTACTCCCTGTGTGAACATCCGCACTTTTAGCTGAGGAAGATGCAACACCTATTTCTTGTGGATCGACCAAACGGTTAATTTCGCTAATAGATTCAGGATTAATCTCATGGGTTACATTTTTATCATTAGCTGACGAAACCTTAGCAGCAGAATAATCTCCGGGATATTTTTCCATTGATCTAAAGTGATCATCATAATCCAGAATCTCAGACTCCTGACTTAATTCACTAACCAAATCGGCAACTAATTTATCTTTATTATCCGTAAGTGGGTATTCAGAAGATTTTTTTATTTTGGCTATGAAGTTGCGTAATTTTTCATAATCTTCATTACTCATCTGCACCCAACCCGAACCATCTGTCAGCACATGATCACCCAATAAAAGCCGCTGCCCACGCACATTATTGATGAAAACCATTTCATGCCAGATAGCAAAATCTTTGAGATAAAAATGCAGCTCACCTTCATTTAAGGGAGTCATTCTATAAACATATCGAATGACTATGTCATAAATCAAACTAAACATTTGTTGTGGATGATATTCATCATTGGAACGACCATTAAATACTTGGTTTTTTTCCGTAAAATGAATGATAAAAACCGATGTCTCATAACGAAATGGCTTTTCAACATCCTGCGCAAAAAGGTGTGTTGCCAGAAAAATACAAATGATCAAAGCAATTATTTTTTTACAAATCTTATTCATTGGAATCCTTCTGCTTCATGCCGTTAAAAAGAAAAAGGCCGACCAAATTGGTCAGCCTTTTTGCATCCACAATCGATGCCTATATCGACAAGAACATTAACAATTAATTCAACCGTTCCAACACCGTAGTAATCCCCTGCCCTAAACCAATACACATGGTGGATACGCCGAGCGTTAAATCACGATCTTGCATCACGGTTAGCAAGGAACCAGTAATACGAGTACCAGAGCAACCAAATGGATGGCCGAGTGCAATGGCGCCACCGTGGACGTTCACTTTATCGTTCATCACATCGAGCAACTTCAAGTCTTTTAATACAGGCAACGCCTGCGCCGCAAAGGCTTCATTCAACTCAACGGCTTCGATATCATCCATCGTCAAATTAGCGGCTTTCAAGGCTTTTTCAGTTGAGGGTACAGGGCCATAACCCATGATTGATGGATCCACACCCGCAATACCGAGCGACACAACTTTAGCGATGGGTTTTAATCCTAAGACTTTTGCTCGCTCGGCGGACATGACTAACATAACCGAGGCGCCATCGCTCAATTGCGATGAAGTGCCTGCTGTTACTTGACCATTTTTTGGATCGAATACCGGCGGCAATTTTGATAAAGCTTCAACGGTAGTTTCGGGGCGAATGGTTTCGTCTTGATCCACTTGAATTAAAAAGCCATCCGCATTGTGACCTTCAACCGCAATAATTTCGCGATGGAATTTTCCCGCCTCACGCGCTTTCGCCGCAAGTTGATGTGAACGCGCGCCGAACTCGTCCATTTGCTGACGATTAATACCATGCAAGAGCGCAAGATATTCCGCTGTCATCCCCATGTTACCCGCCGCTTTTGCAACTGATAGACCAAGCAAAGGATTGATGTTAATGGATTCATACATGGGCAAATGCCCCATGTGCTCTACACCACCAATTAAATACACATCACCCAAACCGGCACGGATATTGGCCGTGGCTGTGTGCAACGCTGACATTGAAGAGCCACACAAACGGTTAATCGTTTGCGCAGGAATCGTGTGTGGTAAATCAGCCAACAACAAAATATTACGCGCAATATTAAATGCCTGCTCTTCGCGCTGCATGACGCAACCCCATAACAAGTCGTCGATGGTGTTGGGGTCAAGTGCGGGATTACGCGCTAATAAACCTTTAATAATTGCCGCGGAAATATCATCCGCACGCACATTGCGGAAGCAACCGTTTTTAGAGCGCCCCATCGCACTGCGGGCAAAATCAACAATAACGGCATCACGTGGTTGTAAACTCATTCTTTATTCTCCATTAGCCGTAAAATTTTTGGTTGTTGGCAGCTTTCGCTTTGGCACTTTCTGGTGCTTGATATAACGCACCGAGCGCACTGAATTTTGCAGCCATATCACAGAAAGCTTGCGCACCCATGGAATCTACCCAGCGGAACACACCACCGCGGAAGGGTGGGAATCCAGTGCCATAAACCAACGCCATATCGGCTTCAGCAGCAGTATCTACAATACCTTCTTCTAAACAACGCATTAATTCGGTGGCCATAGGAATCATCATGCGCGCGATAATATCGTCATCGCTCACTTCAACAGCCGCTGTAATGGTTGGTTTGAGAATATCAATCACTTCCGGTGCAGCCGCTTTTGCAGGTTTACCTTTTTTATCTAACTCGTAATTGTAAAAACCTTTGTCATTTTTTTGTCCTAAACGACCGGCAGCAAAAAGCGCATCGGTACAGGAAGTGAAATCACGCTTCATGCGATCAGGGAAACCATCGGCCATGACTTTTTCGGCGTGAACGGCAGTGTCTATTCCCACCACATCTAACAAGTACGCCGGCCCCATTGGCCAACCCCACGTTTCCATAATTTTATCGATGCGTTGAAATTCCACACCATCACGCAACAACATGGCGAAACCGGCCAAATACGGAAACAACACACGGTTCACTAAGAAACCGGGGCAGTCTTTTACCACAATCGCTTTTTTACCCATGGCATTGGCGTAGGCCACCGTACGCGCAATAGCATTGTCGGAAGTTTTCGCGCCGCGAATAACTTCCACTAAAGGCATCATGTGTACGGGATTGAAGAAATGCATACCGCAGAAATTTTCAGGGCGTGTTAAGGCTTCTGCGAGATAGGTAATCGAAATGGTCGAGGTGTTGGATGCAATAACCGTATCGGCGCCGACTTTAGTTTCCGCTTCTGCCAACACCGCACGTTTTACTTTTGGATTTTCAACAACTGCTTCCACAATAATATCGACTTGATCAAAACCATCGTAGGTTAATGCTGGTTCGATACGATTTAACACATCGCCCATTTCGCTCGCCGACATTTTTTTGCGATCAACACGCTTACTCAATAATTTATTCGCTTCAGACAGACCTAAATCTATGCCCTTCTGTGCAATATCTTTCATTTTAATCGGCACGCCTTTAAGCGCCGATTGATAGGCAATACCACCACCCATAATGCCCGCACCTAATACCGCAGCGCGGCCAATTTTTTTGTCCGCTTTTTTCTCCCACCCTTTGGCTTTTTTATTCAACATTTGTTCGTTGATAAAAATTCCCACCAAGGATTGAGCAACCGGCGTTTGCGCCATTTTTGCGAAAGCTTCAGCTTCTATTTGCAAGGCTTCATCGCGGCTTTTGTCTGCCGCTTTTTGCATCGCTTTAATCGCCGTTACTGGAGATGGATAATTGCGCCCAGCTTGCGCGCCCACGAACGCTTTTGAGGTTTCAAAGGCCATCATGGACTCAATAAAGTTCAGCTTTAACGGCCCTTTTTTCTGAATGCGGCGCGCGCAATAATCGAATGTTCCAGCGATGCATTGATTCAGTGTATGCAAGGCCGCTTCACGCAATTTTTGTGGTTCAACAACCGCATCCACCACACGGGCTGTTAAGGCAGCAGCGGCATCATTTTCTTTACCGCCAGCGATCCACTCCACAGCAGTATCCAAACCGGCAACACGGGGTAAGCGCACAGTGCCGCCCCAACCTGGAATGATGCCCAATTTGGTTTCTGGTAAACCTATCTTTACGGCGGTGCTTGCGATGCGGTAATCACAAGAAAGTGCAAACTCGCAGCCGCCACCGAGTGCAAAGCCGTTCAGTGCTACCACCGTGGGAAAGGGTAAATCTTCCAAACGACAAAAGTTACGATTGTTGTTGGCAAGATGACCGATGATTTGATCCGGCCCTGCCGCAAATACGGCGCCAAACTCCATAATATCGGCGCCGACGATAAAGACGTCTTTGGCACTGGTGATCAACAAGCCTTTAATATCTTTTGCTTGTTCCAAAGCGGTGAGAGCTTGCTCCAATTCACTAACGGCAAGCAGATTAAATTTATTGACCGATTCGCCTTGCAAATCAAAGGTCAGTTCCGCAATACCATCGGGCAAGCGGGTTACCGAGAGGGCTTTTCCTTGAAACATAGTAAATCTCTCTATTATTTGAGGAGGGAAAATCTGCTTTGAGTGTAGCAGGCAATAGCGAACCTGTTATATGAAACTTGCCAAACTACTGGGATATGAATATTGCACTACCGCAAAAAATACGGGCAATTTATTGAAGGTTAATCCTGACGAACAAAAAGCGAACAGCTCACCAGAGTAGCAGGCTCAGCGGCAGGATTGATCACACGACAATCAATACCGCGCGGTATATAGAAACCATCGTGTAGGGAAAGTTCATAACACTTTGCACCTAACCACAATTGCAAAGTGCCTTGAGTGATAACCCCAGACCAATCCTGCGTAGACACATGGCGCTCTATGCGGCCACTGAATCCACCAGGAAAGGTTTGCACTTGCAAATCCACTTGGGGGTAGGTGTTAACGCGAGCCAAACGCTCTACGATCAAGCCATCGGATCTATGCTGTTTAAGCTCAACCCTGTCACACGCACGAAAAATACAGGTATCCAACAAGGCTAAATCGCAGCTAAAAAAATCTGCCACTGTCATGGGGAAGGCATTCAGAATGCGCGTTAATGATTGCACACTCGGACTAACCTGCCCTTGTTCGATCATGGAAATATTGCTGTTGGTAATACCGGCTCGTTTAGCTAATTCGCGCTGCGACAATCCATGAGCTTCCCGTAGTGTTTTTAAACGCACACCCAGATCAACATCTACCGATGAAGATCGCTGAGTGAGTTTGGGAATGGGCGTCATTGTTGACAAAGAATCATCGGTTAAAGATGTTTCCGTCATAACCTGCGCTGAAACGTCCAAAGGGGGAATCGTCGGCATAGGTGTAGCCTTTATGATGCGTATAGACGGCTAAAACGGAATTGAGGTGATAAAACAATCGCAAAAACACCAGCGCCAAGCATTGTGCTCGGCGCACATGACTATTGCTGCGGACTCGCAGGTTTTGTGGCCAGCAATTGGTCGCGCTCTACCGACGGCAAATTATCAACGATTAATTGATAAGAATGATCAATCATTCGTTGAATTTGAATGCTTGGAATAGAGCCATCCAAAATCACGGTATTCCAATGCTTTTTATTCATTTGAATACCTGGTCTTACCGCTGGATATTGCTCACGCAACTGCAACGCCAAATCTGGGTCACATTTTAAGCTTACGCGCGGCACACCACCCTCAGCAGTGAGAGTGGCGAACATTTTATGGCAGACTTTGTATACCGCCACATCTGGTCCAGAAGGAAACATTTCTTTAGCTTGATGCTTGGTTGAAATGTATTTCTGTGCAGAAAGAAAATCCATATTTTAGTCCTTTATCGAACAACTCAGGTCGATTAAAAAAACGATAAATGATAACTCTACGAACAAAAGGTAAGACGCCTAATGAGGCCACCGCCAATCATGCACTGGACAGGCACACTACCACAGGCCATCTGACTATTTGCCGCAAGCGATTAGGTTAATGCAAGCAATGCTACGTAAACTTTCACCACTACCCTAAAGGCATGGACTATTCCAACTTACTTTTTCAACATTTAGACGTCATATGACGCATGGTAGCACTTGATGATTGCTAGGGGCTATTAGAAGATCACTTAACTACGCGATCGCCCTATGTGCCCCCACTGAATCAACGACCTGGGCAACCGTTCAAAAATGGCGCCCAGTTCATCAGGATCAGTGCCTACTTCTACCGCGTATTTTGCATCAGCTACAACAGAAACGATAGAGAGAATGGCGTCAAAATCATCAATAATTGTTTTCGCGTCTACTTTGCAGCCATTTTGATCGGTTTGCAAGCCATCCAGTAACTCATTCCAGTTACTTTCACACACAATGTAACCCTGCAAGAAACCGCGCGCCCACTGTTCTGTGTTCATGCGATCTTTCTGGAGACTAGCATAGGCATTTGAACAGGGTAAATCGCAACAACCGGTCTTAACTTGTGCGCGATGGAAGTTATATACGTCAGCAATCGCATTTTGAATCTGCTCAGCTTGCAATATATCTGCAAACTCAGGAGTTGCTTCATTAAAAATTAAAGGTTCCCACTGAGATAAAGGTATTTCACCGGGGGCAGAAGCCACCGCTCTTACATAACCATCCAATTGATAAAAATTCATCGTATTGGGTGGGCACTGCGCTGACTCCAAAAATGATTCCAACAACTGGTGAGCAGAATGACGAGCCAAGGTTAAATCAATCATCAATAAATCTCTGTTATCGCTAGCGCTAACTCAGGCAATTTAGAATGAGGTTCGACGATATTCGCGATATTCAGGTTGCCAAAAATTACTGTTAATTTTGTCATCAATTAATTCTACAGGGATAGGTAAGGCAACGCCGTCACTGATGGCCTGTAAGATCACTGCCTTGGCGATTACCTTACTCACGTCGCGAATCATCTCCAACGAAGGCAGCAATGCACCGCTCCCGTGTTGGACGATGGGCGAACTTGCTGCCAAGGCCTGACTTGCAGCCATCATCATATTGTCGGTAATCCGCGCTGCTTTGGCGGTAATCACTCCCAAGCCAATACCCGGAAAAATATAACTGTTGTTGCACTGAGCAATTTCAAAATGTTTGTCGCCCATATCCACGGCGGCAAAAGGGCTGCCGGTTGCAATCATGGCTTTACCTGCCGTCCATCGCAGTATGTCTACAGGTTGCCCTTCAGCCTGTGAGTTTGGGTTAGAAAGCGGTAATACAATCGGACGTTCACAATACGCTTGCATGGATTCAATAACCGCTTTCGTAAACAACCCCGCCTGGCCTGAGACACCAATTAATACCGTTGGTTTGGTATTGCTCACGACATCTAACAAATTGATCACATCTTCAGATTTACTGTGCGTCAACGTCCAGGTATCCACCAGCTCCGTGGGTGTGCAAAAGGGTAATTGGAAGTCAAACAGGTTCGGAGAATCCGTTTGCAACAAACCATCACGGCTAATCAAAAAAATACGTTTATGAGCTTCTTCGTCGCTAATACCCTCGGCCATCATTTGTTTAACAATGTGATCGGCGATGCCACAACCCGCAGAGCCTGCTCCTGCAAAAACAACGCGCTGTTCGGAAAGCTTTTCACCTTTCGCCAAACAGGCCGCCATTAAGGTGCCCACGGTCACAGCGGCGGTGCCTTGGATATCATCGTTAAAACAACACAACTGATCGCGATAACGATTCAACAAAGGCGTCGCGTGATCCTGTGCAAAATCTTCAAATTGCAAAAGCGCATTCGGCCAGCGTAATTTCACCGCTTGGATAAACTGATCAACAAATTCGTAATAGTCATCGCCCGTAATACGCGGATGACGCCACCCCATGTACATAGGGTCATCCAATAAGGCACTGTTGTTGGTGCCTACATCCAGAGTGATAGGTAATGTATACGCGGGGCTGATGCCACCGCAGGCGGTATATAGCGCGAGTTTACCAATTGGAATACCCATACCGCCGATGCCTTGATCACCAAGCCCCAAAATGCGCTCGCCATCCGTCACCACGATCACTTTGACATTTTGTTTGGTCGCGTTTTGCAACATATCATCGATACGGTCACGATCTGGATAAGAAATAAACAATCCACGTTTGCGACGATATATTTTGGAAAACTGCTGACAGGCCAAACCAACCGTCGGCGTATAAATGAGCGGCATGACCTCGCTTAAATGATCGGTGACCAAGCGGAAATAAGCAGTTTCGTTGGTGTCTTGAATATTGCGCAGAAAAATATGTTTATCAATCGGTGTTTGAAACGAACACAACTGATGATAAACCCGCGCTTTTTGCTCTTCGATAGTTTCAATTTTGTAAGGCAGCAGGCCTTCCAAATTAAATTGTTGACGTTCACGTTGGGAAAATGCACTACCTTTGTTCAACAAAGGTGCCTCAAGTAACGCAGGCCCAGCAAAAGGAATGTAGATTGGACGCTTTTTTATCATGATGATCACAGGCAGGAATTAGATGTTATAGCGCAACCTTAACGCAAATAACCCAAGGCAGCCAGTAAAAAGACCACCGACAAAAAGGTTTACAAGAATTATTAATAAAACACAGGTTAAAATACAAAATCTAACCCAAATGACCGAGACCAACATGCATATTACCCAGTTTATTACACAGCTCAGCAGCAACCCCGAGAGCATTCACTTTCAGGACACCATCGCCCTGATTGAAGCACATTATGATTTCACCCCAACCGCTTTCCAAAACGGCGAGCTACACAATGCCGCCGGACAAAACTCAGGCTCCTGCAAATTATTTTCGTTTGCGCAATTGCACCAATTAACAGCAGCACAAACTTTGGTGTGTTTTGGCGACTATTATCGCGTCGATGTATTGCAACACCCTGAAGCAACCGATCACCAAAATATTCGTAACTTTATGAAATTTGGCTGGGACGGTATTCGTTTTGAAGGCAAAGCATTAACTGCCAAACATACCGAGGTGATCTAATCATGTTACGCACGTTCGCCGCCCTCTTGTTTGTGACTGGCCTAACAGCTTGTAGTCAATCCATGTGTAGCAAACCCGCAGAGCCTATTCAGGCGCCTGTGTCTAGCGAGACCAGCACACTCACCCGCTGCCCCGAGCAACGCCCCGAAGTCTGTACCTTTGATTACCGTCCCGTCTGCGCAACGCTTGACACGGGCGTACGCTGCGTTACAACACCTTGCCCATCCACTGAACAAAAAACTTACAGCAATGCCTGCTCCGCCTGTGCCGATAAAAAAGTCATCGGGTACATCCCAGACGAATGCACAGCAACAGGTACCACTCACCAACAAAAGTAAGCAATTATGTGGCTACAAAAAGAACTGCACCTAAAACCGCGGCCACGTGGTTTTCATTTAGTTACGGATGACATTCTGCAACAACTTCCGGAGCTAAGTCGCTACCGTATCGGCCTGCTCAATGTGCTGATCAAACACACATCTGCGTCGCTCACCATCAACGAAAATGCCGATCCAAGTGTGCGCAAAGATTTTGAAAGTTTTTTCAACCGCGCCGTACCAGAAAACGAACCTTATTACGTGCACAACGATGAAGGCAGCGACGATATGCCAGCCCATTTAAAAGCGAGCTTGCTCGGCGCCAGTGTGAATATTCCGATTACAAATGGCCGTTTAAATATGGGAATCTGGCAGGGAATCTTCTTGTGTGAACACCGCAATCAGGGCGGAAGCCGCACGCTGGTAATCACGGTTCATGGAGAGGTCTTTTAACGATTTTTCAAACCGTTTTTTAAAGAACTTTAGAGAGTTTTTAGAAAGCTTTTAGAGAACCGCTTAAATTTATCATCCAATCAATTCGTTCCTCTCGGTATTTAAACACAGGCATTTAAACACCGAGAGGTACAGATTAGAGCGGTGAAAAATTATCTTCATGAAGCTCAGCAGAGGCTTGTGTGTTTTCTGGAGAGAAATCTTCTGCTCCCAGTGCGCTAGCGGCTGCAATACCGCTATCGGGTGGCAAATTCCCAGCACCAAGATGAATTTCGGCGGCACTCATGGATGCCGACGACGATGAGGATGATGAGGCGCTGCTGGCAACACTGCTGACGCTGGCAGTGGAGGAAGAAGCACTGCTCTCACTTTTGCCACTACCACTTCCGCCACCACACCCTTGCAGCAAAAGCAAAACCGCCAAGGCCATGCCGTAACAGACAATCGATAAGTTACGCATTAGTATTTCACCCAAATTGTGTCATCAGTAGTCAGGGAAACACCTGTTTCTGTTCCCAAGTTACTGTAGGTAAGATCTGCAATAGCCAGAGCGTTGATTTTAGTTACCGTGTTGGCATTCGCACTGTAGGCGCGTTTGCCAACCCATACGATGGCGGCATCGCCAAAATAACTCTTGAGTTTGGATGCTTTGGTGCCCGCACCCACAACCGTAAAGTCACCGACGGTTGAAGTATCCAAGGTGTATTTATTAAAGCCTTTACGCTTTTCTGGGAAGGACAATAAGGTGGGCGAATTCGCACTGCCCCAGTCCAGTACATAATTTTCTGATTCAGAAATGGCGCAGGTTTGCGTAGTGAGGAATTGGTATTTTTTGATAGCAAAATCCTCAGCCGAAGCCACCGCAGGTGTTTTTAAACGAATACTGACTTTGTAGAGTTGATCATCTGCTCCCGATTGAGCAGCAATTTTATTCCATGTGAACTTTATTGAACCATCTTCGAGGGTTTGGCGTGCAACATTACCAAACTCACCCGTGTGGCTAGGGCGTACAGAGCCGGCACCCGTAGCGGTAACTATGGCAGCAGGTACGGTAATTTCGACTTTAGTAGTATCCAGATTCGCGGGCGGTGTTGGTACTGCCTCACCATTACAGCCGTGGGGAATAATAAATACAATTTCACTGGTGGTATTGGCGATAGCAAAAGCCGACTGCCCCGCTGCTGAAATCGGCAAGGTATTGTTTGCAATACCAACGTGAGCGACGGCACTTCCCGTACACATCAAGCCAGACACCAATAAAGTAAATGCTGTTTTTTTCATGGGAAGAAACACTCCTGTTTGGAAGAATGATAAAAATCTATGCGGAACTGTAAAAATAAATAAAGCCAAAAAAATATGCGGAGCAAGAAAAATCAGCTGAGGAATACCAGAATTGCGCGCATTATCTGGTTGGCAAATAGCAAAGACAATGCGACAAAATGTCACAGACTGGCGTCAAAACATCGATGGTATTATGAGCACCTCATTTACTACCTGTTGATTCAATGAAGCCTTTATCACGCACCCGCTTCCACTATTTATCAACGCACACACCATCAATCAGAGTGCGTTTGTTAGCACTCTGTTTTGCGCTGTTTAGCCTAGGATACTTAGGTGGTTGCACTCACGTAGAGCCATGGCAGCGCGGCAAGCTCGCCAAAGAACAGATGATGCTCAACCCCCAACCGTTGCAAAACAAGTTGCGGACTCATGTGCACAACAGTCGCGAAGGCGCCTCCAGCGGCGATGTGAAAACAGGAGGCGGCGGTTGTGGCTGCTACTAAACCTGCTCCTCGCTCAAGTAAACACCCAGAGAAAAAACGGGGCGAAGCAACAGCGTCATTAGCATCGCTAACCATGGCCGCTATGGCACTGCCCGGTTTACTAATGCAACCCGCCTGCGCCCAGCCAAACGACTCGGTGAGTGTTGTTTATGAGCGCTATCAAGAAGGTGAGCGGGATATAGGAGGCAACAGTGAAAAAATGGACAGCAAGTTCCAACCTATTCAGGTGGATACCATTCTTGGCAATGTGAATTTCACCCTCGCTGACGATCTCAAAGGCACGCTCACCCTGACGCAAGATACTTGGTCCGGTGCAACACCAGTGGCTACTGCACCTTGGTCGGCACGCGGTAATCGCTATGGCACGGGCGGCCATACTCATGTCACTACCGGCGCCTCTATTGACGATTCGGGTCATATCCACGACGAGGAAGACGGCGAGGTGATTGATCCGATACCACAAACGACCAGTGGTGCATCGCCTTATTTGTACAGTTCGCTCAAGCTAGATGCCGAACGCAGACCATTAATCACCGACACCGAGGGCAAAGTGATTGGCGGTGTGGACAACAAACTGGTTCACACCCTATCCAGCGCCTCCCCCGAAGTACGCCAACAGTTTGATCTGACGGTGAGCCGCCAGATGACTGAATCCACGGTGGATGTGGGTGGCGGCCTATCACAGGAGCGGGATTTCACCTCCCTGTTTGGTCATTTATCCGGCAGTCGCGACTTCAATCGCAAGCTGACTACCCTGACAGGGGGCATTAGCTACACCCACAATAAGACCGATGCACTGCTCGATCACGATGTGGTTCCACATGTGTATGAGCCCTACATGCTCACCTATGAGCGGCGAGGCGATGATATTTACAATCGCACCTTTTCATCGAGCCAATTGATGTTGGAAGAGCACGGGCCCAGATTAAAAGGCGAAAGAGATGATTGGGCTGCAAATCTGGGCATTACCCAAATACTCAATCCAACGGCGTTGGTAGAAGCCAACCTCAGCTTCACCCGCAGTGATGGTTATCAAGCCAACCCTTACAAAGCGGTAGAAGTTGCCTTTATCGACCCGCTTAAACAAAAAGGCCAAGCCGGTGGCGATGAGACAGCCAACTATGTTTATGATGCCGAGCTAGTCGCTTTGCTGGAGCAACGCCCCGATCTGCGCAACCAGAGCGCGCTGAGCCTAGGCTACGTGCAGTATGTGGCGGCGACTGATGGAGCGCTCCACACTAAGTACCGCTATTTTCAGGATAACTGGGGAATTCGAGCACACACACTGAATGTCGAATTCATCCAACCTCTGGGGGATCACTGGTCAATTGCCCCTCGGTTGCGTTACTACTCGCAAACACAGGCGGACTTCTACACGCCTTACCTCATCACCGAACAAGGGTTGTATTCCCCGATTGCGGGGAGTGATGCATCCACGCCCGATACAAAACCCTTTGATCGTTCACTCTTGCCAGCCCATTACTCCAGCGATGCACGACTTTCAGGTTATGGCACCTTTACGGCGGGTATCACCCTCACCCGAGTCATTATTGAAGGCGTCGATCTGGAGTTCAGCTACGAGCAAATACAACACGCCGGCAGCTTGAAACTGGGCGGCGGTGGCGAAGGGGATTATGCCGATTTTGACGCTTATCGATTTAACCTAGGGCTGAATATCGACCTCGCCAGCACTCGACGCAAAACCACTAAGCTTGCGGCTATGGATCACAGTGAGCACTCCGCTCATCATCACCAACAACATCAGCACCCCAAAGCCCCTGCAGGCGTGCAATTCGACCACCTACTGGAAAAGCGCGGCGATTTTATGGTGGGTTACCGCGTGATGGCGATGGAACAAGGCGGCGCCATGCGGGGCGATGAAAAATCCACCAACGATTACACACTGATTAATAAAGCCTGTAATGGCCGCCCCTGCTATATGCGCCCTACCGACATGCGCATGCGCATGCATATGTTGGACATAATGTACGCGCCCAGCGACTGGTTAACATTAATGCTAATGCCGCAGTTTGTTGACATGACCATGTCCATGCGTCTGCTGGATGGCTCCCCCCGTACTGGCGGTATGGATGCGATAGGCATGGCCATCACTCACGCCGAGCATCCGCACACCACATCGGGTGTGGGGGATACCGAAGTGCACGGTTTATTCCATCTTTATAAAAATGACCATGCCGAGCTGCACATGGGCGTTGGCCTAAGCGCACCGACTGCCGATGTGGATTTACAGATGCGCCCGATGATGGGCATTGATCTCGGGATGATGGAATATGGCATGCAACTCGGTAGCGGTACATGGGATGCCAAACCCAGCCTGACACTGACCGGAAATACGCCTTATATCGCGTGGGGCGCGCAAATCAGCGGCACTCTGAGACTCGAAGATAAGAATGAATCCGGCTACGCACTTGGGGATATACTGCAATCTACCATCTGGGGCAGCTATTCACTCAGCGACAGTTTCTCCGCATCCTTACGCGGGCTCTACACCAAACAACAAGCCATCACCGGCGCTTATGACGCGACTCATACACCCATCAGCGCAGGCGATTACACCCAAAACTACGGCGGGGAATTTGTCGATCTGGGGGTGGGTTTTTCAGCCAACATCCGCACCGGCTCTTTCGCAGGCACTCACTGGGGTTTGGAATGGCTGGAACCCGTTACCGATGATCCCAATGGTTATCAGCTGGAGCGTAAGGGAACCTTAGTGTTTAATTGGGGCGTACATTTCTAAACAAGCTTCTGTAATTCATTGTCTAGACACTTGAAATGAATACTTCTTGTTTCAGACACGCCGTGAATACATCCATGTAGGCTCGTCAAAAAAGTCCCTTTTTTTGACGGTCTGAAACAAGAAGTATTCATTTCTCTGGCTTATTGCAGTAAAGCATCACCCCTATGAAACTCTACCTGTGAAAGCAAACAACTCACTCAGCCTATTTCAGTTTCCATTCCACGCCATGGGGTCTCCTTGTGAGATCCAACTCTATGCGCGCGAACAATCCCACGCGTGGCACATCGCCCAGCAAGCCATCGCCGATGCCGCACGCCTTGAACAACGCTACTCCCGCTACCGCAGCGACAGTCTTTTATCCGCGATCAACCAAGTGGCCGCGATAGGCGGCTGTATGGAAGTGGATGAAGAAACCGCCAGCCTGTTGGATTACGCCCACGCCTGTTATCAACAAAGCGATGGCTTGTTTGATATCACCTCGGGGCTGTTACGAAAGGCGTGGAATTTCAAATTAAACCAATTACCTGAACAAGCGCAGATCGAGCCATTGCTTAACAGGATTGGCTGGCACAAAGTGCGCTGGGAGTCGCCCCTCATCCACTTTGAACCCGGTATGGAGGTGGATCTGGGAGGCATCGTCAAAGAATATGCCGCAGACCGGCTTGCTACTCTCTGTTGGAATGCGGGCATCCAACACGGTTTCGTCAATCTGGGCGGAGATATTCGGGTAATAGGCCCACATCCCGACGGCAACCCTTGGCATATTGGCATTCAACATCCGCGAAAAGCCGCCGACACGACTCACGCTGAGCCCATCCAGACCATTGCATTAGCTCGCGGAGGAATCGCTAGCAGCGGTGACTATGAACGATGCCTCACGATTGATGGCAAACGCTATAGCCACATCCTCAACCCCAAAACCGGCTGGCCGGTAGAACACATGGCTGCGGTTACTGTGGTGGCAGATCTGTGCGTGCTTGCCGGTAGTGCCTCCACCATCGGTATGCTAAAACAACACCAAGGCCCCCAGTGGCTGACAAGTTTGGGCTTGGACCATTTGTGGGTGGATACCCAAGGCAACCTCGGTGGTTCCCTCAGCCGCTAAAAGTGGATATTAATGCTTGATGGAAAGCCCATCGTTCAGCGTGCGGCGACAAGCGCTGAGCGCAGGCACTATGGATAGCACTACACCCGCCAGCAATATCGTCAGCAAGTAAACCATTTGTTGCGATGTCATAAACTGAAGTCCCAGTTGAATGCCCCACTCGCTCAGCAACCAAGGTTGCAATAACCACAACAAGAGCGATAGCAAGAGAACACTGAACAAGATGGCACTGGTGCAAATCAGTAGCACCTCCAAAGTGACCAGCGAAAATAAATACGCAGGACCCGCTCCCAAGGAACGCAAAATAGCGAATTCACGTTGGCGCTGGCCAAGGCCTGCAAGCAAGCTGGTGGTCATTCCTAGCAGGCCGGCAATCACCACTAACCATGCAATTAAATTGAAAGCGATTTCTACGGAACCCACTAACTGCCACAACTCTGTTAACGCAAGACCGGGAATAACGGCTTGCAGTGGTTCGCCAGCGTATTGATTAATTTGCCGCTGCACAGAGAAAGTCGCTGCGCGAGTATTTAAGCCAACAAAAATCGCACTTAATGATTGCTCATGAGCGTGATGATCATGGTGCGCTTCATCGTGTTCATGATCGCTGGTGTTATTTTCAGCCTGTTGGTAATGCTCTTTTTGGTCTTGATCTTTGCCATGATCGTGATCGTGATCGTGATCGTGATCGTGATCGTGAACATTTTGCTCAATGATTTTTGTTGGCGCAGCTGTTGATGATTGTTTTTTTGCAGATGGAATGTGCACGCCGGATTGCCAATCTTCATGAATGGCGGCCATACCCGCGAGAGAGATGTATAGGCTTTTATCCACTGGCGTGCCGGTGGGCGCAAGAATGCCAGTAATCACAAACGGTGAATCATCGTGTTTGGCGAGTGATACTTCAGCGATGCCATGAGCCAATACAATCTTATCGCCCAACTGATACGCCAATCTGCGTGCGACTGCCGCGCCTATGACGACATCATATTTTCCAGCAAACGCTTTTCCTTCAACAAAACGCAGCGATTGTTTTGCACCATAAGCGTAATGCGTAAAAAAATCGGTGGTGGTGGCGACAACTCTATGTCCCTTGTGTGAATCGCCCATCGCCAAAGGCACGGCCCATTTAACTTGACTGTGTTTGGCCAAGGCTTCATAGGTTTGCCAACGAATCGTGTGGGTGCTGCTACCCAGATGAAATACAGAATACAACAATATATTTAACGCGCTGCCGCGCGCACCCACAATTAAATCCGTACCAGAAAGCGTATTGTTAAAACTTTCTTTTACTTGTGTGCGCAGATGATTAATGCCGAGCACCAATAAAATTCCAATCGTGAGCGACAGAATAGTAAGCAATACCGTACCACGGCGATTCAACATACTCTTACCCGCAAGGCGAATTCGCATCATAGGTGCACCTCATTCGCTTGTGGTGGAGTCATAGCGTTGGCACGAAATGCCTGTATGTTAAGCACACGATCAAAACGCGATGCCAGTGTGTGATCGTGACTCACAAACACTAAACTGGTTTTTTCATCCAGCAATTCAAATAATAACTGCATAAAGGTTTCGCGCAAATCCGAATCCAATGCGGATGTAGGTTCATCGGCAATCACCACTCGAGGATTACCCAAGAGCGCTCTTGCAAGTGCAACACGTTGCTGCTGTCCCATACTTAATTGATGCGCCTGTCGTTGCGCCACTTCAACAAGACCCAAGCGCGCTAACAAAATGGGAATCTGTGCTACGGCACTCTGGTGTTGCTCGCGCGGTAAAAATTCAATGCGCATGCGCAAATTATCAACAGCATTAAGATAAGGAATTAAATTGAATTGCTGAAAAATAATACCCATGTGGCTTGCGCGAAATTGATCGCGCTGGCGATTCGTTAAACGGGTCACATCCGTACCTAACACCTGAATACTGCCCGCACGCGGCGATACAACACCGGTGATCAAATTCAGCAGCGTGCTCTTGCCAGAGCCTGAAGGGCCGAACAAAAATACTTTTTCGCCTGCTGCAATACGCAAGTCATTAATCATCAATAAGGGAGCATCCTGCCTACCCCACGCATAATGAACGGATTGCAATGAAATGGCGCTACTGTGACTCATGTCAGTATCAGAAATCATTTTATTACTCAGGCTGTTATTCGTAAAAAAGACTTGTATGATTCGCGTAATGATTCATGTTAAATGAGCAAGACCCTGTTCAGACACTCACTAACGGACATTTATTCCGCTGACTTACCGATACTGACTAACGGATACTTATTAAATGTTGCGGCACTTTATATCACCTAATCTCATCGCACTGCCTGTTTTCTCGCGTCATTGCTTGATACTGGCGCTATTGTTTTTTGCCCAAGTTATTTATGCAACACCTGAAAATCTGGCGCGCCCTGCGACCACCGTCGAATGGACTGATTTGCTACCCGACGAAGATTTACGTTTACTGGAATCCATCCCGCAGGTGGATCATGAATCGCTGAGCGAAGAGCAACTCGCGCTGGATACACCCGTCAACGGGCTCAATAGCAGTACCCTTTCTTTTGAAGATCAAATTGCCAACGCGATTGCAGATTCAAAACAATCCATAGAAGACGAAAAATCTGGACGCGATTGGCGCGACGCACTCAAATCCACCAAAGTACGCCCCGAATTTAATAACAAACGCATCCGCATTGCGGGTTACATAGTGCCTATCGAATACGATGACAACCAAGTCATCACCGAATTTTTTCTAGTGCCCTACTTCGGCGCCTGCATTCATGTTCCACCGCCGCCGCCCAACCAATTAATTTACGTTAAACACCCCAAGGGATTTACCTTACCCGACCTCTACACTCCCTTTTGGGTGGATGGCACTGTGGTGATAGAAACCCAGGAAAATGAGCTGGGGCTATCCGCCTACTCCATGCGCAACATAAAACTCGAACGCTATGAAGAACCCGAAGCGCCAGAATTTTTAAATTAACAACCGTTTTTACATGACCAAGCTATTCAGCATCTAAAAAAATAAACGACACCCCTAAATCTCATTTTGAGCGGGGCGCACTCGTGATCTCTGCGCTATCACCCTTCACCTTCCAATAAAAACAAGTGGGACGCCCCGTGTGACAGGCGGGGCCAATTTGTTCGACAAGACACAAGATGCAATCGCCGTCGCAATCGATGCGCAGCTCATGCACATGCTGCTGATTGCCGGAGGTTTCACCTTTGCGCCACAACTGCTGGCGACTACGCGACCAATAGCACATACGCTGCTCACGCAGTGTTATCTCCAAGGCTTCCTGATTCATCCAGGCCATCATCAATACACGCTTGCTATCCACATCCTGAGCGATCACCGGAATCAGGCCTTGCTCATTCCAGCGCAAGTGCGCCCGTAATTCCGCACTAGGCATGGAAAATCCTTGCGGCATCGATTCCAGCTCCGCAAATACATCAACTGAGCTAGCTGCACTTACCGTTTCTGCTCCGTCGCTCATAGCCCTTTACCCATTGCTGATGACCATTGCCTTAATGCCGTTTCACTGGTTAGAACAATCAAAACTGGTGACTTATTAATCTATTATGTTATGTTATAACACTTAATTGTGATTTACCAACCTTTGTCGCTCCAGGAACCATCCTATTCATGAACGCCGCAACCGCTTTACCTGATGTCGCCCTACAGCAGTTATCGTCACTTCATCACGCCATTGATTGGGTCGGCATGAGCAGCATCGCCATACCCGCGTTGTGCAAAGCTACACCCGTACAATTGCAGTTGGATATCAGCGTCAATCTGCCCATTCCGAGTGCCAAAGGCATACACATGTCGCGCCTATACCAGCTGGCGCAAATCCACTTAGCCGATAAGGAAATAACAAAAGACACCCTCACAGAACTGCTTCGAGCCGTTATCGACAGTCACAAAGACCTTGGTTCCACCGCGGCCAAATTAACAATTCGTACCCATTTACTACTCAAACGCCCTGCTCTCATCAGCGATTTGGAGGGCTGGAAGAACTATCCACTCACACTCAATGCCGAATTGGATCGCAGCGGCGATCTAGCAGATCTGCGCATGCAAGTCGGCGTGGATTATTCGTCCACCTGCCCTTGCTCTGCGGCACTGGCGCGGCAACTGTTGCAAGACGCCTTTCTCGCTGAATGGCAGCACGAACACCTAACCCCTCAGGCCATCGGCAAATGGCTAGCCCAACACGGCAGTCTGGCGACACCGCACAGTCAACGCAGTCAGGCATTGGTCAGCATCTCGCTGAATGAAAACAGCTTACCGGTCACCGATTTAATTAATGCCATCGAAACTGCACTGGGCACGCCAGTACAAACCGCCGTAAAACGTGTGGATGAACAAGCCTTCGCGCGGCTCAATGGCGAAAATCTTATGTACGTGGAAGACGCCGTGCGCCGCTTGCAATCTGCACTTCATCCGCGTTTTTCCGCCGTGAACATTCAGGTGATTCACCGCGAGAGTCTGCATCAACACGATGCTATCGCCAGTATTCACAACGCGTTCGCTCATTCATGACGCGCTCGCTACTTGGGATTAGCGCATTGAATTTTCCGCGCTTTTCAATATTTCACTCCCTGCTTTCAACCACTCATCGAAGAAAATTATGACTACTCTCAACTCATCAGTGACCAATTCACCCATAGCCATCACCTTACCCGATGGCAGTGTTCGTCATTTCAACACTCCAATTTCTGCACTGGCTGTTGCTCAATCTATTGGCGCAGGCCTCGCGAAGGCAACCGTCGCTGCGCGCGTCAACAACACCTTGGTAGATGCCAGCGATGACATCGCCGGCGATGCACAACTGCAATTAATTACCGCAAAAGATGCCGATGCCCTACCCATTATTCGCCACTCCTGCGCCCACTTGTTGGGGCATGCGGTAAAACAATTATTTCCCAGTGCAAAAATGGTCATTGGCCCTGTTATCGACGAAGGTTTTTATTACGACATCGCCTACGAGCGGCCTTTCACCACCGCCGATCTAGAAGCGATTGAAACACGCATGCAGGAATTAATTGCACAAGATTACGATGTAAAAAAAGTAATGACACCGCGCACGCAAGTGCAAACAATATTTGCCGCGCGCCACGAAGATTACAAATTAAAATTAATTGACGACATGCCCGATGTATCAGCAATGGGGCTCTACTACCATCAAGAATATATTGATATGTGTCGCGGCCCCCATGTACCCAACACGCGTTTTCTCAAACATTTCAAACTCACCAAAATATCGGGCGCCTATTGGCGAGGCAATGCCAACAACGAACAATTGCAACGTATTTATGGCACCGCGTGGGCGGACAAAAAACAATTACAAGATCACCTCACTCGTTTGCAGGAGGCGGAAAAACGCGATCACAGAAAACTCTGCAAAGAATTGGATTTACTGCACTTTCAAGAGGAAGCCCCCGGTTCCATTTTTTGGCACGCCAAAGGTTGGACACTGTTTCAACAACTCATCACCTACATGCGTAAGCGCCAGCAAGCGGCGGGTTATATTGAAGTGAATACGCCAGATGTGATGGATCGTAGCCTCTGGGAAATTTCCGGCCACTGGCAAAACTATCGCCACAATATGTTCACAACCACCACCGAAGACGAACGTGTCTTTGCGCTCAAACCCATGAATTGCCCTGGCGGTGTATCACTGTTTAAACATGGTTTAAAAAGCTATCGCGATTTACCGATTCGCATGGCGGAATTCGGCAAGGTGCATCGTTATGAGCCTTCAGGTTCACTGCACGGATTAATGCGCGTGCGTCATTTCACACAAGACGATGCCCATATTTTTTGCACGCCGGAACACATGAATCAGGAGTGCAAAACCATTGTTGAATTGGTGCTGGATATTTACAACGATTTTGGTTTTCACGATATCACCATCAAATTATCCACGCGCCCAGAAAATCGTATGGGCAGCGATGCCGTGTGGGATTTACTGGAAGGCGCACTGATTACCTCCTTAGAAGCCATGAACTTGCCCTACCAATTAAATCCAGGCGAAGGCGCTTTTTATGGCCCCAAATTGGAATTCGTATTACGGGATGCGATTGGCCGCGATTGGCAATGCGGCACCCTGCAAGTGGATATGAATTTGCCCGAGCGCTTTGATCTCACCTACGTCGCCGAAGACGGAACGCGCCAGCGCCCAGTCATGCTACACCGCGCACTCTTTGGTTCGCTCGAACGTTTCACCGGCATTTTATTGGAACACTACACCGGCAAATTACCCGCATGGCTTGCACCCATCCAAGCAGTAGTCTTATCCATCACCGAACAACACGCGGGTTATGCACAACACATTCAACGCTTTTTAACTCAGCTGGACATTCGCACTGAACTGGATAGCCGCAACGAAAAAATCGGCTACAAAATTCGTGAGCATTCACTGCAACGCATTCCTTATTTAATCGTGGTAGGCGCCGATGAAATGGCCAATGGTACAGCGGCATTACGCACCCAAAGCGGCGAAGATCTAGGGAAATTTCCAATAGCCCAGCTAGCCAGTTATTTACGTGAAGCAACCAGAATGCCAAGCGCAGAAATTCCTATGAGTTGGGAAGCTGTCATGGCGGATGATCTGAAACAAAAACACGCAACTGGAGTAACACGACTATGACCACTAAAATACCCGTCACCGTATTAACCGGCTTTTTGGGCAGCGGAAAAACCACCCTATTAAACCGCATTTTGCATGAAAACCACGGGCAGCGTATTGCGGTTATCGAAAATGAATTCGGTGAAATTGGCGTAGATCAGGATCTCGTGATTAACGCCGATGAAGAAATATTCGAAATGAACAACGGCTGTATTTGCTGTACGGTACGCGGCGATCTGATTCGGATTCTCGGCAATCTCATTGAGCGTAAGGATAAATTTGATCGCGTGATTTTGGAAACCACCGGCATGGCTGACCCAGGCCCTGTTGCCCAAACTTTTTTTCTGGATGACGGCATTCGAGATGCTTTCATGCTCGATGGAATCATTACTTTAGTCGATGCAAAACATATCCAACAACACTGGCATGAGAGCGATGAAGCCAAAGCCCAAATTGCTTTTGCGGATTTAATTTTACTGAACAAAATTGATTTGGTTTCGGAGCAAGAACAAACACACATCCAACAAGAACTACAAAAAACTAACAAAATCGCCAAAGTGTTTCCCGTACACATGGCTAGTGCACCGCTGGAAACGCTATTAAATATTGGCGGCTTTGATTTGGATCGCGCCCTAGAAGCCAACCCGCACTTTTTAGAACCAGAATACCCCTTTGAATGGGCGGGAATCTATCAACTTGAAAAAGGTCGCTACGAATGGCATACCGAGCCTGGGCCTGATCCGGAAATGTCATTCACTATAGAACCCTGCACCAGTGCTGATGAAGAAAGTTTGCGCCAATTAGCCGAAACAACTTTTCCGCGTTTTGCTTACCCGCCAGAATTGTTACAAGCACAACAAACCGCGGAGCCACTCCATATTCATTGGTCTTTGGATCTAAGCCCTCCGCAAGCGCAGCATGTTTTTTTAAATATTCCGGCAACAGGTTATTACGCCTTTTTTACCCAGCACCATCCAGAGGAATTTAATGCCCACTTACTCAATACCAAAGGCACTGAAATAACACCGCTCATTAATATTGAATTCAATGGCGGCCATGAACATGACCAGAGTGTCAGCTCCGTTGCCTTTGAATTTCCGGGTCTCTTAGATTTGCACAAGTTCGAAACTTGGTTAGATTTTTTCTTAAAAACCAATGGCAATAATATTTTTCGCATGAAAGGCATAGTTGCCATTAAAGAAGAAGCTAACCGTTTTATTTTTCAAGGCGTACATATGCTTTTTGAAGCGAGGGAAGGTAAAGCATGGGGCGATGAAGCGCCCTTTAATCGCATGGTATTTATTGGTCGCAAACTGGACAGAACATTGATCGAAAGCGCATTTCGCTCATGTTTGTTGTAATGATTCAAGGTATGACTTGTGCCTGAATAACCGTGATGAGTGATGATTAGATCACCCCGCTTGAGATTTCATCACAACATCCATGTTATGAGATGACTATTTTTATTAAACCTAATGCAATTAAAAAACTCATGTACTTAAAAACTAATGTAATGAAAAACAAAGAGGAGCTTTTAGTGAAACCCGTTTATTGGCTACTGAGTATTACCGTTCTATTCACAAGTTACAGTCTTGCTGCCGAAACGGCTGTGGAAGAACTGATCGTTATAGGCGATACCGTCGGCAACCTTGGTTTGAAATCGGATCAAACTACCGGTAGCCGTTTAGGCCTTAGTATTTTGGAAACCCCCGGCACTATAGAAGTCATCAGTAGTGAGGTGATGAATGCGCGCGGCTATCAACGATTAACCCAAGCGGTGGATAGTTTGCCCGGTGTAATTTCCGGTGATCATCCCGCTGCGCCTTCCACCTTTTCCATACGCGGTTTTAGTCGCGGACAAGTGAGTGTGTTGCGTGATGGTTTATGGATTGGCCCGAGCAGTATGACGATGCGACCACAAAATACCTTTAATCTTGAGCGCGTCGAAGTCTTGCGCGGCCCATCGTCCGTGTTGAATGGTCAGGGGGCGATTGGTAGCACAGTCAACACTATTGCGAAATCCGCAAAAATCGGCAGCGATTTTAATTCGGATTTACTTCTTTCAGCAGGCAGTTTTGATTCGCAACAACTGGGTGTGGGATTGGGTGGTTCACTCTCAGAATCCGTCGCTTATCGATTGGACATTAGCGATTATGCGTCCGCTGGTTTTGTTGACAGAACCAATTTGGAATCCACCAATATTACTGGCAGCCTCGCTTGGCAGTTGGCCAATAATATGGAATTAAAACTCAGCATCGATTCATTAAAAGATGATGCAGGCCAATATTTTGGAACCCCATTGGTTCCTGAATCCGCCGCGCGTGAACCCATGCACTCCATCATAAAAACCGAAACTGGCGAAACCATCGACGCCGCCATGCGCTATAAAAATTACAACGTTGAGGATGGAAAAGCGGAAGCCGATCAACTGTTTGTTCGCGCAGATTATGAATGGACCTTGAGCGAAAGCGTCACATTGAACAGCAGCCTTTATCAATTTGATGCAGATCGCGAATGGATTAATGCGGAGGGGTATGTGTATTGCACTCAGGTCGTAGATGTCTGCCAATCCGTTGGTGATATTCAACGCTACTACGGCTACTTTTTTGTATTTCATGATCAAGAGCAATGGGGCAATCGCACCAGTGTGAAAATAGACAATAACTGGGGCGATATGCAAAACCGTTTTCTTGTCGGTGTTGAAGTCATGGATATTGATTTTATTCGCAGCCGTGGATTCCGCCGCAATATTCCACCCGCAGTGAGTGATGCAGTCGATCCCTATAATCCTGTTCCGGGTCTCTACGGACCTCTTGAATTGCGAGGCGTCAGCCCAACGGACATTAACACTCAAGCCATTTTTGTTGAAGACGCATTGGATATCACATCAACATTCAGTCTTGTCACAGCCTTGCGTTATGAAACCATGGAGTTAACTCGTCAGAATTTTAATGCGCAGGGAGCAGCAGAAGCGTCTGGATTTGAACGCGATTATGATTGGTGGAGCTATCGCTTGGGCGCCGTGTATAAATTGGCAACCGACTGGAGCCTCTACGCTCAATATTCCAACGGAAAAGATCCCGTCGATTCCAATATCTTTTTAGTGAATGCCAATCAGAATTTTGATCTTACAGAAGCAACACAATGGGAAATCGGCAGCAAAAAACAAATAAACGATAGCACCGAAATTACCCTTGCCTATTTCAACATCAAACGTGACGACATTACCGAGCGAATTTCCCAAGACAGTGCAACCAGCATTGGAGGAGTTGATTCAACCGGCGTTGAACTCGCCATTACACAAGCTTTGGATCAATTTAAATGGGGCGCGAATGCGGCTTATGTGGATGCCAGTTTTGAGCGTTCAACCAACGTGTTAAACAATGCAGGTAACACACCACCCAATGTTCCTGATACCAGCGCAAAACTCTGGTCGAGCTATACATTAAAAGAATTTCCAATCGAAGTCGGCGCGGGTTACCGATTTATCGATAAGCGTTTTGGTGATAACGCTAATCGAATTACTTTTAAATCCTATGAAATCCTGGATTTGTATGCAGCCTGGGCATCTGGGAATTATCGTTTTACGCTGCGCGCTGACAATTTGTTGGATGAAGCTTATGTCGCTTGGTCAGATGTGTTTTACCTAGGACAAACCGATCCGGAGTTTATGTATGCAAATCAAGTCATGATGGGCGCACCGCGTAGTTATTCAGCCACATTACAAGTCAAATTTTAATGCAAGCAGCTCTCGCATCAGATCGCCTCGTACAAATGGATGCCGTACGAGGCTTTGCATTATGTGGTATTTTATTTGCCAATCTTATGGCATTTAGTGGCATAGTTTATTTGTCTCCGGCCGAGCTTCAACAATTAACCCAACTGAATAGAGCCGTTTTATTTTCCATCGATTGTTTAATTGAAGGAAAATTCTACAGTTTATTTTCAATTCTGTTTGGAATGGGCTCGGCACTCATCTGGCAAAAAGCAGAACACATCAATAAACCTTATAAAACTATCTGGTTTCGGCGCATGTCGTTTCTGTTATCCATTGGCCTCTTTCACTTATTAATTATTTGGCATGGAGACATACTCACACTTTATGCTTTGCTGGGTTTCAGCTTGCCGTTTTTTATGAAGATGAAAAAGAAGTCAATGGGAATTCTTATACTAGTGTTACTGTTTCTGCCTTTAGTCATTTATGGAATTCGATATCAAACACAATCGTCCGAATTTTGGTCTTTAGCCTCAGCGTGGGCGCTGGAGCAGCGAACAGATTATGGTTATGTCACGAACATCCCTGCGCTCTTAGCATCGAATGACGCGTTAGTGGTGCTACATAATAATGTGTTAAATGCTTTACAACGCCCAATGAGCTATTTGCAAACAGGTCGACTGTTTCAAGTGTTGGCTCAATTTTTAATCGGTATTTGGTTAGTGAGATTTGCGTTTAACGCATGGCAGCAGCACCAACTGATTTCGCGATTTACCTTAATCTGCCTTGGTGTTATTGCCCTTATGCTTAACCTGATTTATGCAGCCATCAAATACACAACCGGTTTTGCATTTTCATTAACCCCTCAAGGCGCGCTTCAATCGCTGGTGTATCACGCGGGTTCTACCAGCCTTGCTCTGGTGTATTTTGTATGGATTGCAAAACTGGCCACACAAGATCAAAACCCGTTGGTCCGCGTGTTTTCTTGCCTAGGCAGAATGCCGCTAAGCCTTTACTTAATGCAGAGTTTTATCGGCATCGGAATTTTTTATGGTTACGGATTGGGGATAATCGGTCAGCTTAGTCCGATTTATATTCCTGCTATCGCGTGCACGATTATGATTGTTCAGTATCAATTTGCACGCCTCTATTTACATCATTTTAACCACGGCCCAATAGAAACCCTCTGGCGGCGTTGGACATACGGAAAGTAGACATGATTGAGCTACTGCGCTTGCGTGCGCTGCATAAATATTGTGGCTTAGCCATCGCTATTTTTATGGTACTGGTTGCCGTTACTGGAAGTTTGCTTGCCTTTTATCCCGAGCTGGAAAAAATTACCTCACCGGAATTTTATGCTGAGCCCGTTGCGCACCACACTCCCCTGCGCTTCGAAGATTTTATTCGCATCGCTGAGAGTCAAAATCATTTTCAGGTGACACAGGTAACACTTGATACAGAATTGGATAAACACAGAGTTATCTTGGGCGTGGTAGCGAATCATCCTGATGAAAAGGATGTTAATCAATTAATCTTGAACCCTTACACTGGCGAAATCTTGGGTAGTAGGTACTTGGGGGATTTGAGTGAAGGGCTGCATAACCTCATGCCATTTATTTACGAGTTTCACTACACCTTAATGTTAGGGAACTGGGGCATTTGGATCTTGGGAATCACCGCGATTATTTGGATTTTTCAATCGCTCCTTGGACTTTTCATCAGCTTTCCCAAACGCGGCAAGCATTCACAGAACACTTCATTTTTTAAAAAATGGAAATCAGCGTGGCTGATTAAATTCAGAAGCTCAACGGCACGAATCTATTTTGATATTCACCGCGCAATGGGTTTGTGGTTGTTGATCGTTTGCCTTGTTTTTGCGTGGTCGTCCGTTTATATGAATTTGTGGGACAGCGTTTACACCAAGATTACCGAAAAAATAATGCCCTTTCATCCCCCTTGGGCTGCCTTAGAACCAAGACCAGACACGCCACAGATCCCGCCAACACCTTTGGCCTCAGTGCTGGAACATGCCAACCAATTAATGTTGCACACTGCAGCGCAACATAATTTCAACATCATCAAGCCCGTGCAAATTCGCTATTATCCCAATTACGGTGCCTTTCGTTTTCGCGTATTAAGCGATAGAGATTTAAGCTCGCGCTTCCCCCGCACCGACATCTATCTGGATGCAACAACTCATGAATTATTGTTGGTCGCTCTCCCTAATGGCCAATTCACCGGCAACACCGTTTCAACCTGGCTCTACGCACTCCACACTGGCCGCGTCTGGGGAACTCCTTATAGAATTTTCGTCTGCCTACTCGGAATTGCTATCACATTGATCACCATCACCAGCCTATTAATCTGGTGGCGAAAACAATCACGACGGTATAAACGAAAGATTGAAAGTAATATTAAGTAGCTGCTGTTGATTATTTGTTAGTGGGAGCAGTAAATTACACGACTACCACCATGAATCCGGAAAATGGATAAAGTGTAGACTTTGTGGGGTATAGCGAAATAAGGAGAGCTATAAATTCAATTAAAAACTATTGCGCCTGACTCACCGAATCATTCGCTTTAATTTATCAATTTATTTTTCAAAACAATATGTTATATGCTTTATAAACTTCGATAATTATGACAACAAACCATATCAATATACTTACTCCAACTGCACCTGCCGCTATATCTTTTATCACCCCTATTTTAGGGTTTTCTTTACTTTCTATAAAATCACACATTGATTCTATCGCGGTATTAAAAATCTCTGATGTGATTACCATTCCGGTTGAAACCAAGACCAGGCCAAAATCTATCCACTGCCTGTAATAAAATAAAACAATCAGCAAAGATGTAGAAAAAACTACTTTATAGGCAACTGAAAAATCTAAAATCACCGCGTAATATAAACCTCGCAAGGCTATTTTTATTTTTTTCAGCGGGCTATATCCGTCCAAACCCGTATTCAGTATTTTGTTTTTCAATAGATATTCCTTTTTTCAACGCCGTGGTGAACGGCAGAATTGACGTTAAGGGGATGCAGTGCTTTCACAGGATTGTCGAGAGAATAGCAAATGAGGGAGACCAAGGCTACACACCCAGCGCCATCACTGTATATGGCCTTCATTGGCGACGATGGCTGTGGGGCATAATGGATAATGTATGCAGTTGTATTTGGATTGAAACTTATTGCAGTGTTTTTTGTAGGGTTTGGAAATTGTGTTGCATCATGCTGAGATAATCAGGGGCGGCTCCATTTTTTTCGGACAAGGCATCTGAATAGAGTGTTCCGCCTATTTGAATGCCCGTCTCGCGCGATATTTGTTCTAAGAGGCGCGCATCCAACATATTTTCCATAAATAATGCCGGAATCTTATCCGTCCGAATTTGCTGAATTAATTGTGCCACATCACGAGTCTTGGCTTCTGAATCTGTGCTCATGCCTTGTGGAGCAATAAATTGCAATCCATAGGCTTTACCAAAGTAACCAAACGCATCATGGCTGGTCACCAATTTACGCTTTTCTGGCGGCAATGATTGTGCAAACTCTTGTATGGTTTTATCCAGATCACGCAGTTTATTAATATAGCGGCTGGCATTTTCTGTATAAAAATCGCGATGCCGTTCATCCAATTGACTTAATTCCACACAAATAGCCTGAACATACTGAATGACATTGCGTATATCTTGCCATGCATGTGGGTCGGGAATTTTTGCGGTGCTGTGATGCGTATCCAACATGATGGGGACAATAACGTTTCCCACCACTCGTTGTTTACCTTTAAATTGCGCTGCTTGTGTCAGCGCCGACAACCAAGTTTCAAAACCTAAACCATTTGCGATGACTAAATCGGCCTGTGCTACGGCGCGAGCATCAGCAGGTGTGGGTTGATACAAATGTCCATCGCTATTCGGCCCCACCAAAACACGAAGCTCTACTTTGTCACCCGCTATTACGCTGACTAAATCTCCTAAAATGCTAAAAGTAGCAACCACTTTTAATTCAGGTTTTGCATCGATCGCATAGGCAGGCATGAACATCAATAACCACAGCGCACATAAACGCAGAAAAAAAATCACAACATTCCCCTTACATTTACGATGATAAATGGCGTTTCACCGAATATCTCAGCAACCCACCTTGAGAACCGATACAGACGGAAATGATATAAACCAAACCTATCACCAAAATAATACAAGGCCCCGCCGGAAGATTCGCATAAAATGCCAGCAGCAAACCCCAGTAACTGGATAAAACGGCAATCATGATGGCAATCAACATAGTACCGGGGATAGTACGCGCCCAAAAACGCGCACTGACACCCGGCAACACCATGATACCCACCGCCATAAGCGTTCCTAGCGCGTGAAAACCACTGACGAGATTTAACACACACATCATCAAAAAACTACTATGCACCCATGCGCGCCATAGAGGTTTTGATTGAAAATACAGTGGATCGAATGCTTCCAACACCCAGGCACGATAAAAAAACGCAAGGCAACAGAGAGAAGTCACAGCCACAGCAGCAATAAGTTCGAGAGTGGCATTATCCAACGCAAGAATAGAACCAAAAAGTAAATGTAATAGATCTACATTCCCGCCACGAAGTGAAACAATAATCACACCTAAGGCTAATGAGATTAAATAAAATGCTGCTAGGCTAGCGTCTTCTCGCAGTTGTGTGGCGCGCGATACATAACCCGATAACACGGCCACTAAAATTCCTGCAATAAAGCCACCAATCGCCATCGCCATCAGCGACATTCCTGCAATCACATAACCTATGGCGGCACCCGGTAAAATGGCATGGGCAATGGCATCACCGGTTAAACTTAAACGGCGAAAAATGAGCAACACACCCACCGGTGTTGCACCTAATGCCAAACAAGATGCTCCCACTAAACCTCTCGCCATAAAATCAAAATCGAGAAATGGAGCCATTAAGACATTATGCATTCCCACCCTCTTAGCTTATTTGAAGCTGTTGCTTGGATGTGAGCGAACAGATTGTTTGTGAATGGAACTGTTCAGAATCAACAATAGAAGAGTGAATAGGCAACAAGCTAACAAAATGATTGCTGAGTAAAATCTGATGTGAAAAATATTGATATGCCAGTGATTTATCATGCAAGGCAGCGATAATGGTACAACCCAATTGATGCTGTTCTTGCAATATATCTATCAGATCTATTTGCGTTTTTTCATCGACGGCATTAAATGGCTCGTCCAATAATAATAACCTGGCTTTCTCCAGCAATAGTCTGGCAAATCGCAATCGCTGTAACTGCCCGCCCGATAATTCTTGCAACAACTTATCCATCGACTCTTGTAACCCAACACGATGTAATATCCGTTGAATAGCCGCTCGATCGGCTAATGTTATCGCGGAAAATGCACCTCTTTCTCGCCACAACCCCATAGCAGCAACTTCAAATACGGTTAACGGAATGCCGAGATCAAATTGCGCGTGTTGTGATAAGTATCCAGTAGCGTCTTGCAAGGGTTTTGGAATCAGACATTCACCGGATGATGGCTGTATGATGCCTGCTAGTAATGTTAATAATGTCGATTTGCCACTACCGTTTTCACCCAATAGCGCAACCATACTTTTATCAGGAATATCCAGTGTTACATGATGGAGTGCAGCTGATAACCTAGAGCTGGATACTTGCTCGCGGCTGCGCGCAGAATGAGGATAGGTATAAGTGAGATTACGCAAGCAAATCATACTGAAATCCTGCAAATGGTTTACGTGTTATTACCTCATTGCACGACATAAAAAATTAACGAGACCACAAGAACTCCCAAGCACGATGCGGCAATTAAGCGTGAATATGCCGATGCGCAATAACACGCCTGCAGACACCGGAATCCCCATGGGTCACGCTGTCTATTGATCACCTTCATGATGCCTGCATTAAATCACACGTCATCACCAAACGTTTAGGCTGTTCCACACTGAGTGCAGGCGAGCGATGAATAATGCCGCGCCCTTCATTACCAGCCCAAAGTTCACCTTTAAATAAAGCAACATCCCCCGCAGTCATGCGTTGAATATGTTGCTCACTGGTGGTGATAGCACCGGGAGTATTAATTTGGCTAGCGAGCGCCGTACCCAATGCAGTGCGATTCGCTAATTTATGAGGCAGCCATTCAGTGGCCACACCGTAATAGGTAGTGATTAAACGAATGGCGACATTATCGGTGTGGAAGCGCGGACACATAGCGTGTTCCAAGGTGTTAATGCGCAGGCCAATCACTTTTGCATCAAATAAACAGGAAAACATTTCCAACACTTGATGAATATCGCCATAAAATGCGGCTGCACTGATACAAGAATCTTGCTCACTGATGATTGCGGGTGGAAATACATGCTGGATTTCTTCCATTAATTGTTCAGGAGAACCGGATAACTTGAGCGCAATCGTTTTAGATTTTTGCATGAGCTCATTCAGATAGCCTTGCAAATCCTGCTGCAAATGCCGCTGCCAAATGGCAATACTCACTGCATCCTCATAAATGCGCGCAAGCACGGCGGGATCTTGATGAATCGCCCAATCGTCATCTTTACTCGTGGTGTTTGCTAATGCACTCATAAACTTCTCCTGTGTACTAGAGACTATAAATATTTTATCCAACCATAGATTGAGCGACGTTTGTATGCCGCAAATGCTGCCGTTGGCCAATACAAAAGCAGCGCCAATAACACACTGATTAACCAAATACTGTAAATGGAATCCACACCAAAATAGATACCTTTATTTGCACCACACCACGCAAACAACAAGCTGTAAATAATCAGCAATACATATAAGTGCAAGAGGTAAAAAAACAAAGGCGCCGCACCAAATTGTGCGAGCACGCCTACACAACGTGCCGTGTTAAACCGCTCAAGCCACACTAACGCTAATGCCATAACACCCAGCGTCAGCAACAAAAAATCTAAGGAAGGTGGATATTTGGTGAAATTAAAAAATGACATAAGCGTTTGCAGAGGTGATGCAAATGTGTGCCATGGCAGCGTTTCACCGTAGAGATTGAAATAGCGCAAAAGTAGCAGCAATAGCAAACTGCAAACACCTGCGCTGATCAACCACCTTGAGCGCTGTGCTGCAGGCATTGGCTTAGCAAACAATGACCCCGCGCAATAACCCAGCAGAATCACCCCAATCCAGGGCAATACCGGGTAACTGACTTTTATCGCAATCCAATCCGTTTTTATCCAATAGTTGCGATCATGCAAAATAGTCCAGAGTGAATAGCCCCATTCATCTACTGAAAATTGAATCGGCGTCAGCAGATTGTGCAGTGCGATAATGGTGACGGCGATAATCCATTGCACTGTGCGCGGCATTTTTATCAAGAATGCCAAAGCCAACATACTTAAACCGATAGCCCAGATCACTTGCAGATAAACGGTGTTGAAATTCCCCATCCAAGAAAAGGTAACCAAGGTGAATTCCAGTGCGATCAATAACAGGCCTCGCTTCAACAAAAATGCACTAACACTTTCTGCGCGCGCCGATTGTTGATACAACCAAGCCGACAAACCGGTTAAAAAAACAAAAATAGGCGCACAAAAATGCGCAATCAAACGGCTGGCAAATAACGCGGGCTCGGTGGATTCCACATCCATGGGGTCGCTCACCTGACGATGCAAAAAAAATCGCTCGCGCACATGATCGAGCAACATCATCAACATCACCAATCCACGCAGCGCATCGATACTCTGAATGCGCTGTGTGTTGCTTGAAGTCTCCTGCAGGTTGTTTGTCATATGCTCGGGGTTACTCGCCGTAATGGGCTGCGAATGAGCCGTTTGTAATGCAACCGGCGGTGTCATCACGCTTAAAACTCAAACCTGACACTAGCACGCACGGCGCGTGGCTCGCCCGGTAAAGTCCATAGTGGTGAGTAGGAGTTATACACATAGACTTCATCGAACAGGTTGTCTACGACCAGCTCAGCACTCACACCACGCGTAATTTCCATATCACCAAAAAGCGACACCAAAGTGTAAGCAGGCAAACGGTAATCCGGATTGACTGTGTCACCCAAACGTGAACTCATGTAGCGAGCACGAACTCCCACGGCGGCATTGCGTTGCACCATTGAAAAGGATTGTTTGAGCGAAAGCATCACGCTGTGATCAGGCACATTCACCAGTGGGCTGTCCTCTGGCACCAATACACCCCAATCGATATTGATACTGTCAGTGAGCGTGCGGGTATCCAAATAGGCGTACGACAGAATCATGCTTAAATCATCGGTAAGATTTCCCGTCGCATCCAATTCAAAACCGGTGGAACCCGCTTTACCGAGCGCAGCGGAAAATCCAGCATTCACGGGATCAGTCGTGAGCATATTGGTTTTTTCTGCATCGAAAACGGCGGCAGTCATTTGCCAATCCTGCCAAAACAGTTTTGCGCCCAACTCAATGGACTTACTTTCTTCTGGATCAAATGCACGGCCATAGGCATCGGTTCCACTTTGCGGCACGAAACCTTCCGAATAACTGGTGTAAATGTTCAACCATGGCGCCGCTAAAAATACCAAGCCTGCGCGCGGTGATACACGCGAGTCTTCAGTAGCGTTCACTTTATTGGCGATTTGTTCGTGAATATGTTGTTCGTAATCATCCACGCGCGCACCCAACAATGCTCGCCAACGGCTTGATAATTCCACTTGATCTTGCAGATAAATACCAACCGCTTTTTGCGTTTCCTGATTCGCGTAGAGTGGGTTCACGGCACCTGCTTGCGCCACACCATACTGAGGATTATAAATATCCAGCGTATAGCTGCCCTTCGGCCCACGATAACGTGCTAACAGCGTAAATAAATCGTAATCATAGGCATCAATGCCTAGCATTACATTGTGCGTGAGCGAACCCGTGGCAAGGCTGCCACTGACTTCGGCACGCACACTCACATCTTCCGAGTCGTAATCACGATAGCGACGTTGGCGAGTCAGCAAACCAGTGCCGTCATATAAGGATTGGCGCCCACGAGACAATTCCGCATCGGACGAAAAACCCTTTAATTCCGATTCGCGGTAGCCAATGCCGGAAATAAATGACCAACCATTCTCAAATGTTTGCTGATAGGTGAGTTGATGACCAGTAGCGGAAATGCGCGTTGGACCATCACCGGGTTCACCCAGATAACGGCTGCGTGGCAGAGTTTCAAAATCGTTATTCAATACGATATAACCGCGATCAAATAATTGGTCTTGTTTAAGATACTCAGCTTCATACAAGAGTGAGGCGTTGTTACCCAATACGTACTTAAGCGAAGGCGTCACGACTTGCTTATCGCTCTCTACGTAATCGCGATAACTTTTAAAATCTTGCGCGGCACCGTTAATACGCAGCGCAAGTGTGTCACTCACACCATTGGTGTAATCCCCTTCCAAACGATATTGATCAAAACTACCACCGATCAATTTTAAATATCCTTCCTGTGTAAACTCCGGCTTGCGTGTGATGATATTGATGGTGCCACCAGGTTCGCTGCGACCATAGAGCGCAGAACCCGGACCTTTTAAGAGTTCCACTTGTTCGATGTTGGACGTATCACGGTGACCACTAAAACCACGCCCCGCGTTAAAGCCATTAATTAAATAATTGGATGGCATATTTTCATTACCGGGAAATCCCCGCAGCGAAAAACTGTCCCACAAACCGCCACCATCATTCTGGCGAGAAATACTGGCGGAATAATCAAGCACATCCTGAAAACGGTTAATCGCGCGATCCTCAAATACCGATTGATCGATCACTTGAATAGCTTGTGGCAATTCCGCCGAGGGCACATTGCCGCGATAGGCTTGATGGCTGGTTACCAAGACTTCTTCAATTTCATCTTGAGAAGCGGCGAGTAATACAGGCGATATAAAAAGCAGTGGAGCAGATACACCACACGCCAGCGCAATGAGCGAGGGCTTAGCAAATAGTGTGCGAGCAGATAACAACATCACAACAATTCCAAAACAATAAAACGTTAATTAAGGTGAGTAAAATCAATAAATGTTTCGTAATACATTTCAGTGCGCGTGACCCTGCGTCCACGTGGGAAACGGATCGGGTAATGTTTTCCAGAACTCTTGACCTTTTAAGACTTCCTCTTCCGTAAGCAAGCACTTATCCAACTGCGCCGTGACAAATTCTTTATCCAAATGCTGGCCGATAAATACCAACTCCTGACGCATATCACCGAAAGGTTCTACCCATTTATCCATAATGTAATTCACATGCTCTTCATCTTCTGGCCAGCGCTCTTTGGGAATGGCTTTCCAGAACATACCAGCAGCACCGTGTTGCGCAATGCCACCGGCTTGACTCCACTGCCCTGCCCATTGGGGGCGCGATGCCAGCCAGAAAAATCCTTTTGAACGCAGCAACTTTCCTTTTACGGCTGGACTTGAGAAGAATTCATAAATTTTTTCTGGATGAAACGGGCGGCGCGCATGGTAAGAAAAACTGCTAATACCGTATTCTTCAGTTTCAGGGGTATGTTCGCCGCGCATTTCTTTTAACCAGCCAGGGGCTTGCTGGGCTTTTTCAAAATTGAACTTTCCGGTGTTGAGTACTTTGTCGAGCGGTACCTTGCCGCGCTCGACAGGAATAATTTCCGCATCGGGATTTAGCTTGGTTAAAATCGCATAAAGCTCTGCGAGCTTTTCTTCAGAAATCAAATCGGTTTTACTGATCAACAACACATCGCAAAATTCAATTTGATCGACGAGTAAATCCGCCACATTGCGTTCATCTTCTTCACCCAAGCTTTCGCCAGTTTCTTGCAATGAAAGCGCATCGTAATAATCATTTAAAAAGTTCACCGCATCGACAACGGTAACCATGGTATCCAATCGCGCAACCTGCGAAAGGCTTTGGCCGTTTTCATCTTCGAAAGTAAAGGTTTCTGCAATTGGCAAAGGCTCGGAAATACCGGTAGATTCAATGACTAAATAATCAAAGCGCCCTTCTTTGGCCATGCGATTGACTTCGACGAGCAAATCTTCTCGCAGTGTGCAGCAGATGCAGCCATTGCTCATCTCGACTAACTTTTCTTCCGCTCGATTTAATTCCACTTGATTTTGGATCAGTGATGAATCGATATTCACTTCGCTCATGTCATTCACAATGACAGCAACGCGGCGATTTTCGCGATTATTCAGAATATGGTTAAGCACCGTAGTTTTTCCGGCACCTAAAAAACCGGAGAGAACAGTAACCGGGAGAGCTGTAACAGAAGAAGCAGTAACGAGAGATGCATTCATAATCTTTTGCCTGATGTTCAAGTGACGTTTATCTATTGCTTAGTCAATGTCAATTAATTGCGTTGTTTTAAGAAATTCCGCTCTAACTCCTCCTGCCTTGCTTTTTCCTCTGTGCAATATTCTGTAGTCGGTCGCGCCAGTAAACGCTGCAAACCAATTTCTACGCCTGACGCTTCACAGTACCCATAATCGTTGTTATCGATTCGCTCCAAGGCTTTGTCGATCTTGCGCAGCAAAAAATATTCGCGCTCGGCAATACGCATTCTCTGGCGATTTTCCTCTTCGCCGACTGCACGATCTAACTCATCGGCTTCGCTCATAGGCGCAGCAATTTCCTGCTTGATAACCTCTATGTGCTCAGCCGTTTGTTGCTTTAATGCCAACAATAACTGTCGGAAAAAAGCTAACTGCTGCGCATTCATGTAGCTGGATGCGGGCATCAATAACAGCTCTTCCGCTGTAAGCACTGGCGGAGGCACAAGGGGCAAACCACTCAGTGACGTAGAAAGCATGGGTTTTGGCATTGGCTATCCTTTATGTCCCTAGCTATAGTTATGTTATAATGTAACACATAATTTTAAAAGGACAATTCGTCATCCATAACAAAAATGGGAGAAATCTCAAATGAATGAACTCTCTGCGACTGATAATTGGCGGGCACAAGCTAGACAAGCTTGCACTAAAGCGGCGATCCCCATAACGCCTAAACGATTGGAAGTCTATGCCGCACTATTGAAAGCCGGACACCCCATTTCGGCCTACGATTTGATTGACATGTTAAAGCAAGACTTCGCGCGAGCCTTAACACCCATTTCCATTTATCGGATGCTGGATTTCCTCGAACAAAAACATCTGGTGCGTAAATTAAAATCTACCGGTAAATATCTGGCCATCAATAGGGAATCGGCGCTGAAAAACCAAGCGGTGTCACAGTTTTTAATCTGTCGCCATTGCGGGGATGTCAGAGAACTCAGTGTAGATCGGCGCATACTGGGAGAACTAAAAGCCTGTATCGACTCATCAGGTTTCCAGCTTCACAATATGGAACTTGAGTGGGATTGTGTTTGCACAAGCTGCTCGGACGCCCCCATCCTTAATAACAATTCGCTAAGCCTGCAAGGATGAAGGAAGCAGGGGCCGAGCCCCCTCCTTTAAGAAAAAACCCGCCTCAATACAGAAAGCGGGTTTTTAATCTATTTGGATTTACTTACGAAACCCTGGCGGTAATTGACCACCTGTGGGCAAACCACCGGGCATCATCCCACCAATGCCACGCATCATTTTTTGCATGCCGCCTCCTTTCATTTTCCCCATCATTTTTGCCATTTGTTTATGTTGTTTTAATAAGCGATTGAGGTCTTGAATTTGAGTGCCAGAGCCCATGGTGATGCGGCGTTTGCGAGAACCACTTAAATCATCAGGGTTGCGACGCTCTTCTGGTGTCATGGAATTAATAAGCGCTTCCATGGTTTTAAATTGTTTGCCCATGTTGGCGGTTTGCGCCAATTGCGCCACATTGCCGAGTCCAGGTAATTTATCCAACATGGAGGTTAAGCCGCCCATGTTTTGCATTTGTTGTAATTGATCGCGCAAATCTTCGAGATCAAATTTTTGGCCTTTGGTCACTTTCTTAATGAGTTTTTCGGCCTTGTCTTTGTCGATGGTGCGCTCTGCTTGTTCGATTAACGAGAGCACATCACCCATGCCTAAAATACGCGAAGCAATGCGGTCTGGATGGAACGGCTCCAGCGCATCCACTTTTTCACCCATACCCAAAAATTTAATCGGCTTGCCGGTGATGTGACGAACAGATAAGGCGGCACCGCCACGTGCATCGCCATCGGCTTTGGTGAGGATCACACCGGTGAGAGGTAAGGCATCATTAAAGGCCTTGGCGGTGTTCACTGCGTCTTGGCCGATCATGGCGTCGATCACGAAAAGGGTTTCAATCGGTGTGATGGCTGCGTGAAGATCTTTAATTTCGGTCATCAAATCTTCATCGATATGTAAGCGACCGGCGGTATCCACGATCAACACATCGAAAAATTGGCGCTTGGCGTGATCAATGGCAGCACGCGCAATATCGAGTGGCTTTTGCTCACCCGTTGATGGGAAACATTCAACACCAATTTCTGTAGCCAGTGTCTGCAATTGTTGGATAGCTGCTGGGCGGTATACGTCCGCACTCACAACCAATACTTTTTTCTTTTCACGCTCTTTTAAGAAGCGCGCCAGCTTAGCCACAGAAGTGGTTTTACCCGCACCTTGCAAGCCGGCCATCAAGACTACCGCTGGCGGTTGTTGCGCGAGATTTAAACTTTCGTTGGCCTGCCCCATGGTCGCCACCAGTTCAGCTTCAACGATTTTGATAAATTGTTGGCCGGGGTTCAGTGCCTTACTGATTTGCTGCCCCAAGGCACGGCTACGTACCTGATCGATAAAGGCTTTGACGACTGGCAAGGCTACGTCTGCCTCAAGCAACGCCTTACGCACATCACGCAGGGCATCTTTAATATTGTCTTCGCTTAAACGCGCTTTGCCGGTGATGCTGCGCAGGGTGTGGGATAAACGGTCGGTTAGATTCTCAAACATAGCTCGTCTCGAACATACTATTAATGCTGGTTATGGCGCCCACGACGGGAGCCGATAGATAGAAAGTGGCGAGATTATACCCGCAAAAGCACCCCATTGGTGGCTTTGCGTGCGGTATCCATCCGCAGAAAAAAGCGAATCCCCGTAAATAAGGCCAGCTCTTACCTAGTACGCTCTTTTATCCTTCTCTTTGAAATGCCCTTGTGACACACTTGCGCACTGCAAGTGTGTTTTAACCATTTCGTTTTGAACGTCTCGTTTTTCATAGGACATCGAATACAGCATGATCACCCTCAGTGCCAACCTTATTGCTATTGCACTTTATGTAGCGGCGACGCTTTTTTTTGCACGAAAATTTGGACGCCAAGAGCCGATTAATCATTCGCAATTACTGATCACAGCCGCTGTAGCATTATCCTTTCATGGCATAGGTGTGTTGAGCCTGAGCCTTGGCAATGATGGTTTCCACTTGAGTTTGTTTGCGGTTTTATCACTGATATTTTGGGTAGTAAATAACATAGTCTTAATCAGTAGCTTCAAAAAAGAACTGCATAATTTATTTTTATTGCTGTTTCCCTTATCTGCACTCGCAGTGCTGGCCTCGGCATTTACACAGGATTCACAAGCACTGGATTACAGTTTGGCGAGCCATATTATTTTATCGATTCTGGCATACAGCTTATTGACTATCGCCAGTTTGCAAGCGCTGCTGTTGGCTTATCAAAATCGCGCACTAAAACATAAAAATTTGATCACTAGCACACGCCTACTACCGCCATTACAAACCATGGAATCGCTCTTGTTTGAATTGTTATGGGTAGGCGAAATATTACTCACGCTAGCAATTGCATCCGGATTTTGGTTTTTGGAAGACATGTTCGCACAGCACTTGGCGCACAAAACCGTCTTTGCTTTGATTGCGTGGTTTATTTATGCATTATTGTTGTGGGGCAGACACCAAGTAGGCTGGCGCGGTAATACCGCAATTCGTTGGACACTGGCTGGCTTTTTGTGCTTGATGCTGGCTTATTTCGGCAGCAAGATTGTGTTGGAATTGATTCTAAATCGCAGCTAATCTACTTTTTCTGGTCATCCTCGACGGGGTCCTGAGAGTCATCATTTATAAAAGAATAATCATCTTTTCGTTTTAATTTATGCAGAAACCATCCCAAAAAAGCAGCAATAGCGATTAACCCACCTAATAGAATAAATAGCACCAACAAAAAGCTGCCGATCTTTTCCCATGTCATACCCCAACCATAGACGGCTAGCATTAAAAAGCAGAAGCTTGCGAGCAAATTTACGCCCAAACCACGATTTGTAAAAAGATTGCGGAATCTCATGGGAAGCCTATCAAATAAAAATTTTTACGACACCATAAGCAAGAACAAAAGTGAGCAATGCAATAACTTTAACGGCTATACTTTTTTGGATGGCGGAATAATTCTGAAACAAGGGTAAGCGCGATACACCAAGCTGTACAGCAACATACACCAGTAGAAAACCACCCGCCCATAACAACGCATACTCACTAAACACAACAAACCCCACAAGTTTACATTGACGATTATTCAGATATCAGTGCTTTATTCGCGTCGCCACTGAGTGGTTCCATCACGGGAATCTTCAAGTACCACACCTTCGGTAATCAAATATTTACGGATTTCGTCAGCGCGGGCATAGTTCTTATCTACTTTTGCTTGAATGCGTTCGGCGATTAAACGCTCTACCTCTTCCGCGGCAATAGCATCACCATCACCCGCTTGCAAAAACACTTCAGGGTTTTCTTGCAGAACACCCAAAATCAAACCCAATGCCTTTAATTCGCCCGCGAGGCGTTTGGCCTGTTCAGGATTTTGCTTGGCATTATTTAAATCACGCACCAAATCATACATACCCGCTAATGCAACACGGGTATTAAAGTCATCGTTCATGGCTTCAACAAAGGCTTTGTAATACGCACTCTCTTGCATGCCACTGAATGGCAAAGGAGCCACATCCGCATAGTCGCGCAAACCACCATAGAAACGCTCTAAGCCTGCACGCGCCTCAATCAAACTATCTTCTGAATAATTGATGGGGCTACGGTAATGACTGCTCACCAATAGAAAGCGAATAATTTCTGGATGGTATTTTTCCAATACATCGCGAATGGTGAAAAAATTGTTGAGTGACTTCGACATTTTTTCGCCATCAACACGAACCGCACCAGCATGCATCCAATAGTTCACATACTTACAACCATTTGCCGCTTCGCTTTGTGCAATTTCATTTTCATGATGCGGAAATGGTAAATCAGGGCCGCCACCGTGAATATCAAAGGTGTCGCCGCAGCACTTTTTACTCATCGCCGAGCATTCAATATGCCAGCCTGGGCGACCATTCCCCCAAGGGGATTTCCATGCAGGCTCACCCGCTTTCGATGCTTTCCACAGTACGAAATCGCGCGGATCTTCTTTGATTTCATCAACTTCAATGCGCGCACCGGCCAATAACTCATCCACATTTTTATTGGTGAGCTTGCCGTAATCCGCAAAACTAGTAACGCGATAATAAACATCGCCATTAGCAGCCGGATAAGCATGGCCTTTTTTAATCAGCGTATTGGTTAAATCAATAATGTCATCAATATAATCTGTTGCGCGCGGCTCGATAGACGCGCGCGCAATACCTAAACGCGCCTCGTCTTCATGCATTGCCTGAATGAATCGCGCAGTTAATGCCGTATATTCTTCGCCATTTTCATTTGCGCGTTTGATAATTTTGTCATCGATGTCGGTGATATTATGAACGTAGTTAACATCCCACCCCTGACTACGCAAAAAACGCGTAATCACATCAAACGCAATAGAAACGCGTGCATGACCAATATGGCAGTAATCGTAAACCGTCACACCACATACGTAGAGTGAAATTTTCCCTGGGTTAATCGGCTTGAAAATTTCTTTTTGTCGCGTAAGTGTGTTGTAAATTTGCAGCATGCTTAATTCCGTCAATTTTTCTTTCTATCAGAGCATTCGATGTGTTTTTGCGGGACCGTCGGAGGCATGGACAACCCACATGGATGTGGGAAGTGTCTCGACGTGCCTGGAGCACCTAGAGACCGCCGACGACGAGCCTACAGGGATGTATTCACGGCGTGTCTCGCAAGAATACATCGAATGCGACAGGACTACTCTTGATCTTCCGTTTTGGAGAAACTGTCTTTTAAACCGATGGTGCGATTAAACACGAGCTTATCGGCAGAAGAATATTTGCTATCCAAACAGAAATAACCTTGTCGTTCAAATTGAAAACGATCCGTTAATTGCGCTTTCGCCAAACTCAGCTCTGCTTTACAACCCGATAAAATTTCCAAATTGTTAGGATTAATACAATCGAGGAAATTTTTACCACCTGCATCAGGCGCTTCGTCAGTAAACAGGCGCTCGTAAATACGCACTTCACAATCAAGATTCTGTGTTGCCGATACCCAATGAATAACACCTTTGGGTTTTACACCATCGGCAGGATCTTTACCCAAGGTGCCTTCGACAATGCGCGCACGCACTTCAATAATATTGCCTGCGGCATCTTTAATCGCTTCATCCGCTTCGATGACATAAGCGCCGCGCAAACGCACACGTTTACCCAAGACCAAACGTTTGTATTTTTTATTGGCTTCCTCACGGAAATCCTCTTGTTCAATAAACACCGTTTGTGTGAATGAGATTTGGCGATCACCCAAATCATCACGATTGGGATGATTATGAACTGTCAGTGTTTCTACTTGCTCAGCGGGGTAATTCGTCAGTGTTACTTTCAAAGGTTTAAGCACACACATCGCACGCGGTGCGTTTTTATCTAAATCGTCGCGAACACAAAATTCCAAGACGCCAACATCCACGATACCATCTGAACGAGTGACGCCAATGCGATCACAAAAATCACGTAACGCCGCTGGCGTGTAACCACGACGACGCATACCAGAAATGGTTGGCATACGTGGATCATTCCAACCATCCACGTGGCCTTCATCAACGAGCTGTTTTAATTTGCGCTTGCTGGTTACTGAATAGTTGATATTCAAACGCGCAAATTCGTACTGACGTGGTACGGCAGGCACGGGCAAATGTTGAATGAACCAATCGTAAAGCGGTTTATGATCTTCAAATTCCAATGTACAAATAGAATGGGTAATTCCTTCGATCGCATCACTTTGACCGTGCGCGAAATCGTAAGACGGATAAATACACCACTTGTCACCCGTTTGGTGGTGATGTGCTTTTTTAATGCGATACAAAATGGGGTCACGCAAATTAATGTTTGGTGAGCTCATATCAATTTTGGCGCGCAGTGAACAGGCGCCCTCGGCAAATTCACCTAAACGCATTTTCTCAAAAAGTGCGAGGTTTTCTGCTACCGAGCGATCACGATAGGGGCTGTTTTTACCCGGCTCTACCAAAGTACCGCGATAGTCGCGCATTTGCTCGGCATTTAAGTCACACACAAACGCCAAACCTTGCTCGATGAGATGAATCGCCCATTGATGCAGTTGATCAAAATAATCTGAGGTGTAGCGAACCTTGCCATTCCAGGTAAAGCCTAGCCACTCCACATCTTCTTTAATGGAGTTAACGTATTCTTCGTTTTCTTTTTCAGGGTTGGTGTCATCGAAACGTAAATTGCAGGTGCCACCAAACTCTTCTGCTAAACCAAAATTCAGGCAAATGGATTTAGCGTGGCCAATGTGTAAATAACCATTAGGTTCTGGAGGAAAGCGGGTTGCAATGGATTGATGTACGCCCTGCTCTAGGTCTTTGCGAATAATTTGTTGCAAAAAATGCAGTGGTTTAGTCGTGGTTTTGTGGTCAGCATTTTCAACAGGTGAATGATGTTCGCTCATACGACAAGATAATCCAGATAAAAGTTAATTACGCACTAGCCGCACTCATGGCAGCTATCAGAGAAATGCTGGGTATTGTAACGATTAGCCTTTGCTTTTGATACGGCGAAAGGCTGGTGAAATTTTAATCTGCTGTTGGGATACTAGTTATCGTTGCGCTGCACTGTTTGCTACTGAACTGGCTGCATTCGAATCAGTTGCCAAGGAAGAGCTACTGGATAACGTAGTCTTCTCAACAGGTGGCGCCGCACGATAATCAGCTCGACGCTGCAATTGATAACGTCTCACCGCAGAATTGTGCTCATCCAAGGTTGTGGAAAACTCACTGGTACCATCACCTTTTGCCACAAAATAGAGCGCATTACCTGTATCAGGGTTTAAGGCTGCCTTGATGGAGGCCGCACTCGGTAAGGAGATGGGTGTTGGCGGCAAACCGTTAATCACATAGGTGTTATAGACTGTGGCTTGCTCTAAATCTTTGCGGGTAATACGTCCCTTGTAGGCATCCCCCATTCCATAGATCACCGTAGGGTCAGTTTGCAATTTCATACCCTGTTGTAAACGCCTGACGAATACGCCAGCAATTTTATCGCGCTCGCTGTGGTGCCCTGTTTCGCGCTCCACAATAGAAGCCATGATCAAGGCTTCATAAGGATTTTTATACGGCAAATTCGCTGCGCGCGTTTCCCAGGCCTCATTCAGAACACTGTTCATTTTGCGATAGGCATTTTGCAGAATGTCGATATCCGAGGTGTTGCGGCTAAATTTATAGGTATCTGGAAATATCCAGCCTTCCAAATTTTTGACAGGTAGATTCAACAAGGCTAATTGTTGGTCTGGATTTTTACCTTGTAATTGATGTTGGATTTCAGTGATGTTTGCCAGTGCGTCCAGGGCTTGTTTAACTGTCCAACCTTCAACAAAAGTCACTTGGTATAAGACCACATCGCCTTTGTTGAGTTTTTGTAACAACCCCTCAGGCGTAATTCCTTTTTCTAAATAATATTCGCCAGCATGAACTTTTGTGGCCTTGGTGAACCGCGCATACAAACGCAATAAACGCGGATGAGTTAGCACTCCTGCTGCGGCCAAATCATGAGCTAAATGGCTGAGAGTTTGACCATTTTTTAATTCATAACGGTAGCCTTGATCATTAATCGTGAGCGGAGTTTTGAGCCAGTGGTCTAAATAAGTCCAGCCACACACCGCTACTAAGGTACCGACAAACCACAAACCAATAATTGCCATTACTATTTTTAACAGTATTTTCTTCGCCATAGCACACTATTCCGCCACTACTGATTCAGAATTTAAATAAGCTTCTAATGCTGTTTGCAATTGGCGAGTTATTCGATGCTGCATGTAAGCGACACCGGCAAGCGAGCGCACTGGCCAGACCCCAAAAACACTGTTGGTTAGAAAAATTTCATCGGCATTGTGTACTGATGACAGTGTTATATCTTGAACAACCACATTCATAGTTAATCTCGGCGCTAATTGTTCAATTACTAATCGTCGCATAATGCCCGCAACACCCGCATTGCTTAAATCAGGTGTTACTAATTGGTTATTTTTAACCACAAAAAGATTACTGACGGTGCCCTCGATAACAAAATTATTAAGATCTAATAAAAGACCTTCAGCAAACTCATCCTGCCATTCACTACGCGCCAAAATATGTTCAAGACGATTCAGATGCTTCAAACCCGCGAGCGATTGGTTATTGGATAGTCGCTGCTCGCAGATACGCACATCGATACCGTTTAGATAAGAATCATTCTTTAAGGGTTGTGCAGGAAAAATACCTAAACAATAGGTAGGAGCAATAACATCCGGCATACGATAACCGCGACCACCAATCCCACGAGTAAGGATTATTTTAAAAACACCGGCGTCAATGGATTGCAGCTGTGCTTTATGAAACAGCTGTTCGCAATACTCTTGCAAAAGCTCAAGATCCAGCGGGAGTTTTAACCGCGTAGCACTCGCGACCAGACGCTCTAGATGATAATTCCAAAGGGGGATTTTTCCGTCATGAATACGACAGGTTTCGAACAAACCATCGCCATAAGTAAAACCCCGATCCAGCGGGGAAATGGCGGCATCAAGAATACCGTTGACGGAAATGAGCGGAAAAGTAATTGGCATGTGTGGAGTCTATACAAAAACGCCGGACTGTCTCCAGTCCGGCGTTCATTTTTTCACTGTTCTTTTGATTAATTAAACCTTACGGAAAATCAACGAACCATTTGTACCGCCAAAACCGAAGGAGTTGGACAATACTGCTTCAATTTTTCGTTCCTGAGCAGTATGCGGCACCAAGTTGATATCGCACCCATCTTCAGGGTTATCAAGATTGATGGTTGGTGGCGCCACTTGATCACGAATCGCAAGTACACTGAAAATCGCCTCAACCGCACCCGCAGCTCCTAACAAATGACCAATCATGGATTTGGTCGAACTTACAGCCACTTGATCAACGGCAGTACCCATGACGGACTTCACCGCTTGGCATTCAGCTTTATCGCCTGCGGGTGTAGATGTACCATGAGCATTGATGTAGTTAATTAATTCCAAAGGAATTCCCGCATCCAAAATCGCATTGCGCATAGAGGCTGCAGCGCCTGAGCCATCTTCTGGCGGCGACGTCATGTGATAAGCATCACCACTCATGCCAAAACCAATTAATTCAGCATAAATTTTTGCACCGCGTGCCTTGGCATGTTCGTACTCTTCAAGCACCAGCACACCAGCTCCGTCACCTAACACAAAGCCATCTCGGTCTTTATCCCAAGGACGACTGGCCGCTTGTGGATTATCATTGCGTGTAGAAAGTGCACGTGCCGCCGCAAAGCCCCCTAAGCCCAGAGGGGTTGTTGCCATTTCGGCACCGCCGGCAACCATCACATCAGCATCACCATACTGGATCATACGTGCAGCAAAACCAATACTGTGAGTGCCTGTGGTACACGCTGTAGTAATAGCAACGTTAGGGCCACGCAAACCATACATAATGGATAGGTTGCCAGAGATCATATTAATAATGGCACTAGGGACAAAAAAAGGAGAGATACGACGAGGACCTTTCTCTGTCAGAGTCACCGCACCTTCCGTGATGGTGCCAATACCGCCAATACCAGAACCAATAGAAACGCCTATACGATGAGCATTAGCATCGGAAATTTCCAAACCAGAATCACGAATCGCCTGAATACCAGCAACCATGCCGTACTGGATAAAAGGATCCATTTTGCGCGCTTCTTTACTGGGGAAATAATCATCCACCACTAAGTTTTTCACCGAAGCACTGAATTGAGTAGTGAATGCAGATGCATCAAATGAATTAATGGTAGCGACACCACTTTTACCATTCACAATGCCATGCCATGTATCAGCAACCGTATTACCAAGGGAACTGATCATACCCAGACCAGTAACAACAACTCTTCTGCGCGACACGTTTGGGACTCTCCTATGAAAGGATTGGGAGATAATCAATTATCCAAGAATAGTCAATTATCAAAAAATACAGATGGATTGCCATTGAAAAGAGCTTCAAGCAGAAAGGACCTGATCAGACCAAATCAACATGCAACTTAACAACAAAAGAAAAAGCCGTACTATTTTGCAATAATACGGCTTTTCGAAAACATATCTTCAGCGAACTATACAATTAAGCCAAGTTGGCATTAATGTAATCGATTGCTAATTGAACAGTAGTGATTTTCTCAGCTTCTTCGTCTGGAATTTCAGTTTCGAATTCTTCTTCGAGAGCCATTACTAACTCTACGGTATCCAAAGAATCAGCGCCTAGATCTTCTACGAAAGAAGCTTCGTTCTTCACTTCATCTTCTTTCACGCCCAGTTGCTCAGCAACGATCTTTTTTACGCGTTCTTCAATGCTACTCATGATGTTATATAACTCCTAGTGGTTGTATAAGCGAAACATTTGGTACTTGAGCCGAAATGGGCTCGGCCATGCGTTTCGGTCAAAATCGACGCGCATTTTACATCTATTTTGCGTCGTTGTAATGCTAACTGCTAAAAAACTTCGTTATTTAAGCATTTTTTCATAAAAAACAAAGACTTAAAAACACAAATCACGCCATATACATGGCACCATTAACATGTATTGTCTCACCACTGATGTAGCCAGCAGCTTCACTAGCGAGAAAAACAACAACAGCGGCGATCTCTTCTGGAGCGCCTAAACGACCCAATGGAATGCGAGATAACAGTTGCTGTTTTTGCTCTTCCGGTAATACTTTGGTCATATCAGTGTCAATAAAACCTGGGGCAACAGTATTGACGGTAATGTTGCGAGAACCCACTTCAGCCGCCAGTGAGCGCGCAAAACCAGCAACACCTGCTTTAGTTGCCGCGTAATTTGATTGCCCTGCATTACCCATGGCTCCAACAACGGAGCTGATGTTAATAATACGACCCCAGCGCGCCTTCATCATGCCACGCAATACACCTTTACTCAGTCGATAAACTGCGCTCAGATTGGTATTGATCACATCAAACCATTCTTCTTCACTCATGCGCATCAATAAATTATCTTTAGTGATGCCCGCATTATTAACCAAAATAGCTGGCGCACCGAATTCGTCGGTGACACTTTTTAACAATTCCGCAACGGAGTCAGCATCAGTCACATTCAATACTTTGCCTTTACCGCGAATGCCTAATTCAGCAAAACGCGCCGAAATTTTTTCAGCGCCAGATTCACTGGTCGCAGTACCAATTACAATGGCACCTGCTTTACCTAATTGCTCCGCAATTGCCGCACCTATGCCACGACTTGCGCCAGTAACTAATGCAACCTTGTCATTTAAGCTCATCATCATTCTCACTTATCATTCAATAGTGTTATGGATTCATCAGAATTACAGGCTAGCGATCGCAGCCACAATTTCATCCGGTTTTTCAATCGAGAGTGTTGCCAAATCGCCATTAATTCTTTTATTTAAACCTGATAACACTTTGCCGGGACCACACTCAATAGTCGAAGTCACACCCAATGCAACCAATGTGTTTACGCATTCCACCCAGCGCACAGGGCTATAAATTTGTTCGATCATCAAGGCTTTAATTTTTGCAGGATTTTCTTCCGTTTGTGCGGTGACGTTGTGTACAACTGGAACTCGGGGCGCAGAAAATGCAGTCGCATTAATTTGCTCCGCCAAACGATCTGCTGCAGGGCGCATCATTTCAGTATGGAACGGCGCACTCACAGGCAAAGGCAACGCACGCTTGGCTCCAGCCTCTTTACACAGAGCGCTCGCACGATCTACTGCCGCTGCCGCACCTGCAATAACAACTTGGCCAGGCGAATTAAAATTCACCGCAGAAACCACTTCACCTTGCTCTGCTTTTTTACAGGCTTCTACAATCAACGCATCATCTAAACCAATAATTGCTGCCATAGCACCAAGGCCAGCCGGCACCGCTTCTTGCATAAATTTACCGCGCTGTTGCACCAGCTTTACCGCATCTTTGAACGCAACAACATCCGCACACACCAAAGCCGACCACTCACCCAAACTGTGACCCGCCATAAACGCAGGTGAAACACCATTTTTTTCTTGCCATACACGCCATACTGCAACACTGGCAGTTAACAATAAAGGCTGTGTACGTTCCGTTAAATTAATATCTTCCTGCGCACCGGTTTGCACCAGTGCCCATAAGTCATAGCCCAAAACCTCCGATGCTTCCGCAAAAGTTTTTTGCACAATCGGATACTCAACAGCCAATTCCGCCAACATACCAATTTTCTGCGAGCCTTGACCGGGAAATACAAACGCAAGATTTTTTTGAGTCATAGTGATTACTTAGTTACTGAGAGTTGATAATTAAAAACTAGGGATTCGTAAATTGTTGCTGAATACGCTGAGGCACTTGTTGCAGAACTTGTTCACGCGCGACAATTAATGCTTGGAGAAATGCTTTTTGATCAGCACCACCATGGCTTTTTACAACCGTTTTTTGCAACCCCAAAAAACTAGCACCATTGTAAAGCGCCGGATCCAATTCCGCACGCAAAGGGTTTAGCAGCGGCCACAACAAGAATGCAACTGTTTTGGTCATCATATTTTTATTGAAAAGTCGCCGGATTTTTTCAGCGATAAAACGTGCCGTACCTTCACTGGCTTTCAATGCAATATTTCCGTGGAAACCATCGCAGACAATTACTTCGGCAATACCAGAAAAAATAGCATTAGCCTCAATAAAACCTACATAATTCAGACGTGAGTCTGCCTGTAAAAGTGATTGACTAGACTGCAATACCTCAGTGCCTTTTGAGTTTTCCGTGCCTATGTTTAATAGCGCCACAGTAGGTTTGCCAGGTGAATTTACCGAGGAAGCCAACACCGCTCCCATCAACGCAAATTGATGCAAGTGTTCAGGGGCGCAATTAATATTAGCGCCCAAATCTAATAAATAGGTCTGACCTTTATCAACCGGCATTGACTTACAAATGGCGGGGCGATCAATTCCCACAAATGTTTTAATCAAATATTTCGCCATCACCAAGAGTGCTCCGGTATTACCGGCGCTGACACAGGCATCCGCTTGATCATCACGCAAAGCCGCAAGAGATAACCACATGGATGAATCTTTTTTGTGTCGCAACACCATCAGCGGATCATCATCCATCGCAACCACAGAAACCGAAGGGACAATAGTGATTCGAGGTGAAGATTGGGAAAGCGCGGGAAACAAACGCAATAACTCGGATTGATTGCCAACAAGTAGCACATCAACATCAGAATAGCGCGCAACAAATTTTTGTGCGGCTGAAATAGCAACGCGGGGACCTAAGTCCCCGCTCATAGCGTCTACCGCTATACGAATTCTTGCAGACAAGATGCAATCGTCGCAAAAGGCTCGATTATTCGTCGCTGCCTTTATCGATCACTTTACGGCCGCGGTAAAAACCATCAGCAGTAACGTGGTGACGAATGTGCTTCTCACCGCTGGTTGAATCTACTGATAAGGTTGGGCCGGTCAACGCATCGTGTGAACGACGCATATCACGCTTTGAACGAGATTTTTTGTTTTGTTGTACTGCCATGGTTTGCTCCTATTTACTTACTCGTTGGAACCGAGGCGCCTCATGATTTCGGCGAGCTCTTAAGTTGCTCCAACACCTGAAATGGGTTTCGCTCTTTTTTTACCTCAACAGGGGTGCCGCTGCTCAAGAGTTTGCTATCAATACAAGGCTCTTGATGGTAGGCAACTGCGGGTAAACTCAACAGCAATTCTTCTTCAATCATCTCAAAGAAATCTGCTGCACCCTCACCAACAATCCAAGGATCAAGATAGTCCGGCAAGGCTTTTGCCGCATCTTCATCCCACACTATTGCCAGTGAGATAGTACTTTCTACCGGAAGGGAGACTGGCTCCAAACAACGCTGACAAACAAGATTCAATTCAGCGCAGGCATGACCGGCAACAACCCTTTTATGCTCTTCATTCAGTGAAAAAACCAGCTGAACTTGAACATTACCCGCCACACCACTACTGACCTCAGCGAGACGAGGCAGCTCGGTCAACGGGATAAAACCTTCCAAAGTCACGCCCTGTTGAGCGAATTTTCGAGGGTCTCCCTGCTTCGGCAGAGGCTTTTGAAAAGGGGGCTTAAACATAAGCGCGCCATCATAGGGATCTGCCCTGCGTCTGTCAAAGAAAAACTACTGATGAAACAGGAAAATAGCGATATTTAGTGGTGAAGACGTAGAATAGGCACTTCATCTATGACTTTGGCCGCGCCACCCATGAAGAATTATCGCCTTTTGCTTGCTTCCAGCTCTACTTATCGCAGACAGCTACTGGAAAAACTTCAGTTACCTTTTAGCTACGCATCACCGAATATCGATGAAAGCCCCCTGCCCAATGAGCCTGCCCAGGATCTAGTGCAGCGATTAGCAACAACCAAAGCAACCACACTAGCAGAACTCTACCCTGACCACCTCATCATAGGCTCAGATCAAGTCGCCACCTTAGATGGCAACATCATAGGCAAACCTCACACCCATGCTAGAGCAAGAGAGCAGCTGACTCGTTTTCGCAATCGCACACTGGTGTTTTTCACAGGACTTTGCCTTTTCAACACAGCCACTCGGCACACTCAAACCCGTGTTGAAACTTACAGTGTGACTTTCCGCAACTTAAGTGATGAGCAGATAGAGACCTACCTACGGCTCGAGCAACCTTATGATTGTGCAGGGAGTTTTAAATCTGAGGGGTTGGGAATTAGCCTATTTAGCAGTATGGAGGGGAATGACCCCAACACTTTGATTGGTCTACCGTTGATCACCCTTATCAAGATGCTTAATAATGAGGGAATAGACCCTTTAGAGTGAGAAGCCATTTAGATTGAAAAGGCTTGCATCTAGAGCTTATGCCAACCTAATATCTCATCAAAACGATCAAGGCACATATCAAGCTCAAACAAACGCAACCGATCGGCATGATGCGCCCCGTAACTGACCCCAATTCGCGGCATCGCAATTGCCCGCGCCATTTCCATGTCGTACTCAGTATCGCCAACCATAACTGCCTCATCAGCAACTACACCAAACTGAGATAGGAGCTGCTCCAGCATGAGTGGGTGCGGTTTAGACGCAGTTTCATCCGCACAGCGAGTGGCATCAAAGAATGCATGCAAATCCATGGTTTGCAGAATACGATCCAAACCTCGACGACTTTTACCGGTAGCAATTGTCAGCCAATGGCCTTGCACCTTTAACTCGGTCAGAGTATCCAATACGGAAGGAAATAAAGAAGAAGGATTGGCTTGATCTAGCGCCAAAAAGTTATTGGCGTAGGCATCGCGCAAGCGCTGACGATCACGGCTAGAAACATCTGGATAAAGCGCCGCTATAGCTTCGGGTAAACCCAAACCGATAATATTGCGAATGGGTGCATCGGGTAATGGCTGCCAATCCAAATCTTGCGCCGCCAACTGCATAGCCTTAGTGATCTTGGAGGTTGAGTCGCTGAGAGTACCGTCCCAATCAAAAATAAACAGCATGCCCTACTCCACCAACACCAGCTTTTTCAGAGGCTCTGCCAAATCAGCAGGCAAAGGCGCCTCCACTCGGGTCGGAGAGCTCGCTCCCGGTAGCAAGAAGGTCAATGCCGCCGCGTGCAAGAATAGCCGTCGAAAACCTAATTCACGCATGCCGAGATTAATCTCATCATTACCGTACTTTTCATCACCCACTAAACTATGCCCAGCATATTGGGCATGAACACGGATTTGATGTGTCCGCCCAGTGATGGGTTTAGCCTCGACCAAGGTGACATTCTCGTAGGTACGCAAAATCTTAAATTCCGTTAGGCTAGGCTTACCGTCTGGATGAACCCGCACTATGCGCTCATCATTAGCCACCTCTGTTTTGAGCAACGGCGCATCAATACGGCGACAGCTTTTAGACCATCGCCCAATCACCAACGCCTGATAGATCTTACTAATACCCCCAGCCTCTTTCTCCCTCAAGGCTGCCTGAAGATGGCGCAAATAGCTGCGCTTCTTGGCAATCATGATACAACCCGAGGTGTCTCTATCGAGGCGATGCACCAGTTCCAGATACTTAGCGTCTGGTCGCATTTGGCGCAGACTCTCTATCAACCCAAGACTGACGCCGCTGCCGCCATGCACTGCCAGTCCAGGCGGCTTATTGATCACAACCAAACCATCATCTTCATACACAATAGACGCTGCCAACAGACTTAACATCTGGTGGCTCGCCTTAGCCGCAGGCTCAGCCTCGCTCACCCTAATAGGAGGAATACGAAGCTCATCACCACCACATAGTTTGTATTCAGGCTTAATGCGCCCCTTGTTCACACGAACCTCACCCTTGCGGATGATGTTGTAGATTTTGGATTTGGGCACCCCCTTCAGGCGGGCCATGAGAAAATTATCGATGCGCTGCCCTGCAAGATCGTCATCCACGACGACAAAGCTGACCTTGTTGGGCAAGTTAACGGTTGAGAAGCTAGTAGTAGAGTTATTGGCTGGATTCTTCATGAGGCGCATCATACCTTAATCCCTCTGCGCCAGTCACAAAGCGATTCGATTGATTGCCGCCATACTGGATTACTGCTATATTCAGTTGGCTGATACAGGCTGGTTTCCGGATAACGCAGTGTTTAGGCGAATCGCGAGGAAATACCGCTGACAGCAGGAATTTCGTTTTCATCACGCCAATTGCATAAGGTGACTCGAAAATCCTGATAAACGACACTGTAAAAAACAATGGCGATGAACGTCTCTCAAGCAGCGACACTCGCCCTAACAATCGCGCCAACATATTGTTGTGGTTATTGTTGATACTGAATGTTTTGTAGAACTCTGAAGTCTATTTGTAATTGTTGATGCACGGCGGTGCTTAATCGCCAGCAAGCCCAAGACATTATCGAGCGTTGTAAATACTAATCCGGCCACTCATCCATGAATGAGCAACCAGATTAATCAGTCGGTGCCAAGAACCCCGTTTCTCGTACTGATTGTCGACAGAATACTGTTTTGCCTTTATGCAGACCGCAGCCCGAGGTTGCTAACTGGCTTCATCGCCAGCCATAGAATACAAATAGAAACGGCTGAATCATTACTTAGCCTAATAATGAGCAAAAAATGGGATACCCTCTCTACACAGGCCAGCCTTCCTCAGTCTCCCCTGTAACAAGAGAAGCTCCGGACTATAAAGCCGCTGCCAAGCGACCATGCCAATAGCCTCCAATCCCACCAACCGCTAGTGCGAGCACTGTGTAGCGCGCTAGTCCACAAGGTTGCAACAAAACGCCAGTGTTCACCGTAATTGCTTCGTATGCGACGCGCACGAACTTACAATTAGGTAACACATGAAAAGAATGCTCATTAATGCAACTCAACCAGAAGAGTTGCGCGTAGCACTGGTCGATGGACAATGGCTGTACGATCTGGACATCGAAAATCGTAACCGCGAACAAAAAAAATCCAACATTTATAAAGGCCGCATTACCCGCGTAGAGCCCAGCCTCGAAGCAGCGTTTGTTGACTACGGTGCTGAGCGTCACGGATTCCTCCCACTGAAAGAAATCTCACGCGAATACTTCACCAAGAACCCCGGTGAAATTGATGGTCGTGTAAAAATCAAAGATGTGCTGAAAGAAGGCACCGAAGTTATTGTTCAAATTGACAAAGAAGAACGCGGCAACAAAGGCGCTGCACTGACTACCTTTATCAGTTTGGCTGGTCGCTACCTAGTACTTATGCCCAACAATCCTCGTGCGGGTGGCATTTCTCGCCGCATCGAAGGTGAAGACCGTGCAGAGCTTAAAGATGCTCTTGGCGAAGTTGAAGTTCCTCAAGGCATGGGCGTTATCATCCGCACAGCCGGTGTAGGCCGCAGCGGCGAAGAATTACAGTGGGACTTGAACTACTTGTTACAACTGTGGGATTCAATTGCTAGTGCCGCCAAAAGCGCTCCAGCCCCTAACTTCCTATTTCAAGAAAGTAACGTGATCATTCGCGCTATTCGCGACTATTTGCGTCAAGACGTCGGCGAAGTTATCGTCGATAACAAAGAAGCATTTGACCTGGCTGCTGGATTTATCCAACAAGTCATGCCTAATTACCGCAGCAAAGTGAAGCTGTATGAGGACGACATTCCCCTCTTCAATCGCTATCAGATCGAATCGCAAATCGAAACGGCATTCCAACGCGAAGTGAAACTGCCTTCTGGCGGCTCCATTGTTATCGACTCAACCGAAGCCTTGGTTGCCATCGACATCAACTCTTCACGTGCCACCAAAGGCGGTGACATTGAAGAAACGGCACTGCAAACCAACCTTGAAGCCGCCGACGAAATTGCCCGTCAATTACGCCTGCGCGATATGGGTGGATTGGTAGTGATCGATTTCATCGACATGCAACCTGTTCGCAACCAACGCGAAGTTGAAAATCGTGTTCGCGATGCGCTATTAATGGATCGTGCACGGGTTCAAATTGGCCGCATCTCTCGCTTTGGTCTACTTGAGATGTCTCGCCAGCGCCTGCGTCCATCACTTGGCGAAACACACACCAAAATCTGCCCACGCTGCGATGGTCAAGGCACTATTCGTGGTACCCGCTCACTCGCACTCTCCATTTTGCGCCTTGTCGAAGATGAGGCACAAAAAGAACGCAGTGCAGAAATTCGAGCCATTTGCCCCGTGTCTGTTGCCACATACTTGCTCAATGAAAAACGCAAAACCATTTCTAGCATTGAATCACGCAACCATACCCGCGTCGTGATTGTGCCAAGTGCCGATTTGATGACGCCGCACTTTGAAGTACAGCGTTTACGGGATGATGATGAGGGTACTCTGGAAACCAGCTACAAAATCGTTTCTCATACCGATGAAGCCAAAGACGATGAAGAAGATTTCAAAGCTAAAGCTATAACAGCACCAAAACCAGCCGTACAACCAACCGCTCCCACACAGCCAGCACCAGCGCCAGCCAAAAAACCAGGCCTGCTGTCACGCCTAATGAGCGCTATCACCGGTATCTTTGGCGGTAATGCAACGGACACAAACAAAAACAACAAGCGTGATAGCAAACGTGGCGATACGTCACGGCGCGGCTCATCAAACAACCGCTCACGTCGCGATGGACGTGGCCGCAATCGAGGCGATAAAGATCGTAAAGACGATCGTGAAATTCGCGATAACCTCGAGCCACGCACCCCAACAGAACCAAAGTCTGGCCGCGAGCAAGAAAAAACCAATGATTCTCGTAATAACCGAAATAATCGTGATGGACAGCGTGAAATCCGCGACAGAGAGCCACGCGAGAGTAATGATGGCGAATCGCGCAATCAACGCAACCGTAATCAGCGTGGACCACGTGAAGAACGCGACAATAACCGCCGCCCTCCACAACCAGCGATAAAAGAAGAAGTGTTGCTGGATACTGACACGATTAACATGAACGCTGAAACCGCAGATACCCCCGAGGACTTTGACGATCAGCGCCCCTCCAAGCGCCCTGCCGGTCGCCGCACCCGCTCGCAACAACGCCGCCGCGGCCGCAAAGACAGTATGGACGGTGACAATACAGAAGTTAACGAAGTCGCTGTTAACGAGAGCGAAGAGCCAAAAGTATTAAGTGAAGCGGCGCAACTTGCTCTGCAAATCTCTGCTGCAATCGCAGAGCACGAGCAACAAACGCAAGCCGCCAAAGGAATGCCAATCGAAAGCGCATTTCAAGCGGCTAGTAGCACCTCACTAACAACGACTACCTCTACAGAAACAGAGCCGAGCACAACTACCGCAGTGAATGTAGTCACAGAATCTGACCGCACAGAAATTACAGCGGCTGTAGAAACTGAAACGATGGCTCCTGCAGTTGCAACTATAGAAAATTTAGATGCACCTACTCCTGCGATCGATGAAGTTATTGCTAACGATATTAAAGAGGCAAAAGCGCAGGCTGTTGTGGTGGAGGCCATAGAGCAAACATCCAGCACTGAAATAGAAATTCCTGCTGGAACCAGAGCCGCCAATGATCCGCGCAAAGCACCTAAACCGGTAGAACGCGTTGTAATTGTCACGGAAACATTAGAAACTCAAGCATCCAGAGCATTAGATACAAGTTTGCCCCCGAGCGTGGATCATAACCCTCGTCCACTGAGCAGACCTGCTAACGACCCTCGCTTACAAAAACGGAACAATGCGGACCAATAATCTAAGGTTACATTGCGCGCTAAAATATTTTTTTGCTCAATGAATGAAGATTAATTTTTAAGTGGGTATCACCGAAAAAGCCGAATTGGAAACAATTCGGCTTTTTTATGAACAATGAATCATGTCTCATTAAAATCATCACGACTTTAATCTATAAAAATAAAGGTTTCGTATTGCTCATTAAAAAAACCTCTGTATAATTCGCGTCACTCGGAAGGGTGGCAGAGCGGTTGAATGCACCGGTCTTGAAAACCGGCGTGGGTTTATAGCCCATCCAGGGTTCGAATCCCTGCCCTTCCGCCATAATCAAAGGGCGCCAGATTACTCTGGCGCCCTTTTTGTTTTTCGGTTGAAACTTTGCGCAACTATCCCTATCTAATGCTTTGTTGGTGAATTGCTTTTTCGGTTCTGCGCAGCTCATCAACGAGAAAAAGATTTGCCTTATTGCGATGAATTTGTATTATCCTTGCTAAAACTAGATCACATTGACCTACGCTAATGGAGACCGCAACATGCAAAATGTCACTAACATTCAGACGATAGCAACTCAGTCCGTCGATTCCCATAAAGTGTTACGTAATACCTACATGTTACTGGGATTGACCTTGGCATTCAGCTCACTTGCTGCTGGTATTTCTATGGCCGCAGGGCTGGGACATGGATCTGGCCTAGTAATGAGCCTAATTGCTATGGCACTGATTTGGTTTGTGCTTCCAAAAACAGCTAATTCGGCATCAGGCTTGTTAGTTGTGTTCGCCATCACTGGCTTAATTGGTGCAGGACTTGGCCCAGTGCTTAATCATTACCTTGCAACGCCTAATGGCTCTAGCATCATCACGCAAGCTTTAGGTGGCACTGCTTTTGTATTTATTGGTTTGTCTGCGTATGCACTGATAACACGCAAGAATTTCAGTTTCCTCGGTGGTTTTGTGGCGATTGGAATGATGTTAATGCTGGCAGTGATGGTGTTCTTGATCGGAGCCTCTTTGTTTGGCTATGAATTTTCTACACTTCATTTGGTATTTTCTGCCGGTATAATATTGTTGATGTCTGCGTTGATTCTGTATCAAACGAGCGAAATCATTCATGGTGGTGAAACTAATTATTTGTTGGCAACCACCAGTCTGTATTTGTCGATCGTCAATATTTTTACTAGCCTATTGCATTTGCTCGGTGCGAGTGAAGACTAAAATTTTTTAGTTGGGACCTCACAAAGGCTCCTTAGGGAGCCTTATTTTTTTACTATCCCTCCATGGCAACGCACAATGATTTTTTCCCTCGCTATTTATGCCGCCCCCTATTCATCACAAGCAAGTTATAGCGCCTATCAATTCGCCCAAGCGCTACTCCAAGCCGGACATCATTTACATCGAATTTTCTTTTATCATGATGGGGTTCATAATGCATCGTCATTAAGTGCTCCACCACAAGATGAAATCAATCTTTCATCATCGTGGCAGACGTTGGCACTTACACATAATATCGATATGGTTGTATGCGTCGCAGCGGCCTTAAGGCGTGGCATTCTGAATGAAGAAGAATCGTCACGTTATGAAAAACCGGCATACAACCTCGCTGAACCTTTTACGATCAGTGGATTAGGCCAATTGGTTGAAGCCGCCGTTATATCAGATCGATTGATTACATTTGGCACTTAGTGATGAGCAAAAAAATACTACTGATCAATCGCCATGCACCCTATGGTACGAGTATTGCCCGTGAGGCATTGGATGCAGCATTGGCTTCTTCAGTCTACGACCAAGAAGTATCCTTATTATTTATGGATGATGGCGTATTTCAATTGCTGGTTAATCAACAAGCAGAAAATATCGAACAAAAAAGTTTTGCTGCTATGCTGCCTGTACTAGCACTCTATGGAATTGATAAAATTTATGTGCACCAAGAATCACTGGCTGAGCGTGCACTCACAAAGGAAGAGCTCGCGATTAAAGAGATCAAACTGATTAACAATAATGAAATCGGCACACTGATGACCGAACAAGATCAACTCTTGAGTTTTTAACATGAGCACACTACACACCATTAATAAATCTTCGTTTTCTTATAACACCCTAGCCTCGTGCATTCGCGTATGCGCGAAGGATGATGGCATTTTATTGCTAGAGGATGGTGTATTTAGCGCAATAAAAGGCGCGCCTTGCGCAGAGGAATTACAACGACTTATCAGCACGGGAATAAAAGTCTACGCACTTAGTGACGACATTAAAGCTCGAGGCTTGAGCGAAAAGCTCCAAGATAACATCGCACTCACAGATTACAACGGATTCGTGCAATTAAGTATTACTCATCGCTGTGTACAGAGCTGGTACTGATATGCCGATACTTGTTGATGGCTGCGAAATTGCCACCGATAAAGAAGGTTATTTGATTTCAATGAATGACTGGAATTTAACCGTTGCTAATGCGATTGCAAAAGCAGAAAACATTGATATGACGCCAGCACATTGGGAAATCATTGAATTGCTACGAGATTTTTATACTGAATTTGAGATCTCTCCCGCTATGCGGGCTTTAGTAAAGCGAACTGAGCAAAAATTGGGGGCTGAAAAAGGTCGCAGTATTTATTTACTCCAACTATTTCCCCCAAGCCCAGCCAAAATCGCTAGTAAAATTGCAGGGCTGCCTCGCCCCACCAATTGCCTCTAACGATTTTTGCTAGAATGGATCAAACGAGATCGCATCACTCTCTATTTGCAAAATAATCTTTAGTTAATTTCAATACCACGGGACTTAACAGAAGAAGTGCAATTAAATTTGGAATCGCCATGAGTGCGTTTAAAGTATCGGCTAGCAACCATACAAAATCCAACTGCAATACTGCACCACCAAACACAGCGACAACCCACAATACACGGAATGGCATTACCGATTTGCGCCCTGCCAAATAAATCCAGCATTTTTCACCGTAATAACTCCAACCTAAAATCGTCGTAAATGTAAACACCAATAATGCTATAGCCAGCAAGTAACCACCTATCCCCGGCAACGCAGATTCAAACGCAGCTGATGAAAGACTTGCACCGCGCTCACCACTTGTCCAAACACCAGAACAAATAATTGCCAATCCAGTCATGCTGCAAATGATGATGGTATCGATAAAAGTACCTATCATGCCGATCAATCCTGATCTTACTGGGCTATTCGTTGTGCCTGCTGCCTGTGCAATACCTGCCGTACCCAAACCCGCTTCATTTGAAAAAATGCCGCGCGCAATACCATATTGCATGGCCATCATAACGGCAGAACCCGCAAATCCACCTACAGCAGCGGTAGGTGTAAAGGCATGAATAAAAATAAGACTGAATGCTTCTGGAATTTTATCGATATAAATTGCCAGCACAATCAACGAAATCACCACATAGCCAACACACATAAAAGGGACTAGCGAAGCAGATACTTTTGCAATTCTGCGCACACCACCCAAGATGACCAATGCAACAATAATGGTTGATACCAATCCGGTAATCCAACGCTCAATATGAAACGTAGATTCCAATACTTCGGCCATGCTATTGGCTTGTACCATATTGCCAATACCGAAACCTGCAAGACCACCAAAAAATGCAAACAAAAAACCTAGCCATGCCCAGTGCTTTCCTAAACCATTTTTAATGGCATACATGGGGCCACCAATATATTCACCTTGCTCATCTTTCTCGCGATAATGCACAGCCAAAACCACCTCAGAATATTTGGTGGCCATACCCACAAGTGCCGTGCACCACATCCAAAATAAAGCACCAGGCCCCCCCAAAAAAATCGCCGTAGCAACCCCAGCAATATTTCCTGTACCCACGGTAGCGGATAAGCAGGTCATTAAGGCTTGAAACGGACTGACTTCACCCGTTGCAGAATCACCTTTTTGCCTTCCGCTCCACATTAATTTAAAACCCATGCCTAGGCGCAGGATCGGCATTCCCCTGAGTGCGATCATTAAAAACAATCCTGTTCCTAAAATAAGAACAATCATGGGCTTACCCCAAACAAGACTATTTAGCTGGTTTAGGTATTGATGTATAAGATCCATAAGCACTCCTTCGGATAATGCCGGATAGAAACCGCAAGAGAGGAAACAAAAAAGGGGCCTAGGCCCCTTAGTGATTAAGCTGCGTCAATGGATTTGATGGTGCCCTTAGGCAATACCGCATGAACAGCCACTTTTTGAAATTTGAGTTCTATATTGTTACCCGTTTCGAGTACCACATAGTTTTCATCAACTTTAACTATTTTACCCAGCATACCGCTGGTCATGATGACTTCATCACCCTTGGCCAACGCAGCAACCAAATTCTGATGTTCTTTTTGACGCTTACGCTGTGGGCGAATAATCAACAAGTACATAAACAAGAACATGCCACCAAACATTAACAAAGTAATCATGGGATTGCCTTGTGGTGCTGGGGCAGTTTGTGCCTGTGCCATCGCAGACGATATAAAAAAACTCATGTAGCTGACCTCTAAGAATAAAGAGCGCTAACTCTACCCGTTTTGTATAACACAGGCAATTAGCGGTTGATTCATTAGGGATGTTAGGCAAACGAGAAACTTATCACTCAAAGAGAAATAAGTTTCTCGCTATTTTGAAAAGTTAAACGTAATCGCGGAAAAGCTTACGGAATACACTGGGCGACAAGCCTGTCCAACGCTTAAATGCGTTTGTAAAGCTGGTGCGGTCAGAGAAATCCAAGGCTTTAGATACGGTGTCTACGCTCATATGATCATCAATCAAATACTTGATGGCATAATGAAAGCGAAGAATATCGCGGAGTTGTGCAAAATTTGCATTTTGTTGCTGTAAGCGCCGTTGTAAAGTGCGCTTGGAGAGTTTTACATCTTCAGCAATACGATCAATAGAAAGATCCTCATTACCAACACGCTGTTTAAGCGCGTCGATAACTCGAGCAGAGACTCCTTCAAAACGAGGGATTTCTGCCATTGCTAAATATTCTTCATAGGATCTAATGTGAGATCCATCGAAGGGGTCTTCTGAAAAGTTTTCGCTGTTACGATATATTCGCTGTAATTGAATCATCGAGGCGTCTCCTTTGCCAAAAAGGCACGTGTTATTTCAACCAAGAGTGTTAGTAATTGTCAGTGGTAACCTTGACCAACTAAATCCGAGACTAATTCCTTCCGTCATTCAAACCATGCTCAGCATAGGTGCGATTATAAACTAAGTTTTTTTTTCGCAAAGCGACGTAGATACAGTTTTACTTCAAAAGTAGACTTTTTTATCACTTGTTATTCTTAAAACGAAGCTTTAAATGCCATTTCGCAGAATCTCAAGGATATCCTGGTCATGAGTCTTGGTATTCACCTTTTCCATGATATATCTCAAGCGCCCTTCTTTATCGATAACAAAGCTGGTGCGCAGAATCCCCATAAATTCCTTGCCCATGAATTGTTTTAGCCCCCACACGCCGTATTTTTCTGCGACAGAGTGATCTTCATCCGCTAAAAGGTCAAAATTTAAAGTGTATTTGTCTATGAATTTTTGTAATTTTGGAGGGGCATCAGGGCTAATACCCAGCACTACCGTATCCAAAGCAGCGAATTCAGCTTGAGTATCACGGATTCCACAAGCTTGCGTCGTACAACCCGGGGTGGAAGCTTTGGGATAAAAATACACCACGACATTTTTGTGCCCCTTGAAATCTTTTAAGGCAACAGTCTCGCCTTGCTGATTTTTTAAACTGAATGCCGGAGCTAAATTACCGATTTTGGGAAATGACATCTAGTTACCATCCTTACTGAGTAGGGTTTGATTGGGTTCAAATACCGTATTGAAATCTAGTTACGCTAGTGTATTAACCGACGATCAATGTCGGCAAATAAAAAGTATCTCTACTCACTGTCGCCAAACGCACCAAATAGCGCATCCTTTTCTTCAACACTCACGGTTGTTGAGGGAGAAGCACCAGCCAAAGGTGGATGGGTAACTTTATTGCGCCCAGCATGCTTGGCTTGATAAAGCCACGCATCAGTGCGCTCAATGAATCCTTGGGGGGTATCGCTATGATGGGCTCTAAATTCATCAACACCCAGGCTTGCGGTAATAGGTATAGGCTCTACCCCTTCATGGGTGAGCGGAGTGAGCACCAACGTTTCTCGCAATCGCTCAGCGACGTTAGCAGCTTGGCGCAAATCAGTATTTGGCAAAATAATAACAAACTCTTCTCCGCCAAAACGACAAGCATAATCAAGTTTGCGAATAGTTTGTGCGATTAACTGCGACACATGGACAAGAGCATGATTACCCAACTCATGTCCCCAGCGATCATTAAATTGTTTGAAATGGTCAATATCTAAAATAATCAGCGAGAGTGGTTGAAATGAACGGCGAGCACGCTCCATTTCCAAGGGCAAGGTATCTGAAAAAAAACGAAAATTGTAAAGACCAGTTAGCGCATCCGTGCGAACCTGTTCTTTCAGCACATTAACTTCATCTTGCAACTGCTTCAGCTCACCGCGAAACAAACAACTTGCAGCGCTTGATTGGCAGGAGGAAAGCGTATCGTGAGAGGAGGAAATCAAATCCATAGCAGCCCGATGCCATTAAGTAGAAACCAAAGTCTAGTTGATACTCTTTACATCTGACAAATAAAAGAACCCGTCAATCACGATAAATCTTCAGTAAATCGCCATAGTGATCAATTCGTCTGTCGCGCAAATAAGGCCACATACGACGCACCTCTTCGCTTCGCCTCATATCGACAGAGACAACCGCTGTTTCCTCTGCATCCTGTGATGCCTTGAATAAAAATTCACCTTGAGGACCACACACAAAACTACTACCCCAAAAATCCAAACCTGAGCCGCCTGCAGGATCTTGTTCATGGCCAACACGATTGACACTGACAACGGGAACTCCATTTGCGATGGCATGAGCCCTCTGAACAGTAATCCACGCATCGCGCTGACGATCTTTTTCATCCTGCAAATCCAGAGGATGCCAACCAATAGCCGTTGGATAAATTAATAATTCAGCTCCCGCCATCGCCATTAAACGCGCCGCTTCTGGAAACCACTGATCCCAACACACTAAAATACCTAGCTTACCGACTGAGGTGCTGATTGGCTGAAAGCCTAAATCTCCGGGGGTAAAATAGAATTTTTCGTAATAACCTGGGTCATCGGGAATATGCATTTTTCGATACTTGCCAGCAATACTGCCATCACGCTCTAAAACAACCGCCGTATTGTGATGAAGCCCTGCCGCACGCTTTTCAAAAACTGAAGCAACAATAACAAGATTAAGCTCTTTAGCAATTGCACCTAAAGCATCCGTTGTTTGCCCGGGAATAGATTCCGCCAAATCAAAAAAATAGGCGATTTCTTGCTGACAAAAATACAACCCGCGATGCAATTCCTGCAACACAATTAATTGCGCACCTTGAGCGGCTGCCATTCGAATGTGTGCCATTGTTTTTTGTAGATTAGCTTGCGTATCGGCAGTGCAAGATTGCTGCACAAGACCTAGAGTTAATGTTGTAGACGATGACATTACAACAGCTCCCTTACACCTTCTGGAATTTGCATGGTAATACAGTGCAAACTACCACCGTGCTCAATTAAGGTAGAACAAGGAATTCCCATTATTTCAAATCCAGGAAATGCTTGATAAATAACCTCTAAAGCATCTTCATCGCTAGGCAAATTATAAATGGGCACCAATACTGCTTCATTCACAATTAAAAAATTGGCATAGGTTGCAGGTAAGCGTTTGTCGTTATCATTCAATACAACCCCAGGCCATGGCAAAGGTAATAATTGATAAGGATTCCCTTCAGCATCCGTCATGCTTTCTAGTTCAGCTTCCATTTTTTTAAGTTCGTCATAATGAATATCGGTTTCATCATCGCACGCGGTATAAACAATCACATTGTTGGGACAGAAACGCGCCAAGGTGTCTATGTGACCATCGGTGTCATCACCGGCTAACTCACCATGATGCAACCAATTAACTTTAGTGACGCCCAAGGCGGCTTTTAATTTCTCTTCAATTTGCGATTGCGTTAATTGAGGATTGCGATTTTTATTGAGCAAACAGGATGCCGTTGTTAAGAGCGTACCGCGACCATCCACCTCTATAGAACCGCCTTCCAAAATCCAATCTTGTTGTTCAATGGTGGCATGGGGGAAGGCCTGCTGTGAGAACAACGCACGATTGATTTGATTATCCAATTCACAGGAAAATTTATTGCCCCAACCATTAAAACCAAAATCTAATAATCTAAAGCCTTCCGCTGTTTCCACCGTAATAGGCCCATGATCGCGCGCCCAACAATCGTCAGTCTCGCAGGGATACAAGTGGATGTATTCCATTTGCGCACCCATCCCAGCAAGACGCTGCCGAATGTCATCTATTTCGGAAGGTGGAACCGCAATGACAAGATCCGCATAATCACAAATAACCGTTGCCAAAGCCTCATACAACTCGATCACATCTTCAAAAATATGATCCCAATGAGAGCCTTTGCGAGGCCACGTTAACATAATTGCATCTTGTGGTTCCCATTCGGCAGGTAAACGTTGAGCTGACATATAAACCTCATGAATAAAAATGGCCGCCTCGGCAAGGCGGCCATTATACGCGAACTCATTATTTCAGAAACAAGTTGTATAAACGGAGTATCTGTTTAAAACTCTCTTAGGGAATAATGGTTTCTTGTGCGGGCAACGAAATGACATCATCACTCGAAACAGCGTCGGAAGCTTGTGCTTTTTGCAGCTGCGGTTCATCACCTACTTGCACGATGGCAGACAACACACGCGACATCTGCTGACTTCCCGCACGAATTGACACATGCAAATTAATGTAATAACGCCCCGCTAGACGCGCCGTAAGTTTTAGCGGTACTTCATAGCGCCCATTGGGTGACAACTGAAACTGCATAGTTTCTTGCGAGCTCAGAATCAACTCATCACTCGCACCAATCTCCACATCCATCACACCTTCTGTTTCCGCAGCCAGCAATACCAATTTAATGTCTGCGGGTATAGCTTCCTGAAGACTAAAAGGTTTTGTTGACTCCAGCCTAACACTGGCGCCAGGTTTTGGTTGATGAGCATTGACGCTCACATGAGCAGCCTTTTTCTCAACACTGATTGCTGCAGAGTGATTATTTTGTGGCGAACAGGCCATTAAAACAAAAAGTATCACAAGGCTTGGCATTTTCATTACAGAAGAAATCATCACTAGAATCATCCATTTTTGTAGCATTTAAGAATTTATTGATCGTCACAACTGTTCAACACTGACATCAAAGCAACGTGTCAAACCCCTAACATTTTTATAAAGATTTTCTGCATCCATCACTTCAATAATATAAACACCCTCAGTAAATGCCGCCATCAGCGTCTCCTCATTGACATCCACACCATCAGCAGATGCACGCATAGCGCCCTTTTGATAAACATAAATATCAGGATCAGAATTACCCGTGTCACCACTGGTTTTCACTACGCGAATCCGATAAATACCGTCCGTGAATGAGGCTTTTAAAAATTGCGCCACGCCCAACTTATTCGCCACACCAAAACGATTCGAACTACACACATTGACTGACGATGCATTAGCTGTAATAGTTTTATAAATAGGTAAAGTAGCACTATAACCGCCGGAATTACTTTCTCCAGTTCCAAACTCATCTATTGCCAGAATATTTTGGCTCGCGAGTAGATCATCCAATAATTCACTGTGTGTGGGAGATTGCTGTTTAACCTGCGCAGAAAATGTATAAATAGACGTAAGGCTAAGGCTATTAATATAGGCATCGCTACCTAACGCAATCCACAAATCAGCAAAATTTTTCGCTGTTTTGCCGCTGTCACTCACATAATAATTGTAAATAACAGATTGTACGGAGGCCTCAGAATACCAACCACGCACCGCGTTGTTTTTTTCTGATACATCAAACCAAAAGCCATTACTTTGATTACTGCCTAAACTATCTTTATAAATAGGATCATCCAAAATTACTGCCGAAAAAGCATTAGAAAAACCTTCAGACATAGCCACACGCATATCAAGCTTTTCGTCACTCAAATGATCGCCACCAATACTGTCTGAACGCGACAGGGCACTCTCTAAATAATGTCCCCATTCGTGCACAATCACATGGGTATCGTACTCATCCGTATCAGTATTGTTATCGCCTAAAACATAAATAGCATCGCCACTAAAATAACTGGTACCTATTTCCCCCAAGCTGATTTGACCGTCCGCCGTTTTATTCTTTGTGCTCCATCGAAATTCCAAAGTCGGTAAATTTTTCTGGTTGCCCGCCTCTACCAAAATACTCACGCCCGTATAAATAGCATCCAAGATGGCAAAAGGTGCCGCGACCCGCGCTTGTGTATAGGCTGACCCTGTCCAACCTGATGCCGCATGGAGATTGCGTACAGACGGAGCGGTGCCGCTAGTCGCTAAACTACCATCCATCACATAGAGTGAATTTTTATTCGTGTTATCGCGCACCGAGAAATTCCATGTTGGTGTCTGCGTACTCAGCAGTTGGGCTTTCACACGCACCCTCACACGAGTGTTTTTAGGGGCTGATAAGACATAATTTCCATCAAGATCGGTAGCGCCGCTACTCAACACTTGATTGTTACTGTTGAGCAATTCAACTTGCACAGCGCGAACAGGTTTGACGTTGATATTATTGTAATCCAAGCCTAGGAAATCGCTCTTGTGCGGTATATAGTCGTAGCTCACGCGGCCAGTCATGGTGACTAATTCCGAAGGGTCAATCGCCGATGAGCTTTGTGTTGAATCCCCGGAACCACCGCCACCACCGCAGGCTGAAAGTAATAAAGCTGAGAAAAAAACGAAACACCTGAGCTGCATGAAGTAACTCCACCAAGGCCGGTCGATTGAAGCTAAGTAGAACCATAGCATTAAGGATAAGAAAAGTTCAGTATGGCTGCTCAAGGTGAAACCATCAAATATGATTTAATCAGGATCCGTATAAACGCTTATGCTACAACTACTTGTGTTTGCCGTAATCATTACACTCGTGTTCATCAGCATTGGACGCATCAAGCAACTGCCGCCTGAAAAAAGGCGCAAAGTTTGGTGGCAATTGGGCACTGGTCTATTTTTAGGTTTATTGGTGTTATTAGTCATCACCGGCCGCATGCATTGGGTTGGCGCATTACTAGGCGCGCTCGTCCCCTTTGTGCGTGCACTCTTTGGCTTAGTAGCCCCATTAATTCCCTATTGGTTAAAACGAAAAGAAAAACAAACTCCACCAGAATCCTCTGCCACAACGACTAAAATTCAAGAAGCATTGGATATTTTGGGATTAAAAGGCGACTTCACCAACCATGAAATCACCCTTGAGATGATTAATGAAGCGCATCGGCATTTGATCCAAAAACTGCACCCAGATCGCGGCGGCAATGATTATTTAGCAGCGAAAATTAATCAGGCGCGTGATGTATTAATTGAAGAATTAGATAAACGCTAAGTGATCGACGTTATTCTTAGCAGCACACTTACAATCTTTTGTAGGCGCCAAGCCATACATTAACTCGATTGCATCAACAAATGCACGTAGCGCCCTAGCGATCTGTAGGGCTCCTGCTGCGAAAATGCCAACTCAAGATTTAATAAGGTGGCAGGTTCACGCTCTCGGTGCTCTTCGTTAAAAATATAATCATGAAATACACGTATACCGCTATGTGCCAGCAGGTTTAACGGTAGAGATTCTATCCACCCAAGCACCTCTTGTGGATCAAGTGGATTAATGGGAGTGAGGCTACCACGAGAGCCACGGTAATCTTTATTGATGATTTTTGTAAAGTTGGTGCGCAGTAGGTTTTTATAAATCAAGGAATGTAGATTGTAAAAAGTCAGCGATAAATAACCCTGTGGCTTGAGATAGTTCAGTAAACAAGGCAATAAGGTTTTCGGCTCTTGCATCCATTCCATCACGGCATGACAAATAACCATATCAAAATGTGTTTGCGTTGCCGTTAGATGTTGAGGTAAATCTTGAAGTGCGCAATGAATCAAAGTGACTCTATCTTGCAATCCCAATCCATTGACTTGTTCTTCGGCAAGCTTAAGCATTTCGGCAGAAATATCGCAAATAACAACCTCGTGACCTGCTTGCGCTAACTGCAGTGAAAATTGCCCTTGGCCACCGCCTGCATCCAAAATACGCCATGGAGTTGATGCAGCTTTATGATTAAAAGGAGCAACTTGCAAATGTGCGGCACAATCGCGATTCAATACTGCCAAGCGAATATCGCCCTTTAAACCACCGTAGATATTTTTCTTAAAACGTTTAGCCAGCTCATCGAAATTGCGATCTTGTTGTGCGGATTCTTTTGCCATTCTGTACTCGATAACTTTCAGTAAACTACATTTTAGTAAACATGAGCGCTCATTTTTGCTAGGCTGAGCATGCTTTTTTATTAATCAGCGTGCAGATTATGCAAGAAACCTCAACGCCTTGGTTTGTGTATATGATTCTCGGTAGCGATGAACATGTATATACCGGCATCACCACCAATATGGCGCGCCGCTGGCGCGAGCACAGCAGCGGCAAAGCAGGCGCGCGTTACTTTCGTGGGCGTCAACCAGCTTTTTTGTGTTTATTGGAAGAACATGCTGATCGTAGTCAAGCGAGCAAACGGGAATACGCACTGAAACGCTTGCATAGAAAGAATAAGCTAACACTGATTACAACATCATTCGCCAACACAGAAGCCCTACTTGCGCGTTTTACTTGGAGCCATATTCCTCTCGTGAATGAATCATTGCCATTCTGGAGGACGTTATGAGTGACCATCAAAAACGTTCTCTCTGCACTCTATGCCAGCGGCCTTTAGTGCGCTGTTTGTGCAACTTGGCGACACTTATCCACAATCGCGTAGAGTTGCTCATTTTGCAGCACCCTTTGGAAGTAAACAACGCAAAAAATAGTGTAGGCTTGCTAAGCCTTAGCTTAAAAAACAGCCACCTTAAAATTGGGGAACGCTTTACTAACACCGCATTACAGACATGGCTCCATGCAAGCGATAAAACCCCACTGTTGCTTTACCCTGAAACACCGGAAGAAAAATCTCTTGGCCTGAATTCACCGGCTCCGCTACCCGATCTGAGGGTATATAGTCCCGATCAACTACGGCTGGTCGTTCTTGATGGCACATGGCGCAAAAGTCGTAAAATGCTCTATGAAAATTCTGTGTTGCAAGGCTTGCCAAGATTGTCTTTGATGGAGGTTCCCCCATCGATTTACACCATTCGGAAAGCGCATAGTGAAAATCAACTTTCCACCTTGGAGGCAAGTTGTTACGCTCTGCGACAACTTGAACAGGCACAGGTTGACTATGCGCCTTTGCTAAGCGCTTTTGCACAATTTGTTGCTCAGCAACAAGCGTTTATACCGAAGGATTAACTGTACTTATCAGATACATGAAATGAATATGTCTTGTTTTAGACACGCCGTAAATACATCACTGACTGTCAAACAGTCCCTTTTTTGACAGCCTGAAACAGACGTATTCTTTTTTAGCTCATTAACACACTTTAAGAGACATAACGACACATGACTCATCCTGCTTTTGAATTAGTGCGCACCCACACCATTGATGCTCTCAATATTCACGTCGAGGAATATCGCCACAAGGTCACAGGTGCGCAGCACATTCACTTAGCGGCAGACAACGATGAAAATGTATTTTTAGTCGCGCTACGCACTGTTCCCCATGACTCTACCGGTGTTGCACATATTCTTGAGCACACTGCACTGTGCGGCAGTCAAAAATACCCTGTACGCGACCCTTTCTTTATGATGGTGCGCCGCTCACTCAACACGTTTATGAATGCTTTCACCAGTTCCGATTGGACGGCCTACCCTTTTGCGAGTCAAAACAAAAAAGATTTTAATAATTTGTTAGATGTGTATTTGGATGCGGTATTTTTTTCGCGCCTGGATGAGTTGGATTTTGCCCAAGAAGGACATCGCGTTGAATTTGCGGAACCGGAAAATCCAGAATCGGATTTGGTGTTTAAAGGTGTCGTATTTAATGAGATGAAAGGTGCGATGAGTTCGGTTTCATCACAGCTATGGCACACTCTCTGTAAGTACCTTTACCCCACAACCACTTATCACTACAACAGTGGCGGTGAACCGGAAGATATTCCGAATTTAACCTATCAACAATTACAAGATTTTTATCGCACACACTATCACCCCAGCAATGCGATTTTTATGACTTACGGCGATATACCCGCCGCAACCCATCAAGAAAAATTTGAAACCCAAGCACTGAGTCAATTTGAAAAGTTGGATGAAGTGATCAGTGTGCCCGATGAAAAACGCTATCACGCACCGATTGCGGTTGAAGAAGCTTATCCCATTGAAGAAAATGACAGCGATGATTTGGAACAAAAAAACCACGTTGTGATGGCATGGTTGCTTGGTAAAACAACCGATCTTGATGAAGTCTTAGAATCACAATTACTGTCCAATATTTTATTAGACAACAGTGCATCACCTTTACAACAAGCACTGGAAACCAGTGAATTGGGGAATGGCCCCTCACCGTTGTGTGGATTAGATGATTCATCGCGCGAAATGGCTTTTGTGTGCGGACTGGAAGGCTGCAAGCTGGATGATGTTGTTAAGATCGAAGCATTCATTTTAAACACTCTACACAAAGTTGCCGATGAAGGTGTACCACAAGCCGATATTGAAGCCGCTTTACATCAATTGGAATTGTCGCAGCGCGAAGTGGGCGGCGATGGCTACCCTTACGGTTTACAATTAATTTTAACGGGGCTTACATCCGCCACACATCGCGGGGACCCGATTGCCTTATTAGATTTAGAAGCCGCTTTAGAAAATTTACGTAAAAAAGCAGCACAACCTGATTTTATTCAAACTCTCGCACGTCGCTGGTTAGTGGATAATCCACACCGCGTACGTTTAACACTGCGCCCAGACACTACCATGAATGCGCGCATTCATGCTGCAGAAACGGCGCGCTTAGCAATGCTCAAAGCCCGTTTAACCGATGCAGAAAAAGCCGCGATTATTGAACGCACCAAAGCCTTGCAAGCGCGCCAATTACAACACGACGATGACAGCATTTTGCCGAAAGTAGGACTTGCAGATATTCCCTTACAACTGCATTACACACCGGGTAGTCGTGAAGCGGTAAATGGTTTTCCTCTGCGCTGCTATAACGCAGGCACTAATGGTTTGGTTTATCAACAAATCACCTGCAAGTTGCCCGCCTTAACGGCTGAACAATTGTCACTCTTATCGCTGTATTGTTTGTGTTTGACCGAATTGGGTGTGGGTGAGAAAGATTATTTAGCGACACAACGCTGGCAAGCGGAAGTGGTTGGCTCAATTAATGCGTTTAGTAGTATTCGCGGTGCAGGCGATAATGTGCAACATATTGATGCCTACATCACCCTCTCGGCTAAAGCGTTACATCGCAACGGCAAAGCGATGAATGAGTTGATGCAGGCAACACTATTACAAACACGCTTTGATGAGTTAGATCGCCTGCGCGAATTAATCGCGCAAAATCGTGCGCGCCGCGAGCAAAGCATTACCGGCCATGGCCACAGCTTAGCAATGACCGCTGCCTGCGCAGGTATGAGCCCAGCGGCAAAAGTTGCGCACCAGTTAGGCGGTTTAGCGGGTATTGCTGCCGTCAAACAGTTGGATAACCAATTGGATGATGCACAATCCCTTGCAGATTTTGCCTCAGCACTCGCAAAAATCCATGAACGCGTCATTGCAGCACCCAAGCAATTTTTAATCGTGGGCGAGCAAGAACACATAGAAAGTTATCGCAACGATTTACAACACTGCTGGCCACCAGAAACTATCCGTACAGATTTTGTTCCCTTTGCTTTACCTCCTGTGAGTGAACAAGTGCGCGAGGCATGGATCACCAACACACAAGTCAATTTTTGCGCCAAAGCTTACCCCACAGTGCCGAGCGAACATCCTGATGCCGCTGCACTGACGGTATTAGGTGGATTTTTACGCAATGGGTATTTGCATCGTTCAATTCGCGAACAAGGTGGTGCCTATGGTGGTGGTGCCAGTCAGGATAGTAATACGGCATCCTTCCGCTTTTATTCTTATCGTGACCCGCGTTTAACCGAAACATTACAGGATTTTGATCACGCCTTAATCTGGCTGAAAGAAACCGATCACACGTGGCAATCGCTTGAAGAAGCTATTCTGGGTGTTATCAGCAGCATTGATAAACCAGGCTCCCCCGCAGGTGAAGCCAAATCGACTTATCAAGCAGAATTATTTGGTCGCACACGTGAAAAACGTGAAGCATTTCGCAATCAAGTCCTCAAAGTCACCATTAATGACTTGCAGCGCGTGGCCAACACTTATTTACAACCCGAAAAAGCCAGCATTGCATTAGTGACTCACGCGGGTCACAAAGAAACTGCCGAGCAGTTGGGATTACAGATCTGTACGCTCTAAGTCGAAGTAGTTAATGGCTATCAAAACAGCAACGCAGATAATTTTCCCCCAGCCTGCTACTATTGGCCAATACAAAAAAACATGACGTTTGCTATGACCAGACCCCAGCTGGAATACAGCGCCGCATCCCACCCCGGATTAACGCGCGATAACAACGAAGATTGCTTTCTCAGCCAACCAGAGCATGGGCTCTGGTTGGTGGCCGATGGCATGGGCGGTCATGAAGCAGGGGAAGTTGCCAGTGCGATCGTACGCGACACCATCGAAAACCAACTGCACAACAATGCCAAAACAACATTGGCAGAAACTATTCAAGCAGCACACACGGCCATACTAAGCGCGGCCGATAGAGGCATAGGCGCACCCGGTATGGGCTCTACCGTTGTTGCCTTACAAAATCACGGTTTGCGTTACGAAATCGCGTGGGTTGGCGATAGCCGCGCGTATTTATGGACACCCGCCGCTGACGGTGGACGCTTGGAGCAATTAAGTATTGATCACTCTTACGTACAAATGCTGGTTGCCAATGGCGCCATCAGCCCCGAAGAAGCCGACAATCATCCCGAAAAAAATATCATTACCCAATGCTTGGGCATGCAAGAACTTGAACAAGTAAAGGTGGATACGGTTGAAGGTTATTGGCAAAAAAATCAATGGATAATCTTGTGTAGCGATGGTTTAACCGATGAGGTTAACGATAAAACGATCGGTCACATTTTATTTGAATCGTCGAATTGTCTTGCTGCGGTCGATCAATTACTGCACGCCGCCCTCACCAATGGTGGGCGCGATAATATTACGCTGCAAATTATTGAATCTCCTATTCATAACGACATATCACGAAAAGGTCTGTGGCAATGGGTGCCTTATCTGACCGGCAAAAAAATACTTGATGCATGGATTTTTGGCGCAGCTTTAGTATCGCTACTGGGGTTGCTTCACTATGTAATTATTACCTATTAAGGCTGCTCCACCCACAGCGTTAACGGCAATATGTTGAGATAGATAACAAAAATTATGGCAATGCATATACCCGGATACAGAGTCATTCGGAAAATCAATCAGGGCGGCATGTCCACCGTATACCTCGCGATTCAAATCAGCGTGGGGCGTATTGTGGCGCTCAAAGTGATGAATCCGCAGCTGAATAATGATCCCGCTTTTAGTGAACGCTTCCAGCGTGAAGCCACTATCGTAGGTCAATTATCGCACCCCAATATTGTTTCTATTTACGATATCGGTCGCCATGAAGATTTAAACTACATCGCCATGGACTACCTGCCCAATGGTTCCGTGCACGACAAAATGGTCACAGGTTTAAGCGGCGAAGATGCACTACGTGTTACTAAAGATATTGCGAACGCGCTCGATCACGCACACGAAAAGGGTTACATCCATCGCGATATCAAACCGGAAAATATTTTATTTCGCGCCGATAATTCGGCGGTGCTCTCTGACTTCGGCGTCGCCAAGGGTACTGCTGTCAGCTCACGGATGACACAAGTTGGCTCTGTGGTAGGCACACCGCACTACATGAGCCCCGAGCAAACCAAAGGCAATAAAGTGGATGCCCGCTCCGATTTATACAGCCTCGGGATCGTGCTCTACGAAATGCTCACCGGCACGCTGCCTTATCAAGGGGACGAAGCCGTTACTATCGCGCTGAAACATATCAGCGCCCCTATTCCAAAATTGCCGATTCAATATTTAGCCTATCAAAAAATTCTGGATAAATTACTGGCTAAAGATCCGGAGCAACGTTTCCAGCGTGGTCGCGATGTCACTGCCGCGATTGAGGAAATGGAAAAAAATAAACTCAGTAGTACCGTAAACCCTCAGCAGCCCATCGATGCAAGTGTATGGGGACTATTGAATGCACTTTTATCTGTCTCTTTAAATGCCATCGGCTGGCGCTGGAGAAAATTACGACAATTACGATGGTCGCCGGATCAAGGTTTTTACACTCGCCCGGGTACAAAAATTACCGCTATATTTTCAATATCACCCAATGATCAACAAAATACGGCGATTAATCGCGCTATTCGCAGCACCCAAGTTAATCATGCGTTTAATACCAAATCGCGATCACTCACCACAGTGATTCTTGGTGTAGCTGTGTTAATAGCACTCTGGTGTACGATCAGTATTTGGATCGCATTTGATTCAGAAAACGCTTTCGAAAAACCAGGCTTCTTTAAAAAAATGGCATTGGCCACAGCCGATATTTTTATCACCTTACCTACACAAAAATTCGTTACTAGCACGGCCAGTCACAGCAAGAGCAGTATGGCAAGTAGTAGTGTACAAAGCAGTGCGGAGGCAATGGGCAGTGTGGAGGCAATGGGCACTACGGCCGTTACAACCACTAACACCACCTCATCCATAGACGCGAATCTGGCAATGGTTTCCGATGTCACCGACTCCGCTACATCCACCGATACGGCATCCAGCATCGAAGCCTTGAGTGAAATGGCCAGCAGTGCATCCTCAGCAACGATTACCTATGCGCTCTATGTCAGCACAACACCCAGCGATGCTCGTGTCCGTATTTTGAATATTCCCGATCGCTACCAATCAGGCATTCAATTACCCGTAGGTCGTTACCACATTGAAGTCAGCAAAGTTGGTTACGACAATTTCCGCGCGTGGATTGAGATCAACAGCCAAGATGTCACTATGGATATTTCACTGAACAAAACCATTAGTCCTGGCACTGAACTCAGCAGCGAACTCACCACACGAATTCGCAGCCAAGGCCCAGAGATGATCAGCATTGCTGCCGGTAGTTTTATCATGGGCAATAAAGACGACTCCACAAGCATGCCAATGCACAAAGTATTCATTCCTAATCCGTTCGCCATTAGCAAATACGAAATCACCTTTGAAGATTATGAAATTTTTGCGCAAGCAACTAAGCGTAGCATTCCCGATGATAATGGCTGGGGCCGTGGAAACCGCCCCGTTATTAATGTCAGCTATTTTGATGCAAAAGCCTACACACAATGGTTGAGTGAAACTACGGGCAAAAAATACCGCTTACCCACAGAATCCGAATGGGAATACGTAGCACGCGCCAAAACCAACACCTTATTCTGGTGGGGCAATGATGCACGTGATGCATCGGGAAGAGCCAATTGTCGTCGCGGTTGCAGCAGCAAATTTTCCGGTTTATTTGGTAGCAAAACAGCGCCTGTAGGCACCTACCCCGCAAATGCATTTGGAGTTTACGACACCGCCGGCAATGTTGAGGAATGGATTGAAGATTGTTACGCCGATAATTACTCAAAACACCCAGTGAATGGGCAAGCCTTCCAAACTAAAAACTGCGAAGCTCGTGTAGTCCGAGGCGGTAGCGCTAAAGGCGACTTAGAAGAAATTGCCTCCCACGCACGGGATTACCATCGCCCTGAAATTTATAATCAACATTTGGGTTTTAGAGTGGTCATGGAATTAAAATAATCACTCTCACAAAAAAATAAGGCGCCAGATTGGGGCGCCTTATTTTTTGTGCAGTACAAACCGATTAATCACGTTTTAATACAGCGACAAACATAGTATCTGAATCTAGCTGTGGAGCTCCTAGCATCCTTTGGGATTGCACACTAAATTCTGGATTATTTTTTATAAACCACGCTACCTGCTGTTCATTTTCACTCACCTGCCAACTGCAAGTTGCATAGACCAAATAACAACCTTTACGCACCGCTGGTGCTGCGTTGGTAAGGATTTGTTGTTGCAGCGCAATCAATTCCGCTGTATCTGCCGCGTTAAAGCGCCAACGTGCATCGGGGTTACGGCGCCAAGTTCCAGCAGAACTGCAAGGTGCATCCACCAACACCCAATCAAACCCTTGTTGCTGTGCAACCTCTTTTGGTAATCGCAAAGGCGCTGCGCCGTCCCATACAAAGGTGCGCACATTGAAAAATTCAGCGCGTTTACTGCGGCGTTTTACTTCATCCAATTTATAGTCATGCAAATCGGTCGCGACCACGACACCTTTATTATTCATACACGCGGCAATGGCCAGTGTTTTTCCACCTGCGCCAGCACAAGCATCCCACACTTTTTGGCCGGGTTGTGCCGCAACGGCAAGTGCAATTTGTTGGCTCGCCAAATCCTGAATTTCAACAAAACCTTCTTTATAGGCTTGTGTCGTGGTAATGCCTTTACCACCTTTAGCGCACACATGACCTGCCTCGGTAATGTCCACGGTTACACCTTGATGACCTAATCGCTCGTATATATCTTGTCCAGTTTTTCCACGCTGAGCACGCAGCCATAAAGGCGGTGTCTGAATCTGCAAACGAATAAATTGATGCAAATCTTCGGTAGACCAATTACTCGCGGCCACGCGTTCCGCCAAAAGTGATCGCCATTGCGGGCGCAGGCCATGCCACAATAAAAATGCTGGCATACTCTCAAGCGATTGCATCTGCGGTGCGAATTGCGCAAAAAATTCTGCGCGAGCTTCTTGGTCGCGCATTTTTTTTGGTGGACGCTCGCGGTTGCCATTAATACGCATTTCAACCCAATACCAAAAATTCGCAACCGGGACTTTTTTAGCATCTGCATAGTCCCAATCTGCATCCCACTGCGACCAATCCACCGTGGTGAGCTGATTCGTATAGGCATGTTCCAGCAATGTCGCCAATTGCATAAAACGCACACCGGAAATTAATGCCGCTGACAGTGTTAATTGCTGTGGCAATGCTGATTTTGGTTTTTGACCTTTGGCAGCCCCGTGGGTTTTATTGCGGCTTTTTAACCAACGATCCATAGCGGGCAGTTTTTTCTCCGCCAACAACTCGCGCCATACCGAAAACAACTGCGGACTAAAATCATCCTGCGTAAATAAACCAGACATAAAAAACCTATTTAAAAGCTAAAGAAATTAAACCCATTGCACTGACCAGCAGTAGAGTGATGCCAAGCACCCTATAAAAAATGCGGGTATCGCCATGAACAATTTTTTCGTGGAAACGTAATCCAATCAAATGGCCAATCGTGGCCGCAGGCAATAGCCATAAGTGATGAATTAATTGCAAATTTACCCCAGCATAAATAAACGCAGCCATTTTAATCGTGACCAAAATAAACCAGAGCACAAACAAGGTATCGCGCAATTGCTGTTTGGCAACATGAGTGGCGAACACGGCAAGGATCAGTGGCGCGCCAATTAATGATGTGCCACTGATATAAGCACCCAACATTAAAAATCCCACATCCAATGCGGGATGGCTGCTTTTAAACGGCTTATTGATAATGTAGGACACAGAATACACAGACACTATCGCAAAAATAATCACCGTCATTAAAGTCGCGGGCAAGGTTAACAAACCAAAAACGCCAATCAACTTGGGCACAATCATAATGCCCAAGGCTTTTTTCAAATACGCCCAATCGACCGTACCTGAACTGCCTGCGCCTGAACTGATCGTTGCTTCTGCTGATTGAAGCACATCTTGTTTATGCTTACGCCAGTTTTGCCATACCGTTAAGGATGAAAAAAATAATAAATGCACGGCGATAATGGGCAAGTAAACCAACGGCTGATTATCAATCAACAACAAAAATGGCAGCGACATAACTGCGCCACCAAAACCCAAACCAGAACGGACGAAGCCACTCCAGATAAAAATCAGTGCAATGAGCACATATTGATAAACCGCTAAATCCGCCATAACACCATCAACACATTAAAAAAGACGATCTTGAAACCAAATAATAATGGGATAGGCCGCAGGCCATATCCAAAAAAATCGATTTAATCCAAATAAACAGACATTCGCCAAATGAAATACCGCCGCAATCAATAAGGCGATATAGAGTAGCGGCGCATTTAGCAAGGCCAATGGAAATAACAATTCAAACAACATCACCGACCATGACATGCACCACAACACCCGTGGTGACTCAGCCCATGTGCGCACCTGTTCACTCACTGGATATGCCGTTAATGCAAAAACATCCTGCAAAGCGCGACCACTGCGCCAATCGCGATTGATGATTTTGATATAACCCGATTGAAAATAAGAGAATGTCAGTTGAAAAGCTAAATAGCCCACAGCAATTTCTTGCCAAAATCGAGTAGGCGCCAGATGCGATAACCACAAACAGAGCAACACTAGGATGCTCATGGTATCACTACCGCCATTATAAGGGCCGTTAAAACGCTTAACGATAAGAACAGTGAGTATCAACAACCCTGTTTCTACCCACAGTGGCTGCGCACCCAGCATTAATAAGATGGCTAATAACGCACGTAACGCGCCCAGAATTTTTTCCGGCGATATACCCCGCATGTATTCCACACTCTGCTGCAACAACGCAAAACCGAGAATGATCTCTGCAAGACGAACCGCAAACTCCAAACTCATTCGCGCGATTCCTGTGGTGCTAATGCAAAGGGTTTCGCGACAAATGCCACCTCATCGCGAATAAGACTCAGAGTATTTTCATTTCTAACAACTGCACGGATGCGATAAACCATAAAACGAGCATCTTGGGGTACAACATATTCGCCAGCCGCAATACCCCTTACTAAAATACGTGCAATTTCTTGTTCACGAAATAGGGAATGCGCATCAAACAAATGCTCAGCACAAGTATTCACATACAAACGCTCATTCCATTGCGGGTTATGCAACAAACGCCCTAACCCACACCAAAAGCCGACCCTTGCAGGTAAAGGCCGAAACGGCATCCACTCAGTAGGCAGCTCATCCATTTCCGTAGAAAAACCAAATTCCACTCGTGGCGACGCACCAATGCTGCTAAAAAATCGCCACGAGGGGAAAATGATCGGGAGTAATAAAGTTAACATTTTGAAGAAAACTCCAGCGAATTGAGCAAGGCAGTCATTATGGTTTATTTTTTGCTGGTGACTATTGCTACAACGAGAATTTTCACCTAAATTTACAGCTATTAATGATATCAAATACCTCCTTACCAGCATCAATAGAGGTTAGCAGACCAGTAGGAAATCACATGCAACACAGATTTTTAACGGAATCCCAACTCGTTCGCTGGCTTAGTTTTATATTGCTCGCTGCCTATTGTTTACTCACTACAGCACCTATCTGCGCACAGGTTTACAAATGGACTGACGAAGAAGGAAAAGTACATTATTCCGATAAAAAAATTGCCGACTCAGCACAAGCACAAGACCTCAATCTTGGCACTATGCCTTCCCTAAAAGCAGTTGATTCACTTTCGGTCAAACGCTATCAAAACACTCGTCCATCGCTCTATTTATTAAGAAATGAAATAGCACTGGAAAAATTAACCAGCTTGCGCACTCCAGCGAAATTTGCTTATTTCTACTTTGGTGGAGACTGCGTTTCGCCTACTGGAGTAAGCTATTCGGAGTACATTAAACGTTACAAAAATAGCTTGCCAGATACAGATGATTTGTACCGCGATGAAGGGCGGATATTTGATAAATACAACATTCGCTCACAGAGTGCTCAGTATGCGCTCGACAACCCAGAGCGCGTTCTTGATGAAGAGGGAAATCCCCCTCTTAAAATGCAGGTCGAAATTACCGACATGCGAATTAATACTTGTACTCAACAGCTCCAAAAGGCAACCCTCTCAGGAAATTTAGACAAAATAAGCGCCTATAACTTTGAGAAGGCTAATGTTTGGCTAGAACTCCACACTTCCATCATCAATACCAGCAACGATGTGGTAATGCTCCAAGCAACCACCGAGGGTTCTGCAGATAAAATTGAAGGATACCAAGGCAATGTTGCCAAACTAGTAACTGCCGCCTATGAACAAGCTATTAGTAACCTGATTGCACATCCAGATTTCATCGAGATACTCACGCCAAAAACCAAAATTTCAGTAACGCAAATACCTCAAGAGAGCCCACCTGCTCCAACCGAAGAAAGCGGATTACTGAATCGGCTTGCTGATAAAATCCACTTTAGTTCAATTAAAAAATCCAAAGTTGCAGAGGCGCTATCACTGGTGAGTCCGGTTCGGTTTAGCATAGCTCAGTACTATGCCGAAACAGGCAATTGGCCTAATAGCTTTTCAGATATCAACTTAAATTCCAGCGAACTGCAACAAAAAGGTCTAATCGATAGTGCCGAACTACGTTTGGGAGGTGTATTGCATTTACGCTTAGCCAGATCTACATTCGGTGAAAATGAAATACTCCAACTCATCCCAAAATCCATAATGAACGGACAATCCATTGACTGGGAGTGCCGCACATCCTTGGATAAGGCTTTATGGGTTGGGGATTGCCAAGGGCAATAAAAAAAGATTGCCCCTATAAACATCAAACCGCTTTATGCTTTAACTTAGTAATTTCATCGCGTAATTTGGCAGCCACTTCAAACTCTAAATCTTTAGAGGCTTGGAACATTTGCTTTTCCAATAACTCAATCGTTTTCCAAATATCGCTGGGATTAACATCCACCAAGTACTTGGCTTGTTTTTCAGCAATGGCCATTGCTTTATTGCGCGCACTGCGACCACCGGAACCAGGCACGACAGAACTTTCCATAATATCGGTGATATTTTTGTTGATGCCTTTGGGTATGATTCCATGTTTAAGGTTATGTGCAACTTGCTTTTCACGCCGACGGTTCGTTTCATCCATGGCTCGCTGCATAGAACCAGTGATGCGATCCGCATATAAAATGGCGCGGCCATTTACGTTACGTGCCGCACGGCCTATGGTTTGAATGAGCGAACGATCTGAACGTAAAAATCCTTCTTTATCGGCATCTAAAATAGCGACCAAAGCTACTTCGGGCATATCCAAACCTTCACGCAATAAGTTGATGCCCACAAGCACATCAAACTGCCCCAAACGTAAATCGCGAATAATTTCTACACGCTCAACCGTGTCAATATCCGAATGCAAATAACGCACGCGCACACCATGCTCAGATAAGTATTCGGTTAAATCTTCCGCCATACGTTTCGTCAGTACCGTAATTAATACGCGATCTGACTTTTCAACACTGAGGCGAATTTCAGACAGCACATCATCCACCTGTGTAGTTGCAGGACGAACTTCCACAATAGGATCAATCAATCCGGTGGGGCGCACCACCTGCTCCACCACTTGGCCTTGATGCTCCTCCTCGTATTTACCCGGCGTTGCCGATACAAAAATCGTTTGTGGTGATATTCGCTCCCATTCGTCAAAACGCATGGGGCGATTATCCAGTGCCGACGGTAAACGGAAACCGTATTCAACCAGCGTTTCTTTGCGTGAGCGGTCGCCTTTATACATAGCGCCAATTTGCGAAACCGTTACATGGCTTTCATCAATCACCAATAAGGCATCGGCAGGCAAATAATCAAATAAGGTGGGAGGTGCTTCACCCGGATTGCGACCGGATAAATAACGCGAATAATTTTCGATGCCGTTGCAATAACCCAACTCTTGCATCATTTCCAAATCGTAGCGAGTACGCTGATCTAAACGCTGCGCCTCTACCAATTTATTATTTTCACGTAAATATTCCAAACGCTGGCGCAATTCTTCTTTGATATTTTCAATGGCTTCCAGAATTTTTTCGCGCGGGGTGACGTAGTGCGATTTGGGATACACGGTAAAACGTGGCACTTTATGCAAGACTTCGCCGGTGAGTGGATCAAAAATCGAAATTTGTTCCACTTCATCATCAAACAATTCAACCCTTACTGCTTCGCAATCCGAATCAGCGGGATAAATATCAATAACTTCGCCACGTACACGATAGGTCGCGCGCGCAAAATCCATATCGTTACGGGTGTATTGCAACTCAGCAAGACGGCGCAAAATTTTGCGCTGATCAATTTTTTCGCCGCGCACAAGGTGCAGCAGCATTTTCATATAAGCTTCAGGATCACCCAAACCATAAATCGCCGACACGGATGCAATAATGATGGCATCTTTACGCTCTAATAGCGCTTTAGTGGCCGACAATCGCATTTGTTCGATGTGTTCATTCACCGCCGAATCTTTTTCGATAAAGGTATCCGATGAAGGCACATAAGCTTCGGGTTGATAATAATCGTAGTAAGAAACGAAATACTCCACCGCATTGTTAGGAAAAAACTCTTTAAACTCGCCGTAGAGTTGAGCTGCCAAGGTTTTATTGTGCGCCATAATCAAGGTGGGGCGCTGCACTTGTGCAATAACATTGGCAATCGTGAAGGTTTTACCTGAGCCGGTGACTCCCAATAAGGTTTGGTGCGCAAGCCCCGCCTCTATACCTTGAACCAATCCGGCAATTGCCGTGGGTTGATCGCCAGCAGGCGCAAAATCACTGTGAACTACAAATTGCTTGGACATAAGAAACCAGTCATCACTATAAAAGGTGAGATTGTAACGAAAAGCACAGTCCTAATGCACAATTTCAACTAGGCTGTCGAATCAACAGGTTAATAGATGTTGCTGACAACACACGTCAGTATTTTATTAGCCTATCTACTGACCAAGACGAAATAAAGACTTCTTTAACTTCATTAATAATTAAAGGCACGTTATGACTGAATATCGCACCGAGCACGACACCATGGGCGAGGTGCAAGTCCCCGCCACTGCGCTTTATGGCGCGCAAACCCAACGCGCGCTAGATAATTTTGGCATCAGCGGGCTGCGTTTACCGCCACGTTTTATTCATGCGGTTGCCCATATTAAAAAAGCGGCGGCTCAATCCAATAAGCAGCTGGATTTATTGAATATTGAAATAGCACAGGGAATTATTCGCGCCAGCACCGCTATTATTGCCGGTGAATACGCCAATCAATTTCCAATAGATGTTTTTCAAACTGGTTCTGGCACCAGCACGAATATGAATGTCAATGAAGTGATTGCACATTTAGCTAGCGAAATATGTGGTCAAGACGTTCATGCGAACGATCATGTGAACATGAGCCAGAGCAGCAACGATACAATTCCCAGCGCCATTCATATCAGCGCCGCACTCGCACTGGATCAACAACTCACACCGGCACTGGAACATTTGCACACCACCCTGCTGGGTAAAGCAGAACAATTACAAGATATTGTCAAAACTGGCCGCACTCACTTAATGGATGCCATGCCCCTCACCTTTGGCCAAGAGATTAGTGGCTGGGCAAATCAAATTGAAAATAATTATGTGCGCTTACACAATTGCCTGCCGCAATTATTTCAACTCGCCCAAGGTGGCACAGCGGTAGGAACAGGTATCAATGCACACGAGGATTTTGCTGATATTTTTACGCAGCATTTAATTGAAAATACCGGCTTACCTTTTACACCGGCCCCCAATTATTTTGCGGTGATGAGCGCACAAGACACCGCTGTTGCACTTTCCGGTCAATTAAAAACGCTCGCAATCAGTTTAATGAAAATCGCCAACGATTTACGCTGGATGAACTCCGGCCCGCTTGCGGGAATCGGTGAAATTAGTTTGCCTGCACTACAACCCGGCTCATCCATCATGCCCGGCAAAGTAAACCCCGTCATTCCGGAAGCGGTATGCATGGTTTGCGCACAAGTGATTGGCAACGATGCAAGCATCAACATCGCAGGGCAATCGGGTAATTTTCAATTAAATGTCATGCTGCCATTGATTGCGTACAACTTACTGCAATCCATCGAACTACTCAGCAATGCCTGCAATCAATTAGCGGACAACGCCATCGCCACTTTCACCGTCAATCACGACAACATCAACAAAGCCCTCGCCCGCAATCCCATTTTAGTCACCGCACTAAATCCGATTATCGGCTACGAAAAAGCCGCAGAGATTGCAAAAAAAGCTTACAAAGAAGGTCGTGCGATTATTGATGTCGCGGCGGAAGAAACGGATATTCGTCGGGAAGAGTTAGAAATTTTGCTGGAGCCGAAGAGATTGACGGGGGAACTCGGTGGTGAAAGTTAGCGGGTTAGAAAGGTGGAGTTAATAATATATAGTGGGAAAATTATCCAGGTGTTAAGGGGCAGAAAAAATGACTTTGATTACTAGAGAACAATTGAAAGAAAAAATAGAAGAATTAGAGTTATGGCCAGAGCTCTTAACACAATTAGATTTACACCTCACTCAATTTCTTTACAGCAAAGATCTAGAGATGATTTCTATTCTTTTACAGGCAGGTGCAAACCCAAACCCCAAAAGCGACTTAGATTGTTGGCTTCATCATTTTCTTCATGAGTATATTACCAACAGAATTTTGCATGGAGAGTTAATTCTTAATATAGTCGAACTTCTTTTAAGACATGGAGCAAACCCTAATCGCGTTTGGTGCAACAATCTAAGAGCCTATGACTATGCAATTGAATATGAAATTAAACCATTTGCGGAAATTCTTAAAGAGTATGGTGTTAACCCTGAACTGAGAGAGTCTATTTAATACCATTAAACAACGCGTCACTAATTATTTACTCGCTCATATTAAAAAATTTTACTTTAAAATTATCCGCTTACACGGGAGCTATGCATCCAACAATGAAAAGTGGCAAGCAACGCAAATCAGAGATAAAAATGAAGCGCTTGGAAAGGATTGTAAAGCGCGATAATACTGTAGATCCTTTTAAGGATCCCATACCAGACTGGGCGATACCCGTTAACCCAGCTGAAATTGTTTATCACTCGATGTTTATCAACATCCCACTTTTTTATGTAGATAAAGAATTCTGCTGTAAAGATTGTGGTCAGATTGAAGTCTGGACAGCCAAGCGGCAGAAGTGGTGGTATGAAATAGCCAAAGGTGCATTTGAAACAACTGCAGTACTGTGTAGGGCATGCAGAGATCGGCGCAAGCACGAGAAAGAGGCTCAAAAAGCCCATATGAAAGCAGTTTCAGAGCGCATACCACACCCAAATGAGGATTTTTTCAAAAATACATAACAGACATTTTTTCCGTAAGCTAAAAATTAGCTCAAATGAGTTGCAACATTTTTGAATGTAATCAGAACACGGAACCGTTTTGCGAGAAATGTCGAGCAACTAACGTTATGCATCATAGTGATAACGTAGCTGAGCGATGAGCATAGCACCTTCAACAATCTTGTAGACGAATCTATGCTCATCATTGATTCTGCGCGACCAATAACCTGCGAGTGCGTGTTTTAGAGGCTCCGGTTTACCTATCCCAGCAAAGGGTTGCCGAGCGGTTTCTTTGATTAAGGTATTAACCCGCTCCAAGAGTTTTAAATCATTTTTTTGCCAGTACAAATAGTCATCCCAAGCCTGCTCGGAGAAAATCAACTTCATTCCGCAAGTTCCTTTTCCACCCCTTGCCCAGACTCAAGCTGGGCGATAGAAGCCAGTAAGCGACGAGCATTTTTGGGGGTTCTCAATAAATAGGCGGTTTCTTCCAGCGCCTTATAGTCATCTAAAGAGAGCATAACAACTGATTCTGCATTACTTCTCGTAATAATCAGCGGTTCATGGTCTTGGCAAACGCGAGTCATTGTGGCTGCTAAATTAGCCCTTGCGGTGGTATAGGAAACGGCGTCCATAGTGATCTCCAGAATAGATGCTGTACAGGAAATTGTACATAACCATCCCCAATGTGTCCACCACATCGAAGCGCTTTAATGCTTTGACTGGACTGGAAGGTTTGAAAATCGTGGGTTTATAGGGAAAAACACCTACTGTCGTAAAAATGTCGTAATCTTGTCGTGCTTTTACCGTTGTTTCGTCGTAAAAGTTTCCTGATATTGGGTAGAACATGTAGTTGCCTCAACCATTAACAGATTATGAGTACGTATGAAAATAAATGCAGAACTGGTTTTGGAACTTCGCACCAAGAAGTCCTGGTCACAAGAAGAGCTGGCTTTAGCGGCGGGCGTGAATCTAAGAACCATACAACGCATTGAGAAAGAGGCCACCGCTTCGTTGCAATCTAAAAAAGCGTTAGCGGCTGCATTTGGCATACATATTTCTGACTTGGAACCTCAGGAAATCTCAAACATGAAAAAGTATGAATATAAAACTCTTGAAATTCAGAGCAAAGAAGGTTTCTTTTCTGGATTAAAAAAATACGAATTACCGGATTTTGCCAAGATATTGAACCAAGAAGGCCAAGAGGGGTGGCTGTTAGTTCAGATTCTTACACCTGATTTGGGGATGGGGATGATGTCGGGTAAAACGGGTAATTTTGTTGCGCTACTACAACGCGAAATCATTGAGTAGGTTTCATCATCTATCCAATCGATTCGTCATCTGTGGGTTGGATTACCCTTCCCTTTTCGATTTTTAAGAGATCAGGATGGCGATACCTTAAACAAAGTGCGCGCGAGAGTGCGGATTTCAGCAACGCGATCCATCACAATTTCCAAATCGCCGGTTTCCGTTAGAAAATTCTGCGGCGGTGTTAGTTTTTGGAAGGCAACCAACTCTCGCAACGGGGGCAAATTTTTCCCACTGCGGCGCAACTTGAGGGAGTGGTATAAACCGAGGTTGATAACATCGCTGAGATTGAGAGGCTCATCGCGATTGGCCTGCCATTCACCGGTATTACGAATCACTTGAACGTATTCATCATCCACTTGCCATTTTTTTAGCATGATAATGCCAAGGGATTTTGAGTATTCGCGACAAAGACCAATGTAAATATCCAAATCAGGCGTTTGCTGATGTTTTTTGAAGGCAGACAACACTGCCAAGGTGCCAATTTCGCTGAGCAAACTGCCGAGCAGTGCATGATCGGGGCTGACGCGACCAACCGATTTGGCAATAAAGGTACTAACGCTGGCTTTTAACACCACCCTATTCCACGCCTCCACAAACAAGCGCTTGTGTTGCAGGGAGTGAACGGTGAATAAACTTTTCACTGAGTGCATCATGGTGATGCGTTGCACTTGATCCATCCCGAGCAAGCGAACAACATCAAATAAGTTTTGTGGTGGGATGTGATTATGCATCACCGCACTGGAGGCGTACTTCAACAGCAAGGCGCTGAGTGATGGATCTTTAGCGATCACTTTGCTCAGCGACAGAAAGGTAGTGCCCGGCGATTCCAATGCGCGACGAATTTCGAAGGTAATGCTGGGCAAACTGGGCAACTGTTCATTACCCGACATTAATTGTCCGACAACTTCGCGATACACCGAGTAGTCACTGTGGGCTACATATGCCATATACATCTCAGTAGAAATGTGGAGTTAATCACAAGAGTAGCAGGCATCTGGCATTTCGCCTTTCAACATAGGCTTGGCAGGTGAGTTTTTAATATCTCCGCTAAATGTCGCGTTGCAGGGCCGGCAAAATCGCGGTCGGCGAAGGTGAGGTACACAGTCACATCGCGCGCCGCGCCTACCTCTACGGGTAAATATTTCAGGCGGCCTGCGGCTATATCGTCGTGGGTATAGGCATCCGGCAACCAGGCGTAACCCAGCCCCATGCGTATGGCATCGAGGGAGGTTTTGATATGGCTGACAGTCCAGCGTTGATCCGCTTCTTGCCAGCCCTCGGTGTGACGACGGTATTGGCCGGAATCGCGCACGATAATTTGGCGATGTTGACGCATATCTTCGTAATTAATGGGGCGCCCTAGCTGTTGCAGGGGGTGATCGGGGCTGGATACGCCATGCATCACTGCGGTGAGTAACTTCTCGCCCATAAACCCCGTAGGCACGCGGCCACCGATGGCCAAATCGACTTGGCGCTGTAAAAGCGCATCTTCCGTGCCGCTGAGCACCGATTCAAAAATCTCTACGCGGGTATCGGGGAAATCCTGCGCAAAAATTGCCAAGCACTGCAGCACCTTAGCGGGAGGAACAATAATGTCCGCCGCTATTTTTATCAGTGGTTCCACCTGTACCGAAAGGCAACCCGCCGACTTTTCCAAGCGTTCCGCCTGCTCTAATAATTGTTTAGCACGGCGATACAACAACTCACCCGCTGGCGATGCTACGGCTTTGCGGCCTTGCAGGTTAAATACCTTCACATCCAAGGCCGTTTCCAATTGGGAGATGGCGTAGGACACTGCGGACTGGCTTTTATTCAATAACTCCGCCGCCTTGGCGTAGCCACCTGCATCGATGACCGCCAACAAGGCGCGCCACTGCTCCAGAGTCACTTTGTTTTCAATAATGCCGGATATAGCCGAAGGTGTACCGTCTGTTTTCATCAGAATTCATCCAAATATTCGATCATATATCGCTAAATATCGCTATTTATCATTCGCCCGTCAAATCATTTAATGGCTCCATGGCAATTCAGCCACATCAACAGAGGAAATGACCATGAGCACTCTTTTACAAATTAATAGCAGTTTGTTTGGCGATAAAGGTAACTCCAGTGTGTTGAGCCAAGAGTTTGTACACAACTGGAAAACACAACACCCTACGGGCGAAGTGATTGTGCGCGATTTTGCAAAAGAAGATGTACCCCACTTAAATGCAGAGCGTGTTCAGGCGCTGTTTACCCCAGCGGAAAAACGCACGGCGGAGCAACAAGCGGTAGTAGATTATTCCGATAAATTGATTGCAGAAATCCAAGCCGCCGATGCGATTGTGATAGGCGTGCCTTTATACAACTTTGGTGTACCATCCACACTCAAGGCTTACTTCGATCATATCGCGCGAGCGGGTGTAACTTTTAAATACACCGAGACTGGCCCAGTCGGTTTGTTAACCGATAAGCCCGTGTATGTAATTGCAACACGCGGTGGTGTACACAAAGGTCAACCATCCGATTCGCAAACCCAATTTTTAACTACGTTGTTAAATTTTTTAGGCTTGAAAAATCTGCACTTTATTTATGCCGAAGGATTAAATATGGGCGCACTGAAAGACACAGCGCTAACACAAGCCAAAGAAACGATTCAGCAAGAAATTCACGATGAAATTGCAGCTTAGTGGAATAACGAGCGTGGCATGAATACTTCTTATTTCAGACACGCCGTAAATACGTCCCTGTAGGCTCGTCAAAAAAGTCCCTTTTTTTGACGGTCTGAAACAAGAAGTATTCATGCCTGTAGTCTCAATAGTAATCAACAAGCAGAGGAGAATATTATGCAACGCCAGTTACAACAAATCGTACAAGGTCGCGAAACCAGCGATGGTGCTGGTGTACGCATGAAACGCAGCCTCGGCCAACATCAACACGCGCGTTTTGATCCCTTTTTAATGCTCGATGAATTTGGTAGCAACAGTGCCGATGATTACATCGCGGGCTTTCCTTCACATCCACATCGCGGTTTTGAAACCGTAACCTATATGTTGGAAGGCCATATGTTGCACGAAGATCATATGGGCAACAAAGGTCACTTACGCAATGGTGATGTGCAATGGATGACCGCAGGCCGCGGCATTATTCACTCAGAAATGCCGCAACAAGAACACGGCACCATGCGTGGCTTTCAGTTGTGGTTGAATTTGCCAGCCGCAGAAAAAATGACTCCGGCTTATTACCGCGATATTCCAGCGGCAGAAATTCCCGTTGCGAAGTTGCCAAACGGCGGCAGCATTAAAGTGATTGCAAATAGCGCCGTTATTGCCGGCGACGTGATTAGTGGCCCGATTCAAGGTTTAACTACTGAAGCCATTTATTGGGACGTGCATTTACCAAAAGATGCTGAATTTCACCACGCCATTCCTGAAGAGCACAACACCTTTGTGTATGTGTACGAAGGCGAGGTAGCGATTGGCGAAGATAAACGCAAACTCACTAAAGGTAATGCGGGTTTATTGAGCAAAGGCGATCAACTCTCTGTGCAAGCCTTAGAGCCTGACACGCGCTTTTTGGTGATCTCTGGTAAACCATTGAAAGAACCTATTGTGCAATACGGTCCTTTTGTGATGAATACCACGGAGGAAATTGAGCAAGCGATACAGGATTATCGTTCTGGAGAGTTGATTAATTATTAAGAGTTAAAGCGCCTGATGCTCATCAGGCGCTTTATACTACAAGAGTTGAATTATTGAGTGATATTCGGGCACCGGTTAAAATCAGCGTTATCATAAAAATAACAATTAGCACCCTTAAAATTTGCTCCTTTTATCAGAGCAGACTCGAATACAACATTTTCAAGTTTGGCATTCTCAAAATTTGCCCCCATCAAATTAGTCGCTTTAAAACTGTTACCAATTAGTGAACTGCCTGTAAAATTTGAAAATGACATATCCGCATAATCAAAAACGGCATCATACAAAGCCAGCTGCTTTAGATTAAGCATAGGCAATTTTGCATAACTGAAATTACCACCAATGACACCGCCAGACATTGTCGCACCACTAAAATCAGAGCCTATGGCTTCCACCACGTTCATATCTACATTCAACATAGTCGCACCTACGAATATTGATGACGATAGCTTTGCTCTCACTAAATGACCACTGATTGTCGCACCCTTGAAATTAGAATAAGTCATGTTTGCCCCTCCTAACATCACACGTTTAAAATATGCATGACGCGCATCCACATTGACCAAGCTAGCGCCTCCAAAATAGCAGCCCTCACACTGCATTCCTATCATGCTTGCACCATCAAACTTTGCACTACCAAAATAGAAACCGGTAAAGTTAGCGCCATTTAAGTTAGCGCCACTTAGATCAACGCCTCCAAGCATAGTACCGATAGGAAAGGGATTTTTTTGAGTGAAGTCACAACCCGCATAATTCACTCCTGGAGCGGGAAGCAAAGTGCAATCACCCGTTTTGGCAAATGTCGAAATTAAAGGAGAGGCTTCTTGTTTAGCCAACCGATCACCCAACTGCATGAGAATCACATTCATTTCAACAGCGGTGTAGTGTTGTTTTTCAACAGGAATCACAGCAGATGAGCTATATCTCTTGGTTTTTACATTAAATTTAATATTATAAGTTCCCGGATTTACCGAAATATCCTTTCCTGACAAATCTGCAATGCCATCAGGCACAGTTGAATCGCCATAGTTCTGACTCCAATCCCCGAGAACATCAAATTTAAATCGATTTCCGGTAGCCATACTGAATTCAATATTATCAGCATACCACTCGCCAGATTCATTACACTGCATCTTCAATGTATTAAAGCCATTGAACGACCCCCTTAGGGTCATGGAAGAAGTACCACAATCACTTGCGAAGGATCCGAAAGACAGGAAACTAAGAGAAACAACAGAAATTACGCGCTTAACATTTAACACAACAATACCTCTCTAATGAAGAAAGGTACGATTATGCAAATCAAAATAGACAGCTCAAGAAAACAATTTTTTTATAGTCAAGTATGGAAAAGCGCTCACAAATCAGAGAAAAGGTTTATTCTTTTAACCTTTCTTTAACCATCAACACAATAGAATAAGAAAGGACATTAGTGAATTCTTTACTTAGCTACCTACCCGCCCCATAAGCTTGAATATACTGCTGCAAGGTTTTTTCATTCGCTTTTACAAAAGCAATATCGCTTTCTGGCACTGCTAATACCGCAGGATCAGCTTTTTCACGCAAGGCTTTTTTCTGTTCTTCGTTAACACGGCCTAAATCGCCCAGCAAAAAATACGCGGCAATCGAATTTCCCAGCTTAGTGCTTAAACGCATGTATTCGCCAACAGACTTCCAACCGTGACGCGCCGTAATCGTATTCGCAGTCGTTAACATATTTTTTTCTGCTAAGACGGCGTGAATCTTTGCATCCTGCTCTACGGCAGGTAAAGCCTCAAAAGCTTTAATCGCTTCATCCGTAGGATGCATCGCATCAACCACTTGTAAGATGGGCTCCATGTCACGATTGGTTTGCATCCAGCGTTGTACTGATTGCTTATTGAGTGTTTTGTTGTCCGGTAATAATTGTGCCTGCGCACCCAAGCTCACACAGTACAAAAAAACAAAAACGAAAACATGAATGACCTTCATAGCACACACTCACTTTGCTAAACGCAAGACAATCGCTGTGGTCAGTGACCACACCCAAAAAAAGAACAAGACCACAAACGGAGTCAACACACCCAGTGATAAACCCGCCACGCCTTTACCCTCATAAAAAGGATAAAAAACAAACAACTGAATTAATGTGGGAAATAAACTAATCACAAAACTGCGCGCTAACAAACTGCCAGAGAGCAATGGCAATAAAAATAATAAGCCCCACAAACCACCCCACACGATGCGCGGATACATCCACTGCGGCGATACAGAACCGCTAATTCTGACGCCCAGTGAATGCGTAATTCCATAATAAGAACACAACCACATGACTACACACATAATCGCGCCACCGATACAGCCCGCTGCAAACACCACTAAAGCATTTTTCATCGTTATAAACTCGCATCTTATTTATGAATATTCATGAACATGAATCGATTTTTGACGACACACTAACATTCGTCAATTCCAATAGCAATTTGGAGCGACAATTTCTGTCGCATTTTTTACGATTGCAGTAAGAAATGCCATTATATTTTTTTAAAAAAAGAAATAGCTATTGCATGTTCACTAACACCTGCTTAACTCTTAACACCCTCGCTTTTACCGAAAAGGATAAAGACAGGAACCTCTCATTCGTTAAAGGATTTTATTATGGTTATTCATGATTCCTCACTGAGTTTAACATCGCAGTGGTTCATTAAACCTGAGTGTAAAACACGCGCAATCGCCGCGCTGGAGCAACTAGCCAAAGACGTATATACCCACGAACCCAACACCTTATCGTATTTAATACACACGCCTTTTAACACCAGCCCCGATTTACAATCCTTACCGCCCGCCCCTCTCGACCTAGTGGTATTTTTTGAAGTATACCGCGATGCAAAAGCATTTTTTGATCATCTGAATGGTGCTGTGTTTACAAATTTTGTAAAAGATCACGGTGAACTTTTTGTAAATGCTCATGGCAAACCCTTTACGACGGTTACCTTTTTAGCGCGTCGTGCAGGTTTTATACGTACAGAGTCGCCAATAACTGCACCGCAACTTGATCAACAACAGCCGACCGCGATACTGAATAACCAGCACCCCAGTGTTATGTTTGAAATTATCGCGAACGATCAAGGAGCGTTGCAAAATTTTTATTCCACTGTGTTTGGTTGGCAATATGAACTCGGCACAGGCAATTTTGCTTACGTACACTTTGGTGTAAAAACCCTGCCATTACTCGGCGGTATTGGCCAGGCCAACCCCAGCATTCCCGGATTTGATCCCGGCCATAATTTTTATTTGCATGTAGATGATTTAAACAAGGCTATCGCACAAGCCGTGGCGGTAGGAGGCAGTGAGTATGTTTCGCCAACCACCGTCGATGGCTATCACTTTGCAATGATTAAAGATCCCGAAGGAAATCCTATCGGCCTCATTCAACCGTTCATGTATTAACACTCACAGGTTTGTTTCACATCACGTTTTTTGTCAGCCTCACGGAGAGAATGCAATGAGTTACCTTAACAGCCTACGCTTACATTTCGCAGGACAATTTCAAACCAATGTATCAACGGTCAACAATGATCCGGGGCATTTTAATAATGCCACGTTTATTCCTAGCTATCAGGATATGCAAGGCCCCAATATGAATCCGCCGAATGGCTGGTTTAACCCACAAGGCGATGCCGCGTTTAGATTCCTTGGCTGTCAAGTCACATCCGCATGGATGCCATCCGGTAGCGCGGTGCCAACAGATCCGATTTTAGGATGCATAGTGGCAGATTCTAATTCCCGCGTTTGCGCAAAATTAGTCGATTTAGACAGCGAACAACAATTGGTATCTGAAATCTGGGGATTGCAAGTTCGCATTGCCGATACGAATGGCAATCAATTTTTATGCGGTGATTTTAAACCCGCCGCATTCTTCGATATATGGGATCGTGCGATTGGTGCGAGCAGTGGTGGCGATGTGGATGCCGGTGCAACTTATCAATCTGTATTAACCAACTTGCAATGGGGCGATGTGTCGGGTTCTGCTTTTTTAACCGCGCTAAAAAATGCAGCGAGCGACGGGATTCTTTCCATTAAATTTAATATGGACGGCATTAATCTTGATTACACCTCACCGGATTTTATGTGTGGTCGTATTGTTGGCACCATAGGCCCAAGCAGCGCGAGCGAACCGAGTCATCTCGTATTGGGGCGTCAATTCATGGCGATTGGGCAAACTACTCCTCAACCCAATTTTTTCTTTCCCGTCGGAAAAATTAATTTTTGCGTTGCCAATGTCGATACAACCGCAAGCTGCATTTTTCTGGATCTGGGCAATGCGTTAAGCACAACAATCCCGGGCGGCCCCATCACTGATTTAGGCAATTTACAATTGGGTGTTTATAGCCCATTCACCACACCCATTAATCCTGCGGGTACCATTATTCCTTTAGGTACCATTCCGTCGCAGGGCGCCACTGGTTATGCCAGTGATCCAACATGGTACACGCGCACGGCAGGTGTTGTTGCTATACCGGTAAATGCAGCACAGCTTCAAGCTCTGGCTGCATCGCCGTTAATTATTTCCTCGGCTAGCAATAATGCGGTGATGATCAGTGAATCGAATGACGGTTGTTTTGTGCGTGCCGATCAATATGTTTATCGCGCTAGTCCTGGGGACAGCCTACAGATTTCAACCTACGCGACTCAATGGGGAAAACCACTCGTTGGCACAACGATTAATTTTTCACCCGACCCATCGCAACTACAACCTTCCAATATGATTGACCCTAATGATGTACCGCCAGTTGCTACTCCACTAAGCGCACTCGGCACCATTAGCAATCAAACAACCGATAACAATGGTATTGCCACGCTGACTTTAACGCTCAGCAATCCAGGTACACCGCGTTATTTTAACAATGGACAAGATTACGGTTTGGATGGACAGGTGTATGGCATTCGCCCTGCCATCCCGAATTCCACCAGCCCTGTGAATCAATGGAATTTTATTAGTATTTTATTGTGGAGTGATTTCACCACATCAACGCCCGTTAACTGGAATGATTTACAACCCATATTCCAACAATACGCCAACCTCTATCCCGTCATGAATCGGTTTTTAAATTTAGGGGATTACGATTCGGTGGTGAAAAATGCTCAACTGCTGTCGCTAGCATTTGGATTAGATGAAAGCAATCCAAATTCTATGCCTGTTACTCGCGATTTATCGCCAGCAAAACGTAACGCTATTTTGCAGTGGTTAAAAAATCCTATTCAAGGCAGTACCACATCAACGGCGGTGAAAACGACAGCACCCACAAGTACAAATCCCCCCACCAGTGCAGACATGAAAAAAGGTGGAAAAGCGGCCGCTGCTGCTCGCCGTTTAGTGATGCGTTCACATTAATTATTGATAGGGAGAATATGATGATTCGAATTAAGCGTTCATTGATCAGTGGACTTAAGCAAGTAACCGATCCAGCACCCGTGTGTGCTGCATTACAACAGGCAATTGAATTAGAACACGCGACCATTCCCTTGTATTTGTATGCGCTCTATTCGTTGGACGCAAACAAAAATGCCGAGATTGCCAATATTATTCAATCCGTGGTGATTGAAGAAATGTTGCACATGACGCTCTCGTCCAATGTATTAAATGCACTCGGTGGTGCACCTCAAATCAATAAACCCGATTTTATTCCACAATATCCGGGGCATTTGCCGGGCGGTGTTGAAAGCAGTTTAATCGTAAACCTCGCGCCATTTTCCATGCAGCAATTAGAAACTTTTTTAGCGATTGAGCAACCAGAAAATCCGCTCCAATTTCCATCATTACTGGCAACTGAAGACGATAGTATTACGATCGGTGAATTTTATACCGCTATTAGCGATGCCATTGCACAATTGGGTAACGGCGCATTTGTATCACCGCCGCGCAACCAAGTGGGCCCAGATTTAATGGAAGAATCGGTCGTGGTAGTGGATGTAGCCAGTGCGCAACAAGCCATACAAACCATCATCGATCAAGGTGAAGGCACCAGTACATCACCGGAAGAAATCGTAGGGGATGAGTACGCACACTACTATCGTTTTATGCAAATACAAAAAGGCGCAGCCTTGGTTCAAAATCCACAAACTGGGCAATACAGTTATACAGGAGCACCGATTGTGTTGGATAACACAGGGGTTTACCCCGTGCCCACCAACCCTAAGGCGGCTAACTATGGCGTAGGCACCATTCAACGCTTTGCTTGCGATAACTTTAATTACACCTACACCAATTTATTATCGTCATTGCACAATTTATTCAATGGCGATGCCACATCCACTCAGCTCAACACCGCTATAGGTTTGATGATGTCACTCAAAGGGCAAGCGAAAGCCATGATGAGTGGTATTCCAGATCCAAGTTTTTATGTTGGCCCTAGCTTTGAGTATTTACTCAATAATCCCCGCGCTACCCCCTAAGGGAAAACCGGCAAAAGAGGTCGCTAGACTGACCTCTTTTGCCGCGTTACTACACTCATCCGCATTACCCTAACCACAGACCTTAACCATTACTGACATTCCACGTCAGTGCATTACTGCTACACTAGTCACCTCTTTTTCAGCATTCGTCATTAGTGAATCCCTTATGTTTCAATTCTTTGAAAGTTTGATTAAACCTTTCCCACCACAAGAGCCGCAGGAACCGCCTAAAAACTTATATGCATTTTGTCGCCACTATGCAAAAGGCGCCGAGTTTTTTCTTATCAGCATGGCGATACTCACCGGATTAATAGCCATTATGGAGGTATCGCTGTTCGGATTTTTGGGTAACTTAGTGGACACCCTTAATCAACATACGCCTCAGACCCTGTGGAGTGAAGCGCGTACAGAATTACTCTGGATGGGTTTTATCGTACTTATTGCTTTACCGGTGTGTGTACTCTTGCATTCACTGCTCATGCATCAAACCCTGCTCGGCAACTTTCCTATGCGGATACGCTGGCAAGCACACCGTTATTTGTTAGGACAAAGTTTTCAATTTTATCAAAATGAATTTGCGGGGCGTATTGCCACTAAAGTAATGCAAACCGCGCTCGCGGTACGCGAAACCATTATGAAATTGTTGGACGTGCTCCTGTATGTGTTTGTGTATTTCACGGGTATTTTGGTATTAGCCGCCTCATTGGATTACCGCTTAGCATTACCATTAATTGTTTGGTTTATTGCTTACGCGGGAATGCTGCGTTATTTCTTACCTCGCCTTGCAAAAATCTCTGCTAAACAAGCGGATGCTCGCTCCGATATGACAGGGCGATTAGTGGACACTTATACCAATATTTCAACGGTAAAATTGTTTTCACATTCCAATCGCGAAGCAGAATATGCCAAAAAAGGAATGGAACATTTTATTTCTACTGTTCATCCACAAATGCGCTTGGCAACCTTATTAAGCAGTGGCGTATGGATTATTAATGCGGTGTTGATTTTTTCTGTCGCCGCCATTTCCATTTGGCTTTGGTCAAACCTTGCCATTACTACCGGTGCCATTGCAGCCGCGGTGGGTTTGGTATTGCGTTTAAATGGCATGGCGCAATGGATTATGTGGGAAGTATCCGCTCTCTTTGAAAATATGGGCACCGCCCGCGATGGATTAAATACGCTTTCCACCAAACGTGAAGTACAAGATCAACCCAATGCCCCCGCTCTACAGATAAAAAACAGCAGCATTGATTTTCAATCCCTGCGTTTTAATTATGGAAAAGGCTCCGGCTTGATCGACAACTTTAATCTCCATATCCGTGCCGGTGAAAAAATTGGTTTAGTGGGGCGATCTGGCGCGGGAAAATCCACACTCGTAAATTTGCTTTTACGTTTTTACGATGTAGAAGCCGGACAAATTCTGGTCGATAATCAAAACATCGCCCACATTCAGCAAGAAAGTTTACGCGCGCAAATCGGCATGGTTACGCAAGAAACCTCTCTTCTGCACCGCTCTATTCGCGATAATTTATTGTATGGCAAACCCAACGCCACCGACGATGAAATGATTTGCGCCGCACAACAAGCCGAAGCGCATGAATTTATTTTGTCGTTAAAAGATAACCAAGGGCGCACAGGTTACGATGCTCATGTAGGCGAGCGTGGAATAAAACTCTCCGGCGGGCAACGCCAGCGTATTGCCATTGCACGGGTACTTATTAAAAACGCGCCCATTTTAATTATGGATGAAGCCACCTCCGCACTGGACTCCGAAGTAGAAGCCGCAATCCAAACGAACTTAAATACCTTAATGCAAGGTAAAACAGTCATTGCTATTGCACATCGATTATCGACTATCGCCGCATTAGATCGCCTTATTGTGTTAGACAAAGGTCAAATTATTGAACAAGGCTCACACGCGGAATTAATTGCACAAAATGGCGTTTACGCACACTTGTGGGCACATCAATCGGGGGGATTTTTAGGCGAGCTTTGATAAAAAAACGCCCGACATCAAGAATACCGAGCGACTTCAACGGGAGGTTCATTACGCCCCCGTTTATTGTTCTTTAAAGCCTAACCATTATTTCAACACATCTGGATCATTTAACAAGGGATCGTGCATCTCCGGGATCAGCTGACCTTCTTGTCCTGGGCATTCACTTTTGGATGGGTAGCCTTTTTGCCACGTAAGATTTTTATCGGCGAGCCAGCCTTTTACAACAGCCTGTTCGGTAGGTTGTTTTTTGTATTCGCCATTGATGAGTTTGTAGTGAATATAGTTATCGCCAGTTTTTTCAAAACCCTTAACCGAGTCTGTTAACAAACGCGATTTATAAGCTTTGCGCCAAACCAAAATATCATTTGACTGCGCTGATTCAAAATGTCCGACATAGAGTTTTGCAAAACCACGGAAAGCTTGCGAAAGACCAGAACCCGAACCGGTGTCATAACCCGATCTTGACCAGTATTGATAGTAGGGCAAGCTTTCATCCGGCAGCATATAATCATTAGAACCATCCGCCACAAAGATAGCTTCATGCTTTAGTGCATCATTAAATTCCAACTTGCTTGTAAAAATGTTTTTATTTTTTTCTGGTGAAAAAATAACAAAATCAAGCGAATAACCATTTAACAAAAAAATCGCCAGCTCTTTTTTGTTGTCGCCTTCTATATCACCATAACGCAAGGGTGCTCTCCCCATACAACCCATTATAGTGTCATCGGTATCCAATCCCTGATCCCATCCCATTTCGCCAGGCTGATAATTCCCTCTGATTTCAGGCTCTAACACCTCATCTTCTCCCCAACGGCCAACCCACCAAGGATAGGCACAATCAGGATTGGTTGAATTTTCACAGGGATCTGATGCGCCGAAAGGCCAGCTGCCAAGGTGATCTTCTGACTCCATATCAGACAAATGAATTTTATTTGATCGAGATAATGCCCAAAGTTTTTTATCTGATGTTTCCAAAAAAGATTGAACACCGCTATCGCCAGACTCAATAATATTATTTCGCGCTACAGCATAAGGGACACTTGTTGCGGCTATATTATCCATATTAGCAATCGTAACGTGTGTTCCTTTTTGAAAGGTTATCTCATTAGCATTCAGATGCTCCGAAATAACTATTGAAGTAATTAACAATAATTTAAATAATTTCATATTTTACTCACAAGTGATTCGTCCAATTGGTGCAACTGCAGGCTTTTTCTTAGTTGCTAAACTTCCCGTTGCCTTGTCAAAAGCATCCTACCAATTCTTTCCACTCATTCTCCCCATAAGCAAAACACCAATCTTTACCTGCATCTGGATGGATCTTTGGTGTCACACCGTCAGCTTCAAACACCGGATCATTGTTTGCATCAAGCACCGGCATATCCGCAGGATTTTTCCCGCCTTTTCATTTATCAATAAAAGGGGGCGTAACGCTTTATTTTTGATCTGCCACAATAGCTTTTATTAGTGGCCGCCATCGTTTCGTATAATCCAACTTCCGCCTTAACACCCTATCAACTTAATCCTTAAATCGCCCCTCACATAACGCTTGATTCGCCGTGAGGCATTGGCGAATCGTATGCACATCATGCTGCGACAAACTTACCCTAAACAACTCGCGGTAGTGAAAGCAACGCCCATTAACATCGCCTGCTCGTCAGGTATAAATTTTATGAGGGGCAATCAGTGAATCACGTTTGCACAAGATCGTTTAATTGTAGTCGACAAAGGCCAGATTATTGAACAAGGCTCACACGCGGAATTAATTGCACAAAATGGCGTATACGCACACTTGTGGGCACATCAATCGGGAGGATTTTTAGGCGAGCTCTACTGAGCTGGTTATATGATCCAGATGTTTGATGAGTAACTTCAGTGATGCTATCCGGCGGTAAATGCAATGCCTTGTGTGGTGCATTTACCGCCGGTTTGTTATTGCAAAAAATTACCACTCAAACATTAATCCAACAATCGGAAATGCTTCGCCGTCTTCTACTTCTTCTGTTCCGCTGCGCTCATTAAAATCGGAATTGCTTGGGTTTTCCGAACCCAGCACATTAATGATATCAATGAACGCAATCACATTGGTTCGTCCAAACGTACGAATATAGTCTCCACGGAAATTAAGAGAGCTGTAGCTGCCGTATCGCTCCGTATTATCTGCAATTTTCTCGCGTGAATAACGTAGCGGTTGACCTTCGCCTAAAACATTTTCGTGTACAGTGTAAACATCACTGGGTTTGCCCGACGCCCATTTCCAGCGCGATGATAATTTCCAGCGTTGATTGATTTCCCAAACACCACCGATACTCACAATGTGCGGGCGATTAAAATCGGCATCATATTTATTTGCTTCAGGATTTTCGCGCAGCTGTGCATCGTTATAGGAATAATTTAGGCTGGCTGACCAGCCATTATCAAATTGCCGTGAAAGTGCGGTGTCAACGCCGAATGTTTTTCCTTCACCCGTATTGCCTAATGTTTGGTTTACATCGTCTTGTTTTACCACTAGATTCTGCAAGTCTTGAAAATAGGGTTCGATCAATAATTCAACGCTATTATTCCAGCGATATACAAATCCTATGCTAGCTTGGTCGATAATTTCATTTTCAAGTTGACTGTTACTAGCATCGCTTGCGCGATCGTTAAATCGTGGCGACTGAAAATAGCGCCCCAAAGTGGTGGTGATGCGCAGATTATTGTTGGCAACCCAGGTTGCGCCAACACGCGGCGATATCAAATTTTCATTGGAGAAATTGTCGCGGTCGTAACGCGCACCCGCGCGAAAATTCCAATCATCGAGAGAAAATTCTTGATTAGCGTACACCGCGTAATTAGTTTCCGTTTGGGTGTAACGACTGTTGACTGCTTCTGGTGTGAGCACTACAAATTTCTGTTCAAGATTTTCACGAAAATCATTTTGATCATAACTGTAGCGAATCCAGTCATCATCCAATGCAAGCGAAAATGCCAAATCAATTTGCGTCACGCGTAGGCCACCCGAGAAGCGACCGATTGCATTATAGAGTTCAATATCGCTTTGCAATCCCAGTTCTTCTTCTTTTGCATTTGAAGTGAGAATGTTAGGCCGTACTGCAATCGTATTGATGGGGGCATCTACGCCAACTAAATCGGGATAGGATTCACCGCTGCGAGTGCGTTCATCGTAATTGCGAAGGTAAAGCTGATTGGTGAGTTTGCCATCGCTGCCGATCAAGCGTGTCCAGGTGAGCGCAAATAAACTGTTGTCGGTTTCGCTATCCACCAGCTCTACGTCTTCATAGTTACCTGGTTCATCTTCGTCCGACGCGAGCACGTTATCGAGTGTGCGTTGATATTCTTCGGGGGCGTAAATGGCGAGAAAACTGAGCTTATCATTGTCGCCAAGTTCGCTAGTTGATTTAAAAATCACATCAGTGAGTTTGGGTGAACCTATATCATCCAAGCCGATGATTTCGAAAAAGCGACCGAAATCGTAATCTCTCGCAGAAAATAGAATGGATGTTTGGTCGTGAAATCCACTCGGGCCATCGTAACCAACTTCAACACCCGCAATATCCACTCGGGCGCGATAAGAAGCTGTATCGGGATTGCCTTCTGCAACGTTTAATTTCAGTAAAGATCCGGCACGGCCACCGTAAGCGGGCGCCCAACCGCCCGGTTGAAACTCGGCACTGGCGATGGTGTTGGGGGCAAACACGGAATAACGTCCACCGCCTTCGATTTCTTCTTGCTCGCCAAAGCTATCGCTGAAATGCACAACCTTATCGAACGGAATGCCATCAACCAGAATTAAATTGTCCCGTGGCCCGTTGCCGCGCACCGTAAAACTGGAAAATTCACCATCACCAAATAAACCGGGCAAACCATCCAAGGAGCGCAGCACATCACTACCGCTACCCGCAGCGCTGTTGAGTGCCTCCTGGTCGATAAAACTACTGCCTGCTGCATTCAGGGGATTACCGCTAACGGCTTTTCCCACCACTAAGGTTTCTTCCACACCGGTGTTGATACTGGCAAGTTTGGTTTGAATCGGCGTTGTTTTGTTTTCCAATACCCGCACGCGCGGCAGGCGCACCGGTTGGTAATTGGGGTGTTTAACCGTCAGTGTATATAAACCCGCCGTAAGCGCATCCACTTTGACTAACCCTTTGTTATCCGCGCGGGTTTCGGTTGTTTCGCCCGTGCGAGATTTTATTTCGATAACCGCGTTGGGAATCGGCCTTTGCGTACCCGAATCGATTACAGTCAGGCGCACCGTTCCAGTATCGGCACAAGCGCCCGCGATGTAGCCGACCAGTAGAAGGGGTAAAAGCTTTCGAGTGAGACGATTCAATTGATGGTTGCATGAGCGGTGGTTCATAAGTGGCGCAGCTCCATTGATATCAATGTGTTAATGGATGAATTCGACTTGCGTTTGTATTTAACTTATTTGGATTTGTATGGGGAGCTTTATAAATATGTTGGAGGGCGTCCCCCAACCCTTTTGGGTGTTGTTTTTCTAAAGTTTTTAATAGGATTTTTGAAGCGGGACATATCAGAGTCTCCAGGTTAGCCCAAGCTGCAATGTTATCGGGTTGTATTCCAAGCCAGAAAATGATCCTTCGCCGCCTTCTTCGCTTAAATCAACCGAGGATAGGGTTTGATAACGTAATTCTGTGTTTATGCTGATACTTGGATTAAGTTGGTAATCAATACCTGCAAACGCTTGATAGGTTATGTGCCCATCACCAGAGTATGAAAGTTCTACCCCATTTGCTTCAAGATCGATGTCAATTTCCTGAGCCCAACCTAAACCCGCGCCTAGGTAAGGCCTCAAATTGCTGCCTGATTGAAAATAGTAATGCCCATTTAGAAAAAAGATGTTTGACGCATAGTTACCCTCAGTGAATTGGGTGCCATCAGCGATAGTTGTTTCGCTTTCATTGCTGCGATATTCCCAAAAAAGCTCAATAGCGACCTGATCAGTATAGTGGTAGCCAACCCCTAGACCTGCATTAAAACCATTGCCCAGTTCCACATCTGCTTTGCCATTAGTGTTACCAATCGACGTGGTATCGCCATCTGTATTTGATAAAGAGCTGATACCAAAAACCGGGCGAAAGAAATATTCCCCTTGATATGCCATGCTTGACGCGCTGGCAAAAATCAAACTTGTTAATATGACTAATTGAGTTTTTGTTCCGTGCTGCATAATCTAAGCCTCTGTTTAATAAAATCATCTTTGCAGTCTAAGATACGAGATATTGCAAAGATGGATGTGCGCAATGCACTAGCGGGCAGGGTTTTGCACCAATGGGCAGGCACGACAATAGACCGGCATTTAGATTTGGCGAGCAATGTTTTGATAAACGTATTTAAGATTCGCGGAGTAACACCGCAAAGTTACTTTTTTGGTGCATCGGCTGTACTAGGGTTATTGTTTGGTATTATTACTGAACCGGAGAGCACCATCTTCTGGGGTAGCCATTACATCATGTGGCTTTTGCAAACCCTATTACCCGTTTCCATACTTGTGTTTGTGCATATTGGATTGCACGCTAATTCTACATTTGACGCACTTAATCCATGGTTAAAGTTATTCATCTCAGGCCTGATTGGTGCATTAGTATTTGTGCCTATCGCTTTGGGGATAGACATACTTTGGGGAAACAACCCTCAACCTGAATCATTTTCCGCATTTAAATACTTGTTATTCGATGAGGCGGCCGGTGTAGTGCCGCCAGTGTTGATTAGCTGGATGGCTATTAACGCGCCTTGGTTGTTATTCTTCAAAGAACAAACTGAAGGCGCGGAGTCCGTTGCGCTTGAAACTGAAAGCTCCACTGAAAGCAACCTTGAATCCTTATCACAAAGTAATAAGAACACGGAGATATATTCAGGCTTCCAATCACTGGTTTCACCAACCATTCAAGGCGCACTGCTTTACATCAAATCTGAATTACACTATCTGCTGATTGTGACGGATAAAGGTAAAGAATTGATTTTGTACAACCTCAGCGATGCGATCAGTGAATTGGCTCCCCAGCAAGGTATTCAATGTCATCGTTCCTTTTGGGTGGCCAAAAATGCAATTCGCTCAATCAAAAAAGATGGTCGTCAAGGGTTGTTAAAATTAATAAATGGCGATGAAATTCCCGTTAGTCGGACCAGATTCAATGAGGTTAAAGACTACGTGGGTGTTAAAGTTATGAGAGAGTAAAGTGTTCCTATTGTGAATTAAAGGGGTAAGACCATAACGGTTTATTTTTGATCAGCCACAATAGCTTTTATTAGTAGCCGCCCTCGTTTCGCATAACCCAATTTCCGACCTAACGCCGCCTCAACTTACTCTTTAAATCGTCCCTCAGCTAACACTTGGTTCGCCGTGAGGCATTGGCGAAAAATAAATCGTTACGAGCGCTTTAGTTTGTAATAAAAAAACGCCCGACATCAAAGATGCCGGGCGACCTCAAGGGGAGGTAACAAATACTAAGCTAAAGAGCTACGCTAGAAAAAACTACTTACAAATCGCGAATGACTACGGGATTACTTTGGCCACGACGGAAAGTATTTAACTTGCCGCACTGTGCGAAGTGATTACCCGATACATAAGGTGCTCCAGGCTGGGTTACATTCGCCTCCCAACCTGGGCCATTTGAAATAAACGATTTCAATTCAAACCAGCCATTCACTGTGCGTGAACAATCCATTTCCACTTCCAACAACCAATAGTGGTGTCCCCAAATATTTAAGGGAGTTTGACCAGCACCATGTTGTTCGTAAGTGCGCAATGGTCCCCAATTGCTCGGCCACAAATTGGTCGTCCAATCTAAGGGTGTACCTTGTGCCGCTTGATTTTGCAGCGGTTCGGCACCGTGCCAATCCAATACCGTATCATTTTGTTTCCACGGAGCTGTAGTACCGTTAAAGAAATTCAAATGACGAATAGGTATTGAACAAAGTTTATTTTCCTGTGTGCAATCCAAACCCAATAAGGTTTTTGCTTGAGCGTGATCTATACCACCGCGAATAAACATATCTTGACCGGTTTGCGTTTCACCAAAAATAAACACGAGGGTGCGCTTCCAATTGTTATTACTGGAGCTAACCGTCACTGTCATAGTATCTTCCGCTTTTGCACCATTGCCGTCTGTCACGGTTAGTTTCACCGTGAATGTACCGGGAGTGTTAAAGGTGAAGCTTGGGCTTGCGCCGATTAAATCCTGCGAAAATGCTGTGCTCGACCAACGATGTTCGAAAATAGCGCCATCGGGATCATTTGAGCCGCTGCCATCAAAGGTCACCATTGCGCCGACAGACACGGTTTTATCCGCGCCAGCATTTGCAACAGGCGGCATATTACTTTGCGCAGGATCTTTTGGATCTAACGGATTATCGTTACACACATGTGTGCCCAAATAATCACGCCATGGGCCTACATTATCCGCAGGAACAAATACCAATACACTGTTGCCATTAATCGTCCAACCTTGATCCGCAAACGGTAACCAAGGTGTAGCTCCCGCATTAGGGGTTATACGTGCAAGACCATTTTGCATATTGACATATTGAACCCCTAAACGCTCCACAGACAGATTCGGAATCGTCATGGTGTTGCTGCTGTTGTTGAATATGACTAAGGCTTCTTTACCATTATCAATTCGCGAGAACGCATAAATACCATTACTGCTCGTAGAATTTGCAAAGCGGTGTTTGGTCCAACCAAAACTTAAAGCACTGCATGAGCGACGCAAGTAATTAAAACGGCGTGCGGTTTTGTACACAAAATGATTACGATTCAAATAAGGGTCTACTCGCCAATCACTGGGCGCTTGATCATTGTGATTACCAATTTTTCCGAATTGACTCACTTCAGGAACGGTACTGCCCAAACGGAATTTCCCCGTCATGAACATATCTTGACGATACAAAGGATGCGCTGCGGGATCATGAGTGGTTTGATCCAGTGAGCAGAGCGATTGAATATTGCCATTGGCTTGACCAGCGTTCATGGTGTTGAAATGACAATCACCATTAAAGCCCTGCTCCATGCCGTAATAAATAATCGGTGAGCCCTGCGCCATGGTTAAGAAGCTAATTCCGCCCGCTGATTTGAATGGGTTATTTTTAAATCCACCCACGGTGAAGCGTGGCCAATCATGAATTTCCAATAAATTCCAACTTAATCTGGCATCGGCATTCGCGGTGATGGTGTTGTAGTAACCATCAATAAACGCATCACTGATCCATGATAGAGGACGATTGCCACGGATCGCATCGACAGAACGACCAGAAAATGCAAAGTCATAAACTGCACTTAAACCTGGGTAGCTGTGTTGCCCCAGTTGGCTCCACAAAGGTTGCATATCGTTTTTACGATTAGTCGTGGATTGTGGAATGGGTTGGCGACTCATTTTGCCCAAACGCTGGCCGATAAAATCTTCACCGGCGGCCACTTCACCAATAATGTAGAAATTATCTTTGCCGATAGATTTGGCATAGCTGCGCATTTGTGTGGAGAAGTGTGCGATAAAATCGCCAGTGATGTGTTTGGCTGCATCCATACGGAAACCATCGATATCGGCGTAAGCAATCCAGTATTTATGCAAATTGCCAAAAATATCTTGGAAATCGTGGTTGCGCGTATTGAAATCAAACATGGTAGAAACGAAATCGCCATAGACGGCAGCTGGACCGCTACCCGCCATATCGGAATGCGAGTTAGCACCACAGCGATTAAAGAACGCATTATTTTTTAACGCGCCAAAGAAATTATTACTGAAATTCAACGTGCCTTGCGCGGGTGACTCTGCTGAAGCGCCCGACCAATCGCGCGCATTTAAATCATCGGCACAGGCATGTAAACCGCTGCGGCCATCGTTAAAAGGATTGCGTGCTGGCGTGCTGTAAAAAGTATTGGGATCACACATGTGGTTAACCACAATATCCAATACCACTTTGATACCGTGCTCGTGCGCGACTTTCACCATCTCACGCAACTCTTCTTTGGTTCCGAAACCGGGATCGATTTGGGTGAAGTCGGTGGTGCAATAGCCATGGTATGAACCATTGTGTTTGAACACGGGGGTAAGCCAAATGGCAGTTACACCTAAATCTTTAAGGTAAGGCAAACGTTGCTGAATACCCTTGATATCGCCGCCCGAGCGCCAGTTAGGTAAATCCCACAGGTTAGCAGTACCTTCAAATTGCTGCTGATTGCTCTCAATATTTGAGCGGTTGTTGCTTGGATCGCCATCGTTAAAACGATCCACCATAATCTGATACACCACCTTATCCCCCCAGAAACCTGGAGATGGATCACGGGGGATACCACTATTTGCAAACTCCTGCTGCGCCTGCAGCACTCGCAAGAATGCCCACGACTTCACTTCCGATAGTGGCGTTACGCTCGCATCTGGCACTTGTGCGATTGTGGTGCTGGGTAGCGTGAAGAGCACCAAGGGTAAAGCCAGTTTTTTTAATAACTGCTTGATATTCATAGATTTTTACTCCTGTTTACCGAATCCTTGGGTGTGATTCAGCGCTTGAATAATTGGCTACGGAGATAAGCCATAGCCATGCCATCGTATTGTTACTATTGGTAACAATAGTGGAATCATATTACAAATGGTAGCGCTATCCAATATTAAGATTAGAAATAAATGAAATATTTTATTGTTGAATTTGAAATATAAATGCCTATAAAACAACCATCAAGGCATGATTAATGATACTAACTGACTGTTTTTAAAGCAGTTAATAGGCGTAAAGCCCACAAAGAAGACCTGAGGTAGCAGTAGAGAAATCAAGCTCACGAGCGAACTAAAAATCAGCAAAGGAGGAAAAACGTGACAACAATGATTGCTTTATCACTTATCAAGACGTTAGCGAATGGAAGTTTCAGCCACCGTTGAATGGCATCGCCAGAGAAATAACCAAGGGAACCGAGATAAAAAGGGACTCGATATAAAGAGGAGCATCACTATTTTCGCGAAAAATACATGTCCCAAATAATCAGCAGCATGCCCACAAAAAAGCCAATATGTGCAACCACTGCTCCAACAGCAAATAACCAGCTGAGCACTGCCGAATCTCCTCGATCAACACTCAGATAGCTGTAAAGCATCGCCGGAATCGCACAAACCACGACCAGTAATAAACTCAATGCAATGAGCTTTACGCCGCGCGGAGATTTACTGTGCATTATGGCGCGAATGGGATTTAACATGGGTTTACCACATTAAATCATCAGGAATAACATAATCTTTGTAGGGGTCATCCTCATCAACATGATTCTGCGTTTTGGTGTTAGCTACAATCACCGCCTTTTCATTGCGCTGGGCAATTTTATCGGCCACGACACGCGGCACCAATTCATAACCATCACCCAGTTTAACCACCGCCAAAATACCGCGCACAATTTGCTCTTGCACCACTGACGACACGCGCATTTTTTTTATGAGTTTGCCATCGGTAAAGTTGTACTCCACATCGCCCTTACCTGCATCTTTAGGTTGGCGATGATTTTCGATCAACTGTTTGATTTGCGCGGCTATGGCTTTTTGTTGCAAGGCTTCTTCACGCTGACGATTTAATTCACGATCGCGCTCTGCTTTTTCTAACCGCGCCTGCTCAGCAGATTGTTTTACCTCATCCACCACCGGCTCTGCAGAACGACGTGCAACGTTGGTTTCTTTACGCTTTTCTTTATTAGCTTGCTTGGCTTTTTTGGTATCAATCAAACCGGCTTTGAGAAGTTGATCTTGTAATGAAGCCATAAAAATCACCTGTTAATGACGCTTTTTGCGCATAATACTACCTTCTTTTCTACGGGTAGACGAATTACATTCATGAAAACTTGGGATATTTTTTGTCGCGTTGTCGATAACTATGGCGATATAGGTGTGTGCTGGCGTTTAGCACGGCAATTAGCGAATGAATATCCATTTGAGGTACGTCTCTGGGTAGATGAGTTGGAGGCGTTAACCCGCATTTGGCCAAGCGTTCAGTGGGTGGATCAACAGAGTGCCGAAGGTGTTCGTGTGCATCGTTGGCATCCACGCTTTGATGAAAACGTTAAAGTCGCTGATGTGGTAATCGAAGCCTTTGCCTGTGAATTACCCGAATCCTACGTAGCAGCAATGGCAGCCCGCAAAAAAGATGGCTCACCACCCCATTGGTTTAATGTGGAATATTTAAGCGCGGAACCTTGGGTAGAGGATTGTCACGGCTTAGCTTCGATGCATCCACAAACAGGGCTGAAAAAAGTATTTTTCTTTCCGGGATTTACCGCAAAAACTGGCGGACTTTTGTGTGAAAAAGATTTACTCACTGAGCGAGACACATTTTTTAACGCAACTAAGACCGCCACTAAGACCGCTAGTAAGACCACTAGAGAGTGGCTTATGAAAAAAGGGATAAACTGCTCACTAGATGGCTTATTAATCTCTTTATTTGCCTATGAAAATAATGGGATTCATTCACTCTTGGCTCTATGGCAAGCCAGTGAAATGCCTATAACCTGCCTTATTCCGGAAGGGAAAATCCTCACCAGTGTTAACAATGCCTTAGGCACCACACTCAAGGCAGGTGAGAGCCTTATGGTGGGGCAACTCCAACTGATCACCATCCCTTTTCTCAATCAGCAAGAATATGACTGTTTACTCTGGGCCTGTGACATTAACTTCGTTCGCGGTGAGGATTCGTTTGTAAGAGCACAATGGGCCGCCAAACCCATGATTTGGCACATATATCCACAAGATGATGATGCCCATATCATTAAACTCAATGCGTTTTTGGATAAATACACCCAAACCATGGAGCCAGAGTTGGCCGCCGAGATTCGCGCCTTATGGCTGGCATGGAACCATGAAGAAGATTGTGCTGAAGCGTGGAAAAACACTATTGTTCACTATCAAAACTGGTGTAAACACAGCCAACTCTGGGTTCAACAGCTAAATTCTTTGGGGGATTTAACCTCAAACATGGTGCAATTTTGTCAAAAAACGCTATAGTAGCGCGCCGATTTTAATCACCCTCATACAGAGATTTATCATGAAAACAGGACAAGAATTGCGTGCCGGTCATGTAATCAGCATCGACGGTCAACCTTGGTTAATCCAAAAAGCAGAAATCAGCCGCTCAGGCCGTAACACTGCCGTTGTTAAAACCAAATTGAAAAACCTGCTAAACGGTTACTTAACTGAAACTCCGTACAAAGCAGACGATAAATTTGAAGACATCATTCTGGATCGCAAAGAAGTAACTTACTCTTATTACGCTGATCCAATGTACGTTTTCGTTGATAGCGATTACGAACAATACGAATTAACCGCTGATGAACTAGGTGACATGGGTCCATACATCGAAGATGGTATGGAAGACGTGTGTGAAGCTGTGTTCTTTGATGGTAAGGTTATTTCTATTACCCCACCAAACTCAGTTGTACGTGAAGTTGTTTACACCGAACCTTCAGTTCGTGGCGATACTTCTGGCAAAGTGATGAAACCTGCTCGCTTGACCAACGGTCACGAATTGCAAGTTTCTGCTTTCGTAGAAATCGGCGATAAAATTATCATCGATACCCGCACTGGCGAATACAAGTCTCGCGCTAAAGACTAATTCTGCTGTGCCACTAGCGGCTGGGTTCTCTGGCCGCTAGCTCCTTCCGATTATCACCACTCGAATTACTGAACCAATAAGCTACGAATATAACCCGCTAAACTATCTACACTCTTTTCATCACTTAAGTCTTCCGGCAATTTTTTAACGTGCCATATGACTTTCCAATCTAAATATTGACCAGGCGCGAGGGATGCAGCGGCGCTTTGAATTTTTATTTCCAGAAAACTGCGATCAATGTGCGCGAATATTTCAACTTCGCCCTGTCCATCAAGAATTGCTTGTGGCGGCATGTCATCGTATTGCTTGACCAATAGATAGCCGCGATTGCGGTAGGCAACCCACCCTTCTTTTGCATCCATCATCAACTTGTGATGATCATCGCGAATTTTTTTAGGGTCGAAGGTATACCACAATAAATCTTTATGCTCGTTGACGATCAGTGGATAAAAAATACCGCTGCTTGGCTCAGTGTCACCGCGTGGAAATATGATTTCACCTTCAGGTGAGAAACGCGAAATTTCCATCGCTGCCACTGCTTTCGTTTTTTTTGAGTAATTGAACAGGCGGTAATTAATCTGAATGCCATCATCGCCATGCAAACTATATGTTTTGATAAGCTGGTAGCCGGTGCGTGAATCGGTATCACTGGTAAGAACAAGCTTGTTGCCATCGACGGTGAGTTTGTAAGGGGCTACATCCAGTGGCTTAATCGGTGGCCATGCCCACTCCGACTGCGGACTTGGCCAGAGGGTTGTACCCCACGGTTTATAGAGGCTGTAGTTTGTGGGAATCATCAGCTCATGCTGATCATATTTTACAGAGGCTATCCTGCCCGCAATTGAAGGCGTCACTTCAATTTGAAGCTTCCCATTAGTCAGTAGCAAACCTTCTCGGCTAGGAGCAACAAAGTCAGGTAAGGTATCGCACACGTCCTGACAAGGGCTTTTACACCCAGATAAGCCCGTTAGCATGGCGAGTAATGTGCAAAACAAGTAGCGCTGTATCATCTATTACTTCATCTTAAGCGATCTTTATCGCATTAAGCGTTATACCTCTATTGATAAAGCTAATGTATTACAAGAGTTTAACCGCTTTATACGGTGTCAACCATTTGCGATGGAGCAAAGCTTAGTAAAGCAATGTAAATAACTTCCGTTGAAATTCAATGGCTAAGGCATCGCCCTTGCCTAAGCTGGTAATAATATCGGTAAATGTTTTGCGCGCCGCACCATCCGCAAATTGCCGATCTTTACGCAATATAGCCAGCAGGTGCTCTAGGGCTGCTCGATATTGATTTTCATGATGGAGCTGAACAGCAAGCTGATACCGAACAGCAAGGTCGTCGGGCATTTTGGCATGCTCGGCTTCCAAAGCCGTTAATTCTGGTGTTTTTGCAGCCTGTTTTTTTAACTGGACTTGCGCAACCAGTTGCTCGTAGATTGCATCTTGATCTGCCATTTTAATGGTGCTGAGTACCGCTTCCGCATTATCGATACGATCCAACTCCACATAACATTCTGCGATCAAACAAGAAATACTCGCTAATGATGTTGATATGTCGTGGGCATTACGTAACAAAGGCAAAGCCCCCGCAAAATCGCCAGCCGCCATTAAGTTTTTTGCGTCGTTTAAAAACTGCTCCCATGGTTTAGGTAAATATTTTTCCAGCACTTCACGAACTTTTAGTTCAGGCAATGCACCGGCAAAACCATCTACCGGCTGCCCGTCTTTTATCACCATCACGGTGGGCAAGCTGCGCACACCAAATTGGGATGCAATAACGTTTTGTTGATCGGCATTGACTTTGGCGAGCAAAAAAGCACCCGCATATTCATTAGCGATTTTCTCTAAGACGGGCATTAAGTTTTTACAAGGGCCGCACCAGTCCGCCCAAAAATCAATCACTACGGGACGCTTAAACGATTCATCAATTAAATACTGCTGGGCATTTTCTAGGGTGATGTCGATTATGGTCAAGGTAGAAGAACTCATTTAATTACTCCATATCACGCAAGGTTATCGCTACATTTTCTGACGCGCTGGATACATAGGCGATGGTCTCGGTAATAGTCACAGTGAGATTCATAGTTTTATCTGCCAAGGCCACGAGCTGTTGCAACTCATCGGCAGCAAAATACTTAACAGTCACTTTTGATAAAGCAGTTATCGCCGCACCGTTGGTTTTCCACCATTCATTCATGCCACGGCCATAGGTAAATACTTTTACAGCTTGTGATTGCCCCGATGCTTTTTTTAAGCGATCAGGCGCTGGCTGCCCAACTTCGATCCACTCCAAAATGGAGCCGTTGTCATGTTTTAACCAAAGATCCGGCTCATCTGTTGATGAGAGCCCCTTGGTAAAGGTTAAATTCTCCGCAGCGCAGTAACAAAAGGCTAGAATGCGCACCATCATACGCTCGAGTGTTTCCGATGGATGTAGTGCAATCGTCAGATTGTAGTCACCATAGACGCTGCGATCCATATCGGATAGCGTAATGTTTGCTTTATAAATGGTTGCTTTTTCTGCCACAAATTTCTCACTAATTGATTCATCGACATGATCATCATTCGTGCAATGACCAATCGATTGTCGAACACTATTCACTACTTATCGATGATCCATTAACAATGACCAATATCCCATTTGAAGTTCCACAAAAATTTGAGTTCACCGTGACTCAACCCGAACAAACCGCATTGGACTTGTTAGCAGATGGTACTGGCCTCTCTAAACAACGCATTAAAGATGCAATGAATAAAGGCGCCGTGTGGTGGACACTAAAGGGAAAAACCCTTCGCTTACGCCGCGCAACCAAAGTGTTATACAAAGGATCGCGCATTCAATTTTTTTACGATGAGCAGGTTCTCGCACGCAAACCTGAAACAGCACAACTCATTCACGATTCACTGGCTTATAGTATTTGGTACAAACCCCATGGCATGCTTGCACAAGGCTCCCAGTGGGGCGACCACTGTAGCATTTTACGCTGGGTTGAGGTGAATGCGAAATACTTGCAAGGCCAACAAAAGCGCGAATGTTTTTTAGTGCACCGTTTAGATGCAGATGCGGCAGGTTTAATGCTGATTGCGCACGATAATCAAACGGCTGCAAAATTATCCAGTTTGTTCCAAGGGCGTGACATTAAAAAATTTTACCAAGCATGGGTTGTCGGTGATTGTAAACTACCCGCTACCGGCCTAACACTGGATGATGAGTTGGATGGCAAAACGGCCATCACACACCTTAAAAAAATCCGCTCTACCGACACCAAAACGTTATTGGATATTCATATCGAGACAGGACGCAAGCACCAAATTCGTCAGCACCTTGCCTTGTTCGGACATCCTATTATTGGTGATCGTATTTACGGCACCAAAGCAACACAACCACTACAACTCCTTGCCTATCGGTTGGAATTTATGTGTCCAATAACGCAACAAGATTTGATCATCATATTGGATAAAGAACGACAGTTTCATCTCGAGTAGCAAGTGTCTATCGCACTAGCTAATGAGTTAATGAGCAGATACAGAAGAAGCGGCTGAAAAACTATTTTGAGATGAACTGTCAGCATTATTCTTCTTAGCTGCTTGTTTTTGCAGACTGACCAGATGCCGCTCTGCCAAATTTTGCATATAGAGCGCCGCTCCCGCTGCATCCAATGCATTCACTTGGTTGCGCAGCATACCTTTGCGCATAGCATCCCATAAATAGGTCATTGCCTGATCTGCAGGGATTGGCTTAGTGTCTATCATCAAATCCAGCATAGATTTTAAGTAAGGCGTAGCATTGCTTTGCGCATATTCAAACGCAGCGGCTTCAACCGGAATTGTTCCTACGCGATCCCACAGTTCTTTTTGAATAGCGGTGCTTTGAAAATAATTCACCAACTTGATCAATGCTTCTCGCTTTGAACTCTGCATTCCATCATTAGGAAATGCCATGATGTAAGTCGAAAAGGGCGATAACATTTTTTTGCCCTCCACTAGCGGCATTGCGGTCACACCCAGATCCTCTCCGAGCGCATCATGAAACCGATGAGCATCCCATATACCACCCAAAACATAAGCCGCCTTGCGGGCTTTAAACAAATCACCCGTACAAGCCAAATCACAGGGTGGATTAATTAATTTTTGCGTTTGTAAGCCGTGGTAATAATCTAATGCGGCAACCATGGCGGGGGTATTCAATTGCACGTTGCCATCGACAAGTGGCCACCCCCCATAAGCACTTAAAAAAGGCAATAAATAATATGGCTCATTAAAAGGCCAAACGATGGTGGTAATTTTTTTGGAATCAAACTCTTTTTTTTGCGCTAGCATGGCCGCCCAATCTTTAGCGGGCTCCTTCACAAAACGTTTGTTGTAATACAAAAACAAATGATTGCCTTGAAACAGCGGTTCGCCATAAAGCTTGCCGTCACTCACTCCACAATCCAATGCACGCTTGGCAATATTCGCTTTAAAGACAGAGTGATCAATTTCACTGTAATGGGCTAGGCTATACAAACCCACTTGATCAGCGGGCATCATTAGCACATCCGGCGGACGTTTCTCCATAATGACCATGAGTGTGGACTTCATAACATCTTCCGTCGCATAGTCGGCTTTGACGTTCACACCTTCCGCTTCGGCAAAACGCTTAAAGAGCTCTGCCATCACATCGCGTTCAAAACTATAGACAACGTAAAGTTCATCCTCAGCTTTTAGCGAAACCGGGGCCATGATGAGGATTAAGACAATGGCACATAGTTGTAGATAACGCATAAACAAATGCACTCATGAAAGGTTTGAATAAAGCCACAAAGCCTACACCTACAGCCAACTTCCACAGCCGATACCTAGATTTTAGCTCAGCATTAGGCTATGTGCGCTTATAGATTTCTCTGTAAGCTATTTATTCGCCTTTATAGCATCTGATTATTTATCGACTTTAACTAACACGCCCATGTGATCGGTGTAAGCCGTGGCAGATCTTAATAGGTGCGAAAACTGTGAAAAATATTTCACCTCAATTCCCTTCACAGTTGCCGTGTTGTAAATGGCCACATCAAATTTTTTCGTTTCAACAGAATTGGTGCCTTTGAAAATCACTGAATGAGTATCAACAGGACTAATACCTTTACTCGATGAATGGCCATCAGAAAATGTGCCATCAAAGCCTTTTGAAATATTGGTAGGGCTAAATAACGCTGAAGGCTGATTGGTATCACCCATGACCAAATCAATAACACCCCCACCCGCATGCAATACTTTCGTTTTAATTTGACTATAAAACGTAATCGCTTTTGACGGACTCGTAGCCAAACTGTTAGGTACATGCACAAACACCACGAGCACGCCATTACATTCTGCGGCGACCCAACCATCTCCCTCGGCGATATACTTGGTGGTATGTACAGAGTTGGCGCTGTGTAAACTAAAGCAATTACATGCCTTGGAAAAAACAGAAACATGCACTGCTTTTCCAAGAGAAGCTTCTACATCTCCCCAGCTCTTGTGTTTTGAATCTAACTCACCGAAAGCCAGCAAATTACAAGGCTGGCCAAATTCTCGCTGCGCAAATTGATAAATTTGTTGCGCCTTACCATAAAACATACTGAGCATTGTATCCTTTTCACTATCCTTCTCCATTTCATCACGCTTACGCTTAGTGCCCTTTTTTTCACCATCATCCATCAGATCAGTCGTCGGCAACAACTCTGCGGGGCCGTGAACTGCCACATCAATATATTTTTTATCCTCTAGGGTGGGATAGCGAAGGGATATTTTGTGAGGGGATTTTGCTTTTAAGGTTTTGCGCGCTTTGCGGGTATGGAATTGGGATGTGCTAGATTCAACATCGTGCTCATGACTGACGTTAGAATTTAACGATTGATAGGCAATAACAACACTCATAGAACCACCTCTTTTTTCCTTAGATGAATAACGTTTTTAGACGTAACGCAGATTCTATTCTTCACACTGTCACGCAAAAAAATAGCGCCTGTTGGCGCTATTTTTCTGATTACTCTGGACGCATATGCGGGAACAACAACACATCGCGAATTGAAGGTGCATTGGCAAACAACATGATCAAACGATCAATACCAATACCTTGTCCTGCGGTTGGTGGCAAACCATATTCCAACGCACGCACGAAGTCAGCATCATAATGCATAGCTTCATCATCGCCCGCATCTTTTTCACGCACTTGCTGCATAAAACGTTCAGCTTGATCCTCAGCATCATTCAGCTCTGAGAATCCATTCGCCAATTCACGTCCGCCGATAAAGAATTCAAAACGATCTGTTACCGCTGGATTGTGGTCACTACGACGAGCAAGTGGAGAAATTTCAATCGGGTATTCGGTGATAAATGTTGGTTGATCTAATTTATGCTCAACCGTTTCTTCAAAAATTTCCGTTTGAATTTTACCCAACGCAGTGCCTGGTTTCATTTTCAACCCTAGTGCTTCGGCCGCTTTGGTGGCACCTTCAACCGTACTTAACTGCTCTGCGGTAATTTGCGGGTTGTAATGCAGCACTGCATCAAACATAGTTAAACGAGTAAATGGCTTACCAAAATCGTATTCGCTGTTTTGATACTTCAGGGTGGTTGTACCCATCACTTCCAAGCACATTTTGCGCAACATATCTTCCGTCAAGTCCATCAGATCTTTGTAGTCCGCGTAGGCTTGATAGAATTCCATCATGGTGAACTCTGGATTGTGGCGAGTGGATACACCTTCGTTACGGAAGTTACGGTTAATTTCAAACACACGCTCAAAACCACCCACGACCAAACGCTTTAAATACAATTCGGGCGCGATACGCAAAAACATCTCCATATCCAGTGCATTGTGATGCGTAATAAATGGCTTAGCTGATGCGCCGCCAGGAATCACATGCAGCATGGGTGTTTCCACTTCCATAAAACCGCGGCCAACCATGTACTGACGAATAAAATTGATGCACTTGGAGCGTAAACGGAAAGTATCGCGTACTTCGGGATTGACGATTAAATCCACGTAGCGTTGACGGTAGCGAATCTCTTGATCGCTTAACCCATGATATTTATCGGGCAATGGGCGCAATGATTTGGTGAGCAGTTGATACTCTTCCAAATTAACATACAAATCACCTTTACCCGATTTATGTAAGGCACCTTTTACACCGACGATATCGCCGATATCCCAAATGCCCCATTTATCTTTGATGACTTCTTGCGCCGCTTTATCAGCATACAATTGGATGCTGCCTTCTCCATCCTGTAATACCAAAAATGGACCGCGCTTAGCCATGATGCGGCCAGCAACGCTAACCACATGATTAAGTGCCTCCAGCTCTTCTTTGGTTTTTTCGCCAAATTGCTGTTGCAACTCAACACTGCTATCGCCACGACGGAAATCGTTCGGGAAGGCATTACCTTTCTCGCGAATGGCATCTAGCTTATGGCGACGCTCAGCGATCAGTTTATTTTCGTCATGAGCTGGAGTGTTTAAAGTGTCGTTAGTCATATTCATCACTGGTTAGTAGCCAAATAAAATAAATGCCGCAACAAAAATCCATGAATATTAAGGACATGGCGCGCGATGGGCGGGCATTATAGCCACATACATCGTGCGACGACAGCCTAACCTTTAATAGCGCGCATTCGTATGCCCACCTTGAGGTCAACCATCGCCACGACCAAGGCGCCCCTGACTAGAACCACCAAACAGACAAAAAGCAATAATACCTATTCACTAATAAAGTGCAGTTGATATTCAATATCATTTTGGATTATAGTCTCTATAGATAATTACTCTCATTTGCACTGGATAACCATTATGCTTAAACATTCTTTGCTGTCACTTTCTATCGCCTTGGCTGGCACCTCTGCCTTTGCGGCCACAAAAACCCCAACAGAAGCGGAGCTTTGGAAAGCCATTCAAGAACAACAAACCACTATCGATCAGTTGAAAACCAAACTTGAGCAAACGGAAAAGAAACTCAGTGATAACACCCAGCAACTGAATGAGACGGATAAAAAAATTGAGGCTACAGCAGATGCCCTAGCGAACAACGAACCCGCTAAAAGCAGCAAGACCCATATTGGCGGTTACGGCGAAATGCATATCAACCAATGGGAAAACCAATTGGATGGGGGCACCGACAAGAAAGAAATCGACTTCCATCGCTTTGTTTTACTGTTTTCCCACGAATTTACCGACACAGTGCGCTTTTTCTCCGAGTTTGAGCTGGAACACAGCGTTGCAGGTGAGGGAAAGAAAGGCGAATTGGAGCTTGAGCAAGCCTATGTGCAATGGGATTTCGCCGCTCAGCACAATCTAAAAGCCGGTGTGTTTTTGGTACCCGTGGGCATCCTTAACGAAACTCATGAGCCAGAAACTTTTTACGGTGTAGAGCGAAATACGGTTGAGAATAAAATTATCCCAACGACCTGGTGGGAAGGTGGCGCGGCGGTTAGCGGTGAACTAGCTGAAGGGTTGTCGTACGATCTGGCCGCTCATTCGGGTCTATCGTTGGCAACTGGAAAATACCAAGTACGCGATGGTCGCCAAAAAGTATCAGAAGCCAAAGCAAGTGACTTCGCCTACACCGGTCGTTTGAAATACACGGCGATCCCCGGTTTAGAACTAGCAACAAGCCTGCAATATCAAGAGGATTTCTGGCAAAGCGCTGGCGTAGAAACGATCGATGCCACCTTGGCAGAAGTTCATGCCATATACCAACAGGGTATTTTTAACCTGCGCGCCCTCTATGCAGTCTGGGATATTGATAGTGCGATTAACGCAACTGCAACTGGAGCAGACGAACAAGCGGGCTGGTATCTGGAGCCAGGGCTTCGCTTGAATGAACAATGGGGTGTGTTTACACGCTACAGTGAGTGGGACAATCAAGCCGGTGATCAAGCGGATTCAGAATACAGCGAAGTCAGTCTTGGCACCAATTTCTGGTTAACCACGAATACAGTGTTCAAATTTGATGTATTCGAGCAAAGCACGCCCGATGGGAAAGATGAGTATAAAGGATTCAACCTCGGCGTTGGTTATTCCTTCTAATCATGCTCAGATTAGGCTTACGTAAATTACTAGCAAGCAAGGGAGTCATCTTGCTCTCTTGCTTCTTGCTAGCTCTGCCTTGTCACGCACAACGTGGCATATTCCTCACGCAGGAAGATTTTTTAGCACAAGCATTTAGCACCCCGCCTGAAACCAAAACCTATTGGTTTACTCCCGAGACACGGCGTATGGCGGAAGCCATTGTGCAACACAGCTTGCCCTTGCGGGTTCGTTACTTTCAATCCGGTACTCGCAGCGCATGGATATTGGAAGAAATTGGCAAAGAATTACCCATTACTATGGGTTTTGTTATTGAACAACATCACATCAAACTAGTGCGCGTTTTAGAGTATCGCGAGATACGCGGTGGCGAGGTGCGCTACGACTTTTTTACCCAACAATTTGTCGACATACAACTTAACTCGGAAGATCACACACTCAACAAATCCATCGATGGAATTAGTGGCGCCACCCTGTCCGTGCGTGCCATGACAAAAACCGCTAGACTTGCGCTCTTTTTAGCTCAACAAACCAGCGCAGCCACTCCACCCAACTAATTCTTTAGATACTGCGCCAACAAGCGGCATGGCACGGGCAAGAAATCATGAGTAAAAAATACTGGCGCACCCTACTCTGGCGATGGCACAGACGTTTAGGACTCGTGCTTTTTGTGATGCTGATATGGGTTAGTGTGAGTGGCATTTTGCTCAATCACACGGATGCGTTTGATCTTGCGGACCAACCAGTACATCAGAGTTGGCTGCTCAATCTTTATGGCATAGAGCGACCTGCGGTGACTAGCTACCCAGTGGATGATCGTTGGATTTCTCACAGTGGCGATCATCTTTATGTGGACTCACAATCAATTACGCACTGCTTAGGAGTGTTTTCAGGCATAGGCATTGCTGATGACATCGCAGACTCACCCCACATCATCGCAGCAGCTTGTGGAGACGACATAGTATTGCTGACATCGTCAGGTGACATTCTTGAACGACTGAGTAGTAACCTTCAATTAGCCTCCCCCATCAGCCAGCTAGGTCAGTGTAATGTGGATACCGCTAAACAAATTTGTTTCAGCGACACTAAAAATAATTACCTTCTCGATCCTACGACGAGTCAATGGGAAATCACCCACCATAACATCGTCGCGCTAACCACCAGTGAAATGCCGAAAAATCTACGCGATGAACTGAACAAAACCTTAGTCAGTTTGAATTGGGAACGAGTGATATTAGATATACATTCAGGCCAGATACTAGGCCTAGGCCCATGGCTAATGGATGCGGTCGCCATTTTGCTGATTATTTTAGGCTTGAGCGGTATTGGAATTTGGGTAATCAGCAAACGACGCTGATGATCTGTTGCCCATAAAAAAGCACGCATACCAATCAGCAGGCGTGCTTGGGAAACGTAAAAAATTACAAACCTGCTTTTAAACTTTCCACAATAAATTGATCCAAGGCTCCATCCAGCACAGCCTGACAATTGCTGGTTTGAACACTGGTGCGTAAATCTTTAATGCGTGAATCATCCAACACGTAGGAACGAATTTGACTGCCCCAACCTATGTCAGATTTACTGTCTTCCAAGGCTTGTTTTTCCGCGTTGCGTTTTTGCATTTCATGTTCGTACATTTTTGCACGCAACATCTTATAAGCTTGATCGCGGTTCGCATGTTGCGAGCGTTCGTTTTGGCACTGCACCACGATATTGGTGGGAATGTGGGTGATACGAATTGCCGAATCGGTTTTGTTAACGTGCTGACCACCTGCACCGCTCGCACGATAAGTATCAATACGCAGATCCGATGGATTAATATCAATTTCAATATTGTCATCAATCTCTGGGGATACAAACACCGAGCAGAAGGATGTGTGACGACGGTTGCCAGAATCAAACGGCGATTTACGCACTAAGCGATGAACACCTGTTTCGGTACGCAACCATCCAAAGGCATAGTCACCTTCAAAACGAATAGTCGCACTCTTTATGCCTGCCACATCGCCCGCAGAGCATTCCTCCAAGGTTGTTTTAAAACCTTTGGCTTCACCCCAGCGCAAATACATGCGCAGTACCATTTCAGCCCAATCTTGCGCTTCGGTACCACCGGAACCGGATTGAATATCCAGATACGCATTGTTCGGATCCATTTCGTTGGAGAACATGCGACGAAATTCCAATGCTTGCAACTGCACATCCAAGCGTTCAATTTCGGCTTGCACATCGGCAACACTAGCGTCGTCATTCTCTGCAACAGCCATCTCTAACAATTCGCGACAATCACTGACACCTTGATCGAGATCATCGATGGTTTTAACCACATTCTCCAATGAGGATCGCTCACGCCCCAAGGCCTGCGCACGCTCTGGATTTTCCCAGACGTTGGCTTCGCCGAGCTCCAGCTCAACTTCGGTTAGACGCTCTTTTTTGAGAGCGTAGTCAAAGGTACCCCCTAAGCACATTAGTGCGCTCGGTGAGGTCTTTCAGGGCGTTTAATAGCGGATTAATTTCCATGATGATGTGCAATCTAGTCTGCGTTTGAGCCCATAAAGGGCGGAATTGAAGGTGGATAAATGAGAGGCGCGCATTCTACATGAGATAGTCGAGCAGGCCAAACAACACGCCCGGAATCTCAAGTGCGCTGTAACATCCGGCTGCCTCGTGCATCTAGGGAGCAGTCATTCACTTTTGGGGATCTTGAACATGCCTTTATCACACTTTTCTAACCTGTCTCACTCCGCGTGCACATTGCAACGCCACGCCATTGATGTGGCCCAGACGCTAGCCTCTCTGGGATTGCGTCTTTATCTAGCGCCCATTTTTTGGATGGCAGGGTTAAACAAGTTTCAGCATTTTGAGGATACGGTAAGTTGGTTTGGTAACAGCGAATGGGGATTAGGCTTACCTTTTCCATGGCTGATGGCTTTTTTAGCAACAGCCACCGAATTAGCAGGGGCGATATTATTAACGCTGGGCTTAGCAACGCGTTTAATTAGCATCCCATTACTATTCACCATGATCGTTGCTATCGCGTGCGTTCATTGGGAAAACGGATGGCAAGCGATTGCCGATGCCAAAGCCCCTTTTGCCACTGCATCAGTCATGGAGGCACCTGAAAAACTGGAACGTGCACGCGAGATCTTACAGACTCACGGTAATTATGAGTGGCTAACCTCCAGCGGCAAGTTTGTGATTTTGAATAACGGTATCGAGTTTGCGACTACCTACTTGCTGATGCTGTTAGCGTTATTTGCCTTAGGTGCAGGTAAATATATCAGTATTGATTTCTGGATCTGGCGTTATTTCTCTAAAAAGACCGTCCAGAACTAACGCAGTGCTAGTGCATGAATATCAGATCGAATGCTAAGCTTGGATAATTCTTTGTTTGAGCTTAGCTATGTCTCCCACAAATTTCACCGTTAATGTTAATACTGATGCGGAATCACAACTTATCAGCCAGTTAATTGCGGGTGATACGCGCGCATTCAGTACACTCATCTCACAATATCAATCACTGATGCTCAGTATCGCGCGCGCCATTATTGGTGATGCGTTTGCGGAAGATGTGGTGCAAGAGGCGTGGGTTGCCGTTTACAAACATATCGCCAATTTTGAGCGCCGCTCGTCACTCAAAACCTGGATATTGACGATTGTGAGTAATGAAGCCAAAGCGCGTTTGCGCAAAGAGTCTCGACAAGTTTCACTGGAACAATTGGACGGGGAAACACCGGGTAGTTATTTGGATGCTTCACATTTTCGAGCCGATGGCCATTGGCAACATCCTGTACCCCATTGGAATAACGAATCGCCAGAATCACTGCTTGAAGAAAAGCAATTGCAAAAATGTATTGCTAAAACCTTATCGCTATTGCCTCCCGCCCAAAAAGCCGCCTTTATTTTACGCGATATAGAACAAACTCCTTTTGACGACATTTGTAACATTTTACAAGTAAGCGCTTCTAACGTGAGAGTGCTGTTGCATCGCGCACGATTAACCTTAATGCAGGTAATAGATCGCTATCAGGAGACAGGCTCATGCTAAGTTGCCAACAAGTAGCTACTCTGGCGAGTGATTATCTGGATAAAAACACCCATGGATCGCTGAAGTGGCAAATGCGCATGCATTTAATGATGTGCGCCAATTGCCGTCGGTTTATGCGGCATTTAAAAATCACGCAACAAGTAGCTGCCGGTATGGCGCAACAATCACCAGAAGTGGATGCTGAGCAAGTTTTAATACGTGTGAAAGAGAGTTTGAAGAAGCACGATTAAGACAAACGAAAGAACTTCGTAGCACATTTGTCATTGGTAATGAGTTTCGAAAACGCATGAATACATCCTTGTAGCTCCCTCAAGTCGTCCATCGGCAACTGCTCCTGCGTTGCGCTACCTCCTGCATCCATGCAGTCGTGACTTGAGGGTTTCGAAACTAATTGCCAACGACAAATTCAGATTGTAGTAGATCAAAGTTTAATTTTATTATTCACATCACGATTTTCAGCAATCGGGCGCTCAGCAATCACCGCCCTACCCGATTTCACCAAACGATCATAAAGCACCACATTGACTGTCGCCGCTAAATTCATGCAACCAATGGTTGGGATATACACCACGTGCTTGCAGTGTTGCAGCACCGCTTTTTTGATTGAACCATCCTCCGGCCCAAACAAGTAATAGGCATTGTCGGGATGCACAAAATCCATCAAGGGTGTTGCACCTTCAATCAGTTCAACGGCGACCAGCGCTGCTCCCTCAGGAATGGTATCCAATAAATTTTCCACTGCTACTAGGGGGATATGCTCCTGAACATTTTTGGTATCCGTGTGAAATTTTCGCGCGCGATCAAAGCGTGTTCCCGAATAAAAAACACCATTCGCCTGATAGCAACCCGCAGCGCGCATCACCATACCGACATTGGTGGGACTTTTGGGGTTAGTCAGTCCTATGTAAGCCCGACGAGTGTTTGTTGGCGACGAGTTCATGGTGCAGGTATCCCGAAAAAAGTGCGCATTGTTTCAGAAAATCATGCCAGACAGTGAAATAAAAAAGGCCTTTGCGGTTTCCCACAAAGGCCTAAAGCTCAAACAACACAACGACTACAACTTACAAGGGTACCGCTTTAAACACGACAATCGACCATGGGTTTACTCCATAAATCGCATTCGTGGGATCATTCACAGACCAAGCTTGGCTATCACTCCATACATTCATACTGGCGGCTTCTGCCCAGTGTGCCGTATCGATAATACGAGCCCATTTTTTACCGCTCGGGGGCGATGGGAAACGGAAATTAACTTGATCAGTCCACATATTCATGAACAACACATAATCATTACCGCCCGCCTGCGAACCCACAATGTGCATACGGCGTGCGCGCGCGTCGGAACCTAAAAGCCCGCCGGTTTCTGAAGCATAACCAATCGGCATTGCGTAATTGGCTTGACGCAGCGCAGGCTCACCTTTGCGACGCTGCATCACTTCACGCGCAAATACCAAGAGCGGATTCACTTGCGCATTAGCGTTGCTCGCTGTACCTAAATTGTTGTGGTAATTCACTGCAGGATAGTCAGGGTGTAATGGCACGGTTTGTGGCGCTCTGGTGGCTAACATGGCGTAGTTATTCCACGTCGCCGGAGTATCCAAGGAGTAAGGATTGTTATTGCCATTTTGCGTACGCCCAAATTCATCGCCATAAACGATGAGTGGCACACCACGGCTGAAAAATTGGAATACCCAGAAATTACGCCAACGTTGACGACGGAACTGTTCGGTAGTCAGGTTCGCGGGCTTAGCTACACCTGTACTATCCCAGCTATCGTTATTATCACTACCGCCATCGCTAGGGCCAAAAGGCGCCACTTGCGCGTTGTTTTTGAGGTTGTAGCTGACCATATCAGCCAATGTAAAACCATCATGGGCGACAACAAAGTTCACCGATTTGTGTGGGCCACCATTGTCATTGAAGTGATTGAAGTCGCCATAGAAAGCATCGTTCAAGCTGATGCCGGCATGACCCGAAGGATCACCCTTCAAGAATTTGCGCGCCGAATCGCGGAAGCGACCATTCCACTCCCCCCAACCATTGGGGAATTGACCTACGGGGTAGCCCCACAAATCCCATGCCTCTGCAATCATTTTGGCACTACGATTAGCCGCCAAATCACGAATACCAATCAGAGTTTGATGATTCGTATTGAAACCTTTTACCGCTGGCCAATACTCCGCTGCACTTTTTCCCTCATGCGCATCAGGATCGCGCCCTAAGACGGCAGCAAGATCAAATCGGAAACCGCTGACACCCATGTTATCAATCCAATAGGCCAAACTATCCAAGACCAACCGATGATTGACCGCACGCGAGAAATTCATTTGATTACCCGTGCCGGTTGCTCCGCTTTCCAAGAAGCGCTTATCAAATGGATTGAGGTGATAGTACTCAGCCGCATCAAAACCGCCGTAAGAGGTAAAACCTGTTACAAAGGGATTACCCCAATTTCCGCCCTCACCCGTATGGTTGTAAACCACATCCATCCAGACTTCGATGCCGTGCTGATTGAAGGCTTCGACCATTTCGCGGAATTCGCGAGTGGGTCCACCATAGCTTTTATCCTTGGCAAAACGGCGATCTGGCGCAAAGAAACTGTAGGTCATATATCCCCAGAAATTGGGATAAGCCGATGGGTGCTTGAGATCATTCACATCGTTACGGGTTTCTTGCAAAGGCAAGAATTGAATAACATTGATGCCCAATGCTTTGAGGTAAGGCGCCATCATGGCCGCCCCCTTGTAGGTACCGCGATACTCTTCGGGAATATTCTTCATGTCGTCGAAGTTATCGAACCACTGCTGATAGTTAGTCAACAAGTCACGCAAATTCCCCGTCGATGGGTGCTGGGTTAACCCACGCAGATGAGTTTCCATCTGTATCGTATTCTGTTGGGGGATATTGGGTTTAGTGGCGGTATAGGGCGCGATACGAACAGCCACACTTTTAGGTGCCCAGAGCGCGGTATCCACATTGCGGCGATCCATGACTACGTCATCGGTAATAGGCCCAGCGTACTGGAAATTCGAGGCTTTACTGGCGGCAACCAATGACACCAAATCGACACCACCACCGCCGTAAATGCCACCGTTATCACCGGAAATCAGCATTTCTGGAGAATCAGTATCGTGTGACAACTCATAGGCATAGGGATCTGTGAGTACTTTATTAGGGTTAAAACGATGACCTGTGTAACTACTAATGTTGTCTACACTGCCTGTGCGGTGCACATCAGAGACATAACCCACATTGGAGTGACCGCGCTTCCAGCTTTCATTCCACGGCCAGTTGGGACCCCATACTCGGAAGGCATAGAGCGTACCTTCAGGCACATTGGCTAATTTGCCACGCCAGATATTATCAGAGCCTTTTACCAACCAATAATCGCGACGTGCTTGTGCTGCTTTGCTATCAAAATCAGCATCAGCCCAATGCTTGTGCTCATAAATTTCCAGCAAAATACGCTCGGCATTTTTAGAATAAACCGCCACCTCTAAATCCGTGCTATTGAAGTTCGCGCCTAATTTCCAATTAGCCATCGCCCAAGCACTGGGGTTAACAGGCATCAAACTTCCCGCTTTAGGATGTTGGTACCCCACAAGGTTGAGCACAGAACTGACCAATGGCGCGGATAAACTTCCGTTATGAGCCGCACTGATTTGATAAACATAACCCGTAGATTCAACACTCACTACGCTCGCATCAACATAGCTGGTGGTATTAGCCGGTAAAGCATCTGTCAGCAACTGCCAATTTTGTGGGGCTTCCACGCTAGCACGCTTAACCACGTAACCTGTCTCGTTAGTCGCCACATCTGTCCAACTCAAATTCACACCAACTCCCATCTGGCGGTTGCTGATCAAATTCGTAGGCTGAGCAGGAATAATCGCCACTGCACTGCTCGAAGACGATTGTGAACTCGTGGATGACGAGGAGAAGCTACTTAGCGATGAAGATGAACTGCTCCAGGATGACAAACTGCTCGACAACAATGACGAAGAACTGCTGGACAAAGAACTGCTGGATAACGAGCTGCTGATGGATGAACTACTGAAAGACGACACTTGCGATGAGGCGCTACTCATCGACGACCAAGAACTGACCGAAGAACTCTGCAAAGACGACGAGGAACTACTGCTCAAGGATGAACTTGAACTCGTCAGTGAAGAGTGACTGGATGATGAAACAACCCATGGCAATGAAGAAGCACTACTGCTACTGAGCATTGATGAACGACTGGAACTGAGGGAACTAGAGACCACGCTAGAGCTGGAACTGCTCAGCATCAAACTACTGGACGACGAACTCACACTGGAAAAAGCTCCCACACTAGAAGCCACACTCTGCTCACTACTCGCACTGGAAGACACCGCGGCCACGGAACTTGCACTGCTGGCAATAGAAGATGTTGAGCTTGAGAGAGCTGATGAAGAAGAACTCGCTATTTCACTGCTGAGCGAACTTTCGCTACTGGCAGCCTCTGCGCTGGAACTACTGATTGCCTGTGCACTGCTGAGACTGGACGATGAAGAAGATGGAATCACAATCACAATGGCTGAACTAGAACTGTCGCTAGCGCTACTTAACACCACGCTGCTATTTGAACTACTCGCCTGCAGACTAGCCATGCTGCTCGAAGACAAGCGTGCACTGGAGACCGAAGATGCTGAGTTGCGTAACGAACTTGCAGCGCTGCTGACTATTGGCTCAGCGCCCGTCGTCATACTGGATAGACTCGAACTAGACACCGAAGGTTTGTTATCGCCGCCACCGCTACCGCCACAGGCACTCAAAGACAATGCGAGAGCAAGTGCCCAGCAGGCACGCCAGGAAAGGCCGAAAGTGAATTGCATAAGAAACCTACTGTAGTTTATCGCTATTATTTTTTAGGATTTGGTCAGAGCGCCAAGGGCTGCACAGATAATGTGCTATGAGATGATATTTTGTTTGCGCTGTCAATAATGATTTTAATGCCACCGAAAGATTTTATTACCTTCAGTCACCGAGCCGGACTAGAAAACCTGCGGGATAACCAACAACAATTGACACGACACTGGCCACACAAAGGTGTGACAGCTCCGCAGGCTTGGATTATAGTGCGGCGCCAGACGTGATTCACAACCTGCAAAACCACTTAAAAAATCAAATTTAATAACGGGAGAATCCAATGCAACAATCTTCTAATAAGTACCTCCCCGCTTATGCGGCGGTAACAACCCTCTTCTTCGCATGGGGTTTTATTACCTCGCTAATTGATCCCTTGGTCGCCTCTGTAAAAGGTATTTTTAGCTTGAGCGACGTAGAAGCTCAACTGAGTGCTTCTGCATTTTTTATTGCCTACGGCGTCATGAGCTTTCCCGCTGCAAAATTGCTGGCGCGCTGCAAATCGGTTCCTACTATTTTGATTGCATTGGCTGTCATGATTGCCGGTTGTTTGACGATGCTACTTGCTGTTCACATTGAACTTTATGATGTTGTACTGCTCGGCTTATTTATCACCGCCAGCGGAATAACCGCGCTACAAGTTGCCGCCAATCCACTGGCAGCCGCACTGGGTTCCCCTGAAAAGACTCACTTCCGTCTCACTTTTAGTCAAACATTCAACAGCTTGGGCCCCGTACTCGGCACCAGTATCGGTGCATCCTTGTTTCTCAATGGTATAGAAACAAAGGAAGGAACCGTCATTACCGATGCGGTACGTGCTGAAGCGTTGGCGGGTATAGATTTAGCGTATTTCTGGCTCTCAGGTTTAATCGGCCTACTATTTTTATTCTTTTTCTTCACTCGCAAGACTGTCTCCCAAGCGGATTATGCCCATTCTCCTCAAATGACCAACCGCAGCATTTTTTCTATGCTCAAAGAGGCGATCAGCGATAAATGGGCATTATTAGGCGGCGTGGGGATTTTTCTTTACGTAGGCGCAGAAGTCGCGATTGGTACTCAAATGGCATTTTTCCTCAACTCTGATGCGATTTGGGGACAATCCGACGCCATCTTCCAATTCCCCTTAACTAGCTGGTTTGCGGTCTCCGATGGTGTAGTAGGTATCTCCCTACAAGAGGCAGCTAAATTAACGGCTATGTATTGGGGTGGAGCATTGGTGGGTCGTTTGGTGGGTTCAGCACTCTTGTTTAAATTCAATGCAGCAAAACTCTTAACCATTTTTACAGCAATGACGACCTCAATGTGCCTGTATGTATTCTTGGTGGGCGGTGTGAGCGCCGGATTTATCGCTCTCTCCATTGGATTGTTCAATTCTATTATGTTCCCGGTTATTTTTTCTCTGACCTTGGAACGTTCTAATGCCAGTACAGAAGCGACCTCAGGCTTCCTGTGCACCTGCATCATCGGTGGCGCTTTTATCCCGCCATTGGTAGGGTTGGTATCGGAAAACTCGAGTTATGTTACCGCGTTTATCGTACCTGCTGTCTGTTATGCAGCACTCTGCGTATTTGCTTGGAGTGCAAGCAAAGTTAAAAACACACATAAAGTTGCTGATGTAACTGCTAGTCACTAAGTCACAGCTGACTACCGTTGAAAACCAACATGCCGTACAGGCATGTTGGTTTTCTTGCTCTTGAAGTACCCTATTTAGCTTGTTTTATTTTTCATACTTATCGAACTCATGACTACGCCATCGACGCTAAACCACCGCTTCACCCTCGCCCCCATGATGGAATGGTCAACCTCGGATTGCCGTACCTTTTGGCGCATGCTCACCAAAGAAGCTGTACTTTATAGCGAGATGGTGACTACCGGCGCCCTGCTTCATGGCGACCGCGCACGCTTTCTGGATTTTAATGCAGCTGAGCACCCACTAGCGTTACAGCTCGGCGGCAGTGATCCCAAAGCCTTGGCAGAATGCACTCGTATTGCCGAGGATTGGGGCTATGACGAAGTGAATCTTAACTGCGGTTGCCCCAGTGATCGCGTACAAAACGGCATGATTGGCGCCTGTTTAATGGCTGAGCCCCAGCTGGTCGCTGAGTGCATAGATGCTATGCAACAAGCGGTAAAAATTCCGGTCACCGTCAAACACCGCATAGGTATTGACGATATGGAAGACTACGCCGGACTGGTCGGCTTTGTCAGTACGGTTGCCGCAACGGGCTGCAACACCTTTATCGTTCACGCGCGCAAGGCATGGCTAAAGGGTTTGAGCCCCAAAGAGAATCGCGAAATTCCGCCCTTACAATACGATAAGGTCTATCAGCTCAAACAAGATTTCCCTCACTTAAATATCATCATCAATGGCGGTATTACCACACTTGAGCAAAGCAAACACTTGCTGGAACATGTAGATGGCGTCATGGTAGGTAGAGAGGCTTATTCAAACCCTTATCTGTTAGCGGAAGTAGATCAACAAATATACGGATCAACGCGTACCGTTGCGACCCGCGATCAAGTCATGCAAAGTTTTATGGCTTATTGCGAGGAACAATTAGCTAAAGGTGCGCGCCTCAACCACTTAACCCGCCATGTACTCGGGCTTTACCAAGGTATTCCGGGGGCGCGTCAATTTCGCCGCATTATCAGTGAAGAGGCTCATAAACCCGGCGCCACTATTGATGTCTTAAAACGAGCGTTATGCGCATTACAAGACTCGGACACTACGGAAATAGGCCCTTATTGATCAACTTTCATAGTAAAAAACGTATTTATAAAAAATGATTGCTTTAAGCAGCCAGCAAAAGCACCATACTGTTAATAGCCATTGATAAACATTACCGATAGCAATAGGAATACAACTGTGACCAGTAAACTCGAACAACTCAAAAAATTCACCGATGTTGTTGCCGACACCGGCGACATTGAAGCCATTCGCTTATACAAACCTTTGGACGCCACAACCAACCCATCATTGGTTTACAAAGCTGCACAAATGCCGCAATACCAAGATTTAGTCAACGCAGCGATTAATGCCAGCAAAAACATCACTAACAGCGCTGAACAATTAAGCGCTGCTTGTGATCATTTGGCCGTTGGCATTGGCTTGGAAATTTTAAAGCTCGTGCCAGGTCGTATCTCGACTGAAGTAGATGCACGATTGTCATTCGACACTAACGCCAGCATCGCTAAGGCACGTCAATTAATTGATATGTACGCAAAAAATGGTGCGGACAAATCGCGCGTGTTGATCAAATTGGCATCGACATGGGAAGGTATTCGCGCCGCAGAAGTCCTTGAAAAAGAAGGGATCAACTGTAACCTCACCCTGTTATTCGGTTTCAACCAAGCGGCTGCTTGCGCAGATGCGGGTGTGTTTTTAATTTCTCCATTTGTCGGTCGTATTTTGGATTGGTACAAAGCCAACACGGATAAAAAAGAGTACACCGCCGAAGAAGATCCGGGTGTAATTTCTGTGCGCCGGATTTACAACTACTACAAACAACACGGTTACAACACAGTGGTGATGGGCGCAAGCTTTCGCAATATCGGTGAAATTGAAGCCTTAGCCGGTTGCGATCGTTTAACGATTAGCCCTCAATTACTGCAAGAATTGGATCAAGACCACGGCTCATTAGAGCGCGTGTTGTCACCCACAAATACCAGTGAAGCTATAGCGAAAATGATTGAAACAGAAGCGCATTTCCGCTTCGGTATGAATCAAGATGCCATGGCCAATGACAAGTTATCCGATGGTATACGCGGTTTTGTAAAAGACCAAATAAACCTTGAAAACCTGTTAAAAGCACGCGCTTAATCATTGAGGCAATAGCTCGCTGTGTTAACAAAACTCTCTCGTTTTTTTGAACGCCATTTGCAACCTGCCGGTGGCGTTTTATTACCGCCTTCTACACACCAGAAACAATTGGCCACAGCAGCGCTGCTCATAGAGGTTGCCATGGCTGACCATCAACTTTCTGACAGTGAATTAACCAGCCTTAGTAAAAGTTTGGCTAGAAAATTCTCTCTGACTGATGAAGAAATTGACGCGCTCACTGAAAATGCGCGCACAGAATCTCATCATGCCACATCTCTGCATCAGTTCACGCAACTGATTAACCAATATAGCGACTCGCAAGAAAAATTTGCGTTGATAAAAGCAATGTGGGAGATGGCGTACGCCGACAACGAACTCAACAAGTATGAGGATTACACGATTCGCAAAGTAGCGGATTTAATCTATGTATCTCATACTGATTTTATGCGTGCCAAAAGCATGGTTAAAACAGAGTTAGGTTTATAAGTCAAACGAGGAATTGGAAACCAGTGTGGGTCGTGATGGCTTAACAGTTTTCAAGCATATTAACCAAATTGCGGAATGTTTCTGCATTGCTTTGATTTAGACCCATCAAAATTTTATGTGCCTCTAAAACCTTGGCTTTCACATCCTCTTCATTGCAGTCTATACAATTCAGAGGTTTGCTATCCAAGGTTGGCGCATCTAGTTTATCAACAATCGTAAAAATATCAGCAAAACCCATCGTGCGTAATATTCGTTGAATACCTGCACTACTCGCTAAAATGACGGGAATAACGCCACGCCGCTCCTGACCCAAAATTGAAATTTTGGCCATCAAACCCAGCGTTGTACTGTCAATCGCTTCTGCTTCTGAGAGATCAAACAATACTGAAGAAAAATTAGTGCTACTGAACATGGAATCAATAAATTTATCAAATGAAATGCACAAGGTTAAGCGCACATCACCTACCATCTTAATGATATAAACACCTTCATGATCGGCAACCAGAATCTGGCCGGGCTTCATTAATTTATACCTCGAGCAATAGTGAGGACTGCAATATCATCCGGATTATCGCGAATCTCTTTGATAGCTACAGTATTGCAGACGGATTCAAAACTGCCACTGCAGCTTGCCATAAGCGAGAGCAAATAGGCTTCTTTTTGCTCAAGAGTTTCTGGCGGCAAAATCTCCAACATCCCATCAGAAAAACAATTCAAAGCAAACTGTTCAGGCAGCTGCTGCTGGTATATTTGCCAAGAGACATCTTTAAATATACCAACGGGTTTACCCTGCCCTTGTAAGTAGTTTACACCTGTCGCTGTTTTCAAAATTGGCATGGGTAAATGGCCGGCGACAACATAACGCATCTGATGTGTTTTTGTATCTATCACACCAACAAAAAACGTTAAATGATGGCCAAGACGAGCCTCTAACAATTCACTATTTATGTGCTGGAGCATTAAATTTGTGCCCAGCTCGAAAGATTCTTCGCTGCCAAACAAGCCATCTTCACGCACCATATGACTGACAAGGTATTTCAGCCAAATGGTGACAAATGCCGACGAGGCACCGTGTCCAGATACATCGGCTAAATAAAATGCAAGATAACGATCCTGCACATGAGCGTAATCCACAAAATCACCGCTTAAATACAATGACGGAGCTATGGTGTGAGAGATGGCATAACCATCCACTTTTAACCAAAGCGGCATCATGCGTCGCTGCACACGACGGCCTGCCATTTGGTCGCGTTCCAATGTGCGTAAATTTTCTTTTAGCTCGCGATTAGCCTGCTCCAACTGTTCACGATAACGTTGGTTCTCCAGCTCCAGATCACGTCGCTCAAGCACTTTACTGATCGAGTGGACAAGTACTTCCAGATCAATAATCGGCTTAATCAAATAATCCCGCGCACCCAATCGCAATGCCGCAACCACATCGGTAATAGTGCCGGCACCAGAAATGACAATAACAGGAAGTTTAGGATGGGAGTCTTGTAGATCTTGCAACAATTGCAGGCCATCAATATGGGGCATGCGCAGGTCAGTAATGACTAAATCTGGGTAGTTCAGCGAATCGGGTAGAGACAAAAAAGCCAGGGCAGAAACAGCATCAGCCACTTCAGTAACCTGAAAGCCACTGTCCTCCAGGTAGGCGCGAATACTGTTGCGCACGAGGATATCGTCGTCGATGATAAGCAGCTTTCTGCTCGGGTGTGTCATCTTCTACTCTGTCGTGAATGATGATATGAAAATGTGAGGCCAGTAACACTACTCTTTCATGTCTGGGAGTGCAAGCAGCAACTTTAGCCGCCAAACACCTTCGTCATCCACGTACTTTACACCCTTATTTAGTGCGGTTTTTATCCCTCTCTTCTTTACGGCGCATTTCCACGAACTTACGCCGTGTCATGGTCTTTTTCTTTTCAGAATAGGGATTATCGTTATTTCTGAATTCAATTTTGATAGGTGTCCCGTGTAAGTCCAAAACACGTCGAAACGTTTTTTCCAAGTACTTTACGTAATGACCAGGAACATCGTCGGTTTGATTGCCATGAATAACAATAATGGGCGGATTATGTCCCCCTGTATGAGCATAACGAAGCTTAATACGGCGCCCTTGGATCATGGGTGGCTGATGTTCGCGCACAGCATCTTGCAAAATACGCGTAAGGTAATTGGTGCCAAATTTATCCGTCGCCGATTGGAAAGCTAACTCGATGGATTTATAAAGATTGCCAACGCCCGTGCCATGTAGTGCAGAGATAAAATGAATGGTGGCAAAATCCACGAAACGCAAGCGGCGTTCAATTTCATTTTTGACATATTGCTTGTGCGCATCCTCAAGACCATCCCATTTATTCAGCGCGATAACCAGTGCTCTACCCGCTTCAATGGTAGTACCCATCAAATGTAAATCTTGTTCAACAACACCCTCACTCGCATCCATCACCAATATCACAACATTGGCATCGGAAATAGCTTGCATGGTTTTCACGATAGAAAACTTTTCTACCATCAACTCAATATTTTTACGACGACGAACACCTGCCGTATCGATGATGGTGTAAGGCTTATCAAAGCGGGTGTAATTGATATAAACACTATCGCGTGTGGTTCCAGGCTCGTCGTATACCACAACACGCTCTTCACCCAGCAAACGATTGACTAAGGTGGATTTACCCACATTAGGACGACCCACAACGGCTATTTTTATACCTGTCGCCACATCGGCTTGGTAGTCCTCAGGTAACTCAGGAACATCCGCCAAAACATCTTCCATCATGGACTTAACACCACGACCATGACTGGCCGTTGTTGGATACACCTCTCCTAGACCTAATTCATAAAAAGGTGCCAGAGCAATATCAGGGTCCATGCCATCAATTTTGTTAGCCACTAAGTAGGTTTTTTTATTATTGACCCGCAAATGTTTTGCAATTAAATAATCTGCCGGATTTAAGCCCGCTCGCGAATCCACAATGAACAACACAATATCCGCTTCCTGAATCGCAAGCAGTGACTGCCCCGCCATCATGCTATCAATGCCTTCTTCCTCACCACTGATTCCGCCCGTATCGATCAAAATAAAACGACGATTATCAATATTACCTTCGCCGTATTTACGATCGCGTGTTAAACCTGGGTAATCGGCTACCAAGGCTTCACGTGAGCGAGTCAGACGATTAAATAAGGTTGATTTACCCACATTAGGGCGACCCACAAGAGCTATTACTGGAATCATAAATAAGTATTCAATAAGCAAAACAATAATTGCGACGGATGAATTAAATAACCAAAATATCCGTTATAAAATCCATCACCAATAAATGAAACCAGCCGCTTTGACGTTTACCCTAGAGATTCAGGATAAATTCAAGCGGCTGATCGTAAAAACATGTTTAAAAAAACGTGCGCTTAATCTTCCTTCTCGGCGCTAAAAGCTATCAATTTTCCACGGTTAGTATAAACGTAAAGTAATTCGCCATCCGTCAGCATGGGCGCACGAGCACCTTTACGATCGACTCGTGTACGTGCTACGAACTCACCATCTGATTGTCTCATCACATGCATGTAGCCTTTAAAATCAACTACGGCTACATATTCACCAAATACTTGTGGACCATTTAAACCACGACGCAACATTTTGTCATTGGTCCAAATCACATCTCCAGAGGTGGCATCGTAAGCAACCACTTTGCCATCGGAATGGGCGACAAATAATTTCCCTGCGACCAAGGCCAAGTTTTCCGTCGTAGAACCATCCTGCCCCCACAAACCACTACCTGTACCACGTGCTAATGCGGCAATACGACCTTGGTAAGTGCCCACGTAGAGAACACCTTCGTTGATTAGCGGACTGGCATGAATGTCTACCATACGCTCTAACTCTGAACGACCTTTAGGTAGTGCGATACGCTGATCCCATAGGATCAAGCCATTAGCAGGATTAAAGGCCATCAAACGTCCGGTAGAAAAACCCGCGTAGACTGCATTATCCGTAACTATGGGCGATGGTGCACCACGCAAAGTGAGCACAGGCGGAGGATTGTCATAAAACCATAATTGCTCGCCGGTTTTTGCATCCAGTGCAAATAACTTTCCATTGATCGTTTGTGCTGCTACTACTTTGCCATTAGTGCGTGGGGCAGAAACGATTTCACCCGGTAATTGTTTGCGCCAAAGCTCAGAGCCATCCTCAATAGATAGCGCCATCACTTCACCAGCATAAGTCGATACCAACAACACACCATGCTCAGCTGCAATGCCGCCAACAATTTGCAGGTTTGCATCCGGATCAACCACAAAACCTTTTAACCATTGCCACAAGTTTTGTTGCGGCTTGTTAATTTTACGCTTCCACATTTTTTTGCCGGTTTTGCTGTTCATGGCCACTACTAAACCATGGTAATCAACAACGTAAATCATCTCGCCATCAAGCGCCGGCGTAAGGCGACTAAAGCCTGGGCTTTGCCCTTCACCTATGCTGCGTTTCCATTCTTTATCCAGGTCGACGGTCTCTTCGAAATCAACCAACTCCATGGGTTCATTGCCCGTTTTTTTTCCAAAAATCGAACAACCGGATAATGTAAAAACACAGCAAAGAAGTAGCGCAGTCAAGTGCCTTACTGAAAGCTGAATCATTTAGCGCTCCCTTCAACTACAGCGCCAGCCTCTGGAAGTTTCAAATCATCGACTTTCATTTGCAATAACATAAAACGCTCTTGTTGTTGTGGATCTATGGCTGCTAAGGCTTTTTCATAAGCCGTACGTGCAGCATCAATATCACCTTGTAATTTTAAAATATCGCCACGGGCTTCAGCGTATTCTGCAGTAAATGCTGCAGCGGGCTCTGGTGAAAGCTGAGCCAACGCATCGGCATAAGCTGCCTGTGCAGTTAATACACGCGCCAGACGCAAACGTGCCAGCTGTTCAGTCGCCGTGTCGGGTTTGGCAGACAAAACCCATTTAAGTTCAGCGGCGGCGGCATCTAATTTATTGTCAGTTACAGCCAATTTTGCGAGAAAAAACGCAGCACTGTGTGCATACATACTTTCACTGTTGCCATCTTTCAATTCTTCAGCCAACTCACTCGCCTTCGCACGGTCGGTTTCTGACAAGGTTTTTCCTTCTTCTGAATTCATGAACTTTAACAATTGCTCATAAGTTTCAGAGGCCTGTTCTGCCTTCTGCCGTTGCTGATCTTGCCACGAGGTGTAACCAAAATAACCCACAACCGCAACAACCACAGCAATGAGAATTGTTTTGCCGTATTCTCTCCACCAACGCTTTAATACTTCTAATTGTTCTTCTTCTGATAAATGTATGCTCACAATTAACTCCTATAGATATCAGCGCAATGCGCATCATGAAATGAAAAAAAACCGTTATTTTTTTACTCAAGCGTTTCTAAATAGCGAATAGCATCCGTAAAGCTTAAGGTTTGCTGAGCAACGTCGTCGCGTAGAAACTTCACGATTACTTGACCGGATTTTGCTTCATCCTCACCTAAAATGAGAGCAATATCGGCACCGCTTTTATCCGCTTTTTTTAATTGATTTTTAAAGTTGCCGCCACCGCAATGACTAAGCAGACGCACAAAGGGTAATTCATCACGAATGCGCTCTGCCAATTGCAGCGCTGCAGACTGCACATCGCCAACAGCAACTAAATACACATCCGCTGCTTGATCCAATCCTTCAGGAATGACTTCAGCCGCTTGTAGTAACAAAACCAATCGTTCAAGACCAATACCAAACCCGACAGCCGGCGTGGATTTGCCACCTAGTTGCTCAACCAACCCATCGTAGCGACCACCAGCACATACCGTGCTCTGTGCGCCGAGTTTATCGGTTACCCACTCGAACGCCGTTTTACCATAATAATCAAGACCACGCACCAAACGTGGATTCACCTGATATGAGATACCACCGGTATCCAAGAGCATTTTTAATTGTTCAAAGTGGCTACGGGATTGATCATCCAGATAATCGAGCAGTACAGGAGCAGCATCTAAGAGCGCTTGCGTATTTGGATCTTTGGAGTCCAGGATGCGCAAGGGATTTGTAGCTAAGCGACGTTGACTATCTTCATCCAACTGTTCTTTGATATTACTCAAATAATTCACTAAAGCCGTCTTGTATGCAGCGCGTGACTCAACATCACCCAATGAATTAATTTGTAATGTCACGCAATCAGCAACACCCAGCTCACGCAAAATGCGCGCACTCAGCAATAAGACTTCCGCATCAATATCGGGACCTTGCATGCCAAATGTTTCAACGCCAACCTGATGAAATTGACGATAACGGCCCTTTTGGGGGCGCTCATGGCGAAACATGGGTCCCATATACCACAAGCGTTGCGTTTGGTTATATAACAAACCATTTTCTTCACAGGCACGTACACAGCAAGCTGTACCTTCAGGACGCAAGGTTAAAGAATCGCCGTTGCGATCCTCAAAGGTGTACATTTCTTTTTCAACAATATCAGTAACTTCACCAATTGAGCGCTTGAATAATTCTGTGGATTCAACGACGGGAAAACGAATTTCCTGATAGCCATAACGCTGCAAAATATCGGTGACGACTGCCTCAACGTATTGCCACAGAGGTGAATCACTGGGCAACAGATCGTTCATACCGCGAACTGCTTGTATTTTTTTCAATTGAAAACCTTATTTTTATGCTTTAGCAATAATATTTTTGGCTTCTTCATCCAACCTGGCTTGCTTCTGTGCAGCCTTAGTACGAATTAATCGCTCTAGGTTATCCACCAAATTGTCATTACTTAATTTGTGATTAGGCTCACCATCGATATAAATTAAATTATTAGGTGTGCCACCCGCCAAACCCAAATCAGCTTCTTTAGCTTCGCCAGGACCATTTACCACACAACCGATAACAGCCACATCGAGCGGTACGGTAATATCTTCAACGCGCTGTTCCAAATCGTTCATGGTTTTTATCACATCAAAGTTTTGACGTGAACAACTTGGGCAGGCGATAAAATTCACGCCTTTACTACGCAATTTTAAACTGCGCAATAAATCCCAACCTACTTTAATTTCTTCAACCGGATCAGCGGCCAACGAAATACGAATAGTATCGCCGATACCATCCATTAAAAGCGCACCTAAACCCACCGCGGATTTAACCGTACCTGAACGCAAACCACCCGCCTCGGTAATACCCAAATGCAATGGCTGTTCGATTTGTGTGGCTAATTTACGATAAGCTGCCACAGCCATAAACACATCGGATGCTTTTACGCTGACTTTGAAATTATGAAAATTTAATTGATCCAAAATTTCTACATGACGCAAGGCCGACTCAACCAAAGCATCCGGCGTTGGTTCTCCGTATTTTTTTTGCAAATCTTTTTCGAGCGATCCTGCGTTCACACCTATACGAATAGGAATATTTAAATCGCGCGCTTTATCAACCACCGCTTTGATCCGCTTTTCGCGGCCAATATTACCGGGATTAATGCGTAGGCAATCCACACCCAAATCGGCAACACGCAGTGCAATACGATAATCAAAATGGATATCAGCCACTAAAGGGATGGTTACTTGTTTACGAATTTCACCAAATGCTTCAGCAGCCTCCATGGTAGGTACAGAAACGCGAACAATATCGGCGCCCGCTAACTGAATACGACGAATTTGTTCTACTGTCGCAGCAACATCTGTTGTTTCCGTATTGGTCATACTTTGTACGGAAATAGGAGCATCACCACCCACAGGGACATTGCCCACCATAATTTGGCGAGACTTGCGGCGTTTTATAGGAGACTCGCAATGCATAAGAATTCCTAGACTCTTAAATAAGAAATTATTCAGCCACTTTTAAAGTAAGCACATCAGTTCCAATGGCAGGCACTATAGGTACTTTTCTTCCATTTAAATATATTTCAGTAACCGGCGCGTTACCCAACTTAACATCAAAAGGTGCTTTGCCTTCAACAATCAACTCACTACCAGCGGCTTGCAGATCTGTTGCTAAAACATCGCCGTTAGCATCACTCAATTCCAGCCAGCACTCACCTGAAAATATAAAACGTATTTGATCTAACTGAGACAGTTTTGCAGCTGTCTTCACAGAAGGTTCCGCTGCGCCGAGCGACGTTTGTAGGCTTACAACGCTCCCAGCCGCAATCGAAGAGGATGCACTGCTAGTCATAGAGCTGCCAATTTCACTCACCGATGTAGTCTGATCCACAAGCAACGCTACTGATGAAGCTGACTCTACTGTTGCATCCGATGAAGATGACACCGACGATGAGGATTCTGCAGTGGCTGCCAGTTGCTCAGTAACAGGGGCAATCATGGGGTAAACAGGTTCCTCTCTATTACCCAAAAACCACATCGAGATTAACCACAAGACTGCCAATCCTGCCGCAATCAATGCCATAAAACGCCACAGGGGCAAGTTGATAGCATCTGCTTTAGGCGCAACATATTCTTGTACCAACCCTAAACGCTGCGCTTGCTGATCATAAGCTGACAGAACGCGCTCAACATCTAACTTCACTAAATTCGCATAGGCACGTAAGTAACCGCGAGCAAACGTATTGGAGTGCAAACGCCCAAACTCATCGTTTTCCAACGCGCGTACCTTGGCCAGAGTCATATATAACTCTTTCGCAACGTGTTCTTGGGTTAAACCCGCGCGCTCACGCCCCCAGATAAGAAGTTTGCCCGGCGACAAATCAGCCGAACGACTATCATCTGTTGATTGAGTGCTTTTATCGTGCCCCATGTAACGCTCGTTTTATCGTGAATTAATTCAACATAGTTTGTTTGTATTCAAGATATTCCTTTGAATAAGGATAACGATTTTTCAACACCAGCAAATAACTAGCTTCCTTATCTTTGTTACCAAACACACGCTCTAGACGAATACCTAACAGCAAGCTACGTGCAGATGGCTGACCTAATGACATATGACGATCCAAATATTTTTTGGCATCGGCATACTCTTGTTTTTGAAAACTCAAATCCGCCAATTCAATAAAAGCTTCAGACAAATTACGATCCAAAATGGAAGCGTGCTCAAAAGCGGCCTGAGCTCGCTCTTTGTTGCCTAGCTGCAAAGAAGCGCGTCCAACATTGATCAACGCTTGGGCGCGCCCATCAAAATCCAAATCAGCTGCAGCCAGCTCAAACTGTGCCAACGCCTCCTCGTAACGTTTACTTTGAAACAAATAAACACCGTAGTTATTGCGTGCCATGGTGAAATTCTTTTTGCGTTTAAGTGCCTTTTTAAAACTTTCTTCCGCTAAGGCAGATTCACCTTCTAGCTGATACAACATAGCTTGAACTGCCGTTGCATCCGCAGAATTTTTATCGATTTCATAGGCTTTACGTAAATGGTGACGCGCTGATTCACGATTTCCTTTATCTACATAACCTTGAGCCAATTTCACATGCAATTCGAGCGCTTTTGCCTTATCAACAGGTCGAACAGCCTTACCACTTGTTTCGGTAACACAACCACTCAACACCAAGGTTAAACACACGAATCCAGTGGTCACTTTAAGCAATCTTATTAATTTATTCGTTAGCATAAAAACCTCATTGTAAACATGCATCTATCAACCAAAAATATTCTGTAGTTATTAGTTTCAGCCGATAATTTTTACCGCTTGTTCTTCACCAAACTGTGCACGATAACGCTCGCTACGCTTGGTAACATCATTCACTGTACCCGCCAACTGACCGCAGGCTGCATCAATATCGTCACCGCGTGTGGTACGTACGGTGGTGATATACCCAGCTTCCATCAAAATATCCTGAAATTTACGCAACGCGTTATTACTCACACGTTTGTAGTTGGACAAATTAAACGGGTTAAACGGTATTAAATTGATCTTGACCGGTACATCACGCAGAAGTTCAGCCAACTCGTGCGCATGATGTGGGCGATCATTGACTTGATCGATGAGCGTGTATTCAATGGTAATTTTGCGATGGGTATCAGGCATTGCTTGAATGTAACGTTTGGCAGAATCCAACAACATCGCAATAGGATATTTACGATTGATAGGCACTAATTCATTGCGTAACTCATCGTTAGGTGCGTGCAACGAAATAGCCAAACAGGCATCGGTGTATTGACTTAAACGGTCCAATTGCGGAACAACACCGGAGGTACTCAAAGTAACTCGACGTTTGGAAATACCATAACAATTGTCGTGCATCATGATATTCATGGAATCGACAACATTATCAAAATTTAATAACGGCTCCCCCATTCCCATCATCACCACATTAGTGACAGTGCGAGGGCCGTTCGCTTGTAATTGTCCAAAAGATTTTGCGGCGATCCATACTTGGCCGATAATTTCCGCCGCCGTTAAATCGCGATTGAAACCTTGTTTGCCTGTTGCACAAAAACTGCAATCCAGCGAGCAGCCAACTTGTGAAGACACGCAGAGTGTGCCGCGATCACCTTCGGGAATAAAAACCGTCTCAACAACATTATTTCCGCTTACACGAATTAAAAATTTGCGTGTACCATCGGCAGAATCCAGTTGCTTAACCACTTCCGGGGGACGAATTTCCGCACAGAGTTTTAATTTTGCACGTAAGTCTTTGCTTACGTTGGTCATGTCATCAAAGTTGTCGGCGCCCAATTGATGAATCCATTTCATGACTTGTATGGCGCGAAATTTTTTCTCGCCCATGCTTTCAAAAAAAGCCACCAACTTTGCTTCAGGCATACCGAGCAGGTTTACCTTGGCTGAGCCTGTTGCCGCAATCGCTTCCGCATCGACAGACGCCATCGTCGATACAGTGTGTAGATTTGCTTGCTCTGTCATGGGTAATACCTGCTGCAATACTTAAATAAATAAAAAAGAAAAATTAACGAACAATCACTTCATTGGCTGCAAAGAAATAGGCGATTTCGCGCGCTGCAGAGGTTGGCGAATCTGAACCATGTACAGCGTTAGCATCAATAGCCTCTGCAAAATCGGCACGGATGGTGCCCGGTGCGGCTTTTGCTGGGTCGGTTGCCCCCATCAACTCACGGTTTAATAAAATGGCGTTTTCACCTGAGAGCACTTGCACAACAACGGGACCCGAGGTCATAAAATCCACTAAACCTTCAAAGAAAGGACGACCTTTATGCTCAGCATAAAAGCCTTCAGCTTGCGCACGGCTCAGTTGCATCATGCGTTGCGCGGCGATAGTCAGGCCAGCCTTCTCGAAACGAGCGACTATCTCACCAATGTGATTTTTTTTAACAGCGTCGGGTTTGATGATTGATAAAGTTTGTTCAACAGCCATGCGAAGCTCCACACCTACTATTTAGTTAATATCGACCTGCTTTTCGCCCTTTTCGGCGCATATAGGCCCTACAAAATACAAAACCCGCGAATTATACGCGGGTTTACATTATTTTTATATGCTAGCTATTTGATTAATAAACAAAATCCGCGATTTGCCTTAAGACAAAAACCCTCAATTGAGCTGGCTGGCTTTATCCTGAATGCGCTTTACCATTGCTTTTAGGCCATTACCACGGGTGGAGCTTAGGTGTTGGAGCAAGTCCAATTGGGCAAAATAGGCATCTATATCAACCGCTAAAATACCGCCTGGGGTTTTGCCATTGAAAGCAGCCAAGACAACAGCGAGCAATCCTTTCACGATAAAAGCATCGCTATCCGCTTGAAAATACAGTTTTCCATCACGCACCTCATCCACCAACCAGACTTGGCTCTGGCAGCCTCGTACGATGTATTCTTCTGTACGCAAGGCTTCTGCCATAACAGGTAATTCCTTACCAAGATCAATAATGTACTTGTAGCGCTCCTCCCAGTTATCAAAGAAACCGAGAGTATCGATAATATCGTCGGCCGTGACGTCTATACCAAACTGTGTCATGGGGGAACCTGAGAAGATGGAAAATACAAAAGCGGGAAACTTAACCGCTAAAAGAACATGCCTGTTGCTAACTGCGCCTCTTCGCTCATCATATGGCGCTGCCAAGGCGGATCAAACATTAGCTCAACCTTGACCCATTTTACGTTGGGCACTTTGCGCACCCGATATTCAACATCCCCCACCAAGACTGGCCCCATACCACAGGCTGGCGCTGTAAGAGTCATTTGAATATCGACGCGCTTGGCAACCTGATCGATTTTTACCCCGTAAATTAAACCGAGGTTAACCAAATCGACTGGAATTTCAGGATCATAAACTGTACCCAATGCCTGCCAGACTTGATCTTCGATAATACTGTCATCCACAGGATCGGGAAAACTAATGGTCTCGGATTCCAAGCCTAAACAGGCAGCATCGGTACCGTCCACGCGCACCATTTGTCCGTGATAGGTCACCGTGTAATTGCCACCGAGGGATTGCGTAATGGTTACAAAAGTATCCTTGGGAATCACCAGCGGTGTGCCATCGGGAACCCGCCGTGCGGGGCAATCCGCCTGCGCTACCACCATGCGTCGTTCAGACATAATTCTTCTCTAATTCTCGAGCCAACTCGCAAGGCCGCAATTTAGCCCACACTAAAACTTTCGCCACAACCGCAATAATCTTTCACACGCGGATTGTTAAATTTTAATTGGCGATTAACACCCTCAGTGACGTAATCAATTTCGGTACCACTGATCACCGCCAAGCTCGTTGGGTCAACCAATAATTCCACGCCTTCATCCAGCGCGAGATGCATATCTTCTGGTTTGGCTTCTTGCACCAAATCGACAACATACATCCAGCCGGTGCAGCCACTTTGTTTCACACTCAAGCGCACTGCTTTGGCATCTTGCTGGTTAGTAAGTTGGCGCTTGAAATGCGCTACCGCTGCCGGTGTAACCGACACAGATTCTTGTTGCGGGTCAAATGATGCTACGCTCATACTTTTCCCCTTGTTACTACATCAAAAACGTTTTTGCTTTTTCGATCGCCGCAAATAAGCGATCCACTTCGGCAAAGGTGTTATAGAAACTGAAACTCGCGCGCACAGTGCCGGGAATACCAAATTGATCCATGATCGGTTGTGCGCAGTGATTACCCGTGCGCACGGCAACACCTTGCTTATCTAATAAGACACCCACATCAGCAGGATGTGCGCCGGCCAACATAAAACTCATGACCGATGTTTTATGCGCAGCAGTACCAATCAAGGTTAAACCTTCTGTCGCACGCGCTTTTTCTTCTGCATAGGCTAATAACGCTTGCTCATGAGCAGCAGCAGCCTCACGATCAATCCTATTCAAATAATCAATTGCAGCACCCAAACCTATAGCACCAGCAATATCCGGCGTACCGGCTTCAAACTTGTAGGGTAATTGATTAAAGGTGGTGCCACTAAAACTCACCGTCTCAATCATCTCACCACCGCCTTGATAAGGCGGCATTGAATCCAACAGATCACGCTTACCGTAGAGCACACCTAACCCCGTGGGGCCAAATAATTTGTGGGCAGAAAAGACATAAAAATCGCAATTGAGTTTTTGTACATCAACCGCCCAATGACTGACCGCTTGCGCACCATCAATCAACACTCTCGCACCAACGGCGTGAGCCAGTTTGATAATTTTTTCAACCGGATTAATAGTGCCCATGGCATTAGACACATGACCAATAGCCACCATTTTAACGTGAGCATCAAGCATGGCATCAAATGCAATCATATTGATGTTGCCATGCGCATCGACAGGAATAGCTTCTACCCGAGCACCCGTTGACTGCGCAATTAATTGCCAAGGCACAATATTGGAGTGATGCTCCATCGCAGACACAAGAATACGATCTCCGGCCTGCAAATTTAATCGCCCCCACGAAGCCGCCACCAGATTAATACTTTCCGTAGTGCCGCGCGTCCAAATAATTTGCTGGGGAGATGCCGCATTGATAAATTCGGCGACTTTGTTACGCGCCGCTTCAAATTTTACTGTGGCACGATCGGCCAATGCATGAGCACCGCGATGCACATTGCTATTATCCGTACGATAATAATCAGCGATAGCATCAATCACCGCATTGGGTTTTTGTGTTGTCGCCGCATTATCTAAATATACTAAAGGCTGACCATTGACATGCTGATGCAGAATAGGGAAATCCGCGCGAATTTTTTCGACGTCGAAGGTCAATGACGGCGCAGGTACAGACACTTCAGTTGCTGATGTACTCATAGCTCACTCAATTCTCGATGGCATCTAACTGTAACAACGCCTCATCACGACCAAATAATTCCGTCAAACGTGGCAACAAATAATCACGCACTTTAGGTTCGGCAATTTGCTGCAACAATTCATTGATAAAACCGAAACTCAACATCACTTCCGCTTCACTGCGCGACAGACCCCGGCTTTGCAAATAATAACGTGAATTAGCATTCAACTGACTCACTGTTGCGCCATGCGCACACTTCACATCATCCGCGTAAATTTCCAACTCTGGCTTGGTATTTACTTCCGCCTTATTAGACGTGAGTAAGTTTTTGTTGCTCAACTCCGCCAAGGTTTTTTGTGCCTGCTCGTGAATGTAAATACGGCCATTAAAAATAGCTTGAGCCGAATCAGCGATAATTCCACGGAATACTTCATTAGAGGTGCAATGGGGAACCCAATGACAAACATTAGTGTGGTAATCCACCATTTGATGATTGCGAGGCAAATAAACACCTTGCAAATCCAACTCGGCACCCGCACCACGATGATTCAATTGGTAATCAATACGCTTTAATCGACTACCTAACGATAAGGTAAAGCCCCGCAAACTGGCATTACGCAACAAATTCACATGCACAGCACCTATGTGCTGTGCATTTTCCTCTTCCATATTTAAACGATAATGTTGCAGTTTGGCATTATCCCCAATGACTACTTCGGTTAAGGCATTGACAAAACCTTGTTGCACTTCACTATTAGAAAAATAGTGCTCAATAATTTCAGCTTGAGCGCCTTCATCTAACACAACAAGCAAGCGCTGATTACTCGCCACAGCAATCTCTGTGACTACATTAACGATATAGATAGGTTTTTCTAACTGCTGATCACGCGGCACATGAATCAGAACACCATCATCCAGCCACGCATTATTTAATTCAGCAAATACATGTTGTTTACCCTCTACAATTTTCCCTAAATGCTGTTCTATCACCGATTGCTGCGAAGCATTAGCTTCAGAGAAACGCACAATAGCATCTGGCAACTTGCTGGAATTGGCAGAATCAAACACGCCATTCACAAACACAAGGCGAAACGCATCTAACGGAATAAATTCATTGCGTAAAGTTTTATCGAGCTCGGCGGTCGCAACATCACCCCACGCATGCAGAATAGTTTTTTGAAGCCCTTGCAGCGGTGTGTATTTCCAATGCTCGGTTTTACGCGTAGGCCAAGGCTGTGCCAGCCACGCATCAGCGGCTTGAGTACGCAACGCTTCCAACCACGTTAATGGCTGTTGTAGCGAGGTAAGTCTAATCGCTTGGTGTTGGAAATCGGTCATGGATTAAGCCGCCTCTTCATCTAACCAAGCGTAACCTTTGGCTTCCAATTCAAGCGCCAATTCTTTGCCACCCGTTTTTACAATGCGACCATTCGCCAATACGTGTACAAAATCAGGAACGATGTAATCCAACAAGCGCTGATAGTGAGTTACGACAATAAAACTCCGCTCAGGCGAGCGCATTTCGTTAACACCATTAGCAACAACCTGCAACGCATCAATATCTAAACCAGAATCCGTTTCATCCAAAATGCAGAGGCTAGGCTCAAGCAGCATCATTTGCATAATTTCGTTGCGTTTTTTCTCGCCACCCGAAAAACCTTCATTGACGCCACGCTTTAAGAAAGCCTGATCCAAACTCACACGCTTACTGGTTTCACGTGCCAGCTTCATAAATTCCATAGCCGACAATTCAGGCTGACCATGATGCTTACGTTTTGCATCCACCGCGGCCTTTAAAAATTCCATATTGCTAACACCGGGAATTTCTACCGGATATTGAAACGCCAAAAATAAACCTTCGCGCGCACGCTCTTCGATTTCAAGGTCGAATAAATTTTTACCATTAAATTCAACACTGCCACCCGTGACTTCGTAGCCTTCGCGGCCAGACAACACATTACCCAGTGTACTTTTCCCTGCACCGTTCGGCCCCATGATGGCGTGAACCTCACCAGGTTTAACGGTGAGATTTAATCCTTTGAGGATGTCTTTTTCTTCCACTTTGGCAAACAAATCAGTAATGCGTAACATAAATTGAAATCCAATAATCGATAACTGGCATACCATCATGCCGTTTAAACATAATTAACCGACAGAGCCTTCAAGGCTCACTTCTAACAATTTGCCCGCTTCAACCGCAAACTCCATGGGCAACTCTTTAAATACTTCACGACAAAAACCATTCACAATCATTGATACGGCTTTTTCTGCATCCAATCCACGTTGTTGACACAGAAACAATTGATCTTCGCTCACTTTTGATGTAGTCGCTTCATGTTCGATAACCGCTGTTGGGTTTTTGCTTTCGATGTAAGGGAATGTGTGTGCGCCGCATTTATCGCCAATTAATAGCGAATCGCACTGCGTGTAATTGCGCGCGCCATCGGCACCCGGATTCATGCGCACCAAACCGCGATAGGCGTTAGAACTTTTACCCGCCGAAATACCTTTAGAGATAATGGTAGAGCGAGTATTTTTACCGATGTGAATCATCTTAGTGCCGGTATCGGCTTGCTGATAATTATTCGTTAATGCAACAGAATAAAATTCGCCCACACTATTATCGCCACGCAAAATACAGCTAGGGTATTTCCAGGTAACCGCAGAACCTGTTTCTACTTGTGTCCACGAAATTTTGGCATTGGTATGGCACACACCCCGCTTGGTAACGAAGTTGTAAATACCACCTTTACCCTCTTCGTTACCGGGGTACCAATTTTGCACGGTGGAATATTTAATTTCGGCGTTATCACACGCAATCAATTCCACAACCGCAGCGTGCAATTGATTTTCATCGCGCATGGGCGCCGTGCATCCTTCAAGGTAACTAACGTGAGAACCTTCATCCGCCACAATTAAAGTACGCTCGAATTGCCCAGTATTCTGCTCGTTGATACGGAAATAGGTAGACAATTCCATAGGGCAACGCACGCCTTTAGGAATGTAGACAAATGAACCATCCGAAAACACTGCCGAGTTCAAAGCGGCGTAGTAATTGTCTTTTTGGGGAACCACTGAACCTAAATATTTTTTTACTAACTCTGGGTATTTATGCACAGCTTCGCTGATGGAGCAAAAAATCACACCCGCTTCCAATAACTTTTCACGAAAGGTAGTCACTACCGACACAGAGTCAAACACCACATCCATGGCAACACCCGCGAGAGCGGCTTGTTCATGCAAGGGAATACCGAGTTTTTCGTAGGTGCGCAACAATTCAGGATCGACTTCATCCAAACTTTTTGGCTTGCTATCCATGGATTTTGGTGCGGAATAATAAGACACGGCTTGAAAATCGATGTCATCGTATTTCACGTGCGCCCACTCTGGCTCGGTCATTTCTAACCATGCCTGATAGGCTTTTAATCGCCACTCCAACAACCATTCTGGTTCATTTTTTTTGGCGGAGATAAAACGAATCACATCTTCATTTAACCCCGGCGGCAGGGTTTCTGAATCAATCGCCGTGTGAAAACCAGCGGCATATTCTTTCTTAATAAGATGTTCGACTTGTTCAGACATAGGATTTACCTTTTTCGCAACAGGCATCAGGCCTTATGCAACTTAGCGACCACACTACAGATGTGCGCAATCGCGAATTCAATTTCTTCTGCCGTGGTGTAACGCCCCACACTAAAACGCAAAGATGCTTGCGCATCGTCATCGCTCAAACCAATCGCCTTGAGCACATAACTGGGTGACATACTGGCGGAATTGCACGCCGAGCCACTGGATATCGCGAGATCGCGCAAGGCTAAGAGTAGTGCTTCACCATCGCAACCACGAAAAGCCACATTCAAAATACCTGCAACCGTGTTAGCGATTGAGCCGTTGCGCAGAACCCCAGGAAGAGCGGAAATCCCATTCCACAATTGATCACGAAGATGAGCAATACGTGCAGATTCTGTAGAAAGATGCTCAGCTGCTAATTGTGCTGCGGCCCCCATTCCAACACATTGATGCGTTGCTAAAGTTCCGGAGCGCATTCTGCGTTCATGTCCACCACCGTGAATTTGGGCAACAATTTTTACGTGTGGTGCGCGACGAACATAGAGTGCTCCAATTCCTTTGGGACCATAAAATTTGTGCGCAGAGAGGGACAATAAATCCACACCTAACTCATTAACATCTACAGCCATTTTCCCTGCGGCTTGCGCAGCATCCACATGAAATAAAATATTTTTTTGCCGACACAGGGAAGCCATTGCAGCAACATCATTAATGCTGCCTAACTCGTTGTTGACAAGCATTACACTGACTAAAAACGTATCAGTAGCCAGTGCTGCAGCTAGGGACTCGGATGTCACTATACCTTCAGAATTAGGCGTTACACGCGTCACACTAAATCCTTGGGTTTCCAACCAGGCAACAGGATCAAGCACCGCTTTGTGCTCGATCACCGATATAACAATGTGGCCGCCATGAGGATGTTCTGCACGATAAGCTTCTGCAGCGCCTTTCAGTGCTAGGTTATTCGCTTCAGTGGCACCACTTGTCCATACAATTTCACGGGGATCAGCACCAATCAATGCGGCGACCTGACCGCGCGCTTCTTCCACCAACTCTTCTGCCTGCCAACCGTAAAGATGCGAACGTGACGCAGGATTTGCAAAGGTACCTTCTAGCGTGAGGCACTGCATCATGCTGGCTGCCACCTCAGACGCTACTGGCGTCGTTGCGGCGTAATCTAAATATACGGGTGTGCGCAAACTGACATTTACCTTGAGCTTAAGAGCCGTGAATTACAATATTTCACTAATCGCAATGTGCTGATCCGTACGACCATTAACACGGCTATCCTGGCGCTGGCGCACAGATTGAATATCGCGCCGAGACACTAAATCTGAGAGAGTTATTCCACTCAAAAAATGGTGAATTTGAGTGCTTAAATCCTGCCAAAGGTGATGAGTTAGACAAACTTCACCTTCGTGACAATTCCCCTTTCCTTCACAGCGTGTAGCATCCAATGACTCACTAACCGCATCGACTACTTGTGCGACCGAAATCCCAGAGGTTTCACCCACCAACTTATAACCCCCACCAGGGCCACGCACACTTTGCACCAGATTGAATTGACGTAAACGCGCAAATAGCTGTTCCAAGTAAGAGAGCGATATTCCTTGTCGTGCCGAGATATCGGCCAAACTGACAGGTCCCTGATCAGAATGCAGTGCTAAATCGAGCATCGCTGTGACCGCATAACGGCCTTTAGTGGTAAGTCTCATCTGAAAATCCCTGGAGGTTGGCGGTCACAGTGAAGAGGGTAAAGCTATCACCCGTTAATTCCTAGTATTTTACTCAAGTATTATGACTTTTCCAACGCCAGTTTTGCTTTTGATTATCACTCGCAACAAAAAAACCTCTATTCCTTCTTTTTACTCCTGCTTTTCATCAACAGGTTTTTCCGCAGCCGCCGCCCTGAGCGCCTCAACAGTTGAGGCGACACCGAACTTAGCCAAGACTTTGCCGCTGTAATAAGTGTAATTTTGCATCGCGGTTAAGACTCCTCGTAGGATATTCAGCTCCATTTGATCCAAGCGGACTCGATTATAAAGGCGACGCAGACGTGTCATGGTTTGTTTGGGGTTATCGCGATCCAAGAAATCCAACTCAACCAATGTTTGTTCTAAGTGATTGTAATAACTTTCTAAAGCTTGGGCTTCCGCAGGTGGCATATCCCATACATGGCCTGGCAAGGTATTACCTTCAGTTGCCTGCAAATAAGCCATTCGCACTTCATAGCTGATTACTTGTACCGCGGTCGCTAAATTGAGGGAGCTGTACTCAGGGTTCGCAGGGATATGAACGTGGTAGTTACACTTGTGCAGTTCTTCATTAGTTAGACCACGATCCTCGCGACCAAAAACCAAAGCCACTTCATGCTGCCCAGCTTCCTTATAGACACTTTCTCCGCATTGACGCGGGTCTAGCAACGGCCATGGAATACGGCGTTCGCGCGCGCTAGTACCTACCACTAAACCACAGCCATGAATGGCATCATCAAGACTATCCACCACCACAGCATTCTCTAGCACATCCGTTGCACCGGCTGAGCGCCAAGTTGCCTTATCCGATGGAAACTCTTTAGGTGCGACTAAATAGAGACGCGACAACCCCATATTCTTCATGGCGCGAGCTGTAGCGCCGATATTGCCCGGATGGGACGTATTCACCAAAACGATACGAATATTAGCTAAAGGATGAGTCGACATGGGCAGTATCTCAACAGAATGGCAAAAAGGCGCGCAGTATACTGGTAGCGGCGACTAGTCACTAGTCACTCGTGTCTGTATACTTCGCGACCTCGGCGAGAGGTGGTTAAATTCACCTGCGGCCAACGCTCTTTGACAATCCCCTATCCCGTGAATCAGCCGCGCTGATTCTGAGTGTTTCTATCATTTTCTGTAGCCATAGCTGCAGATTTTTTAAATGGTGTTTTATGGAACCTATGTTGACTATTGCTCTGCGCGCTGGGCGCAAAGCTGCCGAACTCATCGAGCGCGCGTTTGAACGCGTGGATCTGTTAACCATCGAAACCAAAGGCCGCAACGATTTTGTTACCGAAGTCGATAAGGCTGCCGAAAAAGAAATCATTTATCACCTCCGTAAAGCCTATCCAGATCACAGCATCCGCGGCGAAGAAAGTGGCAGCCAAGTCGGTAAAAATCCTGATTACGAATGGATTATCGACCCGCTCGACGGCACCACTAACTTTATCCACGGGCTACCCCACTTCTCCATTTCCATCGCCTGCAAATACAAAGGCCAGCTCGAACACGCCGTTATTATTGACCCGATGAGACGCGAAGAATTTACCGCTAGCCGTGGTCGTGGCGCCATGCTGAATGATCGTCGCATTCGCGTTACCAATCGTCGCAATTTGGACGGCGCACTCATTGGTACAGGCATTCCCTTTAATGGCTATGCACTTGAGCACATCACCGATTATTTAAGCTGTGTACAAGAAATTGCTGGACAAACCGCTGGCATTCGCCGCTGCGGATCTGCCGCATTGGATTTGGCTTACGTTGCGGCAGGTCGATTTGATGCTTTCTGGGAAATGAATTTAAACGAGTGGGATATTGCTGCAGGGATTCTCTTGGTCAAAGAAGCGGGCGGCTTAGTCAGTGACTTCAACGGCGGCGTTGATTACTTAGAAACCGGCCATGTGGTATGCGGCTCACCCAAAGTGTTTAAACCGATTTTACAAATTGTGCAAAAAAATCTGGGGCATTTGAAATAATTTTTTGCTGAAAATTATTATGTACGACAAAAACGGTGAGTCGCTTTTTAAGCACTCACCGTTTTTGTTACCGCATTAATCTTTTAATAATTGATTCAATACGTTCAACAGTTGATTGATGTTAACCGGCTTGGTGAGATAATCATAAAAACCTGCGTTTTTCCCACGTTCGATATCGTAAGGCATAGCATTAGCAGACAAGCCCACAACCGGAATCGCACTGGTGTTGATATCATTTTTTAAAACACTCAACACTTCATAGCCATCCATGCCTGGCAAATTAATATCCAAAATAACCAAATCAGGATTTTGACTGCGAGCCTTGTAAATACCCAAAAAAGCTTCTTCGGCAATGTCTAATTGCAATTGTGGGTAGCGTGAAAAAATTTGCTGCAACAATCGAATATTGCTGGGATTGTCTTCCACATAGAGTATTTTGCAACTACGTTTTACCAGCAGTTGCACCGGTGAATAATCATCGTTTTCAATATGGTGTTGTAGATGATCACTATTCCATTCTGCTGCAAGCGGCAAATCAAACCAGAAGCTCGTACCAACACCTTCCGTACTGGAAAAATCAAGCTTGCCATGCATCATTTCAACCAACTGTTTGGTAATGACCAAACCTACACCCGACCCCTCAATGTTACTACCCTCAGCACTTAACCGGTTAAAGGGCTGGAATACTTCTTGTTGACGATGCAAGGGGATTCCACGTCCGGTATCACAAACCTGAATACGTAAATGTTGATGCTCCTGAGGCAGTAAAGAAACATCCACTTCTCCACCGACATAGTTATATTTCACTGCATTACTTAATAAATTGAGCAAGGCTTGTTTGAACCGCACATGATCGGCAACAACATAAGCCGCAGAAAAATCATTGAGCGCTACATTTAAACGAATACCTTTCGCATCCGCTTGTGGCTGAACTAACGTAATACACTCTGTGATGGCGCGTGAAACAAGCACAGGCTCCAATGACACCGTCATTTTGCCGGATTCAATTTTAGCAAGATCCAATACATCATTAATTAACTGTAAGAGATGTTCACCTGCTTTGCGAATTTCACGCACATTGCTGACTTGCTGCGAATTTAAATTACCATCGTATTCAAACAATTGCGTGTAACCAAGAATGGCATTTAAGGGGGTACGCAATTCATGACTCATGCTAGATAAGAATTCAGACTTCGCTCGATTCGCCTCTTCCGCTTGAACCTTCGCCTGAATAACGCGCTCTTCTGCACGCTTCACTTCGGTAATATCCATGTTACTTCCCGACATCATGATCGGCTGACCTTTATCATTAAAGACCGCACGACCACGCCCGCGAATCCATCGCACATCACCATCTCTACCGACTAATCGATATTCAACATCGAAGGGGGCTTTACCTGACATATGCTCAATCAGTGCATTGTCGAATTTGGTTAAATCGGAGGGAAAAATATGACGGCGCCATATTTTTAATCGATCCTCACCTTCCGTCAGTATATCGTCCAAGTCATCGTAGCCGAGCAGCTCCCAGCAGCGATGTGAAAAATGAAACCCGCCGCGATCGGCATACCATTCCCAAATACCATCACTGGATGCTTGAATAATGCGAACCTGACGCGCTTCACTCTCACGCAAAGCGGCCTCTACTTTTTTCATATCAGTGATATCAAAATTCACGCCGGACATAATCAGCGCATAGCCATTCTCATCACGCAAAGAATCGGCACGCACCTGCGTCCAAATATAATCACCATTTTTCTTTTTTATGCGATAACACACATCTAAGGGCATGCGCGTGCGCAAATGTTCGCGAGCGGCTTCAATAGCGTATTCACGATCATCTGGGTGCATAAACATAAGCACTTTTGTAGCATCACTGATGTTTTCTGCATCCTCATCGCCATAACCCAAACGCTCCCAAAAACCACCTGACCACTCAATGTGTTGCGTTTGTAAATTCCATTCCCAAAACCCATAACCACTACCATTAAAAATACGCTGAAAGCGACCCACAGTGGCGCGTAACAACTCTATGTCGTCGCTGTTGGCAAGGGAGGGACTGAAGCTAACATGTTCAATCATGAGTGTTTATAAATCCGCAAAAGTGCTAGAAGGACTCAAATAAAAACGCTATCAAAACAATAAACCAGATAATGCAGAAAAACCACTGAGAAGTATCAAACCTAAAAAAATATACCCACAAATAAAAACAGCGCCCCGAGGCGCTGTTTCGTGACAATAAGCAGGATAATCAACTAAGGAGTCTCATCAAACTCAGCGCCCTCTTTCACCTTAGGCATTAAGTCTTCTTTCGCTATACCCAAAGCTACAGTAATGTTTGCTGCGATATAAATAGAAGAATAGGTACCTACAATTACACCTATGATGAGCGCTTTAGAGAAGCCACTCAATAATTCACCACCAAATACAAATAAGCAGATAAGTACAATAAATACCGTCATAGAGGTCATGACTGAACGACCTAGCGTTTGGGTGATAGAAATATTAATAACTTCCAATGGATCCATTTTGCGCAAAATGCGGAAATTTTCGCGAATACGGTCGTAAATTACGATGGTGTCATTGATTGAGTAACCTATCAACGCCAAAATAGCAGCAAGAACAGTTAAATCAAAATCCCACTGAAAGAAAGAGAAAAAGCCGAGCGTAATGATCACGTCATGGATTAATGCACCAATCGCACCCACTGAAAACTTCCACTGGAATTGTACGGCAACGTATAAAAACACCAGAATAAATGCGCAGAGCAACCCCAAGCCACCGTCATCACGCAACTCTTCGCCAATTTGTGGCCCCACGAATTCGCTGCTGCGAATTTGAATCTTGGCACCTGTCAATGTCTCCATCCGGCCAATTAAATTAGACACATAAACATGACTTAAGGATTGCTCTATTGCGACCAGAGTTTTATCACCATCAGCAGTGATAAGCACTCGGCCATAATCTTGCGCAGGGAAAATATTTTTTTGCGTAAGCAGATCTGCATTCGCGTTGTTAATTACAACCACATCCGCAAAACCCTCTTGCTCACGGGTAGGGCGCACCACATCGACTATAGTAGCGGTCGGTATCTGCGCTGCAATTTGCTGTTGCAGTGCTTCACGGCCTTTTACTTTCATTTCATCTTGAGTGCGGATCATGACTTCAGCATCAGAACCAAAGAGTACCGCAACCGGACTTTTTAAGCCCTCCTCTTCGAGCATGCCACGCACCTGCTCCAAATCGGCGTGACGATCAAACAGAACTTCCAGCTGAGTACCGCCCGTAAAATCTAATCCGCCTTTAATGCCATTGCCAAAAAAGATAGATATCAGCGATGCCAATACCAAAAAGATAGAAATGCCGGAAGTGATTTTCCGAACACCCATGAAATTAATAATTTTCAATTCTTGAGACATACTTAAGTTCTCTTAAAAAAGCGGCGCGATTAGATCGAAATTTTTTCTAGGTTTTTGCGGCTGCCATACACCAAATTGGCCAGCGCACGACTGCCAACAATGGCGGTGAACATAGAGGTCAAAATACCCACCGTGAGGGTAATGGCGAAGCCTTTTACAGGGCCAGTACCAATCGCAAACAAAATTACCGCTACAATCAGGGTAGTTAAGTTAGAGTCAAGAATGGTGATGAAGGCACGCTCATAACCAGCATAAATAGCCTGTTGCGGCGAAGAACCATTTTTCAACTCTTCGCGAATCCGCGAGAAGATAAGCACGTTTGCATCCACCGCCATACCAATAGTTAATACAATACCGGCAATACCTGGCAACGTCAGCGTAGCACCGAACATAGATAACACGGTCAATAAGAGCAATACGTTCAATGCCAATGCAATATTGGCAAACACACCAAACATGCGATAGAAAACAAACATAAACAGAACAACCACTCCCATACCCCAGAAAGCGGCGTTTACACCCTTCTTGATATTTTCAGCACCGAGCGATGGACCTATGGTGCGTTCTTCAACAAAGTGCATAGGCGCAGCCAAGGCACCAGCGCGTAGCAATAACGCCAACTCAGCAGCTTCACCGGGTTTATTCAAACCACTGATTTGGAAATTCACCCCCAAAGCACTTTGAATGGTGGCCAAGCTAATCACTTTGCGTTCAATATATTGCGTTTGTTTTTCTACCTCTTCACCCGCTGCATTTTTAATAATTTGCGTGCGAGTTTTGTATTCGATAAACAAAATGCCCATTAAGCGACCAACATTATCGCGAGTGACATGGTGCATTTTGGAACCACCAAGGCTATCCAATTTAATGGATACAATCGGCTCATTGGTTTGTTGATCAAATGCGCTTCTTGCATCGGCTACACGGTCGCCCGTTACGATGATTTGTTTTTCCAAAACAGCATTGCCCAACTGCATTTGTTCCAATTCATCTTTACGTGGAAATTCTTCGCGATTAGATACCAGCGTTTTCTCATCCGCCCCCAAACGGAATTCCAAATTGGCAGTTTTACCAATCACACGCTTAGCTTCAGCAGGATCTTGAATGCCAGGTAGTTGGACAATAATGCGATTGCGGCCTTGACGTTGCACAATTGGCTCTGACACACCGAGCTCATTGACTCGATTGCGCAAAGTAATTAGGTTTTGACTGAGGGCGTAATCTTCAATCTCCTTGATGGCCATTTCGCTCAAGTTGGCGACGAAGGTATATTCTGTTGCATCGGCAGAAGCATCTGGTTTTTGAAATATCAAATTAGGATATTCACCGCGCAATTCACTGATCGCTTGATCGCGCGCGTCCTCACTGCGAAAACGACCAATAATCTCGTTGTCACTGTTTGCCACCAAAGCCGAGTAACGGATTTTGGCTTCGCGTAGCTTAGTCTTCATATCGTCGGCGCTAATTTCTTGGCGTTTTGCTACGGCAGAATTTGTATCAACCTCCAGTAGAAAGTGAACACCGCCCGCCAAATCCAAACCCAGCTTCATGGGAGCAGCACCCAACGATTGCAACCAAGCCGGCGTGGTTGATGCGTTGTTGAGGGCAACGATATAGCCATCACCTAATTCTTGTTGTATACGTTTACGCGCCAACATCTGCTGTTCGCGATCCTTTAACCGCACCATGGCATTTTTGTTATTCACCTCGGAACCAAAATACTCAATATTGGCCTGTTGGAGTGCCTTCTCCATCCGATTAAGGATAGGGGCATCAATGATTTTCGAGGTAGAGTCACCTGATACTTGAATGGCAGGATCAGGAATATACATATTGGGAATGGAGTACACAAAACCGATTGCAGTTAGTGCAATAAGCATGAGGTATTTCCATAGCGGGTAGCGGTTTAGCATAAAAAATCCCGTAACGATAATAAGCGGTCAAGCCGCGATGGGTGGAGCTTGCTTAGCCAAGAAGGCCATGCTGTTTAATTATTCAGGGCGCCGGATTATACCGATTAATTGGGTACCAACAATCGACAAGTGCCTTATTGTGGGGGCGCTGGCGGCACATCCAACCCCTGAGCACCATAAAAATCCGTTAAAAAAGCGTCAAAGGTGTTTTCACTCAACGATTTTCGTATAGCGGACATTAAATTTTGGTAAAAACGCAGGTTGTGAATGGTATTCAGCTGCGCCCCCAGCATTTCGTTGCATTTATCCAAATGGTGCAGATAACTGCGTGAAAAGTTCTTACAGGTATAACAATCGCAAGTAGCATCTAATGGGTTTGTGTCGTCGCGATATTTGGCGTTGCGCAGTTTTAACACACCTTCACGCACAAAAAGATGACTGTTGCGGGCGTTGCGAGTCGGCATTACGCAGTCAAACATATCAATCCCACGGCGCACCGCCTCAACGATGTCAGCTGGTTTGCCTACTCCCATTAAATAACGAGGTTTATCTTGGGGCATTTCGGGCGTGGTATGTTCGAGAATGCGCAGCATGTCTTCTTTGGGTTCACCGACAGAGAGGCCACCAATTGCGTAACCATCAAAACCAATATCAACCAAACCACGTAGAGATTCGCTGCGCAGGTTTTCGTACATACCGCCCTGCACTATCCCAAACAGAGCCGATGGATTATCGCCGTGTGCCGCTTTAGAGCGGGCAGCCCAGCGTAAAGAAAGTTCCATCGAGCTGCGCGCTTCATGGACTGTCGCAGGGTAAGGTGTGCATTCATCGAAAATCATCACGATATCCGAGCCTAAATCGCGTTGCACTTGCATAGAGGTTTCGGGATCGAGAAAAACGGGGCTGCCATTAATGGGCGATTTGAAGGAAACCCCCGCTTCAGTGATTTTGCGCAATTTGCCCAAACTGAACACTTGGAAGCCACCAGAATCTGTCAGGATGGGGCCTTTCCACTGCATAAAATCATGCAGGGTTCCCGACGCATTCGCACCATGTGCTTTGATGACTTCCGTGCCCGGGCGCAGCATGAGATGAAAGGTATTGCCTAAAATAATCTGGGCACCAATGTCTTCCACATCACGCGGGGTTAGGCCCTTTACAGTGCCGTAAGTGCCAACCGGCATAAAGGCTGGCGTTTCTACAGTGCCACGCGGAAACTTCAGGCGTCCGCGACGAGCGCGCCCCGTCTGGCCATCCAGTTCAAATTGCATAAAGGAGTTTGTGCTCACAGGATTTTTCTCATACCGGGGGCGATAGCCAGTTATTGATGGGTAGCTACCGCTTCATATTCAGCAGCAGGGTTGCGGGTAATAAACATGGCATCGCCATAACTAAAAAAACGATACTGCTGCGCTACGGCATGCGCGTAGGCATTCATGGTATGGCGATAGCCTGCAAAAGCCGATACCAGCATAATCAACGTTGATTCTGGTAAGTGGAAGTTAGTTATCAAGGCATCTACCACATTAAAGCGAAAGCCAGGGTATATAAAGATGCTGGTTTCACCCTGATAGGGATGGATCTCGCCACGTTGGGACGGAGAGTTGTAGCCCTGCGCAGCACTTTCTAAACTGCGGACACTCGTTGTGCCTACCGCGATCACGCGCTTGCCTGCGGCCTTGGTCGCACGAACCAACTCACACACCTCAGCCGACACATCCATAATTTCTGCGTGCATTTGATGCTCCGTGATCTTATCCACACGCATATTCTGAAAAGTACCCGCACCAACGTGGAGTGTCACAAACGCTGTTTTTACGCCTTTTGCTCGCAATTGCTCCAACATCAACTCATCAAAATGTAAACCAGCCGTGGGCGCTGCAACAGCACCTTGTTTTTGGCCATAAACTGTTTGATAACGCTCACGATCACTCGCGAGGTCTTCACGATCGATGTAAGGAGGTAGCGGCATATGACCAATGCGATCCAACACATCAAGTACAGGTTCACTGCTCAGAAACTGCCATTCAAAGAGCGCGTCATGACGGGCAACAAGCTTCACCTGTGTGCCATCCTGCAGAATAACGAGCGTATCAACCTTGGGCGCTTTACTCGCTCGGGTATGCGCCAAGACGCGGTGGGTGTCTAGCACCCTTTCGACCAATATCTCTACCTGACCACCCGTGGTTTTTTGACCAAAGATACGCGCGGGAATCACACGTGTATCGTTGAAAATCATCAGATCACCGGGCTCAACCAGCGAGAGCAAATCGGGAAATTGGCGATCATGCAAGGCTCCGCTAGTGCCATCCAATTGCAATAATCGACTACCCCGCCGTTCGCTGGTGGGAGTACGGGCGATGAGAGAATCGGGCAAGTCGTAAGCAAAATCCTGACGGAGCATAGGTAAGATTTAGATGGCTGAATAAAGGTCGGCAAGGGTATACCAATTTCTCGGAAGATCAAAATTCATCAAGATATTTCGCGAGTTAAGCCTCTCTTTTACGCTGAGAAAAACAACAAAAGACCCACTTTTCACTCAATCTGTTTGAATCATAAGCCTCCGCAAAAAGAATCTCTGCATTTCTAAATTATCGTTTGACAGGGCGCGTTAAATCATTACAATGCGCAACACAAATTATTGCCAGTGTGGCGGAATTGGTAGACGCACCGGATTCAAAATCCGGCGACCTTAAAATCGTGTCGGTTCGAGTCCGACCACTGGTACCAAATCGCGAAAGGCCTGTAGAAATACAGGCCTTTTTTATGTCTTCATGCCCATCATCCTGCAAGTGCACAGCTACAGCCTTTTGCACCACCACCATAAAATGCTTATGATGCGTGCATCTCTTTACGAACTACACCGCAGAAGTGTTGTCGCAGTGTCGCACAGGCCACGTTTGTCACGGATCGCATGAACCCACAAAACCAACCACAAGCTATTATGTTTGCCGATGTATCGGGCAGCTCCGCCCTGTACAAGCATCTTGGCAACGAAAAAGCCAAAGCCATTATCGATGAAGCCGTGCAATTTATGACGGCTCTTACGATCGTGCACGAAGGTACCCTCGTCAAAACAATTGGTGATGAAATCATGGCGCGCTTTGAGCGAGCCAATGATGCCTGCGAAGCCGCTATCGCCATTCAACAACGCTGTATTAAAGAGCCTCACTTAAAAGAACTGGGCATACGTATTGGCATTGCTTACGGCGATGCACTGGTCACTCACAACGACGTCTTCGGTGACACCGTTAATGATGCCGCTTACGTTGCGCATATTGCGCGCGCCAATCAAATTGTCATGACGCAATCCGTTGTCGATATACTCGATAAATCACTACGCCAGGATTGCCAGATGTTTGACCGCATCAATATAAAAGGCGATAGCGAGAAAACCCTCATCTACCGTTTCGAGTGGGAACGCAGCGGACAACACAATCGCGCCACTATGGTCATGCCGATACATGAAGTCACACGCTTTGTCGAAAAATTTCAGCTTTGTCTTGAGGTGAATGGCCAGCATATTGAGTTGTTACCACAACAAATGCCATTCAAGATTGGACGCGACCCACAAAAATCTGATCTGCTTATCGAAAGTGATTTAGCATCCCGAGAGCATTGCCATATTGAATTCCGACGCGGCAAATATGTGCTCGTCGATCACTCTACCAATGGTATTTATGTGTGTGGAGACGATCAACGGCAGATTTATTTACGCCGCGAAGAATTGCCATTACAAGGCACCGGATTAATTAGTCTCGGACAATCCACCCACATCAATAACCCATGGCTTATTCGTTACAAACTTTAGCGAACCTACACTATGCCTCCCTCTGAAAAACGCGCTTCTGAAAAGACTCTTTACGCAACACCCAGCTTACTGCGTCGTTTTGCCGCCATGCTATATGACTGCCTATTGCTGATTGCCGTGAGTATGCTTTATGGGGCAGTCATGGTTGGGCTAAATGTGCTAATAACAGGTACACCAGAAACCGGCGGCAGAGTGACGTGGGGAGTGTTTCATTGGGTGGTTTTTGCGGGGTGGATTTTTACAATCGTCTTTTTCTTTTGTTATTTTTGGCATAAATCCGGCCAAACACTGGGCATGAAAACCTGGCGAATGAAAATTGTTACACAGGAAGACCTGTCACTCCCCTCCTATCGACAATGCGTTATTCGTTGCCTGTGCGCTCCTATTTCTTTCGTGTGTTTAGGTGCGGGCTACTGGTTTATGTACGGCAATGAAGACCGACAAACCATTCACGATAAAATAAGCGGTACTCGCACACTGCTCACCGCAACAGAAAAAAAATAATCAGCCAAACTTGCTCTACAACAAAAAGGCCGAACCTGTGATCGGCCTTTTTCATTTTTGCTGTAAATTTAACGAGCTCGTCGCAACAAATACACGCCGATCAACAGGCAGAGTGATATAGGGATAATGACCGCTATGAAGGGAGGGAATCCGAATACTAAACTGGAGGGCCCTAATAATTTTTGTAGCAGTAAAAATACCACACCTAAAATCACGCCCGTAAAAATACGTTGCCCCATAGTTACACTGCGCAAGGGGCCAAAAATAAATGAAATAGCAATCAACACTAAACTGGCCGTTGCCAGTGGCTGTAAACATTTTTGCCAAAAAGCCAGGCTATAAGTACCGGAATTTAAGTTTTGCTCTTCTAAATAATTAGCATAGTAATGCAAATTACGCATGGATAAATTATTGGGCTCTAATACCAAAATATTAAATAAATTCGGCGTTAAATCAGTATCCCAACGTCGGCTCACCAAAGACTCTTGGGTGACGGATTGGTCATTTAAATGAGTAATGGAAACATCTTCCTCTTGCCAATAGCCCTCTTGATAGATGGCTTGCTTCGTATAACTGGCCGATTGCAATTGATGCTGATCGTTAAAGCGATAACGTGTAAGTCCGTAAACAATTCCATTCGGTAATACCGCATTCACATACATGAATTCATTACCTTCGCGATTCCACATGTTTTTAGGACCGCCACGCACCCAGTTGTAAAGCAATAAGGCACGACGATTATCGGCCATCTGTTCGGTATAAGGTGCAACATACTCACCAACCGATAATGCCACCACAATAAAGAAAAATGCTGGGCGCAAAGCCATCCAAGCAATACGTTTAATAGACACACCCGCTGCACGAATAATGACCAATTCACTACTGCCTGCCAAAATACCTAAACCTGCCAAAGCACCAATCAAACAGGCAAAAGGTGTCATCTCATAAAAGCTGAGCGGCATTTTCAACAGCATGTAATAAATGGCTTCTTTTGCGGTGTAGGTATCATTGGTTTTCTCTAACTGACTAATCAAACCAAAAATAAAATCCAGCGACAAAAATACCAACAGCGTTAATGCGATAGCGCTAAAGAGTGTGCGGGCAACGTAGGCTGTTATTTTACGCATGAACGATTCTCACTGCTTTTTTAGGGCGACCATAAAATAAACGCTGCCAATTAAGCATTAATAAAGCCATCACCAGAAAAGGAATATGCACAGACCACAATCCTATGGCTGGCGATGACTCCCCCGCAGCCATGGCATTACGGGCTTTGGTCAAAAACACCAAATAAAAAACATAAATCAAAATGGCAGGGAGCATTTTTAAATAACGTCCTTGGCGAGGATTGGTTTTGCTCAGCGGCACCGCCAACAAGGTAGCAATGAAAACCATTAATGGCATGGATATGCGCCACTGTAATGCGGCTTGGCTTTCTGGATCGGTGGCGTTGAATAACTCAAGCGTTGTTTTGGCTTCTGATTTACTTTTCAACTCAGCCATACTGGTAGTGGGGGGTAAATAACGACCCCATTGATCAAAACGAGTGATAGTGAACTCGCTGGTTCCAGGGCGCCCTTGATAACGATAGCCATTACTCAAGACCAGATAACGTTGCCCATACTCAGGTTCCATGACCTGCACACCGGATTCGGCGATAACCACCATTGAACCCGAATCCCCATCTTGCTGAGCAACAAATACATTTTCCAACCGCTTGTTGCCATCCGCTACTCGCTCCACATAGGTGATGATTTTTCCTTGACCTATGGTTTGAAATCGCCCTTCTTGTAGGCTTTCAAACTCGCTACGGTTGCGTTGCTCAGCCAAGGTCTTCTCTGTGAGTTTCGCCCCCAAAGGAGTCAACCAAAAACTAAACAAACCAACCACCAACGCCACCAATAACGCCGGCACCAAGGTCATACGCACCAACTGGCCCTGACTCATGCCGCAGGCTGAAAGTACGACCATTTCGCTTTCCATATACATGCGTCCGTAGGCCAGCAAAATGGCAATATAAAAACCTAAGGGTAAAATCAATTCCAATAAACCGGGCATACGGTAAGCAATAACGGTAAACAACACATCGACTGCAAGTTTACCCTCAGCGGCGTCGTCCAAATAATCACTGAATTTTCCAGAGACAAAAATCGTCAGTAGAACAGCGGTCACCGCCACACTACTGATTAACAAATCTCGCGAAAGGTAACGAAAAATAATCAAGAGGATGTTCCTGTAAAACGCAGACAGAATGCCCAAGGATTTTATAAAGTGTGGCATTATCACGCACAACACCCGTTTTGTCTTGAACGAATATTATTAACCAAGGATCACTCATGAAAGAATCCAAATCAGCTACCGCTAAAACGTCCAAATCTACCAGCATCCAATTTTCAGCCAAAGTCGTGGATGCACTGAAACACCCCACCCATTGCCTAGTGGTTGCGTGTTACGAAGGACGCAAATTATCGCCGTCTGCCAGTGTTATAAACAGCGCCGATGCTCAGCAATTAGACAATTTGCTCAAGCGCGAGCAATTTCAAGGCAAAGCGGGTCAATCTTTGCTCTTGCTAACCCCGCAAGCTATTGCCGCCGAGCGCGTGTTGATTCTTGGTTTCGGTGCCGTACAAGATGGCAAAGTCACCGCCGATAACTTCCGTAAAGCCGTTCAAAAAATCAGCGAAGCACTCAGAAACACACCTTGTACCGATATAACCGTCGCTTTGGGTGAAGTCAGTGTGATCGATCAAACTGTTGAGTGGCAAGCTCGCCAAGTTGCGGAAGCGCTAAGCTTGCTGGATTACCGTGCGGATAGTTTAAAAAGCAAACCCGCTGAAATTCCTCTTGCGCTGAAAAAAGTGACTTTCGCCACCAGCAAAACACAGACAGCAACGGCCACCAAAGGTTTAGCGCTCGGCCAAGCGATTTGTAAAGGCGTAAATCTAGCCCGCCAGTTAGGGGATTTGCCGGGTAATATTTGCACACCCACCTACCTTGCCAACGAAGCCAAACGTCTCGCACGCGGTCAATCAGCCTTGAGCGTGACCGTACTCGAAGAAAAACAAATGAAAGAGTTGGGGATGGGCTCACTGCTGTCGGTATCGGCAGGTAGTGATGAGCCAGCCAAATTGATTGTGCTCGAATACAAAGGCGGCAATAAAAAAGATGCACCTATCGCCTTGGTTGGTAAAGGTATTACTTTTGATACCGGCGGCATCAGCTTAAAGCCGGGTCCAGGTATGGATGAAATGAAATACGATATGTGCGGCGCAGCAAGTGTGCTGGGCACTATTCAAACCTTGATCGAACTCGCATTACCGGTGAACGTCGTAGGTGTGATTGCCGCAAGTGAAAATATGCCCAACGGCAAAGCCACTAAACCGGGCGATATAGTCACCTCCATGTCTGGCCAAACCATCGAAATTCTGAACACCGATGCTGAAGGCCGTTTGGTATTGTGCGATGCCCTCACCTACACCGAAAAATTCAAACCCAAAGCGGTGATTGATATAGCAACGCTCACCGGCGCTTGTGTGATTGCGCTTGGCAACCATGCCACAGGTTTATTCAGCAACAACGATGAACTGGCGAAAAAAATACTGAAGGCCGGTGAGGATTCAGCCGACCGCGCGTGGCATATGCCATTGTGGGATGATTACCAAAAACAACTGGATAGCAATTTTGCCGATATAGCGAACATCGGCGGCCGCGAAGGCGGCAGTATTACTGCGGCGTGCTTCCTATCTCGCTTCACCAAAAAAATGGTCTGGGCGCATTTGGATATCGCCGGTACTGCATGGCGCTCTGGCGGTGCTAAAGGAGCAACGGGTCGCCCAGTGCCGTTACTGGTGCAATTCATCCTCAACCAGCAATAACGTTTGAATTAACCATAAGATGTAACGCATGACCCATATTGATTTTTATGTACTACCCGAAACAACCAGCGAAGCCCGCTGGTTGTTTGCTTGCCGACTTATCGACAAGGTTCACCGTTTAGGTCATAAAGTTTTAGTAACATTGGATACCGAAACGGAAGCAAATGCATTTGATGAACTCTTGTGGACGTTCAAACCTGAAAGTTTTATTCCACATCAGTTAATTGGATCGGGTAAAACGGCTCCGGTAGAAATTACTTACACAGCCGATGCTGGCGATCATCATGGCTTGCTACTGAATTTAAGCCGAGAGATTCCCGCTTACTTCAGTCGTTTTGAACGCTTGAGCGAAGTGGTCATTCAAGAACCGCAAGCGCTACAAACGAGCCGCGAGCGCTTTAGCTTTTATAAAGGCCGAGGTTATCCGATTGAAACCAGAAAACTCTAGGATCAACACACGCAATACTTAGCAGGTGCTATTACAGGTAGAGAGTTATGGCCAAGACGCACAAAACCAAAACAGAAATGCTACAGGAATTGGAATCCATTAAAGGGTTACTCTTGGAGAACGATGACATTCCGCTTTTACAAGAAGTGGATATTTCTCATCAACCAGCGCCAAGCACCTCACCTCTCGTACCAGCACCCAACGCCCCACAACCCGAGCCACACGCCAATCCTCTTAACGTCAACCCTCTTAACGCCAATCCTCTTAGTCACACCCAAACATCTTTGTTTGATGATGAACCAAGCAGCGACACTAACATCAATGCGTCCACCTCTACATACGATCTTTCCACACAGAAAACACAAGATCACAAATCCGGAGCCACCGCGCGCCAACCGGTGAAAGCCTCTGGTGAAAACCCCTTTTTACCGCAACATATTCGCGAACGCCTGCACGGCAATAACCCACCACCGCTGTTTGCTAACGTCACAGCACGCAAAATCATGAATGCCACCAAAGGCATCCCACCTAAAAACCAACGGCCGCGCCAACATCTGATCGACGAGGTAATTACCAGTATGCTGCCGCAAATTGAAAGCGAATTACGCCACAGGCTTTTTGCCATGAGCACCGATGAGTTGGAAAACCTGCTAAAAAATCAGGATTAGGCAGATTCACACGCACACCTAGCACGCGCAGCTCATCCTTTCTGTATAATCCCGCCCAAACACCGCGCGCGAGGTTTCTTATGCAATGCATTACTATCGATATTCAACCTGAATTCAGCCGTGAATTCGATCAAACAGCATTTCTTACCCGTGTACGCAAAATTCGCTCACCTGAAATTGATAGAATTGAAGAACGAGGCAAACTCTATCTACAATTTCATTTTTTTAGTGAATTCCCAGCACAGCTCTGGCAAGAACTCCATCGTTGTTTGTATGCGGATGCAAGCTACGGCGACATACTCGCGCCTATTTCAGTCGCGTTTTGCGAAGGTGAAGCAGACGATGATTTTTTATTACTCCACCATTTTGATGTGCGAGAAAAACTGGATAAATTTGCTTAACCACTCACTGGGCTGGAATGAATATCCCTTATTTCAGACCGTCAAAAAAAGGGACTTTTATGACGAGCCTACATTGACGTATTTACGGCGTGTCTGAAGTAAGAGGTATTCATTCCTTACTCCTAGCTCCAATCAAAAAATTACTCACCCACAGAAGCTACTTATGTCAATTAATTGGTTCCCCGGCCACATGCACAAAGCCCGCAAAGAAATTGCGGAAGTTATGCCTCATGTAGACGTTATTATTGAAGTGATTGATGCCCGCATCCCCTTCTCCAGCGAAAACCCCATGGTGCCCAGTTTGCGCGGTAACACCCCTTTAATTAAATTGCTCAACAAAGCCGACTTAGCCGATCCAGCAATCACCGCACTCTGGGTAGAAAAAATGGAGCAGGAAAGCGGTGTAAAAGCATTACCGGTGAGCCAAAAAAATCCAGAACAAATTCGCCAGCTATTAACGGTATGCACCAGCATGGTTAGCGAGCGCCAAAAAGAAATTCGTCCCGCACGTGCCATGATTATGGGCATTCCCAATGTGGGAAAATCCACCATTATTAACACGCTTGCAGGGCGAGTCATCGCCAAAACCGGCAATGAAGCAGGCGTCACAAAATCGCAACAAAAAATTAAATTAGAAAACGGCATTCTGTTAACCGATACGCCCGGATTTTTATGGCCAAAACTCAGCCCCCCCTCCTGTGGTTATCGACTCGCGATTACCGGCGCCATAAAAGATACTGTTTTTGATTACGCTGACATTGCGCTTTACGCCGCTGAATATTTACTAAAAGCCTACCCAGAAGCCATAAAAGCCCGCTACGGTTTAAGCGAACTCCCCGAAACGGATGTAGAGTTATTGGACATGATTGGCGTAAAACGCGGCTGCACCCGCAAAGGCGGCGGCGTAGAAATTCAGAAAGTCTCATCAATCCTCATCACCGAATTACGCGCAGGCTTGCTTGGCAATATCAGTTTTGAAACACCGGAAATGACAAGCCACGAAGTCGAGCAAGATAGAATCAGCGAAGAAATTAAAGCTAAAGAAAAAGAAGAAAAAGAACGCATTCGCCGGCTGAAAACCAAAAAAAATCGGCGTTAATCACCGCGCCCCATCAGCGGGGGGCTTATTGCAGGGAAGCAAAAATAGTGCAGGTAACATCCTCCTTCTCTTCGGATTGTGACCGCGAATGTTGAAAAGTCGAAAACTTCCACCACTCTTGTGCGGCGATTTCAGAGGTGACCACATCACACAACGATTCGACTTTTGCCAAATAAATAATGTTGCAGATGGTTTCTTTGCACTCTATTTGTTCTGGAAAAACACCGGATGAATACTGACTGTAGTAAAAATATTCTTGAATATTATTCTCCATTTCAGTTGCCCATTCATAATTTCTGGGTTGCGCTTCAAAATCTTTTTTAATTTTTTCACCGGAAGCTTGGATGGTTTTAGCTAAGGATTCCAGCGTAGCTTCATGATCATCGGATGTAGTACTGCTCGTTTGTGCTTGGTCAGAGCCATTATCTGGCCTATCTACCAATTTCGATCTATCTTCAACTTCAGCAATGCGCGGGGTAGTATCAATCGTAGGTGCGACGCATGGATTGCCATCGACGGCTTCTGTTTTTTCTAGAGGCACCGCTTTCGTTGGCGCTGTATCATGGGCGGCGTTTTCTTTATGTTGCTGTATTAAATTCGGTTGCCCAGCAGTCGGTAACGCCGAACTATTTACGACTACGGCTTTACTGGCAGAAGATTGCTCCGTTCCGGTTGCCGTGTAACGACCTATCACAACCCCACATCCCAGTAAGAGTAAACTGAGTAATATTTTTTGCACAAAAGTCCCTGCATTATTCGATGACATAAATAGTCCCTCACAATAATAGTTTTTATGTATGGCGGAAAACTAAACCCCACCCTTAAATCCCAACTGCCGCCATGCCTCGTAACTAATAATCGCTACTGCATTGGAAAGATTCAGACTGCGGCTGTTGGGTTGCATAGGAATCCGTAAACGGTTAACAACATCGATGCTATTAAGAACATCGGGTGGCAAACCTGAGGTTTCTGAGCCGAACAATAACACATCGCCTTCTTGATACTGGAGCTGATCGTGTGGACGGCTTCCTTTGGTGGTGCAAGCCAAAATACGTCGCCCCGCAACGGCCTGTAAAAATGCTGCGTAATTAGGGTGACGAGTAAGATGATTCAAATCTGTATAATCCAACCCTGCACGGCGCAGGCTTTTCTCTTCAAAATCGAACCCCAAGGGCTCAATTAAGTGTAAATGGCAGCCATTGTTGGCGATTAAACGAAGAATATTACCCGTGTTCGGGGCAATGCGTGGTTCATAGAGCGCAATATGAAACATTAAGACCTCACTAGCAGTGTTCTTTATCCCAAGAGTCAATTCACCATCCTAATTCGCCATCCCAATTAGGACTGGCTTAGATTAGAATTGCGCATTCTAAATTCTACATGCCTGTTTAACCATCCATAGGATTTGTAATTCATGAGCAAGATTCAAATTTTTGTCGGTAGTGTCTATGGTGGCGCTGAGCAAGTGGCAGAGATTGCGCGCGATAACTTGAGCAGCCTTGGCCATGAAGTAACACTTAATACCTATGCCCGCGCACAAGATTTGGCGCGCGACCCCAATGAAATAATTTTACTGTGCCACTCCAATACCGGCTCAGGTGAATTACCCGATAATATTCAACCACTGTATTTACATCTCACACGCGATTATCCACGTATTGCTGGGCGTCGCTATGGCGTAATTAATCTTGCTGATAGTTGTTACACCACATTTAATGAAGCGGGCGTAATGCTTGATGCCGCTTTTGCCGATTTAGGTGCTGTGCGTATTGGTGAACCTTTGGTGTTGGATGCCAGCAGCGGTGATGATGCCGCTACGCTAACACGCGAATGGATAAAGCACTGGGCAGGATTATTGAAGTAATACAAAAGCAAAACTTTACGCTGTAGCACGTTTGTCATTAGGAGACTTTTTCGAAAACGCATGCATACATCCCTGTAGCTCCCTCAAGTCGTCCCTGACTTGAGGGTTTCGAAAAAGCCTCCTAACGACAAACTCAGACTGACATTAATCGAAACAGCAAATAAAAATGAACGAACAAAAGACCATCGGCCTTTTTTACGGCAGCTCTACCTGTTACACCGAAATGGCAGGCGAAAAAATTCGCACATGCATCGGTGAAGGTCGCGTAGATTTTTTTAATATCGCCGATACACCCATCGTACAAGCACAATTTTACGATTACCTTATTTTTGGTATTCCCACCTGGGATTACGGCGAGCTGCAAGAAGACTGGGAAGACATTTGGGACGACTTGGATAGCGTCGATTTTCGCGGCCGCAAAATTGCGATTTATGGCTTAGGTGATCAAGTCGGTTATCCCGAATGGTTTTTGGATGCCATGGGTTACTTGCACAGTAAACTGGTTGCCCGTGGTGCGATTCCTTGCGGCTATTGGCCTCGCGCGGGTTATGAGTTTGAAGACTCCAAAGCACTCACACCCGACGGCAATTATTTTGTCGGCCTCGCGCTTGATGAAGAAAACGAATTTCAATTAAGCGAAGCACGTATTCACGCGTGGTGCGCACAAATACTGCGCGAATTCGGACTTTAAACAACGTTGAACGACAAGACTGATCCACACACCGATAACATCATCACCAATGCTCAACTGCAATGGGATGAAGAAGGCCAACCGGTTTCCCGTGTATTTGGTGATGTGTATTTCTCACGCGCCAATGGTTTGGAAGAAACACGCCATGTATTTTTGCATCACAACCAATTAGCGGAACGCTGGCAACAACTAAAAGCTGGTGAACACTTTACTATTGCTGAAACCGGTTTCGGCTCTGGTTTAAATTTTTTAGCAGCGTGGGAGTTGTGGTTGAATACTGCACCTGAAACCGCGCAACTGCATTTTGTGACGGTTGAAAAATTCCCACTACATAAAACCGATTTAATTCGTGCGCTGGCGCTCTGGCCTGAGCTGCATAAGTTCTCAACAGAACTCATAGACGCATATCCCGTTTTTATTAGCGCAGGCTTTCACCGCCTGTCATTTATGAATGGGCGCATTAAACTCACCCTCATTATTAACGATGCTGCCGTCGGTTTTGAGCAACTACTGGCAACCAGTCACCCGCTTTTTGCCAGTGAATGTGCCAAAGTCGATGCGTGGTTTTTAGATGGTTTTGCGCCATCCAAAAATCCGCAAATGTGGAGCGACCCATTATTTTCCGCGATTCAATTACTCAGCCATTCACAAACCACCGCAGCGACTTTTAGTGCCGCAGCGATTGTGAAAAATGGTTTAAAAAACGCGGGGTTTGCCGTGCAAAAAGTGGCTGGATTTGGGCGCAAGCGTGAGATGGTAAAGGCACAATATGTTGCCGAACCCACTGCGGTTAACGCCGCCGATTTTTGGTATCGCGGAAGTTACTCGCCCTACCCCGTGCCCTGGACCATTAACACTAACCAAAAAACCAACGACCACAAACATGCACTGGTGATTGGCGGTGGTCTTGCCGGTTGTAGTAGTGCGCGTGCATTAGCGGAACGTGGCTGGCAGGTGACGTTAATCGAACGACATACTGAACTGGCACAGGAAGCCTCAGGCAACCCACAAGGTGTACTTTACGCCAAGCTATCGCATAAATCCGAAATGCAGGCGGAATTTAATCTTGCTGCCTTGCAATTTGCAATTCATCACTATGCCAAGCTCTGGCCGACTATAGGAGCAAAAACGGGAGTCTTACAACTCGGCTACTGCGAAACCGAACGCCAATTGCATGAGCAATTACGTGAAAAATTTTCAGCGGCAGATGAACTGGTGCAATTTGTTTCTGCAGCCCAAGCCAGTGAGCTTGCAGGCGTAACCTTGAATTATCCTGCTATTCACTTTCCCCATGCCGGTTGGATTTACCCACGAGCACTGTGTGAACATTGGGTAGATCATCCTGCCATTAGGGTGATGACACAAACAGCAGCAATAGCACTGAACCGCACAGATGAAAACTGGGAGATCACTACTCATGATCGCACCTTGAGTGCACCCGTAGTCATTATTGCCAATGCGCGCGATGCAACCGCATTCTCGCTCACACAACACTTGCCGATTAAAGCAATTCGCGGTCAAACAACCTATTTGCCGGAAAGCCCACAGAGTCAGAATTTAAAAACCGTTATTTGTAGCGATGGTTATATAAGCCCATCGCACAACGGCATGCATTGCACGGGTGCAACCTTTACCTTGAAAGATGAAAGCACCGCTGTACGCCATACAGATCACCACACCAATCTGAATAACTTACGTGAATTCACTCCTACAGTCGCCGCTGGATGGGAAACATTGGATCTAAATAGCCTAGAAGGGCGCGTTGCCTTCCGCTGCAGCCTGCCGGATTATTTACCTGTAGTAGGCGCAGCACCACATGAAAACGCTATGCTCAATGACTTTGCGCCTCTGCGTAAAAATTCGCGTGCGGGAATACCAAAAGCCGGATCCTACTGGCCGGGACTTTTTATTAACCTCGGGCACGGCTCACGCGGCTTGGCCTATACACCCATTTGCGCTGAGCTTTTGGCCGCTCAAATTAATGGTGAAATTCTACCCACACCACAGGACATGGCGAATGCCTTGAATCCAGCACGATTTTTAATCCGCGATCTCATCAAAAACAAACGTTAACATCGAGGTAATCCCACCCTAGCCATCATCAAATCAGCAGCTATACTCTTTAAAACCCGTTTATCGAGATGACGCTATGCTAACCAATCGCCACTATTTATTGGATGATGCACCTGATTTTGTCCATAACTATTACGAACGCTTGGTGCTACAGGAGGCCCACAACCAAAGTGAGCGCATTCAACAGGGCGACCGTGAGTTTTTAGCCGATGTTGCCTGCGTTGCACTTAATCGCCTGCCCCCACGCTACATTCGTCACGATGTGGATATGACATTTTTTATGTCGCCGCAGGACATGATGGAAATCGAGCGAAAAGTCGCGGCTGCTGTGAGCGACGCCCTTAATTATGTGGAGCGCAGAGAACAAGGGGAAGACCCCGAACTCCTTCCGATTGAAGCCTCACTGAGTGGTACGCGCGCCAGTAAGACGACCAAGGCAAGTAAGGCAGAAAAAAGCGTCGAAAAAGACAATACTGCGACACCCGCAAAAACCACCACGAAAGCTGCCACAAAATCCAAAACCACTAAGAAAAAGTAATGGTATGCGACAAAAAAGCGAAAAGGCCCTAGCGGCCTTTTTCGTTTTTACCGCCCTCTACTCTTGTTTTTTTATCGGATAAGTCTGAAATAACCTGAGAGCCACTACCACAGGATATAACCGTGCGCATTGCCTCCTCTACACTGACGTGCGGTAATAAATCTACACACTCGGCGGATAGGTGATACACAAAACCCGAGGTAGGAATAGGCGCGGTGGGCGCGTAGACCGTTAAATCACCGTTGGCATGTTTAGCGGTAACAATCGCCGTCACTGAAACGCCGGCTGCTCGCCCCATAATGTAAGCGCGGCATACTTCTCCTTTGAGCAACGAGGTATTGCCCTCGCCACCTAAGAGCTGCGACACGACTTCCCGAATCGTTTTATAACCAGGCGCTAATCTACTGAGCCACTCATCGATTTGATCATGAATCCATTCACCCAGACTGGTTTTGATAAACAACCCGATCAAAAAACAAGCAACAAGCAATAAGGCAACGCCAATAATATCAGCCACTAAATTTGTGAAAGCCGTTTGCTCTATTAACCATTCACTGAGCGGGCGAATTAACTGGCTCACCAAGCCTAATAACCAATCCAGCAACAGAATAAAAATGGCGATCGGCAAAATCACCATAAACCCGCCAATAAGCGTGATGCTGACAAATGATCGTAAACGCTTCATGATTAACGCCTTTAAAAAATAGGAAAACCGATTGTGAAAAACGGGTTATCACTCATCGCACTATTGTGCACTAGCCTGCTGTTTATAGCGAATAGCCATGCAGCTGCACCCCAAATCCCCTACCAACTCTTGGCCGAACGCGTGCACGACGCCAGCGTTTTTACACAAGGGTTATTAATCGACAATAACAAATTCTACGAAAGTAGCGGGCTTTACGGAAAGTCACGCTTACTAAGTTACTACATCACACCGCCAGACCCGACTTGGGCCAGCATTGCTGTGCAGTACCCACAACAATATGTTATTGAAGATAAGTATTTTGGAGAGGGTTTAGCACTACAGGATAACCAACTATTTTTACTGACGTGGCAAGAAAAAACACTCTTAGTGTTTGATAAAACTACCCTCAGGTTGCAGAAAAAACTCTCTTATGAAGGAGAAGGCTGGGGACTGACGAGCGATGGAAAACATCTGATTCGCAGCGATGGCAGTGACACCTTATTTTTTCATACGCCGACGGATTTTGCAGTGACCAAAACCATCACCGTAAAGGATGGAGACACTCGCATCGATAAAATTAATGAGCTGGAATATGCAGAAGGATTTATTTGGGCAAATGTGTGGTATGACGATCGCATTATAAAAATTGATCCCACTACAGGAACAGTGATGGCAACTCTTGATTTATCGAGCATCAAACAAAGCCTGAAGCTCAGCAGTCGTGAATACGTGTTAAATGGAATTGCTTGGGATCCATATCGTCAAGCATTTTGGATAACCGGAAAAAACTGGCCAAAAATGTTTTTAATAAAAATTGAATAACTATTTACGATGGAATTATTTTCGTCGCAAGAACCTTATCGATCCTACGCCCATCCATATCAACAATTTCTAATTGCCACTGTTGGATGTTTATTTTATTACCCGTTGCCGGCAATTTACCCATGACCGACATAATCAGGCCATTCAGTGTTTGATAATGGCCTTCATCGGGTAAATCACTAATACCCAAGCAATCTTTCACATCTAAAATGGGCAGCATGCCATCTAGCAACAAAGAACCGTCATCACGACGGACAATATACGCGTCATCTTCATTGCTCGCCAAAAACTCCCCTGTCAATGCCTCCAACAAATCCTGCAAAGTAACAATGCCTTTGAGATCACCATATTCATCCACCACAAAAACCATCTGTGAATGAGATGAACGGAAAAACTCGAGCAACTCCAATCCCGTTAAAGATTGGGGAACCACATGACAAGGCTGCGCCATAGCAGCCAAATCCACTGCTTCACCACGAATTGCTTCAGCTAATAACTCTTTGGCGTTAATAACACCAATTAAATTCTCACTGTATTTCTCACACACGGGAAAACGAGAATGTGGCGATTGCATAACACGCTTATAGTTTTCTTCCAACGAGATGGCTGTATCCAAATACACTATATCGGTGCGCGGCACCATCAACGAAGCAATATTACGCGCCTCTAAACGCAACACGTTTTTTACCATAGCGTGCTCTTGCGCCTCTAATACGCCAGAGCTTGATCCCTCATCCAAAATGGCATGAATATCTTCTTCGGTAACGTTCTGATCTTGTTTTTGATTAAATCTAAGCACGCGCATCATGGTGCGGGTAGAACCAGATAATAAATGCACGAAGGGTTTGGTGATAATAGCGAGAATTTGCATAGGTCTTGCCATAGCACAAGCAATGCGCTCCGCATTGACTTGCCCGATGCGCTTTGGAACTAACTCACCGACCACAATTGACAAATACGTGACTACCATCACCACCAAAGCAGTCGCTAAGTAATGACTCATAGTCTCCGACAGATCAAAGCCTTGAAGCCAAATGGCAAAAGGCTCAGCAAGAATGGACTCACCAAAAATACCATTCATAAGCCCTATAGAGGTAATTCCGATTTGCACCGTTGAGAGAAACTGAGTGGGATCTTCGGCCAGTTTTAACGCAGCCTGCGCTGAGCTGCTGCCTCTGGCCGCCAAAATACTGAGACGGGATTTTTTAGCGGTGACTATGGCGATTTCCGACATAGCAAACAGGCCATTTAAAATAATCAGGCCAATTAAAACGAAGATTTCCATGATTTCCTACAAAAACTATGGCAAGGCATGCAGTGTACCATCATCTAATGACGAATCTGTAGCGGAAAGCCATGCGTTCGTAGGCTGTCTTGGCAGGAGGAAACCCTATGCTTCACCTTAAATCGCAGCCTCTTTCAGGTCATAGAACGCCAAATCTTCACCAAACCCTTTTTCGATCAACGCATCTCGTAAGGATTCATGCACCAGGATCGCATTAGTAGATTCTGCTAGCCGAAACATTTTAATGCCCTTGGTTTTCTTTTCGTCAATCACCAACTCATCAAAATCCACATCAATCAAAGGGATACCATCATGCACTGTAGCAACTGATTTTTGCATATCTGCAGCAGCCACTAAACCAAGAATATTAACAGCTTTGTAATAGGTGATAACTTTACCGGCATTTGGATCTAGCCACGTACTTATATCGCCATATCCCTCTTCCTTCCAATAACCAGCGATATCGGTAATCCCGCTATCTCGCATCGATTGATATAACTCTTCCAAACTATCGGCATTACTAGGCACATTAATTATTGCGTTATACGTATCAAAATTATATACGCCGCAGTCGCGCAAAGCCTGAATAAAATCATCCCGCCACAAAGGTGGATTTGTATAGATAAACGCGCCCATATACTGCGCATCATCTTCAGAAAGTGGATCAAAAGGCTTTAGAGAGAAAACTAATGGATCTGGGACATCTGTGCTGATAACCGCCCCGCGCCACCAATTCAAACCATTTATATACTGCTCAAACCTTGCTCTTCTGCGTGGACGACTATTAGCCGATAGCAAATAATACATAATTAAACCTTTTATTTTTGATGTGGCTTTTCAGCCATATATAAAGTTACAAATCGCGATGTGTAAATATTTATCTTCCAATTAGATGTAGGAAACACTAGCATTTTTTTCATTCTTGATGACACGGTATTCAATCGCTGCACCAAAGAATATATCGGCTCTTTTTCTTCAGGAGGCTTATTTTCTTTCTTTTTAGCATCTGGGCACCATAAATCTTTTTGCGCCGCTAACTTATCAAATATTTTATCTAATCCATCCTTTACAAAATCACTATAATCTTCATGTGCATCGTGAAATTGTGCTCTCCATTTTTCCATTGCTGAAAATACAAAATCTTTTGGCGACAAACCTGGATTCCCTGCCGCAAAATCTTTACCCTTTTCACCCCAAGGGCGAACACCATAATTACCAGGCGACCAAACTCCATTCTCAGCAGAATTAATATTGTATCCGATATTTCCTTTGGCACATTTATCCGTCCAAATATATTTCTTTTCCTTTATGAACTTACTTTCTTTTAACGCTGCATTTCCTGGAATTAAATGATGCGCGGCCACAGCAGCATCGAAAGAATTACCATTCAATTCAACTTTCTTAGCTTCAGGTTTTCCCCCTAAAGCAATCCCTAATTTACCTGCATCGTTTTTAAACTTAAATGATGTAGCATCCTCATCATGTTCAGCCTCCAAATCATTTACAATTTCCTTAGGCGGCTCTTTAGACTTACAAAACGCACAAGTCTCATCATCGTGCTTTTCATCAACAATAAGATCAACACTAACTGCTTCACCTAAATCCATAATCCATCTCCACGCGTAAGAATAATATGCAAACGTCACTCAGCTGATAGGCACAATGCCGATCGATGCGACAATTCCGATGAACAACACAGCAAATGTTGCTTAGAACTTTTTGAGCCAGTGTATGAAAGTGCAGCCAACGCAATTAAGGTGCAGCCAATCGCCGCGCCTAGATCACCAAAACAATCGACTGGATGCGTCGTACGAACGCTGGGCGATATTTTGGCACTGTTACGTGTAAGTGCCACGCCAATTTCTTTGTGACAAAAGCCATCATAAATCATGCTTGTCCATATATGATCGACTGGTGTTGTTACATGCTGAAGTGCCGCGGTTACAGCAACGGACAAGCCATCACCTCGGTAAGGCTCATCACTGTATCTGTGGCCTTTTTCACTACCGAAACCAGGCATCGATAAACGAACTTGTGGCGCTGCAATTTGATCTTTTACGCGTTCGGATGCCAACAATAGAAAACAAGCGCCTTCGCCTGGGAAAAAACCATCCGTTGAACCCTCTACCATCAAGCGGTCTTCAGCGTCTAATTTTGCGAGTAAATAATTATCCCAATAACTATCAACGCCACCAATCAGCACATAGTCGTGACCCGTTTCTGCAAGATACTTATACGCCAAATCGACAGCATGAAATGCACCTGCCCTCCCCACATGAGCAACCAAGCTATGCTTTGCTTCGAGAGCAATTTCAGATTGCACCATTAATTGCTCAATAAAATTACCCACCAGCGGAACACTGGCCTGTGGCAAATGCTCAGGTAAATTGAGAAAAACAGGAATTGGCTTTTCATTCGGGAGCCTAGCTTGCAGTTGCACTAATGCGGCAGCAGCCAATTGGAGCAAGCGCAGTTGCCGCGTTGGAATATGGCTTGCTGCTAATGTTGATTTAAGCGGTGGTAATGCACTGTCTGGCACTAACGCCATTTTTATTGGCTTTAATTTTTTATTGAGTAGAGCGGTTTCTTCAATAGCACAAACGCCCGCCCGAACAGCGGCAGATGTCATGATTGGGTTAGCACCAACAGGATTAATCATCCCAATATCGGCAACATAAATAGGGGGATGCTGGCTCATACTCAACCTATAAATAATGGGTAAAAATAAGGTTCAGAGGTGGTCGGCATTAAGATTTATTATCAGGAATTATGCTAACCCATAATATTTTTCTTATTGTGAAACAGAGGATCGCCTATCCTACACACGTTTTTGCCTTCGAATTTTACATCCGCTGAAAACATCATAAACTCACACACACCCATTTGATCACTACTGACAACACCTTTGGCAGTACCGGCCTCATCCCCCATGCTACGGGTGTATTGAGCCCCTTTTACCATGGGCATTTGGCCATCCGTTTTAATCGACTTGGGGCCTTTGCTGGTATCTGACGATTTACCGATATTAGGGTAAGGAATGGGCACTGGACCACCCGGGGTTGGCGTTTTACAAACATCAGGAAAAACAACGCTGATGCCGTTACTGCCTTTATGAACAATTCCGCGTGCGTTGGCAAATGTTGTTTGAGCCACAATAGAGTCCTCTAGCGCAATGAAGATAGCGGATTAGCCTAATAGGCCAAGTACAAAAATTATGTCTATGGTGTATCTGAGAACACGCGCTCACGATTACACATGAACATTAAAATAAGTGCAATCTATAAGCTTAACTTTACCCAATAGATTCAAAAATAAAGCATTTAAAATTATGATTTTGGCGACAAAATTAACGATTGCTATTTTTACAACGCTTTTACGAGGGCATCCATGGGAATATACCAGGCTGAAACATTCAGCCTGGCAGAGAACAAAAAAACGTTTTACTTTTGTTTCGCAGGGGTGCAATCGGCGGGCTTTTCCATTTCATCCTCAATTTTCTTAATCACAGCTTTAATACGCTGAATATTAAGATAGGTATCTGAAAACAACAGGGTTTGTGGGTTATCCATGAGCGCCAAGTGGCTATCTTGTGGAACCAAAGGCCTTAAAACAGGCAATAGCTCCGCACTGCAAGATTTTTCTAACTTCACATATTCAGTAACATATTCATCATCAAAATAAGTTTTATTATCCTGAACAACGGGAATTGCAGAATGCCGCGCTTCACGCGTTTGAATGAAGTGAATATCACCATTGGATTTGTATGCTGTAAATCCATTTTGTTTTAGCTGTGTCAACAATTTAGCATAATTAAAATCGCTGATAATAGTTCTAATCCGCACCAGAGTTTCCGCATCTTTCGCATTCACCAAAACATCAGTTTTCAATACCTTTTCCGTCATTAACGCAAGGTCTTGTAATGTCATCGTTTGGACATCGGAATCAATCTGCGCAACAGATGCTTTTTGTGAAGACTGAGCAAATACTGAACCCATTACACACGTCAAGATTACACCCAGCAGGATGTGCCGCACTTTTCTTGTAAACCATATTATTTTTAACATGTTTATTTTTCCCCTAATTAGCGCAGCTTTCTGCTTTTTGCATGCCATCATCAATTTGCTTGATAAGTGTCTTAAGACGCTGAATATTTGAATAGGTATCAACAACAATAATCGTATTAGTTGCTTCAGATATGGTCATATGCCCTTCTCTAGGAACTAATGGCCTCAATGCTGGTAATAACTTACTTCCGCACGCTTTTTCAGGTTTTATAGATTCTGTGACATATTCATCATCAAAATAGGTCTTATTGTTTTCAACAACAGGAATCGCCGCATCTCGTGCTTGCTGTATTTGAATAAAATGAATACCGCCATTTGATTTATAAGCAGTAAAACCATTTTGTTTTAATTGCGTAAGCAATGCGGGGTAATCGAGCTGGCTGATATTGGTTCGAATACGCACTGATGTATCTGCATCTTTCGCCCCCACGGATACATCCATTTTTAAGATTTTCTCGGTGACGACTGCAAAAGCTTGCAAACTCATGGTTTGCGCCACATTGCTTGCTTGTTCAATCACCGCCTTCTGCGAGGGTTGTGCAAATGCAACAACAGTAGTACTCACTAAAATAACACCAAAAATCACTGCACGTTTTACATTCATCGTCGTTATCTGCTTTATCATCTTCAATCGCTCCTTTAATTCATGATGATTTTCCAATATACCCACTGCCGATGGCGCACGCGATGAGTAAGGTAAAAAATCGCTAAGTTCAATCAATGTTTCGCCGTAGTTTTTATGTTGCTTTTTCGGCAAATGACTTAATACCAACGCATCACATGCCGCCTCCATATCGGTTCGCATACGGCGACAGGCGAACCACACAAAGGGATTAAACCAATGGAAAATATTGATTAAGCTCACCGACCAATTGAACGCTATATCGTGCCTTTTGATGTGTCCCAACTCATGCAGCAATACATACTGCAATTGTTCTGGTGTTAAGGCTTTTTCAATATCGAGAGGAATAATAATGGTGGGTTGCAATACACCCATAGCGATAGGCGTAGTAATGTCGCCAGAAGAATATAAATCTACATGTTTGGAGAAATGCATTTTTTGCTTAGAGCGTTCAAATAACTCAGCAACATCTGGCGGGACAATTAAAGCATGCCGCTTAATACGATAATACGTGCGGCTTTTGATGAGTGTTACAACCAACAAAATCACTACGCCCACCAACCAAACAATCGCGATGAATAAACCAATATCTGTTTTAGTATCTGACAATTTCGTTGCATCTGTTAACGTCGATAGGTCAGGTGCTGATATTGAAGTGCTATCGCTACTTGCTGACTGCACAAAAGCACTTTGCTCAAATTGCACTTGAGGCACTTCACTAAAAAAATGGTCGCTAGCCGCTTTGATATTGACATCCCAACCAACGGGAACCATAAGACTCACCAGCACAGTGAACCACAATAGATAACGCGCAGCTGCTGAAAATAAATGCCGAAAAAATCTTTGTAATATAAGTACCAAGGCAATCAGTGGAATTGTTTTGAGTGACGCCATCACTAACCATTCAACCAGATTCACCAAGGCTGCAAGATCGATTATCAAATTCATTTAGAACTCTCCTTGTCATTGTCATCATTTAACAATTCACGCAATGCCGCTTTCTCTTCCGCCGTAAGGCGATGCTTTGTCGTGAAGTGCGCAACCATCGGCGTTAAAGCACCATCAAATACACGTTGTATAAAAGATTCGGCTGCAGTGGATTCGCACTCTTCGCGACTAAACAAAGGGCGATAGTGCTGAATGTTTTTTTCCATGACATAGTCAACAATCCCTTTGTTGTGCAACCGAATCAACATAGTGCGTACGGTTTTAGGATGCCACTGCACGGTGTCTTTCACCTTGTCGGCAATGTCATTCACCGAGGCGGGGGCACACTCCCAGAGCACTTTCATTAATGACCACTCGCTGTCGGATAACTGCAGATCTTTCCGCATCTTGTTATTACCTCTTTTTTAGATCGACTTTCGATAAGGGGATGAGTGCCTGCCGCGAATAAGTGACCAGTAGCCTGCTCCCTGTTCAAGCCAGCACAAGGCAGCCATAGGCTTACACTTGTAAGTCACACAAAGATTACACATGTAATCCGACACATGCAATTAGATTGAGTTCACATATCCGCATTAAATTGATGCTATCTGAGTCTTTTTACGGTTGTTGGCTTGACACAAGGCGCTTAAAAGACCATATTTGGTTTAAATAATACCAAATATGGTAATCACAAATAATGAAGGCCATTATCCAACAACCAACAGAGGTCTATAACCATGAAACACAACATTCTATGTGCGCTATTTTTATCGGGTTCGCTGGTTGCATGCGGCGGTGGCGGTGGTTCTACCAGCAACGACACCAAACAACCGCAACCCAGTGTGGCAACCCAGGGCATGATCACCGGCTTCGGGAGCGTGATTGTTAATGGTGTGCACTACGATGTAGACGATGCCGACATCGAAGTGGATGACGAATCCCTTGTGGAATCCGAATTGGCAGTTGGGCAAATGGTTCGTATCACAGGCTCAATTGATGATGATGGGCTGCACGGCAAAGCTCTGAAAGTGATTGGCGAAACACAATTACGTGGCTCTATTGACAGTATTGATCTTGATGCAGGTGTAATCGTCGCGCTCGGTCAGACGATTTTGATTAATGCGGATACTTTTTATGACGATGACTTAACGCCTGATCAGCTTGCCGTCGGTGACGTTATCAAAGTGAGCAGCTATACCAATGCCGACGGCGATATGGTTGCGACTTACATTGAACTGAAAAATGATGTTTCCGGTAATAGTTTTGGTTTCAGCGGAACCGTCAGCAATCTGAATACCACCGCCCTCACCTTCACCATCAACAATCAAGTGGTGGATTACAGCAAAGTCACATTAGCAAACTTGCCGAATAGTACCTTGGAAAATGGCATGCTAGTACGCGTAAAAGGAAGCTTAGTAGACGGCGTTTTTGTTGCTGTGGGCAACCTTCGTTTAAGTGACCTGGGTTTTAAACATCACGATCATGATGGCGAAGATCATCCAGACCATGCTGAGCTGTCGGGTTTGGTTACAGGGTTAGTCGCCAACACCAGCTTTGTATTAGGTGACGTTACCGTGCTCATTAATTCATCCACTGAATTTGAAGAAGGCAGTGCAACTGATCTTATTGAGGGTTTGATGGTTAAAGTAGAAGGTGAATGGGATGCCAACAACAATCTCGTTGCCGACGAAATTAAACTAAAATACACCCCTAAAATTAATAACAGAGGCACCGTGGAAGCTATTGATTTAACGGCTCAAACCTTCACCGTTAATGGCGCCACCTTTGAAGTAACACCCGAAACTAGCTTCAAAGATGAAAGTAAATCACGCGTTCGCTTCTTTGATTTGGCCGACTTGGTAGTAGGTGATGCCATTCGTGTGCGTGGGTACAGCATCCCCGCCACAGAAACCGCCGCTGAACGCTTGATTGCTACTCGTGTAGAGCGCCGCAACCCTCGTAAAGATAATGAACACGATGATGATTTCGGCATTGAAATTGAAGGTGTCATCGAAGCGGTTAGCGAATCAGTGATTACTATTGATGGCCATGAGATTACACTGGATGAAATCACCCTGTTTGAGGGTATTGCCGATCTCGACAGCTTTCTAGCGATCGCACTGGGTGCGAACGTCGAAGTAAAAGCCATGATTAAAGAGGGTGTTGCTGTCGCCATAAAAGTTGAACTAGAAGATGAAGATCACGATTCTGAAGATGATAATTCGGATAGCGATGACGATTCGGATAGTGATGACGATTCCGATAGCGATGACGACGATTTGATCGTTACACTCTAATGATTCACTAAGCGTTTGCTCTGTCGCACGCAGTCATCGGTCAGTGCGGCAGAGCCTTTTTAATCAAACCCGTATTTTTCTGTTACATTTTTATCCGTTACAGTAGCCTTACCACATGTTAAAAGTTACATAAACCGTTTGGATTCGTGATGACAACACCCAAAGACATAGTGCTATCTGCCTGTCGGAAACTCATGGAACCGATCATTGGGATTTTGTTGCGCAATGGCATCACCCACAAGGAATTGGCCATTATCTGTAAGCAACTCTACGTCAAAGTAGCCTCGCAAGAATTTGGTATTCGCGGCCGTCAAACCAATTTATCACGCGTTGCATTATTAACGGGAATAGATCGCAAAGAAGTAGCGCGGATTAAAGAAACACAAGAGCACAATATTGCCAGTGACGACAATCAAAAATCGCAAGATCGTCTCACCCGTGTTTTATCCGGCTGGCATCAAGACCCTGATTTTTTAGAGGCAGAGGGCAAACCCAGCATACTATCGCTCGATGGCAACACACCCAATTTTGCACAACTTGCACGCCGTTATGGTGGCGACATGCCAGCAATAACCTTATTAAAAGAATTAAAACGACACGGCACCGTGGAAGAAACTGATGCAGGTGAATTACGTGTACTCAAACGTTATTTTATACCGGCGCAATCCGACCCTAGTGCACTTTTGCGCGCCGGTAATGTTTTGCATGATTTAGGCAGTGCGCTAGAACATAACTTATACAAAGCCAATACCAGTAAAAAGATTCCCCTTCGCTTTGAACGCAGAGCAACTAACACCGAAATGTCGCCGGATGTGGCAGCGGCATTTCGTGCCTTCGTCGATAAAGAAGGTCAAGCCTTTTTAGAAAAAATCGATGCATGGCTTACTGAACATGAATCCTCTAGCTCCCCCTCATCGGATAACCGCATCAAAATGCGCTTAGGTGTAGGCACTTATTTAATTGAAGAAGTCATCGCGCAAGACCCGAAAGCCGATGCAGGAGAACAACAATGAAAAACTACCTCACTCCACTTTTTTGGATACTCCCTTTAAGCGTTTACTTAGTCGCTTGCGGTAGTGGCAGTAATGACGAAGTCGCAGGCATTGATGGCAGCGGATCTCCGGTAGCTTCCAGCACAGGAACTATCGATGGATTTGGTAGCGTTATTGTGAATGGAGTGCGTTACGACTCCTCTAAATCCACCATTCTGATTAATGGACAAGTAGGCAGCGAAGATGATTTGCGCACGGGCTATCGTGTCACCGTTATTGGCACCCAAGAAAATGATGCAGGTGTTGCCGATACCATTGAATTCCGTCCGGATGTTGTAGGAATCATTACTGAGATTGATCTCACCAATGAACAGTTTGTTGTTTTAGGCCAAACGGTAAAAGTTACCAACGCCACTCTTTTTGATCAGGCAATTACCCCTAACACTATTGAAGGCCTCAGTGTAGGTGAGCGCGTATTAGTCAGCGGAAAAACAGATAATAGTGGTGTAATCACCGCTAGCCGTATTGAGCGGACCGCCCTTTTACATCAAATCAATGGCCAAGTGCGCGAATTAAACGACGCGAATAATACCTTCTTAATTCGCGATATTACTGTCAATTACAGCAGTGCAACTTTCAATAATATTAATGACGATCAACTTACCAATGGTATGAGAGTGAGCATTCGTGGCACGCTGAGTAATTCACAACTATTCATGGCTCAAACGATAACGGGTATTGAGGATCGTTTTAATGAGGATGTTGAGAAAGTGGAACTAGAAGGTTTTATCACCCGTTTTAACTCTGCAACAGACTTTGCTGTGGATGGCGTTCCTTGTACCACGATACCGGCAACCACTTATGAAGACGGCAACCCAAGTGAATTAATGCTAGGCGCCGCTGTAGAAGTTAAAGGCACCGTTAATGCAACAGGCACCGTAGTGGCGAAAGCCATTGAATTCGATCGTGACGATAACAGCCACATCCAAGGTCAGGTTTCATCTATCACATTAAATACAACAGGCTCTATTGTGACGGGCACGCTTCAAGTAGGCGAAACGACCATACAAACAACAGGCTCCACACGTTATGAAGATAAAAGCGATGATCAGATTCGTCGATTTAATCTTGCATCCCTTCAAGTTGGAAACTTTGTTGATGTGTCGGGCTTCAACAATAACAACGTGTTTATTGCCACTAAAATCGAACGCAAACGCTTTAGTAATGATGAAGATACTGAAATAAAAATTGAAGGCTTAGTCACCAGCGTTGGCATTCATAGCTTTACTGTTTTAGGCAATGAGATACGGATAACAGAATCAACCGAATTCCATGTGGACGATGCCATACTGACAGAAGCAGAATTTTTATTAATGGCTCTGGGTCAACATGTCAGAGTAGAAGGAATTCTGCGCGATGGTATTTTCACGGCAACAGAAGTGGAAATTGAAGAAGGTGATGACAGCCCTGACTAGGGTGCATTAACTCAGCCGCGATTATCAGTGTTTATGGTATGCAACGAACGACAAGCTTTCCACTTGGCGATCAAACTCCTTTAATACATGTTCTATGCAGCCAGTTGCGAGCCTAAAATATTCATTGGGGGCTATTGTTGGCTTATCCACAACGACTTGTTGTTCAATGGTATGCAAAAAGAGACGAAAATCTTCACGCGTTGCCTCTGACCATGAACGATTGATATTAGATTCAATTTTCCCATGTAAATGGTTTAACTGAATACGTAATACACTCGAACAATGGCCTTTGCTCACCGCGCCCATACCCAAAGCACGTGCTTGACCAATATATTCAGCGATAAATAATAAGTTTCGCCAATCCGTATCGGCAGTATCCACCAAGCCCAATTTACCTAAATGATGGGCGTATGCAACGTCATCAATCAAATACAACACATTAGCAATAAGAATATTGTGTTGTTTTAAATTAGCTTCGGCATCAAGCTTCGCATAGTTACCCGTCATGCGTGACCAATGATCGAGAATATTGTCCCATTTCGCATTTTGTTGAAGCCATCCAGCAATGGAACTTACATCTTGAATATCTCTTTCAATGAGAACTTCTAATTTTTTAACTTCATGAGCCACTGCCGCATTGCCGTTTAAAAAACTATTGGTCAAACCACGGTGTTGTTGAATAAACATCAGCAGAGAACGTAGCCCTTTGAGGTATATCACACCGGTTCTAAATAATTTTTCCTCGGCTCTTTTACGTTGAATCATTCCCCCTATAGCTAGCAGCAATATTAGCGCGGGAATGATCACCACCACAAAAATCACTGAAAAAGGTAACGTCATTTTTTTCCACCAGCTCACATAATCTCACCACACAAAATGCACACTATTGACCCACACAAACCTAGCATCAGCTACCAAATGGTGCGCATCATGCCTTAATCAGTATTAATCAAGCGTTATTGGATAAAATTCAACATTCATGCCAGTGAGTTGTTATGGGCATTAATTAAATGCCTTATTATTTTTTTGCTTTTTTCATGAGTTGTGCTTGTGAAAAAAATTTACATATCTAAACACTATTTTCTCAAGATTTTTTTAACATCTCTGCCAAACCAGCGCCCACTAAAGCAGCACCACCTTGAGCCCAACCTCCATCAACGGGTATAACCGCACCACTTATGTAACTTGCGTAGTCAGATGCCAAAAATAAGCAGGCATTGGCAATATCTGTGGTTGATCCCATACGTTGAAGCGGCACCGATTTTTTAACCATCGCACGAATGGCTTCATTAGGCGCCAAACGCTTCATACCTTCTGTATTATCGATTGGCCCAGGAATTACTGAATTAATGCGCACACCTTCGGCGCCCCACTCTATACAGAGCGTGCGAGTAATCATATCCACACCCGCTTTGGCTGCGCAGACATGGGACTGACCTGCCATAGGGATTTCTGCTTGCGGTGCCGATATATTAATAATTGCTGCGCCAGGTTTTTGTAAGTGCGGATAGACTGCTTGCATCACATGAAAGGTACCGAGCAAATCAATTTCAATCACTGAGCGAAAACCGTTGGGCGACATACCCATCGCTAACGCAGGAAAATTGCCCGCAGCACCTGATACCACCACATCCAGTTTTCCCCATTGCTCTGCTAATTGTGCAATACCTTGTTTAAGAACTTCCGGCTCACGCACGTCCGCAGCAAATCCAGCGGCTTCTGCCGCACCACACACTTTCAGCGAAGCAACAGTATCGTCCACTTTTTCTTGCGAACGACTAATCACCGCAACGCGTGCGCCTGCCTTTGCAAAAGTTTCCGCAATACCACGATTAATTCCGCTTGTTCCACCAACAACCAAGACATTTTTATTGTTAAAATCAAAGGAAATTGTCATAAATTATTTCTCGACAAGAATTTATTTTTATCCTAGTGACATAGGAAAACTATTTAGAACCGTGAAAAATCAGGCGGACGCTTTTCAAAAAATGCGGTAACCGATTCCTTACATTCTTCTGAGCCAAGTCCTTCCGCGAAACCAACAAATTCTGTTTTCAACGAAATTTCTATAGCGGCACGCTGACTTTCCTTCAAAAGTTTCTTACTACGCTTAATGGCGGCGGGCGGTTGTTTAGCCAAACGGGCGATTTTTTCGCTGGCATAAACGGTTAATTCGTCCCAAGGAACTGCTTGGGTTGCTATTCCCATTTGAGCAGCTTGGGCGCCCGAAAAAGGTTCCCCTAATAAAAACAATTCCGAGGCTTTTTGATGCCCCACTAATCGTGGCACCAAATAACTACTCGCATATTCAGGGCATAGCCCCAAATTCACAAAAGGTAATTGCAGCCGCGCATCCTCCGCGACATAGACTAAATCACAGTGCAATAACAGAGTGGTACCAATACCGATGGCATGCCCACGTACTATGGCAACAACAGGTTTTTCGCAATCCTGTAAGGCACGCATAAAACGAACAACAGGATGCTGCTCATGAATCTCCGGCTCATTCATAAAATCGAGCAGATCATTACCACTGGTAAAAAATTCATCCGTGCCGGTCAATACAATAACACGCACATGAGCATCTTTATCGGCTTGTAAAATCACCTCCGCTAAGGCGGCATACATAGCCAATGAGAGTGCATTTTTACGCTCGGGGCGATTCATCGCGATGGTTAATACTCGTTCTTTGAGCTCTACGTTTATCTGTGGAATCGGGCTGACAATCATTAGGGGATCCTTTTTATCGACTGATCGGGTTATAAGCGTTGATTCAGTATAGTCAAGCAAACTGGGGTGGCAGCAAAAGATAGCATCGCCAAGAGGCGGCAGGTACAATTCGCACCCACCATTTCCTTGCTATTAAATGACTTGTTATGAATATTCGCGAACTCTTAAATCAACGTGTCCTCACTGCCATGCAAGCTTGTGGCGTACCTGCTGAGCTGCCAGCGCTAATAGCCCCCGGCAAGAAAGTCGGCTTTGGCGATTACCAAGCTAACTGCGCTATGGGTGCAGCAAAAGCCATGGGCACCAACCCGCGTGAACTGGCGGCCAAGATTGTCGCTGCTCTCGACTTGGAAACGATTGCTGAAAAGGTAGAAATTGCAGGCCCCGGGTTTATCAATATCGATTTGAAAGCCGAATGGCTCGGTGAGCAAATAGCCGCCGCACAATCGCATGCCCGCTTAAATATCGCTGCAACAGAAAAACCACAAACCATCGTCATTGACTATTCTGGCCCTAACCTTGCCAAAGAAATGCATGTTGGTCATTTGCGCTCCACCATTATTGGCGACGCGCTTGCTCGATTATTAGAATTCCAAGGCCACAAGGTGATTCGCCAAAATCATGTGGGTGATTGGGGAACGCAATTCGGAATGCTCATTGCGCAGCTGGAAGAACAATTAAATACCGAAGACAATATGGCGCTAAAAGATTTGGAAGTCTTTTATCAACAAGCCAAAAAACATTTTGACGACGATGAAGCCTTTGCAAACAAAGCACGGGATTATGTGGTGCGTTTACAGTCAGGCGATGCGGCCATGTTAAAACTCTGGCAGCAATTTAAAGACATTTCTTTGCATCACAGTACCGATATTTATCAGCAGCTCAACGTCACATTAAAAGACGAACATGTGCGCGGCGAAAGTTTTTATAACAATGATCTCGCACCACTGGTTAAAGAGTTACAAGATCAAGGTTTAGCGGTTGAGAGCGACGGCGCACAAGTAGTCTTCTTGCACGAACTCGCCGACAAAGACGGCAACCCATCGCCCGTTATTATTCAAAAACAAGGTGGCGGATTTTTATATGCGACGACTGATTTAGCGGCATTGCGCTATCGCGTAAAAACACTGCACGCTAATCGCATTATGTATTTTATTGATGCTCGCCAATCGCTTCACATGCAACAAGTGTTTACCGTAGCGCGCAAAGCAAAATTTGTAGGCGATGATACCAGCCTCGAACACTTGGCTTTCGGCACCATGATGGGTAGCGATGGCAAGCCCTTCAAAACCCGCAGCGGCGGCACCGTAAAACTCGCCGAATTATTAACAGAGGCGGTTGAGCGTGCAAACACGGTTGTCAGCGAAAAAAGTACTGAACTGTCAACCACTGAGATCGCAGAAATTTCGCGCAAAGTGGGTATAGGCGCGGTGAAATATGCGGATTTGTGTAAAACCCGCACCAATGATTATGTGTTCAGCTGGGAATCCATGCTCAGCTTCGAGGGCAATACTGCACCCTATTTGCAATATGCATTCACACGTGTGCAAAGTATTTTCCGCAAAGCGGGTGTAGCGCCTGATTCATTGCAAGGCAACATTATTATCGGCACCGAGCAAGAAAAAACACTCGCGATAAAATTACTACAATTCAGTGAAGTGCTCGATCAAGTCGCACGTGAAGCCATGCCGCATTTACTCTGCACCTACTTGTACGACATCGCCAGTTTATACATGACCTTCTACGAAGCCTGCCCCATTTTAAAAGAAGGAGTAGATGCCGACATCCGTGAAAGCCGTTTACGCCTATGCCACTTGGTAGCTCGCACCATCGAACAAGGTTTGGATTTATTAGGTATTGAGGTGATGGAGCGCATGTAATTTATGACGTGCGTACAAAAGCCGTTTGGGTAGTGAACCCAAACGGCTTTTTTTATGAGCATGATTAACGCGACAATTTAAAAATAAGATTCTGCTTAACGCCCTCCCACTCATGCTTCACGATACTGTAAAGCACCGAATCTCGAACACGGCCATTAGGCATAATCATATGACTACGCATTATTCCTTCTTCTTTTGCACCCAAGCGTAAAATAGCGTTGCGGGATTTCGTATTTAAATAGTCAGTTATTAACTCAACGCGATTAAACTGCAGGGCTTCAAAGGCGTGACTCAATAAGAGAAATTTTGCCTCTGTATTGATGCCGGTTTTCTGCCAAGTCTCACCAAGAAATGTGAAACCAATTTCCAATCGTTTATAGGGAAAATTGGCTTTCATAAATCGCGTTGAACCCGCCACTTTATTGGTAGCCTTATCAATAATAGCAAAAACAAGACTATCGCCCGATTCATAAGCCATTTCTGCATTATGGAAAAATGTATTCATCTCATTGATTGGGGGCACCAGCGTGACAAATAAATTCCACAACTCGCCATCCAATATGGCTTCGCATAAACCATCTTTATGAGTCAGCGACAAAGGCTCCAAACGAACTTTCTGCCCTTCCAAAACGACTTTATCAAATTTCATAAATCCCTCATTAATCCCACTGGGCGCAATAGCACAACCCCCAGCGCACATTAGAATGCGTTTATTTAAAGAATTTTTGTCATAAAAACACTATAGGGGTCTTCTTCATAATCGCCAAAAGGAGCGCAAGTGCAAAAGCCAAAACTTTCATACAGTTTTATGGCTGGCTCAAAATACGCCATAGACCCTGTTTCCAAACTTAATCTTTTATAATTACGATTCCGTGCCTCTTCAATTATGTGCTGCATGAGTGTAGCCGCAATTCCTTGGCGACGAAACTCTGCTGCGGTACGCATCGATTTAATTTCCGCATGTTCCGAGCTTAACTGTTTAAGTGCGCCGCAACCAGCTAACTTATCTGCATCCCAAAGAGTCCAGAAGGTAATGTCGGGCTTACGAAGCTCATCCAGATCAAGTGCATGCACACTTTCCGGCGGCGACACTGCATACATATCATTTAAATGCTCTTGTAAGAGATTTACAATTTCAGCGCCAGTTAAATCGTCAACAATAATTTCCATATCTCACTCCGTTGTATTAATGCTTTGCAATAAAAGTCTGCATTTCATAGGTAGTATCAGTTTCATCTACTATTTCAAACCCCAGTCGATCATAGAGTTTTTTTGCTGGATTCTGTTTAAAGACACTGAGTTTTACACCTACTTTATGTTTATGTGCATGCGCAAGCACATCGGATATCAAATAACATCCAATACCCTTTCCTTGGAATGAAGGATCAATTTGCACTTGCACCAAATCCCACACATCACCCTCTTTTACCACTTTTAACAACCCAACATCCTTATTTTCATATTGAACAATGTGTGCACAATCAAGGCGATAGTAGATTCGGGCAAGATGATTTTCTTCTGAGGGAACAAGGCCAGCACTTACAATGTGCTGATCCATTGTGATTTTACGGAGCGTTAAAAGATAGGGGATATCTTTTTCAGATACTGATCGAAACTGAATTTTTTCTTTCATATTCCCTTACCTTCATTAGCTACTGATTGCTTAATAAACCATCCACACGCTGCAAATGTGCAATCAATGGTGATGAATGCAGATTTAATACTGAAAAATACTGCTCGGCCATAGGCGCTATACCGCAATTATTTGGCAATGGTAATGACTGCTCAATGATAAAATACATGCGCGGAAGAAAAATGAATTGCAGCCATTGTGGAAAGGTTAAGGTGTCCACCGCAAAAGGCTCAGTGCTGCCCAAGGCCTCTTCACTAGGCGCTTGATAATCCCAAAGCTGAAGCTCACGCAACTCTTTTTCGATATCCATCAGGACTTCAGCAACAGAGATATGTAATTTATTCATGATTACCCTGTGTAAATTCACAGACGATTTTAGCGCTTGCATCACTAAACTCACCCGATGCAAGAAACTGAATTGTTTCATGTATAACGTCTTTATTCTTCATCATAAATGTATGGGTAACAGGCAATGTTAAAAATCCACACATACCATCCACTTTGGCATTTTCAACAGATACTTTTCCGTCATCGGGATTCGGTAAAAAAAGAGATAAAATCGGATTAAATGTTTTAGTCCCTGCAATAATGCCCAATTCAAAATTCACTGCACCTAAATATTTAGGAATACTGTCATCATCGGTACCCAACTGCATTCCAGCTTCACCATTTACCACTTTATAACCAGGTACATGTTTTAAATTATCCACTACTTGGCTACCCTGATTAGGAGGGCCAAGCATAACAACTCGCTTTATTTTCTCCGGTAAATGCTCCTTGTAGTACTGACGTACTAAAATTCCACCTAAAGAATGAGTTACAAAATTAATGGGGGCTGCTTGTGCAGCATTACAGACTTGCAGCCCCGCCGCCACGGCTTCATTGGCCAGTTCTTTAATAGCTTTATCACGTGAAGGGTAGTTAATATTGGCGACCACATAGCCTTTTTCTCTTAAGGACTTTTCCATTTTTTCCATAGAGCTATGCGTTCTGGCCAATCCATGTAAAAGCACAACGCACTCAGCCGCATAAAGTGGCATTGAGAAAAACACACTAAGGATAAACGCAATCAGTATTCGCATAAGGCCTGCTATTTATGAACAACCTGCGTAAAAGGTGGTAAAGAATTTAAAATGGCTTTGCCATAGCGCTTGGTGATGATACGGCGATCCAACAAGCTGATTTTTCCTGTATCGGTTTCGGTACGGAGTAAACGGCCGCACGCCTGAATTAATTTCAGCGACGCATCTGGCACAGTGATTTCCATAAAGGCATTACCTCCACGCGCTTCTACCCACTCAGACAAAGCCGCTTCTATCGGATCATCGGGTACTGCAAAAGGTAATTTGGCAATCAGTACATGCGTGCAATATTTTCCGGGTAAATCAACACCCTCTGCAAAACTCGCCAAACCAAATAAAACACTACCATCGCCTTCATCGATACGTTTTTTGTGTTGCGATAACATTTCTTGCTTGGAGTTATCGCCCTGCAACAAAATCATATCGCGCAGATCATCGGGCAGCTCATCATAGACATCGAGCATTTGCTTACGCGATGAAAATAAAACCAAGCTCCCTTCATCGCGATTGAGTAATTTAGGAAGCTGTTCAATGATCGCCAATGTGTGAACATCAGCATTCGTCGCTTCGACCGTTCCTAACGGAATCTCTAAAGTGGCCTGCTGAAAATTAAATGGACTGGGGACTACTTTGTAATGGGCATCTGCCGGTGTACCCGCACGCATTTGAAAGCGCTGAAAATTTCCTAGTGCAGTGATAGTGGCAGAGGTCACCACAGCACCGCAGGCTTTTTCCCACAAACTGTATTCCAGTGTTTTTGCCGCAAGAATGGGGCTGGAACAGATTTCAATATCCATCGAACCTGAGTTATCTACGGGTGTTAGCCAGCGCGCTTTTGGCACTGAATCTACACTATCTGGCGTTGCATAACTTGCCCATAAATCGCGCGTAGCTTCAGCGCGCGCTTGCCATGTACCCACTACGGGGTAATGATTTTCCAAATCCACCTTTGGAACAGGACAATGCGGATCTTCCATAGCTTCATTTAATTCTTCGCACATTTTATTGAGCAGTTCACTCAAGCGCGAAAAACCTTTGTACAGCTCCACAGAGGGAATTAATAATTCCTGTGGCACTACGCCATTTTCAAAACGGTAATTGGATTGACGATCATCTAGCGCTATTGATTGCACGAAGATGTCCAATTGCGGATAGAGTTGATCCAAACGCTGTTTACAATCCATAAGTGCCGCAGGTAATTGCTCGGCATAACGATCCACATTGCCTGCACCACTGATATGGCCGAGCATGGCACCCAGTGCTTTATTGCATTGATCTAACCATTTACTGGTACTGAGCATACGCATGTGGTGCGCAAAGTGACTGAGGGCTTTTTGTGGCAGGTGATGACCTTCGTCAAATACGTAAATGGTATCTTTAGGGTCAGGTAAAATTGCACCGCCGCCCAAGGCAAGATCGGCCAGCACCAAATCGTGATTAGTCACTATGCAATCGACAGAATGCAATGAGTCGCGTGCTTTGAAAAAACTGCAGGCCGAAACATTCGAGCAACGGCGACCCGTGCATTGACGATGATCCGTGGTGATAATTTGCCATTCGTTTTGTTCTAGCGCTTGCGGCCATGTATCGCGCTCGCCATTCCATTTATTCGACGCTAATGCCTCCATCATTTGTTGATAAAGTTTCACGCCTTGCGCTGTCACACTCGGCAACTCATCTTCATAAAGTGCACGCGTAGGATTCATGCCGCTTTCGTATTCGGCAAGCAAATTATCCAATTTACTCAAACACAAATAGCGGCCACGGCCTTTTGCTAAAGCAAACGAAAACGATAATTCGCTGTGGCGATATAATTCAGGCAGGTCTTTATTAACGATTTGTTCTTGCAGAGCTACCGTCGCGGTGGAAACGACTAATTTTTTACCCAGCGCTTTTGCCATCACTATCGCGGGTAATAAGTAGGCGATGGTTTTACCGGTACCCGTACCGGCTTCTACCACACAAATATGACCCGTGGTTTCACGTACGTTTTCCTCATCGAGCTCAATACTGCCGAGTGTCTTGGCAATTTCGGCAATCATGAGTTTTTGGCCATAGCGCGACGTTAAATTTTTGTTTTCCAAAAATTTACTGTAGGCACCCTGAATTTGTTTTTTAAGTGCGTCAGTTAACATGCAAGGCCTGATAGGGGTGATTTAATCACCATGAAAAACTATTGCTTGGCAGCTAATTTACTCACTACCGGATTTGCATAAATCGCCAAGGCAATATCGCGATACTCCGAGGCAATTTCATTCATGCGCGCTTCAAACAACGTACGCTCATCTTTTAATACACTGCCATCAAAGGGGATATTTTTCGCACTGTAATTTACGTTCGGCATTTGTCCATGGAGCATTTCATAAGCGAAACAATTGGTTGCATGCAGTACGTAATCACTAAAAATATGGTTATCTATGTCAGCGACCAACTCATCGGTATCGGTGTAATCACCGTGTAAGACCTCACCAAACGCTAAATGCACATGACCTTTTTGACCTGCAATGCCTTTGGCGATACTTTTTACATCTTCGTGCTCTTCTTTCTGATAGCTGCCGTGAGTGCGGTGATGATAGAGCTCACGAGCCTTGGCCTCATCACAGGGGTCCAGCTCGTAAGAAATAGCTACAGGAACAATACGCAATTGCTTTACGTAATCTCCCAGAGCTTCCGTTTTGGATTTGTTGAGCATTAGCATACCCAAGACAGCTGAATTGGTTTTATCCAAACCATCTTTTGCGCGGCCTTCACGCTGGGCAATCCAAATACTGGAATTCTCATTCACTATCGAGTGATGAATATAGGCAGATAAATGTTTTGCCGCTTTTAATTTTTCACGCGGCGCTTTTGCAGATCGATTAACAATAAAACTTTTGTTTAAACGCATTAAATCGGAAACAAAAGGTTTGGTCAGTAAATTATCGCCGATGGCGATGCGCAGGGTATTACAATTGTTGTGAAAAAGTGTCCAGTTTACAAACGCTGGGTCCATTGCAATATCGCGATGATTACTGATGAACAAATAGGATTGTTTTGGATCCAGCTTATCCAAACCAGAGGTAGTCACTGATTTAGTCGTGGATGCCAAGCTGGCCCCCATGTATTTGGCTACGACTTCTTGAAAGCCGCGCACATCCTTAACACCTGCCAGCTCTTTAGTCAGTTTTGTTTTCACGAGCGGTTTTAACAACCATCCCAACCAGGCATGTAAGCTAGGAAATTTTAGGCGTGTTACTGCATCACTTAATTCAGGGTCAGCTAAAATCCGATCGAGCGTTGGACGCACTTCGTTATCGTGGTAAGGGCGAATATCATCAAACTCATTCATAGCGGGTCGCTTATCACTCTGTGAAAAAAGAGGGTGGAAACCAGTGGCGTAAATTAAGACTGGTGCCGAGCCAGTGACTCGAGGAAAATAGCCGCACAAAATACCGAAAAGAGCCACAAAATGCCATCGATAAAACCTTTACCTGACAAGCCCTTATCCACACCTAATGCACCCTGCCCCTGCGGCAGCCATACACCTCTGAACGATTGCTGCCTCCCCTTTATTGAAGGTAAATGCAATGCACCCACGGCTGAAGCATTGATGCGCTCTCGCTACACGGCGCATAAATTGCTGGCTATTGATTACCTCTGGAAAACCTGGAGCCCTGAACAGCGCATTCGTTCTAGCAAGGAAGAGATACATCAATGGGCTGCTAGCTGCGATTGGTTGCAACTGCAAATTCTGCACACACAAAAAGGTAAGCCGGGCGATACTGAAGGCATTGTGGAATTTGTGGCACTTTTCCGCCAAGGCGGACAACTACAACAGCACCACGAAGTATCTGTATTTCAGTGTGTACTGGGTAATTGGCTATATGTTGATCACCAATAATTGCGCAATCAATCAACAACGCAATGTGATCTAGGCAGCGAACTGATACCCCTCCTTCACCGTCCATCTCCTTGAGTATTCGGCTCATCGGATATTGGCTTTTAGCATGGCAATTAGACGGGCGAATGCCTTAAAAGCAGCTACACTCATATCATTCGATTACTGATCATCCTCTTTTAATAACTATGAAAATACTTCTGGTTGAAGACAGTGCAACCCTCCGCCACGCCATGCGCAATTACATCACGGATGCCGGTCATACTCCTCTGATCGCTCGTAGTGGTGAAGAAGCGCTACAACTGCTGGAAAACACGCCCGTCGATATGATCATTATGGATGTAGAAATGCCTGGCTTGAACGGCTTTGAAACCACGCGTTTAATTCGCGAATGGCTTGCAGGCCATTGGATTCCCATTATTTTTGTTACTGGCTTAAACGAAGATGAGGGTTATCGCGAAGGTATAGATGCCGGAGGCGATGACTATTTAATCAAACCCGTAAGCTCCATGATTATCAAAGCTAAAATCCGTGCCATGGAGCGGATTGTCGATATGCGTGACCAGCTCAATCGCCTCAATGCAGAGCTGGAAGCCATCAGCCAATTGGATAGCCTCACACAGATTTATAACCGCCGCACGTTTAATGAATTGGCGCTCCAACAATGGGGACAGGCAAATCGACAGCAATATTCCATCAGCGCTTTAATGATCGACGTTGACCACTTCAAACTCTACAACGATCACTACGGGCACCCCGCGGGTGATGCCTGTTTGAAAAAAATCACTCACGCCATTAAAAGTTGTTTACTGCGCCCTTCTGATTTGTTGGGTCGTTATGGCGGCGAAGAATTTATTGTGCTGTTACCCGATAGCGACACACTGGGTGCATTGCGTGTGGCCGAATCGATTCAAGAAGCCATTCAACAAGTACAAATAAAACACGACAAATCGCCCACTAGCCAATTCGTAACCGTGAGTATTGGCGGAGCAACTTGCTTACGCACCACGGGGCATGACTTGGAGGAATTAGTGAAAGGCGCAGATCGTGCGCTCTATAAAGTAAAACGCGCAGGTCGTAATCGTGCGCTAGTGGACGAGGTAGCGCGACATAAAACCGTATTAATTGCGGATAATAATGGAGAATCCGTGCGGCATTTTTCCACGATGTTGCAACAACATTTTAATATTGTGAGTTGCGAATCACGCGAAGAGTGTATGGAAATCGCGCTGGATATTCACCCGGATTTAATTTTGTTGGGCACCGCCATTGCCGATAGCGAAGACCACACGCTTTGCCGTCAACTCGCGAACAATTCCAAAACTAACAGCATTCCTGTTGGTGTTTTAATGGGTAGCAACACCGAACAGGAGAAAGGCACAGATTCGATTTTTGGGATTCGCGCGCGTTTTGATACCAGCCTGAACAACGCTGCACTCATGAATAAAATTGTGCAGCTGTTTCAGTAGCAACTCAGTGAGAACGCAACGAGTTGTACCAATTCACCTCGCGCGAATACTGATCGACTTGATGTGCAACATCGAGCACCAACGCAAACAACGCCATTCGCACCAACACCCCGTTATCCGCTTGGCGGAATATCGCTAAGTTCGGATTTGCATTTAAATCATTATCCAATTCATTCGCATCTGCACGCGAATCGCGTGGTAACGGGTGCATGATGACCGTGTTGGGCTCACAGTATTGGGTATAAATAGCTTGATTTAACCGGAAGCGACCGCGGTACATATCCGCTTCTTCTTTGCTGGCAAATCGCTCCTCTTGAATGCGAGTTGAGTAAGCGATATCGATGCTGGAAATACTGGTGGGCAAATCGTCGGTGATGGTGACATTGTGACCTGCTTGGCGCAGCTCTTCCACTATGTATTCGGGCATTGCCAATTCTTTGGGTGACACTAAGGTCAGGGTAATTTTTTCAAATAAACACAACAATTTGCACAGGGAATGTACGGTACGACCATGTTTTAAATCACCGATCATGGCAATACGCAAACCATCAATACCGCGCCCGTTGGAACGCAGTTCTTTGCGGATGGTGTACAAATCCAAGAGTGCTTGAGTAGGGTGCTCATTAGAGCCATCCCCCCCGTTTACCACAGGCACACGGCTGCCTTCGGCAAATTCCGCCACACTCCCCGCTTGAGGGTGACGCATACAAATCACATCGCTGTAACCGGAAAGCACTCGCGCAGTATCAAACAGGGATTCACCTTTCGTGAGGGATGAGCTTTCAAAGCCGGTGGTTTCACGCACATTACCGCCCAGCAAATTAAAGGCGGCGCCAAAACTGACGCGTGTTCGCGTACTGGGTTCGAAAAACATATTGCCAAGAATGGCGCCCTCTAACACGCGCGTCACTTTACGACGCAATGCGTAGGGTTCCATGGCATCGGCCACATCAAAAACACGCTGAATATCGGCGCGTTCAAATTGTTTAATGGAGAGAATATGTGCGCCAGTGAAGTTCACAGAGAGTCCTCGTGAGAGCAGCCGAACAGGGAAGGAAATTCTGGCGCATTTTAGCGGCACGGCGACCGAGTACAACTGATTTCTTACAGATTTGCGATTTTTAACAGGTGCCCGTTTTTTGGAGTGGATTCGAGCCCCCCGCCACAACGACTTGTTCAACAGGGATTAGCGGCAAACGCGCCGTATCCGCACGATGCTCTTTCGTGGGTAACGAGCCCTTTACACGTGCTAAGGCCATTTGCGCAGTGGCGCGATAGGTCGTGAGTTTCCCCCCCATCACTGAGAGCACACGCGGTTGACGTTCATCATCCACATCAAACAACACATCGCGCGGACGCGAGAACGCGGATTTATCGCTCTTAGGCAACACGCGCAACCCCGCAAAAGTCTCTATTTGGTTATGCGGAATCGCTAGAGTTGGAAAATAGTGTTGCAAAGTAGCTAACAGGTAATCACGTTCTTCTGTTGAGCAAACGGATTGCTCCGGGGCACCTTGATGAATTTTTTCGGTGGTACCTACCATCAACTGCCCCTGCCAAGGCAATACAAAAACGGCACGTTGATCCTGAGGGGCCTCTAAATAAAAATAGTGATTCAAAAGAGGGGGCAACAATAAATGACTACCTTGTACTAACTCAATAGCCGGTAGCGTGCGATTAGGCTTAACGCGCTCTAACACACTCAATGCCCAAGGCCCTGCGCAATTAATTAATACACGACAACTCGCTGTACGCTGAACACCGGCAGATTCATAATCTACGCGACAGCATTGAGCATTACGTTGCGCCCCCATAAATCGTGCTGGCATCTCAAGTTCTGCGCCCAACTGCATGGCCGAATGCAACACAGCACGTGTTAGTGCGGCATCGTCAGTTTGAGCTTCGTGATAGCGAAATACGGCTTTGAGATTTTCTTGTTGAAGCCCCGTTAATTCATTCCACGCATGACGCGGCAATTGTTTAAAAAGCGCATGTTTATCAAACCCGGCCAAGAGTGCATAAAGACTCAAGCCTGTGCGAATGGTCAATGCATTGCGCGATGAATTTTCATAAATGGGAATATGCAAAGGTTCTAACTTCACTAACTCTGGCGCCAATTTCAATAAGAGCGCACGCTCATGCAAACTCTCACGCACCAAACCAAATTGCGCACTTTCCAAGTAACGCAAACCACCGTGAATTAATTTTGAAGATTTACTGGATGTGCCCGCGGCGGGCGCCGTTTGCTCTAACACTAATACAGAATAACCTGCCGCTGCAGCCGCTTGAGCCACACCTGCACCTTGAATTCCAGCACCAACCACAACCACATCGTATTTCATTATTCATATCCGATCACGTTTATTATGTGAAGTGTAGCCCAAAGCCAAGTTCATGACGGAATGTAACAACAAAAGTTTTTGCAACATATCGCTATGTGAGAGCGCAATCATCATGCGCAATATTCATTACAAAAAATGTAGTTGCTAATAATTTTTATGCTAGCCAATCTTGCATAGCGTTTTGCCATAACCTAAACCTATTTAACAACAAAGTATTATGCTGCGGTGTAAATTTTTCTTCTGCTTGGCGTATTTGCCATTGCAGAGAAACACCCGCAGCCATACACGCAATACCTTGCAGCGTTGCATCGCTGTTATCACGACGAAACACAGGCACTTGCGTAAGGTCAGCCAATTGTTGACATATCTGATTGGCGCGGCTTAATCCGCCACTAATAATGATTTTGTTCGGCACGCCCAGCACATTCATCCGTTGAACATTGATCGTTATTTGAAACATAATCGATTCAATCCACGCCGCTATTTTTTCATCGCTATTGAGATTATCGCTAAACTGCGATTGCAGATCGGTTCGCCAGTAAGGCGCGCTTAAACCACCTATCGCATTTAAAAAATAACCGTTGCTGCCATGATCAAGTGCGCGCTGAATATTTTGTGGCGACAACTCTACGCCGGTCTGTTGTTGAATAAAAGGAATCGCAGATGCCGCACCATTCACCGTTGCTTCCCACGCGTAAAGTGCCGGCAATTCTTTATTCGCGGGCAGCCAAAGCGGACTCACCAGTAAACCCTCTGGCGCCTGTAAACTATCACTCACACGTTGAATAAACGCACCCGTGCCTATGTTGATATAACAGGTATTTTTATCGGGCAAACCGCACGCAAACAGCGATGCACCTTGATCACGGGCACTCGCCATCAAGGGCACCGGACATTCACCGATCCTTAAGGTGCCAAAACAATTATTGTGATGCAAACACTGAGGTAAAACCGAACGAGGAATGTTAAACAGTGCTAACAATGTTTCATCCCAATCTTGCGACTGTAAATTCCACAACAGTGTGCGCTGAGCATGCCCAGGATCGACTCTATTCATTGCGGCTGGACTCAACAAATGCCAAAAAAGAAAACTTACAATCGGCCCCACACTGAGCCGCTCTTCTTTAGCCGCTTGCATAACAGCAGGATTATTGAGTAAACACCAGCGGATTTTACTCGCGCCGTAATGTGGTGATACACGCAACCCTGTAAGCACCTGCGCTTGTTGATGCGTTAACGGAATCGTTTTTAACATCTCATCGCCACGAATATCTTGCCAGCTTAAAACGGGCGATAAGGGTTTGCCCGTTGATGTATCCCAACAAAGTAACGAGGAGCCCTGCCCCGCAAAACCAGCGGCGGCGATCTGCGAAACCTCATCACCCAGTAGCTCGCTTATTTGCTCTAGACAATGATTAATGCCATGCAGAATGGCTTCACCATCTTGCTCAATAAAATCCACTGAAAAATTATCTGGACGATAGTGATGGGTCGCGCAAGCTGCGCTAAACACATGCAGTAATTCACCGCTTTCGCGATACACAGCCACACGGGAACTTTGGCCGCCTTGATCAATAGCGAGATAGAGTTTTGGTTTCATGACCTTGCCAATGATTGTTTTATAGCGTCATATAAAGTGTAGTGGCATTTCTTACAGGCATAAAAAAAGCGACCTAAGCCGCTCTTTTATCAACCCTTGTGTTACGAAAAGTTCGATTATTCACCCAAATTCGGATTGGGGATAAACCCACCGTAAGGAAACTGTGCAATTTTATCGCCACCGCCTTTCATCTCAATAATTTTGGCGGGACCTTCTTTTTCCACCTCATCAATACGGACAATAGAATGCATAGGGATGTAAGAGCGCTTTACACCCGCAAATTCGCTTTTGAGTTTCTCTTCCGCTGGGTCGATCACCAATTGGCTTCGCTCGCCAAACACAAACTCTTCCACCTCAATAAAACCATACATTTCGCTCTGGTAAATCGCACAGGCGAAGACTTCATAAACCTGACCTTGGTTCAGAAAAATCACTTTATAAACAGGTTTTGTAGCCATAGGACTCTCTAAAAAATAGAACGCTTAAAAAAACAATACGAATGCCAACTCGAGCCACACCCTAGGGTGCACCGCAAAGGGCGCGCAGAATACCACAAGTTCAGGAAATTCTCGCACCAACTTGCCCATTTTATGAGCAAACCAATGCGCTTGATAGCCGTGGCCATTATGAATAACCTGCCCAGTCTAAAGCTGTAGCAACTATAGTTAACCCATCCAGCATTCCTTGAGTCGATTACCATGCCATCTCGTTTATCTCCTTGTGAAATCGTCACCAAATTCATCCACTGCATGCGTTCACAAGATTTTGATGAAGCGCTCAACTATCTCGCTCGTGATGGCTTTGAATACATAGGCCCCAATATGCGCTTCTCCAACCCAGAGGATATGCTGGCCTATTTGTTTGGTATGGCAAGTATTCAAAAGGATATTGTCACCCGCAGCCTATTCGCCGAAGGGGAACAAGTGTTTGCAGCTATAGACTACAAAACCTATTACGAACCTATTGGTGATGTTCGTATCGCCATATGGATCAAGGTCAACAATGGCTTAATGACTACAGTAGAAAGTTTTTACAACGCTGCCGTAGTAGAAAATATGCTGGATGTAAGCAGCCCTGTGCCCATCTAGTGGGTAGAATATCCACCTGGATGTTTTTTGCACAAAACAAATCCCAATAGACCACCCGAATCCACTATACTGCGCGCCCTCTTTTTGATTGAACCTTTGACTGACTATGAATTTTGCCTCCTTGGGCTTTGCCCCCGAATTACTCCACGCCATTAAAGTCATTGGCTACAAACAAATGACGCCCATTCAGCAACAAGCCATTCCACTGGCGCGCCGTGGCGGTGATTTGTTGGCAACAGCGCAAACAGGCACGGGTAAAACTTGTGCCTATACATTACCGATTTTGCAGCAAATGCTGGAAAAACCCCGCAGCACCGAAGCGGGTTGCACACGGGCACTGATCCTCGCGCCGACACGCGAACTTGTCCAACAAGTGGCTGAAAGCATTCAGCAATTCGCGCAATTTTTGCCGTTTAAAATTACGGCGGTGTATGGCGGCGTAAAACTCACCGGCCAAACGAATAAGTTACGTGCGGGTGTCGATATTCTAGTCGCCACCCCAGGCAGGCTGTTGGAGCATGTCGAATTAGGCAATATCGACCTCGCCAAAACTGAATTTGTTGTCCTGGATGAAGCAGACCGCATGCTAGATATGGGTTTTGTAAACGACATCCATAAAATTCTTACCAGCATCACCCGTAAACACCAAACCCTGTGTTTCTCGGCAACTAGCTCGCCTCTGGTTACCAATCTATCTAAACAAGCGATGAATCGCCCCACACTCATTTCCGTTGCCAAACGCAATGCTGTGGCCGACACCATCAATCACCTGCTCTATCCTGTGGATAGCACGCGCAAATACGAATTGTTTATCCATTTGCTGCGCACGCAAAATTGGTATCAAGTGATGGTATTTAGCAGCACCCGCGAAGAAGCCGAAAATCTGTTTAAAGCCTTAAAAGAAGATGACATCAACGCAGCCGTTATTCACAGCGAAAAAACCCAAGGTTCTCGTCGCCGCGCCTTACAAGAATTTAAAGACGGCAAACTGCAAGTACTCGTAGCCACTGAAGTGGCCGCACGCGGTTTGGATATTCAAGGCTTGGATCAAGTTGTTAATCTCGATTTACCTTTCTTCACGGAAGACTATGTACACCGCGTAGGTCGCACAGGCCGCGCCGGTAAAAAAGGTACCGCGATTTCTCTTGTCACCCCTGCTGAAGAACACAAAATTTCCTTAATCGAAGAAGTAATTGGCGGTCGCATTAAACGCGAAAAAATCAAAGGTTTTGAAGTCACTGAACAAATGGTAAAAGTGCCACCGAGAGCCAAAAGCGCATTGAACTCCCCCGCTGCCGCTGCGAGCAAAGCTACCGCACCGAAAAAAACCACCAACAGAACTGGCGGCCGCGCCGCTGCACGAACTAATGCGGCCCCCAATAGCCGCGCGCCCGCAACCAAACCAGCGCGCACCAGTTCAGCAAAAAACGGAAAACCAGCGAGTAAATTGGGTAAACCTTCTACAACCAAGAAGCGTTAACCCAACGTGAGAAATAAAAAAGCCGCTAAAGATCACTCTTCAGCGGCTTTGTTATTTCTAAGGAAGAATGACTTACTCGTCCAACCCTGCATCTTCATCATCAGCATCCACAGCATTGTCTTCACGCGGTTTGCGGATGCCGTGGGCAGCAATAATTTCTACGTAGAAGCTATCACCGCCGGCGAGGGCAACTTCGTCCATTTTTTTGGTGATTTCGCCCACGTGCACGACTTCAGCAACCTCGGCAGTCACTCCGAATTTACAATCGAACGCCCAGTAATCTACGCCCACAGGCAATTTTTTTGCGCGTTCACGTTTTACGTACTTGCGCACTTCGTGCTTGATTGCATCCATTACGCGGTCGCTGTTTTTACCTTCGATATGGAGCTTGAATACTTTTTTCATGAGTTACCTGTGATGCGGGATGAACGTTGAATAAATTTAGCCGCGCATGGTAGCACGAGATCAGCTTCCCGATATGACCGCAATGATGAAATGAGTCGTGCACCAGGTCGTGTTAACCCCTATAATGCGCGCCTCAAATTTGCATGTTTTTTAATCAGGTAAGCACCATGTCTTTGAACGAATCTACCCTCAGTGAAACTGTGACCGTGGAACAACCGACCAAGAAGCTTTACATCAAAACTCATGGCTGCCAGATGAATGAGTACGACTCATCGCGCATGAAAGATTTATTGGGTGAGTCGCACAATATGGTGGCGACCGAAAACCCAGAAGATGCTGACGTAATCTTGATTAATACCTGCTCAATCCGCGAAAAAGCTCAAGAAAAGCTGTTTCACGAACTCGGCCGCTGGAAAAACCTGAAGAAGAAAAACCCCGAACTGATTATTGGTGTTGGCGGCTGTGTTGCTAGCCAAGAAGGTGCAGCGATCGCTGAACGCGCCCCTTATGTAGACCTGATTTTTGGCCCCCAAACCCTACACCGCCTTCCAGAAATGATGGAAACCAAGAAGAATAATGGTGCGGTTATCGTCGATATTAGTTTCCCAGAGATTGAAAAATTCGACCGTTTGCCACAACCCGATGCCGACGGCGTTAGCGCCTTTGTATCCATCATGGAAGGCTGCTCCAAATACTGCACCTTCTGTGTAGTGCCCTACACCCGTGGTGAAGAAGTCAGTCGCCCCATGGCCGATGTGATGGCTGAAATCGTTCACTTGGCTAGCCAAGGTGTGCGCGAAGTGAACTTGTTAGGTCAGAACGTGAATGCTTATCGCGGTGAAGGCCCTAATGGCAGCGTGGTGGACTTGGCAGAGTTGATTACTTATGTCGCTGCAATTGATGGCATCGACCGCATCCGCTTTACCACATCGCACCCGGTTGAGTTCAGCGATGCGCTTATCGATGTGTATAACGAAGTGCCTGAGTTGGTCAGTCACCTGCACTTGCCAGTACAAAGTGGTTCAGACCGTATTTTGATGGCCATGAAGCGTGGCCACACGGCACTGGAGTACAAATCCAAACTGCGTCGTATCAAGAAGAATCGCCCCAATATCAGCTTTTCATCTGACTTTATTGTTGGCTTCCCGGGTGAAACCGATGCCGATTTTGAAGCTACCATGAAGCTGATCCACGATATGGATTTTGATACGTCTTACAGCTTCATTTACAGCGCTCGTCCCGGAACTCCCGCGGCAGACTTCCCAGACGACACCCCCGAAGAAGTAAAGAAACACCGTTTAGCCATTTTGCAGGATCGTCTGATCCAGCAAGCCATGGCCATTAGCCGCCGCATGGTGGGTAATACGGAACGTATTCTGGTAAGCGGCTATTCGCGTAAAGACCCAGGGCAATTATCCGGCCGTACTGAGAACAATCGCGTCGTGAATTTCCGCAGCGACAACCCTGATTTGATTGGTAAATTTGCCGACGTATTAATTGAAGAAGCACTCCCCAACTCACTGCGCGGCACCTTGATCACCTCTGAACTGGAAGCTGACTGGGTGAAATAAGAGCGACAAGGGGTTGGTTGCTTCATCATCAAATAGGTGGCAATCAACCAACCCCATTTAAAACTAAGACTTTATCCCGTCACTTTTATGGTTTAGTCTTAGCTCATCTTAGCCACACGAGCTTTTTAACCACTTTGAACATTCAGGTTATCAACACTCCCGAAGTTATCACCCAGCCGTTAACGCTGGAACCCAGCGATAGTCGTCGTCTTGCCCGTCTCACTGGCCTGCTCGGCCAGCACCTGCGCCAAATCGAAGAGCGACTTGATATAGAGATTCGCAATCGTGGTAGTGATTTTGCACTCGTTGGCCCTGCCGACAAGGTACGTGCCGCCGCTGAATTACTGCGCAACCTCTACGAAATCACCGAACACAACGAATTAACGCCTGACGAAGTACACCTCGCCCTACAAACCTCCGGTATAGAACAACTTATGGATCAATTGGAGAACGCTGAACAAGCGGCCAACGGCCCAGACGGCCTTTATGCACCTGCTAGCGAACCCGACAGCAGCGAAGGCGGTATCACCTTAATCCGCACCAAAAAATGCACCATTAAACCGCGCGGTTTAAACCAGCAACGCTATGTCAAACACGTGCAAAAGAACGACATTAATTTTGGCATAGGCCCTGCCGGTACGGGGAAAACCTACCTTGCCGTTGCCTGTGCAGTAGAAGCCTTGCTTAAAAACGAAATTGAGCGGATTTTGCTGGTTCGCCCTGCGGTGGAAGCCGGCGAAAAGCTCGGCTTTTTGCCCGGTGATTTAGCGCAGAAAGTCGATCCTTACTTACGCCCTTTATACGATGCCTTGTTTGAAATGTTAGGGTTCGATACGGTTGGCAAGCTCATGGAGCGCGGCGTGATTGAAGTCGCCCCACTCGCTTTTATGCGCGGACGAACGCTGAACAATTCATTCGTCATTCTGGATGAAAGCCAAAACACCACACGCGAACAAATGAAAATGTTCCTAACACGAATCGGGTTTGGCACCACGGCTGTCATTACAGGTGACCCCACCCAGATCGACCTACCGCGGGGTATGGCGTCGGGTTTACGTCATGCTATGGAAGTCTTGGAAAATGTGAATGGGATCAGCTTCACCCATTTCACTTCCAAAGACGTAGTCCGCCACCCGATTGTGCAACGTATTGTCGAAGCCTATGAAGCCTTTGAACAGCATCAGGAATCCAAACAGGATAAGCCCAGCTAAATGACCTACCACATCGATATTGAAAACAACAGCCAGAGCCAGCATATACCCGCTGCCGAAAAAATCGAGCAATGGATCAAGGCGGCACTGACCTCACAACAACTCACTGAAGCAGAGGTGAGCGTGTACATTGTTGATGAGGAAGAAAGCCAGGAATTAAATGCACAATACCGCAACAAGGATAAACCCACGAATGTGCTCTCCTTCCCTGCGGATTTACATGAAGAAATTGACATCCCTTTGCTTGGCGACCTTGTGATTTGCGCCCCCGTAGTGGAACGCGAAGCACAAGAGCAAGGTAAAACGCTGGATGCCCATTGGGCACACATGTTGATTCACGGCACTTTGCATTTACTCGGCTTTGATCATATTGACGATGATGAGGCTGAGGTGATGGAAGCACTGGAAACCCAACTGCTTACCGCCATGGATTATCCGGCACCCTATACCGAAACCGCTGCAAGCTAACATCCTTAGGAAACACACCATGTCGGACGACTATCCCAGTAGCACTGCCACTGAAAAGCACGAAAAATCTTGGCTGGATAAACTACTCCACGCGTTCAGTACCGAACCTAAATCCCGCGATGAACTCCTAGAAATCATCAAAGACGCCGCCGATAACCACCTGCTCGATGCAGAAGCACTTAGCATTATCGAAGGCGCAATGGATGTATCAACTCTGCATGCGCGCGAAATCATGGTGCCGCGCTCGCAAATTGTGGCGTTGCGTGTTGAGGACACCATTCAAGATATGTTGCAACAAGTCGTCGAATCCGGTCACTCGCGCTATCCAGTGATTGGTGAAAACCTGGATGACGTACGCGGAATATTACTCGTAAAAGATTTGCTGCCTTTAGTGTTACGCGGGACAGAAAACTTTAATATCGAAAGTATTTTACGCTCCGCGAATATTGTTCCTGAAGGGAAAAGGGTCAATGTTTTACTGCGTGAATTCCGCGAAGACCGTTACCACATGGCCTTAGTCATGGATGAATACGGCGGCATTTCCGGCTTGCTCACCATTGAAGATATTCTGGAAGAAATTGTCGGTGAAATTGAAGATGAAACCGATGAGGAAGAAGAGACCGCTGACTTAATCAAACGGGTAAGCGAAACCGATTTTATTATTAAAGCACTCACACCTATCGAAGATTTTAATAGCTATTTCAAGACTGAATTAAGCGATGAGGATTTCGATACTCTCGGTGGCATTCTGATGCAAGAATTTGGGCATCTGCCTAAGCGCAATGAAGTAGCAACCATTAATAATTTACACTTTCGCGTTCTTTACGCCGACAACCGCCAAATACATTTATTGCGTTTAACGATTCTTGATCAGCAATAGCACCCGCCTTTTACCCGTCACTGCGGATGTACCTTAGCAGTGACGGCCAGAGTGAAAACAACACAGGAGTGAGCACTTCATGGGTATCTACAAGCTCGCTCAATGTTTTTTATTCACTTAATGAACATTCATATCAAACATCTCATCAATTTGTGACACCAAATAACTGTAACGTGGATATTGTGGATCTTTAGGATCTATATTGCTGACCCGTTGAAGCGCCCGACGGCACATACCTTCAAATTGTTGCTGATGTCCGTTTTCTTTAGCTTCAGCCACAATAGCTTGCACTAAGTTTAAGTTCAAACCTAAATGGCTGGGGAAAATCGACACTGCATTTTTGAAAATACCAATCGCCTCCGCATATTTTTTCTGCTCATAAGAACTGATGCCAGCCTTCGTCATCTCTGCGGCACGATTACGCCCTTCTTTACTACGGGGAGTATCGGATAAAGCATCAACACGCGCATGTATTTGGCTGTTATTGGGATGTGTTTCAATGAGCGACTGCAACACTGCTTCGGCGGCGGCTTTATCACCATTCGCCAATAAACTTTCAGCAAGGTCGATACTAGCTTCGGGTTTAATGATCTCTTTATTAGTCTCTGCCAGTTTTTTTGCTTTTTCTAAATAGCGACTAGCTTCAGGTATGTTTTTTTGGACTGCCATAGCACGAGATTTTATCGCATTGGTTTGTAGATCGGCATTCACATCAAAACCTGCGCGCTTTTCTGCACGGCCTAAGACTTCAAAAGTCTCTTTTATATAATTTTCCGCGGCGATAGTGGGCGCGCCAGCACTTAACTCTGTCAATTCACGCGCTAAGGAAAAATAATCTTCCGTGGCTTCGTAACAGGAATTGCGTGCAACTCGAATTGCCTGACGACTCGCCTTTAATACGGCTTCAGTATCTTCATTTAATTTTGCCAGAGCAGCTAAACGGCGTTGCCGCATCACTGATTTTGGAGACACATCAGCCGCTTGCTGCATAGCCGCTTGTGCTTTTAGATGATCGCCACGCGCCAGATAAGTATCTGCCAATAAATCATGGGCCTCCACATAACGGTTATTTACTTCAATAACGTCTTTTAAATTACGCTCTGCCGCTTCATATTCTTTTTTCGCGACTTGGGTTTTACCTAAGCCTAACTTAGCCCAAATAACAGGCCGTTCCGCCAGGACGCCTTTATAAATATCTTCCGCTTTTTTGAAATTAAATAAGCGCAAATTCATTTCTGCCTGAATTTGCAAACAAGCACTGCGATAGTCGGTATTATTTTTTAAACGCTCATCACAATGGAAAATCACTTTCGCGTAGTTTTTTTCATCCATGGCCTGCTTGATGGAGAATAATTCACGATTGCGGAGTAAGACCCTATCTAAACGTGTACGCAGTAACGCCGATGTAATCGGTTTGGTGACGTAATCATCCGGTTGGTATTCAAGTGCACCAAGCACCATTTCACGGGAGGATTCCGCCGTTACCATCACAAACATACTGGTGTTATTTAAGCGGTTTCGATAGCGCAATTCTTCCAGTACTTGCTGACCATCACGCCCCGGCCCCAAGTTGTAATCGCACAGAACCATGTCGTAATGCGTGCTTTGACAAATCTCTATCGCCTGCTCACCATTGGCAGCAGTATCTATCTGCTGAACCCCGAAAATACGGAGCATAGTCGTCAGTGCCACGCGAATATCCGGCATATCATCAATGATCAAACAACGCTTTTGGCTGTATAACTTAACCAGATCAATCTGACGCATAAATAGAAAACAAGCTCAAGATTCAAAGTGAACTAACTCAACATCAAGGCTGTGTCAGTTGTTATGCTTTGAGTCTAGCAAAGAATGGACAATGCGCTTGCAGGGAGGCTGCGACTTTATTCAGTGACAATTACCGAGTGATTAATAGCTATATCACCAGTAAAGAGTTTACGAACTTCATCCGCAATAATTGCTGCACCACGCTCAACTATTTCTGGCGATTGGCAATAGGTCACACGAATGCACTCATGAGCATGCTGCCATTCACCGTCCAAACCCGGAAAGAAGTGATGCCCAGAAACGACTAACACTCCCCGCGCTTTGAGTCGCTGGTACAGTTCTTCACTGGTAATCGGCAAATCCTTGAACCACAACCATAAAAAAATCGCACCTTCCGGTTTATGGATATAGCAAGGCAAACCTGTCATGTGCTTTTGAAAACTAGCAACAGCCTGCTCCATACGCGCACGATAAAAAGGTGCCACCACTTCACGGCTCAAGGCTAAAATTTTTCCGTCCGCTAGTAAATGCCGAACCAATGCAGGGCCAAAATTACCGCAGGCCAAACTTAATATGGTGTTGGCTTTGGCAAAAGCATCAATTATCGGCGGATTAGCAATGACTATTCCTGTACGAGCACCGGGCAAACCTAATTTAGATAAGCTGAGCACGAGAATGGTATTTTCATTCCAATGAGGCTGCGCGTCAGCGAACAGAATATTAGGGAAAGGTGTGCCATAGGCACCATCCACAATAAAAGGGATTTGATGCGCGCGAGCGAGCGCATCGAGTTTGGCGAGTTCTTCATTGCTAATAACATTACCCGTCGGATTCGTGGGGCGAGATACACAGAGCGCACCCGTTTCAGCGGTAATCTTAAGCTGCGAAAAATCGACGTGGTATTTAAAAAAACCATTGGGCAGAATTTCTATCGCGGGGCGAGTGGCGGTAAAAAAATCGGCGTGAATTCCTAAATCGCTGTATCCCAAATATTCCGGTGCCAGAGGAAATTGAATACGCTTTTTCGTGCCATCGGCATAATCGCCCGCCAATAAATTAAACAACACAAAAAATGCCGATTGGCTGCCGTTGGATAAGGCGATATTGGCGCGAGTAATCGGCCATTGGTATTCGCGCTGCAACAAGGTTGCAATCGCGTCCAGCACCTCAGCATCGCCTTGTGGCGGCTGATAAACACCGAATAATTGTTGCGCTTGCCGAGGGTCGTCTAAGGTGGCCTGCAATGCGTCTTCAAACGCTTGCTCCATTTCTGGAATCGCTGCCGGATTACCACCGCCCATAAAGATCATATGCGGATTAACACGCAGCGCTTCGCCCAAGTCATCCATTAAGGTGACTATGCCTGCATCGCTACAGAGTTTTTGTCCAAAACGGGAGAAGTGCATGGAGTAACGCCAGATGACTGTGGGGATGAATTAAGCCGCGCAATCTAGCGGTTGTATAGCCAGAATACCAGTAAGGACATGAAGCTTATTGACGAGAACCGTCAGATAAGCCCAAATTTCTTTAAGGTTTCACTGAGTTTTTCGGGGTTAACTGGCTTTTGAATAAAATCCATTGCACCCAAAGAAGTCACTCGCTGATGCGCTGTAGGTTGAATATCGCCAGAAATCACGATAATCATCGCATTCAGCTGTTCAGCTTTAACCGCTTCCAGTACTTGATAGCCATCCATTTCCGGCATAGTCAGATCGAGGAATACCATCTCACCCTTGCCTTCACGAATGGCTTGAATTCCCTCTAACCCGTTGCCCGCAAAAGTGATGTCTACATCCCAGCCTTCAGGAAGTGAGCGAGCAACCTGCTTTCGCGCCATCATCGAATCGTCACAAATTAGTAAAGGGATTGCCATAGTCAGTCGTTTTATTGTTTACAGGATCATAGCGAACCAAGTCGCCCCAAAAAACATTGCTTAGGCAGAGTATAGACAGGGTTTAGTCAACGGGTAGTTTTTTTCAGGATTTTTCTCCTGCGAGGGCACCTTCGTTTGGTGTAGCAAATAAAGTCTCGATATTAATGCTCAAAGCTTGATCAACATAAGCATCAAGTGCCTCTAAATGCTTGATTGCCTCAGCCCCCCAAGGCAGCTGCTCGAGGCTACTTAAGGCACGCGGCAGGTGGCGTGGTAGTTTCAGCATGGATGCCAATTGTTGCAGGTTCAGTAGCTTTAGGTCGTAACACAAGACGAACTCGCCCTGTTGCGTTGCCGTAATGACCCGATGCGCCAAGAGTGCATCGCGAATCCGCAACCACTGTTCCGCAGATAGGCCTTGCCGCATCAATTCCTGCTCAGAAAGAGAATCCCCTTTGGCTGAGGCAAGATACAACTGCCATAGCAACAACAAGCTAGCGTATAAATCGGGATAACCACGATCACGCAAACCAATTTGATGGCTTTTGATGGTATGCACAAATACCGCACCACCCAAAATCACCATCCATGTCAGATTAACCCAAAGCATGAACAGGGGCAGTGCTGCAAAAGCCCCGTATACCAAGGTGAAGGATGAATGGCTGACAATCCATCCAAAAATAGCTTTTAAACCCTGAAAACACAGTGTGGTGATAAAACCACCAATAAGGCCGTGCACAACAGGCACCTTGCAATTCGGCACCGCCACAAACAGTAAAGTAAACGCAGCCCAAGTTAAGAGCCAAGGCACCAATTCAAAAACCCACTCCAACAAACCTAGATTGTCGTAAGCACCTACCAGTAAACGAAATGAGGCGAGGTAAGTCGTCATCGCCAAGGCGACGCCCAACAACAAAGGGCCCAAACTCAAAATAGCCCAATACAGCAAAAAATTGGCAACGCCTCGACGACCACGGGGCACCCCCCAAATTGCATTAAAATTTTGCTCGATATTTTTAAGCATCAAATAGGCCGACACCAGCAGGAATGCCAAACCCAATGCGGTCATATCGCGAGCTTTCTCAGAAAACGCTTTAAGGTAACTGACGAGCTCCTGCTCGCTGTTGCTGTTGGGTAAGAAGTGAGAAAACAACAATGCCTGAAGTTCGTCCCCCAAATCCTGAAACGCTGGAATAATTGAAAACATCGAATAGGTCACCGTCATCATAGGCACGGTGGCAAAGAGCGTCATATACGTCAAAGAGGCCGCACTCTTTTGGCAGGCTTTGTTTTGGTATTGTTTTACCACCAAGCAAGAAAAACCTAGCAGCCAACGCCAGAGCAGTAAAAGATGCTGTTGAAACTGTTTCAGTAGGAGCATGAAAGAATCCTTTACGACGCGACTGGGTGTAACCCGCTATAATCGCCGCCATGATAATCGAGAGATAGAAGCATGTTCACACTTTACCACAACCCTCGCTGCTCCAAATCACGGGAAGCCTTGGCACTTTTGCGTGAACAAGGTATCGAACCAGAGCTGATGCTTTATTTAGAAACACCTCCAACCCATCAACAACTCAAAGAGGTGTTAAAAAAGCTGGATATACCGGCGCGCCAATTATTGCGCACCAGCGAAGAGGTTTACAAAACACAGAACCTTAGCGACAACAAACTCAGCGAAACGGCGCTCATCAAGGCGATGGTCGAAAATCCTAAATTAATTGAGCGCCCTATCGCCATAAAAGATGATAAAGCAGTGATCGGCAGACCGCCGGAAAACGTTTTGCAACTTGTGTGAGAAACAACATGACTCCCTATATTTTAGTGCTCTACTACAGTCGTAACGGTTCTACTTTTGAAATGGCAAAACAAATCGCACGAGGCATTGAACAGGTAACAGGCATTGAAGCGCGGCTACGTACAGTACCGGCTGTCTCACCCGTTACCGAAAGCAGTGAACCTATTATTCCAGTAAATGGTGCACTTTATTGCAGCGCTGATGATGTCAAAAACTGTGCCGGGTTAATTCTGGGCAGCCCTACTCGCTTTGGAAATATGGCAGCCCCCTTAAAATATTTTTTGGATGGCACCAGCAGCCACTGGCTGAATGGCGATTTAATTAACAAACCTGCGGCTGTCTTTACCTCAACCTCCACGGTACACGGCGGTCAGGAAACAACGCTGTTATCCATGATGCTGCCGCTTTTACATCAAGGTATGGTTATCGCCGGAATTCCTTACAGTGAAGCCGCACTCAGCAGTACGCGCACAGGCGGCACACCTTATGGGGCATCACACCTTGCCAGTGGCGATAACGCCAGCAAACTCAGTGAGGATGAAATAACTCTCTGCCAAGCGCTGGGTAAACGCGTTGCGACTCTCGCTTTACGATTAGCGGCATAAAAAATTTACATTTGCTATTTTTATTCTTGGATTTTGTATGACACAAACCCCCGAACACAACATCGATAACACCGATGAAAAGCCCAGAAAAATTATCGTGATTACCGAGGCAGATGCAGTAACTCTGAAAAAGAAGTTACGTATTGGGCAACGCATCGCCATAGGTAGTTACGCAGCCCTATTACTATTTTTCACACTGCATAATCTATTGCAAGATAGTGGCAGCCTGCGCACATGGTTAGTCTCCGTACTACCACTGTTAATTTTTATTCCCGGCTTACTCAAACAAACCCATCGCACCTATAGCTGGATTTGTTTTATGTCACTCATGTATTTTGTGATTATTATTCCGCTACTCATGAGCCGCTGGCTGTGGAGCGATTGGGTAATTACGATGTTAGTGTGCACATTATTTATCAGTGCCATGATGACAAGTCGATGGCTGCAATATTGGCATTACTACTTATCCACCAAAACATCATCCACTTTTTAAACTCGTTTGCAAGGAAATTAACGTGTCAGTCAACTATTACGAACCACCGGTTAATAAGCCCGAACCTACCGCTAATGCTGCTACGGCCACAGCGCCAGCAGCAGACCCCTACCAGCGCTATAAAGCAGCGCCATCACAACCACCACGTCCACCCAAAAAACCAGGAATCTTACGGCGGTTTTTCAGCGGCTTGGGATCGGCCATTACATGGACACGCAATACACTGCTCAATATTTTCTTTTTGATTTTATTATTAATGTTGCTGGCGGCTATAGGTTCTAACGCCCCCCAACCATTGCCAGAAAATTTTGCATTGCGTGTTGCACCGAGTGGTTTGCTGGTGGATCAACTCACTTATGTCGATGCCACAAGCCTACTCTTTGAAGATGAAGATGCCCAAGACAAAGAAACTCTTGTGAGCGATTTGATCGAGGCCATCAACAAAGCCGCTACGGATCCTCGTGTAAAACTTCTGGTGCTTGAACCTGGCAACTTAATCGGCGGCGGCATCAGCAAAATGAATGAAATTGGCCAAGCATTGGAAAATTTCAAAAAGGCCGACAAAAAAATTATCGCCGTCGCCAGCAATTACTCGCAAGATCAATACTATCTCGCCAGTTTTGCCGATGAAATTTATTTGCACAACATGGGCACCGTTGAAATCACAGGCTATGGCCGTTACATGTCTTACTACAAAACTGCCCTAGATAAACTGGGAGTCACCATCCACGCATTTCGTTCTGGCAAATACAAAGACTATTTAGAGCCCTACTTGCGCGACAACATGTCCGACGAATCTCGCGAACACAACGCGCAATGGATTAATCAACTCTGGAGCAGTTACACGCAAAAAATAGAAACTGCGCGCAAATTACCTGAGGGTAGTTTGAACGATTTCATCAACAATCTCGATGCTCACATGGCTATCACGCATGGCGACACCGCGCAACTCGCGCTGGAAAAAGGTTTGGTTGATAAAGTCACCACGCGCAACGACATGGTCAATGCCTTAATTGAACTCGCGGGTAAAAATGCAGAAGGCGATAGTTATCAAGGTGTAGACACCTCGGCCTACTTACATCACCTACGCAGCATCCCAGATATAAATGAAGACAAAGTTGGAGTGATTGTTGCCGCTGGTTCTATTGTGGATGGGCATCAACCCGACGGCACCATCGGCAGCGAAAGTATGGTGGAATTATTACGCACCGTTAAAAAAGATGAGCAAATTAAGGCCTTGGTCATTCGTATAGATTCTGGTGGCGGTAGCGCATTTGCCTCTGAAATTATTCGTGAAGAAATGATGGCTTTGCGCGATAAAAATATTCCTATTTTTATCTCTATGGGTACAGTAGCCGCATCAGGTGGCTATTGGATCGCTACGGCTGGGGATCAAATTTGGGCGCAACCGACAACGATCACCGGTTCGATTGGCGTGTTTGGCGCCTTTCCCACTATCGAAAAATCATTACAAAAAATTGGCGTAACTACTGACGGTGTAGGTACCACGGAATTAGCGGGTGCTATGCGTTTAGATCGTCCACTCTCAGACAAAGCCAGTAACATAGTGCAACAAGGCGTGGATAATATTTATCAACGCTTCATCACCTTGGTTGCAGACGCACGCAAACAAGACGTCAGTGCGATTAATGAAATCGCACAGGGTCATGTGTGGACAGGAGCCATGGCAAAAGAGATTGGTTTAGTGGATCACTTAGGCACGCTTAACGATGTAATTGCAGCAATCGCGACTGAAGCCAAACTGGATAGCTATAAAGTAGAAATCATCCAACGCCAGCTATCCCCCAAAGAAGAATTTTTGCGTCAGTTAACAGCGGCTAACGCTGGTGTCTTACTGCCAAAAAGTTGGTTAGAAAGTTTTACTACACTGAGCATCCTTAACGACCTGAGCCCAGTAGTAAAACCACTAAGTGATTTGCAAAAAATGAATGATCCGCAAGGGATTTATGTACAGTGTATTGTTTGTGTTGCGCCTTAATTATTAAAAAATCGCAATAAAAAAGGCGGCAGTGAATCATCATTGCCGCCGTTTTATTCCGTGCTGTTAAGCATTCTCTCGCCAACCAACATCCATTTGTCGCGCTGCCGCTTCCGCCAAATCACGACTAACCAATCGTTCAACCAGATGTAAGCTCATATCGATCCCCGCTGAAATACCAGCAGAGGTCACAAACTTCCCTTCATCCACCCAACGGCAATTACCAATCACATTCAGCAGCGGAAACATCGCCGATAAATCATCAATATCTTCCCAATGAGTTGTCACAGAAGAATTCTCTAACAACCCCGTTTTTGCCAATAAAAATACACCCGTACAAACCGAGGCAGTCAGTGAGGATTTGATAGCAACTTCTTTAATCCACTCCACTACCGTAGCTCGCCCCAACTCTGCTGTCACCACACCGCCGGGCACAATTAGCACATCAATTGGCGGATGATTCGCAAACGTAAATTCCGGCTGAACCACCAGCCCCGCACGTGCACGCACCGCCGTAGCATCTGCCGCAACCGTAAACACAGAAAATGGTAATTCCTCATGAGGCTCACGGCGCAAAGCCACTCGCGCCGCCGTGGTAAACACCTCATAAGGGCCCGCAAAATCCAACACCTCAACATCAGGAAAAATGAAAATACCAATCGAAATTGTCATACCAACAACTCCCTCTAGTCACTACAAAAATTTAATCTCCACCGCCACAACCACCACAGCCTCCACCAGCATCACTATTACCAGAAGATGCACAACCACCGCTAGAAGCACAACCTGAAGCACACCCAATGTCAGTCGCACAATAGGTATCGCCGCCAGATGCCTTACAATCCCTTGTGTAGAAAAAACCATTCGAAATACCTAGCTCCGCATCTATTGCAAATAAAAGTGGTAGTTTATACGGCGTATTGGGATCAATTTTTTCACGCCAGCAACTTAATCGCCAAGCACGCTTAATACCCTCTTTAGCTACAGTAGGCGTAGCCATAGCTTCTGCAGGCACATGATGCAGAAAACGACCAAACGCTTTTTTACAAAAATCATTATATTTATTGGTATATAAAATAAACTCATGCCATGCTTCATCAACGACTTGTGATGGCATAGAAACCATTTTTTTGCCTGCAAGATTACAAATATGAAAATAGTCGCGCAGTGCCTTACCCACATAATACAGATCGTTCTCCGTTAAATGCGGATACTTATCCTTGACTTTATTTTTTACAGCAATCGGAAATGTATAATTTTCAATAAACTTTTCTCGCCTTCGCTTATTAGAGCCAAAAACAATCTTTATAAACAAAAAAATTAAAGCAAGAATGCATAAAAAAACAATTAATTTGATCATTTAAATATCCCACAGCAAGGACCATTCAGTGATTGAATTATAGAGCCGCCCATGTTCACTTCATTACTTTGAGAATACAGATATGGGTATTTCCATAGAGATTTTTTCACCAATAGTCAATTTCTTATTCTTAAAGCCATTCCATGTCCTTAGTACACTGAATGATGCCACCTATGTTAGATGAGATGAAACACAAGACCTATGGGACGGATGATTTACCCCATCATTACACTATTCCATCGAATGAAAGCCAATCAAATTGCCTTCCGTATCGTTGGCAAGCGCACAAAAACCGTGTTCGCCTATGGCTGTTTTTTCTTGGAATACACTACCACCGAACTCTACCGTACGAGCAGCTTGCACCGCACAGTCATCACAAGCAAATTAAACACTAGCCTCCACATCCAACCTGCATACCCACAATCTGCACGCCCGCTCCCGCTTGCCCTACTGCATACAATTCACCATTATTCGCTTGCGCAAATGTCACCGTATTTTTGGGCGCCACACCGTGATTATGGACACTGATTTTTCCATTTTCCTGACGCGTGATGGATTGAATCATGTTGAGGCAGTAGTCACTAAAAAAGTAAGTGCCTTGGGCTGCAGGAAATTGTGTGCCGCGATACACATAACCGCCCGTGATTGAACATACACCCGCTTTATGATTGAGCGCGAGCACCGGCAGAATTTTATCGGTTATCTGACAATCTTTTCTGCCGCTAAAACAACCATCGCCTTCCATATCACCCCAACCATAATTGCCGTTACGGGTAATGACATTAATTTCTTCCCACTCATTTTGGCCGACATCGCCAGTCCAGAGTTCGTTCGTTTTTTTATCAAAACTAATACGCCACGGATTGCGTAAACCATAGGCATAAATTTCCGGTGCGCCACCGCCTTTTGCAAAAGGATTATCGGTGGGAATTGCGTAATGTTTGCCATCGCTGTTTTTATTGACATCGATACGCAGAATTTTACCCAGCAGCGAATTTTTATTTTGCCCATAGGCTTGCGGATCACCGCCGCTGCCACCATCACCGGAGCTTAGGTAAAGATAACCATCGGCACCAAAGGTTAAATCGCCACCATTATGATTTTTATAGGGCTGATTAAAGCGCAGCAAAATAATTTCCGATGCAGGATTAATCTTGCCATCTTTTGCTGCCGTAAAACGCGATATGCGAGTTTCTATATCATTCGCAGTATTATGACTCGTGTAGTTCACATACACGTAAGGTTGAGTTGGGAATTGCGGATGAAACGCCAAACCGAGCAAACCCATTTCATTACCCGTGGAATCTACGCGATCTTTTATATCAAGGATTTCTTCCAACGCATTCGCATCCGGCTTGTTCGCAAAACGCAAAATTTTCCCCGGCTGATGCGTGGCATACCAGTAAGTATCATCATGAGGCGCTTGGACCAAACTGGTCGCTCTTTCAATAGAAGGGAGCGAAGGAAATACCGGCCCCCATTTAATAGCCGATAAGGTAGCTGTTTGATTCGATGCCGTGCAATTATCGGCATATACCTTCACAGGATTCACAATACCAATGACACTCGTAATTAAGAGTAAAGAATAAAAACCTGTACGCATGAGAATCTCCTCGCCATGGGTGAGCAACTAGGGAACATGGTATGTGTGATAGACATTGTGCACATAGGACGTTGCACACAATAGCTAACCTACCCTTTTACAAACGCGGATGCGCGATTAAATCGCCAAGATTTTTTTTACAAATGGGATGGTAAGTTTGCGCTGCTCAGCAAGAGAAGCATGATCTAGGCGCTGCAGCTGCCAAAAGAGTTCATTAGTGTCGCGCGGCAAACGCTGGATGATGTATTGCGCTACTTCATCGCTTAACTCCAAACCGCGAGCACGGGCACGTAATTGCAGTGCATGCTGCTTATCGTCATCGCTTAGCTGATGAACCTGAAAAGTCACTCCCCATTGCAAACGCGAACGTAAATCTTCCAATGACAAAGGTAACTCGCGCGGGCTTTGCTCAGCAGCAACTAACAATTTTTTTCCAGCATCACGCAATTGGTTGTAAAGATTAAATAGGGCGCGCTCCCAATCGGAACGTCCGGCTACTGCCACTAGGCAATCCAAACACACAAAATCGAGAGTTTCCAAACCGCTAAATAATTCATCGGGGGCATAACCAACCAGGTCGCGTAGGGGCAAATATTGAAAGGATAAATTGAGGGTTTGCGCTTCGTGACACGCTGCTTGCAATAAATGGGTTAGACCACAGCCCGGCGCTCCCCACAAATAGAGAAAGGCTTCCCCCCTTCCCGTCATTTGTTGACGCAGGCCTTCCACCACCATGGCATTGTGAGTGTGAGCAGGCGCATAAAAATTTTCGAAAGTGGCGTCATCATTAAGACTTACCCCCAAGGATAATTGTTGCGGCAAGCTCACCATTATTTTGCCTGCCACACATAGAGTAGAGGGTCTTCACGAGTCCCCGCATGCATGGGGGTCGCTGCCGGCGCAGGAACAGTTTGCAACCCCGCAGCCTGCTCCACCGACGCAGGAGCATCAAGTTCGGCAGCAACGCCAGGATCTAATTCGGATATCACAGGATTGAGAGTATCCACGCTAGCATTGATAGCCGTCGGTGATTCCGCTTGGACTTCGGCCGCCTGTAATTCCGGTAATGATTCAGAAGCAATAGGCGTTAATTTTTTAGCCAGCGCCAAGGTGCTCATAAGCAATCTCACATCACCTTCAACAGTGAGTGATATCAATAAGCCATCGCTGTTGACTCGCATTAACTCCATGCGACGCACCATCGCCAACTCATCAAGATAGGCTTGAACTCGCTTAAAGGCACCAAAACTCGTGATATTGGTGACGCTGAGCACAATCGTTTGCGGTCCTTGATTACTGGGTGTAATGGCATACTGACTGGCAAAGTAATCTGCCGAATGATCAATTGCCGATTCGAATAAACCAGCCACTTCGGGAGTTTCATCGGCAAAAGTTTGCAGGTTATCGCCCTGAATCAATTGCCAATCACCTATCCATGGACCTTGCGGCTGTTCCGCCACCAGAGCGCTATCGGTCACAACATCATCTGTAGGTATTTCTGCCACGGGTGGTTGGTTAATCGCGAGCTCTTCTGGAGGCACGTCAAGAGGTGCAATTTGTGATTCAGCATTCGGGTCAACCCTAGGGGGAATCGGCCCCATGCTATAGGGGGTGTAGCGGCCTACGAGTATGGCATCTACTTTATAGCGAATCGAAGCGGCACGAATTTTTTCCAGATCCAACGCCCACAGGTCATCACCGCTGAGCGAAAGACTATCCTCCAAATCCATTTTGGGCATGATCACCGGCAAACCGCGATAAGCCGCTTGAGCTTGCATCGCCGCCAAAGCCGACGGTTCTGGCACTAAATGCAATCCCGTTTGATCTTTCGCTACCAGCCACACCAATACTTTCGGACGCTGAGCCGGCCAAAGCGGTAACTGTGATTGACGTAACAATTGTTCGATAGCTTCAGGGGAATAATTCAGTTGCAAACTCACCGCCGGGAAAACCTTGCCATTATCGGTAATTTTCTGCGACGACGATTGATAGGTAAAACCAAAAAGATAATTTTGTGCATTGCTAATCGCCTGCTGCACGGCTGGATGTTCTAACGCGCTGCGCTGGCCGGATACCCGCACAATCACTGACCCCAAGGTCTCACGTGCTGCGGCATTACGCTCGGCTTCTGATTGCGTTTTCACTAATGCTTCAGCACGATAAACATTCACCAACTGACCTGCACCCGCAGAGCTGGCAAGCAGACCAAAGATAACAATAAGTGAGGCACACCAATAAATACTTGTGGATCGCAACAACATGGATCTCTACCTGATGATGAAAAACGCACGCATTGTAACAGGCTTAAAACCACTGGCGGCAGGCCTAGTTATCATTGCACCTCAGATTCGGCGCCTCATAACGCTTCTTTACAACAAGAACATTCATCACAGGCGACATACACAGCAACAAGCCCCTGCAAGACACAGGTTTGAACTGCACGCCGCGCCATAAGCTGTTAGAATGGCGGCCTTTTTTTGAACCACCCTGACTGTCACGGCTGCGAGCACTATTTTATGAGCGAAAACCACACCAACACTCCATCCCTCAGCTACAAAGATGCTGGCGTTGATATTGAAGCAGGCGATGCGCTCGTCGAGCGAATCAAAAGCGTTGCTAAACGCACCCGTCGTCGCGAAGTCATGGCTGGTCTTGGTGGCTTTGCGGCACTCTGCGAAATTCCGGAAGGCTATCGCCAACCCGTATTGGTTTCAGGCACTGACGGTGTAGGTACCAAATTGCGCCTTGCCATGAACTTGCAGAAGCACGACACCATTGGTATCGATTTGGTTGCCATGTGCGTGAATGACTTGGTGGTCACTGGCGCAGAGCCATTGTTCTTCCTCGACTATTACGCCACCGGCAAACTCAATGTGGATGTAGCGGCAGCCGTGGTATCAGGCATTGGAGATGGCTGTGAACTTTCTGGTTGTTCATTAGTCGGCGGTGAAACCGCTGAAATGCCCGGCATGTATGAAGGTGAAGATTACGACTTGGCCGGTTTCTGCGTTGGTGTAGTGGAGAAATCTGAGATCATCGACGGCAGTAAAGTAGAAGCTGGCGATGCACTGATCGCCCTCACCTCTAGCGGCCCACACTCCAATGGCTACTCATTAATTCGCAAAATTATCGACGTGACCAAAGCCGATTTAAATCAGGATTGCGGCGGTAAAACCTTAGCCAATGCGCTTATGGAACCCACCCGTATTTACGTAAAATCTGTGCTCAAGTTGATCAAAGAATCCAAAGTCAATGCCATGGCACACATCACTGGCGGTGGCTTAACCGAAAATATTCCACGCGTTTTACCCGACGATTGCAAAGCCGTTATCGACACCAAAAGCTGGGCATTTCCGCCGGTATTCCAATGGCTGCAACGCGGTGGCAATGTTCAAATACGTGAAATGTACCGCACCTTTAACTGCGGCGTAGGCATGGTTATCGCGGTTCCTGCGAGCGAAAAAGACAACGCCCTTAACATTTTGCGCGCAGCAGGCGAAAACGCTTTCGTAATCGGCCATATTGCTAAAGCACAAGGCGACGAGCCACAAGTAGAACTCCAAGGCCTGTAATCAATGACTGAGGCAAAGCGCGCGCGTGTTGTGGTACTTATTTCCGGCAGCGGCAGTAATTTACAAGCATTGATTGATGGCTGTGCAGCAGGCGATTTACCGATCGACCTCGCTGCCGTTATTAGCAATCGTCCTGCCGTGATGGGATTGGAACGCGCTGAGCGTGCAAAAATTCCAACGCAGGTTATCGATCACAAAGGCTTTAGTGATCGAGAAAGTTTTGATCGCGCCTTAATGCAATTAATTGATAGCTACACACCCGACTTGGTAGTGTTGGCTGGTTTTATGCGCATCCTCACTCCAGAATTCACGCAGCATTATTTAGGGCGAATGCTCAACATTCACCCATCATTGCTGCCAAAGTTTCAAGGCTTACACACCCATGAGCGCGCCATAGCCGCAGATGAAACTCATCACGGCGTGACCGTACATTTTGTGACAGCCGAGTTGGATGGCGGGCCCGCCGTCATCCAAGCACGTGTACCCATTCTCACCGAGGATGACGCCGTTACGCTGGCCAAACGAGTACAACGCCAAGAGCACATTATTTATCCTTTAGCGGTGAAGTGGTTTGCCGAAGGTAAATTATGTATGCGTGATGGCAAAGCCTGGTTAAGTGATGAACTTTTACCTGAATGCGGCTATCAAATTGAGGCGAACGAACCCTAAATGCCTCTTAAAGGAATTGCCATGTTAAATCTCCGTGCTTTCTTGTTCACACTTATGTTTTGCACCACCGCATCCCACGCCGCGGATGCACCGAAAACATTCGACAACCAATACAAAGCCAAGCTGTATGGCTTCAATATTACGGTGACCAATCGCCTCACCAAAACCGGCGACAACAAATACCATTTATTATTCAAAGCAGAATCCATGGTAGGTAGTGTTACAGAGAGCAGCAACCTTCTGTGGAATGCTGCACAACAAACCGTGATGCCAGAACATTATGTATACGCACGTCGTGGCCTAGGCAAAAAACGCGACGCCGAGCTGACATTCAACTGGCAAACTAAAACGGTGACCAACAACGTCGAAAAAACGACGTGGAGCATGGATATCGCCCAGAGAGTACAGGACAAATTAAGTTATCAATTACAGCTGCAACAGGACTTGATCAACGGCAAGCATAACTTCAGCTATCAAATTGCTGACGGTGGCCGCTTAAAAGATTACAAATTTGAAAAAATCGGCGAAGAAACGCTGGAAACACCGCTTGGCAAAGTCAAGACGGTAAAAATTAAACGTAGCCGTGAAAATGATGATCGCATTACTTATGCATGGCTCGCTAAAGACTGGAATTATTTACTCGTGCGTTTGCAACAAGAAGAAAATGGTGACGCTTATACCATTTACATCAATAAATCCACGCTGGATGGCAAAGCCATCACCCACTTTTAATTTGTTCGACTTGTTTTATCACTTAAACCCTAACTGACTTAAAGGCTCTTTATGAACATCACCGATAACTGTGTTGCCAGCTTTCACTACACCCTGACTGACAGCACTGGCAAAGTGCTAGACACATCCGAAGGACAAGAGCCCCTCTCTTACCTTCATGGTGCAGGCAATATTATTCCAGGATTGGAAGACGCACTGGTTGGAAAAACGGTTGGCGACAAATTAAATGTAGCCGTAGTTGCCGCACAGGCATATGGCTTGCGCGATGACAGCATGGTGCAAGAATTACCATCCAATATGTTTTCCGGCATTGATAAAATTGAAGTAGGCATGGAGTTCCACGCCGAAACTGAACAAGGTTTACAAGTGGTCACTGTGACTAAAGTAGAAGGCGATCAAGTGACTATCGATGGGAATCACCCATTGGCAGGCGTTGACTTGCACTTTGATGTAGAAATTACAGAAGTGCGCGCTGCTACCGAAGAAGAAATGAACCATGGCCATGCACACGGCGCTGGTGGACATCACCACCACTAAGTGATTGCGACCAAAACGTCGCTCATTACACAACAAAAAGGCTCCGATGGCAGAAGTGCGCGGAGCCTTTTTATTACCGAATCATTTATCGCGCTTCGACCTTTTGCTCACCACAACGCGAACATCTATACACAGTCACTAACTTGCCCTGCTTTACATCAAATTGTTTTTCTTTCACCACTTCCCACTTGTGAAAGCCACTTCGACATAGCGTTTTACCTTTGTGCTTTTCGACAGGGCTTGGTTTTTTAAATTGAATGACATCACCCATAAAGCCACCCTTTCAATGAGTTACACAAATTAAGTATTTACACATAAGTACCAGCAGCGACGCCCGATGCCCAAGCCCATTGAAAATTAAAGCCGCCCAAATGCCCCGTTACATCCACCACTTCACCCACAAAATACAAACCGGCCCGTGATTTTGCTTCCATGGTTTTTGAAGACAAAAAATCCGTATCGACACCGCCTAATGTGACTTCGGCGGTGCGATAACCTTCGGTACCTGCAGGCATAATGTTCCATGAGTGAAATTGCTCCGCAATGGTATTAATTTCTTTCGGCGTGTATTGGTTAAGCGGGCGATTGCCATTCCACTGCCCACCCCAGTCATCACACAAGCACTGGGCAATATTTCTTGTCAGCAGCTCGCCAAGCATAGTGGTCAACAATACCTTAGGGCGCAATTGTTGCTGCTCGGTTAAATATTCAATGAGATTAATGTGAGGTAATAAATTAATCTCAATCATCTTACCGGGCTGCCAATAAGAGGATAACTGCAAAATAGCGGGGCCACTCAATCCCCGATGAGTAAACAACATGTTTTCTAGGAATGACTGCGTGCCTTTTTCTACTTCACACGAAACACGAACCTCCAGCGCATTTCCAACGCAAGGTGACAATACGGAAAGCTGCGCTGGCGTTAAAGTAAATGGCACCAAACCTGCTGAGCGCGGCTTTAATGGCAATCCAAATTGTTCCGCCACCTGATAACCAAATCCTGTTGCCCCCATAGTGGGAATCGATAAACCGCCCGTAGCAACCACCAGAGATTCACACAGTATTTCGCCAAGGGATGTCACTACTTTATAGCGATAAGGAACTTCGTTTTCGGGCAATGCAGCAAGATGATGAATGTCGCAATGGGTGTGAATTTCCGCACCGGCCTGTGCGCACTCATCAAGTAACATAGTTAAAATATCCTGCGCTTTGTTATCGCAAAATAATTGCCCGAGTTTTTTTTCGTGATAGGGAATCTGATGCTTTTGTACCAGCGCGAGAAAATCCCACTGGGTAAAGCGTGCAAGAGCAGATTTACAAAAATGGGCATTCGCAGAGAGATAATTTTTGGGCAACACATCCGTATTGGTGAAATTACAGCGCCCACCACCTGACATGAGAATTTTTTTACCCACTTTATTGGCGTGATCCACCACCACAACCCTGCGACCACGTTGTCCGGCAGTCGCCGCGCACATTAAACCGGCAGCACCGGCACCAATAATGAAAACTTCACAGTGTTTTGGGAGAGACATAATCAGTCACTAGCAGGTTGATGCTAGCGACTGGCACTAGCGACTTTTTAGTTCTAGTTCTTTTTGAGGTGGTGGATTTTTTGTCGCAACAAATGATTAGGTTTTGGGCAAGGTTACACCGCGCTGACCTTGGTATTTACCACCACGATCTTTATAGGATGTTTCACACACTTCATCTGACTCAAAAAATAACATTTGTGCTACGCCTTCATTGGCATAAATTTTTGCAGGTAAGGGCGTGGTATTAGAAAACTCCAAGGTCACATGCCCCTCCCACTCTGGCTCTAAGGGTGTCACGTTTACAATGATACCGCAGCGCGCATAAGTAGACTTACCCAAACACACCGTTAATATCGAACGCGGAATACGGAAGTATTCGACCGTTCTAGCCAAGGCAAATGAATTAGGAGGGATGATACAAACGTCGCTTTTAATATCCACAAAACTTTTTTCATCAAAGTTTTTAGGATCAACCACAGTCGAGTGCACATTGGTGAAGATTTTAAATTCATCGGCACAACGAACATCATAACCGTAGCTAGAAGTGCCATAGGACACAATGCGCTGTCCAGCCGCGTCATAACGAACTTGATTCGGTTCAAAAGGCTCGATCATGCCATGTTGCTCCGCCATGCGGCGCATCCACTTGTCAGACTTGATGCTCATAATTTCTCCCAACGCAACCTGTTAACGGCGCGCATCATAGCGTTTTTCAGGGCAGAAAAATACCGCTAGTCCGGCGCATTCTCTATCAAGGTAAAACGCATAGGCGCGTAGGTAGGAGGACGTTTGTTCATGGCGTCCTGCAAGTCATTAGATTCAGAGCAACGATTTATCATATGCAAAAGTGTCTGCCTAATCGCATTTAGTGCAAGTAACTGTTGATCTACGTGTTGAACTTTTTCTTGCAACTCAGGCATAAGCTCAGGCCGGCATAGACTGTCATCCACATAAAGAGCTAATAGTTCACGACACGTATCTAATGGAAAGCCCGCCGCCCGTAAACGCTGCAGAAACCGTAATTGATCCACATCATCCAGCGAATAAACACGATATTCATTCATGGCTTGACGCTTGGGAACCACAAGCCCCATTTCTTCGTAATAGCGAACCGTCTTGATGGGCAACCCAGAGGCTGAGGCCGCCTGACTAATATTCATACCTACACCCCAACAGCCACAAAACATTACAGCTACAGAATAGTATTGAAATCCAACTTAATGCGAAAGCGATTAAATCGGGCACATGAGCAAAAACATCATAAAAACGCTTTAAATTGTAAATAAAGGTTATTTATGGTGCCAAAAATAAGATTTTTTTGTTATGGTTTATAGAAAACTACAACATAAAAATTAAATAATATTCATATAAATCATACAATTAAATCATTTTCTTGACAAAATAAATTAATAAACCACAATAAGTGAACATAAGACTGATTGTTCTATTGTGTTGACGAGTAGAGTTATGGAATATATCGATATAAATCATCCTCAATGGCAACAAATGTGGGATGAACTAGCCAGCTACAAAATAAATGAACAAGATCCACTCTGCGTGAATGACAATCATTGCTGGGAGTACATGGGTTCAACTCATGACCACCATCACTTTCGCCACGCACTACACCCTAAAACTAAAAAGACTGAATACATCTATATAGAACGCACAGGAGCAGCCCTCCGCTGGGCCTGATTCTTAAGCTGGTTTTTGTGCGCCATCAGTGCCAGTTGCGAGTAAGCCTATAGCCCCTCCCCAATCAGATAGCGCTATCATTTCTATCAATTATGCACGCTCAACCAGCCGAAAATGCTCAAAATATGCTAAGGTGCGAGTCTTTTGTAAACTCGAAAAATAAATAATATAACTGTCAGCGCGCCTTACTATAGCATTCGGGATAACACACCCTCATGAAACGATTTATTACCTTTGTAGGCATAGGTGGTCTTTCCACACTTATACAGTTTTTACTGCTTATTATACTTGTTGAATTACGGCTACTGCCTGAGCTAATAGCATCACCAGTGTCATATTTGTTGTCATCTATTTTTAATTATCTTGCCAATTACCACATTACCTTTAGCAGCAACAAAAGCCACACCGAAACCCTGCCAAAGTTTATGGCGGCAGTGGCATTAGGCTTAACCTCCAACACATTGCTCTTCGCACTGTTTTTCTGGCTGCTCGACAACTACCTGATTGCACAATTTCTAGCGACCGGCATTACGGTCTTTTTAAATTTTATGGTGCATAAGTTATGGATTTATAGACACCCTTAAAAAAAACAAATGGTAAATAATGCTTAGACCAATAAAATAAATAAACGCACGCATAAAAAGGCCAACAATGAATAAAGAAAAAATACTCATAATTATTCCCGCCTACAATGAAGAAAAAAACATCAAAAATGTAATTCTTTCCCTAAAAAAAGAAAACGAATTTTTTACATGCTTGGTAATTAATGACGGCTCAAAAGATAACACCCAGAAAGAGGCCGAATCCACTGGTCAAGCAATTACTATTGAATTACCAACGAACCTAGGAATTGGCGGAGCAGTACAAACAGGATTTAAATATGCGCTTTATAACGAATATGCATACGCCATTCAATTTGATGGTGACGGACAACACCTACCGTGTGAAATAAAAAAAATTTTAGATCCTCTAATAAAAAACAATTACGATGTTTGCATAGGATCACGGTTTATAGAAAAAACAGAAGGATTTCAATCAACCCTAATGCGAAGAATAGGAATAAAATTTTTTGAATTTCTCAATAAAATATTGATAGGAATAAAAATTACTGACAGCACATCAGGGTTCAGAGCCTACAATTCAAATGCTATTGCTTTTTTAGCGAAGCACTACCCAACAGACTATCCTGAACCAGAGACAATTATTCTATTAGGAAAAAATAACTTCAGAATTAATGAGGTATCGGTAGAAATGCTTGAACGACAAGGCGGAGAATCATCTATATCCGGCTTAAAATCCGCATACTATATGGTTAAAGTGACTCTAGCCATGTTAATGACAGCCCAAAGATCAAAAATTCGCAGGAACTAGACATGATAGAACTATTAGCAGATTTTCTGATTATAAATAGAATTCAAGTGCTATCTGTTATTGGAAGCATTTCATTGGTTTTATTCATTTTAAAACTGATAAAACGAAAAAAACTTAAAGAGGAATACTCGCTACTGTGGCTAACATGTGGGATAGCTTTTACACTGTTATCAGTATTTAAACCACTTCTTGAATTATTTGCCGATGCAGTAGGAATTATTTATGCGCCTGCTGCAATATTCCTCATGCTGATTGTATCAGCATTTCTGATACTCATTCAGTTTTCAATAGTCATCTCAAAGCTATCCGATAGCAACAAAAATCTCACACAAGAAGTGGGGATTTTAAAGGCAGAACTAAAAATAATTTCTCAAAAAGTTAAGGATCAAATATGAAAATTAATAGAATTACTTACTTCAGAATAACTATTTTTTTATTATTAAGCCTTATAACAATCCTTGTATTGGCGATAAAAAAAAGCAGCCTAACATATCATGACATTACATTGCACAGCCCATCTGGAGTCATATCTGCAGAACAAATGCCGCTATATAAATCCTCAAACGAAACCGGCATCTATGTTTTAAAAGGCGCAATCGAAAAAGGGACCTATGCTGGCGGCAACGTTCAAATAATCCCGGATGATGAAATAATATCTCTACAACTAAATGCGCAAAATATAAGCCTAGATGACATACCAGAAAGTTCGCGCAGAGACTATAAAAATGGATTCATATTTAATTTAGGGGAAAAGCTGACTGTAGGTGAAAATAAGTTTGAGATTATACTAAGAGACACTGGTGGAATGATGGGCATCTCCATTAAATCATCACGCTCCGAAAATCTTACAATACTCTTATTTTTAACAATAGGTGTTCTTATCAGTTACATAATTTTCCATTTAAATATCAGCTTATCTTTCAAGTTACTGATGACCTGCGCACTATTGATTAGAATTTTTTATTTCACCATAACACCGCCAGACACACGCACCCATGACTACACTGAACATTTAGAATATTCCGAATATTTATCTAAGCATTGGCTTCCCCCATCAATAGAGAATGCAACAGGTGGCGCTTATTTTCATCCACCGCTGTATTACTATACAGGTGCAATTGTTTTAAAAGTATCGGAGCAATTAGGTGCCACAAATAAACAAATATTGGAGCGCGCACAACAAGGATTAAGCCTCGTGTATTCTCTTGGATTTGTGTTTTTCGGACTCCTTATTCTTTCTCAATTAACAAGGTTACATAAAAATACTTTTTTTAGCGAAGGCATAAACTGCAAAAAAAATATTATTTCATATAAAAATTTTTTTTATGTCGGAAAAAATAGATTAGGGAAGTTAATAAACTATCCTCAAGAATTTATCACTATAAATAAAGATATTGATGAGCCAAAAAAAATAGGCTTTATTGGCGAAATCAAAAAAAATGGGTTGTTTTTAACGATTGGTGCGATGTTTATATTTTGGCCATCAAGCATCATTCATGGCACCAGAATCGGAAATGATCCTCTACTGTATTGCCTTTTTGCTGCAAGCCTATACTACATTATTCTCTGGTTTCAGCTTGATCAAAAACGCGATCTAATGATTGCTAGCATACTTAGTGCAGCCACTATTATCACAAAAGCAAATGGCGAAGTACTGATTGCTGTAATTGCACTTATCGGCCTTTATAAAATGATCAAGGCGCAACGTTGGGCACACTATTTCAAACTCTCAATATTACCTTCCATTATTGTTTTGATTGCCTTAACAATCACAATAGGGCCAGGCTTGGCATTAAAGATACAGGGCAAACGAGACAAACTTTATATCGATAATATCAATAACGTATCTTCTGCCCTACAAGTTGGAAATACTGCCGCTAATTATTTATGGTTTGATACTAAAATTTTTATCACGCAGCCATTCACATCTCCTTGGGATGACGAAAAAGGTCGGCAGTATTTTTGGAATTATCTCAATAAAACCGGCCTATTTGGTGAGTTTAGTTACTCCAGCCAACTAAGTACGAATGCCGCCACAGTCACCAGCGCACTCTATTTAATGATGGTGATTTATATAATTTTTGGCATTTATCACATGAGAAGAGAGACAATTAAGCAACAAGCAGTACTGTTGTTGGCTGGATTTTTCTTACTTGCAGGAATAACTTACATGCGAATGACATTCCCTGTAAATATCGACTTCCGATATATCCTGCCGATACTGATTACATTTAGCGCTCTTTACTATACAAGTATAATGACTTTTTTACAGCTCGGTGCAACCCGCCTTGCAGGCATAGGTATAGCACTAGCTATTCTCTTCAGCATTTCCAACCTACTTTTCGTTTTTGGAATTTAATTGTAGTTTTTCGAGTTTTCATAATCATATTATGGAAACTCGAAAAAATTTTATCTACTATCTTTTTAATGTCAGCACTGGTGCAATCCAATTTGTATGATCGCAATGCGGATTGCTTTTCATAAAGGTATTAAATTCAAGTAAATCAACATCGGCAATGTCAATTTTTCTTCGTTCACTTCCACTAGGGAGTAAATCACTACGCAACAATAGCTTGCCATCACCAAGAATTTCAAATAAGGCGCCATCACCGCAATTACCACTTGCATTTGATATTCCATACGCAACATTGAGAGTGGCAAACCTCTTTCCCAACGCATAGTGATAAGTGCTGTCAGAGTGCGTACCAAATCCCCAAGGAGTATCGACCCCATTAAAACTGAGAGGGCTTCCTTCGTACGCCCTATTAATTTCCAGGGCACCAAAGCTTTGATATCCTCTTAATGCTCCAATATCCAAAAGTTCTTGCGCATCATTACCTCTCTTAAACACGATAAATCGAGACTCAATCAGCCCCACGGACTCATCCGATTGATAACTGATCACCACTTCATTTATACCAGCAAACAAAAATTTTACATCCATGGCAAGATGATTATCGCTAATAACATATGGAACAGAGTTCACACCATTATCATCATAAAAATCATGAGCAACAACATGAATATTAGAGATATTAAAATCAGGCAAAGACGCCAGTAACTCTTTGTCATGAGCACTAACAATTCGAGGAGAAATTAATTTAACTTTACTGGGGGCGAGACGAGGATGACCGTCTTCAGCCAGCATATAAAGATCTCGGCTAAACAAAGTAGTATAATTTTTGAAAGGCTTTACTATGTATTGGCTTTGATCGAATCGCCATAGCTCATCATTTTTCGCAACAGCGACATCTACATTCTGTGGATTAATAGATTGCAAGCCGAACCGAAAGCGGCCGAAAGATTTTACAATTTGAAATGGACTCGTACGATCAGATATGACGACGGTATTGATGTAATCATTAACATTATATTTTGTTGTAAATAATACATGTATATATGGCTGATTAAGGTTATCACTTAAATAGACAACATCTTCGGGCGAAGAATACTTATTTGCATAGTAAACTGCATCAGTATATGACTCAAAAAAGAAATCCCCAACTTCGTCTGCATATTCAGTAAAATAAATTTTTTCAAACCGAATAAACAACGCAACATAGACAATTACTATACAAGTAAATATAGGCTTACTCTTTGAGAAGAAATACTTAATGCCATAAGCAGACAATAGTATCAATGGGAAATATAATAGATTGATTCTATGAACAGCTGGCCACGTCAATATAGCCACAAAAAAAGCAGAAAAAAACCAAATCAGAATAGGTGCGCGTAGAGATGGTTTACTGTCGGACCGAAAATTTCGCACAAATAAGAATAAACCAAGCACAAAGAATGGAATAGTAAACCCATATATGCTACCAATTCCTTTAACGCTACTCTGTGTTTCTCTATCATTGAGATCAATAAATAAAATTTCAATAACTCGCTTAAAGTTTTTAAAAATTTCAAGAAAGAATTCATTACTAAAAAATGAAGTCATGTGGGTATAGCGAGCCTCACCTGGCATCCCTGGCACAGTCAGAACCCCAAGATCAATAGTATTAAGCTTGAACAAATTAATACAAACGAAAAGAGCAATTGGCAAGGCGATCACCCCAAATATCGCGCAAGCAATAATCCATTCTTTGACAGAGTAAATCCTATGCCAAAGTGCATATATACCGTACACAGCAAGAAATACTGGAACAAATGCATAAGCAGTTGAATAGGCATATAGAGAGAGAGCAAAAAAAGCAAAAGGAACATACAACATTTTGCGATGCTCTTGAGCCAAGAGAAGCAGCAATACTGATACTAAAATTACTCCAGGCAGTATATTAGATTCAAGCGCCCACCTACTTAAGACTATATGCCATGGACTAATACATACAAGAAACATACTCAATAGAGCAAATTCTCTTCCCGCAAGTTTTTTAGCCATTAAATACATAAAAATTAAGCATGCCACACCCCATATGGCAGGCACCAAACGGATAGTGAATACATTAAGATCAAAGATTGCTATGAATGGAATAGTTATGTATGCCTGTAATGCATTCTGCCCGCTCCCCCATGAAATCATATGCACAGGGTTATGGCTATTGTTGCGATCCACACCAAAATGCAATAGCGAAAAAGCATCGTAACCCATTGATGCCTCATCCTGATTGAGCCCAGCTGGTACGCTTCCCAATTGATAAAATCGCACAGCAATGCCAATGATTAATATCATTACAAAGATGAAAAACTCAGCGGAAAAATTAAATTTATTGGTTTTAAGAATCATTTTATTCTCTATTATTTATGCCCACATAAAACAAGTGGTTAATCAAATACACATGCGGAAAATCGGTCTTTGATCCTTTGATCGATGAAGAGCCAAAACTATATTGTGCATAGATGTCAAAATTGTCGTCGCTAAATATCACCACTCAACTAATGACTCAGTATAATGTTTGCGCTATCATTTGCAATCTAAAACCAGTCTCGCATCCATGACCAATCTTGTTTAGGGAAAACATATGAAACCACTCCACATACGATCATTCATCGCCATCACAGTATTATTTTTTAGCTGCACTTTTTTAACACCCGCGTATGCCATAGAAAAACAATTTATCGCCAAACATAGTGGCCTCTGCTTATCTACCACCACAGATTCCGCTGTATCCGGGGCAAGTATTGTACAGGCAGATTGTGTAAACAATCGTTCACGCTGGGATGTAGTGCCTGTAAAAGGTGACTTATACCGTATCGTATCCAAAACCAATGGCTTATGCTTGGGAACAGTGAATGACAGTTCCTCCAATAGTGAGCTGGCGCAGCAAGTGTGCAATGACAATATTGCAGCAAGGCTCTGGCGATTTAATTTAATTGGATCGGTTAACGATAGGTTTTACGAAGTCCGTAATGGCTTAACTTATCGATGTGCGAATGTAACTCAAGCGCTTACCACACCCGGCACGAAAATATTGCAGTGGAATTGTAACCGCGGCGAGGAAAATTATTGGAAAATCAATAATGGGGTACCGGATACCGCAGCCCAAACCGAACTCCGCCTCTTACTTATTACTAAACCCGTTACTAACTTAGTTGATTCTACGGGTAATTACAGCAACAACATGAGCGTTCATGAGCGAGAAAGATTGCGTTATTTGGGCGAGATAGCCATGCCTAGGTATATACATGACTACACCAATGGTCGCTTAAAACTTAAAGTACATTATTACGAATCTCCTGTAGAACTTACCTCTTTAGCGCTAGGAGGTCCACAGTCCTGCGCCGGAAATATTCCCGGCTTCAGCTGTCCTGAATTTGTTACCGCAGAGAATCTAGTTCCAGACATGGAAAATATTTTCCATACTGGATGGTACGATGGCGTATTGGTATATCACGGTTCGCGGATACATACTGCGGGCCTTGTAGCCTTTAGTTCCAGTTATGACGGAGAACCATTTAGTATAAGCAATGTGAAATTTAATTCTGGATGGTCATTTTTTACGGGTAATAATCCAGATGACATTACCTATCTTGCAGGAAGCATTCATGAATGGATGCACCAAGTAGAGGGTTTTTATAAACCTTATACTCCCACCCGTTTTCCTTCCCCAGTAGGTTGTAATTCAGGTTCATTTTTAGACTGTGCTGACTTTGCAGGATACCAACCCAATACTGAAGGCGTTGGTGAGTGGATGGCGTTTCTACGCGATTATATTAATGGCTACATAGATTATGGCAACTTGGGAATGGGACAAACGTCCTTCGATTCAACCCCTCTTACCGCAAAAGATGTGACTTTTATCCCTAAAGTACCTGGCGGATTTTTAACACCCTTTGAAAATAAAAGTACTTGCCTGAATCTCACACAAGCTAGTGGAACTATTGTTAGGGATTTAAATAAAAATAATAACCACGCGCAAATTCGTAACAGTAATAACTCAACTGGACATTGGACGGGAACAGGATTCAAATTTGATGGCGTTGATGATTATTTAAGAATGGCAAATTTGATCGGCGATGATTTTACTATTAGCACTTGGGTGAAATCATCACAAGTATTTCCAACCTCGGCACAATCAGCTACTGGCATTAATTTGATTTATTCCAGCTCATCAACGGGTAATGGATTTGCATTAACAGGAATGCGCAATGCACAAGGTGCCGACGTCTTGAAATTTACTGCTGGTGGTTTTGCTAGCATTATTAGCAACATTGATATAACCACGAATCAATGGGTTCATGTGGCAGTCACACGGCACAGATTATCCGGTGCTGTTTCACTTTATATCAATGGCCAGCTACAAGTGTCCGGCAATGTTGGTACCGAAAGATTAAATCAAAATCCAATAGTAAAAATAGGTAGCGGCATTCACTCAGCGGATTATTTTTCAGGTGAAATAACAGATCTCTGTTTATTCAATAATGAATTGAGTTCGTCGTCTATTGCTGCATTAGCCCAAACAAGAAAGCTTTTTGATCTACCAGACGACTCAGGTAGTGAAACATTCCTCTCAGATATGCCAATAAATCGTTCGAGCGTTGGATTCGGGCAACTTGGGATTGATAAAAATGCCATGGGGGGCCAATTGAAAATTGGCACTTCAACATACCTAAAAGGCTTGGGAACACATGCTAATAGCAAGATAATTTATCAGCTCGATGGCAAGGCTAGCATTTTCCGTAGTGATATTGGCATCGATGCCAATAATGGATCCAGTTTTTCATCTGCTGATTTTTTAGTATTCGGTGATGGCAATTTACTTTACCGTAGCGCAGACAAGAAATTGAACACCGCGCCAGAAAGTATCAGTATTGATGTTCGTGGGGTTAATGAATTGATACTGATAACAACAGAAGGGAAAACAAATCGTGGCAACTCTGACCACACGAATTGGGGCAATGCGCGCATTGTGAACACTGCAAGTAGCACATGGAAACGCACGATTGTTTTTATTTTTGGACAAACACAAACTGGGCAGGATATGTTTATTCGCGGAGGCCTCGATCATACTCAAGCTAGTAAGTTATTAGGGTTGAGCTGCACTGCCGAAAATAAACTTTGTGCAATTCCCATAAAGCATCGCAATTTTAAAAATGCGACCACTACCCCGTGGAAAGTAAATGATCACTTTCTTGATTGGTATGGAACTGAATCAGGTCAATCATCCACAGCGCAAGGTAGCCCCTTAGATTGGACTACCAATATTTGGCCATCAAGCTGGGGAACCAAGCGCACTGTTGATATTGATGGTTATGGTGAAACACCGTTCAATATTTATGGACAACATTACTGGATGTTGGATGTGGATATGGATTGCTCTAAAACGGTAAATGGCTGGTTTGAACTGAAATCATTTATATCAAACGGCCCAGGATGGGAAGGTAATGTTGGCCAACCAGGAACACCCTACACGTCAGGGAACCATTTTGCGCAGTGCGGCAAGAGGAATGTCTTCTCACGCGGATCGAACGCAGCAGAAATCACAAACTTGCCATAAACTACAATGTTATTGTAGATACAAAAAAATAGCCGGATCAATGATTCGGCTATTTTTGTAAGTCATCAGATTTTTTAAGAATTCACCGCTTCAATATAATCCACCAACAACTGCACCGTTTTATTGCCGCGAAATTCGTTGACATCCAACTTGTAAGCCAAGCGCACTTTTTGTATTTGTGGATTTGGCCAGATTTTGGGATCTATATTAAAGGCAATGGCATCTACCAATTGCTGTCCTTGTGGATCAACAGCCAATGTCATTTTCAGATGTTTTTCGCCAACCAGTTTTTGTTGCAGAATAACAAATTCACCATCAAATACTGGCTCAGGAAACTGCTGCCCCCAAGGCCCCGCTTCGCGTAGTTGCGATGCTAATGCTAACGAAAAATCTTGCGATGCTAATTCGCCATCACTCATAACAACCGCAGCTAAATCTTCATCGCATAATTGCCGACGAACCTCCTCATCAAATGCTGCCGAAAAAGCCGAAAATTTATCGCGACTCAAACTCATCCCTGCAGCCATAGCGTGGCCGCCAAATTTTTGCAGTAGTTCAGGATGTCGTGCGGCAATAGCGTCCAACGCATCGCGAATATGAAAACCCTGAATAGAGCGCGCAGAGCCTTTTATTTCATTGTCGCCAACATCAGCAAAGACGATCGTTGGGCGATGATATTTGTCTTTAATGCGCGAAGCCAAAATTCCAATCACACCTTGATGCCAGGTTTCATCAAAAAGACACAGCCCCCAAGGCAGAGACGTTTCATCCGCTGCTAATACTTTTTGCAGCATGGTCATAGCTTCGTGTTGCATGCCCGTTTCAATCGCTTTGCGATCACGATTAAGCTCATCCATTTGCATGGCCATTTCGCGCGCAAGTGCTTCGCTATCGCATAATAAACATTGAATGCCGAGCGACATATCATCCAAGCGACCTGCCGCATTCAGCCGTGGACCCAACGCAAAACCAAAATCATTGGCAGTGACTTTATGAAATTCTTTACCAGCGACTTCTAGCAGGGCTTTAATACCTGGGCGTGCGGCACCTGCGCGAATGCGCTGTAAACCTTGCGCTACCAAAATGCGATTGTTGTGATCAAGCGGCACTACGTCTGCAACAGTACCTAATGCTACCAAATCCAAAAAACTCGCCATATTGGGTTCTGGTATACCACTTTCCGCAAACCACCCCATATTGCGCAATTCAGCGCGCAAGGCATTCATGACATAAAAAATGACACCAACACCCGCCAAGTTTTTACTGGGAAACTCACAACCCGGTTGATTGGGATTTACGATGGCATCCGCCTCTGGCAATTCGACGCCAGGCAAATGGTGATCGGTAACAATAACGGCAATACCTAATTCACGCGCCGCACGTACACCGTCAATACTGGAAATACCGTTATCAACCGTGATAATTAAATCAGGATATTGCGCGGCAGCAACGGCAACAATTTCTGGCGTCAAACCATAACCGTATTCAAAACGATTTGGCACCAGAAAATCTACCGATGCCAAACCCATCGCACGTAAAGCGGCTACCGCTAGTGCGCTGCTGGTGGCGCCATCCGCATCGAAGTCACCAACAATAATGATTTTTGCTTGGGCAACTACGGCATCAGCCAACAAATTTACGGCATCGGTTAAACCTTTAAATGTGGGCTTGTGTAGCTGCGCCAATTGATATTGCAGTTCATGCGTGTGTGCAACACCACGCGCACAATAAATACGCTGCAAAAGTGGCGACACATTCAATAGGGATGAAGTATCAGATACGACAGAGCGACGACGAATAGTTTTTTGCATATTGTTCGGATTCACAAAATAAAAATGCCGTATTGGTCATCCAATACGGCATTTTGTGTAACAAGAAGGTAAATTACTTGCGCACATTCGCCGCAATAAATTGCTGCACTTTCGACAATTCTTGTGGCAATACGGTGTAACGCTCTTCACGCTCAAACAAATCTTGCATGTGATGCGGCAATGCCGGGTCTTCCGCTTGTCCAGCTTTACGCACCGCTTCTGGAAATTTCGCCGGATGTGCAGTGGCTAAGCACACCATGGGAATATCCTGACGACGACGGGTTTTGCGCGAAGCCTCAACACCAATAGCGGTGTGTGGGTCAAGTAAGTATTCCGTACGATCAAACACATCGCGAATCACATCAATCGTCACATCATCGCTCACACCATAACTGGTAAACAATTCGCGCGCGCGTGATAACGCAGATTCTTTTAAGGTCATGCTGCCGGATTTGAAATCCTCCATAAGCTGACGAATGGCATTGCCATCACGATCATACAAATCAAACAACATACGCTCGAAATTGCTCGACACCATAATATCCATACTGGGCGACAAAGTATGTTGCAATTGATTTTTGCTGTGATCATTACTGCTAATGCAACGATGTAGAATATCGTTGCTGTTAGTAGCAATGACTAACTGGTCGATTGGCAAACCCATTTTTTTCGCGAGATAGCCCGCAAAAATATCACCGAAGTTACCAGTTGGCACAGAGAACGCAATCGGGCGATGCGGAGCGCCCAACGCCAAACCAGCATAAAAGTAATACACGATTTGCGCCATGATGCGCGCCCAGTTAATGGAATTTACCGCCACCAACTGACGACCTTCCGGTAAGAAAGATTGATCACCAAAGCTGGCTTTCACCATATTTTGGCAGTCATCAAAATTACCTTCGAGCGCAATATTGAATACATTCGGCGCGAGCACCGTCGTCATTTGACGGCGCTGTACATTGGATACACGGTTGTTAGGGTGCATGATAAAAATATCAATGTTGTCGCAACGGCGACAACCTTCAATCGCGGCTGAACCTGTATCACCAGAGGTTGCGCCCATCACCACTACTTTTTGATTACGTTTTTTTAACAAGTGATCAAGTAAGTGCCCTAAAAATTGCAGTGCAAAATCTTTAAACGCAAGTGTTGGTCCTTGGAACAACTCCAAAATCCATTCGTTGTGCGCTGTTTGCACTAACGGCGCAATCGCATCATGACGAAATGTGGCATAAGCATCGGCGATGATTTTTTTGAAATCAGCATCGCTGATGGCGCCAGCAACAAAAGGCTTCATCACATTAAATGCCAATTCTTGATAAGACAAACCTGCCCAGGAAGCAATTTCTTCTTTCGTAAAAGTGGGAAGGGTTTCGGGTACATACAAACCGCCATCGGGAGCGAGGCCAGTGAGTACGACTTCTTCAAAACTGAGTGCGGGAGCTTGACCGCGAGTGCTGATATATTTCACGTTAATCAACCTTTATTACTTAAGTGCTTCGACACGAATGCGCATCACTGGCGCTTTAATCGCATCCAAAGCTTCAATCTTGTTAATAGCTGCGCTGAGTTTCTTTTCTTGTACACGATTGGTCAGCAAAATCAGCGGCACAGTAGATTCACCCTCTTTCGCTTCTTTTTGAATCATGGCTTCAATACTGATGCCAGAGTCGCTCAAAATCGTGGCAATCTTTGATAAGACACCAGGTTTATCGTCAGCCGACATACGCAGATAATTTACGGTTTCCACTTCCTCAATCGGCAGAATAGGTTGTGGTGAAACAAAGTCAGCACCAAAACCTAAATAAGGCACACGATGTTCTGGTGATGCAGTGAGTGTGCGCGCCACATCCACAATATCACCCACAATCGATGAACCTGTCGGTTCAGCACCAGCGCCAGCACCGTAGTACATGGTTGCGCCAACTGCATCGCCTTTTACCAATACAGCGTTCATTACACCATCAACATTGGCGATTAAACGTTTCTCGGGAATCAACGTAGGATGAACGCGCAGTTCAATACCGTTGGCATGACGACGGGCAATGCCTAAATTTTTAATGCGATAGCCAAGCTCTTCAGCGTACTTCACATCTTCGGTAGAAATTTTGGTGATACCTTCGGTAAATACTCTTTTGATTTCAAGCGGAATGCCAAACGCGAGCGATGCAAGAATGACTAACTTGTGTGCAGCATCTATGCCTTCCACATCAAACGTCGGGTCTGCTTCCGCATAACCCAAGGCTTGCGCTTCTTTTAGTACATCATCAAATGAACGGCCTTTGTCACGCATTTCAGTGAGAATATAGTTGCCGGTACCATTAATGATACCTGCCAGCCATTCGATGTTATTTGCGGCCAAACCTTCACGAATGGCTTTAATAATAGGGATACCACCTGCGACAGCAGCTTCAAATGCAACTGTTACGCCTTTGGCTTTTGCAGCGGCAAAAATTTCATTGCCATAGTGGGCAATCAGCGCTTTGTTAGCGGTGATGACATGCTTGCCGTTTTCAATGGCTTTGAGTACGAGATCTTTGGCGATTGTGGTACCACCAATCACTTCAACCAACACATCGACATCGGGGTTATTGGCAACATCAAAAATATCACGTGTTACCGCGTATTCCGACGTATCGCAATTGGGGTTATCGCGACGCGCGCCAATTTGAACAATCGAAATATTGCAACCGGCACGGGCATCAATCAGCGCTTTGTTACGCTTGAGAATATTTACTGTACCGCTGCCAACGGTGCCCAGACCGCAGATGCCTATTCTTACCGGTTTCAAAGTCATTTCCTCGTGTAAACCTTGGATAAAAGCGCTGATTTTTCGTCAATGCATAAAAAAGACGGCCACCTTACTCAGGGTGGCCGTGGGTGTCAATCGGGTTTATTACCCTGCGATACATCCATCCATTAGGGGAATGGTTTAATCGCTATTTTGCATTAAATGCCGAGTTCTTTTGCCAAATCTTCTGGTGGCAAATAACCCGGCATTAACTTGCCATCAGGCATGAAAAGCGCTGGCGTACCATTCACACCAATTTGCCCGCCCAACTGAAATTGTGCTGCGACAGGGTTATCGCAGGTGGCATTAGGTACCGCCTGATCAGTTTTAAGTTTGGTCATTGCATCTTGTTTATCTTTTGCACACCAAACAGAAATCAATTTGTCAGCTGATGGGCTGGGAATACCCGCGCGCGGATACGCTAAATAGCGAATTTCTATACCCAGATCGTTATAGCCAGGTTTTTGCTGCCCACCCTCATCGTATGCGTGCATTTGGTTATGTAAACGGCGGCAGTATCCGCAATCGATATCCGTAAATACATAAACTACGGCTTTCGATTTACCTTTTGGTTTAAATATAACTGACTGCTGAGGGTCTAAGGTGGCCAAGGCTTTCTTACGCTCTTCAATCATCGCAGGGTCTTCTACACGTGAAAAACCGGATGATTCAATCGCAAACATCTCACCCGCGATAAACTTATCCCCCTCAGGATTCACATATAGCAATGGCCCACCCGCAACTTGCACCTGATACAAACCACTGATGGGAGATGGACGAGGCTGGCCAAAATTAATTTCGGGACGAGCCTTGCGCAGATTGTCGAGAATGGTTTGTTCTGGCGTCTTACGCTTGATCAAAGTACCAATCAACGAATCATCCTCAGCCATTAGTGGAATAGCCAATAGTGCTGACAGTGACAATCCAGTAACTAACGCAATCGCGCGCTGTTTAAACGTTTTCAACATACCCTTGATCTCTATGATAGAAGTAAAAATTCAATGCCCAGCCAAACACTTATCTTAACCGCGCGGATGATGTTCTGCATGCTGGTTTTTCATGCGCAAACGTGCGACATGTGTATAAATCTGTGTGGTTGATAAATCACTGTGCCCCAATAGCAACTGTACCACACGCAAATCCGCTCCATGATTCAATAAATGAGTTGCAAACGCATGACGCAAGGTATGCGGTGACAAAGGCTTTTGGATTCCAGCTACCAACGCCCAGTGTTTGATCCTGTGCCAAAAGGTTTGGCGCGTCATGGGCTGCGCGCGCGAACTGGGAAATACTATCTCATCCGGCACATTATTCAGCAACACAGGTCGAGCCTCACGCAAATAACGAGCTAGCCACGCTGATGCCTCTTCACCCATAGGCACTAAACGCTCCTTACTACCTTTTCCCATAACACGCACGACATTTTGTCGCAAATTAACTTGCGACATAGTCAGTTCAACCAACTCACTGACACGCAAACCACAAGCATAGAGAACCTCTAACATGGTTTTATCGCGTAAACCAATAGGATCAGATAGATCTGGCGCTGCCAGCAAGTTTTCGACATCTGTCTCACTTAAAGATTTCGGTAGCGAACGCGATAATTTGGGATTATCGACTAATGCCAGTGGATTTTCCGTCAACACTCCCTCACGAATTTGGTGGCGATAAAAACCACGCACGCAGGATAAAAATCGAGCCGTTGAACGCGATGACAACTTTTCCTGATAACATTTTGCGAGGTAACCCTGCACAAGACTAGATGTAACAGCCAAAAGTGACGAGTCCTGCAATACCAACCACTCTGCAAATTGACGTAAATCTCGACTATAGGATTCCAAAGAGTTTTTGCTCAACCCCTTCTCCATCCAAATGGCATCTAGATAATTCGTTATTACTGCATCGTCATTCATGAGTCGCGTTTATTTTTTAAAGGGATTCTACGAGCAACAGTAACCTTATTGAGCATAAAACTACAACACCATGACGCATAAGCTACAGACATAAAAAAAGCCAGTGCAGACTTATCTGCGCTGGCTTTTTAGCAACACAAGGTCTTAAACCTCGGTTACACCAACTTTTCTTTAATACGAGCAGCCTTACCAGTAAGGTCACGCAGATAGTAAAGTTTAGCTTGACGCACATCACCACGACGCTTCAAGGTCACGCTTTCAATCAGCGGCGAATGAGTTTGGAAAGTACGCTCAACACCTACACCGTGAGAAATTTTACGCACAGTGAAAGCAGAGTTTAAACCACGATTACGAATAGCGATTACAACGCCTTCAAAAGCTTGTGAACGCTCACGGTCACCTTCTTTTACTTTAACTTGTACAACAACGGTGTCGCCTGGTGAAAACTCAGGAACACTTGCTTTCAGTTGTTCTTTTTCCAACGCTTGAATAATTGGGTTAGTCATTGATATTCTCCTAAGAGTCTATAGCTTCACAGCTAGAGTTTGTCGTTATCAAGGTCCCGACGATAATCCGTCAACAGCTTCTGCTGCTCCTCGGTTAAATTTATTGCTTGCAATAAATCTGGCCTTTTCAGCCAAGTTCGCCCTAACGCTTGTTTTAAGCGCCAGCGCCGAATATGTTCGTGATTCCCAGACAACAACACATCTGGAACACGCATGCCTTCAAATTCTTCTGGTCTTGTGTAGTGGGGACAATCCAACAAACCATAGGTAAATGAGTCTTGCTCGGCTGATTGCGCGTGGCCTAAAGCGCCCGGAATCAGTCGAATAACCGCATCCATCAACACCATGGCCGGCAATTCGCCGCCACTTAACACATAATCACCAACAGACCATTCTTCGTCGATTACGGTATCAAGCAAGCGCTCATCAATACCTTCATAGCGCCCTGCCACTAAAATCAGGTTACCGTAGCTAGCCACCACATTAACGCCAGCTTGATCTAACGGCCGCCCTTGCGGAGAAAGGTAAATCACCTTTGCATCCTGACCAGCCCAGTGTTTGGCGGACGCTACAGCATCACGCAAGGGCTGGATCATCATCACCATCCCGGGGCCGCCACCGTAGGGGCGATCATCCACTGTTGAATGGCGATCATGGGCAAAATCGCGTGGAGTGATAGTTTTCAACTCCACCAAGCCCTGCTTAATAGCACGACCTGATACACCAAAGTCAGAGATTGCAGCAAACATATCGGGAAATATGGAAACGACCGCAATTTTCAGCGCTTCGTTATGCAAGGGTTGCTGATCCAACCTTATCCCTCATGAGCACAAAGCTCTTCAGTGCTAAAATTCAGGATCCCAATCAACCAGTATTTTGGCCGCTGCAATGTCAACGGATAATACAAATTGCCCAGGAACATAGGGAATCAAACGCTCACGTTGATCGATACTTTCTGCATCTGCAGCGACCACCAACACGTCATTTGCCCCAGTTTCAAACAGTTTAGAAACCACACCCAAACGCTCTTGCTTGCCGGAAAACTCCGTATACACCACAAGGCCTTCAAGTTGACTCCAGTAGTACTCGCCGTCATCCAACTCGGGAAGCTGATCTCGCTCTATGGCGATATCAGCAGCGGTGTACTCGAGCGCAAGATCGCGATCATCGACACCCACTAAATGAGCGACAAAAGCATCTCCGTGTGGTCTTGCCTCATCAATCTCCACTTTTTTCACACCGTGCTTGGTTTTTAACCACCAAGGGTGATAATCAAAAAGATTTTCTTGAGGCTCCGTATAAGAGTGGACTTTCACCCACCCTTTAATTCCAAAAACAGCCGTTATGCGCCCGACATTGACTAGATCTAACGAATTACTACTCATCGGGTGCCCGTCAAAGATTCGGTATTAAGCTGCTTTTTGGCTGTCTTTTACTAATTGAGCAACGCGATCACTCAGCTGTGCGCCTTGAGCAACCCAGTGTTGCAAACGCTCAGTGTCAATACGCAATTTTTCTTCTTGACCACGAGCAATTGGGTTGAAGAAACCAACGCGCTCAATAAAACGACCATTACGAGCGCTACGGCTGTTAGTTACGGTCAAATGATAAAATGGACGTGCTTTAGAACCACCACGTGACAGACGAATAGTTACCATTGAGGTCTTCTTCCTGTAATTACAATATATGGAGAACAGTCACCTGTTCTCGGTTAAAAATCGTTACTCGCACACAAGCTATGCGAAAGGCGCAGCATTCTAAGTGAAAGCGTCAGCTTTGTATAGACTTCTTTGGGGTCAAAACCACAACATCTAGTCACACATGTCTGCGAAGCGGTTTGAGAAAGCCAAGTCAATCGACTGGGCAAACCCGGGCAATCCGATCTGCTCGGTACTGATAGTGATTAAACTCTCATCGATCAAACCTTCACCAAAGTGGTAAATGGTCGCGAAATCGCCCTGCAGCGCCGCCTTGTCATAAGCTTCTGCCTTGGCACGAACGGTACCGCGTTTTTGTTGGTAAGCAGCAATCGCATTTGCGCCGTAACGCTTTAACAGCATGGACTCGACCACTTGAGGCGCCAAGACCGAAGCCGTGGCATTGTTGCCGCCAAAGCCCTTGGAGTTAAGGAAGGCCACATCTATAGGTTGAGACTGGCGGTCTATATCTGTGGTAGAGATTTGCAAACGATCGGCAAATACATCGTCCGCCACTTTATCGATAGTTTTAATGCCAGGAATGAGCCCGTATTTAAACACGCCCAATGCAACCGTAAGCTGCTCACCACTAGCGGCAGATAACGAATGCCCAACATAGGCTTTTACTGCAGCGACCGGCCATTGCTCGATACCAAAGACCTTAGCAATCTCATCAAAAATCTGCGATTCGGTAACCCGATTTTGCGGTGTACTGGAACCATGCGCCTGAATCATTGAGCGCTTTTGAATAGATTCATCACCCACAATCGCACGCGCCGCAGCCACCGCTTTGGCCATGGTGATGTAATTACCAGGGCCAGGAGCCGATATCGATTTTTTGAAGCCATCTGCATTGATAAAGACATCGCTAACGGCACCATGAACATCAGCACCTAACTCCATCACCAAAGCATCATCCATCAATACGACATACTGACTGGCCTCTGCCATTGTGAAGCCGGCATTTTCACCAAAAGGACGACTAGTACGACGAGGATCCGCCTCTTCAGTACCGTCCAATTTTTTCAACTTATCTTCACTCGCCAACGCACCCATGGTGGCATAGCCATCGATAATCTCCGGCAGAATCGGAGCTTCCGCATTTCCCACAACAGCAACACGACATTTGCCACTGGTGATATCTTCTACTGCCGCTCGAAGGTTATAGAGAAACGACGCACAAGCACCCACGATAGCGCCTGTATGACCGACACTCCCCAAAATGTAGGCATTCACAAAATCGGCCGGCATAGTATTTAAACCAAGCGGACATTGTTTGGCGCTCACACGCGAGCCTTTCAAACGTGACTGCAATAAGCCACCAAAACCGTTTTCATCCATTTGGCTCATCACATTACTGGCGTAAACACCAATTTGATCCGGCTTAACTGAATCTACGATGGTTTGCCAATCCACACCCACAGATTGCACGGCATCAGACGCCCCAATCACAGCCAATTGCAAGGCACGAGGGTGAAAATGTGAGTTATACAAAGCCCCCGGATTAAACCCTCGGGGCAATTGGCCAGCTGACTTCACTGGCAACTCACGATAGCTGTCAAACTTCACTTCCACCCCTGAGGGTACACAAACGCGGACGCGATCATCATCAATCGCATCAACTACCCAATCAGCAGGTACAGGTTCGGGCAAATCACGACGACGCGTTTCAAAGGTTAATGGTGCATCCCCAGCTCCCAAGGTTGCATTTTTTTGCCAATGAGCCGCATCAACATCAAAAAAGGTTTTCTCTATACGGCGGATAAGAGTGCCATCTAAAATCTGTGCACCAAAGGTTGCTTCTATCTCCGCCAAAGTAAAAGCTTTATCGGAGTCGTCGCGATAACTACCGTCTTCAAAACGCAGCAAACCCATCATGACCGCCAACCCTGCCAAGGTCTCCTGACGCGCCTGTTCAGGCAAACTCTCAATCACCATTCGACGATAAGCATGATGACCAGAGGTACGGCCAGCAGCATTAAAGCCACCAAAACCAACGACAATCGGCAAGCGTGCAGCAGATGCGGACAACGACATAGGGAACTCCAACAACCAACAGAGGGTACAATCAAGTTGACACGCAGTGTATGTGGATTAATAAGCAAAGTCTAAGCTGATTTGGTCATTTAATATGGTAAATTAGCCTTTCGATAATTTGCGGAGATGCTTCATGCCCAAACCACAGAACCGCCCGATTGAGATTCGCTTTCTCTTGTGCGACCGCATGTTAGCTACCAGCAGCACCCTTCCCATGGAAATGCTGCTCGCCGCCGAGAGCGCCGTAATCACCATGCTGCCGCCAGAGCAGCAACATCCCTTACGTATCCGCACACTGGGGTTAACTGAAAAGGCTGTCACAACCCGTACCGGTTTACGTTGGCAGCCAGACACAACCATTGCAGATACCCAGCGCTGCGATTTGATTTATATCCCCGGCCTCTGGCGCAACCCACGCCCCATTATTCAGCAACAGCAAGCCACTTTAGAATGGCTCAAACAACAACACCAAAACGGCGCAATTATTAGCGCCGTAGGAACGGGGTGTTGTTTTTTAGCCGAAGCAGGATTATTGGATGGAAAAGCAGCGACCACTCACTGGCACTACTTCGATCAATTTCAAAAAGACTATCCGCAGATTGATTTAAAACGGCAATACTTTATTACGCAAGCCGGCAATCTTTATTGCGCAGCCAGCGTGAATTCACTCGCTGATTTAACCGTACACTTTATTCAACGCTTTTTTGGCAAAGCCATTGCCAGCCACGTCGAGCGACACTTTTCGCACGAGATACGAAAAGCCTATGAGAGCAGCGGATTTTTTGAAGCAGCGAACAATCCACATCCTGATGAGGACATTACACAAATTCAGATTTGGCTACAGGATAACTATCACCGCGATATTTTATTTCCACAAGTTGCTGAGCGATTCGGCATGAGCGTGCGCACACTCAATCGCCGGTTTAAAAATGCGCTAGGACAATCGCCACTGGCGTACTTGCAAGACATTCGAATTACAATCGCAAAAGATTTATTACAAACCAGCAATTTATCGATAAGCGATATTGCCGATAAGGTGGGCTATCAAGATACTAGCTATTTTACATCTCTGTTCAAAAAACAATTGGCAACAACCCCAAACGCCTATCGCGAGACAGTACGCGCAAAGCTGTTTAGCACTTAGCTTTTCTTAACAAAATAACATCTGCACCAACAAACTCTATCTGCGCAGATAATTGCAGCGCTAAGTATTGGAAAGTATCAACCGAATAAAAACTCACATGGGTAGGGTCAATTTTATAATGCCAGTTTGAAAAAGCGGCTTGATCTTTCACCAACTTGGTCATAATACCTAAGTAGCCATCCGGCTTTAAACAAGACCATAACCGTGCAATCTCATCGCAGGGATTATGCAAATGTTCAATCACTTCCGTGGCGGTAATAAAATCATACGTTCTGGAAAAAACAGACTCATCTGGATGATAAAAAATATCAAACAAATCCACTCTATGACCCGATTCACTTAATACAGTCGCTAATACTGGACCAGGACCACAACCAAAATCTAAACCTATCGATTGCGGTTTGATACGTGAAAGCAGAGGCTCAGCTAGCCGATTTAAAAAAGCTCTATAGCCCGTATCATCGTTGTTTTCATGTAAATCATACTGAGCGCGCTCTGACGCTGCAGAGAGATAAAATACTGAGGGAACAAACACCAACGAGCATTGCGAACACTGCCAATATTCACGCCGTTTATCAGTCGCATATAACGAGTTATGAGTAGAGCGACACAAAGGGCATAAATACATACACAATCTCGATAACGAAACAGCCTTGCTTCATGCAGAAGCAAGGCTGTTATTCTAGGCATTAGCGTCTAAATAGATTAGGCAGCAACTGTTTGAACAACAGTATCCTGCGTAGCAGCCTGTTGCTCTGCACTAGGAACTGCTGTCAATTTTTCTGTTGATGATTGCAAGCCAATAGGAATATTACGAGGCTTCATCGCTTCTGGGATAATGCGTTGCAAATCTATATGCAACAACCCATTTTCATAATTGGCCGATTGTACTTGTACGTGATCTGCCAATTGGAAGCGGCGCTCGAAACTGCGCGCAGCTATACCTTGATGCAGGTAAGTGCGTTGCTCCTGCTCGGCTTGTTTGTTAGCGGACACCGTTAAATTGTTTTGATTAACTTCAATATTAATTTCATTACGATCAAAACCGGCAACCGCCATCGTAATACGGTATTTATCCTCACCTGTTAACTCAATATTGTAAGGTGGGTAACTGGGCTGAGCTTGTTCAGCGCGCGATAAGCTATCTAGCAAATTCGCCATGCGATCAAAGCCAATAGCAGAACGGTATAATGGAGAAAAATCAAAACTACGCATAATAATATCCTCTGATGAGCAATATGTTGAATGAAGCCTATCCGAAGATCAGGCCAGTATTACCTGTGGCTCTCGGTTGAGCAGCCACGAATATGAAATAGGGTTCAACAAAATGTTTTCAAGCTCATGCAGTAAAAAAATTATTATTTTCTTAATATTTCCGTCAAGGCTTCGTTCAGTGTGGAGTAATTAAACGCGAAACCAGACGCCAAAATCCGCTCAGGCACCACACGCTGACTCGATAACAGCAAGGCGTCAGCAACTTCTCCAAAGAGTAATCGCAGCACAAATCTGGGCATGGGGAATATGGCGGGGCGCCGCAAGATAGAGGATAAAATAACGGTGAATTCTTGGTTTGTGACTGGTCCTGGCGCTACCGCATTCACGGCACCAGAAATCTCATTTTGAGAAAGACAAAAAAGAATTAAACGAATGAGATCCCTACGATGAATCCACGACATGTAATGAGAGCCATCACCCAGTCGCCCACCCAATCCCATCTGAAAAGCAGGTAGCATTTGTTTGAGCGCCCCGCCATTGGCATCAAGTACAATACCTGTACGCAAGGCGCAGACTCGCGTTTGATGATTCTCAAACTGATACGCGGCAGCTTCCCAATCACGACATAAATGCGCCGCAAAATCATCCCCAACGGCAGCACCCTCTGTTAACAATTCATCCCCTGAATTGCCATAGATGCCTATGGCACTGCCACTAATAAGTACCTTAGGAAAATGACCTTCCTGTTTAAAAAAAGTGAACAGTTCCTCTGTGAGACCGATTCGACTCTTTCTGATAGCATCCTTAACAGTAGGACTCCAACGCCGCTTAGCCAAAGGTTCGCCCGCCAAATTGATGACCGCATCAAAAGACTGACCTTGCGCTTGCGCTAGATTCTGAATCAGACAAACATCAGCGCCCAACAGTTTTTTGGCTCGCGTGGAATCGCGAGTTAAGGCCCAGATTTCATAGCCTGCTTCACGTAAACTTTCACACAATGGCTGGCCAATAAAACCCGTAGCGCCCGTCAGCAACACGCGTGCAGCTTGATGAGAACAGATAACCGACATAACGACTCCTTGCACTCAATTAATGCTAATCATGAGTATATTTACTGCTTTTGCATCATAAGCGATCAATAACATCGAAGTTAACACGCTTTATTGCTGCTCAAGCTTTAAAGCTATAAGTACAGATGAAAATGTTATTAAGAAAAAACAACAAAAACTTGATATTTAGCGATAGATCATCAATATAGATAGTGAGGCCTAAACGATGCGTGTTTTTATACGCAGAAGTTAAAGAGCCCCTCCAACGCAAATATGTTAAGGAGCTTTATGATGAAATCTGCTGTTGACGTTGTATATCGTGATTTGGATTCTTCTGCTGCACTTAATGACATTATCGTCAAGAAACTCGAAAAACTTAATCGCTACACAGATCAAATAGTTCATAGCCGCGTAGTCTTAGACGTCCCCCACAACCACAAACACAAAGGTAAACAATTCCGAGCCTCCATTGAGTTGGATATCAAAGGCCACCCTGTGGCTATTACACAGGATGACGAATCCATTCACGTCGCTGTGCGTGATGCATTCTCGAGTGCCGAACGCAAAGTAAAACAGCTGGCTGATCGTCAACGCAATATTCGTTAATCGCCTACGGCTTCAATGCCGATAAAATTCATTTACCCAAAATGAAAAAAGCCGAGACATAGATCTCGGCTTTTACGTTTTGAATCAATAAACACAAGAATCAATTAAGCCGCTTGAGCCTTTTCGGTAATTCTATTGATTAAATTGTTGAAATTGTTGAGCGATTGAATATGGCTGTACAACAACTCAATACCATCCTTCTTAAACAAATCCAACAAATCCGCATCACTCAATGCTTTTAGTTTTTCGCGTTTAACCACATAGAAACCCGTTAAGTTCAGATTTTCTTCTTGATTACGACTTAACTTGATGTTGGCTTGCATAGGCTCAAGCAACTTCAATTCGTGCAAACGCGCACAGAACGCTTTTGTCAGTTCAGCGCGGTATTGGTAGTCTTTCAAGAATTCAACCAGCTCTTTCAGGTAAGCGGTTTGCTCGCCCGTTTCGTCAAATAAACGGCGACCTTTAGTACCATCTTTACTAATAGCCTTACTGTCTTCGTCAACACATAAGGTCATGGTGGTTGAATCATTCGCATTACCGAATACGAAAGGATAGCGACGAATAAATGCAGGTAAATAACGCCCAGCAAATTTGCCCTTGGTATCCACAAATAGATTATGACCTTCTTTTAAGCCCATTATCGCAAGAGGTACAAATTCACCTTCTTTCGCAGTGGCAGAGAACACAACGGGGTATTCAATAGCCGCTAAAGGAATTTCAGTTGCCAAGACCGGCGCCGAAATCAAATGCGATGCAAATGAAAAATCATCGACGGACACGGCCCAGTCACGGTGAATTTCAGACGACAACGGTTTAATGTTGTCATAAATCATGAGTTGTTTTGCCACGGGGATACCTCTGTTTTTATTGTCTGTAATCTACAGTTTGCTTGAATTCTAGGGTAATGGAACTGGAAAGCGAGCGCGCATAGTAGCACTTTCACCGCAAGGTGCCATCATTACCGGAAAGGAAATACATAAGATGAGAGAGAAGAACGAGAAGAAAAATGGTCGGAACGGCGGGATTTGAACCCACGACCCCTACACCCCCAGTATAGTGCGCTACCTGGCTGCGCTACGCTCCGATTTGAACATGTATCAGCAATGCTTGGCGCTATCAATAACCATCAGCGCCTTGAGGGACGGGCATCATACCTTAAATTAGCGCTATTGCAAGAAAGAAATTGAGAGGCTTTTATGCAAATAAAAAAGGCGCAACTTCAATGAGTTACGCCTTTAATATACAAAATCTCATGAGCTACATTAAACGATTATTTTGTCTTCAATAAATTCAATACATGCTCTAAATCATCAATCATACGAGCCACCAACTCGTTGAACTGATTTGAGCTGTCGCCAGGAGCTACCTCTGCAGACATTTGTAAGCGCGCACCACCAATGGTGAATCCTTGATCATAAAGCAAGGTACGAATCTGACGGATAGTCAATACGTCCTGACGTTGGTAATAACGACGATTACCACGGCGTTTCACTGGTTTTAATTGAGGAAATTCTTGCTCCCAATAGCGAAGCACGTGCGGTTTTACCGCACACAATTCACTTACTTCACCGATGGTGAAATATCGCTTTCCGGGAATTACGGGAAGTTCGTCGTTATGACTCGGTTCCAACATAAGCTTCTACTCTTGCCTTAAGTTTTTGTCCCGGGCGGAATGTCACCACACGGCGAGCACTGATTGGAATCTCTTCGCCGGTTTTAGGATTCCTGCCTGGACGCTGGCTTTTATCGCGCAACTCAAAGTTGCCAAAACCAGACAATTTTACTTGCTCGTTATTCTCTAAAGCGTGACGGATCTCTTCAAAGAAGAGCTCCACCAATTCTTTAGCTTCACGTTTATTTAAGCCAAGATCTTCGTAAAGTTTCTCAGCCAAGTCTGCTTTGGTCAGAGCGCCGTCCGACATAGTTATTATCCCTATCTGAGGGTGGCAGAAAAATTCGCCCCCAAATACTGAATGATTGAGTCAATGGAGGCGTTGATCTCATCTTCGTTAAGAGTGCGCGATGGATGCTGAAAGGTCAACCCCATTGCAACACTTTTTCTATGCGGATCAATACCTTTGCCCATATAAACGTCAAAGACCTTTAAGTCTGTAAGATATTCGCCCGCGTGTAATTTTACGGCAGATAAGAGCTTTTCAGCCGCCAGATCACGCTCCACCAGCACCGCCAAGTCGCGCCTTACCTCCGGAAATTTAGACAGTGCAGTAAAGGCTGGCAGACGTGCTGTGAGAACACCGGCTTGTGATAGCTCAAAAACATAGACGGTTTGCGGAACATCCAACTGCTGTTGGAGGGTTGGATGTAAAGCACCGATAAAACCTAATAGCTCATCATTACGATACACACCCGCGGTCTGGCCTGGGTGAAGCGCAGAGTGGGATGCAGGCTTAAAACTAAAACTAGCATTATCACCAGTGAGCGCCAGTAAAGACTCTAAATCACCCTTCAAATCAAAAAAATCAACCACTTCTGCGGGGTTAGCCCAAGACTCAGGTGCACGGCTACCGTAGATCAAACCCGCAATCATGGGTTCTTGTTTCAAGCCTTCCGCCGAAGGAACAAAACGCAAACCGGTTTCAAACAAGCGCACACGATTTTGTTGGCGATTGAGATTATGGCGCAATACGCTCACCAATCCCGGCAACAGGCTGGTACGCATGGCCGCCATATCGGCACTGATTGGATTACGTAGGGTAACGGGCTCGCAAGCAGGATCGAACAAGGCAGATAGTTTAGGTTCAATAAAACTGTAGGTAATCGCCTCTTGATAGCCACGCGCAATCAGCTGACGACGCAGAGCCGGTAAACCCATTTGCACTTCAGGACGCGGTTCAATATTTAATGGCGCCGCCAAGCTGCGAGTTGGCAAACGGTTGTAGCCATAAACGCGGGCAAGCTCTTCAAGCAAGTCAGCTTCGATAGAAATATCAAAACGGTAACTGGGCACAGTAAATGTCCAGCTATCCGACGTTTGCGACACAAGAGACAAGCCAAGACGAGTGAGAATGTCCACCACTTCAGCATCGGCCATCACCAAACTCAAACCACTAAGAATACGCGCTTTCCGTAAGGTCACTTGACGCTCTTGAGGTAGGTGTTCGTTGGTGACATGGACCAAGGGCCCAGCTTCACCACCGACAATCTCTAGCAACAAGGCAGTTGCGCGCTCTATGGCTTCCACCTGCAGCGCATAATCAACACCGCGCTCAAAGCGATGAGAAGAATCCGTATGCAAACCATAAGAACGAGCTCGACCGGCAATCGCTAGTGGGTTAAAGAAAGCACTTTCAAGGAGCAAATCGCGCGTTTGTTCGCTCACAGCACTCGCTTTTCCACCCATCACACCCGCCATGGCTAAGGCGCCTTGCTGATCGGCAATTACCAAGGTATCTGCATTCAGCTTCACTTCTTGGCCATCGAGGAGAACTAAGGGCTCACCTTGTTTTGCTAAACGCACATCAATTGCACCCTTCAGCGTAGCGAGATCAAAGGCATGCATAGGCTGGCCGAGTTCAACCAACACATAGTTAGTGACATCGACCACCGCATCAATACTGCGCAATCCCGCACGAGCGAGCTTATCTTGGAGCCAAGCAGGGCTTGGGCGAGTGATATCGATGTTGCGAATCACGCGGCCTGCATAACGGCTACAGGCTGCACCTGCATTTAAGGTGACAGGAAAGGTATCTTGAATGGTGGCATTTACGACATTGATGGCCGGTGACGAGACGGGAACGCGATTCAACACACCCACTTCGCGCGCCAACCCTTTTACGCTTAAACAATCGCTGCGATTAGGGGTTAAGTCCACCTCGATCAGCTTGTCATCCAGATTGAGGTATTCACGAATATTGCTGCCAACGGGGGCATCTGCAGCCAACTCCCACAAGCCGGAATCATCATCACCCGCTTTGAGTTCTGTTTGGCCACACAACATTCCGAAAGATTCAACACCACGTAGCTTGGCTTTTTTAATGTGAAAGTCACCGGGCAATTCTGCACCGATAGTGGCAAATGGAATCTTGATGCCTACACGGGCATTGGCGGCGCCGCACACCACTTGCGTTGGGCCATCTGGCAGCCCAGCTACTTGCGTGACGCGCAATTTATCTGCATCAGGATGCTGTTCACAGGCAACAATCTCGCCCACGATAACGCCAGAAAAATCGCCCGCAACTGCCTCAACGGCATCCACTTCAAGCCCCGCCATGGTCAGCTGGGCAACCAATTCGTCTGTGCTAATGGCGGGGTTAACCCACTCACGCAACCAAGATTCACTTACTTTCATGTGTATATCTCATATCTGTTTTATGACGGCTTTTACAGCCTAGATTGAGTGGAGACTTCACACTCAACAGAAAATTCTTTGTGGATGCAGGCTAGAACTGTTTCAAGAAACGTAAGTCATTTTCGAAAAACAATCGCAAATCATTAACGCCATAGCGCAGCATCGCCAACCGCTCTACACCCATACCAAAGGCAAAGCCCGTATAGGTTTCTGGGTCTACACCGCTGGATTTAAAGACCTCGGGATGCACCATGCCGCAGCCACCAACCTCCAACCAACCGCTGTTTTTACACATACGGCAGCCTTTACCTCGGCATTGGGTACATTGAATATCCATTTCAGCCGAAGGTTCAGTGAAAGGGAAATAGGAAGGGCGGAAACGCACGGGCACATCAGCTTCAAAGAAAGCCTTGAGGAATTGATCCATAGTGCCTTTTAAGTCAGCGAAGCTGATGTTTTTATCCACCACCAATCCTTCTACTTGATGGAACATCGGCGAGTGAGTCACGTCAGAATCACAGCGATAAACACGACCAGGACATATCACGCGGATAGGTGGCTTTTTGTTTTCCATCGTACGCACTTGCACTGGTGATGTGTGCGTACGTAGTACGTGGGTATCATCCACGTAAAAAGTATCGTGCATTGCACGTGCGGGATGATGAGATGGAATATTGAGCGCTTCGAAGTTGTGATAGTCGTCTTCGATTTCAGGGCCCACTTCTACGCTGTAACCTACAGCGGCAAAGATCTCTTCAATGCGCTGTAAGGTACGTGTTACTGGGTGCAAACTACCGGTGTGCTGACCACGACCTGGAAGTGTTACATCCACAACTTCGCCCGCTAATTTAGCAGCGATAGCTTCATCTTCAAGCGTTTGCTTACGAGCATTCAACGCTTCTTGCACAGCATCTTTCGCTTTATTGATCTCCGCACCCACAGCTGGGCGCTCCTCGGGGGAAAGCCCACCAAGGTTTTTCATCAACGCAGTGATATGGCCTTTTTTACCCAAATAATCGACGCGGACATTTTCCAACGCCGTTAAGTCTTGTGCATCGGTGACGAGTTTAAGCGCCTGTGCGGTAAGCGCAGCGAGATTTTCCATCTACTTATCCAGTTTGAAAGATGAATAACATGGCAGTTAAGACCGATACCTCATTAGGCGATCAAGCGCTTTATCTGCCTGCCGCATGGTGATAGCTGCTTTATGAGCACACACCACACGCCAAAAATATCTACACACCATAAACAAAGGGGGAGGAACATAAGCCCCTCCCCCTTCATCGCGTTCACAGCGGTGCTGAAGACTCAGCACCCGAAGTCGTTGGACGATTAAGCAGCCAGAGCTGATTTAGCCTTCGCAACAACTGCAGCAAAAGCTGCTTTATCGTATACAGCCAAGTCAGCCAATACACGACGATCGAGAACAATGCTTGCTTTCTTCAAGCCAGCAATCAATTGGCTGTAGCTCAAGCCTTCAGCACGAGATTGCGCATTGATACGAGTGATCCACAGAGCACGGAAATTACGCTTTTTAACGCGACGATCGCGGTATGCGTATTGACCAGCTTTGATAACAGCTTGTTTAGCTACACGGAATGTACGCGAACGCGCACCGTAATAACCTTTTGCTGCTTTTAATACTTTCTTGTGACGACGACGCGCCTCTACACCACGTTTTACACGAGCCATTTCTTAATCCTCAAAATTTACCGGTTATGCCAGATTAGATGGCACGGAACATACGCTTAACGCGTGGTACATCAGCAGCATCAACGATGCTAGTACCGCGCAATTGACGCTTACGTTTGGTGGTCATTTTGGTCAGGATGTGGCTCTTGTTAGCGTGCTTGAACTTGTAGCCTGCGCCAGTTTTTTTGAAGCGCTTTGAGGCGCCACTGTGTACTTTAGCTTTGGTTGCCATGGGATAAAACTCCACACATTTAGATAAACAATATAAATAATCAAGGCAGCTAAAAGCCCGACTATTTTCTCTTTTTAGGAGCGATAACCATAGTTAGCTGCTTACCTTCCATCTTGGCAGCTTGCTCTACAGTGCCCAACTCGGTTAGGTCTTTCTCGACGCGTTGCATCATTTCCATTCCTAACTCTTGGTGGGCGAGTTCGCGGCCACGGAACTTTAAGGTTACCTTGGCTTTGTCCCCGCTCTCTAGGAAACGTATCAAGGCTTTTAATTTCACCTGATAGTCACCCTCTTCCGTCCCTGGGCGAAACTTCATTTCTTTCACCTGCTGTTGCTTTTGTTTCTTCTTAGCCGCAGCTTTGGTTTTTTTGATCTCAAACAGATGCTTGCCGTAATCCATAATCTTACAGACTATTGGATCGCTATCAGCAACGATCTCCACTAGGTCTAACGTAGCGGCTTGTGCCTGAGCTAATGCTTCACTCAAGGGAACAATACCCACCTGTTCGCCCTCGGCGTTAATTAAGCGAACTTGTTTAGCTTCAATCTGATCGTTGATCCGCGCTTTTTTAGAATTGCCTTTGGCCGCGGGAGCGTTATCTCGTTTGATAGTTGTATCTCCAATAAATTAATAGGAACAAATCAATGGATGCCAGCCGTCTTGTCAGCGTTACTCATTATTGAGCAACAAGAACTCTGCCTCGACGCGCGATATCGGCGGTCAAGTGCTCGATGAAGGCTTCCAGATTCATTACACCCAAGTCTTTTCCGTCTCTTGTGCGGACGGCAATAGAGTTGTTTTCAACCTCTTTGTCGCCTACGACGAGCAGGTAGGGAACCCGCTGAATTGTTTGCTCGCGGATTTTAAAGCCGATCTTCTCGTTTCTCAAGTCCGAAATCACTCGGAACCCCTTATCGCGCAAGGTTTTTTCCACTTTTTTCACGAAATCGGCCTGATTGTCCGTAATATTCATGATGACGGCCTGCGCTGGCGACAACCAAGCCGGGAAAGAGCCCTCGTAATGCTCGATCAAAATACCAAGAAAACGTTCGAACGAACCCAAAATAGCTCGGTGCAACATAACGGGTCGCTTACGTAGGTTATCTTCAGCGACATACTCTGCATCCAGACGCTCAGGCAGGACATAATCCAATTGAATGGTACCGCATTGCCAAGAACGACCGAGCGCATCTTTGATTTGATACTCGATTTTGGGACCATAAAAGGCACCTTCACCCGGCAACTCTTCCCACTCCAGACCGGCTGCGCGCAAGGCTGTACGCAAGCCTTCCTCGGCCTTATTCCATGTTTCCAAGCTTCCCGCATATTTTTCTGGGCGCAATGACAGTTTTACCGCGATGTCGGAGAAGCCAAAATCGTCATAAACCGATTTCAACATTTGGTTAAAGGCAGACACTTCACCAACCACCTGTTCTTCAGTACAGAAAATATGGGCATCATCCTGCACAAAACCGCGTACACGCATAATGCCATGCAGTGCCCCTGAAGCCTCATTGCGATGACAAGAGCCAAACTCGGCGAGGCGCAAAGGCAGATCTTTGTGCGAACGTAAGCCGTGATTGAAAATTTGGATATGGCCAGGGCAGTTCATCGGCTTGACGGCAAAGTCACGCTTTTCTGACTCGGTAGTGAACATGTTATCGCGGTAGTTTTCCCAGTGACCGGATCTTTCCCACAGGGTGCGATCCATGATCAACGGTGTTTTTACTTCCTGATAACCCCAATCATTTTGTTTGGCGCGCATGTACTGCTCAATTTGTTGCCAGAGTGTCCAGCCTTTGGGATGCCAGAACACCATACCGGGCGCTTCATCTTGCAAATGAAACAGATCGAATTTTTTGGCTAACTTACGGTGGTCGCGTTTAGCGGCTTCTTCCAACAAATTCAAATAGGCTGCCAACTGCTTTTTATCGGCAAAAGCAGTGCCGTAGATACGCTGCAACATTTTATTATTTGAATCGCCGCGCCAATAGGCGCCGGATGTGCGCATCAATTTAAAATTCAAACAAAAGCGCATGTTAGGCACATGCGGGCCACGACACATGTCGATATATTCTTCGTGATGATACAGGCCCGGCATAGCATCTTTCGGTACGTCGCGATCCAAAATTTCCAATTTGTAAGTTTCACCGCGCGCAGTGAACGTATCATAGGCTTCTTGCCAGGACACTTTTTTCTTAACTACATCGTATTCCGTTTTAGCCAACTCCAACATGCGCGCTTCAAGCGCTGCCATATCGTCTTCTGTTAGCTTTTGCTCAAGATCGATGTCGTAATAAAAGCCGTTATCAATCGTCGGACCAATCGCCATCTTCACACCAGGGAACAACTGCTTGATGGCATGACCCAACAAGTGCGCACAGGAGTGACGAATAATTTCCAAACCATCTTCATCTTTAGGTGTGAAGATCACTAAATCCGCATCTTCCGTAATGAGATCGTGCGCATCGACACGCTGGCCCGTGGTATCACCATTTAAAAAGACGCGACCACCCAAGGTGACTTTCGCCAAACCTGGGCCAATATCGGCAGCAACTTGGTATACGGAAACGGGATTTTCGAATTGACGCTTGGAACCGTCAGGAAGAGTAATAACAGGCATGATGTATCCTTTTTCAGTGGTGACCCCTACGAAAGGTCACATGAGTGACAATATATATAAAGAAGTAAGACAACTAATACATACGTAAGCTAGCCCGCACCTACGATTGTGCGGGTCGGCGAGTATAGGTGAGTTAACAAGCAGGAGGCAACCCGAAGGTTCGGGTTAATTATCTAGAGGACGAACCAATAAACGCAGTTCGCCATTTCACGAGATACACCATTACCGAAAAGACAATGCAGCAACCGACTGCGGCGAGTAACTCATGCAATGCGGGAGGAATGATGACAACAAATCCCTGCCCTTTAATAAGCGACGAGAAGCTCGATACGGCAAATGGCATCCAAAATAAGCGAAAGGTTTGCCAAGGATTGGCCGTTAAAGACTGGCCAGCACCCACACTCAAAAGCAATGCAATGCCAATCACCACACTGATACCCAGCGCATTGATCCAAATTTTAGGGTTAGGATCAAAATGAAAATACACCGTAACGCCATACCAAATCAGGTAGTACCACAACACCATTTTTCCCAGTTTGATTTGAGCGAAATAATTCCACACCAATAGCATTTGATAAACCGAATTGAACTTGAGTGATGCTGCTTACTCAGCACAAAAAATGCCAATTTATTTGGCAGCGTGTTAATGCAATACCCAGCCACCCCCCAAAGCTTTGTATAAATTCACTGCTGCATTTAAACGCGCTAAACGCTGTTGTACCAAAGCATCTTGCGCTTGAAATAGATTTCGCTGCGCATCCAACAAAGACAACAAATCATCACTTCCTTCACGATAGCGTGCCTCAGTAAGGCGCAAACTGCGCTCCGCATGAACCACAATAGCTTGCTGACTAACTTCCTGTCGCGAATTGATATCGGCACTGGCAAGCCCATCATCCACTTCCTGCAAAGCCACCAAAATCGCTTTGTGATAGTGCAATAACATTCCTTCACGCTCTGATTCGCTCAAACGCGTAGCATTCACCACACGCCCACCGTTAAATACCGTTTGCGCAAGAGAGAGCGACCAACTAGCGCTCTGAAGCGCGGGATTCAATCGAAATAATTCACTCGCACTTTTACCCACACCCGCATTCAAGCCGACACTTGGTAGCAAAGCAGTACGCGCCGCCACCACATTCGCATTGGCAGCCGTTAAATCTGCCTCTCTCGCCGCCAAATCAGGTCGACGAGTCACTAACCCTGCCGGAGTACCAGACTCAACACTCGGCACCTTCAACGACAAGATATTTTCTGTTGGCAGCGAAAATGCCTGCGGCGTTTTACCTAATAAAATGGCTAATGCAGAGCGCGTTTGACGTGCCTGCAACTCCAGCGGCAACAGTGATGCTTGTTGTGTTAATAGATTTGTCTGTTGCTGCGCAACTTCGGCCGCAGTTGCCACGCCATTACGGTAGCGTGCATCAACAATGTGTTGTACGCGTTCCGCAATAGCAATATTTTTTTGGGCGGTAGTCATTCGCTCCTGCAAGGCCAACCACTGAAACCAACTACTCGCTATTGCAGCTTTAGTACTCAGCACAGCAGCGTCCTGATCGAAACGCGTTGCATCGAATGTCGCTTTAGCAGAAGCCCGGTTTGCGGCAATACCTCCCCACAAATCCACTTCGTAACTGATATTCAGAGAAGCACTTGTTGACTCCGTCCGAATCGTTGATGAGCTATTTTCAGCGCGCCGCTCCCCTGTATCCGCTTGCGCGGTCAATGAGGGAAATACACTTGCGCTGGCGATCCGCATTTGCAACTCAGCCTGCCGTACGCGCTCAGCAGCAATCAATATATCCACACTGTTTTTTTCCGCATCAAGTATGAGTTGATTTAATCCTGACGATTCAAAGGATTGCCACCAAGCTTTTTCAATCGGATCAACAAGCGTTCCTGCTACTTGATATGGATAAGAATCTGCATAATGAATATCAGGGCGTTGCGCACTCTGTTTCGACGCACACGCGATTAAGAATAAACACGCGATAAGCAAAAACGATTGATATTGTCGCCAATACATGCCATTACTCCGCCGCCAAAGCCGCAACCGGATCAAGATGAGCCGCTTTGCGCGCAGGCAAATAACCAAACAACAAACCGGTTAAAAAAGCACAGCTAAATGCCAAAATAACTGGCACCAATGAATAAGCGATAGGCGTACCAAAATGCGCTATCGCCATTGCAGCACCCAACCCCAAAATGACACCGATAATGCCGCCAATGGCAGACACGACTAATGCTTCAATTAAAAACTGCTGCATAATATGGCGAGTACGCGCCCCCGTTGCCATACGAATACCAATTTCACGCGTGCGCTCAGTGACACTCACCAACATAATATTCATCACACCAATTCCGCCTACCAAGAGTGAAATGGCGGCAATTGAACCCAACAAAAATGTCATGGTATTTTGTGTTTCAGAGACCATATCAATCAGTGATGACATACTGCGAATTTGAAAATCTTCGGTACCGTGGCGCTCCATCAGCAGTGCATGCATACGCTCTTGCACACTCGCCATATTTTTCTCATCATCCACCGACACCGTAATATTGCGCAAAAATCGCTGACCTATAACACGCAAACTGCCCGTATTGAACGGCACAAACACTTTATCGTCTTGATCCTGACCGCCGGGATCAGCGCCCTTCTCACTCATCACACCAATCACTTGAAACAACACGTTATTGATGATGATAAATTCACCCAAGGGATTTTTTTCCGAAAATAATTTTTTCGCTACCGTTTTTCCTAACAGGACAACCGTCGCGTAATGATTGTTATCGTCTGCTGAAAAAAAGGTGCCTTGCTCAACCGGCCATTTACGTGCAAAAGGAAATTGCGCTGCGGTAGCATTGACTTCCGTGGTATGGTCAACATTGCCGTAACGTAAAGTGTATTGCCCATTTAACTCCGGCATAGCGGCCGCGATATGAGGTAGTTCTGCAATCGCATCAACATCTTCCGGCACCAGTGTTACCAGATCCCAACGCCAACGTTGGGTTGGCCCGCCGGGGCGCACCAACAATAAATTACTGCCCATGGCGCTGATGCTATCGACAACGGATTTTTTCGCACCATCGCCAATCGCTAACATAGTGATCACGGACCCCACGCCAATAACAATACCCAGCAGTGTTAAAATCGTGCGATAAATATTGCTATGTAGCGAGCGAAGCGCTGTTTTAGTTGCCTCCCATAATTCGGTGCGTATGTTAGGCTCACCTCGTAATGCCGGTTCAACGTTAGGTAGCCGCGTAGGAATTTTTGGCCCCGCATCTGAAATAATTTCACCATCGCGAATTTCAATTAAACGCTGAGCGTGATGCGCTACCTCTGCATCGTGCGTAATTAAAATAATCGTGTGACCTTGTTCGGATAAAGATTTCAGCAAGCGCATAACTTCTTTGCCGCTATGGCTATCCAATGCACCGGTGGGTTCATCGGCAAGAATAATCTGGCCACCGTTCATTAAAGCTCGCGCAATCGAAACGCGCTGCTGCTGCCCGCCCGACAATTGATTAGGTCGATGATGTAGCCGCTCTTGTAATCCCAATGACGACAATAACGTAATGGCACGTTCGCGCCGCGCCTCTGGCGTTAACCCAGAATAGGTCGCGGGCATTTCAACGTTTTCACAGGCACTTGCACCGGCTAACAAATTGTAACTTTGAAATACAAAGCCAAATGCTTCGCGGCGCAATTGCGCGAGACCATCCTTATCAAGTTCAGCAACATCATGCCCTGCAAAAAAATACTCGCCGGTTGTTGCGCGATCTAAACAACCGAGAATATTCATGAGTGTAGATTTTCCCGATCCTGATTGCCCCATAATGGCAACAAACTCACCGGGATAAATATCAATATCAATGCCGTGCAATACTTCAACGGCCAATTCGCCATTGCGAAAGGTTTTGGTAATACCAGAAAGTTTTATTAAAGGCTGCATATTGCTCTGAGTAGCATTCATTAGCGTCTACCCATTCCACCCCAACCACTCGGTGCCACCTGAACAGCCCGATTGGAGCGCGAACTTCCACTCACGACTAGCTCCCCTTCATGTAACCCCTCAATAATCTGAGCCTGCACACGATTCGTTACACCCACTTTAACCATGCGTTCTTCAATGTTATTTTTTTTCGTCATCACTTTTACAGTGGCTGTTCGAGCCCCAGATTCCGTTGGTTTGTTTGATGACTGATCGACAGAGGGTTTTGTATGCTCTGGCTTCGCCATTACCAATGCAGACATAGGCACTAAGAGTACATTGTTGGCTTCAGATTCTACGAAAAACACTTGCGTGCTCATCTGTGTCATTAAAAAACGATTTTCATTCGGCACATCAAAAAGCGCACTGTATAAAATAACGTTATTCAAGACTTCTGGCGTTGGTTGAATACGATGTAATTGGCTATACCAACGGCGGCCTTGACTACCTAAGGTCGTGAAATACACCGGCATTGCCGTGCGCAATTTACCAATATCAGCTTCTGATACCTGCGTTTGCACCGTCATTACCGATAAATCAGCAACGCGCATAATCGTCGGCGCTATTTGATTAGTATTCAATGTCTGCCCTTGGCGCGAGGTAATAGAAACTACCGTGCCATCAATCGGTGAATAAATACGTGCATACTCCAAATTTGCTGCTTCAACTCGCAATGTCGATTCAATTTGTTGAATTTGTGCTTGCACAGCTTTTAGTTGTGCCTGAGCTGATTTCAAAGTGGCTTCAGCAGTTTCTAATGACTCAGTGGTAGTTGCCTCTTCGGCCAATAATTTTTTTTGCCGCTGATAATAGATATCTGCCAATTTCAGTTGCGCCTCGCGGTCGAGCAATTGCGCCTGTTGGTTTCTCAACTGCGCACGGGTAGCGTCAACTTTAGCGGCATAAACAGTTGCATCTATCTCAGCCAACAGATCTCCCGCTTTTACTTCAGAACCAACATCAACATGCAATTTTTTTAATTGACCCGACACTTGCGCACCCACATCCACATAATCACGTGGCTGCAAAGTTCCCGTTGCAGTGACCAAGTTTTCAATATCGCCACGCACAACAGGCTCAGTGGTATACACAATCGCATTTTCATCTTCCGCCAAGAAAAATTGCCACAACAGCAAAACTATCATTAGGATAAAAATACTGATGCAGGCAATCCCCCATCGACTGGTTAGAAAACGTTTTTTAACGGTTGCAATGTGCATATATGATTTACCTATTAACACCGAAAGAAGCGGCTTTGTAAAAAGCCGCTTCTTGATTGATTGCCAACATATTATTCCGGCAACACTTCAAACGTTGCCGCATAGCTGGCAGCGCGAATACTGGCAGGTTTTTTGGCGTTCTCATCGCGATAATTTGCACTCAAATAGTACATACCCGCTTCCGGCCACGTGATACTTACATTACCTTTTTTGTCAGTTTCTACTTCTATCGAATTCTGTTCATTACGATAACGCATACCGCCAAGAATAATAGTGATTTTGACACCAGCAGCAGGCTTTCCGTCGATAAGAAATGTAAATGTTGCAGTTTCACCCGCAAATAAATCATTGGGGTGTGTAACCGGCACTAACTCCAAACCTTTTTTCGTTGGTGTAAATAAAGTGTCAGTTGGAGATCCTGATGTAACAAAGGTTTCCATGCGACGGGAAAAATCCGATACTTCTAAATTTTTTGCGTGCTTGGGAACCACCTTATCAAAATCAGCAGGATTGGGTTTCTCTCCACGACCAGGCCACATACGGCGCTCACCCGTTTCGGTTTCCCAGCGGGCCATTAAACCGCTCGATGCTTGCGCAATTTTGTAAGTTCCTTTCTGGGGTAATTGCACATCAAAAGTGCTGCGAAATTTTCCAGCATTCATATTTTGGGCTTCGATGGTTTTGCCATCCGGTGCCGTAATCACTATGCCTTCTGTGCGCAGAGGTGCATGATCCGCATGAAAGACCGCATTAGAAACAGCAGCATCAATCGTGACCCACGCATCATCGCCCGATAACACGGTTGAGCTCGGCAATAACCAAGCACGATGCGCCTGTGCAGAAAAAGGTAAACACCCCAATAACAACACACACAATAATGTTTTTAATAGATTATTCATTGCCAGACTCCTTAATTATTTCATCGTAGAAAAATGAACGGATTTTTATTTAATCGCTAATGTAATTAGCCCCAACTCTTTATGACCTGTTGCACGCTCGTGAATACTGTTTTCATCAGAAACAGTGAAGGGTATTTTTACTAATTCGCGCCCACCCACTTCGCGTGCTGCCTCAACTAATAACGTGTATTTACCATCAACCAGCTTACCTAGAGGTGCCTTTCCTTCATGAAAACTAAGTTGATGTGTACCAACAACTCGGGTTGCACCACTGACACCATCTATGGGCATTTCCGATGTGCGACCAATACGACGCCACCATTGACGCATATCTTTGAGCCACTCTTCGCCTTTATCACTTTTTTGCCCGCGCTCTTCGAGCTGATACCACACACTGAGCGGTGTTGTTTCACCGGTTGAGTTTTCAATCCACACCGCAACATAAGGGCGGTGATACTCAGCCACGTTTAAGGAAGGAATTTCAACACTAATCGTTAATTCTTTTGCAGCCGTAAAAGACGCTACGACCAACAAAGAAACTGCCAATAAAATAGTCAACAATCGATGCATACAAACCTCAAATACAGTTAATGTGTGAATAAAAATAGAAAAATAATAGGCAATGCAAATCCAGCACCTACCACATACCATGTAGAGGATCGCCCCTTGGCATAACGTTTTAATAACAACAAACCGGTTGCACAAAAAATCAAACTGGCTAGTGCGAAAATATCAATAAACCAACGCCAACCCATTCCGGTATGACGTCCTTTATGCAAATCATTCAGGTAGGCAATCCAACCGCGATCAGTGACTTCATGCACGACTTCGCCTGTTGATAAATCAATACTTAACCACGCATCGCCACCAGGCCTAGGTATTGATAGATAAATTTCATCAGGGCTCCATTCAACATTTTTATTAGCGACATCAATATGGTGCGTAACGGCCAACCATTCGACCAAGGCCTCCGGCAAAAGGGAATGCTCAGTATCAGGCACCACGATTGACGCTAATAATTCAGGAGGAAGTGCGGCCTTATTCGTTGTCACTGTTGGTATGACTCGAATATCCTCAGCATGATTTAAGGTGATTCCCGTGACGGAAAACAACAACATACCCACTAAACAAATAGCGGAGCTAATCCAATGCCATTCGCGCACACTGCCCACGTGATAGCGCGATTTTATTTTTTTACCGTTTGCCACACTTACACCTGCGCCCACTGCCTTAACAAATTATGATAATGCCCCGTCAACCCTAGCACTTCCGGAACATCGCCCAATTGCTGACGCAGTGATTGAATATTGCAATCTAATTCGTGCAATAAATTGCGCTGAAAATCATCACGCACCATGCTTTGCGTCCAAAAAAAACTGCACACCCGCTCACCACGAGTGACGGGTGACACTTGATGCAAACTGGTTGAGGGATACAAAATTAAATCGCCCGCGGGTAATTTAACCTCGTGACTGCCATAGGTATCTTGCACAATTAATTCACCACCGTCGTATTCATCGGGCTCCGATAAAAATAACGTTGATGACACATCAGTGCGCAAACTCAAGTGGCTATTGGGTAATAAACGAATCGCCCCATCCACATGAAAACCATAATGCTCACCACCGGCATAGGCATTAAATAACGGCGGAACAATAAGCAGGGGTAATGCGGCAGACATAAAGACGGGATTGGCATAGAGTGCTTTTACAATCACTTCACCTAATTCGCGTGCGACAGGATTATCCACCGCCACTTGACGATTTTTTTTGACTTGCGCGCCCTGCACACCCACAGTCGCCTTACCATCCACCCAGGATGCTTGTAGTAAGCGCGCACGAAAATCAGCAACTTGTTGCTTGCTGAGCAGCTCAGGAATATGTATTAACATGTTTGATCGTTTCTATAGACATGAAAAAAGGGTGTAACGAATTACACCCAAGCAGGAGAGTTAATCATTAAAAAGCAACATTAATTCCTAAACGCGCCGACAATGGCGCACCGGGATAATAGCGAGAGCCTGCATTATTGAGACTGGCAATATAGTCTTGATCCAACAGATTAAAGACGTTGAGCTGAACATTGATATGGTTATTAATGGGATATGACGCCATCGCATCAAATACCCAGTAATCATCTATATCGACCATTGAACGAGTTCGTAACGTCTCTTGATTGGTGATGCTGGTACTTTTCATAGAATCTACATAACGCACGCCACCACCTACTAACAAACCATTAAACGCACCTTCATTGAAGGTATAGCTATTCCATAAGGTGAAAGTCACTTCAGGAGACCACTGCACAACACCGCCATCCGTCGTAGTAATTTGATTATTCGTGTTGGGTACTAGCGAACGATTACCACGCGTAATTTCAGCATCCATTAGCGCTAAACCGGTACTGATTTCCCATTGCGACGTCAGATTACCTACAAGCCCAAATTCAATACCTTCTACTTGTTTTTCACCAACCGCTAACGAACTACCATCGGGGTTGGTAGCAATTTCATTTTCATTCGTGCTCTTGAATATCGCCGTAGTAAAGAAAAGTTTGTTGTTAAATAGATTCCACTTGGTACCCAATTCGATATTGGTTCCTTTTTGTGGATCAAGATTAGGATTATTAACATTGCTATTATTGGCTTGAGTGGTTGGATCTGTATTTAACTGAAAATTAGTTCCACCCGGCGGCAATTGCGACGTTGCATAAGACACATAAATAGAACCTGCTTCAACGGGCTTAAACACACCGCCAATTTTCCAACTTAGCAATTCATCAGTCTCTGATGCCTCGCGACCAATAAAACTCGCTGGTGTTTGCGCATTAGCGGCTACCTGCCGAACAATTTGATCTGTATTGGTATGGAAGCGATCAGCGCGCAGACCCACACTCAATTCCCACTGTGGATTAATCGTGATAGTGTCTAAGGCATACACACCGTAGGTACTCGTTTCACCATCAATTTTTGTCCCATCACGCACAACCGATTGGAATTCGTCATACATACTGGGGTTATAAAGCGCAGCGTTTTGCTGGCTAATACGAGTCGTTACATTCGATGCGGCAAAGGGCAGCCCAACACCATAATTCAGCTGACTTTCGTAAATAAACTCTACACCGGCAGTGAGATCGTGCTTTAAGCCACCCGCTTCAAACGCAGCGGTTACGTTAGTTTGATTGGTGAGAATTTGGTTGGTTTGATCTTTACCTTGACGACTGCGCGCTATTGTCCATGACTCTGGATCTGCTGGAGTGACAAAACTTACTGCGTTCACACCTGTGAGTACTTGATCCTGTTTTGTACGACCATAACGCGATGTATTACGCAGAGTTATTCCCTCTGCTACATCTTGTTCAATACGCACAGTCACCATATTGGCTTTTACGTCATTATGATCTGTGCTCGAACCATAAAAATTTTCTCTATCGACAGCGTTCGGTGTTTGTCCTGCAAGCGCGCCCGTATCAAATATTGCGTTGTAATAACCATCCAAACCAATGGTTGAAACACCACCATCAGGAATGCCGGATTGCTCCATTGATAACACATTAATAAAGGTGCGCGTTTCTGTACCCAAACCTAAACCGAGTGATGCAGCAACACCGTCCACATTATTTTCAACATGATCGCGACCATCGACATCTGCATCTTGCTTCAATAGATTCACACGCACCGCTGTGCTATCACCGAGGTTGCGATTTACATCAAGGGTTGCGCGTTTGTAATGTGCAGTTCCGCCAATCACGGCACCCGTAATAGCATCTTCCTGATTTGCCAGTTTTGTACTGAGGTTTACGTAACCCGATGCTGCACCACGGCCGTTATCGACACCCGCTGGGCCTTTTGCAATTTCCACTTGCTCTGTATTAAACGTATCGCGAGTGATTGAGCCCAAATCGCGAATACCATCAACATAAATGCTGCCTTGGGTATCAAAGCCACGCATAAAAATAGAATCACCCGTCGCGGTATTGCCGTTTTCCCCCATCAACATGGTGATGCCCGGAGTATTGCGCAAAGTTTCGCTAAGCGTTGTCGCGGCCTGTTGTTGAAAAAGCTCTTTTTTAACAACCACGATGGTTTGCGGTGTATCCACTAAGGGTTGTGTAAATTTCGGAGAACTGACTTTTTCTGCCTTGTATAGCGACTGTTCAGCCTCGGCCTCTACCGTTACGGTGCGCAATGTTTTACCCATCGGGTGCCCATGACGCGGCATGTCACCACGAGGCTTATCATCACGAGGCATATCGCTACGAGGCTTATCACTTCCAGAGTTACGCTGACCATGCTCGTCATGTCCACGCTTTTTGGAACCATGCTTATGTTCCACCTGTTTTTCAGGGCTATTTGCTGTGGCTAGATGTTCCGCGCTGTCGGCAGCCACAACACCCGTTGAAGCCAGCAAAATCGCCGACGACAAAACAGTTGCCCTCATCGACAGGCTGCTGTTGCGCTTTTTAGCAATAACATAAGGTGAAGACGAAGATCGCATGCTCGGTGTTCCTCTAAAAGTTGTTATTAATTCATCAGAGAACACACAATAACGATAATTATTCTCATTTGCAATAGTAATAATTATCATTTGCATAAGATAAATAATTCCATTTTGCTGATCTCCATAATCAGAACTAGGCTTAAGCTCAAAGAGGTTATTTCTTACACACAAGGGCACGCCTATGTTGAAGCTCATCCATTTCTTGATTGCCTTGATCTTGGTACCGCTAGCAATTGCTGAATCATCCACGGAAGCCCCCTCACCAACCAAGGATCTGCATATCACCCTAGGGGCTGAAAATAGCTGGCCGCCTTACTGCGACGAAAATGGCCAAGGGATTTCCACCAACCTGATCGAAGCGGCGTTTGCAAAGGTGGGCTTAGTACCGAGCTTCAAAGTGCTGCCTTATTCTCGGGTTTTACATGACCTTAGATCTGGAAAAATCGACGGTGGCTATAATGTTGCGCGCCAATCCACCACGACGGATAAATTTGTTTTTGGAAAAGAGCCGCTCTTACTGGCAAAAACCTATTGGTACTTTCTGCCGAACAAAAACCCTCAAGTCACCTCTTTAACAGAGGTGCCGGATCAATTCAAAATCGGCACTATTTTGGATTACGAATACGGCGACGCCTATGAAGCACAGCGCAGCCGCTTCAAGGAATTTCAACTATCCAAACAATCCCAAATCGTTCGCATGCTGCAACAAGGTCGTTTGGATGCAGGCTTGATGAGCGAGCGAGAAGCAGAATTTGCACTCCGAGAAATGAATCTACCCGCCAACACCTTAGAGAAGCGGTTTCTGAATCATGTGGATGAAATCTACTTGGTCTTTTCACTCAAACATGAGCGCTCAACATGGCTCGCCGAACAATTTGATAAGGGGTTAATCGCGCTAAAAGAATCAGGGGAATATGATCGGTTGGCAGAGGGGCATTAATCATTGCACAAACAAAAACACCGCCAACAAGGGCGGTGTTTTTACATCTAACAATACTGTTTACATATAAGCGTTAGTGCGATCCGTATGGTCAGTTACGTCACGAATACCTTTTAATTCGGGTAATTTATCCATCAACTGCACTTCAATACCTTGTTTTAAGGTGATAGCAACCGAACCACAACCTTGACAGCCACCGCCGAATTTCAGCACGGCGATCATATCTTCAGTGACTTCAACAAGGCTCACATTGCCACCATGGGAGGCTAGGCTCGGGTTGACCTCGTTATAAAGCACGTAGTTAATACGATCTTCCAGTGGACTATCGTCGGTCACGCGCGGCATTTTGGAGTTCGGGGCACGAATGGTTAGCTGGCCACCCATGCGATCTGGCGAGTAATCGACTTTCGCATCTTCTAAATAAGGCAGGCTGCGCTCTTCAAAATAGGCACTAAAGCCGTTGAGCGGCACAATCACATCACCCTCTTTCTCTTCACCAGGACGACAGTAAGCAATGCAGGTTTCTGCGTTGGGCGTGCCTGGGTTAGCAACGAACATGCGAATACCAATACCATCGTTGTCTTTTTGTTTATCCAGCAGGCCTTTCAAATATTCTTGGGCGGATTCAGTGATATCGACGTTAACCATATAAACCTTATGTAGAAGGAAGAGGCAATATACCCGATTAAATTACTCGGGTATTCTACTGGAAAGCTAGAAAGATAAAAACCGAGAAGAAGCAATTAAGCCTAATAGCCTGAGGCTATGCTTAATTATTTACAGGCCTTATACGCCACTGATTATCCCGTAGACAACAAACCCAAGCATCACAGCACGCGCCGATTCTGCTAGAATTTGCGCCATTCTATCTATATCAAACTTTTTTGATATTGCCTCTGGCAGTGATCACTTATCGACAAAGGTTATTCATGACTATCCCAGCAGCCCTTAAAACTCGTATCGCTACCCTAAACGACGCTATTCGCCAGCGCATCCTCATACTGGATGGCGGCATGGGCACCATGATCCAAAGCTACAAACTGCAAGAGGCCGATTATCGCGGTGAACGCTTTGCGAATTACCACATGGATATTGCCGGTAATAACGACCTACTGTGCATCACCAAACCCGAGGTAATCCGCGATATTCAACGCGCTTACCTTGAAGCCGGTGCGGATATTCTCGAAACCAACACCTTCAACTCCACGCGTATTTCCATGGCGGATTACGACATGGAAGACTTGGTGCACGAACTTAACTTCGCCGCTGCAAAACTTGCGCGCGATTTGTGTGATGAATTCACTGCAAAAAATCCCGCTAAACCACGCTTTGTCGCAGGCGTACTTGGCCCAACCAGCCGCACCTGCTCCATATCGCCCGATGTGAATGACCCAGGCGCACGCAATGTGACGTTTGATGTGCTCGTTGAAAACTACGTGGAAGCCTTGGACGGTTTAGTCAAAGGCGGCGCCGATATTATTTTGATCGAAACCATTTTCGACACCCTCAACGCCAAAGCTGCCGTATTTGCCGTAAAAAAATATTTTGATGATGTCGGCTATGAATTACCGATTATGATTTCCGGCACCATTACCGATGCCTCTGGCCGCACACTCTCCGGCCAAACTACCGAAGCGTTTTACAATTCACTCGCTCACGCGCGCCCACTCAGCATGGGTTTGAACTGCGCATTGGGTGCTAAAGAGTTGCGCCAGTACGTGCAAGAAATGTCTCGCGTTGCAAACTGTTTTGTCAGTGCCCACCCTAACGCTGGCTTGCCCAATGAATTTGGCGAATACGATCAAACTGCACAAGAAATGGTAGCGATTGTTGAAGAATTTGCCGCAAGCGGATTTTTAAACATTATCGGCGGTTGTTGCGGCACTACACCTGCGCACATCAAAGCACTGGCCGATGTCATGGGCAAATATGCTCCGCGCAAAATTCCCGAAATCGAACCTGCATGTCGCCTGTCCGGTTTGGAACCCTTCAACATCACTAAAGACTCACTCTTCGTTAACGTCGGTGAGCGCTGTAACGTTACCGGCTCGGCACGCTTCAAAAAATTAATTGTGGAAGAAGATTATTCCACCGCGCTAGAAGTTGCTCTCGAGCAAGTTGAAAACGGTGCGCAAGTTATTGATATCAACATGGACGAAGGCATGCTCGATGCCGAAAAAGCCATGGTACGTTTTTTAAATTTAATTGCCGGCGAGCCAGACATCGCCCGCGTGCCCATCATGGTGGATTCGTCCAAGTGGGATGTGATCGAAGCCGGTTTAAAATGCATTCAAGGCAAACCCATTGTTAACTCCATCAGCTTAAAAGAAGGCGAAGAAGAATTTCTCGCCAAAGCAAAACTCTGTATGCGTTACGGCGCCGCCGTTGTGGTCATGGCGTTTGATGAAACAGGTCAAGCTGACACCATGGCGCGCAAAAAAGAAATTTGCGAACGCTCCTATCGCACATTGGTGGATAAATTAGATTTCCCACCGGAAGATATTATTTTCGATCCGAATATTTTTGCCGTTGCCACCGGTATTGAAGAACACAACAATTACGCTGTGGATTTTATTGAAGCCACACGCTGGATTCGTACCAACCTGCCTCACGCCGGTGTGAGTGGCGGAGTCTCTAACGTATCTTTCTCGTTTCGCGGCAACAACCCCGTGCGCGAAGCCATTCACTCCGTCTTTTTATACCACGCGATCAAAGCGGGTATGAATATGGGTATTGTCAACGCCAGCCAATTAGCGGTGTACGACGATTTACCAACAGAATTAAAAGACAAAGTCGAAGACGTTATTCTCAATCGTCACAGCGGCAGCACCGAAGCCTTGCTCGATATCGCCGAAAAATATCGTGGCGATGGCTCTACTGGTGATACTAAAGAAGATGCCGAATGGCGTTCACTGCCGATTGCAAAACGTATTGAACACTCACTGGTAAAAGGTATTTCCACGCATATCGTTGAAGACACCGAAGAAGCACGCCAGCACTACCCGCGCCCGCTCGATGTTATCGAAGGCCCGCTCATGGATGGCATGAACGTGGTCGGTGATTTATTCGGTGCCGGTAAAATGTTTTTACCGCAAGTGGTGAAATCTGCACGCGTTATGAAGCAATCGGTAGCGTATTTACAACCCTTCATCGAAGCTGAAAAAACCGAAGCCTCAAAACCGAACGGCAAAATTTTAATGGCCACCGTAAAAGGTGACGTGCACGACATCGGTAAAAATATCGTTGGCGTCGTGTTGCAGTGCAACAACTTTGAGGTGGTTGATCTAGGCGTAATGGTACCTTGCGATAAAATTCTGGACACCGCCATCGAACAACACTGTGACATCATTGGTCTCTCGGGTTTAATCACTCCATCATTGGATGAAATGGTATTTGTCGCGCGCGAAATGGAACGCCGTGGTATTAATAAACCACTCATGATCGGCGGCGCTACAACCTCCAAAGCGCACACCGCTGTAAAAATTGATCCCGCCTTTAAACTTAACCAAGCCGTCTACGTGGCTGACGCATCGCGCGCCGTTGGTGTAGCCAGCACCTTACTCTCCGACGAGCTGCGCCCCAAGTTTGTTGAAGATTTAAAACAAGAATATGCCGACGTACGCGAACGCAACGCCAATCGCAAACCACGCGGTACCGTGCGCACTTACCCTGAAGCCATTGCCAAAGGTTTAAAACTGGATTGGGACAACTACACACCACCAGCGCCAGCCTTCACTGGCATCAAAGTGTTTGAAGATTACGATTTAAACACACTCGTCGATTTCATCGACTGGACGCCTTTCTTTATCAGCTGGGATCTCGCTGGAAAATACCCACAAATTCTAAACGACGAGATCGTTGGCGAAGCTGCACGCAATTTATTCGACGACGCGCAAAAGATGTTGCGTAAGTTAATCGACGAAAAATTAATTCGTGCGAATGGTGTCATCGGCTTCTGGCCAGCGAACACCATCAATAGCGACGACATTGCCGTTTATGATGCACATGGAAATCACATCAATACGCTTCACCACATTCGTCAACAGCATTTAAAACAAGGCAACGAAACCAAACCCCACTATTCTCTTGCGGATTTTGTTGCACCTAAAGAAACCGGCAAGCAGGACTACATCGGTGGCTTTGCTGTTACTACCGGCATTGGTGCAGAAGAACTCGCCAAGCAATACCAAAACGCAGGCGATGACTACAACAGCATTATGGTAAAAGCCCTCGCCGACCGTTTAGCTGAAGCTTTTGCAGAACACATGCATCAACGTGTGCGCAAAGAATTCTGGGGCTACGACCGCGATGAAAATTTATCGAATGAAGATTTAATCAAAGAACACTACAAAGGCATCCGCCCTGCCCCCGGCTACCCCGCCTGCCCGGATCACACCGAAAAAACACAATTGTTTGAATTGCTGGATGGCGAGAAAAATACTGGTATTACATTAACTGAACATTTTGCGATGCTACCGACGGCAGCGGTTTCTGGTTGGTATTTTGCGCATCCGCAAGCAGAGTATTTCAATACTGGCAAGATTGAGAAAGATCAGGTGGAGAGTTTGGCGCAGCGCAAGGGGGTTAGTGTGCAAGAGATTGAAAGGTGGTTGAGTCCGGTGTTGGCGTATGAGCCGGGGACTACGGAGTAAATTGGATTTGTAGGGCGGGTTCGCGGAGCAACCCGCCACATCACAATAGAGGAAAATAGATGATTCCAAAACCTTTAAGTCATGATGAATATGAAATTGGTGATTCTGCTAGCTGGGTAAAGATCGAATACGAATCATTGATCGATCCTGCGAAATACCTATCCTTTTCAAAAAAGGATCTTGAGATTGAAAAATCTGAGAGGACATTTATAAACGCGATATCTAACGCTAAAAGAGCGCTTCACCTTCAAGTCGAAACAATATCTAAAGCCTTTGGTTTCAAATCTAGAAAATCTAAAAACAATGTCAATTTCCATGACCATCTTGAATATTGTGAAAAATGTGGAGTGCTGACACCAAAAATCCTTAAATCTATAAACAAGATAAGAAACGCTGTAGAACACGACTATTACATACCAACAGAAGTAGAAGCCGAAGAATTTATAGACATAATTGAACTTTTTTAGCCGCGACTGACAAGTATGTGTGCCAATTTCCCGAAAGCCTTGATATAACCGTAAGCGGCTCATCAAAAAGTAATCATCCATCTTTGGATAAAATATCGTTAGAACCATACACTGGAGAAATAAAGCTACAACTCTGCACTTTCGAATCGAGTGACGAAGACTTACAAAGTATTGATTCTTATAAAATATACTTAGAAAAAAATTGCCTAACAATTTCATCAAGCAATGAAGAATATTTCTTATGGATTAAATTGTTCATTAGCAAATTTAGAGAATGGTAGCCTTTAGAACGGGAAATGATATCCAGTATCACTCCCTCTCCCATGCCAGGCATACCTACCCAACCTACCAAACGATAAATAGTTAATTTTTTGCCACCCTGACAAACCGCTGTTGGGGTTCGCAAGCTCACCGCCAACCTACCAACCCTCTCAAACATCTTGCCAACTTATACGCTATGAGCGTATAGTCAAACTATCCGCAACTAACGTATAGGGAAATAATGAAAGCGACTTTTGTAGAGTTGCCGCCTTTTGAGCGGTATAGAAGGGAATATTTAGACGATGAAGCCTTCAGCGCACTCCAGCAGGAGCTTATGGCCGCTCCACTTGCGGGTGACGTAATCATAGGCACAGGCGGGTTACGCAAAATCCGCTTCTCCGACTCACGCAGAAATAAGGGTAAGCGAGGCGGGACGCGAATTATTTATTACTGGTGGGATGGTGGTTCACAGTTTTGGTTATTCACGCTGTACAACAAAGATGAAATGACCGACTTATCGAATGACCAACGTAACTTACTATCGCAAATGCTACGCAATGAATTAAAAGCTAGAGGTGCACAATGAAACGCAATCTATTCGATGAATTAAATGAAGGACTACAATCTCTACGTGATGAACGTGAAGGCAAGATCACACTCAAAAAACACACAGCAGAAAAAATTACCGCACCAGAATTAAAAAACGGTGAGTTGGTTGAACTGCGCCAAAAATTAAATGTTTCTCAAGCTGTATTCGCACAATACCTGCGCATTAACAAACGCACACTGGAAAATTGGGAACAAGGCCGCGCCAAACCGAACGCACAAGCAGCTGTTTTAATTAAGATGGTAGAAAAATATCCCGATACATTATCGCGCTTAGCGAATGTATAAGTGCTGCTGGATAGCAATACCCAAGACAACAACATCAAACAACCATAATATCTGGCTTTCGCCAACTCACATCAATAATCAATCACAATTAATTCACCAAAAACATTAGGAAGATATGAATCACACAATGGAAAGTCATAACAATAATCGCCTTTACGGACTGGATACTCTTCGTGCTATCGCCATTATTATCGTACTGATCTATCACTACAGAGTGGTAGTGAGCACAGAAAATATTTTCGGGTTTATGAGCCAATTAGGCTGGACGGGTGTCGATCTATTTTTTGTACTCAGCGGTTATTTGATTGGCAATCAGATACTTTCAGCCTTTGCTAAAGGACAGGGGTTTTCCCTAAAACTGTTTTACATTCGCCGCTTGCTGCGTACCCTCCCAAATTATTATTTTGTACTTGCACTCTATTTTATTTTTTCGGTTGCATTAAGCGGAACAGCGACTGCACCGCTATGGTCATTTTTTACTTTTACTCAAAATCTGGATATGCGTGCCGGCGAGACATTCACCCACTCTTGGTCGCTGTGTATTGAAGAACAGTTTTATTTCATTTTCCCTGTTATTGGATTGCTTATTGCCTACACCAAACGATCTATCGCAATTGGCTGGATAGCACTGGTTAGCGCCATGATGCTCGCTATTTTTCTGCGCGGTTTTAATTGGCTTTCACATGGTGAAGCGGCCATGCCTATTCAATCCTTTATGGAGCACATCTACTACTCCAGCTATACTCGTTTTGATGAATTACTGCCCGGCGTGGCGATTGCGTTACTGAAAAATTTTCATCCGCTTACTTATGCAGCAATATTGCGCCGAGGCAATCTTTTATTGATAGCTGGCTTGGTAAGCGTGGGGGCAATGTTTTATATATTTAAAAACTATGCATACATCGAAGGTTATGGCCGTACATTTCAAGTCACAACATTTGGCTATTCATTTCTGGCAATTAGCTTTGCGATTCTAGTGCTTGCCGCACTAAGCCCTACTTCAGCTCTGCATCGCATACGAATTCCTGGTGCCGCCAACATCGCACTTTGGTCTTATGCAATCTATTTAATTCACAAACCGTTATTTCAACTATTGAAAGTACCTTTAACACAACATGGAATTGATATTAATGGATGGACGGGTGTAACAATCATCATGGTCGTGAGTGTAGTTGCTGGCTGGGCACTCTACTTATTTGTAGAAACGCCCTTTATGAAATTGCGTGGAAAATTTTATCCAAGCAATATCAAAATACAAACTGCACCTTTAACCAATCAACAAATCGTATAACGTTTTCATACCTCTATTTTCAGCCCATAACCCGTGTGGTTGGGCGGTAACACCCAACCTACCCTTGTGAAATTATGTGATGCATCACGCAGCATGAAGATTTAAAAGCGATAGGATCATTAGTTTTTACAAATGGATTAGCAGGAGAGATAAGTGGCGCAATCAATTACTATAGGACAGCAGGTTATTGGGCTGATTGTTCGTGGGAAAAAGGATGTAAAACACAAACCTGGTGTCATGGAACAACATGCTGATTGCATATTACCTAACGGAGCGCCTATTGGTTTTTTTGGTGGCGGCGGCGATGTTTCCAGCGGCTCCAGCGGTTCGAGCTTTGCCAGCTCACTCAAATCATGGGGCGATGGACCATCTGTATCGTGGAATAAAACTGGCATTAACATGAAAGGAATGGTTGCTGACTATAAAACATTCAACAAAATTCGCCCCATGTATATAGATGCCAAGCTCGCAAAAAAATACAATGTTATTTCTACCGTTTTATTATTAGACGTCACCAAATCAGAAGCGGAATTATTTGAACAATACTGGACAAACTTAAAGCTCAATCCAGGCTCCTTTAATATCCTAGGAGGAAACTGCTCCACACACGCTTCAGAAGCATTTGTTGCCGCGAAAATACTTAACTCGGGAATACCCGGCTTAGACACTCCGGACAACCTTTTTCAACAACTCAAAGCAAAGCATGCAGGCAAAACACGAATAATCAGTGGGTACGTGGGCTCAAGGCCTATTAATGGTGACAAATATGAACTCATTATTGAATAACAAAATTGCAACCATAGGTACCTTTATATTTCTTTTACTCTTTGGAGGTTGTGCAATGTCAGCAGATATAGAATTAAATTGGGAGTGGCCTGCAGATAGAGCAGCAGACCAAAAAATATTAATAAAAGTGACAGACATTAAAAAACAGAGCAGTGGTTTTTTCGGCATCAAAAAATCACCTTCGCTAGCTCAAAATCTACCAGACCCAATGGTATTGAGTGCAACATTGATTGGCAATGAATCTAACCTAAAAAATAAAACACTTGAACTTGTGCTACCGAAAGTTGAACTAGGAGAAATTAAAAATAACGATATTGCGATTTTAGGGGTAATCGCAGGGAAAACCTGTATTTGCATTAAAGCCGCAGAATCAGAAAACACTGATCCTTCAACAATAAATTGCCCATGATCACGCTCCTCACCACATTGGCCATTACGAGTGTAGTGGCCTATGGCTGCTACTTATTAGTTCTTTTTTTAGCTCAAGACAAACTATTATTCAGGCCACCCAAACCGCAACACCTTCTGTACGAAAAATACACTAAATTTCATTGCGGAATAACTCACAACAATATCTACCTACAAGGTTGGGTTATTACCGGAATAAACGAATCTTCAAACACCATTGCTATTTATTTTGGTGGTAATGCTGAAGATATTGCGGAAACCATTCCTACTCTGAAAAATTTTCCTGTTGAAAAACTCTATGCATTTAATTACAGAGGCTATGGATTAAGCCTCGGAAAGCCATCTCAAGAAAATTTCTATCATGACGCCTTGGTTATATATGATGAAATAAACAACCGACACCCCAACAAAAACATAATGCTAATCGGCTATAGCCTTGGCTCCGCTATAGCGGGTTATGTTGCAAAAAATAAAAGAACAGACCATTTAATACTGTTAGCCCCGCTCGATAGTATTTTTCGTGCAGCTCAAGAAAAATTTTGGGGGCTTATACACAAGATATTGATACGTAATAATTTTGAATTATCGCAAACCGCCAAATCTATAACATGCACAACACTTGTTTTTGTTGCTGAAAAAGACACCACCATTACAACGCATCAATCACTGAAAACCTACCATGCATTAAAAGGAAAAAAGCAGTTAATCTCGATACCAGAAGCAACTCACAATAATTTATTAGATTTTAAAAAAACCTTCGAATCCATATCATGCTTGACTAAAAATTCGCAAAATAATTACCAAATAGATGATGAAGCCATAAAACGTATAGCTATTTATTATGCAAAAAAACTTAAACATCCTTTTGCTGAAGAATATTTTTCAGGCGTAAGATCAATTACAAACACCGACGAAGCACTTGAAATAGCAAAAGTATTTTGGCAAATGACTGACTTAGCAAGCGAAGATCACTTAAATAATGTACCTGTATTTGATAACGTCGATATTGAGCTTTGGGCACACAATCTGTTTAACAAGCTGTACGACTACTACGAGAAAAATGGTTTTAAAGAACAATGGAAAATAGCCGAAGCTCAATGCGGCTAATCTGTAGGTTAATGGTATGGACTCCTCCCCCTTAAAACGGCATCAATGTGCCAGACTGTAATGGGTTAACAACAGTCAAACTAAGAGAGAGGAGTCACCATGAACATTACACGAATGGGTATAGATCTGG